>Ga0209542_10000009_pt1 | contig 740410 bp, 658 predicted proteins | sample RifCSPhighO2_01_FD_184028 | JGI IMG/M metagenome (GOLD analysis project Ga0209542, IMG submission 184028) | Soil microbial communities from Rifle, Colorado - Rifle CSP2_plank highO2_0.1 (SPAdes) (version 2) | ecosystem: Environmental > Terrestrial > Deep subsurface > Rock core/Sediment ... | reverse complement strand
AAATTTCTTCTTTCACCTTCTCGACATCAGCAGCAACAGGGCCTAGACCCCATCATCGCCCACATCTTCAGCGTCACCACATTTCTGCAGAACCGCCTCAGTAGCGAAGCCCTCGACTATAGCACTAATTTTGAGAGACTAGAAAGAAATGGGGACGAAAATTCAGCAGACTACGGGACAGAGGCCGTCATTGCAGCCTCCAAGGCATCGATGAACAGGGCAGCGACATCGCACCCCGTCTGGTCAAAGATCTCCTGGAAGCAGGTGGGACTCGTGACGTTGATCTCGGTAACGCAATCGCCGATCACATCCACTCCAGCCAGCAGCAGGCCCCGCGCCTGAAGCACAGGCCCCAAGGCGTTACCGATTTCCCAGTCCCGAGTCGACAACGGCTTAGCCACCCCCTTGCCTCCGGCAGCCAGGTTGCCCCGGACTTCGCCGCCCTGCGGGATGCGCGCCAGGCAAAAAGGCACTGGTGCCCCCCCGATGATGAGGACACGTTTGTCGCCTTCGACGATCTCCGGCAAGAACTTCTGAACCATGACACTTTGCGCGCCGTGGCGGTTCAGGGTTTCGGTAATGCTTCCCAGGTTGAGCCCATCCGAGCCCACGCGGAAGATTCCCATGCCGCCCATGCCATCGAGCGGCTTGAGAATGATGTCCCCGTGCTCTGCATGAAAACGCTGAATGTCTGCGGCATCCCGCGTCACCAGAGTGGGCCCGATGAATTCCGGAAACTCCATGATCGCCAGCTTCTCCGGGTGGTCGCGCAGCGCGCGGGGCTTGTTGAACACACGGGCGCCGTCACGCTCAGCCTGCTCCAGCAGGTGTGTCGCATAGAAATACTCGCTGTCGAAAGGCGGGTCCTTGCGCATCAGCACAGCGTCGAAGCTAGCCAAGGGTGCACTGCGCTCGGGCTGTGCGGCGTACCACTGCACCGGGTCTGCTGTCAGTTGGATGTCGCACACACGGGCCGTCACCTTGCTGCCACGCTGCCAGGTAATGTGCTGCGGCTCGCACACCGCCAAGGTGTGCCCGCGCCGCTGAGCCTCGCGCATCATGGCGAATGTCGTGTCCTTGTAGATCTTGAAGCTTTGCAGGGGATCGGCAATGAAGAGCAGTTTCATGGTGTCAGGTCAGAAAGGTGTGCAGGTGCTGCCAATGGCAGATCACTTGCAGGCAGACAAGAAGAACAGGGAGCAACGCATGCAGTGCGCCGTGTACCTCACGCTGGTAAACGCCTGTACTGTTGCACAAATAGTGCAAACCTGCCCGCGAACACCACGCAGCTGAGCGTCACCAGAAACGTAGAGGGTGTTGCACTTTAGATTTGAGGCCGCCAAGCGCCAGGGCCTGAAAACACCTTAGAACCTGTTCAAATCTCGATCTTGGACCCGAGTTCGACCACTGCGTTGTTCGGCAGGTGCAGGAAGTCTGCCGCGCCGCTGGCGTTGTGGTGCATCTGGGCAAACAGCTTTTCGCGCCAGGGGGCCATGCCGCCGCCCATGGTGGGGATGACCGTATCGCGCGAGAGGAAGTAGCTGGTCGTCATGGCCTCCAGCTCGCAGCCCCGGCCGCGCAGCAGCTCCAGCGCGCGGGGTACGTCGGGGTCGTTCTTGAAGCCGTAGTGGATCACCACCTGCCAGCAGTCGTGGCCCAGCGGTTCAACCTGCAGGCGCTTGTCCAGTCCGATCCATGGCGTCTCGTGGTTGTGCACCGTCACAAAGAGGTTCTGCTGATGCAGCACCTTGTTGTGCTTGAGATTGTGCAAAAGCGCATTGGGCACCGCGCCGGTTTCGGCAGTGAGGAACACTGCGGTGCCATCCACGCGCGTGGGCGGACTGACGAACACCGACTCTAGGAAGTCCTTGAGGTCGATTGCGTCGGCACGCAACTTGTCATTCAGCAGGCGGCGCCCTTCTTTCCACGTCATCATCAACGAGAACACGATGCCCCCAATCAGCAGCGGGAACCAGCCGCCCTGGAACAGCTTGAGCAGGTTGGACGCAAAAAACGCCAGGTCCACCACAAAGAAACAGCCGGTGGCCGCAATACACAGCGCCAGCGGGTAGCCCCAGCCATAGCGGATCACGAAGAAAGTCAGCGTGGTGGTGATCAGCATGTCCAGCGTCACGGCAATGCCGTAAGCCGCCGCCAGGTTGCTGGACGAGCGGAACATCACCACCGCAAGAACGATGGCGGCGAACAGCCCCCAGTTGACCAGCGGCATGTAAATCTGCCCCGTGTCGCGCACGCTGGTGTGCTGGATATTCAGTCGGGGCAGGTAGCCCAACTGAATCACCTGCTTGGTCACGCTGAAGGCGCCAGTGATAAGGGCTTGCGACGCGATCACCGTGGCCATGGTGGCCAGCACCACCAGCGGGATCAGCGCCCAGTCGGGTGCCATCATGTAGAAGGGGTTCTTCACGGCTTCGGGCTCGGCCAGCAGCAGTGCGCCCTGGCCAAAGTAATTGAGCGTGAGCGCCGGCATGGCCACGCCAAACCAAGCCAAGCGAATGGGCCGCTTGCCAAAGTGGCCCAGATCGGCATACAGGGCCTCGGCGCCGGTCACGCACAACACCACCGCACCCAGGATGATGAAGCTGGTGCCCGGGTTGGCCCACATGAACCCGACTGCATGGTGCGGGCTCAACGCCCAGAGGATTTCGGGGTGGCCCACGATGTGAGAGACCCCCAGGAGGGCAATGCTGAAAAACCACACCAGCGTGATGGGCCCGAAGAACTTGCCGATCCCGCTGGTCCCGCGCTTTTGTACGGCAAACAGGCAAAACAGCACGACCAGTGTGATGGGAATCACGTACTGCTTGAAGTGGGGCGAGACCACCTCAAGCCCTTCCACCGCCGACAACACCGAAATGGCGGGGGTGATGACGCCGTCACCATAAAACAGCGAGGTGCCGAAGATGCCCACTGCCAGCAGCACGCCACGCAGCCGGGGTTTGTCCTTCACGGCCTGCGAAGCCAGGGCCAGCATCGCGATCAGCCCGCCTTCGCCATGGTTGTCGGCGCGCAGCACCAGCACCACGTATTTCAGCGAAACAATGACGGTCAGCGTCCAGAAGAAGATCGAAAGAATGCCGTAGATGTTGTCTTGCGTGAACGGCACATGGCCGGACCCGAACACTTCTTTGACGGCATACAGCACACTGGTGCCGATATCGCCATACACAACACCGATGGCGCCCAGCGTGAGCGCTGCGAGCGATGACTTGGAGCTTTGCACTGACCGCACCCGGCACACAAGGGTCGCCGGGTTCCGTTACTTTTGGGAACGCTATTGTGCGCTTGCGCCCGATCAAGCGCCTGGAGGCCACACCCTATGTTGCAACGCAGCAACTCACCCTTGGCAGTCGTGGGCCGACGTGGCAGGCAGCGTCCCCTGCCTGGCAGGAACGCGCCGTGGGCAATTCAGGGAAGAGGCTAGTCGTACACCTCGGCGTCGGGGTTGGTGGCCTCCAGCTCATAGCTGGCTGCCAGCATCGCCAGGCGACCCACCACGCCATACATATAGAAGCGGTTGGGCGCACTCACCCCCGGGCGCACGCCAGGCTGGGGCATGTGGGTGCTGTGCTCAAAGGCCAGCGGCACGAAGCTGGCGCCCGGTGCATTGAGGTTTTCGTCCACGCCGCGCTCGGCATGCATGCGGTAGAAACCGCCCACCACGTAGCGGTCCATCATGTAGACCACAGGCTCGGCCACGGCCTCGTGCACACGCTCTTGGGTCAACACGCCTTCCTGGATGATGAGGTCGTTGACCGGCTGGCCGTCCTTGATGACGGCCATCTTGTTCTTGGTCTTGCGGTTGACCGCATCCAGCTCCTTGGCATCGCGCACGGTCATGATGCCCATGCCGTAGGTGCCGTTGTTGGCCTTGACGATGACAAACGGCTTTTCGTTGATGCCGTATTCCTTGTACTTGCGGCGCACCTTGGTCAAAAGCGCATCCACCGTGGTCTGCAGCTTGTCCATGCCTTTGTCTTCGGCAAAGTCCACCTCGTCGCACTGGCTGTACATGGGGTTGATGAGCCAGGGGTCGATGCCCAGCATCTTGCCAAAACGCTTGGCCACCTCTTCGTAGTTCTTGAAGTGGGTACTCTTGCGGCGCACGCTCCAGCCCGCGTGCAGCGGCGGCAGCAGGTACTGCTCGTGGATGTCTTCCAGGATGCCGGGGGCGCCGGCCGAGAGATCGTTGTTGAGCAGGATGGTGCAGGGGTCAAAGTCCTTGAGGCCCAGGCGGCGCTTGGTGCGCACCACGGGTTCCAGCGTCACCGTGTCTCCGTTGGGCAGCTCGATCAGCGTGGGCTTCTTGATTTCGGGGCTGATGGAGCCCACGCGCACATTGAGCCCGGCCATGTTGAAGATGCGCTGCAGCTGCACCACGTTGGCCAGGTAGAAGGTGTTGCGTGTGTGGTTCTCCGGAATGATCAAGAGGTTGCGCGCCTCGGGGCAGATCTTCTCGATGGCGGCCATGGCGGCCTGCACGGCCAGGGGCAGCATCTCCTTGGTCAGGTTGTTCCAGCCGCCAGGGAACAGGTTGGTGTCCACGGGCGCGAGCTTGAAGCCGGCATTGCGGATGTCCACCGAGGTATAGAACGGCGGCGTGTGCTCCATCCATTCCAGCCGGAACCAGCGTTCGATGGCGGGCATCGAGTCGAGAACGCGCTGTTCGAGTTCGTTGATCGGCCCTGTCAGGGCCGTGATGAGATGCGGAACCATGGGAAGCCCTCAGAGGAGACGGGAACGATTGCAATCCATTGTAGGGTTGGGGCGTGACCGGCCTTCGCAAGCCCGCCGGGCGGATTTTTCGGGCTGCCCCCGCTCAGCGCCGCCAAAACGCCGGGGTGAGCAAGGCCATGAAGCTCAGAATCTCCAGCCGCCCCAGCAGCATGGCCAGCGTGCACACCCACACCTGAAAGTCCGTCAATACGGCGTAGTTGGACGCTGGCCCCACGCTGCCCAGCCCCGGCCCCATGCAATTGACGCTGGCGATCACAGCGGAGAACGCGGTCACCGGATCCAGGTCGGTGAGCAGCAGCACCATGCTCAGGCCAATGATGGTGGCGCCATACACCAGCATGAAGGCGAGCACCGAGAAGATCACCCGGTTGTCCACCACCGCATCGCCCAGGCGCACCGGCTGCACGGCGCGGGGGTGCACCAGGCGGTTCATCTCGCGCCGCGCTTGCTTGAGCAGGATGAGCATGCGGACCATCTTGATGCCGCACCCGGTGGAGCCCGCGCTGGTCGCCACGCCCGACAGCAGCAGCATGAACACGGGCGCAAACACCGGCCAGCTCAGGTAGTCCACCGTGGCGTAGCCGGTGGTGGTGGCAATCGACACCAGATTGAACATGCCGTAGCGCAGCGCATCGAGCGGCGCATACACGCCTTTCACCCACAGCAGCACCGACACCAGCAGCCCCCCGCCCACCAGCGTAAACAAGGTGGCGCGCAGTTCGGGGTCGCGCCAGAACCCCTGCCAGTGGCCTTTGCGGATGGCCACAAAATACAGCGCAAAGTTGCAACTGGCCACCAGCATGAAGCCCACGGCAATGGCTTCCAGCAAGGGCGACTGATAAAAACCGAAGCTGGTGTCGTGGGGCGACAGCCCCCCCAGGCTCACCGTGGAAAACATGTACATCAGCGCGTTCACCGGGTCCATGCCCCCCGCCCAGTACGCCAGCGCGCACGCCGTGGAAAACAGCGCGTACACCCCCCACAGCCCTTTTGCGGTTTCGGTCATGCGCGGGGTGAGCTTGGCATCCTTCACCGGGCCCGCCGCCTCGGCCTTGAACAGCTGACTGCCGCCCACGCCCAGCAAGGGCAACACCGCCACGGCCAGGATCAGGATGCCCATGCCCCCCACCCACTGCAGGAAGGTGCGCCACACGTTCATGGACACGGGCAATGCGTCGAGCCCGGTGAGCACCGTGGACCCGGTGGTGGTCAGGCCCGACACCGCCTCGAAGTACGCATGGGTGAACGACATGGGCCGCCCGATCTCATGGGTGACCAGCATCAGCGGCAGCGCCGCAAACATCGGCAGCAGCACCCAGACCAGCGTGACCAGCATCACGCCATGGCGCGGCTGCAGCTCGCGCCGAAACAGGCGCAGCTTCCACCACAGGCCGCAGCCTACGGCCAGGGTCGCAGCCATGGCCACGGGATAGATGTGCCACACCCCATCGCGCAGGAACCACGACACCGACAACGGCAGCCCCATGGTCAGCGCAAAGATCATGATCAGGATGCCCAGCACCCGCAGCACGGGAAACATGTCCACCATGGCGTCGTTCTCGCAGGCCCTGCGTCAGAAGAAAGTGGCGCTCACGCGGAAGAGCTTTTCCACGTCGCGCACCAGCCGCTTGTGGGGCAGGAAGAACACCACGTGGTCGTTGCTCTCGATGACGGTGGAACTGCGCGGGATGATCACTTGGGGTTCGCGCAAATCATCAGACGGCACGTCCGGCGAATCCGGCAGGCCGCGCACGATCAGGCCCATGTGCACCTCGTGCGGCAACTGCAGGTCGCTGACCTTGCGGCCGACCACGCGCGAGCTTTTGCGGTCGCCGCGCGCCACGATCTCCAGCGCTTCAGCCACGCCACGGCGCAGACTGTGCACGGCCTGCACATCGCCCTGGCGCACATAGGCCAGGAGCTCGCCCAGCATGGCCTGCGCAGGCGACAGCGCAATGTCGATCTGCGTGCCGTGCATCAGGTCGGCGTAGCTGCGCCGATTGATAAGGGCCAGCACCCGCTTGGCGCCCATGCGCTTGGCCAGCAGGGACGACATGATGTTGTCCTCGTCGTCATCGGTCAGCGCCAGGAAGAGGTCGATCTCTTCCACGCTCTCGCCGCCCAGCAGGTCTTCGTCCGTCGTATCGCCCTGCAGCACCAGCACATCGGACGGCAGACTGGACGCCAGCTCGATACAGCGATCAGGGTCGGACTCAATCATCTTGATGTGAAACCGCCCCGGCTCCTTGCTGAGCTGGCGCGCCAGCCGCAGCCCCACGCGGCCACCCCCGGCAATCATGATGCGCCGGACAGGCTGCCCCGGGCGGTCCCCGCGCCGGTGCAAGGCCGTGAGCACGTTGGCAATGTGGCCGCTGGCCGCCAGCACAAACACCTCATCGCCCGGCTCGATGCGCGTGTTGCCATCGCAGGCCACAAAGCGGTCCGGCTCGTCCTGAAACCGCCGGTAGATCGCCACCAGGCGCATGGCCACGTCGGGCAAGCTCTCGCGCAGCTCGCAGATGGTGCGGCTCACCATGGGCGCCCCGGCGCGCGCGCGCACCGACACCAGGCAGGCGCGGCCGCCCGCAAACTCGCGCACCTGCATGGCCTCGGGGTATTCGATCAGCTTGCCGATGTAGCGGGTCAGGGACTCTTCGGGGCAGATGATGCGGTCCACGCCAAAGCCCTCGGGGCCGGTCAGCCGCTCATCCAGCGTGAATCCGTTGGAACGCACCCGCGCGATGCGCTTGGGGATGTTGAACACCAGCTGCGCCACCTTGCAGCACACCAGGTTGGTCTCGTCCTGTGCAGCGCAGGCGATCAGCAGATCGGTGTCCTCGGCGCCCGCCTCGGCCAACACGGCCGGTTCGATGCCGTTGCCCACCACACCGCGCAGGTCAAAGCGCGACTCCAGGTCGCGCAGGCGGGCGGCATCGGTGTCGATGACGGTAATGTCATTGCGCTCAGACACCAGGCTGTCTGCCACGCTCTGGCCCACACGGCCTGCGCCGAGGATGATGATTTTCATAAGAAATTGGGCCTTGGCGCTTTACAGGCAAGCGCTAGCAGCTATGAAATAAGGAGCAAATCAACCCCGCACCTCACCCTCGCCCAGCACCACGTACTTGAGTGAGGTCAGCCCTTCGATGCCCACCGGCCCACGCGCATGGAACTTGTCGGTACTGATGCCGATTTCGGCGCCCAGGCCGTATTCGAAGCCGTCGGCAAACCGCGTGCTGGCGTTCACCATCACGCTGGCCGAATCCACCTCGCGCAGGAACTGCTGGGCGTGCATGTGGTCACGCGTCAGGATGGCATCGGTGTGGTGGCTCGAATAGTGGTTGATGTGGGCAATGGCCTCGTCCACACCGGCCACCACCTTCACGCTGATGATCGGGGCCAGGTATTCCTCACTCCAGTCCTGCTCGGTGGCGGGGGTGAGGAGTGCGCCAGGCACGTCGGCCAGCAGCGCCAGCGACTCCGGGCAACCGCGCATCTCCACGCCCTTGGCGGCGTACACCACGCCGATCTGGGGCAAGAATTCGGCCGCCACGCCGCGCGCCACCAGCAGGCCTTCGCTCGCGTTGCAGGGGCTGTATTTGTTGGTCTTGGCGTTGTCGGCCACCTTCACCGCCATGGCGATGTCGCAGGGGTCGTCCACATAGGTGTGGCAGTTGCCGTCCAGGTGCTTGATCACGGGCACCTTGGCATCGCGGCTGATGCGCTCGATCAGCCCCTTGCCGCCGCGCGGGATGATCACGTCCACAAACTGCGGCATGGCAATCAGCTGGCCCACGGCCTCGCGGTCCGTGGTCTGCACCAGCTGCACACCGTGCTCCGGCAGGCCCGCCTCCGCCAGTGCCTGCTGCACCAGCTTGGCCAGCGCCTTGTTCGAATCAATCGCCTCGGAGCCACCACGCAGGATGCAGGCGTTGCCGCTCTTGATAGACAGCGACGCGGCCTCGATGGTCACGTTGGGGCGGCTCTCGTAGATCATGCCGAACACGCCAATCGGCACGCGCATCTGGCCCACGCGGATGCCGCTGGGCTGCTGCTTCATGCCCAGGATCTCGCCAATGATGTCGGGCATGGCGGCGAGCTGCTCGCAGCCTTCGGCGCAGGTCTCCAGCACCTTGGGGCTGAGCTTGAGGCGGTCCACCATGGGCTCGGCCAGGCCGTTGGCCACAGCGCGCTCCAGGTCTTTGGCGTTGTCGATCTGCAGCGAAGCCACGTTCTCACGCAGCAAGCGGGCCAGCGCCTTGAGCGCTTTGTTTTTGATAGCTGCTGGCGCTTTGGCCATCAGCGCAGAGGCCGTTTTGGCCTGGAGACCGAGAGAATGCGTGTATTCGGCGACGTTGAGAGCGTTCATCCAGCGATTTTGCCGCACTTGGCTTTACCCTTGCGGCCTTGCCCTACTCGCACATCCTTGGCCATGACCACCACCGCCCCCGCCCAGCTCGTCGCCCTGACCGAAGCCTTGCAGGCCTTTGAACGCGGCGACCACACCGCCGCCACCCTGAGCACCCTGGCCCGCCAGCAAACCACCCTGCTGGCCGCCCTGCCCCCACGCTACGGCGAGGTGCTGCTGAACCTGCTGGACCGGCTGGAGTCGAGCGCGCTGTTTTCAGAGGAAAGCTGCTCATTCAGCCAGAAGGATCTGGTGGCCAACCTGCGGATGTGGGCAGACAAAGCGCGCGGGGTGCTGGAGCAGCCCTGAAGCCCACGTGCAGACAAAACCGTCACTACATTTTTGATAGCTACTTGCGCTTACTGGATAAGCGCCAGAGGCCAAAAACACTCAAATTTATCGGCCAACCTTACCGCGCGGCCTGGGTCAGCCTGCACACCTGCAACGCAAGCCTCTGCAGCGCCTGCCACCCATCGGTGGGCCAATCGGGCTGCTTGAGCCCCTTGACGATGCCGTCCACGATATGCGCCGACTGCAGCAGGCGCGCCAGCGCCGCGTCGCTGGCCCTGGGCAGGATGCGTTCGTACAGCTTTTCCTTGGCGCCCCACACCCGGTTTTCGCGCAGGGCCATGGGCAGAGGGCGGCCGGCGTTCATGGCGTCTTTCACGCGCTTCAAGGCACGGATGTCTTCGGCCAGCGCCCAGTGCACCAGCACTTCGGCCTCGCCCTCGGCCTGCAGGCCGTCGAGCATGCGCTGCACGCGGGCGGTATGGCCTGAGAGCACGGATTCAGAGAGCTTGAACACGTCGTAGCGCGCGACGTTGAGCACAGCGGCTTCGACCTGGGCCTGCGCCAGCTCGCCGGGGGGGTGGAGCAATGCGAGCTTTTGGATCTCCTGGTGGGCGGCGAGCAGATTGCCCTCCACCCGGTCGGCAAAAAACTGCAGCGTGCGCTGGCCCTCCTCGCCCGCCACCACGCGCTGGCCCTGGGCGGCCAGGCGCTGGGCGATCCACTGCGGCAGCATGCCGCGCTCGATGGGGTCGATCTGGATCGATGTGCCGCTGGATTCCAGCGCCGCAAACCATGCGCCCGTGCGTGTGGCCTTGTCAAGGCGCGGCAACATCACCAGCGTGAGCGTGCTGTCGTTGCCCTTGGCGGATTCAGCAATCTGCTGCAGCGCCACGCCACCATCCTTGCCGGGCTTGCCCGAGGGGATGCGGATCTCGACGATCTGCTTGTCGGCAAACAGGCTCAAGCTGCCGCCTGCAGCCAGCACGGCGCTCCAGTCAAAGTGAGCGCCTGCTACCGTGTACGAGGTGCGTTCGGTATAGCCCTGAGCACGGGCCGTGGCGCGGATGGCGTCTGCCGCCTCCTGCTGCAGCAGGGGCTCGTCGCCATGCAACACGTAAAGCGGCGACAGGCCCCGTTGAAGATGCGGTGAGAGTTGGGCCAGGGCGACTTGCATGCGGCAAAGTTTATCGCCTGGGCAGGCCCGGCACTGTGCACATTGCCAGCAAATGCCCTCACAGTGCACAAGAGAGACCGCGAACTAATCAGCTGCAGTGCTATTCACTGGCGCCCAAAGCCCCGAGAATTCCCCCGGGGCGCGTACACGCGCCCGTACCGACATCGACTGCCTTCCCAGAAAGCCCCCGCACCATGCCACCCAACGCCCTGCGCAGCGCCCAGCCCACCAGCCTGATCGGCGCCCCCACCGACATCGGCGCCGGGGCGCGCGGCGCCTCCATGGGGCCCGAGGCCCTGCGCGTGGCGGGCCTGCAGGCAGCGCTGGAGTCGCACGGACTGCAGGTGTTTGACCGGGGCAACTTGAGTGGCCCCGCCAACCCCTGGCAGCCGCCCGTGGACGGTTACCGACACCTGCCCGAGGTGGTGGAGTGGAACCAGCGGGTGTTTGACGCCGTGTATGCCGAACTGCAATTGGGCCACCTGCCCATCCTGCTGGGTGGCGACCACTGCCTGGGCTTGGGCAGCATCAGCGCCGTGGCCCGCCATTGCGCAGAAATGGGTAAGAAGCTGCGGGTGCTGTGGCTGGATGCCCATGCCGACTTCAACACCAGTGCACTCACGCCCAGCGGCAATGTGCATGGCATGCCCGTGGCCTGCCTGTGCGGGTTCGGCCCCGAGGCGCTGACCGGGCTGGCCCGCATGCCGGGCGGTGGCGCAGCGCTGCACCCGTCGCAGATCCGGCAGATCGGCATCCGCAGCGTGGACGCAGGCGAAAAGCGCTTTGTGCATGAGCAGGGCCTGGAGGTGTTCGACATGCGCTACATCGACGAGGTGGGCATGCGCCAGACCATGCAGCAGGCGCTGGCCGGACTGGATGCACACACCCACCTGCATGTGAGCTTTGATGTGGACTTTCTGGACCCCGACATCGCGCCAGGCGTTGGCACCACGGTGCCGGGAGGCCCCACCTACCGCGAGGCGCAGTTGTGCATGGAGATGATTGCCGACAGCGGGCGCCTGGCCTCGCTGGACATTGTGGAACTCAACCCTGCGCTGGATGTGCGCAACCGCACGGCGGTGCTGGCGGTGGACCTGGTGGAGTCGCTGTTTGGCAAAAGTACGCTCATGCGGACATCCCCCTGAGCGCCTGCGCCTCGCCCATCACGAACGCCCGGCACGGCGCTGTCGCTGCCTGCTGCTCTGCGCTACCGCCAAGAGGCCACAGCCCCACGCCTGGGCTCAGCGCTTGGCCGCTGCCAGGCGGCGCATAAGCTGCTGCACCAGGTCGGTCCGCATGTTGCGGTAGAGGAGCGCTTCCTCAGCCTCCTTGGCGAGGGCGATAGTCTCGTTGTAGCTGATGTCGCGCTGCTGCAGCAGCTCGGTCTCGGGAATCAGTTCGGCACCTGCCGGGGTACGCAGCCGGAACCTGATGCGCAGGCGCAGCTGGAGTTCGCGCACCTGGCCCGAGGCATTGAGCCCCACCACCGCGCGCTCCTGCTGCTCCTGCAGCAAATCCAGAATGGCATCGGCCGTGGGCATGGCCGCCGGGTCGCGCAGCAGCTGCAGCTTGCCGCCCGAACCCTCCAGCGTGCGCTGCAACTCCCGCGCGAGGGGCGAGCCTGCAGGTGCTGCGATGTAGAGCGAGTCAAACCCGAACTCGGGCACGCCCCGCAGCCGAAATCCGCAAGCGGACAGCAGGGCCACGGGCGCGAGGGAGAGCAGTGTGCGCTTGTTCATGGGGGCTATACCACCACGTTCACGAGGCGGCCAGGCACCACAATGACGCGCTTGGGCGCAGCGCCTGCAGCCTGGGCCACAAACGCCTCGCTGGCCAGGGCAATGCGTTCGATCTCGGCCTTGTCGGCCTGTGCGGGCACATGGATGGAGCCGCGCAGCTTGCCGTTGACCTGCAGCATGAGCTCGATCTCGTCCTGCACCAGCGCGTTCGCATCGACCTGGGGCCAGGGTGCATCCAGCAGGTCGCCCAGTTCGGCCGCGTAACCCAGGCCGCTCCAGAGGCTGTGCGCAATGTGGGGGGTGGCCGGGTACAGGCAGCGCAGCAGGATGCCAAAGCCTTCGATCAGCGCCACCTGAGCACCAGCCGAGTCGGTGGCCTTGAAGTCTTCGAGCGCGTTGATCATCTTCATCGCGCCGGAGACCACGGTGTTGTACTGCATGCGCTGGTAGTCGTAGTCCACCTGCTTGAGCACGGTGTGGATCTCCAGGCGCAGGGCCTTGGCTTCTTTGCCAAACTCAACGTCTTTCAGGCTGCTGGCGCTTGCCACGCTTGCACTTGCAGCTCCCATATCCATAGCAGACAGCTTGAGACCGAAGTTCCACACCCGGCGCAGGAAGCGGTAGCTGCCTTCCACCGCAGCGTCGTTCCACTCCAGCGTGGCCTCGGGCGGTGCGGTGAACATGGTGTACAGGCGGGCGGTATCGGCGCCGTACTTCTCGATCAGGTCCTGCGGGTCTACGCCATTGTTCTTGGACTTGGACATGGTGCCCACGCCCTCGTAGTCGATGGGCGTGCCCACGGGCAACATACCGTCGCCGCTGGTGGCTTCGTTCTTGAGCTTGGCGCCGATGATCTTGCCGCCTTCGTCCAGCACGTGCTCCACGTCGTGCGGCCAGAAGTAGTCCTTGCCGCCCTTGGCGGTGCGGCGGCTGTAGATGTGGTTGAGCACCATGCCCTGCGTGAGCAGCTTGGTGAAGGGCTCATCGACCTTGACCAGGCCCAGGTCGCGCATGACCTTGGTCCAGAAGCGGGCGTACAGCAAGTGCAGGATGGCGTGCTCAATGCCGCCGATGTACTGGTCCATCGGCATCCAGTAGTCGGCACCGCCCGCCACCATCGCGTCGGCATTCTTGGGGTCGCAGTACCGCATGAAGTACCACGAGCTGTCCACGAACGTGTCCATGGTGTCCGTCTCGCGGCGGGCAGGCTTGCCGCACACGGGGCAGGTCACGCCCGCGTGGAAGCCTTCGTGCTTGTGCAGCGGGTTGCCCGAGCCATCGGGGATACAGTCTTGCGGCAGCACCACGGGCAGGTCTTTTTCGGGCACGGGCACGGCGCCGTGTTCATCGCAGTGGATGATGGGGATCGGAGTGCCCCAGTAGCGCTGGCGGCTCACGCCCCAGTCGCGCAGGCGCCAGGTGGTCTTCTTCTCGCCCAGGCCCTTCTGCTCCAGCGCATGGGCCACGGCGTTCACGGCTTCCTTGTACGACAGGCCGCTGAAGCTGTCGGAGTTGATGGTCACGCCGCGTTGCTTGTCGCCGTACCAGTCGTTCCATTGGTGGTAGTCGAAGTGTTCGCCATCGACCAGCACGACCTGCTTGATCTCGATGCCGTACTTGAGGGCGAACGCGAAGTCGCGCTCGTCGTGCGCGGGCACGCCCATCACGGCGCCGTCGCCATAGCCCATGAGCACGTAGTTGCCGACCCAGACCTCGACCTTCTCTTCGGTCAGCGGGTGAGTGACGAACAGGCCCGTGGGCACGCCCTTCTTCTCTTGCGTGGCCAGCTCGGCCTCGGTCGTGCCGCCGCTCTTGCATTCTTCGATGAAGGCCTTGAGCGTGGGATTGGTTTTGGCGGCATGGGCGGCCAGCGGGTGCTCGGGCGCCACGGCGCAGAAGGTCACGCCCATGATGGTGTCGGCGCGCGTGGTGAACACGTACATCTTGCCGTCGCCGATCAGTGCACCGTCGTCGCCCGCGATGTCGTGCGTGAAGGCGAAGCGCACGCCCTCAGACTTGCCGATCCAGTTCTCCTGCATCAGCTTCACACGCTCGGGCCAGCCGGGCAGTTTGTCGCCGGTGACGAAGTCCAGCAGCTCTTCGGCGTAGTCGGTGATCTTGAGGTAGTAGCCGGGGATCTCGCGCTTTTCGACCACCGCACCCGTGCGCCAGCCCTTGCCGTCAATCACCTGCTCGTTGGCCAGCACGGTCTGGTCCACCGGGTCCCAGTTCACGACCTGGGTCTTGCGGTAGGCAATGCCCTTTTCCAGCATCTTCAAAAACAGCCACTGGTTCCACTTGTAATAAGTGGGGTCGCAGGTGGCCACTTCGCGGCTCCAGTCGATGGCCAGGCCCATGGCCTGCATCTGCTTTTTCATGTACGCGATGTTTTCGTACGTCCACTTGGCAGGGGGCACACCATTCTTCAGCGCCGCGTTTTCGGCGGGCAGGCCGAACGCGTCCCAGCCCATGGGCATCAGCACGTTATGGCCGTTCATGCGCAGGTAGCGCGTGAGCATGTCGTTGATGGTGTAGTTGCGCACGTGGCCCATGTGCAGCTTGCCGCTGGGGTACGGAAGCATCGAGCAGGCGTAGAACTTCTTCTTGTTGGCGTCTTCCGTCACGCGGTAGGCATCGGTGGCGGTCCAGTGGCCGTGGGCGGCGCGCTCGACGTCTTGGGGAGAGTATTTGTCTTGCATGGGGGCTCGGGGGTGAGAGGGAGGTGCAGCCGCAGGGCCGCGCTGCGCAGATTTTAGGCTGTCAGGCCCCGCCTTCCGCGCCTGCCGCCGCCAGCGGCCTGTGCAGACCGGCTGGCACGGCGGCGCACGGCGGTTTCAGGGGGCCTTGGCAGGGGCAGACGGCGCGCCTGCGGCCGGTGGCTCGGCCACAAAGCCGATGCGCTGCAGCCCGGCCAGATGCGCTGCGCCCATGACCTCGACCACGCGCCCGTAGGGCACTGCGGCGTCAGCGCGCAGCTGGATTTCGGTGTCGGGCCGTTCGGCGCCGATGCGGCGCAGGCGCTCAGCCAACGCGCTCTGCGACAGTGGCTGGTCGTCCAGAAAGGCTTGGCCCGACGCATCGACCACAAGGGTAACGAACTGCGGCGCACTACCGGGCGTGGCGCCCTCGGAGCGTGGCAGGTCGAGCCGGATGGAGCTGGCCAGCAGCGGTGCCGTGAGGATGAAGATAACCACCAGCACCAGCATCACATCGACCAGCGGCGTCATGTTGATGTCGCTCATGGGCTGTGGCCCGGTGGTGCGTTCGAGACGTCCGAAGGCCATGATGGATTCAACCTCCCTGGCGCTCAGGGCCGGGAATCGGCGGGGGCGACCGTGTCAATGACCAGTTCGCGCAGGTCGCGCGCAAACCCTTCCAGGTCCGCCTCGATGCGACCGATCAGCCGCCCAAACACGTTGTAGGCCAGCACGGCGGGGATGGCCACGGCCAGCCCGGCCGCCGTCATGACCAGGGCCTCGCCCACGGGGCCGGAGACGCGGTCGATGGTGATCTGGCCCGCGCCCGCCATGGCCGTCAGCGCATGGTAGATGCCCCACACGGTGCCCAGCAGCCCCACGAACGGCGCGGTGGAGCCCACCGTGGCCAGCAGCACCTGGCCAAACTGCAGGCGCCCCAGCACGCCATGCAGGGCATCGCGCAGCACCCGGGTCAACCGCTGAGACAGGCTGCCCGCGCTGGCCAATGAGGCCGGGGCATCGGGCAGAGAATGATTTGCTATTGAATTTGCAGCAACCACCAGAGGCAAGACCAGCGCAGCGCGGTCAAAAGACTGCAAACGTTGTGCTGCAACCTCCATGGATGGCGCCTGCCAGAACGCCGCAGTGCAGCGGGCCACGTCGGCACTGGCCTGGCGCATGAGCCGCAGCTTCCAGACGATGACCACCCAGCTTGCCACCGACATGGCCAGGAGCACCAGTGCGGCACCCTGCGTGACGGCGTCGCCCTGGCGCCACCAGTGGAGAGCGTCCATCAATACCTCGCTATTTGGCGCATCGCCCGCAACTGGCGCGCCCGAAGCCAGTGCCACCGTGGAACTGGCTTCGCCAGGCCACGGGTGGCGTCCCCCTGTAAGGGGAAGATGCGAAGCATCTCAGGGGGTTTCTCATTGCAGACCGAGCACGTCGAACATGTCGAACATGCCCGTCTTGTGTCCAGCGAGGAACCGCACCGCCCGCAGGCTGCCCTGTGCGTAGGTGGAGCGACTGGAAGACTTGTGCGTGATCTCGATGCGCTCGCCGATGCCCGCGAACAGCACGGTGTGATCGCCCACGATGTCACCACCCCGGATGGTGGCGAAACCGATGCTCGACGGATCGCGCTCGCCGGTCACACCTTCGCGGGCGTACACGCCACATTCCTTGAGGTCGCGCCCCATGGCGTCGGCAATCACCTCGCCCATCTTGAGCGCGGTGCCCGAGGGCGCATCCACCTTGTGGCGATGGTGGGCTTCGATGATCTCGATGTCGTAGCCCGTGGCCATGGCCTTGGCCGCCATCTGCAGCAGCTTGAGGGTGACGTTCACGCCCACGCTCATGTTGGGCGCCATGACGATGGCGGTGCGCTGGGCAAAGACGGCAATCTCGGCCTTTTGCGCATCGGTGAAGCCCGTGGTACCCACCACGGTTTTTACCCCGAGTTCGCAGCACACGGCCAGGTGGGCCAGGGTGCCCTCAGGGCGTGTGAAATCAATCAGAACGTCGGCGTTTTTCAGGCCCGCCGCAATGTCGGCGGTGATGGCAACACCGCTGGCATGGCCCAGAAACGCGGTGGCATCCGAACCGATGCCGGGGCTGGACGGCACGTCCAGCGCGCCTGCCAGCACACAGTCATCACTGGCGCGAAGGGCCTCGATCAGCATGCGGCCCATGCGACCGGATGCACCGGCAACGGCAACACGGAGGGGGCGCGAGGGCGTGGATGCGGGGGCAGGCGAAGGGGTCCCTGTCATGAGTGTCCTGTACGTTGTCATTGGCTTTGAAGTGAGGCGGGCATCGATCTACCCGTTGCCCCACCGGCCAGATCGCGAAAATCAGCGTGCTGGGGCTTCCAGCGGCGGGTAGCTGACAGAAGCAGGCTCCAGCGGGGGCGCTGTCGGGGAGGCAGATGGCCGTTGCGACGCAGGGTAGCGGGCCAGTTGCTCCGGTGTGGCCTCCAGCACGGGCACCTTGCTTTTGGAGCCACGCGAGCCCAGTGTGGCCACGAACTCGGTCTCTGTGGGCATGGGGTCGCCTTCGGAGCGATCCAGCCCATCGCCCTTGAAATACACGGTCAGCTTGCGGGTCTGGGCTTCTTCACCGGGGCGCTTGAGCGTGAACACGTATTCCCAGCGGTCTGCATGGAACAGGCTGGTGACCAGCGGCGTACCGAGGATTTCACGCACCTGCTGGCGGCTCATGCCGGGCTGGAGCGCCTCGACCTGCTCGCGCGACACAAAATTGCCCTGCACCACATCGATTTTGTAGGGAGTGACAATGCTGGCAATGCGGGTACTGGCACCATCCAGGCTACTGCAACCGGCCAGGGCGGCCACGCTGGCACCGACCAAAAGGACCAGGCCCAGGCGGGCGCTGAAACGGGCTTTGACGGGCATGGGTAAAAGGGCTGAGGATATGATCGCCCCATTGTAGCGGCAGGCCTTCTGACCTTGAGGCCGAGGCCCGCATCCCGAAAGACCATGCCATGACCAACATCGACGAACTCAAAAGCACGGGACTCAAGGCCACGCTGCCCCGCCTGAAGATTCTGGAGATCTTCCAGAAAGGCGAGCAACGCCACATGACGGCCGAAGATGTGTTCCGCGTGCTCCTGGAAGAGCGTTCGGACATTGGCTTGGCCACGGTCTACCGCGTGCTCACGCAGTTCGAGCAGGCCAGCATCCTGATCCGCAGCAATTTCGAGAGCGGCAAGGCGGTGTACGAACTCAACGAAGGGCAGCACCACGACCACTTCATCTGCACGTCGTGCGGCAAGGTGGAGGAGTTCTACGACCCCGAGATTGAAAAACGCCAGCAGGCCGTGGCCAAGGCCAAGGGCTGGCTGGTGCAGGACCACACCATGGCCCTGTATGGCCAGTGCGCGGCTTGCGCTAGCAAGTAAGCCCCCCTGAGTCGCCTTCGGCGCCTTCCCCCGAGGGGGACGCACCCAGTGGCCCGGCGAAGCCGGTTCCACGGGTGCACTGGTATTGGCGCGCGCCAGTTTCGCAGCATCTGAACCTAAATTGGCTGTAGCGCCTGCCTGCCAAGCGCCGGCAGCTATCAAATACGCAGCATACTAGCCGCCTGTATCGCGCTCCATGGCGCGGCGATGGCGCTCGACAAACTCTTGATAGGTGTCGATGCCGCGCAGCTGCAGGATGGTGTTGCGCACGGCGGCTTCGACCAGCACGGCGATGTTGCGGCCAGCCACCACCTGGATCACCACCTTGAGCACAGGCACGCCCAGCACGTCTTGCGTGAGTGGCTCATAGGGCAGGCGCTCGTAGTCGCGCTCCAGCGTCTCCTTGCGCACAAGGTGCACGATGAGTTTGAGACGCATCTTGCGGCGCACCGCCGTCTCGCCAAAGATGGCACGGATATCGAGCAGACCGATGCCGCGCACTTCCAGCAGGTTCTGCAGCAGATCGGGGCACTTGCCCTCGATGGTGGTCTGGTTGATGCGGTACAGGTCCACCGCGTCGTCGGCCACCAGGCCGTTGCCGCGCGAAATCAGCTCCAGGCCCAGCTCGCTTTTCCCCAGGCCAGATTCGCCGGTGATCAGCACCCCCAGGCCGAGAATGTCCATGAACACGCCGTGCATGGTGGTGCGGTCGGCAAAGTGCTTGGACAGGTAGGCACGCAGCACGTCGATCACAAACGCCGAGGACTCGTGCGTGGAGAACATCGGGATCTGCGCGCGCTCGCACATCGACACCAGTGCATCGGGGGCGGTCTGGTCGTCGGCCAGCACCAGCACGGGCGGCTCCAGCGTCACGATGCGGGCAATGCGACGCTTGCAATCGTCGGGAGACGCGCTGCTCAGATAGGCAATCTCGCGCTCGCCCAGGATCTGGACGCGGTAGGGATGGATGTAATTGAGGTAGCCGACCAGATCGGCCCCGGAGCGCGCGGACCGCACGGCCACTTCGTCAAAGCGCCGCTCGGAAGCGCCCAGCCCGGCCACCCACTCCCACTTCAGGGGGCCGCGAAATTCCTCAAACAGAACATCGGCGCTGACAACATTGGGCTTCACGGCGAATCAGCGAAAGTGCGCAGCGCCAGACAGGCTCAAGCCGTTTGCGTGGACTGCCAGCCGGCAATCATGCCGTGCAGTTCGGCAGCATCGGTGCAGGCCTTGAGCCTTTCACGCAGGGCCGAATCGCTGAGCAGTTCGGCAATCTCGGAGAGGATTTCGAGGTGCTTCTGGGTGGCTGCTTCAGGCACCAGCAGAAAAATCAGCAGGCCCACGGGCAATTCGTCTGGCGCATCGAACCCGATGGGGTTCAGCAGCTGGAACACGGCAGCCATCGGTGCCTTGAGGCCCTTGATGCGCCCGTGGGGAATGGCCACGCCATGGCCCAGACCGGTGGAGCCCAGGCGTTCACGCGCAAAGAGGCTGTCGGTGATCAACGCGCGCGAGAGACCGTGCTGGCTCTCGAACAGCAGACCCGCTTCTTCAAAAGCACGCTTCTTGCTGGTGGCGTCAACGCTCACAAGCACTTGAGCGGAGGGCAGGATGGAGGCGAGTCGGTTCATGGTCAAGGGTAACAATTATGCACATATTGGCGAAAACCCTGAGCGCGGCGCTGTGGGCAACAAAAAAACCGCCCGAAAAGGGCGGCTGCTGTGCCAAGCTCAGGGCTGGCGCATCAAGCGTGCAGTTCGCGCTTGGCGGCTTCGTGGTGGTGGTCCTGCAGGCGATCCTTGTGGCGCACCACCTGACGGTCCATCTTGTCGACCAGTTCATCCACGGCAGCATACAGGTCGGCGTGGGAGCTTTCGGCAAACAGGTCGTTGCCCTTCACATGGATATTGCATTCCGCTCGCTGCCGCTTTTCCTTCTCCTTTTGCTTCTCTACCGTCAGCAGTACCTTGACGTCGACAACTTGGTCAAAATGGCGGGTGATCCGGTCCAGCTTGGTGGTGACGTAGTTGCGCAAGGCTGGGGTAACTTCGAGGTGGTGACCGCTGATCGTCAGGTTCATAAATAAGTCTCCTGTAACACTCTCTGTGGAAGAAGCGCCGCCCTGGATCAGAGGAGCGGCCCGGCGAACTTGGATGCATCCCGTTGACGTGAAGTCACTATGCCCCCGCCCTTCCTGAAAAGCAATCCCATTCCGCCCCGACCCGCTGGGTTATGCCCGCCAAGGTGCCAAGCCCCCAAAAAGCGCGCACAATGGCTGAGTTGCCGGGGAGCACACGCCCCGCCAGTCGGCAGTTGCTCAGCGTGCCGAAGGCGCTGCACCATGCAGCGTCAACCGCCCTGCCACCACCATCGACAGCAGGCTCGCGGCAATACCCACCAGCGCCGCCATCCAGTAGTTCTGCACCAGTCCCTGCGCGTCGCGGCTGATCAGCATCCCGCCCACCAAAGACGCCGCCCCCATGGCCGCAGACTGCACCGATGCGTTCAAGGTCATGAAGGTACCGCGCAGCGGTGCCTGCGCCGCAGAGGCCACGATGGCCATGCCCGGAATCATCCGGCCGCTCACAAAGGCAAACATGAGGGTGGACACCGCCAGAATGCCCCACAGCGGCAGCCCCTGCACCAGCGTGATGCCCAACAGGCAGGGCGCCGCAGCCAGGGCCAGCCAGCGAAAGGTTCGCACCTTGCCGCGCAGGTCCGTCAACCGGCCAAACAGGCGCGCGGTGAACAGGGTCGCGACACCTCCACACAGGTAGGCCACCGGAATCTGGTCGGCCCGCACACCAGCATTGGTCTGCATGTAGATGGTGATGTAGGGAATCACCGTAAAACCTGTAAACATGAGCAACGCGGAGAACAGGAACGCCCAGCGATGGTTCGGGTCGACAAGCACTTGTCCGATGCCGCCCAGCGCCGTTCGTCCGCTGGCCGCCTGCACATGGGCCGTCATCGCCGGCATGGTGCGCGCCGCCAGCACGGCCAGCAGCCCCACCATCGCGGCAATCGCAATGAACGGCATGTTCCAGCCGCCCACCTCGGCAAGGATCAGCCCCAGCGGAACACCGGCCACGGTCGATACCGAGAACGAGGTCATCACGATGCCCATCGCACGGCCGCGCCGCTCGAACGGGATCACGTCAGCCACGATGGTTTGCGACAGGGCCGACAAGACACCCCCGAATGCCCCCGCCAAAACGCGCGCCACCATGAGCGTGCCGTAGGTGGGCGCCACGCCACAGGCCAGTGTGGCCAGCCCAAACAGGACGTAGAGGACCAGCAGCAGCCGCTTGCGCCCGAACCGGTCGATGTAGGTGGAGGCCAGCAACCCCGAAACCCCAGCCGACAGCGTGTAGGCCGACACCAGCAGCCCGAACTGCGCGTCGCTGATGGAAAACAGCTGCGTGAACCGGGGCCCCAGCGGCATCATGATCATGAAGTCAAGGATGTGGGTGAACTGAATGCCCGCCAGGGTGAGCAGCAGCCAAAGTTCGCGGCGGGGAGTGAGCGCAGAGGTGGAGGGCACAGGGGGCGCGGCCAAAGGTGGCGCTGTCAGATTCAGGGCCACACAGTGTGCCGCAAGCTCACCGAGCGCGCAGGTCCGCACTAGCGCCCTCATGCACGCCGGTACATGCCCCTGCCAAGCCCCCACCGAGCCCTTGCCGCAGACACGCGTCAGACCCGCGCGTAAAATCCAAAGGTTGCGCGCACGCACTTGAAGACTTCACCAGCTCCCGCGCTTCACTCCCCGTTTTGCGGCCTGCCTGCAGCGCACATCGATCGCCCACACCGACACCATGACCCAGCCCAGCTCCAACGCCCTGCACACCTCCGCCCTGACATCGCTGCCCCTGCTGGCACGCGGCAAGGTGCGCGACAACTACGCCGTGGGCGACGACCGCATCCTGATGGTGGCCAGCGACCGCCTGTCGGCCTTTGACGTGATCATGGGCGAGCCCATCCCGGGCAAGGGCGAGTTGCTCACGCAGATGGCGCTGTTCTGGTTCGACAAGCTCGGGGATATCTGCCCCAACCACCTGACGGGCGACGCGCCGGAAAGTGTGGTGTCTCCGGAAGAAGCCCCGCAGATCCGTGGCCGGTCCATGCTGGTGCAGCGGCTGCAGCCCATTCCAGTCGAAGCCGTGGTGCGCGGCTACCTGGCCGGCAGCGGCTGGAAGGAATACCAGGAATCACGCGCGGTGTGCGGGGTACCCCTGCCAGAAGGGCTGACCAATGCCGCCAAGCTGCCCGAGCCCATCTACACCCCAGCCGCCAAGGCCGCTGCGGGCGAGCACGATGAAAACATCACGTTCGAGCGCACGGTGGAGATGATTGGCCTTCAGCTCGCCACCCGCATCCGCGACCTGAGCATTGCGATCTACAAGGCTGCTGCCGACATCGCGCTCGCCAAAGGCATGATCATTGCCGACACCAAGTTCGAGTTTGGCCTGGCGCCCGATGGCACGCTGGTGCTGATGGACGAAGTGCTCACGCCCGACAGCTCGCGCTACTGGCCCGTGGAAGGCTACGAGGCCGCCCTGGCCGCTGGCCAGAACCCACCGAGCTACGACAAACAATTTGTGCGCGACTGGCTGGAGCAAGCCCAGGTGAACGGCAAGCCCTGGGACAAGACCGCGCCCGCCCCCCGCCTGCCGCGCGAAGTGATTGAAAAGACCGCCGCCAAGTACCGCGAAGCGCTGGAGCGGCTGACGGCCTGACGCCTCCGTCCGCCCCCAACCAAAAAGAAAAGGCCCTTCCCGGGCCTTTTCTTTTTGGTGGGGTGAACCCCGCTCAGCTCAACTGAGCACCACGCTCGACAAGCGGCGCCGGTAGGTCGCCACCACCGGGTCGTCGGGTGGGATCTGGCCGTCGGCCACCTTCACCTTGGGCGGCTCGATGATTTCAAGGATGGCCACATAGGTCTTGCGGGCGGCCTCTTCGCCCCAGGCCTTGTCGCGCATGAGGATTTCGAGCAGTTCGTCCATGGCGTCCGTCCAGCGCTGGTCGGCCATGAGCCAGCGGGCGCGGGCGTAGCGGGTGTCAAAGTCGCGCTTGTTGGCGGCGATTTTTGCATCAAAATCGGCACCAGCGCTTTCCCCATAAGCGTTAGAAGCTACAAAATCAATAGCATCCATCCAGGCTTTCAACGCACCCAGCTTGCGCGAGGCTGCGGCCTTGGCGATGACGGGGGCAAAGGCGACCTTGGCGTCGTCTTCGCGACGCAACTGCAGCAGCAGCTTGACGTAGTCGAAGCGCGCGTCGTCATTGGAAGGATCGGTCACCACGGCGTGCTGCAGCTTCTCCAGCGCGGTGCTGGTGTCGCCTTCGGCCAGGGCGTCCTGGGCTTCTTCTTCCTCGATTTCCGCCACCAGTTCTTCGGCGGTGGGGATGTGCTTGTCCAGGAAGGCGCGCACCTGGCCTTCGGGCAGGGCGCCCATGAAGCCATCCACAGGCTGGCCATTCATGAGCAGCACGCAGGTGGGAATGCTGCGGATGCCGAACATGCCCGCCAGCTGCTGCTCCTGGTCCGAATCGATCTTGACCAGCTTGAAGCGGCCCGCGTAGTCGGTCTCCAGCTTTTCCAGCACCGGCCCCAGCGACTTGCAGGGGCCACACCAGGGCGCCCAGAAGTCCACCAGCACGGGCACGTTCATCGAGGCAGCAACCACCTCGGCTTCAAAATTTTCTACGGTGACGTCAATCATGGCGGTGTGGAGGCCAGGGGCCTGTGGAGCGGTTTGCGCGCTATTTTGGCCCATCGAAACAGCCCCATGCCGGGAAGGGAGGCGCAAAAAGTAAAATCGCGGGTTCCACCTACAGCGGCAGAGCAGGCGCAACCTGCCCGCCAGCGCCCTCCACACCATGAAACCCATCCAGATCGGCGTGGTCATGGGTTCCAGCAGCGACTGGGACACCATGCAGCATGCAGTGCAGATTCTTGAACAGTTCGGCATCGCGCACGAGGCCCGCGTGGTCTCGGCCCACCGCATGCCCGACGACATGTTTGCCTACGCCGAGGCCGCCGCGGGCCGGGGCCTCAAAGCCATCATCGCGGGCGCCGGTGGCGCCGCCCACCTGCCCGGCATGATTGCCGCCAAGACCACCGTGCCCGTGCTGGGCGTGCCCGTGGCCAGCCGCCACCTGCAGGGTGTGGATTCGCTGCACAGCATCGTGCAGATGCCCAAGGGCATCCCCGTGGCCACGTTCGCCATCGGCACGGCGGGCGCTGCCAATGCGGCCCTGTTCGCCGTGGCCCTGCTGGCCAACGAAAGCCTCGAACTGCGCCAGCGCCTGGAAGCATTCCGTGCCGAGCAGACGGAAGTGGCCCGCAACATGACCCTGCCGCCTGCTGCATGAGCGCCGACAACACTTTGGCACCGCTGCTGCCTGGCGCCACGCTGGGCGTGCTCGGCGGCGGCCAGCTGGGCCGCATGTTCGTGCACCAGGCGCAGGCCATGGGCTACTTCACGGCCGTGCTCGACGCCGACCCCACCAGCCCCGCCGGGCTGGTGAGCCACCACCACATCCAGACCGGCTATGAAGACCCGCAGGGCCTGGCCGAGCTGGCCCGCCTGTCGGATGCTGTGACCACCGAGTTCGAAAACGTACCCGCTGCCGCGCTGGCTGCACTGGCTGCGCAACGCCCCGTGTCGCCTGCCGCCAGCGCTGTGTCGGTGGCGCAGGACAGGGCCCGCGAAAAGGCCCACTTTGTGGCCTGCGGCGTGCCCTGTGCGCCGTATGCGGTGATCGAAACGGCGGAGCAACTGGCTGCAGTTTCTTCTGATCTGTTACCAGGCATCCTGAAGACGGCCCGCATGGGCTACGACGGCAAGGGCCAGGTGCGCGTGAAGACGCCCGCCGAGCTGGCCGCTGCCTGGGACTCTGTCGGCAAGGTGCCCTGCGTGCTGGAGAAGATGCTGCCGCTGGCGCTGGAATGCTCGGTGATCGTGGCGCGCGGCGCCGACGGTGGCACCGTGCACCTGCCCGTGCAGCGCAACCTGCACCGCGACGGGATTCTGGCGGTGACGGAGGTTTTTGAACAAAATCTGCCTCCAGCGCTTGCCCAGCAAGCGGTAGCAGCTGCAGTTTCGATAGCGAATGGTTTGCAATACGTCGGCGTGCTCTGCGTGGAGTTCTTTGTGCTGCAGGACGGCAGCCTGGTGGTGAACGAGATCGCCCCGCGCCCACACAACAGCGGCCACTACAGCCAGAACGCCTGCGATGTGTCGCAGTTCGAGCTGCAGGTACGCACCATGGCCCGCCTGCCGCTCACGCAGCCGCGCCAGCACAGCCCCGCCGTGATGCTCAACCTGCTGGGCGACCTGTGGTTTGCGCACGGCGACGCCGCGCAGACGCCCCCCTGGGCCGAGGTGCTGGCCCTGCCCGGCACGCACTTGCACCTGTATGGCAAGCGCGACGCCAAGCGTGGTCGCAAGATGGGGCATCTCAACATCACCGCAGCCACCCCCGAAGCAGCACGTGCCACTGCCCTGCAGGCGGCGGCCCTGCTGGGCATCGCACCGTTCTGACCATGATTCTTGACGGCACCCAGCCCGCATCCATCGCCGCCGCAGCGCGGGCCGTGCGCAGCGGCGCGCTGCTCGGCCTGCCCACTGAGACGGTGTACGGCCTGGCGGCCGACGCCAGCAGCGATGCCGCCGTGGCGCAGATCTTTGCGGCCAAGGGGCGCCCCAGCGACCACCCCCTGATCGTGCATGTGGCCAATGCCGAGGGCATTGCGCACTTCGCCAGCGAGGTGCCGGGCTTTGCGCAGAAGCTGGTCGATGCCTTCTGGCCCGGCCCGCTCACGCTCATCCTGCCGCGCCTGCCCGGCGTGGCCAGCGCCGCCACGGGCGGGCAGGACAGCGTGGGACTGCGCTGCCCCGCCCACCCCGTGGCCCATGCCCTGCTGCAGGCCTGCGCCGCACCCGGCGACAGCGACGCCCAGGGCGGCCCGCCCGTGTGGGGCGTGGCCGCCCCCAGCGCCAACCGCTTTGGCCGCGTGAGCCCCACCACCGCCCGGCACGTGCAGGACGAGCTGGGCGCCGAGCTGCTGGTGCTCGACGGCGGCCCGTGCGAAGTGGGCATCGAAAGCACCATCGTGGACTGCACGCGCGGCGTGCCCGTGCTGCTGCGTCCCGGCGCCATCACGCGCGAGCAGATCCGGGCGGCCTGCGGCATTGCGCCGCTGTCCAAAGACGACATGCCCGCGCTCACGCCCCGCTCCTCGGGCACGCTCGAAGCGCACTACGCGCCCGCCGCCAAGGTGCGGCTGATGGACGCCAAGGCACTGCAGACCGGCCTGGACCTGCTGGGCGCCGACGCCGCCCACATTGCGGTGTATGCCCGCGCAGCGCTGCGCACCCAATCGTCCAAGCTCGTCATGCGCCGCATGCCCGACGACGCCACCGCCACGGCCCAGCAGCTGTTTGCAGTGCTGCGCGGCTTTGACGACGATGGCGTGAAACTGATCTGGATCGAGACCCCGCCCACCAGCCCGGAGTGGGAAGGCGTGCGCGACCGACTGCAGCGTGCGTCTGCAGCGTGATTCCGGCCGCGCCAGGCGGCTTTACATGCGTTGACGTTGCACCGCTAAACTACCCCCCACTTTTCTGGAGAAATACATGGCAGCAAATTGGATGCGCCGCACCGTACTGGTCGCCGCATGTGCGTCGGCCGCGTTGCTCGCGGCCTGCGGTTCCAGCACCACCGAATCGGCCATCGCGCCCGAGCGCTTCGTCGCGTTTGGCGATGCCAACAGCGATGTGGGGCAAAAAGGCACGCGCTATACCGTCAACGACGGCAGTGTGAACAACTGGACCCTGCAGGTGGCTGCCAACTACGGCAAGCCCCTTGCGGCCGCCTCTGCGGGTGGCAAGAGCTATGCCGTAGGCAATGCCCGCGTCAAGATCAAGCCCGACGCGGCAGGCAACGCCAGCACCCCCACCATCACCGAGCAGATCGACACCTTTTTGGCCAGTGGCAGCTTTGGCGCCAGTGACGTGGTGTTTCTGAGCGGCGGCATCAGCGACGTGATTGCCGGCATGGCCGCCGTGCAGGCCGGCACCCAGACCGAGGCCGCCATGGTGGCCGCAGCCCGCCAGGCGGGTGAAGACATGGCCGCGCAGGTGCGACGCCTGGTCGCCGCAGGCGCCAAATATGTGGTCGTGACGGGAACCTACGACCTGAGCAAGACCCCCTGGGCCAAGACCATTGGCCGTGAAGCCCTGTTGGCCGATGCGAGCAGCCGCTTCAACGACGGCCTGCTCGTGGGCATCGTGGACCTGGGTGCCAACGCGCTGTATGTGGACCTGGCCTACTACGTGAACCTGTACACCGGCGTGCCCGCCAACTACGGTTTCAACAACGCCACCACGGCCGTGTGCACCTCGGTGGATGCCACCAACGGCATCGGCATCGGCGCAGGACAGGTCAACTCTGCCCTGTGCACCGCCTCCACGCTGCTGCCGGGCGTCAGCCAGACCTCCTACGTGTTTGCCGACCCGGTGTACCTCACGCCCTCGGCGCAGCGCCAGTTCGGCACCTACGCCTACGACCGCCTGCGCGCCCGCTGGTAAGGGGCTGCTGACTCGCCCCAGCCGCCGCGGAGCCTGCTGCTGTGCTGGGGCAGCGGCCCACAAAAAAAGCCGACCCTTGGGTCGGCTTTTTGCTGTGCGGCTTGCTGTGGCAAGCCAGCTGGCTTACTTGACCATGTCGAACACAGCGCGCGCCTGGGCGTGGCAGAACGGGGGTTCGTAGGTGCCATGGTAGGCGCCGTAGTAGGTGGCAAACGCGGCCGATGCGGGGTCGGTGGGGGCCTGGCCACCCGGGCCAAAGGTGGCCTGGATGGCGGCATCGACGTCGACCGAGGTCACGTTGGTCAGGCCCCGGCTGTCGAAGTCGGCCTTCATCACGCGCTGGTGAATGGCTGGCGGCACTGTGGGGTCACCCGCGCCGCCGCACAGCAGCACGCGGGCCTTGGGGCTCCAGCCCAGCAAGTCGTTCTTCTTGGCCGCCAGGTACAGCGGGTGGGTGGTGCTGGTCTGCGAGCCCGTGATGAAGGCGGACTGGAACAGCGCATCGCGCGCCTGGTTGGGAGTGCCTGCGGGCAGGGTGCCCGAGGTGAGCAGCGTGGTGTAGGTCATCGTGGGGTTGGGCAGCAGGTTTTCGATGTAGCCCGAGTACGGTGCCTTGAAGACCTGCTTGACGTCCGTGTAAACGTCGCCATAGACCTTCTGCCAGGCCGTCACCAGATACGGCACGAAGAACTGCACCCCGGCAATCGCATCCGGAATGCGCAGCGAGCCCGACAGGTTGTACGGGCCCGCTAGGTGGGCACCAGCAACCACATTGAATTCGCTGCCGTAGTCGCGTTCCGCAGCGCGGTGCGCGGCCATCGACGAGTGCCCGCCCTGCGAGTAGCCCGTGAACATGACCTTGCCCGACAGATTGGCCCCCACGGTGCCCGCTGCGTTGCGCGCGGCACGCACCGAGTCGATGACCGTGGTGGCTTCCGAGTCGGCATGCAGGTAGGGGTGGTAGCTGTAGCCCGACTTGGCAAAGCCCAGGTAGTCGGTGGCCACCACCGCATAGCCCTGGGCGGCGTACATGGCGGCGAGCAGGAAGGTTTCGTTGTCCTGTGGGTTGGCCAGGGTGCGGGGCTTTTGCACATCGGTGCCCTTGGCGTAGGCAATCAGCGGTGCGGCCGTGCTGCAGCTGCCAGCGGGCACCAGCATCACGCCCGAGGCGTTGGTGTTCTCTCCGGCCTTGGCGCCGACGGTGGCGTAGTTGAGCGCCACCACCTTGACATCACACTTCGCCTTGCCCGTGATGGCCTGCAGGCCGCTGCTGGAGGTGCCTGCGTCGATCTGCGCGGCCGTCAGCGTGGTCATCACGGCAGGGGGGTCGATCAGCGAGCCACGGTCTGGATCGTCAGAGCCACCGCAGGCGACAAGCAGCACCGCAGCAGCGGCAACACAGGTAAGGCGGAAATACTTCATGGATGGATACCTCAGGTCAAGAAACAACGACGCATCGTGCGCGCACCTGCACTGCACCATCCATAGGGGATAACGCGGACCGAACCAGCGGGCAGACGCCTAGGTGACAGCAGCCCGCCAGCAGTGGCCGCTCAACGATGGCCACGCGCCCCGTAGACCAGCTTCATCCCCAGGATCGTCCCCGCCAGCGCGAGCGTGATGGCGTTGGCCACCACGATGGGCCACGCCGCCAGGACGACGCCATACACCAGCCACAGCGCCACCCCCGCCGTGAACACGCTGTACATGCCCAGAGAGATGCCCCGGACATCGCGCGTGCGGAAGGTGTGCAGGGCCTGCGGAACGAAGCTGCAGGTGGTCAGGAAGGCGGCAACGTAGCCGATCAGCTCGGTGGTGGACATGAAGGGAGGCGGGTGACTGCGCGGCGGATGGCTGCGCGAGTGCGCATTATTCACTGGTCGCGCGCGGTCCAGTCGATCAGGCTGTCGAGCACGGGCCGCGCAGCGCCGGCATTGGCATGGTTGACCACGGCCACCAGCACATACCGCCGCCCGCTGGCCGCGTGCACGTAACCGGCCACGGCCATCACATCGCGCAGGCTGCCCGTCTTGAGGTGGGCCGTGCCCGCACGGCTCTGGCTGCGGCGCAGCGTGCCGTCCACCCCAGAGATGGGCAGCGACGCCACCAGCTCCGGCATCACGGGCGATACCCAGGCCACCTGCAGCATGCGCGCCAGTGCCTGGGCCGTCAGGCGGGCATCGCGGCTCAGGCCTGCGCCGTTGTCGGCCTGGGGCAGCTCGGCGTCGCCGATGCGTGCAAGCCACCACTGGCGCAGGGCATCGCGCGCGCCGTCGAAGGTGGCCACGCCGTTTTTCTGCAATGCCAGCGTCAGGAACACCTGCTGCGCCATCACGTTGTTGCTGTATTTGTTCACGTCACGCACCACCTCGGACAGCGCGGGCGAGGTGACGGTGAAGGCAGGCTTCAGGCCAGGCGGCACCTTGCCCTCGCGCACGCTGCCCGTGAGCTTGCCGCCCAGTTCGCGCCACATGCCCTCCACCGCACGCGCCGCAAAGCCGCGTGGGTCGGCCGCCGCCACGGGCCAGACGCGCTCGCCACATGCCGCGGGGTACACGCCCTGAAAGCTCACCTTGGCCGGGTCGGCCAGCTCCGCCCGCAAGGCACCACGCCAGTCGCCACACTCGGTGCCCGGCGCGCCCAGCGCCACGGTGGCCTGGCGCGCCACGCCCGCCAGGGGTGGGTCGTACTGAATGCGCGCCAGGCCTGCGGCGGCATCCGGCACAAAGGTCATCACCGACGATTTGTAGTTGAGCAGCAGCGCGTCGGGCGCGGCGTTGTAGGGGCGCAGGGGCTCGCCATCAAATCGCGCCGGATCGTGGTCGGGCACCTCAAAGGCGGTGCGGTCAAGCACGATGTCGCCCACGATGACCTGGATACCCTGGCCCTGCAGGCGGCGCATCAGCAGCCACAGGCGCTCCATGACCAGCTTGGGGTCTCCCTGGCCCTGGATGTAGACGTTGCCCCGCAGGCTGCCGTCCTGCACCGTGCCCTGCAGATAGACCGGGGTGTTCCACACATAGGCGGGGCCCAGTTGCTCCAGCGCGGCGTAAGTAGTCACCAGCTTCATCACCGATGCCGGGTTCACCGGCAACTGCGCACGGTGCGCCAGGCGCGCAGGCGAAGTCTTGCCGCCCTGGGCATCCACCACCATCACCGACAGGGCCTCGCGCGGTAACCTGGCGCGGGCCAGGGCGGCTTCGATCTCGGGCGGCAGCGGGGTGGCGGGCGCCGCCGCCTGGGCCTGGGCCGTGTCAACAGCCCCCACCAGAGCCAACCAGGCCACAACAACACCCAGGGCGCCACGCAGCGCAGCGCGGCGCCAAAAAACAGGAAGCAAAAGCATGGAGCGAGTCTATCGCCCGGCAGGAAACCCACCTGGGCCGCGCCGGCCCCCAGACCCGCTGCAAGCGCCGCCGCCCCCACCCACCGATAATCCCCCGATGCGTTTTTCTCCTCGTGCCATCGGCCTGCTGGCAGCAGTCGTGACGGTCACCATCTGGACGGGTTTCATCGTCATTGCCCGCGCCTCGGCCCAGCGCACGCTCACCCCGTTCGACATTGCGCTGCTGCGCATCGTGGGCGCCAGCCTGGTCCTGCTGCCCTGGGGCTGGTGGATGGTGCGGCAGCGCACCACAGCACTGGGCTCTGCGGCCCCGCCCTCCAGCCTGGCAGGTATCTCGCCCCTGCCGCTGCGCACCACGGTGCTGCTGGGCAGCTTTGGCGGTCTGCTCTACGCCATGCTGGCCTATGCGGGGTTCTTCCACGCGCCCGCCACCCATGCGGCGGTGCTCATGCCGGGCAGCCTGCCGCTGTGGACGGCGCTGCTCGCCGCCGTGCTGCTGCGCGACCACATCACCCCGCTGCGCGCGGCGGGCCTGGCGCTGATCGTGGCAGGCGACCTGCTGGTGGGCGGGCGCAGCCTGCTGGCAGCGTTTTCGGGCGGTGATGTGTGGAAGGGCGACGTGCTGTTCATGCTGGCCGCCTCCTGCTGGGCCACCTACAGCGTGCTGGCCCGGCGCCACGCCGTGGACGCCGTGCAGGCCACCATCGCCATCACCGCGTTTGCCTGCCTGGTCTATGTGCCCAGCTACGCGCTGCTGATTGCGCTGGGAACCGTCACCAGCCACCTGGCCATTGCGCCGTGGAGCGAGATCGTCTTTCACATGGCGTTCCAAGGTGGCGGGTCGGTGGTGATTTCGGGCATTGGCTTCACCCGCATGATCCAGCACTATGGCCCGGTGCGCTCCACCATGATCACGGCCCTGGTGCCCGGCCTCTCGGCCATCGGCGCGGTGATTTTTCTGGACGAGCCGATGTACTGGAACCTCGTCTCCGGCCTGCTGCTGGTGACTGCCGGTATCCTGCTGGGCGTGCTGCGCAGGAGCCAGGCGCCTGCGGTCACCCCGCCCACGCCCGTGCCTGGCCCTACCGTCCCCTGACCTCCTTTGCCGCGCAACCCCACTGGCCCCATGAATCTGCTTGCTTTCGACACCAGCACCGACACCCTATCCATTGCCGTCCAGCACGGGGATGCCGTGTGGCAGCACACGGGCCCCGGGGGCGCGCAAGCGTCGGCCACCCTGATCCCGACGGTGCGCAGCCTGATGGCACAAGCGGGCCTGTCGTTCGATACGCTGGAGGCCATTGTGTTTGGCCGGGGCCCAGGCTCCTTCACCGGCCTGCGCACCGCCTGCGCCGTGGCCCAGGGGCTGGCGTTTGGCGCGCGCGGGGGCCAGGGTGTGCCGGTGCTGCCCGTGGACACCCTGCTGGCCGTAGCCGAGGAAGCGCGCCACGCGCACAGCTGCACGCAGGTGGTGGCGGTGCTGGACGCGCGCATGGACGAGGTCTACCACGCGCGCTGCGAATGGGTCGCCGCCCAGGGCCGCTGGCACACCGAGGCCGACTTTGGCCTGGGCGCACCGGAATCCGTGCTTGCCCCCGCAGGGTGGACGGTGGCGGGCAATGCGCGCACGCCCTATGGCGAGCGGCTGGCGCCCATGGCCGCCCACGTGGCCGCGCTGCCCACAGCCACGGCGCTGCTGCGCCTGGCACCGGCCTTGCTGGCAGCGGGCGAAGGTGTGCCGGCCAGCGATGCGCTGCCGCGCTACATCCGCGATAAAGTGGCACAAACCACCGCCGAGCGGGCTGCGCTGCGCGCCGCCCAGGCGGTGCCCGCTCCTCTGTGAATCCTTTCTGCCAGACCCCATGAGCGCCCTGCCCACCCCGTCTGCCGGCGCGCCCGAGGCGCGCTTTGAAGCCCTCACGCTCGCGCGGCTGGATGCCGTGCTGGCGGTGGAACAACGTGCCTATTCGCACCCCTGGACACGCGGCAACTTCACCGATGCCATGGCATCGGGCTACCAGGCACAGGTGCTGATGGCGGACGAACACCTGCTCGGCTACTTCGTGGCCATGATGGGGGTGGACGAGGTGCACCTGCTCAACATCACCGTCACCCCCGAGTTCCAGCGCCAGGGCTGGGCGCGGGTGCTGCTGGACGCGCTGGCCCTGTGGTCACGCGGGCGCGGCGCCCAGTGGCTGTGGCTGGAGGTGCGCGTGAGCAACCTGCGCGCCCAGCACATCTACCAGACACACGGGTTCCGACGCGTGGGCGAACGCAAGCGCTACTACCCCGCCGACCTGGGCCAGCGCGAAGATGCCGTGGTCATGAGCCTGGCACTGTGAGCAACACCTTCAACCGGCCCTTTTTTCCATGAGCCTTCACCTCGATGCGCGGCAGCGCGCCATGCTGCAAGAAATGGGCGTCACCGTGTGGGTGCAGCCGGAGGCACCCGTAGCCCGCACCACAGCCGGGGCCCCCGCCGTCGCCGTGGCGGCGCCCGCCCCTGCCGCCCGCATGGCGCCCCCCACCGCCCCGGCACCCGCCGTGGCCAGCCCTCCTGCTGCGCGAGCGCCCCAGCCAGCGGCCCCGCGAGCACTCGCACCGGCACCTGCGGTAGAGAACGCAGGCGCAGCACCGGCCATCCCCAGCTTGCGGCTGCATGCGCCCCAGGTGCTTTACCCCAGCGCCGACCCATCGCAGACCCCGGCCGGGCTGGGTGGGGGCTGGCTGATCGTGACCGAGAGCCTGACGCCGGGCGAGCCGCTGGGTGGCGACGCAGGCCGGCTGCTGGACAACATGCTGCGCGCCATGCAGTTGCACAAGCACCCCCGTGTGTTCCTTGCTGCGCTGGAGCGCACCGCAGCCGGCGCAGAGACCGGTGGCGACAGCAACATCCCCGTCGCGCTGGCCGACGCCGTGGCAGAGTTGCAACCCGCCCTGGTCCTGGTACTGGGCCATGTGGCGGCGCGGGCGGCGCTGGGGCGCACCGAGCCGCTGGGCCGCCTGCGCGCGGGCCCGCACCAGCTGGCGGGATGCCCGGCCGTGGTGACCTACGACCCCGCGTTTCTCTTGCGCTCGCAAGACGTCAAGGCCGCCGCCTGGGCCGACCTGTGCCGGGCGCTGGCCATCGTGCGCCAGGCTTCGCCCGGCTGACCGCTGAGGGCGCGGGCATTTGCAACGACTCCACTGCAGCCGCAGTGCCATAATCCGCCGCCTGTCCATTTTTTTTACGGAGAAAGCTCCTTGGAAACCTACCCGAGTTGGTAGCTTTCAGCTCCCCGGCCTGCCGCTGTGGGGTTGAAAGCACCCGATCCCCCACACCGCAGATGCCATACAACAAGGGAGTGAGCCCATGCTCAACATCTTCACGCTCGCCAATGGCCGGCTGTTCCAGGAAGAAATTGAATCGCTGGAAGAGCTGACCAAGTTCCAGCCGATCTGGGTGGACCTGGAAGCCCCCACGCTCGAAGAAAAACGCTGGATCAAGCAGCACTACGGCCTGTCCATCCCCGAGGATGCGATGGACGAGGACATCGAGGAATCCGCCCGCTTCTACGAAGAAGACAACGGCGAGCTGCACATCCGCAGCGACTTCTTGATTGACGACGACGAAGACCCCCGCTCGGTGCGCGTGGCCTTCATCCTAAACCAGCACAACGCCAACCTCAAGAGCCGGGGCGTGCTGTTTTCCATCCACGACGAAGACGTGCCGGTGTTCCGCCTGCTGCGCATGCGCGCACGCCGCGCGCCGGGCCTCATCGAGGACGCCAAGGAAGTTCTGCTCAAGCTGTTCGATGCCGACGCCGAGTATTCGGCCGACACGCTCGAAAACATCTACGACGAGCTGGAGAAAGTCAGCAAGCAAGTGCTGGCAGGCGACGTGACCGACGCCCTTGCTGGCGAGGTGCTGGGCGCCATTGCCCGCCAGGAAGACTTGAACGGCCGCATCCGCCGCAACGTGATGGACACCCGCCGCGCGGTGAGCTTCATGATGCGCAGCAAGATGCTCAACTCCGAGCAGTTCGAGGAAGCCCGCCAGATCCTGCGCGACATTGAATCGCTGGACAACCACACGGCGTTCCTGTTCGACAAGATCAACTTCTTGATGGACGCCACGGTCGGTTTCATCAACATCAACCAGAACAAGATCATCAAGATCTTCTCGGTGGCCAGCGTGGCGCTGCTGCCGCCCACGCTGATCGCCAGCGTGTACGGCATGAACTTCAAGTTCATGCCCGAGCTGGACTGGTCGCTGGGCTACCCGTATGCGCTTGCACTGATGGTGGCCAGTGCGCTCGGGCCCATGTGGTATTTCCGCAAGCGCGGCTGGTTGAAGTAGCCCCCCTGTGGCGCTGCGCGCCTTCCCCCCCGAGGGGGGACGCCTCCAGCGGCCCGGCAGAGCCGGTTCCGCGGTGGCGCTGGTATTTGGGGCGCGCCGGTTTCACGGCGCGGGGGCGAACTTTGTCGCCCCTGAAGCTCTTGCTGATTCTTTGAATCCACGCCCTGCCCGTTCGGGCTGAACCTGTCGAAACCGAAGCGAAGCTGGTAATCGGTTCGTCGTTTATCTCAACGCAAAATATGAGTCAAATTGACCTCTATCGCTTATCCATAAAGCGTTAGCAGCTATCAATTTCATAGTTTATGCATGAGGGCAAGCACCATGTGCTCGGCATAGCGGCTGGCTACGGTCTGCACGAAGAGGGGGAAGTCCACGTGCGCGGTGTCGTCGGCGCGGTCGGAGATGGTGCGCACCGCGGCGAAGGGGATGCCGTAGTCGTGACACACCTGGGCGACGGCGGCGCCTTCCATTTCTACGGCCAGCACATTGTGGCCAGCGTCGTGCAACGTGGTGCGCAGACGGTGGGCTTCATCGGCGGCAGAAACAAAGCGGTCCCCGCTGGCAACCAGGCCGTGGTGCGCGCGGTGCAGGGCATCTTCCGATGTGCTCTGCGGCACATACTCCAAGCCAAATTGGCCTCTAGCGCTTGATACACAAGCGTGAGCAGCTTCCAAAAGCGTAGCAGACAATGCCGCATCACAGACCAGGCGGCTGCGTGCGTAGCCCGGCACTTCCCAGCGGGGGAACAGGGGAGAGGCGTCCATGTCGTGTTGGAGGTAGTCCTGCGCTACCACCACATCGCCCACATTCACGCCATCGCCCACACCGCCCGCAACCCCGGTGAAGACGATGCGCGCCACACCGAAACGCTCGATGAGCGCCGTGGCCGTGGTGGCCGCCGCCACCTTGCCGATACCCGACAGCGCCAACACCACCGGGCGGCCCTGCAGATCACCCAGCCAGAAAGCCCGGCCTGCGTGCATCACCCGCTGAGGGTGCAAGAGGTGATCAAGCAGCGAGCTTTGCTCTTCGGGCAAGGCGCTGAGGATGGCGGTGGTCATGGCCTACGAAACCGACACGACCCATACCAGCGGACGCCGTGGAACTGGCTTCGCCAGGCCGCCGGCGTCGTACCCCTTCCCGGCGCGAGCCGAGAGAAGGGGGAAGCCGCGAAGCGGCTCAGGGGGATGGTCATTTTTTGTCGCGCAGCTCGCGGCGCAGGATCTTGCCCACGGGGGTCTTGGGCAGCTCTGTGCGGAACTCGATGACCTTGGGCTGCTTGTAGCCCGTGAGTTCAGCGCGGCAGAACTCCTTGACCTGCGCTTCGGTGAGCGCGGGGTCTTTCTTGACGATCACGAGCTTGACGGCTTCACCGGTCTTCTCGTCAGGCACGCCCACCACGGCGCATTCGAGCACGCCGGGGCAGTTGGCCACGACCTCTTCCACCTCGTTGGGGTAGACGTTGAAGCCGCTGACCAGCACCATGTCCTTCTTGCGGTCCACGATCTTGAAGAAGCCGCGCTCGTCCATGACACCGATGTCGCCGGACTTGAAGAAGCCGTCGTCGGTCATGACCTTGGCGGTTTCATCGGGGCGCTGCCAGTACCCGGCCATCACCTGCGGGCCCTTGATCGCGATCTCGCCGGGCTGGCCGAGGGTGGTGACTTCCTTGCCATCGTCGTCGATCAGCTTCATCAGGGTGCCGGGGAGCGGCACGCCAATGGTGCCCGTGAACTCCTTGGCGGTCACAGGGTTGCAGCTGACCGAGGGGCTGGTCTCCGACAGGCCGTAGCCTTCGCAGATGGGGCAGCCGGTCTTCTCCAGCCACAGTTTGGCCACAGCGCCCTGCACGGCCATGCCCCCGCCTACCGAGACCTTGAGGTTCTTCCAGTTGACGGTATTGAAATCGGGGTGGTTGGCCAGGCCGTTGAACAGCGTGTTCACGGCCGGGAAGCTGTGGAAGGTGTGCTTGGACAGTTCCTTGAGCACGGCAGGCAGGTCGCGCGGGTTGGGGATCAGGATGGTCTTGCCGCCCGTGCGCATGCTCAGCATCATGTTCACGGTGAACGCAAAGATGTGGTACAGCGGCAGCGCGCAGATGCTGGTCTGCTGTTCGCCTGCGGGCACCTTCTTCATCACGGGGTCGTTCCACGCCTCGGACTGCAGCACGTTGGCGATCACGTTGCGGTGCAGCAGCACGGCGCCCTTGCTCACACCCGTGGTGCCGCCGGTGTATTGCAGCAGCGCGATGTCGTCAGGCTTGATGTCGGGCTTCTTGAGCGTGCCGCGCGTGCCCTGGGCCACCGCGTCATTGAAGCGCACGGCACCCGGCAGGTTGTAGGCGGGCACCATCTTCTTGACGTTGCGCACCACATAGTTGACGAGCGCGCCCTTGAGCACGCCCAACTGGTCGCCCATGGCGCACAGCACCACGTGCTTGACGGGCGTGTTCGCAATGCAGCTTTGCAGCGTGGTGGCGAAGTTTTCGATGATGACGATGGCCTTGGCACCCGAGTCCTTGAGCTGATGCTCCAGTTCGCGCGGCGTGTACAGCGGGTTCACATTGACCACCACAAAACCTGCGCGCAGGATGGCGGCCACCGTGACGGGATACTGCGGCACGTTGGGCATCATGATGGCCACACGGTCGCCCTTGACCAGGCCCAGGCCCTGCAGGTAGGCCGCAAACGCACTGCTCAGGGAGTCGGTCTGGGCATAGGTCACTTCCTTGCCCATGAAGCTGTAGGCCACGCGGCCCGCGTACTTGGTGAACGCCTCGTCCATGAGGGCCACGAGCGACGGATATTGCGTGGTGTCGATGTCTGCGGGGACGCCTTGCGGATAGGCAGTCAGCCAGGGGCGATGGGTCATTGTTGTCTCCTGATAAGTTTTATTGAGGTCGTGAAAACCGTGCTGCGGCTAACAGCACGGTCGTGCTTTTTTCGCGGTGGAATTATGCCCGTCACCCCTTGAGCGCGGAAAGAACTTCGTCGAGCATTTTCTTGGCGTCGCCAAACAGCATGCGATTGTTGTCCTTGTAGAACAGAGGGTTGTCCACCCCCGCATAGCCCGACGCCATGGAGCGCTTCATCACGATCGAGGTCTTGGCCTTCCACACTTCGAGCACCGGCATGCCGGCGATGGGGCTGGACGGATCGTCCAGCGCGCTCGGGTTCACGATGTCGTTGGCGCCGATGACCATGGCCACGTCGGCATTCGGGAAGTCCTCGTTGATCTCGTCCATCTCCATCACGATGTCGTAGGGCACCTTGGCCTCGGCCAGCAGCACGTTCATGTGGCCGGGCATGCGGCCTGCCACGGGGTGGATGGCAAAGCGCACATCCACGCCCTTCTCGCGCAGGGTCTTGGTGATCTCGTACACCGTGTGCTGGGCCTGGGCCACAGCCATGCCGTAGCCGGGCACGATGATCACACTCTTGGCGTCGCGCAGCAGCTCGGCCGTCTCGGCGGAGCTGACGGGTACGGCCTCGCCCTGCGGCTCGGTTGCCTCGCCTTTTTTGGCGGGAGTTCCAGCGCCCGAGCCAAAGCCGCCCGCGATCACGCTGATGAAGTTGCGGTTCATCGCGTTGCACATGATGTAGGACAGGATGGCGCCCGAGGAGCCCACGAGCGCGCCCGTGACGATAAGCAGGTCGTTGGACAGCATGAAGCCCGTGGCCGCCGCCGCCCAACCCGAGTAGCTGTTGAGCATGGACACCACCACCGGCATGTCGGCGCCACCGATGGCCATCACCATGTGGATGCCGAACAGCAGCGCGATCGCCGTCATCACCATCAGCGGCACCATGCCCTGTTCAATGGTCTCGGCGCGCAAGAACTCGCGGCCAAACCAGATCACGATCAGCAGCGCAGCCAGGTTCATCCAGTGGCGGCCGGGCAGCAACAGCGGCTTGCCACCGATCTTGCCGTTGAGCTTGCCAAAGGCGATCAGTGATCCGCTGAACGTGATGGCGCCGATCAGGATGCCGACATAGATCTCCACCTCGTGGATGATCTTCTCCGCGCCTTGCAGCTGGATCGAGGTATCCACATAGCTGGCAAACCCCACCAGGCAGGCCGCAAGACCCACCAGACTGTGCATGAGCGCGACCAGCTCCGGCATCTGCGTCATCTTGACGACCTTGGCCGCATACAGGCCAATGCCGCCGCCAATGACCAGTGCACCGACGATCCAGGCCACCCCTGCGGGGCTGACGCGCGGGCCGAACACCGTGGCCAGCACGGCCAGCGCCATGCCGACCATGCCGAACAGGTTGCCCCGGCGCGAGGTTTCGGGGTTGGAGAGCCCGCCCAGGCTCAGGATGAACAAAATGGCCGCGCCCAGGTAGGCCACGGTAGCGAGACTTTGGGACATGTTCTGTGCTCCTCGTTGTTCTTGTCGTTATCGGATTACTTGCGGAACATGGCGAGCATGCGGCGCGTGACCGCAAAGCCACCGAACATGTTGACGGCCGTGAGCACCAGGGCGGCAAAGGCAAGCCACAGGATGAGCCCATCAGGGCGCCCATTGATGCCCGCATCGGGCGGCGCAATCTGCACCAGCGCGCCGATGGCGATGATGCTGGAGATGGCGTTGGTCACGCTCATCAGCGGCGTGTGCAGCGCGGGCGTGACGTTCCACACCACCATGTAGCCGATGAAACAGGCCAGCACGAACACCGTGAAGTGCCCCAGGAAGGCCACAGGCGCATAGGCACCAATGGCCCAGAACAACACGGCCAGCACGGCAAAAACAATGGTCAGCGTCTTGGCGGACATGGGGGCACCGGGGCCATGGCTGGATTTCTTGGCGGCCACGGGTGCCGCCGCAGCCTTGGGTGCCGGTGCAGGGGCCTGCTTGAGCGGTGGCGCAGGCCAGGTGATGGCACCATCCTTGACCACGGTAAGGCCCCGGATCGCGTCATCCTCCATGTTGACCACGGCCACGCCGTCCTTGGCCTTGCACAGCTCTTCTGTCAGGCGCAGCAGGTTGGTGGAATACAGGGTGGACGACTGCTTGGCCAGGCGCGAAGCCAAGTCGGTGTAGCCGACGATGGTCACGCCATGGCGCACCACGGCCTGGCCGGGCACCGTCAGCTCACAGTTGCCGCCTTGCTCGGCAGCCATGTCCACGATCACGCTGCCGGGCTTCATGCTCTGCACCATCTCGGCCGTGATGAGCTTGGGCGCGGGCTTGCCGGGGATCAGCGCGGTGGTGATGATGATGTCGGCGTCTTTCGCCTGCTCCGCGTACATCTTGCGCTGCGCGGCCTGGAAGCCCTCACTCATGACCTTGGCGTAACCGCCGCCACCCGAGCCTTCTTCCTCATAGTCCACCCTGACGAACTCACCGCCCAGCGACTTGACCTGGTCGGCCACCTCGGCACGTGTGTCGTTGGCGCGCACGATGGCGCCCAGATTGGCCGCCGTGCCAATGGCCGCAAGACCCGCCACGCCAGCACCTGCAATGAACACCTTGGCGGGCGGCACCTTGCCCGCCGCCGTGATCTGGCCGTTGAAGAAGCGGCCAAAGGCGTTGGCCGCCTCGATGACGGCGCGGTAGCCGCTGACGCCTGCGGTGGAGGTGAGCGCGTCCATCTTCTGCGCGCGGGAGAGCGTACGTGGCAGGCAGTCGATGGCGAGCACCGTCGCCTTGCGGGCCGACAGCTGCTGCATCAGTTCGGGGTTCTGGGCGGGCCAGATGAAGTCGATGAGCGTCGTGCCCTCGCGCATCAGCGCCACTTCATCGCTGCTGGGCGGGCGGACCTTGAAAACGATATCGGATGCAGCCCACAGCGCGGCAGCGTCGCCCACGATCTCGGCGCCCGCAGCGCGGTAGGCGTCGTCACTGAAGTTGGCGGCATCCCCAGCCCCAGACTCCACCGTGACAGTGAAGCCCAGCTTGATCAGCTTTTCCACCACATCGGGCACGGTGGCCACGCGCTTTTCACCGGGAAAGGTTTCCCTTGGCACGCCGATACGCTGCGGCTGCGGCTGCGGCTGCGGGACGGGGCTTGTCTGCATCAGAGGTCTCCTCGAGTTTCGTAATCGTTATGCAAGGCCGCCAGGCAGGGGAGGACTGGCGCGCTAGGGTTTGGATGTGGGCGCAGGGAACGGGAAGGGCGGAATGGCCAGGTGGCCGTCCACCATGCCGGCGCTCAGGCGCGCAGCCTGGGCCAGGTCATAGGCCCACTGCTGGAAGGGCAGGCCTGCGACCAGGAACTCTTCGTTGTTGCGCGGCCGGACGCTGATCAGCCGCTGGTCCACCAGGGCATCCACCGCCACCCAGACACCCGCTTCGGTGACGTAGCGGTAGCTCACATGCGCATAGGGGGTGCTCAGCGCGATCTGGCGGCTGGCCATCCATTGGCCCAGATCGGGTCGGTTCTTTTCAAGCCACTTGGGGCTGCTCGCCCAAAGCTTGAAGCGCAGGCAGTCGGCGCGCACGGGGCTGCCATCCGCGGGATCTTTGACCACGACGTCCTGTTGCGGCGGGCAGTACCCCACCCCTTGCGGAGACCCGCGCAGATCGCCGGTGCGGTTGGTCTGCACGCGCACCGCAGCCAGCCATTCGCCTTGTGCACCCCGCAGCGCCACCGCACGCGTCTGGAGCGGGGTACGGCCTGCGGGGCTGGATGTGGCTTCTTCGGAGGTTCCCAGGTCCTGCCACGCCCCCGGCGGCAACACCAGACGGGCGCGACCCACGGGATATTCGGACTTGGGAGGAACGGTCAGGGGTGCGCACGCCACCGTGAACACCGTCACGGCCAACACAGGCAAGAGAGGCAACAGCCGCCGGAACTTTGAAATTGTCAGAGTCATAGAGAAAGGTTCATACGAATTCGCCTTCAATCATCCCACGGCACCCGAGTCCGTCCATCGACGGCTTCTGCCATGCAACAACCAGCTCGGTGTAGCTGGTGAGAAATGTGTTGAAAGCGCCCTGGTATCGGACACTTCTTGCGGCGCTGCCGGTGGGCAAGCTGACCGTGAGCTTACATGAAGAAGATCTTGTCGCTGTCACCTTTGTCTGCTGTAGAGGGAACTCCCCAGTCTCCGCATGCAGACAGGCAAAAAAAAGCCTGGCAGCACAACGCAGCCAGGCTGGGCAGCGGCCCCGCAGGGCCTCATGCCAACGATCAGTTCACCACTTGGGCCAGCGTACCCGCAGCGTACTGGGCTGCCACAACCTGGAGGCTCAGGCCCTTGATCTTGCTGCCCTGACCTTCGCAGCCGAACTCCAGGTAACGCTGCTTGCAGACCTGCTTGGCAGCTTCGCGGGCAGGCTTGAGCCATTCGCGGGCGTCGAACTTGTCGGGGTTCTCAGCCAGGAACTTGCGCACCGCGCCGGTCATGGCTAGGCGGATGTCGGTGTCGATGTTGATCTTGCGCACGCCGTGCTTGATGGCTTCCTGGATTTCCTCGACCGGCACGCCGTAGGTTTCCTTCATCTTGCCGCCGTACTGGTTGATGATGGCCAGCAACTCGGCGGGCACCGACGAGGAACCGTGCATCACCAGGTGGGTGTTGGGGATGCGCTGGTGGATTTCCTTGACGCGGCTGATGGCCAGGATGTCGCCCGTGGGCTTGCGGCTGAACTTGTAGGCGCCGTGGCTGGTGCCGATGGCAATGGCCAATGCATCCAACTGGGTGGCCTTCACAAACACGGCCGCTTCTTCGGGGTCGGTCAGCATCTGGCTGTGGTCCAGCTTGCCCTCGGCGCCGATGCCGTCTTCCTCACCGGCTTCGCCGGTTTCCAGGTTGCCCAGGCAGCCCAGTTCACCTTCCACCGTCACGCCCACCTTGTGGGCCATGTCCACGACCTTGCGGGTCACTTCCACGTTGTACTCGAAGGAGGAAGGCGTCTTGCCGTCTTCCATCAGCGAGCCGTCCATCATCACCGAGCCAAAGCCCAGGTCGATGGCGCCCTGGCAGACCTTGGGCGAAGTGCCGTGGTCCTGGTGCATGACGAGCGGAATGTGCGGGAAGGCCTCGACCGCTGCCTGGATGAGGTGCTTGATGAAGGGCTCACCCGCATATTTGCGGGCACCGGCGCTGGCCTGCAGGATGACCGGGGCGCCCACTTCGTCGGCGGCGGCCATGACGGCCTGGACCTGCTCCAGGTTGTTGACGTTGAAGGCAGGGATGCCATAGCTGTTGGCAGCGGCATGGTCGAGCAGTTCGCGCATCGAAACGAGGGGCATGGTCGTAGGGTCCGTTGAGGGTTGGGGAAGGCGCTGTAAGCCGGGCTTGGCGGTGGTAACCGCTTGGTAACTCGCAATTTTAACCGGGGGGCGTGACCGCCGAAGGGGGCAAATCCAACCGAAAACAGGTGGTAAAGGGCGGGGCGGCAGGCGCTGGCCCGAAATAGCCACCATGAATGTCGGCGACCCGCCGCAGGATCTCGTGGCCCAGATGCAGGCTGTCCGAGGGGTTTCTCGGCCCCGGAGCGACAGACGCATCGCCCTGGCGCCGCGCGCCGTCGTCGCACACCTGCAGCCATGCACCCGCCCCGTCAGAAGCACCTACCTGCACGGCGATGTGCGTGCCGTCTGGTGTGTGTTTGAGCGCGTTCTCCACCAGATTGCGCGCCGCGATGTCCAGCAGCAGCGCATGCCCAGACACCCACAGCGCCGGTGGCGCCGACAGTGCGATGTCGTTGCCCCGCTGCCAGGCCGCCTGGGCATAGTCGGCACACACCTGGCGCGCCACCGCGCACAGATCCACCGGCGCCTTGGCCTCATGCAGTTCGGCCCGGCTCGCGCGCGCCAGGGCCAGCAGCTGGTTGAGCACATGCCCTGCACGCAGGGCATCCTGGCCAATGCGGGCGATGGCCTGCGCCCGGGCGGCCGCATCCAGTTCGCCGCCCAAAGCACTAGCCTGCAGCGCAATCGAGGACAGGGGCGTGCGCAATTCGTGCGCGACTTCATTGGCCAGCCGGCGCTCGCGCACCATCGCCGCCTGCTGGCGGTCCAACAGGGTGTTGATCGATGCGACCACGGACTCGAACTCGTTCCAGGCATGGCGTGACGCCAGCCGCTGGGTGCTGGCGGGGTCGAGCGCCGCCACGTCGGCCGACAGGGCATACAGCGGGCGCAGACCGCGCCACAGCGCAAGCCCGAGAGCCAGGGACACCACGGGCAGCAACCACAGGCCAGGCTCGATCATCTGCTCGGCAATGTCCTGGGCCAGCTCGTCGCGCTCGCGCAGCTCCAGCAGCACCATGATCTTGTGCGTGCGTGCCGCGTCCCACTGGGAAAAACTGCGCCACACCACACCCTTCGCCCCCAGCGCCATGTTGGCGAACCCCTCGGCGGCGCTGAAAGCAGGAACGGGCGCCGTACCGCTGTGATGGAGCAGACGCCCCTGCGCATCCCACTGGACGACGCTGAGCGATTGCTGGTAGTCGTGCGACTTGAGCCAGGGTGTGGCGACCCGCTGGGTGACCTGGGGCCCCTCGGCAGCCTCGTTCGCACGCAGGTTCAGCAACAGGGCGGCCACGCTGGCCAGGTGCCCGTCGGTCAGTTCATCCGCCTCGTGCACCCCCGTCTGGTAGCCCATGAACACAAAGCTGCCCCACACCAGCACCAGCGCGCCCAGGGACCACAGCAGCAGCTGCCGGGTCAGCGACGGCCTGCGCGCAGTTCCCCCGGGCGTTGCGGCAGCAGCGCTCATGCGGCCGCCTCCTGGGGCATGAAGTAGCCCACACCGCGCATGGTCTGGATACATGCGCTGCCCAGCTTGCGCCGCAGGTGGTGAATGTGGACCTCCACCGCATTGCTCTCGATGGCAGCATCCCAGCTGTACAGGCGCTCTTCGATCTGCTGGCGCGAGAGCACCCGCCCCCGCGCCTCCAGCAACACCAGCAGCACCGAAAACTCCCGGGGCGACATCTCCACCAGCTTGCCGCCTTGGTGCACCGTGCGCGCCGCAGGGTCCATCTCGATATCGCCATAGCGGATGGTGGGCGAGGCGCGCCCGGCGGCCCGGCGCAGCAGGGCGCGCAAGCGCGCATCCAGCTCGTCCATGTCAAAAGGCTTGGCCAGGTAGTCATCCGCCCCCTGGTCCAGCCCCGCAATGCGCTGGTGAACCTGGTCACGGGCGGTCACGATGAGCACAGGAGTGGAGGGATCGGGCAAAACCTGCGCAGAAGCCGCTCCCCCCGGCGCCGGGCTGAGGCGCAACCGCCGCAGCAGATCGCCGCCATCACCGTCGGCCAGCCCCAGATCGAGCAGCACGGCATCAAAGCGCTCCGCGCGCAACGCCCCCCAGGCACTGGCCACGCCATCACACACATCCACCGCATAGCCACGTTGCTGCAGGTTCGTGCGCAGGCCTGCGGCAATGCCGGCATCGTCTTCGACAACGAGTATTCGCATGCAGCGATTGTCGCCGGGCGCGGCCACCTGCGCAGGGTCATTAAGGCGGCGTTAAGTGGCGCGCCCTATGGTCGGTGAAATGCTGTCCACGCCTTCCTCGCCCCGCCGCTTCGCCCACGACCACCGTACCTTGCTCCTGTGGACCCTGGGCATCCTGATCGCCATCGTGGCGTGGGACGCTGGCGGGCAAGACATCCCCCTGGCCCGCGCGTTTGGCTCGGCCAACGGGTTCCCACTGCGAGAACAATGGTTCTTCGTGCAGGTGCTCCACGAAGGGGCCCGCCGCCTGGGATGGCTGCTGGTGCTGCTGCTGGCGCTGGGCGTTTGGTGGCCCTGGGGGGTGCTGCGGCGTCTGGATATGGGTGAGCGCCTGCAGATGGCCATCAGTGCCTTGCTGGCGCTGGCGGCCGTGAGCGTGGGCAAGAACCTCAGTACCACCAGCTGCCCCTGGGACCTGGCGGAGTTCGGCGGTGTGGCGCGGTATGCCTCCCACTGGGCGCTGGGCGTGGTCGATGGCGGCGGTGGGCGGTGCTTTCCGGCGGGCCATGCCTCGGCGGGTTTTGCCTTCGTGGGGGGCTACTTCGCGCTGCGCCACAAGGCACCGGCTGCCGCGCGCTGGTGGCTGGCTGCGGCGGTGCTGGCAGGCTTGGTGCTGGGTGGAGCCCAACAGGTGCGGGGCGCGCACTTCATGAGCCACACGCTGTGGACGGGCTGGCTCTGCTGGACGGTGGGCTGGCTGTGCGACCTGGGAGCGTTGGCACTGCGCCCACGCCTGGCGGCGTTGTCTCTCGCCAACGACCCGCCACACGCGGCCAGCTAACGACTCAGAACCTGGCTATTCAGCTCGCCACGCAGATCTTCAGCATATTGGTCCCGCCCGGCGCACCCATGGGTTCGCCGCAGGTGATGGCGTAGACATCGCCCTTTTGCACGATGTTGCGGTTCTTGAGGTGGCGCTCGGCCTGCTCAAGGGCCGTATCGCGGTCAGCACTGGTGTCCATGAGCAGGGGGCGCACGTTGCGGTACATGGCCATCTTGCGCTGCGTGGTCACCTTGGGCGTGAGCGCATAGATGGGGATGCGGATGCTGTGGCGGCTCATCCACAGCGCCGTGGCACCGCTGTCGGTCATGGCCACGATGGCCTTGGCGCCCAGGTGGTGGGCGGTGAACAGTGCGCCCATGGCAATGGACTGGTCGATGCGGCCAAAGGTCTGGCCGGTGAAGTCCGCGTCCAGGTGATGGTCTTCCGCCGCCTCGGCCGCTGCGCAGATGGTGGCCATTTCTTCCACGGTTTCGAGCGGGTAGCGGCCTGCGGCCGTCTCGGCGCTCAGCATCACGGCGTCGGTGCCGTCCAGCACGGCGTTGGCCACGTCACTCACCTCGGCGCGCGTGGGCACGGGGTTGGTGATCATGCTTTCCATCATCTGCGTGGCGGTGATGACGACCTTGTCCAGCTCGCGCGCCATGCGGATCATCTTCTTTTGCAGTGCGGGCACGGCCGCGTTGCCCACTTCCACCGCCAGGTCGCCGCGCGCCACCATGATCCCGTCGCTCACGCGCAGGATGGCTTCGAGGTGCGGGATGGCCTCGGCCCGCTCGATCTTGGCGATCAGGCCCGGCTTGTGGCGGTACTCGGACGCGGCCACATTGCACAGCTGGCGCGCCATTTCCATGTCGGTCGCGTTCTTCGGAAAGCTCACGGCCACGTAGTCGGCCTGGAAGCTCATCGCCGTGCGGATGTCCTCCATGTCCTTGGCCGTGAGGGCCGGTGCCGTGAGGCCGCCACCCTTCTTGTTGATGCCCTTGTTGTTCGACAGCTCGCCACCCACCTTGACGGTGGTGTGCACTTCCTCGCCGCGCACCGCATCCACCGTGAGCACGATCAGGCCGTCATTGAGCAGCAGCAGATCGCCCGCCTTCACGTCGCGTGGCAGCTCCTTGTAGTCGAGCCCCACACCTTCGATGTCGCCCAGTTCGGTGCGCGATGCATCCAGCACAAACTTGGCGCCCGACTCCAGCTGCACCTTGCCCTCGGCAAACTTGCCCACGCGGATCTTGGGGCCCTGCAGGTCGGCCATGATGGCCACCTCGCGGCCCGCGCGCTGGGCAGCGGCACGCACGGTGGCGGCGCGGTCGATATGGTCCTGCGCCTTGCCGTGGCTGAAGTTCAGCCGCACCACGTTCACCCCCGCTCGGATCATGGCCTCCAGCAGTGCCGGGTCGCTGGAGGCGGGGCCCAGGGTGGCAACAATCTTGGTGGCGCGGCGGGTAGGCATGGGTTTGTCTCTTTCTCTCGTTTGTCTGGTGGATGTAATCGAGTTTCAATTCTCACACGAAGCGGTTACAGGCGAGTTACCCCTTGCATCCGCTCTGCGGTCCAAAAGCCCCATCAGAGCAACGGGGATGACAACAGATGCGCCAGCACATGCGCCAGGATCGCCGCCTCCAACCCATGGCGCGCGTAGAGCCAGCCTGCCACCAGGCCAAAGGCCGTGTTGCCCATCAGCACAAACACCACGACGGGCACCGTCAATGCGCCCGCCAGCGCCTGCGCGGCAGGCAGATGCCCCAGCGCAAACAGCAGCGCACTGAGCAGCACCGCGCCAGCCACCAGCCCCTTGCCAGGCTGGCCCTGCCCGCGCTGCAGCACGCGCCAGCCCAGCCACAGCAGCAGGGTCATCACGCCCCAGCGCACCAACAATTCTTCGGTGATGCCGCCATACAGCAGCTTGACCAGGAGGGGCATGGCACTGGCGGGGTCTGACGGTTGCAACGCGGCGGGGGCCACCTGGGACAGCACCCACAACCACGCGGCGCCCGCCACACCGCCCACGATGCCAGGCAGGGACTGGACACGCAGCGCGGGGCCGATGGGCTGGCCGACCAGCCAGGAAGACACCACGGGCGCCCGCAGGCCCACGCGGGGCGCCAGCCACACGCCCACCGCCACAGCCAGCGCCAACAGCACGGCCGTCTGCAGCCCGCTGAGCAGCACCACCGCCCAGAGCGGCAACGGCAGCAGCGCCTCGTTGGCCTTCAACGGTGGCAGCAGCGCCCACACCACCGCCACCACGCCAGGCATGCCCAACAACCACAGCGCACCGCCCAGTCGCCACTTCGCGGGTTGCCCCGGGGCACCCGCCGATTCCGCCAACACAGCGTTGTCCACGGCCATGGGTTTGCCCACGCTCAGGCGCGCATCAGCGCTTCGATCTCGTCGGCCTTCACGGGCACGCCACGCGTGATCAGCTCGCAGCCCGTGTCCGTGACGATGGCATCGTCTTCAATGCGGATGCCGATGTTGTGGAACTGCTCAGGCACGCCCTCGGCGGGGCGCACATAGATGCCGGGCTCGATGGTCAGAACCATGCCCGGGCGCAGCACACGGCTGGGGCGGTTGGTGATGGTCTCACCCGAAAGCGGGTCCTTGCGCTCGCTCACCTGGCCGACTTCGCCGGGCTCCACATAGCTGCCGCAGTCGTGCACATCCATGCCCAGCCAGTGGCTGGTGCGGTGCATGTAGAACTGGAAGTACGCGCGCTTGTCGATCACGTCCTGCGCCGACCCCACCTTGTTCTTGTCAAGCAGGCCCAGGTCCAGCATGCCCTGCGCCAGCACGGCCACCGTTGCGTCGTGCGGGTCGTTGAAGCGGGCACCCGCCTTGGTGGCAGCCACGGCCGCTTCCTGGCTGGCCAGCACCAGGTCGTACAGCGCACGCTGGGGGCCTGTAAATGTGCCGTTGGCGGGGAAGGTGCGGGTGATGTCGCTGGCGTAGCTGTCCAGCTCGCAGCCCGCGTCGATCAGCACCAGCTCGCCATCGCGCACCGGGGCCGCATCGGCGCGGTAGTGCAGCACGCAGGCGTTCGCGCCCGCCGCCACGATGGAGCTGTAGGCCGGGTACTGCGAGCCTGCGTCTCGGAACGCGTGCAGCAGCTCGGCATCGAGGTGGTATTCGCGCACATCCTCCCCGGCGCGCAGCATGCGGGCCGAGCGCTGCATGGCGCGGATGTGGGCCTGCGCGCTGATGCTGCTTGCGCGACGCATGACGTCCTGCTCATGCGCGTCCTTGAACAGGCGCATCTCGTCGAGCAGCGTGCACAGGTCGTTCTGTTCTGCGGGGCAGATGGCGCCATAGCGCACACGGCCGCGCACCACGTTGAGCCAGCCCTCCACCCGCGCCGCCAAGCCGCTGTGCGTGGCAAACGGGTACCAGACGCAGCCCGTGTTTTCGAGCAGGCGCGGCAGCTTGCCGTCCAACTCGGCCATCGAATGTGCCGCGTCCACTCCCAACGCAGCGGGCGCGGCGGCCGGGCCCAGGCGGTATCCATCCCAGATCTCGCGCTCTAGGTCCTTGGGCTGGCAAAACAGCGTGCTGCGGCCGTCGTGGGCCAGCACCAGGCACGCGCCCGGCTCGGTGAAGCCGGTCAGGTAATAGAAGTAGCTGTCGTGGCGGAACAGAAAGTCGCTATCCCGGTTGCGTGGGCGCTCCAGCGCCGTGGGGATGATGGCAATGCCCCCGGGGCCCAGCTGGGCAGCCAGGTGCGCGCGGCGCTGGGCGTAGACAGAGGCAGGCACGGTGGTGTTCATGGCGCGTTGGAAGAAAAGGAGTTGAGTTCGGCCAGCCGTGCGGGCGTACCCACATCGGTCCAGCGGCCGGTGTAGAGCTGCGCACTGACGCGGCCATTGTCCATTGCACGGCGAAGCAGCGGTGCCAGCGGGGCTTTGATGCCGCCGGGGTTTCCGGGCGGAATGTCGCACCACGGCGCTGCAAACAGCTCGGCGCGCAACAGGGCGATGGTGCTGTAGGTGTAGCGTGGCGCGGGGTCGTCGGCGCGCAGGTTCAGCGCCAGCCCGTCTGCCGACAGGCCAAAGTCGCCGCGCGGGTTGTGGGCGGGGTTGGGCACCAGCCACAGGTGGGCCAGGTGGTGGCTGGCTTCAAAGGCCGCCACGGCGGCGCCGTCGAACACGAAATCGGGCGCAAACACATCACCTGCCGCCAGCCAGAACACGGGGCCCAGCTGGGGCAGCGCGCGCGCGATGCCACCGGCGGTTTCCAGCGCACCGCCAAAGTCCACGCCTTCGTGCGAGTATAAAATTGATAGCTGCTTGCGCTTACCCATTAAGCGCTGGAGGCCAAAAACACCTAGAAAATGGTCGCTGATCTGCGCCCCCAGCCACGCGGTGTTGATCACCACCTGTTCCACACCCGCCTCCTGCAGCGCCGCCAAGTGCCACTGCAGCAGCGGCTGGCCCTGCACCGGCAGCAGAGGCTTGGGGGTGGTGTCGGTCAACGGGCGCATGCGCTCGCCACGGCCGGCGGCCAGCAGCAACGCGGGTACCTGGTGATGGGAGGCGGCACTAGAACTCATGCCGCCACCTCGTTCACAGCACCCCGCTGCAGCGCGTGGCGCTCCACCGTGGTGGGGTCGAACAGGGCCAGCAGCGCGTCCATCAGCGCCCGCGCCTTGCCCGAATGGTCGGCGCCAAAGTTGCACACATACACATCCAGCGTCACCGCGCGCTGCTCGGGCCAGGTGTGCACGCACAGGTGGGATTCTGCTAGCAAAACAGTAGCAGTCACCCCTCCAGGGCCATGCGCCGTGGCCGGAAATTCATGGAACAACTGCCCCACGGGCTGCAGCCCGGCGGCGTGCACCGCATCGGTACAGGCGCGGCCCAGGGCGGCGGCGTCCAGCAGCCAGGCAGGGGCACAGCGGCAGCCATGGAGATCGGCGGTGAGGTGCAGTCCTTGCATGGCCCGCACTGTAGTGCATTGCCACCGGGCTTCCGGCTTGCAGCCTGCGAATTCAGGTGGGCGAAAGCCGCCCCGGTAAAATGCCGGGTTTCCCCCGAATCACCCACCCTGAACCCTCCCCCCATGGCCAACACCCAGCAATCCCAACAGATGGCAAATGCGATCCGCGCATTGGCCATGGACGCCGTTCAACAAGCCAACTCCGGCCACCCCGGCGCCCCCATGGGCATGGCCGACATGGCCGTGGCGCTGTGGAGCCGCCACCTCAAGCACAACCCTACCAACCCCCAGTGGTTTGACCGCGACCGGTTTGTGCTTTCCAACGGCCATGGCTCCATGCTGCTGTACGCGCTGCTGCACCTCACGGGCTACGACCTGCCGATTGGCGAGCTGAAGAACTTCCGCCAGCTGCACAGCAAGACGCCCGGCCACCCCGAAGTGGGCTACACCGCTGGCGTCGAGACCACCACCGGCCCGCTGGGCCAGGGCATCACCAATGCCGTGGGCTTTGCGCTGGCCGAAAAGCTGCTGGCCGCCGAGTTCAACCGCGAAGGCCATGCCGTGGTGGACCACCACACCTACGCCTTCCTGGGCGACGGCTGCCTGATGGAAGGTATCAGCCACGAAGCCGTGTCTCTGGCAGGCGCCTGGAAGCTCAACAAGCTGATCGCCCTGTACGACGACAACGGCATCAGCATCGATGGCCAGGTCGCTCCCTGGTTTGCCGACAACACCCCCCTGCGTTTTGTGGCCAGCGGCTGGAACGTGATCGGCCCCATCGACGGCCATGACGCTGACAAGGTGGCCGCAGCCATCGAAGAAGCCAAGAAGCAGACCGAGCGCCCCACCCTGATCGTGTGCAAGACGCACATCGGCAAGGGCAGCCCCAACCGCGCCAACACCGCCAAGGCCCACGGCGAACCGCTCGGCGCCGAAGAAATCGCGCTGACCCGCGAAGCCCTGGGCTGGGCCAGCGAACCCTTCGTGATCCCCGAAGACGTGTACGCCAGCTGGGACTGCAAGGCCAACGGCCAAGCTTTTGAGGCCGCCTGGAACGAGCGTTTTGCCGCCTACACCGCCGCCTTCCCCGAGCTGGCCGCCGAACTCACTCGCCGCATGAACGGCGACCTGCCCGCCAACTTTGCCCAGGTGGCCGTGGACACTGTGGTGGCCGCCCATACCAAGGGCGAAACCGTGGCCAGCCGCAAGGCCAGCCAGCTGGCGCTGGAAGCCTTCACCGCCGCCCTGCCAGAGCTGCTGGGTGGCAGCGCCGACCTGACCGGCTCCAACCTCACCAACACCAAGAGCACGCCCAACCTGCGCTTTGACATGCAGGGCAACGTGGTCAAGACCGAAGCCGCGAATGGCGACAAGGTCGGTGGCCGCCACATCAACTACGGTGTGCGCGAATTCGGCATGGCCGCCATCATGAACGGCGTGGCGTTGCACGGTGGCTTCATCCCCTACGGCGGCACCTTCCTCACGTTCAGCGACTACAGCCGCAACGCCATCCGCATGGCCGCGCTGATGAAGCAGCGCGTGATCCACGTGTTCACGCACGACTCCATTGGTCTCGGTGAAGACGGCCCCACGCACCAGTCCATCGAGCACGTGGCCAGCCTGCGCCTGATCCCCAACCTGGACGTCTGGCGCCCCGGTGACACGGCCGAAACCGCCGTGGCCTGGAGCGTGGCCCTGTCCAACCGCAACAAGCCCACCGTGCTGGCCCTGTCGCGCCAGAACCTGCCCTATGCGCCCAAGCGCGACCTGGGCGACATCTCGCGCGGCGCCTACGTGCTGAGCGAGCCCGCCGACGTGGGCATCAAGAAGAAGCCCGTGGCCGTGATCATCGCCACCGGGTCTGAAGTACAACTGGCCCTCAAGGCCCAGCGCCTGCTGGCCGACAAGAAGATCGGCGTGCGCGTGGTCTCCATGCCCAGCACCACCACCTTCGACCGTGAAGACGCCAAGTACAAGAGCAGCGTGCTGCCCGCCGGCGTGCCCCGCGTGGCCGTGGAAATGGGCGTGACCGACGGCTGGTGGAAATACGGCTGCGCTGCCGTGGTGGGCATCGACACCTACGGTGAATCGGCCCCTGCGCCCGTGCTGTTCAAGCACTTCGGTTTCACCGAAGAAAACGTGGCCGATGCGGTGCTGGTCGCCATCGGCGCGGCACGTCTGAAGCCCGCCAAGAAGGCCCGCTAAAACTTCTCCTGCCCGCTGTGCCCCGCTGCCAGCGGGCGCGCGGCGGCAGATTCCCGATTTCGACTTTGCAACTTTGAAGAGGCTCCCTATGACGATCAAGATTGGTATCAACGGCTTCGGCCGCATCGGCCGCAACGTGCTGCGCTCGGCCATCCAGAACTTCAGCGACATCGAAGTCGTGGGCATCAACGACCTTCTGGAGCCCGAGTACCTCGCGTACATGCTGCAGTACGACTCGGTGCATGGCCGCTTCAAGGGCGAAGTCTCGGTCGAGGGCAACACCCTGGTCGTCAACGGCAAGAAGATCCGCCTCACGCAAGAGCGCGACCCCGCCAACCTGAAGTGGAACGAAGTCGGCGCCGACGTGGTGATCGAATCCACCGGCCTGTTCCTGGACAAGGTCACCGCGCAGAAGCACCTGGACGCTGGTGCCAAGAAGGTCATCCTGTCGGCCCCCTCCAAGGACGACACCCCCATGTTCGTGTTCGGCGTGAACCACGACACCTACGCGGGCCAAGCCATCATCTCCAACGCATCGTGCACCACCAACTGCCTGGCTCCCGTGGCCAAGGTGCTGAACGACAAGTGGGGCATCAAGCGCGGCCTGATGACCACCGTGCACGCTGCCACCGCCACGCAAAAGACCGTGGACGGCCCTTCGAACAAGGACTGGCGCGGCGGCCGCGGCATTCTGGAAAACATCATCCCCTCCAGCACCGGTGCTGCCAAGGCGGTGGGCGTGGTGATCCCTGCGCTGAACAAGAAGCTGACCGGCATGTCCTTCCGCGTGCCCACCTCCGACGTGTCGGTGGTGGACCTGACGGTGGAACTGGACAAGGCTGCCACCTACGAAGAAATAAAGGCCGAGATGAAGGCCCAGTCCGAAGGCGCGCTCAAGGGCGTTCTGGGCTACACCGAAGACAAGGTGGTGGCCACCGACTTCCGTGGCGACACCCGCACCTCGATCTTTGATGCCGACGCTGGCATTGCACTGGACGGCACCTTCGTGAAGGTCGTGAGCTGGTACGACAACGAATGGGGCTACTCGAACAAGTGCCTGGAAATGGTGCGCGTGGTATCCAAGTAAGTACGACTTGCGCAAAAGGGGATCAGGCGCCATGCTTGGCCTCAGAACGCAACGGCGGATTCATCCCTGTTTGCGCGGGTCTTGAAAAGTTTTCCCTTTGAAGATGAAGAAGCGCTAGTAGCAACTACCCTGTTCAAGCCGGTCGCCTGCCAAGGCCACCGGCTTTTTTTTTGCCCGCCCTCCGCGCATAGCAGGTACGGAGCACCTGGCATTCAACGGTCACCACCCCCAAGAGCTGCCGCTGCTGAGGCCGCCACAGCCAGCGGCGCAGGCCCCGGCACCTGCCCTGGAGCACTTGCGATGTGCACCGTGCGGGTGGGGAAAGCAAACTCCACGCCCATGGCCTTGAACTCGCGCAGCAGCCCGAGGTTGATGGACTGCTGCAGGTCCATGTACACGTTGAAGGCCGGGTCTTCGACGATATAGACCACCTCGTAGTCGAGCGAACTGGCGCCAAACGCCTTGAAATGCGCGCGGTCAAAACGCAGCTGCGGCTGGGCTTCGATGAGCTTGCGCACCACACCCGGAATGGCCTCAGCCTGCTCGGGGGTGGTGTCATAGGCCACGCCAAACGTGAACACGATGCGCCGCCGCTCCAGCATGCGAAAGTTGCTGATGGTCTGCTTGAGCAGGTCGGTGTTGGACATCACGATCTGCTCGCCCTGCAAGCTGCGGATGCGTGTGGTCTTGAGACCAATCACCTGCACCGTGCCCGACACATTGCCCACCACGATGAAGTCGCCCACCTCAAACGGCTTGTCCACCGCGATGGCGAGCGAGGCAAACAGGTCTCCCAAGATGTTTTGCACCGCCAGCGCCACCGCAATGCCGCCCACGCCCAGGCTGGCGATGAAGGCCGTGATGTTCACACCCACATTCGACAAGATGGCCAGCAGCACCACGCTCCACAACAGCGTGCGCAGCCCCCAGGACATCAGCGTGGCCGAGGCACTGACCTGCGTCATGCCACTGGACGAGTGCCGCTCCACATAGCGGCGCACGCCAATGCCAATGGCACGCATGCCCCACAGGCCCATCTGCAGCGCCACAGCCACAAACCACAGCTGGCTCAGGCGGCTCTCCCAGCGGCCGGGCAGGTCCAGCAGGCTCGCGCCCACGAGCAGAGCCACCACCAGCATCAGTGTGCGGCTGGTGCCTTCCAGCACATCCACCATGGTCAGCGCCATGCCGCTGTGCGACTGCGTGGCCCACACCTTGGCGCGGCGGGTCAGCAGGTGCAGCACCACAAGGATGGCTGCATAGGTGGCCGTGGTGGCTGCCAGGGCCACGCACAGGCTCCACAACGGCACGCCGGCAAAGGTGGTCTCCTGGACCCAGGTCATAAAGGTGGATGGCTGCATGCGGGGACTCTCCTCTTCGTGGTGCAGTGACGGGATGGGGCGCGCGGGGGCGGGGCTGATACACGGGGTCACCCGTGACCTCGGCCATGCAGGGCGCTTCAGCCCCGCAATGGAGCGCTGAGGTGCGCAACGTCCTTGATCGAGACCCCGTGGAAGTCAGAGTTCCGCAGTTGATCAGACAACGGCCAATGCGCCGCTGGTCTGCCCCGTTTGCAAGTGTTCGTAAGACATGCCCCACAGCAATACAGAGGCAGGGCCTACGCCCCGGTACTGCGCGGGCCCCAACAATGCATCAACACCAGAGCACCGCTGGCTGCCCGCCCGAAATCTCGGTGCGGCACATCCCACAACCTCCACAGGAGTCCACCACACCATGCATTCATCCGCACTGATCCGCACCGCCACAGCGGCACTCGCACTGGGCGCACTGGCCGCCTGTTCCTCCACCCCCGCACCCACCGAGCAAATGGCCGTGAGCCGCACCACCGTGAACCGCGTTGCGGCTGCCCCGGCGGTGGCCACCAGCGCCCCCGTGCAGTTGCAACAAGCGCGCGAGAAGCTCATGCAGGCCGAAAAAGCCATGGCTGAAAAGGACTATGTGGCCGCGCGCCGCCTGGCCGCTGAGGCCGAGGTAGATGCCCGCGTGGCCGAAACCCGCGCCGACGCCGCCAGCAATGCCGCCAACCTGACGCAAGTGCAAGACGGCATCCGAGCGCTGCAAGAAGAAATCAACCGCCGATCGCCGCGCTAGGCCAGCGCCAGACGTTGAAGCCTTAGCGCCCAACCTGGCTTCGACTCACGCCTAACACCGTTGAGGCCCCGCGATTGACCTCCCCCCCCATTTCAAGGAACACCTGACCATGCATCGCTTTTTTCACCGAACCACCGCCCTGTGCACCAGCCTGATTGCCGTAGGCCTGCTGGCCGCCTGCGCCAGCACCACCCCATCGCCCGCGCTGGAAGAGGCCCGTACCGCAGTGAGCACCGCTGCAGGAGACCCGGCCGTCAACCAGTACGCGCAGCTCGAACTGAAGCAAGCCACCGACGCACTCGCCAAGGCCGACCGCGTGTGGGCCGATGACCGCGACACGTCCGAGACCAACCACTTGGCATACATCGCCCGCCAACGCGCCGAGATCGCCACCAACGCGGCCCGCGCGCGCCAGCTCGATGCCAACATCCAGCAAGCGGGCAGCGAAGCCGACCGCATCCGCCTGCAGGCCCGCACCCAAGAGGCTGACGCAGCCCGCCTGCGCGCCCAGCAAGCCCAACAACAGGCGATGAGCGCAGAGCAACGTGCGGCCCAACAGCAGGCCCAGGCCACGGCCGCCATGGCCCAGGCCAACGCCGCACAAGACCGTGTGCGCGCCCTCGAAGCACAGCTGCGCGAACTCGAAGCCCAACAAACCGAACGCGGCCTGCTGGTCACTCTGGGCGATGTGCTGTTTGCCTTCAACAAGGCCGAGCTCTCCGCCCAAGCCGGCCCGCGCCTGGACAAGCTGGCCAACTTCCTCAAACAGTTCCCGGACCGCAAACTGCTGATCGAGGGCTACACCGACAGCGTGGGTAGCGACAGCTACAACCAGGACCTGTCAGACCGCCGCGCCCAAGCCGTGCGCGACGCGCTGGTGCAGCGCGGCGTGGACACCAGCCGCATCACCGCACGCGGCTACGGCAAGGCCCACCCCGTGGCCGACAACGCATCGCCCGAAGGCCGTGCGATGAATCGCCGCGTGGAGATCGTGATCGCCGATGACAAGGGCAACCTGCGCGGGAGATAAAGTACCCCCCCTGAGGCGCTGCCCGGCGGCCACTGGCTTGAGCCACGCCGGTTTCTGCGGCCTATATCAATAAACGCTTCAAAGACCGAGCCGCTTACGCCGCGCGGTCTTCAAACGTTTCGGTATCCACTTCGCGCGCGCTCTGGGCGTTGTAGCGATTGCCCACCACCGTGCGCTCATTGATCAGCGCGCCCAGACGCTCCATGGTGGCCGCATCCAGTCGCACGTTCACGGCACCCAGGTCGTCGTGCAGATGCTCCACGTTCGTGGTTCCTGGGATGGGGATGATGTGCTCGCCTTGGTGCAGCAGCCACGCCAGGGCCAGCTGGGCGGGTGTGCAGCCCACATCGCGTGCAATCGCCTGGTAGCCATCGAGCAGCTTCAGGTTGGCCGCATACGCCTCGGATGCAAAACGCGGCATGGCACGGCGGATGTCCTTGGCGTCCAGCGTGCTCACATCGGTCAAGCCGCCACACAAGAAACCCCGCGCCACCGGGCTGAACGCCACAAAGGCCACGCCCAGCTCGCGGCAGGCGTCCAGAACAGCAATCTCGGGGTTGCGCGTCCACAGCGAATACTCGGTCTGCACCGCCGCAATCGGGAACTCGGCATGCGCGCGGCGCAGCGTGGCAGCTGACACCTCGGAGAGACCCACAGTGCGAATGTGCCCGCGCCGCACCAGCTCGCCCAGTGCGCCCACGCTTTCCTCAATCGGCACGCTCTTGTCCCAGCGGTGCAGGTAATACAGGTCGATCACATCGGTCTGCAGGCGGCGCAGGCTGTCTTCGCAGGTCTTTCGCAGCGTATCGGGCCGCCCGTCGATCACGCGCACCAGCTTGCCGTCACCCGCCACATCCACGCCCTGCATGCCGCATTTGCTGGCCAGCGTGAAGCGGCTGCGGTGCTGCTTCAACACACGGCCCACCAGGTTTTCGTTGGCTCCAAAGCCATAGAGCGTGGCGGTGTCGAACAGCGTCACGCCCGCATCAAGTGCAGCCAGCAGCACGCGCTCGCCCTGCTCGGCAGACACCGGCGCGCCATAGGCGTGCGACAGGTTCATGCAGCCCAGGCCGATGGCCGAGACGGAGAAAGGTCCAAGGTTTCTTTGTTGCATGTCGCGAGCTTACGGCAAGCGCGGCAACCCAGCGGGTGGCTCGGGCTTGGGTGCGGGGCCTAAGATTTTGCGGCCGATGGCCGCTTGGCCCACAGCTCAATGCGCTCACCCGCAGCGCAGGCGGCCACCAACTCCGCAAACCGTGCCTCGCGGGTCGCATCGCGCTTGGCGGATGCGACCCAGTGCAGCATGCTCTTGCGATAGTTGGGTGGCGTGGACTCCTGAAAGAACCGCCACGCGGCCTTGTTGCGCTGGAAGGCGCGCTGCAGCGACGCCGGCAGCTCGACCACTGCCGCCTGCTCGTGGGAATAGATGGCCGACTTGTGCGCCTTGCGGTGGGCAAAGGCCGCGAGCCCCGCGGGCGTCATGCGGCCCGCCGCCTGCAACTGCTCCACCTTGGCGATGTTGACAGCGCTCCAGATGGACGACGGCTTGCGCGGGGTAAAGCGGATCGAATACGTGTGCTCGTCAATGCGCCGCCGGATGCCATCGATCCAGCCAAAGCACAGGGCTTCGTCCACCGACTCCGACCAGCTCATGCTGGGGCGGCCCGAGCCCACCTTGTGAAAGCCCACCAGCAACTCCTGCGCGCTGGCCGCATGGCGCTCCAGCCAATCGCGGAACGCCTGCGGGGTGGGAAAGAACGTGGGCGTGGGCGGCAGTGTCATGGTGCGGCAAACCTCCTTGCTTCGTGCCATCTTCCCGGCGGTTGCCATTGCGGATGCGCAGGTTAGGCCACCACGCCTTCGTGCGCCAGCTCGGCGCATGGCCCCAGGGGCAACACGCACAGTGTCACGCCGTCGAGCGTGAGCACCAAACCCAGTTGCCCGCCCACCTGCACCACACCACCCGCCGTGGCCCGTGGGTGTCGGGCGTGGTGCTGCAACGGGAGCACGGCATGCACCGCACCATGTATGGCCAATGCACTGACCGGCGGCTGGCGCAGCAGGGCCCACAGGCCCTGTGCGTCCCGCGATTGCAGCGACTGCAGGTACAGGCGCAGCACCGCAGGGTCGGCGTCCTTGGATTCATCGCGCCCATCACCACGGCGGGCCTCCTCTTCGGCCCGCCGCAGGCGTTGCAACGCGCGGCGCAATTGCTGGCGGCTGGCCGCCTCCGTCCGGCCGGTGGCCTGCGCCAGCTCGGCGTGGCTGGCATCGAACACAGCATGCAGCAGCACCGCAGCCCCCTCCACGGGCGTCACGCACGCCGCCAGCCGCCGCAACGCCAGCGTGGCTTGCTGCGCCAGCGCGGCATCGGCCTCTGCCGAAGGCGCGACCGAAACGAGGGCATCCCCTTGCGCTGCCTGGATGGTCTCTGCCGCCCACTGCGCCATCCACTGACGGCGACGCAGTCGATCAATGGCCAGGTTGCGCACCACCGTCAGCAGCCACGCCTGGGCGGCATTGAGCGCCGGGGCGTTGGCCTCCAGCGCACGCACATAGGCGTCCTGCACGGCGTCCTCGGCCTCGACCGGGCCCAGCAGGCGCGTAGCGGCACGCAGCAAGGTGCTGCGGCTGGCGTTCACCAGCGCCATCAGGTGTTCATCGTTCTGCATCGGGGCATGGTGCCACAGGCTGAAGCCGGCCCCACATCGGCAGGCAATGACACGCAGGGGGTTGTCACTAACTTCGTCACATGGGTTGGCGGCGTTCAACAGACCGCAGCGCGAGGGGGCCGCCAGTCAACTTTCCCTGCGCCTTGCCGATAACCAGGGATGCAAATTGCCAGCACCACCTCCACCACCGGCCCGGTCTCTTCCTCCAGTGGCAGCAGCGACATCGCCAAGCTGCAAAAGCAGCTGCGCGAGCTGACCGAGCAGCTCAAGGGCTTGGCCAGTTCCGACATGGATGCCAAGGCCAAGCAACAGAAGGCCAAGTTGCTGCAGGCCCAGATTCAGATGGTGCAGGCCCAGATCACGGCGATACAGCGCGCGCAACAGCAAGAGCAGCAACGGGCCCAGGCGGCGAAGGCCGAAGGCGCGGCGGCCAGTGCCGCGCAGCAGCAGAAGGCCCAATCGGTAAAGAATCCACCTGCTGGGCTGGGCAACAACGTCGATACCTACGCCTGACAAGAACGGCTTTCTGAACGGGTGGCCTCTGCCTGCGGCCCCCGCCCCGGCATACACCAGCGCCACATTCGCCTGCGGCGTCCGCGACAAGCTCCGCCCGCCATTGCATGGACAATCTCGGCATGTCTGGCGCACCTACTACCACTTCACATCCCTCTTCCGCCCACCCCGTCTTGATCGCCGGTGGTGGCATTGGTGGCATGGCCACGGCCCTGACCCTGCACCAGATCGGCGTGCCCTGCGTCGTCTTTGAATCGGTGCCCGAGCTGCAGCCGCTGGGCGTGGGCATCAACCTGCAGCCCAACGCTGTGCGGGAGCTGCACGACCTGGGGTTTGGCAACGAGGTGCTGGACACGATTGGCCTGCAGGCGCGCGAATGGGCGCTGGTGGGGCTCAACGGCAACGAGGTGTACGCCGAGCCACGCGGGCTGGAGGCGGGCTACCAATGGCCGCAGTACTCGGTACACCGGGGGCAGCTGCAGATGATGCTGTTCAACGCCGTGCGAGAACGCCTGGGCGACGACGCCGTGCAACTGGGGCGGCGGGTGGTGGGCTACCGGCAAGATGCCGACGGTGTGACGGCGATCATCGAGACACGCGATGGTGAACGCCGGGAAGTGGACGGATCGCTGCTGATCGCCGCCGATGGCCTGCACTCGGCCGTGCGGGCGCAGATGCACCCCGCGCAGCCGCCCATCCAGTGGGGCGGTGCCATCATGTGGCGCGGCACCACGCCGGGGGTGCCTGTGCGAACGGGCGCTTCGTTTGTGGGCGTGGGCTCGCTGCGGCACCGTGTGGTGTTCTACCCCATCACACCGCCCGACCCGGCCACGGGCTTGGCCACCATCAACTGGATCGCCGAGATCACGGTGGACAACCAGGGCGGCTGGCAGCAGGGCGACTGGAACCGGCGTGTGGCGCTGGAGGAATTCGCTCACCACTTTGACGGCTGGAACTACAGCTGGCTGGACGTGCCCGCGATGCTGCGGGGTGCGAAGGACATTTTTGAATACCCCATGATCGACCGCGACCCCGTGCCCACCTGGGTGGACGGCCGCGTGGCGCTGCTGGGCGACGCGGCGCATGTGATGTACCCCGTGGGCTCCAACGGCGCCAGCCAGGCCATCGTGGATGCGCGCGTGCTGGGCGCACAGCTGATTGCGCAGGGCGTGGGCCCGCAGGCGCTGCGTGCCTATGACGACCAGCTGTGCAAGGACATCTCGGCGCTGGTGCTGCGCAACCGGGGCTCCGGCCCCTTTGGCCTGCTGGGGCTGGTGGACGAACGCTGCGGCGGGGTGTTCGACCACATCGACGACGTGCTGCCGCGCGAAGAGCGCGAAGGCTTCATGGCGCGCTACAAGGCGGCGGCGGGGTTTGCGATCGAGACGCTGAATGCGGCGCCGCCCACCATCGTGCCGGGGCAGCGCGTGGCCGCAGGCTGAGGGGTGTCACGCCCGGCGTGTCTCGTTCGTCATGGCAGTCCTGTCACTCACAAGGACTTGCCCCATGGACACGCCAGACACCAACACTCCATCCTCCGCCCAAGGCTCCGAGCCACGCACGTCGTACCTGGAAGAAAAGGCCTTCAAGGCCCGCACCCTGCTGGTCTTCGGCACCATCACCGACACCCTGGCCGCCGATGTGGCGCGGCGGCTGATTGCGCTGGATGCCGAGAGCGCCGAGCCCATCGACATGCTGGTGAGCTCGCCCGGCGGGCACCTGGAGTCGGGCGACACGATGCATGACCTGGTGCGCTTCATCACCGCGCCGGTGAACATGATCGGCACCGGCTGGGTGGGCAGCGCGGCCACGCACCTGTACCTGGCGGCGCCGCGCGAGCGGCGGTTCTGTCTGCCGAATACGCGCTTTTTGATCCACCAGCCCAGCGGGGGCGCGGGCGGCCCGGCCAGTGACATTGCCATCCAGGCGCGTGAGATCGTGAAAGCCCGCGAGCGCATTGCGCGCACCATTGCCCGGCAGACGGGCAAGCCGCTGGAGGTGGTGCTGGCCGACATCGAGCGCGACCACTGGTTGTCGGCCGAAGAAGCGGTGGACTACGGCCTGGTCTCGCGCATCATCGAGAACAAGGCGGCTTTGAAGGGGTGAAGCAGTACGCCCCTTTAAGCTATTAAATACATAGCTGCTAGCGCTTGATGGATGAGCGCTAGCAGCTTATTTGGCTTGAAATCAGCCTGCGTTGAGCTGCAGCTCCAGGTTGTGCAGCACCTGGTAGCACGGCAGCACCTGCGCCACGCTGGCGTTGGGCTCGCGGCCTTCCTGGATGGCGGCGAAGAACTCGCGGTCTTGCAGTTCGATGCCGTTCATGCTCACATCGACCTTGCTCACATCGATCTTCTCTTCCTTGCCGTTGACCAGGTCGTCGTAGCGCGCGATGTAGGTGGCGGTGTCGCCGATGTAGCGGAAGAAGGTGCCCAGCGGGCCGTCGTTGTTGAAGCTCAAGCTCAGCGTGCAGATGGCGCCGTTGGCCGCCTTGAGCTGGATGCTCATGTCCATCGCAATGCCCAGCGTGGGGTGGATAGGGCCCTGGATGGCATTAGCCTTCACGATGGGGCTGCCGGCCTGGTAGGCGAACAGGTCCACGGTGTGCGCAGCGTGGTGCCACAGCAGGTGGTCCGTCCAGCTGCGGGCCTGGCCCAGCGCGTTCATGTTGGTGCGGCGGAAGAAGTAGGTCTGCACATCCATCTGCTGGATGTTGAACTCGCCTGCGGTGATCTTTTTGTGCACGTACTGGTGGCTGGGGTTGAAGCGGCGGGTGTGGCCGCACATGGCCACCAGGCCGGTCTGCTTTTGCAGGGCAACAACCTTCTCGCCATCGGCCAGGATGTCGCACAGCGGAATCTCGACCTGCACGTGTTTGCCCGCTTCCAGGCAGGCAATGGACTGGCTGGCGTGCATCTGCGTGGGTGTGCACAAAATGACGGCGTCCACCTCCTTGATGGCCAGGCTGTCGGCCAGGTCAGTGGTGACATGCTTGATGCCGTACTTGTCGGCCACTTCCTGGGTCTTGGCGAGGTCGCGGCTGATGAGGGAGACGACTTCGACGCCGTCAATGTTCTTGATGCCGTCCAGGTGCTTGATGCCGAAGGCGCCAGCGCCTGCGAGTGCGACTTTGATGGTCATGGTGTGTGTCCTTTTACGTGTTCTCAAGAATCAGATGGCCCACGGCGGTGTTGGACGCGGGCACATGGTAGAAGCGGTGCGCCAGCTTGGGTGGCTTGCCACCGGCCACATCGGCCATCGCGCCACGCGCGATGAGCCACATCACCAGCTCGATGCCCTCGCTGCCCGCCTCGCGCACATAGTCGATGTGCGGGATGCTGGCAGCGGCCTCGGGGTCGTTGATGAGCTTGTCGAGGAAGGCGTTGTCAAACTCTTTGTTGATGAGGCCGGCGCGGGGGCCCTGCAGCTGGTGGCTCATGCCACCCGTGCCCCAGATGTGCACGTTCAGGTCTTCGTCATAGCTCTCCACGGCCTTGCGGATGGCCTGGCCCAGGTTGTAGCAGCGGCGGCCGCTGGGCACGGGGTACTGCACCACGTTGACGGCGAACGGGATCACCGGGCAGGGCCAGGCGCCCTTCACGGGGTCTTGTTCGCCAAACATCAGCGACAGGGGCACGGTCAAGCCGTGGTCCACGGCCATCTTGTTGACGATGGTGAGGTCAAAGTCCTGCTGGATGACCGACTGCGCAATGTGCGCGGCCAAGTCAGGATGACCAATGACCTTGGGCACGGGGCGCGGGCCAAACCCCTCGTCGGCCACTTCGTAGTCGGCAGCGGTGCCGATGGCGAACGTGGGGATCAGGTCCAGGCTGAAGGCCGTGGCGTGGTCGTTGTAGACCAGGAAGATCACGTCGGGCTTGTTGTCCTTGATCCACTGCTTGCCAAAGTCGTAGCCCGCGAACACGGGCTTCCAGTAGTCCTCGTGGGTCTTGCCCAGGTCCATGGCCGCGCCAATGGCTGGCACATGCGACGTGAACACGGAGGCGGTGATTTTGGCCATCGTCAGATTCCTTTCTTGCCCGCGCTGCCCTGCGGCTGACGGTGGGCCTGAGCGTCGCCGTCTTCACCGATCACGCGGTTGCCGTTGGCCGAGCGGCCGCCGTTGATCATCATGTTGCGGTATTCCTCTTCGGTCATGCCGGTCATGCTGCCCGCCATCTGCTGAAAGCTCTTGCCGTCGGTGGAGCCGATCTTGGCCAGGAAGTAGATGTTGCCGCCCAGGCGAATGCACCAGTTCAGGTCGCGCGCCAGCACGGCCTGCTTCTGCTCTTCGGTCATCGCCCATTCGTCCAGGTAGGCACGTTCGTTGGCCTTGAAGCGGACGCGGTTCTCGGCCTTCATCAGGCTCATGCAGAACTGGTTGAGCCAGTAGCCCTTGCGGCTTTGCTCGGCGTCGAAGATGGTCGTGCCGGGCACGTCGAGGTAGGGTTTATCGAGCGACATGGTGTCAGTCCTCCACGGTGACTTCTTCGGGCCAGTACAGGCGCATCGGGTTGTCCACCAGCAGCTTCTTTTGCAACTCCGGTGTCGTTGCGATGTGCGGAATGAAGTCCACCAGCAGGCCATCATCGGGCATGTGGTCCTTGAGGTTGGGGTGGGGCCAGTCGGTGCCCCAGAGCACACGGTCGGGGAACTCTTCCACCACGCGGCGGGCGAAGGGGATCACGTCGGTGTAGGCGTTCTGCTCGCCGTTCAGGGCCTTGGGACCGGTCACGGAGAGGCGCTCGGGGCAGCTCACCTTGCTCCACACATTGGGGTGCTGGCGCATGAATTTCAGGAACAGTTCGAACTCCGGTCCATCCACGGGCTTGCTCACATCGGGGCGGCCCATGTGGTCCACCACCACGGTGGTGGGCAGGGCGGTGAAGAAGTCCCACAGCTCGGGCAGGTCCACCGCCTCGAAGTAGATCACCACATGCCAGCCCAGCTGGTGGATGCGCGCGGCAATCTCCATCAGCTCGTCCTTGGGCGTGAAGTCCACCAGGCGCTTGACGAAGTTGAAGCGCACGCCGCGCACACCTGCGTCGTGCATGGCCTGCAGTTCTTCGTCAGTGACCGAGCGCTTGACGGTGGCCACGCCACGCGCTTTGCCGCCCGAGTGCACCAGCGCATCGACCATGGCGCGGTTGTCCGCGCCGTGGCAGGTGGCCTGCACCACCACGTTGCGCGTAAAACCCAGGTGGTCGCGCAGCGCGTACAGCTGGTGCTTGCTGGCATCGCAGGGCGTGTACTTGCGCTCGGGGGCGTAGGGGAACTCGGCGCCGGGGCCGAACACGTGGCAATGCGCGTCCACCGCACCGGCAGGCACCTGGAACCGGGGTTTGCTCGGACCCGCGTACCAGTCGAGCCAGCCGGGGGTTTTTGTGAATTCGCTCATGCGCGTACTCCTTGGTTTCTTGCAGGCTCGCAGATCAGTCGAGCGACACGTTGGCCTTGCGGATCACGTCGCCAAAACGCTGGCTCTCGTCCTTGACGAACTGGTTGAACTGCGCGCGTGTGGTGGGGAACTGCTCGTAGCCAAAGGTCTTGAACTTCTCGGCCACTTCGGGGCCGGTCAGGGCCTGTTCGATGTCTTTGCGGATCTTGTCGGCCACGGCGGCGGGCAGGCCGGGTGGCACGGCGATAGCGTTCCAGCCCGTGACGGCAAAGTCCTTGGGGCCACCCGATTCGGCCACGGTGGGCACGTCGGGGAACTCGGCCGAGCGCTGGGGTCCGGCAAACGCGAGCAGGCACAGCTTGCCAGCGCGGTACAGCGGGCCTGCGGTGGCGGCGCTACCCAGTGCAAAGTCGATCTCGCCGGTGGAGACCGAGGTGTAGAGCTGCGTGGTCTCCTTGAAGATCACGTGCTCCATCTGCGTGCCGGTGGCCGATTCGAACAGCTCCGAGCCCAGGTGCACCGGGTTGCCCACCGACCAGCTGCCGTAGTTGAGCTTGCCGGGGCGCGCCCTGGCATCGGCCACGATGTCGCCCACGGTCTTGTACTTGCTGCCCGTGCCCACGGTGAAGAAGAAATGCGTCTTGAACAGCGGCAGCAGCGTGTCGAAGTCCTTGGCGGGGTCGTAGGGCAGCTTCTTGAACAGGCTGGGGTAGGCGGCCAGGTGCACGTTGTCCAGGATGAGCAGGTCGTGGCCGTCCTTGGCGCCGCGCTTCCAGGCGTCGATGGCGATGAAACCGTTGCCACCAGGGCGGTTCTCCACGATCACGCCCGTGCCCCAGGTGCGCGAGAGCTTGTCGGCCACCAGGCGGGCCACACCATCGGGGCCTCCGCCCACGGGGAAGGGGCTGATGATGCGCACCTGCTTGGTGGGGAACTGCTGCGCGGCAGCGAATTGCGGCGCCAAAGCTGCGGCCGCGGCCACGCCCAATGCCAGGGACAACGTGCGGCGGAGACGGAAAGAGGGAGACACAGAGAACGTCATGGAATACAGAACAGAAGAAAAACGATAGCTATAAAATTAATAGCTACTAGCGCTTATTGAATAAGCGCTAGAGGCCAAAAAGACTTGAGACCGGGGTTCAGTCGATGTACCTGAGGCCTGCCTTCTCCAGGCCGGGGCGCATGTTGTACATATCCAGGCCCAGCACGCCGCTGGCCAGCTTGGCGCGCTTCTCGCCTTCAAAGCTTTCGCGCTTTTGCGCGGCGGCCAGGGTCTCGACCGCGCGGGCGGCAGGCACACACACCACGCCGTCATCGTCGGCCACGATCACGTCGCCCGGCGTGACCAGCGCACCGGCGCACACCACGGGGATGTTGACCGAGCCCAGCGTGGCCTTGATGGTGCCCTTGCTGCTGATCGCCTTGCTCCACACGGGGAAGTTCATTGCCTGCAGCGTCTTCACGTCGCGCACACCGGCGTCGATGATGAGCGCGCGGGCGCCACGGGCCTGGAAGCTGGTGGCCAACAGGTCGCCAAAATAGCCGTCGGTGCACTCCGAGGTGACGGCTGCCACCACGATGTCGCCGGGCTGGATCTGCTCGGCCGCCACATGCATCATCCAGTTGTCGCCGGGCTGCAGCAGCACGGTGACGGCTGTGCCGCTGACCTGCTGGCCGCCGTAGATGGGGCGCATGTAAGGCTTGAGCAGGCCCACGCGGCCCATGGCCTCGTGCACGGTAGCCGAGCCGAGGGCAGCCAGGCCGTCAGCGGCTGCGCGGTCGGCACGGTTGATGTTGCGGTAGACAACGCCAAGTTCAAACATGTCAGAGCCCCTTTGCCTTCAGGCGTGAATCGAGTCGGGAGAACACGCGGCGCGTGTTGGCTTCGTAGATCTGGTGCTTGTCTTCCGCGCTCAGGATCGTGGACGCCTCGATGTAGCGCTTGGTGTCGTCGTAGTAGTTGCCGGTGGTGGGGTCGATGCCCCGCACCGCGCCGATCATTTCGCTGGCAAACAGCACGTTCTTCACCGGGATCACGGTGTTGAGCAGGTCGATGCCGGGCTGGTGGTACACGCAGGTGTCGAAGTACACGTTGTTCATCAGGTGCTCGTCCAGCAGCGGCTTCTTCATCTCCTGCGCCAGACCCCGGAAACGGCCCCAGTGGTAGGGCACCGCACCGCCGCCGTGCGGGATCAGGAACTTGAGCGTGGGGAAGTCCTTGAACAGATCGCCCTGGATCAGCTGCATGAAGGCCGTGGTGTCGGCATTCAGGTAGTGCGCGCCGGTGGTGTGGAAGCACGCGTTGCAGCTGGTGCTCACGTGGATCATGGCAGGCAGGTCGTACTCCACCATCTTTTCGTAGATGGGGTACCAGTGCTTGTCGGTCAGCGGCGGGCTGGTCCAGTGGCCGCCGGAGGGGTCAGGATTCAGGTTGATGCCCACGGCGCCGTATTCGTGCACGCACTTTTCCAGCTCAGGGATGCAGGTCGCGGGATCGACACCGGGGCTTTGCGGCAGCATGGCCACGGGCACGAAGTGGTCGGGGAAGAGCGTGGAGACGCGGTAGCACAGCTCATTGCAGATAGCCGCCCAGGTGCTGGACACATTGAAGTCGCCGATGTGGTGGGCCATGAAGCTCGCGCGCGGGCTGAACAGCGTGATGTCGCTGCCGCGCTCTTTCATCAGCTTGAGCTGGTTGGTCTCGATGGACTCGCGCAGCTCGTCGTCGCTGATGTGCAGGTCTGCCACTTTGGGCATGGCCGCCGGGTCTTTGATGCCGGCGATCTGCGCATTGCGCCAGTTCTCCAGCGCCTTGGGGGCCGTGGTGTAGTGGCCGTGGCAGTCGATGATGAGGCTCATTTGGTGTGCTCCTGGAAGGTGTTCTTGTGATCGATCAGGCGGGGGTCATGCCCTGTTTTTGCTTGGCTTCAGCAGCGGCCGGAGAGGCTAGGTAGGCCAGCAGCGAACGCGCGGCGTCCACCTGTTGCGAATGCACGCCAACGCCTGCGGAAAACGTGGTGGTGATCTGGATGGCCGGTGGCAGCGGGCCCACGATCTGGATGCCCTGCACGTGCAGCAGCTCACTCAATTGCTGGAAGCCCAACGCCACCTCGCCCTTGGCCACCAGCGAGCCCACGGGCACGCCGGGGGGCGCCTGCACCATGCGCGGGGCGATCTGATCGGCAATGCCCCAGCGCTCGAACAGCTTGGCCAGCGCCACGCCGCTGGGGCCGGTGGACAGGCTGATGCTGGGCGCGGCCAGCACGGCCTGGCGCACTGCTTCTTCGGTGCGGATGTCGGGCAACGGTGCGCCTGCAGGCACGGCCACGGCCACGCCGGAGTGCACCCAGTCCACCTTGCTGCCGGGCAGCAGGTGACCCGCAGCCAAAAGCTTGTCGATGGCGTCGGAGGCAAGGATGACGACGTCGAACGCCTCACCGGCCGCCACACGCTTGGCCGCGTCCACGCCGCCCACCGATTCGATGGCGGCCTGCGTGCCCGATTGCTGCGCAAACCCGGCCCCCAGATCGGCCAGCACCTGGCGCGTGGCCATCGACGAAATGCCGCGAATTTCTGGGGGGGTCATGCTGTGTCTCCTGCCGGGCTGCGGGTGGCCCGCGCGTTGCGTGCGCTGGGGTTCCATGGCGCTGATTGTGGTCAGCGCAGGGCCAAACAAGAAGGCGGCACCGGCACTACCAGATATATCATTCCGTGATCGTTGACTTGGAGCTATTCAAATAGCAGAGAGCATTCCCCATGGACCTCAAGCAGATCGAATACTTTGTGCGCGTGGCCGAGCTGGGTAGCTTTACCCGGGCTTCTGTGGTGCTGGACATTGCCCAGCCCGCCCTGAGCCGCCAGGTGCGCCTGCTGGAGGTGGAGCTGCGCCAGAACCTGCTGGTGCGCAATGGCCGGGGTGCCACACCCACCGAGGCGGGCAAGCTGCTGCTGGAGCATGGGCGGGGCATCCTGCACCAGGTGGAGCGTGCGCGCGAAGAGCTGGGCCGCGTGCGCGGCGCCCTCGCCGGGCGTGTGGCCATCGGCCTGCCGCCCAGCATTGCCAAGGTGCTGACCGTGCCGCTGACCCGCGCCTTCCGCGTGAAGCTGCCCGATGCGGCGCTGGCCATCAGCGAAGGGCTGTCGGTGGCCATGCGCGAGTCGCTGACCACAGGGCTGCTCGACATTGCGCTGCTCTACAACACGCCCCCTGCGCCGGGCATCGAGATCACTGCTCTGCTGGAGGAAGACCTGTTTCTGGTGCAGCGCCGCGCCGTGGGCCAGAGCGAGGCGGAGGCCGATACCCTGGCCCGCACGCCCCTGCCGCTGGACGAGCTGCCCCGCTTTCCGCTGGTGATCCCCACGCGCCCCAACTCGATCCGCATGCTCGTGGAATCGGAACTGGCCGCGCGCGGCAAACGCCCCCAGATCAGCCTGGAGATCGACGGTGTAGCCGCCATCCTGGACCTGGTGGCCGATGGCGCGGGCTGCGCGGTGCTGCCCATGAATGCGGTCACCACGTCGGGCAAGCCCGAGGTGTTCATTACGCGGCCGATTCTGGGTGCGAGCATGGATGGCGAGGACAGTGCAAGGCTGCGCAGCAAGCTCTTCTTGGCAGTGAGTTCGCAGCGCCCGGCCACGCTCACGCAGCAGGCGATGGCGGAACTGATTCGCAGCACCTTGCAAGCGTTGTACAGGAGCCCCCCCTGAGGCGCTGCGCGCCCCGGTGCAGCCGCCCGAGGTGGCAGCTCTTCGCGAACGTCCAAGCCTGTACAAGCAGGCTTGGAGCAGAGGCCCATCAAAGGGACCGAGGCGTCAGCCCGCGGCCCCAGGTGATGACAAACTTTCTAACAAGCGATCCGCATAGTCCTGCCAGCGCGCGTCCTGGGGCAGACCTTGAAAGATGCCTTCGCGCGCCAGGTCGGCCACCCACTGCTGCTTGTCGGCAATGGCTGATGCCATCAGCGGCGCCATGCCTGCTTCACCCACAGTGCGGGCCGACTCGCGCATCTCTTCGGCGCGGCGCTGGCCGTGCTGCACCACGCGGCTGAAGAAGTAGCTGCCCTGCTTTTGCCAGTCGATGGACGGAAAGGTCTCGGCCAAGGTGGGCAGCACATGGTCTTCCACACCGTAGTGGCGGGCCGTTGCATAGCTCTCCATCACCAGCGCCTCCAGCCCCTTGATCATCACGCTGCGGCACATCTTGATGGCACTGGCCACGCCCAGCTGGTCGCTGACCGGCTTGGCGTCCATGCCCCACCCGTGCAACACAGGCGCCAGCGTGGCGGCGTGGGGGCCTCCGAGCAGCATGGGCACGGCGATGCCATAGGGCGGCACCGACGTCATCACCCCCGCCTCGACGTACCGGGCGCCACGCGCGTGGATCAACGCGGCGGCCTGCTGCTTGGTGCCGGGGGATGCGGAATTGAGGTCCAGAAAGAACGCGCCAGGCGCAATGTGCAGCGCCACCGCCTCGGCCACCGCCAGCGTGTTGCTGGCCGTCACGGCCGACACGATGAGCTGGCGCCCGGCGCACAGGGCCGCAACACTGTCGGCCGCAACCACGCCCGCCACCTGTGCGTGGGCGAGCGGCTCGGGGCCCTTCGCAGGGTCGATGAACTTCAGGTCCCATACCGCCACATCGCTCACACCGGCTTTGCGCAGGCTCGCTGCAAAGATGCGGCCCACCTCGCCGTAGCCAACGATACCCAGGCGGTCCAGGCGGTCCACAGGGGGCAGGACTGGGTTCTCTTCGGTCTGCATGGTGCTATCAGGTTTCATTGCTTGGGGATGCCCGCGCGCTCCATCACGGCGCGCCAGCGGTCGATGTCGGCTTTGAGCAGGGCGGCGGCCTGCTCGGGCGTGGAGGTGCGGGGCTCGACGTTGAGCGCGCGCAGCTGATGCTGCACAGCGGGTGTCGCCACGGTGGCCACCACCTCGCGCTGCAGCCGGTCCACCACCGCGCGCGGTGTGCGCGAGGGCACGGCCAGCGCGTTCCATGAAGCGGCCACAAAACCCTTCACGCCCAGCTCCACCGCCGTGGGCGCATCGGGCAACACCACAGAGCGCTGCTCGCCCGTGACCGCCAGAACGCGCAACGCCCCGGCGCGCACCTGCGGCAAGGTGGGGCCCAGAATCTCCACGCCCACATCCACCTGCCGACCCCGCAGCGCGGTGATGAGTGCGGGCGTGCCGTTGAACGGCACCACCTGCGCATCAATGGCCGCGCTGCTTTTGAACAGCTCGGCCGCCAGGTGCTGGGTGCTCCCGATGTTGATGCTGCCGATATTGAGTTGGCCTGGATGGGCCCGCGCATGCGCCAGCAGCTGGGCCAGCGTGCGGTGGGGCGAATCGGCAGGTACCAGCACCGCGATATCGAAGAAACCCAGCGTGCTGACCGGAGCCAAGTCGGCCAGCGTGTCGTAGGGCAGCGACTTGAAAAGGATTGCGGATACCGCCGTGCCGTTGGACAGCAGGAACAGCGTGTGCCCGTCGGGCTCCGCGCGTGCGACCGCATCGGCAGCCGCCACACCCCCGGCGCCGGGGCGGTTGTCGATGACCACGGGCTGCCCCAGCCGCGCGGCCAGCACGGTTGCCACGGCGCGTGCGGTGAGGTCACCCACGCCGCCCGCCGCAAAGGGCACCACGATGCGCAGCGCCTTGGTTGGGAATGCGGGCTGCGCATGCACCCGCAGCGCAGTCAGCGCCAGGGAAGCCGCCGCAGCAGCAAAGACACGGCGGCGCTGCATGGTCAGCGCTCCACTGCGGTACATGCCGCCACAGCCGTCGCAACTGACGCGGCCACGCCAGCGGCCGCCGCGCAAGGGCCGGCCCGCCGCGCTGGCGGCGTCCCCCTTGAGGGGGAAGCTGCGAAGCGGCTCAGGGGGGGCTTCATTCAAAACCTCAAAACGAAGATCACGATGCTCGGGAACGCCACCAGGATCGCGGTGCGTATGAAGTCACTGGCGACAAACGGCAGGATGGCGCGGTAAGTGGCCATGATGGGGACGTCTTTGGCCATGCTGTTGATCACAAACAGGTTCATGCCCACGGGCGGCGTGATGAGGCCCACCTCAACCACGATGAGCACCAGAATGCCGAACCAGATCGCGAACTCTTCGGGAGTGAGGCCAAAGTCCAGCGCAGTGACGATGGGGAAGAACACAGGGATGGTCAGCAGGATCATGGACAACGAATCCATGAAACACCCCAGCACCACATAGATGACCAGGATGGCGACCAGCACCACCATCGGGCTCAGGCCCGACCCGGCCACCATCTGCGCGGCCTCCTGGGGCAGTTGCGACAGCGCCAGGAAGGTGTTGTAGACACCCGCGCCCAGCACGATCATGAAGATCATGCCCGTGGACACGGCTGTGCCCATCACGGCGCCGACCAGAGTCTTGCGGTTCAGCCCACCCGATAGCCAGGCTGCCACGCCCGTGCCAAAGGCCCCCACGGCAGCGCCTTCGGTGGGTGTGAAGAATCCGAGGTAGATGCCGCCCACCACGGCAATGAAGATCAGCAGCACCGGCCAGACCTTGGCAGTGGCTTTCCAGCGCTCCGCCATGGGCATCGGGGGCACGGTGCCCATCTCCTGGGGCCGCCACCGGGCGTAGAGTGCGATCACGATGACATAGCCGATGGCCGCCATGATGCCGGGCACAAAAGCGGCCAGGAAGAGCTTGGCAATGTTCTGCTCGGTCAGGATGGCGTAGATCACCAGCACCACCGAAGGCGGTATCAGAATGCCCAGCGTCCCCCCCGCCGCCAGCGTGGCAGTAGAGATGCCGCCTGCGTAGCCTGCCTTCTTCAGCTCAGGCAGCGCCACCTGACCCATGGTGGCCGCCGTGGCCAGCGATGAGCCGCAGATGGCACCAAAACCCGCGCAGGCGCCCACGGCCGCCATGGCCACGCCGCCCTTGCGGTGGCCAATCCAGGCCTCCGCCGCCTTGAACAGCGCCTGCGACAAGCCACCCAGCGCCGCAAACTGGCCCATGAGCAGAAACAGCGGAATGACCGACAGCGAGTAGCTGGAGAACGTGCTGAAGGTGACCTGCTTGAGCTGGTTGAGCACCGGCGCCGTGGTGCCGTAGATCAGCCACGCACCCACCAGGCCGCAGACCAGCATGGCCAGGCCAATGGGGATGCGCACAAAGATCAGGAACAGCAGGATCGGGAACGACCAGGCTGCGAGTTCGACGCCGCTCATCAGTGCACCCCCGCTTCGGTGGTCCAGCCTTCGGGCTCCTTGCCGATGCCCAACAGCGTAGCGGTGCGCGCCAGGTAGGCGAGGCAGCCGATGACGGCGCCCACCAGGCAGGCGGCATAGGCCCACCACAGGGGCATCTGCAGGATGAAGGTGGTTTCCATGTATTGCTTCTTCTCGACCATGCCTTCGTAGAGCTTCCAGGTCATCAGCAGCCAGACCGCCAGCATCAGCAGGTCGCTGACCAGCAGCACCGCACGCTTTGCCCAGGCGGGCAGGTGCGTGTACAGCAGGTCCACCGTGGCATGGCCGCCCTTGAGATACGTCCAGGGCAGAAAGAACAGCACGGCAACACCCGTGCCCATCTCCACCAGTTCAAAATCGCCCGGCACCGGCCCCAGGCCCAGGCCGATCAGCGCCCGGCCCGTGATGCTGGCCACGATCATGAGGGTGAGCGCGACCAGCACGATGCCGCCCACGATGGCGGCCCAACGGGACAGCCGGTAGATAAATGCAATCATGCGGAGTTGTTCCTGCAGAGGTCCAGAAAAGGGGCGGCGCACACAGCCGCTCCCGCAGCGCCCTTGGCGCCGTAGAGACAAAGCAACAAGCAGGCAGCCAGGGCAGGCCACCTTTCGCAACCAGGGCCGGCCCGCCGAGCCACCGGCTTACTTGCTGTGCTTGGCAATCAGTGCGCGGGCTTCAGCAGCGAGCTTGGCGCCATCAAAGCCCTTGGATTTGGACTCGGCGACCCAGTCCGTCTCCACCGCAGCGGCCGTGCGGCGCCAGCGCTGCGTCTCGGCCACATCCAGAGCCACGATGTTGTTCTTGGCGCGCTCGGCAATCTGGCGGCCCACCTTGTCGCCCTCGTCCATGGCACGACCGAACATGGCAGCGGCCTCAATGCCGGAGTTCTTGTCGATCACAGCCTTGAGATCGGGTGGCAGCTTGTCATAGCTGGCCTTGTTCATCGAGAACGCAAAAGTCTGCGTGTACAGGCCTTCCTTGCCAGCAAAGGTCGTGTGGTTGCGCACCAGCTCGGTCACCTTCAACGAGGGCGTCACCTCCCAGGGGATGGTGGTGCCGTCAATCACGCCTTTGGACAGGGCCTCGGTCACAGCGGGCACAGGCATGCCCACAGGCGTGGCGCCCAGCTTGGTGAGCATGTTGTTGATGATGCGCGAGCCCCCACGCACCTTCATGCCGCGCAGGCTTTCCAGGCCGGTGACCGGCGCCTTGGTATGGAACAGGCCGGGGCCATGCGTGTGCACGGCGATCAGCTTGACGTCCTTGAACTCGTCGGCGGCGAACTTCTCGACGTATTCCTGGATGGCGCGCGAAGACGCTTCAGCGCTGCCGCTCATGAAGGGCAGCTCGAACACTTCGGTCTTGGGGAAACGGCCGGGGGTGTAGCCCAGCACCGTCCAGGTGAAGTCCACCACGCCATCGCGCGCCTGGTCAAACAGCTGTGGCGGCGCGCCGCCCAGTTGCATGGCGTGGAACAGTTGCACCTTGATCTTGCCGCCCGAGTCGGCCTCGACCTTCTGGGCCCAGGGCACCAGGGCCTTGGCCGGGATGGTGGCCTGGGGTGGGAGCATCTGGTGCAGCCGCAAGGTCACGGTCTGCGCCATGGCACTGCCAGCCACCGTTGCCAGGGCCGCCGCCCCCAGGGCCGTCAATGCGGCGCGTCGCTTGAAGAAGTTCATTTTTTGTCTCCGGTCTCGATTTATCTGCACATCTGCGAGGCCACACCCCAGGGCCGCAGAGAACCTGCGGCATGGAGCGGGACACTGTCCCGCCCCCACTGTGCATGCAGTCGCATCCACATGCCAGTTCTATGACGGACTTTCAGCTATGCCGTAACGTTATGAAACCGGTGAAACCCGCAGACCCTGCAACCCTCGCGCTTGGTTGGTTGTCCGTCACCCCCGCCGAATGAGCGTGAGGGCGGGCATGTCGGCATGCACCTGCCCACCGTCCTGGCCCGACAAGGCTGCACGCAGGTTGCGCTGCGCGAGGCGCGAATGCTCGCGCATGATCGCCTCGGCCCGCGCGCCCTCATGGTGCTCGATGGCGTCCAGCAGCTGGCGATGCTGGTCTTGGGCCACCACCAGCAAGTCGCGCGCCTGCGGCGAATGGGTCTGCACCATCACAAAGGCCGAGGGCGACGCAAACGGCAAGCCCTTGACCCGCTCCAGCTCCCGCGCCACCACATCGCTGCCCACCATGCGGCCCAGCAGCAGGTGAAAACGTGCGTTCAGCTCCACATAGCGCGAGAAACCCACGTCGTCCAGCGTGGAAGGGGCCAAGGTGGTGTCGATGGCATCCAGGCAGGCATGGGCGTCGGCCAGCACGGCGGCATCCACCCCGCGCTCGGCCGCCAGGCGCGCGGCCAGCCCCTCCAGCGTGCCGCGCAGCGCAATGGCGTCGGCCACATCGGTTTCGGAAAAGGTGCGCACGGCGTACCCGCCCCCGGGCAGCAGCTGCAGCAGGCCCTCTTGCTCCAGCCGCATGAGCGCGGCGCGGATGGGCGTGCGCGACACCCCCAGCTTCTCGACGATGGCCAGTTCGGCAATGCGCGCACCGCCCGGCAACTCACCCGCCAGGATCATTTCACGCAGGCGCAGCTGCGCCTTCACCGACTGCGAAGCGCCACCTTCGGCAGCGTCGCCCGGGGCGGAATCCGCAAGGAGGGGCTCAGAGAGGTTCATGTGGAGTGTGCGGAGAGGTGATCAAAAAACCATGCAACCAAGTCTTGGGTCAGCCCGGCGGCCCATTAATGTATACAAACAAAAACCAAACCAACTAGAAAATTCAAAAAAATAGCTTCAAAAACAAGGACATATGCGATATGCCCATTCGCAATAGCTGCTTTTCAACGATTGAATGTATACATCGAACGGCCTTTTTTGCACAATCCGCTTCACAACACCAAAGCGCTGAAGGCGGCCTGCGGGCCAGGCCAACAACATCCCACCACCCCACGGAGAGAGACAAGCATGTTTCCCAAAAACGCCTGGTACGTAGCCTGCACCCCTGACGAGATCGCCGAAAAGCCCCTGGGCCGCACCATCTGCGGCGAGAAGATCGTCTTCTACCGCCCCGCGCCCGACCAGGTCGCCGCGCTGGACGACTTCTGCCCCCACCGGGGCGCACCACTGTCGCTGGGCACGGTGTGCGAAGGCCACCTGCAATGCGGCTACCACGGCCTCAGGGTGGAATGCACGGGCAAGTCGGTGTCCATGCCCGGCCAGCGCGTGCAAGGGTTTCCCAAGGCGCGCAGCTTTCCGGTGGTGGAGCGCTACGGCTTCATCTGGGTGTGGCCCGGCGACGCCGACAAGGCCGACCCCGCCACCATCCACCACCTGCCCTGGGCCAACAACCCCGAATGGGCTTACGGCGGTGGGCTGTACCACATTGCCTGCGACTACCGCCTGATGATCGACAACCTGATGGACCTGACGCACGAGACCTACGTGCACTCCACCAGCATCGGCCAGAAGGAAATCGACGAGGTGCCCTGCAAGACCCGCGTGGAGGGAGACGAGGTGATCACCAGCCGCTTCATGGAAGGCATCGAAGCGCCGCCCTTCTGGAAGATGGCGCTGCGCATGAACGGCCTGCCCGACGACCAGCCGGTAGACCGCTGGCAGATCTGCCACTTCACACCACCCAGCCATGTGCTGATCGAGGTGGGCGTGGCGCTGGCGGGCAACGGCGGCTATGACGCCCCGGCGGACAAGAAGGCATCGAGCATCGTGGTGGACTTCATCACGCCCGAGACCGAGACTTCGATCCACTACTTCTGGGGCATGGCGCGCAACTTCAAGCCGCAAGACCCCTCGCTCACCACGCAGATCCGCGAGGGCCAGGGCAACATCTTTGCCGAAGACCAGGACATGCTGGAACAGCAGCAGCAGAACCTGCTGCGTTACCCCGACCGCAAGCTGCTCATGCTGAACATCGACGCAGGCGGGGTGCAGTCGCGCAAGATCCTGGACCGCATCATCGCGGCCGAGCAGGCCGCCACTGCACCCCAGGCGGTGGCCGCATGACCGCGCAGGAAACGATCCAGGTCCGCGTCGTCAAAAAGCAGGCCGAGGCCGAAGGCATTGCCAGCTTCGAGCTGGCGCGCGTGGACGGCGCCGCGCTGCCCCCGTTCAGCGCGGGTTCGCACATCGATGTGCATCTGCCCGGAGGTGTGACGCGGCAGTATTCGCTGTGCAATGCCTCGCACGAATCGCACCGCTACCGCATTGCCGTGCTGCGCGATCCGGCGTCGCGTGGCGGCTCGGTCGCCATGCACGACAGCGTGCACCAGGGCGATGTGATCACCATCAGCACACCCCGCAACCACTTTGCGCTGCACCCCGCGCAGCGCACGGTACTGCTGGCCGGTGGCATTGGCGTCACGCCGCTGCTGTGCATGGCCGACCGGCTGGCGCGCACGGGCGCCGACTTTGCGCTGCACTACTGCACACGCTCTGCCGAACGCACGGCGTTTGCTGCCGAAATTGCCGCATCGGCCATGGCACCGCGTGTGCATTTCCATTTCGATGCGGGCCCGGCCGAACAGAAGCTGGACATTGCCGCCGTGCTGGCCGCGCCCGGGCCCGACAAGCGCCTGTATGTATGTGGACCGGCAGGCTTCATCGACCATGTGGTGAACAGTGCCAAGGCCCTGGGCTGGGCGCAGGACCACATCCACCTCGAGTACTTTGGCGCCCCTGCGCAGGACACCTCGGGCGATCAGGGCTTTGACGTGCGCATTGCCAGCACGGGCAAGGTCTACGCGATTGCGCCCGACGTGTCGGTGGTGGAAGCCCTGCGCAAGGAGGGCATCGACATCCTGACCTCGTGCGAGCAGGGCGTGTGCGGCACCTGCCTCACGCGCGTGCTGGAGGGCGAGGTGGACCACCGCGACATGTACCTGACCGACGAAGAAAAGGCAGCCAACGAGCAGTTCATGCCCTGCTGCTCGCGCGCGCACAGCAAGCTGCTCGTGTTGGATTTGTGAAGTTGAACACCCCCTGAGTCGCCTGCGGCGCCTTCCCCCTGAAGGGGGACGACGCCCTCGCTGCGGGGCGGCCCTTGCCAGGCGTCCCCCGCGTGGGGCTCGCGAAGGTTTGGCTGAAAAATCCTGAATTGATAGCTGCTAGCGCTTATCCATCAAGCGCTAGCAGCCAATTTCACTCAAAACTCACTCTTCCACGGCCGTGCGGATCGTGTCGCGGCCGTGCCGGTCTTTGACGCGGCCCAGGTCGGTGTCGAGCGCGCGGGCCAGCTTGTCCACGGCGCCGATGAAGGCGTTGGCCATCTTGTCGGCTTCGTCGGTCACAGTGACGGGCTGGCGGCCGGTGACGCGGGCCTCGAGGCGGCAGCGTTTGTCATTGGCGCCGGACTTGCCCGCATCCAGATCTGACAGAAACACCTCCAGCCGCGTGATGTGGTCCTGAAAGCGCGTGAGGCGGCTCTTGGACTCGTCCGTGATCCATTGCGCGAGCGACTCGCCGCCGTGGATGTGGTCGTCGGTGTTGACTTGTACTTGCATCAGAGTTCCTTTCAGATGACGTTGCTCAGGGGTCCATGATGGCACCGCAGGCCTTGACCCCGGTAAACACATGTCAAAACATCCTAAGAACCTGTTCAAGGTCTTTTCGGGGATCGCATTGGAGTGCCATCGGGATGAGTGGAAGCTTCGGATGCGCCGCATGGGCTCGTGCCCATGCAAGCAGCCGGGGCGCCAAAGCTCCGAGTTCATCGGCCCGATTTCACTCCAACCCTTCGGGCAAGTGCCTTGTGCGACCCCGAAAAAACCTTGAACAGGCTCCTACAACTTGTCCAGCGCCACGGCGGGCGACCAGTCGCTGCCAACGAGCAAGGCGCGCGCCTCTGCCACGCGCTGCTGTAGGCGCAGCGCCGCGGCATCCCCAGGCACGCGTGCCAGCACCTGTGCCAGATAGCCGCTGGCACCGTCCCAATCGCGCGCGTGGAAGGCACTGAGCGCGGCCAGGCTGGCATCCCGCACAGCGGCATCGTCACACGGTGTGAACACACGCACGGGCTCGGTTTTTCCCTTCACGACCACATCATCGAGCGCGCGCAGAGCCACCGAGGAAGGCAGCTGCGCGGCGGTGGCGGCAGAGAGCAGGATGCCAGTGCCAAAGGCCTTGTTGGCGCCCTCCAGCCGTGCGGCCAGGTTCACCGCATCGCCAATCGCGGTGTACGAAAAGCGCTGCTCCGACCCCACGTTGCCCACCACCACCCGCCCCGTGTGCAGGCCAATGCGCATGTGGATGGGCGGCAGGCCCCGCGCACGCAGGTCGGCCACCAGCACCTGCATGGCCTGCTGCATGGAGATGGCCGCAGTCACCGCGTGCTCGGCGTGCTGCGGGTCGTCGAGCGGCGCCCCCCAAAAGGCCATCACCGCGTCGCCGATGAACTTGTCCACCGTGCCACCCGTGGCGTGCACGATGGGCGTCATGGCGTTGAAATACGCGGTGAGCACTTCCACCGTCTGCTCGGCACTCAGCTGCTCCGATAGCGTGGTGAAGTTGGCCAGGTCGGTGAACATGAGCGTGACCTCGCGCGCCTCTCCGCCCAGGCGCATCAGCTCGGGCTGCGCAATGAGGCGCGAGACCACGGCGGGCGGCACATACTGCGCAAACATCGCCCGCGTCTGGCGCGCGCGCCGGCGCACAAAGGCATAACCCGCCAGCGCCGCTGCACCGTAGACCGCCAATGCCGCCGCCGCAGGCAGCAAGGGCGGCCACCACAGCTGAAAGCGCCCGAACAGCCACCACGAGGCTCCCGCTATCGCCGCCACCAGCGCCGCCGCCAGCGCTGCGGCGCCCGCCGGGTGCAGCCTGCGGTTGCCCCATAGCAGCAAGGGGACCAGCAGCGCTACGAGGGCCAGCGTCCAGCCTTCGGGCACGGTGCGCAGCCCGCCGCCGGTGAGGTAGTTGTCCACCAGCGTGGCCTGCAGTTCCACACCGGGAAACAGGCGCTCGCCCCCTGCGGTGCCAAACGGTGAATTGAACAGGTCGGCCTGCGACCGCGACAACTCGGTCGCGGTGCGCGCCGAGCGCCCCACCAGCACGATCTTGTTCTTGAAGAAGCCCGCTGGCAGCAGGCCCGGCTCCAGCGCCTGGTAGTACGAGCGCGTGTCAAACGTGCCGCGCGGGCCCCGGTAGCCGATCCAGTCGAAGTGGCGCAGCACCGGCAGCTTGCCGCGCGCCTCGGCCGCGCGCTGGGCCAGCCGCAGGGCAAAACCCTCGCGCGCCACGGGCACACGGCGCACCACAAAGTCATCGTCGGGCTCTACCCCGGCATCGCCCGCATCGGCTCCGGCGTCCAGAAACCGCTGCAGTGGCATCACGTCCAGCCACAGCGCAGCGTTGCTGCTGTCGATCTTTTCACGGGTGGCGGCCAGCACCACGGGGCCGGTCTCTGCGATGGCCTGCGCCAGTGCGGCATCTTCGGTTTCGGTTGATGGGTCGGCGAACACGATGTCCAGGCCCACGGCGGCGGCACCCTCATCGTGCAAACGCTGCAAAAGCGCTGCATGCACGCTGCGCGGGAAGGGCCAGGTGTGTTGCAGCTCTTGAAACGTGGGTTCGTCAATCGCCAGGATCACCACGGGCAGCGCCGTGCGCTGCGGCGCAGTCCAGGCCGTGAGCACGTCGAACGTCTTGAACTCCAGCGCGTGCCAGGTGCGGCTGAACGTGGCCGCCCCCACCAGCAGCAGCGCCAGCGCGCAGGCCGCCAGCGCGTAGACCTGTTGCTGGCGCCGGACCGCTGGTGATGCGGAATCAGAAGCGGTAGCGCGCGTCCAGAACATACCGGGTCTTTCTGCGGTCTGACTTCGGCGCCCACAGGTTCAATGCGGCCACGCCCACCACCCAGTGTTTGTCCTGCGATTCCCAGAAACCCATCAGGTCCAGGCCCCAGCCGGGCGCCATGCGCGTGAGGTTTTCCTTGTCTTCAAAACGCTCCGACCGGTACACCGCACGGCCGCTGACATAAAACCGCTGCGGGCCGACCCAGGTGGCGCCCAGCACTGCGGTGTGGCGCGGAATGTAGGGGATGCGCCCTGCCGGCCCTTCCGTGTCGTAGATATGGCTTTCGCTGCCCTGGTAGAGGTACTTGGCGTAGCCCGACCAGCGCCGGTTGAACATGTGGTTGACACCGGCACCCAGTGTCTTGAGGGTGCCAGCGTCGAAGCTGGGCGTGTCTTCCAGCAGGTCGGTGGTGGAGAGGTTGACCAGCTGGACGTTGCGCATTTCTTCCAGGAACGGCAGGCTGGGGGTGCGCAGGTCTACGCCCACGGTACCGGGGTTGCGCACACGCAGATGGTCTGCACGCAGGCTCAGGAACGTATTGGCTCCCAGTTCCATGCCCAGTTGCGCCACGGTGCGCTTGTGGCGACCACCGGCTTCGACCAGCCGGTCTTCCACGGGAATGCCGGCCGTTTCCACGCTGGTGAGGGTGGAAACGCTGAGTGGCCGCAGCCAGTCCTGGTAGGCCATGCGCACGGTGGTGCCTGCGGCGGGTTGCCACACCATGCCTACGCGGGGGGTGACGACGCGCTCCATCTCAGCACGGCGCGCGGTTTCGTCGGTGAACTCCTCAAGATTGACCAGGAGGCTTTGGGTCCGTCCATCGACACGGTGCCGGATTTGCTGCAACCCCAGTGCGGCATCCAGGTTCAGCGCCGTGTTCAGACGCTGGTTGGTGGCCAGGGTCAACGCCGTGTAGCGCCGATCGATGTGGTTGTAGCCATCGACGAGAAGGTAGTCGGTGTAGCGCCCAAACCCAGGGATATCCGCAGCGACCCCCGCTATGCCGCCAATCAGATTGTTCTGGCGCTCGCGCACATGCTCCAGCGCCACGCTCCAGCGGCTTCCCGGCGCAGGGTCCACCGTATGGCGCAGTTGCACATCGCTGAGCTGCTTGCTTGGCTCGCTGCCCACGCCCATGACGCTCACGAACGGAGGTGCGAAATATAGCGTGGGGTAGTTTCGCAGAACGCTGTTTTCGACACTCCGTCCAAGCTTGATCCAGGTCTGCTCCGTCGGCCCCCACCGGTACGCCATTCCAAGGGCGCCCTGTGTGCTCTCGTTGTCCATGGACGTCTCAAGCAGGTTCTGGCTGCGCAAACGCATGTCGAACTGGTTGACATAGGCAAACAGGTTGATGCGCTCGGTAGGCTGCATGCCAGCCCCCACCGTGACTGCCCGCGCGCGCACGTCGCCATAGCCACCGCGCACGGCAGGCGCATCGTTGACCTGGAGGTCAAACGGGAACTCGCTGGCATTGGCTGACTGCGCCTTGAAGAACCACGACACGGGCACACGGCTGTTGTCCATGCCGTTGAGCGTGACCGCAGGGGCCCGCATGCGGTACTGGTCGCGGTCCAGCGTCACCCCCACCGCCCCATGCGCCCCGGGTTGCTGCAGCAGCGACGAATACCGCTGGCTCGCCCCAAACGCCATCGGGTCTGTGAGGAAACCCTGGAACAGCGCCGAGTTCTTGTTGAACTCTCCCGCATACCGGTCCGCCAGGAACAGGTGGCTTCCGCCCCAGTAGGGATAGAAGCTCTGCTGCGCCAGTTCCAGCGCCCAGTCTTCCATGCCAAAGAAGGCCATGGAGGCACCCAGGTTGGCGCTGCCTTTCTGGTCGTTGGCGACCTGGTTGAGCGACTTGAGGTAGGGCATGCGTTGCACCGCTGCGCGCGCAGCCTCCACGGCTTCGCCGGGCTGGAACAGGTCGGTGTGGATCTGTGCCAGCAGCATGTAGGGCACGGGGTCCTTGTCGTCCAGGCTGCTGGCCTGGCGCAGCGTGGCCAGTGCGTCCTGGTGGCGGCCGAGCTGGTAGTACGCCACGGCCGTCCAGGTTTTGGCGCGGGCGTAGCGGGGCTCCATAACGCCCGCGCGCAAAAAGGCATCCAGCGCGGCCTGAGGGTCGCCCTGCTTGAGGTGCAGCAGCCCCTGGCCGGTGAGTGCCACGTAGTCCGCCGGGTTGTCGCCCAAAGCGGTGGCAAAGGCCTGGCCCGCCTCGGTGAACTGGTTGGTGAAGGTTTCCAGCGTGCCCAGTTCGCCCCAGGCGCCGGGACTTTGGGGCGACAGCGCCAGCGCCTGCTGCAGATTGGCGCGGGCGGGGCGGGCGTCTTCGCGTTCGGTGTGGGCACTGCCCAGGCCCTGCCAGCCCCGGGCGTCTTGCGGCGCGAGCTGCGTGGCCTCGGTGTACGCACTCAGCGTGCCGGGGGCATCTCCCCGGCGGCGGGCCAATTCAGCCCGCACCATCGCAAGCTCTGCATGCGCCGTGCCCTGTGCCGGAGCCAGCGTGGCGGTGGCCTCGTCCACGCGGTCGCTCAGCAGTTGCACCCGGGCGAGCTGGGCCACCAGGGCCGGGTGCGCGGGCCAGCGCTGCAGGGCGGTGCGCAGCGTGGTGGCCGCGGCGGCGGCGTCGCCTTCCATGAGCAACACGTCCGACTGCATGAGCCAGACCGGCAACGGGGCGGCCGGTGTGGCCGCCTGGCGGGCCAGCTGTTCGCGCGCAGCGAGGACATCGCCCGCCTGCAGTGCGATGGCGGTTTCCATCACGGCCACCCAAGGTGCGGAGGCGCCGCTGTTTGCTTTCGCCTGTGCCAGCGCGGCGCGCGCGGCGGGTACATCGCGGGCCACCAGCGCGGTGCGCACGGGAGCCAGCGCTTCGGGCACGGGTTCAGCAGAAAGGTGCGGCAGCGGGTCGGCGCGCAGGGCGTTCACCCACTGGATGCGGTCGCGCGGCTGGCTCAGCACCAGCTTGACCGGGGCTTTGCCCACCTCGGCATAGGCGGCCTCGTTGGCGCCCACCGACACCTGCCCCTGCGCATTGGAGAACTCCACCGTGCCCGACAGCACGGTCAGCGAGGTACGGCCGTCGTCTTCCACGCTGATGTCCCAGTCGGTGCCCCGGATCGCCGCCGTGGCCGCCGGGGTCTCCAGGTTCAGCCGGGAGCCATCGGCGCGGCGCGTCTGCGTCCAGGCCCGGCCCGCGTTGAGCAGCAGCGTGGTCACCGGCTGGGCGGGTGTGGCCACGCCCTTGACCTGCAGCACCGTGTTCTGGTGCAGGCGCAGCTGGGTGTCGTCGGCAAACAGCAGGGCCATCCGCGCGGCTTGCCGGGTGCGCACGAAATCGCCCGTGGCGAGGGCCTGGGCCGGGCGAGCGGGCTGCCAGTCGGCTGCAGCGGCGGCACGCTGGTCGCCCGTGCCCTGCAGGCTGACGATCTCGGCGGCAGCACCTGCGGGCACAGCGGCCTGGGCCAGCAGCGGCCAGGCCAGGGCGGTCAACGTGGCCAGCGCCGTGAGCGCGGGCAGGCAATGCTTCTTGTGGGACATGTCGTGGGCTTTCGGGGAAGGCTGGAGGGGCACCACCTGGCGCAGCCTCCCTGGCGCCCGGCGAGCAGAAATTATGGCCAGCCCACCGCCCCAACCGGCCTCTTGCGAGACACCGCACGGTTGCATTTTCATGAAGAAAGCCACATTTCGTAGCACTGCTTTACCGGCGGCAGGCCTCGCGCGGCCCTGCACGGCCCCTTCCTACAGACGTGGCGCGGGGGCGGTGCTACAAATTGGTAACCCAAGATTGCATTGATCACACGCCCCGCGCGTGTTCCCTGGAGCCCACACCCATGCCCGCCGCCCCCCGCCTCAAGATTGGCCTGTCCGCCTGCTTTCAACACGCCGACCCCGCCCGCCCGTTGTTCACTGGCAAGACGCTGCAGTACGTCGAGCAGTCCATCGCCCACTGGCTCATGTCGGCCGGTGCCATGGTGGTGATGGTGCCCTGCCCCACGGGCGAGACGGCACGCGGTGACGTGACGCTGGACCACTATGCCGAGTGGCTGGACGGCATCGTGATGCACGGTGGCGCCGACGTGTGGCCGGGCAACTATGGCGAGGAGCCCCTGCGCGAAGAGTGGGTGGGCGACCGCGTGCGCGACCTGTACGACCTGGCCGTGGTGAAAGCCTTTGCCCAGGTGGGCAAGCCCATCTTTGGCGTGTGCCGGGGCCTGCAGCTCATCAACGTGGCCTTTGGCGGCGCGCTGTACCAGGACATCGAGACCCAGCACCCCGGTGCGCAGCAGCACCGCAACGCCAGCACCTACGACCAGCATTTCCACGACATCCAGATCCTTCCCGACTCGCACCTGGCCACGCTGTACCCCAACACGCCACGCGCTCGGGTCAACAGCATTCACCACCAGGGCATCAAGCGAGTGGCGCCCGAGTTTGTGGTCGAGGCCCTGAGCGAGCCCGACGGCGTGCCCGAGGCGATTCGCCTCAAGCCCGCGCCGGGGCGCGGCTACATCGCCGCCACGCAATGGCACCCGGAGTTCCACAAGCAGGGTTCAGACACGCTGGACGACACGGCCATCCTGAATGACTTTCTGGCGGCGTGCGAACAGGCCAAGGCCCACCCACGGCCGGTGCTGCGCCCCGCGCCTTCGTTGCGGGAACGGGCGGCGCGGCGGCTGCGAAAGGCGCTGTCACGGCAGCGCGACTGACCCTGCGGGTCAGGCTCCTTCCACAGGCAACACAGCGGCCAAGACCTCTTGCAGCTGCGCCCGCAGCCAGCGGTGTGCCGCGTCTTGCTGGTAGCGCACATGCCAGATCAGGTACATGGGCAGACTGGGGCAGGCCACGGGCACCGGCACGCCCGCCAGCGCGGCCAACGCGGTGCGCCCCATCAGCGACGGCGCTGTAGTGAGCAGCGAGGTGCCCCGCACAAACGCGGGCAGCGCGGCAAAGCCCGGCACGCGCACGACCAGGCGGCGGCGCACGCCACGTGCTTCCAGTTGCCGGTCCAGTTCCAGCCCCCGGTGCGCCTCGTAAGCCACCGTGGCGTGGTCCGCCGCCAGGTACTCCGCCTCTGAGGCCGGAGCGTTGCGCACGGCCGGGTCATAGAACACGCGGTATTGGTCTTCAAACAGACGCTTCTGCACGATGTCGGTGCCCTCGGGCGGGCGGGGGCTGATGACCAGTTGGCACGCGTCAGACCGCAGCAGCTCGGCACTGGGCGCGCCGCTGGGCACGATGCGCAGCGTGACGCCCGGTGCGGCAGTGCGCAGGCGCGCGGCCAGCGCGGGCAAAAGCAGGTCGCGCTGAAAGTCGTTGGCGGCGATGGTCAGCTCGGTCTGCCAGGCGCTCGGGTCAAACTCGGCCCCTTGGGCAAACCGCTGCATCTGGTGCAGCATGTCACGCGCGGGCTGGGCCAGGGCCTCGGCCCGGGCGGTGGGCACGATGCCGCGCCCGCGCTTGACGAACAGCGGGTCGCCGGTGATGGCGCGCAGCTTGTCGAGCAGGTGGCTCACGGCCGACTGGGTGACGCCCAGTCGCTCGGCCGCTGCGGTGATGCTGCCGGTTTCCAACACGGCCAGCAGCAGCTTCAGCAGGTGGCCGTCCAGCGCTGATCCATCGAAATTGCTCATGCATTCGATGATGTTTTGAGGCTTCATCTTTGGCAATGGCATCGCGACACTGCGGGCTGACTTACATCAAGCCCCGGAGACTTCCATGCCTTCCCCACTGCCCCCGATCCCCGGCACCACGCCGTTCGATGGCGACCAGGCCCGCAAGGGCTATGCGCTGAACAAGATGTGCTTTTCGTTCAACGACGAGGCCAACCGCAAGGCTTTTCTGGCCGACGAAGAGGCGTACATGAAGCAATACGGCCTGAACGAGCAGCAGGCCGCCGCCATCCGCGCCAAGAACGTGTTGCAGCTGATTGCCGCGGGCGGCAACGCCTATTACCTGGCCAAGTTCGCGGGCATCTTCAAGCTGGACATGCAGGACATCGGCGCGCAGCAGACGGGCATGACCAAAGACGAATTCAAGGCCATGCTGGTCGCAGCGGGCAAATAAGGAGACAAACCCATGGCACAACTCATCGGCGGCTTCGGCACCTCGCACATCCCGGCCATTGGCAACGCCATCCACAAGGGCCTGCAGAACGATCCGTACTGGAAGCCCTTCTTCGACGGCTTTCCGCCCATCCGCCAGTGGCTGGACGAGAAGAAGCCGGACGTGGTGGTGATGTTCTACAACGACCACGGCCTGAACTTCTTTCTCGACAAGATGCCCACCTTTGCCGTGGGTGCGGCGGCGCAATACAACAACGCCGACGAAGGCTGGGGCATCCCCACGCTGCCGCCCTTCCCGGGCGAGGTGGACCTGTCATGGCACCTCATCAACACGCTGATCGAGCAAGAGTTTGACGTGACCACCTGCCAGGAGATGCTGGTGGACCACGCCTGCACGCTGCCGCTCAAGCTCTTCTGGCCCGAGGGCGATTGCCCCGTGGCGGTGGTGCCGGTGTGCATCAACACCGTGCAGTTCCCGCTGCCATCTGCCAAGCGCTGCTACGCACTGGGCAAGGCCGTGGGCCAGGCGATCCAGAGCTGGGACAGCGACAAGAAGGTGGCGGTGATTGCCTCGGGCGGCCTCAGCCACCAGCTCGACGGCGAGCGCGCGGGCTTCATCAACAAGGCGTTTGACCTGCAGTTCATCGAAAGCCTGACCACCAACCCCGAATGGGCCACGCAGTTCAGCGTGCACGAGCTGGTGGAAAAGACCGGCACCCAGGGCGTGGAGCTGCTGATGTGGCTGGCCATGCGGGGCGCCCTGGCCACTGCGAGTGCGGGCGTGCGGCGGGTGCACAGCAACTATCACATCCCCATTTCGAACACGGCCACGGCGGTGATGGCCCTCGAAACGGTGTAATCCAGCAATTTTCAGCTGATTTTGGGTGTAATCGCATGATTTTCATAAGTTTGCAGCTATCAAATCAGGAGCATATTGCCGCTATCGCTTGACCCCAGGCTGGCGTCAGACAATCAAAATACTGTAAATTCATCCAGTGAATTTACAGTCCAAACTCGCCATCCTGGCCGACGCCGCCAAGTACGACGCCTCGTGTGCATCGAGCGGTGCTGCGCCGCGGAACTCGGTGGGCGGGCGGGGCATGGGCTCTACCGAAGGCATGGGCATCTGCCACAGCTACGCGCCGGACGGGCGCTGCATCTCGCTGCTCAAGATTCTGCTCACCAACTTCTGCCAGTACGACTGCCTGTACTGCGTGAACCGTGTCACCAGCAACGTGCCCCGCGCGCGCTTCACGGTCGATGAGGTGGTGCAGCTCACGCTGGACTTTTACCGCCGCAATTGCATCGAGGGGCTGTTCCTCTCCAGCGGCATCATCCAGAGCCCCGACTACACCATGGAGCAGGTGGTGGAGGTGGCCCGCGTGCTGCGCGAGGAGCACGACTTTCGCGGCTACATCCATCTGAAGACCATCCCCGATGCAGCGCCGGAACTGATGGAGCGGGCTGGCCGTTATGCCGACCGGCTGTCCATCAACATCGAGCTGCCCACAGCCGAAGGCCTCACGGCCCTGGCGCCAGAAAAAGACAGCGCCGCGATTGACCGATCCATGGCCCGCATGGCGGTGCACATCGGCCAGTCGCGCGCCGCGCGCAAGGAACAGGCGGCGCAGGCCATCGTGTCCATGCCGCAATCGCGCACCACGCGCCGGGCCAGCGTGCCGCACTTCGCGCCAGGCGGGCAGAGCACGCAGATGATCGTGGGGGCCGATGCCACCAGCGACCGCACCATCCTCGCCACCAGCGCGCGGCTGTATGGCGTGCACCGGCTGCGGCGCGTGTACTACTCGGCCTTCAGCCCCATACCCGACGCGGCCCGCGCCCTGCCGCTGGCCGCGCCGCCCACGGTGCGCGAGCACCGGCTGTACCAGGCCGACTGGCTGATGCGCTTTTACGGCTTCACCCACGACGAGATCGTGCCGACATCTCAGCAGGGCATGCTGGCGCTGGACATGGACCCCAAGCTGGCCTGGGCGCTGGCGCACCGCGAGCGTTTTCCGGTCAACCTCAACACCGCCCCGCGCGAACTGCTGCTGCGCGTGCCCGGCTTTGGCGTGCAGACGGTGGACCGCCTGCTGGCCGCGCGCCGCGTGCGCCGCCTGCGGCATGCGGACCTGGCGCGGCTGCACGTGCCGCTGAAGAAAGTGCTGCCCTTTGTGGAGGCGGCCGACTACCGCCCCGGCCGTGCGCTGGACGCCGCCGACCTCGCCGCGCAGCTGGCGCCGCCGCCGGTGCAGCGCAGCCTGTTCTGAGCTCTAGAGGCCCGCATGCAGCGCCACACCATCACGCTGGACCACGCCACCGACTGGCCCGGTTTTCGCACCGCCGCACGCGCCCTGGTGCAAGCCAACGTGCCCCCGCAGGCTGTGGACTGGCGCTGCCAGGCGGATGCCGCTGAAGACCTGTTCGCGCCCGAGCCTGCAGCCAGCGACACCTGGCCCAGCCCACCCCCCGATGCGCCGCCGCTGCGCGTACCGCTCGATTTTGTGCACCTGTGCGAACAGCTCATCCTGCACCGCGACCCGGGCCGCTTTGCGCTGATGTACCGCCTGCTGTGGCGCATGGCGCAGGGCGGCCATGAAGCCGACAGCGCGCGGCACGACCCGCTGGACACCGACCGCATGTTGGCCCACCACATGGTCCGCAGCGTGCGGCGGGACATCCACAAGATGCACGCCTTTGTGCGCTTTCGGCCCGTGGTTGAACCCGACGGCCAGACCCTGCACATGGCCTGGTTCGAGCCCGACCACTACATCACCGAGGCCAATGCGGGCTTTTTCATCCGCCGCTTCACGCAGATGCGCTGGGCCATCCTCACGCCCGACGCCAGCGTGCGCTGGGACGGGCAGCAGCTGCACACCGGCCCGGGCGCGCAGCGCAGCGACGCGCCACCGCCCGATGCGGGCGAGGCACTGTGGCTCACCTACTACCGCCACATCTTCAACCCCGCGCGGCTCAAGCTGGCCATGATGAAAAAGGAGATGCCCACGCGCTACTGGCACAACCTGCCCGAGGCCGCGCTCATCACCGAGCTGGCGCAGACAGCACAAGAGCGCAGCGCCAAGATGGTGGAGGCCGAGGCCACCGTGCCGCGCAGGCGCATCGCGGGGACAACGGCACCCCGTGCGCGGCCCGCTGGTGGTGCCCCACTCAGTCCAGCGCCGCCTCGCGCATCACCCGGAACTGAGGGGCCGACACCGGCGGTGTCCAGCGCCACGGCAGCACCTGCGGCCGCCACAGGGCGCGCAGCACCGTGAGCCGCAGCACACGCTGTGCGCCGGGCCAGGCAGCACGCGCAGCGCGGTCCCACAGCACCTCGGCCTGCGCGGCAATGTGCAGCAAGCCGCCCTCTTCATAGTCCACCACCAGCAGGCCTGCCAGCGGGTGCAGCGCAAGGTTGCCCAGGGTGTTGAAGAACTGGTTGCCAGGGTAGTCCGGCAGGCTCAGCACCACGCCGGCCTCCGTGTGCGCCACCTGCACAAAGCCCGGCTCACCGCCTCGGTGCGATACATCCACGCCTTCGCTGTGCCCGGCACCAGGGCGTGGCGCCGAGGCACTGGCGATGAACAGGGTGTCGGCACGCTGCACGCGCTCGATGGCGGCGGCGTCCAGTCCGGCGCCCAGCCACTGCACCGGGCCCGGAGCGGCCAGCGCAGCGCGCAGGCCTGGCTGCCGCGCCTGGATGTATTTGGGGCAGTTGCCAAAGCTCTGCACCACCTGCACGTCCAGGCCGTTATCGCCAAGCGCTGCCACCCGCCCGTTCATGCGGTTGCGCCGCCGCGTGTGCGGCTCCAGCCCCAGCACGCCCACGGCCGCGCCTGGCGCCAGGTGTGTGAGCACCGGGTCCTTGGAATCCGGCGCAGTCGCGATCTGCATGTGCTGCGCATCGGGGGTGTACACAAACCCGGGAGGTCCGGCAAGCATCGTGGCCCACGGCTGGCCCTGTTCATCCAGCGTCCCCAGCAGCAAGGTGGGCAGCTTTTCAAACAGCTCACGGTGCTGGTCGGGCATGTGATCACGCAGCACCATCGCACCCACGGCCGCCATGCGCTCGCGCACACCCACGCGCGCCTGCAGGGCCTGCTCACCGCGGTGGAAAGCCTCGGGCGGCACCGGCGCCGCAACCGATGCAGCGGCCACGGTGGTTGTCATGCCGCCACCTGCTCGGCAGTGGGCAGCTGGTCGGCCAGCACCGGGTAGCCCGGCAAGGCCTGCATGCGCGCCACCCAGGCCGCAATGCGCGGGTAGGCATCCAGCGGCAGCCCCGCCAGGTGGGCCTGCGAGGTGTAGCTGACCATGGCCACATCGGCCAGGCTGGGCGCTGAACCCCCGAGCAACCAGGCCCGCCCCTGCAGTTCGTCCTCCATGAAGGCGAGCAGGCGCTTGCCGGTGGCCTGCGCCACCTCGTTCATGGCGCGGCCGGTCAACGTCGCAAAGCGCGGCCCCCCGATGCCCGGCGCCAGAAAGCCCGCCGCCAGACTGAACCAGCGCTGCAACTGCGCATGCCCCACGGCGTCTTGTGGCAGCCAGGCGCTGCCGGGGGCGTAGCGCTGCACCAGGTACACCAGGATGCCGTTGCTGTCGCTCAGCACCTGGACTGCATCTACCAGCACGGGCACCTGGCCCAGCGGGTTGAGCGCCAGAAACTCCGCACGCTGGTGTTCGCCGCGCAGCAGATTCACATCAATCAGTTCATAGGGCAAGCCGAGCAGGGACAGCATCAGCTCCACGCGATGGCAATGGCCCGAGATGGGCATGCGGTACAGCTGGAGCGGGGTGGAGGGGAACATGGTGAAGCCTCGTCGGTGGGTGAGTGAAAAGATAGCTCGACGATATCTATTGCAATCTGCGATGTGAATAACCAATCACCGCTTTTCATAATTGCCACATTCGCAATAATGGGGTGCATGGACTATCTCGACACCTTGCGCTGTTTTGTGACCGTGGCGGACGCCGGCGGCTTTGCCGTGGCGGGCCGGCGGCTGGGCTGCTCCGCCACGGCCGTCACGCGCGCCATTGCGGCGCTGGAGGCGCGGCTGGGTGTGCTGCTGTTCCAGCGCAGTACACGTTTGGTGCGGCTGACCGAGGCGGGCGAGCGCTTTTTGCAAGACTGCCGCCCCATCCTGAACGACCTGCACGAGGCCGAGCAGGCAGCCAGCGGTGCACAGGCCGAGGCCCAGGGGCTGCTGTCCATCACCGCACCGCAGATGTTCGGCATCCAGCATGTGGCGCCCATCGTGCAGGGCTTTTTGCACGCCCAGCCGCGTGTGCAGGTGCGCACGCTGTTCGTCAACCGGCTGGTGCATTTGCTTGATGAAGGCATGGACGTGGCCATCCGCATCGCCCACCTGCCCGACTCCGGCCTCACTGCGGTGCAGGTGGGCGCACTGCGCCGCCTGGTGGTGGCGTCACCCGCCTACCTGGCGCAACACGGCGAGCCCCGGCACCCCGACGAGCTTGCCGCGCACCGCGCCATCGGCTTCTCATTCGATGCGCGGGCCGTGGCGCCCTGGAAGTTCAAGGACGGCGCCACGGGCCAGCCGCAGTTTGCGTGGATCAGCAACAGCAACGAGGTGGACATCGCCGCTGCCGAAGCAGGCCTGGGCCTCACGCGCTGCCTGGCCTACCAGGCCGCCGCCAGCCTGCGCGCGGGGCGGCTGCGCATCGTGCTGGCCGAGCACGAACTACCGCCCGTGCCCGTGCACATCGTCTACCCCGCCGGGCGGCGCGCACCGGCCAAGGTGCGCGCGTTTGTGGAGTTTGCGCGCGAGCGGCTGGCGGCAGAGCCGGTGCTGCGCGGGCGTGGGCTGGTGCGCGGCGGTGCGCAGTGACAGGCCATACTTCGATTATTTTTGGCCTCTAGCGCTTATCTATCAAGCGCCGGCAGCTATCAATTTTGAAGTTTTTGCGAGGCGACGTTGTTCAACTGGGATGGGACCGCCGCCCGCTCTTTCACCATGACACGGAACACGCCGCCCGGAGCGGCGGCCGCATCTGGAATACTTGCGCCCTGTGGACACGAGATGTGCGAACGCGCCCGTCACTCACCCATTCAGCGGCCATCCGCTGGAACCCAGCGAACGCAATGACCCGCCGCCCGCCATCCAAGAACGAAAGAAACGAGACAGCACCATGAGCATCTTCGACCGGCTTCTGGGCAGTGTGCGCAAACCGACGGGGAAGCCCGAAGCCCCCGCCGTCCCACCAGCGGCACCCGTGGAACGCCGCCAGCGCAAACGCGTCAACGCCCGCAAGGGCACCACGGTGCTGATCATTGACGACTCGCCGACTGTTGTGGCCGTGCTGCGCAAGGCACTTCGATCTGCAGGCTATGACACCCGCGAGGCGCTCGACGCCGAGCAGGGCCTCGCCCTGATCGCAGAGGAAGCGCCCGAACTGATCTTCCTCGACATCATCCTGCCGGGCATGAACGGGTTCAACGCGCTGCGCGCGATCCGCAAATTGCCCGCTTCGCAGCACATCCCCGTGATCATGATCAGCGGCAACGAACATGCCACCGAGCAGTTCTACGCCAACCGCATCGGCGCAGACGACTTCATGAAGAAGCCGTTCTCGCGCCACGAGATCTTTGCCCGCATCGAGGCGCTGCTCGACGAGCAGTTCGTCCCCCGGCGCAAGGTGGACGCCGCGCCAACGTCCTCGCCCACTGCGGCCGCTCCAGCCACGCCCACCGCGCCCTGAGATGCAGGCCGATCACGCCGCCTTCTCAACCGCGATCACATGAACAACCCTCCAGGGTCTCAAGCTGCAGGTGGTGCACAGACGCGCAGCGCCGCCGCCGTGGCCTGCAGGATCTCGTCCGAAAAGTCCGGATCGTCCACCGCGCGCGCCAGCACCATGGCGCCGACCATGCTCGCGTAGTCGGCCAGCGCGCGCTGGCGTTTGGCCGCCTTGGTGCGGCCGGGCATCAGCGTAGCCAGGGCGTCCACCTGTTTTTGCACCCCATCGGTCACGGCCTGCCGCACGGCGGGGCCCTGGCGCGCGGCGTCGCTGCCCAGCGCGGCCAGCAGGCAGCCGTGGCCGGGCGCGTCGCGATGTCGGGCTGACAGGTAGGCAGATTCCACCGCTCCCAGCGGGTCTTTCCCGTTGTGTGCAGCGTCGCGCGCCAGCGCAGCCCAAGCGGTGTGCAGCTTGCCCAGCGCGCGTTCGGTGGCCTGCGCCATGAGGTCGTCCTTGGATGCAAAGTGGCCATAGAAGCCACCGTGCGTCAGCCCCGCGCTCTTCATGAGGTCGGCCACGCCAATGCCATCGAAACCTTTCTCACGGAACAGCTGCGCGGCCGTCTCCAGGATGCGCTCGCGGTTTTCTGCCATCTGTTCCTTGCTGACTTTCATCGCATTCCCCTTGTTTGCTGCGCTGCCTGAAATCACCTGCTTGACATTTTAAATGATGATCGTCATATAATTCAAACATGATGATCGTCATGTAAAACATCTTTCGCCTTTTTCTGTTTTCTTCAGGAGCCTTTCATGTCCACTGCTGCATCCCATTCATCCCGCACCTCTATGCCCTCCCTGGGCACTGCTGTTGTCACCGGCGCATCGTCCGGCATAGGGGCGGTGTATGCCGACCGCCTGGCCCGGCGCGGCTATGACCTGGTGCTGGTGGCCCGCGACGCTGCACGCCTGACGCTTCTGGCCGACCGCCTGGCCCGCGAGACCGGCGTGCACACCGAGGTGCTGCAGGCCGACCTGACAAACCCCGCCGACCGGGCCCGCGTGGAGCAGCGCCTGCAGTCGGACGCCAGCATCACCTTGCTGCTCAACAACGCAGGCATGGCCGTGAGCGGCACGTTCCTCGAGTCCGACATCGATGCGGTGGAACGCATGATTGCGCTCAATGTGGTGGCGCCCACGCGGCTTGCAGCGGCCGTGACCAAGGGGTTTGCAGCACGCAAGGCGGGCACGCTGATCAACATCGCATCGGTGCTGGCGCTGGTGCCCGAGATGTTCAGCGGCACCTATAGCGGCACCAAGGCCTATGTGCTCAACCTCTCCAAGTCACTGCAGGCCGAACTGGGCCGCCACGGCGTGCGCGTGCAGGCTGTGCTGCCGGGCGCTACACGCACGGAGATCTGGGACCGCGCGGGCACGCCCATCGCCCACCTGCCGCAAGAGATGCTGATGGATGTGGACACCATGGTGGACGCAGCGCTGGCAGGCCTGGACCAAGGTGAAGAGGTGACCATCCCGTCGCTAGAAGCCGTGCATGAATGGACCGCACTGGAAGACGCCCGCCGCGCGCTGGGCCCCTTCCTGTCGCTGCGCGACCCGGCACGCCGCTACCTGGCCGCCGCTGTCGCCTAACCCGCAACCCACCGCACCAAACGTCACCCCCGAAAGGCATCGCCATGAAAGCCCTGATCACCGCCTATGTCCGCTCGCCCTTCCACTTTGCGCGCAAGGGCGCGCTGGCCGACATGCGCCCTGACACCCTGGCCGCGCAGGTGGTCACCGGCCTGCTGCAGCGCACCGGCATTGACCCCGCCACACTCGAAGACGTGATTACCGGCTGCGCCTACCCCGAGGCGGCGCAGGGCAACAACATCGCGCGCATCGTGTCGCTGCTCGCGGGCCTGCCGCAGGAGCTGGGCGGCATGACGGTCAACCGCTTCTGCGGCTCGTCCATGTCAGCCATCCACATCGCCGCCGCGCAGATCGAGGCGGGCCTGGGCGAGGCATACCTGTGCATCGGCGTCGAGTCGATGACCATGGTGCCGCAGGGCGGCTTCAACTTCTCGCCCCACCCCGCGCTGTACGAACACAGCGACGCCTACATCAGCATGGGCGAGACGGCCGAGAACGTGGCGCAACGATACGCGGTGACGCGCGCCGACCAGGAGGCGCTGGCCGTGGCATCGCACCGCAAGGCGGCCGCCGCGCGCGATGCAGGCCGCCTGCAGGCCGAGATCGTGCCGATCACGCCGGCATCCGGCGACATGGTGGCGCAGGACGGATGCATCCGCCCTGGCACCACGCCCGAGGCCCTGGCCGCGCTGCGCCCTGCGTTCAGGGACGATGGCGTGGTCACCGCAGGCACCTCTTCGCCACTGACCGACGGCGCCGTGGCCGTGCTGGTCACCACCGAGGCGTATGCCACCCGCCACGGCCTGGCGCCCCTGGCCCGCATCCTGGCTATGGCGACTGCGGGCGTAGACCCCGCCTACATGGGCATGGGCCCGGTGCCCGCTACGCGCAAGGCACTCGCGCGCGCAGGCATTGCAGCGCAAGATCTGGATGTGGTGGAAATCAACGAAGCGTTTGGATCACAGGCCCTGGCCTGCATCCGCGAACTGGGCCTGCGCGAGGACGCGATCAACCTGGACGGTGGCGGCCTGGCCATCGGCCATCCGCTGGGCGCCACAGGTGCGCGCATCACCGGCAAGGCGGCGGCGCTGCTGCAGCGGGAGAAGGGCCGCTATGCGCTGGCAACGCAGTGCATAGGCGGCGGGCAGGGGATTGCGACGGTGCTGGGGGCCGTGTAGCAATCTGTCGTGATCAGTGCTGGTGTCCGTGCGCCCCGTGCACATGCCGGTGTGCAATTTCTTCAGCACTGGCAGCGCGCACTTCGGTGACCTTGCAGCTGAACTTCAGCGCCTGCCCGGCCAGCGGGTGGTTGCCGTCCAGGTGCACTTCGGGGCCCTTGATCTTGACGACGTTGAACAGGGCGGGCTGGCCGTCAGTGCCCATGCCCTGCAGCTGGCCGCCCACCTTCACGCCCGGGGGGAACTCGGTCTTGGGGATGGTGCGCACCAGGCTTTCGTCGCGGGCGCCGAAGGCGTCTTCCACGGCCAGGTCCAGCGCGGTGGTGAAGCCGACGGCCTGGCCTTCGAGGGCGGCTTCGACCTTGGGGAAGATGTTTTCATAGCCGCCGTGCAGGTATGACAGGCTGCCCGCGTCCAGCGGCTTGCCCTGCGGTGTAGTGACCTTGTACGTGATGGTGACGGCGGTGTCTTTGGTGATGGTGGTGGCCATGGTGGTATCTGCTTGCGCTAAAAGCGTGCATTGTCCACGAGGCGCCCGGTGGCCGCCGGGCACCTCGGGGGCGGGGCGCGCCGCCCCGGCTTACGCGCCAGCCGTCGCCTCTGCCGGCCGCTCTTCTTCCGCCTGCCCCGGATACCGCGCAAACCGCCGTGCCTCGGTGCCATGCACCGGGTCCTGGTCGGGCCAAGGCCACCCGCCGAACTGGGTGCGGCGGTAGTCGTTCATGGCCTGCATGATCTCCGCCTGCGTGTTCATCACAAACGGGCCGTACTGCGCCACGGGCTCGCCAATGGGGCGGCCCTGCAGCACCAGGCATTCGACGGCGGTGGTACCGGTGTTGGTCAGGGTCCAGTCCTCGGTGGCCCGCACCTGCAGCGCGGCGTGGCGGTCCACGTCTTGCGGGCCGACGCGCAGGCTGTCGCCCACAAAGAAGTACAGCATGCGCTGCGTGGTCTCACCCTTCGCCGCAGGCAGTGTCCATTCAGCACCGGGCTCCAGGTGCAGCGTCCAGATGGCGACGTCGCCTTCGGGCTGGGAGGCCCAGGATTCGGGCGGCGGCGGCAGCGGATCGGGCGCGCCGGGCAGCGCACCGGCCACCACTGTCACCGTGGTGGCGCGGCCTGCAGCGTCGTGGTGCACCAGGCGCGGGATGCGCTCGTTCCATAGCATGGTGAAGTGCGGCGCCACCATCTTGTTCTTGGCAGGAAGGTTCAGCCAGATCTGAAAGAGTTCGAGCGGGTTGGGCTCGGTGGCGTTGAGCAGCGGGAACATCTCGGAATGCACGATGCCCTTGCCGGCCGTGACCCACTGCACGTCGCCGCCACCAAAACGCGCGGCCGCGCCCAGCGAATCGGAATGGTCGATGAGACCCTTGCGCACCAGCGTCACCGTCTCAAAACCCCGGTGCGGGTGGCCCGGAAAGCCCGGCACGGTGTCGCCGTGGTACATGCTCCAGCCGTCCTTGCCGCTGAAGTCGCTGCCGATCTGGCGGTCTTCAATCGGCACGGCGGGGCCGAACGCTGCGTTGCCTGTCGGGTAGGCATCGTCGTGGTGGGCGCAGAAAAGAAACGGGTCGAGCGTGGGCCACTGCGGACCGAGCAGCTGGGCGCGCACGATGGGCACCAGAGCGGTGCTTGCTGCAGCAGGTGTGGGCGACGACATACGGGGGCTCCTCATGTTGTGCACCGCCACGATCGGGCGGTATGCCTGTGGAATATGGAGCCTATGGTGCCTGAGCAGAAGTGCTGTGGGTGGAACAGTGCGATGCGGCGGGCAGGACAGTGGGGGCTTTGCACCGCGTGCTCTTACAGAACACCCAGGGACGACCTGCATAACCCCCTGCGGTCTGCGATAGCGCGGCCTCGGGCGGGTTGAGCAGGACATCCCTAGCCAAGTCCGGCCCTGGCGCTTGTCCACCAAGCACCGATTGCTATCAGTTTCGACGGCTGATCAAGCCTTCACCTCCACCACCTGCTCGAAGCCGCCGAAGATCATGCGTTTGCCATCAAAGGGCATGGGAGGGTTGCCGGGTTGGGACGGGTCCATGCGCGGGTCTTCCATCATCTTCTTCATGCCCGCGTCGCGCGTGGCTTTGTCGGGCCATTCGACCCACGAAAAGGCCACCGTCTCCTCGGCGGTGGCCTGGACCGCGCGGCGGAAATCGGTGACTTTGCCGTCGGGGACGTCGCCGCCCCAACCTTCGATCACACGGATCGCGCCCAGCTCGATGAACATCGCGTCGAAATGGCGCGCGTGCTCAATGAACTTCTGCTTGTTGGCGGTGGGGACCGCGATCACGAAACCATCGATGTAGGACATATCTTGACTCCTGTGAGGTTGACCATGGGATGCGCCCGCCTGTGGGCGCCACGTATTCGTTCGGCGGACGCGGACCGGGGCCCGCCCCCATCACTTGCGCCGGTACGTTGCCTGCATCATCTGCGACCAGCTGCCATCCGGCTGCAGCCCGAACGATGTCAAGGTGCGTTCGTTTGCGCTCACCAGCGTGATCACGTCGCGGTAGCGGGCGGTCTTGCCGTCGTCCTTGAAGCTCGGGCCTTCGGTCTCCAGGGTCAGCACCTTCTGGTCGGCATCGAGCGTGCCTTCGTACACGAACATGTGGGTCATCATCGAGCCCACCCAGGTGCCGCGAAACACGCTCTTCTCGGGGTCGTAGCCCAGCGTCATCAGCATGTGGGCTTCGCCCCCGCCGGGCATGGTGCCCGTGCCTTCGCACAGTACCCACAGGTCGCCCAGGGCGCGCACATGCTCGGAGCCAGTGGATTGCTCTTGAGCGGGGGCGCCGGACTCGCCGGGTGGAGCGTCGCAGTTGGCGTCGCTGGTCCAGTCGCCAATCAGCTGCTGCAGCCAGCGGTGCATGGCGTGGGGTTCGGCATTCATCATTTCGGTCTCCTTGGTGGTTGGGGTTTGGCAATTCAGTCAACCTGGGGGATCGATCCCGTCAATCACGGTCTGGCGCCCCGAGCGGAAAGTAGTGGCGGTAGGGGCGGCCGCCCTCCACGGCTTGCGCAAATGAGGGTCGCGCCAGCAGTCGCGCGCGGTAGGCGCGCAGCAGGGGGTAGTTGGCGGCAATGGGGTGCGTCCAATCGGCATAGAACAGCGCGGGCGCCGCAGCGCAGTCGGCCATCGTGAAGCCGTCGCCCGCAGCCCAGGTGCGGCGGGCCCATTCGCCTTCCAGCCATGCATAGGCCTTCTCCAGCTTGTCAGCGGCCCAGGCCACGCCGTCAACGCGCTTGGCGGGGTCGCCAGTCAACGCAGCGTTCACCGCGTGCTGGACGGGCGCCATCACGTGCAGGTCAAAGAACCGGTCCATGAACCGCACCTGCAACGCCGCTGCAGGGTCGGCCGGTATCAGCTGCACAGGCCCCGGGTGGGCCATCTGCAGGTGCTCGATCACGATGCTGCTCTCCACCACCGTGTGATCGCCATCCACCAGAAGCGGAAACTTTGCCAACGGCCAGCGGCGCAGCCATTCGGGCGCATGGTTGCCCGGCGCAGCGGGGTCGAGATTGCGCAATTCAAAGGGAGTCCCGTTTTCATACAGCGCAGTCAGCACCTTCTGGGTGTACGACGAGAAAGGGTGTCCATAGAGGGCGAGCATGACCGTACCTGTGTTGGGGCTCTGGTGCGCTTCGCTCATTCGGGCGCCACCACCATCCACGGCACGCCAAAGCGGTCGGCCACCATGCCGAAGGCCTGCGAGAAGAAGGTCTTGGCCAGCGGCATCTGCACCTGGCCACCGTCGGCCAGCGCATTGAACAGGCGCTGGGCCTCCGCTTCGCTCGCGGGGCTCAGCGCCAGCGAGATGCCCTGGAAGCTGGCCTTGCCCGACCCCATGCCGTCCGATGCCATCAGCGTCGTCTCGCCCAAGGTGAATTCGGCGTGCATGACCATCTCGGGCGTGGGGCCTGGGCCGCTGCCGTCGGCGCAACCCTGTCCTGCTGCGGGCTCGGGGTTGTCCTTGTAGCGCATGAGGGTGCCGACCTTGGCGCCCAGGGCGCTGCGGTAGAAGTCCAGCGCTTCCTCGCAACGGCCTTCAAACATCAGGTAGGACTCGACTTTCATGGGGTCTCCTTGCAAACCAGGCCGTTCATCGCATGAAGGCCTGGGAGGGTCATAAAAAAGAAAGTGTCCACCTCATTGTGAACACCGTCCACAAACAATAGCAAAGATAATGGACAGTGTCCACATCCAAGTCCGCCATGCCCGTAACCAATCGCAACGCCCCCGCCGCTAGCACTGCCAAGACTGCCAGCGCAGGCCCCGCCCCGCGCGCCACCTACCGCCATGGCGACCTGCGGCGCGCGCTGCTGGACGCCGGTGTCGAGCTGGCCCGACAGGGTGGCCCCGACGCTGTGGTGCTGCGCGAGGCCACACGCCGCGCGGGGGTGGCGCCCAACGCGGCCTATCGCCACTTTGCCAACCGCGACGATTTGCTGGCCGCCGTGCGCGCCGCCGCCGTGGCCGCTGCCGCGCACTTCATGGAGGCCGAACTGGCCCAGGTACCCACCACCGGCACCCGCACCGAACAGGCCCACGCCAAGGTGCGCGCCGTGGGCGCAGGCTACATGCGGTTTGCGCATGCCGAAACGGGCTTGTTCCGCACCGCGTTCGGAGGCCGCTTCACCGTGCAGACCCATCCCGACCCGGCCATGGGCGGCGCCACGGGCCTCAATCCTTTTCAGCACCTGAGCGCCGCGCTGGATGACCTGGTCACCGCTGGCGCCCTGCCAGCCGAGCGCCGCCCCGGCGCGGAGTACCTGGCATGGTCCACCGTGCACGGTATGGCGCTGCTCAGCATTGACGGGCCACTGCGCGGCACGCCGCAGCCCCTGCTGGACGGGCTGGGGCAGCGGCTGCTGGACATGGTGGAGCGGGGGATCTAAGAGCGGCTCACAAAACTCAGCGCAGCGGCCCTGGCTAGGCGTTCCGTCGCAGGCAGTACAAGCGGTACGACAAGACGGAACAACGACGCCAGGGGAGTTTTGTGAGCCGCTCTAAACCCGCGCCGGATGGCAGGTGCAATGCCCACGTCGCCACAGGCCCGCCAAGTGCGCCCCCTGCACAGCCTGGCGCCACGCCCACTGCGCGTACACCGTCGTGCGGGTGCCAAAAAACCCGCTCAGCAACACGCTGGGGGTGTGGTTCACCACTTCATGCCACCAGCGCGCGGGCACATAGAGCACGTCCCCGGGCTCCAGGTCCACCACCCAGGCGTCGCCTGCAACAACACCTCGGTCCACCACGGCATCAGCATTCAGTGAAGCCAGGGCCGCCCAGTGGTCATGCTTGGCGGCAACGGCACCCAGCCGCTCCACCGCCCCGGGGCGCAGCAGATAAAAGCGCTTGCGCCCCACCAATTGCACGGCAAGGTTGTCGAGGTAGTCGTGGTGCAAGCCCGTTCTGGCCTCTGCGGGGCCGATCCAGGTCTGGGCATCGTGCAGTGCCCCGGGCGGAAACAGCTCCTGCGGACGCACATCGGCGCGCAGCGTGGGAAAGGCACCCAGAAGATTGAACTCCTTGAGGTACAGCGGCGCTTCGCCGGCGGTGGCGGGGCCTTGCAGGGACTGGAGATAAGCGCCCAGAGTGGAAGGCTGGAACACGGTGGCGCCCAGCTCGCGGTTGCCCTGCACCAGCCGCACGGGCAGGTCGGGGGCCAGCGCCCCCAGGCGCTCCCAGGTCCACTGCGCCACTGCGGGCCAATGGGCCGCGCGCTGGCGCAACACACAGGGCTCGCGGCGGCCGACGACCTCGGCCACGGAAGCTACCTGCGCGCCCAACGGCTCCCACGCGCTTTCATGGTCTGCCATCACAGCACCCTGGCCATGCAGCGTTGCATCCCCCGCAACCAGGGCAGCGGCACATGGCGCCACAGCGGCGCCAGGGACGACAACGGGATGCGCCCCCGCACCACCACCCCGTAGTCCAGCGACGCGGCATGCGGAAAGTAGTCTGGCTTGCAGGCCACGATGGTCTTGAAGCCCTTTTGCCAGTAGTAGCGCAGCTGCGGGTCTTGCGGCATGCCCCGGCGGGTGGCGTAGACGTACGACTCCACCGGGGCATGGGTCTCGCTCCTGCGCCAGCGGGCCAAGCCCGGCACGGGCGAGCCCAGGTAAATCTGGCGCCAGCCAGCCTTCAGCGCACGCGGCCAGAAGAACGCAAAGATCGCCTCCACCCCTTGCGGGCTGACGCTGCTCAGACTGATGCCAAACAGGTCACGGCTGGGCTGTGCCCCGTCCTGGCTTCCAACCTCCGCGCAATCGGCCCAGGTGCGGGCGCCTTGCAACTGTGCCGCTGAAATGGGCTTGAGGAACAGCGAGGCCAGCGCCTCGCCCGTGCGCGGGCAGAACGCCCCCATGCACAGCTGCGGGTGGGCCGCGATGCGTTGCGCCATGGCCTGCGCGCTGGCGGCCTGGTCGTCGCTCCACTTCCGGTGCTCCAGCACCAGCAGGCGGGGAATGTCGCGGGCCTTCAGCGGGCGCACTTCGATGCGGGTCTTCTCTGCGTTTCGGCCCGCGTGCGGCGCAGGCACCAGGCGGTGCAGCGGCAGCCCGTAGCCCAGCCACCCCACCGCCATGCGGGCCAGGCCCATGCCCTGCCGCAGCACAAACTCCGCCGCAGACCGGACACCACCACCCCAGGTCAACCGGCACTGCGCGCGATCGGTCTGAAAGAAGTCCCAGGTGTGGCGCGCCACATCGCCCAGCAATATCAGGGACGCCAGCACATACAGCCCCAATCGGCGCCCATAGCCCATCTGGCCCACCTCATTGAGAAGGCGCAGCGCCACGCCATGGTGCGCCACCTCTTCTTCGCAGTGCCAGCGCCACAGGCTGGACTGGCGGCACGCGTTGTGAACCAGCCAGCCCTCACCGCGCAGTGCCTGGCGCGAGATCAGCGCCGTCAGGTATTCCAGCGCCGCCGCCAGGGCCAGGCGCTCCTTCCAGGCCAGCGCCTGCTCCAGGCCCTGCACGGCGCGCCCGATGCGCGCCTCCAGGGCCACGGCGTTATAGCCCTGGGCCGCCAACTGCGTGTTGTACAAGCGGTGCGCGCGCTGGTGGGCGCGCTCCTCGCGGACGAACTGCGCCACCTCTTCCTGCAAGGGCGCCCCTTCGGGCAGGCGCGTGGCAGCGTCTTCCATCGCCCGGATCACAAACTGCTCCCCGGAGGGCAGCAGCAGCGAAAACGCATTGAACAAATACGAACGAAAGGGGGTCTGGTTCCAGAACCGCTCGGACGCCCCCGACACCACCATCACTGTTTGCATCACCGCAGGCCATTGTTAAAGCCTGTTGAAGGTAGTGGGGGCACGTGTCGCGCATGTGACACCCCCAACACTACCCAACCGGCAGGGCGGCTGCAGTGGCAGGGCACGGTCTGCGGTGAAGTGCCTGCTCAGTTTCAGAATATTTTTAGGCCCTCGCGCTTATCTACATTGCGCAAACAGCTGCAAATTTAATAGCAACCCCTTACAACCCAGATCACGGCAATCCATACAGGCGCGCCGTGGCCACCACCCGCTCCATGAGCGCGCGGCGCAACGCCGCAGGCCGTAGCACCTCCACCTGCGGAGACAGCCGCATGAGTTGCCCGCAGGCGTGTTCCACCGACTCAATGGGAATGGTGACGGCCACGCGCCCGTCCTTGCGGCGGGGCGGCGGGGCCGCAGCCACCGCGCGGGCCACGGCGCTGCTGAGCGCGCGCAGGCCCTTGAGCCCGGCAGGTGTGGCCAGCAACGCCGCCTCGCCGGTGTAGATCCCTGCTTCAAAACGCTGGATCGACTGCGCCCAATAGCTGGCCAGGTCAAACCGCGCCGGGCGGCGCACGGGTGTGGCCAGCGCCGTGGCAGCCCGGATGTTCGACACGCGGTAGGTGCGCGGTCCGCCTTCTGTCGTACCGGCAGGCCCTGCCACCAGGTACCAGACACCCGCCTTGAGCACCAGCCCCAGCGGGCTCACCGTACGCTCCACCGTGTCGGCCCAGCTCTCGTAGCGCATCGCGATCTGGTGACCGCTCCACACCGCAGCGGCCACGGTGGGCAGGTGGGGCGTGGGGTCGCTCTCGCGGTACCAGTCCACCGGGTCCAAATGCAGGCGGGTGCTCACGCGCTGGGCGTCTTCGCGCCACGAAGCGGGCAGCGACGACAAAAGCTTCAGCCGCGCGCCCTCCACATCGCCGCCCAGCCCCAGGTCCTGCGCGGGCCCGGGCAGGCCGCTCAAGAACACGGCCTGCGCCTCGGAAGGCGTGAGCCCGGTGAGCGTGGTCTTCCAGCCTGGCAGCAGCGCAAAGCCACCGTTGCGCCCACGCTCGGCATAGATGGGCACACCGGCCGCGCTGAGCTGGTCCACATCGCGGTACAGCGTGCGCACCGAGACCTCCAGCGCCTCGGCCAGCGCCTGCGCACTCATGCGGCCCTGGGTTTCGAGCAGCATCTGAAGGGACAACAGGCGGCTGGCGCGCATGGGCAGGCAGGTTGTGCGGGTAACTGGGGGGTACTAGGGTGAAGGCGAAAGATAGCGCAAATACCTGCCATAGGTTGGCAGGTATTGCGGCGCAGACTCCGATCATGAGCTTGTCTTCCCCCCGCAAACCCGGAGCCCGCATGCCCACCGCCGACCACCACCCCATCGTCGAACTGCGCCAATACACCCTGCACCCAGGGCAGCGCGACGCACTGATCGACCTCTTCGACCGCGAGTTCGTTGAAACACAGGAGGTCCATGGCATGCGCGTGCTGGGCCAGTTCCGCGACCTCGATCAGCCCGACCTGTTTGTCTGGCTGCGCGGCTTTGCCGACATGGACGCACGCCGCCGCGCGCTCGAAGCCTTCTATGGCGGCCCCGTGTGGGCGGCGCACCGCGCTGCCGCCAACGCCACCATGATCGACTCTGACAACGTGCTGCTGCTGCGCCCCGCGTGGCCCGGGGCGGCGTCCACGTTGCCGCAAGACGCCCGGCCCGCGCCGGGCGCCACAGGCACTGCGGCGGGTGTGCTGGACGCCACCGTGTTCTATCTGCACGAGCCCGCCACCCCGGCCTTGCTGGACTATTGCCGCCACCGCATGGCCCCCGCGCTGCAGCGCGGCGGCGCGCGCCAGGTGGCTTGGTACAGCACCGAAGCCAGCCCCAACACCTTTCCCCGCCTGCCGGTACGCGCGGGCGAGCATGTGCTGCTGGGGCTGGCGCTGTTTGGCGATGCAGCGGCGCTGCAGTCCTTTGCCAACAGCGGCGCCTGGGCGCGGGACGTAGCCCCGGGGCTTGCCCCCTGGCTGGCCCGGGCGCCCGAGACGCACCGGCTGCAGCCCACGGCGCGCTCGGCGTTGCATGCCTGATCGGAAAGGAGAAGAGCCCATGTCCACACCCGCCTCCCTGCTGCTGTACGGCGCCGCAGGTTCCGGCCATTCGTACAAGGTTCGGTCGCTGCTTTTACTGACTGCCACCCCGCACCGCTACCAGCCCATTGCGCTCGATACGCCCCAGGCCGAGTGCCCCGCGGACTTTGTGGCAGCCAGCCACTTCGGTGAAGTGCCGGTCCTCGTCGATGGCGGCAGCGCCTATTGCCAATCCAATGCCATCCTGCTCCATCTGGCGCAGCGCACCCGCGCCTTCTGCGGCGCTGCGGCGGAAGGGAGCGCCATCCTGGAATGGCTTTTCTGGGAGACGAACCGCATTGGCTTCAGCGTGCCCAACCTGCGCTTTGCAATGCGCTGGGCGCCACAGCCTGGCGAGGTTCTGACCTACCTGCGCGCACGCGCCATCGCAGACTTGGCCACGCTGAACGAAACACTCGCAAGCTCGGAGTTCCTGGTGCCTTCCGGCCCCAGCATCGCAGACCTCGCCTGCTCGGCCTATCTCTTCTGGCTGCCCGAAGCGGGCCTCGCCGCCGAAGACTTCCCCTGCGTGTCGCGCTGGCTGAATGCTCTGCGTGCCCTGCCCGGCTGGGTTCATCCCAACGAAGCCATGGCTTCGTCCTGATCCTTCATCCCCCTCACGAACCCCCATCACCACACACCATGCAAAACTCCACCACAACCCCCACCACTGGCAACAACGCAGCCCGCGACTTCGACTTCCTCATGGGCTCCTGGCACATCCGCAACACGCGCCTGGTGCACCGGCTTCAAGGCTGCAAAGACTGGGAGGTGTTCGACGCCACCGGCACCGCGCGGCCGCTGCCCGGCGGCATCGGCAACTACGACGACTTCATCCCCACCACCTGGAAGCCCGGCTTTGTGGGCATGGCGCTGCGCGTGTTCAGCCCTGAGGCACAGCGCTGGAGCATCTACTGGCTCGACAACACCACCGGCGGCGTGGACGCGGCCACCGGGCTGCTGCATCCGCCCGTGGTGGGCGGGTTTCGCGATGGCGTGGGCATCTTCGAAGGCCAGGAGAACTTCGAGGGCCGCCCCGTGCACGTGCGCTTCGAGTGGTCGCAGATGCACACCGGCGCACCGCGCTGGCAGCAGGCTTTTTCGGACGACGGTGGGGCCACCTGGGAAGTCAACTGGGTGATGGAGTTTGCGCGGCCGGAGTGAGGCCCTGCACCCCATTGCAGGGGTGGCCGGCTGGCACGGCATCCGCCATTCCATCCAACCACACCATCGCCACCGATTGAGAGCAAAAATAGCATCCAGCGCTTATCCTATAAGCACTAACAGCTATTAAATCAGGAGCTTCTATCCAGCAGACAGCGCCTGGGCCTCCTCACGCTCCTGCACCGGAAAATCCGTGGACGCCGCTACGGCCCGCCACTGCGCGGTCTCTTGCGCCACGAAGGCATGCGTGTCGGCAATGGTCTGCAGCGTGTCGGTGCCCAGTGGCAGGCGCAGCGGCGGCGTGGGGCTGGCCACCAGCTTCATCACGGCCTGGGCCAGGCGCACGGGGTCGCCAGGCTGGTTCAGGTTGATGCGGCGCGCAGCCTCGCGCACGGCGCCCGCGCTGGCGGCGTAGTCGTCCAGCACACGTGGCGCCACGGCCAGCGAGGCACCATCAAGGAACTCGGTGCGGAAGTACCCGGGCTGCACCGCCGTGGCATGGATGCCCAGCGGGGCCAGTTCGGCGTGCAGCGCCTCGGTCAGGCCTTCCACCGCGAACTTGGTGGCGCAGTACACGCCAAAACCGGCACTGGAGCGCACGCCACCCAGCGACGAGATGTTGATCACGTGCCCTGCGCGGCGCGCGCGCATGGCGGGCAGCACGGCCCGGGTCACATGCAGCAGGCCGAACACGTTGGTGTCGAACAGTCGCAGCACTTCGTCGGCGGTGGATTCCTCCACCGCACCCAGCAGGCCGTAGCCCGCGTTGTTGACCAGCACGTCGATGCGGCCAAAGTGCTCCAGCGCGGCGCTCACAGCGTGGCGCGCCTGGGCTTCGTCGGTCACGTCGAGCGCCACCGGCAACAGTGCGTCGCTGGGGCCCAGGCGCCTTTCAATCGACGCGGCGTCGCGGGCCGTGGCGACCACGGCGTCGCCCTGGGCGAGCGCCGCCTCGGCAATGCGGGCGCCAATGCCGCGCGAGGCGCCGGTAATCATCCAGACGCGGGGGAAGGAGAAAGGGAGAGCAGTCGAAGCCGTCATGGCGGAAGTCCTTGAAAGGGATTGAAAGCGGGGTTCTGGCAAGCGCAGCACGCTGAGATGCAAAGGCGCGGCCATGGAGGTGAACTGTAGGCAGACCATTGCCATCGCACTAGCCCATAATTGCTGACTTCATTCACAAGTAAAACTTGTCAATACCTCGGAACGAACACCATGGCCATCAATGAACTGCGTGCCATTGCCACGTTTGCCAAAGCCGCCGAGCTGGGCAGCCTGCGGCAGGCCGCCTCGGCCCAGGGCATCACCCCGCAGGCCGCCAGCCTGGCGCTGGGGCAGCTCGAATCGCACCTGGGCGTGCGGCTGTTCCACCGCACCACGCGCAGCCTGAGCCTGACCGAGGAGGGGCGCCAGTTTCTGGAGGCCGCGCAGCCGGGCCTCGCGACCCTGCAGCGGGCGGTACACGGCGCGCGGCGCGGGCGCGAGGAGATTGCGGGGCCGCTGCGCATCGTGGCACCACGCTCCATCATGCTGGAGGTGGTCTGGCCCGTGCTCGACGTGTTCTGCCGCCGCTACCCGCTGGTGGAGCCCGATGTACAGCTGGACGACCGCATCGGCAACTGGGTGGAGGACCGGGTGGACGTGGGTTTCCGCTCGGGCTACCCGCCCGAGGGCGGGGTGATTGCGCGGCGCCTGATGGCGCTACAGCTGGTGGTGTGCGCCACGCCGGACTACCTGGCCCGCCATGGCACCCCCACCCGCATCGAAGACCTGGCGCAGCACCGCTGCAGCGGGTTTCGCCACCCCACCACCGGCAAGCCCATGCCGTGGGAGTTTCAGGTGGGCGATGACATCGTGGCCCATGCCATACCGCCTGCGTTCTGCGTCAACGACATCGAGCTCGAAGCGCGCGCGGTGCTGGGGGGCCACGCCATCGGCCAGCTTGTCGGCGTGACGGCGGCGCCACTGGTGCGCAGCGGGCAACTGGTGCCCGTGCTGACCGAATTCGTGCCCCAGCACCTGGGCCTGTACGTGTACTACGGCAGCCGGGCGGCGCAGCCAGCCCGCGCGCGCGCCTTTATCGATCTGGCGGTGGAGATGCTGGCCGACAACCCGGCGTTCGGACTGAGCGTGCAGGAGCTGCGGGCCCAGGCCCCGAAGCCCCGGCGGCGCAAAGCCTCGGCCACCTGAACGGGCGCAGGCCGCCGATGGCTGCCGTGTGCGCCCGCCGCGTTGGCGCACAGCGTCTTCGCCCGGGAAAGGGGCGATTGCGGGTCATTTGGCAAACAGTCCGTTGCGGAGAAGGGTATTTATCGGTGTGGTCGCACGCCCTACAGTGACTTGACTGCCCGAGAGGGCGGAAGCAACGCACCGGATTCACCCATGACCACCTTCTCTGCAACGGTCCAGACGCACATCAAGGCCTCCCCGGCACTGGCGTTCCAGCACATCGCGCCCATTGACCCGCGCGCCCTGTTCACCGGCTACGGGCCTTTGCCCGCAGTGATCGGCACGCGCGACCAGACGGGCGCCTGGGACACGCCGGGGCAGACGCGCACCGTGGCGCTGTCCGACGGCAGCGTGGCCGAAGAAAGGCTCAAGCACTACCACCCGGCGCAGTACTTCAGCTACACCGTCAGCGGCTTCACCGGGGCACTGCGCTGGTTGGCCACCGGGGCCAATGGGGCCTGGTGGTTTGACCCGCAGGCGGGTGGCACGCAGACCACGGTGCGCTGGCGCCACGCGTTTCATCCCCGCTCCAAATGGGCCGCGCCGGTGCTCTGGCTGCTGGCCAACGTGCTGTGGCGCGGCTACATGCGCAAGGCACTGCGGCTGGCCAAGATGCAGATCGAGACCCCACTGCGTGCGCCCGGAGGCCCAGCGATTTCAGCCTGAGGCGGCCCTCATCCGAGCCGACGGCGGCCCACCACGGCTCAGTTGCTTTTGGCTTCGAAGAATGGCGTGCCCTGAATGGCCGACGGGCTGACGGTAAACGTTCTCAGGGGCTCCAGGGGCGGGGTCTCGCCTTGTTTCGGCGCAGGGCGCGGGGCGCCAGGATTCAGCGCGGGGGCTATGCAACCCGTGCGCACCGTTTGCACCACTTCAGGGTCCAGCGCCCGGCGTCTGCCCAGGCGGCTGCCCGACAGAAACAGCATGTCTCCTTTCAGCTCGGCCCGCTGGCTCATCAGCGGCAAGGCCTGCAGCGGATCAAACCCCACACGCACTGAATTGGCACCGTCCAGCCGGTACTGCACCACCTTCACGACCGCTGGCTTGCCCGGGGCTTCCTCCACCACGTCGCCCAGGTAGAAGTAGCGCACGGCCTCTGCAGGCAGTGGGGGCAGCGGGTAGTTTTCAGACCAGCTGCTGTGGTCCGGGCCAAACAGCGGGCGCAGCGTGGCCGGGGCCTTGTCATCCGCCGACACCGCAAACACCGGCGCGCGGGCACTGGACAGCGTGGGGCCGTGGAAGTCGAACTCCACCATGGCGCCCAGCGCTGCCACCTTGCGGGCGTAGGCCGGGAACAAGGTCTGGTCCGGCCGCACCTGCTGCAGCCGGACTCCGCCGCCTTCCGCCTTCCAGCGGCCCGCCATCAGCATGTCCAGCACCCCACCCGTCACCGCAAAACAAAAGGTGTTGTCGTCCAGCAGCGCCAGTTGCGTGATGGTGTCCACAGAACGCCCCCGGTATTCGCCCACATAGCCCGACTCGGCGGGCGTGGCGGCGTGCAGGGAGACGCTGACCATCAGCGCGGCCAACGCTGCTGCAGGGGCGCAGGCGTTGCGCAAAGGGCGGAGGGTGAGGTTCACAAAAGGGTCCCAGGTGGAAGGGTGGGCCACTATATCGCCCTGGGCGCAACCCGCGCGCGCAACGCATCCCACCAGCACAAAACCCAAAGAGCCCCGAGCTACCTTGGCTCAGGCAGCAAACCCGCCATCGATGAGCAGGCTGGCCCCGGTCACCATGCCCGACTCCGGCCCCGCCAGATAGGCCACCATGCCCGCGATCTCGTCGGGGTGGGCATGGCGGCCGAGCGCCATCATGCCGTGCATGTTGCTGGCCAGGGGGCCATCGGCGGGGTTCATGTCGGTGTTGACCGGGCCAGGCTGCACGTTGTTCACCGTGATGCCACGCGGCCCCAGGTCGCGCGCCAGCCCCTTGGTGAGGCCCACGATGGCGGCCTTGCTCATGCCATAGACGCTGAAGCCTGCCCATGGCACACGGTCGGAATTGGTGCTGCCGATGGTGATGACGCGGCCATAGGCACCGCCCTGGCCCATGTGGCGCACGGCAGCCTGCGTGGCCACAAACACCGCGCGCACGTTCACGTTGAGCGTGTGGTCGAAATCGGCGAGGGCAAAGCTGTCGATCTCGCCCGCCACCGCCACGCCGGCGTTGTTGACGAGGATGTCGAGGCGGCCCAGCGTGCGCGCGGCCGTGTCGATGGCCTGCGTGAGGGCGGCGGCGTCTGCACTGTCGGCACGCAGCGCAAGCGCTTTGCCCCCGCCTGCTTCGATGGATGCCACCAGCGCCTGCGCCGGGGCTTCGGAGCTACTGTAGGTGAAGGCCACGGCCGCTCCGTCGCGCGCCAGGCGCTGGACGATGGCGGCGCCGATGCCACGCGCGCCGCCGGTGACAAAGGCCACCTTGCCCGCCAGCAGGCGTGACGCGCTGGCAGGCAGCGTGGTGGGGGCGGATGTATCGGGCACAGAAGACATGGTGTTTTCCTAAAAAATCAGATGGTTGAAAAGGTTCTTCACGGAACCAGGAACACCTGCAGTTTCAGAAAAACATTGCTTTGCGGGTAGCCATGAATGGGCTGGATCTATTTCAACCTGCAGTTGAAAATGCAAACCATGCAACCCCTGAGCCACCTCGAATCGTTCGTCAAATCCGCCGAGTGCGGCAGCTTCTCGGCCGCCGCGCGGCTCATGGGCCTGACGCCTGCCGCCGTGAGCAAGAACGTGGCGCGGCTGGAGGCAGGCCTGGGCGTGCGGCTGTTCCAGCGCAGCACGCGGCGCCTCACGCTCACCGAAGGCGGGCAGCGCCTGCTGGCGCAGATCAGCCCGCCGCTGACCGCGCTGGCCGATGCGGTGGACCACGCGGCCGAGGCCGAGCAGCAGCCTGCGGGCACGCTCAAGGTGAGCATGGGCCTGGCGTTTGGCCGTGCCTACATCGTGCCGCTGCTCACCGAGTTTTTGCAGCGCTACCCGGCCATCCAGCCCGACTGGCGCTTTGAGAACCGCCAGGTGGATCTGATCGGCGAGGGTTTTGATGCCGGCATTGGCGGCGGCCTGAACCTGAACCCCGACATGGTGGCGCGCACGCTGGGGCCGATCCACCTGGTGGTGGTGGCCGCCCCCGCGCTGCTGCAGGGCCGCAAGGCGCCGCGCCACCCGGCAGACCTGGCGCAGTGGGACGGCATTGCGCGCCGCGCCATCCGCACGGGGCGCGTGCCGGTGACCACGCTGCGCAACAAGGCGGGCGACGCTGCAGCGGCAGTGTTCCGCCCCCGCATCGTGTTCGACGACCCCGAGGCCATGTGCCAGGCCGCGCTGATGGGCCTGGGCCTGGCCGTGCTGCCCATGCCGTTTGCGCAGCCCTGGCTGGCGCGCGGCGACCTGGTGCGGGTGCTGCCGGGCTGGTGGGCGGATGCAGGGCCGACATCGCTGTACTACCCCAGCAAAAAGCTGCTGCCAGCGCGCACGCGGGTGTTTGTGGATTTTGTGGTGGAGCAGTTCGCGCTGCGCGGGTTTGCGCAGCGGGTGCGGGGCGATTGAGCGCAAGCCCCTGCGCGAGAAAGACCTGCGCAACCTGCGCCACCCTCGGCCCAGCCCTGGTGGGAGAGGGCGGGGAGAGGGAGAACAAGCGCGGCGCCCCCGAAGCCCCGTCTCCCCCACCCGCTCCCACGAGGGGAAAGGGAGTTAACCCCGGCGCTGCGGCGATGGAAGGCGGCCGTGCCCAGCGGGCGTCATGGCTGCTTGCCCACAAACGCCACGGTGAGTCCCTTGGCCGTCACCGTGATGGGCCCGGGCTGCAGCCCCAAGCCGTCGAACATGGCCGTGTCCTGCGGGCGCAGCTGGTGCAAGGTGACTTCGCGCAGGGATTGTTCGGCCAGCACGGGGGCATAGGCATTGATCAGTTCGGTGACGGCCGGTTTGAGCGTGGGGAAATCCAGCCGCCCCAGCCGGATCTGGTGGGCGCGCAGCGTGCGGTCACTGGCTTCATAGCGCAACGCAAACTCCACATCGAACGTGCCCGCGTGGCTGCGCCGCAGCGCAGCGCCCGCCGCGTCCACCGCCATGACGGCGCCCAGGCGATTGACCTCAGGCAGCAGGCGCAGGCGCGGGGGTTGCAGGGTGAGATCGAACAGGCCTTGCACCGGCACACTGCGCGGGAACTTCGTGGCCACCATCTCCTGCAGCTGCGCGAGCGGCACGGTGTAGCTGGGCTGGGCCCACGCGGCACGCCCTGCCAGCAGCAAAGCGGCGCTGCCCAGGGCCAGGCCGCTGCCGGTGGTTCTCAGAAATCGTCTGCGGTGCAGCATGAGGCTATCTCCTTGATAGGCCTGTGTGACACGCACTAGATGAAAAGGTGCCCCATTTGTGGGCCATGGCTGTGTATCCATTCGCACAGCCCTGCAAGCCGTTCGCAGCCATGGGTTGGAACCAAAAATGACCGCTGGCGCTTATCCAACAAGCGCGGACCTCTCTCCATGGAGATGCGATTGCTTATCGCCCCACCACCGACCAGCCTGCCTTCTGGTTGCCCTTGTCGTTCTCATACTCCCACGCCGTGCCGCAGCGGTCGCACACATAGCGGGTGATGGTGACGGAGCCCGTCTCGCGGTCTTCCTTGCGGTTGCCGCGCTGCACCAGCTCGGCGTGGCCCGGCGCCTTGCGCCAGTTGCGCTGGATGCCCTGGCAGGGCTCGCACAGCGCCATGGGTTTGAGTTCGTTCTGTCGGGCCAGGTCTTTGGTCATGGGGTGTCAGCCGTCGTGGGCCGGTGTGGGTGGGTTTGTCTGCTGCGGGGCGGCTACTGTAAGGCACCTGCGGGTGCAAAGACACAGCCTGGTGGCTGAATCACATGGCAAATTGGCATCTAGCGCTTGATAGGCAAGCGTAACCAGCTATCAAATCAGGAGTTGCCTTGGCCCATCACCAGCGCCTTGGCCATGCGCGCGTTGTGCAGCACCACACCCGCGCGCTCCACCTGCTGGCGCGCTTCCACCGCGAAGCCCTGGGCGGCAAAAAAAGGCTCGGCCGTCAGGCTCACATGGGCGTTCAAGCGGGTGATCCCGCGCTGCGCCGCCTGCGCGTGGAGGTGTGCCATCAGCGCCCGGGCCACGCCCTGGCCTGCAAACGCCGGGGCCACAAAAAACATGTTGATGGTGCCGCTGGCCTGCAGATCGGCAAACCCAGCTATCGCCCCGCCGTCTATTGCTTGCGCGATGAAGGGCTGGTTGGCCCGCATGCGCTCGGCCCACTGGGCAGCGTCATGGTGCAGCGGCGCCCAGGCGGCGAGTTGTTCGGCGGTGTAGTCCTTGCAAGCAAGGCCATGCACCGAGGCATGAAAAACGGCGCGCAACGCGGGTTCGTCGCCAGGGCAGAAGTTGCGGATGTGGAAGGAAGGCATGGCGAGCGAACTGCAGAGAAAAAGGGGCGCGATGGTGCCACAGCGCAGCGCAGTGGGGAAATCTCAGCCCGCCGCCATGCGCAGCCTGCGCGCTGCATCTTCGTCGCGCGCGTCGTCGATCTCGCGCAGCACGGCCTGCATGTCCACATCGGCATGCGCGGGCGCGTAGATGCCGGTGAGCGGCGTCTCGTTGCTCAGCAGGCCGCTCTGGTACAGGCTCCAGATCTCGGGGCCGTATTGGGTGGCGCGCAGCTCGGGGGCAAACTGGCCGAAGAAGTCGCGCAGGTTGGCCACGTCGCGCAGCAGCATGCGCTGGGCGTGGTTGTTGCCCGCAGCGTCCACGGCCTGGGGCAGGTCGATGATGACGGGGCCATCGTGGCCGGCTTCTCCACCTTCTGCGCCCGGCAGGTGGGCCAGCAGGATGTTGAACTCCGACAAGTCGCCATGCACCACGCCCGCACACAGCATGCGCACCACCTCGGCCACCAGCGTGGCGTGGTGGGTGCGCGCGTCTTCGGGCGTAAAGCTCACATCGTTCAGGCGCGGGGCGGCGTCACCGTGGGCGTCGGTCACCAGCTCCATCAGCAGCACGCCGTCATGAAAGTTGTAGGGCTGCGGCACGCGCACGCCGGCAGCGGCCAGGCGGTAGAGCGCATCGACTTCGGCGCTTTGCCAGGCGGCCTCTTGCTCTTGCCGGCCAAACTTGCTGCCCTTGGCCATGGCGCGGGCCGAGCGTGAGTTCTTGACCTTGCGGTTTTCGGTGTAGTCCACCGCCTGCCGAAAGCTGCGGTTGTTGGCCTCTTTGTAGATTTTGGCGCAGCGCGTTTCATCACCACAGCGCACCACATAGACCATGGCCTCCTTGCCGCTCATGAGCTGCCGGACCACGGTGTCGATCAGGCCTTCCTCAATGAGGGACTGCAGGCGGGGGGGAGCTTTCATCGGGTCAGTGCGGTAGAGGGGGAATGGTCCATTGTCGTTGCAAGGCCACAAGAGCACGGCGTGCCCAGGGCCTTGAACGACAATCCGACGGCTTTTCAGTGTTATGACAGGCCGCCCCTGGGCACGCCGCCGTTCCACCGCCTTCTCTTTTTCTTGCGCCGTACCAGGCGCTGCCGCCCGGAGACCCCCCCCATGCCCTTCGCCATTGCGCCCCCCGCCACCGCCCCGCGCGCTGCTGTGTTGGCGGGGCTTCTGATCGGGGGCGTTGCGGTTTCGCAGCCTGCGGCGGCTGCCGGGTTCCGCCAGGGTGCCTATGCGGACTCCTTGGGCAGCACCGCCGTGGTGTGCGTGACAGCGCAGCACATGGCCAGCCTGACGGCCCCCGCCTGGAAGAACGCCATGCAGCAGCGCGGCATGGACTGCACGGTCAGCGAGTCTGACCAACCCATGCCCGGCCATGAGACCTGGAAGGCCCGCTGCGTCACCCCTGCCCAGGCCGCAGGCGCCAGCGCCGCGCACCTGTACCAGTTCACCGTGCACGCCGATGGCGAGCAGCTTGTCATCGACAGCGGCATGCAGACCTCGGCGGGCCGGCAGATGATGAAGAAGGCCTTTTTCGGCACCTACCAGGGGGCGTGTGCGCCCGGCACCCCGCCCCTGGACGTGTGGGCCTACCTGGATGGCACGCACGGCATGGCGACACCTGCGCAGGCCGATGCACGCAAGGCGGTCGCCATCGACCTGATCCGCTGCGGCAATGTGTTCAACGGCCTGTCGCTGAGCGTGGCAAAAGCCCGGCAAGAAGGCATGCGCGCCGCTGCGGCGGCCATGCTGGAAGCAGCGGTGGCGCTGCACCCGGGCGATGGCGACTTCCACATCGACGCGCTCAGGAAATCGGCGCCCGAAGTGTCGGCCGAACTGGTTGGTACGTCGGCAGAAAAGAAGTTTGCGCTGTACCAGACCTGCAGCCCGTATCTGGAACCAGACGGCATCACCAAGGCGGTACAAAGCCGTGTGGCCGCGGGTGCCACCCCACGCTAGTGGGTGTTGCATGCTATCCGGCACGTAGAACGGCGATTCGTTCGCAACTGCAGCACCTCGGTTCAGCCACCTCACGGTGCCCACAAACACCAACGCCCCGCACCACGCACAGTGGTGTCGGGGCGCTGCTTGGGGCTAGGAGTCTGCGCTTATTTGTCCAGCTCGGCGGCCAGCATGTCCCAGCTGGGGTACGAGCTTTCATCGAGAGTGATCGTACCCTTGCCTGCGGCAAACTTGAAAGCGGTGGTGCCGGTGCGGGCAAATTCCAGGGTCTTGAGTTGGCACACTGCGGCCTTGGAAGGGGCATCGTTGCAGTAGCGCGGGGCGTTGTCCACGATGGTGCCGGCCGCGTAGCGCACCTGGCGCAGGTGGTCCACGGTCTGAAAGCTGTCCTGCTTCACATCCATCTTCACATCGCAGCCGCACGATTGCTTGAGGGTGCTGGCGGCGGTTTTCAGCGCGGGGGCCACCTCGGCAGCAAAAAAGTCGCGCTCGGCCTTGCCGGCATGGGCCAGCGATGCGACAGCCAGGCTGAGGGTTGCGACGAGCAACAGGGGGATCTTGTTTTTCATGGTTCTCCAACGGGTTGGCTTTGGGTGTGCAGGCCCCTGCCCCTCCCGGACAGACGGGCCGCGCCAGAGGTAGTGGCGCCAGCGCGGAATTTTGCGGGGGGCCAGGTGCAGCGCTTGTAACAACGCAGTAACAGCGCATGCTTTTTGGGCAACAGGTCATGCACGCACGCGGCCCGGCAGTCCGAGGGGCGATGGCTCAGAGGCTGAGAGTTTTTTAGCCGAGCCCGAAAGGCGCGCGAAAACGCCGCGGATCTAGGCGCAAAGCACAGCCATAGCTCGGGCTATGGCGAGCATGTGCAACGACGAGCCGGGGCGTTTCGGCGTGCAAGGCGGGCATGGATAAAAGACTCTCAGACTCTCAGACTCTCAGCCGCGGCCCTGCGCCAGAAGCCGGAGCCGTGCGTGCGCCGCCCCATTCACGTCCGGCGGCAGCTGGTGCTTGGCCTGCAGGTAGTGGTGGGTGAACACGTCCAGGTACGCCTCCAGCGCCTGTGCGGCCTGCAGCTCGCCCGCCAGTTCCAGGCACAGCGCGCCCACCTCGGAGGTGCAGAAATGGTCCGTGCGCGTGGAGCGGCGCAGGTGGTAGCGTGAGAGCTGCTCGGGCTGCAGGCTCAGCACGGGCAGGCGGTCCAGGTACGGGCTCTTGCGGAACATCTTGCGCGCCTCGGGCCAGGTGGCATCGAGCAGGATGAACAGCGGGCGCTTGCCCGTCGGCTCGGTGCTGCCCACCTGGGTGACCACGCGCCCGGGCTCCACAAACTCACCCGGAAACACCACATACGGCTGCCACTGGGGGTCTGCCAGCAGCGCCAGCAGGTCGGGGTGCACCTCGGTGCGCGCCCAGCCAAACGCGTAGGTGTCGGCCACCACATCGGCAATCAGCCAGCCGGTGTTGCTGGGCTTGAGCGGTTCGATGTCGGCCATCAGCAGGCACATGCCCGCGCGCGTGGGCAGCACGGGGCGCAGTGCGCAGATGCAGTGGCTGGGCACCAGGCGGCAGCCCGCGCAGCGCTCGCCCTTGGGGCCGCCCCGGGCCAGGAAGGGCTTGGCGCTGCGGGCCAGGCGCTCGGTGCGCAGGCGCGATACCGCATGGGGTGGGTGCGGCACCGCCTGCGGCTGGGGCGGCGGCACAGGGGTCGCCGTCACTGCCCGCCCGCCTGCTCCAGCGCAAACAGCGGCAGCTCGGCCCGGCGGCTGAGCCACACGCCGCCACCCAGTTCGATGGCGCCTTCGCGCAGGCCGCGCCGGTACAGCTCGGCACGGTGGCGGAACACGCGGTTGTCGGTGATCTCTTCGTCGATGATGTCGCGCTCAAAATCCTCGCGCGACACGGCCTCGACATAGAGCGCGCCTTGTGTCAGACGGCCCAGGTTGAGCAGCGCAGCCTTCAGGTCCGGCGGACTCAGGTAGGGCAGCACGCCCTGGCAGATGACCAGGTCAAACGGCTTATCAGCCACATAGTCCACCACCGAGCCCTGCTGCCACCCAAAACGCTCGCACAGGTAGGGGCTGAACTCCACGCCCTGGTAGCTGGCCTCTGGAAAATGCTGCGCCACGATGCCCTTCCACAGGCCAATGCCACAACCCACGTCCAGCACGCGCGACACCGGCACGCGCAGGTACTTGAGGTAGCTGCACACAAAGGTGCCCAGGCGCTCCATGTGCGCCGGGTCCACCACGCTCGTTTTTTTGTCGAAGTAAAAGCGCTGGTAGTAGGCCTCGTCAAAAGTGGTGGCGCTGGCGGATTTCAATGGCGGGTCCTTGTGTCTTTTGGCGGGATGCGCACCACCCATGGTGCGACCGTGCGAAGCGTCCAAGTATCCACCACGTGTTCTCACACACCATCCCAAAGGCACGCTGCGTTAGTCTGTCGCCATGGATTCGCTGATCTCCGCCGCCGCCCGCGCGCTGGCCGCAGGCGACGCCCTGGCCGCCCTGCAGCGCGTGGCCCTGCGCGACGACCCACCGGCCCTGGCCCTGCGCGGCATTGCCATGGCCCAGCTGGGCGAGCACCCGCGCGCCCGCGATCTGCTGCGCCGCGCCGCACGCGGCTTTGGCACGCACGAGCCCGTGGCCCGCGCCCGCTGTGTGGTGGCCGAGGCTGAGGTGGCCCTGGCCCAACGCGACCTGGGCGGGCGAGCGCAGGCGCTGATGTCGGCAGGGGCTACGCTGCAGGCCCACGGTGACATCGCCAATGCGCTGCAGGCACGGTTGGTGGCAGCGCGCACGCTGATCCTGCTGGGCAAGCTGGACGAAGCATCGGCTGCACTGGCAGGCACTCCCACCACCGACGCCACAACGCGACTGCCCCCTTCCCTTGTCGCGGTGGCCGAACTTGCCGCCGCAGAGCTGGCCCTGCGGTCACTGCACATCGGCGCAGCACGCACCGCCCTGCAACGCGCGCAACAGGCTGCCGCCCAATCCGGCGTGCCCGCGCTGCTGACCGAGGTGGCGCAGGCCCATGCGTTGCTCGAACAGCCCGCTGCGCGCTGCCTTGCGAATGGCGTCGAGCACACGCTGCGGCTGGACGACGTGGCCGCGCTGCTGGCGTCCCCCACGCTGTGGGTCGTGGACGCCTGTCGCCACGGCGTGCGCGCGGGCGAGGTGTGGCACCCGCTGGCACGCCGCCCTGTGCTGTTTGCGCTGGTGCGCGCGCTGGCTACCGCCTGGCCGGGCGGCGTGGACCGCGAAGCCTTGATCGCCAACGTGTTCCGCACCCGCCACCCCGACGAAACCCACCGCGCCCGCCTGCGGGTGGAAATCGGCCGCCTGCGCGCCCTCATCGCTCCGCTGGCCGGGGTGGAGGCCACGCCGCGCGGCTTTGTGCTCCGGCCCCACGGCGGACGCACTGTGGCCGTGCTGGCCCCACCGGTGGAGGGCGAGCAGGGCGCGCTGGTGGCGCTGCTGGCCGACGGTGCGGCATGGTCCACATCCGCCCTGGCGCTGGCCCTGGGCGACAGCCAGCGCACCGTGCAGCGTGCGCTGGCTGAACTCGAAGCTACCGGCCGCGTGCGCGCCATCGGCCAGGCGCGCGCACGCCGCTGGCTGGCCGCGCCCCTGGTGGGATTCACGACGATCTTGTTACTCCCCACCGCGCAGCCGATTGCCTAAAGTGGCTTCACCGCCCAACGCACAGCGCCCTTGCGGTGCACCGGGTACCTACCCTCAGGAGCTACCGAGATGACCACAGCCACCCCTACCGCCACCCACGACACCGCCTGCAGCAGCGACATGGCGGGCACCCCGCCGTCCACCAAACACCTGCCCATTGCGGCCCGCCAGCCCGCCGAGGTGGTGCGCGAATACGGCCCGTTTGGCGGCGCCAGCACCATCCACGGCGTGACGCACGATGGCCAGTGCGTGTGGGCCGCCACGGGCGAACACCTGGTGGGTTTTGACCCGGCCAGCGGCGCCACCACCCGCACGCTCAACGTGGTGTGCGACGCAGGCACGGCGTTTGACGGCACGCACCTGTACCAGATCGCTGAATCACGCATCGACAAGATCGACCCCGCCACGGGCAGGGTAGTGGCCACCATCCCCGCACCGGGCGGCGGCAACGATTCAGGCCTGACCTGGGCCGAAGGCAGCCTGTGGGTGGGCCAGTACCGTGACCGCAAGATCCACCAGATCGACCCGGCCACAGGTGCGATCCGCCGCACCATCGAATCCAACCGGTTTGTGACCGGTGTGACCTGGGTGGACGGCGAGCTGTGGCACGGCACCTGGGAGGGCGAAGAAAGCACCCTGCGCCACATCGACCCCACGAGCGGCGCCGTGCTGCAGCAGCTCGATATGCCGCAAGGCGTGGGTGTGAGCGGGCTCGAATCGGATGGGGCCGGGCTGTTCTACTGCGGTGGTGGCGGCAGCGGCAAGGTGCGCGCCGTGCGACGGCCCGGCGCACACACGCCCGCTTGAAAATCAGAAAACCGATGCGCTGAGCCGGTCGGCCCGGCCATCACGCCGCTGGCTTGGGCGGGCGGTGCAGCGCGCAGATCTTGTTGCCGTCCGGGTCGCGCAGGTACGCCAGGTAGAGCTTGCCGCCAGGGCCTTCGCGGTAGCCCGGTGGGTCTTCGCAGGTGGTGCCACCGTTGGCCACACCGGCCGCGTGGAACGCATCGGCCTGCTCGGGCGACTGCATGGCAAAGCCGATGGTGCCGCCATTGGCAAAGGTGGCGGGCTCGCCATTGATGGGGGTGCTGATGCAGAAGGTGCCGGTGGGGCCCCGGTAGAAATACCGGTTTTTGTTGGCGACACCAGGGGGCACACCGATGGTGCCGAGCAGCGCGTCGTAGAACTTCCGGGACACCTCCAGATCGTTCACACCGACCATCACATGACTGAACATAGCTTCTTGTCTCCGTAGTGCCCCCGGGGGGCAGTGGTTGATAGGCCCGGGGATGTTACCGGCCCTGCACCCACCCGGCGCGCACGCTGGCGACACGGCCACACACGGCAGTCTGGTTTCAGATCAAAATGCCATCTACCGCTTATCCAACAAGCGCCACCAGCTATGAAATCATGAGCAAACCCAGCCCACAACATTCGCCCCAAATCCCCCACATCGCCCCCGTCCCCCTCGACAAGGCCTACCGCCTGCTCAACCACGGCCCCACGGTGCTGGTGTCGGCAGAGCATGCGGGCCAGCACAACGTGATGGCTGCATCGTGGGCCTGTGCGCTGGACTTTGCACCGCCCAAGGTGACAGTGGCGCTCGACAAAGCGACACGCACGCGCGAGCTGGTCGAAGCCAGTGGCGAGTTCGCACTGCAGTTGCCCACCCTGCCCATGGCGGCGATGACCGTAGCCCTTGGCACCGACAGCGCCAAGACCAACCCCCACAAACTGCAGCAGCACGGGGTGGAGCTGTTCCACGCCCCTGGCCATGCCACCCCGCTGGTACAGGGCTGCGCCGCCTGGCTGCTGTGCCGCGTCATCTCCGAGCCCCACAACCAGCAGACCTACGACCTGTTTATCGGCGAAGTAGTGGCCGCCTGGGCGGACGAGCGCGTGTTCCGCCACGGGCACTGGGAGTTCGACACCGCGCCCGATGCGCTGCGCACGCTGCACTACGTGGCGGGTGGGCAGTTTTATGCGACGGGGGCGTCGGTGACGGTGTAGCCCCGGGCCCGTGTCTGTGCCCGGAGGAGCATTCAGGCCTTGACTCCCAGCTTGGCCAGCAAGGACTCTGCGCGGTAGTTCGGTTCCGCCACCCCATCCAGCAGAAACACCGTGGATTGCGCGTGCTGCGCACGCAGTGGAATCAGCTCGGCATAGGCTGGCGATTCGTACCAGGCACGCGCCTGATCCATGGCCGGGAAGCTGATGATGATGCAGTCCCCATCGAACACGCCTTCCTTGACCTCTGCCCGGGTGCCATGCACGAGGAAGGCCCCGCCATAAGGCGTGAGGGTCGCGTCGATGCGCTGCAGGTAGGTGACGATATCGGGGCCGAATTGCAGATTGCTCAACAGGCCAACGGCATAGGCAGACATATCTGGGGCTCCTTTCTGGTCTCTCAGTGAGTTGGTTGGCTGCGGTTTCGGTGTGTATGCACAGACGCAGCGCGCGTCTTCAATGCCGCTTTACGCTGGCAACCGACCCGCGAGGACCACTGTAGAAAAAGGCGCTCCGCTTGGCGATTACCTCAGAGGTCAAGGTTTGGCGCCGCAATGCGCTTGCATCACTCCCCGTCCAAAAGCCCCACCTGCTTGAGCTCTGCAAACTTGGCCGCCATCGTAGGGTTGCCGCGGGTCAGCTTTTTGATCGTGAGGTCTTCGGCCTTGTCGTTGGCCAGGCGCAGGTTGTTGGCCGACTTGTGCAGCGCCTCCTTCGTCTTCTCCAGGTCCTTGATGGCCTCGTCAATGCGCCGCACGGCCTCCTCAAACCCGTCTGACGCCAGGCGCCAGTTGCGCCCAAATGCCGTCTTGAACTCGTCCAGCTGGGTCTCGAACTTGGTGATGTCCAGGTTCTGCGCCTTCACCAGCGCCAGCTCCGACTTGTACTGCAGCGACTTCATCGCAGCGTTGCGCAGCAGTGTGATGATGGGGATGAAGAACTGCGGCCGCACCACGTACATCTTGGGGTAGCGGTAGAACATGTCCACGATGCCGGTGTTGTACAGCTCGCTCTCAGGCTCCAGCAGCGACACCAGCACCGCGTACTCGCAGCCCTTTTCAGTGCGGTCCTTGTCCAGCTCTTTCAAGAAATCTTCATTGCGCTTCTTCGTGGCCGTCTCGTCGCTCTCGTTCTTCATCTCGAACATGATCGAAACGATCTCGTTGCCCGCCTCGTCCGCATCGCGAAAGATGTAGTCGCCCTTGCTGCCGCTGCGCGCGTCGTTGTCCTTCTCAAAGTAGGCGCGGGGAAACGCCGTGGCGCGGATGCGGTTGAACTCCGTCTCGCAGTGCTGCTCCAGCGTCTCGCCCACCATCTTGGTCGACAGGCGCGCCTTCATGTCCCGCAGCCGCGCAATCTCGCCGTCGCGGTCGCGCAGCTGCAGGGCGAACTGCTCCTTGATGGCGGTCTCCTCCAGCTGCTTTTTCACCACCACCAGGTTCAGGTCGTTCCTGAGTTCATCGCGCTCCCGCGCCACCACCGTGACTGCCTCGGTCACCGCCAGCCTGCGCACTACCTCGCCTGCTTCCAGCTGCGATTTCAGCTGCTGAATCTCCGCGTCCTTTTGGGCAGCCACACCTTGCAGCTCCTGCGCCAGCCGGGCTTGTGCCAACTGGTCCGCTGCCTGCTGCGCCTGCCGCGCACGCTCCAGTTCATTGGCCAGCGCATCGCGCTGCTTTTCTACCGCGCTCAGGGCGTGCGCCACCGCCAGGTCGCGCTCCACCGCGCCTGCATCCAACTGCGCCTTCAGAGCTTGGATCTGTGCATCCTTGGCGGCTGCCGCCTTCTGCAGCTCATTGGCCACCTGGGCCTGCGCCAGCGCCACCGCATTGCGCTTGTCCTGCTCGGCCAGCTCCAGCCGCTCGTGCAACTGCGCATGGAAATCTGCGTCGCGCACCTGCTTGAGGATGTCGGCGTAGCCGGTCTCGTCCACCTTGAAGGCCTTGTTGCAGTGGGGGCAGATGATGTCGTGCATGGCGGTCACCGTGTGTCGTGTTGCGTTGGTGGGGGAGCATAGCGGGCAGGAGCATGAGCGGATTCATGCTGCATCAGCCGCAGGTCTGCGGCGGCAGTTCCTGCATCGCGCCCATCTTGCTGATCACCAGCTCCATGAAGGCAGACACCGCCAAGGGCAGGTAGCGCCGGCTGGGGTACACCATGTGCACGCCGTGGCCCTGCCGGTGGTACTGCGGGAGCACGGGCACCAGCAGGCCAGCGCGCAGATCGCGCCGGGTTAGCGTGGAGGGCAGCAGTGCAATGCCCAGGCCCGCCAGCGCGGCCTTGCGCAAGGCCTGCGCCGTGTTGCCACTGAAACGGCCCGCCACCTGCACCTCGGCCTGCGCTCCATCCGGCCCCGTCACGCGCCAGGTGGCCTTGCCGCTGGGGTGGCTGAACACCAGGCAGTCGTGGTCTGCCAGGTCTTGCAGCGTGTCCGGCACGCCCTGGCGGGCCACGTAGGCCGGGCTGGCCACCAGGCCGTCGTTGCCCGCATCCAGCACCTTGCGGGCAAAGAGGCTTGAGTCCTCCAGGATGCCGCCCCGAAGGGCCACATCAATCCGGTCTGCAATCAGGTCGGCGCGCCCGTCGCTCAGTACAAAGTCCACCCGCACCTTGGGGTGCGCTGCCAGAAACTCGGTCAGCCACTCCATCGCAAAGAAATCAAAAAAATCGGCCGGTGCCGCCACCCGCACCAGGCCACTGGGCTCCTGGTTCACCGCCAGCAACTCCTCGCCCGCATCCATCAGCCCCTCTACCGCGCCGCTGCAACGCTCCAGAAACACCTGGCCCGCGTTGGTAAGCGTGAGATGGCGGGTAGAGCGTTGCATCAGCCGGGTGCCCAGCTGCGCTTCCAGCTGCTGCACCCGGCGGCTCAGGGTGTTGGGCGGCACGCCCAGGCGGCGCGCGGCCTCGGCAAAGCTGCCACAGCGCACCACCTGCACAAAGATGGCCACGTCGTTCAGATCCAGCATGGTCGTGCTCATTCATTCAATTAATGGACGAGTTCAATCATATTGCACCATCTAGTCAATCAATCGATGAATTTTTAAGCTACAGGCATCAGTTCAACACCTCCAAGGTTCTCTTGATGTCTGCACCCGCCACAGCCCCCCGCGCCATCGCCCACCGCACCCGTGGCACCGCGCACGGCCCCATCACCCGTCTCATGAGCCCCGGGGACCTGGGCCAGGTGCTCAAGCCCTTCATCTTTTTGGACCTGGTCCACTTTCAGCCGGGTGCCGCGCAGCAGGGCTTTGGCATGCACCCCCACTCGGGGATCGCCACCGTCACGTTCTTGTCGGAAGGCGATGTGCGCTACGAAGACAGCACCGGCCAAGCCGGCCTGCTGCCCGCGGGCGGCGTCGAATGGATGCGTGCTGGCAACGGCGTGTGGCACACCGGCGCCCCCGTGGGCGACACACCGGGCCGGGGCTTTCAGCTGTGGGTGGCCCTGCCCGCCGCGCTGGAAAACGCCCCCGCCCAGAGCCAGTACCTGGCCCCCGAACTGGTGCCCCAGGTCGGCCCGGTGCGGGTGCTGCTGGGCGAGTACGGCGCAGCGCACAGCCCGGTGGCGGCGCCCGAGGGCATGACCTATCTGGCCGTGCAGTTGGCCGAGGGCGAGCGCTGGACCTACACGCCGCCCCCAGGCCACACCGTGGCGTGGGCGGCAGTGGCTACCGGCGCACTCGCTGCAGGCGAAGCCATTGCAGCAGGCGATCTGGTGGCGTTTGAGCCCAGCAGCCAGGGCATCGACTTTGTGGCCACCCAGGCCACCAGCTTTGTGCTGGGCTCTGCCGTGCCGCACCCGCACGACCTGGTCATGGGCCGCTACTCGGTGCACACCAGCCCCGCCGCACTGGCACAGGGCGCCACGGAAATCCGGCGCATTGCCACGCAACTGCGCTAGGCCGGGCGGCTCGGGTAGTCGTCTAGCCCTTCCATCCCGCTTTCTCACCTCACCCGTTCCACCTCACGTCAACCCACTTCATTTCAACCAGGAAAACATCATGAACATCGGCATCATCGGTTCTGGCGCTCTCGGCTCCAACGTGGCCCGCGCATTGGCCAACAAGGGCCTGTCGGCCACCCTCTCCACCCGGCGCGGTCCGGAATCTTTGGCCCCGCTGGTGGCCGAACTGGGCCCGACCATCAAGGCGGGCACCGTGGCAGAAGCTGCCGCCGCAGACATCGTGCTCATCGCCGTGCGCTGGGAAGACCTGGGCCAGGCCCTGGGCCCCCTGCCCGCGTGGAACGGCCGCATCGTCATCGACGGCACCAACCCCGTGGCGTTTCTGGACCCCAACTCGCACGACGTCCAAGACCCCACCAACCCGCTGGCGGCCTACGGCATCAAGGCCATCGACCTGGGCGGGCGCTCGTCCAGCGAAGTGTTCAGCGAATTCGTGCCCGGCGCCCGCGTGGTCAAGGCGTTCAACCACCTGGACGTGAACGTGCTGGCGCAGCCCCAAGTGTCTGGCGGCCAGCGCGCCATGTTCTATGCGGGCGACGATGCCGCCGCCAAGGCCGAAGTGCGCAAGGTGCTGGAAGCCATCGGCTACTTTCCGGTGGACCTGGGCACGCTGGCGGTGGGCGGGCGCTTGTCGGAGCTGCCGTTTGGCGCGTTGTCGAGCACGCAGTTCATCAAGATTTGAGCGGGGTGCCTGCCCAGGCACTTTCAGGGCCCCAGGTGCCCCTTGTCTAGCCCAAGGTACCTGGGGTCTAGGCATTTATTGCAAGCGCTGGTCACCGCCGAATTGGTATCCATGGAGGAGGTGTCGGGGCAGACTCCCTCAGCCCCGTGGGTGTGGCGCTGTGAGAACTTGGGTTTTGGATCGCTGGATGACAACACGCTGGAGGTGGCGCTGATCGCGATGGACACTGAATACCAGCGGGAAGATGATCGAGATCATTGGCCATGTGGATGCGTTGAAGGAGCGGATTTAGGCGCAGATCAGGGTTAAATTGCACCGCATGCCTACCACCCCTGCTTCTGCACACATCGCCGCCCCGGCATCCCTCATCGATTCACCCCAAGCCGCCTGGCGACTGCTGACCACCCTAGGCCTCGTGGTGCTGGGCAACAGCAGCATGTATGTGGTGTCGGTGGTGCTGCCCGCCGTGCAGGCCGAGTTCGGTGTGGGCCGCGCGGATGCGTCGCTGCCCTACACGCTGATGATGGTGTGCCTGGGGCTGGGCGGGCTGTGGACGGGGCGGATGGCGGACCGCCATGGGCTGATGCCGGTGCTGTGCGTGGGGGCGGTGGCGGTGTGTGGCGGCTTTGTGTGGGCGGGGCTGTCGGGCAGCATCTGGATCTTTGGGCTGGCGCATGGGTTGATGGGGCTGGTGGGCAGCTCGGCCACGTTTGCGCCGTTGATGGCCGACACGGCGCTGTGGTGGAACCGGCGGCGCGGCATTGCGGTGGCGATCTGCGCCAGCGGCAACTACATTGCCGGTGCGCTGTGGCCACCCATCGTGCAGCACGGCATCGAAGCCATTGGCTGGCGCCAGACCTATGTGCTGATGGGGCTGGTGTGTGGCGCGGGCATGCTGCTGTTGGCGCTGCGCATGCGCCAGCGGGCGCCGATGGTGTTGATGGATGTGGCTGCGTCTGCGGTGCCTGCGTCGTCGTCACCTTCGGCAGAGGGTGCTGCGTTGGGTGCTTCTGCTTCACCAGCGACTGCGTCCGCACCTTTGGTTCCCTTGGCACTGGACCGCAGCCGCCCGTTTGGCTTGCGCCCGGTGCACGCGCAGTTGCTGCTGTGCGTGGCGGGCGTGGCGTGCTGTGTGGCCATGGCGATGCCGCAGGTGCACATCGTGGCCTATTGCACCGACCTGGGTTTTGGCGCGGCGCGGGGGGCAGAGATGTTGTCGCTGATGCTGGCGTGCGGCATTGTCAGCCGCCTGGTGTCGGGCGTGATCTGCGACCGCATTGGCGGCGTGCGCACGCTGCTGCTGGGGTCGGCGTTGCAGGGGGTGGGGCTGATGCTGTTTCTGCCGTTTGACGGGCTGGTGCCGCTGTATGTGATCTCGGCGATGTTCGGGCTGTTCCAGGGCGGCATCGTGCCCGCGTACGCCATCATCATCCGCGAGTATTTCGCGCCGCAAGAGGCGGGCGCCCGGGTGGGCGCGGTGATCATGGCCACGCTGATCGGCATGGCGCTGGGGGGCTGGATGTCGGGCTGGATTTTTGACGTAACGGGCAGCTACCAGGCGGCGTTCATCAACGGCATGGGGTGGAATCTGCTGAACCTGTCGATCATGGGCTGGCTGTACTGGCGGGTGCGGCGCCAGGGTGCGGTTGAGGGGCGGGTGCAGCCCAGTGCCGGATAGCGTGCAACACCGCACTAGCGGCTTGCTGGCACTGCGCCGCCTTCATTTCGTTGAGAATTTTGATCAAATAGGCCTCTAGCGCTTGGTAGTCAAGCGCCTGCAGCTATTGATTTATGAGCAATTGAGCAATTGAGCACGGCAGCATTCGCTCAACAGGCCCCGGCAGGTGCAACCCGATTTTTTATCGGCCTGCACCTGCCGGGGCCCCACGGGACCGCAGTAGCAGCTGCGGTCCCTGAGCAGGTCGTCGTTACCTTCGACCCTGTGTTCGGGCTGCTCAGCAAGGCGTTTCTCACCAGGCTGCATGCCTTCATCCCGAAGGTATGCGCCCGGTGCTAGTAGCAACCCTGTCGCCTTTGCTGTCAGCCTCTCCTCCCTGTTCCCGCCCTTGTGTGCATTTGTTACTTGACTGTAGGGGGTGAGGGAGCGCGGCACAACCTGCGAAAGTTGGTAGGTACGGCGGGCTGTGCGGGGCGAGGGTTCGGCAAAAAGAATCAGCCAAAATGGCTCTATCGCCTTGCTGCATTGCATTGGGAGCTTCTGCTTTGATAGCAAACGGAATTTGCACGGCACAAACCCACGTACAGGGTGCCGCGCGATTCTTCGAGGTCTTGATGCGAATTGGCTACACCGCCGCCTGCAGATAGCGCCCCGCCAGCTCTGTCTGCGCGGCGGCGTCCACGCCCAGCACGTCCACCAGATACGGCTGCAGTCCGCCGAACTCGGTGTCTACCTTGTGCAGGGCGGCGTCCAGAAATTCTTCTTGCACGCGCCACAGCACGGCCAGCACTTCCTCGGGCGCGTGGCTACCCATGCCTTCGGGGCGGCGGTAGAGGGTGTTGGTGAGCAGGTAGTCGTGCATGACCACGTCGCGCGGCACGCCCAGGGTGAGCAGGATGAGGGCGGCGGCAAAGCCGGTGCGGTCTTTGCCAGCGGTGCAGTGGAAGACGGTGGGGGTGTCGCTGGCCAGCAGCAGCTTGAACAGTTCGGCAAAGCGCGGGGCGTTGTCGTGCACAAAGCCGCGGTAGGTGTCTTGCATGAGCCCCACGGCGTCTTGCGCGGTGAGCTGGCGGCCGGTGCGCTGCAGGTCGAGTGCACGCTGCACCACGGTGGGCTCGATGGCGAGCGGGTGGTAGGCGATGCCGGGCAGCGCGTAGGCATAGGCGGCGCTTTCGGCCTTGCCGCGAAAGTCCACCGCGCGGGCCACGCCCAGCTGGGCCAGCAGGGCCTGGTCCTCGGGGGTCAGGGCGGCGAGGTGGTCCGAGCGAAAGATGCGCCGCCACTTCACGGGCCGCCCGCCGTGGCCGGTGTAGCCGCCCAGGTCCCGAAAGTTGGTGGCGCCTGCGAGGGGGAGGGATCGGGTGGGGGCTTGCTCTTGCTGCATGGTGCGTGGCACAGGTGTGCGGTGGATAGGGATGCTGAAGCAACAAGGATAGTCGGGCAGTGCGGCAGGCGCGTGTCGCACGGGTGGCTGGTGCAATGCGCGGGGCGCGACCGTGTGCAGAATCCGGGCATGCAGCGTTTTGTGCCCGTGCCCTCTGATTTGCAGCCCTGGCTGATGGCGGGGGTGGTGGTCGACGCCCCGGCGGAGCTGGCGCAGTCGCATTTTCCGGCGATGGTGTCGAGCATGCTGGTGGTGCGGCTGGCCGGGCAGGTGCATTGCCGGGGCGCACTGGTGCCGCCAGCGGCCTGGATCAGCGCCAGCACCACGGCCACGGTGTACGAACACGGTGGGCCGGTGCGGGCCGTGGGGCTGGTGCTGCGGCCTGAAGCTGCGGCGGCACTGTTTGCCAGCGCACGCGGTTTGGTGAACACGCTGCGGCCGCTGGCAGAACTGGTGGGCCCTGGGTGGACCGAGGTGGAGCACGGCGTGCATGCTGGGCAGGATGATGGCGCGCGGATCGCGGTGCTGTGCCAGTTCGTCCGGCAGCTGGTCGCGCCGCCGTCACCGTGTGAAGCACGGCGGCTGCAGGCCCTGGCCCTCTTGCAGGCGGCCCACGACGATGCCCCAGGCGCGGATCGGCGCATGGGCCTGAGCCAGCGACAGTTTGAACGGCGCTTTGTGGCGCACTGGGGCATGGCGCCCAAGCAGTTTCAGGTGATTGCGCGGCTGAACAGCACGCTGGGCAACGCCCTCGCCACGCCCGGCGGCCCGGTGGTGGACCTGGCGGCCGACCAGGGCTACTACGACCAGTCGCACATGGCGCGCGATGTGCGCAGGCTGGCGGGCCACCCGCTGCAGGCCCTGGTGCAGGGCACGCGCAGCCCGCTGACCGCACACTGGCCCTTGCAGATTGGGGCACAGACCCTACCGAATCAACCTGCACCACCCTTGGAGCCCACTCGCAAGCGCTGAGCCAGGTACAGCGGCATCACAAACGCGAGGCCAATGCCAAAGCAGGCCGCGATGTAAGCCCAGCGCCACGCGCCCAGGCTGCGGTCTGCCGCCACCCAGGCGGAGAACGCCACGGCGGCCAGGTACACGTCGCAGGTGATGCCGGTGGTCAATGCATTGGCAAAGGCATCGCGCCAGAAAACGTCGGGCATCACGCTGCCGCCCGCCAAAAAATACACGGTGTTGAAGTACCAAGGGACGGCCAGGCCCAGAAGGGCCAGCAGAAGAAAAAACGCGCGCAGGTGGGTGTGGTTTTGCATCGGTGCATGCGGACCTCGAAAGAGAAAGAGAGAGGCCTTGGGTAGTGAATCAATGCACCGATTGAATCCGCGCAGCCCCCTGGCGGGCTAGGAAAAAAACGACATGCCTCGCGCCGGCGGACGAGCCGCTGCACGCCATCTTCATGAACTTACTGCGCGCGCGGCAGCGATGTCACAGCGCCATCCACCGGCAGCTCCTGCGTGCCCTTGGGGCAGGGCTGGTCGGTGTAGGTCGTGCGGCCGTCCTTCACGCACTTGCGCGGCTGCGGGGCCACGGGCTCAGACGCTCCACTGTTCGCAGAGCGGGCCTGTGCGGCAGGCTGCTGCTTGCCGGGCGGCAAGGTGTCGGGGCCGGGGCGGGTGATCTTCTTCCAGGCCTGCTCGGTCCATGGCCCGGCGTGGGGCAGCCACTGGTCGGCTGTCCACCATGCGGCGGCTGCGGCGGCCAGCAGCAGTGCGGCCAGAATGCACCAGAGGGTGCGTTCGCGGGTGCTGCGCATGGGGTGGGTCTGTGGTGTGGTGGGTGACCACCAAGCTTAAAACATCACGACGCCCACCCGACCACGCGGTATCACGGCTGCTTGCCTTTGGCCGCAGGGCGCCCGTAGCGCGCCGTGAGCGTGGCCTTGCCCAGGCTGTTGGCGTTGATCATGTAGCCGGCCAGCGCGGCGGTAGCGTCGGCAGGCAGGTCCAGGCGCGGCACCTTGAGCGCATGCACGGTGAAGATGTAGCGGTGCGGCGCATCGCCCTCGGGCGGGCAGGTGCCGCCCCAAGCCGCCACGCCGTAGTCGATATGCACATGGTTGGCGCCTGCGGGCAGCTTGGCGCCGCCAGCAGCACCCGCGTCGGGCCGCAGCTCGGTGGTGCTGGCGGGGATGTTGACCACAGACCAGTGCCACCAGCCCGAGCCTGTGGGGGCATCGGGGTCGTAGGCGGTGACGGCGAAGCTTTGGGTGCCTGCGGGCGCACCGCTCCAGCGCAGGGCGGGTGATTGGTTGTCGCCCGCACAGCCAAAGCCCTTGAACTCGAAGCGCGGGGGCAGTGTGCTGCCTTCGGCAAAGTCGGGGCTGGTGAGCGCGAAGGCCTGGGCGTGGGCGGCAGGGGCCAAGCCGATGGTGGCGAGTGCCGCGATGGCGGCGCCAACGCGAAGAGGGCGTGAAAGTGGGTGGGTCATCTGAAAAGCTCCTTGCAGTAGCGGTGTGAGACAAGGGCTTGATGGTGCTGCGCGCCGCGCCTTCGCATTGGCCCGGCGGCGTCAATGGCTGTGCGCTGCGCGTCAGCCGCAGCCATCAGGGCCGCAGCTGCGAAGGCGGAAAGCCGAAACGTTCGCGAAAGGCCGCGCTGAAGCGGCTGTGCGATTCATAGCCGCAGCGGGCCGCAATCTCGGACACCTGCAGCGTGGAGCTTTGCAGCAGCACCAGCGCCGTCTCCAGCCGCACATCACGCAGGCACTGGCTCACGGTCTCGCCCTCTTGCGCCAGGCGGCGCTGCAGGGTGCTCGCGCTGGTGGCAAACGCGGCGGCGATGCGCTCCACCGTCCAGTCGGCCTGCGGGCTGGGGCCGACCAGGCGGCGCACGCGTTCAGCCCAGCCCAGCTCGCCCGGCGGGGCGAAGACGATGCCCGCCTCGGCCAGCATCAGCAGCACTTCGAGCGCGCGGTGTTCGCGCAGCGCCTGCGAGCTGGCATCGCTCTCCAGCGCGGCCACGGCGCGCGTGAAACTGTCTTCAAAGGTGGCGTCGGCCGCCAGGCCTGCGCAGCCCTGCACCGGCGGGACGGCTGCAAACTGCCCGAACTGGCGGTGGAACTGCTCCACCAGCTCGGGCGCAAAACACAGCAGTCGCGCCACATAGCGGCCTTGGGGCGCCGGGTCGTTCACCACCTCCCACTGCGCGCCACGCGGCAGCACAAACACCCGCCCGCGGGGGTAGCGGTGGCCGCCGCCGGGCGTGACCAGGTGCTTGGTGCCCGAGACCACCCAGCCCACCGAATCCATGCGTACGGTGACGGTGTGGATGCGGTGGTGGACCGTGGTGGCAATCTGCAAGGACAGTGCGGGTTCGCCCATCGTTCTTTCCCCTGGGGCTCAAGCGCCATCATCTGCGCAGCGCTGTGCCGGATGATGGCAGGCTTCACCCGACAGCAGCACAAGCACCGTCAGCGTGTGCGCTCTTTCGTCACGCCGACATCGATGTCGCCAAACACGGTCACGCCGCTGGCACCCTGAGGCTGCTGCTGGCTGGCCGGGTCGCTGGAGCGCGCGGAGCCTGCGGTACTGCTGCAACCACCCAGCGCCCCGGCAACCGCCAAAGCCGCCAGCGTGGTGCGCCAGAAGCCTTGTGCGAACCGTGCGGGCGATGCGGCGTGTTCCGTGTGGAGCGGCTGCATCATTCGCCGCCCAGGTGGTTGCCCAGGATGCCCGCAAGCTCGAACATGCCCGCGCTGTCCTTGCCAAACACGGCGCGCAGCTTGTCGTCGGCGACGATGGTGCGCTTGTCCTTGGGGTCTTGCAGGTTGTGGGCCTTGATGTACTCCCACATCTTCTTCACGGCCTCGGGGCGCGCCACGGGTTCGTTGCCGATCACGGCAGCCAGCGCGGCACTGGGGGCCTTGCCAGCGGCGGCCTTGCGCGGTGCCTTGGTGGCAGCGGTCTTGGTGGCCGGGGCCTTCTTAGCAGCGGCAGGTTTGGCGGATTTTTTGGCTGCAGCGCTTGTCTTGCCTGCCTTAGCAGCTATCGTTTTAGCAGCAGCGCCTGGGCGCGGCGGGAACTTGCTCGGCGCAAACTCAAAGTTGACCTTGCCCGCCTCCTTGTCCCACGCCAGGTGGGCCTTGAAGGCGCGGCGCGTGCGCATGCTCACGAACTTGTCGAGCAGGTCGGTCTTGCCGGTGTCCAGCAGCTTGGTCATCTGCTCGCGCTCCACAGGCTGTTGCAGGATGATCTTGCCGCTTTTGAAGGTGCAACTCGGTGTGGGCTGCGCAGCGGTGGGCACGGCCTTGCTGCACACGTAGTTGCTGCCGTGCTCGTGCACTTCCGATCCGCAGATGGGGCAAGGGCCGAGCGCGGCGTCTTCAAACTCGACGATCTCGCCAGATTCTTCGCCCTTCTTGTCATCGCCAAAGTCGAATTCGAGCTTGTAGTTGTGCGCTTCGTCGTCGTACTTGATGACGATCTCGGACGTGAAGGGCCAGCCCGCCTTGGAGCGGAAGCCTTCCAGCGGGCCGATCTTCTTGTCGCGCAGCAGGGCGTTGGCCTCGGCGGTTTCAAACGTGCGGCCTGCGGGCGACTTGCCAAAGCTGAAGCCGCAGCCTTCCGAGCCGGGCTTGCCCACGCAGGCAAAGCGGCGGTAGTTCTCTTTGACCACGCCGCCGCAGTTGGGGCACGGCGATTCGAGCGTGGCGTAGTCGCCGGGGATGGTGTCGCGGTCGTATTCCTTGGCCTTCTTGACCATGCGCTCGGTCATGGCGGCGATCTCGGCCATGAAGGATTCGCGGCTGAGCAGGCCCTTTTCCATTTGCGAGAGCTTGAACTCCCACTCGCCGGTCAGGTCGGCGCGGCAGAGTTCTTCGACCTCCAGCCCGCGCAGCAGCGTCATCAGTTGAAACGCCTTGGCCGTGGGGATGATCTCGCGGCCTTCGCGCAGCATGTACTTTTCAGTCAGCAGGCCTTCAATGATGGCCGCGCGCGTGGCTGGCGTGCCCAGGCCTTTTTCCTGCATGGCTTCGCGAAGTTCGTCGTCGTCGATCTGCTTGCCCGCGCTTTCCATGGCGCCCAGCAGCGTGGCTTCGGAATAACGTGCGGGCGGTTTGGTCTTGAGGCCCTTGGGGTCCACCTGCAGGGTGTTGACCATTTCACCGGGCTTCACGGGCACCAGGTTCTGGCCCTTGCCGCCTTCCACCTCCTCGGCCGCTTCCTTGCCGTAGATGGCTAGCCAGCCGGGCTTGACCAGCACCTTGCCTTCGGTCTTGAAGCTGTGGGGCGCCACGGTGCTGATGCGCGTGGTCACGGTGTATTCGGCACTCGGGAAGAACACGGCCATGAAGCGGCGCACGACCAGGTCGTACAGCTTTTGCTCGGCCTCGCTCAGCCCGCTGGGCGCCTGCAGCGTGGGGATGATGGCAAAGTGATCGCTCACCTTGCTGTTGTCGAAGATGCGCTTGGACGGGCGAATGTAGTTGTTGTTCAGCGCGGTGAGCGCGTGCGGCGCCAGGTGGCGCATGCCGCTGTCGGCCAGCATTTCAAAGGTTTGCTTGGCCACGGGCAGATAGTCTTCGGGCAGCGCGCGCGAATCGGTACGCGGGTAGGTCAGGGCCTTGTGGCGCTCGTACAGGCTTTGCGCCAGCGCCAGCGTGGTCTTGGCCGAGAAGCCGAACTTGCCGTTGGCCTCGCGCTGCAGGCTGGTCAGGTCGAACAGCAGGGGCGAGGCTTGCGTGGTGGGCTTGCTCTCTTCGGTGACCGTGGCCTGCTTGCCGCGCACGGCGTTGGCAATGGCCTGGGCTTCTGCGGCAGACCACACGCGGTCGGCGCGGGCCTCCACATCCTCGCCCTTCTTCCACTTGGGGTCAAACCACTTGGCGGGGTATTCACCGGCCTGGGCGCCAAAGGTGGCGTGGATTTCCCAGTAGTCGCGGCTGATGAACTTGCGGATCTTTTCTTCGCGCTCCACCACCAGCGACAGGGTGGGCGTCTGCACCCGGCCCACCGTGGTCAGGAAGAACCCGCCGTCGCGCGAGTTGAACGCCGTCATGGCGCGGGTGCCGTTGATGCCCACCAGCCAGTCGGCTTCAGAGCGGCTGCGGGCTGCACTGGCCAGTCCCGCCATCTGCTGCTCGGTGCGCAGGGCGTCAAAGCCGTCGCGGATGGCCTGGGGCGTCATGGATTGCAGCCACAGGCGCTTGACCGGCTTGCCCAGGGGCTTGGTGCCGCCAGCGTATTGCTCGATCAGGCGGAAGATCAGCTCACCCTCGCGGCCCGCGTCGCAGGCGTTGATGAGCTGTGTCACGTCCTTGCGCTTGGCCTGCTTGACCACCGCGTTCAGGCGGCTCTTGGTCTTGTCCACGGGCTTCAGGTCAAAGTACGGCGGGATCACAGGCAGGTGCGCAAAGCTCCACTTGCCGCGCTTCACGTCAAACTCTTCAGGCGCCTGGATCTCTACCAGGTGGCCCACGGCGCTGGTGACTACATAGCGGTCGTTCTCGAAGTGGTCTTCGTGCTTGTCGAACTTGCCGGCCACGGGGGTCAATGCGCGCACGATGTCTTGCGCGACAGAGGGTTTTTCTGCAATTACCAGGGTCTTGGTCATTTTGGGGCTCTCGCCAGTCATTCTGGTTGCCCGGGTTCCGGGCGCTTCTACAATTCGGGTCTCACGCGCATGCACACGCATACACGCGCACGCACACATGTGTGCACTATCAAGTTAACAGAGTTTTTGCCATGCCCCGCTCCGCATCGCCTGCCGCCCCCACCCTTGCACCGGGCCGCCGCATCCAGACCCGGCGCTCTGGCGTCCATGGCAAGGGCGTGTTTGCCGTGCAGGATATTGCGGAAGGCGAAGTCCTTGTGGAGTACACGGGCGAAGTGATTGGCTGGCAGGAAGCGCAGGACCGGCACCCGCACGACCCCCTGCAACCCAACCACACGTTTTACTTTCACGTGGATGAAGACCACGTGATCGACGCAAAGTTCGGCGGCAATTCGTCGCGCTGGATCAACCACAGCTGCAACCCCAACTGCTACGCCGATGAGCGGGACGGCCGCATTTTTATCACCGCCCTGCGCAATATCAAGGCGGGCGAAGAGCTGAACTACGACTACGGCCTGATCATCGAAGAGCGTTACACCAAGAAGCTCAAGGCCGAATACCCCTGCTGGTGCGGCAGCAAGAACTGCCGGGGCACGCTGCTGGCGCCCAAGCGTGGCTGGGCACCACCGGTGCCGTTGTCACCATCCAAACCCTCTCCACCCAAGTCTTCCGCCAAAAAAGCCAAAGCCGCCAAAGCGCCTCCAACCACCAAGCCGCGGGGCCGCAGCCAGTGAGCGCCGCCTCTCCCATCCGCTGGCCCGCCGAGGCCATCTGGGAAGCGGTGTCACCGCTGTTACCGGGCTTTACCGTCGAGGTGCTGCCCACCATCGACTCCACCAACACCGAGCTGATGCGCCGCGCGCGCAACGGCCAGTGCGAGCCCACGCTGCTGGTGGCCGAGCAGCAGACCGCCGGGCGCGGGCGGCTGGGGCGGGTGTGGCAAAGCGATGTGGGGGCTTCCCTCATGATGTCGCTGGGGCTGCCGCTGGCGCCGCAGGATTGGTCGGGTCTCTCGCTCGCTGTGGGGGTGAGCGTGGCTGAAAGCCTGCAGCCTGTGCTGCCCGCTCTGGGCGCCGACCAGCCCGCGCGCGTGGGGCTCAAGTGGCCCAACGACCTCTGGCTGGGCGGCGCGGCGGGTGACCGCAAGCTGGGCGGCATCCTGGTGGAGACTGCGAGTTTTGTGGCGCCCCAGGCGGCCTCTGCTGCAACAGCCAGTGCCAGCACCGCACGGTATGTGGTGGTGGGCATCGGCATCAACGTGCTGCCGCGCAGCGCCGAGGGCATGAGCATGCCGCCCGGCAGCTTGCAGGACGTAGAGCCCGGCTTGGACGCCCCCACCGCGCTGCTGCGCATCGTGCCGCCACTGGTGGCCATGCTGCGCTCGTTTGAAGGCTACGGGTTTGGCCCCATGCAGCCCCGCTTTGCAGCCCGCGATGTGCTGCAGGGCCGGGCCGTGACGCTGAGCGACGGCCACACCGGCACGGCGCACGGCGTGGGGGACGATGGCGCGCTGCTGGTGCACACTGCGGGCGGCATGCAAGCCATCACGAGTTCCGAAATCAGCGTGCGGCCCACTGCGGTGCCTCCGGTGTGAAGAAGCTCCCTTTGTTGATCTCGATGTTCCTGAAAGGCCGCGCTCCATGCTCCGTCTTGCCGTGATCGCACTGCTGCTGGCCAACGCGGGCTACTACGCGTGGTCGCAAGGGCTGCTCAAGGACTGGGGCTTTGCCCCCGAGGAACAGGCAGAGCCGCAGCGCATGAACCAACAGATCCGGCCCGAGACGCTGCAGATCCTGCGTGTGAACCCCAGCAAAACCTCTTCCTCCTCCTCTTCTTCGTCCTCCCCCCCACCCTCTCCCTCCACCCCCGGCACGGCCACCGCATCGGCCGACGTGGCGTCTTCCGCCGCTTCCTCCCCACCCCCTGCCGATACCGCCGAATGCCTGCAGGCCGGTGTATTTGACGAGCGCCAGGCCGACGCCCTGCGTACCGCCGCCGCCAACCTGCCGCCGGGCAGCTGGCTGCTGGAGCCCACGCCCATCCCGGGCCGCTGGATGGTCTACATGGGCCGCTTTGAAGACCTGGAAACGCTGGACCGCAAACGCGCCGAACTGCGGGCCCGCAAGGTGGACCACGACCGGGCAGGCGGCACACTGGAGTACGGCCTCTCGCTCGGCCGTTTTTCGTCCAAAGAGGCCGCAGAGCGCGAACTGGCCAACCTGGGCAACAAGGGCGTGCGCACGGCCCGCGTGATCCAGGAGCGGCCCGAGTCCCCCGGCTTCACGCTGCGCCTGCCCGCCGTGACCGACGCACTGCGCCCGCAGTTCGACGCGCTGCGCAGCGCCATGGCGGGCAAGACGCTGCGCAACTGCGCGTAACGGCAGCAGCTGCGATGGCGGGGCCATCGCTTGCGCCGCCGGTTGTCACATCGGGACGGCGCGCGTCTCGCCGTGGCGCATGAGCCAGACCCGGTCCTGCGGCAGGCCGCGCTGCGCCAGTGCAGCGGCCACGTCGCGCGGAGGGTGGTCAAACGCCTCCTGCGTCAGCATGAACGTGCCCCAGTGCACGCCCATGGCCTGCTTGGCGTCCACGTCCAGCATCAGCTGCACGGCGTCCTCGGGGTTCACGTGCATGGGTTTCATGAAATCGCGCGGCAGGTAGGCGCCGATGGGCAGGGCCAGGAAGTCCACGGCCCCCAGGCGCCGGCGGATGGCCTTGAAGTCGTCGCTGTAGCCCGTATCGCCCGGAAACAGAAAACGCCAGGGGTCCCCAGCGTCCGGGCGCGCCCATTCCAGCGCGTAGCCGCCCCACAGCGAGGCGTTGGTATCCCACGGGGTGCGGCGACTCCAGTGCTGAGCGGGCGTGAAGTGCACCCGCACACCCGGGGCGATGTCGGTGTGTTCCCACCAGTTCAGCTCGGTCACGGGGCCCATGCCGCGTTGGGTGAACCAACCTCCCAGGCCCAGGGGCACCACAAAACGCGGCGACTGGCCCGCGTCGCGCAGGCGGCGCAAGGTGCCGTAGCAGAGGTGGTCGTAGTGGTTGTGCGAGATCAGCACCACGTCGATGGGCGGCAGCTGCTCGGGGGTCAGCGGTGCCGGTACGCGGCGTGGTGCGCCAAAGCGGCCGAGTGGCCCGGCAAAGCCGCACAGTGTCGGGTCCATGAGCACGTTCAGGCCTGCCACCTGAAGCAGGATGGACACATGGCCCAGCCAGGTGACGACCGGTGCCTGCGGGCGCTGCGCCAGGCGCGCGTGGTCCACGGGCGCGCTCCACTGCCGGGCAAAGGCTTCATAGCCCCCGGCGGGGTCCGAGCGGGGTTTGAAATCGCCGCGCAGCGAGCGCCACACCATCTCGTACCAGGGGAAATTGCCAATGACGACGCCGGGGTGGGTGTTGGCAAAACGGCGGGGTGATGGGGACATGGTGGCAGCTTCGGGTCAAAGAGGTCGCATGATGCCGCAGCCCGGTGCGGGGCGGTGGGGTGTAGTGCATCGCCCCTGCGGCGTGCCCGTATTCGGGCGGTGCTGTTCAGCCGCCCGCCACCTCATCGCGCGCGGCAAAACGCACGCTGAAGCGCGCGCCCGGCGGCTGCTGGCCCGGGCGTGCGTCTTCCAGGGTGACCTCGGCATCGTGCTTGCGCGCAATCTCCAGCACGATGGGCAGGCCCAGACCGGAGCCGTCGGCCTCGCTGCCCAGCGCACGGTAGAACGGCTGGAACACCAGCTCGCGCTCGGCCTCGGGCACGCCGGGGCCTGAGTCTTCGACCTGCAGCAGCAGCACATGGCCAAAGGTGTCGGCCAGCACGCGGGCCGTGACCACGCCGGGCTTGTCGGGCGTGGAAGGGGTGTAGTTGAGGGCGTTGTCCACCAGGTTGCGCACCAGTTCCTTGAGCAGCGTGGGGTTGCCGTCGAGCATCACGCCGGACGAGCCCGGCTCTGCACCGTCGTAGCCCAGGTCGATGTGCCTTTCCAGGGCGCGGGGCACAGAGTCGCGCACCACCTCGATGGTGAGCCGGGCCAGGTCGCAGGGCTGGCGCGCAAAACCCACGCCACTGCCCTCGGCGCGCGCCAGCGCCAGCAGCTGGTTGACGGTGTGTGTGGCGCGGATGCTGGAGCGGCCAATCTGCTGCAGCGAGCGCTTGAGTTCCTCGGTGCTGGTGCCCTCGCGCTGGGCCAGGTCGGCTTGCATGCGCAGGCCTGCCAGGGGCGTCTTGAGCTGGTGCGCCGCGTCGGCCAGAAAGCGCTTTTGCGTGGCCAGCGAGTCGTTCAGGCGCTGCAGCAGGTCGTTCACCGAGGCAACGAGGGGCGCCACTTCGAGCGGCACCGTGCGGTCGTCCAGCGGGGAGAGGTCGTCGGGGTTGCGCGCGCGGATGCGCTGCTCCAGCTGGTTGAGCGGCTGGATGCCCCGCGCCAGCGCCAGCCACACCAGCAACACGGCCAGCGGCAGGATCACGAACTGCGGGAGCATCACGCCCTTGATGATTTCGGTGGCCAGCACGCTGCGCTTTTCGCGCGTTTCGGCCACCTGCACCAGCGCCACGGGGGTATCTGGCAAGGGCAGGCGCACCCAGATGTAGGCCACGCGGATCTCGATACCGCGCATTTCGCCGTCGCGCAGGCGCACCTCGCCGGACATGGGCACCTCGTCGGCGGGCGGCTCGGGCAGCTCGCGCTCGCCGGAGAGGAACTCCCCGCCGGGGCCCAGCACCTGGTAGTAGACGATGTCGGACTCATCGGCCCGCAGGATCTCGCTGGCAGGCTGGGGCAGGTTGAACTGCACCTTGTTGCCCGACACGCCCACCAGCTGGGCAAGGGCGTGGGCGTTGTATTCGAGCGCCCGGTCAAACGGCTTGTTGGCCAGGCCCTGTGCCACCAGCCAGGTCAGCGCCAGGCTGACGGGCCACAGCAGCAGCAGCGGCGTGAGCATCCAGTCGAGGATTTCGCCGAACAGGGATCGCTGCTCTCGCTGGAATATTTTCAAGGCGTTCGCCGCGGTGGTTTTGAATGGAATTGGCCGCTAGCACTTATCCATCAAGCGCAAGTAGCTATCATTTTTCCTATCCAGGAATCTTCTCAAGGCAGTAGCCGAGGCCGCGCACGGTAGCAATGCGGATGGGCCCACCTTCGATCTTCTTGCGCAGGCGGTGGATGTAGACCTCGATGGCGTTGTTGCTGACTTCTTCGCCCCACTCGCACAGGCGCTCCACCAGTTGTTCCTTGCTCACCAAGCGGCCCGCGCGCTGCAGCAGCACCTCCAAGAGGCCCAGCTCGCGCGCCGACAGCTCGATCATCTTGCCGTCGATGGTGGCCACGCGGCCGGCCTGGTCATACACCAGCGGGCCGTGTTTGATGGCGCTGCTGGTGCCGCCCATTCCCCGCCGCGTGAGGGCGCGCACGCGGGCTTCGAGCTCCTGCAGGCTGAAGGGCTTGGCCATGTAGTCGTCGGCGCCAAAGTCCAGGCCCTTCACACGCTCTTCCACGCTGTCGGCGGCGGTGAGGATGAGCACGGGCAAGGCGGAGCCTCGGCCGCGCAGCTTTTTGAGCACCTCCAGCCCGTGCATCTTGGGCAGGCCCAGGTCCAGGATGAGCAGGTCGAATTCGTTGTTGGTCAGGAGCGCTGCATCGGCCTCGGTGCCGCTGGCCACGTGGTCCACCACGGCTCCCGAGGCGCGCAGGGTGCGCAGCAGGCCATCGGCCAGCACCTGGTCGTCTTCGGCAATGAGAATGCGCATGCGTTGTCTCCTGGTGGGGTGGCGGCGGTCTGGTGCCGCGCATGTGCCACGATTTTAGGCGCCGCAGTGCCCCGCTGCGCCGAGAACACGGCGCCTGTGGCGCGCGTGTTCCCCGGCGGCCTTGCCCGTGAGCGCAAGGTTAGCGCGGGTCGTGCGCCAGCAGCTTGCTGACCAGGGTTTGCAGGTCGGCCTGCAGCCGCGCCATGCCCTCGGGCACCTGCGCCAGCGTGCGCTCGTCCATGTAGAGCTTGCGGTTGATCTCGACCTGGATGCTGTGGCGGTGCTGCGCAGGGTTGCCATAGCGGCGCACCAGCTCCACGCCTTTGTAGGGGTGGTTGTATTCCACGCTGTAGCCACACGCGCGCAGGTGATCGCAGATCAGTGCGGACAGCGCGGGGCTGGCCGTGGTGCCGTCGCGGTCGCCCACCACGAAATCGGCGTGTTCGAGGCCCGGAAACTCGGTGGCAAAGCGCCCGGCCACGGCGGGCATGGAGTGGCAGTTGAGGTGGATGCTGTAGCCGTGGCGCGCATGGGCGGCATCGATGGCCTGGGCCACTGCCGCGTGGTAGGGGCGCCAGCATTGGTCGATGCGCGCACGCACTTCGGCCACGGTGAGCTGGCGGTGGTAGATGGGCTCACCCTCGTCGGTGAACTTCCAGATCAGGCCCTTGCCCAGGCGCACCTTGCTGAGCACCTTGGGATCGGTGGAGATAGGGTCGGTCCATTCGCCGTCGATCAGGCTGGTATCCAGCTCGGTGGTGTCGCGGTTGGCATCCAGGTAGATGCGGGGGAAGTGGGCCTCGACCCAGGCCACGCCCAGCGCCGGGGCAAAGGCGTAGATTTTTTCGACGTGGGTGTCTTCCGCACGGCGCAGGGTGGCCAAGGCGAGGGCGGAGCCAAAGTCGGCGGGGTACTGAGTGCCGCTGTGGGGAGAGTCAAGCACCAGCGGTGTACTGCCGGACACCGCAGTGACGGTGGCAGATGGTTGCGTGGCCTGCCCGGGTGAACCGGTGGCTCCCGGTTGGGCGTGCTGAAAGCGGTGGTGGATCAGTTTCAAGGCTGAATGCATAGGCAGAGTGTGCGCAAAATGGGGCGGCTGGCCTAGCCGTCCAGACCGGGCGAAGACCATGGTTATCCCTGTGACGGTCTTCCCCGGCTATGGCCGCCGGGCCCGCGGGCCCGGTGTGGGTTCAATCGAGCACCACCTTGGCGTAGGCGGCAACACCCTTCATTTTCTCGATCTCACGAGCGATCTGTGCGGTGAATTCCTTGGAGGTTGTACCGGAGGGGTACAGGCCCTGACCCGCCAGGCGCTCGCGCACGGCAGGTTCCTTGAGGGCCTGGGCCACGGCCTGCTGGATGCGGTCTATGGCCGCGGCGGGCGTCCCCGCCGGGGCCACCATGCCAAACCAGGAGGGCTCGTTGGCCTGTTTGTAGCCCACCGCAGCATAGGTGGGCACATCGGGCAGGACTTCCAGCCGCACCGGCCACGACACGGCCAGCGCCCTGAGCTTTCCAGCCTTGATGTGGGGCAGCGAGGAAGCCACCTGGTCAAAGTACACCCCCACCTGGCCAGCCAGCACGTCGTTGATGGCCGGACCCGCACCGCGGTAAGGGATGTGAACCATGGAGACACCTGCGCTGCGCTTGAACAGCTCGCCCCACATGTGTCCGATGGTGCCGTTGCCCGGAGTGGCATAAGCCACTTTGCCGGGGTTGGCCTTGAGATAGCTCACCAGCTCGGCCAAGTCTTTGACGGGCAGGACGGCGGGGTTGACCACCACCACGCCGGGCGCTTTCACGATCTCGGTCACGCCTACAAAGTCCTTGATCGGATCGTAAGGCAGCTTGCTGTACACGGCGGGGTTCACGCCGTGGGTGGACAGCGTGGCCACGCCCAGGGTCAAACCGTCCGCAGAGGCCCGCGCCACCTCAGCCATGCCGATGGAGCCGCCTGCGCCGCCCCGGTTTTCCAGCACCACGGGCTGCTTGAGGATGCGGGCCAGTGACTCCTGCAAGCTGCGGGCGGTGATGTCGGTAGCCCCGCCGGGGGGAAAGGGCACGATGATGCGCAGAGGCTTGACCTCTTGCGCCAAGGACATTCCAGGAACGAAAGATACAGCGGCCAGCGCTGAAAGCATGTGACGGCGTTGCATGGGTTCTTCTCCTATAAGGAGCCACAAGGTTAAGTGAGGCATACACAACCGCCAAGCAATGGATACGCCTGATAACATTCCATTGTGGAATGATTAGACCCAACAACCATGTCCTCCCTTCGTCGGCTGTCGCCCCCTTTGCACCTGTTGCGCGCGTTTTCCATGGTCACGCGGTTTGGCAGCGTCTCGCGCGCTGCCGAGGCCTTGCACCTCACGCAAAGCGCGGTCAGCAAGCAGATCAAGGAGCTGGAGGGCTTGGTGGGCGTGGCATTGTTTGAGCGCAGCCGCAAGCGCTTGGCGCTGACGCCCGCGGGCGAACGCTACGAGAAAGCCGTGCGCGCTGTGCTGGCGCAGCTGGAGGCCGCCACCCTGGAGCTGATCACCAGCGACGACGGTGGCGGGGCGCTGCACCTGTCCAGCCTGCCCACGTTTGCGGCCAAGTGGCTCATCCCCCGCCTGCCGCAGTTCCAGCAGCTTCACCCGCAGGTCACGCTGCACTTCGTGCCCTACGTGCACAGCTACGACTTCGAGCGGCCCGAGCTGGACTGCTCCATCCTGTTCGGTGAAGGCCACTGGCCCGGCGCACACGCGCACTACATCACAGGCAATGAGGTCGCCTTGATCGCCCCGCGCACCCGCGTGGCCGACTGGACCATCGACACGCCAGGCGATGTGGCCCACCACACACTGATGCGCCACGTGACGGTGCCCGAGGCCTGGCTGCGCTGGAGCGAGACACACGGGGTGGAGTCCCTCATCGACCCGCTGGCCGGGCCGCAGTTCGACCAGTTCCAGACCATGATCCGCGCGGTGATGGCCGGCATGGGCCTGGCGCTGGTACCGCGCTGCTTGGTGCAGGATGAAATCACGGCGGGCCTGGTGCGCGAGCCCCTTGCCGACCATCCGCTGCGCGGCGGCTTCCGCAGCGACATGGGCTACTGGTTTTGTTACCCCGAGGGCCGCACGCAGCTGCAGGCGCTGCAGTGCTTTCGACAGTGGTTGCTGGCGTGTGAGTCGCCCGGGGGTGAGACAGTGCTTTCGCCACCCACACCGGGTGCAGGGCCGATCGCGCTCGCTCCGCGGTGACGCCTTGCTGACGACAGGCCGTCGTCAACATGGGTTGACGAGAGAGATATTCGTCAACTATAGTTGACGAATGCAAGCGCCACCCGCACTCCCCTCACCCGACAACCCCGAGGCCGCGCTGGCTGCCGTAGTCGCCTTGCGGCTGATGGCCGACCGGCTGGAAGCCGCCGCCGTGGCTGCGGCGCTGGAGCAAGGGTGGTCGTGGGCACAGATTGCCCAGGCCCTGGGCGTGAGCAAGCAGGCAGCGCACAAGCGCCTGTCACCCCACATGCCCCAGGCCCCACAGCGCCCCCGTTCTTGAGAAGGAGTTATCACCATGTTTCGCCAATTGCAGCACCGCTTCCAGAGCATGCGCACCCTGAGCCGCCTGTGCACCGGCGCCGAGGCACATGCCCGCGCAAGCGGCCAAGCCGCACCGGGGGCAGAGCATTTTTTGCTGGCCGCCATCGACCTTCCCGACGGGTCGGCCCGGCGTGCGCTGGAGAGCGTGGGCGTCGCACCCGCCGCCGTGCGGGATGCGATCGAGCAGCAGTACCGCGATGCGCTACGCAGCGTGGGGCTGGATGCAACCCTGCCGCAGGCGCCAGCCCTCGCGCCACCGGCCCCGGGCCTCTACCGGGCACAGCCATCGGGCCAGGAGGTCGTGCAGACGCTGGCGCGCTCCCGCAAGAGCCGGGGCGGCCCCCTTCTGAGCGCCCACGTGGTGGCAGCGGTGGCCACCATGCCGCACGGCGTGGCGGCACGCACGCTGCGTGCCATGGGCGTTGACGCTGACCAGCTGGTAGCAGCGGCGCAGGCCCAGGTGTCAACGGCAACAGCAACCGCAACGGGTACAGCCGACTAGCCGGGTTCAGCGCATCAACATACCCGCCCCATCGCCGCCCGCATAGGCTTCCAGCCCAATCGCCACCACAGTGGCCACGTCATGGCCCACTTCGGCCCTGAACTCGGCCTCCGCCTGCGCCACAGCATCGCGAAACGCCTGCAGCCAGGCCAACCCCGTGGACGTAAAACACACGCGGCGGGCGCGCGCGTCCAGCGGGTCGGCCTCGCGCGTGACCAGGCCCCAGGCCTCGCACTGGTCCACCAGGTTGGCCATGGCCTGCTTGGTCATGCCCGCGCGCTGGGCCAGGTCGGTCAGTCGGTCGCCCTGCAAGGCCAGGTGCCGGGTGATGTGCACATGCGCGGCCGTCACCTGGTCGCGCGCCGCCAGGTTGGACAGCGCCAGCGGCACCTCCACGTTGTGCGCCATGAGCTGCAGCACGCGCGCGTCAAAACGCCGCATGGCGTGGCCGAACAGGCGACCCAGGTGGGTCTGGCGCCAGCCGTCTTCGACAGGGGATGGAAGGGGCAAATCAGGCATCCCCGAATTGTCAGGCAAACTGACTAAATTATCCTTGAAGACCTTGCAACAGCTCGCATAAACTACTGTTCAAGCATCCAGCCTGTGATTAATCGCAGAGCAATGCAAGCATCCAACCTGTTGTTTTTCAAGGAGTTTCTCATGGACGTCGCAGTCAAAGGCACCAACCCCGCATTGCCCGTGAACACCGAAAAGGCCAAGGCCCTGGCCGCCGCGCTCGCCCAGATCGAGAAGCAGTTTGGCAAGGGCACGATCATGCGCCTGGGTGAAGGTGAGGTGATCGAGGACATCCAGGTTGTCTCCACCGGCTCGCTGGGCCTCGATATCGCGCTGGGCGTGGGCGGCCTGCCCCGTGGCCGTGTGGTCGAGATCTATGGCCCGGAATCGTCGGGCAAGACCACGCTCACGCTGCAGGTGATTGCCGAGATGCAGAAGCTGGGCGGTACCTGCGCGTTTGTGGATGCCGAACACGCGCTGGATGTGCAGTACGCCCAGAAACTGGGGGTGCAACTGTCCGACTTGCTGATCAGCCAGCCCGACACCGGCGAGCAGGCGCTGGAAATTGTGGACAGCCTGGTGCGCTCCGGCGCCGTGGACCTGATCGTGGTGGACTCGGTCGCCGCGCTCACGCCCAAGGCCGAAATCGAAGGCGAGATGGGCGACGCGCTGCCCGGCCTGCAGGCCCGCCTGATGAGCCAGGCGCTGCGCAAGCTGACCGCCACGATCAAGAAGACCAATTGCATGGTCATCTTCATCAACCAGATCCGCATGAAGATCGGCGTGATGTTCGGCTCGCCCGAAACCACCACCGGCGGTAACGCGCTCAAGTTCTATGCCTCCGTGCGCCTGGATATCCGCCGCACCGGCACCATCAAGAAGGGCGACGAAGCCATCGGCAACGAAACCAAGGTCAAGGTGGTCAAGAACAAGGTGTCGCCACCGTTCAAGACAGCAGAGTTCGACATCCTGTTTGGCGAAGGCATCAGCCGCGAGGGCGAAATCATCGACATGGGCGTGACCGCCAAGATCGTGGAAAAGAGCGGTGCCTGGTACGCCTACAACGGCGAAAAAATCGGCCAGGGCCGCGACAACGCGCGTGAGTTCCTGCGCGAGAACCCCGACCTCGCCCGCGAGATCGAGAACAAGGTGCGCGAAGGCCTGGGCATTGCGCTGCTGCCTGGCGCACTGCAGGCCTCTGCCGCCACTGCGGACGAGTGAACTCCGAAGTTTCAAGCAAGATTGGCCGCTAGCGCTTGATTGGCAAGCATTAGCAGCTATCAAATTTAAAGCAAATAGATTCATGGGGTTCACCACGCTCTCGCTCAAGGGCCGGGCCCTGCGCCTGCTAAGCCAGCGGGAGCATTCCCGCAGCGAGCTGGCCGCCAAGCTGGCGCCCCATGCAGAGAGCCCCGAGGAGCTGGCCGCCCTGCTGGACATGCTGGTGGAGCAGGACTGGCTGAGCGACCAGCGCGCGGCCCAATCCCTGGTGCACCGCCGTGGCCCCCGCCTGGGTGCAGCCCGCCTCGTTCGGGAACTGCGCAACCGGGGCGTGGCCGATGAGTTGGTGCGCGAGGCCACGGCCCCGCTGCTGACCACCGAGGTGCAGCGTGCCCGGGAGGTATGGCAGCGCAAGTTTGGCCAGGTGCCGCTGGACATGAAAGAACGCTCGCGCCAGGTCCGCTTCCTGATGGCACGCGGCTTCACGATGCATGCCATCCAGAAAGCCATTGGGGGCGATACGGACGGCGACACGAATGACGAGGACCCTGGCGGCTCCACCTGACCCAACCGGGCAGCGTCCGCAAGCTAGGCCAGGCCCGGTCAGCGCTGTGTTGTCAACTCTGCAGAGGTACTGCTGGCTGAGGGTGCCGCAAGCACCTCGGGTGGCAAGGGTACCCACCGGGCATCCAGGCCATTGGGGTCCACCACATACACGATGGCCTGGCCCGAGCCTCGGTCGCTCAGGATGCCCGTGATCCATGGGGCATGTGCGGACACGCTGCCCGGCACAGGGTGCACGCTGTCCTGCGACACCACGCCCACCAGACGCTCCACCAACAGCACCACCGGGCGGCCCTGGCTCTTGACCACGACCGCCACGGCCCGCCGAGGGTCGGCCAATGCAGACAGGCCCGCAATGCGGCAGGCGTCATAGGCGGGCGCCATGCGGGTGCCGCCTTCGTGGGCAATCTCCAGCATGCCGGCCAGCTGCGCCGGGCCCGGCACCTGCACCAGGCGCGCGGCCGACATGGCCTGCTGCACGTGCATGCTGTCAATGGCCAGCAGCAGGGCGCCACAGGCCACCACACCATAGCGGCGCACATTGCCGCCCGCCCCCTGCACAGATGACTGCGGCAAGGCCAGGGCACCGCCGCTGACCACGGCGGGCTGCACGGGCATCAGCAATACGGAGTACACGGGTTCCCGGTATCCATCGTCGCGCTTGAATTCCCGGTATCCGGTGCTGACCGCCACACCCGCCAGATAGTCCTGCCCTTGCCAGTGCACGCGCTGCGCGGTGGCGGGCAGGACCGACGCAGTCGCAGCAGAGGACGTTCTTGCGCCTTGCCCGGGCTGCCGCCCTGCAGCCGCTGGTGGCACTGCGGCCCGTGCAATATCCGCCACAAAAGGCAATACAGGTCGCGCACCGCCCTGAGCGGCATCCATGCCATCCTCGTCTGCGCTGGCTAGCACGCGCCCCTGCGCATCGGTGAAGAAGCCGCGCATGCCCTGGCCCTGCGACAGTGCGTCGCGCAGCATGGCCTTCAGCTCGGTGGCGCAGTTGAAGGCCAGCGCGATGCCGCCCACCACCGGGCCGCCCGGCGCAGCGCGCAGCGCGGCGCAGTACACATAGGCGGGCAAGCCATCGGCCAGCGCCTGGGGCTGCATGGGCGACACGGCGTAGGCCTGCGAACCTTGCAAGGCCAGGGTGCGCCGGACCAGGTCGGCATCCAGCTGCAGGTCGGCGGGCAGCGTGTTGGCATCGCAGGACACGGCCACCACGAGCCCCTGGCGGTCAAACAGCGCCACGCGCCGGTACACCGTGTAGAGGCTGTTGAGGTGCGCGAGGATCTGTGCCGCGCGCTGTGCTGCAGCGGCTGATTGCCCGGGCGCGCCCCGCGCCTGGATGTCACCCAGCGCATGGGCCAGTTCTTCGGACAGCGCCCACCAGCGGCAGTCGTTGGCGCGTTCGTAGAGGTTGCGGTCCATGATGCGGACCGCCAGGCCCGCATGGGCCTTCATCTCGGCGCGGCGCCCTGCCAGCAGCAGTCCGCGCAGTTCCTGGATGGCACCGTCGAAGACGGCAATGGTGTCCTTGCCCGTGCGCCCGATCTGGTCAAACACGGCATGGATCGACGAGCCTGCACTCACCGCCGATTCGGCCACCTTGCCATTCCAGATCACGCGGGTAAGCCCTTCTTCGATGGCGCGGGCGCGTTCCACAATGGCGCGCAGCATGGGATCGTCCACCTCCATGCGCGCTGCCTCAGCCGTCGCCGGCGCGCCACCGCACCCTGCCGACTCCTGCATACCTTGCTCGCCCCTGAACGCCGCATCCAGCCGCACCAGCGCCACCGCCCGCCAGGGCAGGCCTTGGTAGCCCTGGTAGCCCCGGGTGGTGCGCGCCTGCGCCAGGTAGTCGTGGCCCCGGTGGGTGCAGGGGCTGGCGTCAAGCGACTGCAGAGAGCCAGTGGCCAGGACCTCGCCCACTGAGAATTCAGCGGGCTTGCTGGACGCAATGACACGATCACTGCCATCCACGAGCAGCAGCGCCACGCGGTCCTCGGGGTCGCGCAGGTCGGCAAAGATCGACTCCAGCTCGGAATGGAGTCCAAAGCGCAGCACCACGGCCCCGCAGGCGCGCCCCTGCGCCGATACAACGCGGTGCGCATACAGCAGCAGATCGCCTTCGCCGGGATACCAGTCCGAGGCACCGTAGTGCTCGCCATAACCGGGCCTGTCCATCGCACCCCGCCACCACGAGGGCTCCTGCACAACCAAGGCCTCGGTCACCGGCCGGTCTTGCAGGCCCAGCAACGGATGGGCACAGGCATCCAGCAGCAGGATGTCGTCATAGACGGTGTATTTGGCGCGGTACTCTTGCAACCGCTGGCGCAGCAGCGTGGCGGCATCGGGGTCGCCTTGGACTGCCGCAGCCTCCACAAAAGCCACCAGCGGTCCATCGGTGGCGATGAAGCCGACATCGGCCGTGCGCTCGAAAAGGTTGCGCACCAGAATATCGATGGCCACCTGGGCGCGGGACGCCAGGTCGACCATGCGGTTGCTCAGGTGGGTGGTGGCAATGTGCTCCACCATCTCCTGGGCCAGCGTAGCGAACGCGGTACGCGTCTGGTCCAGGGTATGCAGGAAACCCGCCGCCTCGCCCGGGCACACGATGCGTGCAGTGGTGTCGATGACCTCCCAGCGAAGATCCAGGCGCTGCAACGCAGCTTCGAGCTTCTGCAGCGACCGCATCTGCGGCGCCACGATGTCATAAGACAGTGGAAAACCCATCAGCCCCCCAAACATACGGCGTGCGCCAGTGGGCCTGGCGTGGTCAGCGGTCTGGAATCAGCTTAAACGATTCCGCCGGGGACGCCCATAGAAAAAACGCGCCAGGTCTGGCGCGTCGAAAACCTGCCGGGCAGACAGGAGGGTGGGGAAACCCGTAGCGGTTCAGAGACCGAGCATCAGCTGCAGGTTCTGCACTGCGGCGCCGCTGGCACCTTTGCCCAGGTTGTCCAGGCGCGCGATGACCACGGCCTGCCGGTATTGCTCGTTGGCAAACACGCGCAGCTCCAGCCTGTTGGTGTCGGTCAGCGTGTCGGCGGCGAGCTTCAAATCATCGGTGGGCGGCAGTACGCTGACCCACTGCTCGGGCGTGTTGGTGCGGCTGTAGTGGCCGGCCAGCGCGTCGTGCAGGTCGCTGGCCTTGGGGGCTCCGGGCAGCAGGTCCAGGTGCAGCGGCAACTGCACCAACATGCCCTGGCGGAAGTTGCCCACGGCGGGGATGAACACCGGGCGGCGTGTGAGGCCGGTGTAGCGCAGGATCTCGGGAATGTGCTTGTGCGTCAGGCCCAGGGCGTAGGCCTCATACGGCGCTGCAGTGCCTGCCTCGTACGCTTCGATCATGGTGCGGCCGCCGCCGGAATAGCCCGACACCGAAGGCAGGCTCAAAGGGTAGTCCGCAGGGATCAGGCCGGCGTCCACCAGCGGGCGCAGCATGGCAATCGCGCCCGTGGCGTAGCAGCCGGGGTTGGAGACACGGGTGGCGTCGCGCACCGCCTGCGCCTGCGATGCAACGAGTTCTGGAAACCCGTACACCCAGCCATCGGCCGTGCGGTGGGCCGTGCTGGCGTCGATCACCTTGACCTTGCGGCCCGAGCTGCGCTCGATCTCGTCCACCATGGCCACGGTGTCGCGCGCCGCATCGTCGTGCAGGCACAGCACCACCAGGTCGACCCCCGCGATCAGGTCGCGTTTGGCGGCCGGGTCTTTGCGCAACTCGGGCGCAATGCTGACCAGCTCGATCTGCGGCATGGCCTGCAGGCGCTCGCGGATCTGCAGGCCCGTGGTACCGGCTTCGCCATCGATAAAGACTTTGGACATGGAGGTGCTCCTGCAAAAAGGCGGCAGCGGCTGCCGGAATAGAAAAGAGAAAAAGGGGGAATGGGAAGGCTACCAGCCCAGCCCAGGGTGTAAGTTAGGCACAAGGATGGTGCGTTGCAACATGATACAGTCGCGGGTTGCCATGTCCCAAGCCCGCGGCCAGACATCTGTTCATGGTAAACGGGTAACTACCACCCTTCCCTGAGAGAGACCTCATGAAGATTCACGAATACCAAGGCAAGGAAATCTTGCGCAATTTTGGTGTGCCCGTTCCGCGTGGCATTCCCGCATTCACGGTGCAAGAAGCCGTTGAAGCAGCCCAGAAGCTCGGCGGCCCCGTGTGGGTGGTCAAGGCCCAGATCCACGCCGGTGGCCGTGGCAAGGGCGGCGGCGTGAAGGTTGCCAAGACCATTGACGACGTGAAGGCACGCGCCAGCGAAATCCTGGGCATGCAGCTGGTCACGCACCAGACGGGCGCTGAGGGCCAGAAGGTTCGCCGCCTGTACATCGAAGACGGCGCCGACATCAAGAACGAACTGTATGTGTCGCTGGTCACCGACCGCGCCACGCAAAAGGTCGCCCTGATCGCTTCGAGCGAAGGCGGCATGGACATCGAGGAAGTGGCCCACTCCACCCCTGAGAAGATCATCACCGAGATGATCGACCCGCTGACCGGAATCACCGAAGCGCAGAGCCGCAAAGTGGCAGCAGCCATCGGCCTGACCGGTGCATCGATCGATCAGGCCGTGGACATCTTCGCCAAGATCTACAAATGCTACATGGACACCGACGCGTCGCTGGTGGAAATCAACCCCCTGAACTGCGACTCCAAGGGCAACCTGATGGCCCTGGACGCGAAGTTCAACTTTGACGCCAACGCGCTGTTCCGTCACCCCGAAATCGTGGCCTTCCGCGATCTGGACGAAGAAGATCCGGCCGAAGTGGAAGCCTCCAAGTTCGACCTGGCCTACATCAGCCTGGACGGCAACATCGGCTGCTTGGTGAACGGCGCGGGCCTGGCCATGGCCACCATGGACACCATCAAGCTGTTCGGCGGCGAGCCCGCCAACTTCCTGGACGTGGGCGGCGGTGCCACCCCCGAGAAGGTGACCGAAGCCTTCAAGATCATGCTCAAGAACCCCAAGGTCGAAGGCATTCTGGTCAACATCTTCGGCGGCATCATGAAGTGCGACACCATCGCCACCGGCGTGATCACCGCCTGCAAGGCCGTGAACCTGAACGTGCCGCTGGTCGTGCGCATGAAGGGCACGAACGAAGAGCTGGGCAAGAAGATGCTGGCCGAGTCCGGCCTGCCCATCATCGCTGCAGACACCATGGCCGAAGCTGCGACCAAGATCGTTGCTGCCGTCAAGTAAGCCCGGAGAACACACATGTCGATCTACATCAACAAAGACACCAAGGTCATCACCCAGGGCATCACGGGCAAGACTGGCCAGTTCCACACCGAAAAGTGCCAGGAATACGCGAACGGCAAGAACTGCTTCGTGGCGGGCGTGAACCCCAAGAAGGCGGGCGAGTCGATCTTCAACATCCCGATCTACGCCTCCGTCAAGGAAGCCGCCCAGCAGACCGGCGCCACCGTGTCGGTGATCTACGTGCCTCCAGCAGGCGCAGCGGATGCCATCTGGGAAGCCGTCGAAGCCGACTTGGACATGGCCATCTGCATTACCGAAGGCATTCCGGTCAAGGACATGCTGATGGTGCGCAACAAGATGAAGGCCAAGGAAGCCGCTGGCGGCAAGAAGACGCTGCTGCTGGGCCCCAACTGCCCTGGTCTGATCACGCCTGACGAAATCAAGATCGGCATCATGCCCGGTCACATCCACCGCAAGGGCCGTATCGGCGTGGTAAGCCGCTCGGGCACGCTGACGTACGAAGCCGTGGCCATGCTGACCGAAGTCGGTCTGGGTCAATCGAGCGCCGTGGGCATTGGTGGCGACCCCATCAACGGCCTCAAGCACATCGACGTGATGAAGGCTTTCAACGACGATCCAGACACCGACGCCGTGATCATGATTGGCGAAATCGGTGGACCTGACGAAGCCGAAGCCGCCCAGTGGTGCAAGGCCAACATGAAGAAGCCTATCGTGGGCTTCATCGCTGGCGTGACGGCTCCTCCCGGCAAGCGCATGGGCCACGCCGGCGCGCTGATCTCTGGCGGTGCCGACACGGCCGATGCCAAGCTGGCCATCATGGAAGAGTCGGGCTTCATCATCACCCGCAACCCCTCGGAACTGGGCAAGCTGCTCAAGGCCCAGCTGAAGTAAATCTCGCTGCGCCCGTCCGCGTCACTGCGGACACCTCGGGCTTGAGGGCTCGCAGAGGAAGGCGAAATCCTAAAAAAAGCGCCCGGAACCAACGTTCCGGGCGCTTTTTGCATGGGTGGGCCAAAGTGTGTCCGGGTGGCTCGTCGCATTCGGGTGACAAAAATGACACACCCGATTCATGCATCCTGCCTGCCCCGACAAGAACCGCCATCGAATCCTCGATGAACCACCCGTCGCATGCGGTTGGGGGTCACACCAAGCCCCCTGCAGCCCCGGCTTAAATATTGCTTTGAACAGCTCTCAATACAGAGAGTGGAATATCAGCAAGTGGGACGAACAACCTCGGGGCGGTGGCTTGGCATGTGGCGTACCGATGGTTTGCGGGGCGCATTGGCTGCGGCGGTGCTGGTTGCACTGTGCGCAGCCACGGGTGTGTTCCAGTGGCTGGAGTACCGCGTTTATGACGCTGCGACCAGCATCCACACGCCAGCCCCGTTGCCTGAAATTGCCATCATTGGCATCGACGATGCCAGCCTTGAAAGCTTGGGCAACGGCCCCTGGTCACGGGATGTCTACGCCAAGTTGATCGACCAGCTTTCGGCGGCTGGCGCCAAGACCATTGTCCTGACCCCGTCTTTTGCCGAACCCCAGTCCGACCGCGGCCTTGCCTACCTTCGCAAAATGCGGGACACGATGGCGCGGGCGGGGGACACATCCCCGCTGGCGACGGAGTTGAGCCGCACCGTAGACGAGGCGGAGAAGGCTCTGGATTCTGACGCGCGCCTGGCCGCCAGCATCCAACGGGCCGGCAACGTATTCCTGGCTTCGCGCTACACCCTGGCGGGCGGTGCCCGCACGCCGCTGCCCGCCTATGCGCACCGCAGCGTTTTGCCGAACCCTGCGAGCTTTGCGATCCCCGCCACATCGGCGCAAAACCCGGTCGCTGGGATCGGTTCGGTGGCGGCAGGCGTTGGTCATCTTTCGGTCGCCCTGGACGAAGATGGTCACCTTCGCGGCATTCCCCTTCTGCTGCGGTACGACGACGTCGGCGTGCCCTCCTTGGCCTTGCTCGCGGCGAGGCACAGTCTGCATCTGGGCCAAAACGAACTGCGGGTTCAGACGGAGCCTCAGGGCATTCGCATGGGTGGGCTGCACGTTGTGACCGACGGTTCGGCGGTGATGCATCCGCGATTTCACGCAGCGCCGGACGGTGCCTCCGCATTCCCTGTGGTGTCTTTTGCCCAGGTATCCAGCGGCAAGATTCCGCCGCAGGACTTCAAGGACAAAGTGGTACTGGTGGGTGAGACAAGCAACGCGCTGGTCACCCCGTGGGTCCAGTCCGGCGCGCGCACGATGTATCCCGTGGAGATGCTGGCGCAAACGCTGTCGGCCATACGGCTGGGCCTCGGGGTGCAACGACCTGAGTGGGTATGGACGATGTCCTGGGGCAGCGCACTGGGAGCATTGCTCTTTGTTGCGCTGGCCCTTCCGAGACTCTCTCGTCCAGCCGGGGGAGTGCTGGGCGCAGGGCTCCTGCTCCTGCTCGTCGCCACTGAGTGGGGCCTGCTGCGTTACGCAGGGTTCTGGATTCCTTTGGCGCCCGGCGTGCTGGCTTTGTTGGGAGGCATCACAGCCTTTGCCGTGCTGGGCAAGCTCAGCGCAAGAGGTACGCCCCCATCAGCGGAAACCGCCGAAACCGATCGCATGATGGGGCTTGCGCTGCAAGGGCAGGGCCAATTGGACATGGCCTTCGAGCGCTTGCGCCGAGTGCCGCCCAGCGATGCCCTGATGGACAACCTGTACCACCTGGCTCAGGACTTTGAGCGCAAGCGCAACTTTGCCAAGGCCAAGTCCGTCTACAAACACATCCTGCAGCACAACAAGGGATACAAGGATGCCCATGCACGGTACAAGCGTGTGCGGGCGCACTTGCAGAAGGAAACTGGCGCCCCGTCCAGCACACCCGCATCGATTCCCCCCACCCCAGCGCCGCGCCTGCCAGGTGATGCCGCAACCGGCATACCGATGCTGGGCCGCTATCAGATAGACAGGGAGATTGGCAAAGGGGCAATGGGCGTGGTCTACCTGGGAAGAGACCCAAAGATTGGACGCGTGGTTGCCATCAAGACCCTCGCGCTCGGCGAAGAGTTCGAGGGCGACGCACTCATCGACGCCAGAGCCCGGTTCTTTCGCGAGGCAGAAACAGCGGGGCGCCTGCAGCACCCCTGCATCGTGACGATCTTTGATGCTGGCGAGGAACACGATCTGGCCTACATCGCCATGGAGTTCCTCAAGGGCGCAGACCTGGCGCGGGCCTGCCATGCTGGGCATCTTCTACCGGTGGCCACGGTGCTTTCCATCGGAGCACGCGTTGCCGAGGCGCTGGACTACGCCCACGCACACAACGTGGTGCACCGCGACATCAAGCCTGCCAACATCATGTTCGACGCCGCCACGGATGCCGTGAAGGTGACGGATTTTGGCATTGCACGCATCACGGATTCCAGCAAGACACGCACAGGACTGGTTCTGGGAACCCCGAGTTTCATGTCACCGGAACAACTCGCAGGCAAGAAGGTAGATGGCCGGTCAGACCTCTACTCATTGGGTGTCACGTTGTTTCAGCTGCTGACGGGCTCGCTGCCGCTGCGCGGGGAGTCGATGACGGAGCTGATGCACAAAATCGCCAACACGGAGGCGCCCGACATTCGGCAGCTGCGTCCCGGGCTTTCCCCCGCCGTGGCTCGCGTGGTGGCCCAGGCCCTTCAGAAACGCCCGGAGGCCCGGTACCAGACGGGCCGGCAATTTGCCGCCGACCTGCGGCAGGCGGGCGTGGCAGCCGGACAGGCGGGATCGCCGGAGCCGGGAGCAGTCGTCTATGATGCGGACCGCGATGCAACAGGGCATGAAATGGCGGATTTTCAGAGAACCGTGATGGAGCAACCCGCTGGGCGGGGCGCGGCATCCCCGCCGATTTCAGGCGCCCGATGACGCTCGCCCCAACATCCATGACCTACGAATTTTTCGCACGCACCGACAAAGGCCGCGTGCGCACCAACAACGAAGATGCGGTGGCGGTCGACCGGGATGCTCAGGTCGCCATCCTCGCCGATGGCATGGGCGGATACAACGCTGGTGAAGTGGCAAGCGGCATGGCCACCACGTTCATCCGCACCGAGATGGCCCGCTGGTTGGGGCAGGCCGGCAGCACTCCCCAATCGACCGACGTGCGGCGAGCCCTGGAGATCTGCGTCGAGAACGCCAACCATGCCATTCTGGGTGCCTCGCTTTCCAACCCCCAATATGCGGGAATGGGCACCACCCTGGTGGTCGGGGTTTTCCACGGCAGCCGCCTCATCCTCGGACATATCGGCGACTCCCGCTGCTATCGCCTGCGCGATGGCACCCTGCAGCAGATCACACGCGACCACTCCTGGCTCCAGGAACAGGTTGATGCCGGCCTGCTTACAGCGCAGCAAGCCGCGCTGTCGTCCAATCGCAATCTCGTTACCCGTGCGCTGGGCGTAGAGCCCAATGTCATGATGGAAGTCAACGAGTTTCAGGTGGCCCCCAATGACTTGTTCCTAATGTGTTCAGACGGCCTCACGGACATGGTCGCTGACTCAGACTTGGCGGAGCTGGTGCGAACACCACTGCCTTTGGAGGAAAAAGCCACATTGCTCATCGACACTGCCAATGCGAACGGTGGGCGTGATAACGTCAGCGTACTGCTGGTGCAAGCGGCTGCGGGGGGCAAGAAACGCGGCCTTATGTCCCGATTGCTAGGGGCCGCGTAAGTGGCGCCGACTACAACAATTACTCATCACATCAGGAGTGGATCATGCCCAGAATGATCGTTTCAATCGACGGGGTTGTCATCAAGGAAGTGCAACTGACCAAAGAGCGCACTACGCTCGGCCGCCGCCCTTACAACGACATCGTGATCGATAACCTTGCCGTGAGCGGCGAACATGCCGTCATTCACATGGCAGGCCAGGATGTGGAAATTGAAGACCTGGGGAGCACCAACGGCACCTACGTCAACGCCAAGGCTGTCAAGCGCCAGGAACTGCGCAATGGCGATACCGTTGAGGTGGGCAAGTACAAGATCCGTTTCATGCACGAGGCTGAAGGGCAAAACTTCGAGAAGACCATGATCTTCAAACCGGGAATGGTGCCTCCGTTGGGCACGGCCTCCCGGCCTGCCCCGCTGGGTGCTGCCACTGCCCCGCCCATCTCCGGGGTCATCCGTGTGATGTCTGGTGCCGCTGCGGGGCGGGAAGTGTCGCTGCAAAAGGTGGTTACCACCATCGGCAAACCTGGCGTTGCCGTGGCCTCCATTACCAAGCGGCATCAGGGCTTCGTGCTGGCCCATGTCGAGGGCCCCGACATGCCTCTGCTCAATGGTGCTTCCATCGGCACATCTCCTGTACCTCTCAAACACGGTGATCGGTTGGAGTTGGCAGGTACGGAGATGCAGTTCGAACAAAGCTGACGGCCGCATCCGGGCCTCGCGCCCCATCTGGCAATTCATCTGCCGACCTTGTCGCCGGAACCCATGCAATCCAGACTCTTGCATCTGTTCCGACGGCACGCTCGCCGCACGGCAGTCACCCTGATTCCGTTAGCGTTTGCACTGCTGCACATTTCAGGCGCCCTTCATCTCCAGGTGCTGGAGCGGCTCGAAAACATCATCTACGACACCCGGCTGCGTGCGACCATGCCGCGGACGCTGGATGAGCGTATCGTCATCGTTGATATTGACGAAAAAAGCCTTGATAGGGTGGGGCATTGGCCTTGGGGACGGGACAAGCTTGCTGCTTTGACGCAAGAGCTGTTTGAACGGCAACAGGTCGCGCTGGTGGGGTTTGACGTCCTCTTCGCCGAAGCAGACGGAAGCTCAGGCCTCGCAAACCTGGAGCGGTTGGCCAAAGGGCCTTTGCGGGCGCATACAGGCTTCAAGGAACAACTGGCGCGCCTGGCTCCCGCTCTGGACTACGACGCACTCTTTGCCCACGCTCTGCAAGGCCGACCGGCGGTTCTCGGGTACTACTTCACCAGTGACCGGGACGGTAGAACAAAAGGCGTTCTACCCCCTCCTGCCTTGCCCACTGAAAGACTTCGTGGTCTCGCATTGCGGGCCACCTCCTGGGGTGGATACGGCAGCAACATTGAAGAACTGGCCAATGCTGTGCCTGCTGCGGGTTTTTTCAACTCGGTTACCGATGACGATGGCGTTGTCCGTTCCCTTCCTCTCCTTGCGGAGCACCAGGGAAATTACTACGAATCCTTGGCGCTTGCGATGTTTCGCACGCTGCTTGGCTTGCCGGAAGTACATCCCAACTATGTCAGCGCCGCCCCCCAAGGCACCCACGACACCTTGCACAGCATCGTGCTGCGCCAGGATGGCCGCGAACTTGCGCTGCCTGTAGACGACCGGCTAGCAACACTCATACCCTTTCGCGGCCCCGGCGACGTGAGCGGAGGGTCATTCCGCTATGTTTCCGCGTCGGATGTACTGGAGGGCAAACTGCCTGCCAACAACCTGCAAGGCCAACTGATTCTGGTGGGCTCAACAACCCCCGGTCTGCTCGACCTGCGCGTAACCCCCGTAGGCCGAACCTATCCCGGCGTGGAAACCCACGCCAATATGCTGTCCGCCTTTCTCGACGGCAAAAGCATCGTGCGACCCGACTACGCGGTGGGCTTTGACGCTGCACAACTGCTCTGCGCAGGTGTTTTGCTGGCCCTCGCCCTGCCCGCGCTGTCAGCCACCTACGCGGTGCTTCTCAGCCTGGGGGTGGTTGCAGCGCTGGCAGGCCTCAACCTGTGGCTTTATCTCGCCCAAGGCTTGGCAATGCCACTGGCGACGGTAATCGTGATGGCGGTACTGGCATTCGCGCTCAACATGGTCTACGGCTACTTTGTGGAAAGCCGATCCAAGCGGGAACTGGCTGCACTGTTTGGCACTTACGTGCCACCCGAGTTGGTGGACGAGATGGTCAAGCAGCCCGAAAACTACAGCATGCAGGCCACCAGCCGCGAACTGACCGTCATGTTCTGCGACATGCGGGGGTTCACCGCCATGTCAGAGCAGATGGAGCCCCTGCAGCTGCAAGCCCTGCTCAACGACGTGTTCAGCCAGTTGACCCACATCATTCGCAGCCACAGAGGCACCATCGACAAGTACATGGGGGACTGCGTCATGGCGTTTTGGGGAGCGCCGGTGCCCACCGCAGAACACGCGCAACTGGCAGTGCAGGCAGCGCTGGACATGGAGCGTGCGGTAGAGCAGATCAACCTGTTGCACCGGGAGCGCGGGCTTCCGGAAATCGGTATTGGAATAGGGCTTAACACCGGCACCATGTGCGTGGGCGACATGGGTTCGGACATCCGCCGCAGCTACACGGTCATCGGCGACGCGGTGAACTTGGGGTCTCGCCTAGAAGGCCTGTCCAAGTACTATGGCGTGCGTACCGTGGTGAGCGAAACTACCCACGCCCGAGTGCCCCAGTTCGCCTGGCAGGAACTCGACCGCGTGCGCGTCAAGGGCAAGGCCCAGGCGGTCGTTATCTACACGCCAATGTCCCCCCTAGACACGCTATCCCCGGCGCGGGCCTCAGAAATATCCACTTGGCAACACTTTCTCGAAGCATATCGCGCCCAGGACTGGACACAATGCGGCACACTGCTGACAGACTTGCTGCACAACGCCCCGCACTCCTCGCTCTATGGCCTGTATGCCAACCGCGTGCAGGCCCTGAGAGGGCAGCTTTTCGATCCCGGCTGGGACAGCGCCACCAGTTTCGATACCAAGTAGGCCAATGAACAACGAATAGGACAAGGCGGGTTCATGAAGGTTCGCGTACTGGGTTGCTCCGGAGCCATTGCCAAAGATTGCCGGACTACCTCATTTCTGATTGACGACAGCATCCTGATAGACGCCGGCACCGGCGTGGGCGACCTCACGCTGGAGCAGATGCGGCGCATCGACCATGTGTTCCTCACGCATTCGCACCTCGACCACATCGCGGCGCTGCCGCTGATGCTTGACGCTGTTTCGTCTCTACGCAACACTCCCGTGCAGGTCCACGCCCTGCCTGCCACGCTGGACGCCCTGCGCCAGCACGTCTTTAACAACACCATATGGCCCGACTTCACCCGCATCCCGACGCCTGAGGCGCCCTTTTTGCAACTGCAGCCCTTGGCCGTGGGCAACCGACTGACCGTGGCTGGCACCGTGCTGGAGGTACTCTCCGCCCGCCACAGTGTGCCCGCTGTGGGCTATGCTGCGCGCGGCACAAGCGGCTGGTGGGTCTATAGCGGCGACACCGGAGGCCAGAACCCGGACTTCTGGCAGCGTGTTAACACACTGCACCAGTCTGAGGACGGGGTGGCCGCGCTGTTCATCGAAACCGCCTTCAGCAACCGCGAGCATGATCTGGCCAGCAAAAGCCTGCACCTGTCACCCGCCACACTGGCCCAGGAGCTGCAGGCCTTGCCCCCCAGCGCCCACCAGTTCCCCATCTACATCACCCACGCCAAGCCGCAGGAAAGCGGTCTCATCATGAGCGAGGCCAACGCGCTGGAATGCGGGGCGTTCCAGCTGATTGATCTTCAGAAAATCGAGGTGCTAGAGGTGTAGGAAACATCCAAAAGCGCGACCTGCGGCCTCGACCGTTGGCGGACTCTGCGCCGCAATCCTTCTCTTTTGCATGGGAGTAACCGGTAGCCATGGACAACGCTGAAAGCCTCATGATTGAACACCTGAAGCGATTTCAGACTTCGGGCACCTTGCATCGGTGGAGCAATAGCAACAAGAGCAGGTCGATGAGTTCTGGAAGCGGCGTGAGTACATTGAAATACGTCTTGAACTGCATGCTTGAATTGCAGTGCGCTGAATCGAAGAAGGCCCACATCTGCGGGCCTTTAACTTTCTCATAAGTCACTTTCTTGGCGAGACACTCGCGGGAACACCAGACGTTCAGAACCTGTCGATCGACCGTGGTTGTTGCTCACCCACTCGGAAGAGACAGACCAGAGCAGCCAGGAGGCTATCTGGCTTAGGACGCCGAAAGCGAAAATCGACCCCAGCGAGAAAGCCCCTTGCGCGATAGCTGCGGGTCAGCCAATTGGTCAAAAGCAATAAGTGCTTGGGCTTTCTGCGTAAGGCCTGGATGCCAAAAAGACTCTTGGTTTCGTGTCAGGCATCCCGGCAGTCTGGGCGGACAAATTGGGACGACAAAAATGTCGCAAACCAAGAGCATTGCCCCGAGGCGGTCAGCGTATTCACGCTACATACCCAGCTCATCCCCATCTCGGGGGTAGCCGGACCCTGGCACAAAAAGTGCTGTAGATGTCATACCCTGTGGCACTGCCAGCAGGTGGTGTTTGCTCTCAATCTCGAGGAGAAATTTATGAAGCGTTTCATGCAAAAAGGTTTTACCCTGATCGAACTGATGATCGTGGTGGCCATCATTGGTATTTTGGCAGCCATCGCGCTGCCGGCTTATCAGGACTACACCGTGCGTACCCGTGTGACCGAAGGCCTGAACCTGGCCCAAGGCGCGAAGAACATGATTGCCACTGACGGCACCAGCACCCTCGAACTTGCCAACGTTGTTACGACTTGGAATGCCCAGAATGCAAATACTGGTGCCAACTCCAAGTTTGTTGACAGCGTGCAGATTGGCGCTGGCGGCCCGATCACGGTGACATACAACGCAGCCGCTACCGGGGTTGCTGCGGCAAAGAACACGCTGGTCATTTCGCCTTATGTTCGTACGGCCGCCAAGGGCACGTCCGTCACCCTGGCAGCAGCTTTGACGGCTGGCACAAGCGGTGCGCTTGACTGGGCCTGCTCTTCCGTAACGGGGGTCTCCGCAGCAAAGGCCGGCATGGCCGGCGCTAAGGCCGGTACGCTGGAAGCGAAGTACGCGCCTGCCACTTGCCGTTAAAATCCAGCGGCCTTTGGGCCTGTAAAAAAAGAGTGCCTCGGCACTCTTTTTTTTTGGAGAAAAAATGAATCGAGTATGGAGTTCAACGCGATGGAAATTTGCGGCTCACATTGCTGCACGGCACGCGCTTCTCAGTTTAATCATCGCGGTATTGGCAGCACTCTGGGTTTTTAAGGGTTGGTATGCAGCACCTTTCGGCGAGATGCTTGGCGTCAGCACGCTTGTAGCCGTATTGATTGCTGTAGATGTAGTGTGCGGGCCGTTGTTGAATTTCTACCTCAGTAATCCAACAAAAACACGCCGCGCGTTGCTAGTGGATTGGACCGCCGTAGGGGTCATCCAGCTTGGTGCATTGGTTTATGGCATGCATGCGCTTTGGGAGGCGCGGCCCGTCATGGTGGTTTTTGAGAACGACCGTCTCGTGGTCGTCACGGCTGTTGAAATTGATGAAGCCGAATTTTCCAGAGCACTTCCTGAATTCCAGACACTACCCTCGACAGGCGTTCAAATGGCCGCAGTACGGCAACCAAAGGATGCCGACGAACGGTTGCAAAGTCTTGAATTTTCATTGCAAGGCGTAGAGCCCAGCGCAAGGCCTTCTTGGTGGATACCATATTCTCAGGCGGAGAATGCAATTCGATATCGCGCCAAACCACTACTCGAACTTGCAGCACGCGGCACCTTGACGGCAGAAGTGTTGGCGCGAAAATTGGACGGAATCAATATTAACAAGAGCGATTTACTTTATTTGCCAATAACCAGCAAAATGACCAAGGATTGGATTGCAATTCTTGATTCTAAAACCCTTCAACCCATAGGATATGTCGCAGTCGATGGGTTTTGAGCCGCGCATTTATTTATCGAAAATTCCGATCCTTGAAGCGTCAATCAACTGCCATGGCTTTCAGAAACAGGCGCTGTTGAAGATATGCGCCTTTAGATGTCACATTATTTCCCAATACCTTTTCTATTGAAATTACATCTTCCCACTTTTCATCGCGAGCCAGTGAGACAAGGATATTGGACAAGGCCACTGGCGCAAAGTACTTTCGCAACGCTGAATTTTCGGGCGTTTTTTCAAGCCACTCCCTGCTTACATGTTCCACGGCCGGGTAATCTCGGCGAGCCATAACGTCCAACATTTTAAAGGTGCGTTTAAAATCATCTGGCATGATATCGCATTGATGCCATTTCGGATCAATCCAAACGCCCTTCAATAATTCCGATGGCAGATAGCTGATTGTCATTTCTGCGACATCCAGAAGGCGTTCTGCCAAAACTTCGTTTTGCGCAGGGGACCAGATTTTCCCACAGGTAGGTACTGCAGCCCGAAGCAATATGGTCGGCTCGTACACCTTTGGCAACAACCCCTTCACCAAGTCATCCGTCGAATCTCCACGCAGATCGGCAGCCAGCGCACGGGCACGCCGTGTGAATATCTCAGGCAAAAAGTGATTAATTTCAGTTGGCGGAACTGCTGCCGACAAAGGGCTTCTGATTTTGAGTGCCTCTAAAAATAGGAGGGGTTGGATCGGCAATTGCACCAACTCCGCAGCTTCAATGACCTTGTATCTGGTTTTTGGCGCATTCAACCCGAGTATGGGGAAATAATCGGAATTTGCTGGCCGCGAGGAGTGTGTGCGCGCAAATGCCCGCAGCAACCTGCCGTCGCTTACCTTCCGGAAATTAAGCTGCTCAGCGGTACCAATTCCCAATCGAGCCAGCTCGGCCTTCAGGGGGCCGGCCATCAAGCGGTCCACTTCTAATTTCGGAAGCGGGCCATTGGGACTGGCCACGATCAATAGATCAGAGTAATTGCTAAGCCAGGCCGAATAATCATCAAATGCCGGCGCCATGGCATTCAATATAGATCCCACTAGCGGCTCATCAATTTCATAGAGTTGAATCCATTGAATAAAGAGTCCATTCTCATTCAGCTGGGTAGGGATGAACTTGTAAAATTCTTTGGAAAATAGTGCGCCAATGCCGCTGATCCAGGGATTGGAGGGCTCGGATACGATAATGTCGTATTTGGTTTTCTGACCTGCAAAATAGGATTTTGCATCGTCGATCACAATGCGCGACCGCGGATCTGTATACGCTCGCTTCACGCGATCCCCAAAGGCTTGAGCGCCTGCAACCATTGCCTCTTCAATTTCAATGGTGTCGACACGCTCTACCCTTGAATCTCCCAGCAGCGTATGGGTCGTCAGGCCGGAGCCGAAGCCAATGACGCCTACGCGCTTTGGATCGGCGTGCATCGCAAGAGGTAGCGCGGCGGCCAATGTCATCGTGGGTTCATCAACAATAGGCTCAACGCCATCCTTCATGGCGATGGAGGCATCAATTTTTCCGTTGGTGGCAATTTGAACGCTGCCCTCCGGTGATACAACCACCGAAACGCTCGAAGTTTTCCCGTCCCGGTAATAGAGAATTCGATCATCAGCCATAAGGCTGGTGCGACCATGGCGAAACACGCCGGAAGCCATGGTCATGGGGTCGAAAGGCACGCGCACCGCGAGAACGAGCGCAGTGGCGGCCAAGCCGCCAGCCACCGCGAAGCGAAGCATGGAGCGTTTGTCCTCGGCCTGGGCCCGCAGCAGGAACAGGCCAATGCCAATATCCACGACTGCTGCGACGCACAAGGCCAGCTTGAGGCCTAAGACAGGAATCAGCAGGTGGATGGCGGCAAATACGCCCAGGATGGCGCCAAGGGTGTTCCATGCATATACCCGGCCAATGGCGCGTTCGCCTTGCCCCGCGCGCAGCAGCGCCACCGTGAAAAGTGGTAGGGTCGTGCCCGCAAAGAATGCAGCGGGCAGCATGATGGCGATGGCGATGGTGGCGGTGCCCAGATTGAACAACGCGTAGCCACCGTCGGACTTGGCCAGGGCCTGCATTAGCCAACCCACCCAGGAAAAAGCATTGGCATAGACGAACAGAGACGCCAGTGCCGCGATGCCCATCAAAACTTGCATCCAGCCCACCAGCCGCAGGGGTGAATCGGTCTTGTCGGCTTGTTTGCGCACCCACAGGCCACCCAGTGCAATGCCTGCGATGAAAGAAGCCAGCATCAACTCGAACGCGTGCATGGTGCTGCCGACGGCCATGCTGAGCATGCGAATCCAGATGATTTCATACGCAAAGGACGCAGCGCCGGACAATGCGGTGCCGAACAGCACGGTGCGCAGCAGAGGGTTTGTGCGAAGGGATTGCCCAGGAGCATCGGCCTCTGTCACGGCTTTGGCGGGGGCGGGTTCAGGCTCGCGTGCCAGCCACCAGGCCAGCGCGGCAACGACGAAGTTCAAAATCCCGGCAGTGGCCATGGCACCGGGCAGGCCCACCGAGGGCAGCAGCACGAAGACGGCCACCAGCGCCCCAATGGCCGCGCCGATGCTGTTGGTGAAATACAGCCCGCCCAGAAGGTTGCCTGCGCTGCCGGGGTAGCGGCGAATTAATCCGCCGCTCATGAGCGGGAAGGTCATGCCAAGAAGAATGGTTTGCGGAAGGATCAGCAGCGCTGCAATGCTCCAGCGGGCAATGTCCACCGCCAATGGTGAACCCAGTGCCGGAATCAGGGTGTCGTAACTGAAACCGGCCACGCCCGTGAAGACCCAGTGGAACAGCAAACCAAGGACTCCAATGATTGCCTCAATGACGGCATAACTCCGGATCAAATTGCGCCAGCGTTGCCCCGCCTGGGCAATCCATGCGGCGCCCGCCGCCATGCCCCCCATGAAGATCGCCAGCACCAGGGCCTGCGCGTATGCGGCGTGGCCCAGAAAGAGCCCCAAATAGTGTGACCAAATTGACTGGTATATCAGCCCAGCAAAACCGGAGATGACAAAAATTGCGAGCAAGCCAGGCCGCGAGCTTTTGAAGGGAGATGTCATTGAATGAAAGTTCCAGAATTGCGCTGGGGACGGGATGATTTGAAGAGCGATGCAAAAATGATGCTCAGGCCGCTGATGCGATAGTCATGACTCACGGGTTACGTGAAATTGATGGCAGTCCGGATGGCCGCGCTGGAGAGTATTATTACGTGCTCCACTCCGACTTCCCCCCCCGCTTCTCTGCTACTCGCACCCCATGGACCACCATCTCCCGGTCCACAGCCTTGCACATGTCGTAAATGGTCAGTAAGGCCACCTGCACGGCAGTCAGCGCTTCCATCTCCACACCCGTCTGCCCCACGGTTTCTACGGTTGCAGAGCAAAATATGCCCACAATGCCCGGATGGCGGTCCCCGGCAGCTTCAAATTCAATAGCAATCCGCGTCAGCGCCAGCGGGTGGCACAGCGGAATCAACTCACTGGTCTTCTTGGCCGCCATGATGCCCGCGATGCGGGCCACGCCCAGCACGTCGCCTTTTTTGGCAGTCCCAGATTCAATCAAGGCCAAGGTTTCCGGCTGCATCTCGATGCGGCCGGTGGCGACGGCCACGCGGTGGGTGGCGGGCTTGGCGCCAACGTCCACCATGTGGGCTTGGCCTTGGGCATCGAAGTGGGTGAGGGGCGAGGCGGGGGTGGACATGGACAATGGAGCGAAACGTTTTTAGGGCGAAGGCATCATAAGGCGTTAGCCGTACAGGGCAACGCATGTGCATGGCCCTGAGGGTGACAAAGGACCTTCGTGCAAAAATTTCAACAAAAATGGCTTGTAGCGCTTTTCCATAAAGCGTTAGCAGCTATATTTTTTATAGCAAACAGCATTTTGTACGCACCAGTGGCGAGTGCCCAGACGGCCTTGCCCACCCTCGGCGACCCCAGCGACCTGACCACCAGCGCCGAGCGCCGCTTGGGTGACCGCATCATCCGCGAACTCTACAGAGACCCCGACTACATCGACGACCCCGTCATTGCCGACTATGTGCAGGGTATCTGGCGCCCTTTGATGGCTGCCGCCAAGGCGCGCGGGGAGCTCTCGCCGGAGCTGGATGAGCGCTTCGCGTGGGAGATCCTGCTGGGGCGCGACCGCACGGTGAACGCCTTTGCGCTGCCGGGCGGTTATCTGGGCGTGCACCTCGGCCTGATCGGGGTCGTTACCACCCGCGACGAGCTGGCCTCGGTGCTGGCCCACGAGCTCAGCCACGTCACCCAGCGCCACATCTCGCGCCTGATCACCCAGCAAAGCAAGCAGACGCCCCTGCTGCTGGGGGCGATGATTCTGGGCGCGCTGGCGGCCAGCAAGAATCCGGGCGCCACGCAGGCGCTGGTGGTGGGGGGGCAGGCGCTGGCCATGCAGAACCAGCTGAACTTTTCGCGCGACATGGAGCGCGAAGCGGACCGTATTGGCTATGGCCTGATGGCCCCCGCTGGGTTTGCACCGCAGGGCTTTGTCAGCATGTTCGACAAGCTCCAGCAGGCCAACCGGCTCAACGACAACGGTTCGTGGCCATATCTGCGCAGCCACCCGCTGACCACCGAACGCATGGCAGACATGCATTCGCGCCTTCCGCCCGGACAGGCTGCCGCAGCGGCCACAGTGCCATCGACCCTGGAACACGCCATGGTTGCAGCGCGTGCCCGGGTATTGGCCAACCCCGGCGTGGACACCTTGCGCCAGTGGATTGCCGAGCCGCAAGGCTCCGGTTTTGCAGCCCTGCCCGCCTCCCGGCGCGTGGGCGTGCTGTACGCGGCTGCGCTGGGCAGCAACCAGCTTCGAGACGCTGCAGGTGCACGCGCTGCCGCAAAGAAGCTGGAGGACCTGGTGCGCAATGATGCCGCGGCCCACCGACTGGCAAAGCTGCTCGCCGCCGAGATCGAACTGGCAGCAGGCGACGCTGCGGCCGCTGTCAACGCACTGGCTGCCGATGCGAACAACACCAGCAGCGGCAGCAGCAGCAACCGGCGCCCTGAACTGGTTTTGCGCACACAGGCCTTGCTGCGCGCTGGGCGCGCTGCCGAAGGAACCAGCGCCCTGCAAACCTGGGTGGCCACACACCCCCGGGATGCGACGGCGTGGCAGCTTTTGGCGTCCACCTGGCAGGCTCAAGGCCAGGCACTGCGCGCAGTGCGCGCCGAGGCAGAAGCCCACGCCGCACGCTATGACTATGCAGCTGCGGTAGACCGCTTCAAGGCGGGCCAGGATCTGGCGCGGCGGGGTGGACCGCAGGTGGACCACATTGAGGCGTCCATCATCGACACCCGGCTGCGCGCGGTGGAGTCACTTCTTCGCGAACAGGCCGCCGAGCGCTGATTCAATCAGCACACCCAGCAGCGAATAGATCAGCGACCCGAGCAGCGCCGCGCCGAAGCCATTGACGTGGAACCCGTCCAGTACGCTGGCGGCGGCCCAGAACATGAGCGCGTTGATGACGAAGAGAAAAAGGCCGACGGTGACGATGGTGACCGGCAGCGTCAGCACCACCAGCACGGGCCGCAACACCACGTTGAACAGGCCAACGACAAAGGCCGCGATCAGCGCGGAGGTGAAGCTCTGCACTTCCACACCGCTGTAGACATAGGCCACAAACAGCAGCGATGCAGCGCTGAGAAGCCATTTCAGGAGGAGTTTCATGGCCGGAGAATAGCACCGGCCGAGGGAACCAAGAAATGCGCAAAACGGGAGCCAAGCCCCTGGCAGTCAGCCCGCGCGCTGACTGCCTATTCGAAAGCCAGCATCCACAACGCTCCGCAACCCGTGAGCAGGCTGCCCAGCGTTCCTGGCATTGGCGACCAGCCTTTGTCCGGGCGCACATGCGCAGGCTCCTGTGCCAAATCCGTCTTGGGCCGGCGCGCATCTACCACCTGGGCCACGGAGGCGCCTGCAGCCTGCAACTGATCGGTCAGCTCCGCCAGCGGCCCCTTGGCCAGTACGGTGGTCACTCTGTCCGTGGGCACCCGCAGCACGGGAAGGATCTGGGCAAACAGCTTGTCAGCCCACTTGGCTCGCCAGTTTTCACGGGCGCTGTGGCTTACCCACTTGCTGATGCGATGGGTCATCCGTGGCGCGCAGGCCACCAGCACCCATTGTGTTCTGGCAGCCGCGTCGCGCGCGAACAAAGGTGCCAGCACCTGCTGCGCATAAACCGCGTCGTCCACATACACGATGACTCTGTCCATACCGACTCCCATTGAGGACCAAGGACAAAAGGGGGCATAAAGCCCCCTTTTGCAATGGTCGGTTCCGTATGTCTGCCTTTAGCCCTGCTGCTCGGCAGGTGCCGCCGCCGCGCGGCGCGCAACGATGATCTTGCCAGCCAGCAGAACCAGCAGCGCACCCGCCACGCTGGCACCGTACTTGATCATGTCTGTCTGTGGCAGTTTCAGCATCCACTGCCACTTGTCGGGGTTCGAGAAAGCAGGGTCCGTCACCAGCATGCCGCCAGCGATCCAGCCCAGCAGCATGCCGCCCGCCGTGATGATCATCGGGAAACGCTCCATGAGCTTGATGACCAGCTGGCTACCCCAGACGATGATCGGGATAGAGATCAGAAGGCCCAGCACGACCAGCAGGAACTGGTGCTCGCCCGCATTCTGCGCAGCGCCCGCAATGGCGATCACGTTGTCCACGCTCATCACCAGGTCGGCCACGATGATGGTCTTGATGGCGGCCAGCAGCTTGTCGCTGCCTTGCACGTCACCGTGGCCCTCTTCATCGGGAGCCAGCAGTTTGACGCCAATCCACACCAGCAACAGCGCGCCCACGAACTTGAGGAACGGCAGCGCCAGCAGGGTCATCGCAAAGGCGATCAGGATCACACGCAGAACAATAGCCCCGGCAGTGCCCCAGATGATGCCCTTGGTACGCTGGGCCGGAGGCAGCTTGCGGCAGGCCAGCGCGATGACCACCGCGTTGTCGCCGCCCAGCAAGATGTCGATGATGATGATCTGGCCGAGTGCGAGCCAGAATTCGGGCGAAGCCAAAAAGTCCATAAATTCCTCAGTATCAATACACGCGAAGGGGGAGTTCGCCGCCACTGTAGCGCCGAGTCCACCCAAGGGATAAAGGGCCTGCGGTCGGGGGATCAAGGACTGCCCTGACAGGGCAAGCAACGAAAGGACGGCCTTGATCAGCCCCAGCGGGCCCATCAAAGGTCTTGCTCAGCCCGGCGCCCTTGCGGTATGCGCTGAACCCGGACCGCCGGAAGCGATGTTTCGCTTCGTACTGACGACGGTTCCGATGCCTCGCGCCCCCACGCACCAAAATTTGGCAATGCCGGAATGCAAGTCGGGAGCTACTCCCCTTCGAAGCGTCGATTGGAACATCGCCCGCACGGTCGCGCAAGGGCAGCGCGATTGTGGTTATTGCGTACACACCCCCTCAAAGGCTGCCCCAAAGGGGCCGAAGCTCCCTGCAAAACACCTTTGCCAGGGTTGCCTTGTCCGCGCGGCTATGATCCAGCCCCTTCGCTCAAACCTCCATGGCCGCCATCCACATCACCGACATCGAAGCCGCCATCAACCACTGGCGCAGCCGGGTGCCTTCGCCCGACGGAGTCTCCCTGGCCCCGGAGATCCGCGCGCTGGCAGAGGTCTATGCGCAGATGGTGTTCCGGCGCGAGGACGTGGTGGAAGAAGACCGCCTGCCCCCGGATGCCCTGGACGCCTGGCATGCCTGGTACGGCACCACGCCTGACACGCCCTGTATCGCCATCTGCTCCACCAGCCAGGGCGACGACCTGTGCAAAGGGTGCGGGCGCACGTTTGACGAAGTGCAGTTCTGGCCCGCGATGGGCCCTGCCGAAAAACGCGCGGTGTGGCGACGCATCACGCTGGAGCACTCTGCGTGGCGGTTCAACCGCTATGCAGAACGGGCGGCCGAAGGGGTTTCCAAAGCGCCGGCGCCAGCGGGCGCGGCGTAACCCGCTCCTTTTCTTTTCAACACGTCGCCCCGCCTCGCAAGCTGCAAACATACGGGGGCTGTACGCCCGGCGGTCAAACGGCTATGGTGGGCCCATGCTGCGCCTCACCCAAGCCCCGAACATCGCCATCGCCACGTTGTGGGCGGACTTGTTGTGCGAAGCGGGCATGACGGCCTCCGTGCAGCGCCAGTATCTGGGTGCCGCGGCGGGGCACCTGCCGCCGGACCAGTGCCTGCCCGAAATCTGGCTGGACTACGACGAACACGCCACCCGCGCACGCGCGCTGCTGCAGGAGCTTCAGGATTTGCCACAGCGCCGCTGGGCATGCCAGTGCGGCGAGACGGTCGAAGGCGGATTCGAGCAGTGCTGGCAGTGTGGCGCGCTCATGCCACGGAACTGAGTCAGAAACTACCAAATTGATAGCTGTTAGCGCTTATCCATCAAGCGCCATAGGCCATTTTGACCAGTATTCCAGTCACTTCCATCGGACGGGCTCCACATGCACACTGCCCTGCGTGCTGCTCAGGGTGATCGCGCCTTCCTGCACCGTAGCCTGCAGTTGCATGCTGCGCTCGGCCAGCTGCGCCAGTGCCTGGGATGCCTCCGTGGGGATGCGCCAGACCTGCAGCTTTTCCAGGCGTGACAGTTTGGTCTCGATGCCTTTCCACCAGATCTCTGCGGCGTGGTTGAAGCAGTAGACGATCACAGAATCGGCCTTGCTGCAGGCCTTGGTGAGCGGCTTGTCTTCGGGCTGGCCCACCTCAATCCACACGCGCTTGCGGCCGGTAAAGTCGGTGAGCGAGGCATCCGGGTCATCCGGGTCCGACAGACCCGCACCAAATGCCAGCGTGGCGTCGCCGTTGCAGAGGTCGTTGAGCTGGTGCGCCTGGATGGCCAAAGCAGCCAGCCGGACCATCATGCGCTCGTCGGTCTCGCTGGGGTGGCGCGCCAGCGTGAGGGCGTGGTCAGCGTAGTAGCCGTGGTCGATGTCGGCGATCTGGAGGTTCGCCTTGAAGATGGTGGATTTGATGGCCATGCAGCCTCACTACTAAATAGATAGCTGCCAGCACTTTATCTACAAGCGCTGGAGGCCAGAAAGGCTATAAATCTGCAGGCTAGACGCGCCGTGCGAGTTCGGCGGCTTTGCCCACATAGCTGCCGGGCGTCATGGCCAGAAGGCGGTCTTTTTCGGCCTGGGGGATTTCCAGCGAGGCGATCAGGCCGTGCAGCGCCTCGGCGGTCACGGTCTTGCCACGGGTCACTTCCTTGAGCTTTTCGTAAGCGCCCTGCACACCAAAGCGGCGCATCACCGTCTGGATGGGCTCGGCCAGCACTTCCCACGAAGCATCCAGGTCTTCGGCCAGCGCTTCTTCGTTCAGCTCCAGCTTGTTCAGGCCGGTCAACAGCGAGGCATAGGCCAGCGCCGCGTAGCCCAGGGCCACGCCCATGTTGCGCAGCACGGTGCTGTCGGTCAGATCCCGCTGCCAGCGGCTGATGGGCAGCTTTTCAGACAGGTGCTTGAGCAGCGCGTTGGCCAGGCCCAGGTTGCCTTCGGCGTTTTCAAAGTCAATCGGGTTGACCTTGTGCGGCATGGTGCTGGAACCAATCTCGCCCGCCTTCAGGCGCTGCTTGAAGTAGCCCAGGCTCACATAGCCCCAGATGTCGCGCGAGAGGTCGATCAGGATGGTGTTGGCGCGGGCCACGGCGTCGAACAGCTCGGCCATGTAGTCGTGCGGCTCGATCTGGATCGAGTACGGCTGGAAGGTCAGGCCCAGGCCCAGCGGTTCGGGCGTTTCGATGACCTTCTTGCTGAAGGCTTCCCAGTCGAAATCAGGCCAGGCGGACAGGTGGGCGTTGTAGTTGCCCACAGCGCCGTTCATCTTGCCCATGATCTTGACGGCGGCGATCTTCTCGCAGGCCGTTTGCAGGCGCATCACCACGTTGGCCATTTCCTTGCCCACGGTGGTGGGGCTGGCGGTCTGGCCGTGGGTGCGGCTGAGCATGGGCACGTCGGCAAAGGCGTGCGACATTTCGCGCAGCTTGAGCACGATGCGGTCCAGGCCCGGCAGGATGACCTGGTCGCGACCTGAACGCAGCTGCAGCGCGTGGCTCGTGTTGTTGATGTCTTCGCTGGTGCAGGCAAAGTGCACAAATTCGGAGGCCTTTTCCAGCTCGGGGCGCGCCTCGAACTTGCTCTTGATCCAGTATTCGACGGCCTTGACGTCGTGGTTTGTTGTTTTTTCGATCTCTTTGATGGCGGCGGCGTCAGCTTCGGAGAAGTTCTTGATCAGGCCGAGCAGATAGGCGCGGGCGCCCGTGGTCAGGGGCTTGAACTCGGCGAAACCGGCATCCGACAGGGCAATGAACCAGGCCACTTCCACCTGCACACGGCGGTGCATGTAGCCGTGTTCGCTCATGATGGGGCGCAGGGCGGCAAGTTTGCTGGCGTAACGGCCGTCAAGCGGCGACAGGGCGGTAATGGTGGACAGGCTCATGGCGCGCCATTGTAGGCGTGGTGTGTAAGCGCCACGCAGCCGTCAGCTTGCGGGCGGGCAGCTGCCGATAGAATCAATCTCGAATCGTTCAGCCTACCCCGCGCCCTGGAAGACACACCATGAAATTGATCGGAGCCACCGCCAGCCCCTACGTACGCAAGGTACGTATCGTGATGGCCGAGAAAAAGCTCGACTACCAGTTCGTGCAAGAAAACGTCTGGGCAGACGACACCCATATTTCCACCTCCAACCCCTTGGGCAAAGTGCCCTGCCTGGTAATGGAAGGCGGCGAGGCCGTTTTTGACTCCCGCGTGATCGTCGAATACCTCGACACCCTGTCGCCCGTGGGCAAGCTGATCCCGTCGCAAGGCCGCGAACGCGCCGAGGTCAAGACCTGGGAGGCACTGGCAGATGGTGTGATGGATGCCGCCATCCTGGCCCGCCTGGAAGCCACCTGGGCCCACCGCAAGGACAGCGAGCGCAGCCAGGCCTGGATCGACCGCCACCTGATCAAGGTGAACGACGGCCTCAAGTCCATGAGCCAGGGCCTGGGCGACAAGCCGTATTGCAGCGGCATCCACCTCAGTCTGTCCGACATCGCCGTGGGCTGCGCCCTAGGCTGGCTGGAATTCCGATTCCCCGACATCGCCTGGCGCAGCGAGTACCCCAACCTGGGCAAGCTGCTCGACAAGCTGATGCTGCGCCCTAGCTTCGCCGATACCAAACCGTCCTGAGCGGCCAGCGAGAGCGGGCATTGGTTTTTTGAACCCCCTGCGCCGGGCTTGCCGTATGCTTGGGCGCTTATGAACGAAATGGTTCAAAACCCTCCGAAACCCGGTGATGTACGGGCCACCCGCCAGCGCGCAGCGCGCGAGGCCGCCACCACGCCCGGGGCGGACAGGGTGCGCGTCAACGACCCCGACCGCACGATGGCCAACATCCTGCAGGTAGCCACGGCAGAGTTTGCGGACAAGGGCCTGGCCGGGGCACGCATCGACGAGATCGCGGCACTGACCAGCACCAGCAAGCGCATGATCTACTACTACTTCGGTAGCAAGGAAGGTCTGTATGTCGCGGTGCTGGAGGAGGCCTACCGCCGCATCCGGCGCATCGAATCGGAGCTGCACCTGGAAGACCTGGCGCCCGAGCAGGCCCTGCGCACGCTGGTGGGCTTCACGGTGGACTACCAGCTCGCCAACCCCGACTTCATCCGCCTGGTGATGAACGAGAACATGCACCGGGGCGAGTACATCACCAAGTCGGCCACGATCCAGGAACTGAACATCCCCGTCATCCATGCCGTGCGCGATGTGTACCAGCGTGGCGTGGCGGCGGGTGTGTTCCGCCCCGACGTGGACCCGGTGGACCTGCACATGTCCATCTCGGCCCTGTGCTTCTTCAACGTGGCCAACCGCCACACCTTCGGCGCGATCTTCAAGCGCTCGCTGGATACGCCTGCCGCCACGGCGCAACGTCGTGAATCGATCATCGAGATGATCGTGCGCTTTCTGCGGCCCTGACCCTCCCGGCCTGGGCGCGCACACCGGCCCGCGTCAAAAAGCTCCTCATCAGCACCCTGCGCGCGCGCCGTGCATGGCTGCGTGCTGCCATGACAAACCATGCAGGGTTTGCACCTAGATCAAATACTAACCAGTTCGTACAAAATTCTTTCAGCGTTTCAATACAACGACTGGAGACACCATGTTTTCACTGGCCGACCGCGTGCTGCGGGGATACACCCGCGTGCTGGATGTACTGGCAGGCCTGTGCCTTGCCATCATGGTGGTGCTGGTGTTTGGCAACGTGGTGCTGCGCTACACCATGAACTCCGGCATCACGGTGTCGGAAGAACTCTCGCGCTGGCTGTTCGTGTGGCTGACCTTCATGGGCGCCGTGGTCGCGCTGCGCGATCACGGCCACCTGGGCACGGATGCGCTGGTGTCGCGCCTGCCCGCTGTGGGCAAGAAAGCCTGCCTGGTGCTGGCGCAGCTCGCCATGCTGTATGTGTCGTGGTTGCTGCTCAGTGGCAGCTGGGCCCAGATGCTCATCAACTGGGAGACCGAAGCCCCGGTCACCGGCGCCTCGGTGGGCATCTTCTACGCCAGTGGCGTGCTGATGGGCGGATCGGGGATTGCCATCTTGCTGCACGACCTGCTGCGCACCCTGTTCGTTCCGCTGGCTGAGCACGAGCTGGTCATGGTGCAGGAGAGCGAAGAACTGGCGGCCCTGGCGCACCGCCCTGCGGGCACCGATGCATCCCACGAAGCGCCCGGCAGCCACCGCCCCTGACCCCTCCGCACAGGCTCTCCACCATGACCGTCACCATCTTCCTCGGCTCCCTGCTGCTCGCCATGGCGATCGGCATTCCCATCGCGTTTGCGCTGCTTATCAGCGGCGTGGCGCTGATGTGGCACCTGGACCTGTTCGACGCGCAGATCCTGGCGCAGAACGTGATCAACGGCGCCGACAGCTTTCCGCTGCTGGCCGTGCCCTTCTTCATGCTGGCGGGCGAGATCATGAATGTGGGCGGCCTGTCCAAGCGCATCGTGAAGCTGGCGCTCACGCTGGTGGGCCATGTGCCCGGCGGCCTGGGTTATGTGGCCATCATGGCGGCGGTGATCCTGGCTGCCGTGTCGGGCTCGGCCGTGGCCGATGCTGCAGCGCTGGCCTCCCTGCTGCTGCCCATGATGGTGGCTGCGGGCCACAACAAGGAGCGCTCGGCCGGGCTCATAGCGTCGGCCGGCATCATCGCCCCGGTGATCCCTCCGTCCATCGGTTTCGTGATCTTTGGCGTGGCGGCCAACGTGTCTATCAGCAAGCTGTTTCTGGCAGGCATCGTGCCGGGCATCCTGCTGGGGCTGGCGCTGGCCCTTACGTGGTGGTGGCTGGTGCGGCGCGAAGATGTGGCGCCCCCAAAGCGTGCCACCCGAGCCGAACTGACCCTGGCCCTGCGCGAAGCCGTGTGGGCGCTGGGCCTGCCCCTCATCATCCTGGTCGGCCTGCGCATGGGCGTCTTCACTCCCACCGAGGCCGCCGTGGTGGCCGCCGTGTATGCGCTGTTCGTGTCCATGGTGGTCTACCGCGAGCTGAGCTGGCGCCAGCTGGCCGACATCTTCCGCGCCTCGGCCCGCACCAGCGCGGTGGTGATGTTCCTGGTGGCTGCCGCCATGGTGTCCGCGTGGCTTATCACCGTGGCTGACCTGCCCTCCAAGGTCATCGGCATGCTAGAGCCGTTCATGGGCAACCCAACGCTGCTGCTGATCGCCATCATGCTGCTGGTCATGGTGGTGGGCACGGCCATGGACATGACGCCGACCATCCTCATCCTCACGCCCGTGCTGATGCCGGTGGTCAAGGCCGCAGGCATCGACCCGGTGTACTTCGGCGTGCTCTTCATCATCAACAACGCCATCGGGCTCATCACCCCACCTGTGGGCACGGTGCTCAACGTGGTGGCTGGGGTGGGGCGCATGTCCATGTCGCAGGTCACACGCGGCGTCACGCCCTTCATGCTGGCCCAGCTGGCCGTGATGTTCCTGCTGGTGCTGTTCCCCTCCATCGTCATGGTGCCGCTGCGCTGGTTGAGTGGTTGACCCCCATCTGCGCCCAGGCCCTCTTCTTTCCGCTCCGTTTCTGCCCCGCCTAAAAACCCAAGGAGACATTTCCATGAAGCTGCTCAAAACCCTGCTCGCCACCGCCCTGGTTGCCGCGTCGCTGCTGTCCGCCGCGCATGCCCAGGAACGCACCATCAAGTTCGCCTTCCAGAACCAGAAGGACCACCCGCAGGCCCAGGGCGCGCAAAAGTTTGCCGACCTCGTGGCGGCCAAGACCGGCGGCCGCATTGCCGTCAAGCTCTTCCCCGGCGGCACGCTGGGCGGTGACCTGCAGACCGTGTCGGCCCTGCAGGGCGGCACGGTAGAGATGACCGTGCTCAACGCCGGCATCCTGGCCGCGCAGTCCAAGGAATTCGGCATCTACGACTTCCCGTTCCTGTTCGCCACGCCCCAAGAGGCCGATGCCGTGACCGACGGCCCCTTCGGCAAGAAACTGCTCGACAAGCTGCAGGCCAAAAACCTGGTCGGTCTGGGCTACTGGGAGCTGGGTTTCCGCAACCTCACCAACAGCAAGAAACCCATCACCAAGGCCGAGGACATCGCGGGTCTCAAGATCCGCGTGATCCAGTCGCCGATCTACATCGACCTCTTCAACGCGCTGGGCGCCAACGCGGTGCCCATGCCCTTCCCCGAGCTGTACACCGCCATGGAACAGAAGGCCGTGGACGGCCAGGAGAACCCGTTCTCCACCATCCTGTCGTCCAAGTTTGCCGAGGTGCAGAAGTACCTCACCGTCACGCGCCACATGTACAACCCCCAGGCCGTGATCGTGAGCAAGAAGTTCTGGGACAGTCTGAACCCCGCTGACCAGAAGGCGCTGAACGACGCCATGGCCGAAGCCACGACCTTCCAGCGCGGCGTGTCGCGCGTGCAGGCCAACGTGGCGCTCGAAGACCTCAAGAAGGCGGGCATGCAGGTGTCCGAGTTCTCGCCCGCCGAGCTGGACAAGCTGCGCGCCAAGGTGAAACCCGTCGTTGAAAAACACAGCGAGAAGGTGGGCGCCGAGACCGTGCAAGAGGTCTATTCCACGCTGGCCAAACTGCGCGGCGGCAAGTAAGCCACCACTGCAACCCCTGCGCTGCCGTGCGGTGAACACACCACCAACCCGGCAGCGCGCCCACCCCGCATTCCGCCCGCCCCATGAGCCTCCAGCTCCTCGATCCCCCGGTCATCCCCACCACGTCCACCATGTCTTCCACTAGCCCCCGCAAGGTGCTGATCGGGCTGATCGGCGCCGGCATCCAGAAGTCGCTGTCGCCGGCCCTGCACGAAGAAGAAGCACGCCACCACGGCATGCGCCTGCACTACCAGCTCATCGACCTGGACCGCTCTGCTTCGTCGGCGGAGCATCTGCCCACGCTGTTGTCGGCGGCGCGCATCATGGGCTATGCGGGCTGCAACGTGACCTACCCCTGCAAGCAGGCCGTGATCCCGCACCTCGACAGCCTGTCGGAAGAAGCGCGCGCCATGGGCGCAGTGAACACGGTGGTCATCCGCGACGGACAACTGGTAGGACACAACACCGACGGATCGGGCTGGGCCTGGGGCTTTACCCGCGCGTTGCCCGGCGCTGACCTGCGCCGCGTGGTGCTGCTGGGCGCGGGCGGCGCAGGCGCCGCCATTGCGCATGCCGTGCTGCGGCTGGGCGCCGAGCACTTGAGCATCGTCGATGCGCAACCCGAGCGTGCGGCGCAGTTGGCGGCCGACGTGAATGCGCTCTACGGAGCCCGTGCCGAAGCCTCCGACATCCAATCGGCCATGGCGCAGGCCACCGGCCTGATCCACGCCACGCCCACGGGCATGGACAAGCTGCCGGGCCTGCCGCTGGACGTGGGCCTGCTGCGCCCCGCCATGTGGGTGTCCGAAGTCGTTTATTTCCCGCTCGACACCGCCCTGGTCCAGGCCGCACGCGCGCTGGGCTGCCGGGTATCCGACGGCGGCGGCATGGCCGTGGGCCAGGCCGTTGGAGCGTTTGAGCTGTTCACCGGCGAGGCCCCGGATGCGGCGCGCATGGACGCACATTTCCGCCGCCTGGTCAGCAGCGCCCGCTGACCCGTTCCGCGCACGACAACACAAGGAGCTGAACCCATGAGCACCCCGATGGTGGCCACCCGCGAAGCGCTGGGCGACATGCCCAACCCCCTGGGCCTGCAGGGCATTGAGTTCATCGAGTACGCCACCAGCCGCCCGCAGGCGCTGGGCCAGGCGTTGGAGCGCATGGGCTTTCAGCCCGTGGCGCGCCACCGCTCGCGCGAGGTGCTGCTGTACCGCCAGGGCGACATGAACATCATCGTCAACGCCCACCAGGACACCGAACGCACCGGCGTGCATGCGCCGCCCGCACTCACCGAAACACCGGTGCTGGCCGCCATCGCCTTCCGCGTGGGCAATGCAGCGGCAGCATTTCGCCGCGTGCTGGAGCAGGGCGCTTGGGCCGTGCACACCGAGGTCGAGGTGATGGAGCTGAACATCCCCGCCATCCACGGGGTAGGCGCGAGCCGCATCTACTTTGTGGACCGCTGGAAGGAGTTCTCCATCTACGACGTGGACTTTGTGCCCATCCCCACGGTCAACCCGCGCCCGCCTGCGCTGCAGGGCCTGCACCTGTTTGGCGTGGTGCAGTACATCGGCCTGGGCCGCGCCGCCGACTGGATTCACTTCTACGCGGAGCTGTTCGGTTTTGCCGAGCTGGCACCCGACCAGTCGTTTGGCGTGCTCACCCATGGCCGCATCCTGGCCAGCCCCTGCGGCACGCTGCACTGGCAGCTGATTGAACCGCTCGTCGATGCGCTGGATGCCGACCCCGAGGAGCTGCTGCAGCGCGTGGCCTTTGGCACACCCGACGTGCTGGCCACGGTGCAAGCGCTGCGTGCGCGCGGCGTGGAGTTTGTCGAGTCGCCCACGGGCGTGCACACCGGCACGCGCGGTGCCCTCACGCGCGCCGACACCGCATCGCCCAGCTTCGAGCTGGTGCTCGACGCCCGCTGAGCCTGGAGACCGCCCATGCGCCAATCCACCATGCAACGCAACGTCGCCGATTTCGGCATGGACACCATCAGCCTAGCGGGCCCACTGGAGGCCAAGCTGGCCGCCGTGAAAGCCGCCGGCTTCGGCCAGATCATGCTGGCCGCGCGCGACATCGTGGGCCACCCTGAGGGCATCGAAGCCGCTGTGCACGCGGTGCGCAACAGCGGCCTGCGCGTGACGGGTTTCCAGGTGCTGCGCGACTTCGAGGGCCTGTCGGGCCACCTGCACAGCTACAAGGTGGACATTGCCAAGCAGATGATCCTGATGGCGCGCGACCTGGGCGCGCCCGTGTTGCTGGTCTGCAGCTCCACGTCATCGCACGCCACGGCGGATGCCGAGGCCACTGCACGCGACCTGCGCAAGCTTGCGCTGCTGGCGCTGCCCCACGGCATCCGCGTGGCGTTTGAAGGCCTCTCGTGGGGCCGCCACATCAACGAAGTGCACCAGGCCTGGGCCGCAGTGGAGCAGGCCGATTGCCCCAACCTCGGTCTGGCCATCGACTCGTACCACCAGTTCGCCACCAGCACGCCACTCTCGGCCCTGGAAGACGTGGACCCCGCCAAGATCTATCTGGTGCAGCTGTCGGACTTCATGTGGCAGGAGACCCGCACGGTGCAGGAGCGCATCGAGACCGCGCGGCACTTTCGCGTGTTCCCTGGCGAGGGCGTGCACAGCCAGGCCCTCGCCGAGTTGGTGCGCACGCTCGATGGCATGGGCTACCAGGGCGACTACAGCTTTGAGGTCTTCAACGACGACTACCAGCAGCTGCCGCTGCCTTATGTGGCGCAACGCGCGTGGAACAGTGCGCTGTGGCTGGCGGAGGGGGTGCTGCAGCGCGCCGTGCCGCTGCCCGGACACCCGCGCATCAAGACCCTGGCGTGACCAACGCGTCAAAGCGTCAGCGGCCAACGATCAGCTGTTGGCGCGCTTCTTGAGCCAGCGCATCAGCGCGCCCACCACGGGCAGTTTTTCGTACAGTTCTTCGGCGGCGTCCCAATAGTCGCGGTGCAAGCTCACCAGGCCTTGTTCGTCCAGCACCAGGTGCGAGGCGCCGCGCACCGTCTGCGTCACGCCCTTGTGGAAGTCCTTGAAGGCGAACAGGAAGTCCCAGGTCAAAAAGCACTGCTGCCCCTGCACCACGCGGCCCGTGACCACAAAACGCGGCTGCTCCAGTGCCTCGAACATGTGGGCAAAGATGCCCTGGATGGCAGTTACGCCCACGACCTCGTTGAACGGATCCTTGAAGCGCGCCTGGGGTGCGTAGAACTGCCCGATGGTCGCCACATCGGCGGGTGAGAGGTTTTCAAAGAACGCAATGACGCGCATAACGGCTTCTTCCGTAGCGATCGTGGTTTCCGGTGGGTGCATACCGTTCAAAGACCTGTGAATTTGCGAACCGCCGGAAAGTACCACCGATACGGCAGCACGCGCAGCAGTTTCATCACCCGCGTGAAGCGCTTGGGAAAGTGGATGTCGAAATGCCCCCGCTCCCAGCCCTGCACGATGGCAGCCGCCGCTGCTTCGGGTGAGATGAGGGCCGGCATGGTGAAGTCGTTGCCCGCCGTGAGCGGCGTGGCCACAAAGCCCGGGTTGATCACGCTCACGCCCATGCCCAGGTCATGCAGGTCCAGGTAGAGCGCCTCGGCCAGGTTGATGAGCGCCGCCTTGGTCGGCCCATAGGCCAGGCTCTTGGGCAGCCCCCGAAAGCCCGCCACGCTGCTGATCAGGCTCACATGGCCCGGGCGCCCGGCCTGCGCTGCGGTCAGCATGGCGGGCAACACACCAGCCAGCACATGCAGCACGCCGTTGTAGTTGATCTGCTCGTGGCGCAGCATCACGTCCAGGTCGAAGTCGGTGGCGCGCATGTCGCGGTAGTAGCCCGCGCAATAGCACACCATATCGGGCACACCACCCGCCAGCACCTGCGCGGCGGCGGCCTGTACCTGTGCCGGTTCGGCGGTGTCAAAAGCCAGCGCCGTGCTGCCGGGGTGCTGCCGGGCAAAGGCGTTCAGCGCATCACCACTGCGCGCCGACACGATGACCTGCGCGCCGCGCGCATGCAGCGCAGCCGCTGTGGCCCGGCCAATGCCGCTGCTGGCCCCGATGAGCCAGGCCCGGCGGCCATGCCAGTCGCGCAGGGGAGGATTGAGGCTCATGGTGCGCGTTTGGTGAAGGACAGGGTGATCTCGCCCAGGCGGAATCCGAACTTACTCATGGTGGCGCGGTTGAGCATCACACGGTCATCGATGAGGTACATCCAGTCGTCCAGATCCACGTTGTAGACCTTGCCATCCACAGGCAGGGCCAGCGTGTAGTTCCAGCGGAAGGCATTGCCACGCGTCTGGCCGTTGGCCGTACCCACCACATCGTCGGCGGTGCCGGTGTAGCGGCCGTCGGCATGCTTCGTCAGCCGCCAGATGCGGCGTTGCGTGGTGCCGTCGGAGTAGGTGAAGGCTTCGTCGAGCACGCCCTCGTTGCCTTTCCAGCTGCAGTCCATGACCACGGTGAAGCGCTTGACGATCTGGCCGCTGCGGTCCTGGAAGATGCCGTAGGCGTCGATCTTGCCGTTGAAATACTGGGCCAGGTCCAGCACCGGTTTTTCGCTGGCGTAGCCATCGAGGTTCTGGCTGGCGCAGCCAGACAGCACCACGGGTGCGGCCACAGCGGCCGAAAGGAGGAGACGTCTTTGCATCATGGTGGTGGGCCTTGGTCGGTTCGAATTCAAACAATCGCCGCGCCACGCGGGCGCCGCAGAATGAGGAGATAGAGCGCGGCCGCAGCGGTGAACTTGAGCACGCAGGGCAGCACCGCATAGGCCAAGCCGAGGGTCTGCAAACCGTCATCGCTTCGCATTCCGGGGCTGTAGCCCAGCCATCCCAGCAGGGGCAGCGCCAGGCCTGCCGCCAGTGCCAGGTTGAGCTTGGTGGCAAAGTTCCACCAGCCAAAGTACGCGCCCTCGTGCTGGCCACTGTCGCCCTCGGCGGCAATCACGCCAGCCAGCAAGGCGCTGGGCAGGGCCAGGTCGGTGCCCAGGGCCACGCCGGACAGCGCACAGACGACGAGGAACGGCACCACATCACCCGCGCCCAGAAACGCAGTCCACACAAACACGGCAATCGCCAGCAGCATGCCCGCCAACCAGGTGCGCGCCAGGCCCCAGCGCGCCACGGCACGCAGCCACAGCGGGATGGACAGCGCAGCGCACACGAAATAGGCCGCGAGGAACATGGGCTCCTGCGCGGGCGGGGCCTGCAGCCGGTCCTGAATAAAAAACAGCACCAGCGTGGCCGGTATGGCGCTGGCAATGCCGTTGAGCATGAACACCGCCAGCAGGCGGCGGAAGGCAGGGCGGCCCCAGGGCCGCCACAGGCTGGCGCGCTGCGGGGGGCGGTACACACCGGCCACGGCGACACCCGCATGCGCTGCGGGGCGCGGGGCTCTGGTCCAGGCCCACCAGCCTAGCAGCAGGGTGATGGCAAACACACTGAGCATCACCGGCAGGCCCAGCAGCGCGGGCAGCACCGATGCCAGCACCACGCCGACCAGTGCAGCACCCTCGCGCCAGGCCACGATGCGGCCACGCTGCAGCTCGTCACCGCCCAGGCGTGCGCCCCAGGACTGGTGTGCGATGCTGAGCTGGCTGTAGGCGGTGTAAGTGATGAGCAATGCCACCAGTGCCCAGGCAATGAGCGCATCGGCCCCGCGCACCAGCGGAAAGAACAGGCTGCTCAGCCCCAGTGCCAGCACCACCGCCGACACCGCGCCCACCGCCAGCACGGCGCGCACCGAACGGCCGAAGAGGTAGTCAGACAGGCGGCCCAGCAGCGGGTCGGTGAACGCATCAAACAGCCGCGCTGCCAGCAGCACCGAGCCCAGCATGGCCAGGGGCATGCCAAATTCGCGCGCATAGTGGTTGGGCAGCAGCACATAGAGCGGCAGCGCCACAAACGCCAGCGGCAGGCCCAGCAGCCCATAGGCCAGGCCTGCGCTGGCGCGGATGGGCTGCGTGGAGGTCATGGTTGGCCTGCAGTGCGGGTGGCGGCCAGCAATTCCTGGCGCAGCCCGGGTTCGGAGGTCTGCGGAGACAGCCAGATGCCAAAGAACAGGCGCGAGAACTCGGCGTCCGGCACCTCACCGACGACACGCCCCGCCATCTTGAACACCGCACCCACGCCCGGCTGGTGAATGCCCAGCAGGCGGTCGCCCGACTTCACATCCGGCAACGCGGCCTGCAGCGCCTGCTGCCAGCGCGTGGCCTGTTGGGGCGTGAAGCTGCCCACGCGGCGCATCTCTTCCAGTGAGCGTTTGGCGATGGCCTCGGCCGTGAAGTCGCGGTGGTAGGTCAGCTCCAGCGCCAACGGCTGGGCGCCGTAGTTGTCGGCGTCAAAGCCGGGCTGCACCCACAGGCGGGCGCGGTAGATCTCGAAGCCCAGAAACCGGAGCACGCCCTGGCCCGCCAGGCGCACGCCTGACAGGGGCGTGGCGGTGGCCGACTCTGCCGCCTGGGCCATTGGCACGGCCTGCGCGATAGCGGAATTTGAATAAAAAAAGGCTCCAGCGCTTATCCATAAAGCGGTAATAGCTATGTTTTTCATAGCATTCAATCCTTCACCAGCGTGTACTGCACCAGGTCGATGTTGCTCATAGCAAATGCCGCTTCGCAGTACGCCAGGTAGAACTCCCAGATGTGCAGGAAGCGCTGGTCAAACCCAAGCTGCAGGATTTGGGTGCGCTGCGCCAGAAAGCGCTCGCGCCAGCGCTTGAGGGTTTCGGCGTAGTCCTGGCCAAACGCAAACTCGTCGACCACGCGCAGGCCTGCCGCCTCGGCCTCTCGGCGGAACTCGCGCGGACACGGCAGGCAGCCTCCGGGGAAGATGTACTGCTGGATGAAATCCGTGGAACTGATGTAGCGCTCGAACAGGCTGTCGTCGATCACGATGCTCTGGATGCAGGCCTTGCCACCTGGCTTGAGCAGGCGGTTCACCGACTGGAAATAGGTGGGCCAGTATTCGCGGCCCACGGCCTCGACCATCTCGATGGAGCAGATGGCGTCGTACGGACCGTCCTGGATGTCACGGTAGTCCTGCAGGCGCAGGTCGGCGTGCTCGGCCACCCCCTGCTGTGCCATGCGCTTTTGTGCGAATGCGAGCTGCTCGGTGGAGAGTGTCACTCCCGTCAGGTGGGCGCCGAATTCCACGGTCGCCATCTCGGCCAGCGCACCCCAGCCGCAGCCAATCTCCAGCACCCGGGCACCTGGCTCCACCCCCGCCATGCGCAGCGCGCGGCGCACCTTGGCGTGCTGGGCAATGCGCATGTCGCCGCCTGCATCACCCTCGAACCAGGCGGACGAGTAGTTCATCGTGTCGTCCAGCCAGAGTTCGTAGAACGCGTTGCCCAGGTCGTAGTGGGCGTGGATGTTCTTCTGGCTGTTGGCGCGGGTGTTGCGGTTGAGCAAATGCTTGATGCGGTACAGCAGACGCCCGGCCCAGGTGCCGTAGATCACGCCTTCCACCTGCTGGCGGTTGGCGATGAAGAGCTTGAGCAGGTCGGTGAGGTGCGGCGTGGTCCAGTCGCCTGCGATGTAGCTCTCGGCAAAGCCGATGTCGCCCGACCGGAGTGCGGCACTGCACACGTTCCAGTTCTTGAGCGTGATGGCCGCCGAGGGGCCATCACCGTGGCCGAAGTGCTGCAGCGTGCCGTCGGGCAGCTGCACCGTGAGGTGGCCATGCTGCAGGCGCTGCAGCAGCTTGAGCGCCGTGCGGGCGGCAGCCGGGGTGCCAGCGGGCAGGGCCAGGGCGGTGCGGGGGGCGGTGGTGGAGTTCATGGCGGCGTTCTCGTTCGTCATGGAATTCAGCGGGTCACGATGGATGCAGGCGCCTCGGGCTTGCGGTGGAAACGCACGCGCTTGAGCCACAGCTGCAGCGCGTGCCAGTGAATGCGGGCAATGATGGCCAACGTCATGGCGGGGTAGCCCCAAAGCGCCTGGCGCAGGGTCTGCGGGGTGATGGCCTGCAAGGTGCCACTCACGCTGGTCTGGATGAGTGGGCCGGTGTCGTCGTCGTGGTCGATGCGCACCACAGTGCGGCCCGCGTCCTGTGCCCCCGCCTCGGTACGCATGAAGCGAAAGCGGTAGCCCCCGTTCACCTCACAGAACGGCGAGACGTGGAACACCTTGCGCGCCTGCTGCTCCACGCCGTACTGCGGCGCATCCAGCAGGTAGCAGTGGCGCTCGCCAAAGGTGTTGTTGACCTCCACCACGATGGCACGCAGGTGGCCGTCGGCGCGGTGGCAGTACCAGAAGCTCACGGGCTTGAAGGTGTAGCCCAGCACGCGCGGATAGCAGTGCAGCCAGACCTCGCCCGTGGCGTCGGTGACGCCTTCGGTGCGCAGCAGCTCATCGAGCCAGGCCAGCGCACCGCCCTGCGCAGCACTGCGGCCGTCGCCGTGGTCCACGTCGTGAAAGCTGATGGCGCCACGCCGGTTCACGGCCAACGCGCCGTGCAGGCCGGGCAGGCTGCGCATGGGCAGCATCAGAAAAAACGTGGGGTATGCAAACGCGTGCCGCCGGGGCCGCAGCCGCGTGTGGCGCACCTGGCCGAAGCCGATGAGGGGCGCTGCGGGTGGGGCCGGGGCGTGGCTCACGCAGCCTCCGCCAAGGGGGCTGGCAGGGCGGCCAGCAATTGCTCGGCCACGGCCAGGCCCGATTTGAGACCGTCTTCGTGGAAGCCGTAGCCCGTCCAGGCGCCGCAGAACCAGGTGTGCTGCTGCCCTTGCAGCTTGCCCACCTGCTGCTGCGCGCGGATGGCGGCCATGTCGAACACCGGGTGCGCGTATTCGTAGCTGCCGATCACATGTTCGGGCGCTATGTCACGCACCGGGTTCAGCGACACCACCACGGGCTGCGCAAAGGGCACGGGCTGCAGCTGGTTGATGAGGTAGTGCAGGCACACGCGGGCCGACTCGCGGCTGCGTTGCGGCGCACGTTCGTAGTTCCACGCGGCCCAGGCGGCGCGGCGCTCGGGCAGTACGGACGTATCGGTGTGCAGCACGGCGCGGTTGGCCTGGTAGCGAATGGAACCCAGCACCGCGCGCTCGTGCGGCGTGGGCTGTGCCAGCAGGGCGAGCGACTGGTCCGAATGGGTGGCCAGCACAACCTTGTCAAAGTGTTCGGTGTGGCCTACCGTCACCACGCGCACACCGGCGGCGTCGCGTTCGATGCGGCGCACGGGGGTGTTCAGGCGCTTGTCGGCAATGCCCGCCACGATCTTGTCCACGTAGTGGCGTGCGCCACCGGACACCGTCCACCACTGCGGGCGGTTGCTGACCTGGATGAGGCCGTGGTTGTGGCAGAACCGGATCATGGTGGCCACGGGGAATTTCAGCATCTGGTCGGTGGGACAGCTCCAGATGCAACCCAGCATGGGCAAGAAGTACCAGTCGCGGAACGCGTCGCCAAAGCGGTGCTCGCGCAAGAAGTCTCCCAGGGGCTGCATCAGCGCGGCCTCGGCCTGCTTTTCGGCAATGCGCGTGCACAGCTTGTTGAAGCGCAGCAGGTCGCGCAGCATGCCCAGAAAGCGCGGGTTGACCAGGTTGGAGCGCTGGGCAAACACGGTGCTGAGGTTGGTGCCGCTCCATTCCAGCGCGCGGCCACCACCAGGGCCGCTCAGGGCGCCCGGCACCTGCACCGAGAACGACATGTCCGACTTGGCGGTCTCCACGCCCAGCTCGGCCAGCAGGCGGATCAGGTGGGGGTAGGTGCGCTCGTTGAACACCAGAAAGCCGGTGTCCACACCGTGGGCGACGGGGGTGCCCGAGGCATCGGGTAGCGTGACATCGACCGTGTGGGTGTGCCCGCCGAAGTAGTCGCCTGCCTCAAACAGTGTGATGTCCGCCTGGCCGCGCAGCTGGTGCGCGACCGAGAGCCCCGAGATGCCGGAGCCGATGATGGCGATTTTCATGACCGGCTCCCTCTGGCCGGTGCACGGAATAAAAAGGTTGCGAAGCGTCCCGAAACGAATAAGAGAGGGAGGGAGGAGAAGCGCTCCAGGAGGTCAGTCGGAACCCGGGGGCCCGAAAGGCTTCGCAACGTTAAAACTGTACGCTGCGCAATCGTCTTGCGCAATGGATAGAGTGGGGTCACGCTGGCGAAGTTCCAGAGGCTCACTGTATTTTTTTTCAAGAAATGTAAAGAAGTCATGGCGGTCACCGGGGCACAGGCTGGTTCAGCTGTTGTTCGATGGCCCGCACCAGGCCTTTGTTGTCTGGGGCGGTCAGGCTGGAGTAGCTGTCCACCAGCTTGCCGTCGCGGCCCAGCAGGTATTTGTGGAAGTTCCAGCGCGGCGCTGTGCCCGACAGCTGCGCCAGTTGCTGGAACAGCGGCGAAGCCTCGGGGCCCTTCACGCTGCTCTTGGCAAACATCGGAAATTTCACGCCAAAGGTGTTTTCGCAGAAGTCAGCAATCTCCTTGTTGCTGCCTTTTTCCTGGGCAAAGTCGTTGGACGGGAAGCCCAGCACCACCAGGCCCTTGTCTTTGTAGCGGGCGTACAGCTCCTCCAACCCCTTGTACTGGCCCGTAAAGCCACAGAAGCTGGCCGTGTTCACCACCAGCACCACTTTGCCGCTGTACTGGCACAGCGACTGAGGCTTTTCGTCCTGCAACCTCGCAAATGTGTGCTGCAGCGTGGCCGGGCAGCTTTCGGAACCCGCCGCGCGGACCGGGGGGGCATAGCCGACCGCCACCGCGACCAGCAACAAAAGGCTGGCGGCCGAAAGAAAGCGTCTGTTAGAGGTGTTCATAGGACTTGGGATCGCAGTGGGTATGGGCAATTTAACCATTCCATCATTTTTTGTCCACATGAGTTTTTATTTGGACTGATTGGTTTACGGGAATGCGAACCGCTCGGATTCAAAGTCCTGAAAAAGAAAGGGGTATTGCGGGCGCGCACGGGAACGGGGCGACAGGTGTCGCACGGCTGAAGGTTTGCCGTCGTAGTGGCAAGAGAGGGAGAATTCCGGGCACAAGCTGCCCGCCAGTGGCGCTGGGCGCCGTTGGGTGGCGTGGGCCTGTGCCAGCCCACCCGCTGCAGGTGGGGGGATGCGCCCGCAGCCCGGCGCGGGGTCAGACCAGGTTGAGCAGGCGGTCCAGCGAGAGCTTGACTCTCACGTCCTTGAAAGCCACCACGCCCGTGACCTTCCAGGGGGGCATGCCGGTGTCACGCGGAATGGGCTCGCCCGTGGGCATGCCGTCACGGTTGGTCACCACCGCCACCTTGGGCGTGGTGGCCGTGGTGCCCCGGCGAACGACCACGCCCACCTCCTGGCTGGCCAGCCGCACGAAGGCCCCAGGCGGGTATACACCCAGGGTCTTGACGAGCGCAGCACCAGCCTCGTCCACCTGGTGCTCTTCGTCGTAGTAGCTGGCCTGCATGGCCGCCGTGACGGGCATGGGCAACCGGGCCGCGCGAGGTGCCATGCGGGCGCCAAAAATGTCGGCACGCTGCAGCAGGCGGGCCATTTGCTGGGGTTCCGTCTTCTTGGCCAGCGGGCCGGGGGTGCGGTGGTGGTGGCAGCGCACCGCCTCCAGCCACACCGGGTCGGCCACGCCGAGCGTGCGCAGCAGTGCCTCGGAACGCTCCGCATGGCTCTCGACCGCCGCAATCTGCTGGGCGGTGAGCGGATGGGTCTGCTGGGCCAGCTGGTCCTGCAGCTCGGACATGGCTATGTTCATGGAGAGCGCCGCGTGGCCCAGCTGCTGCACACGGGAGGCGGGCCAGCGCAGCATCTCGCGCGCCACCACCATGCACACACAGCACACCAGCATCGAATGCGTGGCGCTGTACATGCGCGTTTCCTGCGCAGACAGGTAAATCAGGCCCAGCAGCGTCGCGTCGGGCGTCTGCTCGCAGTGGCGGGCCAGCTCGTCGTGCAGCGTCTGGAAGCGCCCGCCAAAATCAGCGGGCGAAGGTGCACGCAGCAACTGTGTGGCACGCAACTGCAGTTCGGGCCAGTCAGGCAGCGTCTTGCCAGTGCGGCCCCGCCCTCCTGCGTCGTCGGCCGCCGTCATCTTCATCGCGGCAATTTCGCCCAGGTTGGTGTCGGCGATCAGCATGCGCTGCAATTGCGCGAGGTAGGCCCGGTGGCTGTCACCGGACTCATCGGTATCCACACACAGCTGCCGCCCCCGGCCCACCATCTTGGCCAGCTCTTCCCGAGTACGGATGACATAGCCTTTTTGCGCCAGCAACACGCCATCAGCACCCCGCAGCACAAACGGCAGAGGGTGGCCCAGCTGGATGGATTCGATGTTCAGGCTGACGAGGTTCATGGTGGTCGTTACATTATCTAACGGCCACACGCCCGGCTAAGCCGGGGCAACCCCGGGGATTGCCTGCTTTTTCAAGCAACCACCGGTCTCCATCATCCCGCTGGGGGTGTAGCGGGCGCCTCTGGGGCGGGCACCGGGTGGGCACCCCGCAAGCGCCGCAGCATGCGACCAAACCACTGCCCCAGATCATCCACCCCCGTGAACACGGCGGGGATGACCAGCAGGCTCAGCAGCGTGGATGTGATCAGCCCGCCAATCACCGCCACCGCCATGGGCGAGCGGAAGCTGGCATCCGCCGCACCAATGCCCAGCGCAATCGGCATCATCCCCGCACCCATGGCCAGCGTGGTCATGATGATGGGCCGTGCGCGCTTGTGGCAAGCGTCGATCAGTGCCTCAAAGCGCGTCATGCCATGCTCGCGCCGCGCCAGGATGGCGTATTCCACCAGCAGGATGGAGTTCTTGGTGGCAATGCCCATGAGCATGATCAGCCCGATGAGCGAGGGCATCGAGAAGCTCTTCTGCGCGATCAGCAGGCCCACGAACGCCCCGCCCAGCGACAGCGGCAGCGCCGCCAGGATGGTCACCGGGTGGAGGAAGTCCTTGAACAGCAGCACCAGCACGATGTAGATGCACAACACCCCGGTCAGCATGGCCAGGCCGAAGCTCGCGAACAGCTCGCCCATCATCTCGGCATCGCCAATCGTGATCTGGCGCACGCCCGGCGGCAGGTTCTGGATGGAGGGCAGCGCTTCGACCGCCTTCGTAACATCACCCAGCGGCTGGCCTGACAGCTCGATCTCAAAGTTGACATTGCGCGCGCGGTCATACCGGTCCACCACGGCCGGTCCGCCGCTGAACTCCAGCGTGGCCACCTGGCCCAGCATCACCGGGCCTTTGCTGCCCGGCACCGACAGGCGCTCCAGCAGCGCCAGGTCCTTGCGCGCGTCATCCTGCAGCTTGACCACGATCGGCACCTGGCGCGAGGCCAGGTTGAGCTTGGGCAGCGACACGTCGTAGTCGCCCACGGTCGCAATGCGCAGCGTTTCGGCAATCGCGCTGCTGGTCACCCCCAGGTCGGCGGCGCGCGCAAAGTCCGGGCGCACCGCGATCTCGGAGCGCACCAGGCTGGCGGTGGAAGAGATGCTGCCCAGGCCCGGGATGGTGCGCAGGTCCTTCTCGACCGCCAGCGCGGCCGAGGTCAGCGCCTGCGGGTCGTCGCCCGAGAGCACCAGCACGTACTTCTCGCCAGAGCCCCCCAGGCCCACCTTGCTGCGCACGCCCGGCAGCGTCTCCAGCGCTGCACGGATCTGGTTCTCGATGCCCTGCTTGCGCGGCCGGTCGCCGCGCTCGGCCAGCAAGATGGTGAGCGTGGCCTTGCGCGTTTCGGCATTGGCGCTGCCCATGAACGGATCGCCACCGGCCGAGCCCCCACCGATGGTGGTGTACACGCTTTGCACATGGTCCACCTTGGCGATGCGCTGGCGCGCATCCTCGGCCACGGCGCGGGTCTGGGCCAGCGTGGCGCCAGGTGGCAGCTCCAGGTAGACCTGGGTCTGCGAGTTGTCATCGGCCGGAATGAAGCCCGTGGGCAGCAGCGGGATCAGCGCCAGAGAACCGATGAAAAACGCTGCCGTGGCAATGAAGGTCATCCAGCGGTGTTTGATGCACCAAGCCGCCCAGCGCAGGTACACCGTCATCCAGCGCGGGTCCTTGTGCGTGTCCACGATGGGTTTGAGGATGTAGGCCGCCATCATGGGTGTCAGCACCCGCGCCACCACCAGGCTGGCAAAGACCGCCAGCGACGCCGTCCAGCCGAACTGCTTGAAGAACTTGCCCGCAATGCCGCTCATGAACGCGGTGGGCAAAAACACCGCAATCAGTGTGAACGTGGTGGCCACCACGGCCAGGCCAATTTCGTCGGCCGCCTCCATGGCCGCCTGGTAGGGCGTCTTGCCCATGCGCAGGTGGCGCACGATGTTCTCCACTTCCACGATGGCGTCATCCACCAAAATGCCCACCACCAGCGACAGCGCCAGCAGCGTGATCACGTTGATCGAGAAGCCCAGCCAGTGCATGCCGATGAACGCCGGGATCACCGACAGCGGCAGTGCCACAGCCGACACGAACGTGGCGCGCCAGTCGCGCAAAAAGAGCCACACCACCAGCACGGCCAGCAACGCGCCTTCGTACAGCAGGTGCATGGAGCCGTCGTACTCCTCCTGCACAGGCTGCACAAAGTTGAAAGCTTCGGTGATCTCCAGATCGGGGTGCTGAGCGCGAATTTCCTTGAGGGCCGCCTGCACCGCAGAGCCGACTTCCACCTCGCTCGCGCCCTTGCTGCGCGCAACCTCGAAGCCCACCACGGGCTTGCCGTTGAGCAGGGCCAGGGCGCGCGGCTCTGCAATCGTGTCTGTCACCGTGGCCACCTGATCGAGCCGCACATGGCGGCCGTCTGACAGTGCCAGCGTGAGCCCTGCGAGCTCCTGCGCCGACTGCACCGTGGCCAGGGTGCGTACAGGCTGTTCGCTGCCGCCCAGGTCGGTGCGGCCACCGGCACTTTCGGTCTGCACCAGCCGCAGCTGGCGCGAGACATCGGCCGCCGTGGCGTTCAACGCCTGCAGCTTGACCGGGTCCAGCAACACATGCACCTCACGCTGCACACCGCCCACGCGATTGACCGCGCCCACACCCCGCACCGTGAGCAGCTTCTTGGCCACGGCATCGTCCACAAACCAGGACAGCGCCTCGTCGTCCATACGGGTGGAGGCGATGGTGAACGCCAGCACCGGCTGCGCGGCCAGGTCCATCTTGGTCACGATGGGGTCGCGCACGTCGCCAGGCAGGTCACCGCGCACGCGGGCCACGGCAGAGCGCACGTCGTCCAGCGCTTCCTGCGTGGGCTTTTCCAGGCGGAACTCGGCCGTGATGGTGGCGCCACCGTCCTGCACCTTGGTGTAGATGTGCTTCAGGTCTTGCAGCGTGGCGATGCTGTTTTCAATCTTGCGCGCCACATCGTTTTCGAGCTGCGCGGGCGAGGCGCCGGGCAGCGCCACGGTCACGGAGATCGTGGGCAGGTCAATGTCCGGAAAGTTCTGTACCTTCATGGCGTTGAACGACAGCAGGCCGCCGAAGGTCAGCAGCACAAACAGCATCAGCGCCGGTATGGGGTTCTTGATCGACCAGGTGGATACATTCATGTCGAATGCTCCTCAATTGATAGCTGCTTGCGCTTTATTGGTAAGCGCTAGAGCCATTTTTTTATTGAAATCCGGAGCTTGTGAGGTGCTGCTGGCGGGCGGCGTGCTCACCACCCGCACCAGGTCACCGTCGTTCAGGAAGCCAGCGCCACGCACCGCTACCGAGGCATTCGCGTCCAGACCCGAGAGCACCTCGACCCGGTCAGCCACGCGGCGGCCCGTCTGCACCTTGCGCATTTGCACACGCTGCTCGGCACCCACCACAAACACGTACGAGAAGCCGTCGCGCACCACCAGCGCCTCTTGTGGCACGGTGAGTGCATCGCTGGCGCCCAGCGCGAACTCGCCGCGCGCGAACATGCCCGCACGGAAGTCTGTGTTCAGGGGTAGATCAACGTACACCAGCGCATTACGCGTCTGCGGGTCCACCGTCGGCGCAATCATGCGCACCGTACCCTCCGCCGTCGCGCCGCTGGCCGCCGTCACGCTGACCTTGGCACCGAGCGCAATGCGGCGCAGCTCGGTGGACGTGACTTCGGCGCGCCATTCGAGGCGCCCCTTGCGCACCATGCGGAACAGCTCGGTGCCCGCGCCCACCACCGCGCCCACGGTGGCCGTGCGGGCCGAGATCACGCCGCTGTCGGGCGCCACCACCTGGGTGTACTTCAGACGCAACTGCTGTGCGTTCAGCGTGGCCTTGGCCGCCTCCACGCGAGCCTGCGCGGTCTTCTCGGCCGTGGTGTACTGCTGGATCTGCTGCTGGCTCAAGGCGCCCGTGGCCTGCAGCGAGCGGGCCCGGTCGGCATTGGCAGCGGCTTCGGCCGCATTGGCCTGGGCTTCGAGCAGGCTGGCGCGGACCTGGGCCACATCGGCCTGTACGGTTTCGGCAGAGAAAGTTGCCAGCACCTGGCCGGCCTTGACCACGTCGCCTACGTTCACACGCACGTCGGTCAGGCGCAGGCCGTTACTTTCGGCGCCAATGCTGGCCTCCTGCCAGGCGGCAACGTTGCCATTGGCCGCCAGGCGCAGCGGCACCGAGGTGCGCTGGGGTTGGGCCGTGCTCACGGTAAGCGCGGGGCGGGGCTGGCCCGCCTTGGGCTCATCGGCGGCGCGCGATGCGTTGGAGAACACCAGGGCGCCACCGGTGGCCAGTGCGCAGGCAGCGATGACGGCGAAGGCCGTGGGAGAAATCTTGAAACCTTGCGTTTGCATTGTGTGTATCCGTTCATCCAGTCGGTGTCAGGAGAAAGGGTGAGCGATCAGCCCACCCCCCCGGTTTTTCATTCAGCGTGCGGCGGTAGCCGCAGCAGAAGGGGAGGCTGCCGTGGTGGTGGTCTGCCCGTCCCATCCACCGCCAGCGGCGCGGTACAGCGCAACCCAGGCGGCCTGGCGTTCATGCTGCAGCGCGATCAGCGCGTTCTCGGCCGCCAAGGACGTGCGCCGCGCGTCTTCCAGCTCCACCAGACTCGCCAGGCCGCCGCGCCAGCGCGCTTCGGTGGCATCAAAAGATGTGCGATAGCCCGCAGCCGCAGTTCGCGCGCTGGTGCTGCGCTCGGCCGTGCTCTGCAGCCGCACCAGCGCCTGTTCGACCTCGCTCACGGCCTGGCGCACCTTGGCGCGGTAGAGCGCGGCGGCTTCGTCATAGCGCGCCTGCGCCGCGTCCACCTGCGCGCCGCGCCGGCCACCATCGAACAGCGGCACGCTGAGCGCCAGCGGGCCGATGGTCCAGGTGTTCAGGTCGGTGGTCACGCCACCGCTGCGCACCCACGCCGTGCCCACCGAGCCGCTGAGAGACAGGCGCGGGTAACGCTGGGCCTGGGCGCTGCCCACTTCGGCACTGGCAGCGGCGACTTCGCGCTCGGCGTTGTACACATCAGGGCGCTGGGCCAGCACCTGGGCGGGTAGCGTGGCGACGGCGAACAGGGTGTCGGGGGCTGTGGCGGCAGGCGTGGACAGGCGCGAACGCAGCGCCGGCTCCTCCCACCCGGTCAGTGCCACCAGGGTCTTGACCTCCACATCGCACTGCATGCGCTGCTGCGATGCACGCGCCTGCGCTTCGGCGGCACTGGCACGGGCCAGGGCAGCCGTGGCGGGCGCCGTGAAGCCGGCGCGTTCGCTAAGACCTGACAGGCGCGAGGTTTCGCCACGCGACTGCGCATCGCGCTCGGCCACGCGCAGCTGCTCCAGGCAGGTGCGCAGGCTGCTCGTCTGCTGCGCCACCTCGGCGGCCACGCTCACGCGCGCCTCGTGCCACAGCGCCTGTGCGCCCGCCAGCCGCTCATCGGCAGCGGTCTTGGTCGCGCGGTTCGCACCAAAAAGGTCAATCTCCCAGCTCGCCTGCAGCCCGGCCTGCGCCGTGGTCGCGATGCCTGCAAGCTGTTCGTTGAAACCCCGGCTGGCGCTGGCCTGCGCATCGAGCGACGGCAGCAGGGCGGCGCGGCTGGCCACCTGCGTGGCCCGGGCCTGCGCAATGCGGGATTGGGCCTGCGCCACACCGGGGCTGACGGCCTGGGCCGCGTCGATCAACTCCACGAGCAGCGGGTCGCCCAGCTGCGTCCACCATCGGGTCAGATCCCCCAGCGAGCCCTGGTGCGGCAAGGGCGCCTGCCACGCCACAGGCGGAGCGGTGGGCACTTGGGCGGGGGGCGCTGTGATGGCACAGGCGCCCAGGGCCAGGGGCAGGCAGGTGGCCCAGAAGAATCGGGTCTTGCTCAAAGTCATGCGTTGGATTCCTTGTGCGAATTCCGTGAAGTACTGCGGCGCGCGGGCTGTTGTACGGCCTGCCGCCTGGCGATCTCGCCCTGCACCATGCTCAGGGCGTAACCGGTCAGCCGGTCCACCCATTCGTCCACAGCCCCAGACCCCGCCAGCTGCGGTGCAATAGCCTGCAGCGGGTCGCGCTGGGTCCACATCTGCATAACCAGCCCGGCCAGCGAGAAGGCGAGGCGGTGCATGTCGTCGTCCGCTGCGGCCACGCCCATGTGGCGGCACAGCACTTGGACCAGCGCCAGATGGGGTGCCCGGCACTCGCGCTCGATGAGCTCGGGCCACACATGGGTGGGGTCCAGCAGCTCGCGCACGTGCAAGCGCAGCGACTGGGTCACAAGGTCATCGTGCTTGAGCGGCTCCAGAAAGCCACCGAAGTAGGCGGCCAGCGCCTGCTGCAAGGTCAGCGCAGGGTCGGCAAACACCGGGATGAGGTCGCTGCCGCTGCCGAAGGGCTCGTAGAACGTGGCTGTGTAGAGGCGCGCCTTGTCGCCAAAATGGTAGGCGATCGCTGCCACGTTGGTGCCGGCGGCTTCGGCAATGGCACGCACCGAGGTCTGTGCAAAGCCCCGCTCGGAAAACAGCTGCAGCGCGGCGCGCAGCAGGCGCACGCGCGTGTCTTCTCCATCACTGCGGGCGGTGCGCTGGGCTGCGGGAATGAAATGGGCGCCGAAACTCATGGCACCGGATTACACACCAGAATTCAAACAACCGTTTGAATTAGCGATGCCACGCGGAAAATTCAGCCCGCAAAAATGCAACAAAACGTCACACCTTGGTGCGACTCAACCGAACACGGACCTCCACAGGGCCAGCACCGCATCGCGCTCGGCCTGCAGTGCGGGGGGGGCAACCTGGGTGGGCGCCTCGTCCAGGCGCGCCACGTGTTGCACGCGCCGCAGTTCGCGGTACGCATCCGCAGCCGCCACACCCACGCCAGGGGGCAACAGCCGCACCTGCTCGGCGCGCTGCAGCAGCGCGATGTTGCCCACATTGCCCACCAGCTCCGGGTGGTTTGCAGACTGCGAGAGCACCAGGTATTGAACGGCAAACTCCGCATCCACCATGCCGCCCGGACTGTGTTTCACATCGAACTGCCCGTCGCGCGTGGGGTGCGCTGCGCGCACACGCTCGCGCATGGCCACGATCTCCTCACGCAGGGCGGCAGCGTCGCGTTCGGAGGTGATGACAGCCTCGCGCACGGCATCGAAGCGCGCCTGCAAGGCCTCGCTGCCCATCACAAACCGCGCGCGTGTCATGGCCTGGTGCTCCCAGGTCCACGCGGTGTTGCTGCCCCGGCGCTGCTGGTAGTTGGCGTAGGCCTCGAAGCTCGTGACCAGCAGACCTGAGCTGCCATTGGGCCGCAACGCAGTGTCGATCTCATACAGATCGCCTTCACCCGTCTTCACTGTGAGCCAGTTGATGAGCTTGCGCACAAAGGCCGCATAGACCTCGGGGGCGCGTTCGTCGTCGTCATCGAACACAAAGACGATGTCCAGATCGCTGCCGTAGCCCAGTTCCTTGCCGCCCAGCTTGCCGTAGCCAATGATGGCGAATTGCGGGCTCTCGCGGTGGCGCGTCTTGAGCCGGCTCCAGCACCACTGGGCCGTGATGCGCAGCACGCTGTCGGCCAGGGCGGACAGGTCATCCGCCACCTGCTCGACGGTGATGCGCCGCTCCACGTCGCGCGCGAGGGTGCGGAAGGTTTCCGCGTGCTGGGCACGGCGCAGCAGGTTGAGCAAGGTTTCGTCATCGTCCTCGCCCGTGGACTGCAGCGACGCGAGCCGCACTGCCAGTTCGCGCTCGAAGTCGGCCACCACAAAACGTTCGGCGAGCAGCGAATCCCCCACCAGTTCATCGATGACGCCGGGGTGCTGCAGCAGGTAGCGGGCGGGCCATTTGGCCGCACCCAGGAGGTGCAGCAATTGCTCGTGCACAGAGGGGCGCTCCAGCAGCAGCGCCAGATAGCTCTCGCGGCGCAGCAGCGGCTCCAGCCAGTTGGCAAGGCGCAGGGCGGCCTCTTCGGTGACGCGGCCTTCCTTGAGCCACTGTGCGGTGCGTTGCACCAGCCGGAACAGGCGGGCCCGGGCTTCGTCGCGCAGCCCCGCCACGCGCGGGTGGTTGCGCCATTCGGCAACGCGCTCGCGAAATCCGGGCGGCAACTGCTCCAGCAGCGTGTCGAATTCGGGGGGGGCTGCTGCCGCAGCGCGGGGGCCGCCACAGCCTCCGCCATTGCACTGCTTCTTGCCCGCCCCGCCCAGCAGGGTGTCGAATTCCTGGGCCACCAGTTCACGGTGTGCGTCCAGCTCGTGCAGGAAGGCGCAGCAATCGGGATACCCCAGGGTGTGCGCGATCCACGCAAGATCGTCATCGCGCGTGGGCAGCACATGGGTCTGCTGGTCATCCAGGTACTGGATGCGGTGCTCCACACGGCGCAAGAAGACGTAGGCCCGCGCGAGCGCATCAGCCGTTTCCTGCGGCATCAGACCCGCCTGGGACAGGCGTGTGAGCGCATCAAGCGTGGGGCGGCGGCGCAACTCGGGGAACTGGCCGCCCCGCACCACCTGCAGCAGCTGAACCGTGAACTCGATCTCACGAATGCCGCCGCGCGAGAGCTTGACGTCGTTGGCGCGCTCCGGGTGGCCCGCGCTGCGCTTGGCGGCATGGTCCCGGATCTGGCGGTGCAGCACCCGCAGCGCATCGAACACGCTGTAGTCCAGGTAGCGGCGGAACACAAAGGGCAGCACCACACCGCGCAGCGCCTGAACCTCAGGACTGGCAATGCAATCACGCGGTGCCACCACCCGGCTCTTGAGCCAGGCAAAACGCTCCCACTCGCGCCCATGCAGCTGCAGGTATTCCTCCAGCGCCGACAACGAGACCGAAGGCGGGCCAGAGTTGCCATTGGGCCGCAGCGCCAGGTCCACGCGGAACACAAATCCGTGTTCGGTGGTGTCGCCCACCAGGCTGTAGATGGCCTTGACCGCACGTGCAAAGTATTCGTGGTTCGAGATGCGCCCCCGGCCATCAGCCGTGCCCGCCGTTTCGCCATCGTGCTCGTACACGTAGATCAGGTCGATGTCGCTGGAGACGTTCAGTTCGCGGGCACCGAGCTTGCCCATGCCGATGATCCACAGCTGCACGGGCTGGCCGTCCGGCCCGCGCGGCGCGCCGTGGCGCTCGTCCAGCTCCTGGCGGGCGTGTTGGCAGGCCCTGTCCAGCGCCAGCTCAGCCAGCTCAGTGACCGCGCTGGTAATGTCCGCCAGCGGAGCCTGCGCCTCGCAGTCCATCTGGATCAGCCGCTCCATGACCAGCTGGCGCAGCACCCGGAGCGCGGTGCCCGTGTCACAACCGCGTGCGCGCAGCGCGTCGTAGGCCTGCTCCATGCTGGGCCACCGGGGAACACCGGGCGGCAGGAGCAGCAGGTCAGCCTCGTAGCGGCGATGCAGGCGCTGATAGAAACGCGAGTGCGCGGCCCCGTGAACAAAGGTCGCGGAGGGATTGCAGGGGGATTCAGGATACGGGATCGACATGGCAGCCGCAGCGCAACGCTGCGTACATAAGAACACTGGTTTGTAGTGAACCCGCGCTAAGCCTGCGGGTCATAATTCCTGCCACATTCAATCCCACCATGATCGATCCCACCACGCACCCCACCCGCCTGCTGAAAATTGTGGCAGGTCTCGCGCGGTGGTCGCTGGGCTTGCTGCTGGCCTTCTGGCTGCTGCTGACCATCGCGTGGGGGGCCCTTCATGGCTGGATTGTGCCGCGAATCGGTGATTTCCGCCCACAGCTGGAGGCGCATGCCGCACGGGCGCTGGGGGTTCCTGTCCAGATCGGTGCCATCGCGGCGCACACCGAAGGCCTGATCCCTTCCATTGAACTCTCGGATGTCACCCTGCTGGACGCTGCCGGCCGCTCTGCCCTGCGCCTTCCACGGGTGGTGGTGGCGCTGTCGCCGCGCTCCCTGCTCAAGGGCGGGTTCGAGCAGCTGTACATCGAAGAGCCCGAGCTGGATGTGCGCCGCACTGCGGACGGCCGCATCCAGGTGGCGGGTCTGGATTTCTCCCAGCAGCAGGGCGAGGACAACGCCGCCGCCGACTGGCTGTTTTCACAGGGCGAGGTGTTCATCCGAGGTGGCACGGTGCGCTGGACGGATGAGCAGCGCGGCGCCCCGGAGCTTGCGCTGGAGAAGGTGGACCTGCTCTTGCGCAACGGCAACTGGCACCATCACATGCGGCTGGATGCCACGCCGCCCGAAGCCTGGGGAGACCGCTTCACGGTGACGGGGCTGTTCCGCGCCCCCTTGCTGCGCGCGCGCGACGGCAACTGGAAACACTGGAATGGGCAGGTCTTCGCCGACTTTTCCCGGGTGGACGTCTCGCGGCTGCGCCACCATGCCGATGTGGGCGTGGAGATCGCACAGGGCCGGGGCGCGCTGCGAGCCTGGGCCGATGTGCAGCGCGGGCAGATTGTGGGCGGCACAGCCGACCTGGCGCTGGCCGATGTCAATGCCACACTGGGTGCAGGCTTACAGGCGCTGGTGCTGCCGTCCATTCAGGGGCGGCTGGGTGGACGCCGACTGAACGGGGGGTTCGAATTCTCGACCCAGGCGCTGCAATTCAAGACGGACGATGGTCTCACCTGGCCCGGAGGCAACGTCCGGCTTGTGCACACGGCAGCGGCCGGCAAGGCTCCCGCGCAAGGCGAGTTCCGCGCCGACCGCCTGGACCTGGCTGCCCTGGCGCAGGTCGCCAGCCGCCTGCCCCTGGGCGCCACGGCACATGAGGCCGTGCGCACCTATTCACCCCACGGGCTCGTGGACGAGATCCAGGCCACCTGGAAAGGCCCTCTCGAAAACCTGCAGCAGTATCAAGTACGCGGGCGCATTCGCGGATTGGCGCTGGCAGGCGACACCCCCGCCAGCGCTTCCACCCAACTGGGCCTGCGGGGTGCCACGGTGGACATCGACATGACCCAGGCGGGCGGCAAGGCAGCGCTGACCATTGCCTCCGGCGCGCTGGTGCTACCCGGCGTGTTCGAAGACCCAGTGCTGCCGCTGGACAGGCTCAGCGCCGATGTGCGCTGGCAACTCGATGGCGACCGCATCGCCGTGCAGGCCACCGACGTGCAGTTTGCCAATGCCGACGCCCAGGGCGAGGCCCGGGCCACCTGGCATACCAGCGATGCGGGCAAGGTGGCACACCGCTCTCGCTTTCCGGGGGTGCTGGACCTCACAGGCACCCTGAACCGGGCGGACGGGACCCGTGTGCACCGCTACCTGCCGCTGTCCATCCCCCAGGAGTCGCGCCACTATGTGCGCGACGCCGTGGTGGCGGGCAGCGCGAGCAACGTGCAGTTCCGCGTCAAGGGGGATCTGCACCACCTGCCTTTCGACGACCCCAAACAAGGCGAATTTCGCATCGCAGCCCGCGTGAAGGATGTCACCTACGCCTACGTCCCCACGCAGCTGCAACCGGCCAATACGTTGCCGTGGCCTGCATTGACGGAGCTGGCGGGAGAGCTGATCTTTGAACGCTCCTCCATGCAGGTGCGCGGCGCCAGTGGCAGTTTTGCGGGACGCCCGGGCCTGCGCCTGTCGAAGGTGGATGCCAAGATTCCAGACCTCTCCCATACCGTGGTGGGTGTCAGTGCCGATGCCCGGGGGCCGCTGACCGAGCTGCTCACGCTCATGAACACGTCGCCTTTGGGCCGGATGACCGGCAATGCACTGGAGCAGGCCAGCGGCACCGGCAACGCAGATTTCAAGTTGCGCCTGACCTTGCCGATCAGCGACATCGAAAAATCCAAGGTCCAGGGCAGCGTCACGCTGGCGGGCAACGAACTGCGCATTACCCCCGACACCCCGACGCTGAGCCGGGTGCGGGGCGTGGTGCAGTTCACCGAAGGCGGTTTTTCGCTCAATACCGTGCAGGCCCAGGCACTGGGAGGGCCTGTGCGGCTGGAGGGCGGCATGCGCGCTCTGCCCTCCAATGCCCCGGCTACCGAATCGGCCGTGCAGCTTCGCGCACAGGGCACCGCCACGGCCGAAGGGCTGCAGCAGGCATCACAACTGGGCATGCTCTCGCAGCTGGCGCGCCGCGCCACGGGCAGCACCGCGTATTCCATGGCGCTCGCGTTTCGCCGTGGCGTGCCGGAGGTGCAGGTGACCACCAGCCTGCAGGGGCTGGCGCTGGCGCTGCCCGCCCCGCTGGGCAAGACGGCCGAAGGCAGCCTGCCAATGCGGTTTGAAACCCAGGTGGCCCGCGAATCGCTGGTGGGCCTTACGCAGGCGGGAAATGGCACCGAAGCCCCGCCTTTGCGCGATCAGATCACGCTGGACCTGGGCGCACTGGGCTCGGCCACCTACATTCGGGATCTGGGCGGGCCCCAGGCCCGGGTGCTGCGCGGTGCCATCGGCATCGGCCTGTCGGGCGGGGAATCCGCACCGGTGCCCGCGCAGGGCGTGGCGGCCAACATCAGCCAGGGCAAGCTCGATGTGGATGCCTGGGAAGACGTGCTGACCCAGGCAACCGGCAGCGAACCCGCTGCACGCCCCGCAACCGCACCCGGATCGCCAGGCGCAACGGGAACGCCCAGCACGGCGCAGGACTACCTGCCCACCACACTGGCCTTGCGCGCCCGCGAACTCACGTTGCAGGGTCGCACCCTGCACAACATCGTGGCCGGCGCGCTGCGGGACGGCACCACCTGGCGTGCCAACCTCGACGCCACAGAACTCAACGGCTATCTGGAATACCGCCAGCCAGGCGGCGCCGAACACCCCAATGGCCGCTTGTTTGCGCGGCTCTCGCGCGTGAACATGCCCCAGAGCGACGTCACCCAAGTCGAGGCCCTGCTGGACGAGCAGCCCGGCGCCCTGCCCGCGCTGGACATCGTGGTGGATGACTTTGAACTGCGCGGCAAACGCCTCGGGCGTGTGGAGATAGAAGCGCAGAACCGGGGCGGAGATGGCACGCAGCGCGAATGGCGCCTCTCCAAATTCAATATCCTCGCGCCCGAGGCGAACTTCACAGCCAACGGCAACTGGGCGGTGCTGAACACCGCAGGGGTGGGGCCCCGCACACCAGAGCGGCGCACGGTGCTCAACTTCAAGTTGGACATCCGCGACTCGGGCGACCTGCTGGGCCGCATGGGCATGGCCAATGTGGTCCGGCGTGGCAAGGGCCGCATGGAAGGGCAGGTGGCCTGGATCGGCGCGCCGTTCAGCCCTGACTACCGCAGCATGACCGGGCAGATCAACCTGAACGTGGAGTCCGGCCAGTTCCTCAAGGCCGACCCGGGCCTGGCCAAGCTGCTGGGCGTGCTGAGCCTGCAATCGCTGCCACGCCGCCTGACGCTCGACTTCCGCGACGTGTTCAGCGAGGGTTTTGCGTTCGACTTTGTCCGGGGCGATGTGCGCATCGAGCAGGGCGTGGCCACCACGAACAATCTGCAGATGAAGGGCGTCAACGCCGCCGTGCTGATGGAGGGCAGCGCCAACATCGACCAGGAAACCCAGGACCTGCGCGTGGTGGTGGTGCCCGAGATCAACGCCATGACCGCGTCCCTGGTGGCCACAGCCATCAACCCGGTCATTGGGCTGGGCAGCTTCCTGGCCCAGGTATTTCTGCGCGGCCCGCTGATCGAGGCGGCCACGCAGGAGTTCCGCATCGATGGCACCTGGACGGACCCCCGCGTGGTGCGCGTGGCCCGCCGCAACCGCGAGGCAGGCCCTGCAACCGGCACGCCCACACGCCCCAGCGCACCCCGCACCGGAGAACCGTCATGATGAAAGTTGCTGCGATCCAGATGGTGTCCTGCACCCGGCTCGACGACAATCTGCGCGCTGCACGCGCCCTGCTGGAGCAGGCCGCCAGCGCAGGTGCCGAGCTGGCCGTGCTGCCCGAATACTTCTGCGTGATGGGCCACAAGGACACCGACAAGCTCGCCCTGCGCGAAGCACCGGGCGAGGGCCGTATCCAGCACTTTCTGGCCAGCGCGGCACGCGAACTGCAGATGTGGATTGTGGGGGGCACCTTGCCGCTGGTGGCCACCACACCCGACCGCGTGCGCAACACCACCCTGGTGTTCAACCCCGCTGGCGACTGCGTGGCACGCTACGACAAGATTCACCTTTTCTACTTTGACAACGGGCGCGAGCAGTTCCACGAAGGCCGGGTCATCGAAGCGGGCAACACCCCCGTGCAGTTCGAGCTGCCATCGCGCGACGGCCACTGCTGGCGCGTGGGCCTCTCGGTGTGCTACGACCTGCGCTTTCCCGAGCTGTACCGCGCCCACGCCAGCGCGGGTGCAGACCTGCTGCTCGTGCCCAGCGCGTTCACCCACACCACCGGCCAGGCGCACTGGGAGCTGTTGCTGCGCGCCCGCGCCGTGGAAAACCTGGCGTATGTGCTGGCGCCCGCACAGGGCGGTGTGCACGAAAACGGGCGGCACACCTGGGGCCGCAGCATGCTGGTGGACCCCTGGGGCACCGTGCTCGCCCAGCAGGACCAACTGGCGGGCGTGGTGTCGGGTGTGGTGGACCCGCAGCGCCTGCGCGACATTCGCCTGCAGTTGCCCGCCTTGTCGCACCGCGTCCTGTGAAGATCCCGCAGCAGCGCACACTCTTCAGACGCTGGCGCGGCGCATGGCGGCGCTGGTCGCTGTGGACCCTGCTGGTAGCCCTGGTGATCTCCATGCTCGCCACCATGGTGTGGCTTGCGGGGCGCTACGAGGCCAGTCAGGTGCAGTCGCGCCTGGAGCGTGACACGGCCGACGCGGTGTCCGACATCCGCGTGGCGCTTACGCGCAACCTGCAAAGCCTGCAGGCCCTGCACGCAGGCGACCCGGGCCAGCTGGCCTGGGAGGTCGATGCAGCCGAGCTGCTGCGCAACCGGCGGGAGCTCGTGCGCATCGAGTGGCGCGATGCCGACCTGCGGGTACGCACCCACGCCCAGTCGCCCTACCGCCCCGTGGCCTGGGACGCCCGGCTGCGCGAGGGTAACCAGTCCGACGCCGCCATTGCCTGTGCCAACGCACGCCGCCTGAGCAGCCCAGCCTATTCAAGCAGCTACTTTCAGCCCCACGGCGACGGGCTGGGCTCGGAGATGATGGAGCTGTGCCTGCCGCTCACCTCGGGCGGGCGCAGCACGGGTTTCCTGGTGGTCACGTATTCGCTGCAGGACGTGCTGATCAACCTGGTGGCGCACAACCTCACGCGTAGCCAGGAGGCCTCGTTCACCGAGGCCGACGGCACCCGGCTGGCCGTGCTGGGCGCCGCGCGCCGCGGCTCGCGCATGTTCACGGCCACGCACCTGCTGGATCTGCCCGGCAGCACCCTGGTGCTGCGCATGGACACCTGGCACAGCGCGCCCAGCCTGTTCCCCAACGTGCTGACCGCGCTGGTCACCGCCATGTCGATTGCGCTGGTCACCGTGATGGTGGTGCTGGTGCGCGACAACCGCAGGCGCCTGCGCGCCGAGCGCGACCTGGCCGACGCGCTGGCGTTTCGCAAGGCCATGGAGGACTCGCTGGTCACAGGCCTGCGCGCCCGCGATCTGGAAGGCCGCATCACCTATGTCAACCCGGCCTTCTGCGCCATGGTGGGGTTCAGCGCGCCGGAGCTGCTGGGCCAAAGCGTGACCGCGCCCTACTGGCCCCCCGAGCGGGTGGAGGAGTATCGCCAGCGCCAGGCCATCCGCTTTGCGGGCACCATGCCGCCGCGCGAGGGTTTCGAGTCCGAATTCATGCGCAAGGACGGCACCCGCTTCCCTGTGCTGATCATCGAGGCCCCGCTCATCAACGCCCAGGGCCTGCACACGGGCTGGATGAGCGCGTTCCTCGACATCAGCGAGCAGCGGCGGGTGGAAGAGCTGTCGCGGGCGTCACAAGAGCGGCTGCAGGCCACCGCCCGCCTGGCCACCGTCGGCGAAATGGCCTCGCTGCTGAGCCACGAACTCAATCAGCCCCTGGCCGCCATTTCCAGCTATGCCACCGGCTCCATCAACCTGCTGGAGGCGCCCACACCGGCAGAGCAGGGCGCAGGCGCAGCTGCCCATGCCGAGCAGCTGCAGGATGTGCGCATGGCCATGCAACATATTGCGCGGCAAGCCGAACGCGCAGGCAAAGTGATCAAGAGCGTCCACGACTTTGTGCGCCGCCGCGACCAGGCGCGCGAAGCGGTGTACGCGCAGCAGTTGCTCGATGCCATCCTGCCGCTGGTGAGCCTGCAGGCACGCAAGCTGGGGGTGCGCGTGAACACCTCGCTGGAGCCCCACCTGCCCCCCGTGTTGTGCGACCGCACCATGGTCGAGCAGGTGCTGCTCAACCTGGCGCGCAATGCCATGCAGGCCATGGACGACCCCGCCCTACCCACGCGCATTCTGGACATTCGGGTGCGGCGTGCGGCGTCAAACCAGCACAGCGGCTGGATCGAGTTTGCGGTGACCGACCTGGGATCGGGCATTCCCCCGGACGTAGCCGAAAGGCTTTTCACCCCGTTTTTCACCACCCGCCCCGAGGGCATGGGTCTGGGGCTGAGCATGTGCCGCACGGTGATCGAGCAGCATGGCGGTTTTCTCGGATTTGCGCCCCATGAACCGCGTGGTACGGTGTTCACCTTCACGTTGCCAGCGGCAACCCCCTGAGCGACTGCGTCACTTCCCCCTTCTCTCGCGCTGCGCGCGGGAAGGGGTACGCCGCTAGCGCGGCGGGGCGGCCCCCGCCCAGGTCGCGCCGGTTGCGTCGACCGCGCGTAACCGACAATGCACTAGTTAACCGAGTTAAACCATGGAGCCCACCACCAACGCCACCGTGTACATCGTGGACGACGACGCCAGCGTGCGCGAAGCGCTGGCGTGGCTATTGCGTTCGCGCAGGCTATTCAGCGAGTCCTTTGAGAGCGCCGAGGCCTTTGACGCCATGCTCTCAAGCCGGCCCGCGCAGCGCCAGCCCTGCTGCCTGCTGCTGGACGTGCGCATGCCCGGCATGAGCGGCCTGGCGCTGTTCGACCTGCTGGCGGTGCGCGGTGACCTGGCCACCATGCCGGTGATCTTCCTGACCGGCCACGCGGACGTGCCCACTGCCGTGGACACCGTCAAGCGGGGCGCGTTTGATTTCTGCGAAAAGCCGTTTTCCGACAACGCGCTGGTAGACCGTGTGGAGCAGGCGCTGGCCAAATCGGCCGAGCGCCTGGCGCAACTGCGTGAGCGCAGCGACCTGCAGGTGCGCCTGCGCGATCTGACGGACCGCGAGCGCGATGTGATGGACCTCGTGGTGGCGGGCCTGCCCAACAAGCTGATTGCTGACCAGCTCGATATCAGCGTGCGCACGGTGGAGGTGCACCGCTCACGCGTGTTCGACAAGATGCAGGTCAAGTCGGCCGTGGAGCTGGCCAACCTGCTGCGCACAGAGAAGTAGGGCTCTGCGCGCCCACCCCACGCCCTCTCGGGCGTGGTTGCTTACCCGCGTGGGCGCTCGCCCACAAAGATCTCCACGCGCCGATTGCGCGCCCGGCCGTCGGCCGACTCGTTCGTGGCGATGGGATACCGCTCCCCCATTCCATCGATGGCGATGCGGCGCCCATCCACGCCCCGCCCCGTGAGATAGCTGCGCGTGCTGGCAGCGCGGTCCATCGAGAGCGGGTTGTTGATGGCGTCGCTGCCGGTGTTGTCGGTGTGGCCGACGATGCGGACATCGGTGTTGGGGTTGTTGCGCAGCCCGGCAGCGAACTGGTCGAGCACGGGCGCGAAATTGGGCTGGATGTCCGAACGGCCCACGGCAAACGAAATGTCGCTCGGGATGTTGAGCATGAGCTGGTTGTCGGCTGTCTGCGTCACGCCGATGCCGGTGCCTCGCGTGGCCTGCTCCATCTCGCGCTTCTGGCGCTCCATGTTCTGCGACCAGATGTAGGTGCCCAGGGCCCCCACACCGGCACCTACCACTGCCCCGGTGCCAGCGCTGCCGCCGGTGGCCGAACCGATGACGGCGCCTGCCAGCGCGCCCACGCCGGCCCCGGTGGCGGTACGGCGCTGGGTGTCGTCCATGCTGGCACAGCCAGTGGCCAGAACGATGACGACGGTGGCGCCGAGAAGAATGTGTTTGCGCATGGTGGTGCTCCTTGAAAGATTCAACGGAGCTGGGCGCTTCGGGACTTCCGATCGCGTGCCGCATGGCCTGTGGTGGGCCTAGGCATCGGGTGCGCCCAGCTCATCGCCATCGTGGCTGCAGCCGGGCCGGGGTACCATCGGCACAGCGGCACCCTGGCTGTAGGACGAAGCCGCCTGGGCCCGCTGCCCGCACGCGGGCAAGGTCATTGCGCCGGAGGTGGTGGGGGAGCTGCCTGGGGGGATGCCGCTGGCGGTGGTGGCAAAGGCTCCTGCGGCGGCGGCTGCAGCTCGCCACCCTTGCGGCCCGAGAACATCGTCCACCAGACGATGGCCACCAGCAACACCAGCGCCAGCAGCGCTTCAAGCAAAATCAGCCCCATGAAATTGACACTCCTGCGCGTTGCTTTGACGGCGCTGATTGTAGGAACGCTGGCCGCCTGCTCCACGCCCCCTGCCCCAAGCCCCTCCCGCCCCGGGGCCATCCCCGCGCCACCACCGCCCAGCACCGTGGTGCTGCCCGGCGACACCGGCGCGCTGCCGCCACCGATGTCACAGCCCAAAAGCCGCTGGATTCCCGTGCGCTGGGCCGAGCTGCCGGGCTTTGCCGACGATGCGTTGCACGAGGCCTGGAACGCCTGGATCAAGAGCTGCGAACGCCCCCAGCCCCCCTTCACCGCGCTGTGCAGCGAAGTGCGCCAGCTCAGCATTGCCACCGTCGACGAGCAACGCGCGTGGCTCATCGCCCGCCTGCAGCCCTACCGCGTTGAAGCAACCGACGGCAACCCCGAAGGCCTGCTCACCGCGTACTACGAGCCGATGATGGAGGCCACCCGCCAGCCAGGCAATGGGTTTACCGTGCCCATCTACCGCGTACCGACCAGCCTTGGGGCCCGCAAGCCCTGGTACACGCGCCAGCAGATCGAGACCCTGCCGGAAGCGCAGGCCGCGCTGGCGGGCCGCGCCATCGCCTGGCTGCGCGACCCGGTGGAATCGATGGTGCTGCACATCCAGGGCTCGGGCCGCCTGCGCATCGCCGAGGCAGACGGCACGGTGTCGCTGGTGCGCGTGGCTTACGCGGGCACCAACGACCAGCCCTACCAAAGCATCGGCCGCTGGCTGCTGGACCAGGGCTACACCCGCGACGCCACCTGGCCCGGCATCCGCGCCTGGCTGGCCGCCAACCCCCAGCGCACCAACGAACTGATGTGGACCAACCCGCGCTACGTGTTCTTTCGCGAGGAGCCTCTGAACCCGCTGGACGCAGGCTTCGGCCCGCGCGGCGCCCAGGGTGTACCGCTCACCCCCGGCCGCTCCATCGCCGTGGACCGCCAGAGCATCCCGTACGGCACACCCGTCTGGCTGGCCTCCAGCGGCCCGCAGGTACAGCTCAATCGCATGGTGCTGGCGCAGGACACGGGCAGCGCCATCCTGGGGGCGGTGCGTGCAGACTTCTTCACTGGCTGGGGCCCGGAAGCGGGCGACATCGCCGGGCGCCTGAAGCAGAACCTGCGTCTGTGGGCGTTGTGGCCCCGATGATTGTTGGATGATTATTGCCGCCAGCGCTTATTCAGCAAGCGCCAATAGCTATTATATTAATAGCAAACTCTCAACCCCTCTGCGAACCTACGCCCAGTGGTTGGCCGCCGGGGTTCACGGGCACGGCGCCCTTGCCGCTTCGGTTTCCACCCGCTGGGCCGCAGCCGCCGCCGCGAACGCCATGGCTGGGGGCACGGTCACAGTGCGCAGGTGATCGCCCGTGATGCGGTACTCGTACTCGCGCGTCGAGCCCACCATCTCCGTCCTGAAAGTGCTGCCCGCCATGGTAGCCGCATACACCTGGGGGCGGACGACCTGGTAACGGTACGTGGTAATGGCCGTCCCGCTGGCGGTCTTGCAGGTCGATTCGAACTGATCTTCCTTAAACTGCAGGGTGCAGCGGCCGGAGGTGTCTTCGGCCTTTTCGCCATCGGGGGTGGTCAGCACGATGTTGGTGGCGCGCCAGCAGCCGAGCAGGGCTGGGTCGGAGGCGGCGTGGACGCAGGGGACGATACACAGGAAAAAAAGCAGCAGGCGGGAGCGCGCGAGGAGATTCATAGGTTCATCTCACCCCATACAGAACAAGAACCAAGACCGACGCTGCGGCAAATGCGGCCCACGAGATCACGGTATATCTCGCGCCGATCTGGCCGTGCTTGGCCAACGACCAGATCTTCGTGATGTCATACGGGATACCGCGCGCGGCGCAATAGATAGCGGGGGCGAGAACCCCGTTCCCCAGCACGATCAAATACGCGAGTGGAAGCAGCGGATGCACTTGGTAGAGCATCTGAAAAATGAAGGTCATGGGCCGGGATTTTCAACCGAGTCGCACTGGCCGGGGGCGTTCAGCCCGAAGGGCGGAGTGAGGCGAGCCACAATGCTACAAAATTTATAGCTTATAGCGCTTACCCCACAAGCGCTAGCGACCAAAAACATCTCAAATCGCACAAAACCCAGCCCACGGCCGCCAACGCCCACCTTGTCCCCCTCGGCGGCGCATCCCCCATAAAGCCCCAGCGTGTGGCCCCGCTGCGCCACGTCATACAGCCATCACCCGATAAAGCACAGCAGGTATTCCGTCCGGGCTTCCTCGCGGATGCGTTCCACAAACCGAACGGACTGGCTGATGCCATGCAGCAATGGCCAGCCCCACATGCCCCGGAGCAGGATGGTGAAACCGATGGAGTTTTTGTGACGCGTTGTAAGAGGCACTCGCGGAACGAAGCAACGCCGCCGCCCGCATCGACGCGCGTGCGGAGGTTGTAAACCCTCCTGTGAATGGCCATACCTGCGGGCCAAGTGCATTTACAGATGACTACAAAGTCAACGGCACCACTACCAGATTGGCCCTTGAGAATCTGCGCTCGTCTTCGGCAGGTAGTGGCTCTCTGGGCGACCAAGGGCCTATCGCCGCCGTAACCCTTCAGCCAGCCAAGAATCGCGCGAAGCGCACGGATGGCACAAAGCCGCCGCTTTTGACAGCGGAGTGCAGGGGCGCCGAACCTGCCAGGCCTGCGTCGGCATGGGCTTCATTGCGGTGCCATGGTGGCGTCATGGCGATGGCAGTTGTTCTGTTCCAGCGCCGAAGACAGGGAGGAGGTCTGTGCCCCAGCACAGATCGTGTTTGTTATTAACAATGAGAGGATCGCACCATGCGACAAGGTATTTTGAAGAGTGTTTTGGGAATGAGCTTGGGCCTGGCGATGGCCACGGGTGTGCATGCAGAGCTGCTCAACATCAGCACGATTGCGGTGCAATCGCAGAACACGCTGACAGCGGCGTGCACGATTGTGGGCGCAGGTGGGAAAACGTTGCCGGACGGCAGCAAAGTGTTCGTCGTCCTGGCAGAAGGCATGGCTGCCGATTCCAACCCCACGCTGGTGATCCGATTCAGCGACAACTCCACCGGGAGCAACGACGACTGGAATTCCACATCTATCGACGCTAGCGGCAAACCCATCCGGACGAATACTGCAGGATGGCTGGGCCGCAACCCAGGGCGCGAAAGTGATGCTGGCACAGTGGTCGCGGCGATTCCAGGCGAATGGTTTTGTGTGACTTCGCGTGAAGTTTCCGGCGGCGATGCGCTTCGTCCGGTGGCGATTTCCGTGACCGACGTCACGGCAAAGGCGGCGAGCGCGAAGTCTGCAGCCGTGGGCGCAGATGCGGGCTTGCGTTCCGATATCTGGGCCGGTTCGCCCGACTGATCCAACAGCCGCTCATTGGCTTCGGGGCGTTGCACGCTCCTATTGAAAGGGAACACCATCGTGTGTTCCCTTTTTTTCGGGCTACCGCATTGTCTGCACCAGCGGCATGTGCGGGTGATTTATAGCTACCCGGGGAGGCCCCTCATTGCTCCACCGTCCACCGCGTCACGCGCGGCGGCGCATCGCCCACATGGAAGGCCAGCTTGCGGTCGCGCAGCGCCACGTCCGAGGCCGTCACGCGGTCAAAGCGGCGCAGGTGCTCCGTCCAGGACTCGTCCTCGATGCGCTCCACGTACCGCGCGGGCTGGCTGATGTCGTGCAGCAACTGCCAGCCCAGGGCGCCCTGGCGCAAACGGCTGCGGCGGCTTTCCTGCATCACGGCGCGGAATTCAGCGGCGCGGGCGGGGTCGATGAAGTACTCGATGGTGACCACCAGGTGCCCTGATCCGGGCGGTGTGTCGGCCACCGGGGCCTTGAAGGCGCGCGAGGGGCTCAGGTCTTCCTCCATGCTGCGGTCGGCCACCAGGCGCTGCACCAGCAGCATGGCCACCACGCCGGTGGCGGCGGCAATGCCCAGGCTCACATGCACATCGGTGAGCGTGGCCACCTGGCCCCACACGGCGGCGCCCAGCGCGGTGGAGCCCATGATGGCCATCTGGTAGATGGACATGCCACGCGCGCGCACCCAGTTGGGCAGCGCGAGCTGGGCAGACACCGACAGCGAGTTGGCCGTGGTGATCCACGCCATGCCAGCCACGAACATCGCGGGCACGGCCACGTACACATTGGGCGCCACGGCCATCACGCCCGTGGCGGCGGCCTGCAGCGCCGTGCCGCGTATCACCAGCACATCGCGCGCCATGGCCTGGCGCAGGCGCGGCAAGAACATGGCCGCCGTGATGGCGCCCGCGCCCATGCTGGCCAGCAGCAGCGTGAAGGTGCCCGCGCCGCCGCCTTCGAGCCCCTTGGCCAGCAGCGGCAACAGGGCCAGCAGCGCGGTGGCGTGCAGAAAGAAGATGGAGATGCGCCACAGCACGGCGCGCATGCGCGGCGACTGGCGCACAAACTGCAGGCCCACACGCATGGCGCTGGTCAGACGCTCGCGGCCCAGCGGGCTGGGTGTGTGCACCCGCTTCCAGCGCATGATGACCAGGCCCGAGACGATGGACAGCACGGCGTTGAGCACAAACACCCAGGCGCTGCCCGCGCTGGCGATGATGGCGCCCGCCAGCAGCGGGCCGATGATGCGCGAGGCGTTCATGGCCACGCCGTTGAGGGCCAGCGCGGCCGGCAGCTGCGGGCGGCTGACCAGTTCGGGCACGATGGCCGCAAACACCGGCCAGCGCATGGCCAGGCCGATGCCGTTGGCAAACGTGAGCGCCAGCAGCAGCGGCGCCGTCATGCCCCCGGCCAGGATGGCCACACACAGCACCAGCGCCACGGCCGCCACCCAGAACTGCGTGGCGATGAAGTAACGGCGCCGGTCCAGGATGTCGGCCAGCGCGCCGCTGGGCAGGCCCAGCAGGAACACCGGCAGCGTGGAAGCGGTCTGCACCAGCGCCACCAGCACGGGCGAGGTGGTGAGCGTGGTCATGAGCCAGGCGGCCGCCACGTCGTTCATCCACATGCAGGTGTTGGCCGCCACCCAGGTGAGCCAGAGCATGCGGAACACGGGCACCGACAAGGGCGCAAACGGTGAGAGCGATGCTGCCTGGTTCAACGCCGCGCTGTCCCCCAACTGGGCGGCGACGGACTCTTCGGTGCCATGCGCCAGATCCGCACGCGCGGCACGGTCTTCAGCCGCATCGCTTTGCGGCGGGGCGCCCGGGCTCAGGTCCGGGGCATCAGGGGAGGGCGGGGGCGCAACGCTGCGCGTGCTTTCGTGGGACGGCAATGGCGGCATGTCTGCGCATTGTGCGACGGTTGGCGCGGCCGTGGTGACTCAGCACCAAATAGCCCACTGCGGGCCTGCGTAAAACAGGCCACCCCGCACCTTTTCGCGCCTCGTTACGCCGCATCGGTCGGCGCAGCCGGGGCCTGGTGGCCCGTCTGTTTGGTTTGCCGCAGCAACAGCCAGGCCATGAGCCCAAGTGCCGCCACGCCCGCCAGCAGCACGCCCCACAACACGGCGCTGCGCGTGGAGATGCCGCCGCTGGCCGCCGCAGCGGGCACCTGCGCGCCATCTGCGGGCTGGCCGCCGGTGATGTCGGCCCGGGCCACATCGGCCAGCGCCACGGGCAGCTGGTTCTCTTGCGCGGGCTGGTAGCCCGGCACCAGGCTGGCCAGGGGCAGGAAGGCGCTGGCCGCCGCCGTGGCCCCGGGCAGCCCCGCCGCCAGCGTGAAGGGCCCCTGCCCGCTGGCCAGGAACACCAGCTGCGCGGGCTCGAACTGCAGCGCCAAAGCGGGCGCGGCAGCAAACCCGGGGGTCTTGGGGTCTGCTTCGATCTTGATCTCGCGCACCGAGACGCCGCCCAGCTCCACGGGCCCGCTGGCCTGTTCCTTGCCGCCGGTTGCCATCTTGTAGACCACGGCACTGGCCAGTGGCGACCAGGGCTGCTCGCGGTGGTTGCGGCCCAGCACGCGCACGGGAATCAGCACATTGCTGCCGGGCGGCGTGATGGCGAGCGCGGCGACCGGTGTGGCAAACGGCAGCGCAAACACCAGCTCACGTGGGTTGTTGCCCAGTGGCGGCACCGCCAAGCTGGCGCTGACGCGCGCGCGCGGACCCGTTTGGGTCGAGGTAGCCAGCGTGGCGCCGCGCAAGGTCACGGCAGCGTCGCCCCAGGTCACGCGCAGATAGTGGCCCTTCAGGTCGGCGCGCTGCAGGTCAATCTGCTCATTGCCCAGGCGGCCCGGTGCCGTAGGCGCCGCTGCAGCGTCGGCACGGTAAAGCACGGTCTCGGCCAGTGGCTGCCAATGTTTGAGGTCCTTGCTGGCCTGCACCCGGAACGTCACGGGCTGGCCCGCAGGCAGATCCACGTCCAGGGCCATGCGGGCCACGGGCAACTGCACATTGCGCGCATCGAACAACGCGCCGCGCACGGCCTGCGGGGTGGCAGGGCCTGCCGTGGTGGTCGTAGCGGCCGTTTCGATCTGCACCATACGCTGGCCCTGGCGCTCCTCGATGCGCAGCGACAGCCCCTCCAGCCCGGCCGTGCCCGTGCTGGCGGCGCCCAGGATGGGATACGCGGGCAAGGTCACTGATTCCTCGGGCGCGCTGGCTGCCGCCACACCGGCCAGCGCCATCGGCACGGGTTGGCCCGCGCCGTTGAAGAGGCGCACGTCGGCATAGCCCGGGCTTTGCAGGCGCACCAGCACCTCGGCAGGCAGCATCACGCGCTGCAGCGGCGCATCGGCCGCGAGCGTGACAGGAACGCGGATGGCGTAGGCCGCAGGGCTGTTGGCATCGGCCGCCGCCTGGGCCACGCCGGTGCACAGGGACAGGGCGGCGGCAGCCAGCACCAGGGGCAGGTTCAGGGCGACAGGCTTCTTCATGGCAGTGTTTCTGGTTGCGACGGCGCCAGCGGTGGCGCGGCAGGCTCCGCAGGCACGGCTGCCTTGGGTGGCGACTTCGGAGGTAGAGGCGCAAAGTAGCCCACCACCAGCATCAGCACGCCCACGGCGATGAAGGCAATGATGCGCTCGGCCCCCCCCGCGTTGGACAGATCGATCAGCAGCAGCTTGACCACCACCACGCCCAGCAGGCCCGCGCCCACCAGCCACAGCGGCCGCTGCGCGCGGCGGTGTGCCAGCACCATCAGGCTGAGCGCGAGCAGCGTCCACAGGATGGCGTAGCCGGTCTGCACCACAAAGCTGTTGAACAGCGCCGACGCATCCCAGCGCACGCCAAAGAAGTGGTGGGCCACGCGCAACCACACGGTGTTGATCACGATGAACGCGAGCAGCGCCAGGGCCACCAGCGCATGGTGCCCGGTGACCCCGCCCGAACGGGCCGGGGGCGGCAGTGCAGACAGCAGCACCCGCCGCCAGAACACCAGGCCGCCCAGCGCAAGCGCCAGGGTCAGGTCGGTGGGGTTGAGCAGCGGGATGTAAGGCAGCGGCGCCGTGTGGCCGGACGAATGCACGGCGGCCAGCAGCGCGCCCCCGAACACCAGCACCGCAAGGGGCAGTGCCGCCAACCAGTAGTAAGCCTCGGCATGGGGGTTCAGCGGCCAGCGCAGCGCCGCGCGTGCCGCTGGCTGGTTGCCACGGCCCGCCCAGAGCGCGAGCAGCATCAGCACCGCAATCGCGCTGACCAGCAGGACCACACCGGCCCACGAGGTGCGCCACAGCTCGGCCTTGCCGATGCCGGACCACAGGCAGTCGGCCAGCAGCAAGGTCACCAGCCAGGCCGTGGCGGCGTGGAACCAGCCGAAGCGCGGCGCGCTGTGGGCGGACGGGCCCTCAGTGTCCGCCGCCTGCCAGCGATCGGTCTGCCACAGCATCCACCCATGCAGCGCCAGCACGATGGGCCACACGGCCCAGGCGGGGGTGCTCAACACACGGTGGCCGTCCACCACCTGCGCCACGAACCCCAGCGCCAGCACGCCGATGGTGGCGCGCGCGGGCCAGGTGGCCACGGCCCAGCGCGTGCGCAGGCCAAGCACCATCGACAGCGCGGCGCTCAGCACCACGGCCAACATGCCCAGCAGTTCGGCAACGCGGTCCGAGAACACCGGCACGGGCCACTGGCCCGCCTCCAGGCTAGGCACGCGCCGCGTGATCTCCAGCCACCAGGCCAGGCACCAGAAGACAAAGCCGTAGAGGTAGGCCGGATTGGGCAGCAGCACCTCCACCCTGGCATAGCCCTGGGCCCAGGCCGAACCGCTGTGTGACAGCGGCTGGCGCAGCCACCAGGCCAGCAGCAGCGCGGGCAGCGCAATCAGCATCGCACCCAGGAAGGCCGGGTTGGCCAGCGGCAGGGGCGAGACCTGCAGGCCCCCGCCGTCCACACCGCTCATGAACGCCAGCATGGCGACGACCTGCAGCACCAGACCAAAGGCCCGCGGCATCCAGCGCGCCTGGCGCATGCCGACCCAGAAGGCGCCCGCGCCTTCGAGCGCCCACACCGCCGAGGTCCACTGCGCATCCAGCGCGAGCGGCACGGCCAGCGTGGCAAAGCCCACGCCGATGGCGATGAAACATTCGGTGAGCAGGCGCCAGCTGGCTTGCGCGCGGCGCACCAGCACGGTCGCGGTCAGCAGGTAGAGCGCAGCAAAGGCCAGCGCCGAGAAGGCCGCGCCCAGCTCAAACGGCTGCACCAGCCCGGCCTGCAGCCCAAAACCCACCAGCGGCGTGCCGAAGACCAGCATGCTGTCCACCGTCTTGCCCAGCTTCGTGGGCGTGTTGCGCGCATAGAGGATGGCGGTGGCGAGGTAGATCAGCACAAAGCCCGCGAGGAAGGGTTGCGTGCTGGCGTAGTGAGCGGGCACATACTTGAGCGCCCCCCAGGCCGTGGCCACGCCAAAGGTGGCGACAAAACCCACCACGTTGAGCACGCGCCAGGAGCGCTGGTGGGCGATGAAGAGAATCGCCAGGTTGAGCAGGGTGTAGTAGCTGAACAGGCCCACGTGGCTGCCCTGGCCGGTGGACAGCAGGATGGGCGCCGCAAAGCCCCCGGCGAACGCCGCCACCGCGAGCGCGCGCGAATCCTGCAGCAGCGCCAGCGCGCAGCTGGCCGCGCAGACCGCGATCATCAACCCGAAGGCCCAGAGCGGCGGCAACAGCCCATAGAGCCGGAAGGCCGCAAACACGGTGAGGTACATCACCGCCACGCCGCCGCCCTGCAGGGCCAGCGCAAAACCGGGCTTGTCGGTGCGCTTGCGGAACCCCACCCCCAGCAGCGCAATGCCCACCGCGGCAACCGCCGCCAGGCGGAACTCGACCGGCAGCAGCCCGGCCGAGGCGGCGTAGCGCGCAAGGAAGGACAGGCCGATGAACAGAATCACCAGGCCCACACGCACGATGGTGTTGCCGCCCAGGAGCCAGCTCTTGGCCGCGAGCACGGCGAGCTCGATGGGGTTGGGCTGCGCGGGCGGGGCTGTCTTGCGGGGCTCGGAGGGGGCGACAGGCGCATCTGTGCGGGCGGCCACCGGGGCCGACGCCGGAGCCAACGCGGGGATACGCGGCAGGCCTTGGGGCGTGAGTTCGCCGGTCCAGAAAGCGTCGTCCGCATCCCGGGGGTTGTCGCTGGTGGTCGGCAGTGGAGGGGCCGCGTGTGGCACAGGCCCTTGCGCCACGGGCGCTGCCGCCGCAGGCCGGTCTTCGGCAACCGGCGCTGCCTGCGGTGCCCGCGTGGGCTGGGCGGTGGCCTTGGTGGCGTGCGCCTGCAGCTCGGTGCGGATGGCTGAGCGGATCGCCCAGCGCAGCGACAGCCCGGCGAAAAAGCCCAGAATGCCGCCCACAAACGGCCCGAAGTCGCCGTAACCGCCGAACCACGAGCCCAGCACCGCGCCCCAGAAAATGCCCCAGATGATCATGCCGCCCTCGCCCTCTTTTTTGGGCTCCGGTCGGCAGGCCCTGGGGCTGTGCGCGAAAGGAGCCGTCGTATTGGTAGACCCACCGGCAACCGCTCGCGCCTCCAGCTTGCGGACACACACCCAGGTCAGAGACACAAAGTGCAGGGACTTGCAGGCGGGTGACGGAGAGGGTGCGTGCGGCAGCTTGGCAGCCCCGCTGTGGTTCCGCAGGCTTATACAGCACACCCTGCGCAGGAACCACGCCCTAACGCCTTGTTACCTTGCAGGGCGCCCAGCCACATCGAGCCCCTCGCCCCGGGGCGGGGGCTTGCGCTGCCCGGATTTGAGGCAAAAACAGGCCTCTCCGCCCGTCCATCAAGCCCTATTAGCTACTGATTTAATAGCAATCACCCTTTGGCCCGCGCCAGGTGCGTGAGCGGCAGCGCCCCGCTGGCCTTCACCTCGCCCAGCGAGAAGCTGGTGTGCATGTCTTTCACATTGGGCAGGTTCAGCAGCACATCGCGCGCAAACTGCGAAAAGCTGTCCAGGTCGCGCGCCACCACCTGCAGCTCGAAGGTGCCGGTGCCGCTGATGTAGTGACACGACACGACCTCGGGGATCTGGCGGATGGCCTCTTCCATCTTACGCGTGAGGTTGCCCGTGCTGCGGTCGGCGTCCAGCCGCACAAAGGCCAGCACCCCCAGCCCAATCTTGTGCCGGTCGATCTCGGCGCGGTAGCCCTTGATGAAGCCTTGCTCTTCCAGCGCCCGCACGCGGCGCCAGCAGGGCGCGGCCGACAGGCCCACGCGCTGGGCCAGCTCGGCGTTCGTCAGGCGAGCGTCAGCCTGCAGTTCGTTGAGGATGGCGATATCGAATTTGTCGAGAGTGTTCACAAAATGGCAGCAATGAGAAAGATCCTTTCTCAGAATAGCCTAAACACGGCACAGAACGCAAAGACATATCAGCGGCGCAGACATACACTTCTCTCCACACTGGAGTCGCGGCCCTAAACGGGCGGATGGACTCTGCCCCCCACCGGCCCACAAGGCGCGGACCCCACAAAAAAGCCATTGGAGACATAGCCATGAATGCCCCACTCCCAGAATCCGTCCGCAAGGCGCTGGAAACCGTCACGCTTGACGACAAGTATTCCCTGGACCACGGCCGGGCCTTCATGAGCGGGGTGCAGGCCCTGGTGCGCCTGCCCATGCTGCAGCGCCAGCGCGATGCGGTGGCCGGGCTGAACACCGCCGGATTCATCAGCGGCTACCGGGGCTCCCCGCTGGGCACGTATGACCAGGCGCTGTGGGCGGCCAAGAAGCACCTGGCGGCCAACAACATCGTCTTCCAGCCCGGCGTGAACGAAGAGCTGGGCGCCACGGCCGTCTGGGGCACGCAGCAGCTGGACCTGTACCCGCAGAGCAAGAAGTTCGACGGCGTCTTCGGCATCTGGTACGGCAAGGGCCCGGGCGTGGACCGCTGCTCGGACGTGTTCAAGCATGCCAACATGGCCGGCACCGCCAAGCATGGCGGCGTGATCGCGATTGCGGGCGACGACCACATCAGCAAGAGCAGCACGGCCGCGCACCAGAGCGACCACATCTTCAAGGCCTGCGGCACGCCGGTGTTTTTCCCTAGCAGCGTGCAGGAAATCCTGGACATGGGCCTGCACGCCTTTGCCATGAGCCGTTTCTCGGGCGTGTGGTCGGGCATGAAGACCATCCAGGAGGTGGTGGAGTCTTCGAGCAGCATCAACATCGACCCGGACCGCGTGAAGATCGTGATGCCCGAGGACTTCGTGATGCCGCCCGGCGGCCTGCACATCCGCTGGCCCGACGCACCGCTGGAGCAGGAAGCGCGTCTCATGGACTACAAGTGGTACGCGGCCCTGGCGTACATCCGCGCCAACAAGCTCAACTACAACGTCATCGAAGGCAAGAACGACCGCTTCGGCATCATTGCCAGCGGCAAGGCCTACAACGACACCCGCCAGGCGCTGGTGGACCTGGGCCTCGATGACGACACCTGCCGCCAGCTGGGCATCCGCGTGCACAAGGTCAACGTGGTGTGGCCGCTCGAAGCGACCATCACGCGCGACTTTGCGCAGGGCCTGCAGGAGATCCTGGTGGTGGAAGAAAAACGCCAGGTCATCGAATACCAGCTGAAAGAAGAGCTGTACAACTGGCGCGCCGACGTGCGGCCCAATGTGCTGGGCAAGTTCGACGAGCCCGAGGGCGATGCCACGGGCGGCGAATGGAGCATGCCCAACCCCAGCCAGAACTGGCTGCTGCGCGCCAAGGCCGACCTGACGCCCGCCATCATCGCCAAGGCGATTGCCAAGCGCCTGAAGAAGCTGGGCGTATCGAGCGACATCATCGCGCGCATGGATTCGCGCATTGCCGTCATCGAGGCCAGCGAACGCGCGATGACGGAGCTGAAGGTGGACACGGGCGAACGCGCCCCGTGGTTCTGCAGCGGCTGCCCGCACAACACCAGCACCCGCGTGCCCGAGGGTTCGCGCGCTGTGGCGGGCATCGGCTGCCACTACATGGCCAACTGGATGCCCGACCGCAACACCTCCACCTTCACGCAGATGGGCGGCGAGGGCGTGACCTGGGTGGGCCAGGCGCCGTTCACCACCGACCAGCATGTGTTTGCCAACCTGGGCGACGGCACGTACTTCCACAGCGGGCTGCTGGCCATCCGCCAGAGCATTGCGGCCGGCACCAGCATCACCTACAAGGTGCTCTACAACGACGCCGTGGCCATGACCGGCGGCCAGCAGGTGGGCGAGCGGCCTGAGGGCCATTCGGTGCTGCAGATCATGAACAGCCTCAAGTCCGAGGGCGTGGCCAAGCTCATCATCGTGACCGACGAGCCCCAGAAGTACGACGGCGTGCCGCTGGCCGAGGGCGTGACGGTGCACCACCGCGACGAGCTCGACACGCTGCAACGCCAGTTCCGCGAGATCAAGGGCTGCACGGTCATCATCTACGACCAGACCTGCGCGACCGAAAAGCGCCGTCGCCGCAAGCGCGGCACCCTGGCCACGCCCGATAAGACCGTGGTCATCAACGAGCTGGTGTGCGAGGGCTGTGGCGACTGCTCGACCAAGTCCAACTGCCTGAGCGTGGAGCCGGTGGAGACGGAATTCGGCCGCAAGCGCCGCATCAACCAAAGCACCTGCAACAAAGACTATTCGTGCGTGAACGGCTTCTGCCCGAGCTTCGTCACGGTGGAGGGCGGCAAGCTCAAGAAGCCCAAGAAGGAAAAGAAGGGCGACCTGTCGGCGCTGCCCTCCATTCCTGAACCCGTGCTGCCGGTGGCCGAGGCCGCCTGGGGCATCGTGGTCGGCGGCGTGGGCGGCACGGGCGTGATCACCATCGGCTCGCTGCTGGGCATGGCGGCGCACCTGGATGGCAAGGGCGTCATCACGCAGGACGCTGGCGGCCTGGCGCAGAAGGGTGGCGCCACCTGGAGCCACATCCAGATCGCCAACCGCCCCGAAGCCATCTACACCACCAAGGTCGATACGGCCAAGGCGGACCTGGTAATCGGTTGCGATTCCATCGTGGCGGCCCACAAGTACACGCTGGCAGTGATGCAGCCGGGCCGTACCTTTGTGGCGCTCAACACGCACGGCACGCCCACGGCGGCCTTCGTGACCAACCCGGACTGGCAGTTCCCCGGCGCCAATTGCGACAGCGCCATTGCCGCGGCGGTCGGCGCAGGCGGTGTGGGCAGCTTTGACGCTGAGCAGGTGGCCACCCAGCTGCTGGGCGACAGCATCTACACCAACCCGCTGATGCTTGGCTATGCCTGGCAAAAGGGCGGCGTGCCGCTGACGTTGGCATCGCTGATGCGCGCCATGGAACTCAACGGCGTGCAGGTGGACAACAACAAGGCCGCGTTTGAATGGGGCCGCCGCTGCGCGCACGATCTGGCGTCGGTGCAGGCGCTGTTCCAGGCAGCGCAGGTGATCCAGTTTGTGAAGAAGCCCTCGCTGACCGAGATGATCGCCAAACGTGTCGAATTCCTCACTGGCTACCAGAACGCGGCCTACGCGGCCGAGTACCACGCGTTTGTCGAGAAGGTGAAGGCGACCGAATCGCGGCTGGACGTCGGCACCCGCCTGAGCGAAGCCGTGGCCCGCTACCTGTTCAAGCTCATGGCGTACAAGGACGAGTACGAAGTGGCGCGCCTGCACACCGACAAGGCCTTCACGGACAAGATCGCGAATATGTTCGAAGGCGACTACAAGCTGGTGCACCACCTGGCACCACCCATGACGGCCAAGAAGAACGACAAGGGCGAACTCGTCAAGCAGCCCTTCGGCCCCTGGATGCGCAGCGCTTTTGGCCTGCTGGCCAAGATGAAGGGCCTGCGCGGCACGGCGCTGGATGTGTTCGGCAAGACCGAGGAGCGCCGCATGGAGCGTGCGCTGATCGTGGAATACCGCGCCTGCATCGACGAACTGCTGTCCACGCTGAATGCGGACAACCTGGCCCTGGCCGTGGAGATCGCCCGCATCCCCGAAGAGATCCGGGGCTATGGCCACGTGAAGGAGCGCCACCTGAAAGCGGCACGCCCCAAATGGGACGGCCTGATGGCCCAGTGGCGCAGCGGCAAGGTGACCGAGCCCCGGCGCCAAGCGGCCTGACACACGGCCCGCAGCGGCCGTTTGGGGCGGAGAGCCCGCGCCTGGCGCGGGCTTTTTGCTATTAATTGATGAGCTATAAATGCATAACCATCAAGCGCTAGCAGCCATTTTTACCCAAATAACTGTCAATCCATCCCCTGCGCCGCCTGGCGCGGCAAACACCCGCTGCCGCCTTGGGTCTTCCTCCTGGGGACACAGGCGGGGCGCCGCATACAATGCCCTGTTCTGCCCTGACAGGCGCTTTGGCGCTTGCCTCTGGCGGGTTGTGTGAATTTTGAACATCCGTTGTGGAGTCCAGTCCGTGTTTATTTCTTCCGCTTTTGCCCAAACCGCACCCGCAGCAGCCGCTGGCGGCGGCGACATGATGTCCACGCTCACGGGCATGCTGCCCCTGGTGCTGATGTTTGTGGTGCTGTACTTCGTCATGATCCGCCCCCAGATGAAGCGCCAGAAGGAACACCGCGCCATGATCGAAGCCATTGCCAAGGGCGATGAAGTGGCCACCGCAGGCGGCATCGTCGGCAAGGTCACGCGCCTGTCCGAAGGTTTCCTGCACATCGAGATCGCCAGCGGCGTGGAAGTGCAGCTGCAGCGCAGCGCCGTGGTTCAGGTGCTTCCCAAGGGTTCGGTGAAGTGAGGATCAACCCCCTGAGCGGCTGCGCCGCTTCCCCTTTCTCTCGCGCTGCGCGCGGGAAGGGGGACGACGCCCGTGGCCTGGCAACGCCAGTTCCACGGTGTCCGCTGGCATGAGGGGATCGGCGCACACAGCGCCTGAAATACTGAGATAAGAGCGCGATCATGAACCGTTATCCGGTCTGGAAGTACGCGATCCTGGTGATCGTGCTGCTGGTGGGGGTGTTGTACACCCTGCCCAATTTCTTCGGCGAGGCACCTGCCGTGCAGGTTTCGTCGGCCAAAGCCACCGTCAAGGTGGACACCGCCGTGCAGCAGCGGGTGGAAGAGGCGCTCAAGGCGGCTGGCGTCACGCCAGACTTCGTGGAACTGGAAGGCAACTCGGTGCGCGCGCGTTTCGATGCGCCCGACACGCAGCTCAAGGCCAAGGACGCGATCCAGAAGGCCCTGGTGCCCGACGCCAGCGATCCCTCGTTCATCGTGGCGCTGAACCTGGTGTCCCGCTCACCCGTCTGGCTCAAATCTCTGCACGCCAACCCCATGTACCTGGGCCTGGACCTGCGCGGCGGCGTGCACTTCATGCTGCAGGTGGACATGCAGGCGGCCTTGACCAAAAAAGCCGAGTCGTACGCAGGCGACATCCGCACCGCACTGCGCGACAAGAGCATTCGCCACGGTGGCATCAGCCGCGAAGGGCAGAACATCGACATCAAGGTGCGCGACGAAGCCACGATGACTGCAGCCCGCAACCTGATTGCGGACCAGTTCCCCGACCTCCAGGTCACCAGCACGCCCGAGGGCACTGAATTCAAGCTGCGCGTTGCCATCAAGCCCGAAGCCACGCGCAAGGTGCAGGAGCAGGCGCTCAAGCAGAACATGGTCACGCTGCACAACCGGATCAACGAACTGGGCGTGGCCGAACCCGTGATCCAGCAGCAGGGCCTGGACCGCATCGTGGTGCAGCTGCCCGGTGTGCAGGACACGGCCAAGGCCAAGGACATCCTGGGCCGCACCGCCACGCTGGAAGTTCGCCTGGTGGACGAGGGCACCGAAGCCCGCGCCGCCGAGACTGGCCGTGGCCCCGTGCCGTTCGGCTCGGAACGCTATCTGGAACGCAGCGGCCAGCCGGTCATCGTCAAGAAGCAGGTGATCTTGACCGGCGAGAACCTGACCGATGCCCAGCCGGGCTTTGACGGCCAGACGCAGGAACCCACTGTGAACCTCACGCTGGACGCCAAGGGTGCACGCATCTTCAAGGACATCACGCGCGAGAACGTAGGCAAGCGCATGGCCATCGTGCTGTTTGAAAAGGGTAAGGGCGAAGTGGTGACCGCGCCGGTGATCCGCACCGAGATCGGCGGCGGGCGCGTGCAGATTTCGGGCCGCATGACCACGGCCGAAGCCAACGACACCGCGCTGCTGCTGCGCGCCGGTTCGCTGGCGGCGCCCATGGAAATCATCGAAGAATTCACCATCGGCCCCAGCCTGGGCGCCGACAACATCGAGCGCGGCATCAACAGCGTGGTCTGGGGTCTGATCGCGATTGCCATCTTCATGTGCGCCTACTACATGCTGTTTGGCGTGTTCTCCAGCATTGCGCTGGGCGTGAACGTGCTGCTGCTGGTGGCGGTTCTGTCGATGCTGCAAGCCACACTCACATTGCCGGGCATTGCCGCTATGGCCCTCGCGATTGGGGTGGCCATTGACTCGAACGTGCTGATCAATGAACGCATCCGCGAGGAGTTACGCTCGGGTGTCTCGCCACAGGCGGCCATCCATACGGGCTACGAGCGTGCCTGGGCGACGATTCTCGACTCCAACGTGACGACCCTGATTGCAGGCCTGGCCCTGCTGGCCTTTGGCTCCGGCCCGGTGCGCGGGTTTGCCGTGGTGCATTGCATCGGCATCCTGACCAGCATGTTCTCGGCCGTGTTCTTCTCGCGGGGCCTGGTGAACCTGTGGTACGGCCGCCAGAAGAAGCTCAAGAGCGTGTCGATCGGTACGGTCTGGAAGCCAGATGCCGACACCGCCGTGGCCAAGACGAACTAAAGGACAACGGCCATGGAATTCTTCCGCATCAAAAAAGATATCCCCTTCATGAAGCACGCGTTGATCTTCAACGCGATCTCCTTCATCACCTTTGCCCTCGCAGTGTTCTTCCTGCTGACCCGCGGCCTGCACCTGTCGGTGGAGTTCACCGGCGGTACGGTCATGGAAGTGGCCTACAGCCAGCCCGCCGAACTGGCCAAGGTCCGCGAGACGGTTTCCGGCCTGGGCTATCCGGACGTGCAGGTGCAAAACTTCGGCACCGCCCGCGACGTGATGATCCGGCTGCCCGTGCAAAAGGGCGTCACATCCGCGCAGCAAAGCGAGCAGGTGCTGGGCGCGCTCAAGGCCGCTGACCCCGAGGTCACGCTGCGCCGCACCGAGTTCGTCGGCCCGCAGGTGGGTGAAGAACTGGTGCACGGCGGCCTCATGGCGCTGGCCATGGTGGTCGTGGGCATCGTGATCTACCTGGCCTTCCGCTTCGAGTGGAAGTTCGGGGTCGCGGCCATCATTGCCAACCTGCATGACGTGGTGATCATCCTGGGCTTCTTCGCGTTCTTTCAGTGGGAGTTCTCACTGTCGGTGCTGGCTGCTGTGCTGGCCGTGCTGGGATACTCGGTCAACGAGTCGGTCGTGATCTTCGACCGGATCCGCGAGGCCTTCCGCAAGTACCGCAAGATGAGCACGCACGAGGTGATCGACCACGCCATCACGAGCACGATGAGCCGCACGATCATCACCCACGCCTCGACCGAGGCCATGGTGCTGTCGATGTTCTTCTTTGGCGGCCCCAGCCTGCACTACTTTGCGCTGGCGCTGACGATCGGCATCCTGTTCGGCATCTACTCGTCCGTGTTCGTGGCAGCCGCCATCGCCATGTGGCTGGGCGTAAAACGCGAGGACCTTGTCAAGCCCGTCAGAAAAGATGGGGATCCGAATGATCCCCATGCCGGAGCCACCGTCTGACCCGCTAATATCTGCCCATGCAGCCCACGCCCTCTTCCGTTCCGCAGCGCCGCCTGGCCCGCCAGGCGCGCCAGCGGTTCGTAGAGGGCATCTGTGCAGGGCTCCTGGATCTGGACAAGACGGTCCTGGACCTCCTGACAACGCTGATGACCCAGACGGGCACGGCGCGCGAAATGCAGTCGCACCGCGATGCCTGGATGCGGTACCAACAGCACCACGCAGCCTGGACAGATCGCACCGGCAAGGCCTGGCGCGATGCGTTGGCCCCCCACAGCAGCACCACCCGGGGTGCCCTGGCAGCCAATGGCGCAAACCCCCAGTTCGAACTGTTGAGTGACGACGTGGTGGAAAACAAGATCCTGGCTTCGCGCATGGCCCTGACGGTCAGCGAACAGGTGAGCCAGCAGTTCGACACACTGCGCCAGCGCACCCAGTCGCTGGAAGGCCAGGAACTCGACAGCAGCGACATCCTCCGTCCGGAAGCCGTGTGCCTGCTGCTGGTCGAGCAGTGGGTGGAGGCCGGACTGCCCCGCACCGACCTGCAGACCGTGGTGGACCCGCTGCAGCGGGAGTTGGCCAACCTGCTCCAGAAACAGTACCAGGCCGTCAACGTGTTCTATGTGGAACAGGGTGTGACGCCACAGGCGGACCTGAAGTCCCGCGTGCGGCGCACGGCAGGGGGGGCGATCACCGGCAGCGGTGGGAGCAATGACTCCGGGGCCGGAGGCCTGGCCTCCCAGGCCCTGGCCCAGACCCGGGATGCCATGGCGGCAGCGCGCGGGGGCATGGTGCCCCCCCAAGGCGGTCGGCCCATGCTCCAGCATCCATCCCGCATGCCTCCACCGGGCTACCCGCAGCACGGAATGCCCACTGCGTTTGCCACCGGCATGACTCCGCTGGCACGCGCCCGCCAGCGCGCCCACGGTGTGATGGGGCAACTGCGCAGGCTGCTCACACAGCCCGCCACCGGCTTCGACATGGTCAATGCCCCACCAGCGTCCGCGGCGCTGGCCCATGCACTGACCGCCCACCGTGTGCACGCCGACACGTACTACAGCGGTGTCGCCACCCTGATGGAAGACTACAGCCCTGCGGCCGTGGTCCAGTTGGCAGGTGCCGTGCGCGAACGCTCGACCGAACTCAAGAAAAAAGCCTCGACGGCCGGTGAAAAAGCCATCATCGAAGTGGTGGCCCTGATGTTCCAGAGCATCCTGGCCGAGGACCGCATCCCGCCAGCCGTGCGCGTGTGGTTTGCGCGACTTCAGGTGCCTGTGCTGCGCGTGGCACTGGCCGAGCCAGAGTTTTTCAGCAACCTCAACCACCCAGCGCGCCAGCTGATCGACCGCATGGGCGCCTGCGTAATGGGCTTTGATGCGACCAGCATCAATGGCAGCGCACTGGAGGCGGAAATCCGCCGCGTGGTACAGGTGATTGAGCAGTACCCTGAAACCGGCCGCCGGGTGTTCCAGCTCGTCTACGACGAGTTCGAGAAATTCCTGTCCAAGTTCCTCACCGAAAAACAGGCTACGTCCCGCCTGGTTACTGTGGCTCAACAGGTGGAGCAAAGGGAGACGCTGGCGATCCAGTACACCATCGAGCTGCGCACCATGCTGCGCGACATGCCGGTGCGCGACGAGATCCGCGAGTTTCTGTTCAAGACCTGGGCCGAAGTCCTGGCCCTCTCGGCCGTGCGCGACGGCCCCCAGCACGCAGACACCATCTCGCTCAAGCGCACAGCCGCCGACCTCGTCTGGGCCGCCAGTGCCAAGCCCAACCGCAGCGACCGCGCGCAGGTCATCCAGAATCTTCCTGGCCTGCTGCAGCGACTGCGCCAGGGGCTGGCCCTCATGGGCGTGAACGGCGCGCCGCAGGACGCCCAGATCAAGATCCTCACCGACACCCTGGCCGATGCCTTCCTGTCCAAGACGGCCTCCATCCCGCAGGCCCACATTGACGCCATGGCCAAGCGCCTGGCCAATCTGGAGGACTTTATTAGCGACGCCACGCTGGGCGACATGCCGCTCAATGCCGACAACATCGAAATGATGCTGGGTATCGACGCTTCGTCCATTCACGTGGTCGCCGACAACGGCGCCCCGGTGGAAGACGCCATGGTGGCCTGGGCCCAGGAACTGCAGCCTGGCACCTGGTACACACTGGACCACAACGGCGCATCGGCCCAGGTGCAGTACGCGTGGCAAAGCCAGCGCAAGCAGCTGCACCTGTTCGCAGCCGTGGATGGCAGCAGCTACCTGATCCAGCTGCGCAGGCTGGCTGCGTACTTGCAAGCGGGCTTGCTCGTGGCCCAGGACGAAGAAGGCCTGACCTTGCGCGCCACGCGCGATGCACTGGCCAAGCTGGACGCAAACCCCGAGCGGCTGCTGGACTGACGCGGTTTCAGGGGCATCAAGACGATGCCTGTGCCACCGGGCAACGAGAGGTCACCGCCAGCGTCAGGCGCTGCCCAGCCGCTGGTACAGGCCGCCGGGCAGACGCGCCACCTGGCCATCCAACTCCAGCTCCAGCAATTCCACCTGCAGCGACGCCGCATCCATGCCCGTGCGGGCCACCAGGGCATCCACCCCCATGGGGTCAAAACCCAGCGCCTGCAACAAGGGGCTTTCAGTCTGGCGAGTGTCGATATCCCTGCTGCCTTCTTCGTCAAGCACGGCAGCGCCAGAAGAGGCGCTCTGCTTGCCTGCCGCAGGGGGCATGCGCAGTTCTTCCAGCACATCCTGCGCGGACTCCACCAGCTTGGCGCCCTGGCGTATGAGCGCATGGCAACCCCGCGATTGCGGTGCGTGAATGGAGCCGGGGATGGCAAAAACCTCACGGCCCTGTTCCGCCGCCATTCGGGCGGTGATCAGCGAACCAGACGCCAACGCCGCCTCGACCACGAGAGTGCCTTGAGAGAGGCCGGAGATGATGCGGTTGCGCTTGGGGAAATTGGCGGCCAGCGGTGGCGTGCCCAGGGGGTATTCGCTGACCAACACCCCGTGAGCTGCGATGCGGTGGGCCAGGTCAAGGTTCTTGCGGGGGTAGACGCGATCCAACCCGGTGCCCACGACCGCAATGGTGGCAGGTGTTGCCTCCGCAAAGGGGTCGGAGGACACATCCAGCGCACCTTCATGGGCTGCCGCATCCACACCCAGCGCGAGCCCCGAGACGATGGTGAAGCCCGCCCCCCGCAGCGCGCGCGAAAAGAGCCGCGCGTTGTCCGCGCCCTGTGCCGTCGGGTTGCGGCTGCCGACCACGGCCAGGCACCGGCCGGTCGGGAACGGGTTTTGCGCCACCAGCCGGGCCGCCCCCATCAGGTACATGAGCAGCGGGGGATCTTCGGTGTCCAGCAGCGACTGGGGATACCGGGCATCCCCCAATGTGATCACCGCACGGGCAGGTCCTTGTCGGTCTGCTCCCTCCAGCCAATGCCAGGTGGTCTCCAGCAACGCCTCCCATCCGCTGGGTACGGTACACAGCGCCTTGGCCTGGGCCAAGGTCACACAGTCCTGCAAGGCAGATTCGGGTTGGCGGAAGATGTCCTGCGGCAGCCCAAAACGGGCCAGCAGGCGCCGCGCGGCGCCATTGCCAACGCCCGGGGAAAGCGTGAGGCGCAACCAAGCGCCCAGCTCGTCGCGGTCCATGGAGGCAGTTGATAGAAGAACCACGGCAACGCCAGCCCCGCCGCCGCGCCACCCACAGGCAGCCGTGCGGCTTCAGCCAGTCCGCCGTTATTCCTGAGGATTGATCAGGCGGTCGCCCACGCGCACGCCGCTGCGGATTTCCAGCAGCAGCGCGTACGAGACGCGGTCGAAGGTTCGGAACACCATGGCCGTCCCGTTGCTCTCGCTGGGTAGCTTGATCATGGTCTTCCCCTCGCCAGTCACATCCTTGATGCGGTCGCCCTGGGTCAGCAGCGACAGGACATGACCTGGCTCAATGCCGTCTTGCGAACCCATGTTGATCGCAACCACCTGGTTCTGGGCGGCATAGGCTGCCGAGAAGCTGCCGTAGATGGAGACGATGCGCGCGTCCACATCGATGTGGGGCGCTCGTGGGGTGTAGCTGGTGAAGACCCGGGCAGGCGCTGGCAGGATGCGATCCCCTGCGCGTATCTCTTCCTTGGTGCCGGACAGATCCACAGTGGCAGGCACATATTCAGAGACATAGCCGCCCTTGCCGTTGGGAATCTCTTCAAAAGACTCGCCACGCACCAGCTCGGCCTTGCCCAGGTACTGTGCTTCGTACCCCAGGATTTCACCCGTCACCGGATCCTTCATGGCCACGGCATCGCGGAAAACACGGAAAAAACGGGGCTCGCCAGGTTCTGCACGGACGGGGGCGGATGCATCGCCGCGCACATAGGCGCGGTCGCCGCTGGCCATGAGCACGCGATCTTCGGTGGTGGCCACAATGCGGGGAGCCCGTTGCAACACGTCGGCATCCACCACCAGAGGCTCCACAAGGAAGGGCTCAATCAGGTGAGACTTGAGTGTGGGGAGCGCCGTGCTGGCCAGACTGTCGCTGCGGGTGCGGGGCGACACGCGCACCGTCTGAGGCTCTGAATCCGACACGCCAGGGGGTGTCGTCCGCAGGCGGGCGTAGCTGCCATCCTTGTCCAGGTAAAGCGTCTGGCCCGGATAAATCAGGTGCGGGTTTGCAATGGCCTTGAGGTTCATGCCCCACAGTTCGGGCCAGCGCCAGGGCCGCTTGAGGTACAGACCCGAAATACCCCACAACGTGTCGCCGCGCTGCACCGTGTAGGTGTCCGGGGCGTTAGGCGCCAGCTCGGACAGCGGGATGCCACGCTCCGACACTTGCTGTGCCGTGGCGCGCTGACCGCTGGAGATGGGAGGGGTCTGGGCCTGAGCCGGTGCGACCAGCAAAGCGCCAGCGATGATGGTGAGCGCGCCCAGGGCGGTCCGCCGCACGCTGGTGAATGCTGTCATGTTGTTCCTTTTCTCATGCATTGGGAAACGCCCCCTCGCTGGCACCTCGACGCACGGAGCAACCGCGCAGCCGGGCAAATACGTTACAAAGCTTCTTAGATTCTCTGCTCAAGCCCTTGATTCGGCAACGATTATTGGCTGGCGGCGCTGCAGCAGGCCTTAAAAGTGGCGAAAATAGCGACATCTCTTGGCAGCTTTCATGGCAATCCTTCCCATTCTCTGTTACCCGGACCCCCGGCTTCACAAGGTTGCACGCCCCATTGCGGCGGTGGACGACCGCATCCGGACGCTGGTCTCCGACATGCTGGCCACCATGTACGACGCCCATGGCATTGGCCTGGCCGCCACCCAGGTGGACGTGCACGAGCGCCTGGTGGTCATCGACGTTTCTGAGGAACGCAACCAGCCGCTGGTGCTCATCAACCCCGAACTGGTCTGGACCAGTGCCGAAAAGCACCTCAACGAAGAAGGTTGCCTCTCGGTACCCGGCATCTATGACGGCGTTGAACGCTTCGATGCTGTGCATGTGCGGGCACTGGACGCCCAGGGCCAGTCCCGCGTCATTGAGGCCGACGGCCTTCTGGCGGTCTGCATCCAGCACGAGATGGACCATCTCATGGGCAAGGTGTTTGTGGAATACCTCTCCCCACTCAAGCGCAACCGCATCAAGACCAAGATGGTCAAGCAGCAGCGGGGGGCGCGCGAGTGACCGGTCCGGTGCTCTGCACCCGCAGGGGTGGCGGAGTGCTGGCGCGCCTGGCGCTTCTTGTGCTGGCGGTGCAAATTTCGGGCTGTGCGCTGCCGGCCCGCGAAAAAGCCGGCGCGCTGCGCGCCGAGGTGGTTGCCCGTCTGGGGCCGCCCACCGCCTCCTTCCCTTTGCCAAGCGGCGAGCGGCTCCTGTACTCCGAACTGCCCGCGGGGTTTGCAGCCTATAACCTGGATTTCGACGCCAGCGGCAGGCTGGTGCGCAACGAGCAGGTGCTGACGCAGGCGCGCTTTGAGAACCTTCCCGTGGGCGTATGGACCACCGCCGATGTGCAGCGCACCTTTGGCGCGCCTTTGCGCGTGGAGCGTGTGGCACGGTTCGAGGGCGACATCTGGACCTACCGCTTCCGCCAGAACTCCGACCCGCGCCTTGCCCACGTCCACCTGGACCGCCAGGGCGTGGTTCGGCTGGTGATGTTCACGGACGAGCTTCCCCATTTTGACAACGCGCGCGACTGAGTGCGTACTTACCTCCTGACAACGGTTTCCCATGAGAGTCATTTTTGCAGGCACGCCCGAATTTGCCCGCGTGGCGCTGGAGCGGCTGCTGGCCGCAGGGTTCACGGTGCCCCTGGTCCTGACCCAGCCCGACCGCCCCGCGGGGCGCGGCATGAAGCTGCAGGCCTCCCCCGTCAAGCAATGCGCGCTGGAGCATGGCATCGCCGTCGCGCAGCCACGCAGCCTGCGCCTGGACGGCAAGTACCCCGATGATGCGGCCGCCGCGCGAGATGCGCTGGTGGCTGCGCAGGCCGATGTGATGGTGGTGGCCGCCTATGGACTCATCCTGCCGCAGTGGGTGCTGGATTCCATGAGCGCCGCACGGCAGCCCGAAGGCGCGAAGGCCCCCGCGGGGGGCAGCGAACCACGCGCAGCGGGAAGCGTGGGGGCGCGTTTGGGATGCCTCAACATCCACGCAAGCCTGCTGCCGCGCTGGCGCGGCGCCGCGCCCATCCACCGTGCCATTGAAGCGGGGGATGCCGAAACCGGCGTCACCATCATGCAGATGGATGCTGGCTTGGACACCGGCGACATGCTGCTGATGGAGCGGCTGGCCATTGCGCCCACAGACACCACCGCCACCCTGCACGACCGGCTGGCCGCGCTCGGGGGCCGCATGATCGTTGAGGCTCTGGAACTGGCCGCCTGTGGAGGGCTGAAGGCCGTGCCCCAGCCCGCCGAGGGCATCACCTACGCCCACAAGATCGAGAAGGCCGAGAGCACCATCGACTGGTCGCTGCCCGCCACGGTGATCGGCCAGCGTATTCGGGCGTTTGACCCGTTCCCCGGAGCCAGCACCGAATGCGCCGGGGAAACGATCAAAGTGTGGAGTTATGAAATTGATAGCAATAAATCTAATACAGATAAGCGCCAGGGCCAAATTTTGTCGGTAAATGGCGACGGGGTGACGGTCACCTGCGGCGAAGGCACGCTGCGCCTGACGACCTTGCAGCGCGCGGGGGGCAAGCGGCTCGCAGCGGCCGATTTCTTGCGGGGCTTTGACCTGCAGCCCGGCATGGTGCTGGGCGCTGCGCCCACTACCGCCGCGACACCGGCATGAGCCGCCGGGCCGCCATCGGCAACACACTGCGCCACCCCTCCTTTCGCGTGGCCGCCGTCGACATGGCGGGCACGGCCGTGGGCATCGGGGCCTGGGGCCTGGTCACCGGAGTGGTCATGGTCAAGAGCGGTCTGCCCGTTGGGATGGCCATCTTCATGTCGCTGGTGGTGTATGCCGGCAGCGCGCAGCTGGCGGTCATCCCTTTGATGGCGGTGGGCGCGCCGCTGTGGGTGGTCTGGCTCACGGCGAGCTGTGTGAACCTGCGTTTTGTGATCTTCAGCAGCATGTGGCGCAGCTACTTCGCGCACCTGCCGCTGCGCCAGCGCCTGGCGGTGGGCTATTTCAGCGGCGATGTGATCTACGTGGCCTTCATGAAGCGCTTTCCGGAGCCGCGCCCCCAGCCCGAGCAGGTGCCGTATTTCTGGGGTGCTGCCAGCACCAACTGGCTGGCCTGGCAGGTGCCGTCCATCGCTGGCATCCTGCTGGCAAATGCCGTGCCGCTGTCCTGGGGCCTGGGGTTTGCGGGCGTGCTGGCGCTGCTGGGTGTGCTGCTGTCGCTGCTGTTCGACCGGGCCACCTGGCTGGCCACCGGGGTCGCCGCCACGGCTGCGATTGCCGCGTTTGCACTGCCGCTCAAGCTCAACATCCTGGTGGCCATTGCGGCAGCGGTGGCTGCGGGCCTCTTGATGGAAGCAGTGGACCGTCGCCGCCACAAGCCCGAACTGGTCCTGCTGCCCGCCGACAGCGTGCTGCCCCCTGAAGAACGCGAGCAGGTCGAGGCGGGCGACGTGGTGCCACTGCGCGAGGAGCGCCATCCATGATGAACGACTGGTCCTGGATCGAACCCGCCATCGCCATCTTCGGCCTGGCCGTGATCACGGTGGTGTCGCGCTCGTTCTTCATGATCCCCGAGCGCGAGCTGCCGCTGCCCGACTGGCTCAAGCGCGGGCTCAAGTACGCACCGCTGGCCGCCCTCACCGCTGTGATCGCGCCCGAGATCCTGATGACCCAGGGTGAACTCATCGGCACGTTCATGGACGCGCGCATCCCTGCCGTCCTGTGCGCCACTGCCTACTACTTCTGGCGGCGCGGCATCCTGGGCACCATCGTGGTGGGCATGGTGGTGTACCTGCCGCTGCACATCGGCTGGAATTGGTAGAGAAGCACCCCCTGAGCCGTGTGCGTCGGTGCCGCCGCCAGAGGCGGTGGCTCTTCGGTGCAGTCCAAGCCTGCGCAGGCAGGCTTGGAGCCGCTGCCCCTCAGCCCCCAGGGGGACGACGCCAGGGGCCTGGCAGAGCCAGTTCCGCGGTTGCACTGGCACGGGCGCGGGAGCCGCATGGGCTTCGCTCACTAAAATGGCAGCCCTCAAGAGCCCGATTCAATCCACCCCTCCGCCATGAACATCCTCCGCTTTTCCGATCTGTGCGCCCAAGGCAAGGCCCAAGGCCAGCGCGTTTTCATCCGTGCCGACCTGAACGTTCCCCAGGACGATGCTGGCCGCATCACCGAAGACACCCGCATCCGCGCATCGATCCCCTGCATCCGCATGGCGCTGGACGCCGGGGCGGCCGTCATGGTGACCAGCCACCTGGGCCGCCCGACCGAGGGTGAGTTCAAGCCCGAGGACTCGCTGGCCCCCGTGGCCGCACGCCTGGCCGAGCTGCTGGGCCGCGATGTTCCGCTGGTCTCGAACTGGGTGGACGGCGTCACCGTTGCCCCTGGCCAGGTCGTGCTGCTGGAAAACTGCCGCCTGAACGTGGGCGAGAAAAAGAACAAGGAAGACCTGGCCCGCAAGATGGCTGCGCTGTGCGACATCTTCGTGAACGACGCCTTTGGCACCGCCCACCGCGCTGAAGGCACGACCTACGGCATCGCACAATTCGCCCCCATTGCCTGCGCCGGCCCGCTGCTGTCGGCCGAGATCGACGCCCTGACCAAGGCCCTGGCCCATCCCCAGCGCCCGCTGGCTGCCATCGTGGCGGGCTCCAAGGTCTCGACCAAGCTCACCATCTTGAAGAGCCTGGCCGACAAGGTGGACCAGCTCATCGTGGGCGGCGGCATTGCCAACACCTTCATGCTGGCTGCGGGCCTGCCCATCGGCAAAAGCCTGGCCGAACCCGACCTGCTGGACGAAGCGCGCGCCGTGATCGCCGCCATGAAAGCGCGCGGCGCCGAAGTGCCGATCCCCACCGATGTGGTTACCGCCAAGGCCTTTGCCGCCGATGCCCCAGCGACCGTCAAGGCAGCCAAGGACGTGGCCGAGGACGATCTGATCCTGGACATCGGCCCCGAAACCGCCGCCCGCCTGGCCACCCAGCTCAAGTCCGCAGGCACCATCGTCTGGAACGGCCCGGTGGGCGTGTTTGAATTCGCGGCCTTTGAAAACGGCACCCGCGAGATTGCCAAGGCCATCGCCGAATCCCCCGCGTTCAGCATTGCAGGCGGTGGCGACACCCTGGCGGCCATCGCCAAATACGGCATCGAAAAACAGGTGGGCTATATCTCCACCGGCGGCGGCGCCTTTCTGGAAGTGCTGGAAGGCAAGACGCTGCCCGCGTTCGAAATCCTCGAAAAACGCTTCGTTACCATCGTTTGAAATTTGTTACACGCGCCGGTACAAGCAAATGCAGCCGCGCGTAAGCAAGCACGCCAATCTGTGACCAAAAACAACGAATTGCGTGTGTCTGGGCGCAGTTACCTCAATTTTTTCTTGTTTTTGTTGAGTATCGCGCCCAGAATTATTTTTCAATCGCGTGGGATGTATCTGTTCATGTCCCCGCCTCTCAAAGTCCGTAGGAGGGAATCATGAAATTTTCAAAGGCAGTCAGCTTGGCGGTATTGGCCGGCGCTGTGGCTACTTTGGCGGGATGTGCTTATCGTTCGCCCATTCCCCTGGCGGAGAACTTTGAGCTGACGGTACAACCCAAGGTCCGCTCGGCGGGCCACTGGGAACTGGTCTCGAACGACGTGGTGGCGCAAACCCTCAGCACGCTCGACAAGACCGGCATGGCCCCTGGCACGCAATTGCATGTCGCGCTGCCCCCCAACCCGAGCGCATTCGATCTGGCATTCCGTGATTTCCTGATCACCAAGCTCGTGCAAAGCGGTGCGCCTGTCTTGCAGGATCCTGGCCAGGCACTCAACGTGACGTACAACACGCAGGTGGTTCGTCACAACAGCCCCCGCCCCCACTTCATTCCTGGCCAGTTCACGATGATCGCTGCGGGCCTGATGGCAGCCTACGGCCTGCGTCACGAGCACCTGGATCTGCAACTGCTGGCCGCACTGGGTGCCACGTCGCTGGCTGACTACGGTGCCAGCATCAACTCGGGCGGCCCCACCAACACCGAGCTGATCCTGACCACCACGGTCACACGCGGTGGCCAGTATGTGGCCCGCAAGACCGATGTGTACTACCTCGAGAACGCGGACACGCCGCTGTTCATGCGTCCGTCGTACTACAAGAACGTCAATATGAAGGTAGTTTCGCAATGAAAACCGCAGCACTTCTGACCGCGCTGGCCGCAGCAGCTTTGCTGGCCGGCTGTGCCAACAATGGCGCGCCCACGCGCACCGATCCGACCTACCAGGAAGCCGCCAACAACCAGTTCCTGACCAGCAGCCGCGATGCTGTGGCCAAGCTGACCGCCGGTTTCGACCTGAGCGCTGCAGGCAGCGGCCCCGTCCTGGTGGCCACCGTGGTCAACGTGAACGACCTGAGCCGCTCGGCCCCTCTGGGCCGCACGCTGTCCGAGCAATACGCCTCGCACATGGCGGCCAGCGGTTTCAACGTGAAGGAAATCAAGCTGCGCGGCGACGTGTTCGTGCGCGAAGGTGCTGGCGAGTTGCTGCTGTCCCGCGAAATCAAGGATATCGCCCGCAGCCACAATGCCTCGCTGGTGCTGGTGGGCACCTACTCGGCCGCTGCCAATTTCACCTACGTGAGCCTCAAGCTCGTGCGCACGGAAGACAGCCGCATCATCCGCGGCCACGACTACGCACTGCCCAACGACCGCGATGTACAGCGCCTGCTGGCGGTACCGCGCTGAGGAAATGCGAATTCGGTAGGGGTGCTCCCGCTGCGTACGGGGACTCCCGAACCACCCCAAAAAAGGCCGTCTCGACGGCCTTTTTTGTTGCCCACTGCGGGCTCGTGACCACACCCCGGAGTCCTCTGCGCCGCAGCGGTGGGCAGAAAACCGTGCGGCGGTGCTTGTCACCCCACCTAAAATCACGCCCCATGACCTTCACCGACATGCTGCGCGACGCCACGGCGCAAAACAACTCCCTGCTGTGCGTGGGCCTGGACCCGGAGCCCACGCGGTTTCCTGCGGGAATGCAGGGCGATGCGCACAAGATCTATGACTTCTGCGCCGCCATCGTGGATGCCACGGCCGATCTGGTGTGTGCCTTCAAGCCACAGATCGCCTACTTTGCAGCCCACAGCGCCGAAGACCAGCTCGAACGTCTGATGCAGCACATGCGCGCCAACGCGCCGCATGTGCCGGTGATCCTGGATGCCAAGCGCGGCGACATTGGCTCCACGGCCGAGCAGTACGCCAAGGAGGCCTTCGAGCGCTACGGTGCCGATGCGGTCACGCTGTCGCCCTTCATGGGCTTCGACTCCATCGAGCCCTACCTGGCCTACCACGGCAAGGGCGCCTTTCTGCTCTGCCGCACCTCCAACCGGGGCGGCGACGACCTGCAGACCCAGCGCCTGGCAAGCGTGGAGGGCCAGCCGCTCATGTATGAGCATGTGGCACGGCTGGCGCAAGGCCCCTGGAACAAGAACGGCCAGCTGGGCTTGGTGGTGGGTGCCACCTACCCGCAGGAGATCGAGCGCGTGCGTGCCATTGCGCCCACACTGCCGCTGCTGATCCCGGGCGTGGGCGCCCAGGGTGGCGACGCCGCTGCCACCGTGCGCGCCGGGCTGCGCGATGGCGGGCCGATCATCGTGAACTCGTCGCGATCCATCCTGTACGCGTCCAAGGGCGACGACTTTGCAGCGGCGGCGCGCACCGAGGCCCAGCGCACCCGCGCAGTGCTCGAAGCGGCCCGCGCGCGCTGACACCCCACTTTCAGCTCCTACAACCTTCGCGCCGCAGCTGCACCCGGATCACACCCATGCAGCTCAAGTGGCTCGAAGACTTCATCGTGCTGGCGCAGGAGCGCAGCTACACGCGTGCAGCCGAGCTGCGGCATGTCACGCACCCCGCCTTTGGCCGCCGCATCCGCGCGCTGGAGGCCTGGGCGGGTACGCCGCTGGTGGAGCGCGGTGGCGGCCCCGTCACCCTGACGCCTGCCGGGCAGAGCTTTCTGGAAACCGCCGGCCACATGGCGCGCAGCCTGGCGCAATCGCACGAGGAGCTGCAAAGCCTGGCTGGCCGGCAAGCCCGCACCGTGACGCTGGCCACCGGCCGCACGCTGGCACGCACGGTGGTGGCCGACTGGCTGGTGCGGCTGCAGCCCATTTTGCAAAACGCCGAGCTGTGCATACGCACCCGCGCCCTGGCAGACACCGTGGCGCTGCTGGAAAGGGGTGAAGCCGACTTCTCGCTCGTGTACCACCACCCAGCGTTGGCGATACGGCTGGATGCGCGCCAGTTCATGCATGTCACGGTGGCGTCCGACCGGCTGGTGCCCATTTCGCGGGCGACGGCACAAGGGCAGGCACTGCACCGCTTCGGGCAGGACCACCTGCCCGTGCCCTACCTGGCCTATGCCCCCCAGCTCGCACTGGGCCGGCTGGTGGAAGACCATCTGTCCCAGAACCCGCATGCGCCCCGGCTGCAGCGGGTGGTGGAGTGCGACTCGGCCGACGCGCACTACGAATACGTGCAAAAAGGCCTGGGCGTGGCGTGGCTGCCCTGGTCCATGGTGCACGCCGATTGCCAGGCCAAACGACTTGCGCCTGCGGGCGATGCGCGCATGGAAGTGCGTTTCGACGTGCGCCTGTACCGACCCAAACGCCGACTCGGCCCCGTGGCCGAAGCGCTCTGGAAAGCCCTGGCACAGCGCTGACACCCCAGGGTTTGCCCGAGGGGGCAGAACGCATTTGGCACACCTCGGTGCCATTTCAGCACCACAGACGTGTGCCCGCCTTTTCACAATGGCTCCACCCACAAGAACTTCACTGGAGCCCCGCATGCAAAACACTCCCTCCCTGCGCCGCACCGCCTTGCTGTGTGGCATGGCCCTCCTGGCGGCCCCAGCGTTCGCACAGGATGTGTATCCCTCCAAACCCATCACCATTGTGGTGGGCTACCCACCCGGGGGCAGCACCGACCTGACCGGCCGCACCGTGGCCACGGAATTGAGCGCCAAGCTGGGCGTGCCGGTGGTGATTGAAAACATTGGGGGCGCAGGCGGCGCGATTGGTGCACAGAAGGTGGCGAGCAGCGCACCCGACGGCTACACCTTTCTGGTGGGCGCCAGCAACGAGATTGCCATCAACAAGCTGGTGACCAAGAAGGTGAAGTACGACGTGAAGGACTTCACCGCCATCGGCCTCATCGCCTCGCAGCCGCTGGTGCTGGTGGCATCCACCGGCGCGGGCGTGAAGAACCTGGCCGAGTTCACGCAGAAGGTGTCCAAGAACCCGGGCAAGTTCAGCTACGGCAGTTCGGGCGTGGGCACGTCGCTGCACCTGGCGGGCGAGATGGTCAAGGAGCAGGGCAAGCTCTTCATGACGCACATCCCTTACCGGGGCGTCGCTCCGCTCACCAACGACCTCATGGGCAACAACCTGGAATACGGCGTGTTCGTGCTCTCCAGCGGCCTGCCACACATCAAGAGCGGCAAGGTGATCGCCCTGGGCACCACCGAAGCCAAACGCTCCGCCGCCACACCGGACATCCCGGCCCTGGCCGAAACCCCGCAGTACAAGAACGTGGACATTGGCGTGTGGTTTGCGCTGATGGGCCCGGCCAACCTGCCCAAGCCGGTGTTCGACAAGGTGAAGAAGGCGCTGAACGACACCCTGCAGTCGCCCGATTTCAAGAAGAAGATGGAAGCTAGCGGCTCCACCGTGGCTGCGACCACGGTCAACATCGACCAGTTCCTGGCGGCCGAAGTCGCCAAGTACAAGAAGATTGTGGAATTCGCCAAGATCGAAGAATGAGCAGCAGCACCGCCCCCCAAAACACGGCCGTTCCACCGCTGGCCTTCGAGCTGCCCGCGCCCGACATCACCGCCTGGCGCGTTGGCAACACCGGCACCGAAGGCGTCTGGCATTTCGACTCGGGCGAACCCGGCCGCCACGTGATGGTCAGCGCGCTGGTGCATGGCAACGAGCTGTGCGGCGCCTGGGCCTTGAAGGGCCTGCTCGAAGCGGGCGTGCGGCCGCAGCAGGGCACGCTCACGCTGGCGTTCTGCAACCTCGATGCGTTCGACCGGTTTGACGCGAGCAACCACGATGCCTCGCGCTTCACCGACGAAGACCTCAACCGCCAATGGCTGGACGGGCGCATCGACGCAGCCGATACCAAGGAGCGCCGCCGCGCCGCCGCGCTGCGCCCGTTTGTGGCACAGGCGGACTGGCTGCTCGACATCCACTCGATGCACGAGCCCTCGGCCCCGCTGCTGCTCACCGGCATCCAGCCGCGCAACCTGGAACTGGCGCGCGCCATGCGCTCGCCCGAGCACATCGTGGTGGATGCGGGCCACAAGGACGGCGTGCGCATGCGCGACTACGGTCGGTTTGGCGCGCTGGAAGACGACCACGGCAACAGCACCCGTTCGCTGCTCATTGAATGCGGCTTCCATGGCGACCCTGCCAGCCGCGCCGTGGCGCAGGACCAGTGCGTGCGCTTCATCGAACAGTCCGGCGCCCTGAGCGCCGACGCCCTGGCGCAGCAACTGCCCGGCTGGCGCCTGCCCGATGCGCCCCGCCAGTGGGCGCTGGAGGTGACCGGCCCCGTGGTGGCCACCAGCAGCGCCTTCCGCTTTGTGGCGCCCTACACGGGGCTGGAGCTGTTTGAAAAGGCTGGCACCGTGATTGGCGACAACGACGGTGTGCCGGTGACCACGCCGTATGACAACTGCGTGCTGGTGATGCCGTCGGTGCGCCAGGCGCGCGCGGGCGTGACGGTGGTGCGGTTCGCGCGGCGCAGGGCGCTGTAAGCGCTTAGCAACAGCTCAGTAGCGGCGCAACAGGCGCACTGCAGAGGCGGTGGGTGGCAGGAGCCCCCGCCTCTTCCTATTCAGATACTATAAATTTAATAGCTTCTAGCGCTTATCTATCAAGCGCTAGAGGCCATTTTTGCTTGTATTTTTGGCCCCAGCACCACACAGGCCAGAGCTGCCACCACCAGCACAATCCCCGCCCACTGCCAGGGCGCCACGCCCTCGTCCAGCAGCAGCCAGCCTGCGGTGAGCCCCACCACCGGCACCGCCAGGCTGAAGGGGGCCACGCGGTTGGCAGGGTAGCGCTGCAGCAGGTTGGTCCACAGCGCATAGCCAACAATGGTGGCCGCCCAGCCCAGGTAGGCCACAGCCGCCCACGACAGCAAGGGCACGTCCGCCAGCGTTTGCCATTGCAGCCAGCGCGCGGCGTCAGGGTCGAACACGGCAGACAGCGCCACAAAAGGCAGCACCGGCACCAGGCTGCTCCAGATCACAAACGCCAGCGGATCAAACCCCGGGCTTTGCTGCTGCGCCAGGCGCGCCACGATGTTGGACGAGGCCCACATGGCAGCGCCGCACAGCGTCAGCAGCAAACCGGCCAGCGTGGTGGCCGCCGCTACACCCACGCCAGAGCCCGGGCCCACGTAGTTCATCGCAAAACACACCAGCCCCAGCGCGGCCAGCACCATGCCGCACCGCAAGGGCAACCCCGGCCGCTCGCGCAGCAGTGCAAAGCCGAACAGCGCGGTGAAGAACACCTGCGTCTGCAGCAGCACACTGGCCAGCCCGGCCGTCATGCCCACCTTGAGCCCGACAAACAGAAAACCGAACTGCCCCACGCCCTGGAACAACCCGAACAACAGCACCCAGCGCCAGTGCATGCGCGGCGGGCGCACCAGCAGCACCAGCGGCAAGGCGGCACACAGGTAGCGCGCGGCGCCCAGCTGGAAGGGGCTGAAGCTGCGCAGCCCCCATTTCATCGCAACGAAGTTGACGCCCCACAGAACCACCACCACCAGGGCGGCCAGCAGGTCGCGCGCACGGAGCGGGCCACCTACCGGGCCTGGAGGGCCGGATACAGGCGCCGTCACTGCGCAGCCCGCGCAGCGTCAATGTGTGCCTTCACCCGCTGGGCCAGGGCCATGTCGCCGGGGGTTTCGGGGCTCCATTTGTCGATGGCACGGGGCTGCTCGTCGGCATCCACGGCGGTGTAGACCGCCACACAGTGCAGCACCTCTTGCAGCGGCTCGCCATGGATGCCACCGCTGCGCACCTCCACGGCCAGGTGCATGGCGGTGTCGGTGGTGGACGCCAGGCGCGCATGCACCTCCACCAGATCCCCCGGGCGAATGGGGTGCACAAAATGCGCGCCGCCCACAAACTCGGTGATGCACGGCCCCTTGGCCCAGGCGCTGGCGCAGGCAAAGCCGGCATCGTCCACCCAGCGCAGCACGGTGCCACCGGGCACACGGCCGGCCTGGGGCAGGGTGCTTTGCGACGCCAGGAAACGCAGGGTGATCGATTGCATGCCAGGTGCTCCAAGGGGCGGATGTTGGAGCCATTATTCTCCAGCGCGCCCTCTGCCGCCGCCCCGCCTGCATGCCTCCAAAGACGCCCCGCAGGTCGGCGAAAATTGACCTGAGTCAAAACCCTACTCAAAACAGCCCCCTACATTGCGTTACATCCCGCGCGGCCTGATGGAGGGCCGCATCCCAGTCGGCGGGTGCCGACACCCCGCCCCCTGAGGTCTACCCTTTTGCGCACACACCCACCGTGCGCCTACTGCCATGTCCCTTCTTCACCGCTTGAACCTGCTCGAAAAATTCCTCATCCTGGGGACACTCGGGCTCATGATGAGTGCGCTGCCCACCTACCTGACGGTGCGCGATGCGCTGCACGCCATTGGCCATGCGCGCCACGAGGCGCAGGGCATGGTCCCTGCGCAGGCACTCACCCGCCTCGTGCAGCAGATGCAGGTGCACCGGGGCCTGTCGGTGGGCATGCTGGGCGGCGACGAAACCCTGGCAGCACGCCGCCCCGCTGCGCGCGATGCCGTCAACGCGGCGCTGGACGATGCCACCACCCGCTTTGCGGCCGCCAAGGTGCCCGCCACCCAGATGGCCGCCTGGACCCAGGCCCAGCAGACCTGGCGCACGCTGGAGCAGGCCGTGGCCGCACGCAGCATCGAGCAGGCCCAGAGCACGGCGCAGCACACGCAGCTCATCGCGTCGCTGCTGCAGCTCAACGAATCCTTGCTGCATGCCTATGGCCTGCAGATCGACCCCGACGCCGACACGCACGCGCTGATCCAGGCCTCGCTGGTGCAGGCGCCCATGCTGGGCGAAAAGCTGGGCATGCTGCGCGCGCAAGGCGCCAGCGCCCTGGGTAAACGCGAGCTGACGCCCCAGGGCAAGGGCCAATTGCTGGTGCTGCAGCAGCGTGTGGCCGAGCTGCAGGCCGACACCTTCCGGGGGCTGGACCGCGCCCTGCAAGGCAACCCCGATCTCCAACGCGCCCTGGGCAGCAGCGCGCAGGCCGTGCAGGGCCAGATCCAGCAATCGCTGCAGATGGCCGAGCGCGATGTGATCAACGCCAGCGAACTCCAGCTGCCTTCCAAGGACTATTTCGACGCCTTCACCCGCACCATCGAAGCGCTGAACGCGCTCAACAACCTGTCCATGGCCAGCCTGGACCAGGCGCTGCAGGCCCGGGTGTCCGACCTGCAGCGGGGGCTGCTGTGGGTGGCTTTGGCGCTGGTCGTCACGCTCTCGGCCACCAGCGGCATGGCGCTGGTGTTTGTGCGCTCGATGACGGTGCCGCTGTCGCAGGCCGTGGCGCTGTCACGCGCCGTGGCGCAGGGTGACCTGAGCGGCGCCCCGCTGGCCCACGGCACCAACGAAGTCGGCCAGCTGCTGCAAGCGCTGCAGCAGATGCGCAGCCAGCTCACGCAGGTGGTGCGCCAGGTGCGCAACGGTTCTGAAAACGTGGCCACGGCCAGCGTGCAGATTGCCCAGGGCAATACCGACCTCTCTGCCCGCACCGAAAGCCAGGCCAGTGCGCTCGAAGAAACCGCCGCCTCGATGGAGCAGCTCAACGCCACCGTGCGCCAGAACGCCGACAGCGCCCAGCAGGCCAGCCAGCTGGCCGCGAGCGCTAGCACCGTGGCCACCCAGGGCGGCGAGGTCGTGGCCCAGGTGGTCAACACCATGCAGGGCATCAACGCCGCGTCGCAGAAGATCTCGGACATCATCGGCGTGATCGACTCCATCGCCTTCCAGACCAATATCCTCGCCCTGAACGCCGCTGTGGAGGCGGCCCGCGCGGGCGAGCAGGGCCGGGGCTTTGCCGTGGTGGCCAGCGAGGTGCGCAGCCTGGCCGGGCGCAGTGCCGAGGCCGCGCGCGAGATCAAGAACCTCATCAGCGCCAGCGTGGAGCGCGTGGAACAAGGCACGGCCCTGGTGGACCGCGCGGGCAGCACCATGACCCAGGTGGTGGCGTCCATCCGCCGCGTGACCGACATCGTGGGCGAGATCAGCGCGGCCAGCCACGAACAATCGCTGGGCGTGGCCCAGGTGGGCGAGGCCGTGACGCAGATGGACCAGGTCACGCAGCAAAACGCCGCCCTGGTCGAGGAAATGGCCGCCGCCGCCAGCAGCCTGCAGAACCAGGCCGAAGACCTGGTGCATGTGGTGTCGGTGTTCCGGCTGGGGGACGAAGGCCAGGGCCAGCACAGGGCACCACGTCCCACAAATTCGCTACGAATTCAATAGCTATTGGCGCTTACCCATAAAGCGCTAGCGGCCATTTTTATTCAAATTCTGCGCCCCCGTGGCTCCGCGGCGCTGCGCGGAGCGGCGGATGGACCGGGCAGCCCGATCGTGCCTCCGTTGCGCATCCGTTCACGCCGTCGCAGGCTCACCACCCGGCCCCGCCAGCGGCAGCACCAGCCGCGCACGCAGTCCCTGGCCGGGGGCGCTGTGCAACTCCAGCGCACCCCCCTGGGCGCGCGCCACGCGCTCGGCAATCGCCAGCCCGAGCCCGGCCCCCGGTGCGCCCGCACGCGCCGTGCCGCCGCCACGTGCAAAAGGCTGGCGCATGCGGTCGATCTCTTCAGCGGTGATGCCGGGGCCCTGGTCCTGCACCTCCAGCCATACCTGGGTGGCGTCTGCCCCTGTGCGCAACACCACCGGCGGCGCACCGTGGCGCCAGGCGTTTTCCACCAGGTTGTCCAGCGCGCGGCGCAGGGCCTGGGGGCGCACGGGCACGTGGGGCAGGGCCCCCAGTTCCAGCACCAGCGCGCGGCCATGGTCGGCCTGCGCCTCGGCCACGGCCTGGGCCAGGTCGTTGAGCGATGCGGTGGTGGGCGCCTCGGCATCACCGCTGCGTGCGAACTGAAGGAATTGGCCCACGATGCCATCCATCTCGTCGATGCTGCGCGCCATGCTGGCCGCCAGCGGCGCATCGACCTGCGGACCCGCAATCTCGACCCCCAGGCGCAGCTTGGTCAGCGGCGTGCGCAGGTCGTGCGACACACCGGCCAGCATCAGGGCGCGCTCGTGGTCGGCGGTGGCCAGGCTCTGTGCCATCTGGTTGAAGCTGCGCGCCACGGTGGCGATTTCTTCGGGCCCATCATCCGGCAGGGTTGCGGGCGACTGGCCTTGCGCCAGTTGCTGCGCCGCGCCCACCACCTGCACCAGCGGGCGGTTGATGTGGCGCTGCAGCCACCACGCGCCCAGCAGCGCCAGCAGCATGCTGGCCAGCGTGGCCACCAGCCAGGCGCCGGTGAACTCACGGGTGGGGAACACGCTGGGCAGGTTGAGCCAATAGCTCTCGGCCCCCTCCGCGCCCTCGTGCACCACACGCAGGGACAGCACGCCGGTGCTGTCGCGGCGCCATAGCGGTTGCGGTGTCTGTGTCGCAGCATCGTCCGCACCCAGACGGCGCGACACGGCCTGCACAAACTGCCGCTCCATGGGCGACAGCAGCGCACGCCGCGCAGCGCTCTCCGGCGCAGCGGGCGGTGCGGACAACACGGCCTGCCGGTTGAACGCCTCCACAAACGCCACGCGCTGCGCCGGGGGCAGCGCCTGCAGCCCGGCCCGCAGCGCAGTCACGTTGCGCGCCACGCCATCGGCCACCTGCGCCACACGGGGCTTGAAGATCATCTGCCGCACCAGCACCGCCGCCACCAGCTGCCCCAGCACGATGAGCACGGCCATCAGCAGCAGGTTGCGCCCGAGCAGGCTGCGCGGCCAGAGCCCCCAGCGGCGGCTGGTTGCGAAGGCCATCATGGCTGGCGCCCCCCGCCCGGCGCAGTGCCATCGGGCACAAACACATAGCCCACGCCCCACACGGTGCGGATGTGGCGCGGCTGGGCCGGGTCGGCCTCGATGAGCTTGCGCAGGCGCATCACCTGGACGTCGATGCTGCGGTCGGTGGCGGTGTGGTCGGGCCCATAGGCCAGCGCGATAAGCCGGTCGCGCCCGAGCGGTCGGTGTGGCTGCTGGGCCAGCGCTTGCAGCAGTGCGAATTCGCCGGTGGTCAGGGGCACGTCCTGCGCGCCCAGACTGTGGTCGTCGTTGCGCACCAGACGGCGCTCGTCCAGCCACAGCGTGAACGCGCCAAACACAATGCACCCGCCCACCTGGCGCGGCCCGGTGTGGGCGCCCAGCACGCGCTGGCGGCGCACCATGGCCTGGATGCGGGCCAGCAGCTCGCGCGGGTTGAAAGGCTTGGGCAGGTAGTCGTCGGCGCCCATCTCCAGGCCGATGATGCGGTCCACCGGGTCGCCGCGCGCGGTGAGCATCAGAATGGGAATGGTCTCGCCCTGTGCACGCAGGCGGCGGCAGATGGCCAGGCCGTCCTCGCCCGGCATCATCACATCGAGCACCAGCACATCGAAGCGCTCGCGCTGCAGCAGCACGTCGAGCGGGCCCGCGCCATCGACCGTGCGCACGGTGTAGCCCTGGTCGCTGAGGTAGCGCTGCAGCAGGGCACGCAGGTCGGGCTCGTCATCAGCGACCAGGATTTTGGCCAGGGGGTCGGTCATGGGGCAGGGAGCAACGTGGCAAGTGAAGGCGGCGTGGTGGCAATGGTAGGCGCTACTTGGACGGTACGGCGGGCCATGCACCCCCAGCCATGACAAGGCATGACGGAGCCGCCGTCGTTTGTCATGGTTTGTCATACATCGGCGGATTTCTGCCATCAATGGCTCACACCCGGGACCCACAGTACAGCCATGCCACACCCCAAGGCAAACCCCAAGGAGTTGACCACCATGCCTTTGCTGCCCCACCCCGCTGACAACGACCTGCTACCCAGCCCCGCGCTGGCAGCGGGTGTGCTCGTGTTACCCGCCCTCGCCACCCTGGGGCTGAGCGCCGTGCTGGCGCTGGCAGCCCCCACCGAAGCGCAGGCCCGCACCCGCCGGAGCGTGGAACACAACGCCGATGGCAGTACCACCACCCACACCGGCGTGGCGCGCAGCGGCCCGAATGGTGCGATGCTGCGCGGCCGCACCGCCACCACCGATGGGCAGGGCAACGGCAGCGTGACCCGCCGTGGCGCCACCGTGGGCGCGCAGGGCGGGGTGGCCGCACGCCAGGGCAGCACCACCCGCAGTGTTGACGGCAGCGCCAGCCACAGCGGCACGGTGTCCGCCCAGAATGCCCAGGGCAGCCTGCACAGCAGCGGCGGGGCGAGCCGCAATGCCGACGGCAGCGTGGAGCAGGCCCGCAGCACCACCGCCACCAGTGCGGCCACCGGCAACAGCGTGCAGACACAAAGCAGCTACAGCAAGGGCAGCGGCTTGAGCCGCAGCGCCACCTGCTACGACGCGAGCGGCACAGCCATGGCTTGTCCGACGCGGCCTTAACACCGTCTGGACCCAGCCATCGATTGCCGCCCTCTGAACTCAGGAGCCTTGCCATGTCCCTGCGCCGCACCCTCACCTTGACCACGCTCGCCGCGCTCACGCTGGCCACCGCCAGCGTGCAGGCCCAGACCACCGCGCACAACGGTGGCCGCCTGCGTGCCCTCATCGCACAAAAGCAGGCCGCCGCCGCACCGGCCGTCCTGGCCGCCGGCGTACAGCGCATCGCCGATGTGCCCTACGGCGCCGACCCGGCGCAGCGCATGGATGTGTATGTACCCACCAGCCCCACCACAGGCACCAACAGCCTGGTAGCCAGCGCGGTGCGCGCGCCGGTCATCTTCATGGTGCACGGCGGCGGCTGGCGGCATGGCGACAAGGCCATGGGCCGCGTGGTTCAGGAGAAGGTGAACCGCTGGGTGCCCAAGGGCTTCATCCTCATCTCCATCAATTACCGCATGCTGCCCGACGCCCCCGTGGCCGTGCAGGAGCGCGATGTGCAGGCTGCCCTCATGGCCGCGCAGCAGCGCGCGGGCACCTGGGGGGGAGGCCCGAGCCGCTTCATCCTCATGGGGCACTCGGCCGGGGCCCACCTGGTGGCCCTGCTCAATGCCCGCGCCCCGCAGGCCCTGCGCGAAGGCGCCTGGCCGTGGCTGGGCACGGTCTCGCTGGACAGCGCCATGATGAACGTGCCCGCCCGCATGCGCGCCCCGCACCTTCCGCTGTACGACGACGCCTTTGGCACTGACCCTGCTTATTGGGTAGCGATGTCGCCCTTCCACCAGTGGACGGCGGGCGCTCCGCCGATGCAGATGGTGTGCTCCACCCAGCGGGCGGACGACCCCTGCCAGCAATCCGATGCCATGGCCCGCCACGTGCGCAACCAGGGCGGCCGCGCCGAGGTGTTGCCGCAGGACCTGGACCATGGCGAAATCAACGCCCAACTGGGCCTGGACAGCGATTACACCCGCGCGGTGGAGGCCTTCATGGGATCGCTGGACGCTGAGGTGGCCCGGCGGCTGCAGTGATGCAGCGGCAGCTTGCTACTGAATTAATAGCTGCTAGCACCTTATAGATAAGCGCTTGCAGCCATTTTCATTCAGATTTCGCCCGCAGGTAGGGCGCCAGATACCGCCCCGTGTGGCTGGCCGGGTTGGCCGCCAGCTCCTCGGGCGTGCCCACGCCCACCACGGTGCCACCGCCCGCACCACCCTCCGGCCCCATGTCGATGAGCCAATCGGCGGTTTTGATCACGTCGAGGTTGTGCTCGATGATGACGATGGTGTTGCCCGCGTCGCGCAGCTGGTGCAGCACCTTGAGCAGCAGGTCGATGTCGGCAAAGTGCAGGCCCGTGGTGGGCTCGTCCAGGATGTAGAGCGTGCGGCCGGTGTCGCGCTTGGAAAGCTCCTGCGCCAGCTTCACGCGCTGCGCCTCGCCGCCCGAGAGCGTGGTGGCGGCTTGGCCCAGGCGGATGTACGACAGGCCCACATCCAGCAGCGTCTGCAGCTTGCGCGCTATTGTTGGAACGTCCTTGAAGAAGGCCGCAGCGTCCTCCACCGTCAACTCCAGAATCTGCGCGATGTTCTTGCCCTTCCACAGCACTTCCAGCGTCTCGCGGTTGTAGCGCTGGCCGTGGCAGATGTCGCAGGGCACGTACACGTCGGGCAAGAAGTGCATCTCCACCTTCACCACACCGTCGCCCTGGCAGGCCTCGCAGCGGCCTCCGGCCACGTTGAAGGAAAAGCGCCCGGGGCCGTAGCCGCGCTCCTTGGCGGTGTTCACCTCGGCCATCAGCTCGCGGATGGGGGTGAACAGGCCGGTGTAGGTGGCCGGGTTGCTGCGCGGCGTGCGGCCAATGGGGCTCTGGTCGACGTTGATGACCTTGTCAAAGTACTCGATGCCCACGATCTCGTCGTGCGCGGCTGGCTCTTCGTGCGCGCGGTACAGCTGGCGGGCCACGGCAGCGTACAGCGTGTCGTTGACCAGCGTGCTCTTGCCCGAGCCCGACACGCCCGTCACGCAGGTGAGCAGCCCCACGGGGAAGTCCACCGTCACACCCTTCAGGTTGTTGCCCGTCGCGCCTGCCACCCGCAGCGCCTGCAGGGCGCCCTGGCGTGCGTGGTGCTCGGCCATGCGTTCGGCGCGGCGTTTGCTGGCTTCGGTCTGCGGAAAGCGCGACTTGGCCTTGGCCTCCACCACGGGTGCAGCCTGCTCGAGCACCGGCAGCCAGGGCGTGCGGCGCGGGGGCACGGCAATCGAGCGCACGCCCGACAGGTACTGGCCCGTGAGCGACTGGGTGTTGCCACGCACTTCGTCGTAGGTGCCCTGCGCCATCACGCGCCCGCCGTGCACGCCCGCGCCGGGGCCCATGTCGATCACGTGGTCGGCGGCGCGCATCATGTCTTCGTCGTGCTCGACCACGATCACGCTGTTGCCAATGTCGCGCAGGTGTTTGAGCGTGGCGATCAGCCGGTCATTGTCGCGCTGGTGCAGGCCGATGCTGGGCTCGTCCAGCACGTACATCACGCCCGTCAGGCCCGATCCAATTTGCGAGGCCAGGCGGATGCGCTGCGCCTCGCCGCCGGAGAGGGTCTCGGCGCTGCGGTCCAGGCTCAGGTAGCTCAGACCCACGTCGTTCAGGAACTGCAGGCGCGTGGCGATCTCGCGCACCACCTTGTCGGCGATCTCGGCCTTGGCGCCGGTGAGCTTCAGGTCGTTGAACCAGGTGTGGGCGGTGTTCAGTGTGGCGTGGCTCACTTCAAAGATGGCGCGGGCCTGCTCGCCCTCGCCCAGCCGCACGTGGCGGGCTTCACGGCGCAGGCGGGTGCCGTGGCATTCGGGGCAGGGCTGGGTGCTGCGAAAGCGCGCCAGGTCTTCGCGCACCACCACCGAATCGGTCTCGCGGTAGCGCCGCGACATGTTGGGGATGATGCCCTCGAACGGGTGCTTCTTGGCATACACCTTGCCCTTGGAGGCACCGCTGTCCATGATGTAGCTGAAGGCGATTTCTTCCTCGCCCGAGCCGTGCAGGATGGCGTGCTGCACCGGTGCGGGCAGCGATTCAAACGGCGCCTCGATGTCAAACGCGTAGTGCTTGGCCAGGCTCTCGAGCATCGCAAAGTAGTAGCCGTTGCGCCGGTCCCAGCCCTTGATGGCGCCGCTGGCCAGGCTCAGCGTGGGGAAGGCCACCACACGCGCCGGGTCGAACACATCGCGCTGGCCAATGCCGTCACAGGCCGGGCATGCGCCCATGGGCGAGTTGAACGAGAACAGGCGCGGCTCCAGCTCCGGCAGCGAATAGCTGCAGACGGGGCAGGCGAACTTGCTGCTGAACAGGTGCTCTTGCCCCGTGTCCATCTCCAGCGCCAGCACGCGGCCATTGCCCTCATGCCCGCCCACGCGCAGCACCGCCTCGATGCTCTCGGCCAGGCGCTGCTGCAGGTCGGCGCGCACCTTGATGCGGTCGATCACCACGTCGATGTTGTGCTTCTCGGTTTTCTTGAGCGCGGGCAGGTTCTCGTGCTCGTAGATCTGGCCATCCACCCGAAAGCGGACGTAGCCCAGCGCCTGCATCTGTGCGAACAGCTCGGTGAACTCGCCCTTCTTCTCGCGCGCCACGGGCGCCAGCAGCATGAGCTTGGTATCTTCGGGCAGGGCCAGCACGGCATCCACCATCTGGCTCACGGTCTGCGCGGCCAGCGGCAGGTTGTGGTCGGGGCAATACGGCGTGCCAGCGCGGGCGTACAGCAGACGCAGGTAGTCGTGGATCTCGGTCACCGTGCCCACGGTGGAGCGCGGGTTGTGGCTGGTGGCCTTCTGCTCGATGCTGATGGCGGGCGACAGGCCTTCGATCAGGTCGACATCGGGCTTGTCCAGCCGCCCCAGAAACTGCCGCGCATAGGCCGACAGGCTCTCCACATAGCGCCGCTGGCCCTCGGCATACAGCGTGTCGAACGCCAGGCTGGACTTGCCCGAGCCCGACAGCCCGGTGATCACCACCAGCTGGTTGCGCGGGATGTCGAGGTCGATGTTCTTGAGGTTGTGCGTGCGCGCCCCCCGGATGCTGATGCGCTGCTCACGCAGGGCGCGGGCGAGGTATGTGCCGTCGGCAGGTGTGGCGGGTGACGGGGCTGTGGTGTCGGTCACGGAAGGGCTTGGTGCAGGAAAACCGACCATGATAGGTCACAGCCCTCTACGGGGCACAGGCCGGCCATCCGGCCGGGCCATGGCCGGCGGCTGACATGCCGAAATCTGTCGTGCCCGTGGCAACCCGTAATTTTTCTCTTGTGTACCTGAGAGGATTCGCAGATATTCGCCCACAACGCGTCTGCATCCTGTTAAGGCGCGCTTTGCCGTTCGCCCTCTTCCTTCATGCCACCCGACAATCCCCAAAAAATCTCGCCCGCCGTCGTACCTCCGTCATTCACCATCGCTCGTGAAGACCGGGAGATGCGGGGCGGGCACCGGGGCCTGGTCGTCTGGCTCACGGGACTGTCCGGCGCTGGCAAATCCACGCTGGCCAATGCGCTGGAGGTGGCGCTTCACCGCATGCAAAAGCGCACCTACCTCCTCGATGGCGACAACATTCGGCGTGGCCTGTGCAAGGACCTGGGGTTCTCGGACGCGGACCGCGTGGAGAACATGCGTCGGGTGGCTGAGGTGGCGCGCCTCTTTGTCGATGCGGGCATGGTGGTGCTGGTGGCTTTCATCTCCCCCTTCCGCGCGGAGCGCCAGGCGGCGCGAGAACTGTTCGCCCCCGGCGATTTCCTGGAGGTCTTCGTGGATGTGCCGCTCGCGGTGGCGGAACAGCGCGACACCAAGGGCCTCTACCAAAGGGCGCGCAGCGGCGCTCTGGCTCGGCTGACAGGCATTGACTCGCCCTACGAGCCGCCGATCTCGCCCGACCTGGCACTGCGCACGGACCTGCTCTCCATCGACGCCTGCGTCGATCGCCTGCTGGCCCTGCTGGCATCGTCGCAAGATGCGATGCCCGCCATCGCGCACCGCGCATCCACGCCCCCCCAGCGTGCAACCGACCGAACGCCCCTGCCATGAGCCTGTCCATGGACCTGGAAGCCCGACCCGCCGGGGCACGCACGCCGCGCGGGCCGCTGTCCTCGCGGCTCGGCATCCCCGTGCCCATCGCAGCGCTGCAGGATGAAGTCTCGCAACTGATGGTGCGCAGCTGGCTGCCCCATGTCAACCGCGCAGACTACGACGGCGCGTGGGATGTGATGCCCCTGCGCTGCCAGCGGCAGCATGCCGGCGCGCACCCCATCCTGCAGGGCTTTGCCCTCAACGACCCTGCGCAGGCCTGGGACGACCTGCCCGTGCTTCACACGTGCCCCGCCGTCCGGCAACTGCTGAGCCGGCTGGAGTGCCGGCTCAAATCCGTGCGGCTGATGCGGCTGCATGCAGGCGCCAGCATCCGGCCCCACCGGGACGCCGGCCTGCACCTGGGCTGCGGCGAAGCGCGCCTGCACGTCCCGGTGTGGACCAACCCGGATGTGCACTTCCTCGTGGCGGGCCACGAAGTGCCCATGCGCGAAGGCGAACTCTGGTACTTCAATGCCGACGAGGTGCACGCGGTGGTCAACCGAAGCCAGGCGGCGCGCACCCATCTGGTCATCGACTGCGAGGCCAACCCCTGGCTGGTGCGCCGCATCCACGAGGGCGCATCCGGTGCTTGACCTGCGCCACGCCTACTACACGCTGCTGGGTTCTGCCGCGCAGCTGGCCCTGTGCCGGCGGGCGCATTCGGTGGCGGACCTGCTGGCGGTGCTACGCCGACTCTGGGATACTGACGGCCTGGGCGATGCGCCGCTCCTGCAGGCCATCGGCGCGCTGAACCACGAAGACGTGCCCGACGAAGTGGCCGTGGGCTTGGCGGGACTGTGGCTGCCCCACAGCTACCACGTGCGCAGCCAGCGCATGCGGTGGTGCCTGCCCGATGGCGCTCCCACCGAACCCTTCCACGATGAGTACCTGAGCCGCTGCTGGCGAAGCGCCACGCTGAACCAGCTGTTCAGCCCGCGCACTTCCCTGAAGGCCTTGGCGGCGTGCGCGCAAAGGGTGCCCCGGGCGCAGCCGGCAGGGTTCATCTTTCACCTGTCGCGGTGCGGCTCCACACTGCTGTCCGGCTGCCTGTCGGAACTGGACGAGGCGGCAGTGTTCTCAGAATCCCCCGTGCTGACCGAGGTGCTGGTCGATCCTGCGCTGACCCCGCAGGAAAAGCGCGCGCACGTCCAATGCCTGATCGACCTGAAGGCGGTTCTCTTTCCGGGCCGCCGCGTGGTCGTCAAATGGAATGCGTGGGACATCTTCCACGCGCAGCTGCTGCGGGGCGCCTACCCTGCCGTGCCAGCGGTAGCACTGGTGCGCGACCCGGTGGAGATCCTCGCGTCCCACCACGCGCGGGCGGGCCGCCACATGTCGGGGGATCCGTCCCTTGCTGGCGTTGCGCCGGTTTTTGGGGTGTCCGCGGGGGGCTCGGTGCTGGAGCACCGCATCGGCGTGCTGCAAAGGCTGATGGAAAGCATGCAAGCGCTGGCGGTGGAACCGGACTTCGCCTGCATCGACTACCGCCAATTGCGCGGCGATGCCGTGCAGCAGGTGGCAGCGATGTTCGGCCTGCGCTGCGACGCAGACGGCCAGCGGCGGATCGCGCAGCGCATGCAGCGCAACGCCAAGCTGCCGGAGGTGCGCTTTCAGCCAGACGGCGCCCGGAAGGCTGCGGTGTTCGATGCCGACCAATCGAGGGCGATAGTGCAGCGGCTCGCGCCGCTGCACCGCGCACTGGCGCCGCCAGCCGAGCGCGCAGCGCCAGAACCCGAGGTGGCCGATGCCCATTGAAACGATGGCCCCGCTGTCCTTGCACACCCGCCTGAGCGGGCCGCAGGACGCGCCGCTCCTACGGTTGCTGTTCGCTTCGCGCTGCGACCACTTGCGCGCACTGGGCCTGCCCCCGGATGCCCTCCAGGCGCTGATCGACCAGCAGTACGCCTGCCGGGAGGCCGACTACTCGCGCCGCTACCCGCGCGCCCGCACGTTCGTCGCACTGGCAGGGCGGGAGCCGGTGGGTTCGGTGGTGGTCAACGACGACGACGCCCTGCTGCACATCGTGGACATCGTGGTTGCGCCGTCCGCGCGTGGCCGCGGCCATGGGCGGGAGCTGGTGCACCAAGTGCAGGAGCGGGCGAGCGAGGCCGGTCGTCAAGCGGTCACATTGAGCGTGGACCCTATGAATCAACAAGCCCTACGCCTGTACCTGGCGCTGGGGTTCGAGCCCACCGACAAGCAGCCACTTCAATGGCGGATGCAGTGGCTCCCTTGTCCCCGCACCGCGCAGGAGGGTGCGCACGCGGATTCCTTGTCCATTTCTACCACAACGAAAGGCTGAACCCCATGTCAGAACCTTACCTCGGAGAGATCCGCCTGATGTCGTACCCCTTTCCGCCAAGGGGCTGGTTGCCGTGCCAGGGGCAGATACTGTCCATCAGCACAAACACGGCCCTGTTCTCGCTGCTGGGCACTACCTATGGCGGCAACGGCACCACCACGTTCCAGCTTCCGGATCTGCGCGGGCGGGCTGTCGCGCATGCAGCGCCCAGCGCACCTCAAGGCACCACGGCAGGGCAAGAGACGGTGACGCTGACGTCGAGCCAGATGCCGGCGCACATCCACGCCGTGATGGCAGCAGCCGGCAACGCCAACAGCGCCGCGTTCGATGGAGCTCTGGTCAGCGGTGCCGTCGCCGGCGGCAGCCCTGCGAACCTGTACGCAGAGGCCAGCAGTACTGTGCAGGCCCTGTCGCCCGCCTGTGTCGGTACGCAGGGCGGCAGCCAACCGCACGAGAACTGCCAGCCGTCCCTGGTGCTGAACTACTGCATCGCCGTGTCGGGTATTTATCCTTCCCGCAACTGACGGGACTGATCGTCCGATCGACCCATCCCCTGATTGAAAGACACACCATGGAAAGCTTTATCGGCGATATCCGCCTCTTTGCCGGCACCTTTGCGCCGCGGGGCTGGATGCTGTGCAACGGCGCGGTACTCAGCATCAGCCAGTACGACACGCTGTTCTCTCTTATCGGAACGACCTACGGCGGCGATGGCCAATCCACGTTTGCCCTGCCGGACCTGCGGGGCCGGGTGCCGGTCGGGCAGGGGCAGGGCCCGGGCCTAACCAACCGGGTGATCGGGGAGGTGTACGGCAGCGAGAACGTCACCCTGGTGCCCAACCAGATGCCGCAGCACACCCACACGCTCAACGCAAGCACCGCCACGGCTACCAGTGCCCAGCCAGCAGGGCAGCTGTTCGCGCAGACGGGATCGGACAAGTTCTATGGCCCGCCGCCCGCCACCGACCCCCAGCCGCAGGCCATGGCAGCCAACGCCGTGACGCCTGCCGGCGGCAGCCAGCCGCATACCAACATCATGCCCAGCATGGCCATCAACTACATCATTGCCGTCGAAGGCATCTACCCCACCCGCAACTGAGCGACAGGAGCACCTTATGGATCAGTTCATCGGGGAAATCCGGGCATTTCCCTTCAACTTTGCGCCCAAGAACTGGGCACTGTGCAATGGCCAGCTGCTGGCCATTGCCAGCAACACCGCCTTGTTCTCGATCATCGGAACCTACTACGGAGGCGATGGCAAGGTCACGTTCGGCCTGCCCAACCTGCAAGGCCGCGTGATCGTCAGCCCCGGCCAAGGTCCGGGTCTGAGCGAATGGGTCCTCGGGGAGACGCAAGGGTCCGACAACGTGACGTTGCTATCCGCCGAAATACCGATGCACAGCCACCAAGTCATTGGCATGAACAATGCCGGCACCGAAACCGCACCCAACGGCACGTGCTACCTGAGCCGCGATGTGCGGGGGGGCACCGGCACCATTCAGTACATGCAGACGGGCGGCAGCCCCTCGGCCGCCATGGCGCCCAACACGCTGCTGCCCAGTGGCGGGACACTGCCCCATGAAAATCGGCAGCCCTTCTTGGTGCTGAACTACTGCATCGCGTTGCAGGGCGAGTACCCCGCCCGCAACTGACGCTGCCTGCACAACGCTCCCGGGTGGCTGAGTGGCTGCTTCGGGGGCGTGTACCCAGTGCCTATTCCCACATGCCGCAGACACTGCATTTCATTTCCGGTCTCCCGCGTTCAGGGTCCACCCTGCTCGCGGGAATCCTGCGCCAGAACCCGCGCTTTCATGCCGCCATGAGCAGCCCCGTGGCCAGTCTCGTCAATGGAGTGCTGGAGCAGATGGGGGCTGGCAGCGAGTCCTATCCCTTTTTCGACACGGCCAAGCGCAAGGCCATCTGCCGGGCATTGATCGATGCTTACTACGTCGACAAGGCCGAGCCCGTCATCTTTGACACCAACCGCCACTGGACTGCGCGCATGCACCAGCTGGTCGAACTGGTGGATGGCTTCAGGATGATCTGCTGCGTGCGCAACCCCGCGTGGGTGATGGACAGTTTCGAGGTTATCCACCGCAAGAACCCCTTCGACTACAGCCGCATGTACAACGCAGGGAGCCGGCAGACGGTCTATTCGCGTTGCGAGGTAATGATGTCGGCCGGGGGCTCTGTGGGCAGCGCCTGGACCGCGCTCAAGGAGGCATATTACGGTGAGTATTCCGACCGGCTGCTGCTGGTGGACTACGACCTCCTCACCCAACATCCCCGCCGCACGCTGGAGCTGGTCTACCGCTTCATCGGCGAGCCCTGGTTCGAGCACGACTTCGACAACGTCGAGTACTCGGAAAACGAGTTTGACCAGAACCTGGGCGTCAAGGGACTGCACGACGTGAAGAAGAAGGTGGCCTACAAGCCCCGCCGCAGCATCCTTCCACCGGACCTTTTCGCGAAGTACCAGGAGATGGATTTCTGGCAAGACCAGACCGGTACCTCCGCCAGCATCGTCGCCCCCCGCCGGGCCAACGTTCAAAACGCTCAAAACACGCAAACCCACAAGGACACCCCATGAACCGTGCCCTGCTCGGCGGCCTTTCGGCGCTGCTGTTTCCCTTTGCCGCCCATGCGGCCGCCACGGCGGCCGGGGGCTATCTGCTGCGCGGGGGCTACCAGCCGCGCAGCCATGCGCGGCTGCAGGTGGATGCCTTGAGCACCACGATCCATGTGCCCCACGCGCCCCCCACCGCCCGGCCCTGGGGTCGGCAGGCTGAAGGACCAGCCGACGTTGCCGTCCTGGACATCTTGCAGCCGGGCATGGCCACCGAGCTGGTGGTCATTGATGGCGCCATCGCTGACAAGGCCACGCTGTACCGCGGCCTGAAGCCGGGCGTGGTAGCGGTGGAGATCGACCCCACGCGCCCTGGCCTGCCACAGCTGGCCGAGGCCTTGCGCGGCCACCGCAACCTGGCGGCGATCCATGTGGTCTCGCACGCCAAAGCAGGCGAGTTGCTGCTGGGCAGCAGCCGCATTACCGCCGAAAACGCCCATGAGGAGCTGGCCGCACTGTCCGCCCTGCGCGAGGCGGTGCGTCCGGGCGCGGACCTGCTGTTCTATGGCTGCGATATCGCGGCCAGCCCCGAAGGGGACGCGCTGCTGGACAGCATCCAGCTGCAGACGGGCCTGGACGTGGCAGCGTCCAGCAACCCCACAGGCAGCACCGCGCTAGGAGGCGACTGGGATCTGGAAGTGGTGCGCGGCAGCATCGAGACCACTGTCGCGTTCTCCGAAAAGGCGTTGAGGGACTTCTCGCACGTGCTGGTGGCAGCGAACGGCACGAAGACCTTCTCGGCGGGTTGGGTGGACAACAACACCAGTCTGAATTCCACGGACTTTGTCGTTACCGGCAAAGATGTCGGCGGCTCGCCCATTTCGAACATCAGCATCTATGCCGCACCGCCCAATCCCGCCTACCTGCAGACTGGGTACAACGCCACCACCACTGGCACGTATTTCCATGTGGCGGCAGACGGCGTCAACACCGGGACCTTCGAACTCACCGGGTTGGCTGCTGGCGAGTACGGGTCCGGCCAATTCACCAATGTGCAAGTGATCGGTATCCTGCCCAACGACACCACAGTCTCATCGACCGTCCTGACTGGAACAGGCGCCACCGGTGAGAACTTCTCATTCGGCCCTGGCCAACTGGCAACCTTCTCAGGCGTCAAGCTCAAGGCGTTCAAGCTGGTTTTCGATACCACCAGCGGCTCCGGTACCAAGCCCTTCTTCGAATTCCGCAGCTTCACGATCCAGGGCGCCGTCGCCCCGGTCCCGAATGTGACCGACGGCCGCATCAGCATCTCTGGCGCCACAGGCACCGGCGGGGCTTACAAGATCGGCGACACCGTCACCGCCACCTGGAACAACACCGCTGGCGGCGACAACAACAGCGGCATTACCGGCGTGACCGTGGACTTCAGCCAGTTCGGCGGCGGTGCAGCGGTGGCGGCCTCCAACAGCAGCAACACCTGGACGGCCACCTACACCATCACGTCCGGCGCCATCGACACCACCAGCCGAAACGTCACCGTCACGGCGACCAACGCGGGTGGCAGCACGTCCACCGCCGACACCACCAACGCCACGGTGGACAACATCGCCCCGGCCGTCACAGACGCAAACATCAGCATCAGCGGCGCTACAGGCGCCGGGGGTGCCTTCAAGATCGGCGACACCGTCACCGCCACCTGGAACAACACCGCTGGCGGCGACAACAACCTCGACACCATCAGCAGCGCGACGGTGAACTTCACACAGTTCGGGGGCGGGGCGGCGGTGGCCGCCACCAACAGCGCAGGCACCTGGACGGCGACCTACACCATCGTGGCAGGCGCCATTGCGGCGACCAACCTCAATGTCTCCTTCACCGCGACCGACAACGCGGGCAATGCCACCACGGCCGCCGACACCACCAACGCCACGGTGGACAACATCGCGCCCGCGGTCAGCAGCATCGTCGTGAGCGGCTCGCCCAGCAGCGGCGATACCAGCATGGCCTTCACGGTGAACTTCAGCGAATCGGTGGCCAACATTTCCACCGACGACTTCACGCTCGTGGGCACGGGGTCGGCCTCGGGCAGCATTGCGAGCGTTTCGGCGGCCTCGGGCTCCAGCGTCAATGTGAACATCACCGGGATCAGCGGCACGGGCACGCTCAAGATCAATCTGAACGGTGGCACCAACATCGTGGATGGCGTGGGCAATGTCGCACCCGCGTTCACCAGCGGCGGCATGCACACCGTGAACGTGCTCACCGCCCCGGGGGCGCCGACCATCGGCACCGCCACGGCGGGGGATGCCCAGGCTTCGGTCACCTTTTCTGCACCCGCCAGTAATGGGGGCTCGGCCATCACCAGCTATACCGCCACGGCCAGTCCGGGCGGGGCCTTCGGCAGTTGCGCAGGCCCTGCGGCTTGTACGGCCGTCGTCACGGGGTTGACCAACGGCACCTCATACACCTTCACCGTGACGGCCACCAACGCCGTTGGCACCAGCGTGTCGTCTGCCGCGTCCAACGCCGTCACGCCCAAGGGCAACCAGACGATCACGTTTGGCAACCCGGGCGCGCAGAACTTCGGCACCACGCCGACGCTCAGCGCCACCTCCACGTCAGGGCTGCCGGTCACGTTCACGTCGTCCACCGGGGGCGTGTGCACCATCACGGCCGGTGGTGCGCTGACCTTCGTCACCCCGGGTTCCTGCACCATCGATGCCGACCAAGCGGGCAATGGCGCCTGGAATGCCGCCCCCACGCTGTCGCGCTCCTTTGCGGTCAACGCGGTCGTTCCTGGCGCCCCCACCATTGGTACGGCCACGGCGGGCGATACCCAGGCCTCGGTCGGCTTTACCGCACCGGCCAGCACCGGAGGCGCCTCCATCACCGGGTATACGGCGACGGCCAACCCCGGCGGGGCGACAGGCACGGCGGCAGCCGCGCCCATCACCGTGACGGGCCTGACCAACGGCGTGTCCTACACCTTCACCGTCACCGCCACCAACAGTGCCGGTACGGGCGCCGCCTCCGCGGCCTCCAACTCCGTCATACCGAAGGCCGCCCAGGTGATCACTTTCGCCAACCCCGGGGCGCAGAACTACGGCACCACGCCCACGCTCAGCGCCACCTCCGACTCGGGGTTGCCGGTCACCTTCACCTCCTCCACGACCGGCGTGTGCACCATCACGTCGGCCGGCATGCTGACCTTTCTCTCTGCGGGTACCTGCACCATCAACGCCGACCAGGCCGGCAACGCCAGCTACCTCCCGGCGACGCAGGTGAGCCGGTCCTTCACCGTCAACGCCATCGTGCCCGGGGCGCCCACCATCGGTACCGCCATCGCGGGCGACACCCAGGCATCGGTGGCGTTTACGGCGCCCACGGACATCGGCGGCTCATCCATCACCGGGTACACGGTGACCGTGAGTCCGCCGGATGTCGCGCCGGTGGCGGGCGCCAGCTCCCCCATTGTTGTCACGGGGCTCACCAATGGCCAGGCGTACACCTTCACGGTGACGGCCGACAACGTTGCGGGTACGGGGCCGGCCTCGGCGTCCTCCAACTCCATCACACCCAAGGCCACGCAAACCGTCACCTTCAACAATCCGGGGGCCCAGAACTTCGGCACTTCTCCCACGCTCACGGCCACCTCGGATTCCGGACTGGTGCCGACCTTCACGTCGTCGACCCTCAGCGTGTGCACCATCACACCCACCGGTGCGCTGACATTCCTGACCGCGGGCACTTGCACCATCAACGCGGACCAGCCTGGCAACGGCAGCTACCTGGCGGCCCCGCAGGTGACCCGGAGTTTCGCGGTCATGGCGGTGCTGTCGGTGTCTGGTCCGGTGCCCGGCATGGTGGGCACGGGCACGGCCACGCTCTCCGGCGGTGGTGCGAGCTGCACCTTGAATCCCGGCGCCACCGGTTTCATGACGCCCGCCACGACGCCACCCGCGCGCACCTTGCCCAATGGCGGCTTTGCGTTCCTGGCGACGGGCTGCTCGGGCAGTGTCACCCTGACGCTGGTCTACCCAGAAGCCTTGCCGACTGGCGTGCAATTCTGGAAGTTCGGGCCCGCAACGGCTGGTGCGCCGACGTCCACCTGGTTCACCTGGTCGGGTGCCACCCTCAGCGCGGACCGGCTCACCGTCAGCTACACGGTAACGGACAACGGCGTGGGAGACGCCCACCCCGCAGCGGGCAGCATCCAGGATCCGTTCGCGCCCGCGCTTGCGGCGGCGGGCGCGATCGGAGTTCCCGTCAACAACCCCTGGGCCCTGGCGGCATTGGCCGCCTTGCTGGCGGGGCTTGGCCTGCGCCGCCGGGCCTCTGGTGCATGACCCTGCGGCGCTGGTGTCCCGCCGCCGCACGGCACACGCCGCCAGCCGCAAGCGGGGCCAGCGCCGCCCGGCGGACCGGACCCAGATCCGCTTGATCGCGGATCTGGGTTCCCCCGTACCGCGACAGGCGCGCCACCCCGGTGATTTGCTATTTAAATGATAGCTTTCTGCGCTTGATAAATCTGCGCAGGAAGCCGTTTTGGCCCGAAAAATTCCCCGGCTGCCACTCGCCAAGCGGCAGCCGGGGATGGCGCCTTGGAACAATCGGCGAAAATCAGCGCGCGGGCGGTATGCTCCCCGGTTGTTCCCTCCTTGTCTTCCCTTCACCTGCTTGCGCACACCGTGCCGGAATCTCCCTCGCCTTTGCCAGACGCTGCAGCCCCGCAGCCCCACCCGACCTCCGCGCGCGCCACCGCCATGACTGCGCTGGAGCGCCGCTCCAGCATCAGCCTGGCGCTGATCTTCGCGCTGCGCATGCTCGGCCTGTTCCTGGTGCTGCCTGTGTTTGCCCTGGAGGCCCGCAAGTACCCCGGTGGCGACGACCCCGCCCTTGTCGGGCTGGCCATGGGAATCTACGGCCTCACCCAGGCGGTGCTGCAACTGCCCCTGGGCATGGCATCCGACCGGTTCGGGCGCAAGCGCGTGATCGTGCTGGGCCTGCTGGTTTTTGCCGCCGGGAGCCTCCTGGCGGCGCTGGCCGATTCGCTCACCGGCCTGCTAGTGGGCCGCGCGCTGCAGGGCGCCGGTGCCGTGTCGGCCGCCGTCACCGCCCTGCTGGCCGACCAGACCCGCGACGCCGTACGCACCAAGGCCATGGCCCTGGTGGGTGGCAGCATCGGGCTGATGTTTGCCGTCGCGCTGGTGGCCGCACCGGTGCTGGCGGCCCACATCGGGCTGGCGGGCTTGTTCGGGCTGACCTGCGCCCTGGCGCTGGCAGGCGTGGCGGTGGTGATTTGGTGGGTGCCCGCAGAAACCGCGCAGCACCAGAATGCGCCCCGGGGCCGCCTGGCCGATGTGTGGGCCCACCCCGACCTGCTGCGCCTGAACCTGGGGGTTTTCGTTCTGCACACCGTGCAGTTGTCCATGTGGGTGGCCGTGCCGGCCATGCTGGTACAGGCGGGCCTTACCAAAGACCACCACTGGCAGGTCTACCTGCCTGCGGTGGTGCTCTCGTTTGCGGCCATGGGCGGGCTGTTTGCGCTGGAGCGTGCGGGCAGGCTGCGCGCCGCGCTGCTGGGTGCCATTGCACTGGTGCTGCTGGTGCAGGCAGGCCTGGGCCTGCTGGCGGGCAGCGGCAGCACACCCACACTGTGGGTACTGGGGCCGTTGCTGTTTGTGTTTTTCTGCGGATTCAATGCGTTGGAGGCCAGCCAGCCCAGCCTGGTGTCGCGCATGGCGCCGCCGCAGCTGCGCGGCGCGGCGCTGGGCAGCTACAACACGCTGCAATCGCTGGGCCTGTTTGCGGGCGGCGCGCTGGGCGGCGCCCTGGTGAAATGGGCCGGCGCGCCGGGCCTGTTTGCCGCCACCACCGTGCTCACGGCCCTGTGGCTGGTACTGACCTGGCCCCTGCGGCCCGTGGGGCGCGGCGGCCACTGAGTGGTGGATCGCGCCATGCCGCCAGAGCTTCCATTGCGAGCCGGTTGCGGCACAATGGCGCGTTTGGCGCCCGGAATCCTTCTCCAAATCCGGCGCTTCTTTCATCCCTTTAAGGCAAAAACAGCACCATGGCATCCGTAAACAAAGTCATCATCGTCGGCAACCTGGGCCGCGACCCTGAAATGCGCACTTTCCCCAGTGGCGACCAGGTGGCCAACGTGACGATTGCCACCACCGACAAGTGGAAAGACAAGCAGTCTGGCGAAATGAAGGAAGCCACCGAGTGGCACCGCGTGGTCTTCAACGGCCGCCTCGCCGAGATCGCTGGCCAGTACCTGCGCAAGGGCTCGCAGGTGTACGTGGAAGGCAGCCTGCGCACCCGCAAGTGGACTGACCAGAGCGGCGTGGAAAAGTACAGCACCGAGATCCGTGCTGACCAGATGCAGATGCTGGGCAGCCGCCAGGGCATGGGCGGCGGCCAGGGTGGTGGTGGCCAGCAAGGCGGCGGTTACGACGATGGCGGCTACGGCGGTGGCGACCAGGGCGGCGGCTACGACCAGGCCCCCCGCCGCGCCGCGCCCCCACCACGCCCCATGGCGGCCCCTGCCCAGCGCCCTGCACCTGCGCCCGTGGCACAGCCACCCCGCGCAGCCTCGGGGTTTGACGACATGGATGACGACATCCCCTTCTAAAAGCCGCGCTTTCCAGTTTGTAAAAAGGCCCGCAGCACACACGCTGCGGGCCTTTTTTTTGCGCCCGCACGATGGTCAAGAAGCGCTGAATCAACAGCACGCGGCGCTTCTTCTACAACGGCCAGCGCCCTCCCCACCCCCTCAGTTTGTCCAGTGCGGCACGGGGACAACGGCGCCAACACTTTCTTACACCGGTTGCGCCCAACTCGAAGATCATCGGGCGCTTGTTGGCGGCTGGCCTGCGGTGCCGCCAGCAAATTCTGGTTAGTCACAACAACATTCAACAGCACAAGAGAGGGATAGCCATGCCAGGCTTTGTTCGCAAGATTTTGATTTTCATCACCGGTTACGCGTGGCTGCTGCTACTGGCCGGGCCCGGCCTGATCGGCCTGTCGCTGTACAGCGGCTGGAAGGCCGATGGCGACCATGCCTACGCAGCGCGGGAAAGCCTGCAGACCGTGACAGGCACGGTGACGCAGGCTTCGGAGGTAACCGTCAAGCGCAAGCGCCGCGCTACCAAGCAGTTCTACGAAATCAGCGTCCAGCCCGATGGCGCAGGCGCCGAGGCCCGCAAGCTGCGCATCGACTACAGCACACCCCAGGAACTGGTGGGCAACCTGATCGACGAAAAGATCACCGCTTTGGTGGACAAGAGCGACAACGACCTGGTGTACGAAGTGGCGGTCGATGGCAAGCCCGTGATCAGCTATGAGACCACCAGGCAGCGCCTGCAGGCCGAGGCAGCGTCCTCCGCCCGGTCCTTCAGCGGCGCTGTCACCTGGATCTTCGCGATCCTGCTGACGCTGATCGGCGCCGCCGGTGTGTGGTCCAACCGCAGGCTGCGTGCAGCGGACTCCAGCCAGCAACTCAGCGCGGCCTGAGAATTTTTCACAGAGAGGGAGGGAGGAGGCGCCTGGTGCGCCCCTCCCGTGATTTCACAACCAACACACAGAGCGAGGAATACGCCATGAATCCCAATGTCCTGACCCCTTCGACGCCGGAAGGCGCACCGTTTGAACGGCGCGATTTCATCGTTGCTACCTACAAGCACCTCGGCGTGGCCATGCTGGCCTTCGTGGTGCTTTCCGCCGTCCTGATGGCGACCGGATTTTCCGGCACAGCGGCCAAGATGCTGCTGGCCAGCGGCAACAAGTTCCTGTGGCTGGGCGTCATGGGCGCGTTCATGCTGGTGGGCTGGCTGGCCTCGTACATGGCCGACAACGCAGAGAGCCCGCAAACACAGCTGATGGGCCTGGGCCTGTATGTACTGGCCGAAGGCCTGATCTTCGCGCCGATGTTCGGCATCGCCCAGATCGTGGCCCCCGGTGCCATTGGCGCTGCGGCCTTCATCACGCTGCTGCTGGTGGGCGCGCTCACCTGGACGGCGTTCACCACCAAGACCAACTTCTCGTTCCTGGGGGGCATTCTGAAGGTGGGCGGCCTGGTGGCCCTGGGCACCATCATTGCCGGCGCCATCTTTGGCTTCAAGCTGGGCATCTGGTTCTCGGGGATCATGGTGCTGTTTGCCGGCGCCTGCGTGCTGTACGACACCTCGCGCATCATCCACGACTACCCCGCCGACCGCCCTGCGGGCGCTGCGCTGCACCTGTTTGCATCGATCGCGCTGATGCTCTGGTACGTGCTGCGCATCCTGATCAGCCTGGCGACCAACGACGACTGAGCCGCCATCCTCGAAGCCCCGTGCTGTGGCAAGGGCCGGCTCCTGCAAAGGGGTCGGCCCTTTTCTTTGCAGCAGGCTAAATCCAAGAAAAATCAGGCTCTAGCGCTTGATGAACAAGCGGGGATAGCTATATTATTGATAGCAACTGATCGCAAATGCATTCAGGTGCACCTGACAGGCTCGGCCCAGCCGACGTCCGAGGTCGCATTCCCCGTGGGCGCACCGCAGCCCCACAGCCCGCCGCCCAACTCTGGCATGCCATTTTCCTGTCGTCCCTTGCGCCCGCTGCTGGCACAATTAGAAACAGCAAGACAGCCAGCATGCACCAGTGCGCGCTCGCTGACCCGTCGATAACGCCTCGCGCGCCACGGCGGCATCTCGACGACTCCCCAATTACCCACTGATCCTCTTTCTGTCCATCATGCGCAAATACCTCTGGCTATCTTTGACCTGTGCGGCCCTGCTCGCCAGTTGCGGCGGCGGCTCGTCCGACGGCGAAGACGTGGGCCCCGCCCCTGGCGTACAGCAATACCCCGGCGGCATATGGGAGGGCACGGTGGGCACCGGCGCTGCGCAGCGGCAGGTGGTGGGCTACATCGATCCCGGCCCGCTGGGCACCGGGGGCGAGTTCTACATGGCACGCGAGGCCCCGGGCGCAGCGGGCTTTGATGCGATTTACGGGCGTTTGAATGTCAACGTCACGGCAGTGCTGGCCACTGGCGTCACGTACTACTCGGTCCAGGACGGCAAATTTGCCACGGGCCTGACGCTGCGTGGCACGGCATCGAACAGCGGCAAGATCGGCCGCACCGACGGCATCAGTGGCAATTACTCCGACCCGGTGCAGACGGCCGCTGCGTCCGGCGCGGTGGTGCCGATCAAACTCTCGTACAGCAGCCTGAACTTCCACCCCGCACGCGCGAGCCTGGTCGAGGGCACCTACCGGGGTACCGGCCTGTTTGGCGGTGGATGGGTACTCACCGTCACCCCACAGGGCCAGCTCTCGGGCCGCATCGGCGGCTGCCTGGTCACGGGCACGGCCACGCCACGCGCCGCAGACTCTCCGCTGTATTCGATGACGCTCAATCTCTCGGGCGACACCACCTCCTGCGAGGCCAGCGGCACGCAGCAATCCGGCATCGCCGTGCTGCGGTTTGATGCGGCAGGGGTGCCCAACGGCATCTGGGTGTTCACGCGCAATGCGACGGGCCCGAACAACACCTTCACCCTCAACGGCATTGCCGACCCCCGCACCACAGTGCCGCCTTCCACCACGCCGTTGTCGGTGGCGGGCAACTGGCAGGGCTCCTTCACGCTGCCTGCAGGCGTGATTGGCGATACGACCGTCTGGGGCAGCGTGCTGCCGGACGGCGGCCTGTTCTTCTACACCAACAGCAGCCTGGACCACAACGCGCTGTATGGCCGCCTTATCCGCTACGAGAACAACGTCACGAACAACCGTTTTGTGACGGCCAACGACGGCGTGTTCTTCAACCGCCTGCTGGCCAACACGGGCGCCTACAACGAGTCCGTGCTGATCGACGGCACGCTCCAAAGTGGCGATGGCACCAGCACCGCCGGCCTGTTCAGCGGCAGCTTCAGCTACCCAACGCAGCCAGGCGGTTTCCCCACCCGCTTCAGCGTGACGCCCGACCCGCTGTACGCCCTGCCCTCCGGCAAGGTGCCCAACGCGGCTCTGATCGTTGGTACCTACAAGATGGCTGGCACGGGTTTTGGTGGCGACACCACAACGCTGACGGTGTTTGCCGATGGCGCCATCACGGGCCTGACCACCAGCGGCTGTGAAGTGGCGGGCAAGCTCCTGGGCGAACTGGGCAGTGGTCTGAACCTGTACCGCGTCGAGGCATTCGGCTACCTCAACAGCCCCAACGCACCCATCACCTGCGGCCTGTCCTCGGGCCCGCCGCAGTCCGGCTCGGCATCGGCACAGTTCGATGCGAATGGCAAGGTCATTGGCCTGCGCATTCTGACTGCCGGGTTGTCCGTGGCTGGCACACGTGCCCACACCGTATTTGTGGGCGCCAAGCAGACCACGCCGTAACGGCAGGGAGCACCCCTCGCGCTAGGCGGGGGGTGCTGCAACCGGGCAATCACTGCGGTACCCCTGTGGTCGGCCCATGGGCCTTGGCTTACAGCGCCTTCACCCCGCGCAAGCGCCATGTGGCACGCAGACAGCGCTCCCGCCACAAGCGGGTTGCCAATAAGAAAGGCCCGTCGCACGTGAAGTGCGACGGGCCTTTTTGTGGCTTGCAGAGAGCGGGTGAGCGCCCTGGAAAAGTTCAGTAACTGTACGGTGACCGCAGCGGGTTGACCGGAAACGCCTGCAGGCCGTTGTAGGGCTGGAAGGCATAGCGCACATACAGGCCGCCCGCAAATTCGCGGTAATTGCGTGCGTTGTTGAGCGACAGGTGTCCACCCACGAACACCTGCGGATGCATCTGGTATTCCATGGCCGCACCCAGGTTGTAGCCCAGGCCCGTGCGGGACTGGCCGGGGTAGATGGCCGTGGCGCCCGTTTCGCCAAAAGCCAGCGCGTCGGCCGCTGCCTGGACGGCAGACACCTGCCGCGATGGGCTGTTGGGGAAGTACGGCGCCGCATCTTCCTTGAAATACTGCACGCCCACTGAGCCCTTGAGCTGGTAGGACAGGCGGCCATTGCGCTGCGCCCATTCGACCGGAATGCCAAAGGACACGAACTGCTGGGGACTGAAATAGCCACCGTGGCCCACCGTGAAGTAGCGCAGGTTGCGCTGGTACGACAGCCCCGTAAAGCTCAGGCCCGCCGTGAGGTCGGCGTTCGATGTGCGGTGCACATGCCAGTACATCCCGCCACCCAGCTCGGCCCGCGCATTGCTGCGCACGCGGGTACCGGTCAGGCCATGCAGCGAACCGTACCCATAGATCCCCAGTTCACCATCGTCCCAGGTCAGATCAACGCGGCCCCCGGAAGCGGACACGCCGCCCCAGCGGTCGTCGGTCCGGGCATCACGGACACCGGCAAACGACAGCAGGCTGTCGGTCACCGGGCGGCGCGAGAGGTCCACGGCCACGGTCAGGTCGTCGGTGAGGGCTGTGCGGTATCTCGCGCCTGCCGTCACATCGGACTGGCCGAAGCCCAGCGGCGTGCTGCCGATGTCTGCCCGGAAGCCTCCGCTTTCATAGCCTACGCTCAGGCCGACGCCGCTGTCGCTTTGCGAGCCCGCACCGCGTTCGGGCATGGCCAGGGCCGTGACCGGACCACCACCAAAGCGGCTGATGGTGCCGTAGGGAGAGCCGGGCGAACCCGCGCTGGCGCCCGTGGGCGTTACGCCCAGCAGCAGGTGACCGTCACCCACGCTCATCTTGAGCTGCACGGGCGCTTCGATCTCGGAAAGCTGGCTCATGCCCGCCTCGCCCTGCCGTGCGCGCGCAACTGCGCCCACGGAGAACGAAGAAATCTGGCTTTGCTGCACTTCCCGCAGCTCATCGCGGGCCGTGCGGGGCCGCGTGGGGTCGGGCACGTTGCCCAGGCCCGCCGTGGACCAGGCAGAAGGTGCGGCAGGAGCAGGCATTGCGCGTTGCGCAGGCAAGGACTGGGCGCCGCCCGCATACCCACCACCGTAGGCCTGTGCAGGCGTGTAGTAGCCCGCCGCAGCCGGGGCCGTAGCGCCCATCGGCTGCATGGGTTGTGCTGGCGGCACGTACACAGGTGCCATGGCCGGCGCCGCCGCAGAGGCACCTACCGACCGTGGGGTCGAAGAAGGCAGTGCCGCAGCGTTGCGCCGCGCAGCGCTCGTCGAAGCCGCCGTGTCAGCCGCCGCCACCGGGCTGGACGCCTCGGGGTAGTAACTGGCGGGCGTCATGGGAGCGGCCTGCGCATAGGCCTGCGGTGCCGTGCCAAAGCGGCTTGCACCGGCCGGGTCGGGAATGTAGAGGCCTGCAGGTGCATTGTTGCTGCGCGCTACTGGCTGGGCCGCGTACTGCTGGGGGGTGTAGCCCACCGGCGACCGTGCGACGGCTGCGGCACCAGGCACTGACAGGCCGCCCCCGGCACGCTGCTGCAATGCCGCGCGCTGGGCAAATGGATTGCCCGAACGTGCAGGCCCCGCCGCCACGCCACTGGCGGCCAGCACGGCATCGCGCTGCGCGTTTTCGGCAGCAACGGCAGCCGTGAAGAACTCGGTGGCCTTGGAATTCTTGCCCTGCGCCCGGTACAACCGACCAGCGGCCGTCAGCACTTCGGGATCACGCGGCGCGCGCGCCAGCGCCACGGACAGCAGCGACTCCGCATAGCCATAGTCCTTGGCGCCCGTGGCCATGGCTGCGGTCTGCAGGATGAGGGGCACGTCATTGGGAGACTTTTCCAGCAGCCGCGCATACAGCGCCTGCGCCTGGGCATAGTCGTTGTTGGCCGCGTACATGCGGGCCAGTGCCGCCATGGCCAGGGGCTCGTCGGGCTGCTCGGCCAGCAAGGGAACGAGCGTGTCATAGGCCGCGACCAGGTCGCCCGCCTCGCGCAGGCCATCGGCCTGGCGCACGATGTAGGCGCGGCGGATGTCGCTGAAACTCTTGCGCTCGCGGTCATTCATCGGGGCCGTCTGCAGCTGCCGCAGGATGCCCGCCAGTTCCACATCCTGCTGGGTCTTGAGCAAGGTGGCAGCGTACTGCAGGCGCAGGCCGACATCGGGCCGGGGGGTGCGCGCCAGCACCTGGCGCACCATGCCGAGTGCCCGCTGCGGATCGCCAGCGTCCGCGTAGGCCAAGGCCATGGCGCCCAGCAATTCGGGGTCTTGGGTGGCAAAGGACTCGGCCTGGGCCAGGGTGGCCAGGGCTTCCGTCTGGCGACCTTCAGCCGCCAACGCCGATGCAGCCGATGCCTGCACATGCACCCACACCCGCTTTTGCAGCGCGGCGATGTCACGGGTGCGGTGCTTTTCTGGAACACGGTCCAGCAGGGCCAGGGCGTTGGGCCAGTCACCAGCTTCCGAGGCCAGCAGGGCGCTGGCATACAGGGCCTCGGGCATGTTGGGGTTGGACAGCAGCAGTCCGTCCATCACGCCCCGCGCCTCGGCCACCGCGCCCATGCGCAGGTACAGGCGGGCCAGGTCCAGCCGCACCCAGGGGCTGGCCGGATCGTTCAGCAGGGCATCTTCCAGCGCTGCGCGGGCGGCGGCGGTATCGCCACGCTCCGTCGCTGCGCGGGCCTGGCCCAATGCCTGCGCAGCACGCAGGCGCCCCAGGGCTCCCACCTTTTCTTGCTGCGAGGGTGACAGCTTTTCCACCAGCGCCAGGGCTTCGGCCGCCTTGTTGTTCTGCGCCAGCACGCCCACAAGTCCCCGCACCGCGTCGGGGTTGTCGGCCTGGCGCGCGAGCACACGGCGGTAGGCCGCCTCGGCCGCGTCGTACTGGCCATCTTCGACCAACAGGTCTGCCAGGTCGGTTTCGGCCGTGACTTCGGCCGGATTCAGCCGCACAGCCTGCTCCAGCGAACGCCGCGCTGCCGCTGTCTCGCCGCGTTCGCGTTCGGAGGTGGCCTGCTCGACCAGGCTCCAGTAGGTGGCGCTGTCGAGCGCCTGTTTCCAGCGGCTGGCCGAGCCCGCACGCGAGGCCCGCTCCAGCAGCCCGCGCGCGTCGGCAAACCGTTCCTGGCGCAAACGCAGGATGCCCAGGCCACCCAGCGCATCGCCGTCGGTGGGACGGGATTCGAGCACGTTCAGAAATGCGGCCTCTGCAGCATCCAGCTCGCCATCGTCCAGGGCCTGGAACCCTGCTGTCGTCCGCTGGCGCAGCGGGTCGGCCGTCCGGACGGAAGCTGCCTGGGACTGTTTTTGCAGGTTCTGGGCCTGCACCAGGCGCGTCTGCACGGCCGTGTCTCCGGGATTGGCGCGCAGGAATTCCTGGTACAGCGGGATGTCGGCCGAACGATTGCCCGTCCAGGCCAGCGCCTTGCGCCAGCTTTCCGTCGCCGCCTTGCCCACATCGGCGCGCCCGGCCAGCCGCGCCAGCTGGGCGATGCCTTCGCGGCGTGTGGATTCGCGGTAGGTCAGGTGTTGCGCCAGGGCCAGCGCAATCTGCGGGTCTTCGGGCGATTCCTGCGCCAGGCGGTTCAGACCCCGGCGGGCCTCGTCCCAGCCGCCTGCTGTGGCGCCCAGCGTCTGGTAGTACTCCAGCGCCAGGGGGCCGGTGGGAGCGCGGTCTCCCAGTGCCGCCTGGTAGGTGCTCAAGGCCTGGCTGGCCTGCCCGCTGCGGGCCTGCTGGCGCGCAGTTTCGATCTGGGGTGCGCTGCGGCCCGTGCGGATGGATTCCTGCAACCGGCTGACCAGCGGGCTGCGCGGATGGGCTGCCTGCAACTGGTTCAGGTAGCGCTGGGCGCCCTCGGGGCGGCGGGCGTTGAGCTCCACCAACGCCATCCCATAGAGGGCCTGGGCGTTCTGGGGGTTGATGCGCAGCAGCTTCTGCCATGCCTCACCCGCGCGCTCCGTGTCGCCGCGCTCCTGCCAGTACTGCCCCTGGTCCAGCAGGGTCTGCTCGGCCCCAGTCTGCGCCCAGGCAACGGGGGCCATCAGCGAGGCCAGCAGCCCCATGGCAAGTGTTTGATGACGACGACGTTTGGAGGACATGCCTTCCTTCTCCCTGCGAGGCTCCCGGCCACCGAGGTGCCGGGAAAGTGTTGCGTGATTCAGAAACAGCCGGGCGTGCTTTGCACCGCCTCAGCCTTTTTGCTTCAGCCGGGCCCGTGCGCGCGCTCTCAGCGACAGGTACATGATGATCGCTATCAGCACCGCCGCCGACACGCCCAGGACAATCAGCAACAGCGGGTTGCGCGAAAGAAACCACTGGGTATACAGCAAGGGGCCCAACTGACCCACATGGTAGTTTTTCTCGGCCACCAGGCTGTCCACCTGCTTGCCCCGGATGACCGTGGTGCTGCCCTGCACGTGTTTGAGCATTTCGGCATCCAGCAGTGCATCCATCACTTGCGACAGACCTGCAGGCTGGTTGCTGGCAACCAGCACCACACTGCGGCCACTGCGCAAAGGCGATTCAAAACCTGCCACCAGAGCATCGGTGCTGTCGCTGGAAAACGCAACCTGGCTGCGCCGTGCGTGCACGCTGGAGTCCTCGCCAAAGCCCCACCAGCGCAGCAGGCGGTTGGCGAAATCCGACATCTGGAAACTCTTGGTTTCGCCCTGCAGGAGGGCCGGAATGGAACTGGCCCATTGCTTGAGCAGGGGCTGGTTGCCGCCGGAGGCAATGACCAGCAGGTCCTTGTCGGCAAGCCGCTCCACCTGCTGGGCCTGCGCCACGGTCACGCCCAGGGCAGGGTATCCCGTGACGCGCCCCATGACACCCATCAGGCCCAGATAGGCCGCGTATTCCTGCGCTCCCGGCTTGTCCGGCATCACCACCGCAGATTCAGAAAGGTCTGCCATGCGTGTGAACGGGAACCCTGCATTGCCAAAGGCCGCCAGATCCGGCATGGCGATGAAATGCGGAAAACCGGAGATGTCGATGGTCGAATCGGCCTCGACAGAGCCCCGGACGTTGTCGAGTGGCACGTCCTTGCAGGCGCCCTGCTTGACCACGTCGTAGTAATAATGCATCTGCAGCTGCGACTGGGCGGGCAGCTTGAACAGCGGGATGTGGAAAGTCTCGCGCTCCGGCGCCATCTCGCCCTTGGGCACCACCTTGGTCAGCAGGCGGTCCAGAGCGCCGGGTTCTTCATGGTTCACTGCGTGCAGGGGCAACGAACGCAGGAACTGCTGGTTCACATTGATGTTGAGGGTGGACTTGTCCGGGTTCGGGCGCGGGGTATAGCGATACCGCAGGTCCACCGGGATGCCCTTCTGGCGCCATGCGAACAGGTCGGGCGGCAGGAAGAAGTTCAGGCGGATCAGGTCTGGCGAGTAGCCGGACACGTTGAGCGCATCGGCCTCGACCAGTTCACCAAATTTCACGGGCCGGTCATTGGAAAGCCAGTTGGGCGCGTCGTACGGCTTGCGGGGCTTGAGTTCCGTGACCTCGGTGATCCGTGCCAGCGGGCCCGACAGGGCCGAGGAACCGATGGCCAGTGCCTTGGCGGCAACGCCAAGCTCGGCCTCGTCCCGCCCCATGACCAGCAGCAGCTTGCCATGGCGGTCTGCCGGGTGGCTCACCACGGCCACGGTGGGGCCCTGGATGTCTGGCAGGGTCAGCCCGGCGGGCGCTTGCGCCTTGCCAGCGATCATCACCACCGCGTTGCCGCGCGCGGGGAGTTCACCCACCAGTGACGGGAACCTCGCTCCCCGGAAACCCGCCAGCGCGCCAAACCAGGACGACATCGTGCCTGCGGCCTGCAAGGTGCCCGTGTTGGGCACTGCGCCGAACACCATCGGCAGCTCCAGCGGGCGCACATCCCGGCGATCAAAGAAAGGCTGCGGCAGCAGCGCCAGATCGTTCGTCTGGGCCACGGGCGCCACCGTCAGTTCCAGCACGCTGTCGTTGCCGACGTTGGCCCACAGGCTGGAGTGCAGCGGGTCTTCGCACTCCATCGTGTAGTGGCCGATGAGCTGCAGGTTGAGCCGGTTGAACTCGGTGATGAGGCGCGGCGGGATGACGATCTCGCGCTGCAGGTTTTCGCCCGCCTGCTGCGTGGTCACCGGAATGGTGGCGGCCACCTGCTCGTTCACCAGCACCTTGATATGGGACAGGTTGGGGAGCAGGGCGGGCGAGTAGGAGTAGTTCAGCTTCAGTCGCGCGCCTGTGACCACTTCGTCGTTGCGCACGCTGAACGCCACACCGCTGGTGCCGTCCACACCCCGCAATTGCAGCGGAAACAGGGCCCCCAGATCCTTGAAACTGGTGCGGTGTACACGCACTCCACTCTCGGTCGGTTGCGCCGCAGCCAGCATTTCCGCCCCAGCCAAGCCCGCTGGTGCAGGGGCCGCAGCAAGTTGGGATACGGGCACGGCCGTCCCTGTCAGTACCAAGGCCAGCATGGCAGGCAGCATGCGCTTGCGCGGCAGCCGCGCTGTCGGATGTCTTTTGGGAATCATGGTGTCGAGTCTTTGGAAACAGGGAAAGGCTTAACGGGGCTTGAGGGACTTGACGGCGGAGACGGTCAGTTGTCCCATGCCGCGCACTCCAATCGCAATCACGCTCCAGAGCGAGCGCAGCGGCTTGTCGCGCTGGCCCGTGCCCCAAGTGGCAATCCAGGCATCCGCCCGTGCAAAGGTCAGCGATGCCAGTTCGGCCTGCTGGCGCAGACTGAGGTTGTCGAACTTCACGCCCAGACGCCCCTTGCCACTGAACGTGACAACGGCCGGAAAAACACCTTCTTCGTCGGACCTGAACAGCGACACGGAAAGGCGGCTGCCCATGGGAATGTCGCTGTCCGCCGGAACGGACAGGCCCAGCCCGTGCTGCGAGAAATCTTCGGTCTTGCAAACCAGCGTGCGGCCGTTATCAAAGCGGATGACAGCGGGCAGGGCAGCCGCCACGCGCGGTGTGCCACGGATCTGGCGCGTCTCGCTGGCCACCGCCACACTGGCGCCCAGCAGGATGACGTTGTAGGTGGTCCAGACCATGTTGATGACCAGCGTGGTGGTTTCGTCGCCTGCGGAGGAGAACAGCTTCCAGATCCCCACCGCAAAACCCACCAGATTGATCACCAACAGCACCACATAAGGCCGTGCAATGGTCCAGTCGAAATAGGCTTTCTCGATCACGCCCCCCTTGGCCGTCACGTTGAACTTGCCCAGCTTGGGGTTGATGAAGGCAACGATCACCGGGCGCATGATGTACCAGGCCAGCACTGACTCGTACACCTCATTCCAGAACGAGTGGCGAAAGCGCCCCTGGATGCGGGAGTTGGTCACGCTGGCGTGGGCCAGGTGGGGCAGCGCATAGGCGGTGATCATCAGCGCCGTGGCCTGGAACACGTGGGCCCCGAAGAACAGGTAGGCCAGCGGTGCAGTCAGAAACACCAGGCGCGGCAGTCCGTAGAAGAAATGCAGCATCGCATTCAGGTAGCACAGCCGCTGGCCGAACTTGAGACCCTTGCCAAAGAGCGGGTTGTCGGTGCGCGCGATCTGCGCCATGCCCCGCGCCCAGCGAATGCGCTGGCCTACGTGGCCGGAAAGGCTCTCGGTGGCCAGGCCCGCAGCCTGAGGCACTTCGAGGTAAGCCGTGTTGTAGCCCAGGCGGCTGAGCTTGAGCGCCGTGTGGGCGTCCTCGGTCACGGTTTCTACCGCAATGCCACCCACTTCCAGCAACTCCTTGCGGCGGATGATGGCGCAAGAACCGCAGAAGAACGACGCGTTCCAGAGGTCGTTGCCGTCCTGGACGATGCCGTAGAACAACTCGCCCTCGTTGGGCATCCGGTGGAACGTGTCCAGGTTGCGCTCAAACGGATCGGGTGAGAAGAACACGTGCGGCGTCTGCAGCATGACCAGGTTGGTGTCCTTGAAGAACCAGCCCATGCAGACCTGCAGGAAGGAACGCGTGGGGATGTGGTCGCAGTCAAAGATGGCGATGTATTCGGAACTCGTGACTTTGAGCGCCGCGTTGATGTTGCCCGCCTTGGCGTGGTGGTTGTTGTCGCGGATCAGGTAGCCCACGCCCAGCTCTTCGCAGAACTCACGGAACTCGGGACGGCGGCCGTCGTCGAGCACATACACGTGCAGGCGATCGGCGGGCCAGTCCAGGCTCATGGCCGAGAACACCGTCTGGCGCACCACTTCAAGCGGCTCGTTGTAGGTCGGAATGAACACATCCACGCTGGGCCAGGTGCTGATGTCCTGGGGCATGGGAACCGGGCGGCGCTGCAGGGGCCACGCCGTCTGGAAGTAGCCAATGAGCAGCACCGCAAAGGCATACAGCTCTGCCAGCACCAGGCCATAGCCGAATGCCGCATCCAGCCAGTTGGTAAAGCCGATGGTGTCGGTAAAACGCCAGTAGATGTAACGCGACGAGGCCGAGATCGACAGCACGATCATTGCCAGCGTGGACAGGCGGCCGGGGGTCCTGCTCAGCAGCAAGGCCGCACCAAACGAACCCACCGAAAAGAGAATCTGCCCCTGGAGATCCAGCGGTACGCTGATGACCAACCCCATCAGCAAGGCACTGAACACCACAGCCGCGACACGCGCTACGGGGTGCTGCCACAGATCCCACCCGGTGATGGCATGCACCACGGTGCGCCAGTGTGCCTGGGGACTGTGGGAATCGGCGTCAGCTACCTCGTCGGCCTGCGGGCGTTGGTCGATACTCATTGCGCGGCTCCAGCCAGTGGCAGTCGCAGGCGCTGCGCAAGGACGCGCGCGCACTTGCGCAGGTCATCGGCCGCCTGGCCTTGGGGGTCATACTCCAGCACGCTCTGGTCGTAGGCGAGCGCCTCGCGCACCGCCTGGTCTTCATGGACCACGCCCACCAGACGCTCACCCAGGTTGTCCTGCATCACACGCGTGATGTCTTTGGACAACTGGCGCGCGCCGTCCACCTGATTGAGCACGTACAGCGTTTCGGAAAAATCAGGGCGCGGTGTGCAATAGGTGTGCACCAGCCGCTGCATCAGGGCCAGCGCCGCATAAGATGCCGCATCGGGCAGGCTGACCACCACCACCACCTGGGCCGCCGACAGCGCCTGCTGCATATAAACAGAAGGACCCGGCGGCGTGTCGATCAGCACCACGGCATCCTCCGGCAGTTCCAGGCCCTGCAATTGCTGCTCCAGCCAGTTCGGGTGTGCGTCCAGGTGCCGCTCGAAAGCCACGCGGTCAGACTCGTTCACCACGCCATAGGGCAGCACATGCACACCCGATGGGCTTTGCACGCAGACCGAGCCCCAGTCTTCGCCTGCCAGGCTGGCGCGGGATACGCCGGCCAGAGAACGGGGATCGGCGCCGAAATGCAAGCCCAGCGCATTCTGGGGGTCCATGTCCACCACCAGCAACGTCGCAACACCTTCGCGCTGCAGTGCGGTGGCCAGGTTGGCAGTCAGGGTCGTCTTGCCCACGCCACCTTTGGCAGAAACGATGGCAATCACTTTCATAGGTGGCCCTTGCGAGGCTGCCAGGCGGGCGCTGGCGCAGCGCCGGCGGCCACGGGAGCACCCGCCAGACGCGCAAAAACCGATGGGAGGTCCACCGGCAAGGACTCCTGGTGCACGGCCTGCTCTTCAGCAACAGTCGGCGCAGCCTGTCCACGCAGGCCCGCAAGACCCGCCAGGGGGGAACGCGAGGCCAGCGCAGCCGCTGGCGGCAGACGGTCTGCCGCTACTGCTGCGGGCGCGGCCACCGGGCGGGGCAACTCGGCGGCGACGGGTGCAGTGCGCTGCACTGCCACAACGGGCTCTGGTCGCGCCGAAACGGAAGCCTGAGCCTGCTGGGGAAGCGGCGCCGCAGCGGTACCGGCGCTTCGGTCTACCGAGGGCACATCATCGGCCACGGCATTGCGCACGGCGGAGACAAGGGGCCAGCGCTCGTTGGAGAGTTGGTGCTCCTGCTTGCGGGCCAGCTCATGGTAGGGGTCTGCCTTGGCCCCAAACTGCTGAAAGAGGTTCACGATGTCGTCTGAGTGTTTCATGGGTCACCGCCAATGCCGCAACATATAGATCCGAAACCCGGTGCTCAGCGCGACAGCTGAAGGTGTACACACCCCCAGGCATCTGCAGGTGCGCACTGCACCACCTTGAGTTGCCCGGCACCCGCTTGGTCGAACCAGCTTTGGTAGACCCCTTCGAGGAAACCACCCGACCAATGCACGTGGTCCGGCCCGAATGCAGCAGATACGGGCGAGAGGCTGTGGTGGATGTTCAACTGCGCAACTTCCTGCGTCAAATCGACCCAGCCCCAGTCGATGCTCGTCCAGACCGCCGTCATGCTGCGCTGCAGGTCTTCCACAGTGGCACACGCTGGCAAAGGATGGTCTGCCGCAAACCGCGCGCCCACCCGGAACATCAGCGCGCGAAGGTCTTCCGGTGGCAGGGCCGCGACAAATTCCGCTGCAAGAGCCTGGAAAAACCCTCGCCATTGCACCGAACACTGCTGCCGGACCAGGTGCGCGGCGATGTCGGGGCTCGAAGGCAAGGAAACAATTTGAGACATGGTGCAAGCACGAGCAAGCTTCGGGCCCGTTTTTGACGGCCGTCAGCAAGATGAACTAAGGGTTTACCACGTGCATTTTTTGATACATGTGGTTTCAAACAGCGTTTTCGGGAATTCTAGAAGCCACGCCGTGACAAATGACGCTTGTGGCGACGAACCAAAGGTCAACTTAGTTCAACTGGCGGTAACTACGTAGAAGTTTGTGGGTGTCACGCCACAAGAATTAATTATTTACTATTTGGATTATTCAATCCATAGTCTTAATTAATTAGAAAACCCCATTTGTGGGGGTGCACCACAATCGGCTAGAGGGCGAATGTTCCCCAGATGTTTCAGTCTGTCGCACCAAAAATGACCCCGCCCCCGAGGCAGACCTCCCCGTCGTACAAGACCGCACTCTGTCCCGGCGTCACCGCCCACTGCGCCTGCGGGAAACGCAGCTGAAAACCCGCGCCGTCCGCGCTGACGACGGTGCACGCGGCGTCCTGCTGCCGGTAGCGGGTCTTGGCGGCATAGTTCCCCGGCACAGGGGGGTGGCCGGACGTCCAGCTGGCATCTTGCGCCTCCAGGGCGGAGGAGAGCAGCCAGGGGTGGTCGTGCCCCTGCACCACGCGCAGCGTGTTCCTGGCCAGGTCCTTGCGGGCCACAAACCAGGGCGCATGCTCGCCGCCGCCACGTTGTGCGCCCTTCTCCTTGATTCCGCCGATGCCCAGGCCCTGGCGCTGGCCCAAGGTGTAGAACGACAAGCCCACGTGCTGGCCCAGCTTGCGGCCCCGGTCGTCCAGGATGGGGCCGGGCTCATGGCTGATGTAACGGTTCAGGAACTCGCGGAACGGCCGCTCGCCAATGAAGCAGATGCCCGTGGAATCCTTCTTCTTGGCATTGGGCAGGCCAATCTCCTCGGCGATCCGGCGCACCTCGGTCTTGTGCAACTCGCCCACCGGGAACAGCGTCTTGGACAGCTGCGCCTGGTTCAGGCGGTGCAGAAAGTAGCTCTGGTCCTTGGAGGGATCCAGCCCCTTGAGCAGCTCGAACAGGCCGGAGGAAGGGTTCTGACGCACGCGGGCGTAGTGCCCCGTGGCGATCTTCTCCGCGCCCAGGCGCATGGCATGGTCCAGAAAAGCCTTGAACTTGATCTCGGCGTTGCACAACACGTCTGGGTTGGGCGTGCGGCCCGCTTGGTACTCACGCAGGAACTCGGCAAACACGCGGTCCTTGTAGTCGGCTGCGAAGTTGACGTGTTCGATCTCGATGCCGATCACATCGGCCACGGCGGCGGCGTCCACGAAGTCGATGTTGGACGAGCAGTATTCGCTGTCGTCGTCATCTTCCCAGTTCTTCATGAAGATGCCGACGACTTCGTGGCCCTGTTGCTTGAGCAGGTGCGCGGTCACGGCAGAGTCCACTCCGCCCGAAAGGCCCACGACAACACGTTGTTTGGACGGTTTGGTATTGGCAGTCATTGCCCCGATTGTATTTTTTGCGCCGTGGCAGCACTGCGTGGGCGCACAGAACGCGTAGCCACCAGCAGGTCATAGAGCTGCTGCGCAGCGGGCGACAGCGATTTGCCCCTGCGTTTGATCAGCCCCATCTGGCGCGTCACCACGGGTTCGATCAGCGGAATGCTCACCAGTGTGGGATGGTCCTTGCCCGGCATGGCCAGGCTGGGCACAGCAGCCACGCCCAGGCCCGCCTCCACCAGGCCGAGCAGCGTGGTCACGTGCTTGGCCTCGTACAGGCACTGGGGGCGGTCGGGCACGTTGGCCAGCGCCAGGTCCATCAACAGACGGTTTCCCGAGGTCTTGCCCACCGACATGAAGTCGTGCTGGCCCAGCTCTGCCCAGGTGACCTTCTTGCGCCGCGCCAGCACATGGTCGCGCCGGCAGGCGGCTACGAAGCGCTCGGCCAGCACGGGCTTGAACTCGATCTCGGCCTCCTGGCTGCCGATGAAATTGAGGCCAAAGTCGGCATCGCCCTGCGCCACGGCCACCAGCACCTCGTTGGCGCTGGCGTCGTGCACCTTGACGCGGATTTTCGGAAACCGCTCGTGGTAGCGCTTGACCACCTGCGGCAAAAAGTAATACACGGCCGACGGCACGCAGGCAATCGTCACCTCGCCCATGCGGCGCGCGGCCACGTCGCCCAGGCCCATGAGCATGCCGTCCAGGTCATCCAGCCACACGCGGGTCTTGCGCGCGAAGTCACGGCCCACGGCCGTGAGCGTGACACGGCGGGTGGTGCGGTCAAGCAGGCGCACGCCCAGGGCTTCTTCGAGCTTGTCGATGCGACGGCTGAAGGCAGGCTGCGACAAGTGGATCGCCTCGGCCGCAGCACGAAAGCTCTGCAGCTCAGCCACCGCGGCAAAGGCCTGGATGTCAGCAAGATCGAATTTGTTGTTCATGGGCATGGGCTTTCAAGACGTTTCGCTGTTGCGCAGCACGCATCAAACGATCAGAACATTGCAATTCACGAACGTGATTTCACCATGTACAAGGGCTCATAGCCTATTGCGCTGCATGCATCAATCATTGTCAACAATGCAATTCACAGAACAGATGAAGCGTCGCACCATGCCGACCCATGAGCTACAACCTTCCTTGCGTTCTGATGCGTGGCGGCACTTCCCGGGGGCCGTTCTTCCTGGCCGACTGGCTTCCGCAAGACCCTGCGGCGCGCGACCGCACCCTGATCGCCGCGCTGGGCTCGCCGCATGAATTGCAGATTGACGGCCTGGGCGGAGGAAACTCGCTGACCAGCAAGGTGGCGATCGTTTCCAGGTCGGTACATGCCGACTGCGATGTGGACTACCTCTTCGCCCAAGTCAGTGTGGAAGAGGCCCGCGTGGACACGCGGCCCAACTGCGGCAACATGCTGGCGGGCGTGGGGCCCTTTGCCATCGAGCAGGGGCTGGTGCCCGCTTCCGGCCATGGAAACACCACCACGGTACGGGTCTACAACGTCAACACCCGTTCACGCATTGATGTGCATGTGTGTACCGCTGGCGGACGGGTGCACTACGACGGCGATGTGCATATTGACGGCGTGCAGGGCACTGCGGCACCGGTGCTGATGAACTTCCTGGACGCCTGGGGCGCCGTCACGGGCCAGATTTTCCCGACCGGCCAGCGCATCGACACCATCCACGGCCTGCAGGTCACCTGTATCGATGCCGCCCAGGTGATGGTGCTGGTGCGGGCAGCGGACCTCGGCCTGCGCGGCAACGAGAGCCCTGCAGAGCTGGATGCCAATGCCGAACTGCTTTCCAGGCTGGAAGCCCTGCGATGCGAAGCCGGCCTGCGGATGGGCATGGGCGATGTGTCGAACAGCGTGCTGCCCAAGCCCGTGATCGTGTCTGCAGGCGATCAACCGGGCAGCGTCGTCTCGCGCTATTTCACACCTCACCGCTGCCACCGCTCACACGCCGTGACCGGTGCGATTGGCGTGGCTGCTGCCCACGTGCTGCCAGACACGGTGATCACCGACTCCCTGCAGCACGCCATTGCAGGCACACGCCGTGTGGAAGTGCTGCACCCCGCCGGCCGCATTCATGTAGACGTGGAACTCACCGAAGTGGACGGCCAATTCAAGCTGGTGCAGGCCGCGCTGGTTCGCACGGCGCGAAAAATTCTGGAGGGCACGCTGTTCGTTTCAGAAAACGCATTCACCCACTGATTTCACACCCCAACCCTTTGGATGACAGGAGACAAAAAATGATTCGCCAACACTTTGCGCCATCGCGCGCACGCCGCACCCTGCTCACCGCGGCGGCCCTCGCTGCCGCTGTGCAAATGATCCCCTCCCTGGCACATGCGGCCTATCCCGACAAGCCCATCACGCTCGTGGTGCCGACCGCCGCTGGCGGTGGCAACGACGGCATGGCGCGCGTGGTGGCGCTCAAGCTGTCCACCCTGCTGGGGCAACAGGTCATTGTGGAGAACAAGGCGGGCGCCAACGGTGCCATTGCGGCGGAGTTTGTGGCCCGCGCGGCGCCCGATGGTCACACGATTCTTTTTGGCTACATCGGCACCCACGGCATGAGCCCTGCGCTGCAAAAGCTGCGCTACGACCCCATCACGCAGTTCGAGCCCATTGGCATGGTGAGCTACTCGCCCACGCTCATGGTGGTTCACCCCAAGGTGCCAGCCAAATCGGTGGGCGAGCTGGTCGCGTTGACCAAAGCCAAGCCCCAGGACTTCAACTACGCCTCGGCCGGCAACGGCACAGCCCCGCACTTCTCCGCCGAAATTTTCAAGCTGGAAAGCGGTGCGCAGATGGCCCACGTCCCCTACCGGGGTGCCGCACCCGCGATGAATGACACCATGGCCGGGCAGACCCAGGTCATGTTCCCCAGCCTGTTCTCAGCCTACCCCCACGTCAAGAACGGCAAGCTGCGCGCCCTGGCGCTGGCAGGCCCCAAGCGTTCATCGCTGTTGCCCGATGTGCCCACGCTGGAAGAGGCGGGAGTGAAGGGCGTCGAGATCACGCAGTGGTACGCCCTGTTTGCGCCCGGCAAAACGCCCCGGCCCGTCGTCGATCAGCTCAACAAAGCGCTCAACACCGCCCTGGCCGACAAGGACGTGGCACGGCGCATTGAAGAACAAGGCGCCGTGGTGGACCCCAGCACGCCCGAGCAATTGGCCCTGACCGTACGCCAGGAGATCGCCAAGTGGAAGGGCGTCGTGCACAAAGCCCAGCTCACCCCCGATTGAGGCCCCAGAAATACCCTCGCACCCGTTTCAGATTTCAATCAGGCAGGAGACATCTATGAGAAAAAGAATAGGCAACATCGGTGCGCTTTGTGCCGCACTGGCCAGCAGCTGCATCGCGGCACAAACCAGCGGCGTCACGCTGTATGGAACCGTGGACCTGGGGCTGCGCCACGGCAGCGGCCTCACGGCGGCCAATGCGGCAGCCCCCGGTTCGTCGCATGGCCTGGGCAGCGGCATACACACCACCAGCCGCTGGGGGCTTCGCGGCAGCGAAGACCTGGGGGGCGGTGCCAAGGCGCTGTTCCAGTTCGAGAGCGGACTGAACGCCGACACCGGCGCTTCTGCCAACGCCAGCAAGACCTTTGATCGCGCATCCTGGGTCGGTCTGGAGGGCGGATGGGGCACGCTGGCCCTGGGCCGCCAGACCACCACACTGGCGGATGCCATCTCGCCCGTGGACCCGCTGGGCATGCGCTTTGCCAGCTTCAACCCCAGCATCGGCGTGGCCGCGCTCAGCCAGCATGGCCTGGGCATCGAGTTCGGCAGTGCGGGGTCCACGTCAGGCTCGTACCGGCTGGACAACGCGATCAAGTACACAGCGCGATTTGGCGGCCTCACCGCACGGGCGATGTTGGGCACGGGTGAAGTGGCTGGAAAGACATCGGCCCTGTCGTCGCGCGGGGTCGGCATGGCCTATGCGGCCAGCGGCGTCACACTGTCGGGCGCATTCCAGACCTTCAAGGACACGAACCAGCGCACCCTGGACGGAGCCACCCTGGGCGCGGCCTACCAATGGAACACCGTGCGCCTGGCGGCCAACGCGGCACGCAGCGAGGCCGAGACAGCGGTCGGCAAACACACGGTGCAGCGCGTGTTCTCGGCAGGCACGACTTGGTCCGTCACGCCCCTGTTCGATCTGACGGCTGCCTACTACAAGGTGGACCGCTCGCGCACCGGCGCCGCCGACGACGGCTACGGCCGCCTGGTGGCGTTTGCCGAGTACAAGCTCTCGCGCCGCACCAAAGTGTATGCCGAGCTGGACAATACCCGCTGGCGCAACGGCTTCCAGGGCGCGGCGAACAAGGCCACTGCCACCGGCATCTCCGCCGGTGTGGTGCATACGTTCTGAACGTGCCTTACACGAACTTGCCGGTGATGCCCCCGTCCACCACCAGCTCGGTGCCGGTCACGTAGGCGGCGGCGTCGCTGGCAAGGAAGGCGCAGGCATGCGCCACATCCCACGCCGTGCCCATGCGGCCCATGGGCACCTGCCGGGCGCGCGCGGCGCGGGCCTCGTCGAGGCTGGTGTCAGAGAACATCTTCGCCACCGTGGTGGCAATGCGCGGCGTGTCGATGAGCCCGGGCACCACCGTGTTGGCGCGCACGCCCTGGCCCGCGTACTGCTGCGCCACCATGCGTGTGAAGTGGGTGACGGCCGCCTTGGTCACGCCATAGGCCAGGTGCGGGTAGCCGAGGTAGCGCATGCCCGCGATGGACGAGATCGCAATGATGGAACCCCGCCCGCGCTCCACCATGGCGGGCAGCACCTGCTGGCAGGCCAGCAGCAGGCTGTTCACATTGACGGAATGGATGCGGTCGAAGTCTTCAACGCTCGTCTCCAGCGGGCCGCCGGTCTTGCCGATGCCCACGTTGTGGTGCAGCACGTCGATGGCGCCGCCGAAGCGCTCGCGCGCCTCGGCAAACAGGCGCTGCACATCGGCCGCGTCCGCCACGTCGCCCACCAGGGTGGCGGCCGTGCCGCCCTCGGCGTGGATGAGCGCCGTGGTCTCCTCAGCCGAGGCCGCGTCGCGGTCTACCACGCACACGCTGGCGCCCAGGCGCGCGTAGGTCACGCAGGCGGCGCGGCCAATACTCCACCCGGGGCCGGCGGACCCGCCGCCTGCCACGAAGACCACGCGGCCCGACAGGTCGAGCGGCAGAGCGGGATGATGGCCTGGCTGCGCGCTCATGCGTCCGTGCCCTGGCCGGCACTGCCGCCGACGAAGGGAATGGCGTGCTCCACCGTGTCCCAGATGAAGCGGCCCGAGGGGCTCTGCTGCTCTTCCACAATGTGCGCCACCAGTCCGGCCGCGCGCGAGATCACGGCAAAACCGCGCATCACGGCCGTGGGCACGCCGATCTCGCCCAACAGCGCGGCCACAGCGCCCGTGGCGTTGATGGTGATGGGGCGGCCTGCCACCTCATCGACGGCCTTGGACAGCGTCTCCAGCGCGCGGATCTTGTCGCCCTGCAGCTCCGGCTCGGCACGGCCCATCTCCAGCAGTTTGTAGGCGCGCGGGTCTACCGGTTTGTGCAGGTGGTGGCCAAAGCCGGGCACGGGGGATTTGAGGCCCTTGTAGTGGCGCGCAATGGCCAGCGCCTCCGCCCCAGGGTCTTGCGCCGCTGCAATGCGGTCGAGCAGGCCCGAGCAGTTCTCCATGGTGCCCACGAAGGAGCTGCCCACGGCCAGCAGGCCCGCGCTCACGGCGCCCTGCAGGTTCTCGGGCGCGCTCATGTAGATGAGCCGCGTGGCAATGGCGCTGGGCGTGAGGCCGTGCTCCATCAGCACGATGAGCACCACGTCGGTGATGCGCAGGTCCACGCCGCGCGGCGTGCGGCCCAGGATCTGCATGAGCATCACCTCGGTGAAGGTCTTTTTGCCCATCAGGTCCTCGACCAGGTCCGCATCGCGGTAATGGAGGCTGGTGAGGGTGTGGGTGCACAGGCGGGTGACGGGGGTCTTGGAAGCAGGGTGGGTCATGAAATGGGTTCCTTCGTTCAGGCAGTGGCCGTACCAGCCAGGGCCGCATCGCGCACGGCAGACTTGAGCACCTTGCCCACGGGCGAGCGCGGCAGGCTCTCGTGAAAGTGGATGCGCTTGGGGGTCTGCACCGGGCCCAGGCGTTCGCGCACAAAGGCGATCAGCTCGGCCTCACTCGCGTGCTCGCTGGTGCGCAGTTGCACGGCGGCCTGCACGGTCTCGCCCCATTTGTCGTCGGGCAGTCCGAACACGGTGCATTCGTGCACAGCAGGGTGCTGGCCCAGCGCGTTCTCTACGTCCACGGGGTAGACGTTGAAGCCGCCGGTGATCACCATGTCCTTGAGCCGGTCCTTGAGGTAGAGAAACCCCCGCTCGTCGATCAGGCCCCGGTCGCCCGTGTGCAGCCAGCCGTCCACCAGGGTCTCGGCGGTCTTCTCGGGCAGGCGCCAGTAGCCGGTCATCAGCAGGTCGCCCCGCGCCACCACCTCGCCCACCTCGCCCGGGGGCAGCAGGCGGCCATCGGGCGCCATGATGGCCACGTCGCTGAACCAGGTGGTGCGGCCCACCGAGGCCAGGTTGCGCTCGTCTTCAAAGTCCTCGGGGCACAGCACGGTGAGGATCTGCGGCGCCTCGGTCTGGCCGTAGGTGGTGCCCAGCACCGGGCCGAAGAATTCGCGCACCTGGCGGATCTTGTCGGGCGGCATGGGCGCGCCGCCGTAGATGAGCCGGCGCAGGCGCGGAAAGTCCGCGCGGGAGGCGCCAGGCAGCGCCATCAGCATGTAGACCAGCGTGGGCGGCATGAAGCACACGGTGCCGCCGCGCTCGCGGAAGGCCGTGCGCACCGCCTCGGCGCCCGCGCCGGCCAGCACCACGTGGCAGCCACCCTGCGCCAGGATAGGCAGGATGTACGTGGAGGTGCCGTGTGTGATGGGTGCGGCCACGATGTAGCGCTCGTGCTCGTCAAAGCCCCAGGCGTGGATCTGGTTGGTTATGTTGGCCATCCACGCGCGGTATGGCTGCATCACGCCCTTGGGTGCGCCCGTGGTGCCGCCAGTGAACTTGATGGCCTGGGTGGCGTCGTCCGGCAGGTCCAGCTGCGGGCGTAGCGCACCAGCGTGCGCAGCGGCCAAGCCGGCCAGCGTGGTGGCCCCCTCGGTGGCCTGCGCGCCGGTCAGCACGCGGGTGCCGGGCGCGCCTTCGAGCAGGTCAGCGCACGCGGCGTCCAGCACCAGCAGGGTAGGCTCGGTCGCGTCGATGATGCGGCGGATCTCGGGCCGCGTGCTCTTGGGGTTAAGCGGCACCCACACCTTGCCGCAGGCCAGCACGGCCAGCAGCGCGGCGATGTGGTCGGCGCTGTTGCCCGCGCAGATGCCCACGCGGCTTTGGGGCGTGGGGTCGATAGCGGTGAAGCCCGCCGCGAGCGCGGCTACGCGGGCGGCCAGCGCGTCGTAGCGGATGGCGCCCTCGGGCGCGTCGATGGCAATGCGGTCGGGCCAGCGCTGGGCGGCCCGCCAGAAGAAGTCGATGGGGAACATGGTGAGGACAGGGTTTCCTGGGTTGCCTTCAAAAGGAGTGCAAACGGTGGGCAAAGCCCAGCGAAGCGGTCCTGGCTAGGCGTTCCGTCGCAGGCAGTACGGTCAGTACGACAAGACGGAACAACGACGCCAGGAGGGCTTTTCCCGCCGTTTACTCGGCCGATGCGCCCGATTCCTTCACCACTTCGCGCCACCGCTTGATCTCGGCGGCGGCAAACTGGCGCATCTTGTCGGGGGTGCCACCGTCGGGCGTGGCGGCCAGCTCCTGCAGGCGCGTGCGCACCTCGGGCTGGGCCAGCACCTTGTTCAGGGCCGCGTTGACCTGCTCGATCACGGCGCGCGGTGTACTCGCCGGTGCGGCCAGGCCAAACCACGACTGCACGTCAAAGCCCGCGTAGCCCGACTCGGCCAGCGTGGGCACGTCCGGCAGCAGGGACGAGCGCTGGGCGCTGGTGATGGCAATGGCGCGCAGCTTGCCCGCCTGCACGTGCGGCAGGGCCGACGGCGTGTTGTCGAACATCGAATCCACCTGGCCGCCCAGCAGGTCGGTGACGGCGGGTGCGCTGCCCCGGTAGGGCACATGCAGCATCTTGAGCTTGGACTGCATCTTGAACATCTCGCCCGAGAGGTGGATGGACGAGCCGCTGCCCGAGGACGCAAACGTGATGCCGTCCTTGGACTCCTTGGCGTAGCGCACGTAGTCGGCCAGGTTCTTGATGGGCAGCTTGGGGTTGACCACCAGGATGTTCGGAATCTTGGCGATCATGCCGATGGGCTCGAAGTCCTTGACCGGGTCGTAGCCCAGCTTGGGGTACAGCGTGGCGTTGATGGTGTTGGCGATGGTATAGACGTACAGCGTGTAGCCATCGGCCGGCGCGCGCGCCACGGCCTCGGCGCCCACGTTGCTGTTGGCACCGGCGCGGTTGTCCACCACCACCGGCTGGCCCAGCTGGTCGCCGAGCTTGACGGCTACCAGGCGCGCAATCACGTCCGTGGCGCCGCCCGCTGCATAGCCCACCACCAGCTTGACCGGCTTGGCGGGCCAGCCCGAGGCATTGGGCTGGGCCTGCAATGGCATGGCGGCGCCGCAGGCCAGGGTGGCGACCAGCGCCAGCAGGGCACGGCGCGGCAGGGATGGCGAAGCTTTGCGCTGACCCAGCGCGGCGGGGGTGTGTGGGCTCATGGTGTCTGTCTCCGGTGGTTCTTGGAAAAATGCCGTCGTGGCGCCCTGCTGCGTGCTCTGCGGCACACTGCGCACTGGTTGCGTTGACGAACAAATTCTTTCCCATGCCCTCCCGACCTGCGAATTCAAACGTCCGGCTGCCGGACGAACGTGTGAGTGCGCACACGGCAGACGAACCGGCCGACGACCACGGCAGCCGCACGCTGCGGCGCGGCCTGCAGGTGCTGGAGGCTGTGCTGGCCCATGGCCGCGACGGCGCGCGCGTGGTGGACCTGTGCCGCGCCGCCGCGCTGGAGCGGGCCCCCGTGTACCGGCTGCTCGCCACGCTGATGGAGAGCGGCTACGTAGCGCAGCGCGGGCGCTTTCGCTACGTGGCGGGCCCGCGCCTGGCCGCCCTGGCCGAGCCCCCGGGCCAGCCCAACCTGGCCGTGCGCCTGGCGCCCGTGCTGGAGCGAGTAAGCCGCGCCTGTGGTGACGCCGCCTTTGCCATCGTGCGCGAAGGCCCCACCTCGCACTGCATTGCACGCCATGTGGGCACGCACCCGGTGCAGATCCTGGTGATCCAGGTGGGCACGCGCCAGCCGCTGGGCGTGGGTGCTGCGGGCCTGGCGTTGCTGGCGGCGCTGCCCGATGCCGAGATGCAGGCCTGCATCGACGCCAACGCGCAAGAGCTGCCACGCTACGGCGGCATGACGCCCGAGCGCCTGCAGATCCTCGTGCGCGCCACACGCGAGCGCGGCTGGTCAGTGGTGGGCAACCATGCCACGCAGGGCGTGCTGGCGGCTGGCATGGCCGTGCGCAACGCGGCGGGCGACCCCGTGGCAGCGATCAGCGTGGCATCGACCGTGGACCGCATGCCGCGCGAGCGCCAGCAGCTGATTGCGCGCTGGATGCGCGAGGCGCTGTCGGCGTTGTTGCCGCATGAGGTTTGAGCGCTTGAAACTATCAAAATGATAGCTACTCAGACATATTGCACTAACGCTTCCTGCTGTTTTCACTCCAATGCTGGCGCCAAGCCGTCTTGTGCGACCATCGAGGGACCCCGAGGCCCCCGATGGAACTGAGACAACTGCGCTATTTCGTACGTGTGGTGGAGCAAGGCTCCATGAGCCGCGCTGCGCTGGACCTGGACGTGGTGCAGTCCGCGCTCAGCCAGCAGATCACGCGGCTGGAGAGCGAGCTGGCCACGCGCCTGCTGCAGCGCACGCCGCGCGGCGTGACGCCCACCGAAGCAGGGCTGGCGTTCTTTCGCGAGGCGCAGCTCACCCTGCGCCATGCCGACCAGGCCGTGCGCGCGGCGCAGCAGGCGCGGCTGTCGGGCACCGTCACCGTAGGGTTGGCGCCCACCACCTCGGGCGTGCTGGGCCTGCCATTGATGCAGGCCATGCGCACACGCTACCCGGACGTGCGGCTGCACATGGTGGAGAGCATGTCGGGACACCTCACGGCCATGCTGCATGCGCGCGAGCTGGACCTGGCCGTGCTGTTCGACACCCGCCTGCACCAGGCGCAACAGGCCACGGGCGCGCGCCGCTGGGGCATGGCGCCGCTGCTGGAGGAGGACCTGTTCCTCATCTGCGCCCGTGACCGAGGGGAGGGCACCGGCAACCCCCATGGCCGGCAGCTGCCGGAAACCATCACCGTCGCCGAGCTGGTGCAAGAGCCGCTGATCCTGCCCACCGGCCCGCACGGTCTGCGCAGCACGCTGGACACCGCCTTTGCCCGCGACCGCGTGGCACCGCACGTGGTGCTGGAGGTGGACTCGCTCGCCATGGTGATGGCCGCCGTGGACGCGGGCCTGGGCTCCACCGTGCAGCCCTGGGCCGCCATGGGCCGCTACCCCGATGCGGCCGAGCGTTTTCAGTGCGCACGCCTCACCGACGCGCCCGCGCGCCGCGTCAACCTGCTGTGTAGCCTGCCCGACGAAGAACTCTCACCCGCCGCCCTGGCCGCGCGGGTGGTGCTGACGGACTGCGTGCGTGAATTGGTGACGAGCGGCCAGTGGTTTGGCACGACATGGATCGGTGGGCAGGACGCCAGCGCCTGAGTGGCCACGCCGCAGCCATCACGATCCGTGATACCCCCATGACCTGAACCCGCTGCACGGCGGGCCTGTGTCTCCCTACAGTCGCCATCACCCCGATGAACGACACGGCGACCGCGCCAGGAGACACCCCATGGGCCCCACACCCCCTTCTTCATTCCCCCGCGCGCAGCGCACCGCCTGGAGCCGCCAGCCATGAGCGGCGATGCTGTGGTCGATGTGCTGGTGATCGGTGGCGGCAACGCCGCCCTGTGCGCCGCCCTGATGGCACGCGAGGCGGGCGCCAGCGTGCTGCTGCTCGAATCCGCCCCGCGCGCCTGGCGCGGCGGCAACTCGGCCCACACGCGCAACCTGCGCTGCATGCACGATGCGCCGCAGGACGTGCTGGTCGATGCCTACCCCGAGGAAGAGTTCTGGCAAGACCTGCTCAAGGTAACGGGCGGCCTCACCAACGAACATCTGGCGCGCCTGGTGATCCGCGCGTCGAGCACCTGCCGGCCCTGGATGCGCCGCCACGGCGTGCACTTTCAGCCCGCGCTGGCCGGCACGCTGCATGTGGCGCGCACCAATGCGTTCTTCATGGGTGGCGGCAAGGCGCTGGTCAATGCGTACTACCGCAGCGCGGAGCAACTGGGCGTGCAGATCCGCTACGAAGCGCCCGTGGACCGCATCGAGATGGACGGCAGCCGCTTCGTCGCTGCCCACCTGGCGAGCGGCGAGCGCATTACCGCCAAGAGTTGCGTGCTGGCCGCCGGCGGATTTGAATCGAACCGCGAATGGCTGCGTGAGGCCTGGGGCCAGAACGAGCGCGGCGAGTGGCCGGCCGACAACTTCCTGATCCGTGGCACGGCCTACAACAAGGGGGTGCTGCTCAAGCACCTGCTCGACGACCACGGCGCCGACCGCATTGGCGACCCCATGCAGGCACACATGGTGGCCATCGACGCCCGCGCGCCGCTGTACGACGGCGGCATCTGCACCCGCATCGACTGCGTGTCGCTGGGCGTGGTGGTCAACCGCAATGGCGAGCGCTTCTACGACGAGGGCGAGGACTTCTGGCCCAAGCGCTATGCCATCTGGGGCCGCCTGGTGGCGCAGCAGCCGGGGCAGATCGGCTACTCCATCATCGACAGCAAGGCCATCGGCCGCTTCATGCCGCCCGTGTTCCCGGGCGTGAAAGCCGACACCCTGCCCGAGCTGGCGCAGAAGCTTGGCCTGCCCGTGGACACCTTCACCCACACGCTCGATGCCTACAACGCCGCCTGCCGCGTGGGCCAGTTCGACCACACCACGCTGGACGACTGCCACACCGAAGGCGTGACACCCGCCAAGACGCACTGGGCCCGGCCCATCGACACCGGGCCGTTCTATGGCTATGCGCTCAAGCCCGGCGTCACCTTCACCTACCTGGGCCTGCACACCGACGACACCGCTGCCGTGCGCTTTGGCAACGTGCCCAGCCCCAACCTGTTTGTGGCGGGCGAAATGATGGCCGGCAACGTGCTGGGCAAAGGCTACACCGCCGGGGTCGGCATGAGCATTGGCACCGCGTTTGGCCGCATTGCAGGCACGCAGGCGGCATTGGCATCAAAACAGGCCCCAGCGCACATCCCACAAGCGCAAACAGCTATAAAAACAGGAGTAAACGATGCAAACGCTTGAAGCCCTGGCGCGTGACGCTAAAGCGCTCGCGAATGGCGGCATTGTGCTGTCGGCCCCCGAAACCGAGGTGGCGCGCCAGCTGCAGATCTGCAATGCCTGCCGCTACTGCGAAGGCTTTTGCGCCGTGTTCCCGGCCATGACACGGCGGCTGGAATTTGGCAAGGCCGATATCCATTTCATTGCCAACCTGTGCCACAACTGCGGCGCCTGCTTGCACGCCTGCCAGTACGCACCGCCGCACGAATTTGCGGTGAACATTCCGCAGGCCATGGCCCAGGTGCGTGGCCAGACCTACGCCGACTACGCCTGGCCACCCGCTCTGGGCCAGCTCTACCAGCGCAACGGCCTCACGTTGGCGCTGGCGCTGGTGGCCGGGCTCACGCTGTTCCTGCTGCTGGCCGTGGCGCTGCACGGGCAAGGGCTGGCGGCGCTGTGGCACGCGCCCGTGGGCGGCTTCTACGGCATCTTCCCGCACAATCTGCTGGTGGGCCTGTTCGCGCCGGTGTTCCTGTTCGCCGTGCTGGCGCTGGGCCTGGGCGTGCGCCGCTTCTGGCGCGATATCACACCTGCCACCAGCGGCGCGCCGCTGAGCGCGCCCGCCACGGCCGAGGCCACCGATGCCGTGCTGCGCCTCAAGTACCTGGACGGCGGCCATGGCGACGGTTGCCACAACGAGGACGACGCCTACACCTTGTCGCGCAGGCGCATGCACCACCTCACGTTCTACGGATTCATGCTGTGTTTTGCGGCCACCAGCGTGGCCACGCTGTACCACTACCTGCTGGCCTTGCCTGCACCGTACGACCTGCCCAGTTTGCCGAAGCTGCTGGGCGGCGTGGGCGGCATCAGCCTGGCGATTGGCACGGCCGGCCTGTGGCGGCTGAACCTGCGCCGCCACCCACAACACGGCGACGCCGCGCAAAAGCCCATGGACCGCGCCTTCATCGCCCTGCTGTTCCTCACCGCCACCAGCGGCCTGGCGCTGTGGGGGGCACGCGGAAGCGCTGCCCTGCCGCTGCTGCTGTGCCTGCACCTGGGCGCGGTGATGGCGCTGTTCGCCACCATGCCCTACGGCAAGTTTGCGCACGGCATTTTCCGCACCGCTTCGCTGCTGCGCCACGCGGTGGAAAAGCGCCAGCCCCACCCCATCGGTTTGAGCGCCGACTGAGCCAACGATCCATACACCACCCACGATGAAGGAGACACCCATGAAAAAACGCACCCTGCTGCACTGTGCCCTGGCACTGGCAACCGCCCCCCTGGCGTTCGGCGCTGCTGCGCAAGACTTTCCGCCCAAGAAGCCCGTCACGCTCGTCGTGGGCTTTGCCGCGGGCGGTGCAGCCGACGCGGCGGCGCGACTGATTGCCAAGAAGCTGGGTGAGAACATCGGCCAGTCGGTGGTGGTGGACAACAAAGGTGGCGCCGGCGGCAATATCGCGCACCAGTTCGTGGCCAATGCGGCACCCGACGGCACGGTGCTGCTGTTCGGTTCGGTGGGCCCGCTCACCATTGCGCCGCACTTGATGAAACTCACCTACGACCCGTTCAAGGACCTGGCGGCGATCTCAGGCGGCGTGAACTTCCCCAACGTGCTGGTCGTGCACAAGGCTGCAGGCGCAAAGACGCTGGCAGAGTTTGTGCAGCTGTCCAAAAAGAAGCCTGGCAGCGTTGACTTTGCCTCCACGGGCGCGGGCTCGGCATCGCACCTGGCGGGCGAGCTGTTCAACCAGAGGGCGGGCATCGACATGACCCACGTGCCCTACAAAGGTGGGGCACCCGCCTTGCAGGATTTGCTGGGCGAGCGCATCACCTCCTACTTTGCAGCCCCACCCACGGCCCTGCCGCACATCGAAACGGGCAGGCTGATCCCGCTGGCCACCACGGGTCTCACGCGGCCAGCCTATCTGCCCAATATCCCCACCGTGGCGGAATCGGGCTTTCCGGGCTTTGAGGCGCTCAACTGGTATGCGTTTGTGGCGCCGGGCAAAACGCCGGTGCCGCTGCTGGAGCGCTGGAACCAGGAGATCGTCAAGGTGCTCAACGACCCGGCCGTGAAGGACGCACTGAACAAGCACGGCCTGACGCCCCAGCCCAGCTCACGCGCCGAACTCACCACCTTCATGAAGAAGGAGTCGACCCAGTGGGCTGCCATCATCAAGGAGCGCAAGCTCACGGCGGACTGAGCTGGCCTCTGCGGGAAAGCGGTGCCCCGCCGCCCCATGCAGGTCAGGCCATCTCCTTGCGCGCCGCGCTGCCGCGTGCTGAAAAGCCGGCCCGTTCGCTGCTGGCCTGGGCCTCACCCAGCAGCCAGCGTGTGAACTGCGCGACCGCTTCGTTCTCGGCCAGTGCTGCACGGCTGCACAGGTAATAGCCCCGGTCCGTGTTCACGGCCGGGCTGAAGGGCAACACCAGCTGGCCCGACGCCAGTTCGGCTTCGATCAGCATGGGCTGGATCACCGTGACCCCCATGCCCGCACAGGCTGCAACGATCAGGTTGTTGCCCAGATCAAACCCCGGGCCCAGTACGGGGGCTACGTCTATCCCTGCGGCCTTTTGCAGCCACAGCGCCCAATTGCCGGGAAAGTTGATGTGCTGCAGCAGCGTTGCCTTGAGCAGATCACGCGGTTGGCGCAGCTTGGCTGCCAGCGCGGGGGTGCAAGCGGGCACGATCTCTCGCCCCGTCAGGTAGCGTGCACGGATGCCGCGCGGCCAAGCGCGCCCGGGGCGCTTCACATTGACCCACAGGTCCACGTCGTCGCGCGTGAAGCTCTCATCGTGGTGGAACGGCCGCAGCTCGATCTCGATGTCCGGGTGCAGCGCGTGGAACTGGCCCAGCCGTGGGACCAGCCAGCGGGTGGCCAGGGTGGGTACTACGCTGACCCGCAGCCGGCGCTTCGATGCACGCACCCCGAACCGGCTCACGGCGGTCTCCAGGCCTGCCACATGGGCCTCCACCAATTGCTGGAATTCGCGGCCCCGCGCCGTGGGTAGCACCCGGGGGCCGGAGCGGTCCAGCAGCGTGCATTCCAGCCGCTGCTCCAGCCGCTGCACTGCCCGGCTGACAGCCGCCTGGGTCACGAACAGCACACCCGCCGCCTGTCGAAAACTGCCCAGCTGGCAGACCGCAAGAAAGGCGTGCAACTCGGGCAGCGAGGGGGACTTGAACTGCATGGTGGTGATTACATCCGGTTATCAGCGCAGATCAAATTGTCGTTTGCCCGCAGGCACCTGGCTCCCTACGCTTCGCCCATCTGCCCCACCTTGATCCCCGAGACCCATGCAGCTACCCGAAGCCCTTCTTCCCGCCACGCCCGTCCAGGTACTCCTGCCCGCCACCGATGCCGCCATCCCCTTGGTCTGCGACTCTCCGCACAGCGGCACCGACTATCCGCCCGACTTTGGCTATGCTGTCTCCACCGCCGATCTGCGCAAGTGCGAAGACACCCATGTGCACTGGCTGTGGGACGCCGTGCCGCGTGTGGGCGGCACGCTGGTGCACGCCACCTTTGCGCGCAGCTACATCGACCCGAACCGCCATGAGCACGACATCGACCCCACCATGCTGGCCGATGCCTGGCCCGGCAATACCGCCCCTACCGCCCGCACCCTGGAGCTGGGCATGGGGCTGGTTCCCAGCCACACCCCCACGCACCAGCCCATCTACGCGCGCCGCCTGTCGGCCCAGGAGGTTGCGCACCGCATCACCCACTACTGGCGCCCATACCAGCATGCGCTGGCGCAGGCACTGGAGGCCGCCGCCCAGCGTGGCCCGCGTTGGCACCTGAACTTGCATTCCATGCCCAGCAATGCCTACGAGCGGCTGGGCCGCGTGGCGCCCGGCCCGCTGGCCGACGTGGTGCTGGGCGACCTGAACGGTCGCAGCTGCAGCAGCGCATTCACCCAGCGCGTGGCCGAAGCTTTCCGCCGCCGCGGCTACTGTGTGGCCATCAACGACCCCTATGCAGGCCAGGAGCTGCTGCGCCGGTTCGGGGCGCCTTCGCGGGGTCATGAAAGCCTGCAGATCGAGATCAACCGGGCCATCTACCTGAACGAGCAGACGCGGGAGCCGCTGCCACACGCTAACCGCGTGCGCGCGGACATCACCGACCTGCTGCACGAGATGGCCGCCCATATCCGCAGCGCTTGCCTGGACAACGCCTGATTTCAACCAAGAGGACCCACCATGCCCACCCCCATGAACCGCCGCCGTTTTATCGCATCGACCAGCGCCGTGACGAGCGCCATTGCCCTGCCGGCACTGGCCCAGGCGCCCGACCGCTATCCCACACGTCCGATCACGCTGGTGGTGCCGTTTCCGCCCGGAGGCGCCGTAGACAACTCCGGCCGGGCGATAGCCGACAGGCTGGGCCGAGTGCTGGGGCAGCCCGTGATTGTGGAAAACAAAGGGGGCGCTGGCGGCACCATCGGCACCACGCAGGTGGCCAAGGCCCAGCCCGATGGCTACACGCTGATCGTCACCTCGCAGACCACGCATGTGATCAACCCCGCCCTGTCGGCCAGTCTGCCCTACGACGCGGTCAATGACTTCGCCCCCATCACGCTGATTGATCGCTTGGCCAATGTGCTCTTGATCACCCCCGGCCTGCCCGTGAAGAACTTCGCCGAGTTCGTGAAATACGTGAAGGAGAACCCAGGCAAGCTGAACTACGCCTCCTCGGGCAATGGCTCGCTGGCGTACCTGAGCATGGAGCTGCTCAAGGCAAAGCTGGGGCTGTCCATCACCCACATCCCATACAGGGGCGCTGGCCCGGCGCTGACCGACCTGCAGGCGGGCCAGGTGCACATGACCTGGAACAACCTGTCCTCCAACCTCAGCATGGCTCAGAACGGTCGCCTGCGCGCTCTGGCGGTGGCATCGCCAATCCGCGCTCCCCAGCTGCCGGATGTCCCGACCTTCGACGAGCTGAAGTTGCCGGAGCTGAACCTGACTTCCTGGACAGGTCTTGCCGCACCTGCAAAAACGCCGGAATCCATCGTTGCGCAGCTCTACGAAGCGATGCGTACCGTGTTGCGTGATCCGCAAACACAAAGGGCATGGAATGACCGCGGCGCTATGCTGCCTGATACCGTGAAGCCCGCAGAGTTTCGCAAGGAGATTCAGCAGCGCATCGGTTTTTACAAGAACATCGTGAAGACCCACAAGATCTCCGTGGATCAATAGTGCCCACTCCCCATCCGTGCGGAATGGACGAAACATATCCCCGACCTCGTGCGCATGTGTGCATGTGGGCAAGCCATCAGTACGTTGGAACATCGCCTTCAACAGGCCCATCCGCTCGCACCAGCCCATCATCCAGCAACTGCGCAAGCCAGCCGCCGAGCACAGTGGGGTCGCCTTGCCACAGGCCGCTGCCCAGCAGCGCCGCGCAGGCGTCGTGGACCGAGGCACCGGCGTGCAGCGCTTGCACCCAGGCGGCCTCGGCCGCGTCGAGCGTGCGAAAGTGCGGCTGGTGGCCTTTGCGCCAGACCAGCAGCGTGGCCGGGGCAGGCAGGGCCACGGCCTCGGGCACGTCGTCGTCGGTATGGATGGCGTTCCACACCCCCACAACGTTCGTCGTGATCGCGCGCAGCAAGGCGCTGGGGTGCAGTACACCAGGGCGGGTGGTCCAGGTGTCCGACGCCTGAGCAGCCGCAGTCTCCAAGGTCGGCACATCGGCACTGTCAAAGCGGGTGCGCAGGTCCCAGTCGAGCTGGGCCAGTTCGTGCAGCTCGGGGTTGTCGGGGTACGCCGCGCGCAGCGTGCCCACCAGGCCTTCGCCATAGCGGTTCAGGCTGCGCGTGCGCGGCGGATGGGCCACGGCGTAGTCGCGCGCATGGGCCTCGAAGGTGTCTGATCCCATGTAGAGGCAAGTCTTGGCATAGGTGTCGGCCAGCACCTCGGCCAGCCGGGCGCGGTAGGCATGGTGGTAGATGGGCAGGCGACCTGTGATGAGGTCTTCGGGCATTTCAGGCGGCAGCGCATTCGCCAGCACGCGGTCGGCTAAGTGGCGCTGCACCACAGCCAACCCTGCCGGTCCCACTATGGGGTCCAGGGTGATGGCGGAGATAGCGGGGATGGCGACGGGCACAAAAGAGGGGACAGGCGAGGCCACATGCTCAGCGGCAATGCGACGGGCAATGGCCATTTCATCCAGCAATTCAGCCAGCGGCGGGATGTGGTCGTCGCGCTCGATCATCGCGGCCACAGCGCCAAAACGCTGGCAGGCCTGTGCATACAGGTCCCACACCGGCAGCGCCACAGGGTGGTCGTGCGTGTCGATGATGTGGTCGCCTTTGTCGCTGTGCCCAGCCAGGTGAATTTGCTGCACCCGGTGTGCGGGCAGGGCATGCAGATAGCTCAGTGGGTCAAAGCCATGGTTCACGCTGCTCACGTAGATGTTGTTCACATCCACGAGCAGCAGGCAGTCGGCCTCTTGCGCAATGTGGGCCAGAAACTGCCACTCGCTCGCGCTGTCATGCCGGTAGCGGATATAGCTCGACACGTTCTCCAGCACCAGCCTGCGTCCCAGCACATCCTGTGCGCGACGGATCTGTGCGATCACATGGCGTGCAGATTCGTCGGTGTAGGGCAGCGGGTACAGGTCGTGCAACTGCTCGGGGCCAGGGCCCGTCCAGCACAGGTGGTCGGACACCCACAGCGGCTCGATACGGTCGGCCAGCGCCTTCACGCGTTGCAGATACGGCACATCCACACCCTGCGACGCACCGATGGACATGGCCACGCCATGCATGGCCACGGGGTAGTCGCGCCGGATGGCATCGATCACCGCCAGAGGTTTTCCACCGTCGATGAGGTAGTTGTCGGTGATGATTTCCAGCCAGTCCAGTGGCTGCTTGCGCGCCAGGAAATCGGCGTAGTGCTGCGTGCGCAGCCCCAGGCCAAAGCCGGTGCCGCGCGTAGCGATGAGGTCATGTGCCATGGCGAAATCAAGGTATCAAAGTGCGGGCACTGGGCAGGATCGCCGAGACTGGCACGCCCTAATGCCAGCACCGCCGCGCAAGGGCCGCCCCGCCGCGCTGGCGGTGTCCCCCTGGGGGGATGGCGCGCAGCGCCTCAGGGGAGCTTGTTGCCTTATCCCTTGATGTCGCCGATGGTGCCCTTCTCCATCAGGCACTGGGCCGCGGTCTTGGCCTTGAAGCCGTGGCCCTTGCAAGCGTTCTGGCCCTTGCAGCTGTGCTCGGCCGTGGAGCAGTCGCTATTGCCCTTGCAGTCGTGCACGTTGTAGCAGTGCACCTTGTCGTTGGCGCCGATGGCGGCGCCTTTGGAGCCCTTGGGCGCGTCGGCTGCAAAGCTGCTGGATGCCAGTGCCAGCAGCGCGGCAGACAGGGCGAAAGATGCAGTGGTCTTGGTGTTCGTGGACAGCATGGCGGGTAACTCCGTAGGCGTTAAGGGATGAGTAATCAGGTGGTTAGATCGCGCTGCACCGTGCCGCGCTCTCTGCCTGGTAATTCGTCCCCCGCACGCTGCGGGTTACATGCAGTCCAAAAAACTTTTTTGCGTGGTGCCTCGGCGCTATTGCGCAGAAGGTTCGGTCACCGAAATGTCGGTGTGCACCAGCGTCAGCGGAAACCGCTGGCCCGCCAGGTAGTCCTCCAGGCAGCGCAGCAGCAGGGGGCTGCGATGGCGCTCGGGGCAGGCGCGGATCTCATCGGCCGTGAGCCACAGCGTGCGCACGATGTCGGTGTCGAGCGTGCGCCAGTCGTGGTGCGTGCCCAGCGAGCCCGCAAACGCAAAGCGCATGTAGGTGATGTCGTCGCCCGTGCGCGTCTTGGTGAAGCGGTTGAGGTACACGCCGATCAGCGCCGTGGGCTCGAAGTCGTGCGCGGTTTCTTCCAGCACCTCGCGGGCGCAGGCCTGGATGGGCGATTCGCCCGGGTCCAGGTGGCCGGCGGGGTTGTTGAGCTTGAGGCCGTCGGTGGTTTCTTCCTCGACCAGCAGAAAGCGGCCATCGCGCTCAATGAGGGCGGCCACGGTGACGTTGGGTTTCCAGCGGTGGGGCATGGCGCGCATTATGACGAGGGGCGGTGACGCCAAGCCTACAGCGTGCGCGCCATGTACACAGCGCCTTCGCCGTAGCTGGCCAGGCGGGCCTGCTGGGCGGCGTCCGGCAAGGGGTGCAGCGCGTAGCCCTGCCGCTCCCAGTAGGCCTGCGAGCCCTGCACCGAGACCAGCGCGCTGTGCCGCAGCCCTTCTGCACGGGCCTGCGCCCACAGGGGCTGCAGCAACGCGTGGGCCAGGCCTTGCCCCGCATGGGCAGGGAGCACGGCCATGTCGTGCAGGTACAGCGTGTCGTGTAGGGCCACGGCCTCAAAGTCGCCGTGCAGCGGGGTGACCTTGCCGCGCACGCTGCGGTAGGCCGCCAGGTAGGCGCACACCGTGCCGCCGCGCTCCAGCACCACCGAGCAATTGGCGGGGCTGGCGAGGCGGCGGGCAAACACCTCGCCACTTTCCACAAACCCCTCGCCATAGCAGGCCAGCTGCACGGCCAGCAGGTCGGCCAGATCGCTCAGCGCCAGCGGGCGCACCACCACGGACATGAGTGAGCTTGGTTCAATCAGTGCGGCAGCACGGGCGCCTGCACGAAGTCGTCGAGTGACAAGCCCTTTTCCTTCAGCAGCGCCTCCAGCACGGGCTGCAGGCGGCCCAGGCTTTCCTGCACGGCCTCGCGGACGGTGTCCACCACGACCTGGGTGCTGCGCTCGATCTCGATGTTCAGGCGGTCGCCCACCTTCTTGGCTTCAAACACCGTGGCACGGCGTGTTTCGGGAATCATCCAGATCTCGAACCAGCCCTCCTGCCGGTTCACCTCGGCCACCGTCAGGCTGGCCCCGTGGATGGCGATGTAGCCCTTGGCAAAGATGTAGCGGCGAAACGCCTCGGGCACGGCCACGCGCCACACCAGGTTGTTGTCGAACTCGCGCCGCTCGATGAGCGTGCCGGTGAAGTCCACATGGCCCGACAGCGGATGGCCGCCAATCTCGGCACCGTCCTTGGCCGCGCGCTCCACGTTCACGCGGTCGCCCTGGCCGTAGCTGCCCAGCGTGGTGATGTTCAGGCTCTGCAGCATCACGTCGAAGTTGGCCTGCGTGGGCGACAGGATCTCGGTGACCGTGAGGCACACGCCATCGGTGGCCACACTGGCGCCAATGGCCAGGTCCTGGCAGAAGCCCTCGGGGAAATCGAGCGTGAACGTGCGCAGCCCTGCGCGGTCGTGGATGGCGGCAATGCCTGCCGTGGCTTGGACGATGCCTGTGAACATGGTGGCGCGGCTTGTGGAGCGTTGGAAGGGGAACCGGGAATTTTGCCACCCGGCCCCCACCGCGCGCTGGCGCCGGGTTACTTGGCTTGCAGTAGCCCGCCCACCTCCAGCAGCACCAGCTCGTTGTCATCCGCCTTGTTCGGATCGCGGCTGCTGCTGAAGGGCAGGTTGTTGTCGTTGCCCACCACGATGTGCGTGCCGTCCACGATGTCCACGTTCTCGATGGTGAAGAACGGGAAGGTCAACACACCGTTGTTCAGCGGCTTCTTGGCCAGGCGCTGCGGGTCCTGGATGTTCATGAGGTCGATGTAGCCCACCTTGCGGATCTCGCCGCCCACGTTGGCGTCGCTCATCTCCACCTTGTAGACGCGCTTGAACTTGGCCAGGTCGTGGAAGCAATCCGTGCGCTTCTGGCCTTCGGGGCAGGCCTTGTCGGCCGTGCCTTCGCCGTTGTCGCGCTCGATGATCAAACCGGTCGTGCCGTCGATCATGTTGAAGTCGCCAATCGCGTGGTGGTTGGCCTCCAGCACGTACTTCCAGTGGCGGCCCGTCCATTGCTCGGTCTTCACGTCGAACTCCAGCACGCGCAGGTACTGCTTGCCGCCAACGTTTTCGTAGGCCTTGGTGTCGTCGTTCCACAGCGCGCCTTCGAGCAGGGCGTAGAGCTTGCTGCCGTCCTTGCTGGCGGCCATGCCTTCGTAGCCCTTGGAGCGCTTGACCACAAACGCAGTGGGCTTGGCATCAGGCGCGCCGGGCATGAGCACGCCGGGCGCATCGGGCGATCGCACGGTCTTGCCGTCCACCTGGGTCTCGAAAACGCCGAGCACCTTGCCATTCAGGTCGGCCTTGATGAGGAAAGGGCCGAACTCATCGCCAATCCACAGCGCGCCACCGGCGAACTGGAAGCTTTCGGGGTCGAAGTCGGCGCCGGTCAGGTAGCGGCTGCTGGTGCCTTCGTGCGTGATGCGAAACGGGATCTTCTTGTCCGGGTCGTGCAGGAAGATGGTCTTGTGGCGATTGAACTGGCCGCTTTGGAAGTCCACGGTGTAGTGGCTCAGGTGCAGCATGAAGTCGGGCGAGTTGGCCTTGGAGCCCGCGCCGTTGTCGGTCAGGATCCAGAACGATCCGTCGGCCATGCGCTTGATGCCCGAGTGGCCCTGGATGGGCTGGCCCTGGAACGGCAGCGACACGCCGGTGTCGCGGCCACCCGACTGGCCCATCACGCTGCCCACGGCGTCCACCCGGCGGGGCGTGGTGAACTTGCCCGCCACCTGCAGGTCGTGTGGCGCATCCTTGGGCGCGGCAATCATCGTCAGGGCGGGCAGCACCGCGTGGCCGGTCAGCGTGGCGGGGTAGGACTGCTGGGCCAGGGCTGCAGAAGAGGCGGCGCACAGCAGGGCTGCACTGGCGGCGATGAAGGAGAGTCGGGACATGTTCATGGGGAATAAAGCAAAAACCCGCACGATGCCGCGCCCTTGTGACGCCACCATGAAAGGCAGGCACCAGGATATGCCCTGGCATACAGCCGATGGACACGGACCTTTTGCCAGGTTCGAGAGTCACACCCGCCTTGCGCTCCCCCACCATTCCCCACCCACAACGCTGGACAGCACCTATTCCCTATGGACACCCTTTCTGCATTGCAATCCCTCGGACTGGAACTGCCCAGCCCCGCCTACATCGCGGGCGCCATCGTGTTTGGCCTGATCGGCATGGCGGCTTTCTGGCACGGCAAAAGAGCGCAGCAGCCACGCACCCGCTGGTGGGGCGTGGCGCTCATGTTCTACCCCTACGCGGTTTCGCGGACCTGGATGCTGTTTGCGGTGGGCGTGGCGCTGTGTGCGGGTCTGTGGCTGGACATGCGGCGCGGCTGAAACGCAGGCCAGGGCTGCGCGCAAACGCTATGATTTTCATAGCTTATTGCGCTTGATGGATAAGCGACAGGGCCATTTTTAGTGCATATTGCCGGCGCATCACACCAGCCGCTGCAATGCCTGGCGCCGCCATACCCCGTGGAAATACAGCCCCTGCAGCACCAGGGCGCACAGGTACGTGGCGGGGTAGGCCACCCAGGTGGCCACCAGCCCAAACTGGCGCCCCAGCAGCCAGCCCAGCGGCACGATGAGGCAGGCCAGGCACCCCAGTGAAATGAGCGTGGGTGCCAGCACCGTGCCACTGGCACGCATCACGCCGGAATACACGCTGGCCCATCCAAAAAACACCGCGCCCCACACCGTGATGGGCAGCACGCGTGCGGCGATGTCGATCACGCGGGCGTCGGCCACAAACAGGCCCACCACCCAGGGCGCAGCGCCAAACATCAGCAGGGCCAGGCCGCCGGTGAGGAGCAGGTTCATGCGCATGCCGGTGCGCGTGACGGCCGCCAGCTGCTGCCCGTGGCCCGCACCAATGGCCTGCGCCGCAAATACCGACGATGCAATGGCCACGGCCATCGCCGGGAACATCACATACGACATGACCTGGCTGGCCGCACCCCAGGCCGCCGTGGCCGCAGAGCCATGGGCGTTGACCAGGCTGAGCAGGCCCAGGTCGGCCAGCGAGCCGGTGATGAAGAACAGGCCCGTGGGCAGGCCCAGCCGCACCAGGGTTCGCAGCAAGGCCGCGTCCAGCCGCAGATGCGCGGCCAGCGCCCGCGTGGGGGCCAGCACATGCGCGCGGCGCCGCAGGTGCCAGGCCGTGTAGCCCAGCGTGCACAGCGTGGCCAGCAGCAGCGCGGCCACGCCACCCAGGATGCCCAGCGCAGGCAGCCCGAGGGCAGGCACGCCCCGGATGAACAGCGGCGCGCACACCAGCGTGACCGACAGCGACACCACCAGCGCGCGCAGCGGCGTGACGGTGTCGCCCGTGCCACGCAGCAGCGCCGCCGTGAGCATGGAGGTGAACAGCACGGGGAACAGCACCATCATCCCCCGCGCATAGGCCACCGCCTGGGGCAGCACGTCGGCCGGCGTGCCCAGCAGCAGCATCAGAGGCCGCACGGCCAACAGCCCCAGGGCGGCCAGCACCAGGCCCAGTAGCACCCCGGCGCACAGCGTGGTGCCCGCCACGGCATGCAGCCGCGCGTGGTTGCGCGCGCCAAAGGCCTGGCCCACCAGGATGGACGACCCATTGCCCAGCCCAAAGATGAAGGCACTGAGCAGCAGGAACAGCGGCATGAACGAGGCCACCGCCGCCAGCGAGCCCGCACCCAGCAGCCGCCCCACGTAGATGTGGTTCACCGTGCCGGTGAGCGCCTGCAGGATGTTGGTGAGCACCAAGGGGCCCAGGAACACGAGAAAGCGCCGGTCGAGCGAAGGCGGCGGGCTGCCGGGGTAGGCCTTGTCCGTCATGGTGCTGCGCCCTCCATGAGCCTGGGGGTCTGGGTGCTGTGGATGCACACCCGCGCGCCCACGGCCACCCGGTCAAACAGGTCGATCACATCGGCGTTGGTCATGCGCACGCAGCCGTGCGAGGCGGGTACGCCCATGGGCAGGCCATCGGGGCAGCCGTGCAGGTAGATGAAGCGGCGCAGCGTGTCCACCGCGCCGCCCCGGTTCACGCCGGGCTCACAGCCGGTGAGCCAGAGGATACGGCTCAGGATCCAGTCGCGGCCAGGGTGTGCTGCAGCCAGCTCGGGGGCATACACCTCGCCCGTGGCGCGCCGCCCCACAAAGACCGTGCCAGGCGCACAGCCCGCGCCCACCTTGGCGCGCACGCGGTGCAGACCGCGGGGAGTGCAGCCGCTGCCGTTGTGTTCGCCCACGCCGTTCAGGGCGGTGGATACCGGGTAGGTGCGCAGGATGGCCCCGTCCAGCATCAGGTGGAGCTGCTGCCGCGCCACGTCGATGTGCACTTCGGGGCCCGCCATCGGGGTTCAGCCTGCCGCCACCAGCCCGGCACCGTGCCCGCGCGTGAAGGCCTCTTCAAACACCGAATAGCCCGACCAGTCGCTGTGCGCAAACGCGAGCCGCGCCGTGGTGGGGGTGGGAATCCAGGGCGATTGCTCACCATTTGATAGCTGTTTGCGCTTACCTGATAAGCGCTGGAGGCCAATTTGGCTTAAAAAGCCCTGCATGCCAGGTACCGGGATGGCCATGGCGTGGCCGTAGCGGGTGATGTCCACGCGTGTGGCGCGCTGGCGCAGGTCGGGGTGGGGCACGGCCAGGGTGGCCAGCGCGGCCTCAGCCCATGGTTGCCAGGGCTGGGTGGCCAGCTGCTGGCGGCCGCCCTGCACATCGCCCAGCGCCTGGTAGTAGGTGAGCACGGTGGGCCCGGCCAGCGCGGCCCCTGTGTCCAGCCGCTGGTGCCCGGCGTTCACGTAGCCCAGGCCGCCGGCGGTGGGGTCGGCGTAGAGCACGTTGTCCCACGCGGGGGCAGCGCCGGGGCGGTCGGTGAGCGGGCTGTCGATGTGGATGTTGGCCACCAGCCAGGGGGCCGACTGCAGGCGCTGCGCAGCGCCGGTCAAAAAAGCGGGCGGGTTGTGCACCACCCGCGCCGCCACGAACACGGGCAGCGCCACGACGCAGCGCGGCGCCTGCCAGCGCTCCACGCTGTCAGTGGCATGGTTGAAGGCGTCCACCTCCACGCCGTGGCGGGTTTCGGCAATGCGCAGCACGCTGGTGGCGGTGCGCAGCTGGCCGCCCCCATTCACAGTGTTGGCAAGCGGCTCGGCCAGGCGCTGGGTGATCCAGCCGTTGCCTTCAGGCCAGGTGAGCACGCTTTCGCGCGCCTCATCCACCGCCTCGCCCGGCGCGTGAAAACCGTGGCGGCTGGCAAAGTAGTGGATGCCCGCCCAGGCCGACACGCGCGCCACGCCCGCGCCGTAGTCGTCGCGGCAGCAGTAGTTCAGGTACCAGAGCAGGTGCTCGTCATCCAGGCCCTCTTGCGCCAGCCAAGCACTGAAAGTCATGGCATCCAGCGCCTGATGGGCGGGCGCTAGAGGCTTTTTTGGCCCCAACAGCTTGAGCGCAGGCATGGCAAACCGCGCTGCCTTCGCCTCTCGCTCCACCGCCTGTGCAAAGCGGCGGTATTGGGCCAGCGTGGCTTCGCTAACACCGTGCGCGGGCAGCAGGCCTTCTTGCCACTCGCCGTCAAAAAACAGGCGCTCCTGCGGGCTGTGGCACAGGTGGCGTTCGTCGTACTGCCAGCGGCCCGCCACGCGGCGGCGCAGGCCCAGCTCTTCCAGCAGATCCTGCACCTCGCGCGCATCATCACCGGGCACGGGCAGGTAGTGCGCGCCCAGCGGGCAGGCAATGCCGCTCACGGCCCCGCCCCGGCTGTTGCCGCCTGCACCGTCTTCCAGCTCCAGCAGCGCAAAGTCCTCCACCCCCGCCAGCCGCAGCGACCGCGCCGCAGCGAGCCCCGCCACGCCACCGCCTGCGATGATGACCTGCGCGCGGCGGACTACGCTGGGAGCGGGCAAGGTGCCGGTCTTGAGCAGGTCGCGCAGCTGGTGGCCCCGCGCCATATCGATGCCAGTGAAGCCGCCTTCCAAGACGCGAGGGGCCTTGTCGCAACCCGGCAGGAGCACCGCGGCGGCAGTCGAAGCGGCGGCGGTGGCTAGGAAATGGCGACGTTGCATGGCGTCAGTGTCTCCGGGTGTACGCAACGCCTGCGCCGCTTGCGACCGGCGCGGCCCAGACCAGCGGCCCCCGCGCAAGGGCCGCCCCGCCGCGCTGGGGGCGTCCCCCTGCCCGCTGCGCGCAGCGCTGCGAGAGCGGGGGGATGGCGCGAAGCGGCTCAGGGGGGCTTCTCAATGTTTTCCCCACTCGCGTTCGTACGTGTGCACCAGCGCCTGGTTCGACAGCCGGTTCACCTCGGCAGGCACGCGCGCCATGTCGAGCGGAAAGTCGAACAACAGCGGCAGCGTGTCGGCACCCAAGAACCGCAAATCGGCTGGCAGTGCCTCCGGCAGGCGCCAGGGCCTGCGGCTGGCGATGATGAAACCCCATTCGCCAAAGCTGGGCACATGCGCGTGGTAGGGCGCCGTCTGCAGGCCGATGGATTCGATGGTCTGCGCCACCGTCCAGTAGCTTTTGCGCGCCACCAGCGGGGAGGTGGTCTGCACCACCGCGTAGCCGCTGGCGGCCAGGCGCTTGTCCAGCAGCGCGTAAAAGCTGTTGGTGTAGAGCTTGCCGATGGAGAAATTGGTGGGGTCGGGAAAGTCCACCACGATGACATCAAACGTGTCCGATCCTTCCTGCAGCCAGCCAAATGCATCGGTGTTGACGATCTTCACCTTGGGGTTCTGCAGCGCGTGGCCGTTGAGCTGCGCGAGGCGTGGGTTCTCGCTGAAGATCTTCGTCATGGCCGGGTCCAGCTCCACCAGCGTCACGGATTCGACCGAGGGGTACTTGAGGATCTCGCGCACGGCCATGCCGTCGCCGCCGCCCAGCACCGCCACCTTCTTGGGTGCACCGTGGGCGGCCATGGCGGGGTGCACCAGGGCCTCGTGGTAGCGGTACTCGTCAGCCTGCGCAAACTGCAGGTTGCCGTTGAGGTACAGCCGGTGCCCCAGGCGCCCCTGCGTGACCACGATGCGCTGGTAGGGCGACGCAGTGCTGAAGACGATGCGGTCCTGGTAGAACTTGTCTTCGGCCACGCTGGTGATTTGCTCGGCCCCCGCCAGCGCGGCCAGCAAGATGCCCAGCACCATCACGCAGGCTGCCAGGTGCGCCTTCAGGCGCCGCAACTCGTGCCGAAACAGCCACACCGCCCACAGCGCCACGGCCGCATTCATCACCCCAAACAGCAGCCCCGTGCGGATGAGCCCGAGGTGCGGCACCAAGAGCAGCGGAAACGCCATCGACACCGCCAGCGCGCCCAGGTAGTCAAACGTGAGCACCTGCGAGACCAGGTCCTTGAGCGCCACGTTGCGCTTCAAGATGCGCATCACCAGGGGGATCTCCAGCCCCACCAGCGTGCCCACCATCAACACCATGCCGTACAGCAGAAACCGGAAAGCGCCGGGCGTGTACGCATTGGCCAGGAACAGCGTGGCAGGCAAGGCTCCGCCAATCAGCGCCACCAGCAATTCGATGCGCAAGAAGTGCGCGGGCAGTTGCCGCTCGAAGTACCGCGACAGCCACGAGCCCACGCCCATGGCAAACAGGTACGTGCCGATGATGGTGGAAAACTGCAGCACCGAATCGCCCAGCACATACGACGCCAGCGCGCCCGCCGCCAGCTCGTACAGCAGGCCGCAGGCGGCCACCACGAACACGCTGATGAGCAGGGCGATTTCGATGGGGCGGGGGCCGGCGGTGGCGCCCGGGGCCTCGGACGGCGAGGCAGGAGAAGTCAGGTCGGATTGCAAGGCAGGTACCGGCGCGCCGCAGGGGCGCGCGCCGTTTCAGGCAAGGTGCGTCAGTGAATGGCCGCCGCCACGATGATGCTGATCCCCAGGCACATCGCCGCCACCACCATGGCCAGGGCCTTGTTTTGTTTCTCGACGATCTCGCGCCACAGGTCGTAGGGCGTGATCTTGTCCACGATGACAAAACACAGCCAGAAAATGACCACGCCAATCAGCGCGTACAGCATGGACCCGAGGAAGGCTGCGGGCCGGAGCCATTCGATTCCCATCATGGTGTGAACTCCTTGAAACGGTGGTGTGTGGGGGGTGGTGGGGTGGTGAAGACGGGGCTCATGGATCTGTCTGCAGGCAGGCGCCTTGGAGCGCCCGCCTACTTGTGGCTTCCGCCGGACGAGTATCCGCCGAACGAGCCGCCCGAGCTGCGGTAGCCGCTGCCCGACGACCCCGAACAATTGCTCAGGATGATCAGCAGGATGATGATGATGATCGCAATCAGGATGATGGTGCCGCAGCCCAGGCCCGACTTGGCGGTGAAGGGGCCCGGGTCGTCGCGCTGCAGTACATCGGCCTTGTCTTCGAGCTTGAAGGCCTTGGCCACGGTGTCGCTGGCCAGCTTGTCACCGGCGGACCAGGTGACTTCGTTCGGCGTTTGCTCCAGCGACAGCAGGCCCTTGGCGCTTGCAAAGTCGCGGTTGCTGGTTTTCTGGCCCCGCGTGACCTGCCAGTAGAACTCGCCCAGCACGTAGGTCGTTTCGGCCTCGTAAGTGTATTTGAGCTCGTACTTGGTGCCCATGTAGGTGGCGGTGCGGCCGTTGGACGAGAGCTGCGGCGCGCCGGTGGTGGGGCGCACCATGCTCCAGCCTTCTTCGGAATCGACCAGGAAGGCAAACCCGCGCTTTTGGTTGTAGAGCAGGTATTCGCTCCAGCCAAAGTGCTCGTCGTCGCCCGGCTCCACGCCCATGCGGTGCTGAAAACCCACCACCTGCCAGTGCACCCCCTGCAGCTGGCCCTTGCTGCCCAGCGGAATGAGGGGCTGCACGGGCTCGTCCTGCTCGGCCGAGCGCAGTTCGCCGCCCACGCCGCTATCGAGGCTGATGATGCTGGCGCAGGAACCGCAGGTGATGCTTTTGGTGCCCGCCAGCTTCACCTGCACGGGCGCGCCGCAGTGCGGGCAGTTGAACTGGCGGCCTTTTTCGTCCTTGGCGGATTCGTCCTTGAGGCCCTGGAGCTGCAGGTCTTCCAGCAGTACCGACTTGCCGCGCTCCACGTTGGGCGGGGTGTGGCCGTAGTCGATGCTGACCACTTCACCGTCGGCGCTGCGCAGCTCGACCATGCCGAACGGCTGGCCCAGCGGGGGCAGCTTGGGCAGTTCGCCCTGGGCAGAGATCAGCGATGCCTGGCCGGTGTAGGCCACGCTGTAGGGCTTGCCGTTGATGGCGGTGGTGGTGCCGATGCGAAAGCGCTCGGGCGCAGGCATTTCGCGGCCGGGGTCGATGGGGCGCGTGAAGACATAGGCACCGTTGTCCTCGCCCAGCGTGGCCAGGGTGCCGTCGTTCAGGAAGGCGGCCCATTCGGTCCAGACCCCTGCATCGCCTTTGTATTGCAGGCGGCCCACCAGGGTGAAGGGCACATCCTTGCCATCGAGCTGGATGCGCCCGCTGGCCATGAGCTGCAGGGGGCTGTGGTCGTCGAACAGCTCGGCCATCTTGCCCAGACGCGTGAGCACGTCGCCGCTGCGCACGACGGTGCTCTGGCAGTAGCCGCAGACGGCGTGCGTGGACTGCGCGCTGCGGAATTCAACCGGCGCGCCGCAGCCCGGGCAGGGCGCGCGGTAGTAACGCTGTGTGGGGTCGGTGGCCATCGTGGGGCTGCTGCCTGCGCCGCGCTACACGGCTTTGAGGCCTTTTTGGCCTCTAGCGCTTATCCCTCCAGCGCAAGCAGCTATATTTATGATAGCAACCGGGTTCAGACCAGCTTCTTGAGCAGCTCAGCCTTCTTGGCGTCGAACTCTTCCTGGGTCAGGATGCCCTTGGACTTGAGTTCGCCCAGCTTTTCCAGCGTTGCCATGACCTCTTCGGGCTTGACACCCACCGGGGTCGCAGCGGCCTGCGCTGCCGCAGCAGCAGCGGGAGCCACCGGGGTCTGCAGGCCCTGCTGCAGGTTTTGCGCCAGCACCTGGCCCAGCGCCACGCCCGCGCCGAGGCCCATCGCATCGCCCGCAATGCCGCCACCACCCCCACTGGCTTCGGCGAACTTGGGGATGGCCTGCGCGGTCTGGTACTGCATGAACTTGGCCATGTCGTTGCCGACCATGCCCATGCCGATCTTCTGGTCGAGGATCTTTTGCAGCTCTTCGGGCAGCGAGACGTTCTGCACCGTGAGAGATTCGATCAAGATGCCCAGCTTGGCAAAGATGGGCGCCAGTTCCTTGACCATCGCCTCCGCAAACATCACCTGGTTGGCCGCCAGGTCGAGGAACGGCAGGCCGCTGCCCGCAATGGCGTTGCTGATGTTCTGCAGCACCAGGCCGCGCAGCTGGCCTTCCAGGTCGGCCACGGGATACGACTCGCGCGTGCCCGAGATTTCGGTGTGGAACGCCTTGGGGTCGGCAATGCGGAAGGCGTAGTTGCCGAACGCGCGCAGGCGCACGGCGCCAAAGTCCTTGTCGCGGATCGTGATGGGCTGGGGCGTGCCCCACTTCTGGTCGATCTGCTGGCGTGTGCTGAAGAAGTACACATCGCTCTTGAAGGGGGACTCAAAGAGCTTGTCCCAGTTCTTCAGGTACGTGAGCACCGGCAGCGTCTGCGTGGTGAGCTTGTAGGTGCCGGGACCAAACACGTCGGCCACCTGGCCTTCGTTCACGAAGATGGCCATTTGCGACTCGCGCACCACCAGCGTGCCGCCGTTCTGGATTTCCATGCCCGCCATGGGGAAGCGCCAGGCCAGCGTGCCGTCCCCCTCTTCGGTCCATTGAATGATGTCAATGAACTGTTTCTTGATGAAGTCCATGAGGGCCATGTGTGCTCCCAAAGCAAAAGAGGGGGTTGAAAAGAGCGGCCATCATAGCAACGGGGGCATGGCGCGGAGCGGCTTTTTTTGAGCCCCATCGGTGAACTGGTTCACGCGCTGAACCAGTTTGGTTGGCATGGCGCCGCCCGACCGGGATGCATGGCCGCTTGATAGTGGCTATCTCCGGCTTAGTGATGATCAATTAGCCAACGCTATTGAGAATTACTACCATTTCAACATCCCTGCTCACCACGGCAGGCCCTGATGAAGAAGTGAAAAGGAGTCCGCCATGTCCCACATCCGCCGCGCTGCCCGCCAGAACAAAACCATGCTGATGAAAACGGGCAGCTACTACGTGATCCACATTTGCGTGGCAGCCCTGGTGGCCTATGCCGTCACGGGCAACCTGTGGGCCTCGCTCACGCTGAGCCTGCTGGAGCCCACGGTGCAGGCGGTGGCCTTCTTCTTCCATGAAAAGGCGTGGGACCGGGCTGCGCGGCGCGGCGCTGACGACGCCACACAGGCACCCAGCCCAGCCGCCTTGCAGGCCGTTTGAACCACCGTCTGAACCACCCGTACGAAGGAGCCCCCATGTACAGCATTCCCTTGCGCAGCCGCACCGCTACCGGCTTGGCCTTTCAACGCTGGCTCGTTCACCGGCTGGCCGGGCTGGCTGTAGCCAGCTGAGGTCGCCCGAGGCCACTCCAGCGCTGGCGCTGAAAACAACAATGCCCCGGCTGGCGGGGCATTGTGGGGAGCGCGGGAGAAACGACTCAGGCCTTTACGTCCAGCAGCGAACCCATCATTTCGTCTTGTGCCTTGATGGTCTGCAGATTGGCTTTGAAGGCGTAGGTGGCCGACATCTGCTCGACCACCTCCTTCTCCAGCGCCACGCCCTCGGCCTCTTGCTGGCGCTGCACGGTGGCGCGCACGCCAGCGCTGTCGGCGGCCTCTTCCTGCGCCACCACCTGGCGGCGGTAGTTGGGGGTGTTCATGTTGGCCACGTTGTTGGCCGAGGCATCCAGCCGCAACTGCGCGGCCTGCAGGCCGGAACTGCCAATCGAAGAAATGGTTGCCATGGTGTGCCCCGCTCAAAAGCGCCAAAGAGTTGGCATTGTCTGCCTGCGCCGCGCTGCGGGCAAGCCATCAACCATGGGCCTCCAGTAGGCATTGTGCAAACGCCTGCGCCGCCCTCGGCGGTTGCGGCGACTTGCGCAGCACGCTCACAAACTGGCAGCGGTAGTGGAACTGCGCGGGCAGAACGGCCTGCATGAGCCCCTGGCGCTCGAAGCCTTCGGCGTAGTGGTCGGGCAGAAAACCCAGGTAGCGGCCTGAGAGGATCAGCGTGGCAATCGACTCCTGGTCGAACCCGGTGGCCTTGCGCGGCAGGCGGGTGCTGTGGCTCAGCTCCATGTTGGGCGAGTGGTAGCCCAGGCCCGCAAACTGGTAGGCGCGCAGGGATTCCCAGGTGAGCGCGGCATGGTCGGTGCCGTACAGCGGGTGGCGCGCGCCGCAGTACAGCAGCATGGTTTCGGCAAACAGGTCGGCATAGACCAAGCTTTGCGACGTGCGGTGCGCCGGGATGATGCCCACGTGGAAGCTGCCGTCGATCAGCCCGCGCTCGATGGCCGGGATGGACGCCACGTGCATCTGCAGGCTGACTTCCGGCGCTTGGCTGGCAAAGAGCGCAATCGCATCGCCGATGTGCGCGGCCGGGTTGCTGGCGGTCTTGTCGAACACCGCCACCTCCAGCCGCCCGCCCATGCGGCGGTGGATGTCATCGATGCTGCTGCGAAAGGCGTCCACGGCTGACAGCAGGCGCAGGGTCTCGTCGTACACGCGCTGCCCCTCGGCCGTGAGGGCAAAACCGGCCCGGCCCCGGCGGCACAAGGTGAGGCCCAGGCGGGTTTCCAGGTCTTTCATGTGGCGGCTGACGGTGCTGGTGCCAATGTTCAGCTCCAGCTCGGCGGCCGACATGCCGCCGCACTCGACCACGCTCTTGAAGACCTGCAAGAGGCGCAGGTCCATGTCGCTGAGCTGGCCCAGTACGGCGCGGTGTTTGGGGGAAGGGGGGGGTGGAGGTGTTTTTACTTGCATAAACCGTCAAGTAAACATTGATATTGGAGTATTGGAGAGATTAACAGGCAGCGCAACAATGCCCTACGTCAAGCCCCAGACCGCTGGGGTTGCCCGCCTTTTGTCGCCGCCTTTGCACTGGAGAACCCCATGAGCTTCGTCAACATCGAAAAACCCGCCGCTGGTGCCGAAGGCCCCCGCATGGACGCCGAATGGCTGGACGCGCACTGGATGCCCTACACGGCCAACCGCCAGTTCAAGGCCAACCCGCGCATGATCGTGGAGGGCAGCGGCGCCTACTACACCGACGCGGACGGTCGCAAGATTTTTGATGGCCTCTCGGGCCTGTGGTGTGCGGGCCTGGGCCATGGCCGCCGCGAGATCGCCGAGGCCATTGGCAAGCAGGCGATGAAGCTGGACTACGCGCCCGCCTTCCAGTTCGGCCACCCGCTGTCGTTCGAGCTGGCCAACCGGGTCAAGGAACTGACGCCTGCGGGCCTGGACTATGTGTTCTTCACCGGCTCGGGCTCCGAGTCGGCCGACACCTCGCTGAAGATGGCGCGCGCTTACTGGCGCAACAAGGGCCAGGCGAGCAAAACCCGCCTGATCGGCCGCGAAAAGGGCTACCACGGCGTGAACTTCGGCGGCATCTCGGTGGGCGGCATTGTTGCCAACCGCAAGATGTTCGGCCAGGGCATCGAAGCCGACCACCTGCCCCACACCCAGCCACCCGCTGGCTCGTTCCACAAAGGCATGCCGCCCACGGGCAAAGAGCTGGCCGACCGCCTGCTGGACGTCATTGCGCTGCACGACGCATCGAACATTGCCGCCGTGATCGTGGAACCTTTCTCGGGCTCGGCCGGCGTGGTGATCCCGCCCGTGGGCTACCTGCAGCGCCTGCGCGAGATCTGCACGCAGAACAACATCCTGCTGATTTTTGATGAAGTGATCAGCGGCTTTGGCCGCAGCGGCGCCTGGACCGGGGCCGAAGCCTTTGGCGTGACGCCCGACATCCTGAACTTTGCCAAGCAGGTGACCAACGGCGCGCAACCGCTGGGCGGCGTGGTGGCCACCAAGGAGATCTACGACACCTTCATGGCGGCGGGCGGCCCGGAGTACATGCTGGAGTTTGCGCACGGCTACACGTACTCGGCCCACCCTGTGGCCTGCGCGGCGGGCATTGCGGCGCTCGACATCCTGCAGAAGGAAGACATGATCGGCCGCGTGAACGCGCTGGCGCCGTACTTCGAGCAAGCCGTGCACAGCTTGAAGGGCGCCAAGCATGTGGCTGACATCCGCAACTTTGGGCTGGCTGCTGGCTTCACCATTGCCGCGCTGCCGGGCGAGCCGGCCCGCCGCCCCTATGAAATTGCGATGAACTGCTGGAAGAAGGGCTTTTACGTGCGCTACGGTGGCGACACCATCCAGCTGGCGCCGCCCTTCATCAGCGAGAAGGCCGAAATCGACCGCCTGATCAACGCACTGGGCGATGCCCTGGCTGAAACGGCGTGATGACACACCCCGGCCCGTGCACGGCGGCCGCTGGCTTGGCGCGCGCCGTTTCATCCGCCAGCGGGAATACTCCTGATTCAATAGCTGCTAGCGCTTTCTAGATAAGCGCTAGCGGCACTTTTTACCCATATTTTTGCCATGAACCACGACAAGAACGTCACCACCACCGTCGGCCACCTGATCGACGGCAAGATCGTTGCGGACACGGCGCGCACGCAGCCGGTGTTCAACCCCGCCACGGGCCAGTCGACCACCAGCGTGGCGCTGGCCAGCAAGGCTACTGTGGAGGCCGCCATTGCTTCGGCCGAAGCCGCCTTCCCGGCCTGGCGCAACACGCCGCCCCTGAAACGCGCCCGCGTGATGAGCAAGCTGAAAGTCCTGCTCGAAGAAAACGCCGACAAGATTGCCGCCCTGATCACCGCCGAACACGGCAAGGTGCTGGCCGATGCACACGGTGAGCTGCAGCGTGGCATTGAAAACGTCGAATACGCGAGCTACGCGCCCGAGCTGCTCAAGGGCGAGCACAGCCGCAACGTGGGCCCCAGCATCGACTCATGGAGTGAGTTCCAGGCGCTGGGCGTCACCGCAGGCATCACGCCCTTCAACTTCCCGGCCATGGTGCCGCTGTGGATGTGGCCCATGGCCGTGGCGTGTGGCAACACCTTTGTGCTCAAGCCTTCGGAGCGCGATCCCTCCTCCACGCTGTTCATCGCCCAGCTGGCGCTGGAAGCGGGCCTGCCGCCCGGCGTGCTGAACGTCGTCAACGGCGACAAGCTGGCCGTGGACACTCTGCTGCAGGACCCGCGCGTGAAGGCCGTGAGCTTTGTGGGCTCCACGCCGATTGCCGAATACATCTACAGCGAAGGCTGCAAACACGGCAAGCGCGTGCAGGCCCTGGGCGGCGCCAAGAACCACGCCGTGCTCATGCCCGACGCGGATGTGGACAACGCCGTGAGCGCCCTGATGGGCGCGGCCTACGGATCGTGCGGCGAGCGCTGCATGGCCATCCCGCTGCTGGTGGCCGTGGGCGACACGGTGGGTGACGCCGTGATCGCGGGCCTGAAGACCGAGATCGCCAAGATGAAGGTCGGCCCAGGCACCGACAACAGCAACGACATGGGCCCGCTGGTCACCAAGCCGCACTTCGAGAAGGTGAAGGGCTATGTCGACCAGGGCGTGGCAGAGGGTGCCACGCTGGTGGTCGATGGCCGCGGCGTGAAGGTTGCGGGCCATGAGGAAGGCTACTTCCTGGGCGCGTGCCTGTTCGACAACGTCAAGCCCGGCATGAAGATCTACCAGGAAGAGATCTTCGGCCCCGTGCTCGGTGTGGTGCGCGTGAAGACGCTGCAGGAAGCCATGCAGCTCATCAACGACCACGAATACGGCAACGGCACCTGCATCTTCACCCGCGACGGCGAGGCCGCCCGCTACTTCACCGACCACATCCAGGTCGGCATGGTGGGCGTGAACGTGCCCCTGCCCGTGCCGGTGGCTTACCACTCGTTCGGCGGCTGGAAGCGTTCGCTGTTCGGCGACCTGCACGCCTACGGCCCCGACGCCGTGCGCTTCTACACCAAGCGCAAGACCATCACCCAGCGCTGGCCCAGCGCCGGCGTGCGCGAGGGCGCGGTGTTCAGCTTTCCGAGCAGCCGCTGAGCAGGCACCCCGTCGCCTCCGTCTGCCAGCGCCCCGCAGCCCCAGAGGTCTCGGGGCGTTTTTGCTGGGGCAGGATTGCTGCGGCACAGGTCATGACTGATGTACCCATATAAGCAGATTCGCTTACTAGGGTTTTTACCGTCTCCGCCCTACAATCGCAGACCCTTACAAAGCTGACAACCGCTGCGGAGTCTCTGCGGCATGGTTTTTTGCACCCATCCTGACTGAGTTGGAGACACTGAATGCCCGAGAACACTACGGCCCAGAACAACAACGATTCCGACAAGCGCGCCCAGTTGCGCCGTGCCGCTCTCGAGTACCACGAGTTTCCCAAGCCCGGCAAGATCGCCATTGCCGCCACCAAGCAGATGGTCAACCAGCATGACCTGGCGCTGGCCTACTCGCCCGGTGTGGCTGCACCTTGCGAAGAAATCGTCAAGGACCCGGCCAATGCCTTCCGCTACACCTCGCGCGGCAACCTCGTGGCCGTCATCACCAACGGCACTGCCGTGCTGGGCCTGGGCGACATCGGCGCGCTGGCCTCCAAGCCTGTGATGGAAGGCAAGGGCGTTCTGTTCAAGAAATTCGCCGGCGTGGATGTGTTCGACATCGAGATCGACGAAAAAGACCCCCAGAAGCTGGTGGAAGTGATCGCCGCGCTGGAGCCAACCTTCGGCGCCATCAACCTCGAAGACATCAAGGCCCCCGATTGCTTCTACGTGGAGCGCGAGCTGCGCAAGCGCATGAAGATCCCGGTCTTCCACGACGACCAGCACGGCACGGCCATCACGGTGGCGGCGGCCATCGTGAATGCGCTGAAGGTGGCGGGCAAGAAGATCGAGGAGGTGAAGCTGGTCACCAGCGGCGCGGGTGCAGCGGCGCTGGCCTGCCTGAACCTACTGCTCAAGGTGGGTGTGCAGCGCAAGAACGTGTTTGTCACCGACCTGGCTGGTGTGGTCTACGAGGGCCGCGAAGAGCTGATGGATGACGACAAGCGCCAGTTCATGCAAAAGACCGACGCGCGCAAGCTGGCCGAGGTGATGGTGGGCGCGGACGTGTTCCTGGGCCTGTCGGCGGGCAACGTGCTCAAGCCCGAGATGGTGGCCACCATGGCCGAGCGCCCGGTGATCTTCGCGCTGGCCAACCCCAACCCCGAAATCACGCCCGAGCTGGCGCACAGCGTGCGCAGCGACATCATCATGGCCACGGGGCGTTCGGACTACCCGAACCAGGTCAACAACGTCCTGTGCTTCCCGTATATCTTCCGCGGCGCACTCGACTGCGGCGCCACCACCATCACCGATGAGATGGAAATCGCGGCCGTGCACGCCATCGCCGAGCTGGCCCAGGCCGAGCAGAGCGAAGTGGTGGCCGCCGCCTATGTGGGCGAGAAGCTGTCGTTCGGCCCGGAATACCTGATTCCCAAGCCGTTCGACCCGCGCCTGATGATGAAAATTGCGCCGGCCGTGGCCCAGGCCGCCATGGACAGCGGCGTAGCCCAGCGCCCCATCGCCGACATGGACGCGTACCGCGACCGGCTGCAGACCTTTGTCTACGCCTCCGGCACGACGATGAAACCCATCTTCGACGCAGCACGCACCGCCGCCAAAAAGCGCGTGGCCTACGCCGAGGGTGAGGAAGAACGCGTGTTGCGCGCCGCGCAGATCGTGGTGGACGAAAAGGTGGCCCGCCCGACGCTGATCGGCCGCCCCGCCATCATTGCCCAGCGCATCGAAAAATTTGGCCTGCGCCTGAAGGAAGGCGTGGACTACGACGTGGTCAACACCGACTTCGACCACCGCTACCGCGACTTCTGGCAGACCTACCACCGCATGACCGAGCGCAAGGGCATCACCCAGCAGGTCGCCAAGATCGAAATGCGCCGGCGCCTCACGCTCATCGGCGCCATGATGCTGCACAAGGGCGAGGTGGACGGTCTGATCTGCGGCACCTGGGGCACCACGGCCAACCACCTGCTCTACATCGACCAGGTGATCGGCAAACACGCGGGCGGCGCCGACAGCACTGCGCAGGATGTGCCGGTATACGCCTGCATGAATGGCCTCATGCTGCCCGGCCGCCAGGTGTTCCTGGTGGACACCCACGTCAACTACGACCCGACCCCCCAGGAGCTGGCCGAGATCACCGCCCTGGCTGCCGAGGAAATGATGCGCTTTGGCGTCAAGCCCAAGGCCGCGCTGCTGTCGCACTCCAACTTCGGCACCAGCAACCACCCCAGCGCCGTCAAGATGCGCCAGACGCTCGAACTGCTGCGCCAGCAAGCCCCCTGGCTGGAAGTGGACGGTGAAATGCATGGCGACGTGGCGCTGGACGGCAAGGCCCGTGCGGCCCTCATGCCCAGCAGCGAACTGACGGGTGACGCCAACCTGCTGGTGTTCCCCAACATCGACGCAGCCAACATCGCCTACAACCTGCTCAAGACCGCCGCAGGCGGCGGCATCGCCATCGGCCCCGTGCTCCTGGGCGCGGCCAAGCCGGTCCATATCCTGACGCCCAGCGCCACCGTGCGCCGCATTGTGAACATGACAGCACTTACCGTGGCCGATGCCAACGTGTCAAGATAAGCCAAAAATTGATAGCAAGCGCTAACTTAAAGAGCTTGCTTTTCCCTTCAGCGTCTGCCCAATCTTTGTGCAGACGCTTGCTTTTTGGGGGCCGTTGAGCGACACTAGCGGCTCGAAATTTCGGGTTAACCCGTAGTTTCTGAAAGGTTCGTTGATGCTGAAGGCTGTAGCCACCCGGGCGCGCAAAGCAGGGTTTTTGTGTGTTTTGGGTGTTGCGTTCGTGTTGTCCCCGGTAGCGGGGCATGCCCGGAACTCCCCGTCCACCGACGGCTCCATCCCCCCTATCGCATTGGCCGAGTTGCCGCCCCAAGGGCGGGCGACGTATGCGCTGATCCGTGAAGGAGGGCCCTTTCCGTATGACAAGGACGGAACAGTTTTTGGCAATCGCGAGCGGCTGTTGCCCGCACACAAGCGGGGCTACTACCGTGAGTACACCGTCAGAACACCAGGATCGCGCAACCGGGGAGCCCGGCGCATTGTGTGTGGCGGCAAGCCCCGGGTTCCGGACGCCTGCTACTACACCAGCGATCACTACGCCAGTTTTCGCGAGATCGTCGAGTGACCCCCGTTGCGCTGCACGCAGGCCAGAGATACGCTGGCAGCGGTAAGCGCGCCCCCTTGAATCCCCCACCCGCAGGCTGCATCCCGCAGCCCTGCGAAATGCCAGAAGTTTGTGGACTTTAAAAAGAAAGAGTAGCGGAGATGCAGACGCCACTTCGTAAAGACCTGGAAACGCCACTGCGTGGCGTGCGCACCAACATCGTGCAGTCCATTCGCGCTTTCCGCGTGCAGGACCTGCAGGATGCGGCCACCTCCATGGGTCACCATTTCTTGTACGCCAACCTGGCCCACGCGCAGTCCAAGCAGGATGTGCTGGACCTGATTGCCGGGCAATTCACCTTCCCGTCGCACTTCGGCAAGAACTTTGATGCGTTGTACGACTGCATGACGGATCCCTTGCATAAATCGGGCCCGCAGCCTGGTTTCATCGTGGTGCTGGAGCAGATCCCCGCCACGGGCAAGTTCGACAAGGAAGCGCGTGAACAACTGCTCGATATCTTCCGCGACGCCGCCGACTACTGGGGCGACCGCAAGATACCGTTCCGGTGTTTCTATTCTTTTCTGTAGCCCGTTCTGCATCCACCAGCCAAGCAGAACGGGCGAACGAGGCTACCGGCACCCAACAAGGTGTCGAGGGCATTGAAATCGGCACGGATTCCGCCGAAAAAATGCCGACCGACAAGCTTGTCGATGTCTCCCCGATGGCGCTGCGCATGAGCAGCCCTTTCAACGCGGGTTACTGGCTGAGCGCGGCGTAACAGAGACATCCCCCTGAGGCGCTTTGCGCCTTCCCCCTTCTCTCGAATTGCTGCGCAATTCGGGAAGGTGGACGATGCCCTCGCGGTGGGGCGGCCCTTGCTTGGCATCTCTCGCCTGGGGCGCGCCAGTTGTTGACGCTTTGCAGCCAAATCAGGCACTAGCGCTTATGCATCAAGCGCTAGCAGCTATTGATTCATGAGCATTCCTGCGCCAGAGCGACAAACTCGCTCACCGGCACTTCCTCGGCGCGGCGCTGGGTGTCGAAGGTGCCGGCGAACTGGCGCGCTTCGAGCCAGCGGCCCAAGGTGTGGCGCAGCAGCTTGCGGCGCTGGCTGAAGGCGACCTGCACCAGTTCTTCCAGCAGGGGCACCGACAAAGGCGCAGGCTCTGCGTGCGGCACCATGCGGACCACGGCGCTGTCCACGCGTGGGGGTGGGTCAAAGCTCTCAGGCGGCACGAACAGCACGTTTTCCATGGCGTAGCGCCACTGCAGCATGACTGACAGGCGCCCATAGTCGCTGGTGGCGGGCTTGGCCACCATGCGGTCGATCACTTCCTTTTGCAGCATGAAGTGCTGGTCTTCAATGACCTGCACATGGTCCAGCAAGTGGAACAGGATGGGCGTGGAGATGTTGTAGGGCAGGTTGCCCACCACGCGCAGCTTGAGGTCGGGCAACGCGGCTTTCTCGCGCATCGCCAGTGCCAGCGCGGTGAAGTCCACCTTGAGCACGTCGGACTCGATCACTTCCAGCTGGCCGTGCAGACGCAGGCGCAAGGCCAGATCGCGGTCCAGCTCGATGACCGTGAGGCGCCCCAGGCGCTCGACCAGGGGCTGGGTCAGCGCCGCGAGGCCCGGCCCGATCTCAACCATGGGCTGGCCCGGATGGGGTGCAATGGCCTGCACGATATCTTCGATGATGCCCTTGTCGGACAGAAAATGCTGTCCGAAGCGCTTGCGGGGGATGTGTTTCAACGCGTGCTTACCTGTCTGATCATCGATCGGTCACTGCGGTGGGTCGCGGTATTCGACATACGCGCGTCCGCGCAGCTCCTGCGCCCAGGTGGCGTAGGCCTCGTCCAGTTTCTTCTCGCGCACGGTGTCGCGCGCCATGTCGCGCTGCTCGCGCTGGGTGAGTTTGGCCTCGCGGCGCTCCAGCAGCTGGATCAGGTGCACGCCGAAACGCGAAACCACGGGTTCGCTGATGTCGCCGGGCTTGAGGGCGTTCAGGGCCTGCTCGAACTCAGGCACATAGCGGCCGGGGGTGGCCCAGCCCAAGTCGCCACCTTCCTTGGAGCTACCGTCCTGCGAGTGCTCACGGGCCAGCGCCGCAAAATCGGCCTGCCCCATCTGCACACGGCGGCGGTAGTCGGCCAGGCGAGCGGCGGCGGCGCTTTCGGAAAGTTGCGGCCCCGTGCGCAGCAGGATGTGGCGGGCATGGTTTTGCACCACCGTGGTGGGCACGCCAGCCGTGACTCGCTCGATCACCTTGAGCACGTGGAAGCCAGCTGGCGAGCGCACGGGCCCGACGATGCTGCCCGCAGGCAGGCCCAGCGTGGAGTTCACAAACAGCTCGGGATACCGGTCGGCCGGGCGCATGCCCAGCTGGCCGCCCGCGCGCTGTCCCTCTGGCGCATCCGAAAACTCGCGGGCCACGGCCGCAAAGTCTTCCCCCGCGCGCACCTTGTCGGCCGCGCGCTGGGCGCGTGCCTGGCGCTCGGCCACCTGCACGGGGCTCGCGTTCTCGGGCACCAGCACCAGCACATGGCCCAGGTTGATCTCCATCGAAGCGACGTCGTTGCCCTTTTGCTGCTCGCGCAGGTACTGGTCGATGTCCAGGTCGGTGACTTTCACGCGCGCCTCCACCTCGCGCTCGCGCAGGCGCTGCAGCAGCAACTGGTTGCGCAATTCCTCGCGGAAGCGCTCCTTGCCCATGCCGTCCCGCGCCAGGCGGCGGTAGAGGTCATCGACCGACATGTTGTTCTGGCGGGCCACGCCCTGTTCGGCCTGCGACACGGCGTAGTCATCCACCTTGAGGCCCGATTCCTTGGCTTGCTGCAGCTGTGCGCGCTCCAGGATGATGCGCTCCAGCACCTCGCGCGCCAGCAGCTCCCGGGGCGGCATGGCACCCCCTTGCTGGGCCAGCTGGGCTTCGGCGCGGGCCAGGCGCGCGCGGACCTCGTTGTTGGTCACGGGCTCGGAATTGACCACGGCGACAATGAAATCCGCCTGCCGGGGTGCCGAGCTGCTGCTACCACTCGCCGTTTCTGCAGGCAGCGTGATCGATGGTGCGGCCGCCGGGCGCGCCGTCAGCCCTTTACCCGACGGTGCGCCGGAAGGGCGTAGCCCTTGGGCCAGGGCGCCCTGGGAGAGCAGGGAAGCCAGGGTGGCAATGGCCAGTGCAATGACACGGTGATTCATGGCGTTAAGCGTAGGAGCGTTGGGCGTTAGTCGTAGTTGCTGAAACGGCTGGGCGTTGTGACCTGCTCGCGCAGGTTCTGGTAACGCGGCACATTCTGCTTGAAGGTGTCCAGGGGGCTGGAGCCCAGGCTCAGGCGCGAGAAGCCGACGAACTCGATCTGGAACAGCAGGCGGGTGTTGGAGGTGGTCACGCTGCTTTGCAGGCGCTCCAGCACCACACGGCCAATCCAGCAGCAGCTGTCGTATTCCAGGCCCACCACAGTGTCCACCAGCTTGCGGTCCTGCAGGCTGTAGTTCAGGCGGCCTACGCTGTACCAGCGCCCGCCGCCCTGGCCACGGCCTGCGCCCAGGTCTTTGCCCTTGTCGCCCCACAGGTCGTTCAGCGGCCACTGCCAGCCGATGTCGATCTGCTCGCTGGTGCCACGCTGCAGGCGATAGGCCGCGCTCACGGTGCGGTAATTGCCGGGGCTGTAGCGCGCGCCGATGGTCGAGCGGATGGAGCGGCCCGTCTTGGGGTTGTACTGCACGGTGGAGTCAAAGCCCCACTGGGGCGTCCAGCTGATGCCCGCGCCCAGCAGCAGGTCCGACAGGCGCTCGCTCACGGGGGTACCGCCGGGCAAGGTGACCTTCTGGTCCGAGAACCGCAGCCGCTGGGCAATGCCAAAGCGTGCGGCCTCGGCGCCCGTGTTCGGGTCCAGCAGCCGGGTGGTCACGCCCAAGGTGAGCAGGTTGTTGTCGGCCAGCCGGTCGTTACCCCCGAAAGCGTTCTCGGTGTAGATGGTGGCGAAGTTGAAATCATTGGCCGCCGTGTCGTACACGGGCAGCATGCTCTGGTCACGGTAAGGCGTGTAGGTGTAGAACGCGCGCGGCTCCAGCGTCTGCAAAAAGGCGCGGCCAAAGTAAGCGGCATCGCGTTCGAACACCAGCCCGCTGTCCAGGCTGAAGGTGGGCAGGGTGCGGTTGGCTGAACGCTGCCCGTTGGACAGCGCCGAGTCAAACTGGTACTGCGTGGCGTGCAATTGCAGGCGCGGGGTCACGAAGCCACCGGGCGCCAGAAACGGCCGGCTGATCTGCGCCATCGCATAGCTGCGGTTGGCATTGGGCTGGCCTGTCAGCTCGCGGGCGGCCTGGAAGCGGGTGGTGTCCAGCTCCACACTGGCATCGAGCCCGCCACCCAGCTGCGAAGGTGCATAGCGCCACTGCAACTGGGGCAGCCGGTCATACGGCGGCACGATGGGCGAGGTCACGTCCTGCAAGGTCTGCCACTTGAGGGTGCGCACGCTGGCGGACATGTCATTGCGCGCCCACGACAGCGCGGCGTCGCCCGGCAGCAGGCGCTGGCGCAGCAGGTCGGAAGCCCGGCCAAAGTCGCGCCAGTAGTTGTCGTCGCTCACGCGGTTGACGTTCAGATTGAGCCCCAGCCCGCCGATGGCGGTGTCAAAGGCGCCCTGGTGCTGGCCCGAAAAACTCCAGCGCATGCGGTCGCGCAGGCGGTCGGTGGGCATGACATCGGCGCTGATCTGGCCGGTGTAGCTGGGCTCCAGGTAACGGAATTCGCCGCCCAGGTTGGCGCCGCGCTTGGTCATGAGGGCGGCGCGCAGCGTGGCGTCGCGGTTGGGTGCGATGTTCCAGTAGTAGGGCTGGATGTACGCCACCCCGTCGCGGCTGTCCAGCCCGATGGTGGGCGGCAGCAGGCCGGACTTGCGCTTGTCCGACAGCGGGAAGGTGATGTACGGAATGGGCAGCACAGAGACGCCCTTGAACTCCAGCACCGCGTCTTCGGCGGTGCCGACCTCTTCCTCGTTGTCGATGCGAATGGTGGCGGCGCGCAGCACCCAGTCGGGCTGCCAGCTTTCTTCATTGCCGCGCTCGCAGGTGGTGTAGGTGGCGTTGTGCACCACGGCACGGTCGCGGTCGATGAAATCCACGCGCGTGGCGTCGCCGTGCGCCTGGGTGGCCAAAAATTGGTAGCGGGCGTCGCTGAAGAAACCCTCAAAGGCATCCACCCGCAGCTCCAGCGCCGTGCCTTCGTACACGTTGCCCGCGCGGTTGATGCGCACCTTGCCGTTGGCCTTGGCCAAGTCTTCGGGCACGTTGTAGTCCAGACGGTCGGCACGGATCACGGTGTCGCCCCGGCGCAATTCGGCATTGCCTTCGATGACGGCGTTCAGGTCGGTCTGGCCGCTGATCCGGTCCCCCGTCACAAAAACGGGGAGCTGGGGCCGGACCGCCTCGGGAATCTTTTCCTGAAGCAGGGGCGAGGTGCGCAGCGCAGGGGGTGCATCCCAGGCGCTGGCAGGCGGGGCAGCGTCAGGCGCCTGCGCCAGCACAGAGAGCGGCAGACCGCACCAGGCCAGCGCCACGCCATAAGCCAGGGCCCGGGGTACGGGAGCGCGCAGCCGCTCGGGCTTCGCCTTGGCGGGCCGGGGCCGGAGGGAGGATGTCTGCACGGTGGGGGGCTTGCAGCGTGGCACGTGGGGCGGTGGGCAGGGGCGGATCAAAGAAGGAGGAACCCGCCCACCTCAGAGCCTGGGGGGAGCGGGTTTGTAAAATCGGATTATCCATGAGCCACCCATCTTCCCCTTCTCCCGCCTGCCCGCCCCCGGGCACGGCCGTGGCAACCCCCGCAACTTCCACCGTGGCCTGGCCCGATGCGGCCCGCCAGACAGCCTTCGAGGCCTGGCTGGCGCCCCTGGTGGGCCCGCACCAGCTACTGCCCGCCACGCTGCGCCCCGCCTCGGCGGACGCGAGCTTTCGGCGCTACCTGCGCATCGACAGCGCCATGGGCTGCAGCCGCATCGTGATGGATGCGCCGCCGGACAAGGAAAACTGCAAGCCGTTCGTGCAGGTGCAGGGCCTGATGGCCGCCGCCGGTTTGAACGTGCCCGAGATCCTTGCGTACGATGAACCGACCGGCTTCATGCTGCTGTCCGACCTGGGCCACCAGACGCTGATCGAGCTGCTGAACCCCGAAAAGCCCCAGGACGCCTACGCCTGGTACCAGCAGGCCACCGATGTGCTGCTGGACTGGCAAAAAGCCTCCCAGCCGGGCGTGCTGCCGGCCTATGACGAGGCGCTGCTGCGCCGCGAACTGGCGCTGTTCCCCGACTGGTACCTGGCCAGGCACCGCAGCGTCACGCTGGACGACAAGCAGCAGGCCACGCTGGCCAGCGCCATTGATGCCATCGTCGCCCACAACCTGGCCGCCCCCCAGGTCTATGTGCACCGCGATTTCATGACCCGGAACCTGATGGCCCCCACCGAACAGGGCGCGCCCCTGGGGGTGCTGGACTTCCAGGACGCCGTCTACGGCCCTATCACCTACGACATTGCCAGCCTGCTGCGCGATGCGTTCATCAGCTGGGAAGAGGAATTTGTCATCGACATTACGGTGCGTTACTGGGAGAAGGCGCGCAAGGCCGGACTGCTGGGGGCCCGCAGCGCCAGCGGCTGGGGCGATGACTTCGGCGAGTTCTACCGTGCGGTGGAATGGATGGGCCTGCAGCGCCACCTCAAGGTCGCCGGCATCTTTGCGCGCCTGACCCTGCGCGACGGCAAGCCCAAGTACCTGGCCGATGCGCCGCGTTTCATGGCCTACATCCGCGCCACGGCCAACCGCTACCGGCAGCTGGGGCCGCTGCTCAAGATGCTCGACCAGATCGAAGGTACCGAGCCGGTGGTGGGCTTTGCCTACGGCCGGATGTAGCGGCGCGACTGGGCGCACGCAGTAAAGCAGAATAAAATTAGGCTCTAGCGCTTATCTATCAAGCGCAAGCAGCTATAAATAAAGTAGCAAATGCCCCGTTTCCATTGCCCGACCCTTCTGGCCACCGGCGCCGAGTTGGATTTGCCCCCCGGCGCTGCGCGCCACGTGCAGGTGCTGCGCCTGCAGCCGGGCGACACCATCACGCTGTTCCACGGCGGGCAAGCCGAGGGCGACCCGGGCGGCGAATTCGACGCCACCGTACTGAAGATGGGCCGCAGCGATGTGCGCGTGGTGGTGGGCGCCCACCATGCCACCGAACGTGAAGCCCCGCGCGCCGTGCACCTGCTGGCCGGTATCACCGCCAACGAACGCATGGACTGGCTGGTGGAGAAAGCCACCGAGCTGGGCGTGGCGAGCATCACGCCCCTGGTGGCCGAGCGCAGCGTGCTCAAGCTCAAAGGCGAGCGGGCCGAGAAAAAAATCGCCCACTGGCAGGCCGTGGCCGTGGCCGCCTGCGAGCAGTGCGGCCGCAACCGCGTGCCCGTGGTGCACAACGCCGTGGACCTGGCCGGCTGGGTACGCGCCCAGGCCCAGGCCACCACAGTGCAGCGCCTGCTGCTGTCGCTGCGCGCGGGCACGGCGCCGCTGCACACGGCGGCGGGCCCGGCCGGGCCCGTGGTGTTTCTCTCCGGCCCCGAAGGCGGGCTCTCCAGCACCGAGGAAGACCTGGCACTGCAACACAGCTTTGCCCCGGTCACGCTGGGCCCCCGTGTGCTGCGCGCCGAGACCGCACCGCTGGCCGCCTTGGCGGCACTCACCCTTCTTTAAGGATGACCTGCATAACTCCCTGCGATCGGTGATAGCGCGGTCTCGGGCGGTCCGCTGCGTTGCTTTTCTTGCCAATAGCTGGGCTATTGGCTGCCAAAAGACGCCTTGCGGCCCATCCCGATCCGCACTACCACCGACTCGCGAGGGTTATGCAGGACATCCTTAACGGGGTCAGGGTCCTTCGGCGAAACCCCAGGCCGCGCCTGGGCAGGGCTGTACGCCGGGCGATGACCCTCCTAGAATGAAAAGCGCACGGCCAGGCCCCGTTGCACGCCGCAGCGCAGCCCCACCCATCCACACGCCACCCGACCGCCCTGGCAGGAGCACCCACCTTGCGCACACCTTCCCGCTGGCACCGCATTCGGGACGTGGTTCTCTCCACCGACCGTCGGCGGCGCACGCTGGTGGCCATGGCGTTGCTCGCGCTGGTGCTCATGACCAGCAGTGCGGGCGTCATGCTGATGGTGGCAACGGCGAGCAGCGCAGTGAACGCCGTTGCCGTGCAATGGTGGGCCGCCATCTCGGTCGGCGGGATGGTGGTGATGACCGCGTTCATCCGTTCGGGCGAGACCGCGCGGCTCAGCGACCCCTCACTCACCGTGCCCCAGATGGTCTGGACCATCACCAGCGGCGCCGTGGCTTATGTGCTGGCGGGCGACGCGCGGGGCGTGGTGCCCGCGGTGCTGGCCATGATCCTGTTCTTTGGCACCTTTGGCCTGACCGTGGCCGAGGTGATCGGCATCGGCGTGTATGCACTGCTGGCCTTCGGCTGTGCGGTGGCGGCCACCACGCGTTTTAACGCCAGCCCGTTTGGCTACCTGGATACCGCCTATGCGCTCATGGTGCTGATCGTGCTGGGGGGCAGCATTGCGCTGAACCTGCGCATCCAGCGCATCCGCGCGCGGCTGCAGGAGCAGCGCGAGGCGCTGGCCCAGGCGCTCGCCGTCAACCGCGATCTGGCCACCCGCGACGAGCTGACCGCCCTGCCCAACCGCCGCGCCATGCAGGACCTGATGGAGCTGGAACGCCGCCGCAACCTGCGCAACGGCCGCCCCCTGCTGCTGGCCCAGCTGGACATTGACCACTTCAAGCGCGTCAACGACACCCATGGCCACGCCACGGGCGATCGGGCGCTGCAGGCCTTTGCGGGCATCGTGCGCGCCAGCGTGCGCGACACCGATGTGCTGGCCCGCTGGGGTGGCGAAGAGTTTGTGCTGCTACTGTCCGACACCCAGATGGACGATGCCCGCGACCTGCTGGAGCGCGTGCGCCAGGCCGTGGCCGCGATGGAGATTCCGCACGCTGCCGGCGTGCTGCGCATGACGGTATCGGCTGGCCTGGCACTGCACCTGCCCGGCGACATGGTGGAGCAGACGCTGGAGCGCGCCGACCAGGCGCTGTACACCGCCAAGTCGCTGGGGCGCAACCGCGTTGTGGTGGCGCCCTCCGGCCCGCGCGCCGCGCGGGCCTCGGCCGCGTCCTCCTGACTCCCGCAGCCTGGCCGGTGCAGGTGCTCAGGCACTCAGCCGTGGCGGCGCGCGCATCTGCTCCGGGGTGGTGAAGTAGGCAGCCAAGGTGCCGAGCTGCTCGCGCGCCTGACGCAGCTCGTGCCGCGCCACGGTGCGCAGGTGCACCTCGTCGGGCCCATCCATCAGCCGCAGCGCGCGGCCCCAGGTCCAGAAGGCGGCCAGCGGCGTGTCGGGCGACAGGCCCATGGCGCCAAAGATCTGCATGGCGCGGTCCACCACGCGCTGCTGCAGGCGCGCAGCCACCACCTTGATGGCAGCGACCTGGGCACGCACAGCGCGCGCATCCGCCGCATCGGCTGATTCGCCCTGGTCCAGCATCCACGCAGCGTGCAGCACCAGCAGGCGCGCCTGGTCGATCTCGATGCGCGACTCGGCCAGCCACTCCTGCACGTTGGCCTGATCGGCCAGCGGCTTGCCAAACGCCGTGCGCTCCAGCGCGCGCTCGGTGGCCAGGCGCAGCGCCAGCTCGCACTGGCCGATGGTGCGCATGCAGTGGTGCACACGGCCCGGGCCCAGGCGCGCCTGCGCCATCGCAAACCCCGCCCCCCAGTCGCCCAGCAGGTGGTCCGCAGGCACACGCACGCCCTGCAGCAATATCTCGCAATGCCCCTCGGGCGCATGGTGGTGCAGCACGGGGATGTTGCGCACGATCTGCACACCCGGCGTGTCCACGGGCACCAGCACCATGCTGTGGCGGCGGTGGCTGTCTGCACCATCGGCATCCGCATTGCGGCACAGCACGATGAGCAGTTGGCAGTGCGGATGCGCCGCGCCGGTGATGAACCACTTGCGGCCGCTGAGCACCAGGCCATCCCCCTCGCGTCGCACCGTGGTCTGCAGGTTCGTGGGGTCGGAAGAGGCCACATCGGGCTCGCTCATCGCAAAGGCCGAACGCATCTGGCCGTCCAGCAACGGCACCAGCCAGCGGGCGCGCTGCGCGGGTGTGGCAAAGCGGTGCAGCAGCTCGATGTTGCCGGTGTCCGGCGCTTGGCAGTTGAACACCTCGGCCGCCCAGGGCAGGCGGCCCATGGCCTCGGCCAGTGGTGCGTAGGCGAGGTTGGACAGGCGCGTGCCCGGCTCGTCCTCGCGCAGCGTGGGCAAGAAAAGGTTCCACAGCCCTTCTTCGCGGGCCAGGGCCTTGAGGTCTTCCAGGAACGGCGGCGGGTAGTCGCGCGCGGCCACGGCCGCATGCCAGGCGGCGTTGTAGGGCAGCAGATAACGGTCGATGAACGCCAGCAGGCGATCACGCAGTTGCAGAGCCAGGGGGGAAGGTGCGAAGTCCATGTGGGCATTGTGAAAACGGCGCCAGCACACGTCACAACGCAGGCGACAACGGACTTGACGTACATCACGGCCTGCCCGGGCGACGCCAGTGACAGTAGTACTAACGCTATGCTATTTATAGCTGCCGAGACATATCACACTAGCGCTACCAGCCAGTTTTGCTTGAAACATGACCTGACGCTCCCGTCCAGGCAGGTACCATGGCCCCATGAGTACCCACTACGAAACCCTGCAACACGCCGACACCTACCGCGAGGCGTTTGCGGTCGAGCCCCCTGCGGCGCTGGGTGAACGCCACCTGTGGCCCCGCAAGCCAGGTTTCTTTATCGTGCATGCCGCGACGGCCGCCGCCCTGGCACAAGGGCCCACCAGCCCGGCCGAGGAGACCGCTCCATCAACAACTGCATCAGACACCCCCGGCAACGCCGCCCCCCACCGGGTACTGGTGCCTGCGCAATGGGGCCTGGTGCCGCACTGGGTCAAGTCGGCGTCCGACGCGAAACTGCGCGCACCCAAGCTGGTCAACGCCAAGTCCGACACCGCCTCCACCGGTACGGCGTTTCGCGACGCATGGCTGAACGGCCAGCGCTGCATCGTGCCCATGGCTGCGTTTTATGAGGACGACCTGCGCAGCGGCAAGGCCGTGCCCACCCGCGTGGCGCGCGTGGACGGCAAGCCCATGGGCGTGGCAGGCCTGTGGGCGCGCTGGCAGGGCGCTGACGGCGAGGTGATCATCAGCTACTGCCTGCTCACGGTGAACGCCAACAACCACGCGCTGCTGCACCGCTACGGCCAGCCCGGCAGCGAAAAAAGCATGCCCGCCATCCTGAACGAAGGCGCCTACGACGCGTGGCTCACGGCCCGGCCAGAGAAGGCCAAGGAGTTCATGCGCCAGTACGCAGCGCAGTGGCTCACAGCCAACCCGGTGGAGAAAAAGGCGGACAAGGTGCCCAAGGGCCTGCTGGGCTGATGCCGCGCCGCGTGAGCGGCACGGTGGCACGGTGGGAGAGTCAGGACGGCCGCTTCATCTGGCAGGACGTGGGCTGGGAACTGATGTAGTTGTCCCAGGCCACTTCGGAGCGGAAGCCATAGCCGGTTTTCTCCGCGTCGTATTTCACGCCCTTGCTGCCCTGTTTGGCCCAGATGCCCAGGTACAGCGGTGCTTCGAGCTGGTGGTCGGTCTTGCGCATGCGCACCTCGCCCATGGGGCTCTTGTAGGTCATGCCTTCCAGCGCGAGGGCCACCTTCTTGGCGTCGGTGGACTGGGCCTTGCGCATGGCTTCACGCAGCATGTGCATGCTGTTCCAGTGCGCGGCAAACACAAAGTCGTCGCCGGTCTTCTTCTTGTAGTCCACGTAGATCTTTTCCAGATCGGGGGTGGGGGCGTTGTGCACCCAGTTCCAGATCACCCCGACCTTGCCCTCGCCCCAGGGCCCGATCTGCGCGGGCGTGCCGGGGTTGTTGGCGTTGAGGGTGAAGTAGTTGATGTTCAGGCCATAGTCGCGCGAGGACTTGAACAGCAGCGTGAGGTCGCTGCCCCAGTTGGAGGTGATGACCGTATCGGCCTTGGCAGCGGCCATCTTGGCCACATAGGGGGCAAAGTCGCGCGTCTGCGCGATGGGGATGAAGTCGTCGCCCACGATCTCGATGTCGGGCCGCTTGCGCGCCAGGTATTCCTTGGCGGCCTTGGAAACCTGGCGGCCGTGGGTGTAGTCCTGGTTGAGCAGGTACACGCGCTTCACGTCCTTGCGGCCTTGCAGGTAGGTGGTCAGCGCCTCCATCTTCATCTCACTTGATGGATAGAAGCGGAAGTGCCAAAAGCTGCAGCGCTCGTTGGTAAGCTGCGGGTCCATGGCGGCGTAGTTCAGGTACACGGTGGCGCGCTCCGGGTCGCGCTCGGCGAGCTTGTTGAGCCCGTCCACCAGCGCCAGGGCCACCCCCGATCCACCCCCTTGGGTGATGTAGCGCACGCCCCGGTCGGTGGCAGCCTTCAGGGCGTTCAGGCTCTCCTGCGGCGTGCCCTTGTTGTCGAAGTCCATCACCTCGAACTTGGGCTCGTTGGGCCCGGCCTTGGCGTTGACCTGCGCCACCACCTCGCGCAGCTGATTGAGCGAGCTTTGGCCGGTGAGCGCAAAGGGGCCGGACAGCAGGTCGATGAAGCCGATCTTCACCGTCTCGGCCGCGCCGGCGTGTGCCGCCATCACCAGCGCTGCGGCGCAGGCGCCGGCCTGAAGCCATTGATGAGGCCATTTCCTGGGAACCATGTTCATGGGTGTCTCCGTGGGGTGGGTGGGTAGGAACTGCGTCAATGCGGGGCGATGTCAATCGCCGCCGAACACCGAGCCATGGCGTTGCCGCAGCTCGTTTTTCTGAACCTTGCCGGTCCCGCCCAGGGGCAGGCTCTCGACAAACAGCACTTCGTCGGGCAGCCACCACTTGACAACACGCTCTGCGAGGAAGTCCAGGATCTGCGCCTTGTCGAGCGCCTGGCCGGGCTTGCGCACGATGAAGAGCAGCGGGCGCTCATCCCACTTGGGGTGCTTGACGCCAATGACAGCCGCCATGGCCACGGCCGGGTGGGCGACAGCGGCGTTCTCCAGGTCGATGGAGCTGATCCACTCGCCGCCGGACTTGATCACGTCCTTGGTGCGGTCGCGAATCTGCACCACGCCCTGGGGGCTGATGGTGGCGATGTCGCCGGTGGGGAACCAGCCATCGGCCAGCGCCGAACGCTCGGCCTTGTGGTACCGGTCCACGATCCACTGGCCGCGCACCATCAGCTCGCCCTGCGCCACCCCGTCGCGGGGCAGGCTGGCGCCGTTTTCATCCACGAGCTTGAGTTCGATGCCAAACACCGATTTGCCCTGCTTGGCCACCAGCGCATGGCGGTCTTCGGCCGGCAGTTCGGCATCGGCAGCGCCCAGCACGCTCATGGTGGCGATGGCGGTGGTCTCAGTCATGCCCCAGCCATGGCGCACCTCCACGTCGTACACGTCGCTGAACTTGGCGATCAGCGCCTTGGGCATGGCCGAGCCGCCCACGCCCGTGCGCCGCATGGTGGTAAAGCGCAGCTGGTTCTGCTCCACATGCTGGATCAGGCCCATCCAGATCGTGGGCACGCCCGCGCTGACGGTGACGCGCTCGGTCTCCATCAGCTCGTACAGGCTGGCGGCGTCCAGGCGCGGGCCGGGCAGCACCAGCTTGGCCCCGCCAATCAAAGCCGCATAGGGCAGGCACCAGGCGTTGATGTGGAACATGGGCACCACGGGCAGGATGGTCTCTCGCGCGCTGATGCTCAGCACGCCCGGCATGCAGGCCGACAGGGCACTGAGCGCCAGCGCCCGGTGCGAATACAGTACGCCCTTGGGGTTGCCGGTGGTGCCCGACGTGTAGCACAGCGCCGCGCCGGTCTTTTCATCACATTCGGGCCACACAAAGCGGTCATGCTGGCCGGCCACCAGGGTCTCGTAGGCCTCGACCCCGGGCACCCCTTGCAGGTCGATGGTGCCCAGCATTTCGGCATCACACAGCGCCACCCAGTGCCGCACGCGGGGGCACAACGCCGCAATGGCACGCACCAACGGTGCAAAGGTGGTGTCAAACAGCACCACCTCATCGTCGGCGTGGTTGACGATGTAGGCCAGCTGCTCGGGGTGCAGGCGCGGGTTGCAGGTGTGCATGACCATGCCGCTGCCCGACACGGCGTAGTACGCCTCCAGGTGGCGGTGGTTGTTCCAGGCCAGCGAGCCCACCACGCTGCCAGGGCGCAGGCCCAGCGCCTGCAGCGCGTTGGCCAGCTGCCGGGCGCGCCGGGCCATGTCGGCGAAACGGTAGCGGTGCAGGCTGCCATCGGTGTCGCGCGAGACGATCTGCTGGTCGCCGTACTGGTTCTCGCCATGCTCGAGGATGGCCGAAACCAGTAGTGGCCGGTCCATCATGCTGCCGGGCTGGTGCTGCTGCATTGCCGTTGTCTCCTAGGGATGTGCGCTGTGCTGCATCGCGGCATCCGTCGGTGCCGGTGCAGAGCCCTCTGTGCTGGGGCTGGCACATCGTCGCAAACAACGCGGGGCGTGCTTGTCTTCTACGTGACTGGGGAGCTCTGCACCGCCGCGGTGCGCGGTGGTGTCATAGGCCCAGCGCCGTAAAAAGCCCGTCCATCCGCGCCTGCACGGCGGCCTCCATGGCCATGGGGCGGCCCCACTCGCGCTGCGTCTCCCCCGGCCACTTGTTCGTGGCGTCCATCCCCATCTTGCTGCCCAAGCCGCTGACAGGCGAGGCAAAGTCCAGGTAGTCGATGGGGGTGTGCTCCACCAGCAGGGTGTCGCGCGCCGGGTCCATGCGGGTGGTGATGGCCCAGATCACGTCTTTCCAGTCGCGCACATCCACATCGGCATCGACCACCACGATGAACTTGGTGTACATGAACTGGCGCAGGTGGCTCCACACGCCCATCATCACGCGCCGTGCGTGGCCGGCGTAGGCCTTGCGGATGCTGACAACCGCCATCCGGTAGCTGCAGCCTTCGGGCGGCAGGTAGAAGTCCACGATCTCGGGGAACTGCTTTTGCAGCAGTGGGATGAACAGCTCGTTCATCGCCAGGCCCAGCATGGCGGGCTCGTCGGGCGGCTTGCCGGTATAGGTGCTGTGGTAGATCGGGTCTTTGCGCAGCGTGATGCGGTCCACAGTGAGCACGGGGAACTCGGCGCATTCGTTGTAGTAGCCCGTATGGTCGCCATACGGCCCTTCCAGCGCGTGTTGCCAGCCGCTCGGGTGGCCCGCGTCGGGCTGGATGTGGCCTTCGAGCACGATCTCGGCGGTGGCGGGCACCGAGAGGGGCACGCCCAGCGCGGGCGTGACTTCGGTGCGCGCGCCGCGCAGCAGGCCGGCGAACTGGTATTCGCTCAACGCATCGGGCACGGGCGTGACGGCGCCCAGCAGCGTGGCCGGGTCGGCCCCCAGCGCCACGGCCACGGGGTAGGGCTGGCCGGGGTGGGCGGCGCAGTGGTCGGCAAAGTCCAGCGCCCCGCCCCGGTGCGCCAGCCAGCGCACGATGACCTGGTTGCGCGAGAGCACCTGCTGGCGGTAGATGCCCAGGTTCTGCCGGGCCTTGCGCGGCCCGCGCGTGATGGTTAGGCCCCAGGTGATGAGGGGTGCCACGTCGCCGGGCCAGCAGTGCTGCACGGGCAGGCGGGCCAGATCGACATCCGGCCCCTCCCACACCTCCTGCTGGCAGGGTGCGCCGCGCGCCACGGTGTGCGGCGCCATGTTCCACAGGGTCTTGAGCAGCTGGCCCATGCCCAGCATGTCCTTGAAGCCTTTCGGCGCCTCGGGCTCCTTGAGGGTGGCCAGCAGTTCGCCCAGGGCGCGCACGCCGTGCAGGTCGGCCACGCCCATGGCGCGGGCCACGCGGTCTGTGGTGCCAAACAGGTTGGTGAGCACCGGCATGCGGTGGCCCATGGGCTGGGTGAAGAGCAGCGCCGGGCCGCCTGCGCGCAGCACGCGGTCGCTGAGCGCAGTCATCTCCAGGTGGGGCGACACGGGCTCCGCCACGCAGCGCAGGTCGCCCGTGGCTTCGAGCTGGGCCATGAAGTCGCGGAGGTCGCTGTAGGCCATGTCAGATTCATGATTTGAATGAAATCGGCCGGTAGCGCAGGTATTGATTGCGCTAGCAGCTATAAATTAAGGAGCATTCAGCTCCAGACCCTGCCACCGGGGCGCCAGGGCGTGCGGCACATCCATGAGGTCGAGCACGCGCGCCACGCTGTAGTCCACCACCTCGCCCACGGTCTGCGGGCGCAGGTAGAAGGCGGGCAGCGGCGGGCAGATGATGCCGCCCATCTCGGTCACGGCCACCATGTTGCGCAGGTGCGTGAGGTGCAGGGGCGACTCGCGCACCATCAGCACCAGGCGGCGGCGCTCCTTGAGGGCCACGTCGGCCGCGCGGGTGAGCAGGTTGTCGGCCAGCCCATGCGCTATGGCAGCCAGCGTGCGCATGGAGCAGGGCGCGACCACCATGGCATGGCACTGGAACGAGCCGCTGGCGATGGCCGCGCCCACGTTGGCCACGTCGTGCACGCGGTGGGCCAGGGCCTCAACGGCGGGGCGGTCCATGTCCAGCTCGTGCTGCAGGTTGCGCCAGCCAGCGTCGGAGGCGACCAGGTGGGTCTCGATGCCGCTTTGGCCTTGCAGCACCTGCAGCAGGCGCGCGCCGTACACGGCGCCGCTGGCGCCCGAGATCGCGACGATGATGCGACGGGTGTGGGCAGCATCAGCCATGCGAGGGCTCCACGGCGGCAGAACGAACCAAGGGCTGCGCCTGCTGATCGGCCTCCACCTGCTCCAGCACCAGCGCGGCCTGCACGGGGTCAAAGTCTTCGTGCGTGCGCTTTTTCACGCCGTATTGCTGCAGCTGGTAGTGCCGGTCGGCCACGATGCCGTGGCGCGCCAGCGTGCTTTTCACGCAGACCAGCGGACAGCCGTCGAGCGCGATGATGGGCCGGCCCGAGCGCACGGTCTTCATCAGGTGCGGCACGTCGCCGCCCACCCCCGCGATGCACGACATCTCGGCCACGCCGCGCCGGTCGAGCTGCAGCGCCACGTGGTTGGCCAGCTGCGCGGCGCTGGAGCAGCCGGAGCAGGAATAGACCAAGGGATGGTTCTGGGGATGGGTGTCGGTGGTCATGCTCACCCTCCGTTGCGTGGAGTGGGGTCCAGGCGGCGGCGCAGGTGGCCCAGCACCTGGCGCGGCGCCAGCCTGTGGACCCACTGGCGCGGGTCCAGCACGGGCAGCTCGATCGCATCGAGCGCGTTCTTCACCACCAGGCCCAGCTCGGTGTCGCCCTCCATCGACAGGCGGCGGCTGAAGAACAGCGTGTCCGGGTCTTGCTGGCGCTGGGCCAGCAGCAAAAAATCATGGGCCGTAGCGTTCAGCGTGACATCGGCCACCTGCGGCGGCACCAGCGGTGCATGGGGGGCGAAGCGCTGGCCCGTCCAGGCAAAGTCGAACGCCACGCGCGCATCGCGCACCTGCACCCGCATCTTCTTGTGCAGCAGCACCTGGCCCACGTCCACAGGCAGGTGCCGCGCGAGCGCCAGGTTGAGCGCCGTCACCAGCAGCATCGAGCCGGGGTAGGCGGGCAGGCGCGCCAGCAAGGCCCCCACGGGCGGCGGCACCAGCCGTGGGTTCGCGGCAGGGGTGGGTGAAGAAGGGAAAGCAGCCATAGGTTGAAGACGGGCCCTCAGGCCACGTAGAAAAACACGGTGAAGAAGTGGCAGACGCTGCCGCCCAGCACAAACAGGTGCCACAGCCCGTGGCCGTGGCGCACGCGGTGGTCCAGCGCATAGAAAACGATGCCCAGCGTGTAGCAGGCCCCGCCCGCCAGCAGCCAGGCAAACCCGGCTGGCGTGAGCGCGTGCCACAGCGGCACCACGGCCACCAGCGCCAGCCAGCCCATGAGCACGTAGATGACCAGCGACAGCACGCGTGCACCCCGCGCCCACCAGATCTCCTGCGCAATGCCCAGCAGGGCCAGCCCCCACACCACGCCCAGCAGCGACCAGCCCCAGGCACCGCGCAGCGACACCAGCGCAAACGGCGTGTAGCTGCCCACAATCAGCAGGTAGATGCTGCAGTGGTCCAGCTTTTGCAGCACGGCCTTGATGGTGCGCCGACGCACGCTGTGGTACGCGGTGGAGGCCGCGTACAGCGCCACCAACATGGCGCCGTAGATGCTGAACGCGACCACCTTCCACGGGTCGCCCAGGCGCGCCGCGAGGGTGATGAGCACGGCCGTGCCTGCCGTGGCGAGCAGGGCACCCACCAGGTGGCTGATGCTGTTGAAACGTTCTCCGGGGTACATGGTGATCTGCCTTGTGGTTACGGGTGCATGGAGGGCTGAGCGGCTGCACCGCCCGCCGCGCCGTGCATCCCCTGCTCCAGCCCCGGGCGCCCGAACCAGTAGCCGTTGCAGGGCAGATCGGGCATGAAGGGTTGCATGCGCTCCACAAAGTCGGGCGCGTTTTCAGCAGTGGCTTTGGCGGCTGCGGCACGGCGGGCTTCGTCAAACGCGGCGATCACCTGCGGCATGTGCTGGGCCTGCGGGCTCAGGCGCACCACGTCCACGCTCTGGGCCTGCATCGCCACCAGTTCGTTGGCCAGGTTGTAGACGCGGGCCGACTGGGTCTGCGTGCCGTTAAGCACGAGAAAGCCCTCGCTCTCGCGCGTGCGCAGCGGCAGTCCGTCAGCATGGTCAAGGCAGCTGAACTGGCAGTCGTCCTTGGGCAGGTTGCGGTGGCGTGCGGTAAAGCAGCGTGCTGAATAGGCCAGCGGCATGCGTCCGTAAGCAAACACCTCTGTCTCCAAACCTGCGGGCCGCTGCGCCAGCACGGCAGCGAGCGCGTCCTGCGACATTTCAAGCGGCATCACCCAGCGCGTGGCGCCCTGCTGCGCCATCCATTGCAGCGAGTGCGCGTTGTACAGGTTCAGGTGCGACCCGGCCACAAAGGCCTGCGGCCCGGCGGGTGCGCGCGCAAGGCAGCTCACGGCGCCCATGTCATTGGCCTCAACCAGAAACTCGCCGTTGCCCGTGATCTTTTGCATCACACCCACGTCGGCGCTGGACTCGATGAGCACCTGGCTGGACAACACCGCCTCCTTGCCCGCGCCCCGCAGCATGCGCGCCAGCGCCAGCCAGTCGGCCAGGCGCAATTCATGGCGGCGCGAACACACCGTCTCGCCCAGGTACACCACATCCACGGGCGTGGCGGCCATGGCCTCGTAGAACGCGAACACGGTGTCGCGGGGCCAGTAGTACAGCAGCGGGCCGAGAGAGAGTTTCATGGGGCGATCTCCGGGGTTTCATCGTGATATTTCGGATTCAAAGCGGCGCACCGACCTTCGATCTGGCGCGATCCAGGCCAGGGGACGCCGCGCAAGGGCCGCCCCGCCGCGCTGGCGTTGTCCCCCTTCCCCTAGCGCGAAGCGCGTAGAGAGAAGGGGGAAGCCGCGCAGCGGCTCAGGGGGTTGTCGCCTGATCATTTCATTTCCAGGGGCGGTGGTAGGCACCCAGCGTGTGCTGCTGGCCTTCTGCCACCTGGTCCAGGCTGGCCATCCAGCGCGTCTTGGGCGCATAGCGGTGCGGGTGGGCCAGACACTGGTCCATGGCCTCGCGCCAGACCTGGGTGACCTGCGCCACATAGGCGGGGCTGCGCTGGCGGCCTTCGATCTTGATGGCGCGCACACCCATCTTGAGCAACTGGGGCAGCAACTCCAGCGTGTTGAGGCTGGTGGGCTCTTCGATGGCGTAGTAGTTCTCGTCATCCCCCACGTCGAAGCGGCCCTTGCACAGCGTGGGGTAGCCCGCGTTCTCGCCGGGCGCGTAGCGGTCGATGAGCACGCCGTTCAGGCGCGACTCGCGGCCCTGCGGGGTCTCCACCCAGCGCACGGCCTTCGGCGGTGAACACACGCCGTGCGTGTTGGGCGATTCGCCGGTCACGTACGACGACAGCGCGCAGCGCCCCTCGACCATCACACACAGGCTGCCAAAGCCGAAGACTTCGATCTCGACCGGCGTACGGTCGATGACCTGGCGCACCTGCTCCATCGACAGCACACGCGGGAGCACGGCGCGCACGATGCCGAACTGCTCGCGGTAGAAGTTGATGGCCTCGTAGTTGGTGGCCGAGCCCTGCACCGACAGATGCAACCGCAGCCGGGGGTGGTGCTGCAGCGCGTATTGCATGAGGCCGGGGTCGGCCAGGATGACGGCGTCCACGCCCAGGTCGACCGCCTTGTCCAGTGCGCTGCGCCACGGCCCCGGGTTGGCCGCCTGCGGGTAGGTGTTGAGCGCCATGAAGACCTTGCAGCCGCGACCATGCGCATAGGCAATGCCGTTGGCGATGGCGGCCTCGTCAAAGTTGAGGCCCGCAAAATTGCGCGCATTGGTGGCGTCGCGCAGGCCCAGGTAGACGCAGTTGGCGCCGTGGTCCACAGCGGCCTTCAGGGCGGGCAGGCTGCCGGCGGGGCAGACGAGTTCCAGTCCGGGGGTTGCAGCGTCAGGCAGCACCGCCTCCATCGATTTCAGGGGTTCCATCACAAACATTCAAACGCGGGCCCCGGGCCGGGCCACAGCACTGGGCGCCACCATAATGAGGACACCCCACGCATCCGCTGATCTTCATCAACGGCGGTGCACAATTCCGGAGCAAACCAGTCGGGTTTTGATGTGGCCCGCCTCCGCAGCGCACCCCATAGCCGCCAGGCCTTGACTTGCGTCTACGCTGTCCCACTTTTCGTTCCTTCCTTTTGCCCAACCCGGGCGCTGCCCTGTCATGAACAAGAACCTGTGGCTGCTGGCGCTGTGCCAAGGCCTTTTCCTCACCAACAACGTTGTCTTCATTGCCATCAATGGCCTGGTGGGCCTGCAGCTGGCGCCCTTTGGCTGGATGGCCACGCTGCCGGTGATGGGCTACGTGGTGGGCGGGGCGCTGTCCACCCCGCTGGTGGCGCGCACGCAATCGCGCTGGGGGCGCAAGGTGTCGTTCCAGATCGGGCTGGCCGTGGCCGTGGCATCGGCCGCGCTGTGTGCCTGGGCGGCGTTCAGCGGCAGCTTCTGGCTGCTGTGCACCGCTACGCTGGTGGCGGGCTACTACAGCGCCAACGGTGGCCTGTACCGCTTTGCGGCCGCCGAGCTGGCGGCCCCGGACTACCGCGAGAAGGCCGTGTCGTTGGTGCTGGCCGGTGGCCTGCTGGGCGCCGTGGCAGGCCCCAACCTGGCCAGCGCCACGCGCACGCTGTTCCCGGTGCCGTTTGCGGGCGCGTACATCGCGCTCATCGGCGTGGCGCTGTTGTCCATGCTGTGCATGGCAGCCATCCGGTTCGAAGCGCAACCCGTGGTGCTCAACGCTGCGGGCCAACGCGAGCAGGGGCGCCCCCTCTCTGTACTGATGCGCCAGCCTGCCTTCATCGTGGCCATTGTGGGCGCTGCGCTGGGCTATGGCGTGATGAACCTGCTGATGGCGGCCACGCCGCTGGCCATGCAGGTGTGTGGCTTTGACTTTGACGCCTCGGCGCTGGTGCTGGAGTGGCATGTGATTGGCATGTTCGCTCCCGGCTTTGTCACCGGCCACCTCATCAAGCGGTTTGGCGTGCTGCCCATCATGGGCACGGGGGTGTTGCTCAACTTCGCCTGCGTAGCCGTGGCGCTGATGGGCGTGGAGCTGCACCACTTCGGCATTGCGCTGTTCTTCCTGGGGGTGGGCTGGAACTTCCTGTTCACCGGCTCCACCACACTGGCCATGACGGCCTACCGCCCTGAAGAAAAAGACCGCGCCCAGGCGGCCATCAACTTCTGCGTGTACGCCACGCTGGCGCTGAGCGCGTTCTCGTCGGGCGTGCTGGTCACCACGCAGGGCTGGACGCTGCTGAACGCCGGGTCGCTGGTGCCCATTGTGGTGACGGGGCTGGCGCTGGCCTGGCTGGGTCTGCAGCGCAAGCGCGTTTCACGCGGCGTCTGAAGGCACCTCCGCCACAGCGCCTTCTGCGGCCACCGTGGTGCGCAGCCACTGTGCAAAGGCCGCCACCGCCCGGTCTTCCAGGCGCCCCGGCGCCACGAACAGGCTGTAGCCCCGCGCACCGCTGTCGTGGTGCGGATGGGCCAGCACCAGCTCGCCCGATTGCAGTTCGCGCTCCACAAAATACCGGGGCACCAGGCCTAGCCCCAAGTCGGCGCGCACCGCCTCCACCAGCATCGAGAACAGATCAAAGCGGTGGCCACCCAACGTGTGGCCCGGAATGCGCGTGATGCCCGCACGGGCCAGCCAGTCGTCCCACGCCCCCAGGCGCGAGCTGAGCTGCAGCAGCGGCACGGCCCGAAAATCGCCGCGCTCTGTCGCACGCCGGTGGCGCGACTGCGGTGCACACACTGCCACGCAGACCTCGGGCATCAGGGGCGTTGGCACCACACCGGGCCAGGCCGCGTCGTCGTACTGCACGGCCACGTCGAACGGGATCTCCGCCATGTAGATCTGCGTGGGGTACACCTGCAGGTGCAGGCTGCAGCCTTTGTGCTGCGCAAGGAAGGCAGGCAGCCGGGGCAGCAGCCAGCGCTCGGCAAACACCGGCACGCAACCCACCAGCAGGCGCGCGCCATCGGGCCGCTGGGCCATGGCTTCGAGGGTGTGGTTCTGCAGCCGCAGCAAGTCGCCCACCACCTGCGCGTGGTAGCGGCGGCCTACGTCGGTGAGCGTGGAGCCGCGTGCGCCGCGCTGCACCAGCTGCAGGCCCAGCTGGCCCTCCAGCAGGCGCAGCTGCTGGCTCACGGCGCTGTGCGTGAGACAGAGTTCTTCGGCGGCCTTGCTCACGCCGTGGTGGCGTGCCACGGCATCGAAAACAAGCAGGGCGCGGGTGCTGGGGATGTGTTTGCGCATGTAAGAAAAACTGTCGGCTGGGCAGATTAAAGCAGAGCCCAGGGGCGGGGTTCGGTCCAACAATTGCGTGGCACTGCATGCCGGCCCACGGCTCCATCCACGATGGCTGGACAGGCCGGTCACTCCTTCCGTTTGTGTTTGTGTTTCGCTGGATCACCATGACTCTCCCTCTCCATACCTTCCGTGCCACAGCCCTTGCGGGTGCCATGGCCCTCGCCTGCGCCGCCTTGCTGCCCGGTGCCGCCCATGCGCAGTTCGGTGCCGTGGCGCCCACGCCCACCACGCTGCGTCCCGCCGTGGACAAGGCCTATGGCCAGCTCATGGCTGCGCCCCAGATCCTGCAGCTGCTCGATGCCGTGAAGGCCGACCACGACCGCGCCACCGAAGACCTGCGCATGCTCACCGAGATCGAGGCGCCTCCGTTCAAGGAACAAAAGCGCGCCGAAGCTTTCCTGGCCCGGCTGCAGGCCCTGGGCCTGACCAACGCCGCGATCGACGCCGAAGGCAACGTCGTGGGCGTGCGCAAGGGCACGGGCAACGGCCCCAAGCTGGTCATCTCGGCCCACCTGGACACCGTGTTCCCCTCTGGCACCGATGTGAAGGTGAAGGAGCGCGACGGCAAGCTGTATGCGCCCGGCATTTCCGACAACACACGCGGCCTGGCCGTGCTGCTGTCGTGGCTCAAGGTGCTGAACGACCAGAAGATCGCCACCGTGGGCGACCTGGTGTTCGTGGGCAATGTGGGCGAGGAAGAGCTGGGCAACCTGCGCGGCATGAAGCACCTTTTCAAGGAACACCTGGACATCGACGGCATGGTGGCGCTGGAGCCCGCGCCCGATGGCACGGTGCTGGTGCTGGGCACGGGCAGCCACCGCCACGAGGTGACCTTCAAGGGCCCGGGCGGCCACAGCTACGCCGCGTTTGGCGAGGTGCCCAGCGCCATCCACGGCATGGGCCGCGCCATTGCCAAGATCGCCGACATCCGCACGCCCAAGAGCCCCAAGACCACGTTCACCGTGGGCACTGTGGGCGGCGGCACATCGGTCAACACCATCGCGCCGGATGCGCGCATGGCGGTGGACATCCGCTCCGACGAAACAGCCCCGATGCTGGCCACCGAAAAGCAGGTGCTGGCCGCCGTGGACAGCGCCGTGACCGAAGAGAACGCACGCTGGGGTGTGAACACCCTGAGCGCATCGACCAAACTCATCGGCGACCGGCCCGGTGGCCGTACGGCGGCGGATTCGGTCATTGTGGAAGCGGCCGTGCGCGCCAACACGGCGTTTGGCCGCAAGACGGTGCTGGGCGGCGCGAGCACCGATGCCAACGTGCCCATGTCGCTGGGCATCCCCGCCATCGTGATCGGGGGCGGCGGCAAGACGGGCGGGTTCCACGCGCTGTCCGAATGGATTGACCTGACGGACGCCTGGAAAGGCGCGCAGACCTCGCTGGTCACGGTGCTGGGGCTGGTGGGGGTGCAGGGTGTGAGTGCACCGCTGCTGGACAAGCGCCCACCCCGCGCCAAGTAGTTGCGCGGCAGCGGGGCGCCCTCTCAGCGACACACACCAGCGCGGGAGTGGAGCGGGCCGTGGATGGCGTGTTGCCGCGTGCCCTGCCGGGCAGGGCCCGCAGCACCACAATTCACGATTGTTGACATGAAGGAGACGCCAAGGTGCGTACCATGGGTGGTTCCGTCCGGGGCGGCGCACCGCCGTCCTTTATCCCTCTGCAGGAGAACACCATGGGTTTGCTCGATTCCGTTCTGGGTGCCGTTATCAACAATGCATCGCAAGGCGGCAATGGCGCCGCTGCAGCCGGTGGGGCCGGGAGTGGCCTGGGCGGCTTGATCAGCCTGGCTGCGCAGAACCCGCAGCTGGTGCAGGCCGTGATGTCCCTGATCAGCAACGACGGCCCGGTGGGCGGTCTGCCGGGGTTGATGGCCAAGTTTCAGCAGGCGGGGCTGGGCAATGTGATTGCGTCCTGGCTGAGCGCGGGGCCGAACCAGGCGATCTCCGGCGAACAGTTGTCCAGCGTGCTGGGCAGCGGCCCGCTGTCGCAGATCGCGTCGCAACTGGGCGTAGGCCCCGGCGCGGCAGCAGGCCAGCTGGCCCAGGTACTGCCGGGCCTGATCGACCAGCTCAGCCCGCGCGGCGAGGCGCCGCAGGGCGGGTTTGGCACCTCGAACGACCTGTTCGGAATGCTGGGCGGATTGTTGCAAAAATGATAGCTGCTAGCGCTTTATAGATAAGCGCTGGCGGCCATTTTGGCTTGAAATTTTGGGTAACCGCGACGACCCGGCTACCTCACTGCCGGACAGCGCCGCACCAGCCACTGCTGCAGCAGGTTGAACACCGGCTCGGCCAGCTCCGGGCTTTCATTGAACAGCTCGTGGAACAGGGGTTCAAAGCAGTGTGCATGCACGACGGCCTTGGGGGCTGCGGCCGCAAAGGCACGGCTGCCCGCAGGGTGGACCAGCTTGTCGCTGCCCGCCCACATCAGCAGCGTGGGCACGCTCCAGTGCGCGGCGCGGGCCACGGTGGCGGGGCCGCCGTTGGCGATGAAGCGGGCCAGGCGGGCGCTGATGCGGTCGTGGCACAGCGGGTCGGCCAGGTAGGCCGCGACCACGGCCGGGTCGTGCGAGAGGTACTGCGCATCGAGCCCATTGCCCACGCGCAGGTTGGGTGCGATGCGCGGCAGCGTGGCCAGCAGCAGCTTTTGCACGGCGCCCAGGCCCGCATCCAGCGCGGGGGATGACAACACCAGGGCGTCCACAGGCCTTATCTTCAAGGACACAAAACGCGAAGCCACAAGCCCGCCCATGCTGTGGCCCAGCAACACCAGGGGCTGGCCTGCGGGCATGCGGGCGCGCGTGGCGTCCACCAGGTCGGCCAGGTCATCCAGCAGGCGCAGGTCCGAAGTGAGGCCGCCACGTGGCCCACCAGATTCGCCGTGACCATACTGGTCGTAACCCCGCACGGCAAAACCCCAGTCGTTGAGGCGGCGGGCCACCGCGTCATAGCGACCCACATGTTCGCCCAGGCCGTGCACCAGCAGCACGGTGCCCCGGCAGGGCTCGCCCTCGGGCAGGGGCCAGTCCTGCACAGCCAGGTTTTCGCCATCGCTGGCGGTGAAGGTGGTGAGGGTGGAGGGAATGGGGTCGTCAGAGATCATGGCGGGCGGTGCTGTTGAGCGGGCAATCGCTCAACCAGAAAAGAACAGGAAGGCAATCCCATAAAAAGGCGGTACGGCATGGCCCGGCGGTGGCCGAACGCAGCATGCGTGGCGCAACCCGCATCAGGCGATGGAGGCCCAGAGGTCGTCCCAATCCGTGGGCAGAAAATTGCCTTCGCGGCGCAACACCTGCTGGTGCTGGCGGTTGAGCACATAGTGCGTGGGGCGGCGGGTGATGGTGCCAAAGCTGTCCTGGTGCCCCACAGCGTTGCGCCAGGTAATCGGAAAGCGCTGCTCGGCAGGCACGGACACTTTGAGCAGCTCGATGTACTGCATGAAGTCCGCGTTTTTGTCGTCCATGTTCACGCCCAGCAGCACAAAGTCGCGCTGGCGGTTGTTCGTATAGAACTCGCGCATGAGCCGCAGCTCGTTGGTGCACAGGGCGCAGCCAGCGGTGAAAAAGCTCACCAGGCACACCTTGCCCGCAAAGTCGGTCAGTGCGACAGGCTTGCCTTCGCTGTTGGTGCCCAACAGCGTGTGGCGCGGGCCAGGAGCGGCAACCCCCGCCGTTGCCGCAGGCGCCTGGGCGTGGACGAGAGGGTGTACCGCAGCGGCCAGTGTGGTGGCCGTACAGGCGTGGAGAAAAGCGCGTTTGTCCATGGTGATCTGTGCCTGCCAGAAGGGTGTGAGGACTTGCGCAAACCGGAACGCAGCGGCCGCATCGCTTGGAGCGTGCCGGCTGCCCATGCCCATGCCCATGCCCATTTTTGCGTCAGTCGTGGGTGTGAAAGAACGGTGAAAGCTGAAAAGATCGCGCCTATCAGCCCGCTGCGGCAGGTGCGACCGCCTGCTGTGCCATGCCTGCAATCACCTGCGCCACGGCGGCGGTGAGCTTCTTGGCGTAGGGCACATGCAGGAACTCGTTGGGGCCGTGGGCGTTGCTTTTGGGGCCGAGCACACCACACACCATCATTTGCGCGGTGGGGAAGCCTTCGCTGAGCATGTTCATGAGCGGGATGGTGCCGCCCTGGCCGATGTAGCCGCAGGGTGCGCCGAAGTGGGCCTGCGAGGCGGCGTTGAGCGCCTGCTCGAACCAGCGCGTGGTGGCGGGGGCATTCCAGCCTGTGGCGCCGCTCATGCTCTGGAAGGTGACCTTGGCCTGGTAGGGCGCGTTGTCTTCCAGCAAGGCCTTGAGTTCCTGCACAGCCTGGGCGGCATCTACCAGGGGCGGCAGGCGCAGGCTGAGCTTGAAGGCGGTGTAGGGGCGCAGCACATTGCCTGCGTCCTGCAGGGCCGGGAAGCCTTCGGCGCCGGTCACGCTCAGCGTGGGCTCCCAGGTGCGCTTGAGCAGGGCCTGCAGCGGGTCGGTGGTGGTGGGCAATGCAAAGGTGGTGGAGCCGCCGCAGTCGTAGTGCGCCCAGGGGAAGCGCTTGTACACCTCTTCGCCCAGGATGCCCGCCGTGGCGCGGGCCTGGGCCAGGCGGTCGGCAGGCACTTCGCAATGAAAGCTCTGGGGCAGGAGACGGCCGGTGGCGCTGTCTTCGAGCCGGTCGAGCACCTGCCGCATGATGCGGAACGACGAAGGCACCAGGCCCGAGGCGTCACCGGAGTGGATGCCTTCGGTGAGGATCTCGACCTTGAGCGTGCCGGTGGCCATGCCGCGCAGGCTGGTGGTGAGCCACAGCTGGTCGTAGTTGCCGGCGCCCGAGTCCAGGCACACGACCAGCGCCACGTTGCCCATGCGGGGCTTCAGTGCATCGATGTAGGGCAGCAGGTCGCGCGAGCCGCTTTCCTCGCAGGTCTCGATCAGGCCCACGATGCGCGGGTGGGGCACGTTCTGGCGCTTGAGCTCCTGCACGGCGGCGATGCTGGCATAGACCGCGTAGCCGTCATCGGCGCCGCCCCGGCCATAGAGCTTGCCGTCTTCGTACTTGGGCGTCCAAGGGCCGAGGTCGTTACGCCAGCCGCTGAACTCGGGTTGCTTGTCGAGGTGGCCGTACATGAGCACGGTATCGGTGGCGCCGGCCTGGGTGGCGTCGATTTCAAAGAACAGCACGGGGGTGCGGCCTTCCAGACGCACGATTTCGAGCGTGAGGCCTTCAACCTTCTGCGACTCGACCCACGCGGCGGCGTTGCGCACCACGGTGTCGAGCAGGCCCTGCTCGGCCCAGTCGGGCGAGAACATGGGCGACTTGGCGGGGATGGCGATGTAGTCGGTGAGCTGGCGAACAATGTCGTTGTCCCAGGCTTGGCTGACCCGTTCGAGGGCCAGGGCGGGTTGCAGGGCGTGGGGGGGGACTCGGGCGTTCATGGGCAGCTCTCCTGAATACGGCGGATCTTGTGGACCGAAACCAGCATTCCAACACAACGCCTGTGCGGGCGCCATGGCAGGTATCCATAGACCCGCGACATAGTCTGGCAGCGCTGTGGCAGGGGGCGCAGCTCTTCTTCGGGTGGTGTGCCCAGCGTGGCCCGTCCCGCGTCCCTCTTGGGGGTCAATACCGGGAAACAGGATGCGTGTCGGGATTGGCCTGTGCCGCCGCCAGGGAGGCGGGGCGCCGCAGGCTGGTGGACACCTCCACCCGGTTGCGGCCGTTTTCCTTGGCCTGGTAGAGCGCACGGTCGGCTGCGGCGATCAGCATGTCCCAGCTGTCGCCGGGCTCCAGCCGGCCGCCAAAGACGCCAATGCTGACCGTGACGGCAATGCCCAGGGCCGCGTCGGTGGTTGCATCTGGCGCGGCTCCGCCGACTGCGCGGATGCGGCAGCGCGATTCCTCCACCGCCTTGCACAGTTCCCGCGCCAGCTGCTCGGCCCCCAGCAACGTGGTGTCGGGCAGCACCACCATGAATTCCTCACCCCCGTAGCGGCCCACCAGGTCCTGCGCCCGCACGCGCTCGCTCAGCACATTGACCACGCTGCACAGCACCTGGTCACCGGCGGGGTGCCCGTAGCGGTCGTTGACCCGCTTGAAGTGGTCGATGTCCACCATCATGAGCGCGATGGATTCGCGCGAGCGCACGGCGCGCGAGACGTCGCGGTCCAGCGCCGCGATCAGCGAGCGGCGGTTGGCCACGCCAGTAAGCGGATCCAGCGCCGCCATGATGCGGTTGTTCTCGTCGGCACGGTCGCGTGACATGAACACAAATCCCATGGAGCTGATGAGCACCACCGAAAACGTGGCCATGAAGGTCAGCGTCTGCAGCAGGCTGCCCTGGAGGATGCTGGTGGCCGTCTGGCTTTCGCCCAAGGCCAGCAGCGCGCGGCCGCCCAGCACCAGCGCCTCCAGGCCCAGCCCGGCCACCAGCAGCCACTGCCCGCGCCCCACGGTGGCATGGCGGCGCTCCAGGGCCGCTACCAGAGCCCACACGGCCTGCAGCCCGATGACCAGGCCCACAAAACTCGCGCGCGCCGGAAAGTTGTCGATAGACACGATGACAAAACACGTGACCAGCGCCGACGGTGTGAGCAGCAGCAGCCACCGTGGCGGGCGCCCCTGGAACTGGTAGATCGCGGCGATCATCCCCACAAACACGCAGGACAGCAGCAGGTTGCCCAGCACGATGGACACCACATCCGGCACCAGGCCCCGCAGCATGATCAGCAAATGCCCGACGGCATTGACCATCAGGGCGGCCGCCCACCGCCCCAGGCCATCGCGCCGACGCCCCCAGCCCACCACAGCCATGGAGGCGGCCATCATGAGCGAACTCACGATGATCATGACCAGCATGGTGGGAACGTGGGCGGCCATGGATGGGGGTGGGCAGTGTGGTGGGGGGTTTCAGATCAGCATAAACGAAGGTCTGCAGACCGCAAACCGCCAGATGACCACGCGCCCCCGCCGCACAGCCGATTGGTCGGGTGCAGTGGGCTATTGCAACTGGGCGGGTGCGCGCGCGCCACTGCCGGGGGCGTGCACCGCCTCGCCCTCGCCCGTTTGTGCCATGGGCGCGGCCAGGGCCGCGCGCTGGGTGTAGCCGATACCGCCACCGGCAGCGCCCTCGGCCCGCGAGAGCTTGAACACCTGCACCGCCCCCGCCAGGCGGGAGGCCTGCTCCCGCAGGCTTTGGGCTGCGGCAGCGGATTCCTCCACCAGGGCAGCGTTCTGCTGTGTCATCTGGTCCAGTTGGTTCACGGCAGTGTTGACCTGGCCGATGCCGTCGGACTGCTCGCTCGATGCCGCTGTGATCTCACCAATGATGTCGCCCACGCGTTTGACCGAGCCCACGATCTCGTCCATGGTGGTGCCCGCGTTCTGCACCAGGCGTGCGCCCGATTCCACCCGCTCCACCGAGGCGCCGATGAGCGCCTTGATCTCGCGCGCGGCCTCGGCACTGCGCCCTGCCAGACTGCGGACCTCGCTGGCCACCACGGCAAAGCCCCGGCCTTGTTCACCTGCGCGGGCGGCTTCCACCGCTGCGTTCAATGCCAGGATGTTGGTCTGGAACGCAATGGAATCGATCACGCCGATGATGTCGGCAATCTTGCGCGAGCTTTGGTTGATGTCGCCCATGGTGGTGACCACCTCGCCCACCACCTGGCCACCGCGTGCGGCCACGGCGGCGGCGGTGCTGGCCAGCTGGTTGGCCTGGCGCGCGGCGTCGGCCGACTGGCGCACGGTGGAGGTAAGGTGCTCCATGCTCTGCGCGGTCTGCGCGAGGCTGCTGGCCGTGGCCTCGGTGCGGGCCGACAGGTCCTGGTTGCCGCTGGCGATCTCGGCGCTCGCGGTGGTGATGCTGTCCACCGCCGTGCGCACCTGCTGCAGCATCTGCGTGTAGCGCTGGCGCATGCCTTCCACCTCCTGCACCAGCGCGCCGATTTCGTCGCGCCGCGTGGTGCGGAATTCTTCGGTCAGGTCGCCCTGCGCTACCAGGGTGATGGCCTGGGTCAGATCCTGCAGCGGGCGGCTTACGCCCCGGCGCAGCATGAGGAACAGGCCAATGGCCAGCAGCACCACGGCCACGGCCATCAAGCCCCACACGGCGAGCGTGACGCGGCGCTGGCTGGCCATGGCCTCGCCGTCGGCCACCTCCGCCACCACCCACCAGCCGCCGCCGGTTTTGCGCACCAGGGCCCAGGGGTCTTCGGCGCCTGCGCCCAACACGGGGGCGGCTTCACGAACAAAGCCATCGGGCGATGCGGCCAGGGCTTCAAAAAACGGGCGGGCCTGGGGGTAGGCCTCCAGCACACGCTTGCCGCGTGCGGTGGGGTGGTACACGAACACCGCCTTGTCGAGCGAGGTGCCGGGGTTGATCACGTACGTGCCGCCATGCTCGAAGAATTTGGTCTGCGCTACCTGCTTTTGCAGCATGGCGTGGAACACGCTGATATCGTTGCCGATGAACAGCAGCGCAATCACCTTGCCCGAAGCGTCCTTGGCGGGCAGGTAGTGGCCCATGAAGGGCTTGCCGCCCACCACGGTAACGCCGGTGTAGGGCTCGCCTTTGGCCACGGTGGCATAGGCCGGGTCGTCCTTGCCCAGCGGCGTACCCTGCTGGCGCGCGCCCTGTTCGTTCTTGACCGAGGTGGTGATGCGCACAAAGTCATCGCCCTTCTTGGCGAACACGGTGGCGATGCCGCCCGTCTCGCTGGCGAATTTGTCGACCGAGCCGTAGTCCTCGTTGACCAGCGCGCCATAGCTGCGCAGCTCGCCCGAGGCTTCGTCAAGCTGCATGGTGGCCTCGAAGTAGCGCTGAAAGCCCTTCATGGTGAGCTGCACCAGTTCGCGGTTGGTGTTGTCAGCGGCGTCCAGCGACTGGGCCACGCTCTGCGCGGTGTCTCCCACACTGGAGGCGACCAGGGCGCGGGTGCTGCGCTCGGTCAGCACGGCAATGGCCAGCCCCACCAACACCAGCACCAGGGCCACCAGCGCAATGGCGGTCAGCGTGACCTGGCGCGCGACGGAACGGTTATTGGCCAGGGATGCTGCCATGGGGGATGTCTCCTGCGGGTGAATACAAATGCACAAAACCAGCTGGGCCGGTCTGCTTTGAATCTACGGCCAGAGTCTTGTTACATTTATTCACGCATTCCCTTACGCAATTGCGCGGACTGGAGGCGCGGGGCAATTGCGCCTAGGAATCCGCTGCAGACTCCGCCAGCGCCCGGTCCCGCCACGCCAGACCGGCCGAGGTATCGGCCTCCGGGCGGTATTCACACCCCACCCAGCCGCTGTAGCCCAGAGCGTCCAGCATCTCGAACAGGAACGGGTAGTGCAGCTCGCCCCGGTCGGGCTCGTGGCGGCCCGGCACGCCCGCGATCTGGATATGCGCCACGCGGCCCGTGGGCAGGTAGCGCTGCAGCTTGGCGGCCACGTCGCCCTCCACGATCTGGCAGTGGTAGAGGTCCATCAGCACCTTGAGGTTGGGGGCCTGCGCCGCATCGAGCAGCTCGTGCGCGTGATCCTGCCGGTTCAGAAAGTAGCGCGGCATGTCGCGCAGGTTGATGGGCTCGATGAGGATGTCGCACCCCGCACGCGCAGCCTCGGCCGCCGCCCAGCGCAGATTGCCAACGCACAGGTCCTTGAGGGATTCGCGCTCCACGCCGGGCGGCACGATGCCCGACAGCACGTGGATGCGCGGGCAGCCCAGCACCTCGGCATAGCGCAGGGCTTCTTGCACGCCCGCGCGGAACTCGGCCTCATGCCCAGGCAGCGCTGCGGTGCCGCGCGCGTTCTGGTCCCACGCCGCCGCCATGCGGCTGCGGTCGGTGCCGCCAGGCGGGGCATTGAACAGCACCAGCTGCAAGCCGTTGTCCGCAAGCCGGGCCGCCACCTCGACGGGCTCGAAGGCATAGGGAAACAAGAACTCCACCGCCGTGAACCGGTCGCGCGCCGCAGCGGCAAAACGGTCCAGAAACGGCAGCTCGGTGTACATCAGGCTCAGGTTGGCGGCAAACTGGGGCATGGCGGGCGCGGGCGGAAGGTGGAATCAGAGCGCAGCAGCTTATCGTGCAGCATCGGGGCCAGCAGCCCTTGACAAGCCTCAACCAGGCTCCACCCATGAAAAATATGAGCAAAATTGTCACCTAGCGCTTAATGGATAAGCGCCAGTAGCTATTAATTTAGTAGTATTTTGCTCTCCTACCAGGACACCCAATGCGCATCGGAGAACTCGCCCAACGCACAGGCACCACGCCCAAGGCCATCCGGCTGTACGAGGCCCGGGGCCTGCTGGGCACGGTGGCGCGCGCAGGCAGCTACCGCCACTATGGCGAGGCCGATGTGGCCCGCGTGTTGCTGATCCGCCAGGCCCAGGCGCTGGGTTTTCGGCTGTCGGAGCTGGATGGCCTGCCCCACATCGACACCGCTGCAGGCTGGGAACGCATGGCCCAGCTGGTGGCCGGGCGGCGGGCCGCCGTGGCGCAGGAGCTGGCGCGCCTGTCAGCGCTGGACGCGCAGCTGGCGCTGTTGGAAGCCGAGCTGCACACCTGCGACACGCTGGCCGTGCCCGTGGCACCCGAAGCCTGCGCTGCGCCCTCCACACTGGCGGTGGCACCTCCAGCGCACAACCCCGCGCAATTTGGTGCAGCGACCACGGCGGGCGCTGCGAGATTCACCGCGACTTGACCTGACCGCTTGACTCTGCCCCGTGGGGCAGGGTGACCATGGCGCCATCAACAACACCGTGATGGAGCGTCTGTGGCAAAGCAACAAAACATTCTGGTCATCCTGGGCCACCCCACCGCCGAGAGCCTGTGCGCAGGCATGGCACGTGCCTATGCCGAGGGCGCCAGGCGCGCAGGGGCGCAGGTGCGGTTTCTGGACGTGGGTCAGCTGACCTTCAACCCCCTGTTCCAGGGCTATGGCGCTGCCCAGCCGCTGGAACCCGATTTGCTGGCCGCGCAGGCCGACATCACCTGGGCGCACCATCTGGTGTGGGTCTATCCGATCTGGTGGGGCGCCATGCCCGCGCTGCTCAAGGGTTTTATCGACCGCGTGCTGCTGCCCGGCTATGCCTTCAAGTACCGCAAAGGCTCATCGCTGTGGGACAAGCTGCTGGCAGGTCGCTCGGCCGAGCTGCTGGTGACCATGGACTCGCCGCCCTGGTACTTTCGCTGGGTCACACGCATGCCGGGGCACCACCAGATGAAGAAGGCCATCCTGGAGTTCTGCGGCATCAGCCCCGTGCAGGTGCACAGCTTTGGCCCGGTGCGCAGCGCCAGCACCGAGCGGCTGGCGCAGTGGGTGGAAAAGGCGAGGCAACTGGGGCAGCGCCATGGGGCACGCTCCGCGCCGGGCAAGCCGCGCCCGGCACCCGTCACTTCGTCGCCGTGAATGCTTGAACGGCAGCTCGGCCCACGGCCGGGTCGTCGGTGAAGAAGCCGTCGATGCCTGCGCGCAGATAGGCCGTGATCTCACCCACGCTGTCGCCGCGCACGGTGCCATCGGTGGCGGGCGCCTTTTTCAGCCCGGAGGGCAGAAAGGCGTTTTCGGGCCGCAGCGTCCAGATGTGTACGCCCAGGCCTTCGGCGCGGGCGCGCGCCACCAGCGGGGTGGGTTCGCCCGGCACGCCATCCTTGACCGGCACCACCAGCGTCTTGAACGGGCCGATGGCATTGGCATAGGTGGCCACCTGCTTGAGGCCCTCGGGCGTGATCAGGTCGGCATAAGCGCGCGTGTTGGCCGTGCCCTGCGCCACAAAGTCATACGGCCGGCCCGAAGGCGCGACCAGCTGCACCAGGCGCACGCTGCTGAGTTTGCGGATCGCCTGCAGGTTGCTGACCTCGAAGGACTGCACGAACACGGGCGCGTCCTTGTGGTTCCAGCCGTTTTTCTCCAGCACGGCCAGCAGCGGCGCCTCCAGCGGCAGGCCGATGGACTGGAAGTAGGTGGGGTGTTTGGTCTCGGGGTAGATGCCGATGGTCCTGCCCGTCTTGGCCGTGGCCGCCTTGGCCAGGTCGATCACCTCCTGCAACGTGGGCACCTCGAACCGACCGTTGTAGGCCACGTTGGCCGGGCGCTGCGCGGGGATGCGCTCGCGGGCGCGCAGGGTTTTCAGCTCGGCCAGGGTGAAGTCTTCGGTGAACCAGCCGGTGATGGCCTGGCCGTCGATGGTTTTTGTGGTTTTGCGGCCTGCGAACTCGGGGCGGTCCACCACGTCGGTGGTGGCTTCCTTCACCGAGCCGTCGGCGTTGAGGATGGCAATGGCGTTCTCGTGCCGCGCCACCAGCACGCCGTCCTTGGTGATGACGAGGTCGGGCTCGATGATGTCGGCGCCGTCGTCAATGGCCTGCTGGTAGGCGGCCAGCGTGTGCTCGGGCCGCAGCGCCGAGGCGCCCCGGTGGGCGATGACGGTGGGGGTGGGCGGCCAAGCCTGGGCCACGGCGCCCAGCGCCCAGGTGGTGAGCAACGCGGCGGCAGTCACGGCGCGCAGTGCAGTGCGTTTCATGCGGGTCTCCTACAAGCAGAGCCCGCACCTTAGCCGATGCGTTTGACAGCGTCGTGTCGCGAGGATGCCTACGCGTGTTCGAAGTGAAAAACGGCCGTGCCCGCGCGTGCATTGGGCAGCCAACGCACCTCTTGCCCGTCCTGCAGCCCGAAGGAGTCGAGGATGCGCAGGCTGTTCTTGGTGGCCAGCACTTCGAAGTCTTTGTAGGTACCCACGCGGATGTTGGGCGTGTCGTACCACTGGTAGGGCAGGCGCCGCGTCACCGGCATGCGCCCGCGCAGGATGGACAGGCGGTTGGGCCAGTGCGCAAAGTTAGGGAAGGCCACCACACCCGTGCGGCCCACACGCGCTGTCTCGCGCAGCATGGTTTCGGCATTGCGCAGATGCTGCAGCGTGTCGATCTGCAGCACCACGTCAAAGCTGTTGTCGTCGAACATGGCGAGGCCTTCATCCAGGTTGAGCTGGATCACATCCACCCCGCGCTGCACGCAGGCCAGCACGTTGGCGTCGTCGATCTCCACGCCATAGCCGCTGCAGCCGCGCTCGCGCTGCAGGTAGTCGAGCATGGCGCCGTTGCCACAGCCCAGGTCGAGCACGCGCGAGCCGGGGGGCACCAGGCGCGCCAGGGCTTGCATTGCCGCTTTGTCCGTCATGCTTGCAACTCCTTGGCAATGCTGTCGAAATAAGAGCGCATCACGCCCATGTAGCGGGCGTCATCGAGCAAAAAGGCATCGTGCCCATGGGGCGCATCGATCTCGGCGTAGCTCACGCTGCGGCGGTTGTCGAGCAGGGCCTTGACGATCTCGCGGCTGCGCTTGGGCGAAAAGCGCCAGTCAGTGGTGAAGCTCACCAGCAGGAAGCGTGCGGTAGCGCGCGCCAGCGCCCGGGTGAGGTTGCCGCCGTGGGTGCGCGCGGGGTCGAAGTAGTCGAGCGCGCGGGTGATGAGCAAATAGGTGTTGGCGTCGAAGTAGTCGCTGAACTTGTCGCCCTGGTAGCGCAGGTAGCTTTCGATCTGGAACTCGATGTCCTGGGTGCTGTATTTCAGTTCCAGGCCTTCGCGCAGCTGTCGGCCGAACTTCTCGTTCATCACATCGTCGCTCAAGTACGTGATGTGGCCGATCATGCGGGCGATGCGCAGGCCACGCTTGGGGATCACGCCGTGGCGGTAAAAGTGGCCGCCGTGGAAGTCCGGGTCGGTCACGATGGCGCGGCGGGCCACTTCGTTGAAGGCAATGTTCTCGGCTGTGAGGTTGGGGGCGCTGGCCACCACCACCGCGTGGCGCATGCGCTCGGGGTACTGCAGCGTCCACGAAAGTGCCTGCATGCCGCCCAGGCTGCCACCCAGCACGGCGGCCAGTTGCTCGATACCCAGGCGGTCGAGCAGGCGGGCCTGGGCGTTGACCCAGTCTTCCACCGTGACCACCGGGAAGTCCGCGCCATAGACCTCGCCCGTATCGGGATGGTTGTGCATGGGGCCGGTGGAGCCAAAGCAGGAGCCCAGGTTGTTCACGCCGATCACGAAGAATCGGTCGGTGTCCACGGGCTTGCCGGGGCCGATCATGTTGTCCCACCAGCCCTCGCTCTTGTCCTGCCCGGCGTAGACGCCCGCGACGTGGTGCGAGGCATTGAGGGCGTGGCACACGAGCACGGCGTTCGAGCGGTCGGCATTGAGCGTGCCGTAGGTCTCGTAGGCCAGGTGGTAGTCGCGGATGGACGCACCGCTTTGCAGCGGGAGCACCTCCGGAAAATGCATGGACTGGGGCGTGGCAAAAAACGACATAAAAAAACCCGGCGTCGCTAAAAACGAGGCCGGGCGGATGTGTCGGACGGGTCTTTAGCAGGATTTATAAAGCGCCCGCAAGCTGTGGCAAATCGGCGCGTTCAACAAATATACCAAAAGCGCCCGCCGTTGCGGCATCAAGCCCCCGTGGGCGCAAAGATGGCCAGCAACCCGAGCCCCATGAAGATCACCGCCGACACAATGTGTACCGCACGGATCGGCACGCGGCGCGTGATGCGTTCGCCCAGCCAGACCACAGGCGCGTTGGCGATCATCATGCCGAGCGTGGTGCCCGCCACCACCCACAGGTAGGCGTTGTACTGCGCGGCCAGCATGACGGTGGCGATCTGGGTCTTGTCGCCCATCTCGGCCAGGAAAAATGCGACCACGGTGGTGCCAAACACACCCCAGCGTGGCGATCCGTCGGCTTCGCCTTCGTCCAGCTTGTCGGGGATCAGCATCCACACCGCCATGGCGATGAACGATGCACCCAGGATCCAGCGCAGTACCTGGGGGCCGAGGAACGTGGTCACCCAGGCACCCAAAGCCCCGGCCAGGCCGTGATTCACCAGGGTCGCCACCAGGATGCCAAGCACGATCGGCCAGGGTTTGCGAAAACGTGCGGCCAGCACGAGCGCGAGCAGCTGCGTCTTGTCGCCCATCTCGGCGAGCGCGACGATGGCGGTAGAAATGAAAAAGGCTTCCATGGGGGAGGGGGTCCTATCCGGCCGGATGGGTGGAAAACGCATTGACTGCACCCCGACTCCGGCCATGTGGATCGGTTTGCAGTCAATGGTCTCGCCCAGCTCAAAAGCCGCATACGCCATAGGTTTCGAAGAACCCAAGTGTGTTGACGCATGCCCCCGGCGCATTGCGCTGCCGGGCGGGCTACTCCCCAAAGACTCGCGGATTTTACCCTGCTTCCGACAGGGAAAACAGGCGGGTGGTTGCCGAAAGGTGGCGACGGGCCAGGTTCGGATGGCCGTTCAGACCCTGCGGGTTTCCCCTGAAAACCGCCGTTGCACGCTCCAAAATACCCACAAATTTGTGCAGGATGGATGGCTTGATCCAGAAATAAACCCCACACGCCTCATAAAGTGATTAATAATGGGTTCGCTTTTCTGCTTGCAGGAAAGCAGTTAGCTTAGCGGTGAATGGTCAGTTTCGCGTCTTTGAAGTCGTCACAGGTTTGTTGATTGCGTCGGACTCCATCGCGTTTTTGTGTTTTTTCAGGAGTCCTTCATGGGCAACAAACTTTACGTGGGCAACCTGCCCTACTCTTTCCGCGACGAAGATCTGCAACAGACCTTCAGCCAGTACGGCTCGGTCGGCAGCGCCAAGGTCATGATGGAGCGCGACACCGGCCGCTCCAAGGGTTTCGGCTTTGTCGAAATGGGCAGCGATGCTGAAGCCCAAGCCGCCATCCAAGGCGTGCATGGCACCAATTTCGGCGGCCGTGACCTCGTGGTCAACGAAGCCCGTCCCATGGAGCCCCGCGCTCCCCGTAGCGGCGGCTTCGGCGGCGGCAACGGTGGTGGCGGCGGCTACGGCGGTGGTGGCGGCGGCGGTTACGGCGGTGGCCGTAGCGGCGGCGGCGGTGGTGGTGGTTACGGCGGTGGCCGTAGCAGCTACTAAAAAGACCTTGCTGGCAGACCTTTGCGGTCTGCCAAAGGCAAAACAAAGGAGCCCCTGGGCTCCTTTTTTCATGCCTGCGCGGCATCGCCACCACAGTCGGCATTGCCGCTTGCTTTTTCCGCAAAAGTGTGGCGCATAATGAGCCAGCGGGGTTTCCCCCGCTTAAAGTTTGCGGTGATCCGTCAGTTTCGCGCTGAGAGCGTCATTGAGATTAGCTGGCTGCGTTTTCGGGACTCCATCGCTTTTTCCATGTGTTTTTGAGGAGTCCCTCAATGGGCAACAAACTGTACGTCGGCAACCTGCCGTACTCGGTGCGCGACAGCGATCTCGAACAGGCCTTTGGCCAATTCGGCGCAGTGACCAGCGCCAAGGTCATGATGGAGCGCGACACAGGCCGCTCCAAGGGCTTTGGTTTCGTGGAAATGGGCAGTGACGCGGAAGCCCAGGCCGCCATCAATGGCATGAATGGCCAGCCACTGGGTGGCCGCAGCATCGTCGTGAACGAAGCACGCCCCATGGAGCCCCGCCCACCCCGCAGTGGCGGATTTGGCGGCGGTGGCGGCGGTTACGGCGGCGGTGGTCGCAGTAGTGGCGGCGGTTACGGCGGTGGCCGTGAAGGCGGTGGTGGCTATGGCGGCGGCCGCGAGGGTGGCGGCGGTTACGGCGGCGGTGGTGGCGGTGGCCGCAGCGAAGGCGGATTCCGCAGCCCCTACGGCTCTGGCTCCCGCAACGGCGGTGGCGGCGGTGGCCGCAACGGCGGTGGTGGCGGCTATGGTGGTGGTGGTGGCAACGGCTACTGAAGCAGGCCAGTGACGTTTCTCTGAAAGCCCCCTCGGGGGCTTTTTTCATGCACGACCGCCACGTCTTGCTTCTATCGCAGCCAGGACCGCCCCGAACCGGCGGCCAAAAACCACCTCCGGTGGACCTAGGAGCTACTGCTCGCTCTGCCGCCGCTTGCGCGGGCGCCCGGCGAGCAGCTTGTCGAACAGCACGTTCGGCACCATGCGCAGCAACTTGGCAACCACCCCCATTTGCCAGGGGATGACCCGGTAGCTGGCACCCGCCGTGATGGCCCGGAAGGCACAGTCCGCAAAGTCATCGGCCTGCATCAGAAACGGCATGCTGTAGCGGTTCTGGCGGGTGAGCGGCGTGTCGATGTAGCCCGGAGAAATGGTGACCACACGCACTCCGTGGGGGCGCATCTCCCCTCGCAGGCTCTCGCAGTAGCTGATGACGGCCGCCTTGCTGGCGCAATACGCACCATGCCCGGGCAGGCCACGGATGCCTGCCACGCTGCCGATGCCCACCAGCGTGCCGCTGCCACGCTGCGCCATCGCGTCCGCAAAGGGATGGAAGGTGGCCGCCACGCCGATGTTGTTGGTGGCAAAGGTGCGTGCCATCACGTCGATGTCGTCGCGCACTGCCGTGTCCATGCCCACACTGATACCCGCATTGGCAATGACCACGTCAGGCACCCCTTGGCGTGCGATGCAATCGCGGCCCGCAGCAACGATGCTGTCGGTCACGGCTACATCTGCACTATAAATTTCGTAGCTGTCAGCGCTTATTCCTTGAGCGCTAGCCCATGTTTTGACCTCAGAGGTGCGGCGCGCCACCAGGGCCAGGCGGTAGCCCGACCGGTGAAAGCGCAGGGCCAGGGCCTGGCCGATGCCGCTGGACGCGCCGGTGATGAAGACAAGGGGAGTGGTCATGCGGGCTCCGATCGGGGCGGCGTACTAGGGCTTGGCCGCGCCGGGCTGGAGCACGCCACGCACACGTCCGCGCAGCTGCAGCACCTGGTCGAGGTTGTCGTAGTCCATGCCGTCGGCCGTGAAGCGATCATTGCCGCGCGTGAGGGTGACGGGCTTGTCGGAACGCACGCGTTCGGTGTTGGTGTAAGCGTGCAAAAATTCGCTGCGGAACTCCAGCCGAGGCTGGGCGGGTGACCCAGGCTTGGCGGGCAGGGGCTCGCGCGTGACGATGGCATTGCCGAACAGCTGCACCTCCGAACCATCGGCGTTGGTCAGGGCGCGGTCTGCCGTGGCCACGGTGAGGCGGCCCTGCGGCGTCACCGAGCGCATGCGCGCTTTGTCGATCTCCAGCGTGTCGGAGTCGGGGTAGTGCCGCGCTTCTTCGCCCTGCACTTCGCTTTGCAGGCGCCCGCTCGCGTCAAAGCTTTTTACCGAGAACGACTTCATGAAATAGTCGGGCTGGTTGCCTTGTTGGCGCTCGATGGCAGGCAGCAGGGGCATGGGCGCGTTGCGCACCAGCCACCAGGTGCCCAGCGCCAGCAGCCCCATGAGCACGACGGGCAGATAGAGCGAGAACTGTTCCCAGCCCTGGCGGACCCAGTTGCGCATCACGGTGTTGCCTCCGGGCTAGGCACGACAACCTGGCAGGTGGGGAAAGAGCGCAGAAAACCCCGGTTCATGCGGTGTACTCCGCCAGCAGTGCGGCATAGCGGCCCGAGGCCACCAGCAGCAGATCACACAGTTCGCGCGCGGCACCATCGCCGCCCCGGGCCTGCGTCACAAAATGGGCGGCGTGGCGCACTTCGGCCTGGGCGTTGGCCGGGGCGCACGCGAAAGCACTGCGGCACATCACCGGCAGGTCGGGCCAGTCGTCACCCATCGCTGCAGCCTGGGACCAGTCCAGCCCCAGCGTGGCCAGCATCTGCTCAGCGGCGGGGCGTTTGTCTTCGGTGCCGAACACCGCGTGTTCGACCCCCAGCGCCTTCAGGCGCACGCGCAGCGGCGCGGAGTCGCGGCCCGTGATGACCGCAGGCGTGATGCCCGCCTTTTGCAGCAGCTTGAGCCCATGCCCGTCCAGCGTATTGAAGCGCTTGAGCGTTTCGCCCGATTCGCTGAAATACAGGCCGCCATCGGTCAGCACGCCATCGACATCGAAGAAGGCAATGCGCACGCCTTGGGCGCGCAGCAGCAGCTCGGGGGGAAATTGCAGCACGGGCAGGGTCATTTCAATAAGGGGCATGCAGATCGAACGGGCACAGCCAAGACCAGTGCACCCGTGGAACCGGCTTCGCCGGGCCACCGGGTGCGTCCCCTAAGGGGGAAGGCGCGCAGCGACTCAGGGGGGTCATTTGAAGTGAGGTCATATGACTTTGGCTCGCATCAGGTCGCCGATGTGCACCACCCCCGTGAGCACCCCTCCCGCATCCACCACCAGCACGCTGGTGATGGCATGCGCCTCCATCATTTCGGCGGCGTCCACCGCAAGGGCGTCCGGGGCAATGCGGCGCGGGTGGGGGTGCATGACCTGGCCCGCCGTGGCCGTGCGCAGGTCGGCCCCGGCCTCGATGCGGCGGCGCAGGTCGCCGTCGGTGAAGATCCCCAGCACCTGGCCGGCGGCATCCACGACGGCCGAGGCGCCCAGGCCCTTGGCACTCATTTCGCGCATGAGGTCGCTGAAGGAGGCGTCGGGCGCCACACGCGGCACCTCGCTGCCGGTGCGCATGACATCGCTCACATGGGTGAGCAGCTTGCGCCCCAGCGCACCGCCAGGGTGCGAACGGGCAAAGTCTTCAGGGCGGAAGCCCCGGGCGTCGAGCAGGGCCACGGCCAGCGCGTCACCCATGGCCAGCTGGGCTGTGGTGCTGGCGGTGGGGGCCAAGTTCAGGGGGCAGGCCTCACGCTCCACGCTGCAGTCGAGCACCAGGTCGGCATGGCGGGCGAGCGTGGACTGCAGCCCGCCGGTCATCGCGATCAGCGGGGCGCCCAGGCGCTTGAGCACGGGCAGGATGGCCGTCAGTTCACCACTTTCGCCGCTGTTGGAGATCGCCAGGACCAGGTCGTCGCCCGTGACCATGCCCAGATCGCCGTGGCTGGCCTCGGCCGGGTGCACAAAAAACGCTGGCGTGCCCGTAGATGCCAGCGTGGCTGCAATCTTGCGGCCCACGTGGCCGCTTTTGCCCATGCCCATCACCACCACACGGCCACGGGCCTGCAGCACCATCAACACAGCCTCGGCAAACACGCCATCGACGCGGGCCGCCAGCCCGGTCAGCGCCGCCGCCTCAATGTCAAAGGTCTCGCGGGCCAGGCGCAGGGCCTGTTCGGCGTCAAAAGGGGGCAGCGTGGCGGGCACAGGGGTCATCCGGTGGATTCTATCGACCGGGCATGCCTGCGCGGGTGGCAGATTTTTTGCCCTGGCTCTGGCATGGACCCTGCTTCGGACAGAAAACACCGAGGGCCGCAGGAAGGCTCGGATAGCATCGAACCATGTCCTCACTCGCCCTCACCTTGCTTTACCTGTTGGCCGCAGTGCTGGGTGTTGTGGTCTGCCGCAGCCTCAAGCTGCCACCCATGCTCGGCTACCTGGCTGCGGGGGTGCTCATCGGCCCCCATGCGCTGGCGCTGACGCAGAACTCGGAAGGGGTGCGGCACCTGGGCGAGTTTGGCGTGGTGTTCCTGATGTTCGCCATCGGGCTGGAGTTCAGCCTGCCCAAGCTGCGCGCCATGCGGCGCCAGGTGTTCGGCCTGGGACTGATGCAGGTGGTGCTGACGATGGTGGTGGTCACCGGCGCGGCACTGGTGCTCTCCCGCTGGGTGGGCGGCGTGTGGGATATGGGCTGGCAGACGGCGCTGGCGCTCTCGGGCGTGATGGCGATGAGCAGTACGGCCATTGTGGTCAAGCTCATGGCCGAGCGGGCCGAGCTCGAAAGCGAACATGGCCGCCGCGTGATGGGTATTCTGCTGTTCCAGGATCTGGCCGTGGTGCCGCTGCTGGTGTTGATCCCCGCGCTGAGTTCCTCGTCAGACCAGCTGCTGACCGCGCTGGCGTGGGCGCTGGTCAAGGCCACGGTGCTGGTGGGCATTCTGCTCACGGGCGGGCAGCGGTTCATGCGCTGGTGGCTCACGCTGGTGGCGCGGCGCAAGAGCGAGGAGCTGTTCATGCTCAACCTGCTGCTGATCACGCTGGGCCTGGCCTGGCTGACCGAACTGGCGGGGCTGAGCCTGGCGCTGGGCGCCTTCATCGCGGGCGTGCTGGTGTCCGAGACAGAGTACAAGCACCAGGTGGGCACGGACATCCGCCCGTTTCACGATGTGCTGCTGGGGCTGTTTTTCATCACCATCGGCATGATGCTGGACTGGCACATCCTGGTGGACCGCTGGGCGCTGGTGCTGGCCCTGCTGACGGTGCCGCTGGTGGTCAAGCTGGGGATCATCCTGGTGCTGGCCCGCAGCATGGGGGCCACCACGGGCGTGGCCCTGCGCACCGGGCTCTACCTGGCCCAGGCGGGGGAGTTCGGATTTGTGCTGCTGTCGCTCACGCAGGCCAACGGGCTGGTGCAGCCCGCGCTGATGAACCCCATCCTGGCGGCCATGGTGCTGTCCATGCTGGCGACGCCGTTTCTCATCATGTACAGCAACCGCATCGTGATGAAGCTGGTGGCCAGCGACTGGCTGCAGCAGTCGCTGCAGATGACGTCCATCGCGCGCAAATCCATCAACACCAGCAAACACGTGATCATCTGCGGCTACGGCCGCTGCGGACAAAACCTGGCGCGAATGCTGGAGCATGAAGGCATCCCCTACATGGCGCTGGACCTGGACCCGGACCGTGTGCGCCAGGCCGCCGCTGCGGGCGATTCGGTGGTGTATGGCGACGCCACCCGCCTGCAGGCGCTGATGGCCGCTGGCCTGGTGCGTGCCAGCGCGGTGGCGATCACCTACATCGACGTGCCGGCCGCCCTGAAGGTGCTGGCCAACGCGCGCTCGCACGCACCGCAGGTGCCCGTGGTGGTGCGCACGCAGGACGACCTGCACCTGGACAAGCTGCAAGAGGCGGGCGCCACCGAGGTCGTGCCCGAGGCGATCGAAGGCTCGCTCATGCTCGCCAGCCACGCGCTGGCCCTGGTGGGCGTGCCCATGCGCCGCGTGCTGCGTCTGGTGCAGGACCAGCGCGATGCGCGCTACAACCTGCTGCGCGGCTACTTCCACGGCGCCGACGACGACACGGCCAACGAGCGCGACCAAGAACGCCTGTCCACCATCAACCTGCCGCCCGGCTCCACAGCCCTGGGCCGCAGCCTGGGCCAGCTGGCCCTGCCCGCCATGGGCGTTCGGGTGGTGAACCTGCGGCGTGGCAACGGCCACATCAGCGCAGCGGAGGACGACGCACAGCTGGCCGAAGGCGACACGCTGGTGCTCTCAGGGCACCCGGCGGCGCTGGCACTGGCGGAGGACAAGTTGTTGCGGGGGTAGCAGGGTACATCCCCCTGAGGCACTGCGTGCCTTCCCCCTTCTCTCTAAGCGCTACGCGCTCCGGGAAGGGGGACGATGCCCTCGCTGCGGGGCGGCCCTTGCTTGGCATCTCTCGCCTAGTGCGTGCCAGTGGCTGAGGCTGGCGCCAAAATTTGAACTAAATATGGCCCTAGCGCTTATCTATCAAGCGTCAATAGCTATATATTTAATAGCAAACTACAAAAGCTCGGCGGGCCCTGGCCGCCCGAACAGATAGCCCTGGAACTGCTGGCAACCGTTGCGCAACAGGAACGCGCGCTGCCCTTCGGTTTCCACCCCTTCGGCCACCACGTCCAGGCCCAGGCTGTGGGCCAGGGTGATGATGGTGCAGGCGATGGTGGCGTCGTTGGGGTCGGTGAGCACGTCGCGCACAAAGCTCTGGTCGATTTTGAGCTGGTCCAGTGGCAGGCGCTTGAGGTAGCTCAGGCTCGAATAGCCCGTGCCAAAGTCGTCCAGCGAGAAGCCCACGCCGAGCGTGCGCAGTGCCTGCATCTTGAGGATGCTGTCTTCCACGTCATGCAGCAGCAGGCTTTCGGTCAGTTCGAGCTTGAGGTGGGCCGGGTCCGCCCCGCAATCGCGCAGCACGCTGAGCACTTCGTCGGCAAAGCCGGGTTGGCGAAACTCCTGCGCGCTCACGTTCACGGCCACGGTCCAGTCCGCAGTGTGCGGCGCTGTTGCCCAGAGCGCCAGCTGGCGGCAGGCCATGGTCAGCACCTGGCGCCCTAGCGCCAGGATCAGTCCGGTCTGCTCTGCCAGGGGGATGAAGTCGCCGGGAGGCACCATGCCGCGCTGCGGGTGGTTCCAGCGCACCAGCGCCTCGGCCCCCAGCACCTTGCCGGCCTCGTCCACCACCGGCTGGTAGTGCAGCAGGAACTCGTTGCGCAGAATGCCCTGCCGCATGTCGCCTTCCAGCGCCGACCTCGCAGACGCCGCCGCCTGCATGGCGGGGTCAAAGAAACACAGCGTGTTGCGGCCCTGCGCCTTGGCCTGGTACATGGCCAGATCGGCGCGCTGGAGCAGCTCCTGCACGGGCAGCTGCACACCGCGAAAAAGGGCAATGCCGATGCTGGGCGTGCTGTGCACTTCGCTGTTTTGCACCACGTAGGGCTCATTCAGCGCCGCCAGCACCTTTTGCGCCACGGCCTCGGCTTCGGCGGCCGCAACGTCCACCTCGGCGTGGAGGCCCTGCAGCACCACCACGAACTCGTCGCCACCCAAACGCGCCACCGTGTCGGTGGCGCGGACGCACGCGCCGATGCGCCCGCCCACCTGCACGAGCAGCCGGTCTCCCCACTCGTGGCCCATGGTGTCGTTGATGCCCTTGAAGTTGTCGAGGTCCAGGAACAGCAAAGCCCCGTGGCATCCCTCCCGCGCACACGCGTTGGCCGCGCGGTCCAGCCGGTCCATGAGCAGCCGCCGATTGGGAAGGCCGGTGAGTTCGTCATAGAAGGCCAGGCGCTGGATCTCGGCCTCGGCCAGCTTGCGTTCGGTGATGTCGCGCGCCACGCCCCGGTAGCCCGTGAACTGGCCGGCACCATCAAAGATGGGCTCCCCGCTGATGGAGACCCACACGGGCTTTCCGTCTTCGGTCAGACGTTGCATTTCAAAGTCGTGGAACACCTCGTGCGCCTCCAGTTGCCTGCGGTGCTCCCGCCATTGGCCCTCGCTCACAAAGGTATTGGGCAGCTCCCAGCGCGTGCGCCCGTAGTGCATCTCGTCGGGTACACCGGCATCGTTGTAGGGGTTGCCGTCCAGGCGCACAAAGCGGAACTGCGCATCCTGCTCCCAGTACCAGTCGGAGGACAGGTGGGTGAGGCTGCGCCAGCGCGATTCGCTCAGGCGCAAGGCCTCCAGGGTGCTCAGGTAGTCGGTCACGTCCGTGAAAGTGCGCACGCGCCCCCCTGGCTCCAGGGCCCGGGTGCGCACTTCGATGTAGCGGCCGTTGTGGGTGCGCCGCACATAGGTGTCCGGCATGGTGAGCTTGCCACCGTGGGCCGCATATTCCGACGCCACATAGTTGCGCGCTGTGGGTTCTATCAGCTCAAATCCGGTGCCGAAATCGCCCCGTTCGGTCTGAAACCGCACCACGTCCTCGACTTTGGGCTGGGCGGCCAGCAGGGATTCGGGCAGGTCGAGCAGCTCCAGATAGCGCCGGTTGTAGACGCGGATACGTCCCTCCGCATCCACGTTGGTAATGCCTTGCGACACGCTGGCCAGCGTGCCTTCGAGGGCGCGCGTCTTCTCGGCCAGCAACGCGCTGGTGCGCGCGAGTTCCACCTCAACCGCGCTGCGCGCCAGCTCGGCTCGGCGGGCCATTTCCAGCTGGCCCACGGTGTTGAGCAGGGGCTGGAGAAACTGCACGTCTGCCGCCGAATACCCCTCGGGCCGATTGGCCAGGCCCACCATGGCCACCAGTTCGCCCGCCGCATGGATGGGCAGCCCCAGATAGGTGTGCAGCGGGGGATGGCCCGGGGGCGTGCCCGCGCTGCGCGTGTCGTGGCCTGCATCGTTGGTGAGCACCGGCTCGCCCGACACCAGCGCCGCGCCCACCAGGGACTGCAGGTTGTCGAACACCATGCCTTCTTCTGCGTGCTGGGCATAGAGGGCATGGGAGGCCTCGTCCCAACTGATGTCCGTCATCGCATGCACCCGCAGGAAGGGATGCCCGTCGGCGGCACGTTGTACCTGGCCCACCAGGCCAAAGGCACTTTGCGTGAGCGACATCAGCTCCTTGAGTAGGGCCTCGAACGCGGCGCGCGGGCCCGAACTGGCGATGAACATGGCCTGCGCAAGCGATATCGCCTGCAGCAACCGGTGCTGGCGCGTCAGCATGGCCTCTGCCACCAGCCGGGCACGGGCGCTGGAACTGCGCTCCAGCACCGCATCGATCTGCGCGGGCAGGGTCAGCAGATAGTCCAGCGCAGGGTCCTGCACAGCATAGTCATCAAAGCCGTGGCGCAGGGCCTGGGCCGCATGGGTCTCGGCGCCCTTGCGCACGATGATCATGGCCGGGACGCCATCGAGCAGCCGCAGCAGGTCAAAGGCCGAGCCATCGACGCTGCGCTGCGCCGCCAGCACAATGTCCGGCCTGCTGTGCTCCAGGTGGTCCCGGGCCTGCGCCAGCGACTGAGCCACATCCACCCGCCAGCCGGACCAGGGGTCTGCGAGCGCATCCACCACCGCCTGCGCGTGGTGATGGTCGCTTTCGATCAGCAGGATGGAGATGGGCATGGCCGATCGGCGTTGTGGAGTGGTCCAACGGGGGGCGTTACCAAGGGTGTAACAGCACGGAAACATTATGGGGGCTTGCAGCGCTCCGGGCACACCCCCAGGCACCCACCCCCGGCTGGATACACTTTGCCCCACAACGGCCTTTGGCCTGCGCACGTTTGCGCGTGCAGCCTTTCTTTACCCCCTCGACCCCATGCAGCCACTTAGCGTCAACGAATACCTTCGCCAGCACATCCGCACCGTACCCGACTGGCCCGCACCCGGTGTGCAGTTCCGGGACATCACCCCGCTGCTGCAGGACCCCAAGGTGTTCCGCGTGCTGATCGACGCCTTTGTGCACCGTTACATGGACAAGGCGCTGCGCCCGGATGTGGTGGCCGGGCTGGATGCACGCGGCTTCATCCTGGGTGCCGTGGTGGCCTATGAACTCAACGTGGGTTTTGTGCCGATCCGCAAGAAGGGCAAGCTACCCTTCACCACGGTAGAGGAAACCTATGAACTTGAATACGGCAGCGCCACGGTGGAACTGCACACCGACGCCGTAAAGGCAGGCGACCGCGTGCTGCTGATCGATGACCTCATTGCCACGGGCGGCACGATGATGGCGGGCCGCAAGCTGCTGGAGAAACTGGGCGCGACGGTGACCGAGGGCGCCGCCATCGTGGACCTGCCCGAGCTGGGAGGCTCCAAACGGCTGCGCGAATCCGGCCTGCCGCTGTACACGCTGGTGGACTTCGAGGGCCACTGATCACGGCCGCCCAGAGTCCGACGAGCTGCGGCCCGCAGGGTCAGTTCAGCTCGCCGTACTGGGTGCTGCTCAGGTCCGGCGCGGGGCCATCGGACCCGGGCATTTCGGTGTCTTCAAACCCCGTGGGCTGCGAAGGCGGCAGCAAAGGCCCCGAACGCACAGGCACACCGGGCTTGGCCGCTGCCAGCGGCACTGCGGCGGTGGTACCTGCCGCCGAGGCCAGGGCGCGCTTGAACGCCGCCACTTCGTCCGCCTCGATGGGTTCGTACCGTGGTGCTGGGCGTGGTGCGGCGGCGGGCGCAGTGGGCGCTGCAGCAGGCGCAACCGCCGGAGCAGCCAGGGGAGGGCGCAGTGGCGCGGGGGCCGTGGCGGCGGCTGTCGGCACGGGCGCCACCGGACGGGCCGGGGTGGCCACCACCGGAGCGGGTGCCGTAGCCACCGGAACCGGCCGCCGGGCCAGCGGTGGTGCTGCCTGCAGGGAAGCCCCCTGGGGCGCAACCCCCTTCTGGGGGATACCCACTGCCACGTGGTCATTGATGCGCCAGTACACGGCGGTTACCAGGATGTCGTAGCGGGTTTTGGCCGTCTGGGCAATCAGCGCCTCGATTTCGGACAGGCGCACAGTTTCTCCACCGTATTCACGCGCCAGGTCCATCATGACCAGAAACTGGCGCCCACGCTGGTCCAGCGACAGCACCTTGAACTTGTAGCTGGCCGACAGCACACCGGCCCGCACCATCGCGTCGCGGACCACCGTGTAGAGCAGCTCGCGGCGCTCCATGCGTTCGTTCTTGCGGTTGGCGGCGTGCTCGGGAGGCAGGGGCTCCACCAGCGGTTTGCCCTGGCGGCCTGGCGAGAGCGGTACCGTGGCATCGGCATTCAACAGGCCCGACGGTTCGGCCATGGGCCGGGGCTTGGGGGGAGCAGGTTTGCGGCTAAACCAACTGAACAGAGACATGGCTTGCTTTCTACGGGACGGCGCCAGAAAAATCCAAATTGAGTGTAACTTGCTGTACACCCATTCTTGCCCCGCAAAAGCCCGCAGGCCACCACCACATCGGTGGTCTGTCAGGTGGCCGCAACGCGGCGGCGGCGATTGCCCAGCCGCTTGGCCAGTACCGCACCAGCGGCCATCACCAGACCCAGCGCAATGGCAGGCTGGCGGATGGAAAGTTCGGTGAAGCGGATGGCGGTCAGGCTCCACAGCTTGCAGGGCGCGCTGGCCTGCACGGTGGCGCTACGGGAGCGGTGCGAGAAAAACGCACCTTCGCCCACCACGGAGCCTGCCCCGACGATCGCCAGGCGCAAGCGCTCTTTTTCGTCCTGGTAGTGCACGCTCAGGCTGCCGCTTTCCACCAAGTACAAGGTACGGTCTGTAGCGCCCTGCGTGAACAACACCTGTCCCGCGGGCATGACCACGGGCAGAAGGTAAGACGAGAGGATGTCCCACTGCGCCTGGGTCAGCGGGTTGGTCATGCTGTCGTCGGCACTGGCCTGTGCGATGGCATCGATCAGACCTTGCAGGTCTACCTTGGAAACAACAGGCGTGGGAACATTCATGGTTTGCCGAAAGTACCCTTGTTACAGATTGCGCACAAGCGCTGTTTACGTCCATTTACAACATAAGCGACAGGCGGCGGCCTGTGCGCCCTGGTCGGAGGCCAGCCCGTTCAAACTGCACGAACAGTCGCACTTCTGCGGACCTATTTGCCAATACAAAAACTGGAAAAAATGACGCCCAGCAGGTCGTCCGAGCTGAACTCGCCGGTGATGGCGCTGAGGGCGTTCTGGGCAAGGCGCAGCTCTTCGGCCAGCAGATCCAGCGCCGGGCCCTGGGCCTGCAGCTGGTCGGCCGCCTCCTGCAGGTGAACCCCCACGGCCTGCAGTGCCTCCACATGCCGGGCGCGGGCAATGTAGAGGCCTTCCGGCGCGGACTGCCAGCCCGCCACCTCCAGCAACAGGCGCCGCAGACCATCCAGCCCCTCGCCCGTCCGGGCAGACAGGTGCACGCCAGGCCGGGCGTTTTCACCCGCCGCCGCAGCCGCCCCTGGCGCCCGGTCGAGCTTGTTCCAGACGTCAATCACGGGAATGCTCTTGGGCATTTTTTGGGCCATGGCGCTTGCTATATCGGCGTCACCAGCTATGTATTCAGGAGCATCCGCACGCTCCAGGTCATGCAGGAACAGCACCGCGTCGGCCCCGGCAATTTCGTCCCAGGCGCGGGCGATGCCGATGCGCTCCACCTCGTCGCTGCTGTCGCGCAGGCCGGCGGTGTCGATGATGTGCAGGGGCACACCTTCGATCTGGATGGTCTGCTGCACCTTGTCGCGGGTGGTGCCTGCAATGGGGGTGACGATGGCCAGCTCGGCCCCCGCCAGCGCGTTGAGCAACGAGCTTTTACCGGCATTGGGCTGGCCTGCGATCACCACCTTGATGCCCTCGCGCAGCAGCGCACCCTGGCGCGCCCGCTGCATCACCGAGGCCAATGTTTGCTGCAAATTCGATAGCTGTCCATGCGCATCTGCCTTGCGCAGGAAGTCGATTTCTTCCTCAGGGAAGTCCAGCGTGGCCTCCACCAGCATGCGCAGGTGGATGAGGGCATCACGCAGGCCATGGATCTCGGCCGAAAAAGCCCCGGTCAGCGAGCGGCTGGCGCTGCGGGCAGCCGCCTCGGTGCTGGCGTCGATCAGGTCGGCAATCGCCTCGGCCTGGGCCAGGTCGATCTTGTCGTTCAGAAAGGCGCGCTCGGTGAACTCGCCCGGCTGGGCGACGCGCAAGCCGCGCAGATTGGGCTGGCCGGTAGCGGGATCGGTAGCGGCACCCGCCTCCAGGCAGCGTGCTAGCAGCAGTTGCAGCACCACCGGGCCGCCGTGGGCCTGCAGCTCCAGCACGTCTTCGCCGGTGTAGCTGTGCGGGCCGGGAAAGTACAGCGCCAGCCCCTGGTCGATGGCCTGGCCCTGCGCATCGCGAAAGGGCAGGTAGGTGGCCTCGCGGGGCTTGAGGGTGCGCCCGCAAACCGCCTGCACCAGCGCATCCAACCCGCGCCCTGACACGCGCACGATGCCGACGGCCCCACGCCCCGGGGCGGTGGCAATGGCGACGATAGGGTCTTGGTGGCGGGCAAGCATGTGCGGCGATTTTGGGAAGAGAGCGCCAAAAATTGGCGCGGCCCAAGCGCGAGACACCGCGCAAGGGCCGCCCCGCCGCGCTGGTGTCGTCCCCCTTCCCGCGCGCAGCGCGAGAGAAAGGGGGAAGCGGCGCAGCCGCTCAGGGGGTTACTTAAATTTTGGCAGGTTGAACTGCGGTGGAACGCCCATGCGGGTGTTGATGAGCCACTGCTGCGCAATCGACAGGATGTTGTTGGTCAGCCAGTACAGCACCAGGCCGGCCGGGAAGAAGAAGAACATTACGCTGAAGATCAGCGGCATGAACCACATCATCTTGGCCTGCATCGGGTCTGGCGGCGCGGGGTTCAGGGCTGTCTGCAGCAGCGAGCTGGCCGTCATCAGCAAGGGCAGGATGAAGAACGGGTCAGGCGTGGACAGGTCGTGGATCCAGCCGATCCAGGGCGCGTTGCGCATTTCCACGCTGGACAGCAGCACCCAGTACAGCGCAATGAACACAGGGATCTGGATCATGATAGGGAAGCAGCCGCCCATCGGGTTGACCTTCTCCTCGCGGTAGATGCGCATCATCTCCTGCTGCATCTGCTGCGGCTTGTCCTTCAGGCGCTCGCGCATCTCCATGATCTTGGGGTTGATGGCCTTCATCTTGGCCATGCTGGCGTAGGCCTTGGCGTTGAGCCAGTAGAACGCGATCTTGAGCAACAGCACCAGGGCGACGATGGACCAGCCCCAGTTGTTCAGCAGCTTGTGCAGCTGGTCCAGCAGCCAGTACAGCGGCTTGGACAGGATGGTGAGCCAGCCATAGTCCTTGACCAGCTCCAGGCCGGGGTACAGCTTTTCCATCATCGTTTCGACCTGCGGGCCAGCGAACAGGCGCGCATCGATGGTCTTGGTGGCACCGGGCTCGATGGCGCCCAGCGAGGTCAGCATGCCCACGGAGTACAGGTTGGTGTCCACCTTGCGGGTGAAGGGCTCGCGCTGCACACCGTCGGCCAGCAGCCATGCTGTGGCGAAGTAATGCTGCACCATGGCCACGTAGCCGTTGGGCGAGTCCTTGGGGATGTCGATCTTGCCGTTGTCGATGTCCTTGAACTCGATCTTCTGGTACTTCTTGGCGTCGGTGTAGACGGCCGGGCCGGTGAAGGTGGAGTAGAACGACGACTCTCCGGGAGGCTTGTTGCCATCGCGCACCAATTGCAGGTACAGCTGGGGCGACACCGCCGCGCTGCCCGTATTGACGATGTCGTGCTTGACCGCGATGTCATAGGCGCCACGCTTGATGGTCCAGGTCTTGACCAGCTTCACGCCGCCCTGTGCAGGCGATTCGAAGCGAACGCTGATTTCATCTTCACCGTCCTTGAGTTCACGCGGGCCGGGCACCACGGTCATGGCAGTCTTGTGGGTGGGGAACGTGCCACCGATCAGGCCGGTTTGCGCCACATAAACGCGCTGGGCGCTTTCGTCCAGCAACAGGAAATTGCGGGCCTTGTCGGCCATGTCGGCGTGCTTGAGCAGCTCGGCATGCGTGAGCGAGCCGCCTTCGCTGTCAAACACCAGGCGATACAGGTCGGTCTTGACTTCGATGCGCTCGCGGGGGGCAGGTGCTGCCGCAGCAGCCGCTGGCTGGCCCGGCACGGCGGAGGCCCCCGTCGCTGCAGCGGCCACGGGTGCACTCGTGGAAGGCACACTGGCAGCCCCGGTCGCGCCCGACGCAGCGCCAGCGGCGGCGGGTGCCGTCACGGCGGGCGTGGTGGGGAAAAAGGTGGCCTTGTTGCCGTTGTGCAGCTGCCACTTGTCCCACAGCAGAACCATGGAAAAGCCAAAAATCACCCACAGGATGGTGCGGCGAATGTCGTTCATGAAGACTTCTTTGGTGAGGATGGTTGGGTGTTGGAAGGATGAAGCCGCGAGAAAAGCCGCATGCTGCGCGGCAATTGTTGCGGGACCGGGTCATGGCCCCCGTCACACCAGGGGTGGCAGCGTACCAGCCTGCGCACCGTGAGATAGCTACCCGCCGCAGCGCCATGCTGCTCCAGCGCCTGCAGCGAATAGGCCGAGCAGGTCGGTTCAAACCGGCACGACGAACCCAGCCAAGGGCTTAGGAACAGCCGGTAGCCCTTGACGACACCGATCAAGAGGCGCTGCATCAGCATGGCACCACCGGCTCTGCAACACCACCTTGTTGCTGCGCGGGGGAAGCAGCACCGGCCCCACCTGCACGCCGTGCGGCGTAGCCAAACAGCTGCAACAGCTCTGCCCGCACCGCCTGCTTGAGCTGGTCAGACGTAGCGCTCACGAACTGCTTGCGGTCAAACGCTGTGCGCAGACGCACCACATGGGCAGCCTGCGGGAGCCGCGCTTCAAACGTGGCGCCCACGGTGTAGATCTGTCGCTTGATGGTGTTGCGCGTCACCGCTCGGCGCGCCCAGCGCTTGGGCACCATGGCACCCAGCCAGACGCCCTGCACGGCAAACAGGGCCTGCGGCCCTTGCTGTTGTGGCAAGGAGCCGGGCCCTGTGGGTAAAGCAGCACTGGCTTGGCGGTCAGCCGCAGCACCTTCGGCATCCAGCACCAGACGGTGCAGCACAAAATGCGCTGTACGGGAGACAGTGCCTCCCGCCATGGTGGCCTGGAACTGCGGACGGGTTTTCAGCCTGTGCATGCAAGCGCCCCGTTTGGAACCTGGCGGTACAAGCCGGGAACAGGCGGGGAGCAGGCCGTAGACCGTAGCGGCCTTAGACGGCCAGGCGCTTGCGGCCCTTGGCGCGGCGTGCGTTGATAACGGCACGGCCGCCGCGAGTCTTCATGCGGACGAGGAAACCGTGGGTGCGCGCGCGGCGCGTCTTGGAGGGCTGATAAGTACGTTTCATGGTGCTATTCCTTGAGGTTCAGTTCCGGACTGCTGCTCTTGAACCCCCTGCAATCTGCGCAGCCACGCCCTGTACAACAGGACTTTGGCGGCAGATCCACGGGGCAGAAATAACGGCGCGCCGGGTCAAATCACCCTGAACACATTCAGGGAAACCCGAGATTATCGCAGGCTAGCCAGCTGCTGGCAATGCCTTTTGGCTGGCAGGCTTATCTCCGGATCACGTTTCGGCTTGTTTTATCGCGGCTTATCACGGGTTCTCGGCAACTACGACTGCGGTTTTCAATGGGTACACGCCAGCACCACAGCGCCCCCTGAACGTCTATCAACACCTCTGACCACCGCAGTTTTCAAATTGTGGATAACTATTTGACAAGCTACAATCCGCCGCCCAGCCCCGTTCCTCCTATCCACAACAAGAATCCCCCTGAAATGATCGAGGAACCCTCCCGCAGCCCCCAACATTCACCCGGTGCAGATGCCGGCCAGGGCCTGTGGCAAGCCTGCGTAGAGCAACTGGCGCAAGACCTGCCCGAGCAGCAGTTCAACACTTGGATCAAGCCCCTGATTGCCCAGGTGGCCGAAGACTTCTCCAAGGTCACCGTGCTGGTGGGCAACCGGTTCAAGCTCGACTGGATCCGGGCGCAGTATGCGGGCCGCATTGCCGCATTGCTCGAAGGCCTGTATGGCCAGCCCGTCACCCTGGAGTTAGCGCTCGCTCAGCGGGAATCCGTTGTACGCACTTACGCACGACCCGCAGCGTCTGAACCATCGAACACCGCAACGCAGTCCGAACCGCCATCGAGCCACAGCGATGAAGCCTCAGCGGGCGCCTTCCGCAACCGGCTCAATGCAGGCCTCACCTTTGAGACGCTGGTGGAAGGCACGGCCAACCGCATGGCGCGCTCGGCCGCCATGCACGTGGCGGGCATGCCCGGCCACCTGTACAACCCGCTGTTTATCTATGGCGGCGTGGGCTTGGGCAAGACCCACCTGGTGCACGCTGTGGGCAACCGCCTGCTGCAGGACAAGCCCGACGCCAAAGTTCTCTACATCCATGCCGAGCAGTTTGTGTCGGATGTGGTTAAGGCCTACCAGCGGCGCACCTTTGATGAATTCAAGGAGCGCTACCACTCGCTCGACCTGCTGCTGATCGACGATGTGCAGTTCTTCGCCAACAAGGACCGCACGCAGGAAGAATTCTTCAACGCGTTCGAAGCCTTGCTGGCCAAGAAGTCGCACATCGTGATGACGTCGGACACGTATCCGAAGGGCCTGGCCAACATCCACGAGCGGCTGGTGTCGCGCTTCGACTCGGGCCTGACGGTGGCCATCGAGCCACCCGAGCTGGAAATGCGCGTGGCCATCCTGATCAACAAGGCCCGCGTCGAAGGCACCGAGATGCCCGAAGAAGTGGCATTTTTCGTGGCCAAGAACGTGCGCTCCAACGTTCGCGAGCTCGAAGGCGCGCTGCGCAAGATCCTGGCTTACTCGCGCTTCAACCAGAAAGAGATTTCCATCCAGCTCGCCCGCGAGGCGCTGCGCGATCTGCTGTCGATCCAGAACCGGCAGATTTCTGTGGAAAACATCCAGAAAACGGTGGCTGACTACTACAAGATCAAGGTCGCCGACATGTACAGCAAGAAGCGCCCGGCCAGCATCGCCCGGCCGCGCCAGATTGCGATGTACCTGGCCAAGGAACTGACGCAAAAGAGTCTTCCCGAGATCGGAGAATTGTTTGGTGGGCGCGACCACACCACCGTTTTGCATGCAGTGCGCAAGATTTCGGGCGAGCGCCAGCAGCTGACCGAGTTGAACCAGCAGTTGCATGTGCTGGAACAGACCCTGAAAGGCTGACAACCGGTGGGAGAGACCCCGAAAAGAACCCGCCCGGTAAACGGGCAAAATGGCGGGTTATACAGCAGGGGGAGGCACGACCTGTGCCGCTGTCCACGCACCGTCCCAAAAACCACAAGAGGTTGAAGACATGATCGTCCTGAAGGCAACACAAGACAAGGTTCTCGCGGTTCTGCAATCCGTGGCTGGCATCGTGGAGCGCCGCCACACGCTGCCCATCCTGGCCAATGTGCTGATCCGCAAGACGGGCAATGCCCTGCAGCTGACGACCAGCGACCTCGAAATCCAGATCCGCACCACGGCTGAGCTGGGCGGCGACACCGGCGACTTCACCACCACCGTGGGGGCGCGCAAGCTCATCGACATCCTGCGCACCATGCCGGGCGACCAGACCGTTAGCCTCGAATCGGCACAGTCCAAGCTCATCCTGAAAGGCGGCAAGAGCCGCTTCACGTTGCAAAGCCTGCCGGCTGAAGACTTCCCGCTGGTGCAAGAGTCTGCCGCCTTCGGCCCCGTGTTCGCCGTGCCGCAAAAGACGCTGAAAGATCTGCTCGGTCAGGTGTCGTTTGCCATGGCGGTGCAGGACATCCGCTACTACCTCAACGGCATCCTGTTCGTGGCTGAGGGCAAGCAGCTGTCCCTGGTGGCCACCGACGGCCACCGCCTGGCTTTTGCCAGCGCCACGCTGGATGTGGAAGTGCCCAAGCAGGAAGTCATCCTGCCGCGCAAGACCGTGATCGAGTTGCAGCGTTTGCTCAGCGATGCGGGCGGCGAGAACCAGCCCCACATCGAGATGCAGTTCGCCAACAACCAGGCCAAGTTCACCTTTGGCGGCATGGAGTTCGTCACCAAGCTGGTCGAGGGCAAGTTCCCCGACTACAACCGCGTGATCCCCAAGAACCACAAGAACAGCATCACCCTGGGCCGCGCCCCGCTGCTGGCCAGCCTGCAGCGCACGGCCATCATGACCAGCGACAAGTTCAAGGGCGTGCGCCTGAACCTGGAGCCCGGCACCCTGCGCGTGGCGTCGAACAACGCCGAGCAGGAAGAGGCCGTGGACGAGCTCGACATCGACTACGGTGGCGACACCATCGAGATCGGCTTCAACGTGACCTACCTCATCGACGCCCTGGCCAACATGGGCCAGGACATGGTGAAGGTGGAGCTTTCGGACGGCAACAGCTCTGCGCTGCTGACCATCCCCGAGAACGACAGCTTCAAGTACGTGGTCATGCCAATGCGCATTTGATGCGGCCCCCGCCTTGCTGCACAGCCTGACCACGACGACTACCGTTTTGATAGCTGCTAGCGCTTACTGGATAAGCGCTAGAGCCCAATTTGACCCATATTGACACATTGGAAACCCCGGTTTCCACGGATCCCAAGGCCCACCATGACCGTTGACAACATTCCCTCCGAGCCCGAAGACACCGGCGTCTCCGGCCATGTTGAGCCCACCCTCGCCAAGATCGACACCAACCAGGCCGGGGCCAGCGAAAGCTACGGCGAAGGCGCCATCACCATCCTCGAAGGCCTGGAGGCCGTGCGCAAGCGCCCCGGCATGTACATCGGCGATACCAGCGACGGCACCGGCCTGCACCACCTGGTGTTCGAGGTGGTCGACAACTCCATCGACGAAGCCCTGGCCGGCCACTGCGACGACATCGTCGTCACCATCCATTCCGACAACTCCATCAGCGTGACCGACAACGGCCGGGGCATTCCGACCGGCGTGAAGATGGACGACAAGCACGAGCCCAAGCGCTCGGCCGCCGAGATCGCACTGACCGAACTGCACGCGGGCGGCAAGTTCAACCAGAACAGCTACAAGGTCTCGGGCGGCCTGCACGGCGTGGGCGTGAGCTGCGTGAACGCGCTCAGCAAGATGCTGCGCTTGACCGTGCGCCGCGAAGGCAAGGTGCACGCGCTGGAGTTCAGCAAGGGCTTCGTGCAGAACCGCATCGTGCAGACGGTGGACGGCGTGGAAGTCTCGCCCATGCAGGTGCTGGACGACACCGACAAGCGCGGCACCGAAGTGCACTTCTTGCCCGACACCGAGATCTTCAAGGAGAACAACGAGTTCCACTACGAGATCCTGGCCAAGCGCCTGCGCGAACTCTCGTTCCTGAACAACGGCGTGCGCATTCGCCTGAAGGACGAGCGCAGCGGCAAAGAAGACGACTTCTCGGGCGCTGGTGGCGTGCGCGGCTTTGTGGAGTTCATCAACAAGGGCAAGACCGTCCTGCACCCCACCTCGTTCTACGCAGCGGGCGAGCGCCCGGCCGAGACGTATGGCGGCATCCCTGGCACCCACATCGGCGTGGAAGTGGCGATGCAGTGGAACAGCGCGTACAGCGAGCAAGTGCTCTGCTTTACCAACAACATCCCCCAGCGTGACGGCGGCACCCACCTCACCGGCCTGCGCGCCGCGATGACCCGCGTCATCAACAAGTACATCGAAGAAAACGAGTTCGCCAAGAAGGCCAAGGTCGAAGTGACCGGCGACGACATGCGCGAAGGCCTGTGCTGCGTGCTCAGCGTAAAGGTGCCCGAGCCCAAGTTCAGCAGCCAGACCAAGGACAAGCTGGTATCGAGCGAAGTGCGCGCGCCCGTGGAAGACATCGTCGGCAAGCTGCTGACCGACTACCTGCAAGAGCGCCCCGCCGACGCCAAGATCATCTGCGGCAAGATCGTGGAAGCCGCCCGCGCCCGCGAAGCCGCCCGCAAGGCCCGGGAAATGACCCGCCGCAAGGGCGTGCTCGACGGCATGGGCCTGCCCGGCAAGCTGGCCGACTGCCAGGAAAAAGACCCCGCCCTGTGCGAAATCTACATCGTCGAGGGCGACTCCGCCGGAGGCTCTGCCAAGCAGGGCCGCGACCGCAAGTTCCAGGCCATCCTGCCGCTGCGCGGCAAGATCCTGAACGTGGAAAAGGCCCGCTACGAAAAGCTGCTGACCAGCAACGAAATCCTCACGCTGATCACGGCCCTCGGCACCGGCATCGGCAAGGCCGGGGGCACCACGGGTGGCGATGACTTCGACGTGGCCAAGCTGCGCTACCACCGCATCATCATCATGACCGACGCCGACGTCGACGGCGCCCACATCCGCACCCTGCTGCTCACCTTCTTCTACCGCCAGATGCCCGAGCTGGTCGAGCGCGGCCACATCTACATTGCCCAGCCTCCGCTGTACAAGGTGAAGGCCGGCAAGGAAGAGCTGTACCTCAAGGACGCGCCCGCACTCGACGGCTTTTTGCTGCGCATTGCGCTCAACCACGCCAGCGTGACCACCGGCGGCGCCAACCCACAAACGCTGACCGGCGACACCCTGGCCGAACTGGCGCGCAAGCACCAGATCGCCGAGAGCGTCATTGCGCGCCTGGGCAACTTCATGGACGCCGAAGCCCTGCGCGCCATTGCCGACGGCGTGAGCTTGAAGCTCGACACCGTGGCCGACGCTGAAGCCAGCGCCGTGGCCCTGCAGGCCAAGCTGCGCGAACTGAACACCACCGGCGCCCCCGCCGAAGTGGCTGGCGAGTTCGACGCCCGCACCGACAAGCCCCTGCTGCGCATCAGCCGCCGCCACCACGGCAACATCAAGAGCAGCGTCATCACGCAAGACTTCGTGCACGGCGCCGACTACGCCGCCCTGGCCGAAGCCGCAGAGACCTTCCGCGGCCTGCTGGGCGAGGGCGCCAAGGCCCTGCGCGGCGAAGGCGAAAAGCAGAAGGAAGAAAAAGTCGGCGACTTCCGCCAGGCCATGAAGTGGCTGATCAGCGAAGCCGAACGCAGCACATCCCGCCAGCGCTACAAGGGCCTGGGCGAGATGAACCCCGAGCAGCTGTGGGAAACCACGATGGACCCCAACGTGCGCCGCCTGCTGCGCGTGCAGATCGACGACGCGATCGAGGCGGACCGGGTGTTCACGATGCTGATGGGCGATGAGGTGGAGCCGCGCCGGGACTTCATTGAGACAAATGCGCTGCGGGCGGGGAATATCGACGTTTGATGTTGCGGTATCCCCTTGAGCGGAGGGGCCTGATGGCAGTTAAGCAGCCATTTCGGTCATCGCAACAAGCTTGCAAGAAGAATTTCAATGGCAGCTCCAACCGCAATCAAACGAAAAATAGCCCGGCTTCGATCCGGACAGCCGCCACGCTTCATTGATTTGTTTTCGGGATGTGGGGGGATCTCACTCGGCTTCACGACTGCCGGCTTCGAGCCAATCGCTTCGGTAGAGCTGGATCCGCGAGCTGCGGAGTCACACGGCGCGAACTTTGCCCACCTAAGTCACGGCAAAAATTCTGAAGCGCATTTTGTGGCGCGCAACGTCACCGAAGAGCGGCCGGTCGACATCTTCAAAGACATCGGGTTGTCCGGTGCGACCGATGAGCAGGTGGACGTGCTAGTCGGCGGACCTCCATGCCAAGCCTTCACCCGTGTAGGTCGAGCGAAGCTGCGGCACGAGGCCCGACGTCGCGAGGAAGTAGCTGCGGAGTCAGCATTCCTAGTGGATGGTCGGGTGAACTTGTGGCAACACTATCTCGCTTACGTGCGGGATACCAAGCCACTGGCTCTTCTGATGGAAAACGTCCCGGACATTCTGAACCACGGCGGAACAAACGTCGCGGAGATGGTGGCCGAAGAGTTGCGGCGAGAAGGGTACGACGTCCGGTACACGCTACTGAACGCTGCTTGGTATGGGGTGCCCCAGACCCGGGAGCGGATGTTCCTCATCGGTATCCATCGTGAACTTGAGGGGGAGATCCGGTTCCCCGATCCAACCCACTTCGCAATTCTTCCGCCCGGATATGAGGGCACGCGCGCGACTGCCCGGAAGTTCATTCCACAGAAGGGACTGGAGCTCGACCATGAACATGGTCACCACTGGGTTGACGATCCCAGGCCAGATGCAGGTCTGCCCGGGGCAACGACTGCAATGGATGCATTGGCAGACCTGCCTGCCATCCGTGCGTTGGAGCTTCTGGCGGAGGGCAAGATCCGCCGGGGTGCCAAGGATCCGGCGGAGCCTGTGGGCTACACCAGCACAAGTCCGTCGACGAAGTGGTCATGCTTGATGCGGAGATGGCCTGGCTTCGCCACCACCGATCAGACCAGCGGCCATGTGATCCGTTATCTGCCCCGGGATTACAAAATCTTCCGGGCGATGGAAGAGGGGTGGCAATACCCCGCGGTCTGGGGCTTTGTAGAGGACAAGCGACAACTACTGCTTGAGGGACTGCTCCGCCAGAAGCCAAGCGCCGCGCGCAAAGCGATGGAAGAGGAGATCATCAAGGCCTGGACGCTCCCATATGACCCGAAGAAGTTTCCTAACAAATGGTGGAAGCTGGTGCATGACAAGCCAGTTCGCACACTGATGGCCCATCTCGGCAAGGATTCGTACAGCCACATCCATTTCGACAGCGAGCAGGCTAGGCCTATTTCGATCCGTGAGGCGGCAAGATTGCAATCTTTCCCGGACGGATTCATGTTCCGCGGATCTATGAATGCCGCTTTCAAGCAGGTAGGCAATGCCGTTCCTCCGCTCATGGCCTATGCAGTTGCCAGGGAAATCCGCAAGTCGATCGGCTGCCAGACGTTACCTGACATGAGGGAAGAGTTGTTGGGCCTGAAGAACCAACCTCCAAAGTAAACGGACTAGAGGGAGGGAGCAAAAATGAAATTCCTGATCCTGCGGATGTTGACCCGAAGCGAACTCGGGATGTTCCACGAGTTCCGCAGACTCGGCAAGGAAGGCTCCAAGCAGCGAGCTGTCAACTTCGATGGAGAGGTGGTGGACCGGGTCTTTCCGGCGGCCAGGGATGCAGATGAAATCCGTATGGAACTACGCTATGCGACGGACGACGGCACATCGGTGGCAAGCCAGTGGCTAAAGAGGCAGGCCAAAAATTGGCGCCTCGAAGGCAACTGCCCCAAAGACAAGATTTATTCGTTCGTTGACCCAGATTGCCTTTTCGCGATGGAAGTTGATTCAGGAACGAGTCCGGCGACTGGCTCCTGGACAGTGTTCGCAGCTGACGATCCGACCACAAAGGCGATTCTGTCCAATGCTGAGAGTGCAGGCCTAGCTGGCGCGTCGATGATCGCGCTTCATGATGAAGAGGGAGCACAGATCAGGTCGTTGCTCAACGCAGTCAGCCCTGAACTTTTTCCCCGTATCGGGGAGCGTATCGGCAAGAGCAACAAGGAAAGGAAGTCCTCCATGCGGAATGCAGTAACGGACAATGGCAGGTTGCAGTTGCCGCCTGACCCCACGAGGCTGGCCGACATCCTGGGCAGTGTCGGGCACACGATGCCTGCCGCGGTGGCGGATCTCGTAGACAACTCGATCACCCATGATGCAACACGCATCGACATCACCTTCGGCCGGCCTGATGGTGGGCATGGACGATGGATGGCGATTGCCGACAACGGCTCCGGCATGAACGAGGAGCGTCTCGCGGAAGCGATGAGGATCGGCGGCCAGTCCGACTATTCCGAGGATTCCTTGGGCAAGTATGGCTTTGGTCTTAAGGGCGCGTCCTGGTCACAGACCAGGATCTTCACCGTCGTGACCAAGGAGGAGGGGCAACCTGCCATTCACATGACTTGGGATGCCCATGACATGGGCGACTGGGAAGTCAAGCGCGAGCAGCTGGAGCCGTGGGAGGAAGAGGCCACCAAACTCAAGAGTCGCGGCACGGTCGTCCTGTGGAAGGACATGAAGCCCCCGCAATCGATAGTCGCTTTGAAAGGGCTGGATCCGTATTCATCCGAAGTTGCCGCCCTCGAACGGCATCTCGGGCTAGTGTTCCATCGCTTTCTCGAAGGCAAGGTGTCAGGTCGCAAGAGGATCGTGATCACGATCAACAACGTACCGGTCACCGCCAACAATCCCGTCGGACACCCGCTCGTCACCCCCTATGACCTCAAGTCCGTAAAAATACCGACAGAATCAAGCGAGGGGCGAGTCCAGGTCCAGGCGTTTCTGCTTCCAACCGAAGATGAGATCGCAACGCACCACAGCGCAGAGGGACCAGAGGCCACACGGCTTGCGCTCGATCGAATTGGTCTCTACGGCAAGCGCAACGAGTCCCAAGGCCTCTACATCTATCGTCACGGCCGCCTCATCAAGTGGGGTGGCTGGGCGCAAATGTGGGAGACCAACGATGAGAAGACGAAGTTAGCTCGCGTGGTCGTCGATTTCGACAAGACTCTCGATGACGTCTTCAAGATCAACATCAGCAAACAGACGGTCCAGCTTCCCCAGCAGTTGCAGGCGGAAATCAAGAAGCTTGCGGATATTGCCCGCAAAGACAGCCAAAAGAAGTACCGTCGTCCGCGGCAGCCAGAACCGCAGTCGCAGCGTGGCCCGGCTCAGGGAAAGGGGGCGACGGGGACTGCAGCACCAACGGCCAGTAGCGGGGCCGGCAAAGGTGCTTCGGGTGAAGGCAAGGCCGATAAGACCGGGAACGCTTCAACGCCCAAGGTGGCCATCAGAAGAGTCAAGACAGAGAAGTTCCTCTGGAAGGTGTCTACCGGGCTCACGGGCGGGCTGGAGGTGCAGATCAGCGAGTTTGACCCAGCCCTCGGCGAACTGATCGAGGAGATCGGAGGGAACCAGCAAGCCATAGCAAGCCTCGCGCGGTTCCTGGACCGGCTCGACACGGTTGACGCGCAGCGGGCCCTGCTCGCCCAGGGCGCGACACCCTCGACCAAAGTCGGCTGATGTCTTCGTCCGTTCGCATCGTCGGGCGTCCATCGCCGGTTCCTCGGTGGACCGACAAGCTGGCCGATCGGTGGGAGAGCTGGTCTGCATTGGCGACCTACCTGCGGGAGGTTCAACAATGGCAAATGGTACAGGTCGAATCTGTTGCCAGCGAGTCGTTGCGAATTCTGTCTCTACTTCCCGATCCCTCCGTGGCCGATGCGTTCCAGGGCAGAGGACTCGTCGTGGGCTATGTGCAGAGTGGCAAGACCGCCAACTACACAGCAGTGGCCGCGCGGGCGGCCGACGCCGGGTACAGGATGGTGATCGTCCTGTCCGGTATCCACGACTCGCTGCGAAACCAGACGCAGCGCCGCCTGGAGCGCGAGCTCGTTCACAGCCCGGAGCACTCTGACGCGACGGGGTTGAACCAGCCATGGCTGACCCTCACCTCTTCAACGGAGGACTTCAAGGAGCCACCACTTGAATGGCTCGATCAGAAGGCGACCTTTCTGGCGATCGTCAAGAAGAACACCTCGGTGCTGCAAAAGCTGGATGCGTGGCTGGCCGAAGCCGCGCTCAGGCTTGACAGCATTCCGCTACTCGTCATCGACGACGAGGCTGACCAAGCCTCCATCAACACGAAGGGCAACAGACCTGTTGATCCCGCAATGGAGGACTATGCGGGCGACGAAGATTCAGGCACCAAGCCATCACCGACAAACGACCTCATCCGGTCGATCCTTGCGCGTGCTCCGAAGGCAAGCTACGTGGCGTACACGGCGACGCCCTTTGCCAACCTGCTGATCAACCCGGAAGCCGTCGACAGACGTGTGGGGGCAGATTTGTTTCCAAAGGACTTCGTCGTGCAGTTACCCCGTCCTCAGGGGTATACCGGCACCGAGGAGTTGTTCGGCGTGTCTGCTCAAGGGCGCAAGGTTCTGAACATCGTCCCGCCCGGCGACGTGGCTATGCTAAAAGCCAAACGCAAACGTCAGGCCAAAGAAGTGGTGATCGGTCTGGATCCTGCGCCGGGGATTCCGGAGTCCCTCGTCGACGCGGTCCTGACGTTCTGCTTGGCCGTGGCGGTTCGGAAGGCGCGAGGGATGGCGGGACAGGCCAACACGATGCTCGTGCATGTGAGTCAGCTGACTACGGACCAGGAACGCGTGGCTCATGCGCTCGAAGAGCAAGTCGCTCTCTGGTGCGATGCCACCCGGCAAGGTCAGGATATCGAGTTACTACTCTTCGCGCCGATATGGAGCGAGATGAAGATTGGCATGACCTCGGTGCCTGACGACGCGTCGGTGCTGAGAGAGGCCGTTCGCATACTGCATAGCTTGGTTGTGGTTCGCCTCAACAGCGTCGCAGGTGAAGATCTCGAATACGACACGAAGCCCGGCCGACACATCATCGCAGTTGGTGGAAATCGCCTGTCCCGAGGGCTGACGCTTGAAGGTTTGACGGTCTCCTACTTCCTACGAACTGCGAGCATGTGCGACACGCTGCTACAGATGGCGCGCTGGTATGGATTCCGGCTCGGGTATGAGGATCTGATCCGGATTTGGACTACGGATGGCATCGCAAGCTGGTTTTCGGAACTTGCATTGGTCGAGCAGTCCCTGCGCGACTCCATCATTGCCCTCGCGCGTGCAGGACGCAGGCCGGATCAGATGGCCATACGTCTCAGAGCTCACAGCAAACTTCTCCTCACCGCGCGGAACAAGGCTACAACTGCCGCCGCCAATATCGACTCCTGGTCGGGCGAGCATCCCCAGACCGTTCTCCTTCCGCTGTCTGACTCATCACGTCTGCGGCGCAACTTCGTGGTGACGGAGCAACTCGTGCGCGACGTTGGCGGGTTGCGTCCGGTTGTCGGTGGTCTGCTCGCGCGGGATGTGCAACCGGAGATCGTCATTGCCTTCCTGCGCGACTACCAAGGTCATGATGATGCCGTAGCGTTTCGCGCGGATCTGATTGCCGATTGGATTGCCGAACGTTGCGCGGCCGACGAGTTGACCGACTGGTCAGTCTTCGTTGCATCGCCGTCCGCTGGCCGAACTCAATCTGTGGGTGGATTGGAAATCGGCCTAGTCAAGCGGCGGAGGGTCGGGACAGAGAGCATCGGGATTCTTTTGGATCCTGCTCACGAAGGAGTTGATCTGCCGGGCGGCGCATCCACCTATCGACGTCCGTCAGGTGAATATGACGCTGAGGCGATGCGGTCTGCTAGACCTCCAACGCAGGGCTTGTTGATCGTCTACCCGCTGGATCCTGACTACATGGGGCTGGATAGCTCAACCCCAGTGATCGCCCTTGCCCTGAGTTTGCCGCAGACCTCGGATGTGGCCACAAAGTGGATCGTGAACAGCATGGTGGCAAATGGTTGACATTCTCACCGCCAAGCATTGGAGCGATCTGAGGCAATCGCGGCCGGTGTCTGATGACGCGCTGGCACTTGCATCCGTGGAAGTAACCGGGGTGCAGACGGGACTCTCGATCGGCATGGATAGTCGCGGCTGGCTGCATCTACTGGTGCCATGCGAGGAAGGGGCACCCAGCCAGCCAGTGCCTGACCTCAACTGTCTCAGGGTTCGTCAACGGACGCTTGATGATGGCGCTTTCATCGAGCTGTCGGCCCCGCCATCGCACGAACGTGTCTTCACACCGTTCTGCAGAGACATCATCTCCGCAGTGTGCGAGGAGGGTAGAGAGCCCTGGCGTGCGTTGCCCGCGATTGTTCGCACATGGCAATCTGCCTGGAAGCCCGTGCGACCGGAGATGGACAAGTCCACGCAGGTCGGACTTTTCGGTGAGCTGGTCGTCCTACGCTATCTGCTCATCCCGGCAATGGGCCCAGGCGCGGTGGAGAGCTGGAGCGGCCCTGAGTACGAGCGCCACGACTTCGTACTCGACCACCTGCACATCGAGGTCAAGACGACCAGGAAGAGTCGGCCTGAACATGAGATTTCACGGCTTGACCAATTGCATGTTCCCGCAGGTAAGAAACTGCTCCTTGTCTCGATCCAGCTTGAGGAGACTGCATTCGGCAGGGAGACGCTGGCCACTCAGCTTGATGCTGTCATCGATGAGCTGCGTGGCAATGCGGCAGCGCTGGACAGCTTCATGGCCAAGATGGTGAACGTGGGCTGGAGCGACGACATTCGGACAGCAGGAGAGCTGATGCGCTTCGAGCTGCGGGACAGTGGCATCTATCCGGTTGACGAGGGCTTTCCGCGCCTGCCGGAGTCGTTTATCCCTCCATCGGGAGTGGTCGCGCTGCGATACACGATCGACCTAGCCAACCTTCCATCCATCGGCATGGAGGAAGCCATCCAGCGGGTTCAGACCTCGCACGTCATTTGACGACTATCTGAAGCACTGGTAGCCCAATGGTGGACATCGTCAGCCCAGAAAAGCGATCCTCGATGATGCGGCGAATTCGAGGGCGGAACACGCAGGCCGAGTTGACGGTCCGTAGTTATCTGCACCGAGCCGGCTTGCGGTTCAAGGTCAACGATCGATCTCTCCCCGGCAGCCCAGATCTCGTATTCCCTAAGTATCGATGTGTCGTCTTTGTTCATGGTTGCTTCTGGCATCGCCACCAAGGCTGCAGGTTGTCTGCAACGCCCACCACCAGAGTCGATTTTTGGAGCTCGAAGTTCGCTGCAAACGTTGCGCGTGACCAAAAGGCAAACGCATCTCTGCTAGCTCTTGGATGGCGGACCTTCACCATTTGGGAGTGTGAAGTCCACGATCTCGAAGTCCTTGACGCCTTGTTCTGGAAAGTGGTCAGTGGATAGTCGTTTGTTGCCGTAAGTTGACCCGCCCAGGATAGATCGATTGGCAGCCTTCGAATGATTTGCTTTGCAACAGCTTTTATCCGATAGCCGGACCGGGGTAATCCTGAAATTCGTACCCGCTCAGAGCGCCAGCTGGGAAGGTCTTACGCAGGACAGGTCTTGCGGTTTGCGCAATCCGACGATTGCCTAAGAGTTGTCTACACCGAACCGCGCCGGTATGCGCTTGCACCGCAGGTAGAGGCAGTGCTATTGACCGCTCTATTGGAGTGACGGCATGACGGCCCGGATTTCAGCTGAGGGGCTGGCACAATCCCACCCCCATGCGCTCCCCTATCGCCATCGTTGACGTAGACCGCCTCGACACCTGGACCCGCTACCGCGCAGGCCTGTGCGACACCTGCGCGGCCAACTGCTGCACGATGCCGCTGGAAGTGCAGTTGCCCGACCTGGTGCGGCTTGAGCTGGTAGACCCGTTCGAGGCCGAGCATGAAGAGCTGCGGCACATTGCCAAGCGGCTGCTCAAGGCGCGGTTGATTGACCACTTCAATCACAAGAACGCGATCTTCACGATGGCGCGGCGGGCCAGTGGGGACTGCAATTTTCTGGACCCGAAGACCCGGCTGTGCACGGTGTATGACAAGCGGCCGGAGACGTGCCGGCTGCACCCACAAAAGAAGAGCCCCAAGCCTGGGTACTGTGCGTATGGGGCTCGGGACTTGCAGCGCAAGGGCTGAACGGTCACCAAGGCCAATCCGTCGGTTGGTGCAGCAGGGCGGCACCCGACGCAGTGCAAGCTGACCAACCTCCCTGCTCCTACACCCTGCCCCTCTGTACAAGGCCTGCCCAAGGCTCCGCAGGCTCTGCCATCACGGCACTTGCACACCGCGCTGCTGGGCAGCCATGCATCATGGACCTGCGGTAGCTGACGCCCTGGACGTGTCCACGGATGAGAAGGTGCCGGGTGATGGTGGAGGCACTGTTGCTGCTGCAGGGGGCGTGCACGCACGGTATCGCCAGCGCACCCGCCTTCGGTGTTGTTTACAAGCCCGCCCACCACGGCAGCGCTCGACCAGCGGTGCTGCGTGCGCTGAGCTGCAATGCTGTCGTGGTCGCCTGGCTCCTGGCTCTATCCTGCTGCTGCGATCTGCACGGGGTGCGCCTTGTGCGCGGTGCGGTGTCCGTTTGATGCGATCCGCATGGTGCGGACCCAGCCCCTCATTGAAGACGTCTAGTGTGGTGTTGGACGCTATCCGGCACTTCTAACCGGGTCTTTTCGGCCAGGGCGGCGTTGCAAATCCGCGCGATACCTACGGGTATCGCTGTGGTTTGCGCCTTGCCCTGACCAAAAATCCATCGACTTTCAATATGCCGTCAAGCATGCAACACCACACTAGCACTGCAACGGGCACCCATGCCTGCCACGATGCACGTTCAAGATGGACAGCACGACGCGACGGTGTCCCACACGCCCGAGCGGCGGGGCGTGGTGACATGGGCGGCTCACCCCATTCACCACAAGGAATACACCATGTCTGAAAAGAAAGCCAGCGTTCACTGGGAAGGTGCCGGCAAGTCCGGCCAGGGCCAGATCAGCACCGAGACCGGCGCACTGGACAAGTACCCCTACGGCTTTGCCAGCCGCTTCGGCGACGACCGCAAGGGCACCAATCCCGAGGAGATCGTGGGCGCTGCCCATGCTGCCTGCTTCACCATGGCGTTTTCTTTTGCCGCCGAGAAGGCTGGCATCGCCACCGAGACCGTCGACACCACGGCCAGCGTGCGGCTCAGCAAGGAAGGCGATGGTTTTGTGATTGACCGCATCGCCCTCACGCTCACGGCAAAGGTGCCGGGCATGGACGATGCGGCCTTTCAGAAGCTAGCGGCCGATGCCAAGGCCAACTGCCCGCTGTCCAAGGCACTGGCCTCGGTGCCAGAGATCACGCTGACCGCCACGCTCGTGAAGTAGCTAACGGTACAGGCGCAGCGCCGGGGGCGCCGCCTTGGCCGATTCTTCTTCACCCTCAGCGAGCCCGCACCGCCGCTGCCAGCGCAGCAAACGCCTGCCGGTCCAGCGCGTGGGTGAAGGCCGTGTTGGGCACCGGGTGTGTTGATAGCTTCACCACCACCAGTTCTGCCGCCGGGTTGATGTGGATGTGCTGGCCCATCAGGCCCTTGGCTTCCAGCGTACCGTCCGCATCGTGCGGCACCCACCACTGGTTGTGGTACGAGTAGCCCGCGCGCATGGCCGTGCCGGGGGCCTTGCTGAATTTCGTGGGATCGGCACCCTTGCGCAGCTCAGCAATGGTGGCGGCCGAGATGATCTGCTGGCCGTTGAAGCTGCCATTGGCACGGAGCATTTCTCCAAAGCGCCCTAAGTCGCGCAGCGTGGCGTTCACGCCTACGCTGGTGGACTGACCACCGTTCGCATCGGCAAACACATAGGCATCCTCCTGCGCGCCCAGGCGCGACCAGATGCGTTCGGACAGCAGCGTGGCGTAGCTCTTGCCCGTCACGCGCTGCAGCAGCCAGCCCAGTACTTCCGTGTCCACCGACTTGTACGCAAACGCGGTGCCGTGCTCCCCTTCTTTCTTCAACGTGGGCAGGAACTCGGCCATGCTTTTGGCGGCGTTGCTGCCGGGCGGCGCGGGCTGCAGGCCTGCGGCGGCCAGGTACTGGAAAACGCCGGACGCAGGGTCGGCAAAGTTCTCGGCGTATTGCACGCTGGTCGTCATGTCCAGGGTCTGCTGCACGGTGGCATCGGCCCAGGCGCTGGTGGCCAGCTCGGGCAGGTAGCGGGGAATCAGCGCTTTCGGGTCGATCACGCCTTCCTGGATGAGTTCAGTGGCCAGCAGGCCGGTGAGCGATTTGCTCATGGACCACAGCACGTGGGGCTGGTGCGGCTGCATGCCGATGTGGTGGCGCTCGTACACGACACGGCCCCGGTGCAGCACCAGCAGGCCATCGGTGTAGGTGGCCTTTTGCCAGTCAGCCAGCGGGGTGGTGCCGCCCTTGCCGTCGGGTACCGGCAGTGCATCGTCCAGCGCGCGGGCTGCGGTGGGCAGCGCACTGGGTGCCCCTGCGCCGCGCCACACGGCCGCCGTGGGCCCCAGCTCGCGCAGGTGGTGCGCGGCCCAGCGCACGTTGGGGTATTTGAGGATGTTGGCCAGGCGCACGACCTTGTCGGGCGGCGGCGGAAAGCCCTGCATCAGCTGCAGCGTGGCGGGGTGGGTGGCGTCGGGCGGGGGCAGTTGCGGTGCCTGGGCATGGCTGGTAGCGGCCATGCAGAGAGCAGCAGCGGCCGCGGCGAGTGTGACCAGGGCAAATTGAAGGCGAGGGTACGGCATGGTGCAAGAGTCCTGCAAAGGTGAGTGGAGAGCGGGCAGAGAAATGACGGGATAAAAATGAGTGAACGGTGGAGCCAGAACGCCTAGCTCCGCGCCGCGAGCAGCGCGCGGATCACGGCCTCGGTGCGCTCGTATTCGCCTTCGCCAAAGTGCTTGTAGCGAATGCGGCCCTGCGCATCGATGAGGTAGGCCGCGGGCCAGTACTGGTTGCTGTAGGCCTTCCAGGTGCCGTAGCGGTTGTCCTGCGCCACGGGGTGCTTCACGCCATGGCGGCGCATGGCCACCTCGACGCTGCTGGTGGTGCGCTCGAATGGAAACTCCGGCGTGTGCACGCCGACCACGGTGAGTCCCTGGGGCGTGTACTGCTCTGCCCAGCGGTTCACGTGAGGCAGGGTGCGGATGCAGTTGATGCAGGCGTACGTCCAGAAGTCCACCAGCACCACGCGGCCGCGCAGCTGGGCCAGAGTGAGCGGCTGGGAGTTGAGCCAGCGCTCGATGCCCGTGAACTCGGGTGCCGCGCCAAAGTCGGGCAGCGTGGCCGCCTGGACGGCGGGCCCTGCTGCGTGGGTGAGGGCGGGTGCCGCCACGGCGGCAGCCACAGATGCTGCAGACGCCAGGAACGTGCGGCGCTGAAACGAGATGGGTGAAGAAATGCGCGATGTCATGGTGAAACTCCTTGCTGAGGGCCGCTTACAGCCCTCCAAAACTTGAGGGATAGAACTGCGACAGCCACGCTGTGACCTGGCCATCCACCTCCAGCAGCATGGCCAGCGCGACGGCGATGACCACCACCCCAAAAACCTGCTGCACGCGGTGCGCATGGCGGGAGATGCGGCGCACATGACTGGCCGCGGCCTGACCGCCGTAGGCGATGGCCAGCATGGGCAGCGCGGCGCCGGTGGAATAGGCTAACAACAGCACCGCCGTGCTGACCCCCGGCGGCTCCGTGGCGATGAGCGTGAGGATGGAGGCCAGAACCGGCCCGGCGCAGGGCGTCCACACCGCACCCAGGCTCAGACCCAGCAGCAGCCCGCCCCAGTTGCCCGCCGATGCGCCCATCCCCAGGCTGGCCGCGCGGTTGAGCACGCCACCCGCCTGTTGGCTCAGCCACTGAAATGGCTTGGGCCACACCGTGAGCACGCCAAACACCAGCAGCAATACGGCGGCGAACCGGCGCAAGCCCTCGGGCGACACGCCCAGCACCTGCGTGAAGCTGCTGAACAGCAGCGCCACGGCTGCGAACGACAGCGCAAACCCCAGCGCGATGAACAGCGGACGCGTGCGCTGCGCTGGGCCGCGCGCCACCGACGCCCCCAGCACCACCGGCAACATGGGCAGCACGCAGGGCGCGCCCACAGTCAGCATGCCAGCGGCCACAGCCAGCCAGGGCGAGGTGGCGGCCATGCTCATTGCACGCCCCCACGCTCTGCGGCCGGGCGACGCCACACCTGCGTCTTGCCGAACAGCGGGATACCGACATACGCGCGCACCAGCAGCTGGTCGGGCTCAGCGGGGGTGAGGGTGGAGCGGTAGGTCTTGGCGTTCTCGCGGTTGTAAATCTCGCCTTGGTACTCGCCGCTGCCGCTGTCGCGCAGGCCGGACAGCATCGTCATGCCCAGAGCGAGCCGCGCGTCGGCCGCGGCCATCTCGGTGCCGGGTGCACTCATCGACCGGTTGGCCAGCACGCGCACCACCTTGCCGCAGAGGGTGTTGGTGCCGCCGCTGCCACCGGTGTTCGCACTGGCAGTGCCATTGGCGTTAGTGGGGCAGGGAGCAATCTCCACCTCCAGGTTTCCGCTTTCGGTGATCCAGCGGCCCAGCGGGGCCTTGGGGTGCGGCGCCGTGGCGGGCTGGGTGGCAGCCTCTTGCGCGCTGGCGTTGTGCGCCAGGCCCAGGGCCAGCGCAGCGGCGGCCAGGGCGAAGGATGGTTTCATGGCAAGTCCTCGTGAAGTTCAGGAAGACTGCATTGAAGCCAGCGTACGTATCGGCGGTTTGTCCTGCACAGGCCTTTTGGTATGCGCGCTTGTCGGCGGCACCTGCAGACAAGTTCAGATACATGCGGGCCCGTACCGGCCTCACCGCTAGGCGCCAAAGCCTGGACAATCAGCGCCCATGACGACGACGACCCCGCCCGACCACATCCTGATCGTCGATGACGACGCCGGCATCCGCGAGCTGGCGGCCGAGTACCTCCAGCGCCAGGGCCTGCAGGTGAGCGTGGCAGCCGACGGCAGGCAGATGCGCGAGGTGCTGGCCACGCAACGCATCGACCTCTTGGTACTGGACTTGATGCTGCCGGGCACCGACGGCATCGCGCTGTGCCGCGAGCTGCGCAGCCCCGGCACGCCGCCGCTGCCCATCATCATGCTCACCGCGCGCAGCGACGAGGCGGATCGCATCCTGGGCCTGGAGCTGGGCGCGGACGACTACCTGACCAAGCCCTTTGCCGCGCGCGAGCTGCTCGCGCGCATCCACGCCGTGCTGCGGCGCACGCGCATGCTGCCGCCCAACCTGGCCGTGGCCGAGCCCGCGCGCCATCTTGCGTTCGGCGACTGGCGGCTGGACACCACGGCGCGGCACCTGCTCGATGCCACGGGCGCAGTGGTGGCGCTGTCGGGCGCCGAATACCGGCTGCTGCGCGTGCTGCTGGACCACCCCCAGCGCATCCTCACACGCGACCAGCTGCTGCAGCTCACGCAGGGTCGCGATGCCGATGTGTTCGACCGCTCCATCGACCTCTTGGTCAGCCGCGTGCGCCAGCGGCTGGGCGACGGGGTACGCGGCTCACGCTATATCAAGACCGTGCGCAACGAGGGCTATGTGTTCTGCGCCAACGTGTTGCCCGCACCGGCAACCGCACCCGCGCCGGGAGGAGCCGCCGCATGACGCTGCGCTGGTGGCCCCGCTCGCTGTTCGGTCGCATCCTGCTGGTGCTGGCACTGGGCCTGGCGCTGGCGCATGCGCTGACCTTCGTGCTGGCGATCACCGAGCGCAGCATGACCATGCGCCGCGCCATGGTGTCGTACCTGGCGAGCGACGTGGCCAGCTCCATGGCCATGCTGGACCGCCTGCCCGCCGCGGAGCGCGCGCAGTGGGTGGACCGGCTGGCGCGTCGCAACTACCGGTTTGCGCTGACCGCGCCGCTGGACGTACCCGAAGACCCGTCCGACCTGGCCCGCCTGATTGCAGGCGCCGTGGGCGCCACGCTGCCCCCCGGCCAGACGGTGCGGGTGATCGACCCCCACGTGCCCGGCACCGAGCTGCGCCTGCAGCTCCAGTTGAGCGACGGCACGCCGCTGGCCGTGGACATGGACGAGCCCCGGCTGCAGGTCTCGCCCTGGGTGCTAGGCGCGCTGGCGCTACAGCTGGCGCTGCTGGTAGGCCTGTGCGCCTGGGCCGTGCGCGCGGCCACGCGGCCCTTGCGAACGCTGGCCGACGCGGCCGATGCGCTGGGAGCCGACCGCCCCGCCGTGCCCCTGGCCGAGGACGGCCCGCGCGAGGTGCAGCGCGCTGCCCAGGCCTTCAACCGCATGCAGCAGCGCATCCAGGCGCACCTGGAGGAGCGCATGCGCATCCTGGCCGCCGTCTCGCACGATCTGCAAACGCCCATCACCCGCTTGCGCCTGCGCGCCGACCTGCTGGACGACACCGCGCTGCAGGGCAAGCTGCACGCAGACCTGGCCGAGATGCAGTCGCTGGTGGAAGAGGGCATCGCCTACGCGCGCTCGTCCCAGGCGGCCCAGGAGCCCCCACAGCGCGTGGACCTGCGAGCGCTGCTGCAGAGCATTGCGTTCGACTACGCCGATGCGGGCCTGCCCGTGACGCTGCTGCACGCAGACCCGGGCACCTGCGACTCGCGCCCGCAGGCCCTGCGCCGGCTGGTGTGCAACCTGGTGGACAACGCGCTCAAGTTCGCGGGCGCCGCTGAGGTGAGTCTGGAGGCTGGAGATCACGGCCAGTGGCTGCTGCGCGTGCTGGACCGGGGGCCGGGCATACCGGAAGCTGACCTGGCCGCCGTGCTCCAACCTTATGTGCGGCTGGAGGACTCGCGCAACCGCGGCACAGGTGGCACGGGGCTAGGCCTGGCCATTGCGAACGAGCTGGCGCAGGCGCTGGGCGGCCGGCTGGTGCTGGGGCCGCGTGAGGATGGTGCGGGGCTGGAGGCGCGGGTCGAGCTGCCCGGCCCGCAGCCATAGCACCGCTCTGTAGGCTCTCCATGCGCAGCAGGCCGCTGCTACAGTGGCCCTTCCGTGGATTCATGAGGGGAACACCGTGGACAGCACTGGTAGCACCAACGCAGGCAGTAGCAGCAGAAGCCAAAACATCCGCATCGGCATCGGCGGCTGGACCTTCGAGCCCTGGCGCGACAACTTCTACCCCGCAGGCCTCGCGCACAGCAAGGAGCTGCAGTACGCCAGCCGCCAGCTCACCTCCATCGAGGTCAACGGCACGTACTACAGCACCTTCAAGCCGCCCACCTTCGCCAAGTGGCGGGATGAAACGCCCGAAGGTTTCCTGTTCTCGCTCAAAGCCAACCGTTTTGCCACGCACCGGCGCGTGCTGGCGCAGGCAGGCGAGTCGATCACGCGGTTTGTGGAGAGCGGCATCTCGGAACTCAAGCACAAGCTCGGGCCCATCGTGTGGCAGTTCATGCCGACCAAGGTGTTTGAGCCACGGGACTTTGAGGCCTTTCTGGCCCTGCTGCCACAACAGGTGGATGGCCTGCGGCTGCGCCACGCCCTGGATGTGCGCCACCCGAGTTTTGCCACGCCAGAGTTCGTGGCGCTGGCCCGCCAATACGGCTGCGTGCCTGTCTACACGGACTCCGAAAAGTTTCCCGCCATCGCAGATGCAGAGGCCGATTTTGCCTACCTGCGGCTGATGCGCAGCCAGGCCGATGTGCCCACCGGCTACACGCAAGAGGCGATTGCACAGTGGGCCGATGGCGTGCGCACCTGGACCGGCGGCGAGCGGCCGCGCGATGTGTTCGTCTACTTCATCAACGGCGCGAAGGAGCGAGCGCCTGCGGGCGCGATGGAGTTGCTGAGGCAACTGGGCCTGCGCGCATAGCAGCGGCGCAGCTACAGCGTCTCTCGCTGCACAAACCCCTGCGGGGCCTCGCCACCATCGGGCACATTGCCCACCACCACACGTTCCACCCGCGCATGCACAGGCCCCTGATGCGCCCAGTCGATGAGGGCCAGCACGGCCTGCTCGGTGCCCCATGCGCAGGCCTCCACGCGGCCATCCTGGCGGTTGCGCACCCAGCCCTTTACGCCCAGGCGTTCGGCGGCCTGCACCATGGACCAGCGGTAGCCCACGCCCTGCACATGGCCGGTGATCAACAGATGGCGGGTGATGGTGGAGTGGGGTTCTGCGTTCATGAGGGGCACTGTAGCGCGCTCCTTGTGGGGAGCCCGCTCCAGGGGCACACTGCCAGCAGCACCGCACCCCATGACCACGACCCCCCCAAGGCACTGCCCACCATCGACCCCCAGCGCTGCACCGGCTGCGGCTGGTGCATTGCGGTGTGCCCGCCGCATGTGCTGTCGCTGCAGGTGCAAGGCACGGGGCCCTGGGGTCCTAAGTGTTCCACCCTGCACGATGCGCCGGGCTGCACCGGGTGCGCGCTGTGTGCGGTGCGCTGCCCGTTCGATGCGATCCGCATGGTGCGCGTGGCAATCACCGAAGGTCGGTGAGTCCTTCGCGCCACAGGCCCACAGAAACGGGTTGACGGGCCCCGGCACGCATCCGGTACACTGCGCCCTTCATGTCGTACACCTCCATCCCCTTCACCGCACGCGCCGCTGCCTTCCAAGGCATGGGCATGATGCCGCCCGCACTCACGCGGGCCAATGGTGAACAGCGGGCACTGGATGCACGAATGATTACCACCATTACCACCGCGGCCACCTGAGCACGCGCAGGTGGCCGTTTCGGCAGCCACCTGGTGATCGCTCTCTTCTCCCCCAAGACGAATGCACGAAACCCAGCTCTGGCAGCTGGGTTTTTTTGTTTGTTCGTTCGTTAGCCGGAGAAGTCCATGTACCGCGATCCCGTCCCGTCCCTCGAAGCCCCATTGTTGCCGCCGCACGCCACGGCCATGCGCCCCCTGCGCGTGGGCATGATCGGCATTGGCACCGTGGGCGCGGGCACCTTTCGCGTGCTGGCACGCAACCAGGCGCTCATCGCAGGCCGCGCAGGGCGGGACATCAAGCTGGTGGTGGTCTGCGCCCGCAGCCTCGCCCGCGCCATGAGGGTGGTGGGCAAAGATGTGGCCCTGACCAACGACCCCATGCAGGTGGCCACACACCCCGATGTGGATGTGCTGGTGGAAGCCGCTGGCGGCACCGGCCCTGCGCGCGACTGGGTGCTGGCCGCCATCCGCGCGGGCAAGCATGTGGTCACGGCCAACAAGGCGCTGCTGGCCACGCACGGCAACGAGATCTTTGCCGCCGCCCGCCAGCACGGCGTGGCCGTGGCCTATGAAGGCGCGGTGGCGGTGAGCATCCCCATCGTGAAGGCGCTGCGCGAGGGCCTCACGGCCAACCGCATCGAATGGGTGGCGGGCATCATCAACGGCACCACCAACTTCATCCTGAGCAAGATGCGCGATGAGGGTGTTGGCTTTGCCGAAGCGCTGGCGCAGGCCCAGGCGCTGGGCTATGCCGAGGCCGATCCGACGTTTGACATCGAGGGCGTCGACGCTGCGCACAAGATCTCGCTGCTGGCGGCCAATGCGTTCGGCATGCCGGTGCGCTTTGCCGATGCGCAGGTGGAGGGCATCACCCGCTTGCAGGGGCTGGACGTGGCCTGCGCCGAGCAACTGGGCTTTCGCATCAAGCTGCTGGGCGTGGCCAAGCGGCGCAAAGAGAGCGATGTGGACGGCGTGGAGCTGCGCGTGCAACCTGCGCTGGTGCCTGCCGCACATTTGCTGGCGCAAGTGAACGGCTCGATGAACGCGGTGATGGTCAAGGGCGATGCGTCGGGTGTGACGATGTTCTACGGCGCGGGTGCGGGGTCCGAGCAAACCGCATCGGCCGTGATTGCCGACCTGGTGGACGTGGCGCGCCTGGATGGCACCCGTGCACAGCAGCGCGTGCCGCACCTGGGGTTTCATCCCGAGGCCGTGGACGAGCAACTGGCCGTGCTGCCCCGCGCAGCCGTGCACACCCGCCACTACCTGCGCGTGCCTGTGCACAGCGCCCAGCAGATCGAAGCCGTGGCTGCCTGGCTGGCGGCGCAGCACGTGCCCGTGCAGCGTGTGGAGCTGGCCTGCGACAAAGCGCTGCCCACGGGCAGCGAGCCCCAAGTGCTGGTGCTGACCGATGCCGTTGCCCAAGCCACGGTAGACCTGGCCGTGCACGCACTGGCCGCCCACCCTGCGGTGGCCGGGCCAGTGGTGGCGCTGCGGGTGGAGCTGCTGGAGGGATGATTCGTCCATAACCCGTTCACACTGAGGCTGTCGAAGCGCCGCGCACGGCTTCGCCAGGCTCAGCCCGAACAGTGATGAACGATTTCAGCCACCTAAAAAATATGGTCAAAACAGGCTCTAGCGCTTATCTATCAAGCGCCACAAGCTATCAATTTTGATGCTTGCGTGTACTCAAGGCATCAAGCCACCCGCACCAGCGCGGCCATGTCTTGTGCTGCAGATGTGCCCTCGGCCATCAGGCCCTGCACCACGCCCGCGCGGTCGGTGTCGGTGCGGTTCTGGCTCACCTTCCAGACGCCTTCCCAACGCTCCACCGCCAGCTCGATGCCCACGATGGCGCCCAGCAGCTTGTCGATGTAGTCGGGCGGGGCATCGTCAATGCGCCAAGGGTCGGGGCGGTGCGCCTCGTGCCGCTCGCTCAGAATGTGCAGGATGGCGCGCAACTGCACTGGATCGTCCACCGCGCTGAGCGTGCCGTGGGCGTGCACGGTGGCGTAGTTCCAGGTGGGCACCTGCTTGCCGTCGATGGCCTTGGACGGATACCACGAGGGCGACACATAGGCCTGGGGGCCGTGGAACACGGCCACGGCCTGCTGCGGCAGCAGCGGCCACACGCCGTTGCCGCGCCCCACATGGCCCACCAGCGTGCCGTGCGGTCCGCGCGAGGGGTCCAGATACAAAGGCACATGGTTCACGTGCAGCGTGCCCTCGTGCGACACGACCAGGGTGGCCAGGGGCTGGGCCTGCACCAGTCCCTGCTGCGCGGCCGGGTCGGTGACTTGAAACTGGCGGTTGGCAATGGTCATGTCAGGCTCCATCCACTTCGAGCACGGGCGCGCAGTCGATCTGCGTCTTGACCGAGTTGGCCAGAAAGCACGATGTGTGGGCGCGGTGGTGCAGGTCGTCCAGCTGGGCAGCGCTGGGCGCGTGGGCCCCATCAAAGCGCGTGACGGGGCGCAACTGCACGTGGGTGACGACAAGCTGCCCCTGCGCGTTCTTGGCCATGGTGCCCACGGCGGCGTCGGCGTAGCTGTTGAGCCGATAGCCCGCGCGGCTGGCGAAGTCCATGAACCACAGCATGTGGCAGCTCGACAGGGCCGCGACGTAGGCTTCTTCCGGGTCCACCGCTGCCGCGTCGGAATACGGCAGCGGCACGACATGGGGTGACGACGACGCGGCCACGGTGGCGCCGCCATCGAACTGCCAGGTGTGGGTGCGGTGGTAGCGCTTGTCCAGAAAGTCATCGTTGCCACGGGACCAGGTGATAGTGGCGGTGTGCTCGGCCATGGATAGGTCTTTCTTGCGGTGGCCGGGCCTTGGAGGAAACACAAGCCCGGGATTTCTAAAATGGCTCTTCAGTTTATGGTTGCATCACCACAACCAAGGGGCCAATTCATGCCAGTTGCCGGAGCCAATCCCAAGACCACAGCCCCCCGGGACGGGCGCCTGGGCCAGTTGCGCCAGCAGGTGTACGAACAGCTGCGCAGCGCCATCGAACAGGGCCGCCTGCCGGCGGGCACGCGCCTGCCGCCGTCGCGCGAGCACGCAGCCAGCCTGGGCGTGTCACGCAACACCGTGCTGTGGGCCGTGCAGCGCCTGCAGGCCGAAGGGTATGTGGAGGCGCGTGTGGGCGACGGCACCTATGTCTCGCAGGCCGCAGGCGCACCGCCTCCGCAAGGGCTGGTGGCGCCGCCGCGTGGGCTCTCGCGGCGCGGGCAGCTCATTGCCGAAACGGCTGCCCGCTGGCGCCCGCCGCATGTGGCGGCACGCGCATTCCGCATCGGCGCGCCCGAGGTGGACACGTTTCCGTTTGCGCTGTGGGACCGCCTGGCGCGCCAGGCCCGCCCCGGCCAGCGCAGCGCACGCGCGCAGTACCTGGACCCCGCGGGCGACCCCGAACTGCGCCAGGCCGTGGCACTGTGGCTGTGGGCGTCGCGCGGCATCCGCTGCGATGCGGCGCAGGTGGTGGTGTGCTCGGGCTCGCAGCAGGGCATCGACCTGATCGCGCGGCTGCTGCTGGACGTGGGCGATGAGGTGCTGGTGGAAGACCCTGGCTACCCAGGCATCCGCGCCAGCCTGCTGGGCCACGGCGTGCTGGCGCGGCCCGTGGCGCTGGATGCGCAGGGCCTTCGCATCGACGAGGGTGCGGCCCAGTGGCCCGGCGCGCGCATGGCGGTGGTCACGCCCACGCACCAGTTCCCCACCGGCGTGTGCATGGGCCTGGCGCGGCGGCAGGCGCTGCTGCAATGGGCGCGCACGCACGACGCCTGGGTGGTGGAAGACGACTACGACGGCGAGTTTCAGTACGGCGGCGCTGCCCAGCGCGTACCCGCCCTGTGCAGCCTGCCGGGCTCGGAGCGCGTGCTGTATGTAGGCACCTTCAGCAAGACACTACACCCCGGCCTGCGCCTGGGTTTTGTGGTGGTGCCGCCCGCACTGGTGGAGGCCTTTGCCATGGCCCGGGCCATCACCGACCGGCACGCGCCGGGCGACACCCAGGCGGTGCTGGCGCGCTTCATTGCAGAAGGCCACCTGCTGCGCCATCTGCGGCAGATGCGCGAGCTGTACCAGGCGCGCCAGCGGGTGCTGGTTGACGCGCTGGCCGATACGAGCGGTGGGGCCCTTCAGCTGGCGCCCAGCGACCGGGGCATGCACCTGCTGTACGAAGCCGCCCCAGGCAGTGACGACGAGACCCTGAGCCGCAAGGCGCTCACCGCCGGGGTGATGCTGGCGCCACTATCGCGCTATGCGATGCAGTCCACGCGGCGTGGCTGGCTGTTGGGGTATGCAGGCTATAGCGAAGCCGAGATCGTGGCCGCCGCGCGCGTGGTGGGCGGGCTGGCGCGCATGCGGTAAATCACCACGCGCCGGGCTGCGGGGCCAGGGCCACGCTTCGGTCCACTGCCGTGGCCTCGGCCTGCGGCTCCACCTTGCGCCACCAGTGGGTGGACAGCGCGGGCGCGCGGATGTCCAGCCGCTCGCCCATGATGGGCGCCACCAGCGGCACCTGCGCTGCTGCCGCGAGGGCGGTGATGCGCTCGAACGGCTCCACCCAGGGGTGCAGCGACAGGTCGAACGTGCCGTTGTGGATGGGGAACAAATGGCGCCCCTTCACGTCCAGATGGGCTTGCAGGCTCTCCTCGGGGTGCATGTGGATGTCGGGCCAGTCGGCGTTGTAGGCGCCGGTTTCGATCAGCGTCAGATCGAACGGGCCAAACCGCTCGCCAATGGCCTTGAAGCCGTCGAAATAGCCCGTGTCGCCGCTGAAGAAGACGCGGACTTGGTCAGCGCCTTGACCCGCGATCAGCACCCACGAGGCCCACAGCGTGCTGTTGCCGTCCGACAAGCCCCGGCCCGAGAAATGCTGCGCAGGCGTGGCCACCAGCTGCAGCCCGCCAATGGTGGTGCCCTGCCACCAGTCCAACTGCTGCACCTTGGCCGCAGGCACGCCCCAGCCAATCAGCCGGTCGCCCACGCCCAGCGGCGTGATGAAGTGCTCCACCTTGGGCGCAAGCTTCTGGATGGCTGCGTAGTCCAGGTGGTCGTAGTGGTCGTGCGACAGGATCACGCCGGTAATGGGCGGCAGCTCGTCAATCGTGATGGGCGGCGCATGAAAACGCTTGGGGCCCAGGAACTGGAACGGCGAGGCGCGCTCGGAAAACACCGGGTCGGTCAGCCAGAACTGGCCGTTGACCTTGAAGAGCAGGGTGGAGTGCCCCAGGCGCCACAGGCTCAGGTCGGGCGCTGCCAGCAGGTCTGACCGCATCACCGCGTACACCGGCACGGGCTGGCGCGGAACCGAGTCGTCGGGCTTGCCGGTGGCAAAGCGCCACATCACCTCCAGCGTCTTGAGGGCGCCCAGCGCATGGCGGGGTGCCACGTTGCGAAATTTGCCACCCGCAAACTGCGGCGACTGTTCATAGGCGGCCACCGGCTGGGCGGCCCGGGAAAAGAGGCTGTAGGCCATGACGATCATTACAACGAAGGCGACACAAAGTGCCGGGAGCAGACGGCGGCGGCGGGCGATGGAGAGTGACACCGGATCTGCGACATAGAAATTACACTGCACAGTGTAGTTCACTTTTTAGAAAAGTAAACTACCCGGTGTAAAATTTGCGCATGATCGCCTCCCAGCCCATCCCTCGCCTGACCGACCGCAAGCGCGATGCCATCGTGCAGGCCGCCATCGGCGAGTTCCGCGAACACGGCTTCAACGGCACCAGCATGGACCGCGTGGCCGCAGCCGCGGATGTGTCCAAACGCACGGTGTACAACCACTTCCCAAGCAAGGAAGAACTGTTCGAAGCCATCCTGCTGCTGATGTGGGAGCGCAGCCAGTCACCCGACGAACTGGCCTACACCCCCACGCGCCCGCTGCGGGACCAGCTGCTGGAGCTGCTGGCGCAAAAGATGCGCCTGCTCAACGACGCGAGCTTCATCGACCTGAGCCGCGTGGCCATGGCCGACATGATGCACACCCCCGAGCGCGCGCGCGGCATCACCGCCAAGCTCTCGGCCAAGGAAGAGGGCCTGCCGCGCTGGCTGCGCGCGGCCCAGCAGGATGGCCGCCTGCGCGCCACCATGGATGTTCCCTACGCCGCGCAGCAACTGCAGGGCATGGTCAAGGCATTTGCGTTCTGGCCCCAGCTGGCCATGGGTCAGCCACCCTTGAGCGCCACACAGCAAGCGCAAGTGGTAGGGGATGCGGTGGACATGTTCCTGGGGTTCTACGCCGCGCCCACCCAGAAGGCCAAGGCCCCCGTAAAAAAATCCCAGGCTGGAAGCACGGGCAATGCAGCGGCAGCCCCTGTTGCCACCTCTGCGAAACCTGCCCCTCGCCGCGCCCCAGCGCGCTGACCCACGCCACCACCCTGGTCAGCAAACCGGCGTGAGGAGCGATTTGCACTACGCTCGCTTGTTCTTTCCACGCAGCCTGACACCAAGATGCCCCTCGCTCCCTACCTCGACACCGCCCCGGTCCTGGACACCGGCGTTTTCATCCACGACTCTGCCCAGGTCATCGGCGACGTCACACTGGGCCGCGACAGCTCGGTGTGGTGCAACGCCGTGCTGCGCGGCGATGTGAACCGCATCACCGTGGGCGTGTGCAGCAACGTGCAGGACCTGACCATGGGCCATGTGTCGCACCGCAACGCCAGCAAGCCCGAAGGCTCGCCGCTGGTCATCGGCGACTACGTCACGGTGGGCCACTCGGTGATCCTGCACGGCTGCCGCATCGGCAACGAATGCCTCATCGGCATGGGCTCCATCGTGATGGATGACGCCATCATCGAAGACCGCGTGATGCTGGGCGCAGGCAGCCTGGTCTCGCCCGGCAAGGTGCTGGAGAGCGGGTACCTCTACATCGGCCGCCCGGCGGTGCGCCAGCGCGCGCTCACCGATGCAGAGATTGCGTACCTGAAATATTCAGCCGAGCACTATGTGCGGGTGAAGAACAACTACCAGGGATGACCTGTGGCAAACCCCACGCGGCTGCGGTGCCCCCGGCGCCCCCCGCCCACCAGGGATAAAGCCGGGCCGGGATAATCGGGGGTTCCACGACCCCTGCGGCGGCACCGCATCGCCCCATTGCCTGTTTCCACCATGTCTGCCGTCGCCCCCGCCTCACCCGCCCCGCGCGTCCTCTCCGTCATCCCCCCGATGACGCAGCTGAACACGCCATACCCCTCCACCGCCTACCTCACGGGCTTTCTGCGTTCGCGGGGGGTGACGGCGTTCCAGGAAGACCTGGCATTGGCGCTGGTGCTGCGCCTGCTCTCGCCCGAAGGGCTGCGCGCGGTGGCCGCCCAGGTGGATGCGCTGCCCGCCAAAAAGCAGAGCCCCGCCGTGCAAAGTTTTGCGGCGCAAAAGGACCGCTACCTCGTCACCATCGGCCCCGCCATTGCCTTCTTGCAAGGCCGCGACAGCACGCTGGCGCACCGCATCGTGGGACGGAACTACCTGCCCGAGGGCCCGCGCTTTGCCACACTGGATGTGTATGTGGATGACGAAGGCGGCGACCCGCTGGGCTGGGCTTTTGGCGCGCTCGGCCTGACGGACAAGGCCAAGCACCTGGCCACGCTGTACCTGAACGACCTGGCCGACGTGCTGCGCGACGCGGTGGACGAGCGCTTTGAGTTCGTGCGCTACGCCGAATCACTGGCGGGCAGCCAGCCCACGTTTGACCCGCTGGCCCAAGCACTCGCTGCGCCGCCCACGCTGGTGGACGCGCTGCTGGAGCAGCTCACGCACGAAGCGATTGCCAAGCACCAGCCCACCGTGGTGCTGCTGTCCGTGCCGTTCCCGGGGTCCGTGTATGCGGCGTTCCGCATCGCCCAGGCCATCAAGGCGCGCTACCCACACATCGCCACCGTGCTGGGCGGCGGCTTTGTGAACACCGAGCTGCGCGAACTGGCCGACCCGCGTGTGTTCGACTTCTTTGATTACGTGACGCTGGACGCGGGCGAGCGCCCGCTGCTGGCGCTGCTGGAGCACCTGCGCGGCGAGCGCAGCCGCCAGCGATTGGTGCGGACCTTTGTGCGCAATGATGGAGAAGGCGGCGATGGCGCGGTGCAGTACATCAACATGATGGAAGCCGACATCGCCTTTGCCGAGGTGGGAACGCCCACCTGGGACGGCCTGCCGCTGGACCGCTATCTATCGCTCCTGGACATGCTCAACCCCATGCACCGCCTGTGGAGCGATGGGCGCTGGAACAAGCTCACCGTGGCGCACGGCTGCTACTGGAAGAAGTGCAGCTTTTGCGATGTGAGCCTGGACTACATCAGCCGCTACGAAGGCGCCAGCGCCGCCGTGCTGGCCGACCGCATCGAGCAGATCGTGCGCGAGACGGGGCAGACCGGCTTTCATTTCGTGGACGAGGCCGCACCGCCCAAGGCGCTCAAGGCACTGGCCACCGAGCTGATCGCGCGCAACGCAGGCATCAGCTGGTGGGGCAATGTGCGGTTCGAGAAAACCTTCACGCCCGACCTGGCCGAGCTGCTGGCCGACAGCGGCTGCATCGCGATCTCGGGCGGGCTCGAAGTGGCGTCAGACCGGCTGCTCACGCTGATGAAAAAAGGCGTGTCGGTCGACCAAGTGGCTCGAGTGACGCGGGCGTTCACCGACGCGGGCATCCTGGTGCATGCGTACCTGATGTACGGCTTTCCCACGCAGACCGTGCAGGACACCGTGGACGCACTCGAATACGTGCGCCAGCTGTTCGCCAACGGCTGCATCCAGAGTGGGTTCTTCCACCGCTTTGCCTGCACCGTGCACTCACCCGTCGGCAAGAACCCCGAGGAATACGGCGTGACGCTGGCGCCGCTGCCCCCCGGTGACTTTGCCAAGAACGACGTGGCCTTCATCGACCCCACCGGCGTGGACCACGACGCGCTGGGCGGCGCGCTCAAGAAGGCCATCTACAACTACATGCACGGCATCGGGCTCGAAGAAGACGTGCGCAGCTGGTTCCCGTTCAAGGTGCCCAAGACTACGGTGCGGCGCGATCGGATTGAGCGGGCGCTGCAGCAGCGCGGCTGAGCCCGCAGTATTTCTTCAAGCAGCCGCCATGAAAGCCAGGATGTCGTCGAAGTCCTTGCGGTCCTTGGGCGTCTGGTACTTGTAGGCAGCGAACGACTGCTGGAGCATTCCGGTCAGCCGGTCACGGCGTTGCACGAGTTCGGCCTTCCACGCCGGGTCGCGCACCAGCAGTTTCAGGATAGCGAGCTTGCCGTCCAGGTTCTCATACATGGCGTCGAACGAGCGGGCCGTGAGCTCCAGCAAATTGGCCAGCTTGGGCAGGCCGCGGGTTGTGGCGCCCTTGTCCAGCAGCAACTGCACGATCTTGGCTTGGTGGTAGTAGATGGCGATCTCGATGGGGTAGCTGGTTTCCGATGCGCCCTGAGCGCGCCCATCGGGGTCGGCACCGTGCTGCAGCAGCAGGTCCACGATCTTGGGTGCAGAGAACCGACAGGCCTCGTACAGGTTGGGATAGCCCTTGTGCGGCAGGTTGGGGTCGGCGCCATGCTCCAGCATGAGCTGCACGACCTTCACGCGCTTGTCGGTGATGGCCTTGTTCAGGCAGGAGTAGCCGGAAGAGAATGTGCTGTTGGGGTCGGCCCCCTTCTCCAGCAGGGCCTGCACGGTGGCCTGGTTCTTGGAGAACCCGATGGCGCGGATGAAGGCATAGGTCGGGTCGTTCTGCTCGCGCTCGGCGGCCTCGATGATCTTTCCCACACGGCCGAGCTGGGCGGTCGGGGCCAGGGTTTTCATCAAGGCCACGACATCTACGGGCGGCTTTTTCTTGCCGTCGATGAAGCCATATTCAAGCTTGCGGGCGACCTCATCATCGACCAGTTCGGCATGCAGCGCATGGCAGACCTTGGACAAGGGCTTGATGAAATCACCAACATCGGTGGAGCCCGAGGTGAATGCCGCGTCGATCACCAGGCCCGAACGCTCGTAGTGGTCAAAGCCCAGGTGGTCCGTGGGGTGGATGCTGATCTTGCGGGCAGCGAAGAAGGCCCTGACTGCCGCTTCAAGCCCGGCACCACCGGGAGTGCTGAAAACCGCATGCAGTGTGCCGGCATCGGTATCGTGCTTGCAGACCAGCGTGAATCGCGTCGTGGTTTCCATGTTTCCTCGGATGGAATGAAGCAGTGGTTTTTGCAGGCATCATATTTCGATGCAGACACCCCGCCCGCCCTTCACCGCCGCCATCTTCGACATGGACGGACTGCTGGTCGACTCCGAGCGCGTGACCCTGCGCGCCTGGCTGGACGCCGCACGGGCGCGGGGCATTGCACTGGCAGAGGCCGACTACCTGCAGGTGGTGGGGCGCGCGTCCACCGACTCCGACACCATGCTCACGGCTTTGCTGGGTGGCCCGCAGATGTTCGAACAGGTGCAGTCCGATGTGGCTGCGCGCCTGTGGGACGCGGGGCCAGAGCCCCTGTTTCCCCTCAAACCCGGCGCCGCATCGCTGCTGCACGCCTTGCGGCAAGCAGGCGTGCCCTGCGCGGTGGCCTCATCGTCGCGGCGCGACGAGATCGAGCACCGCCTGGGCAGGGTGGGCGTGCTGCAGCACTTTCACGCCTGGGCTGGCGGCAACGAGGTGCCGCGCGGCAAACCCGACCCCGCCCTGTACCAGCTGGCGGCTGTGCGCCTGGGCGTGGACCCCGCACAGTGCCTGGCGTTTGAAGACAGCGAGAACGGCGCACGCGCAGCGCAAGCCGCAGGGGTCGCGGTGGTGATCGTGCCGGACCTCAAAGCGCCGGGCACTGAGGTGGTGGAGCGCAGCCACGGCGTGCTCGAATCGCTGGTGCATGCCCATGACCACCTGCCGCGCTGGTTCAGGGCGGCGCGGGTGCCGTAAAACTGACAAGAATTGGCCTCTAGCGCTTATCCACCAATCGCAAACAGCTATCAAATTTGTAGCATTACCGTTTCTGCTTCTGGTACGCCTTGTCGGCCGGTGGCCCCCGGTCCGTGTCCTGCAGTCCACGTTTCACATCACGGTAGGCCTGCTCCATCTTGGCGTCGGGTTCGCCGTCGGTCATGTTGACCGCCTCGTCGCGCTCGTGGGGCAGGCGGGGTTCGGGCCCGCTCAGGTCTTCGGGTCCGCTGCCGGGGTGCGGCTGGGGCTGGGTGGTGTTCACGCGCCGCTCGGTGCGGGCGGGCACAGGAGCGGAGGGGATGATCTCCTCTTCCTTGCGGGGGGCTGTGGGGGTCGTTTTCATGCGGGGCCTTGGTATGCAACGTGGAGTCCCTTCACCCTAGCGCCGCTGGCCTCCCCGCTCTGTAGGCCCAGGCCCTGCGCTGCTGCGGGCGTGCGGAGCCTGCTGTCACCAGAACAGCCACCGCTCCAGCGCATGGAGCACGATGACCACGATCACGCCGAGCAAAAAGAGGATCGCCTTGCGGCGCGCCCGCGCGCTCACCACCAGCTTGTAAACCGTGTACGCGGCGAGCGTGCCCACAAAAGGCGCCGCGATGGCTGCACCCGACAGGACGATGGCCACGAGTTTGCCCCAGCCGTCGGTCCCGCCCATGGTCCAGATCGAACGCAAGTAGATCGCGCTCGGAATGGCTAGGCCCAACCACAGCACCCCGGACGCCACTGCCACGCTGACGTGGTGCGCGAGCAGGCCATAGAGCACCAATGCGCCCACCACCCCGCCCAAGAACAGCAGGCGCTTGAGCCAGAGCGGCAGCGACTCGCCAGAGCTGCGCACTGGCGTGGCGTCACGGGCCTTCTTGGTCGCTGCGGCCGCTGCGGCCTCCGCCTGGGCCCGTTCTTTTTGCAGTTGTTGCTGCTTCTCGGCGGATTCACGGGCACCACGCAGGAAGTCGTCCACCGCCGGGTTGTCCACCTGGCCCAGGATCCGGCCCGTGCGCGACAAGGCCTGGTCGTGCTGGGGCAGTTCGGTCTGCAGGGACGCCCCCTGGCTGAACCACTCACCCATCTGCGCCAGCCACCCCACGCCCGTTGGCGGCAACCCAAAACCACCCTCGCCCGCGCGGCACAGGTAATGCTGGGTGCTTTGCGACGGGACGAACTGCCGCGTGCTGTACCGGGGCAAATAGCATTGCATCAACGGCGCAGCCGCCTGCTGGCCGGGGCGGCCCAGGCGCAGCGCAAACTCCGGCAAAGGCACGGGCTCGCCCAGCCCATTGCGCACGCCCAGCCAAAGGTAAAGGCCCCGAGGCCGGCCATCTTTGGCCCGGTGCACCCAGAGGCCAGGGCCTTCTTGGGCAATGCTGTCCGCGCCCAGGGCATCCAGCTCGGACGGCAGCGGAACATCGGGGCCGTCCATGTCCCATAGCGGCCGCAGCTGGGCTTTGAGGAGGGAGGGCCAGACCGCACGCGCTCGGCGCTGGAGATCGTCCGCATCGACCTCGCGCCCGTGAGCGATGGCAACTTCGATGGTGCGACTGGCCTGCGCCGGCCGCCCTTCCAGGGCGAGCAGCCATTCGTCGAGCAATGCAAGCCGCAGATAAAGCGCATCGGCCCCTTGTCCCTGGGCCTCTGCCGCACGCATCCATGCGTACCGGGCAGGGTGCTGCGGCACCAGCTCCTGCGCCAGCAACTGCTGGCGCGCAGGGCTGCCTGCCTGGGCAGCCGACGATGCGGGTTGTTGTGCCCATGCGCCCGATGCACCCACCATGCATAGCAGCACCGCAAGCCACAGCACCCGCAGCAGGATGCGTTGCACACTTTTCGCCCCACCCGGAACACAGCTTGCGCTTGCCATTGCCCATGGCCTGCAGCGCAGCAGCGGACCGCAGTTCAGCGCAAATCCCCACGCATTTCCCCCCTGCATCTTTGCTCTCCTGTAGCTGTGCGGGGATTTTCTTTCAAGGCAGCTGCGGGGGGACAGCCCGCCCATCCGCCACAAGGCACTGCCCAGCGTCAACCTGTCTTCGGCATGCGACACTACTGTATGTCTCAACAGGTGTGGGCCGCGCAGGCCCTTGAATCTTTCGATGCGGTGGTGTCAGCCACCGAGGGTTTTCGCAGCCGTGCCGGCCAGCGGCTGATGGCCGAGCAGGTGGCGCGCACGTTCAGCAGCGCCACGCTGGGCAAGGTGGATGAAGAAAGCGGTGAAGACGCGCCTACGCGGTCCATCGCCGTGATCCAGGCGGGCACGGGCGTGGGCAAGTCGCTGGCGTACTGCGCGCCTGCCATTGCGCTGGCGCTGTCGCGCGGCACGCGGGTGCTGGTCTCCACCGCCACCGTGGCGTTGCAAGAGCAGTTGGTCAACAAGGACCTGCCCGCACTGGCCGCGCTCATGCCCCAGCCCTTCAAGTTTGCGCTGGCCAAGGGGCGCGGCCGCTATGTGTGCAAGCTCAAACTTGACCGCCTGGCAGGCACGGGGGAGGCCGAGGAGGAGGGCGAAGAGGACCTGTTTGCCGAAGAGGAAGCCGCCTCCCGCGCCAAGCGCCCCCGGCACGAAACCGAGGCGCGCATGCAGTTCTACAGCTCCATGGCGCAAACCTTGTCGAAAGGCGCCTGGGACGGCGACCGCGACAGCCTGGACACGCCCCCCGAGCCCGAGGTGTGGAGCCCCGTGGCAGCCGAGGGCGCGTCGTGCACCGGCAAACACTGCCCGGCCTTCAGCCAGTGCACCTACTACGACAAGCGCAAGGAGCTGGTGGGCGCGCAGGTGATTGTTGCCAACCACGATTTGCTGCTGTCGTCACTGGGCGCGCGCGTGCTGCCCGAGCTGGACAACTGCCTCCTGGTGCTGGACGAAGCCCACCACCTGCCCGCCACGGCGCTCGACCAGTTTGCTTGCAGCATGGACCTGTCGCGCATCACCTGGATCGAGCGGCTGTCCAGCCGGGGCCTGCGCATTGGGGCACTGCTGGAAGTTGAGGAGATTGCCGACATCCCCAAACATTCGGCCCAGCTGCGGCAGACGCTGCAGGACCTGGCGCGCATCGTGATGGATGTGTACGGCGCCCAGCTCAAGAGCCAGCCCAGCGCCTGGGGCCCGGCGCGGGTGCGCGTGCCACGCGGCGAATTGCCAGAGCAATTGATTGCCCCGCTGGGCCTGCTGGCCGCCAGCGCTGAGGGCTTCCTCGACGCCCTGCGCGCCATCAGCAAAGCCCTGCGCGCCGAGATGCGCGACAAGCCCGACGAGGCCAAGCGCCTGTCCACGCTGTATGCGCAGATTGGCATGCTGGCCCCGCGCCTGGAAGAGCTGCATGCCACTGCACAACTGCTGCTGCAGGACGCGCCCGAAGGCGCGGTACCGGCGGCCAAGTGGTTCACGCTGGAGGTGGATGGCGACTTCATCGTGGTTAAGGCGCACGCCAGCCCCATCCTGCCCGGCACCACGCTGCGCAACCACCTGTGGAGCGCGGTGCGCGGTGCGGTGCTGACCTCGGCCACGCTCACCAGCTGCGGGCACTTTGATTTCTTCCTGCGCGAGGCGGGCCTGCATGGCGATGAAGCCACCACCACGCTCGAAGTGCCCAGCCCCTTCAACTACGCCGCGCAGGGCACGCTGATTGCGGCCGAGACCCGCGCCGACCCCAAGAACGCCGCACAGTTCACCACCGAGATGGTCGATGCGCTGCTGCACGACATTGCCCGCGTGGAATACGGGGCGCTGGTGCTGTTCACCTCACGCGAGCAGATGCGCCAGGCGGTGGACGCGCTGCCCACCGCCATGCGCAGCGTGGTGCTGGTGCAAAACGCGCTTCCGCGCACGCAGCTGCTGCGCCGCCACCGCGAGCGGGTGGAAAACGGCGAGCCCTCGGTCATCTTCGGCATGCAGTCGTTTGGCGAGGGGCTGGATCTGCCGGGACGCCTGTGCGAGTCGGTGTTCATCACCAAGCTGCCCTTCGCCCCGCCCGACGACCCCGTGGGCGAGGCCCGCGCCGAGTGGCTGCGCGCCGTGGGGCGCGACCCGTTCAGCGAGCTGGTGGTGCCCGCCACCGCCATCCGCTTGGCGCAATGGGTGGGCCGCGCGATTCGCACCGAAGAAGACATGGCGCATGTGTACTGCTACGACAAGCGCCTGACACGCACCAGCTACGGCCAGCGCCTGCTCAAAGGGCTGCCACCGTTTGCGCTGGAGCAACGCGCGCCGCTGTGAAGCGGCGACACTTTGCGCACCCATTTCGCAACCACTACAACAACGACAGAGAGGACCCCACCATGCCCCACACCACCCCTGCCTGCCCCCAATGCGGCCTGGAGAACACTTACCCCGATGGCAGCAACTATGTGTGCCCCGACTGCGCGTTTGAATGGCCGCAAGTGGCCGATGCTGCCGAATCCGAGTCCGATGCCGCAGAAGCAGGCGATGGCATGGTGCGCGATGCCAACGGCAACCCGCTGGCCGATGGCGACGCGGTGATCCTCGTGAAAGACCTCAAGGTCAAGGGCTCATCGTCCACCCTCAAGAAGGGCACCAAGATCAAGAGCATCCGCCTGGTGGATGGCGCCGATGGCCACAACGTGGACTGCAAGACCGACCTGGGCAGCATGTTGCTGAAGTCGGAGTTTTTGAAGAAGGCGTGAAGCGCCTTCCCTCCACCTGGCGCACCACGCTTTACCGTGACAGCACGGCAGGGGCTGCGCAAGGCGGAGCTACCGGTGCAGCCGCACGGGCGGCATAGGTAACGTCCGGTCCTGACCCATCCTGTCTGGGCGGGTTGGACGGGATGTCGGACAAGCGCCCACGCACAGGCGGGCAGGGGGACGACGCGGCGCATGGCGCGGGCGGCCTAGAGTCGTAGCACCCCCTCCATTTCACGGAAGCCCCCCATGCACCACGACACCCCCGGCCACGAAACCTTGTGGAAGCTCATCAAGGACATTCGGTTTGGCATGCTCACGCACCGCACCTCCACGGGCATGCTGCACGCGCACCCGCTCACCACGCAAAACCGCCAGTTTGACGAACACGGCGAGCTGTATTTCTTCATCCCCAAGTCGGGCGAGCTGTACGAACGCCTGCTGACCGATGGCGAAGTCAACGTGTCGTATGCCAACCCGGACGACGACAGCTACGTGTCGCTGTCGGGCCAGGCACGCGCTGTGGACGACCATGCGCAAAAACAAGCCCTGTGGTCCCCCATGGCCCAGGCGTGGTTCCCGGGTGGCGTGTCCGACCCCAACCTGGCGTTGCTGGCCGTGCGCATCCGCCATGCCGAATACTGGGATGTGGATGAAAGCAAGATGGTGCAGCTCTTCAAGATGGCCAAGGCCGCCATCACGGGCGAACCACCGCGCAGCCTGGGCGAGCACAAGGAACTAACCTTGTATTGAGCTGAGCGGCAGGCCCCCGGGCGGCTGTTTCCCCAAGGTGGGGCAGTGGCCGGAGGCACGCCGCACCCTGCCGCAATGCCAGGAAGAGCGTCAGCGTCTTGCACAGAAATTCAAGAAAAAATGGGCTCTAGCGCTTTTCTATCAAGCGCTAATAGCTACATATTTCATAGCAAAACCACCGAGCCAGGGAGCCCACGGGCTCCTTTTTCTTTGGGTCACGGCTCTTGAAACAGCGCGCCAAGGCATCCACATGCCATCCATACACCATCCCATTGGATGTTTTATGGAGTTTCCCCGATGAACAATATCGTTCCCATCGCCCCGTCGCGCGGCAAGGTGCCCGAGTCCGAGAAGGTCACGATCAACCTGGGCTTCGTGGACCTGGGCCACATTGATCTGCTGGTCTCAGAAGGCTTTTACGCCAACCGCACCGACTTCATCCGCACCGCCATCCGCAACCAGCTGACCGCCCAGAACGACGCCGTGCGCCAGGTGGTGGCCCGCAAGATGCTTGTGCTGGGGCTGCAGCGTTTTGGCCGGGCCGATCTGGAGGCCGTGTTGGCGGCGGGCGAGACGCTGGAGATCCGCGTGCTGGGCCTGGCCAGCATCGACGACGACGTGCCGCCCGCCCTGGCGCAGGCCACGGTTGCCTCGGTGACGGTACTGGGCGCGTTCCATGCCAGTGCGGCCGTCAAGACCGCCCTGGCCGGGCGCATGCATTGAACACCACCGACCCGGACCGCAGCGCACCGCTGGCGCGCCCACCCACACAAGGAGTCCCCATGGACTGGAACCTCAATCTCAAGCGCCTGATGGGCGAAGCCACCCAGCTGGTGCGCAGTGGCCAGCTGGCCGACGCCACGCGGGCCATCCAGCAGACCCTGGGCGCAGCCGTGGCGCGCCACAGCAACGAACCGACACCTGCCAGCGCTGAGGCCACGTCGTTGCAAGCGCCATCACCTGCAGGCACAGAGACCCCACGCTGGCGCAATGCCAACACCGCGCAGGACGTGGAAGACGCCGTGGTCATCGACCGCAGCGCCCCCACACCGCCAGCAGAAGCACAGCCCTCCACCACACCACGCCCCACCAGCAACCACCCGAAGGCGGAGCCGCCCGGCAGCTTCACCCGCGTGGTCTTCACCCACGCCGATGCACGGCGCCACCCGCACCACTACCACCTGTACGTGCCCCCGGGCGCCACGGCAGGCACCCCCATGCCGCTGGTGCTGATGCTGCACGGCTGCACGCAGAACCCCGTGGACTTTGCCACCGGCACAGGCATGAACGACGCAGCCGCCCCCGCCAACGCCCTGGTGCTGTATCCCGAGCAACCCCACAGCGCCAACCCCAACGGCTGCTGGAACTGGTTCCGCCCTGGCGACCAGCACCGGGGCAGCGGCGAGCCCGCGCTGCTCGTCGCCATGCTGCAGGACGTGATGGCGCGCCACCCGGTGGATGCGCAACGCGTCTACGTGGCGGGCCTGTCGGCTGGCGGCGCCATGGCCGCACTGCTGGGCCGCGAATACCCCGAGCTGTTTGCCGCCGTGGGCGTGCACTCCGGCCTGCAGGCGGGCGCGGCACACAACGTGATGGGCGCGCTGTCGGCGATGAAGAACGGCGCCAAACCCGGCGCCGCCACCCACGCCACCGCCGAGGCCCCTGCACTGCCGCCTCCGCCGATGATCGTGTTCCATGGCGACGCCGACACCACCGTGCACGCCCACAACGGCGAGCAACTGGTCCAGGCCACGCTCACCGCCCTGGCCACCGCCCCGGGCGGTGCAGCACAGACGGTGGAGGCCGTGCACACAGGCCAGTCCGCCAGCGGGCTGGGCTACACGCGCAGGGTGTATGCGCGGCCAGGCCCGGCCTCTTCCAGCAGGGCATTGCCCAGCCCCGTGGTGGCAGAACACTGGGTGCTGCACGGCGCAGGCCACGCGTGGGCGGGCGGGCACGCGGGCGGCAGCCACACCGACCCACGCGGCGTGGATGCCACGCAGGAGATGCTGCGGTTTTTCCTGGAGCATCCGCGCGCTGCGAGGGATTGACAAGCACCCGCGCAAGATCGCGCACAACATTCAATAGGTGACGGTGATGCCGGCATCCCTGGCGCCGACGCGCACATGCTCCGATTCAAGATCCGCCTTGAGAACGGCCTTGGTGCCACCGGCGGGCACCGTAAACGGATTGCCATAGCCGGCCGATCCCTTGATCGCGCTGCTGTAGTTTCCAGAGCCCGCCGGATTCTGATAGTCGACGTGCACGCTGGCCTTGGCACCCGGAGCAGCAATGCTCATGCCGTTGGAATTGCCGAGATCGATTTCGCGGGTGGTGTCTTGGGCGATGGTGACGGTGGTAGCCATGTGGAACTCCTCAAAGATGAAGCTCGACGATGTGTCGGGCCGGGGGAGTCAATGTAGGCAGCCGAATGCGCGCTGACGATTACAGGCCATTACAGGGCGCCAAGAAAAGGCTCTCCGTGCCAGAGAGTCTCGCCACCGTGTGCGATGGCATCACTCCCCCCAACCGCGACTCCTCAGTCTTTGGTGCGCCCGGCTAAGGCAACGCTGAACAAGTCCCCGCGATGGCGCACGCCATGGTTTGGGATGGGATGCAAGGCGCAAACCACAGCGATGGCCGTAGCTATCGCGGGGATTTGCAACGCGGCAGACCGCCCAAAGCAGGGATGCGCGGTGCGCGAGGGACTTGTTCAGCGTTGCCCTAATGCGCGAGGTCGCGCACCACGCCTTCGAGCACCTGAACCACGCGGGCCAGCCGGTCGAAATCCACCTTGTCCGGGGTGTCCTGGCGGGTGTGATAGTGCGGATAGCGGTAGGGGGCGGTGTCGGTCACCATCAACGCGGGATAGCCTGCGTCGAGGTAGGCCGCGTGGTCTGAATAGTCCACGCCGGGGATGAACCGGGGCGCCGCAATGCCCTCGGACGCAAACGCGGCGTGGGACCGAAAGGACCGCGCCACCTTGCGCACCAGACCCAGGTCGCCAGGCGTCGCCACAAAAGCAATGAAATCGCCCTTCCAGAAAAGTGCGTGGGGCAGTGTAGAACGCGCATTCCCGTCCGGTTCACACAACGATGGCCAAGTGCAGCGGCACAATTCTTTCTTTTTGCACCTCCACTCCATGCCCCCCATCGCCGTCATCGACTTTGAAACCACCGGCATCTCGCCCGGCCAGGGCGCGCGTGCGACCGAGGTGGCGATCGTGCTGCTGGAACAAGGGCAGGTGGTGGACCGTTTTCAAAGCCTGATGAAAACGGGGGTGTGGATACCGTCGTTCATCACCCAGCTCACCGGCATTACCAACGCGATGGTGAACGCCGCGCCCGATGCGGCGGGGGTGATGCAGGACGCGGCGCGTTTTGTGGGCGATGCGCCCATGGTGGCGCACAACGCTTCGTTTGACAGCAAGTTCTGGCAGGCCGAGCTGGCCCTGGCCGGGCTGCCCGCGCCGCAGCCGTTTGCGTGCACGGTGCTGCTGTCGCGGCGGCTGTACCCGCAGGCGCCCAGCCACAAGCTGGGCTCGCTGGTGGACTACCACGGCCTGCCGCGCACGGGCCAGGCGCACCGGGCGCTGGCCGATGCCGAGATGGCCGCTGCGCTGCTGGCGCGCATGCAGCACGACCTGCGCACGCGTTGGAGGGTGGCGGAGCCCAGCTACACGCTGCTGCAAACGCTGCAGCGCTGCGCCAAACCCAAGGTGGGGGCGCTGCTGGCGCAGCATGCGGTGGAATGATGGGGCGTGGCCCGCGCACCAATTTGCTATCTAATTTATAGCTACAAGCGCTTTATGGGAAAGCGCCAGGGTCACTTTTTACTTGTAAAACCCGGGCAAATTCCGTGTGCTGAGGTCGTCCAGCTGCATGAGCAGTGCGGTGCGTTCATGCAGTGCCACGGCTTTCCAGTCGCGTCCGCTGAGCGCACCTTCCAGGGCCCAAAGCAGGTTGAGGCTGGGTTGCTGCCCGGCCTGGCGCACGGCCACAAAGGCGGGCACGGCGCCCAGCGCACGCAATGCTGCGGGGGTGCAAATGCCCGCCGCGTGGAGCATGCGCTCAGACGCTGGGCCCAGGTTGGGCAAGGCTCGCAGCGGTGGACCTTCGGGTGGGCTGGCGGTCATGGGCGGCATGATGGCGGCGCGTGGCAATCATCGCAAGCCCCCACACAGCGAGTACATCGGGCGCCCTGCCCATAATCCGCAGCAACAAATGCGGGGGCGATGCAGCCTGCTGACATCGCACTACCTGCACGCAGATTCACGATGACATGAAAGGCTTTTCCATGGCGTACCTGGTACTTGGACTGGTGCTGTTTCTGGGTGTGCATTCGGTGCGCATCGTGGCCGATGGCTGGCGCACGCAGACGCTGGCACGCATGGGTGAGATGCCGTGGAAGGGGTCGTATTCACTGGTCTCCGCCGTGGGCCTGGCACTCATCGTGTGGGGCTATGGCTTGGCGCGGCAGCAGCCGGTGGTGCTGTGGGTGCCGCCCATTGGCATGCGGCACGCTGCGTCGCTGCTGACGCTCATTGCCTTCATCCTGCTGGCCGCCACCTACGTGCCGCGCAATGCCATCAAGGCCCGGCTGCACCACCCCATGGTGCTGGGCGTGAAGGTGTGGGCGCTGGCACATTTGCTGTCCAACGGCAACCTAGCCGATGTGTTGCTGTTTGGCAGCTTTTTGCTGTGGGCCGTGCTGAGCTTTCGGGCCGCACGGCAGCGCGACCGGGCGATGAACACCGGCTACGCGCCCGGCACTGCGGCGGGCACGGGCGTGGCCGTGGTGGTGGGCGCTGTGGCCTGGGGGGGCTTTGCGTTCTGGGCACATGCCTGGCTGATCGGCGTTGCGCCTCTCGCGCGGTAGGGTGGCAGGGGCTTGGCGCAGCACTGCAGGACCAAATCCCGGAGAATCCGCGCTTTCCGTTTTTGTTTTCTTTCCCATTGCCTTTTCACACTGAGCCTTCTGCATGACCGACGCAACCACCTCCACCACGCCACCCCCCTTGCCCGATCACCTGTCGGTGGACCCCCGCAGCCCCCACCATGTGGCGGAGGTGTTCAAGCACGACATCGGCATCCGCTTCAACGGCAAGGACCGCAGCGATGTCGAGGAATACTGCGTCAGCGAAGGCTGGGTGAAAGTGCCCGCAGGCAAGACGGTGGACCGCAAGGGCCAGCCATTGATGATCAAGCTCAAGGGCAAAGTCGAAGCGTTCTACAAATAGGCCGTGGCCACCGAACCCGCCCACTGGGTGGTGCACTGCGACGGCAGCGCCGTGCCCAACCCCGGGCGCATGGGGCTGGGGGCAGTGCTGGTGGGGCCCGGTGGGGCCACGCAACACACCATTTCTGAAGCCACGACCTTCACCGGTTGCAACAACGAGGCCGAACTGCGCGCGCTGCTGCGGGCGCTGCAGTGGCTGGAACCCCAGGTGGTGGCGACTGCAACCACCGTGCAGGTGCTCAGCGACAGCAGCGTGCTGGTGGAGCAACTGGGCGAGCAGGCCGTAGCGCCTATCGAGCGGCTGGCACCGCTGTTTGACGAGGCGCGCCGTGTGCTGCAGCGGTTTGCACAGGTGGACCTGCAATGGGTTCCCCGCCACCGCAATGGGGCGGCCGATGCGCTGGCGCGTGCCGCGCTGGGTCTGGCGCCCAAGGTGGCCACGCCACACGGCCGCACCCAAAAGCGGCGGCGCTGATCCTGCCCTGCTCCGACCTGCTTCACGCAGCGCGCCGGCTGCAGTGCATGTCCATCACGCTCGCGCTCGCGCCAGCAGCAATGCCTTCTCCTGCGCATTGCGCGTCAGGCTGGCGGCCCGTTCAAACTCTGCACAAGCTTCCGTCTGGCGCCCCAGCTTGGCCAGCAGGTCGCCCCGCACACTGGGCAGCCAGTGGTAGTGGCGCAGGCTGGGTTCTGCGGCCAGTTCATCCACCAGGGCCAGTGCTGCGGCCGGACCCAGGGCCATGCCCACCGACACGGCGCGATTGAGAGCGACCACAGGCGAGGGCGCCACCTGCAGCAGTGCGTCATACAGCGCCACGATGTGGTGCCAGTCGGTGTCTTGGGCGCGGTGCGCGCGCGCATGGCAGGCCGCAATCGCACCCTGCAGCGCATAGGGCCCCCAGGCATGGCCTGCGCGTGCCAGCTGCTCGGCCTTGTCGAGGGCCACCAGCCCCCGTCGCACCAGCAGGTGGTCCCAGCGCGCACGGTCCTGGTCCATCAGCAGCACGGGCTGGCCTTGTGCGTTGGTGCGTGCGGGCAGGCGGGAGGCCTGGATTTCGAGCAGTGCCACCAGCCCCTGCACCTCGGGCTCATCGGGCACCAGGCTGGCCAGCACGCGCACCAGTCGCTGCGCCTCGCCGCACAAAGCGGGGCGCATCCAGTCATCGCCCGCCGTGGCGGCATAACCTTCGTTGAAGATGAGGTAGATCACCTCCAGCACCGAGGCCAGTCGCGGCGCGCGCTCCGCAGGGCCGGGCACTTCAAACGGAACGTGGGCCGCAGACAGGCTTCGCTTGGCGCGAACAATGCGCTGGGCCACGGTGGGCTCGGGCACAAGAAACGCGCGTGCGATCTCAGCCGTGGTGAGCCCGCCCAACAGCCGCAAGGTAAGCGCCACACGCGCCTCGGTGGGCAGCACGGGGTGGCAGGCGGTGAAGATGAGGCGCAGCAGGTCGTCACCAATGTCGTCCTGCTGTACGTGCATCAGGGTCTCCACCACGTCGGGCGCGTACTGGGCTTCGAGCGCTTCGAGGTCGTGGCCCAGGGCTTCGTTCTCGCGCGTGTGCAGCGCCTGCTGGCGCAGGTGGTCGATGGCGCGGCGCTTGGCCGTGGTCATCAGCCACGCCGCCGGATTGGCGGGCAGGCCGGTGGTAGGCCAGTGCTCCAGCGCGGCCACCAGCGCGTCCTGCGCCAGTTCCTCGGCCCGGCCCACGTCGCGTGTCATGCGCGCCACGCTGGCGATGATGCGCGCGGCCTCGATACGCCACACCGAGTCGATGGTGCGGTGCAGGGCATCGCGGTCGGGAAGGGTAGAGGGTTTCACGCGATCAAAAGGTGTGAATGAATCCGGCGCATTCATTCACACGTTCTCATCCCAGCGCCTTGCTGGCGTCCACCATGTGCACAAACTCCCAGGTGTGCCCATCCAGGTCGTCAAAGCTGCGCGAGTACATGAAGCCCAGGTCCTGCGCAGGGCGGGGGGTGGTGCCGCCCGCAGCCACGGCCTTGTCCACCAGCGCATCGACTTCTGCACGGCTTTGGCAAGAGAAGCACACCAGCACCTCGGAGGTGGTGCGTGCATCGGCAATCGTCTTGCTGGTAAAGGTCTGGTAGAAGTCCTTGACCAGCAGCATCACGAAGAGGTTTTCGCCCACCACCAGGCAGGCGCCCTGGTCGTTGGTGAACTGGAGGTTGAAGTCATAGCCCAGTGCGCGGAAGAACGCCTGCGAGCGGGCCATGTTCTCGATGGGCAGGTTCACGAAGATTTGTTGGTGCATGAGGTGCTCCTGAGGAGTAAGGAAGGTAAAGCGAAACGAAAGGTTTTGCAAAGCGCAACAGGGGATGGGGCTCAGCCGGCAGGCTTTTGCACCACAGCCTGCAGGTTGACCAGGCCGTCTTCAAAGTCCTGGCCCACCATGCGGTCCATGTTGAAAACCAGGTGCGCAATCTTGGCCAGGTAGGGCACAGGGCCATGCATGGCCCAGGTGACGCGGGTGGTGCCTGCCCCTTCGGGCTGCAGCGTGAACTCGACCTGGTTGTGGGCTTCGAACGGGGCCACAAAGTCGAGCTTCATTGCCACGCGCGCCGGGGCCGTGGCATCGACGATCTCCATGCTGCCGGTGCCCACCTTGTCGCCCTGCCACGCATAGCGCGCGCCGGGGCCGATGGTGTTGGCGCTGTACTCGCCCTTGGCGGCGGGGTCCTTGCGTTCGTACGGGTTCCAGGTGTTGAACTGGCGCAGGTCGTGGATGAGGCCGTACACACGCTCGGGCGGGGCGGAGATGACGCGGCTGCGCTCCACGCGGAAGGTGTCGGGGCGGGTGGCAGCAAACGCCAGGAAAAGTCCCAGCGCCGCCAGCAGCACAAGGGCAATGCTCTTGATCATGGTAGAGGGTCCTCCCGGTTGGTTTCAGCCGCGCATCGCTTCGAGGTCATGGAATTTCTCCACGCCTTCGACGCCGGCAAAGTCCTCCATCTCAAAGAGCTGGCGCACTTCGATCTCGGCATCGAGCCCCTCACCCCGCGGATTGGGAAAGCGGCGCGTCCATTCCAGCGCCTCGCCCTTGCTGCGCACCTGGATCAGGGTGTAGCCGGCGATGAGTTCCTTGGTTTCGGTGAACGGCCCGTCGGTCACGGTGCGGCCGCTGGCGGTGTAGCGCACACGCCAGCCCTGCGCGCTGGGCTTGAGGCCGCTGCCGTCCAGCAGCACGCCCGCATGGGCCAGTTCTTCGTGGTAGCGGGCCATCTCGGCCATCAGGGCGGCGCTGGGCATGCAGCCTTGTTCGGATTCGGCGGTGGCTTTGACGATGATCATGAATCGCATGGGGTTCTCCTGAAAGTGATGGGTTGAGGGCCCGTTGGTGGACCTTCACCTGCACGACGAACGAAGGCCGGGCAGATCGACAGGATGGTTCAAAAAATCAGGGTAACTACGTAGAAAAAAGTCGCCAAGGTGTCAGGTGCAGCCCAAGGTGTGGGGCATTTGCCAAGGCGTGCAAATGGTTACGCGCCCGGCCAGACACCCTCGGTAGGATGCCGCGCGGAGAGCCCCCGAGCACAATGAACGAAGACAGCGACATCACCACCGAACCGGCCCCTCCCTGGCTGGCCAGCATTCCGCTGGAACCCAGTTGCCAGAGCCCGGCCCTGGTCATCGTCCACCCCGGGCGGGCCGTGGTGCCACCAGAAGGCTTGAAGGCGATATTGCGCTTCAACGCCGACGGGCGCGGCGGCTGGGTCAGCGCTGCCCAGGCCGACAACTCGCTGTGGGGCTATATCGATGGCGAAGGCTGCTGGCGCGTGCCGCCCGCGCTGCAGAACGCACGCAACTTTTCAGAAGACGGACTGGCGCGCTTTTGCGACAGGGGCCGCTGGGGCTTTGTAGACCTGGCGGGTGCGGTGGTCATCCCCCCGACCTTCGACAACGCCCACCCATTCCGCAACGGGGTGAGTGCCGTGCAGGTGGGCCAGGATGCATGGCGCCCCATCAACCGCGAGGGCCAGCCCACCAGCGACGAAGCTTTTCATGAACTGGGCCTGTTCGGCGCGAACGGCCTGGCCCGCGCCACGCTGTGGAAAAAGGATAGCAACCAGCGCACCCAGGGCTTTGTGGACCGCGCGGGCCGCTGGGTGATTGAACCCCGCTTTCGCGATGCCAAGCCGTTTGGCGAGTCCCCCACCACGGCCGCATCGCTCGATGGAGAACGCTACGGGCTGATCAATGCCCGGGGCGATTGGGTGCTGAAGCCGCATTACCCCAGCATCGACGCCTTCAACAGCGATGGCCTGGCCTATTTTGACGAACCCAACGCCTGGGACAACGGCCACGGCTATCTCGACGCCCGGGGCAAGGTGGTGGTCAAGGGTGGCCGCCACCTGTCTCGGCGCATGGTCTGCGGCGTGGTGGCCAACAGCTACGACGGCACGGGTTTTCTCACGGCCGAAGGCAAGCCCTTGCCCGGCCCGCGCCTGAGCTATGGCTCGGACTTTTCTGCCGAGAGCGGCTTTGCCGTGGTGCGCACCGCCGCGCAAGGTCCGTCGGCCTGCGCCACCTGGGGCCTGCTGCATCCCGATGGCCGTTTCGTGCCGGCACCGGCGCATCTGCTGGAGCCGCTGACCAACGGCGATGGCTGGCTGGTGGGCAACACGCCCGATACCCCGCTGGTGCCGTTCCTCACCCGCGATGGTCAGCTGGCGTACATCGACGGCGAAGGGGTTGTGGTCTGGCGCGCGCACTATGACGGCCAGCAGGTGGCCTTGCTCGGCGCCGAAGGTGCGCCCCTGTGGCGCAGCGGCGTGCGCGAGAACTGCTGGCCGCCCCGGCCCTTTTTCCATGCCCCCCTGACCGACCACCTGGAAGGCCTGGACACGCTCGACGGCATCGTGCCCCTGGCCAGCCGCCTGCTGGCCCAGGCCGAGACACGCCTGCACCAACTGGCTGCGGGCGACATGCTGCAAGCTGACCGCGCGGGCACGGAAAAGGACGATGACGGCACCGACGACGAGGAAGATGCGGACGACCCAGACCAAGTGCAGGCCGACCGCACCGTGGTCGTGCGCCGGGTCATGCGCGCCTACCTGAGCGAGTCGCACAACGGCCCGTATGAATTCCTGTCTGCCGACCTCCACCGCGCGGTGAACGAAGCCCGCGAGGCCATGGTGCAGCGCCTGTCAGCGCGCTTTGGCCCGGCCGACCCGGACCCCGAACACGCCGCCCCCTGGCACCGCAGCGGCGACCACACCCAGGCCTGGGCCTCGCCGCTGGCCAGACCCCTGCCCGGTGATGGCGGAGTGCTGCGCGAATCGCGCGAGCAGTGGCTCACGCTGTACCAACATGCGGATTCCGGCGATGGCGACGCATGGTGGGAGCTGTGGCTGATGGCAGCGCCCAGCGTGGATGCGCTGCAGCTGGCGCAACGTGCGCGTTCTGCACAACCAGCACCCCAGGCCCAAGCCGCCGACGAGACCACGCTGATGGCACAGCTGCAGTCGCACCCACGTACGCTGGCCGATGTGCCGCGTGAACACATCACCCACGCCATGGTGGACGCCGCGCTGGCCACCGATGAAGACACCGTGCGCTTTGTGCCCAGGCGGCTCATGACACCCGCACGCTACGCCACCGCACTGCGGCAGGGTGTGAAAAGCTTTGCGCAAATACCGGCCGGGATGCTCAGCGAGGACGCCTGCATCGCCCGCGTGCAGGACGGTGGCTGGCGCCTGGAACAGGTGCCCGAGACCTTGCGAACCGTCGCTGTCTGTGCGCACGCGCTGCGCCGCAGCCCCAGTGCGCTGGAACACGTGCCTGAATCCCTGCGTGCACAGGCGCGCGAAGCGATGGCCCAGCTACCCCCGGACGCACAGGAAGAAGACCCGCCACGCGCGGGTGGCGACCTGGGCGACTGGTTGTCCCGGCGCGTGGTGGGCTCGGCCCTGCGAGGCCAGGACACCACGGCACGCAGGCTCCAGCACAAGGGGTTTTTGGCAGCGTTTGTGATGCAGGCAGCACTGACCGCCAAGTCAGACACGCCCCCCACCCTCCGGGGGATGGCAGGGTGGTTCGAGCAGCGGCCAGTGCTGGCGCTGGTGGCCCACCTGCTGCTGGGCCTCGCAGCCTTGGTGGGCCATGCATTCGTCTCGGTGGCGGCCTGGCGGGCCGAGGGCCCGTGGATCGGGCTGGGCACCTTCGCACTGATGGGCTTTGCGGAGCTGTACTGGGCGTGGCGTTTTGTAGCGTCCAGCCCCTGGAGCCCCTGGTTGGCGCTTGCAGCCACCCTGGTGGTGGTGTACGTGTTCGGCTGGCGCCGCCTGTACCGCCGCGTGGGGCTGGCCTACGCGGCACGTGAGGGCATCACGCCCGTCGAGTGAGCTCCGGCAAGGGTTCACGGGGCGGCCGCTGCATTTTTTACAGTTTTCTAGGGGTCATCACCGATCCCCGGAGGGACTGTTCGGTCCCGGCGATGGATACACTTTGTAAACCTTTCGCCCCACTGATTCACGAACCTCCAGAACGCCTTGGCCTGCATGCGCGGGCCCTCACCACAGCGGGTGCACCACCCATGCAAAGAGGATCGGAACCCAATACAACCCAGCGGACACAGCAGCTGGTGCTGGCGCTGCTGTGTGGCTTTGCATCCCACGCTGCCGCGCAGGCGGACATTGCCCAGCTGCCGCTGGAACAGCTCATGCAGATGGAGGTCCGGACGGCCAGCCGGTATGCGCAAACCGCCCTGGAAGCGCCCGCCGTGGTGAGCGTGGTGACCGCAGACGACATCCGGCTTTTTGGCTATCGCACGCTGGCGGAAGTGCTGGGCAGCATGCGCGGGCTGTATGTCTCGTACGACCGCTCTTACCACTACCTTGGCACACGCGGCTTTGCCACACCGGGCGACTACAACACCCGGGTGCTGCTGCTGGTCAACGGCGTGCGCTTTAACGACAACCTCTACGACCAGGCCGCCATCGGCACGGATTTCCCGCTCGACCTGGACCTGGTGGACCGCGTGGAGTTCGTTCCCGGGCCGGGCTCTGCGGTGTATGGCGCCAATGCGTTCTTTGGCGTGGTCAATGTCATCACGCGCAACGGCCGCCAGCTGGCCGGGCCGCAGATCAGCGTGGAGGCGGGCAGCCAAGGCAGCGCCAAGGCACGCTTCTCGCTGGGCACGGTGGATGCCCTGGGCAGTGACTGGCTCATCGCGGTGACGCGCTCCAGCAGCCGGGGGGCAGATCAGTACTTTTCGGCGTTCGACGCGCCCGAGACCCACCATGGTGTAGCGCACCGCCTGGATTTCGACCGCAACACGCAGCTGTTTGCCCGCATGCAGCGGGAGGGGCTCACGCTCACCCTGGCCCATGGCGAGCGCACCAAGGGCACGCCCACGGCTTCGTTCTCGCAGGCCTTCAACGACCCACGCTCGCGCTACATCGACACCACCACCCGCCTGGCGGCCGAAACCACGCACCAGATTTCGTCCTCACTGGCGCTCACCGGCCGCGTACACGCCGGGCGCTACCGCTTCGTGGGCGACTATGTGTACGACTACCCACCCCTCACGGTCAACCGCGACGTTGGCACCGGGCAGTGGTGGGGCACCGACTGGCAGTGGGTCAGCACGGCGTTTGCACGCCACAAGCTCGCCTGGGGCATCGACTACCGGCGCGACACCCGCATCCAGCAGCTCAACGTCGATCTGGACCCACCCGCCCAGTACCTGGACACCCGCCGCTCGGGCGATGCGCTGGGCATCTACATGCAGGATGAATTTGCGCTGGCGCCCACACTCACGCTGCACACCGGGCTGCGCTGGGGCAAGCAGTCCGGCAGTGCGGGCAGCTTCCATCCCCGGCTGGGCCTGGTGTATTGGTGGACCCCCTCTACCGCCCTCAAGCTGCTGCACGGCACGGCCTACCGGCCCCCCAATGCCTACGAACGCGACTACCGCGTGGACCTGCCCGGCGGCATCGTCAGCTCGGAGGGGCTTCGGTCGGAAAAGGTGCGCACCACAGAGCTGGCCCTCGAACATGCCCCCACCGGCGCCACCCGCATGCTGCTGACGGCGTTCCGGTCGCAGGTGACCGACCTGATCGCGCTGGGCGATGCGAACGCAGCGGAAAGACTGAATTTCGGCAACACCGGCAGCGTGCGCGTTCACGGGCTGGAAGCCGAGGTGGAACAGCGCTGGCAAGGCGGCTCGCGCCTGCGTGTGGCCTATGGCTGGCAAAAGGCGCGCAACACCAGCACCCCCCAGCCGCTGACGAACTCTCCCCGGCACTTGCTCAAGGTCCAGTGGTCGGACACCCTGGCGCTGGGCGCATGGGCAACGCCAGGCGCTGGCAGGCCAGGCCAATATGCCGTGGAGGCCATTGGCGTGGGCGCGCGCGCAACCCGTTCGGGTGCACGCCTGCCGGGGACCATCGTCACCAACCTCGTCTACACACAACGCTTCGCGGATGTGGACGTGTCGATGGGCGTCTACAACCTGTTCAACCACCGGCATGCAGATCCCGCCTCGTACGAGATCCGCGAAGAATCGATCCGGCAGGATGGACGGACCTACCGGCTCAAGCTCACCTACGCGTTCTGAGCCATGTACAACGCCATCCACCTGGGCAAGATACTGTGGTTCGGCCTGTGTTTGCTGGGCGGGTTGGTCGGCCTGGCGCATGCCACCAACCCCGTGGAAGAACCCGACCTCAAGGCCGCCTATATCTTCAACTTCATCCAGTTCATCGAATGGCCTGACAACGACAGCGCCATGGGCAGCGAACTGACCGTCTGCGTCTCGCCCTTCAGTCCACTCAAGCGCCCCCTGACCGCCCTGGAAGGCAAACAGGCCGCCAAAGGCCGTACCGTGCGGATCAGGCTGCTGGAGATGGCCAGCCTGCGCGACTGCAGGGTGCTCATCCTGCAAAACGCAGACGTGGAGCAGGCATTGCGAGCGCTTCGAACCCTGTCTCAGGGCCATGGCGTGCTGACGGTCTCGGACGAGCTGACCTTCGTCAACCCGGAGATCGTCATCGCTCTCACCCAGCAGGAAGGGCGTATCGTGTTCGGCATCAGCCCCGACGCCGCCGCCAAGGCGGGTCTCACGATCAGCTCCCGACTGCTGCGGCTGGCCAAGGTGTACCGATGAGAACCCAGGCCCCCGAACCCCAGATTGCCATCCCGGCGCCACCGCTGCCGCCCGTGCTGCTGTCGTCCAGGCTGGTGGTAACGGGCATCCTGGCGGCGGGCCTGGCGCTTTTGACGGTGGTGCTGGCACTCACGGGATTGGACTACTGGAGCACGCGCCAGTCCATGCTGCAGGACAGCCGGGTGGAGGCCGCCATCGTCGCGGACAACATTGCGGCCGCTGTCATGTTCCGAGATGCACGCACGGCCAACGAGATGCTCGCGGCGCTGAAGTCGTCTCCCATGGTGCTGGGCGCCGGGGTGTACGACGCGCAGGGCCTGCTGCTGGCGCACTACACACGCGGGCCAGGCGACAGCTTCCCCGCCACGCTGGCGGCCGCTGGCATGGGCGGGTTGACCGAGCGTGCGGGGGTGAGCGTGCTGGAGATTGCCCGGCCGGTTGAAACGGCGGGCGTGGCGGAGGGAACGCTGTACTTTCGCAAGTCCATGCGTGCGGTGTACTCGCGCCTGGCCATCCGTTTTGTCAGCGCGTTGCTGATTGCCGGGTGTGTGATGGCCATGGCCACCGCCATGGTGCTGCGCAGCCGGGCGGCCGTGCGCAACGCCGAGAACCGGCTGCACGCGCTCGCCCATACCGATGCCGTCACGGGCACGGGCAACCGGCATGCCTTCAACGAACGCCTGGCCGCAGCGATCGAAGCCGCCCGGGACCAAGGCACCCGCGTGGCCCTGGTGTACATCGATCTCGACAATTTCAAGACGCTCAACGACACCTTCGGGCATGCGGCCGGAGACGGTTTGCTGCGCCAGGTGGCGCGGCGCCTGCAGTCCGTGGTGCGCAGCACCGACGCGATCTCGCGCCTGGGGGGCGACGAGTTCGCCGTGATCCTGCCGCTGGACATGGACGACGCAGCGCTCAACACCTATGGCCAGCGGATTGTTGGCACCTTCCACCATTCGTTCACCGAAGTCGGCCAGCAGATGACCATGACCTGCAGCGCGGGCATCGCCACCTTTCCGGGTGATGCGGCCGACATGGACGGCCTGGTCAGCAATGCCGATACGGCCATGTACCGCGCCAAGGAAATGGGCAAGAACCGCTGTGTGCGGTTTGACGCGTCGATGAACCAGGCGGTGGTCCGGCGCCAGGCCATTGAGCATGCACTCCGCGCCGCGCTCCAGCAAGGCGAGGGCCTCGCGCTGCACTACCAGCCGCTTTTTGCCGCCACCGACCGCGCCCTGGTGGGCGCCGAGGCGCTGCTGCGCTGGTCGCATGCGGAGCTGGGCAACGTTTCGCCGCTGGAGGCCGTGATGGTGGCCGAGGACTGCGGCCTCATCGTGCCGCTGGGCTACTGGGTGATGCGCACGGCCTGCCGCGATGCCGCCCGGTGGCAGGCGGGCGGGCCGCTCCGGGTGTCGGTCAACATCTCGGCACGGCAGTTGGGCGACCCGCAGTTTCTGGAGCGCGTGATGGACATCCTGCGCGAAGAGGGCCTGCCCGCCCACCTGCTCGAAATCGAACTCACCGAAACCGTGCTGATGGACAACATGGAGGCCGGTGCGCACACCCTGCACCGCCTGAGCCAGCTGGGCATCCACCTGGCCATTGACGACTTTGGCACCGGCTACTCCTCCCTGGCCTACCTGCGGCAGTTGCCGATGCGGCGCCTCAAGATCGACCGCAGCTTTGTCAAGGACCTGCCCGGCCAGGAACACAGCCGCACCATCGTCACCGCCATCGTGGCGCTGGCCCACGGCCTGGGGCTGCAGATCACAGCCGAAGGGGTGGAAACGCCCGAGCAGGCCGACTACCTGGTGCGCCAGGGCTGCGATGTGCTGCAGGGCTACCTGTTTGCGCGGCCCATGCCGGTGGGGGAGTTTCAGGCACAGCTGCAGGAAGGCACTGCGCGCCGGGGAGTGTGAAAAGCGTCAGTGCCCCGGATCACAAAGCCCCGTGGTAACACGGCGCCACTTCGCGCACCTCGACAGTGGCCCATTCGGCGGCCGGGCATTCGCGGGCAATGGCCACAGCCTCCTCGCGCGTGGCGCAGTCGAGCAGGTAAAAGCCACCCACCATTTCTTTCGTCTCGGCAAAGGGTCCATCGACCATGCGGGCCTGGCCTTCGCGCACCTGCAGGCGCACGGCCTGCTCGGTGGAGGCCAGCGATTCGGAGGCACGCAGCAGGCCCCGGGCCTGCAGGCCTTCGCCAAAACGCAGCATGCGCGCATAGGCCTCCTGGCCCCCCGCCAGCCCCCGCTCGGCCCGTTGGCCGTGGGGTTCCATGATGAGCAGCATGTAGGCCATGAAAAGATCTCCTGACGAAACAGATGGGGAGGGCACGCAGCGAAAGGCGCCATCCTATCAGCAGTATTCACTATTATTTTGATAGCTATCAGCGCTTATCTATCAAGCGCTAGCGGCAATTTTCATCAAAATTATTGCGCACCGCAGCACGCCTGTGCTATCTTTGCCCCCTATGCAACGCAGCATGCTCCTATCCACCCTATCGCTAGGCCTAGTGCCTGGCCGGGGTCTGCCTGCGTTCGCCACCGTTGCCTGATCCGCTCAGCGCAACACCTGATCTCCCCCTGACCCCGGCCCGCGAACCAGCCTTTGCACATGCAAAGGGCTGCAGGGGATGTCATTCGTTTCTAGATTCGTTTGACCTGTGCACCGTGTCTTTCACACCGCACACACCGTTCGTGGAGCCTTTGTCATGATTTCCAAACCCGCCACCAAGTACCAGCCCATTGCCCCGGTCGCATTGACCGACCGCCAGTGGCCCACTCGCAGCATCACCCACGCGCCCGTGTGGCTGTCCACCGATTTGCGCGACGGCAACCAGGCCTTGTTCGAGCCCATGAACGGCGAGCGCAAGATGAAGCTCTTTGAAGAGCTGGTGCGCATCGGCTTCAAGGAGATCGAGGTCGGTTTTCCGGCAGCATCGCAGACGGACTTCGACTTTGTGCGCCGCCTCATCGACGAGAACCTCATCCCCGATGACGTGACCATCATGGTCATGACCCAGTCGCGCGAAGACCTCATTGCGCGCACCGTGGAGGCCGTGAAAGGAGCCCCCCGCGCCATCGTGCACCTCTACAACGCCACGGCCCCCGCATGGCGGCGCATCGTGTTCGGCATGAACGTGACGCAGGTGATGCAGCTCATCGCGCACCATGTGGGCTACCTCAAGCAGCTTACCGATGCACAGCCCGCCACGCAGTGGACCTTGCAGTATTCGCCCGAAACCTTCAGCGCCACCGAACTCAGCGTGTCCCTCAAGGCCTGCCAGACCGCGATTGCCGCATGGAACGCGGGCCCCGGCCGTCCCATCATCATCAATCTGCCCACCACGGTGGAGAACGCCACGCCCAACGTGTTTGCCGACCAGATCGAGTGGATGGACCGGCACCTCAGCCCGCGCGAGCACATCGTGCTGTCGGTGCACCCGCACAACGACCGGGGCACCGGCGTAGCTGCAGCAGAACTCGCAATCATGGCCGGCGCCGACCGCGTGGAAGGCTGCTTGTTTGGCAATGGCGAGCGCTGCGGCAACGTGGACATCGTGACCTTGGCGCTCAACATGTACACGCAGGGCGTGCACCCCAACCTCGATTTCTCGGACATCACCTCGGTCGCGCGCATTGCCGAGGAATGCACCTCGCTGCCCGTGCACCCACGCCACCCGTATGCGGGCGACCTGGTGTTCACCGCATTCTCGGGCTCGCACCAGGACGCGATCAAAAAGGGCTTTGCCGCGCAGGACCCGAACGCCTTGTGGGAAGTGCCGTATCTGCCCATCGACCCGGCGGACCTCGGCCGCACCTACGACAGCGTGATCCGCGTGAACAGCCAATCGGGCAAGGGCGGCATTGCTTTCCTGCTCGAACGCGAACACGGCGTGGTGATGCCGCGCCGCATGCAGGTCGAATTCAGCGCGGTAGTGCAACGGCAGACGGACGCGAGCGAGGGCGAAATGAGCGGCGAGGCGCTGTGGGACTTGTTCCAGACCACATACCTGAAAGCGCCTGCGCACGCCGCCATCACCTGCCACAGCCACAAGCTCGATGAAGACGGGCAGGGCATCGAGCTGGACGTGACCATCGACGGCACGCGCCAGCATTTGCGCGGCCAGGGCAACGGGCCGATTGCCGCCACGGTGGATGCCCTCGGCCTGCCGATGCGCGTGGACCACTATGAAGAGCGCGCCACCGGCACGGGCGCCAACGCCCAGGCGCTGGCGATTGTGGAAGCGGCCATGGACGGCGTGGCGGGCTCCACCTTTGGCGCGGGCGCGAGCCACAACATCGTGACGGCGTCGGTACAGGCCATCGTGAGCGTAGCCAACCGGTTGCTGCTGCGGCGCCAGACGGCCGAAATCACTGCGACGGCATGAGCTCCCAAGTGTTGTAAAAAAGACAGCTGCCAACGTTTGATGCACAAGCGCTGGCGGCATTTTGACCAATATCCCCAAGGCAGGAACGGGGTCAGCGCATGCGCCGGGCTCCATCCGTTACCCTTCGGCCCATGCGCGTTTTTCACAGCCTGGCCTTTGCCGCCTGCACCGCCGCCCTGCTGGCCCTGGGCGGCTGTGGCACCTCACGGCCCCCTTCGACGTCTTCTTCTTCGTCCGCCCCGATCCGCACCACGCCGCCCCTGACCGCCGAGCAGGCACACGACATCGCCATCCACGCACTGGGCCTGGTGGGCACGCCGTACCGTTACGGCGGCAACACGCCCGACTCGGGTTTCGACTGCAGCGGGCTGATTGGCTACGTGTACCGCAACCAGGTCGGCACACCGCCGCCGCGCACGGTGGCGCAGCTCAACAACTGGGGATACCGAATCGACGGTGGCGAGTTGCGCGCCGGAGACCTGGTGGTGTTTGGCACCGGCCGCCAGCCCAACCATGCGGGCATCTATGTGGGGGAAGGGCGTTTTGTGCACGCGCCCTCCACGGGCGGAACGGTGCGGCTGGATCACCTGCAGTCGCGCCATTGGGCGCGGCAGAATGCGGCGTTCCGCAGGCCTTGAATTCGGACACCCCCCTGAGCGGCTTCGCCGCTTCCCCCCGCTCTCGCATCGCTGCGCGCTGCGGGCAGGGGGACGACGCACTCGCTGCGGGGCGGCCCTTGCTCTGCGTCACTGGCCTGGGCCGCGCCAGTTCCGAGCCGTGTGACCACCTCCTTGACCAGCAGGCAACGGCGGCTCCGCGACAATCGGGGCCACCATGACCCACGCACACCGCTCCGCCAACCCCATTTCCACCCACGACACCACCCGCATTGATGACACGCGCATCAAGGCCGTGCGCCCGCTGATTACGCCTGCGTTGCTGCAGGAGTGGCTGCCCGCACCCGATGCGGCGCAGGCGCTGGTCGAATCGAGCCGCGCCGCCATCTCACGCGTCCTGCACGGGCAGGACGACCGGCTCATCGTGGTGGTGGGGCCCTGCTCCATCCACGACCACGACCAGGCCATGGACTACGCGCGCCAGCTCAAGCAACAGGCGGATGCGCTGCAGGCCGATCTGCTCGTCGTGATGCGCGTGTACTTTGAAAAGCCGCGCACCACGGTGGGCTGGAAAGGCTACATCAACGATCCGCACCTGGATGGAAGTTTTGCCATCAACGAAGGGCTGGAGCTGGCGCGCCAGTTGCTGCTCGATGTGCTGGCCACGGGCCTGCCGGTGGGCACCGAATTTCTGGACCTGCTCTCGCCACAGTTCATCAGCGACCTGGTGAGCTGGGGCGCGATAGGCGCGCGCACCACCGAGAGCCAGAGCCACCGCCAGCTGGCCAGTGGCCTGTCGTGCCCCGTGGGCTTCAAGAACGGCACGGATGGCGGCGTGAAGGTGGCCAGCGACGCCATCCAGGCCGCGCAGGCATCGCACGCGTTCATGGGCATGACCAAGATGGGCCAGGCCGCCATTTTTGAGACGCGCGGCAACCAGGACTGCCACGTGATCCTGCGCGGCGGCAAGCAGCCTAACTACAGCGCTGCCGATGTAGATGCTGCCTGCGCCATGCTCAAGGCGGCGGGCCTGCGCGAGCAGGTGATGATCGACGTGAGCCATGCCAACAGCAGCAAGCAGCACCAGCGTCAGATCACGGTGGCGGCAGAAGTGGCCGAGCAGATTGCAGCCGGTGATGTGCGCATCACCGGCCTGATGATCGAAAGCCATCTGAACGAAGGCCGACAGGACATCGTGCCCGGCCAGCCGCTGCAACACGGTGTGTCGGTGACTGACGCCTGCATCAGCCTGGCGCAGACCGTGCCGGTGCTTGAAGGGTTGGCGGCCGCCGTGCGGGCGCGGCGCTCGCGGGTGTAATCCCACCGCAGAACGGGACGGCCCGCCACCTACCGCGCAGCGGCGGGATCGATATTGCGCACCGTGGCCAGGAGCGTGGCGCACAGGGTTTCCTGGCCGTTCCCGTCCACCGCAAAAACGTCGGACGCGCAGACGGTGAGTAACCGCCCCGCATCCACCACACGCCCGCGCGCACGCAGGCAAACGCCCCGGGCAGGCGCCACGAGTTTCACGGTCGCGTCCACCGTGGCATTGGTCCACCCCGGCGGCAACACGCTGCCTGCTGCCGCCACCGCCGCAAAGTCGGCCACGGCAAACACAGCCGTGGCCTGCAACTGGCCGGGGCGAAAACTGAAGGCCTCACTCACCGGAATCTCCATCTCGACCCGGCCCGGTTCGGCGTGGACGAAGCGCAGCCCGAGCGTGCGGGCCATGGGCATGGCCAGCACAAAGGCCTGCAATGCGGCGATGGAGGCCGTGGGCAAAGGGGATGGCGAAGACAAAGTCATGGCGTTTTCCTGGAGGTTGGGGTTTGGGAGGGGGACTTGGTGGATGTGCTGGGCCGCACGCGCGGCCAGGCGCGGGGTGTCTCTCGCTTGCGTGTCTGTTGCGCCTGCAGCCACGCCTGGTGGTCGAGCACCACCTGCTTTTGGGCCTGCAACTGGCCAATCTGCTGCTCGAGCGTGGCCACGCGTTCCTGCAGGGCCCGCACCATGTCGTCGATGCCCAGCGTGCCGGCACGGTAGTCGTCAAGCCGCCGGGCAATCTGCGGCAGCGCAAAGCCCAGCTGGCGGGACATGGCGATGAACACCACCTCGCGCTTGATGCTGGCGGGATAGTCCCGGTATCCGTTGGCCCGACGGTGCGGGCGAATCAGCCCCAGCCGTTCATAGTGGCGCAGGGCGTGGACGGACACAGAGGCCTGGCGGGCAAGTTCGGAGATCTGCATGGCACACAGGCTAGCAAGCCTGATGCTGCGCGAAGGTTGCCTTGGCGACTGTTTCCGCGCTGCCCGTGGTCGCTGGGCCGGTTTCCCCTTTGGGGCAAACCCGCATGCTGCGGTGCGTCAACATGGGTCTGTGCGGTGTAGCATTGCTGCTTTATTACAAGTTGTGGCCCCGGCGTTTGCGACTTCCTGCAGCGGCTGGGCCGTCCGGCATGTGCCGCCTTACCGCTCCACTTCCTTGTTGACGCAACTCCGGCCCTCCTACAACCCTCCCCAGGCAGCAAGGCGCCTGGAGGTCGGATGCGTGCCCCTGGGCCTGGCCCCAGCGTAACCACCATGCCGCCTGCGCACGCACCCCAAGAGGCCGCGCGGCTCCACGCACTGCAGTCCTACGCCATCCTGGATACCCCCCCGGAAGACGCGTTTGACCAGTTGGCCACACTGGCCGCGCGCGTCTGCGGCTGCCCCATGGCCGTGGTCAACTTTGTAGACAGCGAGCGCCAGTGGTTCAAGGCAGCAGTGGGCGTGCCTTTCGCGCAGACCGACCGTGCCATTGCCTTTTGCGTCCATGCGCTGGATGGCAACCGCGATGCCGTGGTGGTGCCGGACGCCCGCCAGCACCCCGCATTTGCGGGCAATCCGCTGGTGGTGGGCGAACCCCGTGTTCGTTTTTACGCCTGCGTGCCCCTTGTTACGCCGGAGGGCTTTGCACTGGGAACGCTGGCGGTGCTGGACACCGTGCCCCGCACGCTGGGGGACGAGCAGCTCGACGGTCTGAAGATCCTGGCAGGCCAGGCCATGGTGCAGCTGGAGCTGCGCCGCCAGAAGCGCCTGCTGGCCCAGCTGGTGCAAGAGCGTGACCAGATGCACGCGGAGATGCTGGCCCAGAGCGATGCGCTGCGTGTGGCAGGGCAGATTGCGCGCATAGGAGGATGGACGGTAGAGCTCCCCAGCCTCCAACTGACCTGGTCACAGGAGATCGCTGCCGCCTACGGGCTCACCCACCGCGTAGGCAGCCTGGCCCAGGTGCTGCAGCTGTACACCCCGCCCTACCGGGTGCACCTGCAAAAGGCCTTTGATGAATGCATGCACCATGGCACCCCCTTCGACGTCGAGGCTGAGGTGGCCATGCCTGGCGGCGGGCGATTCTGGGTGCGCACAGCAGGACAGGCCGCGCGTGATGCCCATGGCCAGATCATCCGCATCCAGGGCGCCTTCCAGGACATCTCGGTCCAGCACCAGGCGCGGCAGGCACGCCGCGAAAGCGAAGAACGCTTTCACCTGGTCTCGCGCGCCACGGCCGATGCTGTGTGGGACTGGAACCTGCACACCGATGCCATGTGGTGGAACGAGGGCATGCAGAACCTGTTCGGCGTACCGCTGGACGAGCTGCCCCCCGACAGCACTTCCTGGACCCTGCGGCTGCACCCCGACGACAGCCAGGAAATCCTCCACAGCATCCATGCAGCCATTGATGGCACCGACAACCACTGGTCGGCCGAGTACCGCTTTCTTCGGAAGGACGGCACGTATGCCTGGGTGCTGGACCGGGGCTTCCTGATCCGCGACTCCTCCGGCAAGGCCGTGCGCATGGTGGGCGGCATGACCGACATCAGCGTACAGAAGCTGACCGAGCTCGACGCGCAGCGTGATGCGCAGAACCATGCCGAGCTGCTGCATGTGCAGCAGCGCATCTCGTCGCTGGACATGCCCCTGCCCGACGTGCTGCAACTGGTGGCCGACACGGTGCTGCGCCAGACGCTGGCCCGGGGCGCGCTGGTGGAGCTGTTGCAGGGCCACCAGCTGGTCGCGCAGGCCTCGGCAGGCGACCATGTGCGGCCCGTGGGGCACCTGCTGGCCGTGGACCAGAGCCTGCTCTGGCCCGCACTGCGCGAAGGGCGCACCGTGGTGTGCAACGACACCGAGGCCGAGGGCTGGGACATGGCTTCGCTGCCCCACCGCCATGGCGTGCGCTCCGTGATGGCGGTGCCGCTGCGCACGGCGCAGGGGGTGGTGGGCTCGCTCAAGGTGACGTCTGACAAGCCCAACGCGTTCTCGCGGCGCGACGTGGCGCACCTGGAGATCCTTACCGAATCCCTGGGGGCCATGGTGCAGCTGCGGCATGTGGCCGGGCAGCTCAAGGCGTCGGAGCAGCAGTACCGCATGCTGTTCAACGAGCATCCCCATCCCATGTGGGTGTACGACAAGGAAACGCTGCGCCTGCAGGCTGTGAACCAGTCGATGGAAACCCACTACGGCTACTCCGAGGCCGAGCTGCTGACCATGGACATGACCGAACTGTGGCCCGCCGAACGGCACGCAACCATCCGGGAGGCCCTGCATGCGATTGCGATCGACCAGCGCAACAAGCCAGTGATCAGCCGCCACGTCAAGAAGGACGGCAGCTTCATGGATGTGGAGATCACGGCTGGCAGCATCAGCTTCAATGGCCGCCCGGCACGCCAGGTGCTGGCCACCGACGTGACCGAACGCCTGCGCACCGAGCGCGAACTGGCCCGCATGGGCCGTGCGCAGCGCCTTCTGAGCGCCTGCAACGAAACCCTGGTGCGCGCCACCTCCGAAACCGCGCTGCTGCAGGCCATCTGCCAGATTGCCGTGGACATTGGCGGTTACCGCATGGGCTGGGTGGGGTTTGCGCTGGACGACGAACGCAAGTCCATCCAGCCTGTAGCCCACGCGGGCTACAACCAGAACTACCTCGAAAACCTGCAGCTTTCCTGGTCGGCCGATGACCCCTACGGCCGGGGGCCGGCGGGCATGGCGGTGCGTTCGGGCAAGCCCGTGATCGTGCAGGACATCCGCACCGAAGGCGACTTTGCCGACTGGACCGAGCGCATGCTGGACCACGGCTTCCACGGTGTGATCTGCCTGCCTTTGCAAGACCGTGATCGCAACCGCGACCGTACCTTTGGCCTGCTGTACCTCTACGCGCCGGACATTCTGCAGATCAGCCCTGAAGAGGCCGCCCTGCTGCAGGAACTCTCCAACGACCTGGCCTTTGGCATCACCAGCCTGCGCGCGCACAAGGCGCAGCAGCGGTTGCAGGCCTCGGTGCTCAAGGTGGCGGCGGCCGTGTCGGCCAGCACCGGCACCGAGTTTTTTGTGCAGCTGGTGCGCAACATGGCCGATGCCCTGGGGGCCCAGGGCGGCTGCGTGGTGCGGTTGCTGCCCCAAGCGCAAGGGCAACCACCCCGGGTGGTCACGCTGGCGGCGGTGCTGGACGGCCAGATGCTGCCCAACGACGAATACAGCCTGGAGGGCACGCCCAGCCTCATGCTGCTGACGCAGCGCGAGTACGTGGTGACCGACAAGGTGCAGCAGCGCTACCCGGATGCGCCCGTGCTCCGTTACGTGGGCGCGCAGGCCTACGCAGGACAACAGCTGTGCAATGCCGACGGCGAAGTGGTGGGCATTGTGTTCGTGCTGTTCCGCCAGGCCATTGCTGAGACGGATTTCATCGCCTCCACGCTGCAGATCTTTGCCGCGCGCGCTTCGTCCGAGATCGACCGACAACTGGCCGACGCCCGCATCCGCCACCAGGCCTCGCTGCTGGACAAGGCGCAGGATGCCATCCTGGTGCGCGACCTGGAACACCGCATCATCTTCTGGAACAAAAGCGCCGAGCGCCTGTACGGCTGGTCGCAGCTGCAGGCGCTGGGCCAGTCCATCGAGACCCTGCTTTACGACGACCCCGCCCACTTTCGCCATGCCACCCAGTCGGTGCTGGAGCAAGGCGAGTGGACTGGTGAGATCGTGCAGCGCCACCGCGATGGCAGCACCATCGAGGTCGAGGGCCGCTGGACCCTGGTGCGCGGTGATGACGGCCAGCCGCAATCCATCCTCGCCATCAACACCGACATCCGCCAGCGCAAGGCCAGCGAGCGTGAAATCCAGCGCCTGGCGTTCTACGACGCGCTCACCGGCCTGCCCAACCGCATGCTGCTCATGGACCGCATGGCCCATGCGCTGGCCAATGCCCAGCGGCGCCAGCAGGGCGGGGCGCTGCTGTTCATCGACCTCGACAACTTCAAGACCCTGAACGACACCCTGGGCCACGACCAGGGTGACCTGCTGCTGCAGCAGGTGGCGCAGCGCCTGAACACCTGCGTGCGCAGCGTGGACACGGTGGCCCGGCTGGGCGGCGACGAGTTTGTGGTGATGCTGGAAGAGCTGAGCCCCAAATCCCACGAACTGGCCCTGCACGCGCGGGGGGTGGGCGAGAAGATCCTGGCCATGCTGGCCGTGCCCTATGCGCTGGCGGGCTACCAGTACCGCAGCACACCGAGCATCGGCATCGCGCCCTTCACCGGCGAGTTGACCAGCGTGGGCGAGCTGCTCAAGCAGGCCGACCTGGCCATGTACCAGGCCAAGACGGCAGGGCGCAACACCCTGCGCTTTTTCGACCCCGACATGCAGGCCGTGGTGACGGCCCGCGCCGGGCTGGAAACCGACCTGCGTGCCGCACTGGCGCAGGAGGAATTTTTGCTGCACTTCCAGCCGCAGATGCACCAGTCGGGCCGCTGTGTGGGCGTAGAGGCCCTGGTGCGCTGGGCCCACCCGCAGCGCGGCATGGTACCCCCTGCCGTATTCATACCGCTGGCCGAGGAAACCGGGCTCATCCTGCCACTGGGCCGCTGGGTGCTGCACACGGCGTGCAAGCTCCTGGCCACCTGGCAGGCCGACCCGCAGCTGGCCCACCTGACCATGGCGGTGAACGTGAGTTCGCGGCAGTTCCGCCACGCCAGTTTTGTGGACGACGTGGCCCGGGTGCTGGCCATCACCGGGGCACCGGCCCACCTGCTCAAGCTGGAGCTGACCGAAAGCCTGCTGGTGGAAGACATGGAGACCACCATCGCCACCATGGCCGCGCTGCGTTCGCACGGCGTGGGCTTCTCGCTGGACGACTTCGGCACCGGGTACTCGTCGCTGAGCTACTTGAAGCGCATGCCGCTCGATCAGCTCAAGATCGACCAGAGCTTTGTGCGCGACCTGCTGACCGACCCCAACGACGCCGCCATTGTGGACACCATCATCGGCCTGTCGCGCAGCCTGGGCCTGGAAGTCATCGCCGAAGGCGTGGAAACCCCCGAGCAACGCGAGCTGCTGGCCCGCGCGGGATGCCAGCTCTACCAGGGCTACCTCTTCAGCCGCCCCCTGTCTGCGGACCTCCTGGGGGCCTTCCTGCGCCCTGCGGCTGCGTAGACGGCCTGCACGGCCCCGCGTTTTCCCCGATCGCCTTGCCACAACCGGCCCCCGTGCACGGTGGTCGGCTGCGGTTTTCTCCCTGGGGTTGTGTCCCGTGCGCCCCCAAACATCGCCCCGTCCAGATGGCAACCCCTGCCCTCGGGTGTGCCCCAAGTTGTCCCTCTGTCTTCTTCTTATGTTGTCTATAAATACATAGTCGTAGTAGTAGAAGGCGGCACGGAATGTGGACAACCGCATTTTTCCCAACCGCAGCGCGCACTTGCAGGTGCGCCAACCCTGTGCACCGATCCCTCTTGCCGTTGTCACGGGAACGGGGACAAAACACAGCGCCTGTCTTTTTCTGTGGATAACCACGTGGTTGTGCCAGAACTATCCCCAGTCTTACGCACCGGCCCTGGTTCGTCATGAATTTTTGCCAAAAATTGGCTGTAGCGCTTGCTGCATAAGCGCTATTAGCTACCTTATTGATAGCAGACAGGAATTGCAGGACCCGTGCAGCAAGTGCCGCTCCACCTCCACCTCAGCAAAGCGGTGCCCAAAAACGGAGGTCCGCACCCAGGTCTTGTTCATCTCCCCTTTCTGGGGCAGCCCACCAGAACGCGCGTGCGCTGCGGAATGGTGTTTCGAAGGGTTCTGGTTATTCTTCTATAGTTCTATATATAAATAGCAGTAGTAGTAGAGCAAGCCACTTTCTGTGGACAAGGCCAATTTGTTCAATGTTGGCGCGGGGTTGCGCAGCTGCAAAGTCTGTGTGGCGGTCTGCACAAAGGGCGGGGCTCGCAGACAACAACTTCGGGCCATCGCCGTTTTGTGTGGATAACTGTCCAGTTGTGCCAGAACTGTTCCCAGTGTTATCCACAACGGGTGCCCGTCGGCAACCTTTTCCATCCCACAAAGCACAAAGCCCGGGGTCCGTGGAGGACTCCGGGCTTTGTCAGGCAAGAAGAGGGGGGAACCGCCGCCCACCTTGAAGCCGCCCCCTGCGTCAGGGCGGTCCCAGGAGGGGGATTTACTTCGCGGGTACTGCCTGAGGTTGCTGATGGCGGCCTTCGCCACCCCGCATGCCGTGGTGCCCGTGTCGACCTTCGCCGTCGCCCCTCATGCCTGCCATGCCTCCCATGCGGTGGCCGTGGTGGGCCTGGGCGTCAAAGGTTTTTTGCTGCTCGGGCGTCAGCGCCGCGTAGAAGGCCTTGGTGGCCTCGCCACGGCGGTCGGCCTCGGCGGCGTGCTGGGCGCGCATGGCCCGCATGCGGTCGATGCGCTCGGGGGTGGTCAGTTTGTCCATGTTCTGACGGTCCAGACGGGCAGGGCGTTCGCCCGGTTGCATGGCCGCAGTGAACGTTGTCCACGCGGGTTCTTGCGCGGCGGTCAGCTTGAGTTGGCCCTTGAGGGCGGCCAGGCGTTTGGCATGGTGTTCGGCACGTTTTTCTGCACGGTCGCCATGGTGGCGTTCGTGCCGTTCTCCGGCCTTGTAGCGCGGGGCGGCTTCGGTTGTGGGGGCGCCAGCAGCGGGTGGGGTGGCCGGGGCAGGCTGGGCCAGAACAGGCAGGGCCAGCGCGGCCAGAACAGCGGTGGCGGCAAGGCGGTGTTGGAAGCGGAAAGCCATGGTGTGGGTCCTTTTACGGGGGTGGCTCGCTGGAACGACCGTTCCGGCGATTGAGAGTCAGTGTCCGCCCCGCATGTATCGCGGCCGTGCGCGTTGGATGACGCTGTGTAAAGTTGTGCCAAGAAGCTGCAGGCCTGCGCGATCAAGATTTTGATAAAAAATGGCCGCTAGCGCTTATCCATAAAGCGTTAATAGCTATTATATTTATAGCTAATTCAGGCGGCCATCGTTGCTTGTGCGCTCCGGCCGCAGGCTGCGTGCCGACGACCACCGACAATGGCATGTTCCGTGTCGGGCGGGCTGTTTTGTTCACGGGTTCGATCGCTCGATCATCCGTTGGCAACAGCTTCACCCATAGAGAAAGTGCTCTCGCTGAAAGCGCTTCACCACCAACGCTCCCGAACAAAGGTTATCTGTGTTCAAGAACATGATCGTGTACCGCATTGCCCCGCAATGGCAGGTTGAATTGACGCAAGTAGAAGAAGCCCTGGCCAAGGCGCCCTTCATGGAATGTGGTGCCACCCAGGAAAAGTCCCTGGGCTGGGTGCCCCCGCGCGGTGATGCACACGGCCCGCTGGCCGAGTCGGTCGGGGGCCAGTGGATCCTGCGCTTCATGGTCGAATCCAAAGTGCTGCCCGGCAGCGTGCTGGCCCGCCGCGTGAAAGAAAAGGCCGAGCGCATCGAGCAGGAAACCGGCCGCAAGCCCGGCAAGAAGGAAAGCAAGGAGCTGAAAGACGAGGCCAAGCTGGACCTGCTACCCATGGCCTTCACCAAGCAGGGCTCGATGTGGGTGTGGATCGACACCACCTCGCGCCTGCTGGTACTGGACACCTCCAGCCAGGGCCGCGCGGACGAAGTGGTCACCCTGCTGATCGAGGCGCTGCCCGGCCTGTCGGTGTCGCTGCTGAACACCCAGACCAGCCCGCAGGCCGCCATGGCCCATTGGCTCAAGGAACAGGAGCCGCCCGTGGGCTTCACGGTGGACCGCGAGTGCGAACTCAAAAGCGCCAACGAGGAAAAAGCCGTGGTGCGCTACGCCCGCCACCCGCTGGACATTGAAGAGGTGCAGGCCCACATCGACGCCGGCAAGCTGCCCACCAAGCTGGCACTGACCTGGGACGACCGCGTGTCCTTCATGCTCACAGAGGGGCTGCAGATCAAAAAAGTGTCGTTCCTGGACACCGTGTTCGAGGGTACCAAGGCCGATGACGGTGGTTTTGATACCGATGTGGCGATTGCCACCGGCGAGCTGGTCAAGCTGATTCCGGACTTGATCGAGGCGCTGGGCGGAGAGGCGGAGAGTGGCGTGGCCAGTGCGGCAGCTGCGGTGGCTTCAGAGGGGGCCAGCATGCCAGCTCCTTCTGTGGAATCACGCGCCCCCACGAATTCAGCGCCTGCGCGAAAGAGTGGCGCTGGTGGCGTGGTGACGGGCCCTGCGCAAGTCCCGGTGGATACGGATCCGGAGTCGGCACCGTTTTGAGGGCGTGAGCGGAAGTCTCTGAAGGGATAAGCGTCTTGCAAATACCCCTGATCAAAAATCTGCGCTTAGCTTCTCTATATTGATCCAGGAAAATCGGATTGAACGCGAAGATGAAGTTGTAAACAATCCTGAATGCAGAGTGACCCTACCAGAATTGGTAGTTGCGCACTCTTTATGAATATTTTTTAATAAGCATCGCTTTTAGTATGTGCCGTGAAAATTTTACAAAATCATCACGATGCCCACGCGTTGCATCAGGAAAAAATGAACAGCCTTTCAAAATTGAAGCACCCTTCCATTGAAACTTTGCGGGCCTTGGCTGTGGTTTTGGTGTTTATTCATCATCTCCATTCTATAGCCAATATTACACTGCCTTATATTGCACACTTCGGTGGCTGGGTGGGAGTGCAAATATTTTTTGTAATCAGTGGTTATTTGATAATTCTGAGCGCACTGCGCTATTCAGCAAAAGATTACGTAATTCATCGAGTTTTTAGAATATACCCTGCATACTTGTTCTGGTTCATTGCATTTGCAATTTTTTTCAATCAACTTGTGTGGATGGATATCGATTTTAAAGCTTTGCTGATTCACCTGACTTTTCTGCAGCATCTGTTTCCTGGCCAGTATTTCAAATACGATTCTCTGCACGTCAGCTGGACCTTGACCATAGAGTTGGTCTGGTATTTTGTTGCATTTTTATGTGCGGCCCGTTTCAAGAAACATCCAGCTGGTATTACCTTGCTGTTCATGATGTTTTCATACGTCTGGATATTTTGGGGCTCGTCGTACTTCCCGTCTCAGGCGACGATGGAGCCTGGATTGAAATATTTCTTTGTCAATAATAATTTTATCAACCAGCTGCCTTTCTTTTTCTTTGGCGCGTACATCGCTGTAAAGAATCCTCGCTTTGATAAAGCGGGACTGGCATGCATCTTTTTGGTGACAGTCGTCTTGTCGTCTGCGTGGAAAGTCCATTTTCCAGATCCAATATTTATCACCGGTTTTGGAATTGCGGCTCTTTTTCTTATTCTGAAGGATATGGAATACATCAATAAAAAGTATGTTGTGTTTTTGTCGGAAATATCATATTCTTTTTATCTGATCCATTTCCCGATAATTACCATCGTTTCGGAAAAAATAGAAAACGACACCCTGGTGGTAATCATATCGATTGCTGCCACTCTGGGTTTTTCGTATTTGAGCTATCGATGGATTGAACAGCCATTTATGAGAATGGCGAAACGCAAATCAGAAATTTCTATGCTGAAAGGCAAGGCAGCAGATTCGATTGCATAGTTGTGTTGCTGAGGTTTTATATAATTTTGTCAAGCCATCGGATTGTATGTAACAATTTATCCATCCAGTAGAAATAGCAACATCGCTATTGACAGGTCGCGCAGCAGGGAAATTGTGAGTCTTGATAATAAATTAGAATATCGACCAGACATCGACGGCCTGCGCGCTATTGCGGTGCTAATGGTGCTTGCGGTTCATGCCTCTCCGCTCACTCTGCCCAATGGGTATGTAGGCGTGGACCTGTTTTTCGTCATCTCCGGCTATCTCATTTCAGCCATCCTATGCAGAGAATTGGCAGAGGGCCGATTTTCCATTCGCGATTTTTATGTTCGTCGGGTGAACCGGATTTTTCCCGCACTGGCCTTGGTACTGCTCTTCTGCATGTTGATAGGCCCCGCGTTGATGTACCCGGGCGAGTATGGGCAGATGAGCAAGTCGGCGCTTTTCAGTGCCTTGTTCTCAGCCAATATTCATTTCTATATGGAGTCGGGTTATTGGGATGTGGCGAGCAAGCTCAAGCCGCTGCTGCATCTGTGGTCACTAGGGGTGGAAGAGCAGTTCTACCTCGTGTGGCCGTTGATCTTGCTGTGGGCCCACCGCACCAAGCGCTCGATGGTGTCCGTGGCGCTGGCGGTGTTGTTTGGTTCGCTGGTTGTCAATCTGCTGCTTACGAGCAAAAGCCAGGCTGCTGGGTTTTATTTGCCGTTCGGGCGGCTGTGGGAGCTGGCTTCGGGTGGGCTGATCGCATGTATCCAGTGGAATCGCCGCCAGGAGTCCGGCGGCGGGTCCAATGGCGAAATCCAGGGGCTGGGTGTCCGGAACGTGATGGGATGGTCCGGCATTGCCTTGCTGGCAGCCACGCAGGGTGCGTCGATGAATGCCGACGCTTTCCCGGGCTTCTACGCGGTGGCTTTTGTACTGGCTGCGGCCCTGCTGATACTGGCGGGGCCGGACGCCTGGTTCAACTGCAAAGTGCTGGCGCATCCCGCGCTGGTCTATGTGGGTAGGCTCAGCTATCCGTTGTACCTGTGGCATTGGCCCCTGCTTGTCTTTGCACGTCTGGTCGGTGACGGGCAGTGGTCGTCTTCCCATCGAAATCTGGCCGTCGCAGCGTCGGTTGTCCTGGCGGTACTGACACACCACGGTGTCGAAAGACCGCTGGTCCAGCGGGTGGGCCGCAAGAACCTGCTCGCTTTGAGTCTGGTGTTGTTGATGGTCGTGGTGACAGTGCTCGCCTGGATGGGCTCCAGCGGCAAGATTCCACTGACTGCAGCACCGTATCCGAATGCGGCTTTGGTGGCCTATGGCAAGCCTGAGGTGAAAAGCCAGGGCCGCGTGGCTTTGCTTGGGGACAGCAATGCCGGGCACTTTTCGTACGGCCTTTCGGTGCTTTACGGAGACCGGCTTGACGTCACTGCCACACCCGGCTGGCCATACTTTGATGGTGTCAAGTACCGCGATGGACACACTCGTCATCCAGAGCATGTGGGCGCTCCGGAGATGACCGAGCAGGTGTTGCGCCGTATCGAGTCCGATCCTGAGATTCGGTTAGTTATCTTGTCCAATGTGTACCGGATTTATTTCGTGGGGAACAGCCTGCGCAGCATCCAGGGAGCAGGGCCGGACGAAACGTCAACCCAGGCTTATGAACGGGGGCTGCAGCGTACCGTGCAACGCCTGCTGGCAGGGCAGAAAAAGGTGGTGCTGGTCAAGTCCATTCCCACCCATTCGGTGCTGCTCAATGTGACTGGCTGCCTGGATGAGGTCCGGCCTACCTGGCGGCGGCAACCCGTTGAGTGCGTGCGTTCCAGAGATGCTGTCGAGGCAGAAAGACGAGAGTACGACGCCATGGTGGACCGTTTGATCGCTGGGCTCCAAGGCGTGTATGTCTTCAATACGTTGGATGAGCTTTGCGATGCGCAGTATTGCTACATCAACCGCGATGGGGTCCAGATGTACATTGACTCGGGGCATTTCACTACGGCTGGCAGCCAGATCATGGGTGCTGCCCTCGCACGAAAAGTCGAAGAAGCGCTAGGGAGGTGAAAGCGCTGTGGCGCTGGCTACACCGTCCCGGTACCGGTCTGCTGAACCTGTCAGAGGCTGGAAGGTCCTGACTTTCTGGGCACCACGTCCATGATTTCGCGAACGAACAGCTTTCGCCAGTCGTTTTTGCCCTGGTCTTCAATCAGCTGGGGCATGAAGCCGAAGACCAGCGTGCGATCCCCACGCACCATGATGCCGTGGCCGCTTTGCAGGGGTTCAGTGGCCAGCACTTTGTAGCCGGGGCGGGGCGTCATGGAGGCATAGTTCGTGTACATGCGCTTTGAAGGCTTGAGCCGGTATACCTTGCCGTCGATCAGGAAAACGCCCCCGCGGTTTTTCCACTCAACATTGGCAATGCCGAACACCTCATGCATCCAGTCAAAGGTGGGTTTGCCGTTTTCGTCGAACTCACCCAGGCGCATGTCTTGGATGAGTGCGCCGCCGTTCTTCCAGTAGGCGGTTAACTTAGCCTTGATGCTCTGCGGCATGGCTGCCTGGTGGGGCACCAGGATGGCATCCAGCTGCCCGATGATGGGGTCGTCCGCGAGAAGGTTCTTTTCGCCGATGATGTGGACCTGCACGCCGGGTTCGTTGCTCAGGATCTTGTAAGACGCGAACAGTGCATCGCGGTGGATGTTTCTGCCTGTGCTTCTCTCACCGTGCCACACGTGGAAGTTGGTGGTAGAGCCTAGGATTCCAATGTTGATCTGTGGTTTTGCGCTTGCCGCCGTGGCGTGGCCTTGTTTGGCAATACGGGCGTGAAGCTGATTGAGCTGCAGACCAGCCAGCGCACCCCCACCTGCTTGGTGGCGAAAGCCCCCGATCTCGTAGCCGATCACATGGGGCTGGGTCAGCGATTGCACCACTGTTTGCCGGATGATGGGCACCAGCTCTGGGGTCTTCTTGGCGGACTCCCACCATTCACCGTAGGCACCCACCATGACTTTCTTGTAGCCCAGTGAACCCATGTAGTTGGCCAGGGTGGGCAGCACTTCAGCGTCTGGCACCAGGCTGTAGCCGTCGTAGAAGTTGAAGTCGATGACCGCGATGTCGATGCACGGGGCCAGCTTTTCGACAATGCCCGTGGCATAGATGGCGTCGTGCGATGTGAAGGTTTCTGCGAAGTAGCCAATCGCCTCTGCCCCCTTGCTCCGGATCACATTGGCGTAGGCGCAGGTGGCTTTCTGGAGCCGGGTTTCCCGGAACTCCTTGTGGGCGTGCAGCAAGGGCTCTGCTTTTGGCACACCTGCTGCGATGTGGGTGTTGTAGTTGATGATGGGCTGTTTGGCGTTGTACTTTTTGGCAAAAGCAGCCTGGGTGGAGTCTTTGTAGTCCCGCCACTGGTAGTTCGTTTGCCCGTACTTGATCTCGTGCTCCTCTTGCAGGCCGATGGCGTAGCCCAGGATCTTGCCGGGATAGCGCTTTGAGAAGTGATCGATAGTCTGTGCAATGAACGGTTCAGCGTACTTCCTGATCGACGCATCGGTGAAGTCGGGCTGCCAGGTGGGCTCACCCGAGAAGTCGCGCATGGCCGTTTCGGGATGTCCCGTAATGATCCATAGCGGTAACGAGGACATGTTGTGCATCAATTGGCTGGGGTCGTCCTTGAAAGTGCGTCCACCCATGTCAATGACCAGCAGCAGCGACAGGCCGCTGTTGACGATGGCGTCCAGATGGCGGTGGTAGTGGGCAAATTCGTACTGTCCCTTGCTGGTCTCGATGTCGGACCAGTTGAGATAGAAGGTGGCGTGGCTGAAGCCCTGGGCCTTGAGTTCGCGGGGCAGGTTCTGGTTGTGATTCAACTCCCAGGGCATGACGATGGTGCTGGAGACAGGGGCGGGTGGAGGTGGAGTTGCATGGCTGGCCAGCGCAACCAGCGAAACAAGGAGGGCGACAATGCGGAGAATTTTTTTCATGAAAGCGCTGGAAGAAGGGTTCCGTAGGAGGCGTTGGGCGGCCTGGATTCACAAAATGCGCCCCTCGCTGGGCTGTCGAAGCGCTGGCAACAAGAGGGATTTCCATTCCATTGTTCCATGAACAACAGGGGTACCTTGATCTTGTGCTGCGCTACACCGGCGCGGGGTGGTAGTGCGCCACCACCTGCTCGGAAGCCCGTTCAGCAGGCCGTCTGCACCATCTCCGCCAGTGCATGCACATAGGGGTCTACGATGCCCAGCACGCCGAATTGCGCGACCAGCTGATCGAGGTATTCGCGGTTGCTGCCGATGCGGCCACAGGCGCTGGCTATGGTGGCGGCGGTGGCCTGCATGGACAGGTCGCCCCGGTAGTGTGGATGGGCTGTATTGGCCGTCAGCACCAGCGCCTGATTGACAACACCCTGGGGCGTCTGCAATGGCAGCAGGGCGGGGCTGTAGGCGCCGGTGATCATCTCGCGGCGCCAGAGCAGGCGTGACTCCTCTTCAACCGCACAGGCCGGAATGCGGAACACCAGCCCGTCGCAAGACTGCGTTGCGTCGCGCTGCAGCGTGAGCACGAGGCCGGGGCAATCCGGTGTGCCCCGGCCGATGGTGGTGCTCAGCGCAAAGCGCCGGGCGAATCCCGGCAGGTGCGCCCTGCGGACTTCGGCAAACTCCAGGCCGGGGTTCCACATCAGCGAGCCATATGCAAACACCCACAGGTCGTCCCGGCGTTCGGACACGCCCGCCAGCACCTGGCGGCGCGAGCGTTCGACGTCGTCGTCGGGCAGGCGCCAATCGATGGGCAGGCCCTGGCTGCGCGCCTGCGCGTCCCATTCCGCCAGGACCTCGTCGGTCAACCGCAGTCCGCAGGCGTGGGCGGGGATGAGCCGTCCTTGAAGTTCGGGAAGGTGCACAAAGGCAGGGGGCGTCATGTGCTGGGACTGCAGTAGATCGTGGGGCAAGCTCTACTGTAGTGGTCCGAGAACGGTTGGATCAATGGGCCGACTGACAACTCAGTGTTCCAGCCATGGTGTTGATGGCGGCGCGCGGTGACGTGTTACGGCAGAGGCCATGAAAGAAGGGGGCGCCGCCGTAGCGATGGCCCGTCAGCGGCCCACAAATTGCGCGCTTTGGCGTTGGTGAAAGGCCTCCACCCCCGCACGGAAGTCCTCGGTGCCCGCGCAGTGCACAAAGGCGTCTTTTTCGGCCGCCAGTTGTTCGGGCAGAGTGCGGTCCATCGATGCGCGCATGAGGCGCTTCATCGCGCCGTAGGCCACGGTAGGTCCGGCGGCCAGGCGCTGGGCAAGGTTGGTGGTGGCACTGTCCAGTTCGGCGGCAGGCACGATGCGGTTGATGAGGCCCAGGCGCAGCGCGTCGTCGGCGGTGAAGGCTTCGCCCAGCAGCGCGATCTCCAGCGCCTTGCGCACGCCCACGGTACGCGGCAGCGCCCACGAGGCGCCCACGTCGCAGCTGGTGCCCAGGTTGATGTAGGCCAGGTTCAGGCGTGTGCCTTCGGCGGCGATCACGTAGTCGGCCATGAGCAGCAGGCTCAGGCCCGCGCCAGCGGCCACACCGTGCACTTGCGCAATGACGGGCGCGTTCATCTGCGCCAACAGGAGCAGTGCTGCGTTGAGCGGCGTGAGAATGTCGATGGCACCCTGCACCGGGTCGGCGCGCAGCGTGGCCAGGTCGCCACCGGCCATGAAACCCCGGCCGTTGCCACACAACACCACTGCGCGCACGCCAGGGTCGGCGGCAATGGTCTGCACGGCGGCGAGGACGGCGTTGGCCATGGGCACGTCGATGGCGTTGAGCGCATCGGGCCGGTTGAAACGCAGCGTGGCGATGGCGCCGTTTCGTTCCAGCAGCAGGGGGGCGGTCGGGTTGGCGGCGTTGGTTTTCATGTCAAATTGGCCTCTAGCGCTTGATGGATAAGCACTGATAGCTCCTGTTTTGATAGTAATTTACGCGACAAGTGGTGAGCCCCGGGCTAGTGGTACAGCGCCTCGATCTCGGCCGCATAGGTCTTGTAGATGCTGGAGCGGCGCACCTTCATGGTTGCGGTCACCTCGCCGTCGTCGTGGTCCAGCTCCTTGGTGAGCAGGTGGAACTTGCGGATCTGCGATACCTGCGCGAGGCGCTGGTTGCCCTGGTTGATTTCCGCATCGATGAGGCTGCGCACCTCGGGGTGCTCCACCAGCGAGCGAAAGTGCGTGAACGGAATGCGCCGCGCCTCGGCCCACTTGCCCACGGTCTCGTAGTCGATCATCACCAGCGCGCCGACGAACTTGCGCGCCTCGGCCACGATGATGCATTCCTTGATGAAGGGGCTGCCCTTCATCGTGTTCTCGATCTCGGACGGCGTGAGGTTCTTGCCGCCGGCCGTGATCATGATGTCCTTGAGGCGGTCCACGATCTTGATCTGGCCTTGCTCTTCGCGCACCACATCGCCGGTGTGCAACCAACCGTCCACGATGCTGCTGGCCGTGGCGTCGGGGTTCTTGTAGTAGCCCGCAAACACCATGTCGCCCCGCAAATGCAGCTCGCCGTTGTCGGCAATGCGGTGTTCCACGCCTTGCGTGGGCACGCCCACGGTGCCCACCACCACGTGGTCCAGACGGTGGCCCGTGACCATGCCGGTGGATTCGGTCAGGCCATACACCTCGATGAGCGGCACGCCCAGCACACGGAAAAAGCGCACCACGTCGGGCGGAATGGGCGCGGCGCCGGTGAGCGCCACATGGGCATTGCGCAGGCCGATGAAGTTCTGCAGCGCGCGGAACACCAGCCAGTAGCTGGCGGCAAAGGTCAGCTTGTCGGCAGCGCTCCAGGCACTGCGCGGCTTTTCGGCCAGCGGCTTGCAGGCGTTGTAGGCCTTGTGGAACAGCGCGCGGCGCAGGCCACCGGTTTCCTGCAGCTTGATGTGGATAGCCGCGTGCAGCTTTTCCCAGATGCGGGGCACGCCCAAGAACATGGTGGGCGCGACTTCGCGCAGGTCTTCCTGCACGGTGCGGATGGACTCGCCAAAGTTCACCTGCGAGCCGATGTACACCGGCACAAAGCTGGTGAGCATCTGCTCGGCCACATGGCACAGCGGCAGGTACGACAGGTGCGTGGTCTCGCGCGACAGCTCCAGCCGGTCCAGGATGCCGGGCACCACGCCCCGGATGTTGCGGTACGAAATCATCGCGCCCTTGGGCTTGCCGGTGGAGCCTGAGGTATAGATCGTCAGGCCCACATCGTCGAGCCGCTGGCGTGCGAGGGCTTCGTCGATAATGGCTTGTTGGCCCGACGCTGCGCCCAGCTGCTCGACCTCGTCAAAGGTGGTGATGAACTGCCGCACCTCGGGCGCAAAACTGCGCAGGCCCTTGGTCTCCATGACCACGATCTTTTTCAGGCGTGGCAGCTCGGGCAGCGCGGCCAGCAGCTTGTCGGTCTGTTCCTGGTCCTCGCAGACCATGATCTCGATGTCGGCATGGCCCACCACATAGGCCACCTCGTTGGTGGGGCTGGTGGGGTACACACCCACCGTCACCGCGCCCACCAGGCCCGCGCCCATCTGGGCCAGCACCCATTCGATGCGGTTCTCGGAGATCACGCCCACATGCCCGCCCGGAGGCAGGCCCAGTGCCTTGAGGCCCAGGCCGAAGTGGCTGGCGCGCTGGTGGTACTGCGCCCAGGTGAAGGGCTTCCAGATGCCGAAGTCCTTTTGCCGGATGGCGATGCGCTGCGCGTCGGTGCGTGCGCGTTCGCGCAGCATCTGCGGCAGGGTGAGGTCGGGGAGTTTGCTCATGACAGCCAGCGTTTGCGACGCTTGTAGTGCTTGATGTCCTTGAAGCTTTTCGCTTCGCCACCACCGCCCATGCCCAGATAGAACTCGCGCACGTCCGGGTCGTTGGCCAGGCGTTCGGCCGTGCCGTCGATCACGATTTTGCCGTTCTCCATGATGTAGCCCCGGTGCGCCACGGCCAGCGCCACGGTGGCGTTCTGCTCCACCAGCAGCATGCTGGTGCCCCGCTCGGCATTGATGCGCGCGATGATGGTGAAGATGTCCTCCACCAGCTTCGGGGATAGGCCCAGCGAGGGCTCGTCGAGCAGGATGAGCTGGGGCTGTGCGATGAGCGCGCGGCCAATGGCCAGCATCTGCTGCTCGCCACCCGACAGATAACCGGCCAGGCCCTTGCGCCGCTCGTGCAGACGTGGAAAGTAGCTGTAGACCAGGTCGAAATCCGGTGTTGCGTCTTTCCGCCCCGTGAGCGCATAGGTCGCGGCCACCAGGTTTTCTTCGACCGTGAGGTCTTCAAACACGCGGCGGCCTTCCATCACATGGCTCAGGCCGTTGCGCACCAGCTGCTGCGGCGCCAGGGCCGCTGTGGGCTGGCCATTGAAGTGGATGCTGCCGCTCTCCACCGTGCCATCTTCGAGCGCCAGCAGCCCCGACACCGCTTTGAGGGTGGTGCTTTTGCCCGCCCCGTTGCTGCCCAGCAGCGCCACGATCTGCCCACGTGGCACGGCCAGCGACAGGCCCCGCAGGGCCTGCACCACCTTGTTGTAGATGACCTCGATGTTGTTGACTTCGAGGACGTGGGCCGGGGTTGGCTGGGTCATGGCAAAGGCGAGGTCAGAGCTTGATCCAGTCAGATGCGGCCACCATTTTTTGCGCCTTCATGTCGGCGCGGTACACGCGCCCCACGGGGATCGAATTGCCGCTGATGGTGATCGGCACGCCGATCAGCCCGCCCGTGTCGAAGTCCTTGATGGAATTGAGCGAAGCCTTCAGGTTGGGGCCGGTGAGGGGCTTGCCTGCGTCCAGCGTGCGCTTGGCTGCCTCGGTGAACAGCATCGCGGCCAGAAAACCCTGGATGTAGGCCGTGCTCTGGTACTCGGGCCGCAGCGCGCGGATCTTCTCCAGCATCGGCGCCTTCTCGGTGTCGTAGTAGTAGCGGTAGGGCATCACACCCATGAAGCCGTCGGCGGCGTCGCCCATCTTCATGACGGTGGAGCTGTCCATGGTCCAGAAGGTGCCCATCCACTTGCTGGTCATGCCCTGCTGTTTGCCCTGGGTGATGAACTCAGGGATGGGCGCGAGGATGTAGCCGTGAAAGATGGTGTAGTCGGGAGCCGCGCGGCGCAGCTTGATAACCTCGGTGGACACATCCACGCTGCCGGCGGGCGTCATGATCTTGATGGGCACCGACAGGCCCAACTGCTTGGCCATGGCTTCGCTGGACTCGATGGGGTCGCGGCCGAATTCCGAATCGGAGTACACGAAGGCCACCTTGGCACCGGGCTTTTCCTTGGCGATGTGCTTGAGCAGGATGCCGAACATTTCGGTGTAGTCGGGGCCCACAAGGAACTGGTTGGGGTACTTCTTGGGGTCGTTGAGTTCGGTGGCAAACGACGCGCCCGCCATCAGGATGTTGCCGTTGCGGTCCAGCTCTGGGTTGATGGTTTTGGAGAAGCCTGTGGAGTCGCCGTAGTACAGGTTGACCTTGTTCTGGCTGGTGATCTTCTTGAACGCAGCCACCGACACATCAACCTTGTAGCCCGTGTCCTCGGGCACGTACTTGAGCTTGCGGCCCTTGATGCCGCCCGCGTCGTTGACCATCTTCACGTAGTCGCCAATGCCCGCGTTGATGCCCACGCCTGCAAACGCAAACACGCCCGTGAGCGGAATGGAGCCGCCAATCACGATGTCTTCAGCGCCTTGAGCGAGCACCGACAGCGGGCTGGTGAGTGCGGCGGCGCCAGCGGCACCAAGCAGCAGGTGGCGGCGCTGGAGGGAAGTGTGTGGTGTGTCCATGTTGTCTCCTGAATGATTTAGTTGCGGAAAGGCCAGAGATGGAAGAAACGGCGGATGCGCCGCCACACTTCGGCCAGGCCATGGGGCTCGAAGACGAGAAAACCGATGATGAGCAGACCGAAGATCACGGTGCGCACGGGCGAGAGGAACACCGTGAGTTCGGTGCCGCCGGGCAGCAGGCCGACCACCAGCTTGAGCAGCTCGGGCACCATGGTCATGAACACCGCGCCCAGGATGCCGCCCAGGATGGAGCCCATGCCGCCGACGATGATGGCCGCGAGGAAGAAGATGGACATGAGCAGCGGAAAGCTCTCGGGCGTGACCACGCGGAAGAAGTACGCCCACAGGCCACCGGCCACACCCGCGTAGAACGACGACAGCCCGAACGACAGCAGCTTGTAGCGCAGCAGCGGAATGCCCAGCACCTCGGCCGAGATGTCGCGGTCGCGAATCGCGATGAACGCGCGGCCGACACGCGTGCGGAACAGATTGGCCGCGCCCAGCAGCATGAGGAGGGTGACCGGCACGATGAGCCAGTACAGGCGGAACGAGGTGTCGAGCGCCATGCCAAACAGCTTGGCGGGCGGCACGCTCAGGCCCCCGGTGCCGCCGGTGAACTTCCAGTTGGCAAAGATGAAGTGTGCGATGAACGATGCGGCGATCGTGGCAATCGCCAGGTACAGCCCCTTCACGCGCAGCGAAGGGATGCCCACCACAATGCCGCCCAGCATCGCGACCAAGCCACCGGCCAGCAGGTTGAGCACAAAGGGGGTGCCCACCTTGGTTTCCAGCACGGCCACGGTGTACGCACCCAGGCCCATGAAGGCGGCCTGCCCCAGGCTGACCAGCCCCGTATAGCCCGTGAGGATGTTGAGCCCTGTGGCGCTTGCCACGTTGATGCTGACCAGGCAGGCCAGGTACAGCCAGTAGTCGCTGGCCATGAAGGGGAATAGCACCAGCAGCGCGGTGCCCACAGCCAGCCACACCTTTTGCGTGCGCGAGTCGAACAGCGCCGCGTCGGCGATGTAGGTTTCCTTGAGGGTTCCGATGCGCATGGATCAAGCCTCCAAGGCGCAGATGTGTTTTGGCATCGTCGGCCTGACATTTGCCAAGCCTTTGTGCGAAAGGCCGCGGAGCAGGCCATGCGAGTGACCGCCGTGGAACCGGCTTTGCCGGGCCACCGGCGGTGTCCCCCTTGAGGGGGAAGACGCGAAGCGGCGCAGGGGGTGTTTCATAGTCTTTCGATTTCGTGGGTGCCGAACAGGCCGTACGGGCGCACCAGCAGCACCGCGACCAGCACGATGAACGTGGCCAGCAGCTTGTATTCGCCACCCAGGTAGGCGCCAGCCAGCGCCTCGATCAGGCCGATGAGGATGCCGCCGACGAGCGCGCCCAGCACGCTGTCGAGCCCGCCCACGATGACTACCACCAGCACCGACAGTCCGAACACGCCCATGCTGGAAGAGATGCCGCCAATCGAGCCAACGATGATCCCGGAGATGGCCGCGAGCATGGCCGACGCCACCCAGGCCAGCGAGAACACGCGCGGCACGTTGATGCCCACCGAATACGCGGCCGCCTGGTCGCTGGCCGTGGCGCGCAGGGCCACGCCGCCGCGCCAGAAGCGGAACACCACCAGCACCGCTGCGATGAACACCACCGCGATCAACGCGCCCCAGAACACCTTGGGCGCCAGGAACGCGTCGCCGACCATGATGGGCTGCGTGGGCATGAAGTCGGGCAGGCGGCGCTGGTCGGCCGTCCAGATCATCTCGACCAGGCCCACGAGCACCGAGGCCAGGCCCACGGTGACCATGAAGACCGAGATCGGCGGTTCGCCCAGCAGCGGGCGGATCATGGTGCGCTCGATCACCGCGCCCAGCAGCCCCGTGCCCAGCACGGCGGCGGGGATGGCCAGCCACAGCGGCAGCGCAAACATTGATGCAAAGGTGAAGAACAGGTACGCGCCCACCATCAGCAGCTCGCCAATGGCAATGTTGACCACGCGGGTGGCCTTGTAGACCATGACGAAAGCCAGTGCGGCCAGTGCGTAGAGACCGCCACCGGCGATGCCGGTGAGGCTGATCTCAAACAGGTAGGCCCAGTCGAAGTTGCCGGTCATGCGGTGGTCACTCCCTGCAGCTTGGCACGCAGGTCGCCCACGTCGCCCGCGCCCAGGTAGGCGCGGATGACCTCGGGGTCCGCCTGCACCTGCGCAGGCGTGCCCTGCGCGATGACCTGGCCGAAGTTGAGCACCACCACGTGATCGGACAGGTCCATCACCATGCCCATGTCGTGCTCCACCATCAGCACCGTCACGCCCCACTCCTCGCGCACGTCGAGGATGAAGCGCGCCATGTCTTCGGTCTCTTCGCGGTTCATGCCGGCCACGGGCTCGTCCAGCATCAGGATCTGCGGCTGCATGGCGAGGGCCCGGGCCATCTCCACGCGCTTTTGCAGGCCGTAGGGCAAGGCCGAGACGGGTGCGTGGCGGATGTGGTCGATTTCGAGAAAGTCGATGATGCGCTCCTCGATGTCGCGGCGCAGTTCGGCCTCTTCGCGGCGCGCGCGGCCGAAGTACAGCAGCGCGTCGAGCACGTTGGTTTTGAGGTGCGCGTGTCGGCCCAGCTTGATGTTGTCGAGCACCGTCATGCCGCGAAACAGCGCAATGTTCTGAAAGCTGCGGCCCAGGCCCAGCTTGGCGCGCTGCGGTGCGGTCACGCGGGTGATGTCCTGCCCCTGAAAGCGGATGGACCCCTGGCTGGGCCGGTAGAAGCCCGAGATGGTGTTGAACAGCGAGGTTTTGCCCGCACCGTTGGGGCCGATGACGGCGGTGATGGAGCCGGGCTGCACGTCAAAGCCTACGCCGGTCAGCGCCTTCACGCCACCGAACGCTAGGGTCACGCCCTGCACCTGCAGCAGGGGCGTGGCAGCAGCGGGGCCGGAAGGGGTTGTCTCCATTGGCTTTCTAATACGGGTTGTTCGCAGCTTCTGAACAGAAATTTCTCTGGAACCCTGCAGAAATTTCCTACTTGTGCGTAAACTGTTTACTCGTGAGTAGATTCTGGAAGCCGCCACCCCGTTCAGCATCCGTACTTTCCCGAGGAATCGCCCCCCATGCCCCAGGCCAAAGCGGCATCGACCCGACGCAGCAGCAAAAGCAGCACGAGCAGCGGCAGCAGCCCCCAGCGCGCGGCCCCCAAGCCCTCATCCGCAGCCCCGGCCCCCGGGCCCGAAGACGCGCCCGACGCCGCTTCGCCCTGGGCTCCTGTCTCGCACCGCGAACGACAGCGTGAGGCCAAGCGCAACGCCGTGCTGCAGGCGGCGGCCCAGCTGTTCAACGAGCGCGGCTTTCACGCCACCTCGCTCGACGACATCGCTGCGCGCCTGAACGTGACCAAGCCCACGCTGTACTACTACGTGAAGAACAAGGACGAGATCCTGTTGCAGTGCGTGGGCAAAGGCCTGGCGATGATGCTCGAAGGCATCGACGCATCCCGCGCCGCAGGCGGCAAGGCCATCGACCAGCTCATGACCTGCATGCAGGTGTATGCGCGCATCGTCACCATGGACTTCGGCATGTGCCTGATCCGCGTGGGCGACGAGCAGGTGCCCCCCGAAAGCCGCAAGGAGCTGCGCCGCCTCAAGTCCGCCATCGACCAGGAGTTCCGCCGCCTAGTGGCTGAGGGCGTGGCCGAGGGCTCGATCCAGCCCTGCGACCCCAAGATCACGGCCTTTGTGATTGCAGGTGCGCTCAGCTGGATCGGCCGCTGGTACCAGCCCGGCGGCGAGTACACGGCCGAGCAGGTCGCGCAGCAGTGCATTGCGACGCTGTGTGACGGTGTGTTGCGGCGGCCAGCTGACAGCACTGCGCTGGACGCCGCCGCCGTGCCCACCCCCAAACGCAGGGCGGCGAGCAGCAAAGCCAAGACCGCTGTTCGGCCCGGCGCGGGCTGATGCGTCTCGGTGGGTCGGAATTCAAGCCAAATCGGCCTTTCGCGATTGATGGATAAGCGCTAACTGCTACTGATTGGGTAGCGTTTTGCGCGGTGCCCTGGGGGCATGGTGTTCCGCCTGCCCGGCCGCTAGGTCATCCAATATCGGACAGTCCGGCCGGTCGTTGCCCTTGCAGCAGGACACCAGCGTTTGCAGGCTGCGCTGCATGGCCTGCATCTGGGCGATGCGTTCGCTCAGGTCGTCAATGTGTTGTTGGGCGATGCGCTTGACCTGGCTGCTGGCGCGGCTGCGGTCGTGCCACAGGCCCAGCAGCTCGGCGATTTCTTCCATCGAAAATCCGAGGTCGCGGCTGCGGCGGATGAAGTGCAGGGCGTGTACGTCGGCCTCGGTGTACTGGCGGTAGCCGCTGTCGGTGCGCGCCACGCCGTTGATGAGGCCCAGCGATTCGTAGTGCCGCACCATGCGCGCCGAGATGCCTGCGCGCTTGGCAGCGACGCCGATGGGCACGGGCCAGGCGATGGGGCGGGGCGCTGTGGCCCGGGTGCGCGGGGCCTGTGCTGTATCAGGGGAATGGGGCGTGGTCATGGTGTGGCCCTCGCTGGGTGCGTGGTGGCGCGGCGCTCAGGCCGCGACGGTGTAGCCTTCTTCGGCAATGGCGGCGGCCAGGGCTTCGCGTGGGGCGCTGCTGTCCACGTCCACCTTGCCGCTGGCGCGGTCGATGCGGACCTGGGCGTCGGGGTCTACCTGCTGCACGGCCTGGGTGACGGCGCGTTCGCAGTGGCCACAGGTCATGCCTTGAACTTGGAAAGTAGTGGTGGTTGTCATGGGGTGTCCTCGGGTTGATTTTCAAGAGGGCCGTTAAAGCGACCGAAGTGAATGTTGAAGCTTGACATCGTGGCAGAGTCAAACACCGCTCAAGACACTCATGGTGTGAGGGTTGATCAATATCAATGCTTGACCTTGCCATCACGTCAAGGATCAGCATCCCGGCCATGAACACCATCACCACCCCCCCCAACACCGCGCCCGGGTCTGTGCACTCGCTGGACCTGGGCATTTCTGGCATGACCTGCGCAAGCTGCGTGGGCCGTGTGGAGCGCGCGCTGCGCAAGGTGCCGGGCGTGCAGGAGGCCTCGGTCAATCTGGCGACCGAGTCTGCGCGCATTGCCTTTGTCACGCAGGTGGGCGCCGACGCCGCTGCCATGGAGGCCGTGCTGCGGCGCGCGGTGCGCAATGCGGGCTACGAGCCGCGTGCGGCGGGGCAGGAGGATGCTCCGGAGGACTTGTCGCCCTGGGCCGGCTTTTTACCCGTGGGCATTGGCCTGCTGCTGTCGGCGCCGCTGGTGCTGCCCATGATCGGTGACCTCTTTGGCCAGCACTGGATGCTGCCCGCCTGGGTGCAGTTTGTGCTGGCCACGCCGGTGCAGTTCATCCTGGGTGCGCGCTTCTACAAGGCGGGCTGGCATGCGGCCAAGGCGCTGAACGGCAACATGGACTTGCTGGTGGCGCTGGGCACCAGTGCGGGCTGGGGCCTGTCGATGTGGCTGTGGCTCACGGCCCCCACGGACCACCCGGGGCATGTGCCGCATCTGTACTTTGAGGCCTCGGCCGTGGTGGTCACGCTGGTGCTGCTGGGCAAGTGGCTGGAGGCGCGCGCCAAGCGGCAGACCACGGCCGCCATCCGCGCGCTGCATGCGCTGCGGCCCGATGTGGTGCATTTGCTGACCCAGCAGGGCGAGGTGGATGTGCCGGTGTCCGAGGTGCTGGTGGGTGACCAGCTGGTGGTGCGGCCGGGAGAGCGCATCCCCGTGGATGGCACGGTGCACGAGGGCCACACGCAGGTGGACGAATCCATGCTGACGGGCGAGCCCTTGCCGGTGGCGCGCGATGTGGGCGCGGCGCTCACGGGCGGTTCGATCAATGGTGATGGCCGCATCGTGATGGCGGTGACGGCCGTGGGCGCCGAGACGGTGCTGGCCCAGATCATCCGGCTGGTGGAAGACGCGCAGGCGGCCAAGGCGCCGATTCAGCGGCTGGTGGACCAGGTGTCGGCCGTGTTTGTGCCCGTGGTGCTGGTGGTGGCGGTGGTCACCCTGCTGGGCTGGCTGTGGATGGGCGTGGGCATGGAGGCCGCGCTGATCCACGCCGTGGCCGTGATGGTGATTGCCTGCCCTTGTGCGCTGGGGCTGGCCACACCGGCGGCCATCATGGCGGGCACGGGCGTGGCAGCCAAGAACGGCATTTTGATCAAGGACGTGCAAGCCTTGGAGCTGGCCCACAAGGTGGATGTGGTGGCTTTTGACAAGACCGGCACGCTGACCGTGGGCCAGCCTCGGCTGACAGCGTTTGAGGTGGTGCCAGGCTTCGACGATGCGGCCGTGATGGCGGCGGTGGCTGCGGTGCAAAGCGGCAGCGAACACCCGCTGGCGCGTGCCGTGGTGGCGGCTGCGGGCGAGCGGCAGATCAGCGTGGCCACCGCGCAGGATGTGCGCGCCGTGCCTGGGCGCGGCACCGAGGGTGAGGTGGACGGCCAGAGCTACCTGGTGGGCAGCCTGCGCTGGATGCAGGAGCTGGGGGTGGACCTGGGTGCGCTCGCGGTGCGGGCACAGCAGCTGCAGAACGAGGGGGCCACCGTATCGGCTGTGGCCCAGCGCGTGACGGAAGGGTTAGCGCTTCGGGCCCTGATGGCTTTTGGTGATGAACCCAAGCCCGGTGCGCGCGAGGCGCTGGCGGCACTGAAGGCGCGTGGCATCCGCACCGTGATGATTTCGGGTGACAACCGCGGCGCGGCCGAGGCCATGGCCCGGCGCCTGGGGCTGGACCCCGACGCGGGCGAGGTTATGGCCGAGGTGCTGCCGGGTGACAAGGCCGCGAAGGTGGTGGCATTGCAACAAGGGCCTGATGGCAAGCGCCATCAAGTGGCGATGGTGGGCGACGGCGTTAACGATGCCCCAGCCCTCGCGGCTGCGGATGTGGGCATGGCCATGGGCAATGGGACCGACGTGGCCATGCACGCGGCGGGCATCACGCTGATGCGGGGCGACCCGATGCTGGTGGCAGCGGCGCTCGATATCTCGCACCGCACGGTGATGAAGATCCGGCAGAACCTGTTCTGGGCGTTTGCATACAACGTGGCGGGCATCCCGCTGGCGGCCCTGGGCTTTCTGAGCCCGGTGGTGGCGGGGGCTGCGATGGCGCTGAGTTCGGTGAGCGTGATGGCGAATGCCCTCTTACTCAAGCGGTGGCGCATGTGATAAATACGTACAACACGGTCATCGATGTCTGGCAAACTGCAACGATTTGTTGCGAATCCGTGGCCTCGGGGGAGGTGCGACGGGCGCACAGGCATACCAATATATGAAGGACGACAGATCATGAATATCTTCTCGCTCATGCGGCAGTTCACCATACGTTTGCGCATGCTGGGTGCCATTGGCGTGGTGCTGGGCCTGCTGGGGCTGCTGGGGGGCGCGGGCATGCTGGGCATGTTCCGCATCCACAACATGAGCCAGGACTTCATGGACCACTCGTTTGCCGAGGTGGGCTACATGGCCGAGCTGCGTGGCGAGATGGGGGCCATTCGCCAGTTCGAGAAGGACATGATCATTGGCTATGAAAAGCCCGAGGCGGTGAAAGCGGCGCACGCCAAATGGCTGGAAAGTCAGGACAAGGCCAAGAAGATTGCGAACAAGTTCCTGGAAGGCGAGGAAGACTCTGACAACCCTGTGGTGCGCAACATCGTCAAGCGCCTGGACAGCTACCGCGAGCTGTTCGCGCACGTGGCGCGCCAGCTGGAGGCCAGCGGCTATGACACGGCCACGATTGCCAACCGCATGAGCGGCAAGGCCGTGGCCGAGTTTGCCGAGGCCGACAAGCTGATGGCGGAGCTTGATTCCGTGCTACGCGCCGAGGTGGCCAAGTCGGTGGAGCAGCAGGGCGAGGTGTCTGACCAGACCAAGTGGCTGTTTGTGCTGGCCGTGCTGATCACCGTGGTGGTGGTGGTGCCCACCACGCTGATGAACATGAACTCCATCTGCCGCCCGTTGGAAGACGCACGCAGGATGGCGCAGGCGATTGCGGGGGGCGACCTCTCGCAGCACATTGCGGCCGAGGGCAAGGATGAAGTGGCCGACCTGCAGCGCGCTCTGCGCGACATGCAGCAGGGCCTGGGCGCGCTGGTGGCGCAGGTGCGCGATGCCAGCGGCAACATCGCCACAGCCAGCCAGGAGATTGCCACGGGCAACCAGGACCTGTCGCAGCGCACCGAGCAGACGGCCAGCAACGCCCAGGAGGCCGTGTCTTCGCTGTCGCAGCTGACCGCCACGGTGCAGCAGACGGCGTCGTCGTCGCAGATGGCGAACCAGTTGGCGGCCTCGGCCTCGCAGATGGCCACGCACGGCGGTGGCGTGGTGCAGCAGGCCGTGGCCAGCATGCACGAGATCTCCACCTCCAGCCGCAAGATCGGCGACATCATCGGCCTGATCGACTCGATTGCGTTCCAGACCAACATCCTCGCGCTGAACGCTGCCGTCGAGGCCGCCCGCGCGGGGGAACAGGGCCGGGGCTTTGCGGTGGTGGCCAGCGAAGTGCGCAGCCTGGCGCAGCGCTCTGCCGCAGCAGCCAGCGACATCAAGGGGTTGATCCAGAACAGCGTGACGGCCGTGGACGGTGGCGTGCGCCACGTGGAAGAAGCGGGCACGGCCATGAAAGACATCGTGAGCAGTGTGCAGCGCGTGGGCGACATCATTGGCGAGATCACGGCAGCGGCGTCCGAGCAGTCGGCCGGCATCGGCCAGGTGAATGGCTCGGTGGGCGAGATCGACCGCATGACGCAGCAGAACGCGGCGTTGGTGGAAGAGTCCGCTGCTGCCGCCGAATCACTTCGCGAGCAGGCCGCGCGGCTGTCGCAGGTGGTGCAGCAGTTCCATCTGGCCGACGACCAGCACTCCGTCGGCGTGCGGCAGACCGTCGCCCTACAGCACGGTACATCCATGGCGCTGGCGGCTCCATCCGTCCAGGGTGTTGACCTTGATTCGGCCATCAAGGCCCATGCGCAGTGGCGCACCAAGTTGCGCGATGCCGCCAAGAAGCATCAGCAGCTTGATGCCGACACGATCAGGCGCGATGACTGCTGCGAGCTGGGTCGTTGGCTGCATGGCAAAGGACAGGGGTCTTATGGCGCCTTGCCTGCCTTCCAGTCATTGGTGGACAAGCACCGCGACTTCCATGAAGTGGCAGGCGCCATTGCCCAAACCATCAACCGGGGCAACTACGCGGACGCCGAGCAGGCATTGGCGGGCAATACCCCGTTCTCGCAGGCCTCCAGCGCGGTCGGTGCCGCCATCATCCAGTTGCGCAACAGCCTTTGAGGATCGGGTATCAGGGCCGCAGCTGACGGACCGGATGATCCTGGCCTCGGATGGGTGAGGCGTCTTGGGGCCCCCGGCGTGGCAGCCCCGGTATCTCTTGATCTGCGTCAGGCGGTGTAGGCGCGCATCGTGGCAATCTTGAAACCCCGTATCACCCTGGGGAGTGCACCATGCCGTCGATCAGCCTGCGGACCATTCGCGAAGAGCATGCGTCGCTTGCGGCTGTGCTCCATTCCTTGCGCCTGATGCTGGACCAGGGCCCGGGCGATGCGCCTGCCGCGTTCTTTGACGTGATGCGGGCCATGCTGTTCTACATCGACGAGTTTCCCGAAAGGCAGCACCACCCCAAAGAGTCGCAGTGGCTTTTCCCCAAAGTGGCCGAGCGCGCGCCCCAGGCCGCTGATGCCATTGCGCAGCTGGAGCGCGACCACGAAGGTGGCGAGGCAGCGGTGCGGGAGCTGCAGCACCTGCTGCTGGGCTGGGAGCTGATGGGTGATGGCCGCCGCGAGGCCTTCGCCGACGCGCTGCAGCGCTATGTGCGCTTTTACCTGGAGCACATGCGCACCGAGGAAACCGTGGTCCTGCCGGCGGCGCAGGAGTGCCTGCAGCCCGGTGACTGGGTGGCCATTGATGCGGCCTTTGCCAGCAACACCAACCCGCTGGCCCCGGGCAAGCCGCGCGATGCGGCGTATGACCGGTTGTTCACCCGGATCGTGATGCGGGCGCCCAGCCCGATAGGGCTTGGAAGCCCCCCCTGAGTCGCCTTCGGCGCCTTCCCCCTTAAGGGGCACCCCTCCAGAGCATGCAAGCGCAGCGCCAGTTGCAACCAGCGCGGCCCAACGAGGCCGTTCCTTCGCGGTGTGAACTCAGGCGCTCAGCGCCGGATAGTCCGTGTACCCCTCGGCGCCTCCGCCGTAGAGTGTGGCCCGGTTCACCTCGTTGAGCGGTGCGTTGGCTTTCAGGCGCGCCACCAGGTCGGGGTTGGCGATGAAGGGGCGGCCAAAGGCCACGATGTCGGCACCGTGGGCCAGGGCGGTATCGGCCAGCTCGCGGGTGTAGGCGTTGTTGACCATCCAGGCGCCCTTGCCACCGGCTGCGCGGTAGGCGGCCTTGAGAGCGGCGTAGTCAAACGGGCGGCCTTCCACCTCGCGCGGGCCGCCGGTGGCGCCTTCGATGATGTGGATGTAGGCCAGGTCCAGGGGCGCGAGCTGGCGCACCACGTGGTCGAACAGGGGCTGGGGGTCGGCGTCCACGATGTCGTTGGCGGGGGTGACGGGCGACAGGCGGATGCCGGTGCGGCCACCGCCGATTTCCTCGACGATGGCGCGGGTCACTTCCAGCAGCAGACGGGCGCGGTTGGCAATGCTGCCGCCGTAGTCGTCGGTGCGCTGGTTGGCACCGGTCTTGAGGAACTGGTCGATCAGGTAGCCGTTGGCCGCGTGGATCTCCACACCGTCAAAGCCCGACGCAATGGCGTTGCGTGCGGCGTGGCGGTAGTCCTGCACGATGCCGGGGATCTCTTCGGCATCGAGCGCGCGAGGCATGGAGGTCGGCGTGAAGGTGGGCACGCCGTCCTTTATGAGCACGGTCTTGGTGTTGGCCTGCACGGCCGAGGGCGCCACGGGTGCTGCGTTGCCGGGTTGCAGGTCGGTGTGCGACACACGGCCCACGTGCCACAGCTGCACAACGATCTTGCCGCCGGCGTCATGCACGGCGCGGGTCACCCTCTTCCAGCCATCCAGCTGCTCGGTGCCGTACAGACCGGGCACATCGGCATAGCCCTGGGCTTGCGGGCTGATGGCCGTGGCCTCGGAAATGATGAGGCCGGCACTGGCGCGCTGCGCGTAGTAGGTGGCAACCAGGTCGGTGGGGATGGCCTCGGGCGAGCGGTTGCGCGTCAGGGGCGCCATGGCAATGCGGTTGGCCAGCTGAAGGTCGCCTGCGCGGGTGGGTTCAAACAATGAGGTCATGGTGAGGGTGTCCTGAGGGCTGTGTGCAAGAAAAGCAGCCTTCCAGCTTAATGCTGCAGCGCAAAACGTGCAGCACACTTGCGTCAACAAGGGCACAGGTTTTGTGTTAGCCCGGTCGCTCAGACTGTCGTGCCAGCGGCGCGGGGGCCGTTGCACGAGAATGGACTGCCATGCCCTTGCCACCGCCTTCCGCACCGTTGTTCGTCTCCCCGTTGCGCAGCCTGTGGCTGGCCGTGGCCTTGTCGATGGGTGCTGCCATCTCGCTGGGCATCACGCGGTTTGCCTATGCCTTGTTGTTGCCGCCCATGCGGGAGGACCTGGGCTGGTCGTACACGCTGGCGGGCGGCATGAACACGGTGAACGCGCTGGGCTATCTGCTGGGGGCTCTTGCCACGCCGCTGCTGTTGCGGCGCGTGGCCCCGGGGACGGTGCTGGTGGCAGGTGCGATGATGGCCACGGTGTTCATGGGCCTGAGCGGATTTTTCACGCAGGCAGCGCCCCTGCTGGTGCAGCGCCTGCTGGCCGGTGGTGCCAGTGCGCTGGTGTTCATTGCGGGGGGCCTGCTGGCGGCACGCCTGGGCGCCCAGGTGCCGGGGCGCAGCGGTTTGCTGCTGGGCCTGTACTACGGCGGCACGGGCTGGGGCATCAGCCTGTCGGCCTTGCTGGTGCCTGCGGTGCTGGGCGTGGCGCCTGCGCCGCACAGCTGGACCTGGGCGTGGTGGGTGCTGGCGCTTGCCTGCATGGCGGCCACGGCGGTGCTGCTGTGGCCTGCGCGTGCGTTGAACGGGCTGGCTGCACCCGTGGCCGCCGCGCCCGGGACCACACCGGAGGCTGCAGTGCCCGACCGCGTGCGCTGGCGGGCGCTGGCCCCTGCGCTGTTGGGTTATGGCCTGTTTGGCGTGGGCTACATCGGCTATATGACGTTTGTGGTGGCGCTGCTGCGCGAGCAGGGCCGGGGTGCGGGCGAGGTGACGCTGTTCTACGCCCTGCTGGGTCTGGCGGTGGTGTTGTCGTCACGTATCTGGGCTGGGTTGCTGGACCGCAGCCGGGGCGGGGAGGCACTGGCGCGGCTCAATGCGCTGCTGGGCGTGGCCACCATCCTGCCCGCCATCACGGGCGCGTGGCCGGTGGTGCTGGCCTCGGGGCTGCTGTTTGGCGGGGTGTTCCTGTCGGTGGTGGCATCGACCACGGCGCTGGTGCGGCACAACCTGCCGCAGGCGCTGTGGGCCAGCGGCATCAGCGCGTTCACCATCGTGTTTGCGGCGGGGCAGATCGTGGGGCCCACGGTGGTGGGCTGGATTGCCGATGGCCCTGGAGGCCTGGCGCGCGGGCTGGTGTTCTCCGCCTGCGCGTTGTGGGTGGGGGCGCTGGTGGCGTGGCGGCAGAAGCCGCTCTAGCGCATCTGGAGTTTTGGCCGTGTGTCGTGCGATGCGCTCCCAATCGATACTGGCGCGGCCTAGACCAGAAACGCCGAGCAAGGGCCGCCCCGCAGCGAGGGTGTTGTCCCGCTGCCCGCGTAGCGAGAGCGGGGGGAAGGCGCGCAGCGCCTCAGGGGGTATCCCTATTTCAGCAGGCCTTCTGCCTTCATGGCCGCCTGCACCGCAGGCCGTGCACCCACACGCTCGCGGTAGGCCGCCAGATTCGCCAGGCCGGAGATGTCGAGCTTGGTGGGTTGGGTCCAGTTGGTCACGGTGAACAAGTAGCCGTCGGCCACGGTGAACTGGTCGCCCATCAGGTACTGCTTGCCGGCGAGTTGGCCATCCACCCACTGCAGGCGTTGCAGCAGCCGCTCGCGCACCATGGGTTTGTAGTCCTCGGGAGTGGCGGGGTTGAACAGGGGGCTGAAGCCCTTATGCAGCTCGGTGCCGATGAAGGTCAGCCACTCCTGCAGGCGGTAGCGCGCCAGGGTGCCGTTGGCGGGGGCCAGTTGCTTGTCGGGCACCTGGTCGGCGATGTATTGCACGATGGCCGGGCCTTCGCGCAGGCGCTCGCCGTTGTCCAGCTCCAGCACGGGCACGTAACCCAGCGCATTGATGGTGTAGTAGTCGGTGCCATCCTGCAGCTTGTGGCTCTTGGTGCTGGCCAGCACGGGGGTGTAGGCCAAGCCGGCCTCTTGCAGGGCGATGTGGGGAGACAGGGAGCAGGCGCCGGGGGAGTAGTAGAGCTTCATGGATCGGTCCTTGAATTCGTGAAAGAGTGACAAACGGTGAAGCTGTCGATGCTATGCGCTTCGCTGTTTTTATGTCGGCCGACAGTGCGTGGTGGCCTCGGCCATTCCTCTGCGGCCCTCACCCTGGTAAAAATCTGTAACCCGCGTAGCCCACCTCCTGCATTCCCCGCGCGCAGACCGCTCCTGATTTGGTAGCTGCTTGCGCATTCCCCACGGCCCCTGCAGCCCGATTCCTTGCATTCACCGCGCCCACACCGGCCCGTCCCATGTAGGGGTCATTCCTAGCTAGGAACACTCCTAGCTAGGAGCCTTCCCAGTTTCGCGCGCTGATGCCTGTAGGCACAGTCGCGCGCCATGCAAGTCGCCCCCTCAGCCTCCACCTACGCTCCCGCCCCTGGCGACCTGACCAGCCTGCCCGCTCCTGGCAGCGCACGGCTTTTCCCGGACCAGCCCCAGGACAACGCCAGCGCCTTCACCGACAGCGGCCCAGGCGGCTATGGCCAGCCCGATCCCCAGAACCCCCAGGCTGACCCCGCCCTGGCCAGCACCTCCCTCTTCGCCCCCACCGACCACACCCCCAGCACCACACTGGCCCTGATGGTGCAGGCACAGACCAAGCCTCTGCTGGTCACCCCGGAGAACGCAGCAGGGCTGGGCATCGACTTTGCTCACACCAAACCCCTGCAGATCCCCCCCGAGAACCCAGCCACTGGCACCGCCGGCGCCCAGGCAGCAGCCCCCAACGCCAGCCCCACCGAGATCGCCGCCCTGGAGCTGCTGCTGGCCGAGCCCGCCAACCAGGAGATGGTGGCCCAGTTCGGCCCGCCCCTGCGCCCCCTGAACACCGACACCAACGTCGGCCAAGGCATCCTCGCGCGCTTTGGCCCCGACCTGGGCGCGCGCCTGACCCAGCTGCAAGAAGCCCAGGATGGCGTACGCAACCAATACCTGCACGCACTCGACCAAGCCACCCAGAACCCCGGCCCCGATACCCCGGGCAGTCAATGGGTCCCTGGCACCGGGCAAGGCGAGACCGCCGAGCCTGGGCACTGGACATTGGACCCCACAGCGTTCTCGCGCCACTACGCCCAAGGCGACAGCCTGGCCCAACGGGTCTTTGCCGATCTGCACGGCCAAGACCCCCTGGTGTTCCATGAGGGCAGGGAAGGTGACGCCCACAGCGAACCCAGCTACCACACACTAGGCCCCTTCAGGCTCGCCCAGGGCCAGCCCTACGGCAGCGACCCCAGCCTGCCTGACGCCTGCCTGCTGCGGGACTACACCCAACTCAGCCCAGAACACAGCGCAGACCTGATCAACAAGGAATACCTGTGGTTTGACCCCGTCAACGGCTGGAGCACCAGCGCAGACAACATCCAGGCCCCAACGGGCTTTCTGGACAATGTCCTGCCCGTCGCATTCAGCGCACTGATGTGCATGGTGGCCTTGCCGCCTGTGGGCACCCTGCTGTCACAGGCAGGGGCAGGCACCTTCGTTCAAGGCGCTGCCATGGGGGCCATGGGCAGTGCGATCTCCCAGACGGTGATGACCGGCGGAATCGACTTCGGCAACCTGCTGCGATCGGCCCTGACGGGGGGCATTGCAGGCAGCGTCATGCAATACACAGGCCTGAAGGACATGCTGGGCAGCGCCGACCTGGCCAAGAGCAGCCTCGCACATCTGGGCAAGGCGGGCCTCACAGGCTTGCTGCAAGAAGCCACGGGCGGCAAATTCAAAGACGGCTTCATGAACAGCGCCCTGGCCAGCATCGCGCAAGGGGTGGGAGACCATCTGAATCAGCAGATCGGCGAGCTCAAGGACATCAGCCCCGAGCAGGCCAGCGTGCTCAAGCTCCTGAGCAAAGCTGCCAGCAGCGCATTGAAGATCGCGGGCACCAACGACCCGGCGGCGGGGTTTGCGAGCGAGTTTCTGAGCGGAGTGCTGGGCGACGGGCTCCAGGGGGCGCAAGCAACGGGGCAGGGCCAAGATGAGAGTCAGGAGCAGGACCTGGGACCGAATCTGGGGAGCAAGCCTTCCAGCGACTGGGTGAGGAACCTGGGGGCCAGTGAGGTGGATGCGCAGACGGCGCAGTGGGTTGAGGCATTTGCCAACCCCGCCACATTGCCATCGTCGCAAGGCATCCAGGTCGCGTCCGCCCCCATCGGAACAGTGGGTGATGCGGGTTACTTTGATGACAGTGGTGCTTACATAGAGCCCGCCCAACTGATCTGGCCTGACGGCACCACCAGCACGCTGGCACAAAGCAACGATGGCGAGCCCATGCTGCCAGAGACCGAGGTGCGGGAGACTGCGCAGCCGATGCTGCCAGAGGACTTTCGCAGACAAGAGATCGAGTATCGCAACAGCACAGAGGTACAACCACCACAGTACAGCTTCACGGAACTGGTGGAGATGTCCCACAGCCCCGTTGACAGCTACAGTGCCCAGGAGTACCGGGACGCCGCCGCGCAGTACCGAGCGAGCATGGGAGAGGACTTCCGGCGGGACAGCATCTACAACGGCCTGTGGACCCGAGCCGCAGCGTTGGACGCAGCTGCAGGCGGCGGATGGGGGCAAGAGGTGATGAATGACATCACCGGCTTTGCGACGGAAGAAGGGCTGCATGCACAGACGGGGGTGGCGATAGGTGGTGCGCTGGGCCGGGGCATTGGTAACAGGCTGGGTGGCAGCGTTGACAATGTGGTCGAGGCTGCGGGCATCGGGGGTGTGGCGACCAATGGGGCAAGTACTGCAGCACAGAGCAATTCACTTGCACGTATTGCACAGGATGGCCATGCTCTTGAGCGCCATGGCGGTGGTATTACCGATAAGCAGTTACTCACACGGGCATTGACAGGCGTAGCGCCAGATGGTTCGTTTGTGGTTAGAAATGGGCAGACGGTAATACCCCCCTCTTCAACAGCGTTCCATTCAGACGCTTTGCTTGCACAGTCTGATCAACTCATTCGGCAAAACTACCTGGATAGGGCGATAGCGCTAAGCAAGCCAGGCTCACAACGCGTCACGTTAGAAAGTGTGGATATGGGCATTAACATTGGTCGCGGTTTCGATCGAGTGTCGTCTGTTCCAGGCGCAGTTGGACCACTCCAATTTAATAGCAGTCTTTCCCGTGTTACAGCGGTTTACGGTTACGATGCGGTGGCTGGATTTTGGAGAACTGTAACTATTTATCCGGTGAAATAGATGTACGAGTACATAAATCATGTTTTGGCGAACTATCTGAGCACAAGCATCGGATATTCAGAAGATGAGGCAATTTCTATATTGCGTAGGGATTTGGAAAATAGTCCAGAACTTGCGAAAGGGGTGACGACTGATATAGAAAAAGCGTTTGGCGATAAAGAATATTCTTGGAGAGAAGTGTTGGCGGAATACGACGTCATCTCTGTTGAGAATGAAGAGGATGCACGTGCTTACGCAAAGAATATTCTTTGGTCTGACTTGTTAGGGCGGATTCAAAAGTGAAATGCAATACCCTGGATTTCAGTGAATGAGGGCGGAGTGCTGGCGGCTGTTGAGTAGCTGTCGCATCCCAGACGATCATGCGGTCACTCCTGCACAACGGCCCAACTGGCAAAGGGTGGCCCATCTTTCCGGGCACCCTCCCGCTCAACTCGCACAACCAGATCGGCCTTGTGGTCACCCTCGGCATCAGCGTTGACACCGTTAGGGCCTTCTGGTGCGCCCGCTGTCGGGGACTGTAGGACGTCTCAGGTATTCCAGCCTGGCAGATCGCGCTGCACCTTGCGCAGCAGGGCAGGCCAGGCAAACGCGCCGCCGAGCCCGCCGGTCTGCACGCGCATGGCCTGCGCCACGCCGCTCACGATCTGGGGGTTTACGGCGATCAACTCGCCACCCGCCTGCGCGTCGATCTGAATGCGGCAGGTGTTCTCGAAGGTGTACATCGACAAGAACGCGTCGGCAATCGTCTTGCCCACGGTGAGCAGGCCATGGTTGCGCAGCATGAGGAAGTTGGCCTCGCCCAGGTCGGCCTGCAGGCGTGGCTTTTCTTCGTCGCGGAAGGCCACGCCCTCGTACGCGTGGTACGCCAGCGAGCCCAGCACGAAGGTACTTTGCTGGCTGATGGGCAGCACGCCGCCCTTCTGGGCGCTGACGGCCACACCGGCACGCGTGTGGGTGTGCAGAACGCAGCCCGCCTCCGGCCGGGCCTCGTGCACCGCGCTGTGGATCACAAAACCGGCCGGGTTCACGGGGAAGGGCGAGTCGTGCAGCTTGTTGCATTGCATGTCCACCTTGATCAGGCTCGATGCCGTGATCTCGTCGAACATGAGGCCGTAGGGGTTGATGAGGAACTGGTGCTCGGGCCCCGACACCGATTCGGGCAGTTTGGCGCTGATGTGGGTGAAGACCAGGTCGCTCCAGCCGTACAGCGCAACGAGCCGGTAGCACGCGGCCAGGTCGCAGCGCAGCTGCCATTCTTCGGGGCTGACGCTTTCTTGCAGCGAAGGGATGTTGAGCATGGGGTGGTGTCTCCGATGGTGGGGGTAGGAGACCCCACTGTAGGGCGGTAGGGCGGGCGGGTCTGTCAGGCAGGCTACAGGTGTTGCGCTTTTTGTGAATGCTATGGAAATAATAGCTTCCTAAGTCCATCCATCAAGCGCCATGGCCGAATTTTGTTCAAATTCCTGTGCCCTGGGGCCCTGCCCGGTCTATCAGCGCCCGTGTCCTTGCTGCTGCCGTATCTGGCGCCGCCCCAGCCAGCCCAGTCCCAGGGCCGCCAGCACCAGCATCCATGGATCGTTCACCGGAATCCCCGTGGAAAGGGCCATCACTTGGAGGTTCAGTGTGATCGTGGAGGACAGGCCGTTGGCGTCCGTGACCTGGATGACCAGGACATAGAGCCCCGGTGTGGTCGGTGTTCCGCTCAGCAGGCCGTTGGGCCCCAAGGTCATGCCCGGGGGCAGGGGGCCGGAGTTCACGGTGAAGGTGTAGGGGCCGGTGCCGCCGGTGACCTGGATCTGTCCACTGTAGGCGGTGTTCGCGACCAGCACGGGCGGAGGGGTGATGGTCAGCGCACCTGTCACGGTGCCTGCACCCAGCAGGTCCAGCTCGCGCCCCAGGGCGTCGGACACCGTGATGGTGAAGCTGTAGGGCGCCGAGCTGGTGGGCGTGCCCGTGAGATCGCCCGTGCCCGACAAGCTCAGGCCCGCCGGAAGAAGCCCTGCGCTGACGAGGAACTGGTAGGGCGCCACGCCATCGCTGCCGACAAAGGTCACGCTGTAGGGCACACCCAGCGCGGGGGTGGGAATGCTGGACGGGGTGACGGTGATGTCCTGCGCGGCGACGCTGGCAGCCCACAGCACCAGGCTGGCAACGCCGATCCATGTGGTGAGGCGGCGCAACCCGGTGCGCAGTGCCTGCGCTGCGCGGGCCGTCATCGCGCGCCCCCGTTTTTGCGCGCGAGCTGCTGCTCCAGGGCCGAAAGGCGTTCGGCCAGAGCCATGAGTTCTGCATCCTTGGCGGCCAGCTTCTGGTGGAGGGCCTGGACCGTGGCGGCCGCAAGGCCGGCGACATCGCTGGGCGCAAGCGTCCGGGGGCTGGCGCCCACCTGAAAGCGCTGGTGTACATCCTCGGCCATGGGCCCCAGGTGCAGGCTGGCGTTGAGATCGCTCAGGTAGCGCCAAGCATACAGCGGCAGGTTCAACACTTCGCCGAGGACAGCATGGATCGGGGCCGGGCTGATGTCGTGTTTGAGCGTGCGGCTGGAGCCCTGGCTGAGCGTGCCGGCCACCACTAGGCCGCCGCCTGTCTGCATCGACAGCGCATTGCTGCCACTGCCGCTGGGCGCCAGGCTGAAGGCCGAAGCCGTAGCGTGTTGCGTCCAGTATGCGGTGCCTGCGCCATGTGCAAGCCGCGCAGCGATGGCGCCGTTGTTCTCCAGCTCCATCTGCACGCGGGGCAGGGCGGTGGCGCTGGTGTTGTCCACCAGCAGGGCTCCGCTGCCGTCCGCGCGCCGCAGGTGCAACGGGGCAGCAGGGCGCGGCGTGCCCAGGCCCACGCTGCCGTTGCCCGCAATATCAACGCTGGCATGTGGCGCCCCCGGCCGGATGCGCAGGGGAAGGAGGGAGCCGCCGGTGACATCGCGCACGAAGAAATTGGCTTCGTTGCCCGCCACATCCCAGGTCTGGGCTGTGTAGCCGCCAGTGTTGTTCTGCTCTTGCCGCAGCGCCGGGGTGTTGGAGGACAGCACATGCAGATCAAGCACGGGTACGCCGGTGCCCACCCCCACGCGCCCTTGCGGGTCCACAACCAGGCTGTTGGCGGGCGCTCCGGCCAGCCAGCGCACGGGGGTCAAGCTGCCTGTGACATCGTCGATGCCGAGGTAGCTGGCCCCGCCGCTGGCGCTGTCGTTGGCGATGATCTGCCAGTCGTTGCCGGGAAACGCGCCCGCACTGGTGTCTTCAAACTTGATGCGCAGGTTGTTTTCCTTCAGGCGCAGGGTGTCGAAGCCAAAGCTCTCGTTGTTGACGCAGTCAAACCCCATGCAGATGCTGCCTTGCACGATCTGGTCGTCGGCGACCAACTGGTCTTTGGTGGCAAGGCGGAGGGTGCGGGCGGCCTTTGAAGATGGGGCGGACTGCGCGGCGGGGCCGTCGGCTGTATCCCCTTCGCCCGGGGGCAAAAGTGCGGGTGGCAGCACAAACGCACCGCCCGCCACCGACACGTTGCCGGCCAGCATGGCGCCCCTGGGCCCGGCAGCGCTGGAGGCACCCACGGGGTTGGCCGCCACGGGGGTTGCATCGTCGGGCCGCACGGCAGCGGTGGTGGGGGCCAGCGTCAACTCGTAGGTGTAGCGTCCGTCGGGCAAGGGATGGTCTTGCAGCGACAACACCAACGGGCCGGACAGCACCAGGTCCTGGGGCGCATCGCCCTCGCGGGCGATGCGCAGCACGGCGCGGCCATGGGGTGCGGTGGGGGTCCACTCCAGCCGGGTGGCCTGAAGCCGTGCCGCAATGGCGGGGGGCTGCACTTCGCTGCCGGTTTGTGCGTGCACGAGGGGTGGGCTCAGCAGGGATGCCAGGGTGGCGGCAACCAGGGCGGCAGCGCGCGGCCGCAGCCTGGTCAGGAGGGGCAAGCAATGGTGGGCAGGCATGTTGGCAATCCCTAGCGTGCTGCGGGCGTGGCGTTCTTGGTGGGCACGCCCGAAGCGCCCGGAGCGCCCGGAGCGCCCGTCGGGGCCATCTGCGCTTCGAGCAGGGAGATGCGGGCCCGGATCGCGGCGATGTCTGCCTCGCGCTCGTTCACCGTGCGGGCCAGCGCCTGCACGGCGCCCAGGGTCACGCCGGCCAGATCGCCGGGGGCCAGGCTTTTGTCGTCCTGCCCCAGCTGGAAGATCTTGCGGAAGTCCTCGGCCATGGGGCCGAGGTGGCGCTCTTGTGTGGGGCTGGATTTGTAGCGCCAGTGGTAGAGCGGCAGGGCCAGCACTTTCTCCAGCAGGGCGGCGCCATTGACCGGCTCGATGCCGGTCTTGAGCGTGCGGCTGGAGCCTGTGCTCAGGGTGCCGGTGATTGCCAGGTTGCCGTTGGCCGCCAGCGTGAACTGGGGGGTGCCAGCGCCCTGGGTCGCCAGCGTGAGCGCGGTGCCTGATGTCATGTCCCAGCCCGTGGCCGGTGCCGTGGTAAAGCGCAGCACGGCTGGCCCGTTGTTGGCCAGATTCAGCAGTGTGCGCGGGGCCGTTGTGCCGCTGGTTTCCTGAACCAGCACCTGGGCCGTGCCATCGGTGCGCCGGACGTGCAGCGCCGCGCCGGGCGAAGCGGTGCCTATGCCCACTGCGCCGGAGGCCGCAATGTCCAGGCTGCTGGTGGGCGCGCCGGGGCGAATGCGCAAGGGCAGACGCGAGCCGTTGGTGACGTCGCGCACGAAGAAGTTGGCCTCGTTGGCGCCGATGTCCCAGGTCTGCGCCGTGAAGCCGCCTGCCGACGACTGCTCCAGCCGAATGGCGGGGGTGTTGCCGGTCAGTGTGTGCACGTCCAGCACCGGCGTGGCAGTGCGCAGGCCCAGCCGGCCCGTCGAGCTGACGTACAGGCTGTTGCTGGGGGCGCCAGCACTGACGGTGAAGACCTGGCGGTTGGCCGTGGCATCCTCGACCGTGAAATACGATGCCCCGCCCGAGGCGGTGTCGTTGACACGGATCCGCCAGTCGTTGGCCGGAAAGGTGCCAACGCTGGTGTCGTCGAAATGAATGCCGAGGTTGTTCTCCTTGAGCCGGAGCGTGTCAAAGCCAAAGGATTCGTTGTTGACGCAATCCAAGCCCGCGCACAGGCTGCCCTGCACGATCAGGTCGTCGGCCACCACCTGGTCCTTGGTGGTGAAGGTGCTGCCGGTCTTGGTGGGCAGCACAGGGGCGCCTGGCTCGGTCGCATCCACCACCAACTGGCCCTGAATGACCACGAACGAGCCCGCCGTGATGCGTTGCTGCATCGTGGCCTGGGCCTGGGCGGGGTCCATGGCCGCAGGGGGCTCCAGGCTCAATTCATAAAAATAGCGGCCATCGGCCAGCCCTGCACGCTGGGGCTCCAGCACCACGGGGCCGCGCGCAAACGGCAGGTCGCTGACCGTGCCATCCGGGCGGGCCAGCCGCAGCTTGGCAGCGCCGTGGGGGGCCGCAGCCGTCCAGGTGATGCGGTCAGCCTGGCGCGTGGTGGAGATGGCCTGGGCCGGGGATTGGGCAGCACAGGTGGCAGCCGCGAGGGATGCCATCAGGGCGATGGTGGCTCGGTGCAGGGGTTTCATGGGGCTTTCTCGAAGGTGGGCATGGGCTGCCCAGGGCGCCAATATGGCCATTGCTGCATCGCGGCATTGCCGCCCGCAGAACCAGCGGCCCATCAATGGCGACGAGTCTGGCCGAGCGATGCCAGATCGTCAATCGAGTAATTGCCAGGGGTTGCGCTGCGCAAAAGCCCTGCGCCTGTGCTCAGCCCGCTTGCGGAATCGGCGCCCGCATGCCCGCGTTGATCAGGTTCCACGCATTGATCACGCCAATGGCAAAGCCCAGTTCGGAGATTTCCGCTTCGTTGAACACCGTCTGCAGCTTGGCGTATTCCTCGTCGCTCGCATCGCTGTGGGGCGTGGCGGTGATGATCTCGGCCCAGCGGAACGCGGCGCGTTCACGTTCGCCGAAGAACGGCGCCTCGCGCCAGCCCGCCACGGCGTTCAGGTGGCGCGGGTCCATGCCGTCCTTGACCAGGTAGGTCCAGTGCATGTCCATGCAGTATGCGCAGCCGTTGATCTGCGACACGCGCAGAAACACCAGCTCGGCCAGGCGCGCGCCCAGCGGGCCCTTCTTGATGGTTTCCGACAGGCTCACCAGGCCCATGAAGGCTTTGGAAGACAGCTTGTGATAGGGCAGGCGGGCGGTGTGTTGGGTGGTCGATGACATGGCGGTTCCTTGGATGTTGGTGGCAATGGTCCGGGGTAGATAAACCTTGGGCATGAAGGCGGCGGTGGTGTTGCTGCCTTTCATACTGGTTAGACGTTGCCGGGTCTGCCGCTGTGACACGGGGCGCCAAAATCCCCAAAGAGATTTCACCCCAGCGTGGCTGGAATGCCCGCCAGCTTGTCCGGATTGCGCACGGCGTAGATGGCCACTATCTGCTCCCCGTCCGTCACAAATGCCTGCGCCGATTCAAGGTGACCATCCACATAGCGCAGCAGCCCCGGCTCGCCATTGATGAGCGCCATGCGGTACGCCACCTGCGCACCCAGGCGGCGGAACAGCGCCCAGTACAGGTTGGCAATGCGAAATGGCCCCACCAGCGGCTTGGGGAAGGACGGTACCTTGCCGCCGCCGTCGCCAATCAGCTGCGCGTCTTCGCTCAGCAGCGCCTCGATGGCGTTGCGGTCGCCACTTTTGGCGGCCAGCATGAAACGCTGCAGCAACTGGTGGTGCACGGCGTGGGGCACCTCAAAGCGTGTGCGCGCCTGCTGCACACGTTCGCTGGCGCGGTGCACCATCTGGCGGCAGCTGGCCTCGCTCTTGCCCAGCTGCGCGGCGATTTCGGGGTAGTCGTAGTCGAACACTTGGCGCAGCAAAAAGGCCGCGCGCTCTTCGGGCCCCAGGCGCTCCAGCACGTACATAAACGCCACCGACAGCTCGCCCGCCAGCTCGGCGGCTGCCTCCGGCGTGTTGTGGTGTTGCGCATCGCCGGTGGGGTTGTCATGCAGCTCCACCAGCGGCTCGGGCAGCCACCAGCCCACATAGGCCTCGCGCTCGGCCTTCAGTGCCCGCAGCCGGTCGATGGACAGCCGCGTGACCACCGTCACCAGCCAGGCCTCGGCCGACTGCAGCGCGGCGGGGTCCTGGCGGCTCCAGCGCAGCCAGGCGTCCTGCAGCACATCCTCGGCATCGGCGCGCATGCCCAGCATGCGGTAGGCAATGCCGAAGAGGCGGGGGCGCAGGGTGGTGAAGGAGTCGGTGGCGGGTGGGGCGGCGGATGCGGGCTGTGTGGTCATGGTGGTGTGCGTGAGAGACCTGCGGGTCTTTTACAGACGTTGGAGGTCGCTGTCTTGTGACAAGGTCTCCGCAGTCGCTTTTGTTTTGATAGCTGCCAGCGCTTGCTGTATAAGCGCTAGAAGCACTTTTGATCTGAAATGGAAAGGATGCAGAGATGGCCGCTTTGTACGCAACCCAGCGCGCGCAAGCAACCCCGCGCGTGGGCCGGATGGGGAACGGCGCGAAGGCGGCGGTGGCAATGCTCTTGTTCGCGCTGGTGCCGTGGGCGACCCCAGTCCAGGCCCAAACGCAAACACCGCTATCCGCCGCTGGTGTTGCCCAGCCGCTGGAAAACCGCTGCGGCTGGTTTCACAACCCCACCCCCAACAACGCCACCCTGACCGACCGTGATGGCGAGTGGGTGGTCTCCACCCAGGGTGGAGACAGTGCCGAAGGCGACTGGCCCGTGTTCACCGACGCGCAGTGGAAGAAAACCAATGGCCACTATGGCTACGGGTGTGCGTGCATGAAGGTGGTGGTGGACCGCAGCGACGGGCGGGTGCTGCGCATTGCATCAGCCACGGCAAAGCCTTTGAAGGCGTGTCGGCAAGATAGGGCTTTGCCGAAGCCTTGAGGCAGTCGGTAAGCGGATGCCCCCAAAAAATATGCTTGTGGTGCTGCGCCACTCTGCGCAAATATCCGACTGCGGTTCCCAATTTCACCCACCCAAGGAGAGCACCATGTCCCACGCATTGAATTGGTTTGAGATCCCTGTGACCGACTTCACCCGCGCCAAGACTTTCTACGAGACGGTGTTGGGCATCACCATTGCGCCGATGGAAATGGGCACGACCAAAATGGGCATGTTGTCGACCGACCCTACCGCCATCGGTGGCGCCCTCGTGCAGGGCGAGGGCAGCGTGCCGTCGCAAAACGGGACGATGGTGTACCTGAACGGCGGTGATGACCTGGCCCCGATGCTGGCGCGCGTAGCGCAGGCGGGTGGGGCGGTGGTGGTGCCCAAGACGGAGATCGGCAACGACTTCGGCTTCTTTGCCCATTTTGTGGACACCGAGGGCAACAAGGTTGGGCTGCACTCGATGAAGTAGTGGGTACCCCGCCCGCTGGAAAGAGGACCGGCTACGCCACCGGTTCGCCAATACTTCCGGGCTGCGTCAGCCGCTCCAGCTGCGTCAGATACGCCAAGGCCTGCCCATTGCTGGTTCCGCACATTTCCACCGACGGCATCAACCCGCCGCACACCGCCGGTCGCTCAGGCTGCCCAAAAATGCGGCAGCGCGCATCGTCCCCCAGTTGAACGCACCGCACCCCCGCAGGTTTGCCCTGCGGCATGCCCGGGATGGGCGAGCTGATGGAGGGGGCGGTGCAGCAGGCGCCGCAGCCGGGGCGGCAGTTCATGGGTGGTTGCTATTGTTTGCGTAGCTGCTAGCGCTTGTCGGGCAAGCGCTAGAGGCCAATTTGACTCAAATTTTGGCGTTCACTGGCCAGCGGCAGCATCGCCGTGCAGGCGGCTGGATGCCCACAGCACCTGGTCGACCACGGCGCGCACGCGGTCGCGGTGGGCTTGCTGGATGAGGGCGCCGCTGTCGTCAAACGCGCTGCCGGCCGAACCCAGTGCAAACGCCTTGGGCGCCAGCCAGCATTCGGCATTGATCAGCAGGGGCGCCAGATGGCTTTGCGAGCGCAGGCCGCCCAGTGCCCCCGGCGAGGCGCTGAGCATGCCCACGACCTTGCCGCGAAAGCTCTTGCCGCCGTCCTGCCAGTCAGGGTTGCCCTTGACCGGGCTGGAGGCCCAGTCGATGGTGTTCTTGAGCAGGGCGGTGTAGCTGCCGTTGTACTCGGGCGAGCAGATGACCCAGGCGGGGTGCTGCCACAGGATTTCCTTGAGCCGGATCACGTCGGCCGGCGTGCCCTGGGCTTCGAGGTCGGCGTTGTACAGCGGGATGTCGAACTCGGACAGCTCCAGCAGCGTGACGGTGGCGCCCGCGTCGCGTGCGATGGCGGCGGTGGCGTGGGCCAGTTTGCGGTTGAAGGATTGCTGGCGCGTGCTGCCGGCAAAGATGAGGAGGGAGGGAGTGGTGTGTGGCATGGTGCCTGCGATTGAATCACAGGCGTGCGGCAGGAATCCTGCAAGCGAGGCAGGCCGGGCAGGGTTATTCCGTGGTGTGGCTGCACGGTGTTCGGGGCGGATGTAGCGATCTACGTGCCGCGACCGGCAAGCCGCCCCACCAGCGTCCCCAGCGCCGTGGCAAAGCAACCCAGGCTGAGCAGCGCACGCCACAGGTTGGCGGCATTCCACTGGTCACGCACTTTGGCCCAGTCGGCGGGCAGGGCCTGGGGGTTCCAGGCTTCTGTGGTGTAGTTCAGGGGCAGGTTGACCTGCTGGGTGAAGAACACAATGCCCAGCAGGTAGGCCACGCCGACCAGGGCCAGCAGGCGCCACCACAGTGTGCGGTGTTCACGCCAGGCCGTAGCCACGGCCAGCGCGCACCACAGCGGTGGGCCAAAGAACAGCGCAAAGAACAGGGCGTGCCGGACGTTGCGGTTGAAGGCGGACTGCACGGTGGCGTAGGTGGCGCCGTCCATTTGCAGCAGGGCCAGGTTGACGTTGGCGCTGTAGGTGCCGAAGAACCCGGCCATGAGGCCGAGCCACAACACGGCGAGGGCGTGCGGGATGAGGACGAGCAGGGCAGGCGGCGGGTTGTGGGGGCGTGGGATGGTGGTCATGGCGGGCATGTAGAACGATGCCCGCAGTCTGCCGATGCCCCGCGCCCCGCGCCCCGCGCCTTATCCTTTGATAAGCCCCATCTCGCTGCGCAGGCGCGACAGAGAGACATCGGTCACGCCCAGGTAGGACGCGAGGTGTTTGAGGGCGATGCGATCCGCCCACTCCGGGTGCTGCTCCAGCAAACTGTCGTAGCGCTGGCGGGCGCTGAGTTGCAAGAACTCCTGCTCGCGCTGCATCTTGCCGTCGAGCAGCGCGCAGAGCACCCGGTGCTCCAGCGCGGCCCAGGGTGCCCAGCCCGCGCTGGGCAGCGGCTCACCTGGATCGACGGGCAAGGGCAGCGCCCACACCACGCTGTCTTCCAGTGGTTCCACGTGAAACATCACCGGCTGATGGCGCAGCGTGGGAGTGATGGGCCAGCACAGGGCGCCGTCCAGAAAGAAGTTCTTGTTGGACTCTGCGCCGTCGCGGTCCAGGTAGTACAGCCGCAGCGCGCCGCGCTCCACCCACCACAGGTGCCGCCAGTGTTCGCCCGCCCGCAGCAGGGGCTGGCCACGCTCCAGCAAGCGCCGTTCGGCGCGTACCCACCAGGTCTCCACGGCCGGAGGCGGGACGTCAAGCAACTCGGTCAGGAAGAGGGTGAGGGGGCTGGAAACAGACACGGCCTGCGCAAAGTGGGAAAATCGCGGGTTGCCTGCTGGGGCGCCAAGTGCGCCCACCACCAGCAGGGCCGGTGTGCGGCGCCTTTGACAGGGCACCCTAGCGCACCGGGTGTTTTGATTATCGGGCCCGCCAGGCCCCGGAGTGTCCCCATGTTGTATCCCCAGGAATTTGATGTGATCGTTGTCGGCGGTGGCCATGCTGGCACCGAGGCCGCGCTGGCCGCTGCGCGCATGGGCAGCAAAACCCTGCTGCTGACCCACAACATCGAGACGCTGGGCCAGATGAGCTGCAACCCCAGCATTGGCGGCATCGGCAAGGGCCACCTGGTGAAAGAGGTGGATGCGCTGGGCGGGGCGATGGCGCTGGCCACGGACGAGGGCGGCATCCAGTTCCGCATCCTCAACAGCTCCAAAGGCCCCGCCGTGCGGGCCACGCGGGCGCAGGCCGACCGCATTCTGTACAAGGCGGCCATCCGCCGGATGCTGGAGAACCAGCCGAACCTGTGGCTGTTCCAGCAGGCTGTGGACGACCTGATGGTGGAGGGCGACCGCGTGGTGGGCGCCGTCACGCAGGTCGGTATCCGGTTCCGCTCGCGGACCGTGGTGCTCACCGCAGGCACCTTTCTGGACGGCAAGATCCATGTGGGCTTGAACAACTACGCCGCCGGCCGGGCAGGGGACCCGCCCGCTGTGTCGCTATCGGCACGCCTCAAGGAGCTGAAGCTGCCCCAGGGCCGCCTGAAGACCGGCACGCCGCCCCGGCTGGATGGGCGCAGCATCGACTTCTCGAAGTGCACTGAGCAGCCCGGCGACGGCATGCCCGGTGGTGTGAACGAGGGTACGGTGCCGGTGTTCAGCTTCATGGGCAACGCAGAAATGCACCCGCGCCAGATGCCCTGCTGGGTGACGCACACCAACGAGCGCACGCACGAGATCATCCGCAGCGGCTTTGACCGCAGCCCCATGTTTACCGGCAAGATCGAGGGCGTGGGCCCGCGTTACTGCCCCAGCGTGGAAGACAAGATCAACCGCTTTGCCGACAAGGACAGCCACCAGATCTTCCTGGAGCCCGAGGGTCTGACCACGCACGAGTTCTACCCCAACGGTATCAGCACCAGCCTGCCGTTTGACATCCAGTACGACCTGGTGCGCAGCATGAAGGGGCTGGAGAACGCGCACATCCTGCGCCCCGGCTACGCCATCGAGTACGACTACTTTGACCCACGCTCGCTCAAGAGCAGCTTCGAGGCGCGGCAGATCCAGGGCCTGTTCTTTGCCGGGCAGATCAACGGCACCACCGGTTATGAAGAGGCGGCGGCCCAGGGCCTGTTCGCAGGCATCAACGCCGCCCTGCAGTGCCGGGGCGACGCGCCTTGGCTGCCTGGCCGCGACGAGGCCTACCTGGGCGTGCTGGTGGACGACCTGATCACCAAGGGCGTGACCGAGCCCTACCGCATGTTCACCAGCCGGGCCGAGTTCCGCCTGCAACTGCGGGAGGACAACGCCGACATGCGTCTGACCGAAGTGGGGCGCCGTATGGGCCTGGTGGACGATGCGCGCTGGGATGCGTTCAGCCGCAAGCGCGATGCTGTTTCACGTGAAACAGAACGCCTGAAAGCTACCTGGGTGAACCCGCGCAGCCTGCCAGCGGCGGAATCCGAGCGGGTGTTGGGCAAGAGCATCGAGCATGAATACAACCTGTTCGAACTGCTGCGCCGCCCGGACGTGAACTACACCAACCTGATGTCCATGGATGGCGGCAAATACGCGACCAACGATGTTTCACGTGAAACGCTGGGCGATTTGAGCGAACCCGTGGTGGAGCAGGTAGAGATTGCCGCCAAGTATTCGGGCTACATCGACCGGCAGCGAGATGAGGTGGGGCGCGCCGCGCACTTTGAAAAGCTGCGCCTGCCTGCCGAGCTGGACTACATGCAAGTCACCGCCCTGAGCATCGAAGCCCGCCAGGTGCTCAGCCGCCACCGGCCCGAAACCCTGGGCCACGCCTCGCGCATCACGGGCATCACACCGGCGGCGATCTCGCTGCTGATGGTGCATCTCAAGAAGGGCGGGTTCAAGGAGTTTGCGGTGGCTGCGGCTGCCAAGGCAGAAGGGGAAGTGGCGGCATGACGATGGCAGTGACAAACGACAGCTTGCGCCAACAGCTGCAGGCAGGGGCCGATGCCTTGGCCCTGGGTCTGACCGACGCCCAGATCACCCTGTTGATGGATTTTCTGGCCCTGCTGCAGAAGTGGAACAAGGTCTACAACCTGACCTCGGTGCGCGATCCGCAGGAGATGGTGACGCACCATCTGCTGGACAGCTTGGCCGCTGTGCCGCCGCTGCGCCGCCATGTTGCTGTGCTTGCAGGGGACGGCCACCACGCTGTGCGCTTGCTCGACGTCGGCTCGGGCGGAGGTTTGCCCGGTGTGGTGTTTGCCATCTGCTGCCCGGATGTGGATGTGAGCTGCGTAGACACCGTGGGCAAAAAGGCTGCGTTCATCCAGCAGGCGGCGGTGGCTCTCAAGCTGCGCAACCTGCATGGCGTGCACGCGCGGGTCGAGACGCTGACGACCCCCTTTGACATCATCAGCTGCCGCGCCTTTGCCTCTTTGCCTGACTTTGTGACCTGGTCGCGCGCCGCGCTGGTGGCGTCGCACGGGGTCTGGCTGGCCATGAAGGGCAAGCACCCCGAGGATGAAATTACGGCCCTGCCCACCGATGTGTCGGTGTTTCACGTGGAACAGCTCACCGTCCCAGGCCTCGACGCCGAGCGCTGCATCATCTGGATGAAGCCGGTCTGACCGTCGGCCGCTAGCTTGTCAGCGGCCGGGGCGGAGTGGTCGCGTAAACTCGGCACCTCACTTCGGGTGCATCCATCTGCGCACCCGTCCAGCACACCGGGAGAGATCATGTTCGGCATCGCAGACTACGGCGCCTTTGTCGCCGCCATTGTGTTGTTCCTGCTCATTCCGGGCCCCGGCAATCTGGCGCTCATCACCTCCACCAGCAAGGGCGGGGTGCGGGGCGGCCTGGCGGCCACGATGGGGGTGATCGCGGGTGACCAGGTGTTGATGTGGGCCGCGGTGGCCGGTGTGGCGGCGCTGCTGGCCACGTACCCCACAGCGTTCAATGCAGTGCAGTGGTTGGGCGCGGCCTACCTGGCCTGGCTGGGCTTCAAGATGCTCACGGCCAAACCCGGCGCACAACCCATCCTCAACATCCAGCCGCGCCACTACTTCAAACAGGCCGGCCTGATCACCTTGCTCAACCCCAAGGCCATCGTGTTTTACATGGCGTTCTTCCCTCTGTTTGTGGACCCGGCCCGGCACCAGGGCTTGCTGACCTTTGGCGTGATGGCGGCGACGGTGGCGGTGCTGACGTTTATCTACGGGCTGGTCGCCGTGCTGCTCACGCACCACCTGGCCGAGCGCATGCGCGCCAACCCGCGCATCGGCCGCGTGCTGGAGAAGGTGGCAGGCGTCTTTCTGATCGGCTTTGGCATCAAGCTCGCCATCTCCAAATAAAACAACGACAACGACAACAACTCGGACTGCAACACCCACATGGCCAAAATTTTCTGCGTTGCCAACCAAAAGGGTGGCGTTGGCAAGACCACCACCACCGTCAACCTTGCTGCGGGTCTGGCCAAGATCGGCCAGCGCGTGTTGATGGTGGACCTGGACCCGCAGGGCAACGCCACCATGGGCTCGGGCGTGGACAAGCGCAGCCTCGACCTCACGGTGTACGACGTGCTGCTCGAATCCGCCTCGGTCAAAGAGGCAGCCGTGCTGTCGGAAAAATGTGGTTACTGGGTGCTGGGCGCCAACCGCGAACTGGCGGGCGCCGAGGTGGAGCTGGTGGCGCTGGAGCACCGCGAAAAGCGCCTCAAGGCCGCGCTGGCCGAGGCCGATACCGACTTCGATTTCGTGCTCATCGACTGTCCGCCCAGCTTGAGCATGCTCACCCTCAACGGCCTGTGCAGCGCCCATGGCGTGATCGTGCCCATGCAGTGCGAGTACTTCGCGCTCGAAGGGCTGACCGACCTGGTCAACACCATCAAGCAGGTGCACGCCAACCTCAATGCCGACCTGCAGATCATCGGCCTGCTGCGCGTGATGTTCGACCCGCGCATCACCTTGCAGCAGCAGGTCAGCGACCAGCTCAAGGGGCACTTTGGCGAGAAGGTGTTCAACAGCGTGATCCCGCGCAACGTGCGTCTGGCCGAAGCGCCCAGCTACGGCTTGCCCGGCGTGGTGTTTGACCCGGCGGCCAAGGGCAGCCAGGCCTTCGTCGAGTTTGCCCAAGAGATGGTGGACCGCGTGAAAAACATGCCTGCTGCTGCATCTTCCATGGCAAAAATGGCACCTGGCGCTTGATGGAAAAGCGCTAACAGCTATTAAATTGATAGTAATGAAGGCACCCAACATCCTGTTGCTGCCCGGCTGGCAGAACTCCGGCCCCGACCACTGGCAAAGCCGTTGGGAGGCTGTGCACGGCTACCAGCGCGTGGAGCAGCACGACTGGATGCGCCCGCTGCGCGGTGACTGGTCGGCGCGCCTGGAAGAGACCGTGGTCGATGCCGACGGCCCCGTGGTGCTGGTGGCGCACAGCCTGGGCTGCGTTCTCACCGCGTGGTGGGCTGCGCATTCGGCCAACGCGCACCGCGTGTTGGGTGCGTTGCTGGTGGCACCGGGCGATGTGGAGCGACCCGATCTGGCCGCGCAGATCCACGGCTGGGCGCCCATTGCACGCAAGCCGCTACCGTTCCCGGCGCTGCTGGTGGGCAGCCGCAATGATCCGTATTGCAGCCTGGAGCGCGCTGAGGGTTTGGCGCAGGCTTGGGGCGCTCGCTTCATCGACTACGGCGAGCGCGGCCACATCAATGCCGAATCGGGCCTGGGCGATTGGGACGAGGGGCACGGCTGGCTGATGCAGCTGGCCAACCCGGCATGAGCCGCTGGGCCTTGTGGCGCGTGGTGCGCCGTGTAGCCGTCAACTACCAAATTTCTCAGTGATCCGATCCATGACCAAAATCAACCTGTCCGCCATCGCCGACCAACTGCCCCGCGCCTGGAACTCCACGGTCGTGGGCCAGGCGGCAGGCGCCAATCTCAAGGTGCTGCGCATGGACGATGCCGCCTACCCCGACGAGTCGCACGACTTTGACGAGGCGCTGCTGGTGCTCGACGGCTGCATGCGCCTGGACCTGCAGGGGCAGGTCACCGAGGTGAATGCGGGCGAGGTGTTCATCGTGCCCGCGGGGGTGCCCCACGCCGTCGCGCCCGGCAGCCATGGCACGCTGGTCATCATCGACCGCTGAAGAATCTTTTCCCCATTCCTTTTCGCGAGAAGCATTTCATGGTCACCAAAAAACCCAAGGGCCTCGGCCGAGGCCTGGAAGCCCTGCTGGGCCCCAAGGTCGAAGAAAAAGTGGAGCAGGCCCAGGCGGCCGAAGCCGGGCTGCCCAGCAGCCTGCCGCTGTCCGAGCTGGTGCCCGGCGTGTACCAGCCCCGCACGCGCATGGACGAGGGTGCGCTGTACGAGCTGGCCGAATCCATCAAGGCCCAGGGCATCATGCAGCCCATCCTGGTGCGGCGCCTGACGGGTGGGGACAACGCGGGCAAGTACGAAATCATTGCGGGCGAGCGGCGGTTCCGCGCCTCGCGCCTGGCGGGCCTGGCCGAGGTGCCAGTGCTGGTGCGCGATGTGCCCGACGAGTCGGCGGCGGCCATGGCGCTCATCGAGAACATCCAGCGCGAAGACCTCAACCCGCTGGAAGAAGCCCATGGCCTGCAGCGCCTGGTCAAGGAGTTCGGCCTGACCCACGAACTGGCCGCGCAGGCCGTGGGCCGCTCGCGCAGCGCCGCCAGCAACCTGTTGCGCCTGTTGAACCTGGCCGAGCCCGTGCAGACCATGCTGATGGCGGGCGACATCGACATGGGCCATGCGCGCGCGCTGCTGTCGCTGGACCGCGCGGCCCAGATCACCGCGGGCAACCAGATCGCGGCCAAGAAGCTGTCCGTGCGCGAGGCCGAAGCGCTGGTCAAGAAGATCGGTGCCGAGTTCAGCCTGGTGCCGCAAAAGCCCCAGAAGGAAAAGTCGCGCGACATGAAGCGCGTGGAAGAAGAACTCTCAGACCTGCTCATGGCCGAGGTCGAGGTGCGCGTGAAAAAGCGTGTGAAACGCCATGGCCGGGTGGAGGACATGGGCGAGCTGGCGATCCAGTTCGGCTCGCTCGAAGCTTTGAATGGCTTGATCGACCGCCTGCGCGGCTGATCGACCGCTGGTCCGGGGCGCGGCGCTGTCGCCGCGCAAGCCTGCGTGAAATAGCGCACACAAACGGTTTCCACAGGTAACTTGCACAGGCAAAATGCGTCTGTGCGGGGCCTACACTGCGCTGCGTTCAACACACCCGGGTTGACCGCAAGGCCTCTTCACAGGGCGGCGAAAGTGCCGCCCTGTGGCCCACGATGGTTTGCCGGGTGATCCATGTATCTCCTGGAGCAGACCCCATGACCTCTTTGCGCTTCGTCCTGACCCCCGCCTGCCTGGCCGTTGGCCTGTGCATCGCCAGCCTGGGCGCCCAGGCCCAAACCACCAAGGCCCCCAAAGTCCAGCTGTGGATGGATGTCTCCACCGGCACCATGGCGGGCATGCCTGAGATGGACAGCCTGCCCGGTGGCGGCGGCATGCTCGGCGGCCTGATGGGGGGGGTGGGCGGTGGCGCGCAGGGCAGGGCGGGTGGTGGTAACACGTCCTATGGCCACGCCCGCGCCATGTCCATCATGCCGCCGCGTGTCATCGACATCGCCTTGCACAACACCCTGCGCCCCGGCGTCGAAGCCAGCCAGGCCATACCGCCTGGCATGCGCATGGGCGAATCCCTTCCGCTGATCCCGCCCCGTGCCCAGCCCACCCAGACCGAGCCGGGCGAGGTGCCGCAGGAATACCAGCAGCACCAGCCCAAGGGCCGCATCCTGCTGTACTGGGGCTGCGGCGCCTCGGTGCGTGCGGGCCAGCCGCGCGTCATCGATCTGGCGCGCGCCAAGCCGACCGACTACGCACAGGCCTTTGCCGGCCGCGCCGTGCCCGACCGGGGGCCGCGCGTGGGCCCGGCCTATGCGCTGTACCCCAACGAACGCAACCAGGTGAGCCTGTCGCGGGACAGCTCGCTGGTGGGCGAACACCAGGTGCGCGGCGACGGTGTGCCTGCGTCCATGAAGTTCACGCTGGGTGCGGCACAAGACCTCATGCCCGCCATCGACCTGCGCACCACCGGCAAGCCGCAGGACAGCATGGGCACCAGCTGGCAGCCCGTGCGCAATGCGCGCGCCTACTACCTGCACGCCATGTCGCAGAGCGGGGACGACCTCATCATGTGGTCCAGCGCCGAGACGCCCGACACGGGCATGGGCCTGTTCGACTACCTGTCGCCCGCCACCATCGACCGCTGGCTCAAGGAGCGTGTGCTGCTGCAGCCCGAAACCACGCAGTGCGCCATTCCGCAGGGCATCTTTGCGGGCGGCGGGCGTGACGCCACGCCCATGCTGCGCATGATGGCCTATGGCGGCGAAAGCCACATCGTGCACCCCCCGCGCCCGGCGGACCCCAAGGCCGCGTGGGAGCCCGAATGGGCCGTGCGCGTGCGTGTGAAATCACACACCATGGCCATGCTGGGCGAAGAGATGCAGGGGCGGCGCGGGGGCATGGGGGCTGCTCCGCCGGCCGCTTCGGGCGGTGCCTATTCGAGCGGCATGGGCGGTGCGCCGACCGGCCAGCAGCCCGCTGGCGACGGCGGTGCGGAATCCGGCAACGCGGGCAACGTGGTGAACCCCGTCAACCTGCTGCGCGGCATTTTGGGCCGTTAAGAACCCATGTTGGCCCTGCGCATGCCCTGGCCCCTGCCCGCGCTGGTCGCGTGGGCGTGCGCGTGGCTGATTTTTGTGGCGCTCCAGCGTGCGGTTCCGCCCGTGGCTGCCTTGCTGGTCGCCTGCCTGCTGGGGACGGCGGCCAGTGTCCTGGGCGATAGCTGGTGGAGGCGGGGGCTGATTGCGGCGGGCTTTCCGCTGTCGCTGGCGCTGCTGGGCGCGGCCAGCCTGCCCACCTGGGCCTGGCTGGTGCCGCTGGCGCTGCTGCTGCTGGTCTACCCCCTGAACGCCTGGCGCGATGCACCGCTGTTTCCCACACCCCACCACGCGCTGCAGTCGCTCGCCTCGCAGGCTCCGCTGCCGCTGGGTGCCCGGGTGCTGGATGCGGGCAGCGGCGTGGGCGATGGCCTCAAGGCGCTGCGCCACGCCTACCCGGCCGCACAGCTGGAGGGCATCGAATGGAGCTGGCCCCTGCGCCTGCTGTGCGCCCTGCGGTGCCCCTGGGCCCAGGTGCGGCGCGCCGACATGTGGGCCGAGGACTGGAGCCCCTACCGCATGGTCTATCTGTTCCAACGGCCCGAAAGCATGGCCCGCGCCGCCGCCAAGGCCCAGGCCGAGCTGGCAACCGGGGCATGGCTGGTGAGCCTGGAATTTGCGGTGCCCGGCGTTCTGCCCTGTGCACAGCTGCGTGCGCCCGGTGGCCGCGTGGTGTGGCTGTATCGCATGCCCCTGAACCGCGTCGAGGCATGAAATGGCACTGTTGGATTGCGATTTGAGCCGTTCGCCACGGTTACAGAAAAGATACAAGCTTTTGCTACATTGCGTCCCTGGCTACAACCCCATACAAAACTACCAAGAAACTCACAGCCAGAGGGGGCTGCCAGCAGCACGTGAACGCGCCGGGAGGGGGCGCACCGGCCGCCAGCACCTTCCTTGTCCGGACCTCCCATCCTGCAGGCCCCACCAGCCTCTGCGGCGCACCACTCTGACGGGTGTGCCTGCAGCGCGGTGCCGTCTTGCGCGTGGACATGGCCGGGGTTTTCTGGTGCACCACCGACCGATCTGCAAGGAGCATTCATGACCGCCCATCCATCCCGTTTCCGCCCGCGCCTTCTGTGGGTGCTGGCCCTGAGCGCCGCCCTCACGGGCTGCGCCACCATGCAGAGCCATGACAAGCTGGCGACCGACATGCAGAACGCCGGCCGCAGCGGCGGCATTCCCGCAGCCATCGCCCAGCTCGAAAGCACGGCCAAGACCGAAGAAGAAAAAACCGCGCTGCTCTACAACATGGAACGCGGCGAGCTGCTGCGCATGGACCGCCGCTACCCCGACAGCACCAACGCCTTCCTGCTGGCCGACAACAAGGTCAAGGAATGGGAAGAAACCGCCAAGACCAACCCCAGCAAACTCATGGGCACCGTGGGCGCTGCACTGATCAGCGAACGCCTGAAGGTCTACGAGGGCCAGGACTATGAAAAGGTGTGGGTGACCACGCGCCTGGCGCTCAACCGCATGGCCGTGGGCGACTTTGAAAACGCCCGTGTGGACATCAAGCGCACCCACGAGCGCGAAGCCATCATTGCCGAGTTCCGCGCCAAGGAAACCCTGGCCGCTGAAGAAGAAGCAAAGTCCAAGGGCGCCACCTCTGGCGGCAAGGAACTCAACGGCTACCCCGTCGAGACGCTGAACGATCCCGAAGTGCTGGCGCTCAAGAACGGCTACCAGAACGCGCTTTCGCACTACCTGGCCGGTTTTCTGTACGAAATGCTCAACGAGCCCGGCCTGGCCGCGCCCGGCTACCGCAAGGCCATCGAGCTCAAGCCCGAAACCGGCGTGCTCGAAGAAGGCCTGCGCGGCCTGGACACGCGCACGGGCTTCACCTGGAAGCGCCGCCAGCGCATGACCGACGTGCTCTTCATCGTCGAAGCCGGTGACGCCCCCGCGCGCAAGCCCAAGGCCTTCACCATTCCCGTGCCCACGGGCCGTGGTTTGGTCACGGCCAGCATCTCCTACCCCGTGATCGAGCCGTCTTCCGATCCACTGCTGACCACCATCTCCGCTGCTGGCACCGACCTCAAGCTGGAAAAAGTGGTGGACGTGAACGTGATGGCGCGCCGTGCGCTCAAGGACGAAATGCCCGGCATGGTGCTGCGTGGCTTCACCCGCGCCGTGGCCAAGGGCGTGCTGCAGAACGAACTGCAAAAGCGCGGCGGCCTCATCGGCGGCATCATCGGCGCGGCCGCCTCGGTGGCCACCGAGCAGGCCGACGACCGCATGTGGCGCATGCTGCCCGGCCGCGTGTATGTGGCCCGTGGCTACCTGCCGCCCGGCGAGCATGTGGTGAGCGTGAATGGCCGCCAGCTGCCCCAGCCCATCAAGATCGACGGCCAGTACGCCCTGGTGCCCCTGCGCATGTATGAAAACAGCGTGCTGACCGGCGACGTGGCCATGCTGGGCCAGCTGCCCACCGTGGCGGCGGCACCGCAGCCCGCCGCAGAGCCTGCCACCACCGTGCGCACGACGACGACCACCACCACCCGCACGCGCTCGGTGCCCAAGTCGGCGGTCAAGTCCACCTCGGCCACGCCTGCCGCCAAGAACTGAAACCGAACATGTCCCATTTTCAAGGAGCCTCTGGCATGAGAACCCGTTTTGCCCTTGCCGCCGCCGCACCCGCCGTTGCGTGCGCGGTCCTCGCGATGACCCTGGCCACCGCTGCCCGCGCCCAGCTGCACGACCCGGCCACCCCGCTGGCCGTGGCGTCCAAGGTCGCCCTGCGTGGCGAAGCCAACAGCATCGCCGTGCGCGAGATGCGCATCGTGCGCAAGAACGACATCCTGGTCGTGCAGGCCGACATGGCCAACATGGGCCGCACCGACCGCACCGTGTTCTACCGCTTCAAGTGGCTGGACAACGTGGGCAACCAGGTGGGCGATGGCGAATCCTGGAAGCAGATGAGCGTGCTGGGCCTGGGCCAGCAGACTGTCAAGAGCGTGGCGCCCACCTCTGCGGCTGTCGATCTGCGCCTGGAAATGAATGTGGAGCCGCGCTGATCGCGCCGCGCCAATCCCTGTTTGAGTGAGGAGTAAACCAACATGAACACCAAGAACCGCATCCAGCGCAGCGCGCTGGTCCTGGCCTTTGCGGCCAGCACCCTGGCCCTGTCGGCCTGCCAGAACCTGTCCTCGCCCACCGTGCGTTTTGACCGCCAGGTCAACTACGGCGATGCCAAGGCCGTCGAGCTGGTGACCAACGAATTCGGCTCCACCGACCTGCAGATGATTGCCGAGAAGATGACCGGCGGTTTGCTCGAAACCGGCATCTTCCAGGGCCGCCCCACGGTGACGATCTCCACCGTGAAGAACAAGACCAGCGAATACATCGACACCACCAACGTGATGAACTCGATCCAGACCTCGCTGGTCAAGTCGGGCAAGGTGCGTTTCGTGCGCTCCATCAACGAGATGCAGGCCGGTGTGGACGAGCTGCAGCGCCAGAACCAGAGCGGCTTGTACAAGCAAGGCACCACCGCCAAGGTCGGCCAGATGACGGCCGCCAAGTACAGCATGGAAGGCGAGCTGACCAGCATCGTCAAGCAGAACAACGCGACCAAGGACGTGTACTACAAGTTCACGCTCAAGCTGTTTGATGTGCAGGAAGGCACGATCGAGTGGCAGGACGAAAAGGAAATCCGGAAGACGAGTAAGAGGTAACCCCCTGAGCGGCTGCGCCGCTTCCCCCTTTCTCTCGCGCTGCGCGCGGGAAGGGGGACGCCGCCAGCGCGGCGGGGCGGCCCTAGCGCGGCGGCCGCTGGCCTGGGCCGCGCCAGTTTCGAAGGATGTGAGCGCTAAGGCCACATCGCTCGATGGATTCATGAATTCCCGTTAGCTCACAAGGAGCACACCATGCAACGCAGAACCACTTTGCACACGGCCCTGGCCGTGATCGCCGCCACCACCATGGCCTGGGGCACGGGCGCCCAGGCGCAGCAGCCCGGCGCGGCGCCCAAGATCGCCGTGACCGACCTGGCCTATGCCCAGCGCGTGTCCGAATACTTTGTGGCCGGCACCTACCAGCGCAGCAGCCAGATGAGCGCAGGCGGCAGCCACAGCGGTGGTTACAGCCACGGCCCCTATGGCGGTGGCGGCTCGCACTCGGGCAGCCACTCGATGCAGGCGTCCGAGCAGGCCAGCGGCACCTACGTGGCCGGGCGCTACAGCTACATCGAGCAGCGCGAGCTGGGCGGCTACACCAACGACATCAAGGGCGCCATCCTGCAGGGCACGTACTTCCGCCTGATCCAGGGCAAGGGCTTTGACGCAGGCAAGCCCCAGCCGAGCAAGGCCGAGCAGGTGCTCAACCAGGTGCAGGGCGGTAAGATGGCCACGCCGCAGGCTCAGCCCCAGGTCAACGACGTGATCAGCCGCATCAAGAAGGGCGAGTTCAACGGCGCCGACTACGTGCTGTTCGGCGTGGTCTCCAGCATCGACTTCACCGACGCGCTCTCGCCCCTGCAAGGCACCACCAGCGCCACGCGCCAGTACGGCCTGCAGCTCCTGGCCGACTTCTCGCTCATCAACACCAAGACCTACGAGATCAAGGCCGCGTTCTCTGCCCAGGGCGAAGGCAACGACACCAAGATTTTGTCGATCCGTGGTGACATCGCCCCCCCCAACCGCGCCAAGGTGATGCGCGAAACCTCGCTGTCGCTGGCGCAGGACGTGTACCAGCAGCTCGCCATGCAGCTGGGCTACACCGACGCCAACCTGTCGCGCGGCGTGCGCCCGCCCGTGGTCTACCAACAGGGCGGCCAGCCCATGCCCATGCCGCAGCCCCAGCAGCCTGAGCAGGTCATCATCTTGAAGTAGCAGGGGTGGCAACCCCGTGAGGCGCTGCCACTGGGTGCCGACCGCCGGGGGCTGCAGCCCCTTGCTCGGCATCTCGCGCTGGGCGGCCACCCGTAGCAGGTGCAGCGCCCGGGGTGGTCGCAGTCATGCCAGACTGTGGCCTGTGCTCAACGTAAAACACCTTTCTGCTTCTACTGCACCTTTGCGGCCCCTGGCCAGCCCGGTGCTGGCGTTTTTCGTCGCCACGGCCATTGCCGTGGTGCTCGGTGGCTGCGCCTCGCCCCCGCCGTTCTATGCGGCGGCAGCGTCTGAATCGCTGGTGAATGTGTACGGGCCAGAGGCTTCCACAGAGACGCCCACGGCGCCTGCACAGGCCAATGCACAGGAGGCTCCTGCGGTCACCCAGACGCCACCCCCTGCGGAGCGCTTTGTACTGCGGCCCTTGCCAGGCGCTGATGGCGCCACGCTCCTGGCCCTTACGCGCAGCGAGCGCACCGCCTCGCTGCGCTACCGCGTGATCGTCATCCCCGGCTCCGGCTGCGCGGGCATGGGGCCGATTGCCGACCGCTACTTTGCCGGCCTGCTGCATGCCCAGGTGCTGGTGTTGCACAAGCCCGGCGTGGACCCGCAGGCGCGCACGGCGCCCGCAGACTGCGCACGCGATTTCGTGCAGCAAGACCGCCTCTCCAGCTGGCTGGCCCACGCCCGTGCGGCGTTGGTGGCAGATGCGCAGCAACGCGCGCGCGAAGGCGCACCCGCGCTGCCGCAACTGCTGGTGGGCATCTCCGAAGGCGCCGAACTGCTGCCCGCCCTGGCACCCGAGGTTCCGCAACTCGCGGGCCTGGTGGTGCTGGCGTCCAGTGGCCTTGATCCGCAGGAGGCGGGAGCCCTGCAAGCCCAGCGCCTGGGGGCGCAAGCCGACTGGGAGGAACTGGGCCGCATGGTGGCTGGACGCCGCCCCGACAGCGCCGTAGCGCAGGGCCGCAGCCTGGGCTACTGGCGCGACCTGTGGAACTGGTCCTTGACCCTGCCGCTGGTGCGAAGCCCCTGGCCGTTGCTGCAGGTGTGGGGTGGCGACGATGCGCTGGTGCCCCTTGCGGCCTACGAGCGTTTTGCAGAGCTGGCCTCCTTGCGCACCGTGCCCTATTGCGCGCGCCGCCTGGACGGCGCCAACCACGGCTTGCAGCGCGGTGCGGGGCCGCTCACAGACGGCGTGCAGCTGGTCTGGGCCTGGATCGAGCAATGGGCGCGCAACCCGGCCTCAGGGCTGTGCGCGCCGCTGCTGGACCGGCCGCTGATGCTGTTGCCATCAGTGGGCGTTCCCTGAGCCAGGATCGCACCGCAGCCAGCTCCGCTGCTGCCGATGCGGTAAAAAAAAGGACCCTCAGCCCGACGGTGGCCCTTGCGGCCCGGGAGGGACGGGATTGGCAAGGGCCTGCGCCTGCAGCCAGGCACAGAACACATCCAGCCGGGGCAGGGGGCCGCTGGTGCGGCGGCGCACCACGTAGTCATAGCCGGAGGCCACAAAACCCAGCGGGGCCACCAGCCGCCCCGCCAACACGTCGTCCATCACCAGATGCCAGGGGGCGACGGCAATGCCCAGCCCGCGCACGGCGGCCTCCAGCGTGAAGTAGTAGTGCTCGAACTCGGGCCCCGCCTGTGAAGGCGTGGGCAGCGGCACGGTAGCGCCCGCCGCTGCCCCCCACATGGCCCAGGCGTTGCGCCGCGTGCGGGTGTGCAGGCGCACGGGAGCGAGGGCCGGGTCGGCCAGATCGGCGGACTGGCGCAGCGCCACTCGTTGCGCCAGTTCGGGGCTCAGCACCGGGCCCAGGTGTTCGGGGAACAACCGTTGTTCCTTGCTGGTATCCCACGCCCCGGTGGCCTCTTCGGCAGTGATGGTCAGGTCGCCGTGCATGCGGCCCTCGCCGGTGCCTGCGTCGGTGGTGCGCAGGCGCACCTCGATGCCCGGGTGCTGCGCCTGGAAGTCGAACAACCGGGGGATCAGCCACTTCACGGTGAAGGTGCTGAAGCAGGCCACGTCCAGCGGCCCCCGGCGGGAGTCGCTGACCTCGCGCACCGCATCGGCGATGTGGGCAAAGGCGGTGGTCAGCACCGGCTGCAGCACATGCGCCGCCGGGGTGAGGGTAGGGCGGGCCTTGCTGCCGTCAAACAGGGCCACGCCCAGGTGCTGCTCCAGCTGGCGCACCTGGCGGCTGATGGCGCCGGGCGTGACCGACAACTCTTCCGCCGCCGCCGTCATGCGGCCGAGGCGAGCCGCCGCCTCAAACGCACGCAGGGCACTCAGTGGGGGCAGCCGGTGACTCATCTATGTGATTTTAAGACACATAAAAGCGGCCAAATCATCGCTTTTCAGAAACCAAACTGATAGCAACAATCGGTTGACTGATAGGCGGTGAGGCTTGAATTATTTACAAGCCAGTCGCTGCTCATTTCAACTTCGCTATTTGATTCAATAGAACATAAGAAAGACCCATGCCATTCATCCGCACCAACGTTCCGCACGACACCCCAGCCGCTATGCGCAATGCCATCGTTCAAGGCATCCACCAAGCGCTGGTAGACGCCATCGGCATGCCGCCGGACGAGCTGTTCAACCTGGTGGCTGGCTATGCCCCCGGCGAATTTGCCTGCAGCCCCACCTTCAACGGCGTGGCGCGCTCCGACCGCGTGGTGGTGGTCGAGATCACGCTGCGGCGCGGGCGCAGCGACGCGATGAAGCGCACCCTCTACGCCGCCATTGCGCGCAACCTGCAGGCCATGGCGGGCGTGGCCCCGGCCGACGTGTTCATCTTCATGCACGAAAACGACTATTCCGACTGGTCCGTGGGCCACGGGCTGTTTGCGATGGACCTGGTGCAAAACAGCGCGGCAGCCCGAGCCGTGGCACCCGCTACCGGGGCCGGAACATCCTGAACAGCTGCTCCGGCCCCACCGTGAAATAGTCCGCCGGGCCGCCGCCGCGCAGGATGTGGCCGGCGTTCGCCGTGTCGTACACGCCGTCTTTCAGCAGCGCCTTGTCGATGTGCACGGCCACCACCTCGCCCAGCACCAGCCAGGTGTCCACCTGCATTCCGTCCGCGCCTTGCAGCTGCAGGATCTGCGTGCTGCGGCATTCAAAGGTGACCGGGCTTTCTGCCACGCGCGGCGGGCGCACACGGGTAGAGGGCAGGGGGGTGAGGCCGGTCAGGTCGAACTCGCTGACTTCGGGCGGTACGGCGGCGCAGCTCTGGTTCATGGCCTCGGCCAGCTCGCGCGTGGCCAGGTTCCACACGAATTCGCCCGTCTCCTGCACGTTGCGCACCGTGTCTTTGAAGCCGATGCTGGCAAAGCCCACGATGGGCGGCACGTAGTTGAAGGCGTTGAAAAAACTGTAGGGCGCCAGGTTGGTGGCGCCCTGCGCGTTCTGCGTGGCAATCCAGCCAATGGGGCGCGGCCCCACGATGGCGTTGAACGGGTCGTGCGGCAGGCCGTGGCCCAGGCGGGGCTCGTAGCTGTGGATGTCATCGCGGCGGGGTGGGGCGGTGGTCATGGGGGTGCAGTGAGGTGGATGGGGATGTGCACGCTGCAGCGGGTGTTCCTTTCACCGCGCAGTCTCCGGGTCGTACATTACCTCCGGCTTCTGCGGGAGGCAGTCACCGGGATTTCAAAGATGCTACTAAAGTAATAGCTAAAAGCGCCTTATGGTCAAGCGCTAGGGGGCTATTTCTATCAAAAAGGGGTGGCGCCCACTGGAGCAGTGGCTTTGGCGGTGATCAACATGCAAGACCGAAGGGCAGGGCTATCAGCCGCCCCCATGCCCGGGTGGCAGGCCGCAAAGGCTCCGCCCAAAAAAAATGGACCCGTGAGGGTCCATGGGTAGTCGGCGATTTCGGGTCACCGCCGAGGTGCCGGCAGCGCCTTATTTCTGGAACAGCACCAGCTGAGTCTCTGTCGGGGCCATGCCGCCCCTTTCGGCGTTCATCGTCACTTCGTAGCGTGTGCCGGGTAGCGGTATTTGCGATGTGAAGCTGAACGAGAAGTCACCGTTGCCATCTGCCTGCACACGCTGCGACAGCAATTCCTGGTTCAGGCCAAACGCGCCGACGAGCGTGCCGACCGCATTCACCTTGACATCCACCACCGCGCTAGGCACGGTGCGGCCGCGCACGACCACGGCGCCTCTGTCCACTGTGGCATGGTTGGCGTGGCTGGTCACCTGCAGCTGCACCGTGGTGGGCGCGGCGTTCACTTGCGAAGCGATGTTGAAGGTCCAGTTCTGGCGCATGCCGTTGCCCACCAGGTCCCGGGCGGTCACTTCGACCGGATACCGGCCGGTGGGCAGGTCAGCGCGGTAGGTGAAAAACTGCGGCGTGACCTGCGAGGCGGACGTGACATCGCGACCCGCGATCACGATGCGAACGCTTTTGGGGTCTACACCCACACCACCGACGTCATCAAACGTGCCGGACACCGAAGTGGCCGCATTGCGCGGGACCGTTTCCCCGTCGCGCGGCGACACGTGGCGAATCACCGGCGGCTTGGCATCGGCGATCAAAGGCTGGGTCAGGGTTGACGAAACCGTGCGGTCCCCGACACGCAAGGTGGCGACCGTGGGCCGCGATGGCGCCAGGTTGTCCATGCGGCGGATGGTGTACGCGCCCTCATACACACCGGGCGATACCTCGCGCATCGGCACGTTGTCGATGACACCTGGAATGTCGAAATCCGCCCGGCCTCCGGGCGCGCCGTTCAGCGTAAAGCGCAATTCGGCGCCGGGCTCCATCTTGTCAATGGGGGCGACCGAGAAACGGTCGATCTTCAGTCCGGGTGGCGGTGCGGCCACCACGTTGCGGTCACCAATGTTGGCCGGAAGCGTGTAGTTGCTGGTGATGGTGCGGTTGCGCACCTTCAGCGTGGCGCGCACGGCGCTGCCTTCGTTGAGCCGGTCCTGGCGGCGGACTGTGTAGCTGCCCGTGTACACGCCCCGTTCGGTTTCCTGCAGCACGATGGCGCGGGGCACGCCAGCCACACGGAGCTGAACCTTGCCCCGCGGTGTGCCTTCTACCGTGAACTGCAGGTCGGCGCCGGCCCGCAGACCGTCGTCTGTCGCTACCTGCAGTGATCGCAATTCAGGGGCGGCGGGCTGCGCCATGACCGTACCTGGAACGACCATCAGGGCGCTGGCGACGGGAAGAAGCAGGAAAAGGGCTGCCACATGGTGGCGAATCTGTTTTGTCATGGGGTTCAAACCTGGTGCTAGGGATGAACTCACTGTGGGCGCAACACATGTTTCCAAACGTAGGCGGGCAGCGACAAGTTCGAAGGATAAGACGCCGTTGGCGCGTCAGGAGCGCGCCGTTTTGAGCCCTTTCACGCGTGCGTAGGCCGGTGATGCAGCTTTGCACAGGCCCTATTGCATGGGCGCCGGGTGTTGCTGCCCCAGAAACCGCCCCGGCGGCTGCCCCACCGACCTGCGCACCATCGCGCTGAAGGCGCTGGCGCTGTAGCCCAGTTCGGCGGCGATCTGGCCCATGGGCATGCGCCCGGCGGCCAGCGATACGGCCTTGGCCAGGATCACCTGCTGGCGCCACTGGGTGAAGGTGCTGCCCAGCTCGGAGCGGAACAGGCGCGCCACGGTGCGGGGGCTGGCGCCCGTGTCTTGCGCCCAGTCGGCCAGGGTGTCGTGGCGTGTGGGGTCGGCCAGAACGGCTTCGCACAGGTGGAGCAGGCGCTTGTCCTGGGGCAGGTCCACGCCCAGCTTCACGGCGGCGGCGCGGGCCAGCTCGCCCCTGACCAGGGCGCTCAGGTGCTGTTCGCGCCGCAGTTCGGCGGGCGTGGGGGCGGGGTCGCCATCGGGTGTGGTGGGCATCTCGCGCACCAGGGCGCGCAGCAGCTCGGACACCTCCAGCACGCGGCACTGGCGCCAGGCGTCTTCCTGGTCGCGCGGCACACCGGGGCCGCAGCGCCCCCGGGGCTGGTGAAAGTACAGCGTGCGCAGGTCGGCGTCTTCCACCATGGTCACGGCATGTTCCACACCGGGCGGAATCCACAGCGCGCGCGAGGGCGGCACGATGTAGGTGCCGTGGTTCACCGTGAGCCGGATCACACCCGTGGTCGATATCGCCACCTGCGCCCAGGGGTGGCTGTGCGGCATCACCTGGGTGTCGGCGGCCAGCCAGCGCAGCTTGGCGCGCACAGGGCGCGCGGTGGTGGGCACAAACAGCTCGGGCGTGAGCGAGTCCACGTACGACAGGCCGCGTGGCTTGCCGGCCTGGGGGCGTGGCACGACCTGGGCGGCAAAGTGTTCCACCACCGGTTCGGTGGGCGCCGTGGGCGTGGCGGGCAGAGTGCGCGGGTTTGGCATGTTTGCGACAAAAGTTGTCTGCCTATCGTAAACCTGCCGGGGCTGCCCTGCCTAAGATCAACCCATGACCGCTTCCTCTTCCTCTGGCACCCTCGCCAACCCTGTCCCGTTGCGGCAGGACGCCCGCACCATCGGCCTCGTTGGCCTGGCCCATGGCAGCTCGCATTTCTTCCACATGCTGCTGCCGCCGCTGTTCCCGTGGCTGATCGGTGAGTTTGGCTTCAGCTACTCCGAGCTGGGCCTGCTGGTGTCGGTGTTTTTTGTGATCTCGGGCGTGGGCCAGGCGCTGTCGGGCTTCATCGTGGACCGCGTGGGCGCGCGGCCGGTGATGTTTTTTGCGCTGTCGAGTTTTGCGGCAGCGGGCCTGGCGGCGGGCATCGCGCAGGGCTACTGGGGCCTGTTGCTGGCGGCCGCGCTGGCCGGTCTGGGCAATGCGCCGTTCCACCCGGTGGACTTCACGATCCTGAACAAACGTGTATCGCCCCAGCGCCTGGGGCATGGCTTTTCGGTGCACGGCATCAGCGGCAACCTGGGCTGGGCCACGGCGCCGGTGTTTATGGCGGGCATTGCCACGGCCACGGGCTCGTGGCGCACGGCCTGCCTGTGCGGTGGGCTGTTCGCCCTGGTGGTGCTGGCCATCATGGTCTGGAACCGCGATGCGCTGGACGACCGCCAGGGCGCCTGGGTGCACCAGGCCAAGGGCGGGGCAGGGGCTGCCAAGCCCGAGCACCCCATGGCCTTCCTCAAGCTGCCCTCGGTGTGGCTGTGTTTCTCGTTCTTCTTTTGGAGCACCTGCGCCCTGAGTGCCATCCAGAGCTTTGCCAGCCCGGCGCTGCAGTCCATGTATGGCCTGCCGCTGAGCATCACGGCCATGGTGGTCACCGGCTACATGCTGTGCGGCGCGGTGGGCATGTTGATCGGCGGCTTCCTGGTGGGGCGTGTGCAGCGGCTGGAGAAGATCATCTCGGTGTGCCTGCTCGGCTCGGCCGCGCTGCTGGTGGTGGTGGGCCTGGGCTTTTTGCCCGGTATGGCGGCGGTGGTGGTGGCTTCGGTGGCCGGGCTGGGCACGGGCCTGGCGGGCCCCTCGCGCGACATGCTCATCAAGCGCGCCGCGCCCCCCGGCGCCACGGGCCGCGTGTATGGCACGGTGTATTCGGGGCTGGACCTGGGCTTTTGCCTCGCCGCCCCCGCGTTTGGCGCCATGCTGGACCACGGCATGACCTCGGGCATCTTCTACGGCTCGGCCTTCACGCTGGCGCTGAGTGTGGTGTCGGCGGCGCTGGTGGGGGTGGGGGTTGCGGCACGAGCTGCCAGGCCCCTGGCGACGGCGGTCTGAAGGACGCTGGGGCAGCTACGGGCACTCCCGCCGCGCTGGCGAGGCTGTCGAGAGACAGGTCGAACGCGTTCTAATGCCAGGCTGAACGCGCGCCCCGCGCCGGTAGCCCCAGCCGGGGCTTGGCCGCAACGGCGCTTGCTGCTTTTGGTCACCAACCCTTCATTGCCCTGTTCGTACACACCCATGCGCAAGATTGCTTTGGAATCCATCGCGGCGGGCACCTTCGCTGCGCTGGCCATGATGCCGGCGGGCTGGCTCTTTCGGCTGCTGGAGATGCGCGTCGGGCACTACGGCCCCAAGTTTGCGGCCCTGTACCTTGCGCAGCCCGGGCCCGTCGCGCTATTCGTTCAGCACCTGGTTCTAGGCTGGGTGTCTGCCCTTCCCCTGGTAGTGTTGCCACTGCACCGTATGGCCACAGGCGGGGCGCTGGGTGTGGGTGCTGTCTACGGTGCACTTTATTACGCAACCGTCAACTCGCTGGCGCTCCCGATCTGCTTTGGTGATCCATTGCCCTGGAGCCTGGGGCTGGCCGTGGTGCTGCCTAGCCTGGTGGTGCACGTGGTTTTTGGTGTGGCGGTGGCTTTCGGAGTGCTGGCGATGAGGCGCAGGGGCGGGGGTGGACGTTAAAAATCGTCGCGGTCGATTTGCAGCCGACGATCTCTCAGTCCGACAGCTCTTAGGCTCCCGCATACTCCTGCCATGCCATTTCCCCTTGAAGAACGCCGCGCCTTGCTCAACGTGAAGGGCGTGGGGCCGACCGTCGTCGCCCGGCTTGAACAGATGGGCTTTGAATCGCTGGCGCATCTGGGCAAGGCCAATGCCCTGGACATTGTTTCCACGGCCTCGGCCATGGTGGGCTCCACCTGCTGGAAGAACAGCCCCCAGGCCCGCGCAGCGATCCAGGCGGCCATTGCACTGGCCCAGTCGCGGCCTGCTTGACCTTTCAGCTGCAAGCCTGGGTGGGGTGTGTTGCAATGCGGCCCGGCGATGGGGCAACAAGTGGCCCCTGCTGCTGCCTCACACCATTTCCAGGACACCCCATGACCCACCCCATCTACAACGCCAGCATCCCCGTCTTTCGCCAGATGCTGGGCTCCCTGAAAGACGTGCTGGCCAAGACCGAGGCCCATGCCACGGCGCGCAAGATCGAGCCGGATGCCCTGCTGCAGGCCCGGCTGTTCCCCGACATGTTCCCCATGGCGCGCCAGGTGCTGATTGCCTGCGACTTTGCCAAGGGCGTGGCGGCGCGCCTGGCCGGGGTGGAGGTGCCGTCCTTCCCCGACGCCGAGCGTCCCGGTTTTGCCGACCTGAATGAACGCATCGACACCGTGCTCACGTTTGTCGAAGGCCTGCCAGAGGCTGCGTTTGCCGATGCCGCCACACGCCAGATCACCATCCAGCCCGGCACCCCGCGCGAAAAACAGTTCGTCGGCGAGCATTACCTGCTGCACTACGGTCTGCCTCAGTTCTTCTTCCACGTGAACGCGACCTATGCCATTGCGCGGCACAACGGCGTGGAGCTGGGCAAACGCGACTACATGGGCAAGTACTGATCAGTGCCTGTGCGCAGACGGTCACCTCGGTGGCCGCTACTGCGCATAGTTCAGCGGCAGCGCCGTGGTGAACTTGATTTCTTCCATCGCAAAGCTCGAACTCACGTCTGACAGCGCCACGGCCTGCGTGAGCCGCTTGTAGACCGAATCGTAGGCGCGGATGTCGGGCACCACCACGCGCAACAGGTAGTCCACATCCCCGCTCATGCGGTAGAACTCGACGATCTCGGGGATGCCCATCACGGCATCCCGCAGGGTGTCAAACCATTGCTGGTGGTGCTGGTTGGTCTTCACGGCCACGAACACCGTCACACCCACATTCACCTTGCGCGGGTCCACCAGGGCGACATGGCGGGTGATGTAGCCCTTCTCGCGCAACCACTGAATGCGCCGCCAGCAGGGCGTGTTGGACAGGTGCACGGCCTCGGCCAGCTCGGCCAGTGGCGTCTCGGCGTTGTGTTGCAGCATCGCCAGCAGCTGGCGGTCAATGGAATCCAGATTCTGTTTCAAGGGATATGTGAGAAATCGTTTCCCTTATTGGGCGTTAATCAGGGCATAAAAGCAAAGTTTTTTCAGGGCTGTCGTTACATACTGTCAAGGCATCGTTGGCACGGAATCTGCGTCAAGTCCCCGTAATTTCGCACCGTGCATCCACCCGGTGCGTGGTGCGCTGTCTCCCCATGGCACGCCGTTCCTGGCCCCTCCCGTCGCCCTTTTTTCAAGGATCTCATCCATGTCGCTTTCTGTTTTTCGACGCAACCCCTACGCCCTGGGACTGAGCATTGCCGCATTGGCCGTGCTGGCCGCCTGTGGCGGCAGTGACGGCCCCACCACCCCGGTGGCCACGCCTGAGCCCGCCGAGCAGTACGTGCCGCCCGAGCCGCCCTCGGGCTACACGCCCAAAACCATCAGCTATGCCAACAAGGACATGGTGGCGGCGGCCAACCCGCTGGCGGTAAAGGCAGGTGTCGACATCCTGGCCAAGGGCGGCACGGCCACAGATGCCGCCATTGCGGTGCAGATGGTGCTGAACCTGGTGGAACCGCAGTCGTCGGGCATTGGTGGCGGCGCCTTCATGCTGCACTACGACAAGGGCGCCAACAAGCTGCTGGCCTACGACGGCCGCGAGACCGCGCCCAAGGCCGCCACGCCCAACCTCTTCATCGGCGCCGATGGCAAGCCGCTGGCGTTTCTGGCGGCGGTGGACGGCGGCCTGTCGGTGGGCACGCCGGGCGTGCTGCGCATGCTCGAAGCCGCGCACAAGGCCCACGGCAAGCTGCCCTGGAAGGACCTGTTCGAGCCCGCCATCAAGCTCAGCGAAGACGGCTTTGCGATCTCGCAGCGCATGAGTGTGTCCATTGCCGGGTCGGCCGCGCGCATCAAGGCCCAGGGCGAGCCCGGATCCAGCTATTTCCTCAACGCCGACGGCACGGCAAAGGCGGCGGGCACGCTGCTCAAGAACCCTGAATTTGCAGCCACCCTCCGGGCCATTGCAGCGGGCGGTGCCGATGCGTTCTACAAGGGGGACATCGCCAAGGACATCGTGGCCAAGGTGGTCAGCCATCCCACCAACCCCGGCAAGCTCGCGCTCGATGACCTGAGCGATTACACCCACAAGGTGCGTGAGCCCGTGTGCGGCGTCTACCGTGTGCAGTACCGCGTGTGTGGCATGCCCGCGCCCAGCTCCGGCGGCATCGCGGTGCTGCAGACGCTGGGCCTGCTGCAGGGCTTTGACCTGGCGGCCATGAAGCCCAACACGCTCGACTCCGTGCACGTGGTGTCCGAGGCCTACCGCCTGGCCTATGCCGACCGCGCGCTGTATGTGGCCGACCCTGACTTCGTCAACGTGCCCCAGGCCGGCCTGATCAATGCCGACTACCTCAAGGAGCGCGCCAAGCTCATCAGCCTGCAAAAGAGCATGGGCGTGCCGGTGGCTGGCATCCCGCCGGGTGTCACGGGCGCCACGGGCAAGGACAGCTCACTGGCCCTGCCATCGACCACGCACATGTCCATCATCGACAACGCGGGCAACGCGGTGTCCATGACCACCACCATCGAGAACGGCTTCGGCAGCCTGCAGATGGTGCGCGGCTTCTTGCTGAACAACCAGCTCACCGACTTCTCGTTCACGGCCACCGACGCGGCAGGCAACCCCATTGCCAACAGCGTGCAGGCCGGTAAGCGCCCCCGCAGTTCCATGGCACCCACCATCATCTTCAACGCCACCACGGGCGACCTCGAAGGTGTGGTCGGCTCGCCAGGAGGCAGTGCCATCATCCAGTACACCGCCAAGACCATCCTGGGCATGACGGACTGGGGCCTGAACGTCCAGCAGGCCATCAACCTGCCGAACTTCGGTGCGCAGACCAACGCCACCACGTCCATCGAAAAGGGCTCGCTCATCGACACCGCTGCCATCCGCGACGGACTCAAGGCGCGCGGCCACACCGTGGCGCAGACCGACTCCTTCACCAGCGGCCTGCATGGAGCGGTGTTCAACGGTGTGCGGTCCAACGGCAATGCGGGCCTGCTGTCGCGCAACCCAGGTGCGGGCACCTATGCCGGTGGCGCCGATCCCCGCCGGGAGGGGATTGCGCTGGGCAACAACTGAGCTGCGCAATGTGATCGGTGGCGGCTCCAGAGCAGGGGCTGCGCTGATACTGACGAAGGCTGCCGGGTGGACTACCGGGCAGCCTTTTTTTGTGGGTGCTCCGTGGTGGCCGCCGGGTGCTTTTCGCCCGCCAGTGTCTGGAGCAAGCGGGTGAAGGTCGCTGTCGGGCCCACGTTGTCCTCGGCTCGATAGACCAGCGTCAGGGGCACATCCAGCCGCCCGCCATCCACCAACGGCCGGTAGGCAATGGCGTGGCGGTGCACGCCCAGCATCGATGAAGGCACCATGGAAATGCCCGTGCCCGCAGCCACCAGGTTGAGGTTGGTCAGCATGCGCGCCACCTCGGCCACCACGCGGGGGCGCACGCCCTGCTCGGCACACAGCGCCAGCAGGTTGGCATACAGGCCGGGCGCGCCCGGGCGGCGCACCAGGATCATGGGCTCGCCCTCCAGGTCGGCAATCTGGATGGGCAGCGGCTTGCCGCGCCGCTGGCGTTGTGCCAGTGGGTGGTCGATGGGCAGGGCCACCATGGCGGGCTCGTGCTGCAGCGTATCGAACACCAGGCCCGCAGGCCGCGCCACGGGTACGCGCAGCAGGCCACAGTGCAGGCGGCCATCGGCCACGGCCTCGGTGATTTCGGCGGCGTTGTTCTCGCCAATCTCCAGCACCAGGCCGGGGTGGCGGGCGCGGCACTCCCGCAAGGCGAACGGGGTGAACTCGTGCGCAGCGGCCGAGCTGGTGAAGGCAATCACGAGCCGGCCGGTCTTGCCCTCGGCCAGCAGCTGCATGCGGCTTTGCAGTGCGTCGACGTCATGCACCAGGCGGGCGGCATCGGCCTGCAGTGTCTGCCCCGCCTCGGTCAGCGTGACGCCCTTGGCATGGCGCTTGAACAGCACCACACCCACCGTGTTTTCAAGGGCCTTGATCTGCTGGCTGAGCGGTGGCTGGGCCATGCCCAGCAGCTCTGCCGCGCGGGTCATGTGCCCGGCTTCGGCCACCGCGAGAAAGTAGCGCAACTGGCGGATGTCCATGTCAGAGGTCGGGTGCAGATGGCAGGATGTTCATATGCAAATCGTATCGCCTAGAGCATTTTTGCCTATTTGACGTATTGAAAGCCGGTTTCTACGATGCAGCGGCATCCGGTTTGAAACGGCCCATAAGAATCCTCAAGGAGACACATCCACCATGACTGCCCCGCAACCCCATTTGCCTCTGCCCCGCCTGGCCCTGCTGGGCCTGGCGTGCCTTGCGGTGGCCGCCTGTGCGCCCATGGCACCCAGCTGTGCACCAGCGGCCAGCGCGGTTTCTGCCAAGGCCGAGGCCGCCCCCGTGGCTGCGGCCTGCCCCAAGGACTTGGCACCCATCGCCCGCTGCCTGTCGGGCCAGGATTCGGCGGGTGCGTATTACCTGATCGCCATGCCGCAGCGATGGAACGGTCACCTCGTGCTGCATGCCCACGGGGGCCCCGCGCTGGGTGCGCCCAGGATGGAGCGGTCGGTCGAAGACCTCACGCGCTGGTCCATCATGGTCCGTGCGGGCTACGCCTGGGCGGGCAGCACCTTCCGCCAGGGCGGCGTGGAGGTGCGCGCAGCGGCCGAGGACACCGAGCGCCTGCGGCAGATCTTTGTGCAGCACGTAGCGCAGCCGCAGCGCACGGTGCTGCACGGCCAGTCCTGGGGCGCCAGCGTGGCAGCCAAGGGGGCCGAGATGTTCCAGACCACCGCCAATGGCAAGCGCCCTTACGACGCCGTGCTGCTCACCAGCGGCGTGCTGGCAGGCGGCACGCGGTCCTACGACTTCCGCACCGACCTGCGCGTGGTCTACCAGTACCTGTGCAACAACCACCCCCGGCCCACCGAGGTGCAGTATCCGCTGAACATCGGCCTGCCTGCCGATGCGGCGATGACCCAGGCGGACCTGGCCGCACGCGTGAACGAATGCCTGGCGCTGAACAAGCCGGTGGCCGAGCGCACGCCCGAGCAGCAGCGAAAAGTCAAAACCATCGTGGATGTGATCCGCATCCCGGCCAGCTCCATCCAGGGCCACATGAACTGGGCCACCTTCCACTTCCGCGACGTGGTGCAGCACCGCACGGGCGGCGCCAGTCCGTTTGGCAACCAGGGGGTGTTGTACCGGGGCTCGCCCGACGATGCCGCCCTGAACGCGGCCGTGCTGCGCTACCGCGCCGACCCTGCGGCCGTGGCCCGCTTCGCGCAGGACACGGACCTGACCGGCCGCATTCCCGTGCCTGTGCTCACCGTGAAAGGCGTGGACGACCCCACCGCCTTCGTCGAGCTGGATGCAGCCTTCAAGGCCACCATGGCGCAGGGCGGCAGCGCGGCGCGCCTGGTGCAGACCTTCACCCAGCACAACACCCACAGCTACCTGAGCGACCCGACCTACCCCACGCTTTTGGCGGCGCTGCTGCGCTGGGTGGACACGGGCGACAAGCCCACGCCCGAGGGCATTGCGCGGCAGTGCGCAGGCATGGAGACCCCCTTTGGCAAGGGCTGCGCCTTCCTGCCCGGCTATGTGCCTGCGCCGCTGGCCAGCCGGGTGGCTGAGCGCGAGCGGCCGTAGACCAGCCGCCAGCAAGAAAAAGGCCCCGCTGAAACAGCGGGGCCTTGTGTCAAGACGCTACAAAATTTATAGCTGATTGCGCTTTCTAGATAAGCGCCAGATGCCAATATCGCCAAAAAATCACAGTCAGAGCACCTGTCTTCTCGCACCAGGTGCAGCCCCGGCCGGGGCCGCCCCGCCGCCTCTGCTTACTTGACGGAGGCAAGCGCCTTGTTCAGCGTGGCGCTCGGGCGCATCACGGCGTCCAGCTTGGCCACGTCGGGCAGGTAGTAGCCGCCGATGTCAGCAGGTGCGCCCTGCACGGCCGCCAGCTCGGCCACGATGGTCTGCTCGTTGTCGGTCAACTGTTTGGCCAGGGGCGCAAACTTGGCGGCCAGCTCGGCGTCTTCGGTCTGTGCGGCCAGTTCTTGCGCCCAGTACAGCGCCAGGTAGAACTGGCTGCCACGGTTGTCCAGCTGGCCGGTCTTGGGGCTGGGGTTCTTGTTGTTGTCCAGCAGCTTGCCCGTGGCGGCGTCCAGCGTCTGGGCCAGCACCTTGGCCTTGCCGTTGCCGGTCTTCAGGCCCAGGTCTTCCAGCGACACGGCCAGCGCCAGGAACTCACCCAGCGAATCCCAGCGCAGGTGGTTTTCTTCCACCAGCTGCTGCACATGCTTGGGGGCCGAGCCGCCCGCGCCCGTTTCGTACATGCCGCCACCGGCCATCAGTGGCACGATGGACAGCATCTTGGCCGAGGTGCCCAGTTCCATGATGGGGAACAGGTCGGTGAGGTAGTCGCGCAGGATGTTGCCGGTGGCGCTGATGGTGTCCAGGCCACGGATCACGCGCTCCAGCGTGTAGCGCATCGCACGCACCTGGCTCATGATCTGGATATCGAGGCCGACGGTGTTGTGCTCGTGCAGGTACATCTTCACCTTGGTGATGAGTTCCTTTTCGTGCGGGCGGTACGAGTCGAGCCAGAACACCACGGGCATGCCGGAGTTGCGGGCGCGGTTGACGGCCAGCTTCACCCAGTCGCGGATCGCGGCGTCCTTGACCTGGCACATGCGCCAGATGTCGCCAGCTTCCACGTTCTGGCTCAGCAGCACTTCGCCCGTGGCCAGGTCGGTGATGTTGGCCACGCCGTCTTCAGCGATCTCGAAGGTCTTGTCGTGGCTGCCGTATTCCTCGGCCTGCTGGGCCATCAGGCCCACGTTGGGCACGGTGCCCATGGTCTTGGGGTCGAACGCGCCGTGCCACTTGCAGAAGTTGATGATCTCCTGGTAGATGCGGGCGAAGGTCGATTCAGGCATCACGGCCTTCACATCCTTCAGGCGGCCGTTGGCGTCCCACATCTTGCCGCCGTTGCGGATCATCGCGGGCATGGAGGCGTCCACGATGATGTCGTTGGGCGAGTGGAAGTTGGTGATGCCCTTGGCCGAATCCACCATGGCCAGCTCGGGGCGGTGCTCGTGGCAGGCGTGCAGGTCGCGCTTGATCTCGTCGCGCTGGCTTTGTGGCAGCGTCTCGATCTTGGTGTACAGATCGACCATGCCGTTGTTCACGTTCACGCCGAGTTCTTCAAAGGTCTTGGCGTGTTTCTCGAACGCGTCCTTGTAGAAGATCTTCACGCAGTGGCCGAACACGATGGGGTGCGACACCTTCATCATTGTGGCCTTCACGTGCAGCGAGAACATCACGCCGGTCTTGCGCGCGTCTTCGATTTCCTTTTCGTAGAACTCCAGCAGCGCCTTCTTGCTCATGAACATGCTGTCGATCACTTCGCGGTCGAGCAGGCTGACCTTGGGCTTGAGGATGATGGCCTTGCCGCTCTTGGTGATCAGCTCCATCTTCACGTCACGGGCGCGGTCCAGCGTCATGGACTTTTCGCCGTGGTAGAAGTCGCCAGCGTGCATGTGCGAGACGTGCGAACGCGATGCCTGGCTCCACTCGGCCATGCTGTGCGGGTTCTTGCGTGCGTATTCCTTCACGGCCTTGGGCGCGCGGCGGTCAGAGTTGCCTTCGCGCAGCACGGGGTTCACGGCCGAGCCGATGCACTTGCCGTAGCGGGCCTTGATCTCTTTTTCCTTGTCGTCCTTGGGCTGGTCCGGGTAGTCGGGCAGGGCGTAGCCCTTGGCCTGCAGCTCGGCGATGGCGGCCTTGAGCTGCGAGACGGACGCACTGATGTTGGGCAGCTTGATGATGTTGGCGTCGGGCTGCAGCGTTTTCTTGCCCAGCTCTGCCAGGGTGTTGGGAGCGCGCTGGTCTTCCTTCAAAAACTCGGGAAACTCGCCCAGCACGCGGGCGGCCACGGAGATGTCGCTCTCCGTCACATTGATGCCTGCGGGCGCCGCGAACGTGCGGACGATGGGCAGGAAGGAGGCCGTGGCCAGACGGGGTGCTTCGTCGGTCAGGGTGTAGATGATGGTCGGTTGCTGGGTCGTCATGGCTTGTCTCACGAAACAGAGTAGGTAGGTGCCCCCGGCTGCGTCGCAGCGGGGCCAAACGCGGATGCTCTCTGATTCTCCTTGCTCGGGGCTGTCACAGCCCACTGTTTTTGCAATCGAATCTCACAATGCAAAATTATCATAAGCCCGGGGCACTTTTTTTCACCAAATAGGTGGTAATCACCCTGCGGCGCTCTGCAGTTTGACCGCGTTGGCGGCAGCGCGCCACCCCCAGTACACCCTATGAAAGGCCCCCTGGAACGGCCACCACGCGGCCAGGCAGGACGGCAAACTGCGCCCAGTGCGCGGGCAGGGCTTCGGGCGCCGTACCGGTGAAGGCCCCGAAGGCGGGCAGGATCAACTGTCCATCGCCCCACCCAAAGCAGGGCGCCCGCAGCGCATCCCGCGCCGGGCCGCGCAGCCGCAGCGTGGGGTGCAGGTGCCCGGCGAGCACCGTGTGTCCTGCCACCGCCTGCGGGTGATGGCAGGCCAGCACCGGCGCATCGGCACAGGGCAACCAGGGCTCGTGGACCAGCGCCAGAGCCAGCGTGGCCGGTGGGTCGCCCGCGTGCTGGTCGTGGTTGCCGCGCACCAAGGTCATCGCCACATGCGCATGGCATTGGCGCCAGGGCAGCAGCTGCTGCCACAGCGCATCGGCCGCGCCGCTGCGCGCATGCAGAAAGTCGCCCAGAAACACCAGATGGTCGGCACCGGTGGCAGCGAGCACTGCATCCAGCCGCGCCAGGTTGTCGGCCGTGGTGCCGTGCGGCACGGGCTGGCCCGCGCGGCGGAAGGTGGCCGCCTTGCCGAAATGCACATCCGCCACCATCACCATGCGCGCGGCAGGCCACCACAGCGCACGCTGGGGCAGCAGCTGCAGGGCGGTGCCGCAGGGCAGGGTGATGGCGTGCGCACCGATGGTGTGCGTGGGGGTGGCCAGCGAGGTCATGGTGCTCAGAATCCGTGGCGTCTGCGGGCGCGACGAGGGCTGTCCCCGGCCGGGTCTCGGCGCGTGCGCCGTGCCGAGGTCGCGGAGCCTTCAGGGAGGTCCCACGCCATGTCCGTGGATTGCACAGGGTGCTGCGCCAGGTGGGTGCCCGTGGTGGCGTCGGCCGCCTGCTCCAGCGCTTGCACCATGCGCGCCAGCCGGTCGGCCAGGGTCTCGGTGCTCAGGCGCTCGCGAAAGCGCTCCACCATCAGCGGCAGGGCAAACGGGGTGGGGCGCGTGAGGGCATGGATGGACAGGGTCTGCGCCTGCATGCCGCGCAGCGTGCGTGCCAGTCGCTCCATGTCCAGCTCGTTCGCCAGCAGCTCGGCACGGGCCTGGGCCAGCAGCAGGTTGTCGGGGTCGTACTGCGCAAACACGTCGTAATAGAGCGACGACGAGGCCTGCAGCTGGCGGCTGCTGCGCTGCTCGCCGGGGTGGCTCTGGAAGATCAGGCCCGCAATGCGCGCGATCTCGCGAAAGCGCCTGCGCGCCATTTCGGTGGCGTTCAGGCTGGCCATCACTTCATCTTCGAGCCCGCTACCGATGGTGGTGTGTGTGCCTTCGCCGATCAGGCGCGGCAGCAGCGCGGGCCAGTCCACGGGCTTGGCCGACAGCAGCTCCAGCCCGTAGTCATTGACCGCGATGGAGAAGGTGTTGGGCACCTGCTGCGACGCGCGCCAGCCCAGCAGCCCGGCCAGGCCCAGGTGCACCAGGCGGCCCGCCAGTGGGTACAGGTACAGGTGCCAGCCCTCGCGCGTGTGCAGGGTCTCGGCCACCAGGCGGCTGGGTGTGGGCAGCGCCGACCAGGCCTGCTGCAGCTCCAGCAGCGGCCGGGCGCAGCGCATCTCGGGCGTGGTGAACTGGCCGCGCTCGGCCTGCGCCAGCTGTTCCAGCATCGCATCGGCCAGCGTGTTTGACAGCGGCATGCGCCCGCCGCTCCAGCGCGGCAGTGCGGCGCTGCCCCTGGGGGCGATGCGCACATAGGCCGTCATCTGCTGGGTGCGCACCAGCTCCAGCAGCCGGCCTGCAAGCATGAACACATCACCCTTGCGCAGCCGGGCAATGAAGCTCTCTTCCACCGAACCCAGACGCCCGCCGCTCACAAACTGCACCTGCATGCTGGCATCGCTCACGATGGTGCCGATGTTGCTGCGGTGGCGGCGCGCCAGGCGCGCATCGGGCACGCGCCAGATACCTTCGTCGTCGGGCACCACGCGGTGAAAGTCCGGGTAGGTGGCCAGCGATGCGCCGCCCTGGCGCACGAACTGCAGCGCCCACTGCCAGTCGTTGTCGGCCAATGCAGCATAGGCCGGTGCGCGCCGCACTTCGGCCAGCAGCGCATCGGGCACAAAGCCGCCGCCGAGCGCCACGGTGACCAGGTGCTGCACCAGCACATCGAGCGGCGCACGCGGCGTGTGCCGGTCTTCAATGCGGCCCTGCGCCAGTGCGTGGCGCGCAGCGGCTGCCTCCACCAGCTCCAGGCTGTGCGTGGGCACCAGCGTGATGCTGGAGCTGCGCCCCGGCGCATGGCCCGAGCGGCCTGCACGCTGCACCAGCCGCGCCACGCCCTTGGCCGAACCGATTTGCAGCACCTGCTCCACCGGCAAAAAGTCCACGCCCAGGTCCAGGCTCGATGTGCACACCACGGCCTTGAGCTGCCCGGCCTTCAGGCCTCGCTCCACCCAGTCGCGCACCTCATGCCCCAGCGACCCATGGTGCAGTGCGATGGTGCCGGCCCAGTCGGGCCGTGCCTCCAGCAGCGCCTGGTACCAGCGCTCCGCCTGAGACCGGGTATTGGTGAACACCAAGTTGGACGCTGCCGCTTCGATCGACTGCACCACCTGCGGCAGCAGGCTCAGCCCCATGTGGCCCGCCCATGCAAAGCGGTCGGCACGCGCGGGCAGCATCACCTGCACCTCCAGCCGCTTGTCGATGCGGCCTTGCACCAGCACGGCGGGCGGTGGCTGTGGCGCTTCCGCCGTGCTGGGCACTGGCTGCGGCAGCAAGGCGTGCAGGGCCTCCTCCAGGTTGCCCAGCGTGGCCGACATGCCCCACACCTGCAGCGCCGGGTTCCAGCCCGACAGGCGCGCCAGCGCCAGCTGCACCTGCACGCCGCGCTTGTTGCCCACCAGCTCGTGCCACTCGTCCACCACCACCAGGCGCACGCTGGCCAGGCGCTCGCGCGCATCGGCGCGGGCCAGCAGCAGCGACACGCTTTCGGGTGTGGTCACCAGCAGCGTGGGCAGACGGCGGTCTTGCGCAGCGCGCTCGCCGCTGGCCGTGTCGCCCGTGCGCAGGCCGCTGGTCCAGGTGGGGGCCAGATCGGGCAGCGGTGCCTGCAGGGCGCGCAGCGAATCGGCAGCGAGTGCGCGCATGGGCGTGATCCACAGCACGGTGAGGGGTGGTGCCGCAGCGCGGCGCGTGCGCAGGGCGGTGCGGGCGTTGGGGACTTTGGGGGCTTCTTCGGGCGCTGGTGCAGCATCGGCCCACGCCAGATGCTGCAGCGCACCCAGCCACACCGCATAGGTCTTGCCCGCACCCGTGGTGGCATGCAGCAGGCCCGAGCGGCCCTCGCCCATCGCGCGCCACACGTCGTGCTGGAAGCCGAAGGGCTGCCACCCGCGCGCCGCCATCCAGGCGGCTGCGGCACTCGGTGCCACCGGGGGCAGGGGCTTGCGCGGGCGGCGTATCGTGCTCATACGGCCGCGTCCTGCCTTGGCAGCAGTGCCATCAGCGTTTGCAAGGTATCGGCCTCGGCCACGGGTTTGTCTTGCCGCCAGCGCAGCATGCGCGGAAAGCGCACTGCGATGCCGCTCTTGTGGCGCGGGCTGCGCGCAATGCCTTCGAAGCCCAGCTCAAACACCAACGTCGCGTCCACGCTGCGCACGGGCCCGAAGCTCTCGCGCGTGGTCTTGCGGATGATGGCATCCACCTGCGCAATCTCGGCATCCGTCAGGCCCGAATAGGCCTTGGCAAAGGGCACCAGCTGCCGGTCCGGGTCGTCCTGCGGCCCGGTCCACACGGCAAAGGTGTAGTCGGTGTAGAGGCTGGCGCGGCGGCCGTGGCCGCGCTGGGCGTAGATGAGTACCGCGTCCACGCTCATCGGGTCGATCTTCCACTTCCACCACACGCCCACATCCTTGGTGCGGCCCACGCCATAGTGGGCGCTGCGGTGCTTGAGCATGAAGCCCTCGGTGCCCATGCTGCGCGCGGCCTCGCGCTGGCGCGCGAGGTCGGCCCAGTCGGAGCCGTGCAGCAGCGCGCTCAGGCGCAGGGTCTTGCGGGGCGGGGGGGCGATGGCGGTGTCATTGGGCGGCTGCAGCGTGGCCTCCAGCAGCGTGCGGCGGGCCTGTTGCGGCTCTTGGCGCAGGTCCTGCCCAGCGTGCTCCAGCAGGTCGTAGGTGACCAGCACCACGGGCAGTTCGCGCAGCAGCTTCGGGCCCAGGGTCTTGCGGCCCAGGCGCTTTTGCAGGTCGGCAAAGGGGCGGGGCTGGGGCTCGCCCGGCAGCCATACCAGGATCTCGCCATCGACCACTGCGCCGTCAGGGAGCTGCTCCATCGCGGCCTCGGCCAGTTCGGGGAAGCGGTCGGTCACCAGCTCTTCGCCGCGCGACCAGATCCACACCGCACCGCCCCGGCGCACGATCTGCGCGCGGATGCCGTCCCACTTCCATTCCACCAGCCAGTCACCTGGCGTGCCCAGCAGTGCAGGCATCTCGGCCACGGGCTGGTTGAACGGGTGGGCCAGGAAGAACGGGTAGGGCTGGCCTGCATCGGCAGCATCCTGCGTACTGGCATCGTCGTCCACCGGCGCGATCAGCGCCTGGTAGTCGCTGGCCTGCGGCTGCCGGCCGATCTGCGTGTAGCCCATCAGCCGGTGGGCGATGCTCTTGGGGTCCAGCGCGCTCACCGTGGCCAGCGCCTGCGTCACCTGCAGGCGCGACACCCCCACGCGGAAGTTGCCGGTGATGAGCTTGAAGTACACAAAGCGCTGCTCGGGCGCCAGCATGTTCCATTGCGTGCGCAGACGGATATCGGCGTCACCCTGCGGCAGGGCGCGCAGGGGCAGCAGCTGGGCCATCCATTCCGCCAGTGTCAGTTCGGTGGGCTGGGTGGGCGGGGGCAGCAGCAGGGCCAACGTTTCGGCCAGGTCGCCCACGGCCTGGTAGCTTTCCTCGAACAGCCACTCGGGCAGGCCCGCAGCCTCTTGCGCCAGCACCTTGAGGCGCTTGGTGGGCACCATCTGGCGGGGTTTGCCGCCTGCGAGAAAGTAGGTGGCCCAGGCCGCATCGGCGGGCGGTGCAGCACGAAGGTACGCCACCAGCGCTGCGAGTTTGGCCGACTGCGCGGTGGTGGCGTCGAGCGCCTGGAACAGCTGGGCAAAGGCCTTCATGCCGACCCCTCGGGTGCGGGCTCGCTGCCTGCTTCGGGCGCGGAACCTGCATCGTCCTCATTGTCATCGGCGCCGTATTCGGTCGCAAACACCTGGGCGTCCAGCCCCTGCTCGCGCAGCCAGCGCACCATCACGGCCGTGCTGCCGTGCGTCACGATGACGCGCTCCGCGCCCGTGGCGCCAATGGCTTTTTGCAAGCTGGGCCAGTCGGCGTGGTCGCTCATCACAAAGCCCCGGTCCACGCCCCGGCGTCGGCGTGCGCCGCGCACCAGCATCCAGCCGCTGGCAAACGCGTCAGAAAAATCACCAAAGCGCTTGAGCCAAGGGGTGCCAGCGGCCGAGGGCGGCGCCAGCACCAGCGCGCGTTTCAGGTCGGCCTTGGTGAGGCCCGGGTCCGTCACGCGCAGCGTGGGTGGCAGGTCTACACCGGCCGCTCGGTACACGGCGTTGAGCGGCTCCACCGCGCCATGCACCACGATGGGCCCGATGCTGGCGTCCACCCCATGCAGCAGCCGCTGCGCCTTGCCGAAGGCATAGGCATACAGCACGCTGGCCTTGCCCGCCGCTGCGTTCGTCGCCCACCAGGCATTGATGTCGGCAAACAGCGTGGGCTGCGAGGGCCAGCGGTAGATCGGCAGGCCAAAGGTCGATTCGGTGATGAAGGTGTGGCAGCGCACCGGTTCGAACGGCGTGCAGGTGCCGTCGTCTTCGAGCTTGTAGTCGCCCGAGGCCACCCACACCTGGCCGCCATGTTCGACGCGCACCTGGGCCGAGCCCAGCACGTGCCCGGCCGGGTGCAGCGAAACGCGCACGCCATGGTGGTCGATGACCTCGCCGTAGGCCAGCGTCTGCAGTGCGATGTCCGCCCCCAGCCGGTTGCGCAGCGTGCCCGCGCTGTCGGTATGCGCCAGGTAGTGGGCCGAGCCCATGCGTGCGTGGTCTGAATGGGCGTGCGTGATCACAGCCCGCTCCACCGGCCGCCAGGGGTCGATGTAGAAGTCGCCGGACGGGCAGTACAGGCCTTCGGGGCGGTGGACGATCAGGTCGCTTGCGGGCATGGTCGGGACATCGTAGGGGGCGGGCCAAAGCCGGGGCGCGGGCTGGGGATTGCGTGACGACGCTTCATGACTAAAATTTGAATAAAAATGGCTGCCAGCGCTTATATGATGAGTGCTGGAAGCTATAAATATGTGAGCAATCGCGCTGGGCGTGATTCATTCCGTCAGCGCTGTCAACGCCTCGTCCCATCATCTTGTGCAGCTTCACCCTGTCTGCAGGCCAACACCGCTTTTGTATGCGCACCGAAATCGCCCGCCCGTCAGACGCCGTTGCCATTGCTGCCGTGTTGCGCGAGGCCGCGCAGTGGTTGGTCGATCAAAAAATTCCGCTCTGGCTCGTGTCTGATTTCACAGATGACAGCGTGCAGCGTGATGTGGATGGCGGGTTGTATGTGGTCGCCAAAGCGAGCGAAGCGGTAGTGGGGGTGGTGCGCTTCCAGCGCGAAGACCCAGTCTTCTGGCCGGACGCTGAACCGGGCACCTCCGCGTTCTTGCACAAGCTGGCCGTACGGCGTGCTTGGGCGGGGCAGGGGGTATCTACGGCACTGCTGGCATTTGGGTGCCAGCACGCAGGCAGCCTGGGCCTGCGCTATCTGCGGCTGGACTGCGTGGCCGACCGGCAACCGCTGCGAAGGCTGTATGAGGGCTTTGGTTTTACCCTGAACGACTGTGTGCGCAAAGGCAGCAGAGAGTTTGCGCGGTACCAGATCGTGCTGTAGCCGCGCTGTGACCATCTTCAGGAAGGAACGATTCATGCGCCGTGTTTGTGTGTTCCGCCGGTTCGTCATGGCGTTGTTGGTGGCCGTCGCCATGGCCCCATTCCTGACCACTGCCCAGGTGGCTGGCAACCCCGCCCCGCGCACCAACGCCTTCAATGACCCTTTCGTACAGGTCACGAGCGCTATCCCGCAATGTCCCGTGCCCGAAGGCCCGCTCTACACCGAGGCCGAGGTGCGCGAGCTGGCGCATGTGCGATCGCAACACGGCGGCAGCTGCCACCGCGTGGGGCGCTGCCGCCTGCCCAACTCGTACCTGTACGACGCCGAGATCATTCCGCGCGTGCAGCGCTACATCCAGCAGGATGGGCGTTTTGACGACACCAGTGTGTGGGTTCTGGGCGAGCGGCGGCTGGTGACACTGATGGGTTGTGTGCAGTCGCAGGCGCAGGCCGAGGCGCTGGAGAAAGCCGTGTGGCTGGTGGACGACGTGATGGGGGTGATCAACCTGCTGCAGGTGGGCGTTGAGCGCGATGGCGTGCGCTACCCGGTGCGGTCAGTGCCGTAGCCGGTGCACCGGCCCTTTTATCCCAGCCGCACCCGGCGCGCAATCGGCCCCGACACGGGGCTTGCATCGCCGGTGCCACACATGGCGCGTGGGGGCTTGGGCTGGCCTGTTTCCTGCTGCATATTGCCGTTTCTCCTATTTCATCAAGGAAATTTCGCCATGCAATTCAAGCGTTCCCTGCTTGCGGCCGCTACCCTGGCCCTGGCAACCGTTGCTCCCACCGCGTCGGCAAAACCGTTCAAGTGGGCAGGCTCCAGCGACATCCAGACCATGGACATCCATTCGCAAAACAGCGCCCTGGGCAATGGCATCCATGCGGCTGTGTATGAGTCGCTGGTGATGTTCAACAGCCGCACGCTCAAGGTCGAGCCGCTGCTGGCCACCTCGTGGCAGCAGGTCAGCCCCACGCAGCTGCGCGTGAAGCTGCGACAGGGGGTGAAGTTCAGCGACGGCTCGGCCATGACGGCCGATGACGTGGTCTATTCGCTGCAGCGCGCGATGAGCAAGACCTCCACGTACTCCATCTACACCCAGGGCATGGACCGCATCGCCAAGGTAGACGGCGAGACCATTGACATCTTCCTGAAGAACCCCAACCCGGTGATCCTGAACCAGCTCACCGAGCTGCGCGTGATGAGCAAGGCCTGGGCCGAGAAGAACAACTCGGTCGAGCCCAAGGACATCAAGGCCAAGGACGAAACCTATTCGCACCGCAATGCCATGGGCACAGGGCCCTTCGTGCTCAAGGAATGGGTGCCCGACCAGAAGATCGTGTTCACGGCCAACCCCCACTGGTGGAATGCAGGCAAGGCCGAAGGCAACGTCACGGAGATCACCTACACCCCCATCAAGTCCGAAGCCACGCGCATCGCCGCGCTGCTGTCGGGCGAGGTGGACATGGTGCGCGACACCAGCATCCAGGATCTCGCCCGCATCAAGGCCAACCCCGCCCTCAAGGTCATGGAGATGGTGGAGAACCGCACCGTGTACCTCGCCATGGACCAGTTCCGCGACGAGCTGGTGGGCAGCAACATCAAGGGCAAGAACCCGCTCAAGGACCTGCGCGTGCGCAAGGCGCTTTACCAGGCCATCGACAGTGCCACGCTGCAGCGCGTGACCATGCGCGGCATGTCCAAGCCCACGGGGGCCATGGTGTCGCCGCTGGTCAATGGCTGGACGGAAGCCGTGGACAAGCGCCTGCCCTTTGACGCCAATACCGCGAAGGCCTTGCTGGCCGAGGCAGGCTACAAGGACGGCTTCGAGGTGGACTTTGCCTGCAGCAACAACGCCATCGTGCAGGACGAAGAACTGTGTCAGGCCATCACCTCCATGTGGTCGCGCATCGGCGTGAAGGCCAAGCTGCGCACGCTGCCAGCAGTCACCTACTACCCCATGGCACAGCGGCACGAGGCCAGCATTGCGCTGCTCAGCTGGGGCGTGCCCACCTTCGATGCGCTGTACACCCTGCAGTCGCTCACCCGCACCAAGACCACGGGCGGTGACGGCAACTACAACCTGGGCCGCTACAGCAACGAACGCATGGACTACATCGTGGACCGCGTGAAAACCGAGACCGACCAGCCCGTGCGCAACCGCTTGCTCACCGAAGGCCTGCAGCTGCAGAACGACACCGTGGCACACATCCCCCTGCACAACCAGATGCTGGCCTGGGCGATGAAGAAAAACGTGGAGCTGGTGCAGCGGCCGGACAACCGGATTGACTGGCGGCTGATCAAGGTGAATTGACGGGCAGGGACACGAAAGGCCCTCCAGCCACGGACGGCCTTCGTGGCACCTTCAAGCCGGCAGATTCAGCCGCAGCACGCTGTTCTCGCTGCCCACGTAGAGGCTGTTGGCGTCCGGGCCGGGGCTGATGAACTTCACCAGGTTCAGGCTCGCGGGCAACGCACCCAGGCGCACGCCGCCGGGCGTGGGATCGGCCTGCCCTGCCACCAGCTCCAGGCCCTTGGCCACTGTCCAGCGGTACACGCCGCAAGGGCTGGACAGGAATACCTGGCCGGGGCGACTGGGCAGGACGCACAGCTGCTGGTAGGGGGGAGAGTTGGGGCGGGTCACTTTGACAGGCGGCAGCGCAAAGGACTGGCGCGTCGCCCCTTCCAGTCGGACCAGCTCGGGCACGTAACGCACCAGTTTTCCTTCCGAGGTCGCGACGGTACGGTTGCACAGCACCCAGGAAACGGGCGAACTGCCGCCTTCGAATGCGATGTCTGTCACGTCCATGTGCCACGGGCGCTGGTCCAGGGGCGGGTAGTTGGCAGAGGAGTGGACCTGCTCAGGGTCGCCCACCACGACCTGCAGCTGCCCGGTGGCGCTGATCGTGCCGATCACGGAAACGCCTGAAGCCGGAGGAATCTCCGGCACGACCGAGAGCGGAACCACTCGCGTGGCGAACCAGAGCTGGCCGGTCGTGTCGGTCCGCAACACCTGCAGGCCGGCCAACGGGGAGTGCTGCACGGGTGGATAGTGGTCGAAGACGCTGCTACGGACCCACGGTTCCCAGGCGTTGCTGGACCCGCTTTTGGGCGAACGCAGCACAGTGTCGGCGACGGGGTCGTAGGTCAGCAGGTACCCGTACGCTTCGGCCAGATGCCGGTAGGCGGCCGGGCGTTCCAGTGGCAGCGAAAGCACCCGCCCTGTGCTGCTCACCGTGCGCACAGGTGCGCTCGGGACATGCTGTTGTGCGCTCACCGTATGCAATACACCGGCCGCGTCGGTATACGCATCCACACCTTCGATGAAATTGAAGCGGGCCGAGCCCGAGGTGCCGTCGGTTTGCCCGGGTTGCTCTTGCAAACCCACCCAGTGCGTCGGCACAGATGCGGGGAGCTTCACCGGGTCCAGCAGAAAGAGCGCATCCCCAGAAAAAGTGCCGGTACTCAAACCGCCGGCAACACTGACGGCCAGTCTCCCGTCGACAGCGTTGGCTGCGGCAGCCCTTACGCGCCCTGGAAGCTCCCAGCCTTGTTCACGGGTTCCGTCCAGGCCATATTGAGCCACGTTCGCAGTGGCCGGGTCCGTGCCCCAGTAGCGACCGCCGCCGTCCTTCACGGGCGCAAGTGGAACAACATTGCCGGGCCAGTTGTGGGGCAGGACGCTCCACGAGACTTCACCCGAGGCGGATTGCACGAGCTCCGCCCACTCCACAATGTTGCTCGGGTGCTCGCGCCGGAACCGACGGACCGCGCCGGCGGGGGAAAGGATCAGCACAGAGTTGGTCGGCGTTGGGATGAGGGTGGTGACTGTTCCGTCGGGCGCCAGCGTGCGAAGCATGGTCTGCGCGTTGGAATCGAAGGCAGGTTCGTCCAAAAAATACACCAGCCCATCGCTGCCCTGCACGGGGCTCATGAACTGCACGATCCGGGCTGCAGATCCTCTGCCGTCCTGCATCGTGGTGACGTTGTACTGGCCGGCCAACGGGACAACGTTTTCACCATCCAGGTACGCCACGACCACGCCAGGGTCGTTCTGGTTCTGCCCTGCCAAGTAGCGATCCTGGGCGTCAAAAAGCCCGCTGCTGGCTCGGATTGCCGGCGGAGCGTACGACACCGTCCCTTGAGGTGACACTTTGCCAACCATGCGATCCTCGGACTCATAACTCCCATAGCCGAGGAACCACAGTTCTCCTCGGCTGCTGAACGCGTGTCCCGTCATCGTAGGCGGCAGGCGTGCATCGGGTCCGGTGCCAGCCAGGAAGCCGGTCCCGCCCAACGCGCCCGCCGTCAGGCTAAGAGATGCCGGACTTGGCGTCGGCGCAGGCGCAGGCGCTGGTGCGGTGGCTTCACCGCTCCCACCCCCGCCGCACGCCGTCAGACCCGAAGCGGTCATCCAAAGGGCAAAGTGTCGTCGGGTGAGGGGGCTGGCGGGGGAAGAGTCGGAAGCGCTCATGAACAGTTTCCTCGGTCTGCGTTGCGAAGGGTGGTTTGTCTGCGGGACAGATGCATCGAGAAATGCCCCGCTCATGCGGGGTGCTAACCAGGCAATCCGAGCCGCAGCACGCTGTTTTCGCTGCCCACGTACAGGCTGTTGGCATCCGGGCCTGGGCTGATGAACTTCACCAGGTTCAGGCTGGCGGGCAAGGAGCCCAGGCGCACGCCGCCGGGCGTCGGGTCGGCCTGCCCGGCCACCAGCTCCAGGTCCTTGGCGACGGTCCAGCGGTACACGCCGCAGGGGCCGGACAGGAACACCTGGCCCGGCCGACTGGGCAGTACGCACAGCTGCTGGTAGGGCATCAACTCGCGCCGGTGGATGTCCAACCCGGGCAGCGCAAACGCCTGGCGTGTGGCACCTTCCAGCCGTACCAGTTCGGGCGCATAACGCTCGAACTGGCCTTGTGGGGTCAACACCGTGCGGTTGCACAGCACCCACGACACGGGGGACGCCGTGCCCTCGAAGGCGATATCGGTGATGTCCAGGTACCAGGGGCGCTGGGCCAGCGGCGGATAGTTGGCCGCGGAGTAGACCTGCTGCGGGTCACCCAACAGCACCTGCACCTGACCGGTGGCGCTGATGGTCCCGATGAGTGACGTGCCCTCGCCGGGCGGGTAGCTGCCATCGCCCTCGGGCAGCGTGCGGGTGGCAAACCACAGCAAGCCCGTGGTGTCCGGTCGAAGCACCTGCAGCCCCCCATACCCCGCAAAAACGCTGCTTTGCACCCACGGTTCCCACACCGTGCCGCTACCGTTCTTGGGCGTGCGTAGCACCGTATTGGTGGAGCGGTCGTAAGTCAAAAGATAGCCGTAGGCGATGGCCAGCAGGCCGGTGCGCCGGTAGGGCAATGCGGTGGAGGCCACTTGGCCGGACGGCGCCACGGTGCGCACGGGCGGTGCAGCGCCGCCGTAGGTCGTGCCCGCGCCCACTGCCACGAACAGCGGCCCAGACCCTTCAGAGACGGCGTGGGCGCCTCCGGTGAAGTCAAAGCGGGCAGCGTCACCCACGCCATCCGCATGGCCCAACTGGTCCGGCAGCCCGACCCACGCCGACAGCGGCGCCGTGGGCGCCGGGGAAGGGTCTAGCAGGTACAGCTCTGCGGGAAAGAGCGGCGCGCCTGGCAGATCACGGCGAATGCTCAGTGCGATTTGGCCGGTGGCGGGATTGGCCGCTGCCGCTTCCGGTGCGCCCGGGAGCTGCCGTGCGTTCTGCCGCGTACCGTCCAGCGCGTAATGCGCCACGGTTTTTGCGGCAGCGTCGTAACCCCAGTACCTGTCGGCACTGCCTTTGACAGGCGCCAAGGGTACGGCGCTGCCGCTGGGCCAGTTGCTGGGCAGGAGGTTCCATGCATAAACGCCTGGTGCCGTGTTGGCCAGTTCGGCCCATTCCACGTGGCCTGCGGCGTCGATGAACTTGCGCACTGCCCCGGTAGGAGACAAGACCAGCCGGCTGCCAACGGGCGCCGGAAGGAGGGACGTCACCGTACCGTCCGGCGCCAGCGTGCGCAGCATCTCGTGCGGACCCAAAAAGGTCCTGTCGAGGAAGTACACCATCCCGTCCCCGGCCAGAACGGGGGAGTCGAACTGGCAGATCCGGGCCGATCGCCCTTTTCCATCCTGCATGACATCAGGCTGGGTGGGATCTGTCGCTAGGCCCGCCAAGATCTCCAGCGAGTCGCCTTGCACCGTACAGATGACTCGAACAGGGCCCAAGCCTGCAACGGGGATCGCGACCAAATAGCGATCTTGCACGTCCACCACACCACCCGTCACGAAGGCCGGCAGCTCTGTCTCGGGAGTGCGGTAGGTGAGCGCCCCGTCCGGGGAAACCTTGCCGATCCGCTGCACATCAAGGTGCTCGCCGGTGAACCACAGGTGGCCTTGGCTGGTGAAGGCCGGACCGATCAACTTCCAGGGCAGGCGGGCCTGCGTGCCAGTGCCTGCAAGGAACCCGCTTCCCCCCAGTCCGCCCGCCAGCAGGCTGACTGAAGAGGGGCCGGGCGCCGAGGGCGCAGGCGCCGGTGCGGGGGCTTCCCCACTTCCACCCCCGCCGCAGGCGGTCAGGCCGGAAGCCGTCATCCAAAGCGCAAAGTGGCGCCTGGTGAGGGCGGAGGCAACGGTCTCGCTGGGTTGTTTCATGAACAGTTTCCGAAGTTTGAACAAGGGGCGCCTTCATCCAGAGGCGGATGCAGCGCGTGTGCCGCCTCAACCGGGAAGACCCAATCGCAGCACGCTGTTTTCGCTGCCTACGTACAGGCTGTTGGCATCGGGGCCGGGGCTGATGAACTTCACCACGTTCAGGCTGGTGGGCAGGGCGCCCAGGCGCACGCCAGCTGGCGTGGGTTGGTTCTGCCCAGCCAGCAACTCCAGGCCCTTGGCTACCGTCCATCGGTACACGCCGCATGCGCTGCACAGGAAGACCTCCCCCGGGCGGCCGGATACAACGCACAGCTGGTTGTAGTGCATGGAGGCGTAGTCGGTCTCGTTCGCGGAGGGCAGGGCGAAGGACTGGCGCGTGGCACCTTCGAGGCGCACCAGCTCTGGTGCATAGCCCAAGAGTTTCCTGTCGGTGCTCAAGATGGCCCGGTTGCACAGCACCCAGGAGATTGGGGAGCTTCCTCCTTCGAACGCCATATCTGTCACATCCATGTACCAGGGGCGCTGATCCAGCGGGGGATAGTTGGCGGCAGTATGGACGAGCTGTGGATCGCCTACCACCACCTGCACTTGCCCCGTGGCGGATATCGTGCCGATCAGGGAAGTTCCTGAACCGGGAGGTAGCCAATCCAGGGTGATGGGCAGCGTCCGTGTCGCAAACCATAGCAGGCCTGTGGTGTCGGCGCGCAGAACGCACATGCCTGAGAACCCCGGGTTTGCGCCAAAGTATTCGCTCCTTACCCAAGGCTCCCAGGCAGTGCTCCCCGCCTTGGGTGCGCGCAGCAGGGTTTGGTTTTCCTTGTCGTAGGCCAAGAGGTAGCCGTACGCGCTGGACAGCAGCTGGTATCCCCATGGGTATGTGACAGGCATCGAAGTCACCTGGCCTGCCGGTGTGACGGTACGCAGCGGCGTAGGGACCGACTGCGGCGGCGTACCGGGCAGTGGGATCTGAGCCCCCACTGCCACATACAGCGGGCCCGATGCTTCCGAGGTGGCGCGAGCACCGCGTTCAAAATCAAACCGTGCTGCATCACCCTGGCCGTCCGTGTGCCCGCGCTGATCGGCCAGGCCGACCCAGGGCTGCGGCACAGCGGTCGGTGTTTTCACCCTGTCCAGCACCAAGAGTACGCCGGGGCTCTCGAGGGAGGATTGGTCCAGAGGGCCCCGCCACGCATGCGCCACCAAGTGTCCGGTGAGGGGGTTGGACACCGCCGCATCCACCCGCCCTGGCAGCTGCCAGACGTCCGTACGCGTGCCATCCAGCGCGTAGTGGGCCATCGTGTTGAACGCAGCGTCAAAGCCCCAGTACATGTCGTTGCTGCCTTTGACGGGCGCGAAGGGTTCGGCGTGGGCCACACTTCGCCAGTTGTTCGGCAGGACTTCCCAGAAGTATTGCCCTGACGAGGCCCTCGCCAGTTCCGCCCATTGCACGCGGTTGTTCTGAAAATCATCGGTAAACCTGCGCACTGCCCCAGTGGGGGAGGCGATCAAGCGGCTGTTATTGGGCACCGGCAGCAAGGAAACCACGGTTCCATCGGGGGCCAAAGTTCGCAGCGTGTAGTTGGCGGCGCCAGCATCGCGGTCCAGAAAGTACACCAGCCCATCGCCCGCCAGCAGCGGGTTCCCGAACCAGAGGATCTGCGCCGCAGGGCCTTTGCCATCCTGCATGGTGGTGGCGTTGGGTTGGCCTGCCAGCGTCACCAGCGTTTCATTGTCGAAGAACGAAACCACAGTGCCGGAATCGTCCAACGCAGCATGGGCGATCACGTACCGGTCTCGCGCATCAACGACCCCGAGAGTGACGGGCATCTGTTGGTTGAACGCAAAGTACGACAGCGTACCTTCTGCGGTGATCCTTCCTGCTTTTTGTTCACGGCCGTACCTGCCAACGAACCAAAGATCGCCCTTGCTGTTGAAGGCATGCCCGGCCATCACTGGGGGCAAACGTACATCGGTCAACACGCCTGGCAAAAATCCTGAGCCGCCCAATGCGCCCGCCATCAAACTGAGCGAGGCTGGCCCCGGCGCGGGACCGGGCGGTGGGGCTGGCGCGGGGGCGACCTCTCCCCCGCCACCGCCGCAGGCCGACAAACCAGAGGCCGTCATCCACAGGGCAAAGTGGCGGCGAGTGAGGGCAGAGGAAACCTTCTCGGTCGAAATGCGCATGGACAGTCTTGTGAAAGTTGAGAAATGACTGCTTATAAAACACCGATGTAGCAAATGTGGAGGTTGTTACCAGGAGTTGCAGTGACGCGCGTGCCAGCTGTGAGCGCCGAGCACTGCGGGCACGCAGAGTGCGCGGGCGTTAGCGCGCGGGCTGCAGCATGATGATCGCCATGCCCGCCAGCGCCACCAGCACCCCCACCACCCCCACCACATCCCAGGGTGTGGGCCGGATGCCATCGACCACCCACAGCCAGGCCAGCGCCGCGCCGATATAGACCCCGCCATAGGCCGCATACACGCGCCCCGCGCCTGTGGTGTCATGCAGCGTGAGCAGCCACGCGAACAGGGCGAGGCTCAGCGCTGCAGGGAGCAGCAGCCACATCGGCTTGCCCTGTTTGAGCCACAGCCAGGGCAGGTAGCAACCCACGATTTCAGCCAGGGCGGTGGCGATGAAGAGCAGCAAGGTCTTCATCATTGTTCGGGGCCGCGAAGGGCGGTGGATGGTGGTGCTTCTGGGCTGGTTGCCAGCCACTGGCGCAGCGCCAGTTCGCCCTTGGCGGTGAAGTGCACGACGCGCGAGCCCTGTGCCCGGTGCGCCCATCCGCCGTCGAACAGGCGTTGCAGCAACGCAGCGCCCAGCGCGCCGCCCAGATGGTGGCGGCGCTCGCTCCAGTCCAGGCAAGGGCGGCACAGCATGCGCCGCTGTTGCGCCAGTGCCGTGGTGTCAATGTCCACCTGGGCAAACCACTGCGCGCCTGCGGGCGTCACCGCTGCACCCTGGGGCGTGGCCTGCAGCAGCCCCTGGCGCACCAGGGCTTCGTAGAACTGCACGCCCACTTCGCCGGCCAGGTGGTCGTAACACATGCGTGCGCGGCGCAACGCGGGCTCGCGCGGGCTGGAGCGCAGGCGCACGGCACCGGCACGGAAGGCCACGTTCATCAGCGATTCCAGCAGGTGTGCCACATCGCGGTCGGCCAGTCGGAAGTAGCGGTGGCGGCCCTGGTGCTCGACGGTCAGCAGGCCGGCATCAAGCAGCTTGGCCAGGTGGGCGCTGATGGTCTGCTTGGTCACGCCTGCGACCGCCGCCAGTTCGGTGGCAGTGAGTGCGCGGTCGGACATCAATGCAGTCAGGACTTCGGCGCGACCCGCGTCGCCGATGAGTGCAGCAATGCGTGCAATGTGAGGGCCATCTTTCATGGTTCGATGTTGGACGAACCATCACAGGTCGTCAAGCGCCTATCGTTGAACCCTTACTCACAAAGCAACTGCGCTACCCACCATGATCACCTGCTTTATCCGTTACGACATCGACCCCTTCCAGCGCGAGCTGTTTGCCGAATACGCGCGCCGCTGGGGCCAGATCATCCCGCGCTGCGGGGGCCACCTGATCGGCTATTTTCTGCCGCATGAGGGCAGCAACTACGAGGCCTGGGGGCTCATCGGCTTTGAGTCGCTGGCTGCTTACGAAGCCTACCGCGCCCGCCTGCGCTCCGACCCCGAAGGCCGTGCCAACTTCGCCATGGCGCAGGAAAAGCGCTTCATCCTGCGCGAGGAGCGCACGTTCACGCAGGGCGTGGAAGGCACGCTGGACCTGCCCGCACACCCACTGGAGATCAGCGCATGATGGCCGTCATTTTCGAGGTACAGCCCGCTCCGGGCCAGCAGGACGCTTATCTGGGCGCTGCCGCTGCGTTGCGGCCTTTGCTGGAGCAGATCGACGGGTTTATCTCCATCGAACGGTTCGAGAGCCTCAGTGCTCCCGGCAAACTGCTGTCGCTTTCGTTCTGGCGTGACGAGGAAGCGGTGGCGCAATGGCGCCAGATGGAAGCCCACCGCGCTACGCAGAAAGCAGGCCGCGAGCGGATCTTCGACAACTACCGCCTGCGCGTCGCCGCCGTGGTGCGCGACTACGGCATGCACGACCGCAATCAGGCTCCCGCAGATTCACGATCAGTGCACACCTGACGGGAGCCTGCGCTCCCGGCTACGACGGCCGTGCTGCCGGGCAAGCCTCGCCATGGCCGCGTTTCGAACTGTGGTGGTCTGCACAAGCGCAGGAGAAAGGGGCTGCCACCCAGATCTGCTGCCGGGTCAGCGCCCATCGGCGGCGGATGCGGGGACGGGAGAGATCCGCAGGAGGGGCAGCCTTCAGCAAGGTGACACAGCGCCGCTCATGCTGCCCTGGCACAGGTGCAGGCTGACCCGCGCCCGGTTCAATAGCAGATCGCACAGCCACGCGTACACCAGCGCGATGTATGCCAGCTGCGCCCAGCCCACGTAGCTGCCGAACACGACGGTGTGCAGCCAGTTCTGGCCCCAAAGGTAGATGGCGCTGCTTGCCAGCGTGGCCACGAGGAGGGTGGCGGTGGCCGGCACCAGCGATACCCCACCGGCACCGTGGGGTCGCCGCCATGCGGCCAGGCCCAGCAGGGCGAATGCCAGGGCATTGGCACCGCTGAAGATGCGCAATTCGCGCAACAGCTTTTCGGCCGTGTCCATGTAGGCGCTGCGGATCAGCGCATCGAGCTGGGCCTGCATCTGCTGTGCGGTGCCAATCTGCAGTTCCAGCCGTTGTTGCCGCCGTTTGCGGCACTCGCACGCCGGAATCCCCATCTCGGCCGCAATGGCCGCGACCCGGGCGGGCAGGCCCGCAGACAGCGCCTTGCGCGCGGCGTCGATCTCCTGCTCCTTGCCGCGCAAGAAGACTCGCGCCTGGGCGCTCAGAAAGCGTTCGTCCAGGGCACGGAGCTTTTCGCCCGTCTTGTGCTCGATCTGCTGGCGGATCAGCTCGCGCGCACCGTGTTCAATCCAGGTAGGTTGCAGCAGCGATACCAGCAGCAACCCGCCGAAGGCGGCGCTGCCCAGCAGGGACAGCAGGAGTACGAAAGAGCGAAACAAGGTGGAGGTCTCCGATGTTCAGTGCAGCTTAGCTCTGCGCAGACCGCACGTCGGCACATCCACTTTCGAGTACCAGCCGGCCCAGTGCGGGCTCCGTGAGCCGGTAGCTCAGCCGTTCGGCCACGCGCTCGGCACCCAGGCTTTCGTAGAACAGGATCCCCCGGGCGTTTGAAGCCTTCACAGGCCAGTCGATGCGGCGGCAGCCGTGTTCCATGGCATATCGGGCGAGCCCGTGCATGAGCGCCCGGCCCGCGCCCTGGCTTCTTGCGGCCGAACTTACATACAACTCTTTGAGCTGGCAGTGTCTGCGCTGGTCCTCTGCAAATTCGACCAACGAATACACCAGCGAGAAGGCCGCCAGGCCCACCACAACGCCATCGCTGCGCGAAGCCACCAGCAAACGCTGGGCGGAGCCGGGCGCCAAGAGGTTCTGGTGAAGATGCTCCATCACCAGCTGCCGAGGGGGTGTGGCGCCTTGGTTGTAGAAGGCGTGCAGTTCGCACAGCAGGTCGACCAGTGATGCATGCTGGTGTTCGGCGACAAGTTCAATACGAAAGCGGTGTTTTGTGGGATGGGGGGCCTGCATATGGTTTTCTCACCAGGAAGCGTCTGCAACAGGACGAGCCGCGCATTCTGGCCCCTCCTGCGTGTCCAATGGCCGTCGCATCACAGTCGGTACACGCCCTGCGGCGTGCTTCGCGCAGGGGAAAGTTGGTCAGGACTTCCGTGGGCCATGCCGACCGTGGGCGTGCGTTGTGTGTACCGCCTGCCTAGGCTTTCACCGCAATCACTTCCATACAGACGCGGTACCGCTGGCTGATGCCATAGCGCACGGGCTTGAAGCCACATTCGGCCAGCAATGCATACAGGCGGTCGCGGTCGAAGTTGTGATAGTGCTCGATTTCACCCCAGTACGGGTTCGCATTGCCGGCATCCAGTGCCTTCCAGACCATGGAGCCCGAGTTGGGCATGGAGATCAGCAGCACGCCCCCCGGTTGCAACAGTCGGTGGGCGGCATGCAGGCCTACCTTGGGATACGGCATGTGCTCCAGCACATCTGCCATGCTGATCACACTGGCGGGGCGAGACAGCTCGAACCCTTTGACATCCTGGCAATGGGCTGCCACGCCCCATCGGCGCAACTCTTCCACCGATTGCGGACGCAGGTCCAGGCCCACAGGCTCGAAGCCGTACTCGTGCGCCGTGAACAGAAGCGATGCATTGCCAAACCCCACGTCCAGCCACGTGCCGCCGGTCTGGTAGGGCAGCACTTTCTCAATCATCTGCGCAGACACATAGCGCTGCCGCTCCAGGTCATAGCCCACCACCTGGGATTCGTTGGTGCCACGGAAAACGATATTCAGCGCTGCTTCGGTGTAGTAGCCGCTGCGAAAAACATGCTGGCACGCCGCGCATTGGCTCCAATGCATGGTGCGAGAGAGTTCTTGGCTGTAGCGAGGGTGGTGGGAACAGTCCGCACTGCGCAGCGGACGAAAGGCTTTGCTCTCGCACAACGGGCATGCCTGGTAGTCGATCAACTCATTGGCCAGGACTGCGGGGGTGTTTGCTGGAGGCCTGTAAGTCACCGGCGCAGCTGGGAAGGAGTACTTGATCATTGCCTCATTCTAGGAGCCTGTGATCTGCGCATGAGGAGCGCCCTGGCGTCACGCCGAATTGCAAACGCCGCAAGCGCAAAGAGCACGGCCCACGAGACGAAAGCTCCGGTCAGTACGTGCAGGAGGTAGGCCGGGGCCCCGCCCTCGGGCACGAGCCAGTACACCACCGCAGTGGGAGTGATGTGCACAAGGAGTTCAGCCGTTTGGATGCCGGGCCACAGGTAGGTGGTCGAAGCCCATCCAGGCGGCAGGACCCTCCAGTGCCAACGCGCCGACAGCCGCCGAGAAACCGATACCGACCAGCACAGCGGCGCGCAAGCCCTTCATGCGGCCAACCAACGCTGCACGGTTCCAGCGTGCCGCTTCCAGCAACCGATGGGAGCGGGGCGGAGCGCTGGGACAGATCGAGCGGCGTGAAAGCGAGCCGTGCACCACAAATGCTATAGAAACAATAGCTTTTCGCGCTTGTCAGACATGCGCCAGGTGCCAAAAAACCTCCAATCCGAGCCGCGCCAGTCAGCGAGCCCGTTCACGAGGCGGCCCACTCACAGCGCAAAAATTTTCCCCGGGTTCAGGATGTTCTTCGGGTCCAGTGCCCGCTTGATCGCGCGCATCATGTCCACCGCTCCGGTGCCGGTCTCATCCAGCAAAAAGCCCATCTTGTGGATGCCCACGCCATGCTCTCCGGTGCAGGTGCCGCCCATGCTGAGGGCGCGGGCAACCAGGGTGTGGTTCATGGCCTCGGCTTTGGTGCGTTCTTCGGCGCTGTTGGGGTCGATGAGGTAGCCGAAGTGGAAGTTGCCGTCGCCCACGTGGCCGACGAGGAAGTAGGGGATGCCGCTGGCTTCCACCTCATCCACCGATTCGAGCAGGCAGTCGGCCAGACGGCTGATGGGCACGCAGGTGTCGGTGCTGATGGCGCGGCAGCCGGGGCGGCTTTGCACGGCGGCGAAGTAGGCGTTGTGCCGGGCCGTCCACAGGCGGGTGCGTTCCTCGGGCGTGCTGGCCCATTCAAAGGCCTGGCCACCGAATTCGCTGGCGATGTCCTGCACCATCTCGGCCTGTTCTTTCACGCTGGCGGGCGAGCCGTGGAACTCCATGAGCAGCATGGGTTCTTCGCGCAGATTGAGCTTGCTGTGTGCGTTCACCATGCGCACCGTGTGGTGGTCGATCAGTTCCACGCGGGCGATGGGCACACCCAGCTGGATGGTCTGGATGGTGGTGCGCACGGCAGCCTCGATGCTCGGGAACGAGCAGATGGCCGCGCTCACGGCCTCGGGCAGGGGGTACAGGCGCACGGTGATCTGCGTCATGATGCCCAGCGTGCCTTCGCTGCCCACCAGCAGGCGCGTGAGGTCGTAGCCCGCGCTGCTCTTTTTGGCGCGCGTGCCGGTGTGGATGACCTCGCCGCTGGCGGTCACCACCTCCAGCGCCAGCACGTTCTCGCGCATGGTGCCGTAGCGCACGGCGTTGGTGCCGCTGGCGCGAGTGGCGGCCATGCCGCCAATGCTGGCGTCTGCGCCGGGGTCGATGGGGAAAAACAGGCCGGTGTCCTTGATCGCATCGTTCAGTGCCTTGCGCGTGATGCCGGGTTGCACGGTCACCGTGAGGTCTTCGGCGTTGATGCTCAGCACCTGGTTCATGCGGCTCACGTCGATGCTGATGCCGCCCTGCACGGCCAGCAGGTGGCCTTCGAGCGACGAGCCGGCGCCGTAAGGGATCACAGGCACTTCGTACTGGCTGGCCAGCTTCACCGCATCGGCCACATCCTGCGTGCTTTCGGCAAACACCACGGCGCTGGGCGGTGGGGCCTGCAGCGAGCCTTCGTCACGCCCGTGCTGCTCGCGCACGGCCTGGGCCAGCGAGCACTGCGCGGCAAAGCGGGCCTGCAGCGCATCGATGAGGGCCTGGGGCACGTCGCGCAGCTTGATTTCGGGCAGCAGGTGGGCGGCAGCGGTGGGGGCGTTCATGGTGTGTGTCTCCGGTGGGTGCGGTCAGTGAGAAGCATTCTAGGTTCGGCCCCGTGCAAGGGTTCTGGGTGATCCAACTTGGGCCTGTGCGGGGATGCGGGTATTCACGGGCTTGTGGGTCGGCGCTTGCATAAATACATTACGTTTGAAATGTATATTGTGAAAGCGCCATGAACCACCGTGTTTCCCCCAAGGCCGGGGCGCGCCGCACCCATGCCGAGCGCAGCGCCGCCACCCGCCAGCACCTGATTGCCACGGCCATCGACGTGATCCAGCACCGCAGCCTGGAGGAGATGTCCATCCACGAGCTGGCCAAGTCAGCGGGCATGACCTCGGGTGCGGTGCAGCACCACTTCGAGTCGAAGGCGGTGCTGATGATGAACGTGCTGAGCGAGCTGATCGAGTCCACCGTGCGTTCGGGCGAACTCTGGCCCAGCCCCGCGCTGCCCGCGCGCGAACGGGCCGCGAAGTTTGTGCAGGCGGTGTGGAGCCTGGTCTATGCGCAGCCGCGCTTCATCGTGGCCTGGAACATCTACCTGGGCTGCCGCAACCAGCCCGAGGTGCTGGGCCACATTGCCGAGCTGCGCCAGAGTGTGCAGACGCGCATGCACGAAGGCTTCTTCACAGCCTTCCCCGAGCTGGCGGCAGAGCCCGACCGCGATGGCCTGCTGGGCCTGGTGCTGTCGTCGTTGCGCGGGCTGGGGATGCTGCAGCTGTTTGCGCCAGCACAGCCAGCTGCGCCCGATGCCGTCCATCAGGCGCAGCTGGCCTGCCTGGCCGACTGGATCGCCACCCGGTGCGAGGCCGCGGCAGCCTCTGCGGCCACGCCCGTGAAGGTGCGCACGCGCCGCCGCTGACCCGTCTTTGCCTGCACGCCGCGCCGATCAGGCATCCCTCGCTTAAAACATCACCAGGAGACACACCATGAATTCGGCTTCCACGCGCGCTCCGCGCCTCCTCGCGCTCGCCGCACTCGCTTGCCTGGCCGGTGGCGCCCTGGCGCAGCAGCAGGGCGGCTATCCGACCAAGCCCATCCAGCTCATCGCCCAGCAACCGCCCGGCAGCGGCTCGGACGCGATGACGCGCGTGTGGGCCGACTGCGCCGCGCGCGAGCTGGGCCAGGCCGTGGTGGTGCAGAACAAGCCCGGGGCCAATGGCATCCTGGCCATCAACTACCTCAAGTCCCAGCCTGCCGACGGCTACAGCCTGCTGAGCATCGGCATGTCGCAGATGACGATCACGCCGTATGTCTACAAGCAGCCGCCGTATGACCCGCAACACGACTTTGACGGTGTGGCCGTGCTGGGCACATCGCCCCTGGTCTTGGCCGTGCCGCCCGGCATGGGCATCGCCAGCCTGGCTGACTTGCAGAAGCTCGCGCGGTCCACGCCCGGCGGCATCAACTTTGGCTCACCAGGCAAAGGCAGCCCTGCGCACCTGCTCACCTCGGCGCTGGTGGACAAGCTGGGTGTGCCCGGCACCCATGTGCCCTTCGTGGGCGAGGGTGCAGGCCTGACTGCGCTCATGGGCCAGCAGATCCATGCGATGACGCTGGTCATTGGCACGGCGGCGGCGCAGGTCAAGGCGGGCAAGCTGGTGCCGCTGGCGCTGTTTGGTGCGCAGCGCTCGGCGCTGCTGCCCGATGTGCCCACCATCGCCGAGGCCCTGCCCGCCGCCAGCGATCTGGCGCGCCCCGCGTGGATTGCGGTGGTGGCCAAGGCGGGCACGCCGCCCGAGCTGTTGAACCGGCTCAATGCCGTCACCGAAAAATGCCGTGGTGGTGATGCGCAGTACAAGTCCCGCCTGGAAGCCATGAACGTCACACTGACCACTTCCACACCCGGCGATGCCCGCACCTGGGCGGCCCGCGATGCGGCCGTGTGGCGCCCGCTGATCGACAAGCTGGGCCTGGCCACGGAATGACGGCGGGCACAGCGGCGCCGCTGGTCACGCTGCCCCACGGCGGGCAGCTGCGCGGCCTGTGGGAGCAGGGCGTGCGCGTGTTCCGGGGTGTGCGGTATGCCCAGGCGCCGCGCGGCACTTTGCGATTTGCGGCGCCGGTGCCAGCGCTACCGTGGCCTGGCGTGCGCGATGCCACCGGGTTTGCGCCGATGGCACCGCAGCTGCCCCGCACGGCGCGTGCGGATGCGCCCATGCTGGGGGGCGAAGACTGCCTGGCCGTCAACGTGTGGGCCCCGCCTGCCGAGCCCGGCGCCCGCCTGCCCGTGATGGTGTGGGTGCATGGCGGCGGGTTCTTTCGTGGGGCGGCCAGCGAGCCGTTGTACGACGGGGCGTCGTTTGCGCGCCAGGGCGTGGTGTTTGTGTCGCTGCAGTACCGCTTGGGCATCGATGGATTTCTGCATTTCGAGGACGAGGGTGAGGCTGGTTCGCGGGGCGGCGCAGCGCCCGCCAATCGCGGCCTGCTGGACCTGTTGGCCGCGCTGCAATGGGTGCGCGAGCACATCTCCGCCTGGGGCGGCGACCCGGCGCAGGTCACGGTGTTCGGCCAGTCGGCCGGTGCGGGCGCACTGGCCTGTGTGCTGGGCATGCCCGCATCGCGTGGGCTCTTGCAGCGCGCCATCTTGCAGAGCCCGAGCGTGGCCTGCCAGACGCTGCAAGAGGCCGCCGCTGCACGCCGCGCTGTGGCTGCGCTGGTGGGGGTGGCGCCTTCCCTGGCTGCGCTGGGTGCGGCAGACCGGCCAGCCGTGCTGCACGCGGTGCACCGCCTCGCGGCAGACCCGGCCCTGCGGCAGCAACACGGCCTGGGCATCCGCAACTTCTTTCCCCTGCGGCCCGTGGTGGACGGGCAGGTGCTTGTTGCGTCGCCGCTGCAGGCGCTGGCGCAGCAGTGGGCAGCGCACCCGCCAGACTTGCAGGTGCTGGTAGGCAGCAATGCCGAGGAGATGCGCCTGTACCACGTGCCGGGCGGCGCGATGGACCGCGTGACCGAGGCGCAGGTGCTGGCTTTTGCGCAGGAGGTGGGTTTGGGCGCGGACGCGGTGCAGGCCCTGCGCGCCACATTGCCGCCCACACACCAAACGCCCGGCGAGCTGCTGTGTGCCCTGCAGTCCGACTTTTACTACCGCGTGCCCGCCCAGCGCATTGCAGCGCTGGCCAGCCGCTGGGCCCGCAGTGCCCATGCCTATGAATTCGCCTGGCCTTCGCCGCAGTGGCGGGGGCGCCTGGGGGCGGCGCATGGGGTAGAGCTGCCGTTGGTGTTCGGCAACCTCCACACCACCACGGGGCAGGAACTGACAGGGCCCAGGCCACCCACCGCGCTGGCTGCGACCATGCACCAGGGCTGGGTGGCGTTTGCACAAAGGGGCGACCCCGGATGGGCGCCGTACGCGGGCGCGCAACCGCTGGTTCAGCGGTTCGGTGTGGCGTCGCCTGCGTGCGCTCCCCACCCGGAGCCTGTGCGGCTCTCGCTGTGGGACGGTTTTCTTTAACAAAGTAGCCGCCGAGGTGGCTGCAGAGGTAGATGCCGGAGCGGTGGCTCGCTACACTGGTTTGGCGTCTTTCTGACGACTTCAAACAGAGGGGGTTGCCATGGCTTCAGCCAATGTGGGGGATTGCCTGTCGGGTGCCTGGGGCATCTTCAAGAACAACGCCATCACCCATGTGGTGTGCACCTTGCTGGTGATGGTGGTGGCCAGCATCAGCGCGGGCCTGCTGGCTGGGCCCATGGTGGTGGGCTATATGCGCATGATCGATCGCGAGACGCGCGGTGAGGCGGTGCAGATCGGCGACATCTTCCGGGGTTTTGACGACTTTGTGCCCGCGTTTGTGGCCGGACTCATCAGCTCGCTGGTGGTGTCGCTGGGCTTCATGCTGTGTTTCATCCCCGGCCTGCTGGTCATGGCGCTGCCCCCGGTGGCGCTGTTCCTCGTGGCGCGCGGCGAGCGCGATGGTGTGGCCGCCTTCAACCAGGCCTGGAGCATCGTGACGAAGAACCTGGGCTCGGCGTTTTTCTGTTCACTGGTGCTGGGCATCGTGGGTTCGCTGGGCTTTTTGCTCTGCGGGGTGGGCGCGTTGCTGACGCTGCCGCTGTCCACCATCGGCTCCTACTACATGGCGCGCCAGCTGGTGGGCGATGAACCGGTGGCGCTCCCTCCCCTCTGACCCCGGCCCTGTAGTGGTGCCGGTGACCAGATCGCCCGCCTGGCAGACGCTGGACGGGAACGCTCGGCGGCTGCGGCTGGCGTTCGGCCTGGGCTGGCCACTGGCCATGGCTGCTACGCCCTGGTGGCTGGGGCAGGGCGGGCTGGGCCTGGGCTGCGGGTTCCGCGCGCTGACGGGCATGCCCTGCCCGCTGTGTGGCGGCACACATGCGTGTGCGGCGCTGGTGCAGGGCGACTGGGCGGCCGCCTGGGCCGCCAACCCGGGCGCGGTGCTGTTGCTGGTGTGGCTGGTGCTGCTGGCGGGCCAGGCGGTGGTGGAAGGCACGCTGGGCCACCGCCGCACGGTGCGCTGGCCGTGGTGGCATCCGGCAGTGCTGGTGGCGGTGGGCGGCGGATTGCTGCTGCCCTGGCTGCTGCGCCTCGCGGGGCTCGCGTAGCCGGGTGCGCAGCCTTCTTTCTCGTTCTTCTTTCTCTATTCCTTTCCAACTTTTCGGGCACGCGCGTGCACCGCTTGCATGCAAAGCAGCGTGTCCATGGTGCCAGGGAACCGCCCGGTGCACAGCCTCCGTGCGCCAGACTGGTGCATTCGGCTTGTATACCAGTTGGCACGGAACCTGCGTAACCGCAGGCAATGACCACCGCCACCGAGATCAGCAACCGCATCATCGAAGCCGTGATGGCGCAAAAACTCGCGCCCGGCTCCCGCCTGGGCGAGCAGCAACTGGCCATGCTGTTCGACTGCAGCCGCACCATCGTGCGCGAGGCGCTCACGCGGCTGGCCACGCGGGGCATCGTCACCGTCAGCGCCCGGCGCGGCTGGTATGTGATCGAGCCATCGCAAGACGAAGCGCGCGAGGCCTTCGAGGCGCGCCGCGTGATCGAGCTGGGCCTGCTGCACCAGCTCAAGGTGGTGGACAAGGCCGCGTTGCGCCAGCTCAAAAGCCATCTGCAGCGCGAAAAGGCCGCGCTGGCGGGCACTGATGTGGGCATGCGCAGTTTTCTATTGGGCGACTTCCACGTGTGCCTGGCCGAGTGCCTGGGCAACAGCCTGCTGGCCGACACGCTGCGCGACTTCACGGCGCGCACCACGCTCATCGCCATGCTCTACCAGTCGTCGCACGATGCGGCGCAGAGCTGCGCCGACCACGTGCGCATCGTCGAGGCGCTGGAGGCAGGCGACATTGCCCGCGCCGAAGCGCTGATGTCCGAGCACATCGGCACGGTGCAGTCGGCCCTGCGCCTGCAGGCCAGCAGCGACCCGCTGGCGGGGCTGCGCGACGCACTGGCGCCGGTGCGCAAGAGCCCTGCACAAGCCACCCCATCAGCCCGCGCGCGCAAGCCCCGCGCTGCCCCCAAGAGTTCCACCCCCCCAGCGTCTGACCCAGACGCCCCTGTCGACGCATCCACCTACCTAGGAGCCCTGCTATGACCACCGTCCGCACCGTCACCTCGTCCACCCGCCGCCTGACCCTGGGCGTGTTCGCCGCCGCAGGCCTGTCTGCCGCCCTGATGGCGCCTGCCGCCCACGCGCAGAACGCGCTGGACAACATCCTCAAGGCCAAGGAAATCAAGATTGCCATTCCCACCGACTACCCGCCCTACGGCTTTGTCGGCACGGACCTCAAGCCCCAGGGCCTGGATGTCGAGATGGCCAATTACATCGCCACCAAGCTGGGCGTGAAGGTCGAGCTGATCCCCGTGACCAGCGCCAACCGTATCCCCTACCTGCAGACGCAGAAGGCCGACCTCGTCATCTCCACGCTGGGCAAGAACCCCGAGCGCGAAAAGGTGATCGACTTCACCGCGGCCTATGCGCCGTTCTTCCAGGCCGTGTTTGCCAGCAAGAGCCTGAACATCAAGAGTTTTGCCGACCTCACGGGCAAGAGCGTGGCCGTGACGCGTGGCGCCATGGAAGACCAGGAATTGGCCAAGGTCGCCCCCCCCGGCGTGGACGTGAAACGCTTTGAAGACCATGCCGCCAGCATCTCGGCTTTCGTGTCGGGCCAGACGCAGGCGATTGCCACCAGCGCCTCCACGGCGGGCACCATCATGGTCAAGAACCCCAATCTGCAGACCGAATACAAGCTGCTGCTGAAAGACAGCCCCAACTTCATCGGCGTGGCCAAGGGCGAGGACAAGCTGCGCCTGCGTGTGAACGAAATCATTGCCGAGGCGCGCAAATCCGGCGACATCGACAAGATGTCCAGCAAGTGGCTGGGCCGCCCTGCGGGCGATCTGCCCCTGTGATGCTGTGTACAGGATGAATTGCTGAAACCCAAGGGCCTGCGGCGCGACAAGCGGCGCAGGGCACAAGCATGCTGATTGCGCTCGATTTTTCTGCCGTCCTCGCGTCGTGGCCTTTGCTGGTGCGTGGCGTGGCCTGGACCATCGGCCTCACCATTGTGGGCACCGTGCTGGGCCTGTTGCTGGGCACGGTCTGCGCCTGGGCGCGTGCGCACAACCTGGGCCACCGGCCCACTGCGCTGCGCTGGGCCGTGGCCAGCTATGTGGAGCTGGTGCGCAACACGCCTTTCATCGTGCAGCTGTTCTTCCTGTTCTTCGGGCTGCCCGCGCTGGGGCTCAAGCTCTCGCCCGAGTTTGCATCGGTGCTGGCCATGGTGATCAACCTGGGCGCGTATTCCGCCGAAATCATCCGCGCAGGCATCGAGGCCACGCCACGCGGCCAGATCGAAGCCGCGCACAGTCTGGCGCTGACGCCGGGCCAGACCTTCCGGCGCGTGGTGCTGCCGCCCGCGCTGCAAAAGGTGTGGCCCGCCATGGTCAGCCAGATCATCATCGTGATGCTGGGATCGGCCGTGTGCGGGCAGATCTCCACACCCGAGCTGAGCTACGCCGCCAACCTGATCTCCAGCAACACCTTCCGCGCGTTCGAGGCCTTCATCCTGGCCACTGCCGTGTACCTGTTGCTGTCCATGGCCACGCGCCGATTGCTGACGTGGATCGGCGCACGTTTTCTGGTGGGGAGATAAGCCATGGTGGACTTTTCCTTGTGGGACATCCTGCGCAACCTGCTGCTGGCGGCGCGTTGGACCGTCTCGTTGTCTCTCATCGCCTTCATCGGCGGCGGCCTGGTAGGCCTGCTGCTGCTGGTGCTGCGCCTGTCCAAGGTGCGTGGCACCGAGCGTTTGATTGGTGCCTATGTGCAGGTGTTCCAGGGCACGCCGCTGCTCATGCAGCTGTTCCTGGCGTATTTCGGCATTGCGCTTTTTGGCATCAAGACCTCACCATGGACGGCCGCGGCCCTGGCGCTGACGCTCTACACCAGCGCCTACCTCACCGAGATCTGGCGCGGCTGTGTGGCCTCCATCCCCAAGGGCCAGTGGGAGGCCGCGCAGAGCCTGGCACTCAACTTTGGCGAGCAGCTGCGCCATGTGGTGCTGCCCCAGGCGCTGCGCATTGCGGTGCCGCCCACGGTGGGTTTTCTGGTGCAGGTGATCAAGGGCACGGCGCTGGCATCGGTGATTGGGTTTGTCGAGCTGACCAAGGCGGGCAGCATGATCTCCAACGCCACCTACCAGCCCTTCCTCGTCTACGCCTGTGTCGCCCTGCTGTATTTTGTTTTGTGCTTTCCGGTAAGCCTGGTGGCGCAATCGCTTGAAAGGAAACTCCATGGCAACCGCCGCTGAAGCCACCACGGCTACCCCCACTCCCGCCCACGATGGCATCGTGGTGAGCGATCCACCCATCGTGGACATCACGGCCCTGCGCAAGTCTTACGGCACCAACGAAGTGCTCAAAGGCATCGACCTCAAAGTGCAAAAGGGCGAGGTGATTGCCATCATCGGAAAAAGCGGCTCGGGCAAGAGCACGCTGCTGCGCTGCGTGAACGGGCTGGAGGTTTTTCAGGAAGGCGCTCTGAGCGTCAACGGCAAGAAACTCATGCACGACAGCCCCGCTGCCATGCGGGAGTTGCGCCAGCAGGTGGGCATGATCTTTCAGAGCTTCAACCTGTTTCCACACCTGAGCGTGGGCCGCAACATCATGCTGGCGCCCACGCTGGTGAAGGCGCGTGATGCCAAGACGGCAGAAGCGCAGGCGCGCAAGCTGCTCGAACGTGTGGGTCTGGCCGAAAAGTTTGACGCCATGCCCGATCAGCTCTCGGGCGGGCAGCAGCAGCGCGTGGCCATTGCGCGCGCGCTGGCCATGGAGCCGCAGGTGCTGCTGTGCGACGAGATCACCTCGGCGCTGGATCCAGAGCTGGTGGGCGAGGTGCTGCGCGTGGTGGAGTCGCTGGCACTTGAAGGCATGACACTGATGATGGTCACGCACGAGATGGCGTTTGCCCGCAAGGTGAGTGACCGCGTGATCTTCATGCACCAGGGCCGTGTGCATGAAGCAGGTGCGCCCGCCGAGCTGTTTGGCAACCCGCAGACGCCGGAGCTGCAGCAGTTCCTGTCGTCGCTGCACGACTGACCCAAAACAAAGCCCGCCTGCGGTCTGGAGAGTTCCAGGGCAGGCGGGTCCGCAGGCCCCAATGGCCCGCTACATCCCAGAGGCCACCCGGAGGCTGGTACCGTGCCAGGTCCAGGCGCCTCAAAAAAAATCAGGACAGAAGGCCCTTCTCGAATTCTGAGGGTGACAGTGCGCCGCTCTGGTCCTTGTCCAGTTCCTTGAAGCGCTGGCTGATGGCCGGCAGCTGGGTCGCTTCCTTCTCGGTCAGCTGGCCGTCCTTGTCGAGGTCTGCGCGGTTGAATGCCGTGGTGGCCGCCCTCGATGGGTTACCGGTGCCGGGACCATACGAATATTTGGAGTCCGCCTGGGGTGCCGTTTTACTGGCTGGGGCGGGCTGGGGGGATGCCGAAGTGGTCTGTGCTTGCAATGCGCCTGCGCCGCCCAGGGAGATGGCGGCGAAAAGCATCACGCTGCGCGTGTCGAACGAATAGGTGCGTCGTTGCAGTGCTTTCATGGAAGCTAAGCTCCTTCGAAGTTGAACAGGGTTGCATTGCACCGCAGCACGGTGGTGAAGGCCAGCACTCTTGCCTGCTGTTGCCCAGGTCAACATTTCCCAGCGTGGTGTAACCCGGCAGTACCGGCACATGTAGTTTTTGCGGGCGGATGTAGCCAGAAGTAGCTCACAGGTTGCCTGCGGCCCTGACAACGGAGAGAGAGGCTTGGGGCGGCATGCCCCACGGCGGCGCTTGTGCGCAGGATGACCGGCAGGCCCGTGTACGTCCTACAAGCGACGGGCGTGCGCGCCAAAACAATGAATCCAAGCAATTCGCTTGTTCTGGTGTTTTATCGAAGGAGCCTTTCATGCAAAAGCAAACCATCCTCGCCGCCCTGGCCACACTGGCGTGCACCGCCGCCTTGGCACAAGCCCCCGCCAATGTCACCGCGCGTCCGCCTGCAGAAGTCAACCCCACCGCATCGGGCGGCGCTGCGGCTGCCAATGCCCAGAACAAGGTGGACATGCGCAGCAGCCAGAGCAGCGCAGCACCCGCCAACCCCACCGCGGGTGACGGCCGTGCCGCCCCTGTGGCCGAGATCAACCCCAGTGCAGCAGGCGGCAAGGCCGCAGCCACCGCACAGACGCGTGTCAATGCACGCTTGATGGACAGCAATGGCGACGGGATGGTGTCGCGCAAGGAGTGGGACACCTACCATGCGAACGCCTGGAACACCCTGCAGCCCACAAACACGGGCGTATCCACCGCCGACATTGACAAGCTCAACCGCACCCCCATGACCCACTGATCGGGCCGTGCGTAGCCAACGGGTTCGAACCAACGCCCCTGCATGTGATGGCAGGGGCGTTGGTCTGTCTGGGCAGCGCGTGGCACGGTGAAGCCATATCGCAATGTGGCTTCTTGTGCGGAGAGCAGGGTGATAGGTCCCCTCCCACCGCAGTGGACCTGGGTGGCGGAGAATCTGCGAATTCTTCCACCGCATGCGGCGCCCCTGCCACCTGCGCTCCACCTTACCGAGGCACCCCATGGGCAACCGACTCACACAGATCGCCACGCGCACCGGCGACGCCGGTACCACCGGACTGGGCAACAACCAACGCGTTTCCAAAAACAGCCTGCGCATCCATGCTCTGGGCGACGTGGACGAACTCAACTCCCACATCGGCCTGCTGCTTTGCGAGCGCGTTCCCGCCGATGTGCGCGAGCTGCTTGTCGAGGTGCAGCACCAGCTGTTCAACCTAGGGGGCGAGTTGTCGATTCCCGGCTACGAACTGCTCAAGGCCGAGGCGGTACTGGCGCTCGATGAGGCGTTGGCCCACCACAACGCGGCGCTGCCCCGGCTGCAGGAGTTCATCCTTCCCGCAGGCACCCGCGCCGCCGCGCAAGCCCATGTCTGCCGCACAGTGGCGCGCCGCGCGGAGCGTGTGGTGGTGGCGCTGGGCAACGAAGAGGCCATCAACGACGCACCTCGGCAGTACCTCAACCGCCTGTCCGACCTGATGTTCGTGCTCGCCCGCGTGCTCAACCGCATGGACGGTGGCGATGACGTGTACTGGAAAAGCGAGCGCCTGGCGCAGCAGAACGCTACTGAATAGATAGCTGTTCGTGCTTGATGGTCGTGCGGTAGCGGCCAATTTTCCTCATATTTCCACTGCCTTTTGCAACTGGCGCGCCCCAGGCCAGGGCAGCCGAGCAAGGGCCGCCCCGCAGCGAGGGCTGCGTCCCCCTTCCCGAATCGCGCCTGCGATTCGAGAGAAGGGGGAAGGCACGCAGTGCCTCAGGGGGATGTACCTTATCTCGGTGCCAGGATCGCCATCGTCAGCCGCGACACGCAGGTCAGCTCACCCGCTTCGTTGTGCAAATCGATGTGCCACACATGCGTGGTGCGGCCAATGTGCACGGGCCGTGCCGTCCCGGTCACCCAGCCGCTGGTGGCAGAGCGCAGGTGGTTGGCGTTGATGTCCAGGCCCACGGCGCGGTAACCCTCGGGCAGGGTGTAGTAGGCGCCGGTGGAGCCCAGCGACTCCGCCAGCACCACGCTGACCCCGCCGTGCAGCAGGCGAAAGGGTTGCACGGTGCGGTGGTCCACGGGCACCCGTGCACGCAGAAAATCGTCACCCACCTCGACAAATTCAATGCCCAGGTGCTCTACGGCGGTGTTGCGGTTGGCGGCCTCCAGCAGGGCCAGGTCGATGGGTTTTTTCCAGATGGGCATGGTGTTCAACGGGCGTCAGAGCCGGGTCAGTACGAGCCGCGATTGTGCCTATGGCCCGCGGTGAGCAGGTGGAGCTTCCTATGTACGCTCTCAGCTTTGCTGTATGCCCTCTGTCAGTGCGCTCACTACGCAAGCGGCGTTACCAGGGGCGGCCGATGACAAAACGCACGGGTTGGCGCACGGTCTCCATGTCTTCGTACAGCTCGGCCTGCAGTTCGCCGCGGGTAAAGGCTGTGTCGATATTCCACGTTTGCTGGTGTTCGTTGTTCATACGCGCCCATGCGCCGCGCTCGGCTTGCACCACTTGGCCGGAGGAGAGCTTGAAGGACAGCGTCTTGATGCGCAACAGCGTGTCATTGCCCTGGAACTGGACGCTCTTTCCATCTACCTTGAACTGCTTGATGTCTACCCCGCCCAGCTTGATGGGGCCTGGGCGTTCCGGGTCGAAAGCCTGGGCCGCTTTTGTGGTCCGCTTGGCCACGCTGAGGGGGACCGTCCCTTCGAAGATCAGTCCGGTCACCGCCTTGTCGGGCAGCCGGTTGAGGGTCAGTGCGAAGCTGCGTGAGCGAGCGTCGGTTGAAAATTTCGGAAAGCTGGCGATGTCCGCCTGACCCAGGCTCTGGGTGGTTTTGTCGGGGAACACCGCCGTCACTCGCACGTCGCCTTTGTCAAAGAACGAGTTCGTCCACTGGGTGAAAAGACCGGAGCGCGTGGTGGCAATAGCGTTGACCTCCACCTTTTCCATGTCGCCGGTGGCAGCAAACGGAACCAGATTTTTGTCTCTGCCAGGAGGGGCCTCGATAAAAGTCACGCCCAGGATTTTTACGTCAATGGGGGCCTGCGCATACACCTGAAAGCTGCACGCCACCAGGGCGGCCCCAATCATCCGAGGCAAGGTCAACAATGCGAGATTTTTCATGCAATCGATCACTGAAGATGGTCGTGGCCTCGGCGGTGACACACCACAGAGGCTTGTGTGGAGCCGAAGTTTCTCCCTCTCTTCGGCCGGGGCATTGTGCAGTATGCGCAGCGGATAGATGCTGTGCATGCAGAAGCAATTGCCAGACAACAACCCTCTATAGTCGGTCCAAGGAAAGGGCGTTACAGACGCCTAGCACAGCTGACACGGCATGGTTCGGACGATCAATCCTCAGCCCACAAACTTGCCGTTGGCGCCCATCACCCCCAGGTCCAGAAAGCGCGAGCCCACATACGGCGCGCCGCCGGCGTAGTCGATGGACAGGCCACCCAGGTCGCTGCTGCGGATACCGGCCAGTGCGCTGCGCAACTTGGCGCGGGTGAGCTCACGTCCGGCGCGTTCCAGGCCTTCGGTGAGCACGCGGGCATTCACATAGCCTTCAAAGCTGCGGGCCGAAAACTCCTGGTAGCCCAGCGCGCGCATGGCCTTCTGGTAGTCGCGCACCACGGCCACACTCGTGCGGGCCGCGTCGGGCAGCACCATCGACAGCGCAATGCCCGAGGCCTTGCCGCCCAGCTGGCGCAGGTTGTCGCCCGACAGCGCCACGCTGGTGGCGGCCAGCGGCGTGCTGGACGACACTTTCTTGAACTCGTTGACCAGTGTGGCGGTAACGTCACCTGCGGTTCCGAGAAGCACAGCGGCGGCCTTGGCTGCCACGGCCTTGCCCACCACACCGGGCACCTGCGCGCCCTGTGCATCCAGCTTGAAAGCCTTGGGTGCTGGTTGCTTGGCGGCTGCCATGGCCTTGTTCACGTCCGCCAGAAACTCGCGGCCAAACGCCGTGTCTTGGTACACGATGGCCAGGTCGTTCATGCCCATGGACACCAGCTTTTGCGTCAGGCGCTGGGCTTCGTCGGCGTAGCTGGCGCGCACGTGGAACACCGAGCGGTACTCGGCCTTGCGCAGCGACGTGGCACCGCTCTGTGGGGCCACATAGGGGATCTGCGCCTCGTCCACCAGCGGCAGGATGCGCTGGTTGTTGGCCGTGCCCATGCAGGAGATCAGCGAGACCACGTTGGCGTCGGCAATCAGCTTTCGCACGTTGTCTTCGGAGCGCGCGGCGTCGTAGCCGTCGTCCAGTGCCAGCAGCTTGATCTCGCGGCCATGGATGCCCTTGGCGTTGGCCTGCGCAATGCCTGCGTCCAGCCCTTGCTTCAATTCCTTGCCCAGGCTGGCCAGTGCGCCGGTGGTGCCCAGCGAGCAGCCAATGGTCACGCTCTTGGCGTCCATGGGGTCCTGCACGCCCACGGCGCGCGAAGAGGTGGCAAGCAGCAGGCCGGTGCTGGCGGCCACAAGGGATTGGGTGAACTGACGGCGTTGCATGGTCAAAAAAACTCGCAGGCAAAAAAGCCACCAGCCCCGGATGGGGCTGGTGGAGGGTGGACTGGGGGAGGTCGATAGACCTAGGGTTAACCCTGATTTTATCTGCCCAGGCTGGCAATTGGCTGTCAAAGGCCTGGCAGGCCTGGGGGTGTCCTCTTTACACCGTGCTGCCAGGGCCCGCTGGCGCGCGCATGCTGCCCGTCTCCACATACCGCTGGTGCCACGACAGCGCCTCGTTCAGCAGGTGCGGTGTGTGCTGGCCCACGGCGCCCCGCTTGGTGCGGGCCACGTAGTCGTGCAGCGCAGGGCGGAAGTCGGGGTGCGCGCAGCGGTCGATGATGATCTGCGCCCGTTGCGAGGGCGAGTGCCCACGCAGGTCGGCCAAACCCTGCTCGGTCACAAGGATCTGCACATCGTGCTCGGTGTGGTCCACATGCGAGGCCATGGGCACGATGCAGGAGATGCTGCCGTTCTTGGCCAGCGACGGCGTCATGAAGATCGACAGGTAGGCATTGCGCGCAAAGTCGCCCGAGCCGCCGATGCCGTTCATGATGGCGGAGCCCATGATGTGGGTCGAGTTCACGTTGCCGTAGATGTCGGCCTCGATCATGCCGTTCATCGCAATCAGGCCCATGCGGCGGATCAGCTCGGGGTGGTTGCTGATCTCCTGCGGGCGCAGCACGATGCGCTGCTTATAATAGTCGATACGCTCGTTGAAGTCCTGCATGGCCGCAGGGCTCAGCGACAGCGCCGTGGCCGATGCGCTGGCCAGCGTGCCCGAGCGCAGCATGTCCAGCATGCCGTCCTGCAGCACCTCGGTGTACGCCGTGAGGTTCTCGAACGGCCCGTTGTTCAGCCCCGCCAGCACCGCGTTGGCGATGTTGCCCACGCCCGACTGCAGCGGCAGCAGGTCTTTGGGCAGGCGGCCCTTCTTCACCTCGTGCTGCAGGAACTCGATGATGTGGCCTGCGATGCGGTTGGAGGTGTCGTCCGGCGCGGCATACACACTGTTGCGGTCGGGCTGGTTGGTCATCACCACGGCGATCACCTTGCTCGGGTCGCAGCGCAGATAGGGCTCGCCGATGCGCTCGTCGGGCCGTGTCATCGGGATCGGCTTGCGGTGCGGCGGCACATCGGTGCCGTAGTAGATGTCGTGCATGCCTTCGAGCCCCGGGTGGTGCCATGCGTTCACCTCCAGGATGATTTTGTCGGCCTGGTCCAGCCAGGTCTTGTTGTTGCCCACCGAAGACGAGGGGATCAGCCGCCCGTCGGGCAACACGCCCGCCACCTCGACCACGGCCACATCCAGCTTGCCCAGAAAACCGAACCACACAAACTGCGCCACGTGCGACAGGTGGATGTCCACATACTGCATTTGCCCCGCATTGATCTGGCGGCGCACCGTCGGGTCGGACTGGTAGGGCAGGCGCATCTCGATGCCGTCCACCTGGGCCAGCGCGCCGTCCAGCTCAGGCGCGGTGCTGGCCCCCGTCCACAGACCGATCTTGAAGCCATGGCCCTGCGCGTTCAGGCTTTCGATGCGGCGGGCCAGCGCGCCCGGCACAGCCTTGGGGTAGCCCGCGCCGGTGAATCCGCTCATGCCCACATGGGCGCCGGCAGGGATCAGGGCGGCCGCTTCATCGGCGGACATGGTGCGGGAGAGAAAGTCGGGGTACAGCACCCGATCGGCCAGGGACATGAACAAACTCCGCAAAAAGAAAAAGGCCACCCGCCCGGTGAGCGGATGGCCCTGTGGACAAAACCCAGGATGCTAGCCTTCGTTCCTTACAAATTAAGGGTTAACCCTTACAAATGCGGTCCGGCGTCCCCATACCCGCAGATTACGCCGCTTTGCGGTTGAGCAGCGCGTACAGCAGGATCGCCCCGAATGTGGCGGTGCCGATGCCGCCCAGCGCAAACTGGCCGAACTTGAGCGTGAAGTCGCCCGTGCCCAGGATGAGGGTGATGGCCGCCACGATGAGGTTCTTGTTCTTCGAAAAGTCCACCTTGTTGTCCACCCAGATCTTGGCGCCCGCCACCGCGATCAGGCCAAACACCACGATGGACACACCACCCATCACCGGCAGCGGAATGGTCTGGATCAGCGCGCCGAACTTGGGGGAAAAGCCCAGCACCAGCGCAAACACGCCCGCCAGCAAGAACACGGCGGTGGAATAGATCTTGGTGGCGGCCATCACACCAATGTTTTCGGCGTAGGTGGTCACGCCTGTGCCGCCAGCAGCGCCGCTCACCATGGTGGCCACGCCGTCGCCAATGAACGCGCGGCCCATGTAGCGGTCCAGGTCGTGGCCCGTCATGGCCGTCACGGCCTTGATGTGGCCCAGGTTCTCGGCCACCAGGATGATGGCCACGGGCGCAATCAGCAGCATGGCATTGGCTTCGAACACCGGCGCAGCAAAGTTGGGCAAACCAAACCATGCGGCGTTGGCCAGTGCGGACAGGTCCATGGGCTTGCCCAGCCCCAGGCCATTGGTCAGCACCGCGTAGATGATGCTCGCCACGATCAAGCCCACCAGAATCAGCAGGCGCTGCACCATGCCGCGCGTGAGCACGGCCACCAGGCCCACGCTCACAAAGGTCACCACCTGCATCCAGCTGTCAAAGTTGCTGGCCGCCATGTTCTTGATGGGAATGCCCGCGAGGTTCAGCCCGATCACCGCCACCACCGAGCCCGTGACCACGGGCGGCATGAAGCGCTCGATCCAGCCCGTGCCAATGGCCTGCACCAGCGCGCCGATGAGCGTGTAGACCAGGCCACACGCAATGATGCCGCCCAGCGCCACGGCAATGTTGGCGTTGGCACCTTTGCCCGCGTAGCCCGTGGCCGCAATCACCACGCCAATGAACGCAAAGCTCGACCCGAGGTAGCTGGGCACTTTGCCGCCCGTGACCAGGAAGAAGATCAGCGTGCCCACGCCGCTCATCAAAATCGCCACGTTCGGGTCAAAGCCCATCAGGATGGGCGCCAGCACCGTGGCCCCAAACATCGCAATCACGTGCTGCACCCCCATCACCGCCGTCTGCGGCCAGGGCAGCCGCTCATCGGGCCCAATCACCCCACCTTGTTGCAGCACCTCAGCGCTTTTTGTGCGCCAGTTCATGAATCCCATCTTGTCGGTTCCTTGTTGTTGAGGCGCGAATGCTAGTGGATGGGTGAGGCAATGCCGCGAAGCTGCAACTCTTTCGCCGGGCGTCAGCCGTGCCCCGGGTTAGCATTTGGGCCTACCCCGCTCTGCCCCTTGTGGGCACCGCCGCCATGCACTCTCAGCCGTCCTGCCCCAACTGCCGCCAGCCCATGCAGGCCCACCGGTTCACCAGCAACCAGGGGCACTCGCTGGAACTGGACATCTGTTTTGCCTGCCAGGGCCTGTGGTTTGACAGGCACGAAAACCTCAAGCTCGCGCCCCAGTCGGTGGTCGAGCTGTTCCGCCTGCTGCACGAACACCGTACCGACCAGCACCAGCCCCTGGCAGAACGCATGGCCTGCCCGCGCTGCAACACCAGCCTGGCCAAAGGTTTTGACGTGGTGCGCAGCGGCCGCTACATGATCTACCGCTGCGCCCGCCTGCATGGCCGCTTCAGCACCTTCTCGTCCTTCATGGTCGAAAAAGGCTTTGTGCGCCACATGACGCGCCCCGAGATCGACGACTTGGCCAAACGCGTGGGCGCCATCTACTGCACCAGCTGCGGCGCCCCCGTGGACATCCGCAAGGACCACGCCTGCCCCTACTGCCGCGCCGCGTTCTCCCTCATCGACCCCGACGCCGTGGTGCGCGCCATGGAAGGCTACGCCAAGGCCAGCAGCGAGCGCACCACCCACGCCACCCCCTCGGTGGACATCGGCGACGCCCTGGTGGCCCTGGAGCGCGACCGCAGCCGCGCCGAGCGCGAGCGGCAAAAGCGCGCGTTCACCAGCGCCAGTGATGCGAGCGACAGCTCATTCACGGGCGACCTGCTGACGGCCGGGGTGGAGTTGGTGTGGGCCTTGATCAACACCAGAAGCCATCACTGAGGGCTTCCGAGGTGGAGCATGACAACGCCTCCCACCACGCACACCAGACCCACTACTTTGATGACACCCACTGGCTCGCCAAACAGCGCCATCCCCACCACGGCTGCGGCCGCCGTGCCGCTGGCCGCCCAGACTGCATAGGTCAGGCCCATGTCGAGCTGGCGCATGGCCACGGCCATGAGCCAGATGGCGAGTGCGTAGCACGCAGCTGCCATGCCGGACGGGAGGAGTCTGGAGAAGCCATCGGAGTACTTGAGCGCGACGGTTCCGGCAACTTCTGCAATGACGCTGGCTGCGACGAGCAGCCAGGCCGATACGTTTGGATTCATGGGGCACCTTGGCCGAACATGCCCGTTTGTCACTTGTACCGAGTGACACGGGCAGTACGATGAAGCGGTACCCAGATGGTGAAGGGCCGCAGTGTAGCCACGCCCTTGCGATCCATCAAGAACACCCCACGCAGGCTCTGGCGGCCACTTGCGTTTGCGCGGATCATGGAGCGTTGACACAGCGGCAGCGCCGGATGGAGGGCGTGATGGTGTCCCTTCACGCACCCAGCCCATCCCCCGCACCACACTCCAACCCGTTCACAATGGCGCAGGCCTGTGTTCTGGTGGGCCCCGTCGCAAACAACCAACCAGCCGTGGCACCCGGTGGCCACAGGAGGAGAGGACCTTGCAGCCGCATCCGCCCCCAACCCGACGCCGTGCCCGCACCGCCGCCGCCCCGGCGCAGCGCAACCCTGAGAACGCGGGGGATGGCGCCGCCGCCTCCGACTCCGCTACCCCCTGCCTGCTGCAGCGCGCCCACCTGCGGGCCGTGCCCAGCACCCTCCTGATCCCGCTGGCCGCGCGCGCGCGCGGGAGCCGTTACTTTCCCTGGCTCGCCTGCAACGACGTGGTGGCCACCAGCCTGGTGGAGCGCCTGGGTGCCGATGTGGAACCGTGCCTGGACGACTTGCCCACGGTGCTCAACGTACTGTGGCGCACGCGCGCCATCCAGGACGCGGGCCGCAGCTTCTTCCTTGCGCACCCGAAGGCTGGGGGCGTGAGCCTGGGCTGTGGCCTGTCGCACCACTTTCAGTGGCTCGATACCGGCGCCAACCAGTGGCTCGATGCTGATCTGCCCGAGGTCATGGACCTGCGCCGCGAGCTGCTGCCGGTGCGCTGCCCGCGCACGCGCCATGCCACGGTGGACATCACGCAGCCTGGCTGGTGGCAGCGGCTGGGGCTGCCTAAGGAGGAAGGGGAAGGCGACGGTGCGGGCGTGCAGCCGGTGTTCATCGTCTGCGAAGGGGTGCTCATGTACCTGCAGCCCGCGCAGGTGCAGGCCGTGCTGCGCGAGTTTGCGCAGTGCGCCCCGGAAGGCTCGCGCCTGGTGATTGATGTCATGACGCACCGTGCCGTGGGCCGCGCGGCGCAGCACGCCAGCGTGGGACCCACGGGGGCGGAGTTCCACTGGGGCGTGGGCAGCATGGACGAGCTGGCCGCCGCACACCCGCGCCTGGCGCTGCTGCGCCAGCAGAGCGTGTCGGAGTGTTATGGCTGGCCGGGTGTGGTGCTGGAGACCCTGTGGTGGCCGTGGCTGGGGGCGCCGCTGTACGGCATGGCGACTCTCGGCGTGGACGGCGCGTAAAGCTGCTCGCCGGTGGCTGCTTGGCAGCACGCTCCTAGGAGCGCGCCAGCTGCGCCCACACCGGCGCCTTGCCCGTCAGCTGCCCCACGATGGCGGCCTGCAGCGGCGGCAGCCGCCGCGCGCCCTGCAGCACCAGCTGCCGCAGCAGGCGCGGCACGGGGCGCGTGTCGGTATACAGCCGCACGATGGCATTGGTGCCCTCGTACATCGGCCATGCGTGGCGGTGGTGCGCCCGTGCATAGGTGGCCAGGGCTTCGCCATTGCCGATGTCGTGGCCCTGGCTGCGGGCCGCCACCACGGCGGCTGTCAGGCGTTCCACACCGGCCAGACCCAGGTTGTAGCCATGCGCCGTCACGGGGTGCATGCCCACGGCGGCGTCGCCCAGCAGCGCGCAGCGGTGGTCTGCAAAACGCTGTGCATACACGGCCACCAGCGGGTAGGCGTGGCGTTCGCCCTCCAGCTGCAAAGGCCCCAGGCGGTCGCCCAGCTGGGCCTGCACCGTAGCGGCGAAGGCCTGCGGGCTCTGGGCCAGCAGCGCACCTGCGTCGGCAGTGCCCGCCGTGACCACCACCGAGCACAGCGCATGCCCCTCTTGGGGGTCATTGGGCAAGGGCAGCACAGCCAGCGTGCGTTCGTAGCCAAAACACTCGTGCGCGACGCCGCCATGGGGTTGGGCATGGCGCATGCGGCAGACGATCACGGTGCGGCCGAAGTCCGTCATGCGTGCGCCAATGCCCAGCTGCCGCCGCGTGGCCGAGAAGCGACTGTCCGCCGCCACCAGCAGCGGGGCCTGCAGGCGCTGTGGCGGTGCCGCAGCGCCATCGGCGGAAGGCTGCGGCAGGTACTCCAGCTCGGCATGGGCGGCTTGCGTGGCCACGCGCACCACCTGGGCGCCGGTCACGATGCGGACACCCGGTGTGCGTGCCGCCACGGCATAGGCCGTGCGGCGCAGTGCGTGGTTGGGCACGATGAAGCCCAGAGCCTCCAGCCCCGTACCTTGGGTGCCCAGCTGCAGGGCGCTGCGCTGGCCCAGCGGGCCGTCGTGCACCTGCGCTTCGCGGATGGTGCCCACCTCGTGTGGCGCCAGGCCGGCCCAGGTGCCTAGCCGCTGTAGCGTGGCCACGCTGGGGTGGGTGAGCGCGATCTCGCGGCCATCGGGCGCGGGGTGGGCCAACGTGGCCTCAGACTGCTGTTCGACCACGGTGGTGGTGAACCCGGCCTGCGCCAGGGAAATGGCCAGCGACAGGCCCGCAGGGCCCGCGCCGACGATGAGAACGTCGCTGTGTGAGGAGGAGGTCATGGCAAGAAGACCGGGCGAAGCAGCCCGGCATCCACCCTGCAACCGTGGGGTGGGGCTTGCCATTGTGGGCGGGCACTCCGCGCGGCGGTTTGCCCTGCATCAAGGCAGTGTGCCTGAATGCTATAAATTAAATAGCTAAAAAATGATACGGGATAAGCGCTAGGGCCTTAAAACATCAAAAATTATGGTGCGTTACGAGCGTGCCGGTTTGCGCGCGCCCTTGGCGGGCTTCTTGCGGGCGCCACCCGCTGGCTTCCCGCGCAGGTGCAGCCCCCAGGTGACCAGCACCCACAGGTACGCCGCCAGCACGCTGTAGGCCGCCATGGCGGCCAGCGACAGCGGTGGTGCGGCGATGGAGCGCGGGCTGGCCATGGTCTCCAGCAGCTGGCGTGTGCCCGTGCCCAGCACCGGCATGGCCGCGCTGCCCGAACGTGCCATGCGTGCCGCCATGAAGATGAAGAACTCCATCAGCAACGCACCGATGACCCAGCAGGCCAGCAGGGCCAGGAGCTGCGCAAACGCCCTGAGGTCGCCCTTGGCCAGGAAGTAGATGGCCGACACCAGCACCAGGGCGGGCAGCAGCAGGGCCAGGACAGGCCAAGCGGACATGAGGAGATGCATCGGAAGAATGTGGGGGCGGATCGGAGAGTGTGTCGGGCAGCGCCAGGGCTGCGGACTGCGAATGATAGAGGAGGCTCCCGGCACCCAGCGCGGCCCCAGGGCAGGGTCTGCCCGTACGGTGGCTATGGGTGCGTGTCGCCGTGCTGTCCCTGGCGGAAGGTGTTCGGTGTGCAGCCCAGCAGCGTGCGGAACGAGGCGATGTACGCGGCGGGGCTCTCGAACTGCAGGGCGTGTGCGATGCCCTTGACCGGGCGGCCCGAGGCCAGCAGATCGAGCGAGGCAATGATGCGCGCGCGTTGGCGCCAGGCGCGAAAGCTCAGGCCCGCTTCCGCCGTGAAGCGCCGGGTGAACGTGCGGTCGGACATCGCGGCCTCGGCCGCGAGTTCGTGCAGCGAGAGCTGCCACTGGTGGGCCTGCAGCAACAGCGCGAGCGCGCGCCGCAGCCCTTCGCTGGCAGGCATCGGCAGGTGGGTGGGCAGGCAGGGCGTGTGCTGCAGCGTATGCAGCAGCAGGGACACCATCAGCTGCCGCGTGGGGTGGTCGAACCCGCCGTTGAAGAGCCCGAGCACCAGCTGCTGGATCAGCGGCGACGCGATCACTGCGTGCACCTCGTCCCGGCGCGCAAACGATGCGCACTGCGCCACCAGCGCCGGCTGGCAGTACACCGTGCGCAGGTCGGTGGCGGAGAGGATTTCGATCGCATGGGCGTGGTGCGGGGGCACCCACAGCGCCCGCTGCGGCGGCACGGTCCAGCGCGCGTGGGGTGTCTCCACCAGCATCACGCCCCGCGTGGCAAACACCAGCTGGCCGCTGCGGTGCTGGTGCGCTGGCAAAAGCGTGCCGGCCGCGTGCGTTTTTGCCAGCGTGGCCCACAGGCCGGCGTCTTGGCGCCCTGGCGATGTTTGGTGGCGTTCTGGTGCTGACATGCCGTCCTATTATGAAACCACCTCCTCCCCACTCCTTCCCCGAAACCCGCCCCCAGCCCATGCACACCACCACCTTCCTTGTCCATTCGGGCCGCCAGACGGCCCGCGCCGCCCAGGCCATCAACCCGCCGCTGGTGCGGGCCTCGACCGTCGTGTTCGACACCCTGGCTGCCTACAAACACGCGCACCACCAGACCGTGTTCGACTCGCCGCGCTACGGCCGCTCGGGCACCTCCACCACGTTTGAGCTGCAGCGCTGCATGGCCGCGTTGTCGGGCGCAGAAACCTGCCTGGCCACGGCCAGCGGACTGGCGGCCATCGTGGCCGTGCTCAGTGCCCATGCGGGGCCGGGCCGCCACCTGCTGCTGAACCAGGGTGTGTACGGGCCCACGCGCATCTTCTGCGACCAGGAACTGGTGCCGCAGGGCACCACCGTCGAGTACTTTCCGGAAGGCGCCGACATCGCGCCCTACCTGCGGGACAACACCAGCCTGGTCTACATCGAAACCCCCGCGTCGCTGACCATGGAGATGCTGGACGCGAGCGCCGTGTGCGCGGCGGCACGCCAGCGCCACATCCCGGTGGCGGTGGATGCCACCTGGGGCACGCCGGTGTTTTTTGACGCCCACGCCCTGGGTGTGCACATCGCCATCCATTCGGCCACCAAATACATCAACGGGCATTCCGACCTCATGCTGGGGCTCATCACGGGTTCGCACGCAGACCTGGCCAGCACCCGGCGCTTTTGCGACCGCAGCGGCGCCCACGCGGCGCCCGATGTGTGCTGGCTCGCGCTGCGCGGCCTGCGCACCCTGGCGGTGCGGCTCGAACGGCACCAGCAGACCGCGCTGGCGACGGCCCAGTGGCTGCAAGAGCAGCCGCAGGTCCGGCGCGTGCTGTTCCCGGCGCTCCCCTCCGACCCGGGCCACGCGCTTTGGCGCGCGCACTTTTCGGGCGCCGCGGGGCCGTTCACCTTTGAGCTGGCGCCCTGCAGTGAAGCCGCATTTGCTGCGTTCATCGACGCGCTTGCGCTCTTTGGCCTGGGCACCAGCTGGGGCGGGTACGAAAGCCTGGTGCTGCCCGCTGTGCCCTATGACCAGCGCCACCTGGCAACGCTGCCGGATGAGGGTCGCCTTGTCCGCCTGCATGTGGGGCTGGAAGACGCCCGCGACCTGCGCGCGGACTTGGCACAAGCGCTCAGCGGTCTGGGCTGACCGGCGCCAAGTGTCCCGAGTTGGAAGTCCGTTGATGAAATAAAGATGTCGAAATCGTCGTCAGGCAAGGCGCAAACCACAGCGATAGCAGGTGCTATCGCGAGGATTTGCAACGCAGCATGGCGGCGATTCTCGACGTCTTTATGAAACGAATTTCCAATTCGGGACACTAGCTCGCTACGAAGTCCACCACCGACTGAAGCACCTCTACCTGCTGCAGGATCTTGCGGTGCCCCAGCCCCTCGGTGGCCAGCAGCGTGGCGCCCGGGATGTGGTCGCGGTAGGCCTCGCCATCGGCAAAGCGGTTGATGCGGTCGCCCCGGTCGTGCACCACCAGCGTGGGCAGCGCGATGCGTGGGCCCACAGCCGGGGGCTCGAACTGGCGCATCAGGATGCCTTCTCGGGCTTCGATGCGCCGCTGCAGGGCGGCACGCGTGCGCTCCGAAAGGCCGAACACCTGGGCGAACAGGCGCGTGTATTCGTGCGGCGACGCGGGCGGTGCCAGCAGCACCAGTCGCTGGGTGGCCAGGCCCCGGCTGGCCGCGTGCGCCGCTGCGTTGGCAGCCAGCGAATGGGCCACCACGGCATGGGGCGCCGAGTCCTGCACGTGCAGGCGGGCGGTGGCGTATTCGATGGCGCGGGCGAACTGGGGCAGGTTGCTCACGCGGCCCCGGCTGCCACCGTGCGCAGGCAGGTCCACCAGCACCGGGCGCAGGCCGCGGGCAGTCAGGGCGTCGGCCAGCGGCAGCATCTGGCGCGCATGCCCGCCCCAGCCGTGCAGCAGGAGCACCGCGGGGCCGTGCGGCTGGGCCTGGGGCAGGTACAGCGTGATCTCGGCGTCTTCAAACGGCCAGCGCTCTGTGCGCCAGTGGCCGGGCGGCACGGCTTGGCGGCCGGGTTTGCGCAGGGGCAGGGGCGTGCCAAACAGGCGCGCAGCCACGCGCACGGCCAGTGCGGGCCACAGTCGCTCGGTGGCGCCCAGCGCCAGGCGCAGTAGGCGCATGCCGGGGTGCTCGCCGTAGAAGCTGGACGTGGCCCGCAGGGCGGTGGATGAAGAGGATGTGTTCATGGTGGGGTTCCTGAAGGGATGGAGTGGGGCGCGCGGCGCGCGCCTCAGAAAAAGACCCAGTCCCGGTTGCTGCGCGGGAGGCTGGTGAGGGTGCTGCGCAGCGACCGGATGGCGCCCACTGCGGCCGCAATGGCGGCAATGCCCAGGATGATCAACATGGTGGTTCCTTTCTTCGCACGGTTGTGCGAAATTGGGGCATAAAAAAACAAGAGGTCTCCCTGGCACACCACCGCGTCTCAGGCGGGGGAAGGGAGGTAGCTCTTGACGAGGCGCGCCCAGGACGCCTCGGTGCGTGACACTGCCTGCGGATCGCGCAGGAAGCGGACGTCGTGCAACAAGCCCATGATCATGGAATAGATCTCGCCCACCAGCTGGTCGGGCGGGGTGTCGGCGGGCAGGTGCCCGGCCTCGATGGACTGGATCACCGTGCGGCGCAGTGCCGCGCGCCAGCGTGTGATCTCTGAATGCAGCAGGTCGCGCAGCTCGCCCTCGCGGTCGTCCAGCTCGAAGGCCCCTGCGGTGTAGATGCAGCCGGTGAAAGCCTCCACATCGCGCGTGCGGGCAATCCAGCGGCGCACGATCTCGTTGAGGCGCGGCAGGCCCTTGGGGTGCTGCATGGCGGGCACAAACACATCGGCCAGGAAGCGGCGGCCAAACTCCTCGATCACCGCCTTCTGCAGCGCCTCGCGCGAGCCGGCGCGCGAGAACACGCCGCTCTTGGACAGACCCACGCGGTCGGCCACGGCCTGCAGCGTGATCGACTCCAGCCCTTCGGCCGCAGCCAGGTCCAGCGCTGCGCCCACAATGGCCGCGCGGGTGAGTTCTGATTTCTGGGTCTTGGCATCCATGGGGCGAAATTTAGCACAACTGTGCGAAATCAATCAAGCCCTGTTGTCTGCAGTGCTTTGTGCGGCGACCGCCCGCGGAGGCACCGGCATGGGCCGGGCTCTCTGCCTGCGCTACTGGGCCAGGGCCGCGATGCTCAGCGCCGTCAATGCGCCGCTGTAGACGCGGAAGTCCTGCATGCGGCCCTTGAAGTACCGGTCCCCGCCGTACTGCGAGCGCCCCAGCCAGGTGTGGGTGGTGTGGCCCATCTGGTAGGGGTTCATCCAGACCTCGTTGTGGGTGGCGACCTGCACGCCGTCCACATACAGTGTGCCCACCGTTCCCACGAGGGTGACGGCCACGTGCACCCAGCGACCCGTGGGCAACGGGTCTGCGACCAAGGGCTGAGCGGGCCAGAACTGATCCCGCGAGGCCATCAATTGGAGTTTTTGGTCTCCATTGCGCGGGGTCAGCGCGATGTAGGCCACATCGTCCGAGCCGAAATCGAAGATGCGGGTGTTGGCGGCGGTGGTTTCCACCTGGACCCAGGTCGCCACGGTGAAGTCGCCCAGGGCCAACACCGCCCCGTCAGGCAGCGCCACGTAGCCGTTGTTTCCGTCAAACACCGCGCAGTTCCCGCCAGCGCGTCCCGTGTCGAAGGAAGTCCCTCCCACCAACTTGGCATGCCGCCCGTTGCCGCTGGCGTCATCGGCGTTGCCATTCATGGGCAGGTGCAGCCACAACTCGCCCGGGAAGGCCACGCGGGCGACGTCGGCGCCCAAGCGCTCGCCCTGGGGGGTTACAGCGCTGATGCGGTAGTGCCAGGTACCCTGGGCTGGCGCATCGGTGTAGGTGCGAGGCTCGGTGACCTGGGCAATGGTGGTGAAGGGGCCGGTGCGTGAGGCGGACCGCTGGACCAGGTAGTGCGTGGCGTCCGCGCTGCCCCACCATGACAGCAGCACCTTGCCGGCACTCAGGAAGGCTGTGAGGCCCGTGGGGGGCGCTGGCGGGACGGCGCTGCGTGTGTACAGCAGCGTGCCCATGCCGGGATCGTCGCCACCGTCGATGCGTTCCGGCCGCATCTGGTCGAGTATCGCTTTCGTCCACGGGGCCGACAGGCCCTTGCGGCTCACATAATGGTGGTAGATCCGCTCAAAGCAGGGGCGGCGGGCGCCCGTGCCAGCCGCGCCCGTGCCTGTGCCATGGACGCCGGTGTATGGCACGAAGGGCATCGTGGCCGGGTCGGTCAGGTTGTTGCGAGCCACGTATTCCGCACCTGCCAGCAGGCGGTTGTTGGCATAGCCGTACAGGTCCTCGCCCTGGTTCCAGGCCATTTCGCACAAGCAGCCCGCCAGCGCGATGCCCAGCGTGGAGTGGCCCTGGTCGCGGTGCGTCTCCTGCCACTGGCCCAGGTGCCCCGGGTGCAGGTAGTAGACATTGTGTGCAGAAGCCCCCGTGCCCCGGCCGTTCTTGTAGTAGTGCACCGCTTTGGCCGTGATGTCCGGCCGGTCGCAGAACACGCCGATGGCATACACGGCGCAGAGGTTGGCCAGGTCCCAGTTGGCCCAGTAGTGGGTGACCTTGCGGGTTTCCGAGCCGTTGTGGTTGTTGATGAAGTCAAGGGCCCGCGTGTAGAACACCTTGAGCAGCATGTCCTGAAAGCGGGTGCGGTCCTCTGGCGCCCAGCCGGGATAGTTGCGCATCAGCTCGGCCGCATTGGCCCACTGTGTGCCATACAAGCCAGAGGAGAGGAACAGGTTGGAATTGCCGCCCAGTTCCTTCAGCGTGGAGGACCAGGCGTTGAGGAACTTCACCGCATCCCGGGCATACGCTTCGTCACCCGAGATGTGCCAGCGCAGTGCCAGGTGGTAGGCACGCATCATGTCCACGATCATCACGCCGTAGTTTTCCGCCCCGGCCACGCCGCGGATGACCACCTCCAGCGGGAATGGCGTGGCGTTCAGGTTGGCGCGGCGGCCGGCGAGCAGGATGTTCCAGCCCCCAAGCCACGGCTGCAGGTTCGCACCGACCTTCTCTGCCATGCGCTGCAGATCGGCTTGGGCGTGCAGTAGACCGGGATGCACCAAGGCGCTGGGGGCCGGAGGCGGCGGCGGTGGTGGAGGTGGTGGAGGAGGTGGTGGAGGGGGTGGTGGTGGTGGTGGTGGTGGCGCTGCGGGGGGAGGCGGTGGCGCTGCAGGGGGTGGGGGGGCCGAAGGCGGAGGCGGGGTGCCAGGCGGTGTGGAGGGCGGCGTCGCGGGGGAAGGCGGCACGGTGGGGGGCACTGCCGGCGCCGGTGGTGCTGTGGGGGGCGTGGTACCTGGCGTTGGCGCGGGAGGCGGGGTGTCCCCGCCAATGGGCGCGGAGGTGGTGGGCGGTGTGTTGGTGGCGTCGGCCGGGTTGCCACCACAGGCCACCAGCGTGCCGGCCAGCGGCATGGCGGCCATTCCCTTGAGTACCCGGCGCCGGGCCGTGAAATTCGTGCCGTTGTTCAGTTCTTGGTTCATTGCTTTGGGGGATTGGGGTGGGCAGAGTTCCGTGCCTTTTGGTCGGTCCATCGGCAATTCAAGGCAAACGTTGTGCCAGGCAGGGCGCCCTGCGAAAAATGGGCGGTGTGCCGGGTTTTATGCCCAGCGCTCACAGACAAGAACGGGAAAATGAACAATTTGGTTAGTCCAATATTGTCATTAAAGTAATTAATAGCGCGCAGCTTGCTTGCCATGGGCTGGGATCGAACGCCTTTGCGCCGCTGACTGCAAGTGTCAAGCCGGGGACGGATACGGCTGGTCCGCGCCCGGATGCGCTGCTACGCTGCGTCGCCATGGAGACAAATACCAAATCCCCGCCTTACGTTCCCCAGATCCGCCTGTTCCAGAACTGGCTGCGTGACCAGCGCGGCCTGCAGTTCGACAGCTACGACGCGCTGTGGCGCTGGTCCACCACCGAGCTGGATGCGTTCTGGCAAAGCGTGTGGGACTATTTCCAGATCGAATCGCCCACCCCCCACACCGCCGTGCTGGGCAAGAACACCATGCCCGGTGCGTTGTGGTTTCCTGGCGCTCAGGTCAACTACGCGCGCCAGGCGCTGCGCCACGTCGATGCGGCGCACGCAGCGGGTCTGCCCGCCATCATCAGTCGCAACGAAAAAGGCAACCACCGCGAGCTGAGCTGGCCCGAGCTGCGCCGCCAAGTCGCGTCGCTGGCGCTGCACCTCAAGGCCCAGGGCATCCAGCCCGGGGACCGCGTGGCCGCCTACCTGCCCAACGTGCCCGAGGCCATGGTCGCCTTCCTGGCCACGGTCAGCATCGGCGGGGTGTGGAGCATCTGCGCGCCCGACATGGGCACGCACGCAGTGCTCGACCGCTTCCGCCAGATCGAGCCCAAGGTGCTGATCGCCGTGGACGGCGTGACCTACGGCGGGCGTGACCACGACCGCACTGGCGTGCTGGCCGAGCTGCGCGCCGACCTGCCCAGCGTGCAGCATGTGGTGTTGCTGGGTAATCTGAATGCTTCTGTTTCGATAGCTGGTTGTGTAGACTGGACAAGCGCTACGGCACAAAATGATGCGGAGACCGCAGCGTTTGAACCGATGTGGCTGCCGTTTGACCACCCGCTATGGATCGTCTATTCCAGCGGCACCACGGGGCTCCCGAAGCCCATCGTGCACGGCCATGGCGGCACGGTGCTGGTGGCGCTGCAGCTCAAGGTGTTGCACAACGACATTGGCTGCAGCTACGAGGCCAACAGCTTTGGCGAGCGCTACCACTGGTACAGCTCCACCGGCTGGGTAATGTGGAACGCGCAGCTCAGCGGCCTGCTCTCGGGCACCACCTGCGTGATCTACGACGGCAACCCCGGCGGCAGCAAGGACCACCCCGACTGGGGCGTGCTGTGGCGCTTTGCGGCCGAAACGGGCGTGACCTTTTTCGGCGCGGGCGCGGCGTTTTTTGCCAACTGCATGAAGGCGGGCATCACGCTCGCCGACCATGGCGACCTGACGCGCATCCGTGCCCTGGGCACCACGGGCTCGCCCCTGTCGCCTGAGGTGCAGGAGTGGGGCACGGCGCAGTTCGAGGCGCTGGGTACGCGCGACATCTGGTGGAACAACATCTCGGGCGGTACGGATTTTTGCGGCGCCTTCATCGGCGGCAACCGCGAGATGCCGCAGGTGCCCGGCGAGATGCAATGCCGCATGCTGGGCGCGGCAGTGGAGTCGTGGGACGCCGAAGGCCGCCCCGTGCAGGACGCCGTGGGCGAGCTGGTCTGCGCGCAGCCCATCCCGTCGATGCCTTTGTTTCTGTGGGGCGACCAAGACGGCAGCCGCTACCTGTCGAGCTACTTCGACATGTACCCCGCAGGCCACGGCCGCCAGCCGGGCGGTGGCGACGGCCCCGCGAGCATGGGCGCGGTGTGGCGACATGGCGACTGGCTCAAGATCGGCGCCAACGGCGGCTGCGTGATCTACGGCCGCAGCGACGCCACCATCAACCGCCACGGCCTGCGCATGGGCACGAGCGAGATCTACAGCGCGGTCGAATCGCTGCCCGAAGTGCTCGACAGCCTGGTGGTGGACCTGGAATACCTGGGCCGCGAGAGCTACATGCCGCTCTTCGTCGTGCTGCGCCCCGGCAACGTGCTCGACGATGCCCTGCGCGCGCGCATCAATGGCGCCGTGCGCACGGCGCTGAGCCCGCGTTTTGTGCCCGACGACATTTTTGCCGTGGCGGAGGTGCCGCGCACCTTGAGCGGCAAGAAGCAGGAGCTGCCCATCAAGAAACTGCTGCTGGGCCAGCCGATCGAAAAGGTAGTGAACAAGGACGCGATGGCGAATCCGGGGTGTCTGGACTGGTACGTGGCGTTTGCTGCGGAGCGGGCTGGAAAGCTACAAAATCCATAGCTATTCACGTGTGCTAGGCGAGCGGTAACGGCCATTTTTGCTTGGCCACACTGCTGGTACGGCCCAAACCACTCGGGCACCGGCGGCGCGTCGGCTTGACACCCTCTCCCCCCCGTGGGAGAGGGGGGGAGAGGGGGGCTGTGCCAAGGGGCAGTGCCGCACCACCCCCTCTCCCCGGCCCTCTCCCGCGAGGGGAGAGGGAGTGTTCAGGGGCGCCATGACCGATGGGGGCGGTAGAAGGCTGCCCCGCCCCTCAATCCGTCAATCCAGCTTCGCGCCGGACGCCTTGATCAAGCGCTCCCACACCGGCCGTTCCTTCGCAATCGCGGCGGAAAACAGCGCGGGCGAGCTGTTCTGCACATCAAAGCCCATTGCCGCAATACGCTGGGCCACATCGGGCAGCTGCGTGGTCTTGCGCACCTCGTCGGCAATGCGCTCCAGGATGGCGGGCGGCGTGCCTGCGGGGGCGCCAAACGCCAGCCAGCCCGCCACGCGGTAGGCCTCGTCGTTCAGGCCCTGTTCGGCCAGGCTGGGCACATTGGGCAGGGTGCCCATCCGGCGCTCGCCGCTCACGCCAATGGCTTTGAGCTTGCCCGCCTCGATGTGGGGCTTGGCTTGCAGCGCGCTGGCAAACGCGATCTGGATCTGGCCGCCCAGCAGGTCCTGCACCATGGGCGCCTCGCCCCGGTAGGCCACGTGGCTCATGTCGGCGTTCTGCGTGAGGCTCATGTAGGCCCCGGCCAGGTGCGGATACGCGCCCGTGCCGTACGAGCCATAGGCCACCTTGCCCTTGTTGGCCACCACGTATTTGAGCAGTTCGGGCCCCGTGGATGCGGTCACGCTCGGGTGCGCCACCAGCACCAGCGGCGCGATGGCGATCTGGTAGATGGGCGCGATGTCCTTCTCGGGGCTGTAGGGCAGCTTGGTATAGAGGAACTGGTTGGTGAGCATGGAGTTGCTCAGGCCCAGCAGCAGCGTGTAGCCGTCGGGCGCCGCCTTGGCCACCGCGTCGGTCCCGATGATGCCGGCCGCGCCGGGTTTGTTGTCGATGACCATGGGCTGGCCCAGGCCTACGGCCATCTTCTCGGCCAGCACACGCGCCAGCACGTCGGTGGCGCCGCCTGCGGCAAAGGGCACCACGATCTTGATGGGCTTGTTGGGGTAGGCCTGCGCGAAGGCGGTCGTGCCAGTGCAGGCGGCGGCCAGCGCAGCGGCGCCGAGCCAGGTGCGGCGGGACATCAGGGGGTGGAAGTGCATCGGTTTGTCTCCTGTCATGGTTATAAAAATTCACTCAGCGGGCTCCGCGTGCATGGTGGCGGGCCGGGGCCTGGCTGTCACGCCATGGGCTTATGGAGTCTGGGGGCTCCCTGCGGCGGGGGCGGTGGTGATGCGCACGGTGATTGGCAGGGGCGCGAGCACCTCGCGCAGGCGGGCGGCCAGTGCGTCTGCCTGTGCGCAGGGGGCCACAGCCACACGCACCGCGTTGTCGCCTTCGGGCTGCACCTGGGGACGGAGGCCGTTCGTGACTGGTCCGCACACCCCATCGACCAGCGCTTGCACCGTGTGGCAGGCCGCGCGCTGGCGCAGCTCGGGCTTGTAGATCTTGCCCACGTTCGTCACGGGCATGGTCTCCAGCACCTGCACCCAGCGCGGGCGGGCCACGGCTTCGTCCACGCGTTCGGCGGTGAAGGCCAGCAGTTCGGCCTCGGTCGCCTGTGCACCGGGCACCAACGTGGCGTAGACCACGGGCAGCTCGCCCGCATAGGCGTCGGGCGCACCCACGGCGGCGCACAGCTGCACGGCGGGGTGGGCGCCCAGCGCGTCTTCGATCACCTTGGGGTCGATGTTGTGGCCGCTGCGGATGATGAGGTCCTTGGAACGACCGCTCAGGTGCAGGCGACCCTGGTCGTCCACAAAGCCGAGGTCGCCGGTGGCCAGCCAGCCATCGTGGGTAAACGCCTTGGCCGTGTCGGCTGCGTCCAGAAAACCCGAGAACAGGTTGGGCGACTGGAAAAGCACCATGCCCGGCTGGCCGGGTGGCAGGTCCTGGTCGGACGCATTGCCCTGCGCATCCAGCGCCACCACACGCAGCTGGGTGTACGGCAGCCGCCAGCCCACGCAGCCTGCGGGCGCGTGCACGCCGGGCGGCGTGATGGTGGAGATGCCTGCCATCTCAGTCATGCCCAGGCTTTCGTGGATGTGCAGGCCAAACAGCCGTTCAAACCGCGCCGCCAGCTCGGGCGCGAGGATGGCCGCGCCGGTGCGGCAGTAGCGCAGAGTGGAGATGTCCGCCCCATTCAGCGGCACATTGGCCAGCGCTGCCAGCACCGTGGGCACGGCAGACAGGTAAGTGCAGCGGTAGCGCTCCACCAGCCGCCAGTAGTTGGCAATCACCTCGCGGTTGCGGAACAGGCCGGTGGTGGGGATGATGGTCTCCACGCCTGCCGACAGCGCCGCGAGCGAGCCCGGCAGCACGCCTGCCACATGGAACAGCGGGTAGCCGTTGATGCCCACGTCCTGCGGCGTGATGCCCTGCATCTGCACGCTGCCCCAGGCGGTGAACACCTGCGCGCCGTGGCTGTGGCGCGCCAGCTTGGGCGCGCCCGTGGTGCCGCCGGTGTGAAAGTACGCCGCGATGTCGGTGGCGGCAATGTGGCGACCGCTCACCAGGTGGTCGCCGGGGTGCTGTAGGCGCTCGGCCAGGTCCACCACGCCGTCGGGCAGCGGGCCTGCGGAACCAGGGGCTTCATCGTGGGGGGCCACGCGCAGCACGGTGTAAAGCGTGGGCACCAGGGCGCGCAGGCGCACCGCCTTGCTCCAGTAGCCCACATCACCTTCGCCGCCATAGGCAATCAGCACCTTGGCGCGCGCCAGGGTCATCATGGCCGCGATCTTCTCGTCCGTAAGCATGGGGTTGAGCGGCTGCACGATGCCCGCCGCCTCACCGCCCCACAGGGCCAGGTGGTATTCCAGGCAGCCGGGCAGCAGCACGGCCACCGCGTCTTGTGGGCCCACGCCCAGGTGGTGCAGCAGGTTGGCCGTCTGGTGGATGCCGGTGAGCAGCTGCGCATACGACCAGCGGATGGGTTCGTCCGCCGGGTCGGCTGTGGGCAAAAAGCTCAGCGCCGTTTTGTCGCCAAACGCCGCTGCCGAATTCACAAAGATTTCGTAGGTGCTTTGCACTGGCAGCGCTTCGGCCAGGGGGCGGGCTTCAATCCGTTCTACATCCTGCAAGCTGCGCAGCGGGGCACCGGGGGAGAAAGGCGTGTGGAGCGGGGGCATCTGTGGGAGGCGCATGGCGGGTCTCGGGTCTGATGGGGCTGCGGGTCGGTCACCGACGGGGGGCGGATGCGGCATCGTCCTACCCGGCTGCGCCCGCCGCGTGGCCACAGTCTGTCTGTGTGCCGGCGCAAAAGCAGTCGCGCAGATGTCAGAGAGGGTTAAGGACCCCCCTGCGAGACCGTCCGCAAGCTCTCAGCGCCGGGTGGTGCTGCGGCACACCCATAATGGACCTTGTTGATTGCCACTGCGCGCCCTGCCGCGCGCCTTCCCTCCATGAACACTCCGCAGCCGCCCAAACGTTTTTCGATGATCCGTGAGTTCCACCTCGCCGACTGGTTCACGCTGGGCAATGCGGTCTGCGGCGTGGGCGCGCTGTTCTCGGTCATGTCGTACCTGGAAACGAACGACGTGCTGCATGTGTACTTTGCGTGCGCCCTAGTGCTGGCCGCGCTGATCTTTGATGTGCTGGACGGCCGCATCGCGCGCTGGCGCCAGAAGAGTTCGGCCATGGGCCGCGAGCTGGATTCATTGGCCGACGTGATCTCCTTTGGCGTAGCGCCCGCCATCATTGCCTACGGCTGCGGCATGCAGGGCCTGTATGACCGCATCGTGCTGGCCTACTTCGTGGCCTGTGGCGTGTCGCGCCTGGCGCGCTACAACGTCACGGCCGAAACCCTGTCGGGCGACGACGGCAAGGTCAAATACTTTGAAGGCACGCCGATTCCCACCTCGATCATGCTGGTGGCGTTGATGGCCCTGGCCGCCTGGCTGGGCGCTGTGCGCGAGAGCCTGTGGTTTGGCAAGGTGCTGATTGGCGGCTTCACATTGCACCCGCTGGTGCTGCTGTTTGCGGTGTCGGGCTCGTTGATGATCAGCCGGATTCGCATTCCCAAGCTCTGAGCCACTGGCTGCCCTGCCATCTCCTGTCCTGTCGTTCTGGATGTTGAACACCATGGCACTTCAAAAAATCGCAGCGTTTTCCGACGGCGCGCAGGGCGGCAACCCCGCCGGTGTGTGGATCGGTGACGAACTGCCCGCCCCCGCTGATATGCAGCGCATCGCTGCCGAGGTCGGCTTTTCTGAAACCGCGTTTGCCGCCCCACTGGGCGATGGCCGTTGGCGCGTGCGCTACTTTGCGCCCGAGAGCGAGGTGCCTTTTTGTGGCCATGCCACCATTGCCTTGGGTGCAGCACTGGCGCAGCGCGAGGGCGACGGCGTGTTTGCGCTGTCGCTGAGCCAGGCCGAGATCACGGTCGAAGGCCGCCGCCAGGGCGATCTGGTGCAGGCGGCGCTGCAGTCGCCCCCCACGCGCAGCGGGCCTGTGCCTGCCACGTTGCTGGCCGACGCGCTGGCCCTGTTTGGCCTCAGCGCGGCCGATTTGGATCCGCGCATCCCGCCCGCGCTCATCCATGGCGGTGCGGACCACCTGGTGCTGGCCCTGCGCAGCCGTGCGGCGCTGGCGGCCATGCACTACGCGCTGGATGCAGGCCGCACGCTGATGGTGAACGCCAAGCTGGTGACCATTGTGCTGGTGTGGGTGGAGTCGGACCGGCTGCTGCACACCCGCAATGCCTTTGCCTCGGGCGGCGTGCTGGAAGACCCGGCCACGGGCGCCGCCACGGCCGCACTGGCGGGCTATCTGCGCGACCTGGGCTGGCCGCACGGCGGCGCCATCGACGTGGTGCAGGGCGAGGACATGGGCATGCGCTCGCGCCTGAGCGCCGAGATAGGGCCGGTGGCGGGCAGCTCCATCCGCGTGTCGGGCACGGCACGGTGGATGAGCGACGGCGAATAACGTTTTTTGCTACAAATAATATAGCTTTTAGCGCTTGATGGTAAAGCGCTAGGGCTTGTTTTGAATTGAATGTTGCGCTGTGCGCCCCGGCCCTGACGGCGGCAGCGCACCTGGCAGCGCGTCCATCTCTTGCCGAAGCCATTGCACCAGACACAGCGTCTCCGGCGACGGGTCTGGGGCCGTGCCGAAGTAGTGCCGCGTCAGCGGCAGCCGCAAGGTCGGCAAGGGCGACACCAGCCGCCCCGAGGCCAGGTCGTGGGCAATCAGCGACACCGGGGCCATCGCAAAGCCCAGCCCATCCACGGCGGCCTGCAGCACAAAGTGCAGGTGGTCAAACTGCAGGCAGCTGGCGGGCTGGAGCCTTGGCGCGTTCACCTGCTTCTTCCAGCTTTCCCAGTCCTTGCTGCGCGACTTTGACAGCAGCAGCACGTGGGACGACAACGCCTCGGGCCGCGTCACCGGGCGCTGGGCGAACAGCGTCGGGGACCCCACCACCAGCGCCTCGTCTTCCAGAAACGGGTGGACCTGCATGCCCGGCGGCCACCCGCGCGGGCCGCGCCGCAGGGCCAGGTCGAAAGCCTCGGCCGCGTGGTCGGGTGCCAGCGTGCTGGTGATGACCTGGGGTTCGATGTCTGGGTGCTGGGCCACAAAACCCGGCAGCCTGGGGATCAGCCAGCGCACCGCAAAGCTGGGCCGCACGTTGATCTTGACGCTGCGCAGCCCGGCATCGCCGCGCAGCGACTGGGCGGCGGCGCCGATCTGCGCGAGTGCAGGCCCGACCTGCGCGTGAAACTGATGCCCCGCCGCCGTGAGCAGCACCTGCCGCGTCTTGCGCTCGAACAGCTCCACACCCAGGTGCTCCTCCAGCGCCTTGATCTGGCGGCTGATGGCGCTGTGGGTGACGTGCAGCTCCAGCGCGGCGCGGGTAAAGCTCTGGTGGCGCGCCGCCGCTGCAAAGGCGCGGACGGCATTCAGCGGGGGCAGGCGGGGTGACATGCGTGCAATTTTGTCACGCATGGCGCGCAGCAATATCGTTTGTCGCGCCGGGCACCGCCGCGCACCATGCGGGCCATGCCACAGCCTTCAGCCAACCCCTCTGCCTCAGACCTCCACTCGCGCCGCGCCGCCTTGGCGCTGGGCCTGTCACTCCCCGGGGACACGGTGCTCTACCTGCTGCTGCCGATGTTTGCCCCGGCGTTTGGCGTCACCCTGTTTGAAGCGGGCATTCTGCTGGCCGCAAACCGCCTCGTGCGCATTGCGGGCTACGGGGCGGTGGCGCGGTTCTATGCCCGCCATGGCGAGCGTCTCACCTGCTCGCTGGCCGTGCTGGCCGCCGCCGCGTGTGCGCTGGGGTACGCCACCCTCAGCGGCTTCATCGCCTTGTTGGGCCTGCGGCTGCTGTGGGGCCTGGCGTTTGCGGCGCTGAACCTCGCCACGCAGGCGCTGGCCACGGCCGAGCCTCTGGGCGCAGCGCGCCGCGCCGGGCAGTCGCGCGCCTTTGCAGCGCTGGGGCCCATGCTGGCCCTGCCCGCTGGCGGTGTCTGCGCGCTCTGGTGGGAGCCCCGGGCCATCTTCTTTGCGTTTGCGGCAGTTGCGTTGTGCGCCTTGCTGGCCACGCGGCACTTGCCCGCCCAGCCGCATGCCCTGCCGCCACCGCCCAAGCGCTGGGGCAGGTTGCCGGGCCGCCTGGACCGCTTTTCCTTCGTCGAGGGTCTGGTGCTGGACGGTCTGTTCATCATCGGCCTGTCGTACCTCGGCCGCGATGTGCTGCCGGGCCATCCGGTAGTCGTGGCGGGGCTGTTGCTTTCGGTGCGCTACCTCGCCGAGATCGTGCTGAGTGCGGTGGGTGGCGGCCTGGCCGAGCGCTATGGCGCCGAAGTGCTGCTCGTGGGTTTTTCGGTGCTCACGTCGCTGGCCCTGGTGGGTTTTGGCCTGGGGTGGCTGTGGACCAGCGCTCTGGCCATCGTGATTTTGCGAGCCCTGTTGCTGCCGCTGTTGCCGCAGCTGGTCGCGCGCCGCACACCGGGGCCGGGGCGCATCCAGGCGCTGGCGACGCGGTCGGTCTGGCGGGACCTGGGCGCCGGTGCGGGCCCGGTGCTGGCGGGGGTGCTCCTGCCCATTGCGCCGTCCGCCTGGGTGTATGGCGTCGCAGCCTTGCTGCTGTCGGCCACGGCCATCGCCTGCTGGGCGCCTCGCGGCGATGGATAAGCCACGCAGCGGCCACCGCCCCCTTTTCACAAACCTCTGCTTTGGAGAATTGCCCTTGAACATTCACACCACCCTGATCCGCTGTGCCGGTGGCACGGTCGACCTGCCCGCGCGGCCCATGAACCACCGCAGCGATGGCGGGCATGTGCTGGTCCACCCGCCGCGTCCCGTCTGGGAACGCAGCGAGCTGACGCCCGAAGAGCTGGCGCATTGGTCGTGCCTGGTGGCCGCAACGGGCAGGGCCATGCTCGACACCTTGCCGCAGCTTGCCGGTGGCTGCCTGAACTACTGGGAGGCGGGCAACAACGCGCTGAACCCACTGGCCCATCCCCAGGGGCCGAAAACCCCTGCGCTGCACCGCAAGATGCACCTGCATGTGTTTGGACGAAGCCCCAGGGCCACGCACCCGGACTGGCTGTGGGGCGAACCACCCCGGTTCCCGAATTTTGCGCAGTCTGAGGCTTGGACCCAGCAGTTCACACGGCTGGAGGACGATGAAGGCGCCGCGCTGGGTGCGCGCGTTCAGGTGTTGCTGGATACGCGGTATGCACTGAGTCTGGTGGGCTGACGACACCCGCCTGCAAAAAAATTGCTATAAAAATAGTAGCTTTAAGTGCTTGTTAATAAAGCGCTAGGCCGTATTTTTATGCAAACCCTTTTGTCACGGGTACTACGCCACCGCAGGCCGCCGGTTCACCAGCACGATGCCCGCCGCCACCAGCACCGGTGCCGCCACCAGCCCCGGCGTGACCGGTTCGCCCAGCCACAGCGCGCCAAACAGCAGCGCAAACACGGGTGTGAGAAACACAAACACCGAGATCTTGGTGGCAGGGTAGTGCGCCAGCATCCACATCCAGGCCAGGTAGCTCACAAACGCGCCCACCAGGGCCTGCACCAGCAGCGAGCCCCAGGCAAACGCGCTGAACTGCCAGACCCAGGCCTCGCCCAGGCCCAGCGACAGCACCGGTAGTACCGCCGTGCTCACCGCCACTTGATAGAAAAGCTGCTTGGCCGGGGCCACGCGTGCCAGCGGTGTGGTGCGGATGACCACCGTGGTCAGCGCCCACGTGTTGGCGCTGTGGGTGACCCGCAGTTCCAGTGTGGCGCGGGCAAAGCTCCGCTGCCGCGCCGCCACCACAATGGCGCGGACCGCGTTCAGCGAGGGGCACGCTGGGTGGCATGCTGGCGATTTTCAAACGCGTGGGACGTCGCGAAATCGTCTGGCGTGAAACGGTCGTTTGGCAAGTCGTTTGTCAGAGGCTGCATGCTGCGCCTTTAGGTTCCGTTGTCGGCAATCCCCGGAATCTGATTCTGAGGCGGTGAACCCGGCCAACGGGCTGTATAGGCCGGGTGCACAGGGGTCAGGGGCAGGCCCAGACCCCGTTGCGGCGGTTGAAAAGCTCGCCGTAAAAAAGAGCATTGCCATTGTTGGCTAGTGCCCATGAGGCGGCAGTCTCACGTGCAATGACAGCCTGCCGCTGCCATGCTGCGCCGTCGCGCGCAAACAGGGCGATGTGCCACCCCGGTGCTGTGCTTCCGGTGCCCGGGCTTGCGCACGTGAGGTCTGCGGCCGTGATGTGGTATTCCGCCGGTAGCGCGTTGGGCGCGTTCCGGGCTTCCACCGCCAGGGTGTTGCCGTCGTGGGAGAGCGTCATGGCGCTGTACCGCGATGCGGCAATGTCCAGGAAATTCACGATGCCCACAGGCAGCCGCGCTTGTTCGGTCCATCCATCGACCCCGTTCTGCGCGTAGATATGCACGTGCGGTGGCGTGAAGTTCACGCCGCGGGTGATGGCGCCGCTGTTCAGTGCCAGCGTACTGCCGTCGCCCGACAGGGCGAGGGCTGTGCCCACGATGCTGTCGCCTGGCGCGAAATGGCTTTGCGCGGCCCACGTGGTGCCCGTGCGCACATAGGTGAAAACGGCGTTGGAGTCGTTGGTTGCCGCCCCAAAGCGCCCCGTGACCGCCAGCAGGTTGCCGTTGGCCGACAGTGCCAGCCGGTCGGGGACTATCTGGCAGGGCTGGGGGCAGGCAGCGGGCGTCTGGGTCGAGGCAATCGTGGTTGGCTGGCTCCAGGTGCCGCTGCTGCGCTGGTAAATCTGTACCTTGGACTCTTCGCTGGCGGCCAGCGTGTTGCCGTCCGCTGAAAGCGCGATCCAGTACGCACTGGTGGGGATCTCCGCCTGCTGCTGCCATGGCTGGCCAGCGGCCGTGCGCGCGAACACCAACAAGGTGCTCGTCGAGCCGTTGTAGCTGCGAAGGACCAGGGTCAGGCCGTCTTGGGATATGGGGTCGAAATTGCTGGATGAGGATTTGAGGGGGGCACGTCCCGAGGAGAATTCGTAGCTGATGCGGCTGGGAAGGTCCAGCGCCTTTGCTGCGGTGAAGGCTCCACATCCATCGCTGTTACAAGCCCGCAGGCGGAAGGTTGCGTTGATGAAATCAGGGATTCGGGCGAGATTCAGGTGGCCGAACTGTCGTTGCGTCGTGGAGTAGAAACTGAGGCCTTGCGCCGCGCCCATCTGTGCTTCCGTCTGAGGCCCTGGGCCATCCATGTCGGCAAAGAGCTCATAGCGCGTGGCGCCCGGTGTGGCGCTCCACGCAAAACTCAGGGCCCCGCTGTTCTCAAAGTTCTCGGGGGCGGGCAGCGTGCTGGTGACGGGGGGCTGGCCAGGCTCTGCGGAGCCTGAGCCGCCGCCGCAGCCTGCCAAGGCCAGTGCGGCACAGCCCAGGGCCAGCGTGGCTCGCAAGGGCGGCAAGGCCCGGGGGGCCCACTGGTGAACGGCTTCGGGTGCAAAGGTCAGTGTGACGTGACGCATGGATACCTTTTTGAAGAAAGCGTGAAATGGTGCCCGGGTACCGGTGGCGGTACTTCGCAGCGGTGATTCAGACCGTCCCAGTGTGTTCTTCCCACACACCTGGACCAGGAATCTTCGACAGCGAGTGTCATGAAAATGATAGCTGCCATCACTACGCAGGTAGCCCTATGGCACTATTTGATACAAATGCTCAACCCGCCCGTCGGTTCACCAGCACAATCCCCGCCGCCACCAACACCAGTGCCGCCACCAGCCCCGGCGTTACCGGTTCGCCCAGCCACAGCGCGCCAAACAGCAGCGCAAACACGGGTGTGAGAAACACAAACACCGAGATCTTGGTGGCAGGGTAGTGCGCCAGCATCCACATCCAGGCCAAGTAGCTCACACACGCGCCCACCAGGGCCTGCACCAGCAGCGAGCCCCAGGCAAACGCGCTGAACTGCCAGACCCAGGACTCGCCCAGATCCAGCGACAGCACCGCCGTGCTCACGCCCATCTAGTACACAACTGCTTGGCAGGGGCCACGCTCGCCAGAGGCGTCGTGCGGATGACCACTCTGGTCAGCGCCCACACGAGGGCGATGTGGCTGGATGTGCAGCTCCAGCGCGGCGTGGGTAAAGCTCTGGTGCCATAGCGTCGCAACAAAGGCCCGGACCGCGTCCAGCAGGGGCGGGTGCTACAACATGCGGGTGAGGTTCACACGCATGCGACGCCGTCAAAATCGTCCGGCGGAAATGATTGCTAGACAAGCCGCCCGTCAGCGGTTACACACCTCGCCTCCTGACGCCGCTGTTTGCGATCTCGGGGCGTTGACTATCAGTCGGATCAAGCTACCGGAGCTGTGATGGTTCGTGCAATGCGTTAGTTTCAGGCATGTCTGCACGCGTGCCCGTTTGGGGTGGCTGCGGGGTGACGTTCAACCGCAAGATTCCCACAGCCACCGTGTCAATTACTCGCCTTTGCTAGGTCAGTTACAGGCCCATGTGCCATTGCTTCGTGTGAACAGCGTGTTTCCATAGATCAACGCACTCCCGTCGTTGGCAAAGGCCCACGGGGACAGCGGCTGAGCAGCGCTCACGGCCTGCCCTTGAAGAGTCCATGTGTCACTGCTGCGTGAATAAAGTGCAATGCGCTGCGTCTCGCCAGAGTAGGTCGCCGGGGCGCCGCATGCCGCCTGTCCGGGCACTTTGGCGGTATTCACGGCGAGGGTATTGCCGTCGCTTGAGAACACCATGGAGCCGTACGCCCTTCCGCCAGAGAGCGGAGGCGTGTAGGTGTAGAGCGTGGCTGGAATCCGACTTTGCTGGGACCAAGCACCGTTGCCATCGTGCGCGAAGACGATGACTACAGGAGTGGTGGCTGTCTGCAACAGATCACGGTCGGTCACGGCCAAGGTGCTGCCGTCGGCCGACAGGGCCATGCTCGCGATGAAGGTGCCTTCGGTATTCAACGAGGTCTGGGGTGCCCAGGAGGTTCCAGTGCGGGTGTATGTGAAAACGGCGCTGGAGGATGTGGTGCCCGAGGAGATGACAGCAGAAACAGTCAGCAGGTTGCCGTCCGCTGAAAGCGCCATGTGATCGGCGATCTCAGCTTGGCAGGGTTGGGCGCAAGTTGACGGTGCGGTGCTGGTGTCTAGCCGGGCCTGCTCGTTCCATGTGCTGCCGTTGCGCCGGTACATATACACCGCGTCTGTCACGACGCGGGTGCCTGTGCTGGTCGAGATTTGTTTCATGGATCGCACTGCCAAGGTATTGCCGTCGGCCGACAGCACGGCCCCACCGACGTAGTAGGCACCCGATTGCAGTGACGCTTGCTGCAGCCACGGCTGATTTTTGCCGCTGCGTGCGAAAACGAGCATTGTGGTATTCGAGCCATAGCTTGCTGCGGTGAGCACTAGAGTGAGAGCATCCTTGGACAGCATGCCCGTGGAGAGATATGCACTTGCATATTGAACGAGGGGAACAGAGCCCGAAGGAAATTCGTGGCTTATGCCCTTCGTGATGTCGAATGCCTTGGTGTCCGAGAAGCTCCCGCAACCGGCCGCATTGCATGCTCGCAGGCGGTAGCTGGCGTTGAGGGCTTCAGGAAAATTGACATAGGCGCCGAACGAACCGGTGACTCGACTGCCGTCGGAAGCGAGTGAGTAGCTGAACCTTTGGGGATCACGCTGTGTTTCCGCAAGAGGGCCCGAGCCGTCCGGGTCTACGAAAAGCTCGTAACGTGTCGCAGTCGCAGTAGGTGTCCAGGAGAAATCAAGGGACGAACCGACGGTGAAGTTTTCGGGTGCTGCAGGCGCGGAGGGAGTTGGTGCGGGAGGTGTTGATTCAGAGTCAGAACCCCCTCCGCAGCCCGTGAGGACCAGCGCAGCGACTCCCAAGACCAGCGCGTGGCGCCAGCCTTGTTGTGATTCAACTGGAGAGCGTTGAAGGGAGGGGCGGAAGAAAACGTTGTCAGTCATGCATGCTCTTTCTTAAGGTCATAAAAAGAACGCGGGATTTGTGGCCGCATGCCGCGTACTCTAGCGAGATAGAGAGAAATCACCACCAGCGCAATGTCTTGTTACTTTCCGCCTTTGCGTTGCTCTATCTCAGAGACTTGATAGCGCTCTACCACGCCTTGGTGCTGGCTACTATGGAAAATGCAGCTGACAACGTTTTGATCATTGACTAGGACTCAATTGCTCTATGCGTCAATGTTGCACCCCTATGCCTGACGCAGGCCGCCGGTTCACCAGCACAATGCCCGCCGCCACCAGCACCAGTGCCGCCACCAGCCCGGGCGTCACGGGCTCACCCAGCCACAGCGCGCCAAATAGCAGCGCAAACACCGGCGTGAGGAACACAAACACCGAGATCTTGGTGGCAGGGTAGTGCGCCAGCATCCACATCCAGGCGAGGTAGCTCACAAACGCACCCACCAGCGCCTGCACCAGTAGCGAACCCCAGGCAAAGCCGCTGAACTGCCAGACCCAGGCCTCACCCAGGCCCAGCGATAGCACTGGCAATACCGCCGTGCTCACCGCCACTTGATAGAAAAGCTGCTTGGCAGGCGCCACGCGTGCCAGGGGCGTGGTGCGGATAACTACCGTGGTCAGCGCCCACATCAGGCCTGCGGCTAGTCCTAGCAAATCTCCCAGCCAGCCTTTGGGCAGCGCCGTGCTGGCATGGCCCAGCAGCCCGTCGCCCAGCGCCAGCCCCACGCCCACAAACGCAGCCGCCAGGCCCAGCCACTGCCAGCCCTGCAGGCGCTCACCGGGGACGAAACGCGGCAGCAGCAATGCCACCCAGAAGGGCGACGCATACAAAAACACCGTGAGCCGCGAGGCGGTGGTGTACTGCAGGCCCAGATAGATGCACGCGAACTCGCCTGCAAACAGCGCCCCCGCCAACAGCCCGGCACGCGTGGCCCCGGCGGGCTCGCCCGCGCCGGAAAGGCCTACACCACGCCACAAGCACCAGGCCGCTACCGCGACCGTGGCCAGCGCAAAGCGCACAAAGGCCTGGAACACGGGCGCCACCTCGGCCACTGTGGCCTTGACCAGCACCTGCTGAAAGCCCCAGAACATGCAGCACGCGAGCAGCAGGGAGATGGCGAGGGCGTCGATATGGGTTTTGCGGGCAGACAGGGACATCGGTCGATTATGAAAGGCAAGCCGTGAGCTTCAGGTCGCCTGTGTGCCGTGACCTTCTGGCCCTGCGCAGCGCCGCGGCGACGACAGGCAACGCTAAGCGTGGGTAGTTGGTCCTACAGCGGTTGCGCTTTTGGCGGACGCTGCCAGGCGGGTGATCTGGTTAGTGTGTGGCTTTCGGGTACGCACCAACTTTGCACCACCCTGCGGCGAAAGCCCTTGCCTTTGCCCTTCAAAGATCCAACATGAACGTATCCCACACAGATCCGGACCGCGCCGAGCCAAGGAGCGAAGGGCAAAGGCATGGACGGCGCAAGGACCGGCTGCTGTCCGGCGCTGCACTGCTGGTTTTGGTTGTCCTGCTGCTGGGGTTTATGCGGCTGTGGCCAGCGATGCAGCAGCCATCGCGGACCACAGGAGCGCTGTCCTTGGGCGCCGACTTGGCGAACCCTATAGACACATCAGCTGCGAAGGTCGCGTCGCCAGCGCCGCAGCCAACCCAGGTACCGCGCAGGGCACAGTTCGGTAAGGAGCCCGCCTCGGCCGAAGCCCGCCAGATCGCGGCGTGGGCTTTGCACTCGGGTGACAACCAGAACCGCGCGGTCGTGGTGGTCGACAAAATGCACGCAAAGGTCTATGTGTTTGACCGCGACGGTGCGCTCCAGGGCGCGGCCCCGGCGCTGATGGGGTCGGCCATCGGCGACCACACCGTTCCCGGCGTGGGGGACAAGCCCGTCGGCCAGGTACTGCCCGAAGAGCGCACCACCCCCGCAGGCCGGTTCGTTGCCGAAACCGGTTTGAACGCCAATGGCGAAGACGTGGTTTGGGTGGACTACGACGCGGCGGTCTCCATGCACCGAGTGCGGGCCAACGTCAAAGCCGAGCGTCGGTTGGAGCGGCTGGCCTCCAGCACCGCCGCAGACAACCGTATCTCCTTCGGTTGCATCAACCTTCCAGTCTCTTTCTACGAAAAAGTGCTGAGCCCCCTGGTGCGTGGCACGGGCGCTGTGGTGTACGTGCTGCCCGAGACACAACCGGCCGCCGCACTTTTTGGCGCCTATGACCTGCCTGCGCAGTGATGCCCATTGACCCACGGTGTGTGCGGGCTTGTTGAACAGGGTGTTTTCGGACTGCGATGGCAAGACCCACACCGTGCAGGCCCGTCCCTGTCCGACACGCGCTCCGGTCTCAAGCTGACGTGGCGCAAGCCGCAAACAACTAGCCTGGGTACAGCTGGCGATGTTGCTGGCGATTTCCAAATTCACCACACACCAAGGAGTCTCCACATGACTGCATCGAACACACTCAAGACATTGCTCGCGGGCCTGGCTACCGTCGCCGTTGTTGGCACCGCTATGGCGCAGGGCACACCACCCACCACCGCAAGCCCCAACGCTGCCACGGGCGCCGGCCAGCAAAGCTCGCAAGGCACGCCGATGGGCACCACGGGCGTTGGCGGTGGGGGCGCCGCGACGGCGACCACGCAAGCCGCTCCAGCACCTGCCGCTGCAGCCCCCGTAACCACAGACAGGACCATGTCGGGCTCCGGCGGCGCGACAACCCGCCCCATGCGCGCTGACCGCAACTAAGCCGGGGAACCCTGGCAATAGCAAGAATGCCGGGTACGCCCGGCTTTTTTTGTGGGTGAGGGCGCGCGAACAGTGCAAACACGCCGTGAACAAGCGCTTACGTGGCCCCACGGTACACTTTGCGCCTTCTGAAACGGTTCCCGCGCTCCTTTCCACACCCCATTCATGGCCCTTACGACGGCGGCGCAGTCCCGCACCAGCTTTGACCTCAAGAGCGCCTCGCTGCCCGTGGTGGCCGTGGTGCTCAAGACCACCGACGCCGCGCAGTTCGCCGCCGACCTGGCCGAGCGCGTGGCTGACGCCCCGGGCTTTTTTGACAACGACCCCGTGCTGATCGACCTGGCCGCCGTGCGCGAGGCCGAGGCGCCCATCGACTTTGCCGCCATCGTGGCCGAGCTGCGCAGCCGCAGCACCCTGCCCGTGGCCGTGCGCGGCGGCAACCCCGCCCAGATGGACGCTGCGCGCGCCGCAGGGCTGGCGGTAGCGCCCGATGCACCGCCTGCCCGTGCGGAGGCCCCCGCCCCCGAGGTGCGCGAGGTCATCCGCGAAGTCGTGCGCGAGGTGGAGGTCGTTCGCGAAGTGCCCATGCCAGGCCCCGGCACCGTGGTGGTGGACAAGCCCCTGCGCTCCGGCCAGCAGGTGTATGCGCGCGGCGCCGACCTGGTGGTGATGGCCGTGGTGAGTTTTGGCGCCGAAGTCATTGCCGACGGCAACATCCACGTCTATGCCCCGCTGCGCGGCCGTGCTATTGCCGGCGCGCGGGGCAACACCGAAGCACGTATTTTTTCGACCTGCCTGGAGCCGCAGCTGGTCTCCATCGCGGGCATCTACCGCACCACCGAGACCGAGTTGCCCGCCGATGTGCGTGGCAAGCCCGCCCAGGTGCGGCTCGACGGCGAGAAGCTCATCATCGAGCCGCTTGCCTGAGTTCCCATTTCATTCGTACCAACCCCACAGAGAATCAGCAACACATGGCCAAAATCGTCGTCGTGACCTCCGGCAAGGGTGGCGTGGGCAAGACCACCACCAGTGCCAGCTTTGCCACCGGCCTCGCCCTGCGCGGCCACAAGACTGCCGTGATCGACTTTGACGTCGGCCTGCGCAACCTCGATCTCATCATGGGCTGCGAACGCCGCGTGGTGTACGACCTCATCAACGTGATCCACGGCGAGGCCAACCTGAACCAGGCGCTCATCAAGGACAAGCAGTGCGACAACCTGTTCGTGCTGGCCGCCAGCCAGACGCGCGACAAGGATGCGCTCACGCAAGACGGCGTGGAAAAGGTGCTCAAGGACCTGGCCGAGATGGGCTTTGAGTACATCGTCTGCGATTCGCCTGCCGGCATCGAAAGCGGCGCGCTCATGGCCATGCACTTTGCCGATGAGGCGCTGCTGGTGACCAACCCCGAAGTCTCGTCGGTGCGCGACTCCGACCGCATCCTGGGCATGCTGGGCAGCAAGACCAAGCGTGCGATTGAAGGCGGTGAGCCCATCAAGGAGCACCTGCTCATCACGCGCTACAACCCCAGCCGCGTGCAGGACGGCCAGATGCTGAGCCTGGAAGACATCCAGGACATCCTGCGCATCAAGCTGATCGGCGTGATCCCCGAGTCGGAAGTGGTGCTGCAGTCGTCCAACCAGGGCACGCCCGCCATCCATGCCCAGGGCACTGATGTGTCCGAGGCCTACAAGGATGTGATCGACCGCTTCCTGGGTGCCACCGACAAGCCGCTGCGTTTCATCGATGCGGAAAAGCCAGGCTTCTTCAAACGCCTGTTCGGGAGCAAATAAGCCATGGCTTCTTTCCTGTCCTTCCTGCTCGGCGAGAAGAAGAAAACCGCCAGCGTCGCCAAAGAGCGCCTGCAGATCATCCTGGCGCACGAGCGCAATGGCCGCAACGCCGCCGAGCCCGACTACCTGCCTGCGCTGCAGCGCGAGCTGGTGGCCGTGATCTCCAAGTACGTCAAGATCAACCCCGAAGACCTCAAGGTGCACCTGGAGCGCCAGGACAACCTGGAAGTTCTGGAAGTCAAGATCGAGTTGCCCGACACGGTGCGTTGAAGGCTCGGGTTCGAGCCAAATTGGGCTCTGGCGCTTATCTGGTAAGCGCCAGTAGCTATCAAAATTGATGGATCCAGTGGGGCCTGGCTAGCGCGCGTGCTTTGCCCACTTGCCCGCCAGCGCCTGGGCGATGCTCAGCCCGCGCTGCCCGGGCACCAGCGTGGCGGTCTCTCCGGCGGCGATGGTGCCAGGCTGGTCCACCGCAAGGTAGTAGCCGCAGCACCCGGCCAGGGCCATGGTGCGGCCCGCCTGCGCAAAACCCATGACGGCGTTGAACTTGAAGCATGGCTCGCGCGGTGCACTCACCCGCAGCACGCAGTGGGGGAAATGCCATTCATCGCCCACAAACACATCCGCTTCCAGCGGCCCGTCGATGGTGAGGTTCTCGCCCATGAAACCCGGCGGCAGCGTTTCATCGAACAGGCTCACGCCCCGTTCGCGGCGTTGGGTCTGCCAGAACGCGTAGTGGGCGGCGGGGTAGGCGTATACGGCCTTGCCCAGGCCGCCATGAACGCTCGGGTCGGCCTGCTCGTCGCCTGCCAGCCCTAGCGGGCCCACAGCCACGGGGCCGGTGACGGGGGCCTTGCCGATGGCAGTGAGCACCGAGCGCTCGCCCACCTTCAGGCGCCGGGCCAGGCCGATGTTCACGTGGCGCACGACCACGGTGGGGGTCGTCACAGCGGGTGCTCGGTGTAGAACTTGCCGCCGTGGTACAGCAGGGGCGAGATGCCTTCGCGGTGCTCGCAGCGCTCGACCTCGCCCACAAAGATGGTGTGGTCGCCCTCCTTGTACTGGCTGCGGTTGAAGCACTCGAACGTGGCGGCTGCCCCGGCCAGCAGCGGGGCGCCGCTGATGCCGGGCCGGTGTTCCAGGCCTGCCCAGCGGTCGATGCCGCGCGTGGCAAAACGCTCGGCCAGCGCCTTCTGGTCTGCGGCCAGCACGTGGATGGCGTAGTGCGAGCCATCGGCAAAGGTGGGCAAGGTGCTGGCGCCGTGCGACAGGCTCCACAGCACCAGCGGGGGTGCCAGCGACACCGAATTGAAGGAACTGGCCGTGAGCCCCACCAGGTCGCCCGCAGCCGTGCGGGCCGTGACGATGGTCACGCCCGTGGCAAACATGCCCAGCGCATCGCGAAACTCGCGCGTGGAGAAGCTCGGTGGCAGGGCGAGGGTGGGGCGGGGGAGCGAAGGGTTCACAAAAGCGGTGCCAGCGGTGGCAGCATGGGGGAGCAACTATTATCAGGCGCCACCCACCACCGCGCTGTTGCGGGGTTTACTGGTTTTTCCACCGCATGGCCGTCCTACCTACCTTCACCACCCTGGGCTCCGGCCCCACCGTGCTCCTGCTGCACGACGCCGATGGCGACCACCTCACCTTTGCCCCCCAGGTGGAAACGCTGGCCACGGCCGGTTACCGCGCCGTGGCCTGGAACATGCCGGGCTATGGCCGCAGCGCGCCCGTGGAGCCGTACACCTTCAAGGCGCTGGCGCAGAGCTGCCTGGCCTTGATCGATGCCCTGCAGGGAGGCCCCGTGACCCTGGTGGGGCATGGCATGGGCGCCATGGTGGCGCTGGAGGCCGCCGTGCGCAGCCCGTCGCAGGTGCGCCGCCTGCTGCTCTGTGCAGGTGGGCCGGCGCTGGATGCGCAGGCCATGGATGACTGGGTGGCGCCCCGCTTGGGTGCTCTGAAGGCGCTGGACGCCGGTGGCAGCATGGAGCAGCTGGCGCAGACGCTGGTGCCCCAGTTCATCGGCACCGGTGCGTTGCCCGAAGGCGTGCGGCTGGCCAGCCACGCGCTGGGCCAGGTGTATCCAAGGGCCTACCGGCGCGCGCTGGAGGCCTTGTCCACGTTTGATCGCGGAGCCTCTGCCTTGGCGCAGCTGGCCATACCCGCGCTGCTGGTGGGGGGCGAGCTCGACCGCTGCACACCGCCGGCTGCCCTGGAGGCCCTGGCCCAGGTGATGCCCGATGCGCAGACGGTGTTGTTGCCCCACATCGGGCACTGGCCGCAACTGGAGGACCCGGAGGGTTTCGATGCCGCGCTGCTGGACTTTCTGGCGCAGCGGCGGGTGCTGCACTGAGTTCGCCCCACCCGGCGCAGCCGATTTTTCGGCCCTTCAAACGTTTCTTTTTCCCTGCCATGCCCTGGCGCCACCGGGCGGGTTCGCGCGGGTCTGATTGCTCCTCTTGTTTTATGTGGTTTGCCCTGAAAAAAATACTGTCTGCGCTGCTGCTGCCCCCGGTGTCCAGCATCCTGCTGGCGCTGGTGGGGCTGTGGATCGCGCGCTACCACCGCCGCACGGGCATCACGGTGGTGGTGCTGTCATTGCTGTCGGTGCTGGTGCTGTCCTGGCCGCCGGTGTCGGACGCGCTGGTGCGCAGCCTGGAGCGCTATCCGGCGGTCGTACCCAAGGACTTGCCTTCGTCAAAGGTGCAGGCCATTGTCGTGCTGGGCGGCGGCGCCGACACGGTGGCGCCTGAATACGGCGTGGACGTGCTCAGCCGGGGCGCGCGTGAGCGGGTGCGCTACGCCGTGTACCTGCAGCAGCAGACCGGGCTTCCCATCCTGGCCACGGGGGGCTCCACTGGCGGCACGCGGGCCGAAGCGCTGGTGATGAAAGATGTGGTGGAGCGTGAGTTCAGGGGCCGGGTGCGGTGGACCGAGGTGGAATCCCTTGACACCCGCAGCAACGCCGAAAGATCTGCCGTGTTGCTCAAGGCCGCTGGCATCGAGCGCATTGCGCTCGTCACCCACGGCTGGCACATGGTGCGCGCGGCCAAGACCTTCGAGCGCGCCGGTCTGCAGGTGCTGCCCGCGCCCATGGGCTTCAAGGGCGGCCAGGCGCGCAAGCTGTACCGGGTGTTGCCGCGCGCCTCCGCGCTGGCCGACAGCAGCCTGGCGCTGCACGAATGGCTGGGCATCCTGGCCCAGCACGGGTCGCTGGATCGCTAAGCCGTCAATCTGCGGCCGGTGTCAGCAGAAAACGGCTGGCTGCCTCCATCGCCTGCGCATCGGCCTGCACCGCGCCCGGTGGCCCGCCCTTGCCCCACAGGGCGCCGCCCCAGGTCATCGACAGGAACTGCGCGCACAGCGCCACCGAGTCGATCATCGGCTGGGCCTTGGTGCGGTCGCCGCTGGTGGTGACAAGCGCCAGCGTCTTGGAGGCCATCGGCTCCTTGAAGGCCAGGCCGGGGACGCGCATCCACGCGCTCCAGTGGTCCAGGTAGGTCTTGAGCGGCGAGGGAATGCTGTACCAGTAAACCGGCGCCACAAAGACGATGTGCGTGGCTGCCAGCGTGGCGTCGAGCAAGGTCTTCATGTCGCCTTCGGGCGGTGCATAGGTACCCGAGGTGTGGCGCTGGTCCACGAAGGGCGGCAGGTTCATGCGGGCCAGGTGGTGCCAGGTTTGCGCAGTACCGGCAGGGAGTGCGGCGGCGGCCTGGCGCGCCAGCCATTCGGTATTGCCGGTGTGGCCTGGTTCGCGGGTGGAGGTGGTGAGGAAGAGGTAGTGCGGTGCGGTGGGCATGGTCATGGTGCCATCGTAGCGCCGCCCCCCAGACCCGCGCCGGGTGCCAGGGTTGCGATGCAGAGCTCCACCAGCGCCTGCTCGAATTCGGGGCTGTCCAGCAGGGGCGACTGTTCCAGCGATGCCGCCCGCACCGCGCCCATGAAGGCGCGGGTGAGCACAAACAGCTGGGTTGCCGAGGGTGCGGGCATCTGCTGCTCTTGCGCCACACGCTGCAGGTGCAGTGCCAGCCGCTCGCTGGCGCCGCGCACCGAGATCAGCACGGACGCGCGGTAGTCGAGCTTCCACGACAGGCGGGCAAGTGCGCGCCCTTCCTGGGGGCCGCCGCCAAAGGCCAGCAGGTAGTGGCGCACATACCCGCGCACCTGCTGCTCGGGCGTCCAGCCTTCGGTGCGGGCCTGGGCGAGCAGGGCGTCCAGCTCCAGCATCACCCGGTCGCAATGCTGGTCGAGCATGGCCAGGAGGATGGCTTCCTTGCTGGGAAAGTACTGGTAGAGCGAGCCCACGGACACACCCGCAACCTCGGCGATGCGGTTGGTGGTGAGCGTGTCCTCGCCCTGGGTGGCCACGATGCGTGCGACGGCTTCGAAGATGGCATCGACCGTGAACTGCGAGCGTTCCTGGCGGGGCGAACGGCGGGGGGCGGATGAGGCAGGGGACATGGAAAACCTGAGCGCAATGCGAGTAGGCGGAGACGGCGCTGCTGCCTATTCTGCCGCCAGTCCCTTGCAACATCCGGAGAAAACCTTCATGCACGAAACCAGCCAACTCGCCCTGGGAGCCGCCGCTGTCGGCCTGGCTGGCACCTGGGCATGGCGCCAGCGCCTTGCACTGCGGCCCGTGCACCGCGCCAGTGCCATCGCGCTGGCATTGTTCCTGGCGGCCCACTTGCTGGGCCACCTGGCGGGGCTGGCCGGAGCGGCAGCGCACCAATCCGTGCTGGAAGCCCTGCGCCTGATCTATCGCCAGCCGTTGGTCGAAGGCGTGCTGCTTGGCTGTCTGCTGTTCCAGATGGGCAGCGGCCTCACCTTGCTGTGGCGCGGGCGGGGCCGGCGCCGTGGGGGCGTGGCGTGGATGCAGGCCATCTCGGGGGGCTACCTGGCGCTGTTCCTGTTGATCCATGTGACGGCCGTCTTGGCGGGCCGGTTTCAGGGCGTGGACACGAACCTGCAGTTTGCAGCGGCGGGCATGCACACACCGCCCTGGCAGTGGTTCTTTGGCCCGTACTACTTTTTCGCAGTATTCGCGCTGGGCACGCACGTGGGCTGCGCTTTGTACTGGAACCTGCCAGAGCCTCTGCGGGCGCGAGCGTTGGTGGGGGCCATGCTGGCGGGCTGGATGCTGGCTGTTTGTTTGGTGGTGCTGCTGGCGGGCGGATTCCATGCACTGGAGATTCCGGCCCGTTACCTGGCCCCCCTGGCCGGGCTCGCAGGTCGGGGTTGAAGGGGGCCAGAGCATCCGCGCTGCCTGCGGTCTTTGCGGTTTATGCGCCGGCCTGGCTTCGCAGCCAAGCTCTCACGCCCGCAACGACCTCCGGTGCGCGTTGCTTGCGCGGAGCCACCAGGTAATAGCCGGCGCCCGTGTGCGCTTCTTCCTCAAACACCTTGGCCAGCCGACCGGCGGACAGGTCCTGCGCCACAAAATCTTTCTGCACCAGCGCGAGCCCCTGGCCGGTCAGGGCCGCGTCGATCGCGAGTGTCGTCTGGTTGAACCAGATGGCCTGCGGTGCGGGAACTGAAGCCCCGGGAGCGGGCGGCGTGTGCTGCGCAAGGTAGTCGGCCCATGGAGACTGGGAGTCGTGCAGCAGCACGTAGCGGCCGATGTCACCCGCGGTGCCGGGTGGCCCCGAGCGGCGCAGCAACAGCGGGCTGCCCACCGCCACCAGGCACTCTTCGAACAGGAGATCGGCCGTGAGCCCCGGGCCGAATGGAGGGCGGCCGTACCGCACCGCCAGGTCCACCGCCTCGGTCTGAAAGTGCGACAGGTGCTCGGTCGCCAGGATCCGCAGATCAACCCCAGGGTGAAGGCGCGTGTAGTCCGCCAGCCGTGGGATGAGCCACTTGGTGGCGAAGGTCGGAGTGACGCTGACCGTCACATGCAGGGGCTCGGGCCGCAGGCCCTGCGTGGCATCGGCGAGCATCTCGAACGCACGCCGCACGCTGGTGGCATAGCGCTGGCCGTTGTGGGTCAACACCAGGGTGCGCGGGTGCCGCTCGAACAGCTTGAGGCCCAGCGCCGCCTCCAGCGCACGAATCTGCTGCGCCACGGCGCCCTGGGTTACGCCCAGCTCCAGCCCGGCCAGCCGAAAGTTGAGATGGCGGCTGGCGGCCTCGAACGCTCGCAGCGCATTGAGAGAGGGCGTGGGGCCCAACGGGGAGGTCATGGGTGTAGATTTTCTACTGAATCGAAGCACGGCGGCTGCTCCGTCCGGTCGTCCAACACAAGAATGATGCGGAACAATTGCCAGGTGCCAGTGTGCGGCATTCAAGGACGATCATGGCAGTAGAAAAAGTAGCGCTCATCACCGCGGGCGGCACCGGCGTTGCCGCTGCCACCGCACGTCGGTTGGCAGAGGATGGTTTTCAGGTCGGCATTCTTTCGTCGTCGGGCAAAGGCGAGGCCTTGGCCCAGGAACTCGGAGGCGTTGGCGTCACGGGGTCCAGCCAGTGCCTGGCGGATCTGGGCCGCCTGGTGGATCTGGCGCAAGCCCGCTGGGGCCGGGTCGATGTGCTCATCAACAGCACCGGCCATGAACCGCGCGCGCCTTTGTTGTCTCTGGCGGATGAGCGGTGGCTGCAGGGGACGGACACCTATCTGCAGAGCGTGATCCGGCCCACGCGGCTGGTGGCCCCCTTGATGCAAGCGCAGCGTGGTGGCGTGATCGTGAATCTGTCGTCAGCCTGGGCGGTGGACCCGAGCGCGCTGTTTCCGACATCGGCGCTGGTGCGCGCCGGGCTGGCTTCGTTCACGAGGATCTTTATCGACAGCTATTCGCGGCACAACATCCGCATGAACAACGTGTTGCCGGGCTGGATCGACACCTTGCCCGTGTGGGAAGAGCGCCGCGCCGCAGTGCCGCTGCAGCGGTATGGACAGGCCGCCGAAGTGGCCGCGACCATCGCGTTCCTGGCCTCGGAAGGGGCGGGCTATATCAACGGGCAGAACCTGCGGGTGGACGGCGGACTCGCGCTGGCCACCTGAGTGCCCGCGCAACGAGCGGGTTGGTGGGATGGACCCACCCCAACCCGGGCAGGCTGTGTGGGTGCTCTCAGGCGGCCAGCGCCGTGGCCGATGCGCGCCGTGCAGAGCCGTGGTGGCCCAGGAAGCCGAAGTTCATCGCGGGCTGTTCGCCGCTGATCAGCTCGGCCAGCGCCTTGCCCGAACCTGCACCGTGTGTCCAGCCCAGCGTGCCGTGGCCCGCGTTCACCCAGAGCTTGCCCACGCGGGTCTGCCCGATGAACGGGATGTTGGTGGGGGTGGCCGGGCGCAGGCCGGTCCAGTACTGCGGGTCGCCGCCTTGTTCGGGCGTGCGGGTGTCGCACACGCCGGGCAGGATGGCCTCGATGCGGCGCGACAGCATGTGGCAGCGTGCGCGCGCCAGGGAGCTGTCGAGCGTCAGGTCCCAGCCATTGAGTTCGATGGTGCCCGCCACGCGCAGGTAGTTGCCCAGGCGGCTCATGGCGATCTTCTTGCCGTCGTCGATGGTGGAGACCATGGGCGCGCCCTCGGGCTTGAGCAGCGGGAACGTGGCGCTGTAGCCCTTGCCAGGGTAGATCGGCAGGTCCACGCCCACGCTGCGCAGCAGCGGCGCGCTGTAGGAACCGCAGGCGACGACGACGGCGTCGGCCTTCAATATGAAGTCTTTTTTGCCGCCAGCGCTTGTCTGTTTTGGCATGACAGCTACTGAATCAATAGCATTGCCGATTTTATTCAGGCGCAGCACATCGTGGCCGTAGAGGAACTGCGCGCCGCGTGCCATGCAGCGGCGGGCCAGCTCCTGGGTGAACACGCGGGCGTCGCCGCTTTCGTCGGTGCTGGTGTAGGTGCCGCCGGTGATCTTGTCGCCGTAGGCCTTGAACGCGGGCTCGATCTTGAGCAGTTCGTCGCGGCTGACCAGGCGGCGCTGCACGCCGTGCTTGCGCATGAGTTCCACCGCGTGGCCGGCGGCGTCAAAGGACTTCTGGTCGGTGTAGAAGTGGGCAATGCCGCGTTCGAGCCGGTTGTATTCGATGCCCGTGGTGCTGACCAGATCCTTGAGCGCGGCATGGCTGTAGGCGCCCAGCGCCACGATCTGCTGCACGTTGCGCTCGAACGCGGCGTCGTTGCACTGCGCCAGGAACTGCAGGCCCCAGCGCCACTGCTGCCAGTCCATCTGCGGGCGAAACAGCAGCGGGGCTTCCTTGTCGAACATCCACTTGAGCGCCTTGAGCGGCGCCTCGCGGTTGGCCCAGGGCTCGCAGTAGCTCACCGAGATCTGTGCTGCATTGGCAAAACTGGTTTCGAGCGCAGCATCGGGCTGGCGGTCGACCACGATGACTTCGTGACCGCGTTCCAGCAGGTGCCACGCCGTGCTGATGCCGATGATGCCGGCGCCGAGAACAATGGTTTTCATATGCGGAATGCCTTGTGAGCCTTTGCGTGCCACCCGCCCCAGTGCGGGACACGATGGGGCGCAGTGTGCGCGACATTGCATTCAACTAAAAGCAAAATTAAACTTACTCCAAAAACATCAGCGCACCTAATAAACGGTGCGGTAGAGACAACCCTCTTTTGTTCGAGCCCGAGACCATGAGCACCTACGATCCCGCCGCCCTGGAATGCCTTGCCGCCATCGTTGAAGAGGGCGGCTTCGAGCGCGCTGCGCAGCGCCTGAACGTCACACAGTCGGCCGTCTCACAGCGCCTGCGCGCTCTGGAGGCGCAGGTGGGCTCGGTGCTCATCGTGCGCAGCCGCCCGCTGCGGCCCACGTCGGCCGGGCAGCTGCTGCTCAAGCACACCAAGCAGATGCGCCTGCTGCGCGCGGACCTGGAGCGCGACCTGCACGAGCTGGCGCCCAGCGCCCCGGGCGGCACGCGCGAGGATGAGCGCATCTCGATTGCCATCAACGCCGACAGCATCGCCACTTGGGCGATGGGCGCGCTGCACGAGCTGGTGCGCCAGCGCCTGCCGCTGGAAATCATCGTGGACGACCAGGATTTCACGCAGGAATGGCTGCGCTCTGGCCAGGTGCTGGGCTGCGTGACCACGCTCAAGCAGGCACTGCGTGGGTGCAAGATGGTGCCGCTGGGCGCTATGCACTACGTGGCCGTGGCGTCGGCCAGCTATGCGGAGCAGTACCTGCCCCAGGGGCTCACGCCGCACAACTTTCGCGAGGTGTCGTTCCTGTCGTTCAACCGCAAGGACGACATGGCTGCCGAGTTTGTGGCACGTGCATTCGGGCTCAAGCGCGTGGCACTCAATCACCTGTTCGTGCCGGGTTCCGAGGCACAGATGCGCGCCGTGGCCGCAGGCTGGGCCGTGGGTGTGATGCCCGAGCTGATGGCGCGCGAGGCGCTGGCGGACGGCAGCATGGTGAATCTGGCACCGGGCCGCTCCCTGCCCATCCAGCTGTACTGGCACTGCTGGAACCTGGAGTCGGCCGTGCTGGACGCCCTAACTGCAGCCCTGACCGCCACCGCCGCGCGGACGCTGGAGGCGCCTGCGGCATGATTCCTGCAGGGTAAAACGTGAACGACGTAGTTGTATTGCAACTTAGTCATTTATTTTTTTACTGCAATGTATAAAATACAAGCCATGCAAACGCCGCAACCCAAAGTTTCGTTCAAAGAGCAGATGCACCAGGCGCGCGAGGATGCCATCCTCCAGTCCACCTGCCAGCTCCTGGGCGAAAAGGCCTTCGATGCCATGACCATGGACGACGTGGCCAATGCCGTGGGCATTGCCAAAGCCAGTCTGTACAAGCACTTCTGCAGCAAGGAAGAGCTGTGCAGCGCCGCCATGGTGCAGATTCTGGGCCGTGTGCAGGCCTACCTTGCAGATCTGCCCACTGAAATGCCTCCGCTTGAAAAGCTCCATGCGCTGGTGCGCTGGTCGCTGGAGCGGCTGCTGAGCAACGAAATGCCGCTGCTGCCCAGCCGCAACTCCACGCTGCGCGCGGTGCTGATGGCCAACAAGGACTACCTCAACGGCCTCGTGGCCGTGAGCGACCAGATTGGTGAATGGATCACCCAGGCTCAGGCGCAGGGCGTGATCAGCCCCACCTTGCCGCCGCTGGTGGTGCTCTACACGTTGTATGCGCGCGCCTGCGACCCGGTGGTGAGTTTTCTCAAGGAAGGCGGCCAGTATTCCGATGCGGAAATCGTGGATCTGGTGGTGCGCACCTGTTTCGACGGGCTGGCAGCGCGGTAGTCGCGTCTCCTTTCCAGCGTTTCGTACGCACCCAAAAAAGAAAGCCCGGCATGCCGGGCTTTCTTGCGTGGGGCTCACGGGGCTCACAGCCACCGGCTTACTTGGGCAGGATCACCTTGTCCACGACATGGATCACACCGTTGCTGGTGAACACGTCGGCCATAGTGATGTTGCTGGTGCGCAGGTTCTGGTCGGTGATCACGAGGCTTGCGTTCACCGTGAAGGTTTGTCCCTGGACGGTGGCAATGGCGGTATTGATAGGGACCTCGGCCTTGAGCACGCGCGCGGGTACCACGTGGTAGGTAAGCACCGTGGTCAGCAGCGCAGTGTCCGCCAGCAGGGCTTCCTTGGTCACCCCGAGCTCGGCCAGCAGCGCTGCAAAGGCGGCGTTGGTCGGCGCAAACACCGTGAACGGGCCGGCTCCCTGCAAGGTGGTCGCCAAGCCGGCCGCCACCACGGCTTCCACCAGGATGCTGAAGTCCGGCAGCGCCGAGGCGGTGGCGACGATGTCCTTGTTGGCTGGCAGCAGCACGCGGTCCACCAGATGCACCACGCCGTTGCTGGCCTGGATGTCCGTGGCCGTGATGGTGGAAACGCGGTTGCGACCATCGGTGATCTTCAGGCCGTTGGCCGACTCGATCTTGAAGAAGCCGCCTGACACGGGCGTGATGGCCTTGCCCAGGGGGACGTCTGCACGCGGGACCCTGCTGCCGAGCACGTGGTAGGTCAGTACCGCTGTCAGCAGGGGCTTGTCGGCCAGCAGGGCCTCCTTGGTCACGCCCAGCTCGCTGAGCAACGCTGCAAAGGCGGCGTTGGTCGGGGCGAAAACCGTGAGCATGCCGGTGCTCAGAGTGGGCGCCAGACCAGCGGCGACCACTGCTTCGACGAGGATGCTGAGGTCAGGATTGTTCTGGGCGACTTCGACGATGTTGCGCTGCGGCTCATCGTCGCCGCCGCCACAGGCCTGCAACAAGGTGGCGCTGGCGCCCACGGCGGCGGCCAGCAAGACGGTACGGCGGTTGAATGCGGTGTTCATGGGGCTTCTCCTCGCTAGTGGATGGTGGTGGAAGGGACGAGCGGTTAGTCCGCGGGCTTACTTGGGCATCAGAACGGTGTCGATGGCGTGGATCACGCCATTGCTGGCAGCCACATCGGTCGCGATGACCTTGGACTGGTCCACCATCACGCCCATGCTGGTGGACACGGTGATCTCCTGGCCCTGCACGGTCTTGACCTTTCCGGCCTTGACGTCCTTGGCCATCACCTTGCCGGGGACCACGTGGTAGGTCAGCACCTTGGTCAGTGCGGCCTTGTCAGCCAGCAGGCCGTCCAGGGTGGCCTTGGGGATCTTGGCGAAAGCCTCGTCGGTGGGCGCAAACACCGTGAAGGGGCCGGGGCCCTTGAGGGTGTCCACCAGGCCCGCAGCCTGCACTGCCGCCACCAGGGTCTTGAAATTACCCGCCTTCACGGCGGTATCGACGATGTCCTGGGCCATCACGGTGAAGGTGGCGCCTGCGGTCAGGGCCAATGCGATCAGGGTTTTTTTCATGGGTCGTTCCTCGGTTTCGATGGAAATGACACGCCAGGATGGGCGCAGCGAGAATGTATAACCAATTGGTCGTTAAGTAAACCAACAAGTTATGTTGTAACCGATCGGTTTCGTTTGGGCAAAAAAAAGCCCTGCCGGAGCAGGGCTTTGGTGGTGGGCCGGGCTGTTTGTGGTTCGGCTTAGCGAACGATCAGCAACGGCACCTTGCAATGGGCCAGCACCTGTGTGGTGACCGAGCCCATGACCAGGGTGGCCAAGGCTCCATGGCCGTGGGAGCCCATCACCAGCAGGTCGAACTTGCCGCTGTCAGCCACCTTGGCGATGTTCTCACCCACGGCGCCCACCTTGACGACACGCTTGGCGTCCACACCATGGCGCGCCAGGAATTTGCAAACGGGCGACAGGATTTTTTCCGCCTCTTCGGCGTGGTAGCTGTCCACCACTTCCTTGCCCAGAGCGGCGCGCGCGCGTGTCGGCAGCGGGGCCTGCACGGTGAGCGCGGTGTACTGGTGGTTGCCACCGAGCAGCTCCTCGTGGGTAGCCAGGTAGGCCAGCATTTTTTTGGTGTAGGCGCTGCCATCGACAGCAAGCAGGATGTTCATGGTGTTCTCCGGAATAGGGTTGGGTCAGACTACCGTGCGCGGACTTCTGTTGTCTTGACCTGGGTCATGTTTTTCTTCTGCGCTGCGGGGCGGCAGAGCCCCGTCTCTTGATCATACGGGGATGCAGCATTGCGCCTTGAAAGCCGCCTGTTCGCCTTTGCGCGCATAGCCCAGGGGGTTGGCCACCACGCGGCACTGCCAGGGGGTGCCGTCGCCGTGAAAACCTTGCACCGTGTAGTCGCTCGGCGCGTGCAGATGGCCGTGCAGCCACAGCTGCGCGTGGGACAACAAGCTGTCCAGGGCGTTGCAGAACCCCGCAGTGCCGGGCACCAGTCCGTAGCGCGGATCGGCACTGCGCAGGCTGGGTGCAAAGTGGGTTACGGCCACCGTGGGGCCTTCAAAAGGCACCGCCAGTGCTTGCGCCAGCCACTGCTGGCAGACCAGTGCGTGGTCGCGCATGGCTTCGGCCAGAAAAGGCTCTGCGTGGCGGGTGCCGCCCGTCTTGCGCAGGTAGAAGTTCGCTGCACGAAAGGCCTTGTCGCGCAGTTTCAGCCGCCTGCCAAGGTCGTTGCTGCCTTCATGGTCTGCGAGTGCATCGAAATCGCTCCAGAGTGTGGTGCCCACGAAGCGCACACCTTGAAGCTCGACGGTCTCGCGCTCCAGCCAGGTGATTCCCAGGCGGTCACAGGTGCGGCGCAGCCGCTCGTGGGCAGCGTCGAAATCCTGTGCATCGTATTCGTGGTTGCCGGGCACAAAAAGCACGGGGGTGGGCCAGCCTGCGCCCCCGGGCAATGGTGAAAACCGGGCCAGGCCAAAGTCTTCGTCGCCCAGCTGCGAGCCTTCCTGGTAGGAGCCCACGTCGCCAGCAAGCACCAGCACATCGGCGCCGGGAGCCGGTTCGGGGACGAAGTGGGGATGCGCCTCAAGGTGCAGATCGGACAAAAGCTGGATATTCATGCTGGGCGCAGTCTACGGGTTCAGGCTGGGCGCCTCACTCCTCGGGGAAAGTCCGGCGCGCCGAGCGCGCCAGGGCGTGCAGCAGCCAGGTCATCGCGGCCTGCTGAGGCCCGCGCCGGCGCCAGAGTGCGTCCACATGCACGGGCGGTACGTCCAGCGGCAGGGCCCGCTGCACCAGCGCATCGGCAATGCCGGTCACGGGAACAAAGTGGCGGGGCAGCACCGTCAACAGGTCCGAGCCCGAGACTACCCGGCCGGCGGTGAAGAACTGGTTGACCGTGATCACTACCTTGCGCTCGCGGCCCAGGGATGCCAGGGCCTCGTCGATGAAGCCGAAGGGGCGCCCCGAGAAGCTCACGAGCATGTGGCGTGCGGCGCAATAGGTGTCCAGCGTCAGGGGCGCATCGGCCAGAGGGTGGCCTTGCCGCATCACGCACACGTATTCGCCGTCGTACAGGCGGCGGCTTTCAAAGGCCACTGCGCCCCCGGATTGCGCGCGGGCGGTCAGGTCTGCCAGCACCGCAGGGAAATAGCCCACCGCCATGTCCGCCGCCTCCTCGTCCAGCAGGCGGCGGGGGTCGCGCGTGGTCAGGGGCAATACCCGGATCGAAATGCCGGGAGCCTCCCGCTCGATGATTTCGACCAGGGCCGGGACCAGGGTGGCGGCCGTGGCATCGGCCATGGCCAGCACAAAGGTGGATTCGGCCGTAGCGGGCTCAAAATGTCCCGGCGCCAGGGATTCTTGCAGGTGGGCCAGGGCCTCGCGCACAGGAGGCCACAGGGCCAGCGCACGCGCAGTGGGCTCCACGCCCTGGCCGCTGCGCACCACCAACTCATCCCCCAGCACATCGCGCAGGCGCCGCATGGCGTTGCTCACGGCAGGCTGGGTGACGGACAGCTTGTGCGCTGCGCGTGTGAGGCTGCGCTCGGCCATGACCTCGTCGAAAACACGCAGCAGGTTCAGGTCCAAGGAGCGGAAGTTCAAGGGGGTCATGGTCAATTCATCATCAATATGAATATCAATGATTCAAAATATAAACTTGAACATGCAAAGGGTAAACCCTAATATCACCCCATCGCCCGGCAATCTCGCCACAAGCGTTAGAAAAGGGAAACCGAAATGACCAGCTTTGCACACGTTGAGTACCCCACCGAACACCCCGGCGTTGTCCGCGCCGAAAACGCCGCTGCCGCCCTCAAGAGCGTAGCCGCCAACTTTGATGGCGCCCGTGGCGCTGCCACGCTTCTGCTCGCGGCCGTGGTATCGGCCTTGCTGGTAGTGGCCAACCAGGTCATCGACACCTGGAGCGAAGGCCACCTGCTCGCGGCTTGGATGGTGCTGTGGCTGGTCGCGTTTGCGGCCCTGGCTTTGCTGACCGCCCCCGCACGCCGTGCCGGTGCTGCCCTGCGTGTGGCCGCCCTCGGCTGGGCCGAAGCCCGCCGCCGCGCTGCGGATGACGAGCGTACTTGGCAAGTGGCTGTGAAGGACCCCCGCATCATGGCCGAACTGAACCACGCCATGGGCATTGCCACCGTGGAAGACATCCGCAAGTACTACTGAGAAGATGATGCACGGTTCGCCGTGCAGTGATCGGATTTTTTGAAGCCGTGGCGAGTGTTCGCCACGGCTTTTTTCATGGCCGCGGGACAGATCGCGCTGATCCAGTATCCGCATCCACAAGCGCAAAAAAACCGCCCCTCCTTTTCAGAAGGGGCGGTTGTCAGGACTGAGAAGATCCCGGAATCAGCTTGCCAGGCGCTTTTCGAGCGCAGCCTTGGTAGCGAGCAAAGCAGGGGGCAGGTGGTAAGCCAGCTGCTCAAAGTGGGCATCGTGCAGCTTGAACTCATCGGCCCAGGCTGCCTTGTCGATGCTGGTCACGGCAGCAAACTGCTGGGCATTGAAATCCAGCCCCGTCCAGTTGATTTCGGCGTACTGCGGAGCCACACCAAACATGGTTTCCTGGCCTGCAGCCTGGCCTTCGATGCGGTCGATCATCCACTTGAGCACGCGCATGTTGTCGCCATAACCCGGCCAGACGAACTTGCCGGCTTCGTCCTTGCGGAACCAGTTTACGCAGAACACCTTGGGCAGCGCTTTGCCGGTGGCGGCGATTTGGCCTTCCATGTTCAGCCAGTGCTGGAAGTAGTCGCTCATGTTGTAGCCGCAGAACGGCAGCATGGCGAAGGGGTCGCGGCGCACCACGCCTTGGGCGCCAAAGGCGGCAGCGGTGGTTTCAGAGCCCATGGTGGCAGCCATGTACACGCCTTCCGTCCAGGTGCGGGCTTCGGTCACCAGCGGCACGGTGGTGGAGCGGCGGCCGCCGAAGATGAAGGCATCAATTGGCACGCCGTTGGCATCGTCCCACTGGGGGTCGAGCGCAGGGTTGTTGGTGGCAGCCACCGTGAAGCGCGAGTTGGGGTGGGCGGCCTTGGCGCCGGTTTCCTTGGCGATCTGGGGCGTCCAGTCCTTGCCTTGCCAGTCGATCAGGTGGTCCGGCAGCTTGCCGGTGTCCTTTTCCATGCCTTCCCACCACACGTCGCCGTCGTCCGTCAGGGCCACGTTGGTGAAGATCACGTCCTTGTCCAGGCTGCGCATGCAGTTGGGGTTGGTGTGCATGTTGGTGCCGGGGGCCACGCCAAAGTAACCCGCCTCGGGGTTGATGGCGTACATCTTGCCGTCGGCATGGGGCTTGATCCAGGCGATATCGTCACCGATGGTGGTGACCTTCCAGCCAGCAAAGCCCGCCTCGGGCGGCACCAGCATCGAGAAGTTGGTCTTGCCGCAGGCGCTGGGGAAGGCTGCTGCCACGTGGTATTTCTTGCCTTGGGGGTTGGTCACGCCCAGGATGAGCATGTGTTCGGCCAACCAGCCTTGGTCGCGGCCCATGGTGGACGCGATGCGCAGGGCCAGGCACTTCTTGCCCAGGAGCGCGTTGCCGCCGTAGCCCGAGCCGTAGGACCAGATTTCGCGCGTTTCTGGGTAGTGGACGATGTACTTGACCTTGGGGTTGCAAGGCCAGCTCGTCGTGTCCTTCTCGCCGTCGGCCAGGGGGGCGCCCACCGTGTGCATGCAGGGAACGAACTCGCCTTCCACGCCCAGCACGTCGTACACGGCCTTGCCCATGCGGGTCATCAGGCGCTGGTTCACGGCCACATAGGCGCTGTCGGTCAGTTCCACGCCGATGTGGGCGATGTGGCTGCCCAGCGGGCCCATGCTGAAGGGCACCACGTACATGGTGCGGCCCTTCATGCAGCCGTCAAACAGGGGCTGCAGCGTGGCGCGCATTTCGGCGGGAGCCATCCAGTTGTTGGTGGGGCCAGCGTCTTCCTTGGCGGCCGAGCAGATGTAGGTGCGGTCTTCCACACGGGCCACGTCTGATGGATCGGACCAGGCCAGGAAGCTGCCAGGGCGCTTGGCGGGGTTGAGCTTCTTGAAGGTGCCGGCATCGACCAGCTGCTGGCAAAGGCGGTCGTACTCTTCCTTGGAGCCATCGCACCAGTAAATGGTGTCGGGTTTGCACAGGGCGGCCATGTCGGCCACCCAGGCAAGCAGCCGGGCGTTTTTGACGTAAGCGGGGGCGTTGAGGTTCAGGCCCTGCATCGTGGGTGCGTTCATCGGGGAGCTTCCTAAGTTGAAAAACGTTTTTTCAAAGGAAGCGGACCGGGCGGGTCACGGCGAGGCCTGGCGCAGTTGCGGTGCTGAGCGCTGCCTTTGAAAAAACGGCTTTCGTGCTCAGTCGGCGGGCGGGAGCGTGTGTCAGCCCCACGGGTGGAGGCTAGTTCCACGGATTCCGCGGGTCGGCTGGGATGTCAATTTTATGAACCTGCCGCCCTTTTGTCTGTCAGACAGGGGTCAAAACCATGCAAAAAAAACATGAGGTTATGCATGGCTGTGTCAGCTCCCTCGCCTCAAACGCTGGCCGAACTGCCCTTCCACCGTTCGTAGCCACTCCTGCGCAGCGCGCAGGCCGGGCACGTGCCACAGCCGTATCCCCAGGCATGCAGCGTCTCGCGCACACCGTGGTAGCAGGTGTGCGAGTCGTTCACGATCAGATCGACCAGCGCTTGTCCGCCCAGGGACCGGGCCAGTTCCCAGGTCTCGGCCTTGTCCAGCCACATCAGCGGGGTGTCGAAGGTGAAACGCTGGCCCATGCCCAGGGACACGGCCACCTGAAGGGCCTTGAGCGTGTCGTCACGGCAGTCGGGGTAGCCCGAAAAATCGGTCTCGCACATGCCGCCCACCAGGGTGTGCAGGCCACGCCGGTAGCCCACGGCGGCCGCCAGCTGGAAGAACAGCAGGTTGCGCCCCGGCACAAAGGTGTTGGGCAAGCCTGCGGCGGTCATCTGGATTTCGGTGTCGCTGGTCAGCGCCGTGTCACTGATGTGGCCCAGCACCGCCAGGTCGAGCATGTGGTCGTCCCCCAGCTTGGCCGCCCAGTGCGGGAACTGTGCACGTAGCGAGGACAGCACCGTCTGGCGTGCCTGCAGCTCGATGTGGTGGCGCTGGCCGTAGTCAAAGCCGATGGTTTCCACGTGGGCAAAGTTTTCCAGCGCCCAGGCCAAGCAGGTCGTGGAGTCCTGACCGCCGGAAAATAAAACGAGTGCGTGTCCGGGTCTCATGGGGTTCTCCAGGTCAGACGGGATAAGGGGGTGGTGCGGGACGAAAAAAAGCCCCGCGCTGCGGGGCTGTGGGTGACGGCCGCAGAAGCGTTCAGGCCATCGTCACGGCAATAAAGGCCAGCAGGAACATCATGATGCCACCCACCACAGGCAGCACCACGGGGACCAGGTGAACCACGTTTTCCACGGGGTCGTTCGATGGTGTTGCGGGGGCGTGCGAGGTGTTGTGGTCGGACATGGTGGGCTCCAGATGCTTAAAACTTGCGCAATTCTAGCTGCGACTGTCCCTTCAGGGCGCAAAACCCTGCTGTCGCTTAGATCAGATCGGCCTGCATGCCCGCCGTACGCAACTGCCCCAGCACCTCATCCACATGGGTCTTGCCCCGGGTTTGCAGCACCAGTTCGATCTCCACGTTCTGCGCGGCCAGCATGGTGAAGGCGCGCTGGTGGTGGACCTCCTCGATGTTGGCACCCGCGTCGGCCACGGTGGCGGTGATGCGCGCCAGCACGCCGGGCACATCGCGCGCGCTGACCTTGATGCGCGCCAGGCGCCCCGAGCGCACCATGCCGCGTTCGATGATCGCCGCCAGCAGCAGCGGGTCAATGTTGCCACCACACAGCACCAGGCCTACGCGCTTGCCCTTGAAGCGCTCGGGGTAGCGCACCAGCGCAGCCAGGCCCGCAGCACCAGCGCCCTCGACCAGGGTCTTTTCGATCTCCAGCAGCATCAGCACTGCCTGCTCGATGTCGCCCTCGTCCACCAGCACCAGGTCGTCCACCAGGCGCTTCACGATCTCCTGCGTGATCTTGCCTGGCGTGCCCACGGCAATGCCTTCGGCGATGGTGGATGTGCCCTGTGGATGGCTTGTTCCTTTGACGGCGTTCACCATGGCGGGGAACCGCATGGTCTGCACGCCGATGATCTCGATGCCGGGCTTGAGGGCCTTGGCCGCCGTGGCCACGCCCGAGATCAGCCCGCCGCCGCCCACGGCGATCACCATGGTGTCCAGGTCGGGCACGGCCTGCAGCATCTCCAGGCCCAGCGTGCCCTGGCCGGCGGCCACGCCTTCATCGTCATACGGGTGCACAAAGGTCAAGCCCTGCGCATCGGCCAGCGCGTAGGCGTGGGCGCGGGCTTCTTCCAGCGTGTCGCCATGCAGCACCACCTCGGCGCCAAAACCGCGCGTGCGCTCCACTTTCACGCCGGGGGTAAAACGCGGCATCACGATCACGGCGCGCAGGCCCAGTCGCTGCGCGTGGTAGGCCACGCCCTGCGCATGGTTGCCCGCGCTCATGGCCACCACGCCGCGTGCGCGCTCAGCGTCCGTCAGCAGCGTGAGCCGGTTGCAGGCGCCGCGTTCCTTGAACGAGGCGGTGAATTGCAGGTTCTCGAACTTGAGAAACACCTGCGCGCCCACGATTTGCGAAAGCGTTTTGGATTCAACGCACGGAGTGTCCAGCACGTGGCCTTGTAGGCGGGTGGCGGCATCACGGATGTCTTGAAGGGTCAGCATGGGCCGATTGTGGCGCAGCGGCGTTCGCAGGGGTCCGATGATGTGTGATTTGGCGCCAAATAGGCCGCTAGCGCTTATCTGGAAAGCGCTAGACGCTATCATTTTTGAATTCGCTTGGGGCGGCTCACAAAACTGAGCGCAGCGGCCCTGGCCAGGCCTTCCGTCGCAGGCAGTACCAGCGGTACGACAAGACGGAACAACGACGCCAGGGGAGTTTGTGAACCGCTCTTATTTGATGCCCAGCCTGCGCGCCAGCTTGTGCAGGTTGCTCGCGTCCACCTCCAGCGCACGCGCGGCCTGGGCCCAGTTGCCCTGGTGGCGGGCCAGGGCCTGCGTGATGGCGAGCCGCTGGCAGGCATCCACGGCTTCGCGCAGCGGGCCTTCGGCGGTGGTGGGGGTGGGCGGCGTGGTGGCCACAGCGGGGGCACCGGCATCCAGGGGGGCGGGGGCCACGCTGGCGGCGTCGGCGTCCAGGTCGAGCAGCGCGGGCTCCAGCGTCACGATGTCGGCGCGACTCACGCCCCGGCTCAGGGCCTTGAGGGCGGCGCGGCTGACCACATGCTCCAGCTCGCGGATGTTGCCGGGCCAGGGGTAGCGCCGCAGTGCGTCCTGTGCGCTGGCAGACAGCCGCAGGCTGCGCAGGCCCAGGCGCGCGCGGTTCAGTTCCAGAAAACGACCTGCCAGCAGCAGCACATCGTTGCCCCGTTCGCGCAGCGGCGGGATGGGCACGGGGTACACCGACAGCCGGTGGTACAGGTCGGCGCGGAACGCGCCGTCGCGCACCTGCTCGCGCAGATTGCGGTTGGTGGCGGCGATCACGCGCACGTCCACGCGGCGCGGGCGGTCGGCGCCCAGGCGCTGGATCTCGCCGTTCTGCAGCGTGCGCAGCAGCTTGGCCTGCACGGCCAGCGGCAGCTCGCCCACCTCGTCGAGGAACAGTGTGCCGCCCTCGGCCGCCTCGAAGCGCCCCGGCCGGTCGGCCACCGCGCCCGAGAACGCGCCGCGCACATGGCCAAACAGCTCGCTCTCGGCCAGTGACTCGGGCAGCGCCGCGCAGTTCACGTGCACCAGCGGCTTTGCACGACGCGTGGACTGGCGGTGCAGCAGGCGCGCGAACAGCTCCTTGCCCACACCGGTCTCACCCAGCAACAACACGGGCAGGTCCGAGCCCGCCACCACCTCCAGCTCGTGCAGCAGTCGCAGCAGGGGCTCGCTCTGGCCAACGATCTCCATGTCGCCATCGCCCGCGCGGGTGGTGCGCTCGTCGTCGGCGCTGCGGGTGTGGGGGGCGCTGCGCAGCGCCTGCACCTCGCGCTCCAGCCGCGAGATGCGCACGGCCGCCTCCACCAGCACCTTGCAGTCGGCCAGCGCGGCGCGTGCGGCCTCGCCGAAGGTGCCGGTCTGCAGCGCGTCCAGCGTCAGCACGCCCCAGGCCTTGCCGTCCACCCACAGGCTCACGCCCATGCAGTCGTGAACGGGCAGGGGCTCGCCCACCAGGGTGTCGAGCAGGCCGTCGTAGGGGTCGGGCAGGGTGCTGTCGTGGTCGAAGCAGGTCACCTCGCGCCGCGCCAGGATGGCCGCGAGCCGGGGGTGCTGGCTGACCACAAAGCGCCGGCCCAGCGCCTCGCGCACCAGACCCTCCACGGCCACGGGGCGCAGGTGGTCTTCTTCCAGCTGCAGCAGGGCCACGGCGCCGCAGTGGAAGCGGGTGCGCAGGTGGTCGGCCAGCCGCTGCAGGCGCACGGCCTGGGGCAGGTCGGTGGCCAGGTCGGCCAGCAGGGGGCTATGGTTCATGGTGAAATTTACCTTCAATGGGTGAATTAAACCCCATTCGGGATGGGTCAAAAAAACCATGAACGGTGTAAGTGGTTGATTTGATAGGCCTGCAACCCTGGCCCGGCGCTTGCGATGTGGGCAGGGACACCGATTCACTCGTTCCAAAAAGCCATGACCACAAGACCCCGACCACACGCCGCCAGCGCACGCTGGCGCCGCCCCTTCGTTGTTGTTCTGTTGAAGCAGGAGGCCCGCCATGGGTAACTACCGCAAGCTCTGGTTCACGCTGATCGGCGTGCTCATCGTCACCTTCAGCCTGCTGGGCTACTACGGCGCCGAGGTCTACCGCACCGCGCCGCCCATCCCCGCGAAGATCGCCACGGCAGGGGGTGAAGTGCTTTTCACCCAGGACAGCATCCTCGACGGACAGACCGCGTGGCAATCGGTGGGCGGCATGCAGCTGGGTTCCATCTGGGGCCACGGCGCCTACCAGGCACCCGACTGGACAGCCGACTGGCTGCACCGCGAGCTGCTCAACTGGCTTGACGTCGCCGCCGAGCGTGCGCACGGCAAGCCCTTTGCCGAGCTCGACGCCGCCGCCCAGGCCGTGCTGCGCGACCGCATGAAGACCGAGTACCGCACCAACACCTACCACCCCGAGACGGGTGTGGCCACGGTGTCCTCGGTGCGGGCCGACGCGATCGCGATGACCGCGCTGTACTACGACCAGCTCTTCAGCGACGTGCCCGCGCTGCACAAGACCCGCGAGCACTTCGCCATGAAGGAGAACACCCTGCCCAGCGCCGAGCGGCGCGCGCAGATGACGGGTTTCTTCTTCTGGACGGCCTGGGCCGCCGCCACCGAGCGCCCAGGGACCACGGCCACCTACACCAACAACTGGCCCCACGAGCCGCTGATCGGCAACAAGCCCACGGCCGAGAACATGGTCTGGTCGGTGATGAGCGTGGTCGTGATGATGGCGGGCGTGGGCTTCCTCGTGTGGGGCTGGTCCTTCCTGCGCAAGCACGACGAGGTGGAACCCACGCCACCCCAGCACGACCCGCTCTCGCGCGTGCCGCTCACGCCCTCCCAGCGCGGGCTGGGCAAATACCTGTTCCTCATCGTTGCGCTGTTCAGCTTTCAGGTGCTGCTAGGCGGCTTCACGGCCCACTACACGGTGGAAGGCCAGCAGTTCTACGGCATCAACGTGTCACAGTGGTTCCCCTATTCGCTGGTGCGCACCTGGCACATCCAGAGCGCGCTGTTCTGGATCGCCACGGGCTTCCTGGCGGCGGGGCTGTTCCTCGCGCCGCTGATCAACGGTGGCAAGGACCCGGCCTACCAGAAGCTCGGTGTGGACATCCTGTTCTGGGCGCTGGTCGTGGTGGTGGTGGGCTCGTTCGTCGGCAACTACCTGGCCATCGCGCAGATCATGCCGCCCGAGTGGAACTTCTGGCTGGGCCACCAGGGCTATGAATACGTGGACCTGGGCCGCCTGTGGCAGATCGGCAAGTTCACCGGCATCGCCTTCTGGCTGGTGCTCATGCTGCGCGGCATCGTGCCGGCGCTGCGCACCCCCGGCGGCGACAAGAACCTGCTGGCGCTGCTGACAGCGTCGGTGGTGGCCATCGGCCTGTTCTACGGTGCGGGCTTCTTCTACGGCGAGCGTACCCACCTGTCGGTGATGGAGTACTGGCGCTGGTGGGTGGTGCACCTGTGGGTCGAGGGCTTCTTTGAAGTGTTCGCCACCACGGCGCTGGCCTTCATCTTCTCGACGCTCGGCCTCGTGTCGCCACGCATGGCCACGGCCGCCAGCCTGGCCTCGGCCTCGCTCTTCATGCTGGGCGGCGTGCCCGGCACCTTCCACCACCTGTACTTCAGCGGCACCACCACGCCGGTGATGGCCGTGGGCGCGTCGTTCAGCGCGCTGGAAGTGGTGCCCCTGGTGGTGCTGGGCCATGAGGCCTGGGAACACTGGCGCCTGCAGCACCGCGCGAAGTGGATGGCCAACCTCAAGTGGCCCCTCATGTGCTTCGTGGCCGTGGCCTTCTGGAACATGCTGGGCGCGGGCGTCTTCGGCTTCATGATCAACCCGCCAATTGCGCTGTATTACCTGCAGGGCCTCAACACCACGCCGGTGCATGCCCACGCTGCGCTGTTCGGTGTGTATGGCTTCCTGGCGCTGGGCTTCACGCTGCTGGTGCTGCGCTACATCCGCCCCCAATTGGTGTTCAGCGAGCGGCTCATGAAGACGGGCTTCTGGTGGCTCAACGCGGGCCTGGTGCTGATGATTGCCACCAGCCTGCTGCCCATCGGACTGTTCCAGTTCCACGCCAGCGTGAGCGAAGGCCTGTGGTATGCCCGGGGCGAAGCCTTCATGCAGCAGCCCTTCATGCAGACCCTGCGCTGGGTGCGCACCTTTGGCGACGTGGTCTTCATTGTCGGCGCGCTGGCCATGGCCTGGCAGGTGGTGAGCGGGCTGTTCGGCTCGCGCGCCCCGGCGCAAGCGGGCCCCTACCTGGCACAGGCCCGTCGCTGAAATGCACTGTGCGCGGCGGCTGCCACAAGCGGCCACCGCGCTCACACACCGTTTGCCCACAAGGACTGACCATGAACCTCGACAAATTCAAACACCAGCACACCGACATCCTGCGCAGCATCGCCACCTTGCGCGCCCTGGCCCAGGCGGGCGTAGAGGCCAATGCCAGCGCCATCGCGCAGGGCATCGTGGCGATGAGCGGCTCCATCAAGCTGCACCTGGCCGTGGAAGACCAGGTGCTGTACCCCGCACTGCAGCGCGGCGGCAACGCCGAACTGGCGCGCCTGGGCCGCCAGTACCAAAGCGAGATGGCATCGATTGCCAGCGCCTACGACGCGTTTGCGCGCCGCTGGAACACCGCCGAGGCCGTGCGCCGCGATGCCCAGGGCTTTCGCAACGAGGCCAACGTGGTGCTGCGCCGTGTGTTCGAGCGCATGCAGCGCGAAGACCATGACTTCTATCCGCGCATCGAGGAGGAAGAAGCCACCGCCTGCCATTGAGCAGCACCCTCCTGCCCCCACTGCATGCCTGCGCATGCACCTCTGATCCATCGGTAGGGCCTGACGGCACCTTCCTTTCCGCCGGCCCCTGTGCCGGCGTTTTTACCCCTGCTTACCGCCTCGATTGTGTTGAATCAAACTACCTATAGTGTTTGATGGGTATCGTGGACACCATAGGTAGTGTTTTTAACCCGTTCCACAGATTGGTCGAACCCATGGCGTCCACCCTTGCCACCTTGCCCCGCGATGTTGTGTTGCGCAGCGGCCAGCGTGTTCCTTTTGATGCCGAACGCATCCGCGCTGCGCTGGCCAGTGCGGGCCAGGCCTCGGGTGAATATGGCGCCGAAGAAGCGGCGCTGCTCACCGCGCAGGTCACCAAGGTGCTGATCCACCGCTTCCAGGGCGAGGCCCCCACCATCGAGCAGATCCAGGACGTGGCCGAGCAGACGCTGATCGCCGCCAACCACCTGGCCACCGCGCGCGCCTACATCGTCTACCGCGAGCAGCACGCCACGCTACGCGCCGACCGGCAGACGCTGGTGGATGTGGAAAGCTCCATCAACGAATACCTCACGCGCGCCGACTGGCGGGTGAACGCCAATGCCAACCAGGGCTACTCGCTGGGCGGGCTGATCCTGAACGTGGCGGGCAAGGTCACGGCCAACTACTGGCTGTCGCACGTCTACACGCCCGAGATCGGCGAGGCGCACAGGAGCGGCGACCTCCACATCCACGACCTCGACATGCTCAGCGGCTACTGCGCGGGCTGGTCGCTGCGCACGCTGCTGCACGAGGGGCTCAACGGCGTGCCGGGCAAGGTGGAGGCGGGGCCGCCCAAGCACATGAGTTCGGCCGTGGGGCAGATCGTGAACTTCCTGGGCACGCTGCAGAACGAGTGGGCGGGCGCGCAGGCGTTCTCGTCGTTCGACACCTACATGGCGCCCTTCGTGCGCAAGGACGGCATGGACTACGCGCAGGTGCGCCAGTGCATCCAGGAGCTGGTCTACAACCTCAACGTGCCCTCGCGCTGGGGCACGCAAACACCGTTCACCAACCTCACCTTCGACTGGACATGCCCTGACGATCTGCGCGAGCAAGTGCCGGTGATCGGCGGCGTGGAGATGCCGTTTAGCTATGGCGAGCTGCAGGCCGAGATGGACCTGATCAACCGCGCCTACATCGACGTGATGACCACGGGCGACGCCAAGGGCCGGGTGTTCACCTTTCCCATCCCCACGTACAACATCACCAAGGATTTCCCGTGGGAGAGCGAGAACGCGCAGCTGCTGTTCGAGATGACGGCCAAGTACGGCCTGCCGTACTTCCAGAACTTCATCAATTCCGAGCTGGAGCCCAACATGGTGCGCTCCATGTGCTGCCGCCTGCAGCTGGATTTGCGTGAATTGCTCAAGCGTGGCAACGGCCTGTTCGGCAGCGCCGAGCAGACGGGCAGCCTGGGCGTGGTGACGATCAACTGCGCACGCCTCGGGTATTTGCATGCGGGCGATGAAGCCGGTCTGTTTGCCGCGCTGGACCGCCTCCTGGAGCTGGGCAAACAAAGCCTGGAGACCAAGCGCAAGCTGATTCAGCGGTTGATGGACCAGGGCCTGTTCCCCTACACCAAGCGGTATCTCGGCACTTTGCGCAACCACTTTTCCACGCTGGGCGTGAACGGCATCAACGAGATGGTGCGCAACTTCACGGCGGACCAGCACGACATCACCAGCGAGTGGGGCCATGCGTTTGCCTTGCGCCTGCTCGACCACGTGCGCGAGCGCATGACCGCCTTCCAGGAAGAAACCGGTCACCTCTACAACCTGGAAGCCACGCCCGCCGAAGGCACGACCTACCGCTTCGCCAAGGAAGACAAGAAGCGCTGGCCCGCCATCCTGCAGGCGGGCACATCCGAGCAGCCTTATTACACCAACTCGTCGCAACTGCCCGTGGGCTTCACCGACGACCCGTTCGAGGCGCTGATGCGGCAGGAGGCACTGCAGGGCAAATACACCGGCGGCACCGTGCTGCACCTGTACATGGGCGAGCGTGTCTCCAGCGGAGTGGCCTGCCGCGAGCTGGTGCGGCGCGCGCTGACGAACTTCCGCCTGCCCTACATCACCGTCACGCCCACGTTCTCCATCTGCCCCACGCACGGCTACCTGGCGGGCGAGCACCCGTTCTGCCCCCGCTGCGACGAAGAGCGGCTGGACGCCAAGCGGCGGCGTCTGGCCGCCTAGATCTTGAGCAAAAAGTGGCCCTGGCGCTGGATGGTCAAGCGCAAGCAGCTATCAAAACAGAAGCAAACCATTCCCTCCACCCCTGAAAGGACCCCGGCATGAGCCATTTCTCCGCTACCGAACACACCGCCATCTCCAGCGCCGCCGCCGTGCAGCTCACCGACGACGAGCGCCAGCCCTGCGAGGTCTGGACCCGCGTGATGGGCTATCACCGCCCCGTGGCCAGCTTCAACACGGGCAAGCAGGGCGAGCACGCCGAGCGCCGCTTCTTTTCAGATCAGACGCGTGGTGGAAGCAACGCCTGCTGAGGCGCCGCCAGCCGCGGCGCTGCGGCTGGGCGGCATGACACCGCTCACCACCATCGATTTCCCCGGCCGCCTCGCGGCCGTTTTGTATTGCCAGGGCTGCCCCTGGCGCTGCGGCTATTGCCACAACCCCGAACTGCTGGACGCCACTGCTGCGGGGGCGCTGCCCTGGGCGCAGGCGCTGGCCTTTCTGGAAAGCCGGCGCGGCCTGCTGGACGGCGTGGTTTTCTCGGGCGGCGAGCCCACGCTGCAGGCGGGCCTGGGCGCGGCGCTGAACGCAGTGCACAGCCTGGGCCTGCAGACCGCCCTGCACACCGGCGGCATGTACCCCGAGCGGCTGGCGGCACTGCTGCCGCAATTGGATTGGGTGGGTCTGGACATCAAGGCCCTGCCGCAGCGCTACAGCGCCATCACCGCCACACCCGGCAGCGGCGCGCGCGCCTGGGACGGGCTGGAGGTGCTGCTGGCCTATGGCACCGACCACGAATGCCGCACCACCTGGCACGCGGGCCTGTTTGGTGTGGATGAGTTGCTGGACCTGGCCCAGGCCCTGGCCGCGCGCGGCGTGCGCCGCTGGGCGCTGCAGGAATGCCGCGCACCTGGCGCACCGGCCTGGGCGCTGACCACGGCGCACCAGCAGCAACTGGCCGCGTGGTTCCCCTCCTTCACGCTGCGCCGGGCCTGAGCGGGCGGGGCTCTGGGTTTGGTCGGTGCTTCGCGCAGATTTGTTGCGCTTCTAGGTCGAAAACAGAACGAACCTGCGAACTTGCGCTAGGAGCCGCTGGGTTTGATGCGCATCAGAGCCGCCTTGGTCACGCCGCGTGGATCATCCGCCACCGCCGCACAACGGCACCACCTGCACGGAACACGCCCATGACCCCCCTCGGCCTTCAACTGCTGCACGCGCTCAAGCACCACGGCGCGCGCGAAATCTTCGGCATCCCCGGTGACTTCATCCTCCCCCTGTTCAAGCAGATCGAGGAGAGCGGCATCCTGCCGCTGGTCACGCTCAGCCACGAGCCCTCGCTGGGCTTTGCCGCCGATGCCGCCGCGCGCATGCACTGCGGCCTGGGCGTGGTGGCTGTCACCTACGGCGCGGGCGCGCTCAACGTGGTCAACGCGGTGGCGGGGGCCTATGCCGAGCGCTCGCCGCTGGTGGTGCTGGCCGGCTGCCCCGGCGAGGTCGAGGCGCACTCGGGCCTGGTGCTGCACCACCAGGTGCGCCATGTCGATTCGCAATGGCGCATCTTCCGCGAGATCACCTGCGACCAGGTGCGCCTGTCCGACCCCGCCACCGCGCCCGCCGAGCTGGCCCGCGTCCTGCGCAGCTGCCGCGAATACTCGCAGCCCGTGCTCATCGAGGTGCCGCGCGACATGACGCTGCACCCCATGGCCGAGGTGCCCCTGCTGCCGCCCAGCCCCTTCAATGAAGCCGCCGTGGCCGAGTGCGCGGACGAATGGATGGCCCGCATCGAGGCAGCCCAGCGCCCCGTGCTGGTGGTGGATGTGGAGGTGCGCCGCTTTGGCCTGGAGGCCCGCGTGGCCGAGCTGGCGCGGCGCCTGCAGCTGCCGGTGCTCACCACCTTCATGGGCCGGGGCCTGCTGGCGGAGGACGCGGGGCATGCCGGCGTGCCCTTCCACGGCACCTACCTGGGCGTGGCGGGCGCACCGGAGACCAGCGCGCTGCTGGACGACTCCGACCTGCCCGTGATGCTGGGCGCCATCCTGTCGGACAGCAACTTTGGCGTGAGCGCCCAGCGCATGGACTTTCGCCGCGCGCTCATCGCCGCGCACCGCGAGGTGCGCGTGGGCCACCACCTGTACCCGAACATCCCCCTGGCCGCGCTGGTGGAAGCGCTGCTGGCCCGCGCCCCGGCCGCAGGCGCCAAGCCGCCGCGCGCCCTGCCGTCCCCGCCCACTTGCCCCGAAGGCCTGGTGGCCGACGATGCGCCCGTGTGTGCGGCCGACCTCTCCCGCGCGCTCAACGACCGCATCCGCGCGCACGGCCCCATGAACATCGTCGCGGACATTGGCGACTGCCTGTTTGCTGCGATGGAGCTGCTGCCCACCCCGCTGGTGGCGCCGGGCTACTACGCGTCCATGGGCTTCGGCGTGCCGGCCGGCATCGGTGCGCAGGTGGCCACGGGCCAGCGCAGCCTGATCCTGGTGGGCGACGGCGCCTTTCAAATGACGGGCTGGGAGCTGGGCAACTGCCCGCGCCTGGGGCTGGACCCCATCGCCATCGTGCTCAATAACCAGACCTGGGAAATGATCCGCGCCTTCCAGACCGAATCGCGCTGCGCCGCCCTGGGCGACTGGCACCTGGCCCAGGCCGCCGATGCGCTGGGCGGGCGCGGCCACCGGGTGCACACGCGGGCGCAGTTCAAGGCGGCGCTCGATGCCGCGTTTGCCGAGCGCGGTCGCTTTCAGCTCATCGAGTTGATGGTGCCACCGGGCGACAGCACGCCCACGCTGCGGCGTTTTTCGGAAGGCATCCGGGCCCTGCGGGCGCGGGCGGCGTCGGGCGCCTGAGCTCGAAGGATCTGTTCACGTAGGCCCGCACGCATCGCATCGCGGGGCAGCAAAGCGCGGCAGCGGGGCTACCCCGCGCGCACCACGCGCAGCACGTCTGCCCCGTACGCCTCCAGCTTTTTCGCCCCCATCCCGCTGATGCCCTGCAGGTCGTCGAGCGTGCCGGGGTTGCGCTCGGCAATCGCGGCCAAAGTGGCATCGTGAAAGATCACATACGCAGGCAGGTTGTGCTCCTTTGCCACCTCGGCGCGCCAGGCCTTGAGGTTGATGAAACGCACCTGCGCATCGGGGCCAAGATTGGCGGCCGCGGCGGGCGGCGCGCTGCCCGTGCCCTTGCGGGTGCGCGTGCGTTTGGCCGGTGCGGATGACACCGACTCGCGCAACTGCACCGGCACCTCGCCCTTGAGCACCGCGCGCGAACCCTCGGTGAGGCACAGCGTGTCAAAGCTGTGGCCGCTGTCCAGCATCACCTTCTGCAGGCCTAACGCGCCGGTGGCGATCAGCTGGCGCAGCACGCCGCGCAGCTGGGGCTCGGTCAGGTCCGCGCCGATGCCGAAGGTGGAGATTTTTTCGTGCCCGAACTGCGCGACCTTCTCGGTCTTCTTGCCGCGCAGGATGTCCATGATGTGCCCCGTGCCAAAGCTGATGCCGCTGGCCTGGTTCACGCGGTAGATGGTGGAGAGCAGCTTGCGTGCCGCATCCGTGGCGTCCCACACCGCCGGTGGGTTCAGGCAGTTGTCGCAGTTTCCGCAGGGTGTGGACTGCTCTCCAAAGTACGCCAGCAGCCGCACGCGTCGGCAGTCGGTGGCCTCGGCCAGCGCCAGCAGTGCATCGAGCTTGCCGCGCAGCGCCTGCTTGAACTCCTCGCCGGCCGGGCTTTCGTCGATCATGCGGCGCTGGTTGACCACGTCGTTCAGGCCATACGCCATCCAGGCATCGGCGTTCAGTCCGTCGCGGCCCGCGCGGCCCGTTTCCTGGTAGTAGCCTTCGATGTTCTTGGGCATGTCCACATGGGCCACAAAACGCACATCAGGCTTGTCGATGCCCATGCCGAACGCGATGGTGGCCACCATCACGATGCCTTCCTCGCGCAGGAAGCGATCCTGGTTCTTCTGACGCACTTTCGTGTCCAGACCCGCGTGGTAGGGCAGGGCAGTGATGCCCGCGTCGCTCAGCGTGGCGGCCAACTCTTCCACGCGCTTGCGCGACTGGCAATACACCACGCCCGCCTCGCCCGCATGCTCGCGCTCGATGAAGCGCAGCAGCTGCGTGGTGGCGTCCTTTTTCTCTTCGATGCGGTAGCGGATGTTGGGCCGGTCAAAGCTGCTGATGAACAGCCGCGCATCCTCCAGCTGCAGCCGCTCGACGATGTCCTCGCGCGTGAGCGCATCGGCCGTGGCGGTGAGCGCAATGCGCGGTACTTGCGGGTAACGCTCGTGCAGCAGCGTGAGCGCGCGGTATTCGGGGCGGAAATCGTGGCCCCACTGGCTGACGCAGTGTGCTTCGTCGATGGCGAACAGGCTCAGGTGGCCGCCGCTGTACAGGCTGTCGAGCAGGCCCAGGAAACGGGGCGTGTTCAGCCGCTCGGGCGCGGCATACAGCAGCGTGAGGTCGCCGGTCTGCAGGCGCAGCTCCACGTCCTGGGTCTCGTCGTAGCTCAGCGTCGAGTTCAGGAACGCCGCATCCACCCCCGCCTCGTGCAGCGCGCCCACCTGGTCGTGCATCAGCGCGATCAGCGGCGAAATCACGATGGTCACCCCGCGCCCCTGCTGCTGGCGCACGATGGCCGGCACCTGGTAGCACAGCGACTTGCCTCCGCCCGTGGGCATCAGCACCAGCGCGTCGCCGCCGCCAATCACATGCTCGACGATGGCTTGCTGCGGGCCGCGGAACTGTTCGTAGCCGAAGACATCCTGCAAGACAGACTGGGCAGGGGACAACACGGAAGACGGGCGAGACACCAAGCGAATACTCTGAAAATGAGAGCGCCCCACGCTGGACCCACCTGCGCTGGACGCCAATAAAGCCAAAAATTTGTGTACGGGCCCGTGCTACGAACCGTGCGATGCAAGGCCCGTATTGTGCGCTGCGGGCCTGCGCCGCTGGTTGGGGGTCAGCGCAGCGCGCGGACAGCGCTTTCGATCACCTCAGGCGGGATGGCGGCAAAGCCCAGCCGCCATCCCGCGATGGGAGGTGCTGCATGGTAGAGCTCGCTGAGGCTGGGGGTTGCAATGCCGCGCGCCAACGCGCGGCGCGTTTGCTGCTGCTCGCTGCCCTCGGTCAGCCGCACGGCCATCTGCAGCCCGCCCCGGCTGTCCAGGGGCGCGGCCCAGGGCAGGTGGGTGTGCAGCGCCTGCAGCAAGGCGTCGCGTCGGCTGCGGTAGAGCTGGCGCATCAGCCGCAGGTGGGCCGCGAAGTGGCCCTGGTCCATGAAGTCGGCCGCCACGGCCTGCATGGGCTGCGAGGGGTGGCCGTCGTAGATGGTGCGGGCGGTCACAAGGGGCTTTACCAGTGGTTCGGGCAGCACCATGTAGGCCAGCCGCACCGAAGGAAACAAGGACTTCGAGAACGTGCCGATGTAGAGCAAGCGGCCGTGCGCGTCGAGGCCCTGCAAGGCGGGCGTGGGCTGGTGGTCGTAGAGGAATTCGCTGTCGTAGTCGTCCTCGATCAGCCAGGCCCCCGTGGCCTGTGCGTGGTCGATGAAGGCCAGGCGGCGCTGCAGGGACATGGCGCGCCCGGTGGGGAACTGGTGCGATGGCGTGAGGTAGATCAGGCGTGGCGGCGTCTGGGTGGGCACCAGCTGGGCGCCTTCGCCGTCCAGCGGCATGTCCACCACCTGGGCCCCGCTGGCGTGGAACGCGGTGCGCGCGCCTGCGTAGCCCGGGTCCTCCATCCAGACGGTATCGCCTTCGTCCAGCAGCGTCGCGGCCAGCAGCTGCAGGGCCTGTTGCGAGCTGGTCAGCACCAGCACCTGGCCCGCATGGCAACGCACGCCGCGCGACTGCGCGAGGTAGCGCGCGATGGCCTCGCGCAGTGCGGGCAGGCCTTGGGGGTCACCGTAGAACAGCAGGGGCCCGGCGTCCTGGCGCAGGCGGCGCTGCATCAGCTGGCGCCACAGATCGACCGGGAAGGCCCCAAGGTCCGGGCTGCCCGCCACGAACGCGCGGGCGCGGTCGGGCTCGGCGCAACCGCCGGTATCGACCATGCGCTGCCCGCGCCGAGACAGCGCGGGCAGTGCCGCCGCTGGGGCCATCCGGCCCGCCCGGGACCGGGGCGGGGCGGCGCCCGTGGACCGCGCCGCCCCGGCACGCTGCATGTCGATGGCCACGAAGCTGCCCTGGCCGACATGCCGGTGCAGGTAGCCCTCGGTTTCCAGCTGGGCGTAGGCCGCCTCCACCGTGACCCGTGAAAGATCCAGGTCGCGCGCCAGATCGCGGGTGGAGGGCAGGCGTTCGCCCAGCACGGCCTGGCCGGTGCGCACGGCCTCGCGCAGCGCCGCGCACAGGCGCTCCCGGCGGCCGCCTCCGTGGGCGTCCTCCAGCAGCGTGAGCAACAGCCGTGGTTTCATCGGTAATTGGTCTTATTTGTGACGGAGGATTGGCATTATCAATCAGGCCAAATCGTCGGACACTTCATCCCATCGCAACACCACACAGCCACACGAGAGGACTTTTCCATGACCCACGCCGCCCCCGTCTCCGCACCCGCCTCCGCTGTCCTGGCGTTCCCCGCGCCCAGCCCCGAGCAGTCGCGGGACTTCATGGCCGCCAAGCTCAGCTACCACGCCGATGCCTGGGACGTGGCCGAAGACCTGCGCAACGGCATCGACGCCATCGTGGTGGTCGACACCCGCTCCACGGCGCATTACGAACAGGGCCATGTGCCGGGCGCCATCAGCTTTCCCCACCGCACCATGGACGAGCAGAGCACGGCGCACCTTGACCGCAGCAAGGTCTACGTCACGTATTGCGACGGTATCGGCTGCAACGGCTCGACCCGGGGCGCATACAAGTTGGCGCGGCTGGGCTTCACGGTCAAGGAGATGCTGGGCGGGCTGGACTTCTGGATCCGCGACGGCCAGCCTGTGGCCACCGGCCCGGAGCGCGGCGCCATGCCGTCGGCCGGCCCCGCCATCGAGTGCGCATGCTGAGCCATCCGCCGCATCGCACCGGCTGGACCCTGCGCGCCGCAGGCGCCGCTGACGCGCCCGCGCTGGCCGACCTGTGCGCCGCCCACGCGGCGTACGAGCGCATCCCGTACAGCGCCGACGGCCATGCCCACCGGCTGGCCCAGGGGCTGGAGGCGGGGCGGTTGTTCGCCTGGCTGGGCTATTGGGGTGAGCAGGCAGTGGGATATGCCAGCGCCACGCTGGACTATTCGACTCTCGCCGCGCGCTCTTACCTGCATCTGGACTGCCTGTACCTGGAGCCTGAAGCGCGTGGCTGTGGCCGGGGCGCAGAGATGATGGCCGCTGTGCGGCACCGCGCCCAAATGCTGGGCTGCGAGGCGATGCAGTGGCAGACGCCCGTGTGGAACGAGGGCGCCATCCGTTTCTATGACCGCCTGGGCGCCACGCGGCTGGCCAAGCAACGCTACACGCTCGTGTGTGGGTGAGAAAGCCCCTGGGCCACCGGCAGCCCCGGGGGGCTTTCTACAATCGGGGGATGAAAACGCTTGCCTACACGCGCGCCGCGCAACTGCCCGACATCCTCGCCCAACGCATCGTCATCCTGGACGGCGCCATGGGCACCATGATCCAGCGCTTCAAGCTGGGCGAGGCGCAGTACCGGGGCGAAGGCTACAACGGCCCGGATGGGGCAGGTGACCGGTTCAAGGACTTCCCGCGTGACGTGAAGGGCAACAACGAGTTGCTCAGCATCACCCGGCCCGATGTGATCCGCGACATCCACGAGCGCTACCTGGCTGCAGGCGCCGACCTGATCGAGACCAACACCTTCGGCGCGACAACCATCGCGCAGGAGGACTACAAGATGGCCCACCTGGCGCGCGAGATGAATTTGAAATCTGCCCAGCTGGCCCGCGCCGCCTGTGACAAGTACAGCACGCCCGACAAGCCCCGCTTTGTCGCAGGCGCCCTCGGCCCCACGCCCAAGACGGCCAGCATCAGCCCCGACGTGAACGACCCCGGCGCGCGCAATGTGGACTTCGAGCAGCTGCGCGCCGCTTACTACGAGCAGGTGGAAGCGCTGGTCGAGGGCGGCTCCGACGTGCTGCTGGTCGAGACCATCTTCGACACGCTCAATGCCAAGGCAGCGCTGTTTGCCATCGACGAGTTCTTTGAAAACAGCGGAGAGCGCTTGCCCCTCATCATCAGCGGCACCGTCACCGATGCCTCGGGCCGCATCCTCTCGGGCCAGACGGTCACGGCCTTCTGGCACAGCGTGCGCCATTCCCGCCCGCTGGCCATTGGCCTCAATTGCGCGCTGGGCGCCACGCTGATGCGCCCCTACATCCAGGAGCTGAACCGCGTGGCCGAGGACACCTTCATCAGCTGCTACCCCAACGCCGGCCTGCCCAACCCGATGAGCGACACCGGGTTTGACGAAACGCCCGAGATCACGAGCCGCCTGGTGCATGAGTTCGCGGCCGAGGGGCTGGTCAACATTCTGGGCGGCTGCTGTGGCACCACGCCGGACCACATCGGCGCCATCGCCAAGGCAGTCGAGAACGTGCCCACCCGCAAGATGTTCTACCCAGCAGAAGCCTAGAGTAGCTGCCCCCCTGAGTCGCCTGCGGCGCCTTCCCCCAAGGGGGACGCCGCCAGCGCGGCGGGGCGGCCCTTGCGCGGCGGCCTTTGGTCTGGGCCGCGCCGGTTTCGCGCGCTGCGGGTTTTGCAACGCCCACCCAAGGGTGAGAGATTCGCGCTGAATGAACGGTTTGTAGGAAAATTGGCACCTGGCGCTTGATGGTCAAGCGTCAGATGCTATCTAATTAATAGCAATTGTTGCCACTCTGAAGTGCGGCAACGCAGTGCCGTTCCAGGCAGCCCACCATGATCGACAACGCTATCTTGCCCGCCGACACGGCACCTGCCGACGATGCTGCTCAAAAAGCCGCCGCCCACGCCGCGCTCAAGCTCGAAAAGCGCCTGGTGCGCCAGGTCGCGCAGGCCATCACCGACTTCGGCCTTATCGAAGACGGTGACAAGGTGATGGTGTGCGTGTCGGGCGGCAAGGACAGCTACGGCCTGCTCGACGTGCTGCGTATGCTGCAGCAGCGCAACGGCCACAAGTTCGAGCTGATCGCCGTCAACCTCGACCAGAAGCAGCCCGGCTTTCCGGCCCATGTGCTGCCCGAATATCTGACGAAGGTGGGCGTGCCCTTTCACATCGAGACGCAGGACACCTACAGCGTCGTCAAGGAGCACATCCCCGAAGGCAAGACCATGTGCAGCCTCTGCAGCCGCCTGCGCCGGGGCATCCTCTACCGTGTGGCCGACGAGCTGGGCTGCACAAAAATTGCGCTCGGCCACCACCGCGACGACATGCTGCAGACGTTCTTCCTCAACATGTTCTTCGGCGGCAAGCTCAAGGGCATGCCGCCCAAGGTGCAGAGCGACCGGGGCGACCACCTCATCATCCGCCCGTTGGCTTATGTGGCCGAGGACGACCTCACCCGCTGGGCCGAGCACCGCAAATTCCCGATCATCCCCTGCACGCTGTGCGGCAGCCAGGAGAACCTGCAGCGCAAGCAGATCGGCCAGATGCTGCGCGACTGGCAGCAGCTGTACCCCGGCCGCATCGAGAACATGGCCGTGGCGCTGCGCAACCTGGTGCCTTCGCACTTCATGGACCCGCGCCAGTTCGACTTCAAGGGGTTGGTACCCAACGGCGTGGCCGACGCCGATGGTGACAAGGCCTTTGACGCCGAAGAACTGCCTGCGCAGGCCGTGGGCATGCTCGCGGGCCTGCCCCTGATGCCCCGCTGAACCCGACCCCCGACGATTTTTAGATTGGGCCACCCCATGACCACCCTCAAAGCCCCCGAACTGCTCCTGCCCGCCGGCTCACTCGACAAGATGCGCGCCGCCTACGACTTTGGCGCCGACGCCGTGTACGCCGGCCAGCCGCGCTACAGCCTGCGCGCGCGCAACAACGAGTTCCGCCTGGAGCAGATCAAGCAGGGCATTGACGAGGCCCACGCACGCGGCAAGAAGTTCTTTGTGACCAGCAACCTGATTGCGCACAACGACAAGATCCGCACCTACCTGCGCGACATCGAACCCGTGATCGACTGCAAGCCCGACGCATTGATCATGGCCGACGCGGGCCTGATCATGATGGTCAAGGAAAAGTGGCCCGAGCAGGTGGTGCACCTCTCGGTGCAGGCCAACACCACCAACTGGGCGGCCGTGAAGTTCTGGCAGAAGATGGGCGTGGAGCGCGTCATCCTGTCGCGCGAACTGAGCTTGGACGAGATCGAAAAAATCCGCCAGGAATGCCCCGACATGGAGCTGGAAGTGTTCGTGCACGGCGCGCTGTGCATTGCGTATTCGGGCCGCTGCCTGCTCAGCGGCTACTTCAACCACCGCGACCCCAACCAGGGCACCTGCACCAACGCCTGCCGCTGGAACTACGCCACGCACGACGCCGACATCGACCCCACCACGGGCGAAGCCATTGCGCAGAAGATGGAAGGCGACTTCAACTTCGAGGCCGCGCAGCAAAAGGCCGAGCAGTCGTTCTCCACCACCGGCAACGGCCAGCGCCACCCCAAGGCCGACAAGGTCTACCTGATCGAAGAGGCTGGCCGCCCCGGGCAGATGATGCCCATCATGGAAGACGAGCACGGCACGTACATCATGAACAGCAAGGACCTGCGCGCGGTGGAGCACGTGGCGCGCCTGGCGCAGATCGGCGTGGACTCGCTCAAGATCGAAGGCCGCACCAAGAGCCTGTACTACGTGGCCCGCACTGCCCAGGTCTACCGCCGCGCCATTGACGACGCCGTGGCGGGCCGCCCCTTCAACCCCGAGCTGCTGATCGAGCTGGAAGGCCTGTCCAACCGCGGCTACACCGGCGGCCTGCTGGAGCGCCGCCCCAGCAACGATTACCAGAACTACATCAACGGCCACTCGGCCACGCAGCGCAGCCAGTATGTGGGTGAGGTGTTGGGTGCTGAGGGGCAGGCCGATGTGGGCTTGCAAGGGGACTGGGTGCAGGTGGAGACGAAGAACCACTTTGCGGTGGGAGACCTGATTGAGGTGGTCCACCCGAGTGGGAATATCACCGTACGGCTGCAGGAGATGCGCAATGTCGAAGGCCAGCCGGTCAACGTAGCCCAGGGCAGCCCCGTGCGTGTGTGGATTGCGCTGCCTGCGCACTACAGCGGGGCCTTGCTGGCGCGCGTGATCGAAGCGCAACCGCTTGCACCAGCGGCTGCCGAGCCTGCCCTGGCTGCATAGCCTGCCAGGGCGCTCCTGTTTGCTGTCCGTTGGCTGCTGCCGTTGTGTGAGCAGATTGGACGGCCTACCAGGCGACTATTACATGCACCGTGGCCCAGGCCATGACGCCGTAGGCGCCCATTGCCGCCAGGGTGGTGGCCTTGGATGCTTGGCGGTCTCGCAGCAAGACCCAGAGCGCAAGGAAAGACATCGCATACATCACCGCAGACAGGATGTAGGCCTCGGGCGCCGGTACGAAGGTGGACGGCCCGCCGCGCCGTGGTGATGTCGCAAAGCCTGCGTGGGCCACGATCAGCGATCCGCCCAGCAGACCCAGCACCGCGAGCGCGGCGATCGAAATCTTGGCGGGTAGGTTCAACGGGGTAGGCGCTGGCATGGTGAGGGCGCCACAAGGTGGCGCGGTTGTGGGGTCGGGCTTCGGGGGGGGGGGCGGGTTTTTGGTAAATTACCTGCTAGCGCTTTACTGTATTGGATTTGTTGCTATCAAAATAGAAGTAATTGCCCTGGCGTGCAATCGCCTGCCCGTGTTCAGCCGGGGCACATCGCGCCAGGCTCGGGCTCTTTGCCGATGGCCAACACGTCAAGCACACCGAGCACATGCTCGATGAATGCACGACAGGGATGTGAGCTATCCGCCCACACCGCCGCTTTCACCAACACACCCAGAGGGCTCACGTCCTGGGGTTTCCACGACAAGACGGCCAGATTTTTGCGCCGCACCAAGGGCCGCACAAGGCTCGCTGGCACGCAGACGAGCATGTCGCTGTCCGCCAGCATGGCGTAGATGATTTCCGTCGAGCGGCTCGACACGCGACACAGTTCCGGCACCCCGCCTAAATCGTCGAACAGGCTATCCACCTGTTGTGGGCCCAGCCCTGTGAGTGGCGGGCTCAGCCAGCGTTGTGACAGCAGCTCGGCGGCCGTGACGGTTGTCTGTTGAGCCAGCGGGTGGCCTGGACGGCAGGCAATGACGAATTCATCCGGCAGCGCGGCATGAAACTCGAACCCTTGCGGCAGCGGGGTCGGTTCGCGGCAGATCGCCAGGTCCAGGCTTCCTTCCTGGATGCTCTCCAGCAGGTTGTCGATGGTGACTTCGTGCACATCGATGGCGGCGCTGGGGTGCAGGGCGCAATAGGCCGGGATGGCGGCCGTCAGCAACCCGTTGATGCCCGCCGCGATGCTGCCGATGCGGATCGGCGCGGACGCGGCCCCTTGCTGCATCAGCGCCGCATTGCCAGCAGCCGCTTGCAGGGGCACCAGCGAAGCGCGCAGCAGTGGCAGAACCGCCTCACCCAGGCGGGTCAAGCGCATGCCCTTGGCGTGCCTTTCAAAGAGGGCGCCGCCCATAGAACTCTCCAGCTCCGCCAGCGCATGCGTCGCTGCGGGCTGGCTCAGGCCAATGGCAGAGGCCGCGCGGTGCAGGCTTTGCAGGTCGGCAATCGCAATCGCCAACTGCAGGTGCTTGAGGCGCACACGGCCCAGGATGCGATTGAACAGGACGGAGGGCGTCAGGTCTGGCATGGGGTATTCAAAATTTGAATCTTGTTGAAAAAGAAGCATTGGCCCTGTGGTGACTGCTGTGCAACGATCGCGTGCCTTCGGGTGGACGCAAGCCTGCCCGGGGTTCATTCAACTAACGAATCTTATTCCCGCAGATGTGCAAGCTAGTGCGCAGGAACTCAGGAGACAAAACCCATGCCGTCATTGCAGCGCCCCACCTTGGGTGAGATCACCTCGCGCCCGTCCCGTTTCCTCATCGCCCCGGTGATGGCCGCCATCTTCGCCATGGGCCAGGCCAACGCCGCCGATACCCTCGACACCGCCTGCAAGACCACGGCCGAGTGCCAGGCGCAGGTGGCCAAGATCCAGGGGGTGGTCAAAGGGGACGCCACCAGCGCGCTGTCCAAGTCGCAAGACACGTTCTACTGGTTCGGTCGCATCAACATGGCATCGACGGTGGTGAATGCCGAGCAGGGCATCATCCCCAAGGCCCAGGCGGGTCGCATCGCGCGCGGTGTTGAGCTGTCGATCACCCAGGCCACCACATCCGGTGGCAAGCGCCCCACCGACGTGCTGCAGGTCGAAAAAATTATCACGGATGCAGTGGGCCCGGAGGCAACGCTGATCCACACCGGGCGCAGCCGCCAGGACATCCATTCCACCTTGAATGCCGCGCAGTTGCGTCTGGAGATGCTGGACTTTGCCGATGCGCTGGACCAGGTGCGCGCACGGCTCATCAACACGGCGCAGGCCCACACCGCCACCTATGTGCCCGCCTACACCAATGGCGTGCAGGCCATGCCCATCAGCTATGGGCACTACCTGATGGCCTGGGCCGACTCGTTCGCGCGCGACTCGGCGCGCATTCGCGAGGCCTACGCCCGCATCAACCTCAGCCCCATGGGCACGGCGGTGCTGTCCAACTCCAGCTGGGGCATCAACCGCGAGCGCCTGGCGCAGTTGCTGGGGTTCGACGGTCTCATCGTGAACTCGCTGGACGCGGGGCAGATCAGCACCTACGACATCCCCATCGAGGCCACGTCCATCGCCAGCTCCACCGCCATCCGCGTAGGCGCGTTCATGCAGGATGTGCACACCCAGTACCACCAGACGCGGCCTTGGCTGCTGCTGGCCAGCGGCAAGACCTACACCAGCAGCGCCATGCCGCAAAAGGCCAACCCCGGCATCATCCAGAACACGCGGGCCAAGGCCAGCGATGTGGTGGCCTCAGCCCAGGCGTCGCTGTGGCGGGCGCATAATGTCACGCCCGGCATGATCGACTACAAGAACACCTGGAGCCCGGCCAGCGCCAAGACCTTTGTGCAGGGCGTGGAGATGCTGCAGCAGTTTGCCGATGTGCTGGACTCATTGCGCATCGACCCCGCACGCGCGTTGGACGAACTCGAATCCGAGTGGACCACTTCGATGGAGCTGGCCGAAGCGCTGCAACGCAGCCATGGCGTGCCGTTCCGGGTGGGTCACCACTTTGCGTCGGACGTGGTGGTGTTTGCCAAGGAGCGCAACATTCGCCCCAAGGATTTCCCGTACGCCGAAGCCGTGCGCATCTACCGCGAAGCGGGCAAGAAATACGACCTCAAGGACCAGCGCCTGCCGCTGGGTGAAGCCGCATTCCGCCGCGCTTTGTCGCCCGCAGACATGGTGACCACACGCACCGGCACAGGCGGGCCGCAGCCGCAGGAGGTCACGCGCATGGCGACCGTTGCCAAGGACACCCTGGCCAAAGACCGCGTGTGGTCGGGAGAAGCGCGGCAGCGGCTGCTGGCGGCTGAGGCTGCCTTGAATGCGGCTTTTGAGGGTGTGAAGTCGTTGCCTTGAGTGTGGGCTCGCGGGCTGTGTGCTTCAGACAGGCCGAAGGGCCCGACCGGAGTGGGTCTCCCGGGCGGGCGATACTGACGCCCATCGCGAAGGGAGTCAACACACATGAGCACGACATCGAAAGCCCAGCAACGCTTCCGAGTTCCCGCCGCGTTAGCGGTCGCCATAGCGGCTGCGGCGGTTGCCGCGCTGACGGGCGCCAGTGCGTGGGCCCAGGCCCCGGCCCCGGCTGTAGCACCCGCCAAGCAGCGCTATGTGCAAGGCTCGTGGGTCAACCTGCGCGAGTCGGCTCAATCCCAGGCCCGCATCGTCGCCCAAGTACCCGCCAACACCGTGCTGCAACAGCTCACCGAGCGCGATGGCTGGTGCGCCGTGCTCTATGCGGGCGACGCGCGGCTGGGTCCCCCGTTGCCCGAGCCATTGCAAGCCCACATCGCCTGCAACCTGCTGGCCGACCAGCCCCTCACCCTGGCCCAGGCGGGCAAGGATGCGGCCCGCGCCTTTTGGGTGGCACCGTCACCCAACCGCCTGCGCGCCTACGGCAACGCCCTGCCGCGTCCGCCAGCCCTGCAGCTGCCCGCGCTGGTCAAGAGCCACGCGCATGAAATGCCGGTGCAGTACCCCACCCGAGCTGAGTGGGAAGCTGCCAAGAAGCTCATGCGCGCTGGCGTGGTGCTGCGGCCCGAGCAGGAGATCGACCGGGACCGCCCCGTCAACCCGCTGGACGACCTGAAGCTGGCCACCCGCGCCGTGGACCACATCCCCGCCGTGGCCCCTTTGGCCGCCAAGCCGACCTTGCCAGCGATTGCCCCGTCGTACTTTCGCAGCCACACCAGCGTGGCCCTGCTGCACGAGACCGATGCCGACGGTCTGGCCGCCGTGGCGGGCGCCCGCATCAGCGTTATTCCTACCGGGGCGCCCGTGGGCCGGTTCAACCGCCACAATGGGCCGGAAATCGAATACATCACCGGCTTCTGGGACGTGGGCTCTGCCGACCAGGCCTTTGCCCCTGCGCTGACCCTCTATGCCATCACCCACCAGGGCCTGGTGGGTGCTCACACCGTGCGCCAGCGCTATTGGGACATCAGCAACGAAGACCATTACTGCGGCGGCCACTACCCCGGCCGCGGGTTCAACGACCCTGGCGAAGAAGCCCAGCCCGTGCGCGGCTACGCCAGGCTGTCCGACAGTGCCGAGGTGCTGACCCGCCTGGTGCTGCCCGGAAAGCTGCCGCCTGATGCGGTGAAGGTGAAGACCCGGCGATACGCCACGAGCTGGATGCAGCCCGCCGACCCGCCCTTCCGGGACAAGCCCCAGCGCAAGAACACTGCCGTGCTGGTGCACGAGATCGACCTGGACCGCGATGGCATCGCAGACATCCTGCGCATCGACACCCCTTCGCCCGGCGGCATGAGCTTCGAGCCGATCTTTGAATGGCGCTGGTACCTCAATATCGGTGGCCAGTGGTTCCGGGCGGGGCACTGGGTGGATGAGGAGTGCACTTGATGGCTGAGCGAGGTGTGTGGGTGCCTCGACTCATTTTTGCGCTCCCTCGAAAGTCCTGCGATATCTGACTTCGCGGCCAACGATGTTGTCGTTCACCACGAACTCCGATGTTTCCGCAGAGACGAGCGTAAAAGTGGCGTACCGCATTCGTCCGCCAGAAAATTGACGTCCGTTCTCCTGCAGAAATCGGCGTTTGAGGCTTTTCCCGTCATAAGACCATTCGCCAGAAAGCTCAGTGCGCTCTATGCGGCCCTCTGAATTTGACATTGAAATGCTGTCGACGAATTTGCCATCGGCGCCTAGATAGAGCAACCGGAGCGACTTTTCCCCGTCCGTACCATCGTCCCTCAGCCAAGTACCGACTAATTTGCTTCGTGTTTCCTCAATGCGCAAACTATCAGCGTTTTCGCACCCTGCTACGAGAAATAAAGCAGCGATAGATAGGAAAAGAGCACGTGCCATCGACGTTCCTGTGTTGAAAATAATCGTACGCACTGCAGCTATGTGCGGCCGACAACGTGGCAGAGCGACCTTTGCCTTGGCACGAACCGCTCGCATGCAAAGTATCCGATGCGCGTACGGGAAGGTGGAAATTCGCATACAGATTCCGGTTAGACAGCTGCCGTCGTTTGGCTTGTCCTGGTGACCGCCGGTTGCCGCAACAACGCTCCCAGCACCAGTGCCTCCGCCATCACCTCCAACGCTTCTTCCAGCGTAGCCAGCAACTCCGGAACCTCTGGTAACCAGGGCCAATACGGCTGCACCTCGGGCCATTGGTCCACCGCAATGGCCACTAGCCCCACGGCAAACCCTGCCCACAGCAGGCAGCGGGTGCTGCGGTGGCTCAGTGCCCGGTGCAGCCGGGCCAGCGTGACCAACCCCACCAAGGGCACCGCCAGCATCGGCACCTCGCGCACGGCGCTCCAGCGGCATGCATCCATCCATTCGTGGCAGCGGAACTTCCACAGCTCGTGCAGCATGAACTGTTCGTCCAGCGCCAGCGCGCCAAAGGCCAGCACCAGCCACACACCCAGCCGCCAGGGCAGACAGCGCTCGGCCGTGAGGCGCAGCGCGGTGACGCACAGCGTGAGCAGCAGCGCGCTCGATAGCCACGATGCGGGCGAGTTGTCGGAGCGGAATGCGCGCTCCCAGCCCGGTGAAAAGATCCACGCGCTGAACAGCAGAAATCCCGCCACTGCGCCCAGCAGGGTGGGTGCGACCCAGCGGTGAGGCGCTGGTCTGGGGCCTGGCGTGTTGTCGGACAACGGGAGGGAGGGGTGCTGGGGCATGGCGGGGTTTGGAACCACGGGGTGCTGGCGTCGGGCAGGCAGGCGGGGCGATAAGATTTTGAATCAAATAGGCCGCTGGCGCTTTACTGTATTGTATTTTATGCTATGTATTTAATAGCGCATTGGTGAGCTGCCGCGCTGTGGGCAGCGCGCCCTGTTCACACTGGCGGAATCGCTACAGAATCGGGCATCCCTTTGCACGTACGGTATGTCCCTCCCCATCGACCCTTCCCGCAACGCGCTTCCGCCCGTGGCCCAGTTTCTGGCCGAGGCGGCGCTGCAGCGGCAGAGCGCACTGCTGGGGCTGGACAAACCCACGCCTGCGCCCGCACCGCTGCCCACGGCCGACCCGAGCGCGCCGCCGCCCACAACCACCTCGCCCAGTCCCCCCGCTGGGCCTTTGCCCGCACCGGCCGACAAGGCCAGCATTTCAGCCCAGGCGCGCGAGCAGTTGGGCGCGGGTTTTGACCCGCGGCGCGAAGTAGCGGGTCATGCTGCCGCTTCAGGGGTGAAGGCGGGACCTGCGCCGCGTGGGCCGTTACTGCCGTTGGCGCCGCCCCCACTTCCCGTGGGGGCGCCAACGTCGGCACCCGCCGTGTCCACCCCTTCGGCGGCATCGTTGTCAGGCGTTGACTGGCCTGCCACGGGGCTGGGCGCGCCGCTGCTGCGTTTGGTGAGCGCGCTCGTGGCGCAGGTCACGGCCCAGGCCGGGGTGCCGCAGCGCGTAGTGGCCGCGCAGCCCTGGCCCATCGGCATGGCGCAGGCGCTGGAGAGTGGGGCGCTGGATGCCGACCAGCCGCCGCTGCAGACCTGGCTGGTACGTCAGGGGGTGGTGTTGACACCCGAGGGGCCGCGCGGGCTGGCGCTGACCTTGCGTGCACCGGTGCCATGGCTGGCGACGCAGGCGTCGCCAGCGACCGGTGCAGCCGCAGCACAGGCCAGCGCAAACGCCAGTGCTGCAGGCGGCGCGCTGCAGGTGCCGTTTGCCGGGGGCGGCCAGCCGCTGCAGTCGGGCGTGATGGCTTTGGTGTTGCAGGGCATGGACGCCGCCGCACCGCGCACCAGTGCGCTGCTGGTGCTGGACCTGCAGCCGCAACTGGCCGCCACGGTGTACGGCCGCGACATGCTCCAGCAGGCCACGGGCCGTCTGGACCCGTGGACGCAGATGGCCGTGCTGCAGGCCAGCGGCCAGGTGCCGCGTGAGGATGAGCGTGCGCGCAATGGCGCATCCGGCCTGTGCGAAACGGTGGGCTGCCCCTATGCCGCGCGGGCTGAATGTGTGCAGCCGTTTTGCCTGGCAATGCGCGGCGTGCTGCCGCCCGAACCGGTGGGCCCGGCGTCCAGCGCTTGAGGGCAATCCGGGCGCCAGTCAGGCTCATTGCACACAGGCCATTTGCAAGCAATGGCCTGTGTGAGGTCAAATCCAGCCCTACCCCCTTGTTTGGTGAATCGAACGGAGAATCCAGGCCATGCGCGTGCTTCCCCTCTCCCCGTCCAATGCCTCTTTCCCCGTCGATTTCGTCCCGTTGGGCGGCACTCCGAAGGACTGCGAGGATTGCGGCAAGGCCGTGGGGCTGGGGTTTCAGTTTGACTACGCGTACCAACCCATCGTGGACGTGGAGCGCCGTGTGGTCTTTGCGCACGAAGCGCTGGTGAGGGGGCCGGGTGGCGAGGGCGCGATGACCGTGTTGGCGCAGGTCAACGACCACAACCGCTACCGCTTTGACCAGGCCTGCCGGGTCAAAGCCATCAAGGGCGCAGCAGAACTGGGGATGGCGCAGCCGGTGTCGATCAACTTTCTGCCCAATGCGATCTACAAACCCGAGGTGTGCATCCGCACGACCCTGGAGGCTGCCAGGGCGAACGGCTTTCCGCTCTCTCAGATCATCTTTGAGGTGACCGAGGGCGAGCGCATTGAAGACGGCCCCTGGTTTGCCCAGATCCTGCGCGAGTACAAGCGCTGCGGTTTCCAGACCGCCATTGACGACTTCGGCGCAGGCTATGCGGGCATGAAGCTGCTGTCGGATTTTCAGCCCGACATCATCAAGATCGACATGGACCTGATCCGCAACGTGGATGCCAACCGCGCCCGCCAGGCCATCGTGCGCAGTCTGGTGCGGCTGTGCGAGGAAATGAACATCAAGGTCGTGGCCGAAGGCATCGAGACACCGGCCGAGCGTGACTTTCTGTTCGATGTGGGGATACACCTGATGCAGGGTTATCTGTTTGCCAAGCCGGCTTTTCGTTCGGTGGCCACGGTAGACGCTTCGGCGTACGGCAGCGCATCGCGCTGAACGCCCTCAGGCGGTTCACGCCGTCACCACGCGGTTTCGCCCGGATTTCTTGGCGGCGTACAGCGCTGCGTCCGCCCGTGCAAAGAGGCTGCACGCGCTCTCTGCATCCCGCAAGCTGGCCGCACCAATGCTGATGGTGGTGGGCTGGCTCAGCCAGCCCGCCTGGGCCACCGCTACACGCATGCGCTGGGCAACTTCGTGGGCGCCCTGTGCATCGGTGTGGGGCAGGATCACGGCAAACTCCTCGCCGCCCACCCGGGCCACGATGTCGATGATCCTGACGCAGCCACTAAGCACCTGCGCGATGGACCGCAGCACCTTGTCGCCAGCCTCGTGGCCGAAGTTGTCGTTGATCTGCTTGAAATGGTCCACGTCCAGCATGAGCAGGCTCAGGGGCGACTGCGTGCGCTCCACCACGGCCAGTTCCAGCTCCAGGCTGTCGTCAAATGCGCGCCGGTTGCGCAGGCCGGTGAGCGGGTCGGTCCGGGCCAGCTCGTTGAGCGCCAGGTTCAGTGCGTCCACCTTCTGGATTTGTTCGACCAGCTGCTGGTTGAGCACCTCGGCGTCGCGCAATGCCCGGCGCAGCCGGATCTCGCGCATCGTGGAGTGGGCCAGTTCGACCAGGATTTCGATGTCCTTTTCCGTCCACTGCTTGGCCTTGAAATCCACTGCACAAAAGCTGCCCAGAACCTCGCCCGCTTCGGTTTTCAGGGGGATGCCTGCGTAGGCGCGCACCCCGAGCGACGCCACGGTGGGCACATCGCGGAACACGGGCAATTGCGTGGCATCTTCCAGCACCAGGGGCCCGTCAGACACCATGGAGTAGTGGCAGAACGTCCGCCCGGTGAGCTGTCGCAGCGTGCTCAACGGCTCGCCCATGCCAAATGTGCTTTTGTAGAAGTCGCGGTGCGCGTCGAGCAACGAGATGAAGGTGACTGGAGCGCCAGTGATCGTGGAGGCTAGGCGGGTCAATCGGTCAAAGCTCTCTTCGGCGATGCTGTCGAGCAAGCCGGTTTCGCGCACCGCAGCCAACCGCAGCGTGTCGGTGAGCGCCGCCTGTATCCGGGCGTCGTCGGCAGGCAGGGGAGGCGGCAATTCCGTCATGGGTGTCGTACCGGGTACCGAGTTGAGCTACCGAAAGTTACACGATCCCCTCTGGCTGCGGTGCACTTGCGCGCAAAGACCCTCCACCCATGCCCCATCCCGGGTATTCGAAGTCCGTTTGAAGTCCCTTCGGGCGGATTCGGCGATGGGTTTTGAGGGGTTTTTTCCGAGCGGGCCACCGTGCAAGGCCAGCGCTGACACACTCGGCGTTTTGGAGACACACATGTTGATACAACTGATCTACGCGAGCCGGTCTTCGCGTGTGCTGGGGCCCGCAGACGTCAAGGACATTTTGGGGGCCTCGCAGCGCAACAACACCCGCGCCGGGATCACGGGCGCCCTGTGCCTGAACAACGGCATCTTTCTGCAACTGCTCGAAGGTGACCGGGCTGCCGTCAACGCGCTGTACCACCGCTTGCTGAAAGACGGCCGCCACCGCGACACGGCGGTCCTGGACATGAGCGAAATTCCTTGCCGGCGCTTCACCGGCTGGTCGATGGGGCTGATTGCGTCACTCGAATCCAATCGCCAGCTGTTCCTGAAATACTCAGGGACTGCAGATTTCGATCCCTACAGCATGTCTGCAGTCACCTTGCGCAGTTTCTTCGACGAGATTCTGCAGAACGTACGTTGGCTGGAATGACCTGGCGACCCACGGCCCGCAACAGGCCGTGTAGGGCGGGGCGATTGCCGGGGCTCAGTGCCTGCCACTGCGCTCCAGTATGTCTGCGTGGCGTGAACGGGTGATCGGATAGGCCACCAGCAGCGGAATGGCCAGCACCAGGCACACCGCCGGCAGTATGCCCGTCATCAGCGTGATGCCCTGCAGCGCCGTGGCGGACTGCGCCACGTTGGGCACATAGCCCGTCACGTCCAGCATGCCAGCCACCAGCACGGTGGCCAGCGTGCGTGCCAGCTTGTCCATCAGGCCGTACAGGCCGTAGTACATGCCGGTCTTGCGTTCGCCCGTTTGCATGTGGCCGTGGTCGATGGTGTCGGGCACCATGGCAAAAGGCACGATCCAGTGGGCTCCCATGCCGATACCGACCACCACCAAAATGGCAGTGACCAAGCGCTGGTCACCCGGACCCACCCAGTACAGCGCCACCAGCCCGGCCGCGCAGAACACCAGGCCCAGGATGTAGGCCAGGTTCTTTTCCCAGCGGTCTACCACGCGCTTCCACATGAACAACGAGAGGCCCACCACGCCCAGCAGGGTGCCCATGAAGCGCGGCAGGTCGCCCTTGTCGCCCTGCAGCTGGTAGATCACGAAATACGCGAGCGAGGCCTGCACGAGCGTGAGGCCCAGGCGCACCAGCGTTGCAGCGCCCATCAGCATCAGGAAGGGGCGGTTGTGCAGCGTGGTCCGCAAGGTCTCGTGCACCGACTCCCACATTGCGGGGGTATCGGTATCCACAGGCCGCACCGCCTGTTCCGCCACACTTTCTGCCGGTTCGCGCACGCGCCAGGCCACCACGGCGACGGCTACGCCCGCGACCAGCCCGAAACACGAGCCCGCCAGCGCATAGCCCGTGCGGGCGTCCGGGGCTGCGCGCACCAGCACGGGCATGAAAACGCTGCCCGCAAAAAAGCCCAGCAGGGCGCCCATCGATGCATAGGCCGTGAGGCTGGTGCGCTCGTCGTAGTCGCGGGTCATGTTGGCAGCCATGGCCTGGTAGGGAAGCTGCACCAGGGTCATGAGCGTGTCGAACACGGTGTAGGTCAGGGCGATCCACAGGAACGCGGCCCACGGGCTGAGGCCCGGGGGTATCATCCACACCGCTGCTGCAGCGATGGCGAGCGGAGCCGCGCCATAGATCAGATAGACCCGGTGGCGGCCAAGGCGCGAGCGGGTGCGGTCGGTCATCCAGCCAAACAGCGGGTCGTTGATGGTGTCCCACACCTTGCCCACCAGCAGCGCCGCGCCAGCCACGGCAGGCGCCACCAGGGCCACGTCGGTGTAGAAGATCATGAGCATGAAGTTCATGGCGGCAATCTGCATCTGCAGGCCGACATTGCCGGTGGCATAGCCCAGCTTGGTGCCCAGCGAGAGCCGGGTGGCGGGGCCCGTCATGGATGTGCGGCCGAAAGAGACGCCGTCGGGCTCGCGGTGGTGGGGGCAGGGGCCATGCGGGGCGGGGCGGCCTCCAGCATCAGGCGCACCTCGCGGCGCAGCATCTTGTTGAGGAAGCTGCGCGGGATCTCTTCGACGATGCGTACATCGTCCGGCTGGTGGTCGGCGGGCAGCTTGTGTGCCAGATACTGGGCAATGTCGTGCTCCAGCGCTTGCCAGTCATGCCCGGTGCGCCAGCTCTGGCGCAGGCTCAGCACCAGCACAGCACGGGCACCGTGCTGTACCAGGCAGGCCTCCTTGACGGCGGGGTGGGTGTGCGCCACCTCTTCCACCTCGCGGGGGTTGAGCCACTGCCCGTGGCGCAATACGCGGTCGGCGCTGCGGCCCAGCACATGCAGGTAGCCAGCCGCGTCGAAATAGCCCACATCGCCCATCACCACCCAGCCGTCGCGCAGCGTCTCCTGGGTTTTTTCGGGGTCGAGCCAATAGCCGTCAAAACGCACCGGCGTCAACACGGTGATGAGGCCCATCTGGCCCAACGGCAGGGGCGCAAACTGTTCGTCGCGGATGACCACCTGCACCCCGGGCATCACCCGGCCCACGGTGGAGAGGATGTCATTGCCCAGTGGCTGGCCCTGCGCGTCCACATGCTGGTGAGGCAGCAGCCAGGTGATGGGCGGCAGCGCCTCCAGGCAGCCGTAACCTTGCTGGAAGATCGGCCCGAAACGGCGGATGGCCTCGGCAATCTTGGGCGCCGGCATCATCTCGGAGCCATAGGGCACATGCGTAAGGGACGAGAGGTCGTACTGGCCCAGCGTGGGCTCGTCGAGCAGGTCGATGATGGCCGAGGGCGACAGAAACGCGCGCGAGACGCGGTGCTTCTGGATCAACGCGGCCAGCGTGGCGGCGCTGAAGTCTTCGGGCATCACGAGCGTGGCGCCCGCCAGCAGGGTGGGCAGCACCAGGCCCGAGCCAGGGCCGGTGAGGGGCAGGCCCAGCATGTTCACATCCTGGCGGCTGGCGGGGGGGCGGAAATCGATGGACTTGGAGATCAGCCGCACGCTGTCGAGGTACTTGCGGTTGCTGTAGCCGATGGACTTGGGCAGCCCTGTGGTGCCCGAGGTCATGTGCAGCGCAAAGATATCGTCTTCGTGCAGCGCCGCCGTGCCGGGGGCAGGCGCATGCTGCGCCAGTGCCTGCTCGTAGTCTTCGCCCAGCGCCAGCAGGTGTATCCCGGGCAACTGCTCGCGCACGGCTTGCAGGATGGGCGCGCTCAGCAGCGGGTCGTGGATAAGCACCGCGGGCCGGACGCGGACCATGGTGGCCAGCGCCGCATCGGCCGGCAGGTGTTTGTGAAAGCTCGCGAAGATGGTGCCGTTCTCGAACGTGGCGAGCCGGGCTTCGTACTGTTCGCCGGTCTCGGGCAGCAGGGTGAACACGACGTCGCCCTTCTTCACGCCTTGCGCCTGCATCCAGGCCTGCAGGCGCTGCACGCGCTCTTGCAGCTGTGCGTAGGTGAGGGTGCCACGCCGGTCGATGAGCGCGGGTTTGTGGGCATGGCGGCGGTACGCCAGGCGCGCCACCGACCGCGCCGTGCGCAGGCGGCTGAGCAGAAAGCGCACCACCAGGCTGCGCAGGGATGGAAAGGCCACGGAAGTCTCCGAGAGAAGGCATGGCCAGCCAGTCTTTCATGTGCGCAGGTTGCAAGCCGCCACAATTTGTATGTACACGTATCTTGTTGTTGCTGGCGTGGCTGTGCGGTCGGTTTGGACCAGCCAACGGCACACGGCATCCCGGCACCGTCGCTGCGGCGCCACAGCGCCACAGCGCATGTGTGCCAACACGGAGAAAAGTAAAAAACCGCCAGGACCGGATCGCGGCGCTGGCGGTTTTGAAAGGGACTTGCCGCCTGGATGGGCGTGGCCTTTGCGGGGCGCGCGGCCCTCACACCAGTGCACCCGTGGAACTGGCTCCGCCAGGCCACCGGGTGCGTCCCCCTCGGGGGAAGCGGCGCAGCCGCTCAGGGGGGCTTACGGATACAGTCCGCGCATTTCGCGCGCATGGAGAATGCGCTGGCAGGCCACGATGAAGGTGGCGGTGCGCAGGCTCACCTTGTGCTCTTGCGCCACTTGCCAGATGCCCGCAAAGGCCTCCTGCATGATGCGCACCAGGCGGGCGTTGATCTCGTCCTCGCTCCAGAAGAAACTGGAAAAATCCTGCACCCATTCAAAGTAGCTCACCGTCACACCGCCCGCGTTGGCGATCACGTCGGGCAGCACCAGCACGCCCTTGTCGTGCAGGATGTCATCGGCCTCGGTGGTCGTGGGGCCGTTGGCGCCTTCAATCACGAGCTTGGCCTTGATCTGGCCTGCGTTGTCCTTGGTGATCTGGCCTTCCAGCGCGGCAGGGATCAGGATCTCGCAATCCACGCCCCAGAACTCCTCGGCCTTCATCACATCGGCGCCGGCAAAGCCGCCCACGCCGCCACGGGTCTTCACATGCGCCAGCAGCGCGGGCACATCGAGGCCCTTGCTGTTGAAGATGGTGCCGGTGTGATCTTGCACAGCCACCACCTTGGCGCCTGCTTCGGCGAACAGCTTGGCCGCAATGCCGCCCACGTTGCCAAAGCCTTGGACTGCGATGCGGGCACCTTCCAGCGCCAGGCCGGTCAGCTTGGCGGCTTCCACGCCCACGGTGTACACGCCGCGGCCGGTGGCCTCGACGCGGCCCAGCGAGCCGCCCAGGTCCACGGGCTTGCCGGTCACCACGCCGGTGGCGGTGGCGCCGGTGTTCATCGAATACGTGTCCATCATCCAGGCCATGATCTGGCCGTTGGTGTTCACATCAGGCGCAGGGATGTCCTTGGACGGGCCGATCAGCAGGCCGATCTCGCTGGTGTAGCGGCGCGTCAGGCGCTCCAGCTCACCCATCGAGAGCTTCTTGGGGTCCACGCGGATACCGCCCTTGGCGCCGCCGTAGGGCACGTTCACCGCAGCGTTCTTCACCGACATCCAGGCCGACAGGGCCATCACTTCCGACAGCGTCACGTCCTGGTGAAAACGCACGCCGCCCTTGCCGGGGCCCCGGCTCAGGTTGTGCTGCACGCGGTAGCCTTCGTAGTGGGCGATGGTGCCGTTGTCCAGCTCGATCGGCACGTCCACGATCAGGATGCGCTTGGGACGCTTGAGGGTTTCCACCCAACGCGCCAGGCTGCCCAGGTAGGGGGTGACGCGGTCTACCTGCTGCAGGTAGTTGCCCCAGGGGCCGAGGTGGTCGGCCTGCAGGTACGAGGGCAGGGGGTGGGATTGTGCGGCAGGGGCGCCGACGGGTTGCGACATGGTGAATTCCTTGTGGGATCAGTTCAGGCTGCGAAGCTTATGCCTGCCGCTGCACGCTGTCTAAGGCCGTAGTGTTTTGGTGTTATGCAGTTAATGCATAACCACGGGAAAACACCGCCCAATGCGGCACTGCAACAAAAATGTGGCCAGTGAAAACGCCGAGAAGGCAGCGTGTTGCACTGCCGCACGAGCGGTCATTTCACCGTGAAGCCGGCCAGCGCGGGGTCGCCAGCCGGGTAGCGCAGGTCCAGCTTCTGCAGCACCTCGCGCAGCACCGTGGCGATCATCAGGTTGCGGTGCGTCTTGGAGTTGGCGGGCACGATGGTCCAGGGCGCCCAGGGCGTGTGGGTGGCAGCGAGCAGGGTGCCATAGGCATCTTGGTACTGCGCCCACTGCTTGCGCACTTCAATGTCGCCCATGCTGAACTTCCAGTGTTTGGCCGGGTCATCCAGGCGCTCTTGCAGCCGCTCGCGCTGCTCATCAAACCCGATGTGCAGCAGAAACTTGAGCACGATGGTGCCCGTCTCGCTGAGCATGCGTTCAAAGTCGTTGATGTGCGCCAGACGCTGCTGGTGCTGCTCCGGCGTGATCCAGCCGTTGACCACGGGCACCAGCACGTCCTCGTAGTGGCTGCGGTTGAACACGGTGATGTCGCCCGCCTGCGGTACCTGCTGGTGGATTCGCCAGAGGTAGTCGTGTGCGCGCTCGGTTTCGGTGGGGGCCTTCCAGCCCACAGCGTGTACGCCCAGGGCGCTCATGCGGCCAAACACGCCACGGATGGTGCCGTCCTTGCCTGAGGTGTCGGTACCTTGCAGCACCACGAGCAGCTTGTAGCGCTTGTCGGCGTAGAACAGGTTCTGCAGCCCGTCCAGTTCCACCGCCAGGTCTTCGACGGCTGCCTTGTCCTGGGCCTTGTCGCCCAGCGAGAAGGGTTTGGCGCCGGGATCGAAGTCTTCCAGTGACACGGTGTGCCGTGGGGGCTCGCGGCGCCGTTCTTCGGTCTCATGCTCTGCAGGCGCAGGCTGCCAGGGCAGCAGGCGCTGCATCAAAGAGGACTTGCTCGGATCAAGCGGAAAAGGCATGGAGACTCCAGGCAGGGCAGCGGCAATGGCGCTATTGGAACACTGCGGGGCCGTCAAAGATACCCGCTGTGCGCCGGTGCCTGCTGCCACTGGTCGTGCAGCCCGTCCACCCGCACGATGGCCAGGCGCGCAAGGTCTTCGTCGGTCAGGCCATTGATACAGCCCACGTTCACGCCGTACATCTCGCCCATCGGTGTGTCGGTGCCGTGGCCGAACACGCGCACGCCGCAGTGGCGGCAGAAGTAGTGGTGGTTCTTGTGGGTGCCGAAGGTGTATCGCGTGAGGTCGCCTTCGCCCCGGGTGATGCGAAAGCCCCCGGGCAGTGCCACGGCAGGCCAGAAGCGCGTTCGGCGGCAGATGCTGCAGTTGCAGCGGTAGGTGGGCTGGGCCAGGTCCAGCGTGGCCTCGACTTCGACGGCGCTGCAGTGGCAGGTAGCGGTGTAGGTGGAAGCAGGCATGGGTGTTCGTCCTGTCGTGGTGCTGAGAGTTGATGCAGAGGGAGCGGGTGCATGATCGCAAACTTTGCGCTCGGCGGCATCCTCCTTGTGAACGATCCCGTGCGCTGGCTGCACCCCCCTGCGCCTTCACCCGTGCGCCATGCGGTAGGCCAGCGGCGTCTGCCCCGTGGCCTGCTGAAAGGCGCGGTGCAGGCCCGCCTCGCTGGCAAAGCCCAGGTCCTCGGCAATGCGCTTGAGGGGCAGGGGTGTGTCGCACAGGGCCTCGCTCACCTGCCGCAGCTTGATGCGCCGCATCCAGTGCGCGGCGGAAAGCCCCGTGTGCGCCTGCACCCGCCGCGCCAGCGTGCGGGGCGACAGGCCCAGCGCCTCGGCCAGTGCGGGCAGGCGCAGTGCGGTGGCGGGGCAACGCTGCACCCAGAGCATCGCGCGCCGCAGTTCGGCGTCGGCCACAGCCATGAGGTCGTGCCCCGCAAACGCCGGGTGGGTGGTGCGCGGGCGGGGCAGCATCAGCAGCGACTGCAGATCTGCCAGGGCTTCAGCGTCCAGCCGCGTTGCCAGCGCGTGCAGCATCAGCGGCAGGTAGCCGTTGGCGCCTGCCGCGGTGGTGATGGGGCCGTCTTCCACCAAAGGTTCGTCAAAGCGCCAGTGCACCGCGCCAAACTGCTGTTGCAGCGGGGCCCGCAGCCACCAGGTGGCCGTGGCGCCGCGCCCGCGCATCCGGCCGCTGGCCGCAGCCAGCGCTACGCCCGCGCAATAGCTCCACACCTGGGTGCGGCGGGGCAGGGCGCGCAGTGCCGCGATGGCGGGTGCGATGTGCTGTTGCTGCTGCGGCGCCTGCAGTCCGTCGGGCGAAGACAGCCACAGGCCTGGCACCAGCACAGCGTCCACCTCGGCCTGCGCCAAGGCCACGCTGGGCGTGAGGGCGGGGCCTTCCCAGGTGGGCACGGGCTGCAGGTCTGCACCGGCCCAGCAGGTGGTGATCACCGGCCGCTGCGCGCGCAGGTTGGCGGCGCGGGCCAGGTCGGCGGTGGCAAAGAGGCCTGCGGGCATGCAACCGGGGTACAGCAGCAGTGCCAGGCGCAAGGGTGGTGCAGGTGGTGCGGTGGTGCGGCGCATGGTGGCGGGGTAGTTTGGCTAGAAATGGAAAGAAATTGTCAAACCAGGCCATTCTCGCCGGGCGTTCGATTCCCAACAATCCACTGCATACCCACTGGCTTCGGAGCCCACACCATGCAGATCACCCAATTGCGCAACGCCACCGTCCTTCTTGAATTCCAATCCCAGGGACGCCCCGTGGGCCTGCTGGTGGACCCCATGCTCGCCCCCCGGGGCAGCCTGCCCGCGCTGCGCTATCTGGGCACGGGGCGCCAGCGCAATCCCATTGTGGAGCTGCCCGGGGGCACCGATGCGCTGCTGGAGCGTGTGACCCACGCCCTCATCACGCACTGCCAGCGCGGCCATTTCGACCACCTGGACCGCGCTGGCAAGCGCTTTCTGCGCGAGCGGCAGATTCCGGTGATCTGCATGCCACGCGATGCCGAGTACCTGGCGCAGCGCGGCCTGCTGGTGTGGCCGCTGGCGGGGCCAGCGCGCCAGCCGTGGGCGCTGGGCGGCCATGTCACGCCGATCCCGTGTGTGCACGGTACCGGCTGGGTGGGCCGCTTCATGGAGCACGGCCACGGCTACCTGCTGGAGCTGCCGGGCGAGCCCAGCGTCTACCTGGCGGGCGACACCATGCTCACGCCCACGGTGCGCGACTGCCTGGCGCGCCTTCAGCCCGAGGTGTCGGTGTTGCCTGCGGGCGGGGCCCGGTTCGATGTGGGGGCAGAAATCCTCATGGATGCCGCCGACATGGCCGAAGCCGCGCAGCTGGCCCACGGCACGCTGGTGGTGAACCACCTGCAGGCGCTGGACCATTGCCCCACCACGCGCGCAGCGGTGCGCCAATTGGCGGTAGACGGTGGCTGGGCAGACCGCCTCTGGGTGCCGGAGGATGGTGACAGCAGAAGTTTTCCTTGTCGTGCAGCAGTTGATTGCTATTAAATGTATAGCTATTGGCGCTTGATAAACAAGCGCTAGAGTCCTATTTGGCTCAAAAAACCACCTGCACCCCCGCCACCACCTGGCGCCCCGGGCCCGGGATCACGGTGAGTGCGCCCCACGAGGCCGTGTAGTACGCCTTGTCGAACAGGTTGTGGACGTCCAGCGTCAGGCGCATGCGTTTGTCGATCTGCCAGTAGCCTGTGATGCGCGCGGTGGTGTAGGCGGGCAGGCGGTGGGTGTCGGTGGCGGTGCCTGTGCGCTCGCCCACATGCACCAGGCCGCCGCCGATGCCGTAGCGGCCGCCCCAGGGCGCCTGGTCTTCGCGGATGGCAAACAGCCCGGCGCTCACGCGCGGCACATTCAGCAGGCGCTTGCCCAGCAGTGCGGGGTTGTTGTCGCGGGTCACCTCGGTGTCGGTGTAGGCCATGTTGGCGGTCATGCGCCAGTGGGTGTCGATCTGCCCGGCCACATCCAGCTCCAGGCCCCGGCTTTGCACCTCGCCCGCCGCAATGCTGAAGTTGGCGTTGGTGGGGCTGCGCGTGAGCACATTGGTCTTGCGGATATCGAACAGCGCCACGCTCGCGTTCAGGCGCTGGTCGGCCGACTGCCACTTGGCGCCCAGTTCCAGGGCTTGGCCCTTTTGCGGGTCGAACGCCTTGCCGCTTTCATCCGTGCCTGCGTTGGGACGGAACGAGCGTCCGGCCGAGGCATAGACCGAGGTGTTGGGGTTGATCAGGTAGGTCAGCCCCATGCGCGGCGTGGTGGCCGAATGCGCCTGCTCCTGGCGGGTGGCGGCCAAGCGGTTTTCGCTGTCCTGGTGAAAGCGGTCAAAGCGCACGCCGGCCAGCAGCTTCCACTTTGCGCTCAGATCGATCTGGTCCTGCACAAATACGCCCGTGGCGCGGGTGCGGTCCACCAGGTCGAAGCCTGGGGTCAGGTTGCCCACGGGCTGGTCGTACACGGGGTTGTAGATGTCGATGGCGAACGGCTGGCTGGTCAGGCTGGAGTAGCGGATGTCCTGCGCCGCGGTCAGGCGCCAGGTTTCCACGCCGGCCAGCACGGTGTGGACGAGGCCCCCGGTGCGCAGCTTGCCTTCGACCTCGGCCTGCAGCGATGCATCGCGTGCGGGCAGGCTGCGCCAGCTGTCGCGGCGCGTCAGGGTACGGCCGTCGGCGGCCAGGGTGCCGGTCAGGTCCACGGCGGCGCCATACAGGTCCGTCTCGCGGTACGACGCACCCACGCGGGTTCGCCAGCCCTGGCCCAGGTCGTGGTCCAGCGTCACCTGGTGTGTGTCGCCGTTGACATGCAGGTTCTCGCGGCTGGGGTCGCCCAGGTAGCGGTCGGACGGCAGCGCGCCCACGTTGCCCCGCACCTGCACGATGCCCCGGTCCAGCGGGGTGCGGATGCGGATGAACTCCGCCTCGTAGTTCAACACGGTGTTGGCGCCCAGGTTCCAGGTGAGGGACGGGGCCACCACCATCTTGCGGTTGTCCACGAGCGCGGTACGGCTCGCGCCGTCCTCGGCCGCCACGTTCAGGCGGTAGGCAACGTCCGTGCCCAGCGGGCCGGTGGTGTCGAGCGTGGCACGGCGGTAGCCATGCCCGCCCACCTGCACACCCGCCTTGTGCGCGGGAGTGAACTGCGGCTTTTTGGTGACGATGTTGAGCGTGCCGCCCGGCTCGCTGCTGCCATACAACGCGGCCGCCGGGCCTTTGAGAAATTCAATGCGCTCTACCGAGCTCACGTCGCGCTGCGGGCCATAGCCCCGGTTGGAGGCAAAGCCGTTGAGCAGCTGGCCGCCGTCGGTGTTGCTGAAGCCACGGATCGCATAGTTGTCCCAGGTGCCGCCAAAGTCGTTCAGGCGGGTGATGCCGCTCACATAGTCCACGGTGTCGGCCAGGCGCGTGGCGCCCAGGTCTTCCATCAGCTGCTGGGGCACCACGCGCACGGACTGCGGGGTTTCGATCAGCGGCGTGTCGGTGCGTGTGGCTGCGGTGTTGCGCTGCGCGCCCTGGTAGCCGGTGGTGGCGCTGCTGTCACGCACCTGCACTTCCGACAGCGCGGGGCTGGTGGGGACGGTGTCGGTCGGTGGAGCTGATGAAACAGGGGGTGCTGTCTGGGCCATGGCGGCGCTGGCGGTAAAGGCGCACAGCGCCAGGATGGCGCGGGCCGTAGCAGTCTGCCGGGCGGGCCGGGGAATCGAGGGATGCATGGTGCAGATCGGTAGAGAGAAAACGGCGGGGCTTGCTCCCGCGCGCCGTGCAAACCGCCGCACGGGAGAGAGGTCGTGTTGAACGGGGCACGGGCGGGGTGCAAATGAAAGGCCGCCATTATCCATGCAAATGCAAACAATTCGCATTTGCCTTTGCAGAAACGCTCCCTTGCCTTCTGGGTGCGCATGGGGGCGGGCAGCGCCTGCCTTGCAGGAGCGCTCAGCGGGGTGCTGCCTTGGCCGCCGTGGCCATCAGCGCCACAAACCGCGCCGCGCCCAGGCCCAGCGGCCGCTCCTTCGACCACACCACATCCACCCACAGGGCGGTGCCGTTGCTCAGGTTCTCAAACGGCATCTCCACCAGCCGCCCGGCCTCGATGCGCGGCTGCACCAGCGCCCGGGGCTGCCAGCCCCAGCCCAGGCCTGCTTCGATCATGCCCAGCGCGGCCAGGTGGTTGTCGGTGCGCCAGTGGTGGCGGGCAAACACAAAACGGGGGTCGGTTTGCCCCAGGTCGCGGCTGGCCACCACGATCTGGCGCGTGGTGGTCAGGTGTTCTTCGCGCAGCATGGCGCGCTCGGGCGGCTCGCCCCGGGCCAGGGCCGAGGCGCGCGCGCCCTGCAATACCGCATGGTCCGGCGCCATCACCGCCACCAGGGTTTCGGTGCCCACCTCCTGAAAACCCTCGCGCCCGTCGATGCTGGGCCGCTCGAACACCAGCGCCAGCTGCGCGCGGCCGCTGTGCAGCAGCGCCAGCGCATCCACCTGCGGGGCGGTCAGCACCTCCACCTGCAGCAGCGGGTACTCCGATGCCAGCGTGGCCAGGGGGCCTGTCCAGCGGGCGGCCAGCAGCTCGGGCGCGATGGCCAGCGTCAGCCGCTCTTCCAGCCCCTGCGTCAGCGCCAGCGCCTGGGCGTTGAGCTGCTGCAGCTGCCCGGCGAGCAACCGGGCTTGCGGTTCCAGCGCGCGTGCGGCGGCGGTGGGCCGGGGCTCGCGGCCGCTGCGGTCGAACAGCTGCACATCCAGCTCGGCTTCCAGGTGGGCAATGGTCATGCTCACGGCCGACGGCACCCGCGACAGCGCCCGCGCCGCCGCCGAAAAAGAGCCGTGGTCCAGCGCTGCCAGGAACACCTGCACGCTGTCTGAAGAGAAGGCCATGGGTGTGATCTATCAAATAAACTGAAATAAGCTGACTTTATATATCAGCTGCAGGCACATAAAGTCGCCCCCATGGACAAGCAACCCACCCTTTTCGGCCTGCAGGGCCTCAAGCGTCGACTGATCTATGTGAGCCTGTACGAGCTGATCGCCATCGCGGCGGCCACGGCCGGGCTGGCCTTGCTTTCGGGGCAGGGTGCGGGCCATTCGAGCGTGGTGGCCGTGGCAGCCTCGGTGATTGCCATCGTCTGGAACATCGTCTTCAACTGGGCGTTTGAGCGCTGGGAAGCTCGCCAGCCCGTGCGCGGTCGCAGCGTTGCGCGGCGCGTGGCGCATGCCATCGGTTTTGAAGGCGGGCTGGTCTTCACCCTCGTGCCGCTGTTTGCCTGGTGGTTCGACATCACCCTGTGGCACGCGTTTGTGATGGACCTGGGGCTGATCGTGTTCTTCCTTTGCTACACCTTTGTTTTCAACTGGGTGTTCGACCACCTGTTCGGCCTGCCAGCGTCGGCCATGGAGCCGGTGTCTGTTTGAGGTTGCAAGATGTTTTGCTATTGAGTTAATAGCTATACATTCCCGTCAGACAAGCGCCAGATGCCAATTTGACCCATAAACCACCTGATGTGGCGCTGGCTCAGGAATATCGGACGAATCGTTCGCCCTGAGCCCGTCGAAGGGCCCTGGCTTTGGCAGGCTCAGCTCGCAGGGACGGGGCAGGTGTGGCCCATCCGGAAAATCCGAACTCAGGCCTGCAGTAGCTGCCCCGCAATGGCCGCAGCGGCGGTGCGTGTCTCCACCCCCAGCTTTTCAAAAATGTGCTCCAGGTGTTTGTTCACCGTGCGCGGGCTCATGCCCAGGATGTCGGCGATGTCGCGGTTGGTCTTGCCCTTGCTCAGCCACGACAGCACCTCGGTCTCGCGCGGGGTCAGTGCCACCTGCTGCAGGTGGCGCGGGGCGGTGGCCTCGGGCGTGGTGCGGCTGAGCAGCAGCATCGACTCCGCCAGGCCGCTCGCGCCCAGGTGGCGGGCCAGCAACTGGCGGCCGTCGGCCAGCGCCAGGGTCTGGTCGCCGGTGGCTTGCGCGCGCACCAGCCAGGCAGCGGCGGCATCTGCGGGGGCGGGGTCGGCGGCAAAGGCGGCTTCCAGCCAGCGCAATGCCTGCGGGGAGCGCCAGGCCACGCGGCCCTGGCCGTCCAGCACCACCACCCCCAGCCCGGCCACGTCGACCGCCTCGCGCGCCAGCCGCGTGGCCTGGGCGTTGCGCACATGGGTGGCGAGCCGGGCCAGCACCTCGGGGATGCGCAGGGGCTTGACCACGTAGTCCACCCCGCCACTGGCAAAGCCCCGCAGGATCTGCTCGGTGTCCGACAAGCCCGTCATGAACACCACCGGCACGTGCGACCAGGGCGGTGTGGCTTTCAGCCGGCGGCACAGCGCAAAGCCGTCCATGCCGGGCATCACGGCGTCCAGCAGCACGCCGTCGGGCACGGTCAGGTCAAAGCGCTGCAGGGCTTCTTCGGCGTCGCGCGCGGCCAGCACGGCGTAGCCCTCGGCGGCCAGGGCGTCGCACAGCATGCGCAGGGTGTCCAGCGCGTCGTCCACCACCAGGATCACGCGCTGGCTGACCTGCTGGCCTGGATGGGATTCGTCGTTCATAGAGTTCCCTCTTCGGGCTCGCGCAGGTGGTGGGCCAGGGTCTCAAAGTCGAAGCGGTCGGCACTGGCCTGCAGCAGCGCCAGCGTGGCGGCGTGGCCGGGCAGGTCGCCGCGGGCGCGCCGCAGCCGCTCGCGCAGCGCGGCGGCCTGGCCAGACCGCGCCAGGCGGGTCAGGTCTTCGCGCAGTTCGTCGGGCAGCGTGGCCGGGGTGTCGTTCGGGTTGGAGGGGCCCGCGGCGGGCTCGGGGCTGGGCGCAAGCGGCGTGTTGTCGCGCACCCATTCCAGCTGCAGCGCGTGCTCCAGCGCCTGGAGCAGTTCGGATTCGATCACCGGCTTGCCCACAAAAGCCTGGCACTGCTGCGCCGCCAATCGTGAGGCCTCGTGCTCGAACAGATTGGCCGACACGAACACGATGGGCAGCTCGGACGCAGGCCGCAACTCGCGCAGCAGGGCGGCGGTCTGCCAGCCATCGAGGTCATCCATGGTGATATCGAGCAGCACCAGGTCGGGCGGTGTCTGGCGCACGATCTCGATGCATTCGCGCCCGCTGGCGGCCTCGCGCACGTCAAAACCCAGGGGCACCAGCAGGCCGGCAAGCAGCTGGCGCTGCAGGGGCTGGTCGTCCACCACCAGCAGCGTGCGCCGGGGCGCCAGGTACCCGATGACGGGGCGCAGCGTGGCGCGGCTGGGCGTGGTCCAGGTCGGGTCTACCGCAATGCTGGGCAGGTACAGCCGCACGGTAAAAGTGCTGCCCTGGCCGGGGGTGCTGGTCAGCGTGAGCTGGCCACCCATCAGTTCTGCAAGCAGGTGCGTGATGGTCAGGCCCAGGCCCGTGCCCGCCTCGCTGGCGCGGCGCCCGGCGCTGCCGCGCTCAAACGGCACAAAGATGCGCTCCAGGTCTTGCGGTTCGATGCCGATGCCGGTGTCGATCACCTCGATGCGCGAGACATGCTGGCGAAAGTCCATGCGCAGCCGCACCTCGCCGCGCTCGGTAAACCGCACCGCGTTAGACAGCAGGTTGATCAGAATCTGCCGCAACCGCTTGGCGTCGGCCCGTATCCACCCGGGCATGGTGCCCAGCGTCTCCACCACAAAGTGCAGGCCCTTGGCCTCGGCCTGCGGGCGCAGCATGGCTTCGATGTTCTCGATCAGCTCGGGCAGTGGCAGGGGGGCCATGTCCAGCCGCAGGCGCCCCGCCTCGATGCGCGCCAGCTCCAGCGATCCATCGATGAGCGCATGCATGTGCTGGCCGCTGTGCTGCATGGTGGACAACGTCTCGCGCATCCAGCCCTCGGTATGCGGGTTCTTGAGCAGGATCTGTGTGTAGCCCAGGATGCTGTTGAGCGGCGAACGCAGCTCGTGCGTCATGCCTGCCACGTAGCGCGTCTTGGCCTGGTTGGCGGACTCGGCCTGGTCCTTGGCCGCCTGCAGTTCGGCGTCGGTGCGCTTGTGGGCCTCGATCTCCTGCAGCAGCAGCTGCGTCTGCCGTTCCGACTCGTCCTGCGCCATGCGCCGGCTGTCGGTGCTCAGCACCACCCACCACGCGCACACGGCGGCCAGCAGCGCCAGCAGCGCAAACACCTTGAGAAACGGCATCTGCAGCATTTGGCCGGGCACCGGCGCCTGCAGGCTTTCCTGCACATACACCACGCCCACCAGAAACGCCATCACCGCGCACAGCGACACCATCACCATCAGGTACTGCCCCAGGCGAAAGTTCACCTTGATGGCCCAGCGCTGCGGCAGCAAGGCTTCCACCACGCTGCGCAACTGATCGGCCGCGCGCGAGCCGGTCTTGCAGCGGTCGTGGCAGCGCGATTCGAGCGAGCAGCACAGCGAGCAGATGGGCGCGGCATAGGCCGGACAGCGCGCCATGTCTTCGGACTCGAACTGGTTCTCGCACACGGCGCAGCGCACGATCTCGCCGGGCCGCCACTCGTTGCCGGGAGCGCGCGCCAGGTAGTAGCGGCCCTGCGTCAGCCAGGCCAGCAGCGGCGCCAGCGCCATCGACAGCACCAGCGCAATGAAGGGCGAAAACGCGGCCGCCTCTTCGCCCAGCAGCCCTGCATAGGCACAGCAGGCCACCGTGGCCGCCAGCACCATGGCGCCCAGGCCCACGGGGTTGAAGTCATACAGGTGCGCGCGCCGAAACTCGATGCCTTTGGGCGACAGGCCCAGTGGCTTGTTGATGACCAGGTCTGCTACCAGCGCACCCACCCAGGCAATGGCCACGTTGCTGTACACGGCCAGCACTTTCTCCAGCGCGCCAAACACACCCAGCGTCATCAGCAAGGTGGCGATCAACACGTTGAACACCAGCCACACCACGCGCCCCGGGTGGCTGCGGGTGACGCGCGCAAAAAAGTTGGACCACGCCAGCGAGCCCGCGTAGGCGTTGGTGAGGTTGATCTTGATCTGCGACACCACCACAAACACCACCGTCACGGCCACCGCCAGGCCCGGCAGGCCCAGCGCCTGCATGACCTGGTGAAAGCCTGCGAGGAACATCTGCGTGGGCTCGGCCGCGCGCTGGGCGCCCACCTCGAACTGCAGCGCGGCAAACGCCAGAAAGGCCCCACCCGCCATCTTGAGCATGCCCATCACCACCCAGCCCGGCCCCGCCACCAGCACCGCGCCCCACCAGCGCAGGCGGTTGGCGGCAGTGCGCTCGGGCAGAAAGCGCAAAAAGTCCACTTGCTCGCCAATCTGCACCACCAGTGAAAAGATCACCGCCGCGGCTGCACCAAACATGAGCGGGTCAAACTGGCTGCTGCCGCTCTTGAGGCCCGACAGTCCCGCAAAGTCGCGGTACAGCTGCGGCTGGGCCAGCGCAATCCACACAAAGGGCAGCAGCAGCAAGAACAGCCACAGCGGCTGCGTCCACGCCTGCAGGCGCGAGATCAGCGTGATGCCACGCATGGCCAGCGGCAGGATCACCAGCGACGACGCGATGTAGCACCACTCCAGCGGCCAGTCCACCACCATCTGCAGCGCCAGCGCCATGATGGCCGCCTCCAGCGCAAAGAAGATGAAGGTGAACACCGCATAGATCAGCGAGGTGATGGTGGAGCCCAGGTAGCCAAAGCCTGCGCCGCGCGTGAGCAGGTCCATGTCCAGCCCATAGCGCGCTGCGTAGTAGGCAATGGGCAGCCCCGTCAGAAAAATCAGCAGGCCCACGGTGAGGATGGCCCACATGGCGTTGCTGAAGCCGTAGTTCAGCGCAATCGCGCCACCAATGGCCTCCAGCGCCAGGAACGACAGCGAACCGAACGCCGTGTTGGCCACGCGGAATTCGCTCCAGCGCCGAAAGCTCTTGGGCGTGTAGCGCAGCGCGTAGTCCTCCATGGTCTCGTCGGCCACCCAGGCGTTGTACTCGCGCCGGAAACGAAAAATCGTTTGTGGTGCGCTCTGGGCATCGGGTGCTTGTGGTGAGGCCATGCCCAGCACAAAGCAAGAAGCGTTCTAGGCGCGCACCGCGTTGGGGCGTTGCACGGGCACGCATTGCCATGGGCAGGTCCATGTGCAGGTGTATTTGCAGTGCATGCACCGGGGTGCGTACGCAGCCCTACGTTAATTGACGTATGGGCGCATTCAAGGGTTGTCCCTAACCTTCATTCCACAGCGCACACAACCCGCTTTGGTCCCGTCCCTTCATTCACACCGATCCTGCAAGGAGCGTCTTTATGAGCCACCCGTCCGACCCCCGCTTTAGTGACTCCGCCCAGGCCGAACCCGGCCGCCGTCGCATCCTGCAGGCGCTGGGCGCCGCATCCGTGGCGGGCCTGCCTGCCTGGTCGTTTGGCCAGCCCACTGCGCAGGTCAACACCACCAAGCTGGCCATCACCGACACCGAGGTCACCGTGGGCCAGTTGCACTCGGCCACCGGCACCATGGCGATTTCCGAAACCGGCTCCATCCAGGCCGAACAGCTGGCCATTGACCAGATCAACGCCATGGGCGGTGTGCTGGGCCGCAAAATCAAGGTGATCAAGGAAGACGGTGCGTCGGACTGGCCCACGTTTGCCGAAAAGTCCAAGAAGCTGCTCATCAACGACCGCTGCGCCGCTGTGTTTGGCTGCTGGACCAGCGCCTCGCGCAAGGCCGTGCTGCCGGTGTTCGAGAAAGAAAACGGCCTGCTCTACTACCCCACCTTCTACGAAGGCCTGGAGCAATCCAAGAACGTGATCTACACGGGCCAGGAAGCTACCCAGCAGATTCTGTACAGCCTGGAATGGGCCAAGACCGAGAAGAAGGCCAAGACCTTCTTCCTCATCGGCTCCGACTACATCTGGCCCCGCACCTCGATGAAGATCGCGCGCAAGCACATCGAGAACTTCCAGAAGGGCAAGGTCGTGGGCGAGGAGTACTACCCGCTGGGCAGCACCAACTTCGGCTCGCTGATGAACAAGATCAAGGTGCAAAAGCCCGACTGCCTGTTTGTGGCGGTGGTGGGCGGCTCCAACGTGGCGTTCTACAAGGCGCTCAAGGCCGCGGGCATCACGGGTGACAAGCAACTGCTGGTCACGCTGTCGGTCACCGAAGACGAAATGACCGGCGTGGGCGGCGAGAACTTCAACGGTTTCTACTCGTCGATGAAGTACTTCCAGTCGCTCGATAACGAGAACAACAAGAAGTTTGTGGCGGCCTTCAAGGCCAAGTACGGCAAGGACGCCGTGATTGGCGACGTGACGCAGGCGGGCTACCTGGGCCCCTGGCTGTGGAAGGCGGCGGTCGAAAAAGCCAAGAGCTTTGACGTGGACAAGGTGGTGGCCGCGTCGCCCGGCATCGAGCTGACCACCGCGCCCGAGGGCTATGTGAAGGTGGACGCCAACCACCACCTGTGGAGCAAGTCGCGCATCGCCATGGGCATGCCGGATGCTTCGTTCAAGGTGGTGTCCGAGTCGCCTGCGCTGATCAAGCCGGATCCATTTCCCAAAGGTTATCAATAAACACCCCCTGAGGCGCTTCGCGCCTTCCCCCTCTCTCGCTGCGCGGGAGGGGGACGACACCCTCGGTGCGGGGCGGCCCTTCCTCGGTGTCCCTCGCAAGAGGCCGCCCCATGGCACCGCTGTTCGTTTTCCAACGCTGCCCACGCAGGAGCTGCAACATGACCTTTTCCGAAATGATGAACATCGGCCTGATGCAGGGCTTTGCGGGCCTGAGTCTGTTTGCCGTGCTGCTGCTCATGGGGCTGGGCCTGGCCATCATCTTTGGGCAGATGGGCGTGATCAACATGGCCCATGGCGAGTTCATGACCATTGGCGCCTATACGATCTACCTGGGCTCCACCCTCGCGGCCAACCATGCGCCGCAAATGATTTCGTATTACTTTCCGCTGGCCATCGTGGCGGCGTTTGGGTTTGCGTTTGTGGCGGGCTGGCTGGTGGAATGGGGGCTGATTCGCCACCTGTACAAGCGCCCGCTCGACACCCTGCTGGCCACCTGGGGCATCAGCCTGGCCCTGCAGCAATCGTTTCGCACCTTCATCGGCCCCAAGGAGGTCAGCCCGACCTTGCCCGACTGGCTGCTGGGTTCGTGGGCGCCTGCCGAGGGGCTGGACATCCCGATCAATGGCCTCTTCGTGCTGGCGCTGACGGCGGTGGTCACGGGGGGCGTGCTGCTGGCCCTGCACAGAAGCCGCTGGGGCCTGCGGGTGCGCGCCACGGTGAGCAACCGCATCATGGCCAACGCCATTGGCATCGACACCCAAAAGACCGACCGCCTGACCTTTGCCATTGGCTGCGGCATTGCCGGTGTGGCGGGCGCGGCGTTTACCACCATCGGCTCCACCGGCCCCACATCGGGATCGCTCTACATCGTGGACGCCTTCCTGGTGGTGACCTTTGGCGGCGCGGCCAGCCTGCTGGGCACCGTGGTGTCTGCCTTCGGCATTGCGCAGACGCAGTCCATCACCGAGTTCTTCATGGCGGGCTCCATGGCCAAGATGATCACGCTGTCGCTGATCGTGCTGATCCTGATGGTGCGGCCACAGGGCTTGTTCGCCTCCAAAGTTCGCCGATGAAATTCGCCCAACTGTCCATTTCCTTCGAGCCCACCGGAGTCTCCGCATGAACGCCCTCAAAGCCTGGATCCTGCGCTACCAGCTCGCCAGCCTGGTACTGCTCACCGTGCTGCTGGCCGTGGTGCTGCCGCTGGCACTCGACATCTTTCGGCTGAACCTGGTCGGCAAGTACCTCACCTATGCGTTCGTCGCTATCGGCCTCGTAATGGTGTGGGGCTACGGCGGCGTGCTCAGCCTGGGGCAGGGCGTGTTTTTTGGCCTGGGGGGCTATGCCATGGCCATGTTCCTCAAGCTCGAAGCGTCTGACCCCATCAGCACCAAGATCCAGTCCACGCCCGGCATCCCCGACTTCATGGACTGGAACCAGATCACCGAGCTGCCCAGCTTCTGGATTCCGTTCAAGAGCCTGCCGTTTGCGCTGGCAGCGGTCATCGTTGTGCCCACGCTGTTGGCCTGGATCATCAGCTTTGCGATGTTCAAGCGCCGCGTGGGCGGTGTGTATTTCGCCATCATCACGCAGGCCGTGGCGCTGATTCTGACGGTGCTCATAATCGGCCAGCAGGGCTACACCGGTGGCGTGAACGGCATGACGGATCTGAAGACGCTGTGGGGCTGGGACACGCGCACCGACAGCGCCAAATACATCCTGTATTACGTGTGCGTGGCGCTGCTCATAGGCTCCATCATCCTGTGCCGCTGGATACAGACCGGCAAGGTGGGCACGCTGCTGCTGGCCATGCGCGACAAGGAAGACCGCGTGCGCTTTTCGGGGTACGACGTGGCCAATTTCAAGGTCTTTACCTTCTGCCTGGCCGCCGCGCTGTCGGGCATCGGGGGCGCAATGTTCTCGCTGCAGGTGGGCTTCATGTCACCCAGCTTCGTAGGCATCGTGCCATCCATCGAGATGGTGATCTATGCCGCCGTGGGCGGGCGCATGAGCCTGGTGGGCGCGGTGTATGGCACCTTGCTGGTGAACGCGGGCAAGACGTATTTCTCGGAGAGCTTTCCCGAGCTGTGGCTGTTCCTCATGGCCGGGCTTTTCATCGGCGTGACCATGGCCTTCCCCATGGGCCTGGCGGGCCTGTGGGAGAGCCATGTGGTGCCCTGGTGGAAGGGCCGCCGCGAAGCGCTGCGCCAGGCATCGGAGCAAGGCCGACCACCCGCAGCGCGCCTGCCTGTGGATGCAAGCACCGCTGCGGCAGCGTCGCCAGCACCCGCCGCCACGCTGCCTGATGGCGTGAGCCGCCAGGGCGTCTGAAACCACCGGAGCACTCCTCATGAGCAACACCGACTTCGCGCTGGCCATTGAAGACCTGACCGTGTCGTTCGACGGCTTCAAGGCCATCGACGACCTCACGCTGTACATCGACAAGAACGAGCTGCGCGTGATCATCGGCCCCAACGGTGCGGGCAAGACCACGCTGCTGGATCTGATCTGCGGCAAGACCCGTGCCACGGGCGGCAGCATCAAGTTCAAGAACGAAGAACTCACCCGCATGGCCGAGCACAAGCGTGTGCGGCTGGGCATCGGGCGCAAGTTCCAGACGCCTTCGATCTACGAGAACCTGTCGGTCTTCCAGAACCTGGAGGTGTCTTACCCCGCAGGCCGCTCGGTGCTGGGCGCGCTGGCGTTCAAGTGCACCGATGAGGTCAAGGCGCGTGTGCAGGTGGTGGCCGAAGACATTGGCCTGGGCGACAAGCTCGATACCGAGGCCGGCTTGCTGAGCCACGGGCAAAAGCAGTGGCTGGAGATCGGCATGCTGCTGATGCAGGAGCCCGAGCTGCTGATGCTGGACGAGCCGATTGCCGGCATGAGCGCGCGCGAGCGTGAGCTGACGGCCGAGCTGCTGCAGCGCATCTGCAAGAACCGCGCGGTGATCGTCATTGAGCACGACATGGAGTTCGTCAAGCGCATTGCCCACAAGGTCACGGTGATGCACCAGGGAAAGATCCTGGCCGAAGGCCCCATGGAGAAGGTGCAGGCGGACCCCAAGGTCATCGACGTGTACCTGGGCCACTGAGCAACCCATTCCTTCACAGGAGCATCGCATGCTGGAAGTCAAAGATCTGTTTGTGGCCTACGGCCAGAGCGAGGCGCTGCACGGCATCTCGTTTGACGGCCGTGCCAACGAGACCGTGGCCATCATGGGCCGCAATGGCATGGGCAAAACCACGCTGTTCAAAAGCCTCATGGGCGTGATGCCCGTCAAGAGCGGCCAGATCACCGTGGCAGGCCAGGACGTGACGAAGGACGAGAGCTTTCGCCGCGTGGCCAAGGGCATCGCCTATGTGCCGCAAGGCCGCATGATCTTCCCGACCCTCACTGTCGAAGAGAACATCGAGACCGGGCTGGAAAACTCCAAGACGCGACAGATTCCCGAAGACATCTACGCACTGTTTCCCGTGCTGTGGGACATGCGCCGGCGCAAGGGCGGCAACCTCTCGGGCGGGCAGCAGCAGCAACTGGCCATTGCGCGAGCGCTCGTCACCGACCCCAAGGTGCTGCTGCTCGACGAGCCCACCGAGGGCATCCAGCCTTCCATCATCAAGGACATCGCCAAGGCGCTCAACGAGATCCGCAAGCTGCGCCAGATCACCATCGTGGTGAGCGAGCAGGTGCTGTCGTTTGCCATGGACGTGGCCGACCGGCTGTTCGTCATTGAGGGCGGCCGCCTGGTGCACGAGACCGCCCGCGCCGACACCGACCAGCAGCGCATCAAAGCCTATCTGTCGGTATGAAACACCCCCTGAGTCGCCTTCGGCGCCTTCCCCCTCAAGGGGGACGACGCCCTCGCTGCGGGGCGGCCCTTGCTTGGCGTCCCTGGCCTCGGCCGTGGCGGTCTCGGCGGCAATGCGCCATGTAAGGCCGGGATTTTTTCTCGCTTTTTCCTTCTTCCACCCAACCCTTCCAAGGAGCACGCCATGGCTGAAACCCTGATCAAGGTCGATCTAAGCAAGTCGCCCACCGAGAACGAGAACATCCACAACCGCTGGCACCCAGACATTCCCATGGCCTGCTGGGTCAATCCTGGCGATGAGTTCGTGCTGGAGACGTTTGACTGGACGGGCGGCTTCATCAAGAACAACGACAGCGCCGATGATGTGCGCGACATCGACCTGACCACGGTGCACTACCTCAGCGGCCCCGTGGGCGTGAAGGGCGCCGAGCCGGGCGACCTGCTGGTGGTGGACCTGCTGGACATTGGTGCCAAGCAGGACAGCCTGTGGGGTTTCAACGGCTTTTTCAGCAAGAACAACGGCGGCGGTTTTTTGACCGAGCATTTCCCGCAGGCGCAAAAGTCCATCTGGGACTTTCATGGCATGTTCACCAGCTCGCGCCATGTGCCTGGTGTGAAGTACGCCGGGCTCATCCATCCCGGCCTGATTGGCTGCCTGCCCGACCGCAAGATGCTGGAGCAGTGGAATGCGCGCGAGCAGGCGCTCATCGACTCAGACCCCACGGCCGGGCTGGCCAACCCACCCTCGGCGGGCACGGCCCACATGGGCCGCCTCACGGGCGATGCCAAGGCCAAAGCGGCTGCTGAAGGCGCCCGCACGGTGCCCCCGCGCGAGCATGGTGGCAACTGCGACATCAAGGATTTGTCGCGCGGCGCCAAGGTGTTCTTCCCGGTGTATGTGGACGGCGCCGGCCTGTCGGTGGGCGACCTGCATTTCAGCCAGGGCGACGGCGAGATCACCTTTTGCGGCGCCATCGAGATGGCAGGCTGGGTGCACATGAAGGTCACGCTCATCAAGGGCGGCATGGCCAAGTACGGGATCAAGAACCCCATCTTCAAGCCCAGTCCCATCACGCCCACCTACAACGATTACCTGATCTTCGAGGGCATCAGCGTGGACGAGAGTGGCAAGCAGTACTACCTGGACGTGAACGTGGCCTACCGCCAGGCCTGCCTGAACGCCATCGAGTACCTCAAGAAGTTTGGCTATTCGGGCGCGCAGGCGTATTCCATTCTGGGCACAGCCCCGGTGCAGGGCCACATCAGCGGCGTGGTGGATGTGCCCAACGCCTGCGCCACGCTGTGGCTGCCCACGCAGATCTTTGACTTTGACATCAACCCGAGTGCGGCGGGGCCGATCAAGCACCTGGATGGCTCGGTGGCCATGCCGCTGTCGCCCGACCTGGTCTGACAGTCAAACACCATTGCTGCAGAAGGACCCGCCATGCCCACCTACGACTACGCCTGTGCCCAGTGTGGCGGCTTTGATGCCTTTCGCCTGCTGGCCGACCGCAACGAACCCGCTGCCTGCCCAGACTGCGGCGCAGCATCGCCTCGCGTGTTTGCCACCGCGCCGCGCCTGGCACTCATGAGCGCGTCCGCGCGCAGCGCCATCGCCACCAACGAGCGAGCGCGGCACGAGCCGCAGCGCTCGGGCGACTACGCCCGCCTCAAACACCCCGCAGGCTGTGGCTGCTGTTCGTCATCGCAAAGCCGCAAGGCCACGGTGACGGCGCCCAGCGGCGCCAAGGCGTTTCCGAGCAAACGGCCCTGGATGATTTCTCATTGATAGGGATGCTTCACCATGATTCACGGCGATATTTCAAGCAGCAAGGACACCGTCGGCGTGGCGGTGGTCAACTACAAGATGCCGCGCCTGCATACCAAGGCCGAGGTGCTGGACAACGCGCGCAAGATCGCAGACATGCTGGTGGGCATGAAGACCGGCTTGCCCGGCATGGACCTGGTGATCTTTCCGGAGTACAGCACCCACGGCATCATGTACGACGCCCAGGAGATGATGGACACGGCGGCCACCGTACCGGGTGAAGAGACCGAAATCTTCGCCGCCGCCTGCCGCAAGGCCAAGGTGTGGGGCGTCTTCTCGCTCACCGGCGAGCGCCATGAGGAGCACCCGCACAAGGTGCCCTACAACACCCTGATCCTCATGAACGACCAGGGCGAGATCGTGCAGAAGTACCGCAAGATCATGCCCTGGACCCCCATCGAAGGCTGGTACCCCGGGGACACCACGTACGTCAGCGAAGGCCCCAAGGGCCTGAAGATCAGCCTCATCATCTGCGACGACGGCAACTACCCCGAGATCTGGCGCGACTGCGCCATGAAGGGTGCCGAGTTGATCGTGCGGTGCCAGGGCTACATGTACCCCGCCAAGGAGCAGCAGATTCTGATGAGCAAGGCCATGGCCTTTGCCAACAACACGTATGTGGCCGTGGCCAATGCCGCCGGGTTTGACGGCGTATACAGCTACTTCGGCCACAGCGCCCTGATTGGCTTTGATGGCCGAACGCTCGGTGAATGCGGCGAGGAGGAATACGGCGTGCAGTACGCCGCGTTGTCAAAGAGCCTGATCCGCGACTTCCGCAAAAACGGGCAGTCCGAGAACCACCTCTTCAAGCTGCTGCACCGGGGATACACAGGGCTGATCAACTCAGGCGGTGGGGACCAGGGTGTGGCCGCCTGCCCGTATGACTTTTACACCCGCTGGGTGACTGACCCCGAAGGCACGCGCAAGGCCGTGGAGGCCATCACGCGGCCCATGGTGGGCACCGAGGAGTGCCCGATCGAGGGTATCCCCAACCCCGACAGCGCAGACCGCTGCTGAGGCAACGGGATTCAGGGCCGTGGCCTGAGATCTTCAAACAGTGTTAACCGGCTGTGAGGCGCCCACACTGCGCCCGATAATCGGCCCCCATGCGTGGGCCGTTCCTTTCTCTCCTGTGGATGTCATCGTGTGCACTTCTGTGCACCGTGCTCGCTGGCTGCGCGGCGAATGCGCCCACGCCACGCGGCGAGGTCAAGGGGGCCGCCACAACGCCCGCCGAGCTGGCCCAGTCCGACATGAACCGCGTGGCCACGCTGGCCATGCACGAGAACCTGGAGGGCTTGTTCCGCCTCATGGACAAGCTCTACCGCCGCAACCCCGCCGAATGGCGCAAAACCAGCGCCACCAGCCGCGAGCACGCCGCGGAGCAGGTGCGCACAGCCATCCTGCAGCGCCAGCCCTGGGCACCACTGCAGGGGCGGCGCGACATTGCCGCGATGGGCTTCGCGTTCGCGCCGGAGTTCAACGGGGACCGCGTGGCAGCCTTCATCCATGCCACGGCCGACATGATCATCACGGCCCATGGCGGAAAGATCGAATTCTTCTTGCTCGACGGCATGGATGCCCAGCACCTCTACAACGCCGCCCGCAATGTGGAAAGCGCCGTGTGGCTGCTGGCCCAGCGCCGCAACGCCCAGGGCCAGCCACTGCTGCTGGCGGACGAGATCGGCCCCCAAGGCCGCAACCTGAGCTTTGAGCGCGAGTTTGGCAAGATCATCGCGCGCCTCGACCTGCTGGCTGCCCTGACCACCGAAAAGTACCGCCGCGCCGCCATCAGCTATGTGCAGGGCATTGTGGGCGGCACGTTCCTGCAGTTCCTGCCGGTGCGTTGAGAGCGATTCAGCCGCTTCAAACGCGGGACGCGCGGTCAGCGCGTGCCGCCATGCACGAAGATTCCGGGTGGAAACGTGGCGTTACACTTTGGTCACCCCTCCACTTCGAATCGGGACTTCGCCATGCTCCAACGTGTTTTGCTGTGGCTCACTGCGCTCTTGTTGGCCATGGTGGCTGCGACCACGGCGCATGCCCAAGATGCGGACCTGTCCATCACGAAGACCGATGGTGTGGCCACGGCCGTCCCGGGCGGGTCGGTGACCTACACCATCACCGCCAGCAACGCAGGGCCGGACCCCGTCGTCGGCGCCACGATTGCGGACACCTTTCCCGCCGTGCTCACCGGCACCTGGACCTGCGTGGGCGCGGGCGGTGGTACCTGCACCGCCGCAGGCAGTGGCAACATCAACGACAGCGTCAACCTGCCAGCGGGGGGATCGGTCACCTACACGGTGAGCGCCACGATCAACGCTTCTGCGACCGGAACACTGACCAACACCGCGACAGTAACGTCCGCCGTGAACGACCCGGTTCCCGCCAACAACAGTGCCACCGATTCCGACACGCTCACGCCACAGGCCGATCTGGCCATCACCAAGACCGACGGGGTGACCACGGCCACGCCGGGCGGATCGGTCACCTACACCATCACCGCCAGCAACGCGGGGCCATCCAATGCGCCGGGGGCCACGGTGGCGGACACCTTCCCCGCATCACTTACCGGCACCTGGACCTGCGTGGGCGCGGGCGGCGGCACCTGCACGGCAGCAGGCAGCGGCAACATCAACGACACCGTCAATCTGCCCGCCGGAGGATCGGTTACCTACACCGTCAGCGCCACGGTGAGTGCAGCGGCCACAGGGACGCTGGTCAACACCGCGACGGTCGCGGCTCCGGGCGGTGTAACCGACCCCAACCCGGGCAACAACAGCGCCACGGACTCCGACACCATCACGCCGCAGGCCGATCTGTCCATTACCAAAACGGACGGCGTGACCACGGCCATACCTGGCGGCTCAGTCACATACACCATCACCGCCAGCAACGCGGGGCCGTCCAATGCGTCGGGGGCCACGGTGGCGGATACCTTCCCCGCAGCGCTCACCGGCACCTGGACCTGCGTAGGCGCGGGTGGCGGCACCTGCACGGCAGCGGGCAGCGGCAACATCAACGATAGCGTCAACCTGCCCGCCGGTGGATCGGTGACCTATACGGTGAGCGCAACAGTGAGTGCTGCGGCCAGCGGAACGCTGGTGAACACCGCGACGGTGACAGCGCCGGGCGGGGTGACCGACCCCAATCCGGGCAACAACAGCGCCACGGATTCCGACACCATCGCATCGCAAGCCGACCTGACCATCACCAAGACCGATGGCGTGACTACGGCCAACGCTGGCGGCTCGGTGACCTACACCATCACCGCCAGCAATGCCGGACCGTCCAACGCCCCTGGCGCGACGGTGGCAGACACCCTGCCCGCCGTGCTGACCGGCACCTGGACCTGCGTGGGCTCCGGCGGCGGCACCTGCACGGCGGCGGGCAGCGGCAACATCAACGACGTGGTCAATCTGCCTGCGGGCGGATCGGTGACCTACACCGTCACCGCCACGGTGAGCGCGTCGGCAACGGGGACACTGGTCAACACCGCGACGGTCGCGGCCCCGGGTGGCGTGACCGACCCTAACCCCGGCAACAACAGCGCCACCGATACCGACACCATCACGGCAGTGGCCGCGAGCGCGATTCCGTCGTTGTCCGAGTGGGCTTTGTGGCTGATGGCGGGCTTGATGCTGCTGGCCGCACTCCGGGGCCGCCGCCCAGTGCGCTGATCCCGGGCGGGCAACTTACAATCGCCCCTCGGCCCAAGGAGCGTTGCAGCGACTTGCCATGCCCGGCTTGGTGCATGGCGATTCGTCAGGCTTGGGCCCCGCGCACCCCACCGTACACCGCAACGACGCTCACCTGTTTTTCTGCTGCCCCTGCACAGGTGAGTGAGTCCTATGTCTGCTGTATCCCTGCCCCCCATGAAGCTGTCCGGTCTGGAGCCCGTCTCCATTGGCGAGGGCACCTTGTTCGTCAACATCGGCGAGCGCACCAACGTCACCGGCTCCAAGGCGTTCGCGCGCATGATTTTGAACGGCCAGTACGAAGAAGCCCTGGCCGTGGCGCGCCAGCAGGTGGAGAACGGCGCCCAGGTCATCGACATCAACATGGACGAGGCCATGCTCGACAGCAAGGCCGCCATGGTGCGCTTTCTGCAGCTCATCGCGTCCGAGCCCGACATCGCGCGCGTGCCCATCATGGTGGACAGCTCCAAGTGGGAGGTGATCGAGGCCGGTCTGCGCTGCGTGCAGGGCAAGGGCATCGTCAACTCCATCTCCATGAAGGAGGGCGTGGACAAGTTCAAGCACGAGGCGCGCCTGGTGCGCCGCTACGGCGCCGCTGCCGTGGTCATGGCGTTTGACGAAAAAGGCCAGGCCGACACCTACGAGCGCAAGATCGAAATCTGCGAACGCGCCTACCGCATCCTGGTCGATGAAGTGGGCTTCCCGCCCGAGGACATCATCTTCGACCCCAACATCTTTGCCGTAGCCACCGGCATTGAAGAGCACAACAACTACGCCGTCGATTTCATCGAGGCCACGCGCTGGATCAAGCAGAACCTGCCCGGCGCCAAGGTGTCGGGTGGGGTATCGAACGTGTCGTTCAGCTTCCGCGGCAACGACCCGGTGCGCGAAGCCATCCACACCGTGTTTCTGTACCACGCCATCAAGGCCGGCATGGACATGGGCATCGTCAACGCGGGCATGGTGGGCGTGTACGACGACCTGGAGCCCGTGCTGCGCGAGCGCGTGGAAGACGTGGTGCTCAACCGCCGCCCGGATGCTGGTGAGCGCCTGGTCGAGATCGCCGAAACCGCCAAGAGCGGCGCCAAGGACGAAAGCAAGAAGCTCGAATGGCGCGGAACGCCCGAGCACCCCAAGACCGTGGGCGAACGCCTGTCGCACGCGCTGGTGCATGGCATCACCGACTTCATCACCGAAGACACCGAAGAGGCATACCGCGAGATCCTGGCCAAGGGCGGCCGCCCGCTGCACGTGATCGAAGGCCCGCTCATGGACGGCATGAACGTGGTGGGCGATCTGTTTGGTGCGGGCAAGATGTTTTTGCCCCAGGTGGTGAAAAGCGCACGCGTGATGAAGCAGGCCGTGGCCCATCTCATCCCCTACATCGAGGAAGAAAAGCGCCAGGACGAACTGGCCGGGCGCGACGTGCGCAGCAAGGGCAAGATCGTCATCGCCACCGTGAAGGGCGACGTGCACGACATCGGCAAGAACATCGTCACCGTGGTGCTTCAGTGCAACAACTTCGAGGTGGTGAACATGGGCGTGATGGTGCCCTGCCACGAGATTTTGGCGCGCGCCAAGGTGGAGGGGGCCGACATCGTGGGCCTGTCGGGCCTGATCACCCCCAGCCTCGAAGAAATGCAGTACGTGGCGGGCGAGATGCAGAAGGACGAGCACTTCCGCATCAAGAAGATCCCGCTGCTGATCGGCGGCGCCACCACCAGCCGCGTACACACGGCCGTCAAGATCGCGCCGCACTACGAAGGTCCCGTGGTCTATGTGCCCGACGCCTCGCGCAGCGTGAGCGTGGCGCAGAGCCTGCTGGGCGACGGCGTGCAGAACTACGTGGACGAGCTCAACGCGGACTACGACAAGGTCCGCACCCAGCACGCCAACAAAAAGGCCACGCCCCTGTGGCCCCTGGCCAAGATCCGCGCCAACAAGACGCCGATCGACTGGTCGGCCTACCAGCCCACCGTGCCGCGCGCGCTGGGCCGCCGCGTGTTCAAGAACTTCGACCTGGGCGAGCTGGCCAAGTACATCGACTGGGGTCCGTTCTTCCAGACCTGGGACCTGGCCGGCCCGTACCCCGCCATCCTCACCGACGAGATCGTGGGCGTGGAAGCCACGCGTGTGTTTGCCGATGGGCAGGCCATGCTCAAGAAGATCATCGAAGGCCGGTGGCTCACGGCCAGCGGCGTGATGGCCCTGCTGCCCGCCAACAGCGTGAATGACGACGACATCGAGTTCTACACCGACGACACCCGCACCGAAGTGGCCATGACCTGGTACGGCCTGCGCCAGCAGGCCGAAAAACACACCATCGACGGCGTGACCCGCCCCAGCCGCTGCCTGGCCGACTTTGTAGCGCCCAAGGAAAGCGGCATTGCCGACTACGCCGGCATGTTCGCCGTGACGGCGGGCCTCGGGATCGAGAAGAAGGAAAAGGCCTTCATCGACGCGCTGGACGACTACTCAGCCATCATGTTCAAGAGCCTGGCCGACCGCCTGGCCGAGGCGTTCGCCGAGGCCCTGCACCACCGCGTGCGTACCGATCTGTGGGGCTATGCAGCGGGTGAGCAGCTGAGCAACGACGACATGATTGCCGAGAAGTACCGCGGCATCCGCCCCGCGCCCGGCTACCCCGCCTGCCCGGACCACAGCGCCAAGACCGATCTGTTCCGCGTGCTGCAGGCTGGCGAGATCGGCATGTCGCTCACCGAAAGCCTGGCCATGATGCCCGCCGCCAGCGTGAGCGGCTTCTACATCGGCCACCCTGATGCCGTGTACTTCAACGTCGGCAAGATCGGCGAAGACCAGCTGCACGACATGGCCCAGCGCCGGGGCATGGATGAGAAGGTGTTGGAGCGGTTGCTGGCGCCTAATCTGTGATGCCGTTGGATGCATTTTGCTATTAATTGTGTAGCAATTTACGCTTGCAGATAAAGCGCTGGAGGCTGATTCGGCTTGATTTTGAGGACCTTGTGACAACATGTCGCACCCGTTGCCCTCGTCCTTTGTCCTGCCCGTTTCCCCTCGCCCGTTCCGGCTGGCCCTGTCCAAGCCAGGGCGTCTCCGCTGAACAGCCCCTCGACAGGCAGGGCGAAAGCTCGGGCTGCCCGATCAAGACTCCTGGCCAGACTTTCCGCTAGATCGAACGCAGGGCTCCGTCCCGAGCCCTTGGTGTGGCCGGGCGGTTCTTCTCTCTGTGGGTAGGTGTTCTTCCCAGCTAGGGAGATTCCTAGCTAGGAATCGCCTGTATAGCTATACGAAGGTAAAACCGGTTCAATCACGTTCATCCCTCATGGCTGCATCAAGTGGCAGATGCCCCAAGGGAGGGCCCGAGGCCCAGTGCCCATCGTGCCCAGGGATGGATCAATACCGACAGCTCTTCACCATGCAAATCACTACCAACACCAGTACTTGGGCACTTTCCGGCAGTGGCGCTGCTGCAGCGCCTACGGACCCCAGTTTGTCTCAGGGGACGGGCTTTGCCAACGAAAGCACCGCGACGTCTTTGCAATCTGGCTTGATACTGGCGCAGGCCGATACCCTCAACCCCATCGCCAGCAGCAACACCGCGCAAAGCGCCAACTCCACGCCGTTCTGGGGGGCTGGCACCGTGCCTGCGCCCAATGCCCTGACAGCGTTGCGAAATGCCGAGCGCGACCGGACCGATCCATTGCGCCTGGGCGTGAACGAGATTTACCGCGACGCCATTACCCTGGCTGCGGATCGCACTGGCTACCCACGCGCCACGATTGCGGCCGTGATATCTGCAGAAGCGGGCCCGCTGCGCGGCAAGCGTCTGGACGATGCCACCAACCAGCGCTTTTTTGGCGAGCTGCATCCGCAGCTGGACCCAAAAGCCAAGCTGGACAAGGCGGGGGCCGCCGAGTGGAAGGCCCTGCGCCGTGAACTCTCGGCCACCTGGGACCCGCAGAGCTACAACACCACCAGCAAGGCTGGGGGCTTGACGCAATTTCTGGAAAGCACCTGGATCGAATCGGCCACCAAGCCGGGCAGCTACGTCAATGAACAGGCCAAGTCCCTGGGGCAGGTGAACGATGCCAACCAGGTGGTGGACCGGGCTGCGCTGCTGAACTTGCGCTTTGACGCCACCACCTCCATCGTGGCTGCGGCTGAGCTGGACAAGGGTTACTTCACCCAACTGAGCGCCCGCACCAACGACGATGGCACCCCTCTGGTGCCTGCCGATCTGTCCGCAGACAAGAAAGCGCAGTACATCTATCTGGTCCACCACGAGGGGGCGAATGGTGCCGCGCAAATCCTCAAAGGCACGCTGACCGATGCGCGCGCTGAAGGCCTGCTGAAAAACCACGTGGCTGATGCCGACAAGCGCCAGGCGATGATCGACGCCCACGACGGCAGTGCAGCCAAGGCTTACACGGCTTACCTGTGGCAGTACATTGAGCAGCGCATAGTGCCCGCCAACTTCCGTTGAAACGCCCGACTTCTGCCATGACTTGTTCCTTGTCCGCTCGACTTCGCTCCCTTGTACGTTTTGGTGCCGTGGCGCGCAGCGTGGCGTGTGCTGGAGCGCGAAAAGCGCTGTGGGCCGCGCTGGCACTGGCCCAGCCCGTCTGCTGGGCCCAGGCCCAGGCGCCTGCTCTTGCCGCCAGTTCGACCTTGCCAGCCAGCCGCCTGGCGGCGCAGTGGGAAGGCCCGGCCTTGGTGGGGCAGTTGCAGTTGCGACTCATCGTGTTGGATGCTGAACGCGGCGCGGTGGCGGCAGCGCTCACGGTTGGATCGCCGCAGTGCAGCGGCGGTCTGGACAGCCTGGGGCAGTGGCAACGAGGCACCTTGGTGCTCAAGCCCTACCGGCCCGAACCCGACGCTGCCGCTTGCGAGGTCCAGGTGCGGGTGGATGCCGACGGGCGCCGGGCCTGGGTGTCCGAGACGGGTTGCGGTGCCTATCGGGGCGCTGCCTGTGTGTTTGAGGGGCAGTTGCAGGCGCGGTAGGGGGGGCTGCTCGCTGCTGCAGGGGCCATGAAAATGGCGGCTAGCGCTTGCCGGTAAAGCGCAAAAAGCTATTGATTTAATAGCAATTGATTCAAGGGCGGTCGGCGTGCGGCGTGCCCGCAGAGGTTGGGGCATCGGACGCGCCGTGCGGCACTTGCTCCCCCTGTGCCCCCGCCGCCATCTCCAGCTGCATCATGATCATGTTGACCAGCGTGTGCACAGTGGGGCGGCCGGTTTCGATGACGTAGTGGGCGGTTTCGCGGTACAGGCCATCGCGCTGGGCGTACAGGTCGCGCAGCTTGTCCATGGGGTTGCCGCCTTGCAGCAGGGGGCGGGTCCGGTCGTGTTTGACGCGCCGGTAGATTTCTTCGGGCGAGGCGCGCAGGTACAGCACGTTGCCAAACTGGCGCAGGGTTTCGCGGTTCTCGGGGCGCAGCACGGCGCCGCCGCCGGTGGACAGGACCATGCCACCAGCTTGCCCGGCCACGTCGGCCAGGGCCTGCGACTCCAGGTCGCGAAAGCGGGCTTCGCCCTCGGCCTCGAAGAAGCTGCGGATGGTGGTGCCGATGGTCTGTTCCAGCCGGTGGTCCAGGTCGATAAAGGGCACCCCCGCCCGGTGGGCCAGCTGGCGGCCGATGGTGGATTTGCCGGAGCCGGGCATGCCGACCAGTGCGCAGCGGATCTGCATAGGTTCAAAAAAGAGGTCTGGGAGACGGGTATGCGTGCTGCGGGTGGAGCTGCGTCGCGTGCCGTGATTGGGCGTTGAGTGTAAGCCGTGGCCTCCGTTGCCATGCGCAGCGGTTGCAGCTGGCGCTGCCCCGGCCTGGGACGCAGCTCCTCAAGGAGGTGTGCTCATCAAAGCGCCGCGTACACCAGCGCCGGATACAGCTCGCACAGGGTGCGCAGTTGGCCCGGCGCCTGGGTGAGCAGGATGGCGAACAGGTCTTCGGCAGGGTCTACCAAAAAGAAGGTGCCGCCCAGTCCGCTCCAGCTGTAGGTGCCTGCCGAACCGGGGCTGGATGCCAGGCCGGTGGCCTTGCGAACGGCCACGCCCAGGCCAAAGCCGTAGCCTGCGGGCAGGATGTCGCCCGCTGTGGGGATGCCGCCCAGATGGTCGGCGGTCATGAAACCGACGGTGGCGCGGCTGGCCAGGCGGATGGTGTGGCCGTCCGGGCCTTGTACGGTGCCCTGGCCCAGCATCAGCTGCAAAAAGCGTGCGTAGTCGCTGGCGGTGGACACCAGCCCGCCGCCAGCGGATTCAAACGCGGGCGGGGCCGAGACATCGATCAACGCCACCTCGGCCCCGGTCTGCGGGTCGCGCGCGAACGGCTCGGCCAGGTCGGCCAAGCGGTGGGGCAGTACCGAAAACCCGGTGTCGTGCATGCCCAGGGGTTCCAGAATACGGCGTTTCAGGAGGGTGCCCAGGCTCTCGCCTTCGACCACCTCCAGTACCGCACCCAGCACATCGGTGGCGCGGCTGTATTCCCAGCGGCTGCCAGGCTGGTGCACCAGCGGCAGCGGGCCGAGCGCGGCCACCAGCTCGGCATTGCTGTGGCGCCGCGAGCCGACTCGGGCCGCCCGGTACTGGTCGGGCACCGTGCCGGCCTCCCACGCATAGCTCAGCCCTGCGGTGTGGCGCAGCAGGTCGTGCACCGTGGCTTCGCGCTGCAGGGGGGCGGTGGTGCCGGTGGGTTCGTCGTACACCCGCTGGCCTGCAAACGCCGGCAGGTAGTGCGAGACAGGGTGCGACAGCAGCAGGCGGCCTTCTTCCATGAGCATCAGCGCTGCCAGCGAGGCGATGGGTTTGGTCATGGAATAGATGCGGAACACGGTGTCGGGCGCCATGGCGGGCGCGCCTGCCCCGGGCCGCTGGGCGCCCACGGCTTCGTGCAGCACCGTGCGCCCTTGGTGGTGCACCAGGGCCACTGCGCCGGGCAGCAGACCCTGGTCGACGTGGGTCTGGAGTGCGGCGCGCAGGTGGGCAAAGGCGTGGGGGTGCATGGGGCGGTGTCTCCGGGTGGATGGGTGTCGGCCCTGAGAATATCCGCGCGCGTGGGGGTTGGCGGGTCACCTGGGCAACAGGCAGGGCCACTGTTGCAGGGGGCTATGGGATCGATGTGGGATCGGGCCTACCGCAGTTGCAGCGAAACGCGGGTGGACGCGCGGGGGCTGCCGCCGTAGGCTAGCCGCATATGGCAGCACCCTCCCTGAAGCGCCGCGCACTGCGCCTTGTCAAACCCGTGTGGACCCTGCTCCAGCCTTTCTGGCGCGCCACCACGCTCTGGCTGGACGCCGACGGGCTGCGCATGAGCGCCGCCATGTCGTTCTACGGCATGCTCAGCCTGGCGCCCCTGTTGCTGTTGCTGGTGGGGGTGCTGGGCTGGTGGATGGACCGCAGCTATCTGGAAAGCAATCTCATCGCGCAGGTGCAGGCTGTGATGGGGCAGCAGGTGGCCGACGTGGTGCGGCAGGCGATGGCCAGTGCACAGGCCCCGGCCGAGGGGCGGCTGGCATCGCTGGTGGGGTTTGTGGTGCTGGTATCAGGCGCCACCGGGGTGTTTGTCGAGTTGCAGTCGGCACTGGAGCACCTGTGGCGCGGCGAAGGCCCTGTGCCGCAGCGGGCCGCCTGGTGGCGCATGGCGTCGCTGCGCCTGCGGGGGCTGGCCTATGTGCTGGCGCTGGGTTTCTTGCTGCTGGTGTCGCTGGCGCTGTCCACGCTGATCCACCTGTTGGCGGGCTGGGCGGGCTCGCGCCTGGCGCTGGCGCCGCTGGCACCGGCCATGCAGCTGGTCAATGAAGTGGTGGCCTTTGGCTTTGCCGTGGCACTGTTTGTGGGCTTGATGCGCATTGGCGCCGGGGCCAAGCCGCCGCCGCGCTGCATCATGGCTGGGGCCGTGGTGGGCGCCACGCTGTTCACGGTGGGCAAGCAGCTGCTGGCCTGGTACCTGGCCACGGCGGCGGTGGTGTCGGCCTATGGCGCAGCGGGGTCGCTGGTGGTGCTGCTGATGTGGATCTATTTCTCATCGGCGGTGCTGTTGTTTTCAGCCAGCTGCGCCCGGGCTTTTCAGGAGCTGGGTGCGCTGCCTGCAGCGCGGGGGCGTTTGCATGTGCCGCAATAGGCTGGTTCTTAAACAGCTTCTTACGTCCTTTACAGACGCTACGCCCGGATTTCCGGGCTGGCTGGTTACGCTGGCGGCCATTCATCCAGAGCTTTCTGGATCTTTCGGAGAAAAATCATGAGTCTTATCGTTTCGCCTTCCACCCACACTTCCGCCGTTCCTGTGGCGCAGGCTGGCGCCTTTGGCGGCGGGGCCAGCCCTTCCCTCAAGTGGCTGTGGGTCGCTATCGGCGTGCTGGGCGTGAGTGTGGTGGCGCTGGGCACGACCCTGGTGGTGCAGAACGCGGGCAAGTCCGCCTCCGCCGACGCGCAATCCTTGGCCATGACGGCGCAGCCTGCGCCAGGAGCGCCAAGAGCTGAGAATTTGCAACAAAAACCGGCGCCAGCGCTTGTTGGCAATAGAAATATTGCTACCAATAATGTAGCAAATCAACCGCCCGCAGCTTCGCAAGGTTATGCCGGGCAACCCCCGCAGCAATACCAGCCACAGCAGCAGCCACCGCTGCGCACTGCCGCACAGGCCCCCCTGTGTGCCACCTGTGGCCGCGTCGAGTCGGTGCAAGCCGTGCAGCAGGCGGCCCCGGCCACAGGCGTAGGGGCGGTGGCGGGCGGTGTGTTGGGGGCCGTGGTGGGCAACCAGGTGGGCAAGGGCTCGGGCCGTACGGCCGCCACTGTGCTGGGCGCTGTGGGCGGCGGCTACGTGGGCCACAAGGTGGAAGAGCGCACGCGCACGCAGACGGTCTACCAGATCGCGGTGCGCATGGAAGACGGCTCGGTGCGCCGCTTCACCCGCGCACAGCCCACCGCCGTGGGCACGCCCGTCGTGCTGCAGGGCAAAGGCTTCCGCGTGGACGATGGCGCCGCCATGCGCGCTGAAGAACCTTACCCGCGTGCACAGCCCGGCGCGGTGCGTGTGGCGGACACGTATTGATTCGACCGCACCTCCCCCAACAGAAAGCCCGCTGATCGCGGGCTTTTTTGTGGGCTGAGCGTGGGCTATAGCACCACCGGGATCTCGGTCGCAGGCGGGGTGTTGCGGCTGCGTCCACAGCGCACCAGGCCGTCGATCATCACCATGCCAATGCCCGGGATGTCGCCCAGCTGCACGCTCTCCAGCAGCGTGGCGCCAGCCGTGTGCTGGGCACGGTCCATGAACACAAAGTCCGCCGCGCGGCCTACCTCGATGAGTCCGCAGTTCAGGTTGCGGATGCGCGCCGTGTTGCCCGTGGCAAAGCAGAACACCAGCTCGGCAGGAATGTCTGCAAAGCTCGATATCAGCGCAATCATGCGCAGCATGCCCAGTGGCTGCACGCCAGAGCCTGCCGGGCCGTCGGTGCCCAGGATCACGCGGTGCGGGCACTTGAGCTCGATGGCCGCCCGCGCGGCCTGGATGGCGATCTTCTCATTGCCGTTGTGCACCAGCTCGATCGCGCGGGACGACTTCTCACACAGCTCGCACACGTGCTTCCAGGGCAGGGAAGTGTGGCCGCCGTTGATGTGGCCGATCACGTCGGCATCGGCCTCCAGCACCACGTCCTTGTCGATCAGTCCCGAGCCCGGGATGGACGGGCCGCCCGTGTGGATGGTGCTCTGGATGCCGTGCTTGCGCGCCCACGCCACCATTTGCTGGGCCTCGTAGCCGGCCTTGACGGAACCCAAGCCCACTTCGCCCAGCAGCGTCACGCCCGCGTCGGCCAGGTCCTTGAAGTCCTGCTCGGTCATGCCTTTTTCGATGACCGGGGCGCCCGCGATCACCTTCACGCCGCCGGGGCGGAAGTTGTCGAACGAGCGCTGCGCGGTGATGGCCAGGGCCTTGAGTCCCACGATGTCCTTGGGCCGGCCGGGCAGGTGCACTTCACCGGCCGAGACCATGGTGGTCACGCCGCCGTTCATGGTGGAGTCGATCCAGCCGATCTGGTTCTGGCGCGGCGTCCAGTCTCCGAACACGGGGTGTACATGGCTGTCGATCAGGCCCGGCGCCACGCAGGTCTGGCGTGCGTCGATCACGGTGTTGGCGTGGTCGGTGTCGCAGTCCTTGTAGCGGCCCACGGCCACGATAAGGCCATCATTCACCACGATGGTGTCGGCGTCGAGGATGGGCCGGTCCAGGTCGCCCGACAACAAAAGACCGATGTTCTGGATGACGACCTTGCCCGATTTGCCGCCTGCTGCTGCTTCTGCCATGGATTCTCCTCGTGGGGTGGTGGGCGGGGCACCACGCGGCACCCCGCAGGGAAAAATCTCTTGTTGATTCAGGCCGCTGCGACCCTGCCCTTGGGCAGACTGGGGCCGGGCGCCACAGTGCGCAGCACGCTGTCGATGACAAACGATTCCCAGTGCGCCAGCGCGTCGGGCGTCTCCAGGTCTTCGCCCAGAAAGGCCGACAGCGTGTGCCGGTTGGACATGTAGAAGTAGCCCGTGGCGGCAATCAGCAGGTACACATCGCGCGCCGACACGTCCTTGCGAAACAGCCCCTGCGCCCGGCCGCTGTCGAGCACGCGGCGGATCACCTCGATGGCGGGCGACGAGTATTCACGGGCGCGCATCGACTTGGAGATGTGCTTGCCCTTGTGCAGGTTCTCGGTGTTGAGCAGCGTGATGAACTCGGGGTTCTTGCGGTAGTAGCCCACCACAAAGCGGATTACCGCCTGCAGCGCCTCCACCGGTTTGGCGGTGTCCAGGTCCAGTTTGGACTCCGCATCGTTCATGCGCCGGTAGGTTTCCTCCAGCACCTCGATGAACAGGCCTTCCTTGCTGCCGAAGTAGTAATAGATCATCCGGTCGAAGGACTTGGCCGCCTTGGAGATTTTCTCCACGCTGCCGCCTTCGTAGCCGTAGCGGGCGAACACCTTGGTCGCCGCCTTCAGGATGTTGTCGCGCGTGGTCTGTGCGGCCTGTTCGCGCACGCCCGTCTTGCGGGCAGAGGCGGCGCGGGGGGACGCGGTCCGGGTCTTGGTGGGGGTGGCAGACATGGCGGGTCCTGGTGGATGAGGCGGGCCCCCGGTAAGGGGGCCGCCGGGGGATCACTGCTCTGCGAACGCGCGTTCGATCACGAAGTCGCCAGGCTTCGTGGTGTTGCCTTCCTTGAAGCCGCGCTCTTCCATCATGTGCTTGAGGTCGCGCAGCATCTCGGGGCTGCCGCAGATCATCACGCGGTCTTCCACGGGGTTGAGCGCGGGCAGGCCCAAGTCGCGCGCCAGCTGGCCGTTTTCGATGACGGTGGTCACACGGCCCTGGTGCTTGAAGGGCTCGCGCGTCACGGTGGGGTAGTACTTGAGCTGCTTGGTGACCATCTCGCCCAGGAACTCGTGCTGCGGCAGCTCCTGCGTGATGTAGTCGTGGTAGGCCAGCTCCTTCACCTCGCGCACGCCGTGCACCAGGATGACTTCCTCGAACTTCTCATAAGTCTCCGGGTCGCGAATCAGGCTCAGGAACGGGGCCACGCCCGTGCCGGTGGAGAGCATGTACAGACGCTTGGCGGGCAGCAGGTAGTCGATCAGCAGGGTGCCAGTGGGCTTCTTGCCCACCACGATGGTGTCGCCCACCTTGATGTGCTGCAGGCGCGAGGTCAGCGGGCCGTCGGGCACCTTGATGGACAGGAACTCCAGATGCTCTTCGTAGTTGGGGCTCACGATGCTGTAGGCGCGCAGCAGGGGTTTGCCGTTTTCGCCACGCAGGCCAATCATCGTGAAATGCCCGTTGGAAAAGCGCAGCGCGGTGTCACGCGTGGTGGTGAAGGAGAAAAGGCGGTCCGTCCAGTGGTGGACCGTCAGGACGCGTTCGTCAAGAAAGGCGCTCATGGTGCGTTAGATGGAAAAGTTGGAAACAAATAAGAAATCTGGCTGAAGCTGGCTCAGATTCAGGGCCCCAAGCGCTCTACAGCGCAATGTTCAGGCCTGAAAGCTTGTGGCTCACAACCCTCCATTGTTCCGCATCTGGCAAAGCCGCTTTTCTTTTGGTGATTGTGGGCAGCGTGGGCGCCAGTTTTTTGTTGAACTGCAGGAAGACTTCCATGCCCTCTGGCAGGTCGTCTTCGGCATAGATCGCATTGGCCGGACATTCGGGAATGCACACCGCGCAGTCGATGCATTCGTCGGGGTCGATGACCAGGTATTCCGGGCCTTCCTTGAAGCAATCGACAGGGCACACATCGACGCAGTCGGTGTACTTGCACCGAATGCATGCGTCCGTCACAACGTGCGTCATTTTGGGGCTCCTCGTGCACCGTTTTTGGGGGTGCGAAAACACCATTGCAGAGTCTGGTTGATTCCGCTACATTGACATTAAATGTAGTGTTCACAACATTTAAGTTAAGTGAATGCTACACAAAATGCAAAGCGCATACAAGCACTTGCAACAAAGCAATGAATGGGTTGCCACGATGACTGAACACACCAAGACCGATGGGCTGCCGGGCATGGATGCGCCAGATCTGCCGCAGGTGCTCGAGCGCGCCCGGCCCCGCAACGAGCGCATGAACGCTGCCAAGGTCGAGTGCAATGCGTGCCCGGTGCTGTGCCAGATCTCCGAAGGCCGCGCAGGTGCTTGCGACCGTTACGCCAACCAGGCGGGTGTGCTTGTGCGGCTTGACCCGGTGGTGTTGCTGCGCAAGACGCCGGAAACGGGCGAGGCCACACTGGTGCCGTTTGCGGGCCGCGCCCCCGCTGCAGAAGGCGCTGAGACCGAGGTGACTCCAGAACCCGCATGGAACGGCGATCTGCTGCTGTCTGAAGAGGTGTTCGTGACGGGCGTGGGCTCATCCACCACCTACCCCGACTACAAGCCAGCGCCCTTCATCGTGGGCTCCAAAACCGATGGCGTGGACATGGTCACCGTGGTCACCGAGGGCATCTTCAGCTACTGCAGCTTCAAAGTGAAGATCGACACCGATCGCTTCCTCGGCTCCGAGCAGGCCAACGTGCGTTGCAAGGGCGAGGTGGTGGGCCACGTGACCACGGCGGAATATGGCTCACAGATGCTGTCGCTCGGCGGCGTGCACCACCTCACGGGTGGTACCAAGAAGGAGGGCCGCATCACCGCTGAGATGATGCAGGCGCTGGGCAACAAGCAGGCCGTGGAGTTCACCATCGACGGCGGCTCGCAGCTCGTGATCCAGGCCGGGCGCGCACCCATCGTCAACGGTGTGGCCGAACAGCGCATGCGCGTGGGCTGCGGCTCTGCGGCCATTGGTATCTTTGCGCGCCAGTTCTTCGGCCATGCCGACGAGGTGGTGGTGGTGGACGACCACATCACCGGTGTGCTTACTGAACACCAGGCGGGTCGCTGTCTGGACATGAAGCCTTCGGGCATCCAGATGCGCGGGCGCAAGTCCACGCCGGGCCGCTATTTTCAGGTGGCCAACCCGGGCACCGGCTGGGGTGGCACCGACATTGCCGACCCGCTGTCCATCATCGAGGGCTGGGACGAATCCGTCGCCTGGCCGGGGTTGCGCCTCTTGATGACCTCCACCACGGGGGAGCACGCATCCTGGTACGTGCTGGACGAGCAATTGAATCCGGTGGAAGCCGAGATGCCCGTCGAGGTGCGCCGCATCGTGGACCGCATCGGCGAAAACTGCGAGCCTTCGCTGGCGTCTGTGCTGTTCCTCGGCGGTGCGGGCGGCAGCCTGCGCGCAGGGGTCACCGAGAACCCGGTGCTGCTCACCCGCTCCATCAAGAATGCGCTGGTCAATGTGACCTGTGGCGGCGCACCGGCCTATGTGTGGCCGGGCGGCGGTATCACCGTGATGGCCGACGTGCTGCGCATGCCGGACAACAGCTTTGGCACCGTGCCCACCCCCGCCATCGTGGCGCCCATCGAGTTCAGCATGCGCCGTGCGGACTACGAAGCGCTGGGCGGGCACACCGAACAAATTCGCAGCCTGCGCGAAGTGCTGGAGCGCGGTGCGTGGCACAACGACGGTGCGCCGCAGGCGCGCGTGTGGCAGACCTTGCCCGCGGCCAATCCGTGGCCGCTGGGCCGCCCACCCCTGCTAGGCTGAGTGAGCCGCGCTGTGAACGCTTGCCGCAAACTCCTTTCCGACGGCCGCTGGCATTTCCAGCATGGCCCGATGGACCTCATCCTTCAGGCCGAAGGGGTGCGCGACGCCGTGACCCAGGCGCACGAACGCGCGTGGCAACGTTTTGAAGGGCTGCTGCAGGAGCTGGTGAATGAACTCCCCAGCCTGCGCGCGCCAGTGGGTGCGCACTGCACGTTGCAGGGCGTGGTGGCGCGCCGCATGTGGGCCGCCTGCAGTCCCTACCGCGCAGGCTTCATCACATCGATGGCGGCGGTGGCGGGTGCAGTGGCGCAGGAGATTCTGGCCTGCTACGAGCAGCCGGGCATAGACCGCGCCTGGGTCAACAACGGCGGCGACATTGCGTTGCACCTGGCGCCGGGCCAGTCGGTCACGGTGGGAGTGTACGCTGACATCGCCGCACTGAATGCTGCACAGTTGCGCAACGGTTTGGTGCTGGATGGGCAGATCCGCATCGACAGCGCCATGCCGGTGCGCGGTGTGGCCACTAGTGGGTGGCGCGGGCGCAGCCAGTCGCTGGGCATTGCGGACAGCGTGACGGTGCTGGCGCGCACGGCCGCGCAGGCCGATGCGGCAGCGACCATTGTGGCCAATGCGGTCAATGTGCAGAACGCGCGCATTGGTCGCATGCCCGCGTGGCTGGTGCGGGACGACAGTGACCTGGGTGCCATTCCTGTCACCGTGGATGTGCCTGACTTGCCCGAAGAGCAGGTTCGCCGGGCTTTGCAGCAGGGGTTGCAAAAAGCGCAAGAATTGCAGTCCAGCGGCCTGCTGTGGTTTGCGCTGCTGGCGTGCCAGGGGCAGTTTCTGGCGACCGCAGCACCACAAGCCCTGGCCGGTGCTGTGTGGTCCCCACAAGCGGTGATGAAATCGGAAGTTGGTTCAGTATTTGCTTAACGAATTGCACAGGTCTCCAAAATGATCCAGATACGACGCGTTTTCACCCATCTTGAGGAAATCCGGCACGAATTCGGGCCGGTGGCTGAGGTGCCGCTGCTGCGTGGTGCCATCGGCGCGGTGCTGACCAACCCGTTTGCGGGCCGGTACGAACCCGACATCTTGCCCATGATGGATGCCCTGCAGGACGTGGGGCTGGACATGGCCCAGCGCCTGCTCAAGGCCATGGCTGTGCCCGCCGAGCGCATCGAGACTTACGGCAAGGGCGCCATCGTGGGGGCAGCTGGCGAGCTGGAGCACGGCGCGCTGTGGCATGTGCCTGGTGGTTATGCCATGCGCGAGCTGCTGGGCTGGAAGGGTGACCGCAACGCCTACGCCAAAGGCCTGGCCGAAGAGAAGACCGGGCAACCCGCCAATGCACTGTCTATCGTGCCTTCCACCAAGAAGGTGGGTGGCCCGGGCGCGGCGCTGGATGTGCCGCTCACCCACATCAACGCGAGCTACGTGCGCAGCCATTTCGATGCCATCGAAGTGCGGGTGCCCGGCGCACCCACATCGGATGAAATCGTCTTCATCCTGGCCATGTCCACCGGCGCTCGCATCCATGCACGCGTTGGAGGCCTCAAGGCCGCAGACATCAGCCAGTGGAACGGCCTGCGCTGATCCAAACCCAAGGAGATACCCACATGTCCGCCAAGATCCGCAAGATCATTGTTCAAACCGACGAAGTCCGCGTGGAGATGGGGCGCGACGTACAGCCGCCTGTGCGCAAGGCCCTGGCCATGGCCGTCATCGAGAACCCCTGCGCGGGCCGCTATGTCGAGAACCTCGACGAACTCGTGGCCATCGGTGAAGAGCTGGGCGCACTGCTGGGTGCCCGTTGCGTCGCAGCCCTGGGCATTGAACCTGGCCAGGCACAGAGCTACGGCAAGGCCGCCATCGTGGGCGAGGCGGGCGAGCTGGAACATGCCGCCGCCATCCTGCACCCCAAGCTGGGGGCGCCACTGCGTATGGCGGTCGAGAAAGGCGCAGCCCTGGTGCCGTCCAGCAAGAAGATCGGCGGCCTGGGCACCGCCATCGACGTGCCCCTGGGTCACAAGGATGCCGCCTATGTGCGCAGCCACTTCGACGCCATGGAGGCCCGCGTGGCCGACGCCCCCCGCGCCAACGAAATCGTGGTCGCTATCGTCGTGACCGACAGCGGCCGTCCGCTGGCACGCATTGGCGGCCTTCAGGCCTCCGAAATCAAAGGCGAGGATGGACTGCGCTGATCTGAGCGCGCACTACCATCCCGAGCAGTCTCACCAGTTCCCCTTCCCCAACCCACCTTTCAGGAGTTTCCCCATGACGATGCGACGAAACCTCATGCGTGCCACGGCCGCAGCCGCGCTGGCATTCACGCTGGCCCCTGTGGTGCACGCCCAGGATGTCATCAAGATTGGCGAGATCAACAGCTACAAGGCGCAGCCCGCCTTCCTGGAGCCCTACAAGAAAGGCATGGAGCTGGCGGTCGATGAGATCAACGCATCGGGTGGGGTGCTGGGCAAGAAGGTCCAGCTCATCATCCGCGACGACAACGCCAACCCTGGCGACGCCGTGCGCGCTGCCGAAGAACTGGTGTCGCGCGAAAAGGTCGATGTGCTCACGGGCTCGTTCCTCTCGCACATCGGGCTGGCGCTGACCGACTTTGCCAAGCAAAAGAAATTCTTCTTCCTGGCCGGTGAGCCACTGACCGACAAGATCGTCTGGCAAAACGGCAACCGCTATACCTACCGCCTGCGTCCCTCCACGTACATGCAGGTGTCGATGATGGTGCCCGAGGCAGCGGCCCTCAAGAAAAAGCGCTGGGCGCTGGTGTACCCCAACTACGAGTATGGTCAGTCGGCCGTGGCCACGTTCAAGCAGCTGCTCAAGGCGGCCCAGCCTGATGTGGAGTTTGTGGCCGAGCAGGCGCCCCCGTTGGGCAAGGTCGATTCGGGTAGCGTGGTGCAGGCCCTGGCCGACGCCAAGCCGGATGCGATCTTCAACGTGCTGTTCGGTGCCGATCTGTCCAAGTTTGTGCGCGAAGGCAACACGCGTGGCCTGTTCCAGGGGCGTGAAGTGGTCAGCCTGCTGACGGGCGAGCCCGAATACATGGACCCGCTCAAGGACGAAGCGCCGAACGGCTGGATCGTCACCGGCTACCCCTGGTACGGCATCCAGACGCCTGAGCACAAGGCCTTTCAGACTGCCTACCAGGCCAAGTTCAATGACTACCCGCGCCTGGGCTCTATCGTGGGCTACAGCGCCATCAAGTCGCTGGTCGAAGGCATGAAGAAGGCCGGCTCCACCGACACTGAAAAACTCGTGGCAGCTTTCAAGGGCTTGCAGGTGCCCACGCCGTTTGGCCGCATCACCTACCGCCCCGAGGACAACCAGTCCACGATGGGCGGCTATGTGGGCCGCACCAAGAACGAAGGCGGCAAGGGTGTGATGGTGGACTACCGCTATGTGGATGGCAGCAAAGTCCAGCCCTCGAACGACGAAGTCAAGAAAATGCGCCCCGCCGACTGACGGCCGCGCAAGGCCGGGGAGGGCTCCCTCCCTGCCAACTGCCCCTGATCTCTGAACCATAGCGCAGGCGCCGACCTGCAGGGATGGACCTTGCCGTGACCCCGAAGGATGTGGAATGAGTTTTTCGAGTTTTATCGTTCAGCTGCTCAACGGACTGGCGGGGGCCTCCTCGCTGTTCCTGGTGGGCGCCGGGCTGTCGCTGATCTTCGGTGTCACGCGCATCGTCAACTTTGCGCATGGCTCGTTCTTCATGGTCGGCATCTATGTGGCCTATTCGCTGGTGGCCAAGCTGGGCACCGGCCTGGGCTTCTGGCCCGCGCTGCTGCTGGCGGCGGTGGTGGTGGGGGCGCTGGGCGCTTTGGTGGAGGTGGTGCTGCTGCGCCGCATCTACAAGGCGCCCGAGCTGTTCCAGCTGCTGGCCACGTTTGCGCTGGTGCTGGTCATCAAGGACGCTGCGCTGTGGTTCTGGGGGCCGGAAGAACTGCTGGGCCCGCGCGCGCCGGGGCTGTCGGGCTCGGTCAACATCCTGGGGCGGCAGTTCCCTTCGTATGACCTGTTTCTGATCGTCGTAGGCCCGGTGGTGCTGGGCCTGTTGTGGCTGCTGCTCACCCGCACACGCTGGGGCACGCTGGTGCGCGCTGCTACGCAAGACCGCGAAATGGTCAGCGCCCTGGGCGTGAACCAGGCCTGGCTGTTCACGGCGGTGTTTGCCCTGGGCGCGCTGCTGGCGGGCCTGGGCGGTGCGTTGCAGTTACCGCGCGAACCCGCCACGCTGGAGATGGACCTCAACACCATCGGCGCAGCATTTGTGGTGGTCGTGGTGGGGGGCATGGGCTCCATTCCGGGCGCCTATGTCGCGGCCCTGTTGATCGCCGAAATCAAGGCCATCTGCATCTGGCTGGGCGTGGTGGACATCTTCGGTTTCAGCGTGTCGTTCTCCAAGCTCACGCTGGTGGTGGAGTTTCTGGTGATGGCCGTGGTGCTGGTCTGGCGCCCCTGGGGCCTCATGGGCAAGCCGCAGGGCGTGAGCCGCAACACCGGCCTGCCCGAGGCGCCTCTGCGCCAGCCCGAGCGCTGGTTCAAGCTCGGTGGCGCGGCGTTGGTGGTTGCGCTGGTGCTGTTGCCGTTGCTGACGACGGGCTCGCCATACCTCACGGTGCTGATGATCGATCTGCTGATTGCCGCGCTGTTTGCGGCCAGCCTGCACTTCATCATGGGCCCGGCAGGCATGCATTCGTTCGGCCATGCCGCGTACTTTGGCCTGGGCGCCTATGCCGCAGCGCTGCTGGTGCGCTCGGCGGGTATCCCCATGGAGCTGGCGCTGGTGCTGGCGCCGCTGGCGGCGGCGGCGGGCGCGCTGCTCTATGGCTGGTTCTGCGTGCGCTTGTCGGGTGTGTACCTGGCCATGCTGACGCTGGCGTTTGCCCAGATCACCTGGGCCATCTGCTACCAGTGGGACGGCTTCACAGGCGGCAGCAATGGCCTCACGGGCGTATGGCCTGCCGAGTGGCTGTCAGACAAGCGCAACTACTACTACCTCACGCTGGCCCTGGTGGTGGGTGGTGTGCTGCTGTTGCGCCGGGTGCTGTTCTCGCCGTTTGGTTATGCGCTGCGGGCAGGGCGGGATTCCGTGCTCCGGGCCGATGCGATCGGCATTGACGTCAAGCGCATGCAGTGGACGGCTTTCGTGATCGCAGGGCTGTTTGCGGGCCTGGGTGGCGCGCTGTTCGCGTTCTCCAAAGGCAGCATCTCGCCCGAGACGCTGCATGTGGGCCGCTCGGTCGATGGCCTCGTCATGGTGCTGCTCGGCGGCATCCAGACGCTGGCGGGCCCTGTAGTGGGCGCCGTCACCTTCACCTGGCTGCACGACACCGTGGCGCGCAACACCGACTACTGGCGCGCCATGCTGGGCGCCATCATCCTGATCCTGGTGCTGCTGTTCCCGCAGGGTATTGCGGGGGCCATCAAGCAGATCTTCGACAACAAGCGCGAAGCCAAGAACATCAAGGAGGGCACGGCATGAGCCTGCTCAAAGTCTCTGGCCTGGGCAAGTCCTTTGGCGGCGTCAAGGCGGTGGATGGCATCCACTTCGAGCTGGCTGCCGGCGAGCTGCTGGCGCTGATCGGCCCCAACGGCGCGGGCAAGTCCACCACCTTCAACATGGTCAACGGCCAGCTGCCTGCCGATGCAGGCTCCATCCAGCTCAATGGCCAGGAGCTGGTGGGCCGCAAGCCGCGCGACATCTGGCGCATGGGTGTGGGTCGCACTTTTCAGATCGCTGAAACCTTTGCATCGCTCACGGTGGTGGAGAACGTGCAGATGGCACTGATCTCCAACGACAACCGCCTGTTTGCGATGTGGCGCAAGGCGGCAGACCACAAGCGCGACGAGGCCCTGGCGCTGCTGGACCAGGTGGGTATGAAGTCGCAGGCCGACCGCCCCTGCAGCGTGCTGGCCTATGGCGATGTGAAGCGCGTGGAGCTGGCCATCGCGATGGCCAACAGCCCCAAGCTGCTGCTCATGGACGAGCCCACCGCCGGCATGGCGCCCAAGGAGCGCAACGAACTCATGGCGCTTACCAAGCAACTGGTGATCGACCGCAACATGGCCGTGCTCTTCACCGAGCACAGCATGGACGTGGTGTTTGCCTATGCCGACCGCATGATCGTGCTGGCGCGCGGGCGCCTCATTGCCGAGGGCAAGCCGCTGGAGCTGCGTGACCACCCCAAGGTGCAGGAGGTGTACTTCGGCACCGGCAAGACCTTCGAGAAAAAAACGGCAGCCGCTGCTGCAGAGGCCGCATGAGCATGACGACCAACGAACCCAAAGAGCTGCTGCTGCAGGCCAAAGGGCTGCAGGCCTGGTATGGTGCGGCGCAAATCCTGTATGACGTGGACCTGGACGTGCGCCGGGGCGAAGTCGTGGCCCTGATGGGCCGCAACGGCGCGGGCAAATCCACGACACTCAAGACCCTGATGGGCATGCTGGCCAAACGCAAGGGCCAGATCCAGTTCATGGGCAAGGACATCTCCAAAAGCGACCCGCACGATGCCGCGCGCCTGGGCCTGGGCTTTGTGCCCGAAGACCGCCGCGTGTTCACCGACCTCACGGTGATGGAGAACCTGGAGGTAGGCCGCCAGCCCGCCCGCACCTGGCCCGACGGCACGGCCGCCCCGGTGTGGACGCCCGAGCGCCTGTTCAAGCTCTTCCCCAACCTGGGCGAGATGCCCCAGCGCCCCGGCGGCCGCATGAGTGGTGGCGAGCAGCAGATGCTCACCGTGGCGCGCACGCTCATGGGCAACCCCTATCTGGTGCTGCTGGATGAGCCCTCCGAAGGCGTGGCCCCCGTGATCGTGGAGCAGATGGCGCACATGATCCTGGAGCTGAAGGAGCAGGGCGTGAGCATTCTGCTGTCCGAGCAGAACATGCACTTTGCCGAGCTGGTGTCCGACCGCGCCTATGTGCTCGAAAAGGGCCAGATCCGCTACCAGGCCAGCATGGAAGAGCTGGCCGCCAACGAAGAGGTGCGGCGCGCTTACCTGAGCGTGTGATGCACCTGCGCAGCCGTGCGATGTGGTGCGCTGCACACGGGTGCTGTTGGTTACAAAAAACACCTCTTCAAACACTTGCGCGATGCGAGCACAAGCCCCGAAACTGGCGCCTTTGATGTAAGGAGCACTACATGAAGTGTCGAGGAGTGGAGGATGGATGCATCGACCGCCGGACTGCCATGGCGGGGCTGGTGGCAACAGCGGGATGGGCCTGGGCGGGGCCGGCCGCTGCCGAGACCGGAGTGACTGACACCCGCATCAAGGTGGGGCAGTCGGCCGTGTTCACCGGCCCTGCCAAGGATTTTGGGGTGGATTACAAGGCGGGCATTGCGCTCTACTTCGACAAGGTCAACAAGGCCGGTGGAGTGTTGGGGCGCACGCTGGAGCTCGTCTCCCACGACGACGCTTACGACCCCAAGAAGACCGCAGAAAACACCACGCGCCTCATCGACGAAGACAAGGTGTTTGCTCTCATCGGCTATGTCGCCACGGGCAACCTGATTGCTGCCATGCCCATTGCCGAGAAGGCCGGTGTGCCCATGTTTGCCCCGCTGGTCGGCACCACATCGTTTCGCACCAACCACAACCGCTACCTGTTCCACGTGCGTGCCAGCTACGAGGCCGAGCTGCGCAAGATCGTGGGGCACCTGGCCACGCTGGGCATCCACAACATTGCGGTCATCTACCAGAACAGCGCATTTGGCAAATCCAACCTCGACACCTGCCTGCAGATTGCACAGGGGCTCAAGGTCAAGGTGGTGGAGTCCGTGCCCATGGAGATCGCCGCCACCGACGCCAAGGCCCAGGTGGCCTCGCTCACCAAGGCGCAGCCTGGTGCGGTGGTGATGATCATGGCGGGCAAGATGGTGGAGGTTTTCCTGCGCGACTACCGTGCGGGGGGCGGCGCCTCGCCGCTGTACACGATATCGGTGGGCATCACCGATGCGCCGGGCTCTGCGCAGCGCTTGAACGGCGGCATCGAAGGGCTGGTCACGGCCAGCATCGTGCCCTCGCCGCAGGCCAGCCGCCTGCCCATCGTGGCGGACTACCGCAAGGACCGCGTTGACGCGGGCGAGAAGATCGACAGCTACACCATGCTGGAGGGCTACATTGCCGCCCGCGTGTTTGTGGAGGGTCTCAAGCGCGCGGGCAAAGCGCTCACGCGCGAAGGCTTTATCAAGGCCATGGAAGACATGGGCACCACCAAGATCGGTGACTTTCCGCTGCAGTACGGCCCGGGCAACCACAATGGCTCCAACTTTGTGGATCTGGAGATGTACACGCGCACCGGCAGTCTGCGGCGCTGAGGGCACCCCAAAGAGACATGCACGCGCCCGCTTCGCTTCACACCATGGTCGTCAACGGCCAGCCTTGTGCCTTGCCAGCAAGTACCTCCACCCACGCCACGCTGCTGTACGTGCTGCGCAATGACTTGTCGCTCAACGGCCCCAAATACGGCTGTGGCCTGGGGCAGTGCGGGGCGTGCACGGTGCTGGTGGACGGCATTGCCGCGCGGGCCTGCGTGATCCCGGCGCAGGGCGTGGCAGGCCGCGAGGTGACCACGCTGGAAGGGCTGCCCGGGCGCTGCAGCCGCACCGAAGGACTTCACCCGGTGCAGCAGGCCTTTGTGGATGAGCAGGCCGCGCAGTGCGGCTACTGCCTGAACGGCATGGTGATGATGGCCGTGGCCTTGCTGGAGCGCGACCCAGACCCCGACGAAGCCGCCGTGCGCCGCGAGCTGTCGGGCAACCTGTGCCGCTGCGGCACGCATGTTGAAATCATCCGCGCCGTGCTGCGCGCGGCCCAGCTGATGCGCGAGGCCCAGGCATGAGCGCCACACCTGACAACGCCGCGCCCCTGCGCTCCCACAGCCCGCTCACCCGCGCCGACTTCCATGCTGCCCAGGGCGTGCTGCTGGTGGTGCGCAACCCGCCGCCCGCGCCACCGCCCGTCAAGGGCCAGCCCGCCCTGGTGGCGGGCAACCCGGCCGAGGGCGTGGAGATACTGATCGCCGTGTGGGACGACGGTAGCGTGACCGCACTCAACGGTCATGTGGACCTTGGCACCGGCATCCGCACCGCACTGGCGCAGATCGTGGCGGAAGAACTGGACGTGCCCTTGGCCCAGGTGAACATGGTGCTGGGCGACACCACGCGCGCGCCCAACCAGGGCGCCACCATCGCCAGTGCATCCATCCAGATCCACGCCAAGCCCCTGCGCACCGCTGCCGCGCAGGCGCGCCACTGGCTGGTGGCCCAGGCGGCGGAGCGGCTGGGCGTGCCGGTGGATCAATTGCAGGTGCGTGCGGGTGTGGTGCAAGTCACAGCAGACCCGTCGCGCCAACTGGCCTACGGCGCGCTGCTCGCGGGCGCGCACAACACGCTGGAGTTGATGGACGCCACGCCCACCAAGGCCGCCGCCGATTACACCGTGGTCGGCCAGTCCGTGCCGCGCGTGGACATCCCCGCCAAGGTCAGCGGCGAGCTGGTGTTTGTGCACGACATGCGCGTGCCCGGCATGCTGCACGGCCGCGTGGTGCGCCCGCCGTATGCGGGGGCGGACCATGGCGACTTCATCGGCAACACGCTCGAATCGGTGGACCAGCAGTCCATCGCCCACATCCCCGGCATCCGCGCCGTGGTGGTGATCCGAGACTTCGTGGGCATCGTGGCCGAGCGCGAGGAACAGGCCGAGCAGGCGCTGCGCGATTTGAAGGTGCACTGGAAGGACTGGCCCGGCTTCCCGCGCCAGGACAGCCCTGAGGCCATCGCCCAGGCCATCCGCGCCAATCCGGCCACGCAGCGCCGCCTAGTGGATGAAGGCGACGTGGACGCAGCCATGGCCGCAGCCGACCAGCCCATGCCGCGCACCTATGTGTGGCCGTACCAGATGCATGGCTCCATCGGCCCATCGTGCGCGGTGGCCGAATGGCGCAGTGATGACAGCACGGGCCGCCCGCGAATGACGGTGTGGGCTGGCACGCAGAACCCTCATGTGCTGCGCGCCGACCTGGCCCGCCTGGTGGGCCTGGCCGATGTGGACATCGACCTCATCCGCATGGAGGCCGCAGGCTGCTACGGCCGCAACGGTGCCGACGATGTGGCGGCCGATGCCGCGCTGCTCTCGCGCGCCGTGGGCGCCCCGGTGCGCGTGCAGCTCACGCGCGAGCAGGAACATTTGTGGGAGCCCAAGGGCACGGCCCAGCTCATGCAGGTGCGCGGCGGGCTCAAGGCCGATGGCACCGTGGCGGCGTATGACTTCGAAACGTCCTACCCCTCCAACGGCGCGCCCACGCTGGCCCTGCTGCTCACCCGCACCATCGAGCCCGTGGCCCAGGCCTACGAGATGGGTGACCGCACCGCGCGCCCGCCCTACCAGTACGACAACCTGCGCGTGGCCGTCAACGACATGCCGCCCATCGTGCGCGCGTCATGGCTGCGCGGCGTGTCGGCCCTGCCCAACTCGTTTGCGAACGAGTCGTATGTGGATGAACTGGCTACTGCTGCGGGTGTGGACCCGGTGCAGTTTCGCCTGCAGCTGCTGAACGACCCGCGCGCCGCCGAGCTGGTGCAGGCCACGGCCGAAAAGGCGGGCTGGATTCGCCGCACCGGCCCGCAGCAGCGCCCCTTGGATGGTGACTGGGTGCAGGGCCAGGGCTTTGCCTATGCCCGCTACATCCACAGCAAATGGCCCGGCTTTGGCGCCGCCTGGGCGGCCTGGGTGGCCGATGTGGAGGTCAACAAAAAGACCGGCGAGGTGCATGTGCGCCGCGTGGTCGTGGGGCACGACGCGGGCCTGATGGTGAACCCCGCCGGTGTGGAGCAGCAGGTGCACGGCAACGTGCTGCAGACCACCAGCCGCGCGCTCAAGGAGCAGGTGACGTTCGAGCCCGTCAAGCAGGCCGTGGACAACCGCGAGTGGGGCAGCTACCCCATCCTGAGCTTTCGCGAGGTGCCGGTCATCGAGGTCATGCACATGCCCCGGCAGGACGAGGCGCCGCTGGGCTCCGGCGAGTCGTCGTCAGTGCCGGGCACGGCGGCCATTGCCAATGCGATTTTTGACGCCACGGGCGTGCGCTTTCGCGCGCCGCCGTTCACGCCCGAGGTGGTGCGCGCCGGGCTCAACCCCTTGCCCGGTGGCGCAGGCGAGGCGGCTGCAGGCAGCACCCCACCCACTGAGCAGGCCGAGGTATTGCCCACGCTGGAGCTGCCCGCACCCACCGTGCCCGCCAGCGCCACATGGCCCACCAAGCGCAGCCCCTGGGCGCGCGCCCTGGCCCTGGCCGCTGGTGGCATCGCCATGGGCGCCGCGCTGCTGGGTTGGCGCCCCTCCATCGCGCCCGTGGTGCAGACGGCGGGTGCCTCGGTCTACAACGCCGCCACCATCGAGCGGGGCCGCCTGCTGGCCGCTGCGGGCGACTGCGTGGTGTGCCACACCGCACCGGGCGGCACGCCCAACACGGGCGGCCGCGCCATGGAAACGCCATTCGGCAAGGTCTACACCACCAACCTCACGCCCGACGCCGAGACCGGCATTGGCCAGTGGTCCTTCAGCGCCTTCCAGCGCGCCATGCGCGAAGGCATCTCGCGCGATGGCAAACACCTGTACCCCGCCTTCCCCTACACCTCGTTCGCCAAGATGAGCGACGACGACCTGACCGCGCTGTACGCCTACCTGATGGCCCAGCCCGGCGTGCGGGCCGAGGTGCCGAAGACCGAGTTGGCCTTCCCGTTCAGCGTGCGCCCCCTCATGGCGGGCTGGAACGCGCTGTTCCACGACGCCACCCCTTTCCAACCTGACCCGACCCGCCCGCCCGAATGGAACCGGGGCGCCTACCTGGTGCAAGGCGTGGGCCACTGCGGCGCCTGCCACACGCCGCGCAATGCGCTGGGGGCCGAGCTGGGAGGGGCTGCATTCCTCTCGGGCACCATGGTGGATGGCTGGGAGGCGCCTGCGCTCACGGGCCTGTCGAAGGCGCCCGTGCCCTGGACGGCCGATGCGCTGTATGGCTACCTGCGCCACGGCCACAGTCCGCAACACGGCAGCGCCTCCGGCCCCATGGCGCCCGTGGTGCGCGAGCTGGCCCACTTGCCCGACGACGACATCCGCGCCATGGCGGGCTACCTGGCCTCGTTGACCGCTACGGAAGCGGTTACCCAGCCAGCCACCTTGCCTGTGTCTGACCCGCAGCAGCGCGCCCAAACCGCCGTGGCCCAGGCCGCGGCGCTGGCCCCGCAACCCGGCCAGGCCCAGCGCCTGTTCGACGGCGCCTGCGCCGCCTGCCACCACGACGGCGACGGCCCGCGCCTGCTGGGCGTGAACGTGCCTCTGGCGCTCAACAGCAACCTGCACAGCGACCGGCCCGACAACCTGCTGCAGGTCATCGTGCACGGCATCCGCGAGCCCGCCGCGCGCGACATCGGCTTCATGCCCGGCTTTGGCCACGCGCTCAGCGACGCGCAGATCACCGAGCTGGCGGGCTACATGCGCCAGCGCTACGCCCCCGGACGCCCGGCGTGGCGCGATGTGCCCGAGGCGCTGGCGCGTGTGCGGGCAGGGCCTGCGCATCCTTGATTTTTAGTGTTTTTGGCCGCTAGCGCTTGATGAATAAGCGCTGACAGCTATAAAAACAGGAGTGATTGAAGCTGAAGGTGGCCTGGCACTGCCGCGCCTGTGGGCCATCGATGGCCCCGTGGGACATGAACAGCGCCGCCATTTCCCCTCACATCGCCGCATTGCCCCCGTGCCACGTTGGCACAGTGGCATGGGGCCTGGTCCATGGTGGGGCAGGCCAGGGTGCTGGTGGGTCTGCGGGCCTGCAACATGCACCGTGATCCCTCGGCCCGCCTGCTCGGTGGCCGAAGAAGACTTCCTCCAAGGAGAACACCATGCCCAATGCCGAAATGGAAATCCACGTGATCGTGCTGCGCATGATGCGCGAAGGCTATGCCGCACTGAGCGCGGCCCAACGAAGGGTTGTGGATGCGTTGATGGCCGTGTGTTGAGGGGCTGCGTCGGCAGCTGCCAGCCCGACGTCGCCCTTTCTGGAGGGCGGTCAGTGTTTGCCGTCCGTTGGCGTGCCGCTATGCCCAATGCAGCAAGGCAGCATCTGCCTCCATCGCTTGTGCAATGAGGCGCATGTCGCGGTCGCTCACGGCAAACAACCCAAAGCGGAACTTGCTGCCCCAGCGCTGGCGGTCGTCCACAAACTCCAGCGCGTCCAGCAGCGGCGCAATCGCCGCCTCACGCGCAGATACATAGGCCACGTCCCGCCGCGATGGCACAAACCCGCCGCCCATGTCAAACGCATACGGCGCGCCCGGCAACACGATGCCGATGGAGACAAACGCCTGCAGCCGGTCATTGCCACCCATCGTGATGGTGGGCGCGTAGTACGCCACGCGGTCGCCGGGCCGTATGCGCTGCAGCGGCGCCACCTTTCCATGGCACACCTGCATGTAGCCCGCGCCAGGCGTGGCGCAGCCCCGGCGGGCGTGCTGGGCGCAGGCCACGGCGATCCAGTTGCGGCGCGTGGCGGCCGCAGAGGTTGCTGCCGACACAGGCATGTCCCTGCGCGCAGGCTCGGCATCCGGCCAAAGGGAGTGTTGCAGCACGGCGTCGGTCATGAGAAAAGCTCCGGGTCAAAGAAGCCACCGATGGTGCGGGCGTGCTGCTGACACCGCAGTGTCAGTACCTTTGCAGCATCCCTGTCAGCACCGCACGGGTACTTAGATCAGCTGCCCCCACTGCCACAGTGCAAACCCGCCCAGCAGCAACGCCGACGCCCGGTTGATGCGCTGGCGCCAAGCGGTCGTAAAGCGCTGCCGCTGGTAGGCAATCGCGCCGGTCAGCAGCAGCCACCAGGCGGCAGACCCCACCAGCACGCCCGCCACCATCCACAGCGGCGACGGCAGGCTGGGGCGGCCGCCGCCCAGCGAGCCAAACACCGCAATGAACGACACGATGGTGGCCGGGTTGGCCAGCGTCAGCGCGAACGTGCCCGCCGCCAGGCCCAGCAGGCCCCGTGCATCGCGGGCCGGGGCGGCGGTGTGGGCCACCGGCGCGTGCCAGGTGCGCCAGGCCAGCACCAGCAGCAGTGCGCCACCGCCCAGCGCCAGCGGCGTCTTGGCCTGGGTCAGCCCATCGATGAACCAGCGCACACCGAAGGCGCCCACGGCGCCATACACCGCATCGGCCGCAGCGGCGCCCAGGCCGGTGGCCAGCCCGGCCGCCAGGCCCCGCTCCAGGGTGCGTTGCATCGTCAGCAGGCCAATGGGGCCCACAGGGGCCGCGATGAGCACGCCGATGACGGCGGCTTGCAGAAACACGGTGAGTGAGGTGAAGTCCATGCACCAATGCTAGGGCGGCGGCTGGCGGTGGAGAATGCAGAAAATTCGGCGAATCCAGAATTTGGTTTCGTTTTTTTCTGAGCCAATCGATAAAGGCTTTTATGGAAGTCGATGACAAAGCCTGGCGCTTGATCAGCGCGCTGCAGGCCGATGGCCGCGCCTCGCTCAAGGAACTGGCCGAGGCCGTGGGCCTGTCGGTGCCCGCCACGCTCGAGCGCCTGCGCCGCCTGCAAGAGGCGGGCGTGGTGCGCGGCGTGCATGCCGACATCGACCCCGCCAAGGTCGGCTACGGCGTACGAGCCGTGGTGGGCATCAACGTGCCGCAGCCCGGCAAGAAGGCGCTGATCGACAAGCTGCGCCAGTCGCCCCAGGTGCTCGAATGCCACCACGTCAGCGGCAACGACTCGTATGTGATGCAGGTCGTGGCGCGCGACCTGCCCGATCTGGAGCGCTTTCTGGGCGATATCAACGGCTATGGTGAAACGCGCACATCCATCGTGTTCTCCACGCCCATCCCGCTGCGCGGCCTGGCCCGCCCGGAGGCGGGCTGACCCACCCCTCAGAACGTGATCTTCACCGACGCCGCACTGCGCTGCGCGTCGCCATGGAACACCGCCTCGATGTTGTTCCCATCCGGGTCCAGCACAAACGCGGCGTAGTAGCCGGGGTGGTAGGGGCGTTCGCCCGGTGCGCCGTTGTCGGTGCCGCCGTGGGCCAGCGCGGCTTGGTAGAAGGCATCCACCATTGCCCGGTCCTGCGCCTGAAAGGCCAGGTGCGTGCGGCCGGTGAGGTGGCCTTGCGCGGCAGGGCTGTCGGCTGACGACACAAACAGCTCGTCCGCCCAGAAATAGCCCGCGTCCGCGCCACCCATCGGCACCTTCAGCGCCCCCAGCGCGGCTGTGTAAAACGCCTGGCTGGCCGCCAGATCGCGCACAACGAGCTGGATGTGGTCAATCAGCCGGCCCCGGTGCAGTTCCTGTGTTTCCATGCGGTTGTCCCTTCTTCAAGAAAGTGCGTGCAAACCCACGCGGTTTCCATCCAGGTCATGGATGTGCGCAAAGAACCCCATGCCCGGTGGCAATGCCTGGCGGGGCAGGGCGACCTGGCCGCCCTGGGCTACGGCGCGCTCCAGTGCGGCGTCGAGCGAGGGCGAAGCGTCCAGGTACACCAGTGTGCCGCTGCCCGATACCTGCGGTGCCGTTGGGCCCATCATCAGCGCGCCGCCCACGCCGTCTGCTGCGCCGTCGTAGGGAAACACGGCACCTTCGCTGGGCCCCATGTTCTCGCGGCGCAGGGGCTGGCCCAGCACGGCTTCATAAAAAGTCTGGGCGCGGTCGAGCTGGGTGGTGGGGATTTCAAACCAGGCGATGGCGTTTTTCATGCAGAGGCTCCTTGTGTGTGCAAAGTCAAAAAAGAAGCCTTGATGGTCGCGGCGGCCTGCTGACAGCGCAGTGTCAGCAGCGTGTCACCGGGCTCACATGCTGCGGCCCGGGCTCGATGCCGCCACCTGCGCGCGAAAGCTGCGGGGCGACAGCCCTGCATCGCGCGTGAAGGCGCGGGTGAAGTACGCCGGGTCGGCATAGCCCAGCGTGTAGGCAATGGTGGCCACGCCCAGGTGCGTGTAGGCCAGGTTGCGCCGCGCCTCGCGCATCAGGCGCGCCTCAATCAGCCGCTGGGCCGATACGCCCGTGGTAGCCCGTGCCACGCGGCTCAGGTGCGTGGGCGACACGGCCAGCGCCCGCGCGTAGTCCGCCACCTGCCAGTGCTCCAGAAAGTGCGCCTCGATCAGCGCCTCCAGCCGCTGCACCAGGCTGGACTCTGGTGCAGCGGTGTCGTCGGGACTGTGGTCCTCAATGGCCCGCGCCACCCAGCCCAGCAGCGTGGCGCTCAGGCCCCGCAGCACCAGCGCACGCGCCTTGGCGCGGCCCGAAAACTCCTGCCAGATCTGCCCCATGGCCTGGCTGATGGGCGGGCTGGCGGTGACCACGGCGGGCCGCGCCAGGTCGCGCCGCACATCGCCCACGCGCACAAAAATCTCGTCCATCAATTCATCGGCCAGCGTGGCCACCCAGCCCTGTGTGTGCTGTGTGAACCGAAACGCATGCACATGGCCCGGCGGCACGTTGATGAGCGCACCGGCGGCCAGCGCGTGCTGCTCGCCATCCAGGTGCGCCACGCCGCCGCCCGATTCGATCAGCAACACCTGGTGCAGCCGCGTGTGCCGGTGCGGGGCCAGCTCCCAGTCGTGCAGCACCGATCGCGCGGCAATCGTCTCGCAGTGCAGCACGTCGGGCAGGTGCTGCGACTCGCCAAACAGGCTGTACGACTGGATGCTGCTGTGGTTCTCGGCCATGTTCGAAAAGTGCATGTTCTGGCTCCATCCGTCCATTCAACGCGGCGACTGTGCCACGTATCTTTGGGTGGTCCGTTTGACCCATGTCATGAACGCACCAACCACACCAGGAGACACCATGAAAACCCAGGTTTGCATCATCGGCGGAGGCCCCTCGGGCCTCATGCTCTCGCAGCTCTTGCACCTCAAGGGCATCGACACCATCGTGCTGGAGCGCCAAAGCCGCGAATACGTGCTGGGCCGCATCCGCGCCGGCGTGCTGGAGCACGGCTTTGCCGCGCTGATGCGCGAGGCCCAGTGCGGCGAGCGCATGGACAAGGAAGGCGAGATCCACGACGGCTTCATCATTGCCCACGACGGCAAGATGGACCGGGTCGATTTGCACAAGTACAGCGGCGGCAGCTCGGTGGTGGTGTACGGCCAGACCGAGCTGACGCGCGACCTGTACGAAGCGCGCGACCGCATGAAGGGCATCGTCATCCACAACGCCGAAGACGTGCAGCCCCACGACCTCAAAAGCGCCAACCCGTATGTGACCTACCGCAGCGGCGACGAAGTGGTGCGCATTGACTGCGACTTCGTCATCGGCGCCGACGGCTTCCACGGCGTGAGCCGCAAGTCCATCCCGCGCGACGTGCTCAAGGAGTATGAAAAGGTCTACCCCTTCGGCTGGCTGGGCGTGCTCTCGCGCACCAAACCCGTCTCGCCCGAGCTGATCTACGCCAAGCACGAGCGCGGCTTTGCGCTGTGCTCGCTGCGCTCGCAGGTGCTGAGCCGCTACTACATCCAGGTGCCGCTGACCGACACGGTGGAAGACTGGTCTGACGAAGCCTTCTGGGCTGAACTCAAGCGTCGCCTGCCCGCCGAGGTGGCCGACAAGCTGATTACGGGTGCATCCATCGAAAAGTCCATCGCCCCCCTGCGCTCCTTCGTGGCCGAACCCATGCGCTACGGCAACCTGTTCCTGGCGGGCGACGCCGCCCACATCGTGCCGCCCACCGGCGCACGGGGCCTCAACAGCGCCGCGTCCGACATCTACTACCTGTACCACGCCATGGTGGCGCACTACCAAAATGGCGACAGCACCGGCCTCGACAAATACTCCGAGAAGGCCCTGGCCCGCGTATGGAAGGCCCAGCGCTTCTCGTGGTGGATGACGACCATGCTGCACACCTTCCCGGATTCCATCGCGTACGACCAGAAGCTGCAGGACACGGACCTGGCGTATCTGTTCTCTTCTGAGAAGGCGCTGGGGTCGCTGGCGGAGAACTACGTGGGGTTGCCGTTTTGAGCACCCTGCGGTAGCACTGCTACCCAGTCAAAGGCTTGCATGGGGTGTCTCTCCGCAAGCCTTTTTTTGGCGCCCAGATCGGCGCTCAGTGCAGGCAGTCGCGTTGGGCAGCGGTCTCCATCTGCTACGCAAAATTTAGGCGGAACTGATGCTTACGCCCGCACAGCAGGCCCGATAGCATCGCACCAAGTTTTCAGATCATTTGCCCAGTGCTGTCGATGTGCGATTCGACGATGGCTTGAACACGATGAAGCTGCCGATGCAGCGTTTTGAGGCAGTGCACTTCACACCCGACAGTGCCAATCAACAGCCAGGTAAATCTCAAAAATGGATTGGGTCCCGATAGTCTTCATTGTGTTCAAGGTGGCGGTGTTTGGCACCGGCATGTTCTTCGCCATCAAGTGGCATTACGACCAAGGGAAGAAAGCGAAGAGCGAAGCCAGCAGATTGCAAATGCCGACTGAACGCACGCCGGGCGCGTCGGAGTAGGGGGCTGATGCCCCGCGATGGTCTGAGTGCCATCAGACTTCTCCCTACCTGTATCACGCCATGGCCGCCCGTTACTAAAACGGCGACGGCACCGAGCTCGACAAATACCCTGGGAAGACCCTGGCCCGCGTGCGGAACTCCCAGCGCTTCCTGTGGTGATGAGGGCCATGCTGCACACCCTCCCCGAGACGCTGGCCTACGACTAGAAGTTGCGGGACACTGACCTGTCGTATTTGTCCTCGTCGGAGAAGGCGCTGGGGTGGCTCGTCAGAGTTCCTCGTCTTCGTCCTCGTCTTCAAGCGCAAGCTTGTAAGCCTCAAGCAGCTTGATGATTTTGCCGAGCTCCTTTGCTCCGATCTCGCCGGTGGCTAACAAGCGATAGCTCATAGACTTGCCAAACTTCCCGCTTGCAACTTGCTGTTCGCCTACAAGCGGCGCAGGCTGAAGAGGTACTGTGCCAACGGTGATGGGTTGCAACGGCATGCTCGGTGGTAATTGCTTTGGCACCACTGGATCGGTTGCCTTGCGCTCGATCACGGAGACTTCTTCCATAGGGATACCCGTTTCGCTCCCTTCCACGAAGACCCACCAGGAGCCTTCATGTTCTGTTTTGCCGCGGACGCGTCGAGGCGCTTCCAAACGAAGCAACCCCGATGATTCCCATTGGATGAGGTCGCCAACGTCAACCGATACTGCCCCAGCACCGGACAATCCTTCGTTCTGAGTTGGCTTCTTCGGCTCAGTAAAAGGAATATTGGGTGCGTCAAGTACGCCTGCAAAGGCCAGTGTCCCGCGAAAATCCTTTATGAATGACTTAAGTGTTTTCGGGTTGAAGTCAAATTCCTTCTGTAGATAGAAGCCCAACGAATGGTCTGATGGCAATTCCGTTCCGTACTTAGCAAGGATCAACGAGTACAGCTTTGGCATCGTGGCGCACTCGCGCAGGGCAAGTAGCCGAGTCGGCGACGCAGGCTCGTCCAGAAGAATCGTCAGTGCTCGATCTGTTAAGCGGACATGGCGGTTTTCGCTGCGACCTTCGTCCTCTAGCAGTCCAAACTGAATAAGCGTCGCTACAGTTTGTCGGCCACCGCTGCTCGACTCCGAGTATCCGAAGTGTTTGATCGCTGATGCCACTGGAGCCGCGCTCTTTCGCTCTTCTCGATGGAACGTTCGCGCTTTTTCGATGGCGTCCTCCAACCCTATCACCGGATAGGAAACGCCTCGACCAATCTTCTTTCCAGCGTCACCCTTTGCCGCTACCTGCTCTTCTGCCATACAAGCCTCCTTGGAAAGACTTCAATGTAACTGTTGAGTGAGGCTTACGCAAGGCTTATCAGTTCTTTTAAGTCTTATTCCGGTTCTTTTCTCTTGACTTGGCATTTTGAGCGCTGCTAGACTCGGCCGCATTGTCCTTGGAGGTATTGATGAGAAGACGAGACGGCCCCGGTGAGAAGTTCGCTGTAACCGGGGCGGAAGAAGATGGTCCCTGTGATGCCGCGTCCGGCAAGATCAAGCATCACAGGGGCCTGAGGCGAACCGACGCTTAGGGCGGTTACCCAATCGCCTACGACCCGAACAATAGTGTTCGGCGAGACGACCTCAATCTCGAATGTGATTGAGGGTTTGATGGTGACGTTCCCGCGGCCCGACGGACCGTCAGAATCGACTCCAACTCTGGGGAGAGTGCTGGGATTTTAAGTCTCAGGGAGTTGCTTCGCAAGGAAGGGTCGCGCATTGACGGAGACTTAACATGGTCACCTGCTCATATCCGCGCGCCGTGCACGTAGTTCCGTACACCCGCTTCCGCCGTGGTCGGCTGGAGCATGTGCGTGAACATTGCCGAAGCTATCCGAGCGTCTAAGTCGCTAGCCGACTAGTGACAGGCCCGAAATGGCCAATCATCGACCCCGTGCGCGCCCCGGACCGAGAGGAACCGGGGCGCCCGCGCTTTGGGAAGATGCGCGTGGTAGGGCTATCACTTGCAGCTAAAACTGCTCGCACTCTCCACATCCCCCGTCCCGTTGTAGCGCGCCACCTTCGGGTACACACACAGCGGCCGGGTGCGGTTGGCAGACCAACTCGCAGGCAGCTCGGCATTCACCGCCTTGGCCCCCGCACCGCGCGCGTTCGCCGTCACGCTGTCGGGCGCCTTTCCTTGTTCCACCCACGCCACCAGCGGGGCCAGCATGTCGAACTGGTCAGTGGCGGGGCCGCCGGAGCAGTGGTTCATGCCGGGCACCAGGTACAGGCGGGCAAAGTCGTCGGCCTTGCCGCCGTGGCGGGCTTGCACGCGGTCCATCCAGTTCGCGGTGTCGATGGGCGAGAACACGCCGTCGGCCACGCCGTGGTAGACCATCATCTTGGCGCCCCGGTTGCGCAGGGCGCTCAGGTCGGCCGCGTTGGGGGGCGTCATGTACGACCAGGATGACTCGGTGTAGACCGGCGTGGTGGCGAACATCTTGGGGTAGTCCGTCTCCATGCTGAAGTTCAGCGCGTACTGCAGGCCGGTGGTGGCCTTGAAGGCGTCCAGGGTGGAGGGTGGTGTGGTGAACAGGAAGGCCACGGCACCCGCGTCGCGCGTGGTGGGTGCATTGAAGTGCCAGAACGCAAAGTTGCTGCCTGCCACGCCGGGGTCGAACCAGGTGCCGGTGTACAGGGCTTCGCCCTTGTTGTTCTTGGGCCCGGCAAAGATGCTGGCCAGCACGTTCTTTTGCTCGGCAGAGATGCACGACCCATCCCGCGCAGGGTTGGCATTGCTGGCTGCGGTGCAGGTGGGCACATCGCGCTGCAGGTTGAATGCGGCCTGGCAGGCTTGCACGTCGTTCACCTGGCCGTCGGTGGCGCCGTCCAGCGCGTCGCAGCGCTCCACGATCTTGCGGCCGATGAGCTGGAACTCTGCGGGGCTCACGGCCTTGGTCAGGTCGGGCTGGCCGTTGGCTCCGGCGGGAGATATCTTGGCGTATTGCTGGGCTTTCCACAGCTGGGCCGTGGCTGCCTTGGGCAGGCTGAAGCCGGGGTTGCCCGCCAGCACGCCGTCGTACTGGTCGGCATAGCGCGATGCGGCCACCATGGCGTGGCGGCCGCCGTTGGAGCAGCCGGCAATGTATGAGCGGTCGGGGCCCTTGCCGTAGGCGCCTTTGATCAGGTCTTTGGCCATGGGGGTGAGGGTGCCCACGGCCTGGTAGCCGTAGTCGCGCCGGGCCTGGGGGTCCAGCCCAAAGAAGGGCGTGGGTGCGCCGTGGCCCGCGTCAGAGCTGAGCACGGCAAAGCCTTGCACCAGGCCGGGGGCCACGGGCGCGGCGCCGCTCACCGCACCGAGCGCGGTCACCACGCTGCCGTCCAGCCCGCCGTTGGCCTGGTGCAGAAAGCGGCCGTTCCAGTTGACGGGCATGCGGATCTCAAAACCGATGGCGTAGCTGGCGCCGTCCACGGGGCCGGTGCGCTCTTTCATCTTGCCTTTGACGAGGCAGTGCGCCGGTGCCTGGGTGGTGTTGCCCTGCAGCGTGATTGGGCCCTCGGCCACCATCTCTGCCGAGGTGATGCGCGTGTCCGGCAGCGCGAGGCTTTGGGCCAGGGTGGTGCAGTTTTTCAGCGTGGCGGGTGTGGCGGCGCTGAGCTGGGGTGGGGGCGTGGTGCGTGGTGCGCTGGCGCAGCCCGCCAGCAGTGTGGCGGTGCCCAGAGCCATGGCCAGGGCCGACAGGGGGAGGGTGCGCGGGAGGGGGTGTGGCATGCGATGTCTCCAGGTGGGCGGGGGAAGGGCGCAGTCAAAAAAGGCCCTGGCCGCAGTGGCCAGGGCCGGGGCACTACTTGCAGCTGAAGCTGCTGGCGCTTTCGATATCACCCGTGCCGTTGTAGCGCGCCACCTTGGGGTAGGCGCACAGCGGGCGGGTGCGGTTGGCAGACCAGCTGGCGGGCAGCTCCAGGTTGGCACCGGCGGCATTGCCAGCGCCGCGCGCCTGGGCGATCACCTTGTCGGGGGCCTGGCCCTTTTCGACCCAGTTGACCAGCGGGGTCAGCATGTCGAACTGGTCGGTGGTGATGCCGCTGCCGCAGTGGCCCATGGCGGGCACGGGGAACAGGCGTGCAAAGTTGCTCGCATCGCCCTGGTTGGCAGCGGCCACGCCCTTGTACCAGTTCACGGTGTCGTCGTATGAGAACACGGCATCGCCCGTGCCGTGGAACACCATGACCTTGGCGCCACGGCCTTTCAGCTTGGCCAGGTCGGTGGGGTTGGGCGGCGTCATGAACGACATGGACGATGCGGTGAACGTGGTGTTGGTGGCAAAGATGGAGGCGGCCAACTGGTCAATGTTGGCCGTGGCCAGCGTCTGCTGCACGGGGGGCGTGCTGAACACGGTGCCCGAGGACAGTGGGTCCAGCACCTGGCCGATCACGAACTCCCAGGTTGCCCAGTCCTGGTTGGCGATGCCGGGGTCCAGCGGGAAGGTGCTGTAGATGGCGCCGCCTGCCGATGTCTTGGCCCCGGTGTGGATCTCGGCCACCATCGTCTTTTGTTCGGCCGTGAGGCAACTGCCATCGCGCGCGCCGGTGCAGGTGGGCACGTCGTCGTTCAGCTTGAACTGGGTCTGGCAGGCCGCCACATCGCCCACGATGCCGTCGGTCACGCCGTCCAGCGCATCGCACTTGGCCAGGATGCGGTTCGATACCAGCGTGCGCTCGGCGGGGGTGAATGCGGTGCCGATGTCGGGCACCGGAAAGCCGCCCAGCCAGGCGGGCGCGGTGGTCATGGCGCCGGGCGTGGCCAGGGCCGCGTACTTCTTGGCGCCCCACACCTGGCTGACTGCTGCCTTGGGCAGGTTGAAGCCTGGGTCGCCCGCGAGGAAGCCGTCGTATTCATTGGCCAGCCGCGACATGGCCACCATGGTGTGGCGCCCGCCGTTGGAGCAGCCGCCGAAGTACGAGCGGTCTGGCGCGCGGCCATAGGCCAGCTCGATGGCGTTCTTGGCCATGGGTGTGAGCTTCTGGGGCGCCTGGTAGCCGTAGTCCAGGCGGGCTTGCGGATCGAAACCGAAGGTGTTGTTCTGTGCGCCGGTGTGGCCGGCATCCGAGCTGATGACCGCAAAGCCTTGGAGCAAGGCGCTGGTCACCTGCACGCCCGAGCTGTAGCTGCCGGTGGCGGGCACCACGCTGCCGTCCAGCCCACCGTTGGCCTGGTAGTAGAAGCGGCCGTTCCAGGCGTTGGGCAGGCGCATCTCGAAACCGATGGCGTAGTTCTTGCCATCCACAGCGCTGACGCGCGAGTGCATGGTGCCGGTGATCTGGCAGTGCGCTGCCACGGGGGTGCCCGCCACGGTCAGCGTACCTGCCGCTACGGGGCTGGCCGCCGTGATGGTGGTGTTGGGAAAGTTGATGCGTGCGGCCAGGTCGCTGCACGATTTCAAGGTGCCCGGGTTGGCGGCTGCAAGCTGCGGCAGCCCTGCATCTGACGATCCCCCTCCGCACCCGATCAGCAGGGCTGCCGGCAGGGCCGACAGGGCGAGAGGGTGGATGCGCATTCTTCTTTTGGTAATGGTCATGCTGTTGTCTCCGTTTGTTATCTGAGGCCCAGGGAAACCCGCAGCGCGGCCTCAATGCACTGCAGGAGTTGGTGCAGCCCTACCAGCGATTGCTACTAATGTTGTAGCTGTTAGCGCTTGTCCATCAAGCGCTGGCGGCCAATTTGTTTTTGATTTCCAGAGACTGTGCAATGCGTTGGCGCAGGATGGCGGCGCGCATGTCGAATTCGGGCAGCACCCACTGGGTGAGTGCCTGGGCAGGGGCGTTCCAGCGCTCGCCGTGGCTGGCCGCGCCGATCTGGCACCAGGCCCAGTCCAGCAGCACCAGCGCCACGGCGCGCAGGTAGTCGTCGGCCACCCAGTAGGGCAGTTCGGCGTCGGACTGGGCGGCAATCGCCAGCGTCTGTGTGATCTCCACCAGCGCATGGCGGCGTGCGCTGGCCGCAGGGCTGGGCGCTGTGCCGGGCAGTGTGGTCAGCAGCGTTGCCAGGCCCTGGCCGCCATCGGCCAGCACCTTGCGCACCAGCAGGTCAATCGCCTGGATCTCGTTGGTGCCCTCGTAGATCATGGCCACGCGCGCATCGCGCACGATCTGCTCGATGCCCCATTCGCGCACATAGCCGTGGCCGCCAAACACCTGCAGGCAGGCGCTGGCGCCGTGGAAGCCCTGTTCTGTGAGCGCGGCCTTGAGCACGGGCGTGACCAGTGCACACCAGCGCTGGGCGGCGGCGCGCTCGCCCGCGTCGGTGCTGTGCTTGGCCACATCGAGCTGCAGTGCCGTGTGGTAGGCCAGCACACGGCCGCCGTCGATCCAGGCGCGCTGCGTGTGCAGGATGCGGCGGATGGCGGGGTGGTCGTGGATGAGGCTGGTGTCTTTGGCGCCGGGGGCGCGCATCTGGCGGCGCTCTGCCGCGTAGGCGCTGGCCTTTTGCCATGCGGCTTCCAGCAGGCCAATGCCTTGCAGGCCCACATGCAGGCGCGCGGCGTTCATCATCACGAACATGGCGTTCAGGCCCTTGTTCGGCTCGCCCACCAGCCAGCCGGTGGCGTCGTCAAAGCGCATCACGCAGGTCGGGCTGCCGTGCAGGCCCATCTTTTCTTCGATGCGCTCGCACACCACGGCATTGCGGCTGCCGTCTGGGAGCACTTTCGGTACGAGGAACAGCGACAGCCCCTTGGGGCTCGCCGGTGCATCGGGCAGGCGTGCCAGCACCAGGTGCACGATGTTGTCGGTCAGGTCGTGTTCGCCGCCGGAGATAAAAATCTTGCTGCCGTTCACCCGCGCGCTGCCGTCGGGCTGCGGCACGCCGCGTGTGCGCACCAGGCCCAGGTCGCTGCCAGCGTGGGCTTCAGTCAGGCACATGGTGGCCAGCCATTCGCCGGTGGCGACCCTTTCCAGGTACTGGGCCTTCAGGGCATCGCTGGCGTGGTGCTTGATGCACTCGTACGCGCCGTGCAGCAGGCCGGGCGCCATGGTCCAGCCGTGGTTGGCACCGGCCAGCCATTCAAACAGCACACATTCGAGCACTGCGGGCAGACCCTGGCCGCCGTCCTCGGGCGCGCACGACAGCGACGGCCAGCCCGCCTGCCAGAAGGCCTGGTAGGCATCGCGAAATCCTGCGGGCGTGTGCACTTTGCCTGCGTCAAACCGGCAGCCCTCTTCGTCGCCACTGCGCTGCAACGGGGCGATGGCGCTGTCCACAAACTTGGCGGCCTCGTCCAACACCTGCGCAGCCAGCTCGCCATCGGTGTCGGCAAACGGCGCCAGCGCCTGCCACCGCGCAGGGGCCTGCAGCACCTCGGTCAGCAGGAACTGGATGTCGGTGAGGGCCTGACGTGCTTGCATGAATTGCTCACTATTTGATAGCTAATGGCGCTTTACAGATAAGCGCTAGAGGCTGTTTTTTCTTGAAACGGGCAGCCTTGGGTACGGAGCCGTTCACCCAGGGCTTGTCGAAGGGCGGCACAAGCGGCGTGCCCTGGCTTCGACAGGCTCAGCCCGAACAGTTGGGGCGAGGGTTGCGCCCGCCACCCGTCGATACCGGCGCGCCCCCAGGCGAGGGCCGCCGCGCAAGGGCCGCCCCGCCGCGCTGGCGGCGTCCCCCTGGGGGGAAGGCGCGTCAGCGCCTCAGGGGGGTTCCTCAAGAATCTGCGGTGAAGCCAATCTTCTTGATCAGCGGGCCCCAGGTGTCGTACTCGGCCTTCTGCCAGCGCGCTTGTTCCTCGGGCGTGGAGCCGTGGGGCATCAGACCCACGATGGCCAGGCTGTCGATGACCGACTTTTCCTTCAGGGCGGCGTTGATGGCAGCGTTGGCGGCGGCAATCACGGGCTTGGGCGTGGCGGCGGGGGCGTAGAAGCCAAACCATTCTTCAGTGGTCAGCTCGGGGAAGCCCTGCTCGGCGAACGTGGGCACATCAGGAACGTACTGCGAGCGCTTGGGGCCCGAGGTGGCCAGGATGCGCAGCTTGCCCGCCTTGTAGTTGGCAATGAAGTCACCGTGCGGCGTGACCATGGCAGCCACCTGGCCGCCCACCACGTCCGTCACGCCGGGAATGGAGCCACGGTAGGGCACGTGGCGCAGGTCCACGCCGCTGTTGATGCCCAGCAGCGCACCCAGGAAGTGCGGCGTGGAGCCCGCGCCGGGCGAGCCGTAGCTGGCGTCCTTGGGGTTGGCCTTGGCCCAGGCCAGGAAGTCCTTCACGTTCTTCACGCTGGCGGGCACCATGGGGCCCACGGCCAGTCCGTGGTGCATCACGGCGGCAATCGACACGGGCGCGAAGTCCTTGTCGGTGTAGTTCATCTTGCTGTAGATGTGCGGGTAGTTGGCAATGGCCGACACCTGCGCCAGCGCCAGCACCGAGCCGTCGGCGGGTGCTGCCTTCAGCGTCTCCAGCGCAATGCGGCCGCCCGCGCCGGGTTTGTTCTCCACCACGCCAGCGTTCTTGCTGAAGGCGCTGCCGCCCCATTTTTCTGCCACGCGACGGGCCACGGTGTCGCCCGAGCTGCCAGCGGGGAAGCCGAAATACACCTTCACCTGGTCTACCTGGGCGTGGGCAGCAAAGGGGTGCAGGGCGCCCAGCGCGGCGCTGGCGCCAAAGGCCTGGACGAGTTGTCGGCGGGTGATGGTCATGGTGTTGTCTCCTGGTATGACGGGGTAAAACTCAAAAAATTGGAACGGGGCTTTTCACGCCCTCTCGTTATCTGGCAAATGGCGACGCATTTCCTGAGGCGCTCCAAACGGGCGCTGCATAAGCCAGCGCCACCGTGGAACTGGCTTTGCCAGGCCACGGGTGGCGTCCCCCAGGGGGGGGATTGCGCGAAGCGACTCAGGGGGGCTTCTCATCTCGGCGCCATGCGCAGTGCGCCATCGAGGCGGATGACTTCGCCGTTGAGATGGCCGTTGGTCACGATGTGGCAGGCCAGCTCGGCAAACTCCTCGGGCTTGCCCAGGCGTGGCGGGAAAGGGATGCTGGCGGCCAGCGACTGCTGCACGGCCTCGGGCAGTTCCTTCATCAGCGGCGTGGCAAACAGGCCGGGCGCCACGGTGCACACGCGGATCGCGTGCTGGGCCAGGTCGCGCGCCATGGGCAGCGTCATGCCCGCCAGGCCCGCCTTGGAGGCGCTGTAGGCCTGCTGGCCCACCTGGCCGTCAAAGGCGGCGACGGAGGCGGTGAACATCATTACGCCGCGCTCGCCGTTGTCCAGCACGTCGAGCTTGCTGCAGGCGGCGGCAAACAAACGGCTCACGTTGTAGGTGCCGATCAGGTTGATGTTGACCACGCGCACAAAGTCTTCCAGCGGCGCGGCACTGCCATCACGCTGCACCACGCGTTTGGCGCTACCGATGCCTGCAACATTCATGAGAATGCGCGCGGGGCCGTGGGCGGCGGCGGCCTTGTCGATGGCGGCCTGCACGCTGGCGGCGTCGGTGATGTCGCAGGGGCAGGCTACGCCACCAATGTCTGCGGCGACTTTTTCAGCCAGTTCGGCATTGCGGTCCAGCACCGCGACCTTGGCGCCCTGGGCGGCCAGTGCGCGTGCGGTGGCTTCACCGAGGCCCGATGCGCCGCCGGTCACGAGGGCGGCTTGTCCTTGAATCTGCATGGTGGTGTCCTTGGGTAGTCGTTCAGTTCAGGTCAATTCATTTCTGGGGCACGAGGGTGAATGGCAACTTGCCTTCGTGCATGGCTTCCACCAGGTTGGCGCGGTGTTTGAGCACGGCGCGCTGGTTGATGGAGCCCTTGTCGGTGACCTCGCCCTTGTCGAGCGAGGGCGGCTCGGCCATCAGGTGCATGCGGGCCACACGCGTGGCACTGCCCGTGGCTTGTGCGGCCAGCTGGTTGATCACCTGCTGAAAGTGCTGCTGCACGGGCGCGCTCTCCAGCACCTGTGGCAGGCTGGCGTCGCTGGGCAGCCCCGCCAATGTGCGGATATGGGGCGTGGGGATCAGCAGCGCGCCCACTTCCTTGAGGTTGATGCCGGTGATGACGGCATCCTGCACATAGGGTGCGCAGGCAGCGATGATCTTGGCGCGCATGGGGCCCACGCTCACGAAGGTGCCGGTGGAGAGCTTGAAGTCCTCGGCAATGCGGCCGTCGAACTTCAGGCCCTTGTTGTGGTCGGTCTCGTCGATCCACTTCACGGCGTCGCCGGAGCAGTAGAAGCCTTCTTCGTCGAACGCCTCTTGCGTGGCCTCGGCGTTGCGCCAGTAGCCCTGCGTGATGTTGGGGCCGCGATAACGCACCTCGACCTTGCCATCAATCGGCACCAGCTTCAACTCCAGGCCCGGCGTGGGCACGCCGATGTCGCCTGCCTGCACGTTGGGGCTGTTCACGGCCACGCAGAAGGGGCAGCCCTCGGTCATGCCCAGGCCGGTGTTCATCACGATGCGCTCGCCCACCTCCTGCTCGGCCACTTCAAAGAGGGCATCCCAGATGGGTTGCGAGAGTGCGGCAGCGGCAAAGAAGAACATCTTCACGCGGCTGAGCAGGTTCTTGCGCAGCTGCGCGTCGGTCTTCATGGTGTGCGCCAGCACCTCGAAGCCCGTGGGCACGTTGAAGTACACCGTGGGCGCGATCTCGCGCAGGTTGCGGATGGTCTCGGCCATGCCCGCGGGCGTGGGGCGGCCTTCGTCCAGGTACTGCGTGCCGCCGTTGTAGATGACGATGCCGAAGTTGTGGTTGCCGCCGAAGGTGTGGTTCCACGGCAGCCAGTCCACCAGCACCAGGTCTTCCTCGGCCAGCACGGGCATGGACTGGTTCATCTGCTGCAGGTTGGCGGCCCACATGCCATGCGTGATGATCACGGCCTTGGGCGCCTTGGTGGAGCCCGAGGTGAACATGAACTTGGCAATGCTTTCGCCCGTGATGGCGGCGTGCGCGGCGTCCACGGCGGGCGTGGCCTCGGTGGCCAGCAGTGCGCTGAATGGGGTGGTACTCCGGCCGGGCAGTGTGCCCTCGATCAGCGCCACCTCTACGTCGGCGCCCACCGTGGCGTTGATGGCGGCGGCAAAGCGCTCGCCGCTGCTCGCAAACACCAGGCCGGGCGTGAGGGTGTCGATGGCGTGGCGTAGCTTGTCGTAGTCCTTGCTCACAGTGGAGTAGGCGGCGGACACGGTGCACTGCGGCACGCCCGCCACCAGGCAGCCCAGCGACAGCAGGGCATGCTCCAGATCGTTTTCGCTGAGCATGACCACGGGGCGGTCAGCACTCAGGTTGCGGTCGAGCAGCGCTTGCGCAATGCGGCACGCACTGTCCCATGCCTCGCGGTAGCTGATGTGCCGCCAGTCGCCCAGGCTGCCGTCGGCGTTCTTCACACGCTGCGCCATCCAGGTGCGGTCGGGCGTCGTCTGCGCCCAGTGCGCCAGGCGGTCGGTCAGGCGCACGGGGTGGGGCTGCAGGTCTTGCGTGGCGCGCACATAGACCACGCCGTTGTCGCCCTGGCGGGTGGTGACCTCGGTCACGCCAAAGCGCAGCGGCCGGTAGCGGGGGGTGGGGGCGGTTGCCATCATGGGTGCTTTCAAGAACTCACTGGCGCGGGCGGGGGCTCGCATCTTCAGGCCTTCTGGACCTTGGCTGCCTTGCCGTCGAGGAAGGCGCGCACGCGGGCCTTGGCTTCGGGCGCGCTCTGGGCAATGGCGGCCATCATGGCTTCGGTCATCAGGCCCTGGTCGGACGGCTGTTCGGCAATGCGGGGCAGCGCGTGCATGAGTGCGTAGTTGGTCAGCGGTGCGTTCTGCGCAATGCGCTGGGCCAGCTCAAAGGCCTTGTCGAATGCGGTGCCGGTGGGCACGAGGTATTGGGCAAAACCCACACGCTCGCCGTCCACGGCGTTGTAGACGCGGCCGGTCATCATCATGTCGGTCATGCGGGCCGTGCCGATCAGGCGCGGGATGCGCACCGCACCGCCGCCGCCCACGAAGATGCCGCGCGAGCCTTCGGGCAGTGCGTAGAAGGTGGATTCATCGGCCACGCGGATGTGGCAGGCGCTGGCCAGCTCCAGCCCGCCGCCCACCACCGCGCCGTGCAGCGCGGCCACCACGGGCACGGGGCCGAACTGCACGCGGTCCAGCGCTGCATGCCACATGCGCGAGTGGTGCAGGCCCTGGCCCGCGTCGCGCTCTTTCAGCTCCGAGAGGTCGAGGCCCGAGCAGAAGTGCTCGCCATCGCCATCGATCACGGCGGCGCCCACGCTTGCGGGCAGGTTGTCCATCACGTCGCGCAGCGCCAGGATCAGGCCGTCGTTCAAGGCATTGCGCTTGGCGGGGCGGGTGAGGCGGATGACCGCGATTTCCTCGCGTTCGCCACGGATTTCAAGGGAGATGTCGGAGTTCTTGGTCATGGTGGTGTGAGTGAGTTAGGGAAATTATGGTTATCAAAAATAACTAAAACAAGACCGCAAGGCCGCTCTTTGCTAGGGGGTTTCCCTAGCTTTTCAAGAGACTCATATGGTTATGATAAATAACTAAAATTGGTGCGCAATCCAAGCAAGGACCCTGTCATGAACGCCTTCATCCCCTACGGTATCTACTGGTCGTCCCCGTTTGCCAAGTGGCAGGGCACGCTGGCCAACCTCAACGCGCTGCCGCTGGCCGCCGCCGTAGGCAAGCAGGCGCTCGCCGCGCGGGGCTACGACCTGGCCGCGGTGGACCTTGCGATCCTCGGCATCACCAATCCCCAAAAGGGCAGCTTCTACGGCCTGCCCTGGGTCACCGGCATGATGGGTATCGACCGTGTGGCCGGGCCCACGGTGCAGCAGGCCTGCGCCACCAGTGTGCGCGCGCTGCAGATGGCTGCACAAGAGGTGGCCTGCGGCACGGCCACCAGCGCGCTGCTGGTGATGGCCGACCGCCAGTCCAACGGGCCGGTGGTGTACTACCCCGACTCCAGCGGCACGGGCGGCTATGGCATTACCGAGCACTGGGTGCCCGACAACATGGGCCACGACCCGTATGCCAAGAACCCCATGCTGCAGACCGGCGAGAACGTGGCGGCGCGCTATGGCATCAGCACCGAAGAGCAGCATGCGCTCAAGCTGCACCGCTACCACCAGTACCAGGAGGCCCTGGCCAACGACCGCGCCTTCCAAAAGCGCTACATGGCCGATGTGCCCGTCACCGACTCCAAATTCCGCAAGCAGACCGGCACGCTCAGTACCGACGAAGGCATCTTCCCCACCACCGCCGAAGGCCTGGCCAAGCTCAAGCCCGTGAAGGAAGGCGGCACGGTGACCTTTGGCGGCCAGACGCATCCGGCCGACGGCAACGCGGGCGCCATTGTCACTACCCGCGAACGCGCGCGCGCCGTAGCCACCGACCCCGGCATCGAAGTGGAGATCCTGGGCTTTGGCATGGCGCGCGTGGAGGCGGGCTACATGCCCATGGCACCGTCGCCTGCCGCGTTCAACGCGCTCAAGAACGCGGGCCTTTCCATCAGCGACGTGGCGGCCATCAAGACGCACAACCCCTTTGCCGTGAACGACATCGCCCTGGCGCGCGACACCGGCTTTGCCTGGGAGCGCATGAACAACTACGGCAGCTCCATCATCTGGGGCCACCCGCAGGCGCCCACCGGCATGCGCGCCATCATCGAACTGATCGAAGAGCTGGTGCTGCGCGGCGGCGGCGTGGGCCTGTTCACCGGATGCGCTGCAGGCGACACCGGCTATGCCACCGTGCTGCGTGTGACCGACACCAAAACCACTTCCAAGGCCTGACCATGACTACCACTTCGACAAGCTCTTTCTCCGCGCCCCTGAACGCCTGGCTGGTGGACGGCGTGCGCACGCCCATGGTCGATTACTGCGGCCCGCTGGGCCATGTGTCGCCCACCGACATGGGCATCAAGGTGGCGCGCGCCGTGCTGGAGCGCAGCGGCGTGCCCGCTGCCGATGTGGGCTCGGTCATCACGGGCTCCATGGCGCAGGCCGATTTCGACGCCTTTGTGCTGCCGCGCCACATTGGCCTGTATGCAGGCGTGCCGCAAGCCGTGCCAGCCATCCTGGTGCAACGCATCTGCGGCACGGGCTTTGAGCTGTTCCGCCAGGCCGCCGACCAGATCGCGCTGGGCTACACCGACGTGGCGCTGGTGGTGGGCACCGAGTCCATGACGCGCAACCCGATTGCGGCCTACACACACCGCACCGGCTTCAAGCTGGGCGCGCCCGTGGAGTTCAAGGACTTCCTGATGGAGGCATTGATCGACACCGCAGGCCCGGTGACGATGATCGAGACCGCCGAGAACCTGGCCAAGAAATACGGCATCACGCGGGAAGACGTGGATGCCTACGCCTCGCAGTCCTTTGCCCGCGCGCTCAAGGCGCAGGAGGATGGCTTTCTGGCGGGCGAGATCGTGCCCGTGACCAGCGAAAAGTTCGAACTGGCAGGCTACGCCACGCGCGGCATTACGCTGCCGCGTAAGGTCGCGCAGCTCGACCGCGACACGCACCCGCGTCCTTCGCCGGTCGAGGCCCTGGCCGCGCTGCGCACCGTGTACCCAGGCGGCGTGCAGACCGCCGGCAACAGCTCGGCCCTGGTGGACGGCGCCGTGGGTGCCGTGGTGGCCAGCGATGCCTATGTGCAGCAGCGTGGCCTCAAGCCGCTGGCGCGCCTGCGCGGTGTGGCCGCTGTGGGTGTGGCGCCCGAGTACATGGGCATCGGCCCGGCCCCGGCCATCCGCGCGCTGCTGGCGCGCACCGGCCTCACGCTAGATGACATCGGCCTGTTCGAGATCAACGAAGCCCAGGGCGCACAGACCCTGGCCGTGGGCCGCGAGCTGGGGCTCGACCTGAACAAGCTCAACGTGAACGGCGGTGCGATTGCCCTGGGCCACCCGCTGGCCGCCACCGGCGTGCGCCTGACCGTGACGCTGGCGCGCGAACTGCGCCGCCGAGGGCTGCGTTACGGCATCTCCAGCGCCTGTGTGGGCGGCGGGCAAGGCATTGCTTTGCTGGTCGAGAACACCGACGCGTAAATCCAGTCTTCACACCCATTTGCAAGAGCACAGCACCATGAAAATCATCACCGCAGCCCAGGCGGGGGCCCTGATCCCCGACAACGCCACCATCTTTCTGGGCGGTCTGGCCGTCTCCAGCCTGCCGGAGGAAGTGCTCAAGGGCATTGAGAAAAACTTCCTCGACCACGGCAGTCCGAAGAACGTGACCACCTGGGCCTGCGGCGCCATTGGCAACAGCAAGGACGCGGGCATGGTGCACTTTGCCCACCCCGGCATGATCAAGCGCACCGTGGCCGGCCACTTCGGCCAGACCGGCGCCGAGATGATGAAGATGGTGTTTGACGGCGAGGTGGAGGCCTACAACTTCCCGCAGGGCAGCCTGTCGCACCTCACGCGCCACATTGCCAGCCGCAGCCCCGGGCTGCTGACCAAGGTGGGCCTGGGCACGTTTGTAGACCCGCGCATCGAAGGCGGCAAGCTCAACAGCAAGTCCACCGAAGACCTGGTCAAGCTCGTCGAATTCAACGGCGAGGAATGGCTGTTCTACCCCTCGCCCAAGGTCGATGTCGCCATCATCCGCGGCACGCTGGCCGACGAGAACGGCAACATCACGCTCGACAAGGAAGGCGTGCTGCTGGAGCAGATCAACATCGCCCACGCGGCCAAGGCCTGCGGCGGAATCGTGATCGCGCAGGTGGAGCGCATCGTCAAGGCGGGCAGCCTGCACCCCAAGTCGGTCAAGGTGCCGGGCGTGTCAGTGGACTATGTGGTGGTCAGCCAGCCCGAGAACCACATGCAGACCATCACCACGCAGTTCAACGCCGCGCTGTGTGGCGACGTGCGCGTGCCGGTGAACTCGCTGGCGCCCATGGCACTGGACGAACGCAAGGTCATCGCACGCCGCACCGCGCTGGAGCTGAAGCCGGGCGCCATCACCAACCTGGGCATCGGTATTCCGGCCGGTGTGCCGTCGGTGGCGGCGGAAGAGGGCGTGGCGGACCAGTTCACGCTGAGCGTGGAAAGCGGCATCACCGGCGGCATTCCGGCGCAGCTGGGCGACTTTGGCACGGCCTACAACGCCGACGCGATCATTGAGCAGTCGTTGCAGTTCGACTTCTACGACGGCGGCGGGCTGGACGCGAGCTTCCTGGGCCTGGCGCAGGCCGACAACCACGGCAACGTGAACGTGAGCAAGTTCAACGGCCGGCCCGTGGGCTGCGGTGGTTTTGTGAACATCACGCGGTCCACCAAGAACCTGGTGTTCTGCGGCACCTTCACGGCGGGTGGCCTGGAGGTGAAGGTGGCCGACGGCCAGCTCACCATCGTCAAGGAAGGCCGCTCGCGCAAGTTCATCGAGAAGGTCGAGCAGATCACCTTCAACGGGCTGGATGCTGCCCAGCGCGAGCAGAACGTGCTCTTCGTGACCGAACGCGCCGTGTTCCACCTGACCACCGAAGGCCTGGAGCTGACCGAGATCGCGCCTGGCATCGACCTGGAGCGCGACGTGCTGGCGCACATGGGCTTCAAGCCGATCATGCGCAATGTGAAGACCATGGACGCGGGCCTGTTCCACGAAAAGTGGGGCGGGCTGGCGGCGGCCATGGCCGCGAAGTCTCAGGCGGTGGCACCGGCGGCCGTAGGCCAATAAACGGGGCGCTGAAGCGGCCCGGAGCCGGGCGCAAAAATAGCCAAAAACCAAAGACCGAGGGGCGCTGGCTGCAGCGCCCCTTTCCCCCTTTTTCTTTGTCAGGCCCCGTCGCGGGCGTAGACCTTCTGCAGCAGGCGGATCAGCGTCTTGCGTTCGGTGGCCGTGAGGCCGGCGGTGGCGTCCACCTCCAGCTGCGCGGCGGTCTGCTCGGCCTGGGCCGTCAGCTCCACACCGGCGGGCGTCAGATGCAGGCCCATGGCGCGGCCGTCGCTGGGGTGGGGGCGGCGCTCGATCAGGCCGCGCCGCTCCAGCGCAGCCACTAGGCCCACCAGATTGGGTGGCAACACGCCCAGCGTCACGCACAGCTGGCGCGAGGTCACGCCCGGGTTGTGCGCCACCAGCGACAGCACCGAAAAGTCCACCACCTTGAGGCGGTACACCGCCATGCGCTCCATGAACACCTCGATCACGGCCAGCGACGCGCGCCGCGCGTTGTAGCCCACCAGGGTGCGCAGAAAGCCGGTATCCACCGATTCCGGTGCGGGCGCCGGGTTGGCTGGAACCATGGAGGCGGTGGTCTTTTTGGTGGGGCGAACGCTGGACATGGGGTGATTGTGGCGGGGGGTGGGCGGGGGTTGGCAGCAGGTTGCGCGGAAATTTGATTCAAATCAGCCGCTAGCGCTTATTTGATGTATATCTATTGCTATCAAAATTATAGTAATTGATGTGTGGCAGGCGACACACACGGTGCAGCATCGGCGCCTGTGGCTCTCAGACGGGGCTGCGCAGCACGCGCCGGTATTGCACGGCCTCGGCCACATGGCCCACTTCGGTCGAGGGTGCACCCGCCAGGTCGGCAATGGTGCGCGCCACCTTCAGCGCACGGTGCGTGCTGCGGGCCGACCAGCCCAGGCGGGCAGCGGCGGTGTTGAGGAATTTGGCGGCGGCATCCTGCAGGTGCAGGTGGGTGTCGATCTCCTGGCCCTGCAGCGCCTGGTTGGTCTTGCCTTGCCGCGCCAGTGCCACGGCGCGGGCCTGCGCCACGCGTTCGCGGATCGCCTCGCTGGCTTCGCCCGCGGGTGCCTGCACCAGCTGGTCGGCGGGCAGGGCGGGCACCTCCACATGCAGGTCAATGCGGTCCAGCAGCGGGCCGCTGAGCTTGGCCTGGTAGCGGTTCACCTGGTCGGGCGTGCAGCGGCACGCGCGCTGGGTGGAGCCCAGGTAGCCGCACGGGCAGGGGTTCATGGCCGCAATCATCTGGAACCGGGCGGGGAAATCCGCACGCTGCGCCGCTCTGGAGATGGTGATGTGTCCTGTCTCCAGCGGTTCACGCAGGGCCTCCAGCGCAGCGCGCGGAAACTCGGGCATTAGGTTGCAGGAACTGTCTGTATGTGTTTCCATGCATTTACCTCCGATAAGGTGCAGTGAACTAGGAGCATTGCATGCGCATCGAATTGATCCGCCCATCTCAGTCATTCCGTGATGCAGAAGAAGTCGTCGCCCTCGCCGGACTTCCCGAGGATCTCGCACTTCTGTACTCGATAGACCTGCCGGTGCTTCCCGTCTTACTAGACGATAACGGTCTGCCTTTGGATCTTCCTAATCAGTTCATCGCGTCCCTTGCGCTACTGAGGTCGAGTGCTACCGGTAAGACGGCCTCGACCTACGCGGAATGTTTGCTTGCTTGGTTGAGGTTCATCGATTCAAAGGACTCTTCGCTCGGAGAAGCTACAGAGGAGATGCTAGCTACCTTTAGGAACGCACTTGTCAGCACTCAAGGTCGGGGTGGTACGAAGGCATACACAGCAAACACGGTGAATCTTCGTGTGACCGCGGTGGAAGCTTTTCATGCGTGGTTGCATCGAAAAAAACTTCTTCTGACTCCGCTTGGTGATTTTGTTTGCACCCGAAATTCGCTGCGGCTGCCGTATTGCGGCGAACGTAGTCAAACACACCGTTCATCAGATAGCCTTCGAATCGCCCCAACTGAGTCGACACCCCACACGCTTGGCTTTGAGGAGCTAGCGCGTCTTTTTGCCATAACTCCCGAACCATTCAAATTAATGTTTCGGTGGGGATTGGTTACAGGGCTAAGGCGTTTCGAAGTTGCGAACCTTCGTTTAAGTCGACTTATGACGCCGGCACAAATTGCTTCCAGCGGATTGGATCCCGTTCCAATTGACGTCGTTCGAAAAGGTGGCAGAACCGCCACCATTTACGCACCCGCCGCGCTCGTAGAGGAAACACACTGGTATTGCTTAGTAGACCGACCGGTACCCTTAAATGGCCGATATGCGGATTATGTTTTTCTGAGTCAAAGGGGCGCCCCATTTGCCGTCGAAACACTGAGTCGAGCGTTTAGAAAATATGCGAATCTTGTAGGGAGTCGTGCAACGCTGCATCATTTGCGGCATTCGTTTGCAATTTATTGTTTGGGTTATTTGGAGTCAGTTGAAAATACCGGAAAACAAATAAACCCAGTAAAAATTGTTCAATTTTTACTGGGTCATGCAAACGTTACGACAACTGAAATTTATTTGCGGGCTCTTGAAGTTAGCTCCGACGAGGTTAGAGAAGCGCTTAGCTTTCTCTACGGGGCCACCCGATGAAGCCACTAGCAGTTCGCCCGATCCGTACAGGCTATGTACTCGAATTGTGGGTTGGGGAGAATACCGCTCCTATGTCGATACTCGATTTTCATGCAGCGGGATTCTCAAAAGTATTAGCTGAAGCAACCGCTAGGTCATTCGTTGCTTTGCAAGGCGGGAATGCTGTCGAATCTCAAAATGCGAATTGGCGGTTGGTGAGGAGTTTTGGAAATTTCTTGTCGAAGGAATATGGATATATAAAAAAATTTCCCGCAGATTGTTTGAAGCGTTTTGGCAAATATTTGGAAGCGACTGGGAAGTCACTGACAACTACAGGCGCTGCGTACAACGCAGCATATCGAACTCTTAACTGGTTGCTTAGAAATATTCCGGAGGTCATCGACAGGAATATTCGGCTCGAGAGAGGCCAGGCAGCATCGCTTGCGAAATCTAGCCCTAAGACAAGGAAGAATCCTCCTGATGCCGAAGTACTGGCGCAAATTCTTGCTTGTTGCTATGCGGACATTGAAGCCAGTGAAGCTGCGCGAGTTAAATTTCGCCTATTGCCTTTGAGCGAAGAGCCGATTCTGATCGCGGATGTTCTACTATCTTTGCTCGGAGCGGGAGGTGGAATGCTCGCTACTGCGGAGCAACTCAAACAGGCCCCTAAACAATATAGTCTCAAGAAAGCAATCAATGAGTGTGGTGGTTTGCGCGAGATATATTCGAAGTACTACCTATCGATAGAAGATGTATTTCCGTACTACTTGGCGATTTTAGTTCAAGCCTCAGCGAATCCTCAGTCTTTGAGGCTTGCGGACATGGATTGCATCATGCCTGTTCCATTCCGAGACGATTTGGAGCGTTTTGTTTGGGTAAAGCCGAGATCGCGGAGATTGCAAATTCCAGAGTTTCATAAAGATAAAAAGTGGTCAGCGCCAAATATTGCAAGAATGCTATTAAATCAAAATCTTGAGCTGCGACACTTGGCAGTACCTGCGTATAGTGATGCATTATTCATTTGCAGAACTGTAAGTATGAAGGTGACAGTTCCAAGTTGGCAGGAAATACATAATTGTTTAATAGCATTTCGCAAGAAGCACAACCTCCCACACTTTGATCTAAGTGATCTCCGGCGCTCCGGCGCCATACTTCACCACAAAGCAGGACGCAGCATTGCAAGTGCTCAGCAACGGCTTCAACATAAAAGCCCTAAGGTCACTCAAAATTACACCTCGCTTAGTGATAGAACCACGGACCATCAGTCGCAGATCAGAAAATTTCAGGGAATAATGGTCCAGGAGGCGCAGAAATTCAATTCGGGCGAAAAGGCGGTGACTCCAAAATATACGAATTCTTGGTCGAGCGCCGAAACATTATTTGGTTTTGGATGCAAAGACCCTCTAGCTGGAATTGCGGAGGGCAGCCGTCCCGGAGTTGCGTGTCCGAAATTCAATCAGTGCTCCGGCTGTTCTGGGGCCATTGTTGTAGTGGATGATCCAGTTTGCGTAGCAAAGCTAGTAGCTGCATCACGACACCTTGATGCTGAGCGTAATCGTGCTGTGAAGGAAGGGTGGAGCAAAAGGTTTGATGCTCTTTATCAACCAACGATGGACATACTCCGAAATGACATCCTGCCCGCAGTCTCGAAGCCAGTGCTAAATAAAGCTCTGGCGCTAGGAGCACCGCCTCTGCCGCGGTTGGAGTAAGAAATGGGATCAGTGCTTTTATCAGAAGGTAAATACGTTTGGAGTTTGAGTAGCCACGCTTTATACGCCTCCGAAATTGTCGAGATTAGTTGGTTAAATTTTTTGCCGGATGGAGTTGGTACAAAATATCAAAGATCTCGACTGATTGAAGTCGGTAAGTTGTTTTTGAAGGACTATATAGAGCATCCTTCAACTAAGTGGCGTGCAGGGGTAAGTGCTCAATCGATAAATAATAAGTATCAAAATCTTCGTGTTTTTTTCCATTGGATGATGGGTCGGGGTATTTTTCGGCTATCTGAGCTATCTCCGGATGACATCATCGAATTTTTGGCGTCTAGGTCGGCACGACACTCAAATGAAATTCCTTCATCGGCGACTATTGGGTATTATTTGGACATGCTGCGAAGGCTTTCAAGAATCAGAGAGGATTGTCCATCCGGTCTTCGATTTGATATCGCAGACTATGAAGAAGAAATCTGGCGAAAGTGTCCGTCGCGAGAAAATAGACCTTGGATTGCGGTAGATGAGGATGCTGCCTTGGGCCTTATCGCTGATTCGCTAGAGTGGATTGAAAAATATGGTCCATTCTTCGTGAGGATTGCCAAGGATATATATGATGCGCATAGCCGCTGGGTAGGAAAGACAAGGCATCAGAAAGCTAAAGCACTAACGGTGCTCTATTCTGATATTTGTAAAAGAAGCGAGTTTCAGGAAATTTCTCAGAAACTTGATGTTCCTTGTAATGGCTCTGGCATCGCTGCGGCATTCACGGCGTCAGTTGGGGCGGCGATCAACGTCTTGTTATTTACTGTCGGACTTCGAGCTGCGGAGCTTGTACGCCTTGACTGCGGCTGCATTAGGGTGCGTAGTGACGAAAAATCATCGGGGGACGCTCACGTAATCGTAGGAATAGCAGCGAAAAAAAATGGAACTCCTCGTGAGTGGGCTGTCGCAGATCCGATTCCGAGTGTCATCGAATGGATTGAGAACTTACATCAGGTGGCTCGTCAGGCTACAGGAAACAAAGCACTCTTTGTGCTTAGGAGTAGCGGGGCCGCTATTCCTTTGCCTGGAAGGAGGCTGGGGCGGATGACTTCAGTGTCCCCGGTCACTGCCATGAGGGCTTTTGCGGAGGCCAAGTTCAGAGCGCGTAGGCCTAAGGTGCGAAATTTGCATCCGCATGCAGCACGAAAAACCTTTGCGGCTTTCGCGGTGCGCCGCGATAAGGCGATTCTTGAATCTTTGTCTCTGCATTTTGGTCACGCTTACCGTGCATTCACCGATGGCGCCTATTTAAATAACTTAGATCTACATAAACTGCTTGAAGAAGCTGACCGGCAGGAACTTGCCCAAGCCCTTACAAATCTACTCTCCGCAAAATATCTATCCGGCCGTGCAGCAGGAAATGTAGAAAATTTTTGGGCTTCTAGCAGTAGATTCCGTGGGAAACTAATGATAAAGAGGAAAGTGGAAGAGTTGATCGCGAGTGGTGTCCGTATTGCACCATGCAACTGGGGCTATTGTCTATATTCCAAGTCGACATCAGCATGCCACGGTGACCAGAATGGTCCAAATGAGCTAAAACGATCACCTCATATTTGTGGTGGATGCTCAAATTTTGTTGTAACTGAGAAACATGCGATTTGGTGGAATGAGAGAGCAAAGCAAGACCAAGATTTTCTCAAAAACAGATTTGTGCCCGATCAGACGAAGAGAATGGTCGAGCAGCGGCTTGAGGGAACTCATCATATCTTGCACGGGCTGGTTAACGTCTTTCATGAAAAAAAGCAGTAAAACACTAAATGTGGCTGAAAGAATTGGGGCTGTAATTGCTTTGCACAAATCCCAGTATCCCGGGGTGCCTCTTTCAATCAACTCATTGGCAAAGCAAGCGGGCGTGAGTCGGTCGAATTTATACACATCGCATGCCGATGTGATAGCGTCCCTGAAATGTCAAAAGTCTGATGTTTCTACCGCCAAGCCTGCGAAAAACTTTACAAAAATAGTTGATGAGCTTGAACAAGAGTTAAAACATTTAAAAAAAACGAACAAAGCTCTATTGTTGCTCAATGGAGCTTTGAGGACTCGCATACATGAATTAGATCGCCGCTTAAAAGACATTTGTCAGCAGTCGAGCAAGAGAAGATAGCAGACCCATGATTGGGCGATCTAGCCACAAAGGCTTGGCGGGCTATGGGCTATTTGATATAGTTTTAAAATCCCTCTTTGTGAGACGGTTCATGGAAAAGCGAAGCCGGTCAACATTGATTGAAGCGGAAAAGTACTCTCTACTGTGTGCAAGGGCGTGCAATAGTTAATTTCGATTTAATTCAAACATTTGCTGAGACACAGGCTCTGCCCGAAAATTTCTTGCTAGTCAAAGGATTAAATTCGTGTTTTGGACGGCTTGTGAAGAACAAGCTCGGTTATGCCGACACCTGCGACGATGGCCGGAAGCCCATTGCAAGATAATAGAAAACGGCCAATGACGGTTCTGTGTGTTCCAGACGACACGTAATATTTCCCGTCAACCAAATAGAAGTTCCAGTTACTCTTCTTTTGGTTGCTGAGATAGTAATCAGGATTGCTGGACATTTCCAGAAGTCCGCCATAAACACGCTTGAGTCGCCCGGACGGTCGACCGGGGGGATCGCCAAGGAGTTCGAGCCAAGAACTTCCGTAGTAGTCGGGATGTTCCGTTCCAGCCACCTGAGACAGATCGACGGTTCCCATATTTCGGTGAATACGCTCAGTCACTTGTTCTCGAAGCTCAAATTCGGAGAACCGTTCAAGCCGCTTATGGGCAAACGTAGGTATTGATGACTCAATAAGTGTTCGTAGATCAGTGTTCATGGTGCAATACAAGACTGCATTTGCTAAATGATATATTCATTAAGGCCAGCAACCTTACTCTGTTCCTAGAGTCTATCCAGACATATGCAAACTCGTTCCGCTTGTTGATTGTGAGTGGAAGACTTCGGACCTCACTTGCATTTGCTGGTCTTTTGTACGGTTTTCCTCTCGATCGACGCCGTATTTCCGGGAATGCTTAAATACCCTGCCAACGGAAGTAGCAAATGAAGCCAGAATCTCTCGAAAAACTTCGGAAAATTATTGAAGCAGAAGTACCGACACCCAGGAGGCAAATGGTCTATAAGGATCATTTCGCAGTAGGCTGCTTCCTATACGCTCAGGGACACAAGACTGCAGGCGAAAAATTGATTCGCGAGCTGTTGAATGACCTTGGATTCGAGGGGCGCAAGGCTTACTTCCACAGCTTGTTAGCCAGTCTTACAGGAAATGAGGAAGCCTACGCTCTTGAAATCCAAGCACACGCTGAAATCAATTCTCTTGTCTGGGCATTGCGAGCCTGATGCGAAATGTCTTTTTATTCAGAAGCGATTTTGCCTTAACACCACCTGTGAAAGTTTTGGGAAAACTCGGACTGTGCAAAAAACTAAGGTCCGACTAAAACGCTATTCCCTTTCTGTTTATGGCCCCATCTCTGCAAGCAGCTGTAAAACCCTGCGCGTTCCGAGCATTCGGACCCAAAGCGAGAGGTGAACGGTGCTCCAATGGACTCTTTTTGTCCGACCCGAATGCCTCTTCTGTGAATCGCTTGTTCTCTTGGACAGGCCGTGTGCGCCTGGCAACTGCGCTGGCCCTGTCTCTTGCTGGCGTTGCTCTCCCTAATCGCTCCTGGGCGCGGTTTCCGCAAATTGACAGTGCGACTCTGCTCACGCTGGAGCCCACTTCCTTGGCGCGGTGCCCGCAATTCTGTGCCAATGGCACACCACCGGCCGTCACCCGGCGGCCGCAGTTGCGGGAGCTTTGCTATGAGGCCTTTGCTGTGCTGCATTCAGGCACTGCCAAGACGCCACGCATGTGGCCCAACGGCAGAATCGGCATATGCTGGAAGGCGTCAACCAGAAACGGGCCTACACAAAAGAAAAGCCCTCGCCATCCTCGCTGAGGGCCAGTAGCGCTTACTGGTGCCGTATCGGCCTCAGGCCGCAGTGCCGTCTAGCACCTTCGCCCCCGAGAAGATGCATTCCAGCTTCTCATTGATGTAGTTCGACATCACAGGGTGTAGCGGGAGCGCCTGCCCGTTGTGCGTGTTGCACTGAGTGAAGTCAATTCGCTCCTTGTGCGGAGCACGGCAGGCAGTTATGTACTCGTTCATGAGTCCGGCGAACTCGATAAACGGATAGTTTCCGATCGTCACTGAACTGCGATAGAACGCATCCGATGCCTCTTGCATTCAAGCCAAAGCGACAAGGCGTTCATTCGCATCCATCATTTCTCTTCCTCTGCAACAGTCGTTGAGCCAGCATAGCGGCTGACTTTGGCAGTCCACTCCACGACCTTCACAGCGTCACCACGTTGAGATCTGGGCCCAGCACTTCTTTGGCCAACGGGACCAGGTGATCATGGTGGGTCAAGAACACCACCTGCATCTTGCGTGACAGTTCTCCGAGGACCTTCAACCCTGCCGCAGTCCGTCGATCATCGAAGTTGATGAACAGGTCGTCGGCAATCAGCGGCATGTTGAGCCCTTGCTCGATCTGCAGCTCCAATGCCGACAGCCGTAGCGCCAGGTAAAGCTGGTCCCGGGAGCCTTCGCTCATCCCCGACACTTCAACCTGCGCCCCGTTGGGACGGATGCCGTACAGCCTGGGCGTCTGGTCCGCAGAATCGACAAGCAGGCGCTCAAACGAGCCCAAGGTCAACGCATTGAAGGTGGCTGAGGCCTTGGCCAGCATCGGCCCCTGCCGGGTCTCCCGGAACTTCTCCATCGACCACCTGAGCAGTCGCGCGGCGGTGTGCAGCTTGAGGTAGCGCTCGGCGGCGTCCGCCATCGACGCGACAGCTTCTTGCCGGCGCGCGTCAGCCCTCGCCGCGGCATCGGTTCCATCCAAAGCCTCGAAGGTCTTGCGCTGGGTGCCATGCTGGCTGCTCAGCTGCGCGATCTCTTCAACCAGCTGCGCAGACATGGCGTTCAGTCTTTCGATCTCGGCCATCATCTCGTCGGGTGAGATCCCTTGCGCTTCCTCGCGAAGCTGTTCCAGTGTCAGCCCATCTCCGCCGTGCACCAGGTCGGACTGCGCTGCGCTGATCTTGGCCTCGTATTCTCTGCGGCGCTCTGACTGTTCAGCAGCATCCGCCAGGGCGTTGATGTCGTCGACTCCGGCCGTGGCCATCAGCGGCGCTAGGCGTGTACGTTGCGTCAACTGGCGCTGTTGGGCTTCGACGAGGTCTGCTTCGACCTGGGTCAGTTTGGCCCGAAGTTCGCGCAGCGTCTTCTCGGACTGCTTCGCGGCTGCCAGCCGTGCAAAGAGCTCTTGCGCGATGGCGCCTGCATCCTGCCCGGCGAGTTCGGTTGCTGCGCGCTGCGCAAGTGCCTGTGCAGACGCCTTCAAATCATCCATGTCCATCTGCATGGGTTCGATGCGTTCGGTGCGCAGGCTGCGCATCAGGCCCAGCAGTCGATCCATGTCCTGGATGGCTTCGGACTCCGCTTCGACCTGTTCCGCAGTCGTGTCGCCCTCGTAGCCTGCAGCGCTGACTGCGGCCTGCCATGCGCGTTCCCAGGCATCCCATGCCGCTTTCGATTGCTGGACCGCGCCCTGCAGCCTTGGCATGCTGTTCTTGGCGTCCGTCACCTGCTGCTCCAGGGTGCTGTGCTGGCCCCGGGCTTGTTCGACAGAAGCCAGCAACGTACGCGCACGCTGCAGGCAGTCATGGAGCACTGGTGCTTCTGTGTTGGCTGTTGTCTCACCGAGCATCTTGGCGATGGCCGCTGCAGCTTCATCACCCGCAGCCTGCAGGTTTTCATGCTGTTGGTCGAGCTTGGTCAGGTCGGCACTGATCTCCAGGACCGATCGGCGCTGGCGCAGCCACACGGATGCCATCTCCAGCGGGAGATGAGCAAAGCCACTGGCGTCGGCTACTGCCAGCCACCGACGCTTGCCCTCTTCCTGTCGATCGCTCGCGGCCTGTAGGCGGGTCTGCTGCAATTGCAGTTCCAGACGAACCTGATCGATCCGCTCTGCTTTGGATCGGCGGGTGGCATCCTGTTCAGCGCGATCAAGCCGGGTGTCCGCAAGCGTGTCGGCTTTGGTCACCCACTGTTCGTAGGCACCTGCCTTCGTCGTCAACTCGCCGGGAGAGGCCTTGATCGCCTGCCACTCCTGGTCTCGCGATTGGCGCGCTTCGTCGACCTGCTCGCGCGACACCGGCTGGAAATCCTCGACGAACTGCTGAAGCTCCAGGTCCAGCCGTTGCAGCTCTGCGGTCTTCGTCTCCATCGCCTGCTGCAGCGCCTGGATCTCGGAAGCACTGCTGCGGTTTACGTCAAACATGCTTTGCACGGCCGCGTCTTCAGGCACGAGCATGCCGGCCAATGCGGCGGGTTCACTGCGCCATTTGCCGAGCCCGGCGAGTGCTGTTTCCAGCGACACCCTCTGCGCTTCTGCCTTTTGCGCGAGCTGGGACACAGCGCTCGCGTGATCGCCCAGCTTGAGGGCTTTCTCGACCGCGCCTGCCAACCCTGGATGCACTTCTCGGGAGACCAGGCGACCGAGCGCCTGTTGTGCCTGTTCGAGTTGCTGTTCGCGATCGGCCAGCAAGGTCTGATTGCTGCGAAGCTGCTGGACAAGTGCGCTCCGCTCCTTGAGTTGGATAGCCAGCCTTGCGCGCACGGTGGTCGCCGGCAGGCGCTTGCGCACGGCGTCTTCGGAATCGGTCGTCCAGCCCAGTCCGCTGGCGATCTCCTGCACCCGCGCCCAATGGGTCTGGAGCTCCTCGGTGCGCTTAGCGATATCGGCCTTGTGGCTTCGGTACTGCAGCCTGCGATCGTTCAGGTCCGTGACATCCGCGGCCAGGGCCAGCAACGTCTGGTCGACTTGAACCCCCTCCAACTGCGCGCGCAGTGCGGAGCATTCCTGCTCAAGGCGCAGGCTGTCTGCCTGCGCCAGGGTCATCGCTTGCGCCGCTTCGCGGATGATGGCGGAGGCATTCTCTGGCAGCAGCGCAACGCTCTCGTTCAGGCCGAGCGCCTCCATCTGGGCCTGGGCGGCGTCCAGTGCCTGCAGCATCGGCCGCACACGCCGAATGCGTTCAAATTGGCTCAGCTGCCGGCGGATCTGTTTGTCACGCTGGCGAGCCTCGGCAAGCGCTTGCTCCGTTGCTAGCAGCGCATCGTGTTGCGACGTCCAATCCTTGGTCTTGAGTACAGCTTGCTTGAACTCGGCGTTCGCCGTGTCGTAGGTTTCTTGCGCCTGGTGGTAGACCCGGTGGCTGGCCTTGCGGGCGCCCCATAGGCTATCGGCCTCGGCTTCCAGTTTCTGCAGAACGCCTGCCAGGCCTTCGATGCCAGCGGCGGACTGGAACAGCAGCCTGCCGATATCGTCCGACGCCGACAGGATGCCGGCACCGCCTTCGACCAAGGTCGAATGGTCCAGTGCGTACATGCGCTGAAACGCATTGAGCTGCATGCCTCCGAGCCACGTCTGCAATACGGCTTCTGCAAGCACCGCATCTCCTGGCGAACGCACGGTGTTCTTGTTGCCCTTGGTTCGATCAAAAGCGAGCTGTTGCCCCTCCGATGTATCCGGCACCATCCGCTCCAGGACACCGCCAACGCGCAACTCCGACATGGGATGCAGGAAGGCCAGAGGTGTTCGGGCGGGTATCCCGAACAACCAGTCACCGATGGCCGAGCGGACGGTGGACTTTCCGGCCTCGTTGGGCCCCACGATTAGGTGGATGTCCTGCGGTTGCTTGAGCAACGGCAGGTGGCGGTCGGTGAATTTGCCGTACCGGATCAGCTTGAGTTCTCGGATGCGCATGGGAGGTGTCGATCTGAGGCGTGGTGGTCAGGCCGCGGCTCCGGAGCCTTGTTCAACCCGGGCCATCAATACCGGGGTAGCCTGGCGAACCCGATCGGCAATGAGCGACGGATCTGCCTGGCGCAGGTCTGCGAGTTCGGGGGCGGCCTGGAGCACATCGTGCGGGAGCTTCTCCAGCAGCACCTGCCAATCGGCATGCAGTGACTGCAGGAAATCCTGGTCCGCAGGGGCGGACGCGGCCAGGTCGGCGAGTGCGTCGAGCGCGTTCTGGGCATCGCCGACGCCGTCGATGACCTGCGCCTGTACCGCCAAGGTGGACACGCGCACCTTTTCGATCCAGATGCGATCCGGATCCAGTGCGACGGCCTGGGCGATTACTTCCTGGCGGAGCTGCCCCTCATCACTGGCCAGCGCCGCATGCACAGCGCATTGGCCCGTGAAACTCACGCGCACCGCCAGGGGAATGCCCGTTGGTGAGGCGTCGAGCAATTGTTCCAACGCTTGGCCGGCAGCGCGAACCGCACTGCGAAAATCCTCGCAGGCGCTGACATCAACATCCAGCGCGTGCCAGCGCAGCACGTCGACTTCGATCCGCTCGATCTCGGTGATTTCTCCAGCTTCGGCAGTGACCAGGAGAGCGCCTCGGGGGCCGGTCTCCCGGATGTGGCGGCCCTGCAGGTTGCCGGGATAGGCGATGGTGGTATCGCCACGCTCGATCCAATGCTCGTGCACATGGCCCAGAGCCCAATACTGATAGCCCTTGGCCTTCAGCTCCGCCACCGAACATGGCGAGTACTTGGCGTGTTCGTTGTTGCCTTCAAGCGCCGTATGCAGCACGCCGATGTTGAGCCAGCCTGGCACGGGCATGGGGTAGCCAGGGAGCAGGTTCTCCGTAGTGGCTGCGATCTTGAAGCTGCGCCCATGCAAGGCGACCTTGAGCAGCTCGATACGGAACGTATCGGCCTTGCGCGAGGCAAAGGCGTGGACGTTGTCCGGGAGCTCCAGGCCTTTGGTCATCTCGCTGTCGGCATCGTGGTTGCCGTAGAGCAGGTACACCGGAATGTTGGCTTCGCGCAGACGTCCCATCTGGCGGATGAAGAAGAGCCCGGTGTTGAAGTCCTTCCAGTCGCCGTCGTAAACATCGCCGGCGACAACCATGAAATCCACTTTCTCGTCGATGGCCACGGTGACCAAGCACTCGAAGGCATCGCGGGTTGCGGTGCGCAGACGATCAGCGGGGGCGTCGGGGTAGGAGGACAGGCCTTTCAGTGGACTGTCCAGGTGCAGGTCGGCGGTGTGGATGAACTTCACGAGCAAGACTCCTCTGAATGACGGGCTACCTGGCGTCTTCGGAACCGGTTCATTTGCGCGGAACGATCTGAATGGTGCCCACGCCAGACTCGGGCGGCGATGGCTCCGAACAGGGCGATGGCGATCTGGTCGAGTTCCATTGAATCCACATTCTCAGTTCGTCGGGCGTAGCGTGTCCTCGTTGGACAATGGCACAACGTTGCACTATCGGCCAATGAGGCCTCGCCATGACGTTGATCATATGGTCTCAAGAGTTTGACCCCAACTGCCATCCTCAGCAGAACCAACTCCGAATTCGAGCCCACCAACCAGCGCGATTGATCGGAGCTTGGGCCATCGGCTTTGGTGTCTGGGCATTTATGCCAAGATCCGCACTTGTCGCGTTTGAAGGCGCTTGGTCGTAATATGTCTCCTTGGTGAGCTTTTGCCTGGCGACCTGCGCTTCAATTTGAGCTTGGCTCCAAGGACCGGCTTCCAATACGCGGTTTCGGTCGATGACGTAGTGAGACCTGCAAGGCAGATTCCAACTCCCCACCGATGGCCACAACGAGATTTCTTCGCCATTGAACTTCAATTCCCAGTCTGTGGGCGTGAGCGGCGTGACTACCTCGAGCCCACACCCACAACAGCAGCTGTGAACCACCGTGCCGTACTCCATGGAAACGTACAAGATGCCTGGCTGAAGTTCCTTCGGAACTGCCTTGACAAAGCGCGGCTCAAGGCTGTCGTGTCGCATCATTGCAAGTCCTTGTTGAGCAGCATGTTGCCGTCTGTTGTATAGGAGCAGTGGAACTCCTTGTCGAGGTCCCGATAGAACCCCAGGATCTTCTTCCACTTGATAACGGCGAGTGCTGCATTCAGCATATTCAGGTCGGCGACCTGGATGTTCGATGCGTAAACGTTGTCTCCCCCTGGCTGGTCGAAGGAAATGCAGCCACGTGCCTGCTCACGTCCTTCTGGCAAACTCGCTGTAACGCGCAGGATCCCGCCGAGGGTACCGTTGGACAGCTCAATGCCCATGCCCACGTCGATGAAGGGCACCCCCATCAACTCCAGCTTTTCGACAGCCAGCCGCTTGGCATTGCCCGCATCAATGCACAGGAAGGCGAAGCTCACGCCTTCGAGCAGCTGGATATTGCTGGCATCAAGCTCCACAGGATGAGGCACGATGCCGCGGTGCATTCTTGAATAGATACCGGCAAAGTATTCCACCTTCTTCGGCACCTCTCGAAGTTGCTCCATTGAGGCGGCCCCTGGCGCCCTGAAGGCGTTGTGCTGCAGGAACTCGTCTGCGTCGATGATGCGGATCTCGCGAACCGGGGTCTTGGCAACCTGATCCAGTATGTAGGAGCCTGTGCCTCCCACGCCAATGATTGCGACGCGCTCGGCCATGAGCAGAGCTGTGAGGTTGCCGATCCCTGCCCTGTCAGACGCGGTTTCGACATAGTTGAAGATGCTGTCTTCTTCTGGATCGGGGTCACGAAGGACACGTGGCGTTGCACCGTTTTTGACGGCTGCCGGCCCTGAGATCATCGTCGCGTACGTGGACATCTTCTGGTAATAGTCGATGTAGCCCTCGGGCCCAGGCTTCCTGGAGAGCTGATACTGCGCCACCACTCCCGTGCCTTGCGGACCAGGTGCGGCGCCAGCGGCAAGCAGTGCCATTTGGTTCCCGTTGACGTCGCATGGGAACTCGCCTTCGTAGGTCACGGTGTGCGGTTCAGGCTTCTGGGTGATATTCCCTGCCAAGCACAGGCTCGACATGATGGTTGCCAGTTTGGTGTTGCCTGCCGCATCCAGGTAGGGGATCTCGCGCATGACGAGATTGCCCCCCTCCACATGCACCCGGTACCCCTCATCGCGCAAGCGCTTGAGGTCAGCATTAAGACTGAATAGTGCGGCCGACATTGATGATGCTCCCGTTTTTAACCATGATGAAGCCGCCTTTGCTCAGCTCACCACTGTGCGGCACAGAGGCTGCACGGCGGTAGCTGACCGAGTAGTCGGTGGTTGGGTTGGCCAGATCGTCTGTGTAGGCGAGTGCGACCAGCTGTTCAAAGGTTTGGCGGCTCTCCGCTACTTCAACCTCGCGACCGTTGACCACGATCTCGATAACACGCTTGCGCACGGTCTCGAAGTGCTCAACGCTTGGCAAGCTCAGATCCAAGACATCGCCAGCGAAGATCTCGCGATCCTCACCACCGCGCACGACGAGAAACACTGCTTCGCCATCTTGGAGGCCAGCCAGTGCGAAGAGGTCCGATGCGCTGATGGTCGGCGAACCCCAGGAGACTTGGCTGTTGTTGATCTTGATCTTGAAAGTGCGATCACCGCTGAAGGCGATGAACCGTTCGGCACCGCGGCCGCGCAGGTCGAACGGTTCGTCCAAACGCACGTCCTCGAAGTCCCCGTTCTCTGCCAAGATGGCAAAGAGGCTGTAGTCACCGCCTGGGTTGAGCCCGGCACTGGCCAAGATCTGACGGCCGAGCGGGATGGGATCAGCAAGGCTCAAAGCCTTGAAATTCAAGGTGTCCAGCGCGAACTGGATCCGGTACTGGGTGGCTTGACGGAGATCGCGGCCCTCACGGATCGCGTCTCCCACGTCTTCGATTTCTACGGGATTTCCGGGTTGCATGATGTGCAGTCCTTAGGTTTTGGCTGAACGGCGTCCAGCTCTACTCACCCAATCGGCGCAGTCTCATGAGGCCGGTAACTTTTTTTTAGTTGTGTGCAATCCTTTCGAGGCGTCCAGGCGGCGTTGGCCCACAGATGAAGAAGGCTGGGCAAGCTGGGCATACCCTTGATGATGGATTTGTGGGGTAGCGCCCCTGCCGAATATCCGCGAGCGAAGCACTCAGTGTGTCCCGCCGGTTCCTCAGCTTCGCCTCGGTGATCGTCAGTTCCAGGGTGGTCTCATCTGATAGATGCACAAGTTCCACCACCGCGTCAGGAAAGCTGCTCCGAGCAGCGAGTAGAAATGCGGCAGCTCCAAGGTCATCGTCTTCTTTGCCCCTGCGATGCCCTGTCCTGATTTGCCGGAACACCCGTCGACCATCCGAGCGCACCAACACGTCGTCGGGTGTCACCAAGATGCGCTCACTTCCAAGTTGAAGTCCCAACGCGAGGGCCGGCTCGCTCGTGTGGTTTTGGCGAGTGGACAAGAAGTAGGTAACCATCGAGAGCGCCAATGCCCTGAATTCCGGAGCGTACCCGTGCTCGTGAAGCCCTGTCTGCTGGAATGCCTGATCCAACTGGGCCTCTAGGCTCAAGCCCGGAGAGACGACCGACTGCTGAACCGTCTTCCGAACCGCGTCGTGCATATGAAGAAAGGGCGTTGGTGTCCGTCGTCCGCCGACTTGCAGAATGTGTGTGTAGAAGAACCTACGAGGGCATGAAGCGTACAGCGAGATCTGAGCGTTGGAAAACTGGTCACACGCAGCGAATGCAACCGCGACGGACTTTGCCTCTGGCCCTTCCACGAGTCTCAGCCTTGGTTCTACCGAGACAGGCACATATGCGTTCCCAAGTCGTTCCAAGTAGCTGGACAGACTCCGCGACCGCGGCCGATTGCCATTGGTCGCTAGCGCGGCATACATGAACAGACGATCTCTAGCCCTGGACAGGGCGACATAGAAAAGGCACTCACGCTCAGTCAGGTGCTCTTCTCGCCGAAGCGTCTCTCGATCCCCTCGCTCGCCCTCGACCATCCCCTCTGGCGGTGGGCAGGCCTGACTTTTCACGGCGCCAGGCAATGTGTCCTCATTGAGGCCCGGCATGTGAACCACAGGGAACTCCAGACCCTTGGCACCATGGATTGTCATGAGTCGGACGGCATTGATGCTCTGAGCCGCCAAGGGCAGCTGTCGCAGGTCTCGATCGTCGCCCAGGAGCAAGAGACGTCGTACTCTTTCCAGCAACCTAGTAATCGGCAGTCCCTGACCTGGGGGTTGGATTCTTGTGAAGTTGAGCAACTGCCAAGTTGCAATGCACTTGGCGGCGTCTCGAACATCTTGGGATGCTGCCAAGCGGGCGAGGATCCGTGTCTTGTTTAGAAGGAGATCGCAGAGTGCGCCCCAGGGCTCAGCATGCTCACCGATGCGAGAAAGCATCGCGGTCAAGGTCGCAAGGCTTGACTGTCCTTCGGCTGACAGGTCCGATGAATCGATGCGCAACCACCATGGGTCGCTACGGTCGTCTTGGCGCAACTGGCCAAGGATCTTCCCAGTGTCGCTTAGAGACATTGGGAACTCTGGCATGCAGGCAACCCGCACAAGACCCATGGCCCGGCGGTCCACCAGCAGCGACAGCATGGCAAGCCAATCCTTGACTTCTGGTCTTTCGAAGAGACTACCGAGAAACAGCACTGGTATGTTGAGCAGTTCGAGCTGTTCCCCCATCTCTGACAGCTTTTCGTTACCCGTGCACAGAACGACCTGGTCTCTGTAGGGTATCCGGTCGTTCACCATCTCCTGAATTGCCTCGGCAATGGCAGGCAACTGCAAAGAACCATCGGGCACTTTGCGCAGGACTGGAAGATGACCACCTTTGCCTCTTTCAGATTTGAGGAGGGTAGAACCGGTACCAACGCGCATGTCCTTCGCAAAGGATGAGAAGGCAGTAGTGATCTCCTCAACGGACCTGTAGTTAACTTTCAGTGGCTCGCGTAGCCCTCCGGGAAAATCAGCGTTGTCAAACCGGACCATATTGAACGACGACGCTCCGCGGAACCTGTAAATCGACTGCTTCGCATCACCGACAGCCCATAGATTCCGACCTTCGCCACAGATAGCTTTCAGTAAGCGCACACTGCAGCGATTGACGTCCTGGTATTCGTCCACGAGCACGTGCGTGTAGGTCCTCTGCATGTGTTGGCGCAGCTCTTCGTTCGCTTCCAACAGCAGCACGGGGCGCAGCACCAGATCACCGAAGTCAATGCACTTTGCGCGCTGCTTCAAAGCTTCATAGAGCTCGTAGACCGCCCCAACCTCGATAGCTGCCTCCGCTGCGGCAAGATCTTCGGTGTTGGCGGCTTTTGCCCGCATGCGTTCGGCGAGGGCCAGATAGGCCTCAGGATCGACAACCTCATCTTTGGCGCGGGAGATTGCGTTCAGTATGTCCACGATGATGCGCGTCGGGTCGTAGATGTTTCGATATCGGACGAGCCTTAGTCTGGGGAACTCGCGTTCAAGCAGTTCCACGGCCTCCGTCCGATCCAGCAGTCTGGGATCTGCCGGAAGGTCGAGCTCACAGTGAAATCGTCTGATCACGTCAAGACCAAAGGCATGGAATGTCCCGATCCACATCGCTGCCGCGGCTGCCTTGTCCACACGTGCAATTCGCTCAGCCATTTCGCCCGCAGCCTTGTTCGAAAATGTCAGGAGCAAAATTTTGCGCGGGTCGACACCCTCGGCAAGCAGGCTCTTCACACGAGCCACTAACGTCTGCGTCTTTCCAGTGCCAGGGCCAGCCTCAAGCAAGTAAGGTGTGCCGCGATGTTCCGCGGCTCTGCGCTGCAAGGGATTGAGCGCACGCTCGACATGGGGGGTGGCTTGCAACGAAACCGATGGCAACAGCAGCGCATCCAGAAGCTGCTGATTGACCACCGCTAGGGGAGCACCGAGGCGATCTGCAATCGCCTGCGCCGACATTCCATCATTCAGATGCAGTGCGCGAGCGACTGGTCTTGGAAGCAAGAACTCACGCGCGAAAAGATCCATCTGGACTTCTCGACGTTGCTTGCGCCCATAGTCGACCACACGCTCCATCCCGATCGAAGGCGGCTCAGCCGCTCTGGATGGGTCAATGTTGAAAGCGGTGGACTGCTCATCGTCATCATGACCGTCGCCTAGATGCGCGTGCCCAATTTCATGCGCCACGAGAAAGGCCTTCTCAAAGTCGCTGCCGGTGCGCTCATGCAAGATCATTTGGTCACTCGGGATCAGTCGAGCTCGCCCCCCCTTCAAGTTGGCGGCGCCTGGCGATACTTGCTCAACATCAAGATCTCTGCGCTTTGCCTCCGCGACAGCGAATGAGTATGGACGCCAGGGATCACATCCAGCAGCTACGGCCTGAGCATGCAGGCCTGCCGCAGTTTGGCGGCCAACCTCAATTGCGTCCATGTCAACTGCCGTCTTCCATCAGGGCTGCAATTTGGTCGTCGGATAGTCCTGCTTCGCGCAGGATTTGTTCGAACGACACTTGATCCGTTTGCGCAGGCTTTGAGTCGGATTTGAAACTTCCCGCAATTGCGGGTGCCGGCAAGTTCAGACTGGCCTTCAATTGGTCAGCACTGCACCCGATCTCTGATGCAAGGCGCGACAGGAACCGTGAGGGAATCGACGCCAATGAAGTACTGCGCTCGCGCAGTGCAACCAATATTTGCCGTGGCACGCCCAGCGTTCCGGCAATCTGCCGCAACTGCGGCACGGTAAGTTCAGCAAGAAGATCCTTTGCGGCTCCTGGAGCGACGAGAAGTCGAGTGGTCGCAGATGCGATTCTCCGTTGATCATCTTCGGACAAAGGCCCTTCATCAAACTCCACCACTGCCGTCAGCTCTCGCGATAGATCGACAAGCTCTATGGCTAAATCAGGGTAATTTGAAAGGTAGCGCTTGAGGGTGGCAGCGTTGATTTCCCGCTCAAGGGCGAAGCTCTCAAGCACACCTTCTTTGTTGTACTGCTCTGCTGCGTTACTGCTCATGATCTTTCCCCTCGTGTGAGCAAAATTCGCAATCGGGCGTATGCTTTGATTCGCTCGCTACGAATGGTTTTGTCAGACTTGCCTAGAGCTTTGACCATGGTTGGTTCGGTCGGAACGCTTGAGGTAACGGGGATTTCAAGTCGGGTCATTTCGATGATTCTCTTCTGTAGTGCAGGTAGAGCATCAATCGCTGCATCCAACCGTGATCGGTAACGAAAGTCGTCGTAGACTGCTGGATCGAAGGGGTCATAGGTGCCAACGGCCTCCTCAACTTCGATAGCGATCTCATCAGCCTCCTCGTCCATTTCAAGTGTCGTGGACCGGTTCTCTGCTTTCCAGACTGCGCGCTGGGCATCTTTCCGGAGGTTCGCTACGCCTGCGTCAAACCTGACTTCAAAGTAGTCAAGACGCTGTTCGTAGTCTGCTTTGTCCAGCAGAAGCATTTCAAGGAGACGGTCGTACACGCGTTCTCTGATCTCATTTTTGCTCAACGACTGCGTCCCATCTGCATCGCCAGCCCACGGCAAACTTCTGAGAACTCTCTCGGAGAGAATTTTGAAAAGTGGATCGAAAACCGACGGTTTGTTTCGCAAGCTTTGCCTGACAAAATAGAGCAGGCATTCACTGGGAACGTAGTCACTATGGCTACGGGGAAGAGCACAGTTGTGGATTCTCGTCGCGTCATCCAAACGAGACAGTAATTCTAATTTGGCCTGGATTTCCGGAAGCCTCTCGTATAGGACTCCCTCCACGCTGATTTTTTTCAGAGGATCAATCAAACTTCATCTCCAATGCATCCGCTATCTCGTCATCAAGAGATTGCAAAAAGAAGTATTTGCCACCCTAGCAATTCGTGCACTTACATCAAAGCACATTCTGATGAATTTTTAAACATTTGAATTGCAGCTCGACATCGCGGATCACCGGAACTCTCCATATTGCCGCCCAACTTGACTCAGGATCATTGCGCGTCATTTCCTGGGTGCAAGCGATATACCAGGGCGATGGCGGTCATAAAGATGAACGCACCTCAGGAGCCGCCAAACAAGTTGCGACGGCTTCATACCCGACAGCACCTGGATAGGGCGCCACGCGAATCGGTGGGCTGTCATTGGCAGGGCTAAGAAGAATGGACTCTCCCGTGCCAACGGAAGCTAAATCGAGGATGACAGCAGAGCGTGTCATCAAGAAGAGCGGACGCTCCACGGACATGCGACGACGCAGATAGGCGGACAGCGCCTGTTGGGTGGCAAAGGCCGCCACACGGTTGTAGGAGCCGCCATAACCGAGCGCCTGCAGATTCACGTACATCTGCTTGACGGTGGGCCGCTGCTTGCGGGATCGGCCAGCTTCCGTCTTGAGCCAGCCGGCGAGCTTCAAGGCGAATGGATTGAGCTTGGAAGGACTGACCCGCTTGGCGTAGTGCGGCTCGGCCTCGCCTGCGCGTAGGTACTTGCGGATGGTGTTGCGCGAGAGACCCGTGCGGCGGGCGATCTCCCTGATGGACAGTTGCTCTCGCAGGGCCCAGCGCCTGATGACACTCAGTGTTGCCACGTCTATCACTCCTGGCCTCCTGCTGCTCAACAAAGCAGCAGGCTAGAGTTAGTACGTGGGTCAGATTTAGATGGAAGTCCAGGGAGTTAGTGGGTTGCGTATTCCGGACGCACCCGAACACTGAGTCCATTTCGACCTGACCACTCTGCCGGCACCGATGACAGGTCGCCAACCCCCTGTCCAAGCGCTCCTCTAAGGCGGAATTCGGCCAGGAGCCGCCGCTGATGGATCAAGAAGCAGACATCCAACGTTTGAGCTAACCGGCTCACGACGGCAGGACGCCGCAGGGCCAGAATGAAATGAGGCCCGAAGGTGGCATGCCGTTGCGGGTCCGGTTGAGCGATGGGTTAGGCATCACTCGGAGGCGGGACGAATTTCGTACCCTGCAGACGCAAGGCACCGAGTTGAATGTACCTAGACACCTCGGATGCATGCAGTGCGAATTGGCCCCAGGCACCGTAGGTGCCAGTCTTTTCCCATTCGTCGGACCATCGCTCGAAGAGCACGATGCCTCGCCTCGACTTCAGCCTGAGAAGTTCGCGACCGGCCAAGAACTGAAAGGTTGCGGACTGCGTCGAACCCCAGCGCAAAGATTCCTTCATCTCGATAAGCACGACCTCTCCGTCCTGAGTGACTATGTAGCCGTCCATCCGCGCAGCGCTGCACTTGTAGACAGCCCGTATGCCAAGCTTGCGTGCGTTTCGAACCAGTGCCGCAAAAGCACGCGCCTCGAATCCTACGCCTTCGGGTGGGACGAGTAGTTGGCGTGCAGTAGGCGAGTTTCCTGGATCATTCTTAGGCCCGGAGAAAGCCGCTTCGATTGACGGATGCAGGGGCATGTGATGCCTATCGTTAAAGCTGAGCTGCGGACTGAGGCTTGCCGAAGGACGTCAGCTCGAGCGACCGGTTAGGCCTCACCTAAATTCGATTCGGAAAAGTCCTTGGTAGGCTTCAATAAAGTGACGCGACTTCCAATTCGAGAAGTAACGATCTCTACTAAATCCTGAGCTGAAACATCCACAACATCTTTGTTGAGATACTCCATCACGAGCTTCCGTGCCAAGTCTGCGTTCCTAGTTGGCGACCACGATTCGAGATCTGAGAAATTCGAACCAACCCTGACATCATGCGGTGTGAACCCGGGAATGAATATCAGCGAAATTGCTTCGTAACCAGCCACACATGCCAATGCATAGTCTAGATAGCGGCCCGCCAACCTACTGCTGTCTGTGGAGAAACTCACTATCTCTACCGGTCCAGTTGCCAAGCTGTGCAGTGGGTAGACTACTCTCGTAATTTGATCTCGCATAGACATTCACTTTCCTGTTGAATCAACTGATGACTAAGGTTTGACATGAGAGGCATGACCCGGCTTGCCGGGGCATGTCCTCTCGATTGAAGGGTTAGGCATCACCAGGAAGGGGCACGGGGTTTGTTCCAAAGGCGCCTCGCAGTTTCCGTGGAAGCTCCACCTGTGCCGGGTGCTCAGTCATGTAGTATGAGATCGTGTGTAAGTCTGCTATGGCGAGATCGTTGCTTGTCGTTCGAAACATATCGTCTTGGAAGCGTAGCGGCAGATGTTCCAGCATGCGGTATCGAACTATCAGATTCCTAAACTGCCCACCGTCAACCATGCCGGCGAGGCAGTTTAAAAATAGCACGGCCAGTTCATCGGACGACAGCTGTGATCTCAGAATGCTGGCGTATTTCTCCTTCTGCGAACGGTCAAGCGATTCATCTGGGTACGAGTCGATTAGCTTTAGAGCTTGATAGAGATTCCGGAAGTAGTGCCCCAACACACCGTTGTGCTTCGTTTGAAGGAATTGATAGTTCTCATACGCTTGCTGCGGAGTGGAACTGCGATTTCGAACCTCGGTTAGGACGGCGGTAAATACCGAGCGGCCGGAGACAACTGACTTTCGCTGCCGAGTCATGCCGGCTAGCCGCGTGCTCATGTCAATTTGACTCTCTGGGAATACCTCGGGGTTGAAGCTCAGTCCGCCCACGATTTCGTGATGCAAGTCGAGAACATTGAAGAATGTGTTCTCGACTGCCTGAGTGTTCAGTGCAACAACGGTCTTCGCGTACTCTTGTCGCGCGAGACGGAGTTCCATTCGTTGTATGACGATGGTGATGATTAGCCCAAAGAACGTCAGGAACGTAAAAATTGGATTGAGTACCCCGCCAAAGAAGTCTCCAAAAGGCCCCAGCATTGAGCCTGAGGTCAATCCGAAGATCAGATCTAGAACGAGCACTACGACTACGGCTGAAGCTGCAATGAGTAGAGCCCTGAACAGTGGTCTCAGAAGATTTGCATGATCGTCGAGTGCTGTCTCGTCACTGGATTCGTCGACGAAAAGCTTCTTGAACGCGGCGTAGAAGATCATTGCGTTTAGGTGGTTGCTTGCATGAAGACTGAAGGATGCCGTGATGCCTAACGTTTCAGGTAAGCGGCCGCCGGAGCGGTGGAGCCGCGGAGGGAACCCGCAAGCGCAGCTTGCGGGCGGTCCGTGTTGACCGAAAGGTTAGCCGCCTTTGGAGAGGAACTCATAGTGCGGAGGCCCAGCTCATGTAGTCGTTGAAGTGCGCACCAATATCCGTGAAGGAGTAGTCGCGTTCGCCAATGATGTAGTAGCTGTCTTGGACTAACGAGTAGTAAAGATCGGAAAGAGGCGTATGGCTGCGGATAGAACAAGGGAAGTACCCATCCACACGCGGACCTCGTCCATCCTCTTCGGGAAAGGGTGGCTCCAAATGAAGCCTGCCTCCGACCGCACCGGCAGCAGTTCGATCTTTAGGATGGTATCGAAGTAAGTATGCTTCGAGGTAGCTTTCCTCCGGTGTTGAGTTAGAGAAGAAGCAGACCTCAAGCGACGCCAGCCGTTGGGCACAGTTATACGCGAGCAGACATGTTCTAAAGGATGTCCATGATTCTGTGGCGAAGCCTTCCACATCGCGGACAAGGCCAAATATCTTTCTGTTAGTTTCCAGTGTCTTCTTCAGGTCTTTGGTGGTAACGTTTGTCTTGATCTCGAACAAATGAACCACCGAGTGGAGCATAACGAGGGCGGAACCGTCACTGTTTTCGGAGAGCAGAGGGTATCTAGCGTCGGCAACAATCACATCAAGCTGAGGTGATACAGCTCCGGATGGCGTGATGAAGTGGCCAGTTGTTGCTCTTAGCGTTGACGGGAGATAGCGCTGCAAAAACTGGAGAAACGGAATCTCGCCATTTCGGCCAATTGTTTGAGCGTTGGGAGACGACGCTAATGCCCGTTCAACCGTAAGGAGAATGGCCTCTTCCTCTTGGGCCATGATTGCATTTCTAGTCCCGTGAACATGCTTGAAAGATTTCATGTGCAAGGAGATGAAGGCGGCAAACTTGATGTATCCCGCGAAGCGGGCGGGATAAACTGTACCGTGCGGGATATTCTGGACATCGAGTCCTCCGGAAAGTGGCGTGCAGCATGGATTTGCAAGCAGACGCCTGTTTAGATGTCCATGTATAAAAGCTCTTTGAAACCCGGCAAGCGTTAAGTCCGCAAACTATAGCGTGCCAGTAGGCTGAACCTGGCCCGCCTTGTGTTCGCTCTGGGCGTCGATCAATCTGCTTCAATGGCTGCTTTTGGGAAGGGATATCCACCGTCTGCTTTGGGCGGCGGATTCAACCGGTCGATGCAACACATTCGCTGAACATCTCAGCGGGTGATCGCCCGAGCCGAGTTGCGATAGAGCGAATCGAATCGCCTGACACCATCGCCTGCGAGATCTCCGTAGGCGTCCAGCCATGGCATCTTGAGCTAGGGATGCTTCTCGTAGGAGCCTCGTGTCCACCTCAACTCTTGGTGGACACGTGAGCACTACTCCTGAACAAAGCAGCGCAGGTCGTCGGCCCGACGCTTGCACAGCGACGAATTCAAGGCGAACGCAGTGGCGTCATGCATGCAGCCAGGCATGTCGATGGCTGCGGTAGCGATGGCCAATGGAATCAATGCGAACCTGCTGCGCCGCTGGGTGCAGGCAGCCGAGATGCATCCCCACAGCGCGTTGCCAGATCCGTCGCCGATGCCCAAGCGCCAAGCGCCAAGTGGCAGACGCTCCTGCACCTGTTGCCTTCGTGCCCATGCAGCTACCTGCCAAGGTTGCGGCTGCTGACATCCGCATCGAACTGCGTCGTGGTGCCACCTTGATCTCGGTGACATGGCCCATCGATTCCGCCGGTGAGTGCGCGTCCTGGGTGCGCGAGCTGCTTCGATGATACGCATCGATGCCATGTGGTTCGCAGTGGACCCTGTGGACATGCGTGCCGGCGCCGACCGCCTGATCGCCAGCGTGGTGCAAGTCTTCGGCACCGCGCAGGCCCACCACGGGTACCTCTTTGCCAATGCGCGAGGCACGCGGATGAAGCTTGTGGTGCACGATGGCTTTGGCGTGTGGTGCGCAACGCGCCGTCTGAACCAGGGACGCTTCGTGTGGCCCAGCGATGGAGCGCCGCTGCAGCAACGCACACATGCACACCTCCACCTCCATGCAGCGGTCATTTCATGCCGGGGAGATCTCACTCAAAATGTTGTCGAAAACCCGACGGCCAATGCCCGGGTCAGCATGAAAGCAGCGCATTCCAAGGGCTCTCGCCGGCTCAATGTCACGGATGATATCGTCACCGATCATGACGCAGGTTGAAGGAGGGACGCCGAGAATTTTTGCGCCCGCGATGAACATATCAGGCTTCGGCTTCCAGCCACCACAATCTTCGGGCGTCACCACCGACACAACATGACCTAACAGTCCAGTGTTCCTCACTTTTTTGAGTTGCTGCTGGCGATCCCCGTTCGTCAGTATCACCTTGGGGATGTGTTCTGTGCGTGCAAGAAACTCTGACACACCCGGCAGCAACTTCCATGAAGATTCATAGGCATGCAAGTAGGGAACGAAGGCTTCGTCGGCTTCCAAATCTGTTAGATCATCGGCGAAAAATGCTCTCACTCGCAGTCGTCTCTGTTCAAGAAAAGAGAGCGTTCCTTGTTCATACTGGATCCAGAATTGTCGGAACGTTGTACGCCATCTATCTGCCAAACTGGGCGTAGGCTGGTCACCAAGGCGATCTCGATGCGCAGCCACGAATGCCGCGAACGCAATCTTGGTTGATGAGTTGTCATCAATCAGCGTGTCATCGAGATCAAGCAATATGTTGCGCATCATCTTCCTTGCTCACTTTCGCCTGTTCTTACCAGGAACCGAGGCGTCCACAACGACTCCCGATAACTTGAGGTCGCTTGAGGAGCACGCGACTACCTTCGTCTGTGTACAAGACCTCAAATTTTGATTTGCTGGGTGACTGTATGGACTTGCGGCGCACAGCCTTGGTTCTGGCGGGATGCCTAGTCTAGCTGGCTGGCATGCCAAGCTCCTCGGTCAAGATGCTCTCACTGCCCGCTTACAGATCTCTTCGCGCTCTGCCAACGTCAATGCAATCGCTGCGCGTGATCGCTCAGGAGGTCGGAATCCACCTGTTTCAGCGATTCATCGGTGGATAGACGAGTGGGCGCGATCAAAGAGCTTGCCGATCTCATGCAGCGTCCAGCCTTGCTTCCAGCGCTCCCACATTAGCGCCTTCTGGGTATCTGAGTAGTAGATTTTTGGTCGCTGTTTCATCTGCAACACTCCTTGCACCTACGCGGTGGTTAGTGTGTTGCATCGACCGGTTGAATCCGCCGCCCAAAGCGGAATTTCAGTCTCTTACTCGCCCGAGGCCTGTTGAAACGCGATCAGATACCCATTGCTGTTAGTGCCAGTGCAATCGTGATCAGCAGTGCCAGTCGAACATTGACCAGGGGCTAGAGCTGGTTCCATTTGAAGCCAGCTGTGGATAACTATAGGGTGGATGCTTCGGTAGGTCCTCCTTTCTTT